>JAESFG010000016.1_pt1 | contig 1451712 bp, 1301 predicted proteins | sample 9269371 | NCBI WGS metagenome assembly JAESFG01 (sample SAMN14506227, study PRJNA617093) | algae metagenome | isolation source: Aetokthonos hydrillicola CCALA 1050 (B3-Florida) and co-occurring... | place: USA: South Carolina | collected 2013-01-01 | reverse complement strand
CCACCGACGACCCGTCCGCCTGCGCCGCCAGCATCGTGCAGCTCTTCACCGCACGACCGTCCACATGCACCACGCACGCCCCGCACTGCGACGTGTCGCACCCCACATGCGTCCCCGTCAGGCGCAGATGATCCCGCAGAAACGACACCAGCAGCGTCCGCGAATCGACAACGCCGCTCACAGGCTTCCCATTCACGGTCAGGTTGATCGTGGGCATCCGCATTTCCTCCACTGCTGGCTCCGGCTCCCGAAACGGGACGCCGTGCCTTGGCCGCTCATCGCGGCGGAACTGTTCCATGGTGGCGAGCCCGAACCGTGGCGGGGAGCCAGGGGATGGGGGCGGGCTCGCGGTGACGGATTCGAGTGTGGTACGCCCCGAAATCACGGTCAAGCGCGATGCTCTGAAAAAAAGAGGCGAAAACCGGGCCGTTTTTGCTGATTCGTCATGGTTTTTCCGGTTGAGCTCTCGCCCGCCGGACGCGTGCGGCGCAGCATTGTGACGCTGCAGCGCGAAGACTGCGCCGCACTGTCGCAGCGGATGCGCGCAGGATCGGAGCGTGCCAAGATCCGTCCCCAGATCCGTCCAGCCAACGCCGGAGAGCTCGTGACCCTTCTGACCGACGACGAAGCTGCCATCGCCGGAGGTCGCGACGGCGCGGGCGCGGCCATGGCCATGCGGCTCGTGGCCGACGCCGCGCGGCTGATGGGCGCGCCGCGCCTGATCCCCGTCGCCTCGGCCCATATAGACGGGGCGCTCTACCACGGCGATTCCGGCACCCTCTTCGCCGAGGCGCTGGTCGCCGGCGGGGCGAGGGTCAGCATTCCCTCCAGCCTCAATGTCGGCGCGCTCGACCTCGTGGGCTGCTCGCGCGTGCGGCTCAAGGGCGGCAAGCGCGACATGGCCAAGCGCATGATGCGGGCCTATGAGGCGATGGGCTGCGCGCCGACCTGGACCTGCGCGCCCTACCAGGCCGGCCACCGCCCTGCCGTCGGCAAGGACGTCGCCTGGGGCGAGAGCAACGCGGTCGTCTTCTGCAACTCCGTGCTGGGCGCGCGCACCAACCGATACGGCGACTTCCTCGACATTGCCTGCGCCATCGCCGGCCGCGCCCCCGACTATGGCCTGCACCGGCCGGAAAACCGGCGCGCCCGCGTGCTGGTCGACACGTCCGGCGTGCCGGACCGGCTGAAGGCCACCGATGTGTTTTGGCCCGTGCTCGGCACCTGGTACGGCCTCGCGCTCGGGAGCGAGATCGGCGTGATCGACGGCCTCCAGGGCTTTGCGACGGAGGATCGGCTCAAGGCGCTGGGAGCGGCGTCGGCCTCCTCGGGCGGCGTCGGGCTTTTCCATGTGGCGGGCGTCACGCCCGAAGCCCCGGACGCAGCGACGGCGCTCGGCCACGAGCCCCCGCGCGAGACGATCCGGCTCGACGCCGCCGCCCTGCGCGGAGCGCTCGACCGGCTCTCGACGGCCTCGGGCGACATGGTGGACGCGGTGGGCATCGGCAGCCCGCACCTCTCGCTGGACGAGGTGCGCGAGCTCGCCCGCCTGCTGGACGGCCGGAGCGTCGCCGTCCCGTTCTACGCCTGCACCGGGCGCCACGTGATCTCCGGCATCGACGCCGACGGCACGCGCGCCGCGCTGGAGGCGCAGGGGATCACCTTCGTGGCGGATACATGCATCGTGGTGACGCCGATCCTGGCGAGCACCGAGGGCGTGCTGATGACGAATTCCGGCAAGTTCGCCCATTACGCGCCGGGCAACACGGGCTACGCCGTGCAATATGGCTCGCTCGCCGACTGCGTGGAGAGCGCAGTCGCGGGACGACTGGTGCGCGAGGAGACGGACTGGTCATGAGCACGGCCCTCCCCTTCCGCGCGGAGATCCTGGTGCCCGGCTCGCGCGAGGCCGAGGCCCGGGGGCCTGCCCTTGCCATGACCCGGCCGATCAGCTTCTGGGGCGGCGTCGACCCCTCGACGGGGCGCGTGATCGATGCGCGCCATCCCCAGCGGGGAGAAAGCGTCGCGGGAAAGGTGCTGATGCTGCCTGGCACGATCGGATCGTCCTCGGCGGCGGCGGTGATGCTGGAGCTGGTCCATGCCGGTCTCGCCCCGGCCGCGATCCTGATGCACGAGCCCGACGCGATCCTGCTGCTCGGCTGCCTCGTCGCCCGCGAGATGGGCTGGGCGTCCCCGCCCGCCCTGCGGGTGCCCCGCGAGATCCAGCCGGACTGGGCCTCGCTGACGCTGGCCGTGACACCGGAGGGTATCATCAGCCAGGCAGTCGGAGCCGCCTGATCAGAGGTCCCGGAAGGCGCGGTGAAGCCAGACCAGCGACGACAGGTCGCCTGATGTGCGCACAGCCACCACCTCGCCGAACAGCACGTGGTGGGTGGCCACGTCCTTCACCTCGGTGAGCCGGCAGTCGAAGGCGGCCACGGCCGATTCCAGCGAGGGCGCGCCGGTGACGAGCTTGCCCCAGGTCCCCGACCGGAATCGCTCGTCGAGGTGCACGCCCGTGCGTCCGGCGAAGACGTTGGCGAGTTCGTCCAAGCCCGCCGGCAGCGTATTGACGCAGAATACGCCGTTGGCGATCAGCCGGTCGCGCGACTGGGCCCCGCGGTTGAGGCAGACGAGCATGGTCGGCGGGTGGTCGGAGACCGAGGTGACCGCCGTCGCGGTGAAGCCCGCAAGGCCCGCCGGGCCGTCTGAGGTCACGATGTTCACCGCCGAGGCGACCCGGCTCATGCCTTCGCGGAAGGCGATGCCCGCCGGATCCGTCGCCGGGTCGCCGGACGGGGCGGTCCCGGCGAGGGTCGCGGCCGGGTGCCGCGCGATGGTCGTCATGAAAGAGAACTCCTGTCCGCCCCGTTATGGGGCCGGGTCGAGGGCGAGGCAACCGCCCTGCCCGGTCACAGGCGGGCGAGCGACTGCGTGAGACCGTCGCGGACCTGCGCCAGCAGGGCGTCCGAGGCCTGCCCCGCGGCGGCCTCGTCGCCTGCCGCGACGGCCTCGAGCACGGCGGCATGGCGCGCCGCCGTAGCCGCGAGGTCGCTTTCGCGCCGGAAGAAGAACCAGGCGCGCCGCGCCATGGTGCGCAAGGGCGCGAGGGCGCGCACGGCGTAGGGATTGCCGCAGGCGGCGTCCAGCGCCGCGTCGACGTCCTGGTCGCGGCGCATGTAGGACGCGACGTCCCCGGTCGCCGCGGCTGCCGTGAGCTCGGCGGCGACGCGGCGGAGATCGGCGCGGTGGCGGGGGGTGGCCCGCCGGGCGCCTGCGATGGCGACGACCCGCTCGAGCGCCGTCCGCGCCTCCAGCGCCAGCAGCACGTCCACCGGATTGATGTCCGCCACCGCCATGCCCCTGCGGGGATAGACGGCCAGCAGCCCGTCCGCCACGAGGCGCTGGACCGCCTCGCGCACCGGCGTGCGGCCGAGCCCGAACCGCGCCGCGAGTTCCTGTTCCGTCACGCGGGCGCCCGGCGCCAGCGCGAGGCGCACGATGGCGTCCTCGATCCGGCGATAGGCGAGATCCGCCTGGCTCTCGCCCGCGCGGGGTTCCAGGATCCCCTCTTCCGGCGCTGGGATCTCGACGGCGCTCACGCTCATGGCATGCTGCTCCTGCATGGGACCCGCGCTCGGCCCCGCGATTTTGGAGCGGCGCTCCGTTGACGCCGCGTTCCGCTGTGATATATGACTGATATATGAGAGATGGCAAGCCCGACCCGGGCGTTGCGCCGAACCGGAGGAACCCCATGAGCCAGCCCAGCAGCAAGTTCGGTCCGTGGACCGGCGTCTTCCCCGCCGTCACCTCGAAGTTCACCGCCGACGACCGGCTCGACATCGCCGAGATGGAGCGCTGCTTCGCCCAGCAGATGGACGCGGGCGTGGACGGCATCATCGTCTGCGGCTCGCTCGGCGAAGCCTCCACGCTGGAGATGGACGAGAAGGTCGAGGTGCTGCGCACGGCCCTGCGCGTCGCGCGCGGCCGGGTGCCGGTGCTGCTGACCGTCGTCGAGGGTTCGACCCGCCGCGCCGCCGCGCTCGCCGAGCAGGGCGCCAAGGCCGGCGCCGATGGCCTGATGGTGCTGCCGGGCGTGCCCTACAAGTCCGACGCCCGCGAGACCATGGTCCATTACCGCGCCGTGGCGAAGGCCGCGGGCCTGCCGGTGATGATCTACAACAACCCCGTGTCCTATGGCGTCGACATCACCCCGGAGATGCTGGGCGAGCTCGCCTCCGAGCCTCTCTTCGTCGCCGTGAAGGAATCGAGCGACGACGTGCGCCGCGTGACGCGCATCTTCAACGTGGTCGGCGAGCGCTACCGGGTGTTCACGGGCGTCGACAACCTCGCCCTCGAGAGCCTCGCGGTCGGCGCCCATGGCTGGGTCGCGGGCCTCGTCTGCGCCTTCCCGGCGGAGACCGTGGCGATCCACCGCCTCGTGCAGCAGGGCCGGCTCGCCGAGGCGACCGCCATCTACCGCTGGTTCCAGCCTTTGCTCGACCTCGATGTGTCGGCCCGGCTCGTCCAGAACATCAAGCTCGTGGAGGCGCTGGCCTCGGGCTCGAACGACCGCTGCCGTGCGCCGCGCCTGCCGCTCGTCGGCGAGGAGCGGGCCAAGGTCGTCGCGATCGTCGAGAAGGCGCTCGCCAACCGCCCTCGCCTGCCGACGCTCGCCGCCGCGGCCGAGTGAGCCATATCGGAGCGCAGGCCTCCGGCCAGCATTCTGCCCAAAGTGCGGGCCGCAGGCCCGTACTCCCGGCCGCACGCCGGCGGGAACGATGATGCGGATCGCTGAACCATGAAAGTCGCCGTCGTCGGCGCGGGGCTCGTCGGCCTCGCCTCGGCCCATGCCCTGGCCGACGAGGGCCATGACGTCACCATCCTCGACCGCGAGGGTCCGGCCGCCGGGGCCTCGCGGGGCAATGCCGGCTGGGTCGCCCATACCGACATCGATCCCATCGCCTCGCCCAAGATGCTGCGGCAGGTCCCGCGCTTCCTGATGGACCCGCTGGGGCCGCTGGCGATCCGGCCTTCCTACTTCCTCACGATCATGCCCTGGCTGGTGCGCCTGTTGCTGGCGGCGCGTCCGGCGCAGCTGGAGCGTTCCGTCGAGAGCCTCGTCGCCCTCCAGTCCCTGGCGATGCCGGCCTGGGAGCAGCTCGCGGGCCAACTGGGCATCCGGGACTTCATCCATCGCCGCGGCGCGCTCTTCGTCTTCGAGAGCCCGCGCGACTTCGAGGCAGCGCGGCCCCATTTCGACAAGCAGCGCGCCTTCGGGATCGCGTGCGAGGACCTCGGCGCGGACGAGATCCGGCAGATGGAGCCGGGGCTCGCCGATACGGTGCAGGCCGCGGCCTATTTCCCCGATGCCGCCCATGTACGAGATCCCAGGCTTCTCACGGAAGCCCTGTTCGAGGCGGCGCTTGGCCGCGGCCTTGCCTTCCGGCAGGCCACCGTCGTCGCGGTCGAGGGCGGGGAACAACCACAGCTGCGGCTGGAGGGCGGCGCGTCCGAAGCCTGGGACGCCGTGATCGTCGCAGCCGGCGCCTGGTCGAAGCCGCTTGCCGCTGGCCTCGGCGACGTCGTGCCGCTGGAAACCGAGCGCGGTTACAATGTGAGCTTCCCCGGCATGACCCGCCTGAACCGGCCCGTCGCTTTCCAGGGCCACGGCTTCGTGGCCACGCCGCTGGAGACAGGGCTGCGCATCGGTGGGGCGGTGGAGCTGGCGGGCCTGACGCTGCCGCCCAACCACGAGCGCTCGCGGGCGCTGCACGCCAAGGCAAAGCGCTTCATCCGCGACCTGCCCGCCTACGAGACGGGGACGCAGTGGATGGGCTTCCGGCCCTCCCTGCCCGACAGCCTGCCGGTGATCGACCGCTCGCGTGCCTCCGCCAAGGTGGTCTATGCCTTCGGGCACGGGCATTATGGGCTGACGCAGTCGGCCGCGACCGGGAGGATCGTCGCGGACCTGCTGGCCGGGCGGGAGCCTCAGATCGATCTCTCGCGCTTTTCCGCGCGGCGGTTCTGAGCGGGGCTCTCCCGGACGGACTTGAATTGGAATCTGAACTGCAGCACGAGGCGCCAACCCCATGGCCACACACACGTTCTTCTGCGTCGACGGGCACACCTGCGGCAATCCCGTGCGGCTCGTGGCGGGCGGCGGCCCCGCCCTGCGCGGCGCGACCATGGTGGAGAAGCGTGCGCACTTCCTGGACGAGTTCGACTGGATCCGCACCGGCCTGATGTTCGAGCCGCGCGGCCATGACATGATGTCCGGCGCGATCCTCTACCCGCCGACCCGGCCGGACTGCGACATCGCATTCCTCTTCATCGAGACCTCCGGCTGCCTGCCCATGTGCGGGCATGGCACGATCGGCACGGTGACCATGGCGCTGGAGCGCGGCCTCGTGACGCCGCGCGAGCCGGGCCTGCTGCGCATCGACACGCCGGCCGGCCTCGTCGAGGCGCGCTACGTGCGCGACGGGCAGTTCGTGGAGAGCGTCCGCATCACCAACGTCGCCTCCTATCTGCACGCCGCCGATCTCACGGCGGAGGTCGAGGGACTGGGGGAAATCACGGCCGACGTCGCCTATGGCGGGAATTTCTACGCCATCATCGAGCCGCAGAAGAATTTCCCCGGGCTGGAGCATGTCGACCCCTCTGACATCCTGCGCTGGAGCCCAAAGGTGCGCGCCGCCTTCCGGCGCAAGTATGATTTCGTGCATCCCGAGAACCCCGCGATCAATGGGCTGTCGCACGTGCTCTGGACGGGAAAGCCGACGAAGGCCGAGGCGCATGCGCGCAATGCCGTGTTCTACGGAGACAAGGCGATCGATCGCTCGCCCTGCGGCACCGGCACCTCGGCGCGCATGGCCCAGTGGGCCGCCAAGGGCCGGCTGAAGCCGGGCGACGACTTCGTGCACGAGTCCATTATCGGCACCCTCTTCCGCGGCCGGGTGGAGGCCGGGACGACGCTCGCCGGGCGCGACGCTATCATTCCCTCCATCGAGGGCTGGGCGCGCATGACCGGCTACAACACCATCTTCATCGACGACCGCGACCCCCTTGCCCACGGCTTCCAGGTGAAGGACAGGGGCTGACGACCGCCGCCCTCGTGGCGAGGAACCCGGCGACGCCACAATTCAACTTGGCCCGGCCAACGCCTGGATTGCTTCGCTTCGCGCGCAATGACGCGTGGGCGTCTCGTCCCGCCCCCCGCGAATGGGTGTCCCGCGGCCAGCACATGAGCCCCGCCCGCGCACCAGGATTGCGCATTCCTCCGCCCCTCGCGCAAGGATGCACACATTTCCACGGCCAAGACGCCGCATCGCGGTGATTTTCTCTTTTTGTCTGAAATGTGACTGGTGAAGATTGTGAGGCCGGTGGCGGCTTGCTAAGACTTTGGTAACAGCATGGGCCGGCGTGGGCATGGGCCTTGCTTCGGTTCGCCTCGGCGCAGGGCAAAGCCCGCGCCTGGCGGTCCGGCGAAGCTGCAAGGAGCGCCGCGGCGCTCCCAAGAACGCGCCTCAAGGCGCGATGCGGTGCAGAGGGGAGTACGAGTACTCATGGAGATTTTCCTCCAGCAGCTCATCAATGGGCTGACGCTGGGGTCCATCTACGGCCTGATCGCGATCGGCTACACGATGGTCTTCGGCATCATCGGCATGGTGAACTTCGCCCATGGCGACGTCTTCATGGTCGGGGGCTTCATCGCCCTGATTCTCTTCATGGTCGTCACGTCGGTGCTCGGGCTCACGGTGGTGCCGGCGCTGCTGATCGTGCTGGTCGCGGGCATGGCGCTGACCGGCCTGTGGAACTGGACGATCGAGCGCGTGGCCTACCGGCCGTTGCGCGGCTCCTTCCGCCTCGCGCCGCTGATCTCGGCGATCGGCATGTCCATCTTCCTCGCCAACCTCGTGCAGGTGCTGCAGGGCCCGCGCAACAAGCCCCTCCCCCCGATGGTGCAGGGCAGCTTCGTGCTGATGGGCGAGGGTGCGACGACGGTGGTGCTCTCCTACAAGCAGATCATCATCATGATCGTCACCGTCGTGCTGCTGGCGATCTTCTGGTACCTCGTCCAGAAGACTTCGCTTGGCCGCGCCCAGCGCGCCTGCGAGCAGGACCGCAAGATGGCCGCGCTGCTCGGCATCGACGTCGACCGCACGATCTCGTTGACCTTCGTCATCGGCGCGGCGCTCGCCGCGGTCGCCGGCGTCATGTACCTCATGTATTACGGCGTCGTGAACTTCGCCGACGGCTTCGTGCCCGGCGTGAAGGCCTTCACGGCCGCGGTGCTCGGCGGCATCGGCTCGCTGCCGGGCGCGGTGCTCGGAGGCCTGCTGATCGGCCTCATCGAGACCATGTGGTCGGCCTATTTCACCATCGACTACAAGGACGTGGCGGCCTTCTCGATCCTCGCCATCACCCTGATCTTCCTGCCCACCGGCATCCTGGGCCGGCCGGAAGTCGAGAAGGTCTGAGCCGATGGTCGCCCCTCCCAAGTCAGGCGAGATCGCGCAGGAGCGCGATCCCGTCACCCTCGGCTCGGCCCTCAAGGCCGCCGGCTTCGCCGCTCTCGTCACCCTCGGCCTGTGCTACCCCATCGTGGCGCTGCGCACCGAGCAGAACATGGCGAACGAGCTCGTCCTGTCGCAGCGCTGGTCGTGGGTCTTCGTCGCCTGCGCCGGCGTCTTCCTCGCCAGGCTCGTCCTCTCCCTCGTCGCCAATCCGCTCGCCCGGGGCGCGCTGATCCTCGGCAGCTTCACCTTGCTGGGCGGCCTGGCGCGCGCCTTCCAGGCGGCGCTCGACGGCTTCTCGCTGGGCGTGCTGATCGTCGGCGTCGCCCTCATCGTCTTCGGACTGGTCTGGCAGCGTCGCGCCGACGCGCAGGCTTTGCTCCCGCCGGTGGAGAAGGCGCCCTCCGAGCTCGGCAAGTTCCTGTCCGCCTATGGCGGGCCGATCTGCCTCGGCTTCATCGCCGTCTACCCGCTGGTGATGCTCGCCGCGACGGGCCCCGGCGGCTCGATCAAGTGGATCGACAATTTCGGCATCCAGATCCTCATCTACATCATGTTGGGCTGGGGCCTGAACATCGTGGTCGGCCTCGCCGGCCTCCTCGACCTCGGCTATGTCGCCTTCTACGCCGTCGGCGCCTACTCCTACGCGCTGCTCGCCACCAAGGTGATCCCCGAGGTCTATCCGGCGCTGGGCGTCTGGTCCTTCTGGATCTGCCTGCCGATCTCCGGCTTGCTCGCCGCCTTCTGGGGCATCCTGCTGGGATTCCCGGTGCTGCGACTGCGCGGCGACTACCTCGCCATCGTGACCTTGGCCTTCGGCGAGATCATCCGCCTCGTGCTGATCAACTGGGTGGATTTCTCCAACGGCTATGCGGGCCTCTCCTCCATCCCGCGGCCGAGCTTCTTCGGCATTCCCTTCAACGCGAGCGACGAGGGCTTCGCGGCAGTCTTCGGCCTGCCCTTCAGCCCGATCTACCGCACGATCTTCCTCTACTACGTGATCCTCTGCCTCGCCCTGCTGACAGCCTATGTCTCGGTGAAGCTGAGGCGCCTGCCGGTCGGCCGCGCCTGGGAGGCGCTCCGTGAGGACGAGATCGCCTGCCGCTCCCTTGGCATCAACACCACCAACACGAAGCTCACCGCCTTCGCGCTGGGCGCCATGTTCGGCGGCTTCGCCGGGTGCTTCTTCGCCGCCCGCCAGGGCTTCATCTCGCCGGAAAGCTTCACCTTCATCGAATCCGCGCAGGTGCTCGCGATCGTCGTGCTGGGCGGCGCAGGCAGCCTCGTCGGCGTGGTGATCGCCTCGATCGCGCTGGTCGGCGGCTTCGAGATTCTACGCGAGCTCGACTTCCTCAAGCAGATCTTCGGCGAGAGCTTCGACCCCACGCAGTACCGCACGCTACTCTTCGGCCTCGCCATGGTGCTGATCATGCTGTGGAAACCGCGCGGCCTCGTCTCGACGCGCTCGCCCACGGCCTTCCTGAAGGAGCGCCGAGCCGTCTCCGCCAGCCTCGTGAAGGAGGGCCACGGCTGATGTCAGCGTCCACTGCTCTCCTGCGCGTCGACCACCTCACCATGCGCTTCGGCGGCCTGGTGGCGATCAACGACCTCTCCTTCGAGGCGCGGCGCGGCGACATCACGGCCCTGATCGGTCCCAACGGGGCCGGCAAGACCACGGTGTTCAACTGCATCACGGGCTTCTACAAGCCGACCGAGGGCATGATCACCCTCACCCATCCCGACGGGGGAAGCTTCCTTCTCGAGCGCCTGCCGGACTTCAAGATCAACGCGCAGGCGAAGGTGGCCCGCACCTTCCAGAACATCCGCCTCTTCCAGGGCATGACGCTGCTGGAAAACCTCCTCGTCGCCCAGCACAACCCTCTGATGATCGCCTCGGGCATGACCTTCCTGGGCGTGCTCGGCATCGGCGGCTACAAGGCCCGGGAGAAGGAGGCGATCGAGCTCGCCAAGTACTGGCTCGACAAGATCGGCCTCACCGACCGCGCCGACGACGCGGCGGGCGAATTGCCCTACGGCGCACAGCGCCGTCTCGAGATCGCGCGCGCCATGTGCACAAACCCTGTCCTGCTCTGCCTCGACGAGCCGGCGGCCGGCCTCAACCCACGCGAGAGCCTGGAACTCAACACGCTGCTGCGCTCGATCCGCCAGGACCACGGCACCTCGATCCTGCTCATCGAGCACGACATGTCGGTGGTGATGCAGATCTCCGACCACGTGGTCGTGCTCGACTACGGCACCAAGATCGCCGACGGCACGCCCAAGGACATCCAGAGCGACCCGCGCGTCATTGCAGCCTATCTTGGCGTCGAGGACGAGGAGGAGGTGAAGGAGGTCGAGGCGGAGGTCGAGAAGGTGGCCGAGCAGGTCCAGGCGGAGGTGCGGCCATGAGTTCCGCAACCATCACGGCGAGCACCCCCGTGGCGAAGCCCGCCGGCGCGCCCATGCTCGCGATCCGCGGCGTGAAGACCTATTACGGCAACATCATCGCGCTGAAGGGTGTCGACCTCGACGTCCACGAGGGCGAGATCGTCACGCTGATCGGCGCCAACGGCGCCGGCAAGTCGACGCTGATGATGACCATCTTCGGCTCGCCGCGGGCGCGCGAGGGGCAGATCCTCTACGAGGGCACGGACATCTCGAAGATGCCGACCCACGAGATCGCCCGCCTGCGCATTTCGCAGTCGCCGGAGGGCCGGCGCGTCTTCCCGCGCATGACGGTCTACGAGAACCTGCAGATGGGCGCGGCCATCAACGGCTTCGCCCATTTCGACGAGGACCTGAAGCGGGTCTACACGCTCTTCCCCCGCCTCAAGGAACGCATCGGCCAGCGCGGCGGGACGCTTTCGGGCGGCGAGCAGCAGATGCTCGCCATCGCCAGAGCGCTCATGGCGCGTCCCCGGCTCCTGCTTCTGGACGAGCCATCGCTCGGCCTCGCCCCGCTGATCGTCAAGCAGATCTTCGACGCGATCCGGGAGCTCAACCGGACGGAGGGGCTCACCGTATTCCTCGTCGAACAGAACGCCTTCCACGCGCTCAAGCTGGCCCATCGCGCATACGTGATGGTCAACGGGCTCATCACCCTGTCGGGCACCGGGCGCGAATTGCTGGCCGACCCGCAGGTGCGCGCGGCCTATCTCGAGGGCGGCCACCACTAGGATCGGACGCGACGCAGGCGGACGGCGACGCACGTCATTCAAGGACATCAGCAATGGAAACGGCCGCAGACGCCCCGGTGGGCAACTTCCTGTTCGAGGAGCAGTCGATCTGGATCTTCCTGCTCGTCTCCGTGGTGATGGGCGGGGCGGCGGCGTGGACCTCGGGCAAGTCGCTGGCGCAGACTTGGCGACCGGCCTGGCAGATCGTGCCGGCCATGCTGGTGCTGGGGCTCGGCATCCGCTTCATCCATTTCGCCCTCTTCGAGGGCACCCTGCTCTCGCTGCATTACTACGCGATCGACGTCGCGATCCTGCTCGTCGCAGCTGCGCTGGGATACCGACACAAGCGCACGTTGCAGATGACGACGCAGTATCGCTGGCTCTACGAAAAGACCGGGCCTTTCTCCTGGAAGGAGAAGGCGGGAGGAACGGCCTGACACGTCGCTAAGACGCCAATTTGGCTCAGCTTTTCGGGTGACTCCCGCCGCAAAAGGCGTAATGATCCGCCGCACCGGTGGGGAAACTCGTCAAACCGGGTCTCCACGGAGATCCATCGACCAGAGGGGACTACCAATGAAGAAACTGCTGTTGACCGGCATCGCGCTCGGGGCGGTGCTCGCCCTGTCGGGCGTCGCCCAGGCGCAGATCAAGCTCGGCGTGGCCGGGCCGATCACCGGTCCGAACGCCGCTTTCGGCGCACAGCTCAAGAACGGCGCTGAGCAGGCCGTTGAGGACATCAACGCCAAGGGCGGCGTCCTCGGCCAGAAGATCGAGATGAGCGTCGGCGACGACGTGTCCGACCCCAAGCAGGGCGTGTCGGTGGCCAACAAGTTCGTCGGCGACGGCGTCAAGTGGGTCGTGGGCCACTTCAACTCGGGCGTCACCAACCCCGCTTCGGACGTCTACCAGGAGAACGGGATCGTCATGATCACGCCCTCCGCGACGAACCCGAAGATCACGGAAAAGGGCATGTGGAACGTGTTCCGCACCTGCGGCCGTGACGACCAGCAGGGCGAGGTGGCCGCCAGCTACATCGCGAAGAACCTGAAGGGCAAGAAGATCGCCGTCGTCCACGACAAGACGACCTACGGCCAGGGCCTCGCCGACGAGACCAAGAAGGCGATGAACAAGCTCGGCGTGAAGGAAGTCCTCTACGAGGGCGTCAACACCGGCGAGAAGGACTATTCGGCCCTCGTCTCGAAGATCAAGTCCTCGGGCGCCGATTACGTCTACTGGGGCGGCCTGCACACCGAGGGCGGCCTGATCGTGCGCCAGATGCGCGACCAGGGCGTCAAGGCCGTCATGATCTCCGGCGACGGCATCACCTCCGACGAGTTCGCCACGATTGGCGGCCCCGGTGTCGAGGGCACGCTGATGACCTTCCCGCCGGACCCGCGCAAGCGTCCCGAGGCGAAGGCCGTGGTCGGCAAGTTCGAGGCGAAGAAGTTCAACCCCGAGGCGTATACGCTCTATAGCTACGCCGCGGTGCAGATCCTCGCCCAGGCGGCCGAGCAGGCGAAGTCGACGGACCCCAAGAAGATGGCCGAGGTCATGCACTCGGGCAAGCCGTTCAAGACCGTCATCGGCGACATCGCCTACGACAAGAAGGGCGACATCACCCGTCCCGACTACACGATGTATACGTGGAAGAAGGTCGGCGACAAGATCACCTACGTCGAGAACTGAGCCGACCCGAATGGGTTTTGAAGGGCGCCTTCGGGCGCCCTTCTTTTTTGTGGGGCTTGCTTGCGCAAGCGCAGGCAAGTCTTCGTTTCAGGAGCAGATCCATGCCCAAGGCCTACCTGATTTCCGCATACCGCGCCGTGCACGACCCCGAGAAGTTCGCCGCCTATGCCAAGCTCGCCGGCCCTGCCATTGCAGCGGGAGGTGGCCGCTTCCTTGCCCGGGGGCCGGCGGCCGAGGTCTACGAGGCGGGCGTCGCACAGCGCACGGTTATCATCGAGTTCGACAGCCTCGAAGCGGCCAAGGCGCTCTATGGCAGCGAGGCCTACCGCGCGGCGCTGGCGGCGCTCGACGGCGCGGCCGAGCGGGACATGCGCGTCGTCGAGGGAACAGCCTGACGCGGGCGCTCGCTTCGCGCCACAGCCGGTCGCACGAGGCTCGTGCGTTTGTCTTTCCGGCCCCGTCGTCCGTTTTGACAAACGACCGGACTTTGCTAAACAGGCCTCGACGGCTTGCGGGCCGGGCGCCTGACGAGGATGGCTGAGGTGACGGACAAACTGACGAAGCTGCTCGCCGAGCGTGGCATTCTCATCGCGGACGGCGCCACCGGCACCAACTATTTCGACATGGGGCTGGCGTCCGGCGAGCCCCCCGAAGCCTGGCTGCTGGAATCGCCCGAGAAGGTGGCCGACCTCCACCGCCGGTTCGTCGAGGCGGGTTCCGACATCATCCTGACCAACAGCTTCGGGGCCACGCGCTACCGCCTCAAGCTGCACAACCTGCAGGACCGGACGGCGGAACTGAACCGCCTTGCCGCCTCCATCGCCCGCAAGGTGGCCGACGAAAGCGGCCGGGAGATCGTCGTCGCCGGCTCCATGGGCCCCACGGGCGAGCTCTTCGAGCCCTTGGGCGCGCTCACGATGGACAAGGCCGTGGAAGCCTTCACCGAGCAGGCCCGCGGCCTTGCCGAGGGCGGCGCCGATGTCGCCTGGATCGAGACGATGTCGGCGGCGGAAGAGTTGGAGGCCGCGGCGCGTGGCGCCATCGCCGCAGGGCTGCCCTATGTCTTCACGGCGAGCTTCGACACGGCCGGGCGCACGATGATGGGGCTCACGCCGGAATCGCTCGGCGAGATCGCCTCCCGCCTCCCCGTCCCACCCCTTGCCTATGGCGCGAATTGCGGGATCGGGCCAGGAGACCTCGTCGCCTCGGTTCTGGCGATGAGCGAGGCATCGCCCTCCGACGTTCTCGTGGCCAAAGGCAATTGCGGCATCCCCACGCTCGTCGGCGACAAGGTGCACTACGGCGGCACGCCGGAGCTGATGGCCGAATATGTCCAGCTCGCGCGGGATGCGGGCGCGCGCATCATCGGCGGCTGCTGCGGCACGTCGCCCGGCCACATCCACGCCATGCGGCTGGCCATCGACGGCGCCGCGCCTCGCCCCCGGCCGACCATCGAGGCCGTGGAGGCGAGCCTCGGGCCGATCAGCCGTCCGAAGAGCGGGGGCGGACGCGTCCGGGGCGGGCGTCGCGGGCGCGAGGGTGCCTGAGAACTGAAGCGCTGCTCCATTAACGTTGATCAAAGGTTGAGGCCAGTTCGTAGTTGCACGTCTTGAAAATGGATCAAATTCGAACTATCTTCGGGTTGTTTCAGTAGTTCTTTTTTGACGATTCAAGAGGCCCATCCATGAAGCGGTTGTCTGCTTCCGTTGCCGTGATCCTCTTCGTAGCGGCCGCGCCATGCGGCGCACAGCAGGCCAGCCCTCCGCAGGACGTTACGGTCACCAACGCGATCCGCCCGACGGACCCGATTCCGTGCGTTCTCGACGCCGAGAAGCTGTCGAAGGCCGCAAGCAATCTGTCCGTTGCGGACTTCACCAAGCTGACCGGTTGCCAAGCCCGCAAGCTGTCCAGCTTCGACATGCTCGGCCAGACAACCGAGGTGTTCGAGTTCCGCGATGGGGTAAGCCGGCTCCAGGTGACCCTGCGTAACAACAAGGTCGTATCGCAGACCTTCAGGAAGCTTTGACGCGGGACCGCCAGCCGGTTCGCCTTTTGCAGCGGGATGCGGGCCTCAGGCTGCCGCTGTCCCCGCTCAGCCCAGACGACCCAACGCGGGGAAGGTCTCCAGCAACCAGAACGACAGCTGCGTGAAGGAGCCCGTCAGGAACGCGATGCCGGTGACGACGAGCAGCGCTCCCATGGCCTTTTCGACGTAGCCCATCTTTGCCCGGAACCGCTTCATCACCGCCGTGAAGGGCTCGAGCGCGACGGCCGCCAGCAGGAAGGGCACGCCCAGCCCGGCCGAATACACGGCGAGCAGCAAAGCGCCCCGCGAGGCCGTGTCTTCCGAGCCCGCCACGGCCAGGATCGCCGCCAGGATCGGCCCGATGCAGGGCGTCCAGCCGAAGGCGAAGGCAAGGCCCATGACATAGGCTCCCCACAGGCCCATCGGCTTCTCCACCCGCAGCCGCGCCTCGCGATAGAGGAACGCCAGGCGGAATACGCCCAGGAAGTGCAGCCCCATGAGGACGATGGCGAAACCCGCGAGCAGCGAGAGGACGTCAAGATATTGCCGGATGACCTGGCCGAGGACGGAGGCGGTCGCGCCAAGGAGCACGAAGACCGTCGAGAAGCCTGCGACGAACAGAACGCCGGCCAGCAGGACGTCCTTGCGCGCCTTCGGCTCTCCCTCTTCCGCCAGTTCCTCGATCGTGGTTCCCGCCAGGAAGCACAGGTAAGGCGGAACCAGCGGCAGGACGCAGGGGCTGAGGAAGCTCAGGATCCCGGCAAGACCGGCGGCAGGCAGGGAAACGTCAGTCATCGGAAACCACGGGGCGGAACGCGTCCGCCTGCTCTATCTCCTCCCGAGCCCGCGGCCAAGACACGCCGGCGTGAGGCAGCGTGACCATCGCGGGTCTGCAACTCCAGTTGGAAAGTCAAACAAGTCATTCGAGCGCATTTGAATCGAATGCGAGCGATGTCATGGACGAACGTTTAGCCCAAGGGGAGCAAAGCGCTTAGCAAGTCGCGCAATTTGCGTAATATAACACCCGTAACGACGATTTTTCGCGTCGAAAATTGATACTTGAAGCCCTGTTTCAGAAAGTATTGACCATGACCCAGAGCATTACGAATGGCGCGGTGGGGTTCTGGAGCGTCCTGTGGTCGATGGCCGGCTTCTCGCTGGCCTCGGCCCCTGGGGCTCCAGGCCCCTTCCGCTACGCGACCGGCCTCTCGGTGCCGGCCATGGAAGCCTATCTCAGAGCAAACGGCCTCGACCCTTCGCACGCCACCGGCGTGCTCGTGGGCCTTGGCGTGCTGTTCATGGCCGTCGGCATAGGCTTCGGCCTCAGCCTCTATGCTGCGCAGACGGACAGCTTCGAAACGGTCGCGACCCGCGCGAGCCTTGCCGCCGCGGTGCTCCTCGTTCCCGCGGCTACGGTCGGGGCCGCCTACGAGCCCTCCACGCTGATGACGCACGCCCTCCTCCTGGTCGCGCTTGCCGTCACCGTGATCCTCGTCAAAATGGACGTCCATGCGGACATGCCGCTGATGCCCATCGACGCCGATCGCTTCGACGAGGCTCTGCGCCAGCGCGTGGCCCACGAGAAGGCGATCGAGCGGTATTACGAAACGTGCAGAACCTCATCAGCGACGTCGCAGGCCTCTCCGTCGGACAAGCTCATGCGGAACGTCACGCGACGGGCGTGACCGTCGTCGTCTTCGACGAGCCGGCCGTCGCCTCGGCGGCCACGCTCGGCGGCGGTCCCGGCCTCAGGGACACGAGCCTGCTCGATCCGGAAATGACGGTGCAGACCGTCGATGCCTTCGTCCTCAGCGGCGGCTCGGCCTTCGGGCTCGATGCCGCCGGTGGGGTCATGGCAGCCCTCGCCGAGCGGGGCCGCGGCTTTCGGGCCGGCACGGTCCGCGTGCCCATCGTGCCACAGGCCATCCTGTTCGACCTGATGAATGGCGGCGACAAGAGCTGGGGCCGCGGCCCGCCTTTTTTCGACCTGGGCCTGCAGGCCTTCGAGAACGTGTCCCGTCACATCGCGCTCGGAACGGCCGGCGCCGGCTACGGGGCCACCACGGCCAACCTGAAGGGCGGCCTGGGCTCTGCCAGCGCGGTCACCGAGGGGGGACACACGGTGGGCGCCATCGTGGCGGTGAACGCCGTGGGATCGGTCACCATCGGCGACGGACCGCATTTCTGGGCCGCGCCCTACGAGACGAACTGCGAGTTCGGCGGGCTCGGCTGGCCGCAATCCTTCCCTCCAGCGGTGCTGGCCCCTCGGCTCAAAGGCGGGCCGGCCGAGAGCACGACGATCGCGGTTCTGGCCACCGACGCGATCCTCACCAAGCCCCAGGCCCGCCGCCTTGCGCTGGCGGGCCATAACGGCCTGTCCCGGGCGATCCGCCCGGCCCATACCCCGCTCGACGGCGACACCGTCTTCGCCGCCTCCACGGGCCGGCGGGCCTTGGCCGACCCGGTCTACGACCTGACGTCCCTGCTGGTGGCGGGCGCGGACTGCCTGGCCCGCGCCATCGCGCGCGCGGTGTTCGAGGCGACGCGCCTGCCCTTCGAGGGCGCGCAGCCCGCCTGGCGGGAGCGTTTCGGCCGCATCATGGTCTCCCCCTGAGGCGAAGCCGCCTCAGGCGAAGCGGTGGGCGGCGTAGGGCGCGGGGTCCGTGAAGGGCCGCCGGCCCGTCACCATCTCCGTCAGCAGCCGGCCCGTCACGGCCGACAGCGTCAGGCCATGGTGGGCGTGGCCGAAGGCGAACCACAGGCCCCTGTGGCGCGGCGCGGGCCCGATAACCGGCAGCATGTCCGGCGTGCAGGGGCGGTTGCCGACCCAGGGCTTGGCGTCGACGGGCGCTTCCAGCGGGAAGAGCTTGCGGGCATGCGGCTCGGTGCGGGCGAGTTGCACGGGAGTCGGAGCCGCGTCGCGGTCGGCGAACTCCGCGCCCGTGGTGAGGCGGATGCCGCGTGCCATCGGCGCGAGGACGTAACCGTTGTCGGCGTCGAGCACGGTGTGGTTCAGCACGGCGTTGCCGGCCGGCTTGAAGTGCATGTGGTAGCCACGCTTCACCGCAAGCGGGAAGTCGTAGCCGAGCGCGCGGGTGACGAGATCCGACCACGGCCCCATGGCCACCACGATCTCGCGGGCCTGCAGCACGCCTGTCTCGACCTTCACGGACCAGCCCTCGCCGCTCTGGGCGAGCGTGCGGGCGTCGCCGGCGAGGAAGGCCCCGCCGCGATCCTTGAAGAGCTGCAGGTAGGCCCGCGACAGCGCGCCGGGATCGTTGATGCAGACAGGATCGCGATAGTGGATCGCGCCGAGGATGTCGGTCGAGAGGTGCGGCTCGCGCTCGCGCACGCCGGCGGCGTCGAGGATCTCGCAGGTCAGGCCGAAGGGCTTCAGCTTCTCCACCTCCTCGAGCGCCTTGCCGAACTTCGTCTCGCCGCGGAACAGCTTGATCCAGCCGGACTTGCGCACGAGGTGCTCGGCGCCGGCCGCCGCGATGAGCGGCTCGTGCTCGCTCACAGAAAGCTCGATGAGCGGCACGGCGGCGCGCATGGCGGCCTCGTGGCCCTTCTTGGAAGAATTCCACCAGTAGCGCGCAAGCCAGGGCGCCAGCTTGGGCAAAGTGCTCAGGTGGTAATAGGCCTCGGGCGTGCCGTTCAGGGCGTAGCGGATCAGATCCTTGATCTCGCGGGGAAAGGCGTAGGGATAGATCGAGGCGCGCTCGATGATGCCGGCATTGCCGAAGCTCGTGCCCTCGCCCGCTGCGCTGCGGTCCACCAGCGCCACGGAGCGCCCGGCCTCCTGCAGCTTCAGGGCCGTCGCCAGCCCGATGATACCAGCACCCAACACCACGACGTCGCGCTGCATGGCCGTCCACCCGAGATTTGAGAATGCCTGACTCATACACGCAAGAATGAACGAAGACGAGAAGATTAATTCGTATATTCCATTCATAATCGTGCTAGTTTTCGCACAATATTCTAATTTTGCCTGCATCCCCGGCTGGAGCCGCGCAGCGCCGGAGAGGAGGGGATCCAGGGACCCGCGTCGCCAAGGTCTGGATCCCCTTTCGCGCCTGAGGCGCAGGCCACCGGGGACGGCACGCGGGGCGAATCCTGAGGGGCAAACGCAGGTTGGCTGGCAAGCGCCGCCTTCGGGTTCATTCCGGCGGGCATCTGCCCTAGGATCACGGCCCCGCGCCGCATCGTCGGCTTTGCACGAACCGGACCAGCTCGCCGATGACCGCCCCTGATGCGGACACCCTGCCCTTGCCCCTGCGCCTCCTCGCCGTGGTCGGCCGGCACGGGCCTGCGGGGTTCGCCGCTTCGATCTTCCTGGGGCTGGCGCTGCCGGGCCTCGCCAACACGATGCGGCCCATGCTGCCGGTGACGATCTTCTGCTTCGTCACGCTGGCTTTCGCCCGGGCCAACTTCGACGGTGTGAAGCGCGTCGTGTCTCGGCCCCTGCCCTTCCTGGGCGCGCTCGTCTGGATCACCTTCGGCCTGCCGCTGCTGATCGAGGTCGGTCTCGCGGTCGTCGGGCGCGACGCGGTGGGCCCCGGCCTGCTGCTGGGCCTCGCGCTGGTGGGGGCCGCGCCGCCGCTGATGGGGTTTCCCGTCTATGCGGCGCTGCTCGGCCTCGACAACAGCCTGGGCATGGCGCTTCTCGTGGTGACCATGGCCGCCACGCCATTCCTGGCGCCGCCTTTGGCCGGCTTCATCGCGGGCGAGGCGGTGCCGCTCGATCCCGTCACCCTCGGCCTGCGGCTGCTGCTGCTGCTCGGCGGCAGCCTCGTCGCCTGCCTCGTCGTGCGCAGGGCCGTCGGCGTCGAGCGCCTCACCCGGCGCAAGGCTGTCTTCGACGGCATCAACGTCGTCCTCTATTTCATCTTCGCCATCGCGGCGATGGACGGCGTGATCGACGCGGCAAAGACTCATCCCGGCAAGGTCGCCGGCTTCCTGGCCCTCTCCTTCGCGCTCGCCGCCGGCGGCTTCCTGGCGGCACAGCTCGTCATGCGCTGGCTCGGCCGCTCCGAGGCGTTCGTGCTGGGGCTCGGCACGGGCATGCGCAATTCGGGGCTGCTGGTGGCGGCCATGGGCGCAGCCTGCCCGCCCGACACCTACCTCTTCTTCTCGCTGCTGCAGATCCCGATCTACTGCGCGCCGCTGCTCGTCTCTCCGCTCGCGCGGATGATGGTGCCGGCCTCGGCCCGCACACCGGCCTGACCACAAAGGCTGCCACTGGCCCCCTTCTTGCGATGCCGTGCAGCATGAGCGGCCGCCGTGTAGCGCCGCCCACTCGTGGTTAGGTGTGGAAAGGCCGGAATCATGGTCCCAGCGCTCGGAATTGCAGCCTCATTGCTCAGCGATATCGGTTTCAAGGCCATCAAGGGCCTGTCCTCGGGCCAGAAGAGCCAGTCCACGACCCAGGACGGAATTACCGACCCGTCCGTTGTGACCGGGCAAAATGTGCCGGCCAAGAGCAAGCGGTCGGATGTCAGCCAGCTCTTCTCCAAGATCGACGCCGACGGTGACGGCAAGATCAGCAAGGACGAGTTCATGGAGTTCAAGAAGAAGATCGACAGCGCCATGGCGGCCCTCCTGAAGACGCAGGAGGACGCCACGAAGACCTCGGCGACGTCGGACCCTTCCGCGACGGACAAGACCTCGATGGCGGAGCAGCTGTTCTCCAAGTTCGACGCCAACAATGACGGCTCGATCTCTCAGGACGAACTCAACAGCGTCATGAGCCACGGCCACCGGCACGGCCACCACGACCGCGGGGTCGGCAACTTCATGCACGCGCTCCTCGACCTGCAGAGCCAGTCCTCGACTTCGACGTCCTCCAGCACGTCGACGGACGGCACGGCCTCCGTCACGTCGACGTCGAGCACGTCCACCGGCACTTCGGCCTGATCGACGCCGCCCGTGTTGCGCCTCGTGCCGCAGGGTGCTAACCGCGCGGCATGAGCCGCCCCATCCTGATCGCACCCTCCATCCTCGCCGCCGATTTCGCGGCTTTGGGCGAGGAGGTCCGCGCCGTCGACGCCGCCGGCGCCGACTGGATCCACCTCGACGTGATGGACGGCCACTTCGTGCCCAACATCACCTTCGGGCCCGACGTGGTGAAGGCGCTGCGTCCGCACAGCCGCAAGCTCTTCGACGTCCACCTGATGATCGCGCCGGTGGACCCCTATCTCGAGGCTTTCGCCAAGGCCGGGGCCGACCTCATCTCGATCCACGCCGAGGCCGGCCCCCACCTGCACCGCTCGCTGCAGGCGATCAGGGCGCTCGGCAGGAAGTCGGGCGTCGTGCTGAACCCCGCGACGCCGGTCTCCACCATCGAGCACGTCATCGACGACGTCGACCTCGTCCTGCTGATGACGGTGAACCCCGGCTTCGGCGGCCAGGCCTTCATCCGCTCTGTCGTGCCGAAGGTGCGCCAGGCGGCGGCGCTCATCGCCGGGCGACCCATCGCGCTGGAGATCGACGGCGGCGTCACCCCCGAGACCGCGCCGGAACTCGCCGCGGCCGGAGCCAATGTGCTCGTCGCCGGCTCCGCCGTCTTCAAGGGCGGCGCGGCGGGCTATGGCGAGCGCATCGCGGCGATCCGCGACGCCGCAGAGCGCGCCGTGGGCACGATCGTCTGACATTCCCGGGAAAGGACCCGCCATGATCCCGCGCTACAGCCGCCCCGAGATGGTCGCCATCTGGTCGCCCGAGTCCAAGTTCCGCATCTGGTTCGAGATCGAGGCGCATGCCTGCGATGCGCTGGCCGAACTCGGCGTGATCCCGAAGGAGGCGGCGAGGACGATCTGGGAGAAGGGCGGCGCGGCCACGTTCGACGTCGAGCGCATCGACGCCATCGAGCGGGAGGTGAAGCACGACGTCATCGCATTCCTCACCCACCTCGCCGAGTTCGTCGGTCCCGACGCGCGCTTCATCCACCAGGGCATGACCTCCTCGGACGTGCTCGACACCTGCTTCAACGTGCAGCTCGTGCGCGCCACCGACCTGCTGCTGAAGGATGTCGAGGCCCTGCTCGCAGCGCTGAAGCGCCGGGCCTTCGAGCACAAGATGACGCCGACCATCGGCCGCTCGCACGGCATCCATGCCGAGCCCACCACCTTCGGCGTCAAGCTCGCCCTCGCCTATGCCGAGTTCGACCGCTGCCGCCAGCGCCTGCAGGGGGCACGAGCGGAGGTCGCGACGTGCGCGGTCTCGGGGGCCGTCGGCACGTTCGCCAACATCGACCCGCGCGTGGAGGAGCATGTCGCCAAGGCGATGGGCCTGACGCCGGAGCCCGTCTCCACGCAGGTGATCCCGCGCGACCGGCACGCCATGTACTTCGCGACGCTGGGCGTCGTGGCCTCGTCCATCGAGCGCCTCGCGACCGAAATCCGCCACCTGCAGCGCTCCGAGGTGCTCGAGGCCGAGGAATTCTTCTCCGAGGGCCAGAAGGGCTCCTCCGCGATGCCGCACAAGCGCAACCCCGTGCTCACCGAGAACCTCACGGGGCTGGCCAGGATGGTGCGCGCCTACGCCATGCCCGCCATGGAGAACGTGGCGCTCTGGCACGAGCGGGACATCTCGCACTCGTCGGTCGAGCGCATGATCGGGCCCGACGCGACGGTGACGCTCGACTTCGCGCTGGCCCGCCTTGCGGGCGTTGTCGACAAGCTGCTCGTCTACCCCCAGCACATGCAGAAGAACCTCGACCGGCTCGGCGGCCTCGTGCACTCCCAGCGCGTCCTGCTGGCGCTCACCCAGAAGGGTGTCTCGCGCGAGGACGCCTATCGGCTGGTGCAGCGCAACGCCATGCCCGTCTGGCGCGGAGAGGGTGACTTCCTCACCTTGCTCAAGGCCGACCAAGAGGTGTCCAAGGCCCTCACCCCGGCGGAGCTCGAGGAGAAGTTCGACCTCGGTTACCACCTCAAGCACGTCGACACGATCTTCCGCCGCGTCTTCGGCGAGGCGTGACGGGGGCGTTCAAAAGAACGTCCCGCAGGTCACGCGCCGCAGCGCAACGAGCAGCAGCAGCCAGAACCCGGCGATCGCGGCGGCGAAGAGCAGGCTGAGGGGCCACAGGTTGGCGCCACGTGCGAAAAGCACGACGCCATAGCCCAGGAGGCCCGCGAGCGGCGCGGCCGCGCCGAGCCACCAGGGCCCCGTATAGTGCGACAGGGTCCGCCTCTGCAGCGGGACATAGGCGAGAAGGCAGCCCAGGCCCGCCATCAACACGACGAGGACAAGCATGGCGCGAGGATCGCCTGGAATCCTTGCGATCCCGTTTTGGTGGACCATCCGAACCCTCCGGAACCGACCCCCACAGTGTCATTCACTTGTCATGGAAGCGTCATAGGCACTGCGCAGGCGATGACCAAGGTGGGTCTGTCGCCACGCCCGGCCGGGTGGTCCGCAGAGATCGCCGCCGGGTCGTCATAACAGGGAGTTCACCCGTGAAGCTCAGCACGTTGTTCCTGGCCGGCGGCCTTGCCGTCGCCTCCGCCGCCGCGCCGGCCCTCGCCGCCGATATCACCGGCGCCGGCGCGACCTTCCCCTACCCGATCTATGCGAAGTGGGCCGACGCCTACAAGAAGGAGACCGGCGTGGGCCTGAACTACCAGGCCATCGGCTCCGGCGGCGGCGTCAAGCAGATCCAGGCCAAGACCGTCACGTTCGGCGCCACCGACGCGCCGCTCAAGGGCGAGGACCTCGAGAAGAGCGCGCTGGTTCAGTTCCCGGCCGTCATGGGCGGCATCGTGCCCGTCGTGAACCTGGACGGCATCGCCCCCGGCCAGCTCGTGCTCGACGGCCCGACCCTCGCCAACATCTTCCTCGGCACGGTGAAGACCTGGGACGACCCGGCCATCGCCAAGCTGAACCCCTCGTTGAAGCTGCCCTCCGCCAACATCCTCGTGGTGCGCCGCGCCGACGGCTCCGGCACCACCTTCAACTTCACCGACTACCTGTCCAAGGTGAGCGCCGACTGGAAGTCCAAGGTCGGCACCGCCACCGCGGTCGAGTGGCCCGTCGGCGTCGGCGCCAAGGGCAATGACGGCGTCGCCAACAACGTGATGCAGTCCAAGGGCTCGATCGGCTACGTCGAGTACGCCTACGCCAAGCAGAACAAGCTTTCGCACGCCAACATGATCAACGCCGACGGCAAGACCGTCGCGCCCGAGCTCAAGTCCTTCTCGGCTGCGGCCGCGAACGCAGACTGGGGCAGCGTGCCGGGCTTCGGCGTGATCCTGTCGAACCAGAAGGGCCCGGACAGCTGGCCCATGACGGCGGCCACCTTCATCCTGATCCCCAAGCAGCCGCAGGACGCCGCCGCTGCGAGCGACGCGCTGAAGTTCTTCGCCTGGGCCTTCGCCAAGGGCGACAAGATGGCCGAGGACCTCGACTACATCCCCATGCCGCAGAGCACGGTGGAAAAGGTCGAGAAGGCCTGGACCGACATCAAGGACTCCTCCGGCAAGTCCATCGCCTGGAAGTAAGATCGCCTGCGGTGACGGGCCGGCGGCTCGGCCGACCGCCCGTCACCTGACACAACGACAGGGTTGCCGCGGTCCACGCGCGGCGACCCACCCTGCTTCAGGACCCTCGGATGCCGGAGACTCCCATGGTGGACCTCGCCCTCAGCGGGACGGACGCCGCGAGCCAAGCTGTCGACGGGCGCGCAAAGGCCCTGTCCCGCTTCACGCTCTCGGACAACATCTTCCGCCTCCTCACGCAGGGGAGCGCGCTCGCCGTCCTCCTGATCATGGGCGGCGTCATCGTCTCCCTCATCATCGGTTCGCTGCAGACCTGGCACGAACTCGGCTTCTCGTTCCTGACCGGTCAGTCCTGGAACCCGCCGCTCGACAAGTTCGGCGCGGCGCCGTCGATCTACGGCACGATCGTCACGTCGATCATCGCCATGGTCATCGCCGTGCCCGTCGGGATCGGCGTGGCGATCTTCCTCACCGAGCTCTGCCCCGCCACGCTGCGCAGGCCCATCGGCATCGCCATCGAGCTCCTGGCCGGCATTCCCTCGATCATCTACGGCATGTGGGGCTTCTTCGTCCTCAACCCCTTCCTGCAGTCGGTGCTCGGCTCGGGCCTCTCGCTCTTCACGGCCGGCATCGTGCTGGCGATCATGGTGCTGCCCTTCATCACCTCGATCACGCGCGACGTGTTCGACACCGTGCCCGCCATGCTCAAGGAGTCGGCCTACGGCCTGGGGTGCACGCGCTGGGAGGTGATCAAGAACATCATCATTCCCTTCACCCGCGTCGGCATCATCGGCGGCGTCATGCTGGCGCTCGGCCGCGCCCTGGGCGAGACGATGGCGGTCACCTTCGTGGTGGGCAACGCCAACCGCATCTCGGCCAACCTGCTGGCGCCTGGCACGACGATCTCCGCCACGATCGCCAACCAGTTCGGCGAGGCGGACCCCGGCCTGTACACGTCTGCACTGATCTCGCTCGGCCTGCTGTTGTTCCTGGTCACCTTCGTGGTGCTGGCCGCCGCTCGCCTGATGCTGATGCGCCTCGAGCAGAAGGCGGGAGGCTGAGCCATGGACCTCGACGTTTCCCGCTATAATCGCCGAGCCCAGACCAGCACGGTCTGGATGGGGCTCTCGATCGTGGCCACTGCGCTGGGCCTCGGCATGCTCGTGCTGATCCTCGGCTCGCTGCTGTTCAAGGGCTTCGGCAGCCTCTCCCTCAGCGTCTTCACGCAGATGACGCCCCCGCCGGGCAGCGCCGGCGGCCTCCTGAACGCGATCGTCGGCTCGCTGCTGATGACGGGCCTCGGCGTGCTGATCGGCGCCCCGCTCGGGATCCTGGCCGGCACCTATCTCGCCGAATACAGCAACGACTCCAAGCTTGCGAGCGTGGTGCGCTTCATCAACGACATCCTGCTCAGCGCCCCCTCGATCGTCATCGGCCTCTTCATCTACGGCGTGGCCGTCCAGCCCTTCGGCAACTTCTCCGGCATTGCCGGCGGTCTCGCCCTGGCGGTCATCGTGGTGCCCGTCGTTCTGCGCACGACCGAGGACATGCTGAGGCTGGTCCCGACCCCCCTGCGCGAGGCGGCCTTCGCGCTGGGAATGCCGCACTCTTTCGTCATCCGCCGCGTCGTCTACTCCGCCGCCAAGGCGGGCATGATCACCGGCGTGCTGCTCGCCATCGCCCGCATCAGCGGCGAGACGGCGCCGCTGCTCTTCACCGCGCTGAACAACCAGTTCTTCTCGGTGGACATGACCAAGCCCATCGCCAACCTGCCCTACGTCATCTTCCAGTTCGCCTCGAGCCCCTACAAGGAATCGCAGAGTCTGGCCTGGGCAGGCGCCATCCTCATCACCATGACCGTCCTGGTGCTCAGCGTCATCGCCCGGGCCCTGTCTTCGAGGAGTTCCTCATGACCGCGCACGTCAACCTGCCCGAGAAGGTCTCGGTCAAGGACCTCAAGTTCTTCTACGGCTCGCACCTCGCGCTCAAGACGATCAACCTGCCGCTCTACGACAAGAAGGTCACCGCCTTCATCGGTCCTTCTGGCTGTGGCAAGTCCACCCTGCTGCGCGTGCTCAACCGGATGTATGACCTCTACCCGAAGCAGCGGGCCGAGGGCGCCATCATGCTGGACGGCCAGAACATCCTGGACCCCAAGCAGGATCTCAACCTCCTGCGCGCACGCATCGGCATGGTCTTCCAGAAGCCGACGCCCTTCCCCATGTCGATCTACGACAACATCGCGTTCGGCATCCGGCTCTATGAGAGCCTGCCGAAGAGCGAGATGGACGGCCGCGTCGAGACGGCCCTGCGCGGCGCGGCCTTGTGGGAAGAGGTGAAGAACAAGCTCAACGCCTCCGGCCTCAGCCTCTCCGGCGGTCAGCAGCAGCGCCTGTGCATCGCGCGCTCGGTCGCCGTGAAGCCCGAGGTGATCCTGTTCGACGAGCCCTGCTCGGCGCTCGACCCGATCTCCACCGCCAAGATCGAGGAGCTCATCGACGAGCTGAAGGCGCACTACACGATCGCCATCGTGACCCACAACATGCAGCAGGCCGCCCGCGTCTCCGACTACACGGCCTTCATGTACCTGGGCGAGCTGATCGAGTTCGACGAGACCTCGAAGATCTTCACCACTCCCTCCAAGCAGGCCACGCAGGACTACATCACGGGCCGCTTCGGCTAACACCGCAGGGCCGAGAGGCCCACCCGCCCTGCCGCCGCGCGCCCCGGAGAAACCGACATGACCGACCATACCGTCGCCAGCTTCGACACCGAGCTCAAGGACCTGAAGCGCCTCATCGCCGAGATGGGCGGCATCGCCGAGAAGATGCAGAGCGATGTGGTCGACGCGCTCCAGCGCCAGGACATGCGCATTGCGCAGTCGATCATCACCGCTGACCTGCGGCTCGACCAGCTGCAGCGCGAGGTGGAGGAGAAGGCGATCACCACCATCGCCCGCCGCCAGCCCATGGCGGTGGACCTGCGCGACATCGTGGCGACGATCCGCATCGCCAACGATCTCGAGCGCGTGGGCGACCTCGTGAAGAACGTGGCCAAGCGCGTGCTGGCCATGGAAGGCCAGTTCCCGCCTCAGAAGCTGCTCACCGGGCTCAACCACATGAGCCTCGCTGCCCTGCAGCAGTTCAAGCGCGTCATCGACGCCTACACCCAGCGCGACGCCCAGGCCGCCCTCGACGTCTGGCAGCACGACGGCGAGATCGACAACCTCTACAACTCGCTCTTCCGTGAGCTGCTCACCTATATGATGGAAGATCCGCGCAACATCGGCTTCTGCACGCATCTCCTGTTCAGCGCCAAGAATTTCGAGCGTATCGGCGACCACGCGACGAACATCGCGGAGACCATCTACTACCTCGTCACCGGCAAGAGCCTCGCCACGGAGCGTCCCAAGGGCGACGAGGAGCCGTCGATCCTGCCCAAGGGTCCCTGAGGCGGACTTCGCCTTCAAGGCGCAGCGCGCCCGCTATCGAAAGCAACGACACGCTACCCCGTGGGCGCCAGTGCTGGACCGGCTTTCGTGGCGGGGGCGGCGGCGAATTCCATGTGCACCACAAGGCCCGGGCCATTGTCGGCGAGGGTCAGCTTGACGTTGTGGAGGTCGGCGACCGCCGCCACGAGGCTGAGGCCTAGGCCGTTTCCGGCGGACGTGCGGTTGCGCTCCAGCCTGTAGAACCGCCGGAACACCTTGTCGCGCTCGGCCACGGGGATGCCCGGGCCCCGATCGCGAACCTCGCCTACGGGGCCGCGTGGCCCCGGCGCGAGGGAGACGTCGATGTCGCCCGTGCGGGCATGCTTGATGGCGTTCTCGACGAGGTTCGCCAGCATCTGCGTGAGCAGTTCACGGTCTCCGCGAACGCTCACGCCGGCGGCGATGTCGGCCCGCAGCCTCAATCCGGCATCTTCTGCGACGGGCGCATAGGCCTCGGTGATCGTGTCGAACACCTTGGAGAGGTCGACCTGGCTGAAGCCGCCCGCCCTGCTGCCCGCTTCCACCTGTGCGATGCGCAGCAACGCCGAGAAGGTGGCCAGGATGCCGTCGATCTCCAGGATCGCCTCGCCCACCTCGGTCTCGTAGTCGTCCAGCGACCGCGCGCGGGCCTGCACGCGTTCGAGGCGCTGCCTGAGCCGGGCCAGCGGCGTCCGCAGGTCGTGTGCGACGTCGTTGGAGACCTGGCGCGTGGTCTCCATCAGGGTCTGGATGCGGTCGAGCATCCGGTTGAGGTTGCCGGCCAGCCGGTCGAGCTCGTCGTCGGCGCCGACGAGCGGCACGCGCTGGGAGAGATTGCCCTCGATGATGCGGGCCGTGGTCTCGTTGATGGCCTCGATGCGCCTCAGGAAGCCGAAGCCCAGGATCACGCCGCCGGCAGCCGCCAGGACAGCGGAGAACCCCAGCGCCACGCTGATCGCCCGGTTCAGCATCTGCCCGAGATCTTCGACGTCGTCGAGGTCGCGGCCAATGGCGAGGTAGCTTCCGTCCTCGAGCGTGGCGCCGTGGAACAGGGCAGGCAGCTCGAAGGGGTGCTCCCGCGGCGATGTGGTCGCCCGGTCGATCGTGCGGCGGAATTCGCCCTGGACGGGCGTCAGGGCGGGGATGTTGCCCGCGAGGCGTTCGCCGTCCTTTGCCTGCAGGAGATAGTAGCTCGATGCACTGTCCGCCGCGTTGGCTCTGGCGTCGACGAGGGCAGCGAGGTCCTGCGTGCCTTTCAGCGTGCCCTCCTTGGCAAGGAAGGAGATCTCGCCATCCACCGCCGTGCGGATCTGGTCGACCATGTAGTTCGTCAGACGCCAGTGCAGGAACATCAGCAGCGCGAGGCTGGAGACCCCAAAGATCAGCGCGTATAGCAGCGCGAGGCGGAAGACCGCCGTCCGCGCCATCCGGCGGAAGCCGGAGGCCGCCGGTGCGCTAGCCTGGATCACGCAAGCAATACCCAGCGCCCCTGACCGTGTGGATCAGCGTCTGCGGGAAGTCGCGGTCCACCTTGCCGCGCAGCCGGCTGATATGGGTCTCGACGATGTTCGTCTGCGGGTCGAAATGGAAGTCCCAGACGTTCTCCAGCAGCATCGTGCGCGTGACGATCTGGCCGGCGTTGCGCATGAGATATTCCAGCAGCTGGAACTCGCGCGGCTGCACGTCGATCTTCTGCCCCGCGCGGACGACGGTGCGCTTGACGAGGTCCATCTCGAGGTCGGCGACCTTGAGCTGGGTCGCGCTCGCCATGGGGGGCCTGCGCGCCAGCGCCGATACGCGCGCCGCGAGCTCTGCGAAGGCGAAGGGCTTGACGAGGTAGTCGTCGCCGCCGGCCTCGAGACCCGCTACGCGGTCGTCGATGCCGCTCATCGTCGTCAGGAACAGCACCGGGGAGGCTACCCCGGAGCGCCTGAGGTCGCTCACGAGCTGCAAGCCATCCAGGCCTGGCAGCATGCGGTCGACGATCAGCACGTCATAGTGGCCCTCTTCGGCCTTGGAGCGGCCGCGGTCCCCACGCTCCTCGACGTCGACGACATGGCCGATGTCGCGCAGGCCGTTGGCGACGAAGTCGGCCATGGTCGCATCGTCCTCGATCAGCAGGCACTTCATCGGCGCTCTCCGGTCGCGTCGCGGAAAAGCCCTCCCGGGGGCTGCCGCGCTGTCGGTCATCCCGTCGGAAGGCCTAGCACTGAAGGCTTCGCGCGTGGATCACCTTTTCCCAACCTCGCGCCCAGTTGAGGTCAATTCGTGACGAGCGCAACCCCCGCGAGGCGTTTCGCCTCGTCATACACGCGTTCTTCCAGGGCGTTGTACGATTGGAAGTCGGTCCGGGTCTGATCCAGTCCCTGCTGGTCGAAGGGCTCGCACCCGGAATCGACGAGGTCCTTGTAGATGGCGACGATGCGCTGGCGCTGCTCCCGGACGTCCCGGATGGCCAGCCCGTAGCTCCGCACGCTGCGCAGCACCTGCTCCTCGGTGCGCCGCCCCACGGGTCCGAGATCCCGCTGCAAAACGGCGAGCTCGCTGACGGCGGCCCGGTATCTCGCGTTGGCCGCGCGCATCGCCGCGAGCTGATCCGTGCACAGGTCCGCGCGGGCGGGGACGGAACAGGCAAGCAGGACAAGGGCGGCCAGGGCAGCGCGCATGAGCACCTCCGATGGCGAAACCCTAGTTTTGCCGCGTTAAGGCGACGCGACGGCGAGCTTCCGCATTGAAAGAAATAATTCCGACAAATCCCGAGGAATTCAGGCAATCACCTGCTCACGACGCTGCCTGAGACGTGTCGCCAGGTGGAAATGAAAGTGTCAGGCGCGGCCGGCGCCCTCCATGTTCCCGGCTCAGGGCCGGCCCGAACGAAAAAGGGCCGCCCGAAGGCGGCCCTGATCTCGCGACCCGCGACAGCGTCAGCGCGAGTAGAACTCGATGACGAGGTTCGGCTCCATCTGAACCGCGTAGGGAACCTCGGCGAGGCCGGGGACGCGGGCGACCTTGGCGGTCATCTTGGAGTGGTCGACCTCGAGATAGTCAGGCACGTCGCGCTCGGCGAGCTGGCTCGCCTCGAGCACGATAGCGAGCTGCTTGGAGGCGTCCTTCACCTCGATGACGTCGCCGACCTTCACCTGGAAGGAGGCGATGTTCACCCGGCGGCCGTTCACCTTGACGTGCCCGTGGTTGACGAACTGGCGGGCGGCGAAGGGCGTGGCGACGAACTTGGCGCGGTAGACGACCGCGTCGAGGCGACGCTCCAGCAGGCCGATCAGATTCTCGCCGCTGTCGCCCTTCAGGCGGATCGCTTCGGCGTAGTACTTGCGGAACTGCTTCTCGGAGATGTTGCCGTAGTAGCCCTTGAGCTTCTGCTTGGCGCGCAGCTGCGTGCCGAAGTCGGAGAGCTTGCCCTTGCGGCGCTGGCCGTGCTGGCCGGGGCCGTATTCGCGGCGGTTGACCGGGCTCTTCGGGCGACCCCAGATGTTCTGGCCGAGGCGGCGGTCGATCTTGTACTTGGCTTCTGCGCGCTTGGTCATCGCGGTTCCTCTCGGACACGAGTGTGAGGAACGCGCCCTCCTCTGCCGGTTTCCCGGCCGACAGGCGCCTTGCGAGCGTTCGCGCGGCGCCACGGGTGCGTCAAATGAAGCGCGGGCCGTGAGGCCCGCGCGGGGAGGCTGTTACAGGAGGCCGGGGGCCGTGTCAACGCAGGGGCATCGGCTCCACGTCGAGCCGGCCAAGTCCGCGGCTGGCCAGGGCCGCCCGCAGCGGCGGCGTGAGCCCCGCGCCGGATGTGAAGAGGGCCATGGCTTCCTCCTCGCCCTCGTGCAGCAGCATCGGTCCGCCCGCGAGTTGCACCACCCGCCGGGCGATCGCCGGCGCAGGGTCGATCCAGGTCACGGGCCAGGGGGCAAGGCGCTCCATGACGCTTTGCAACAGGGGATAATGGGTGCAGCCCAGCACGATGGCGTCGGTCCGCGGTCCCTGTGCCGGGAAGCAGGGCGCGATCTCCCGCGCGACGAGGTCGTCGTCGACAGGCTCGCCTCGCAGGTGCGCCTCGGCGAGGCCGGCAAGGCGGGTGGAGCCGACCAGCGTCACGCGGCAGTCCCCGGCGAAACTGCGGATGAGCTCCTGCGTATAGTCCCGCCGCACGGTGCCGGGCGTCGCCAGCACGGCCACGTGGCGCGTCTGCGAGCGTTCGGCGGCCGGCTTGATGGCAGGCACGGTGCCGACGAAAGGAATGGCGAAGCGGGCCCGCAGGGCCGGCAGGACGAGGGTCGAGGCGGTGTTGCAGGCGATCACAACCAGGTCCGGCGCGAAGCGCTCAACGAGCCGCTCCATCACCATGACCACGCGGGCGACGAGTTGGTCCTCCTCGAGCGGGCCATAGGGAAAGCCGGCATCGTCCGCCGCGTAGACGAAGCGGGCGTCGGGCCGGAGCTTGGCGACCTCCGAGAAAACGGTGAGCCCGCCGAGGCCGCTGTCGAAGACGAGCAGCGTAGGCGCGCGCTGAGGGGAGGGCATCGCGGTCAGGGTTCCCGGATGGGGAGCGGCGGCTCCGCCTCCGTCATAGACCGTTCCCGCGAGAAGATCGACACGCATGAAGGAGAGGCCGGACGATGCTGCAACCGACCTTGCGCCCGACCGGTTAATCCCCGGTAACCTCGTCCGGCCCGCGCGCCGGCGCCGCCCCCTGCCCCGCCGGCCGCGTGCCCTTGGGCGTCTGCTTTGGCCCCTTGCGCTTCTTGGTCTGCGGCTCCCGCGGTCCCTCCACGAGCCGGACGACCATCCCGCGCCACGTCCGCACGTCCTGCTCGCTGAGCTGCATGCGATGGAACATGTTGCGCAGGTTGCGGCTCATGACGGGCTTCTTGTGCGGTGGGCGGAAGAAGCCGCGCCGCTCCAGTTCTCCTTCGAGGTAGTCGAAGAAGGAGAGCACCATGTCGCGGGTCGCCGGCCCCCAGCGCGTCTTGGCCTCGAAGGGCAGTGCAGCCTCCCCGCGCGCCGTCATCAGCGCGTAGCCCATCAGCAGCACCGCCTGCGAAAGGTTGAGCGAGGCGTAGGCCGGGTTCACCGGGTAGGTGACGATCACGTCGGCGAGCGCGATGTCGTCGTTCTCCAGCCCGGTTCGCTCGCGCCCGAACAGGATCCCGGCCTTCTGCCCAGCAGCCATCCGGCGCACCGTTTCCGCCGAAGCTTCCGCGGGACCCAGCACGGGCTTGCCCTGCCCCCTTTCGCGCGCCGTCGTCGCCATCAGCCAGTGAAGATCGGCGATGGCCGAGCGCAGGTCGGGAAAGACCTGCGCCTGGTCCAGGATGAAGGTCGCCCCCGCCGCCGCGGCCTGCGTCTTCTGGTGCAGCCAGTTGCCGCGCGGCCTGACGAGCCGCATCTCCGTGAGGCCGAAATTCGCCATGGCCCGGGCCGCCATGCCGATGTTCTCGCCGAGCTGCGGCTCGACGAGGATGACGGCGGGTCCGCCGCTCAGGCTGGGCCTCGTATGGTCGGTTCCTGCACCAGGCATGGGTGAACCCGCTCGATGGCGCGGCGCTCTGGCCGCTTCGGGCGGTGGTCTAGCCCAAGGGGCACCGGATGGGAATGCAAGCCTGCACTCGCCGCGGCGGGGAAGCGCATCAGCGCTTGCGGCCCGCGTTCCTGGCCGCCTTCTCGGCTTCGTCCAGCACACCCAGCCGCTCGCCGAAGGCCCGCGGGTCGGCGCGATAGGCGATCAGTCCCTGCTTCACGAGTGTGTCCCGCGTCAAGGCAGGGCGATCCAGGATCATGAAATCCACGCCTGCCTCGGACAGCATCTCGAAAAAAGCCGGGTCGCGCTCGCTCCTGCCCAGGTGCGGCATGACGAAGGTGGCGCGCCGCTCCATGCAGGCAGCAAGGGCGGCCGCGAGCTGCGGCATCCCCGTACGATGCTGGCCATAAACATCCACGAAGGTCTCGATCAGTTTCAGCCGGTGCCGGATCAGCGCGGTTCGCAGCGCCTCGACGTGGTCCACGGGAACGATGGGCTCCGCGTTGGCGGCGCCTCGCGCAAGTCGAAAATAACTGACGGCAAGTTTCATGAACGAGGTCCGGCCTGGACCTGATGTTAGTCACTGGCATCATCGCAGAAAACACGCGTTTTGCGTGTTTACCTTCCGCGATACATCAGAAGAGCAAGGTTTCGAACGATCGTCCCGCACCGCGCGAGCGCGTGCCGAAAAGGCGGGATCAGGCCGACTGCACCTTGCGGCGCGGGTCACTGGCGTGGACGTCCTTGCCGATGGACAGCAGAGTCGCGCGCGTGATGTCGGGCCGGTCCAGCGCATGGAAGTCGATTCCCGCCACATGCAGGTCGATATAGAAGGCCGGATCCCGCGCGAGGGGCCCCAATTTCGGGATCACCAGGATGGCTTCGGACGACTTGCATGAGGCGAGCGCCCGCTTCCATTGCGGCCGCGCCGCGCGGCTGCCGTTCTGGTAGTCGACGCATTCTTCGACGATGCGCAGGCCCTGCTCGGCCGCGAATGCGCGCAAGGCCTCGCGCTGCCCCTCGAGGTCCGCGCGCATGTGCGCGCCGGCCTGGCCGGAGATCCGGAAGTAACCGATGGCCTTGCGATCCGCCATGATCGTTCCTCGCTCGGGAGCAGTCGCCCTCACTTCGCGCGCCTCGGCCGATTCCCGGAGGCGACGGGGCTCCGCCGAAACGGCGCGAAGGCCGCCGCCGACCCTGGTCCGAGCCGGCGGCCGGCAACCGCTCGTTGCGGTGAAGCTTGACTGCAAGTCTTTAAGATCGTGTTCATCTCGCCTGAGCGAGTCGGTAAGGGTCGCGCGGAATGGGCGAGAGGACGCAGGCGTGCCCCTCCTTCACCGAAGGGCGTGCTTTGCCCCCTTCCGGGCCGATGCTATACGGGCCGCGGACCCCTCCACCCTTCGCGCGCCGGGCCATTCCTCGCCGCGGAGACGCGCCTCCGGCTGACGAAAGGCTCCATCATGGCGAAGATCAAGGTCGCGAACCCCGTCGTCGAGCTCGACGGCGACGAGATGACTCGGATCATCTGGCAGTCCATCAAGGACAAGCTGATCCACCCCTATCTCGACGTCGACCTGCAGTATTTCGATCTCTCGGTGGAGCACCGCGACGCCACGAACGACAAGGTCACCGTGGATGCGGCCGAGGCGATCAAGAAGGTCGGCGTCGGCGTGAAGTGCGCGACCATCACGCCGGACGAGGCCCGCGTGAAGGAGTTCAACCTCAAGGAGATGTGGAAGTCGCCCAACGGCACGATCCGCAACATCCTGGGCGGCGTGATCTTCCGCGAGCCCATCATCTGCAAGAACGTGCCACGCCTCGTTCCGGGCTGGACCCAGCCCATCGTCGTCGGCCGCCACGCATTCGGCGACCAGTATCGCGCCACGGACTTCAAGGTGCCCGGCAAGGGCCGCCTGACCATCAAGTTCGAGGGCGACGACGGGACGGTGATCGAGAAGGAGGTCTTCAAGTTCCCCGGCGCCGGCGTGGCGATGTCGATGTACAACCTCGACGACTCGATCCGGGACTTCGCCCGCGCCTCTCTGAACTACGGGCTGAACCGCAAGTACCCGGTCTACCTCTCCACGAAGAACACCATCCTCAAGGCCTATGACGGGCGCTTCAAGGACATCTTCCAGGAGGTGTTCGACAGCGAGTTCAAGAGCAAGTTCGACGCGCTCGGCATCACCTACGAGCACCGCCTGATCGACGACATGGTCGCTTCAGCCCTCAAGTGGTCCGGCGGCTACGTCTGGGCCTGCAAGAACTATGACGGCGACGTGCAGTCGGACATCGTGGCGCAGGGCTTCGGCTCGCTCGGGCTGATGACCTCGGTGCTGATGACGCCGGACGGCAAGATCGTGGAATCCGAGGCCGCGCACGGAACGGTGACCCGCCACTACCGCGAGCACCAGAAAGGCAAGGAGACCTCGACGAACTCCATCGCGTCGATCTTCGCCTGGACCCGCGGCCTCGCCCACCGCGCCAAGCTCGACGACAACGCCGAGCTCGCACGCTTCGCCGACACGCTGGAGAAGGTCTGCGTCGACACGGTCGAGGCGGGCTTCATGACGAAGGACCTCGCGCTCCTCGTCGGCGCCGACCAGAAGTGGCTGTCCACTACGGGATTCCTCGACAAGATCGACGAGAACCTGCGCAAGGCGATGGCCTGAGTCGGGCATCGCTCAGAAGGCGAGGCGGACGAATGTCTGCCTGACCTCCCAGCGGAGGCTCTTCGGAGCCTCCGTTTTCGTTTGGACACCGGAAAGGGATGATCAGCGCCGCTTGCGCGGGGGATCGCGGTCCGGGCGGGGCGGCGCTTCGTCGACCTCCTCTTCCTCGGGCTCGACCCTCGGGAGGTCCAGGTCGGGAAACGCCTCGGCCTGGCCGCGGTCGCCCGGTTCAAGGATCGGGTCGGCATGGGCCTGCCTGACCTTACGGGGATGCGCGGCCGGCGTGCCGACGACGACGCCGGCCTCCTCCGCGGCCTCCGCCTGCGTGCCGTCGCCGGGCGTGAGCGCGGCCTCGGCCGAGGCCGCCTTCCGCAATTCCTCTGCTCGCGCCTGAGCGACCTCGTGCACGCGCGTGCCGATGTCCGGCCTGGAGGCCATGAGCATGCGAAGGTCGCGCGCATCGAGCACGAGCAGCTGTGTGCGCTGCAGCGCCCGCACGGTGGCGGAACGGCGCGCGCTCTTCAGCACGGCCATCTCGCCGAAGAACTGCCCGTCGCCGAGATAGGCATGGCGGCCGTCCGAGAGCTCGATCTCGACCCGGCCAGAGGCGATGAAATACATGGAATGGCCGAGATCGCCGCGCCGGACGATGATCTCGCCGCCCTCCACCATCTGCGAGCGCAGGAGCCGCATGATCTGCGCCACCTCCTCCGCCCCGAGGTCGGCAAAGAGCGGCACCCGCGCGATCATGCCCCAGGTCACCACGAAGTCTCGGCGGTGGATCACCTCCGAGAACGCCGTCGCCACGATGCCCACGGGCAGCGCGATCATGACGAGGCCCATCAGAGCCGTGATCGAGGCCACGACCTTGCCGAGCGGCGTGATGGGCACGACATCGCCATAGCCCACCGTGGCCAGCGTGATCACGGCCCACCACATGGCGTCCGGGATGGTCCCGAACTTGTCGGGCTGGGCGTGGCGCTCGACGAGGTACATCACCGAGGCCGAGGCGATGACGAGCCCGGAGAGGATGACGAGGCAGGCCGCCAGGGCCCGGCGCTCCTCGTAGATCGCCTCGTAGAGCGAGCGCACGCCGGGGGAATAGCGCGCGAGCTTGAGGAAACGCAGCAGGCGGAAGACGATGAAGACCCGGAGGTCGCCCTCCAGGAAGAGGGAGAGATAAAAGGGCAGGATGGTCAGAAGGTCGATGATCGCCCCGCCCGTCACCGCGAAGCGCAGCCGGGCCTGCCAGGCCGGCATGTGCCGAAACGGCGGATAGTCGACCGCCGCCCATACGCGCAGGGCGTATTCCACCGTGAAGATCATAATGGTCAGGATCTCGACGGCGAGGAATTCGGGTTCGAAAGCCTCCTGGAGGGAGGGAACGGATTCCAGGACGACCGCGGCCACGCTCAGCACGATGACGAACATCAGGAAGGCGTGGACATACTGGGCAAGCCTGTCGCCCGGCATGGCCTGTTCGAGCACCTCGTAGGTGCGGTGGCGCAGGCGCCGGACGCGCTTGCGTCCCGCCGCCTCGCGCCCGCCGGTCATGACCCGGCGATCGCCGCTTCGATGGCCTGCAGCGCCGCGGAGGCCTGCGCCCCGTCCGGCCCACCGGCCTGCGCCATGTCGGGCCGTCCGCCTCCGCCCTTTCCGCCGAGCCGTTCCGAGCCGGCGCGGACCAGGTCGACCGCGCTGAAGCGGCCCGTGAGGTCGCTGGTGACGCCGACCACCACGCCGGCCTTGCCGTCCTCGCCAACGCCGACGATGGCCACGATGCCGGAGCCGAGCTGCTTCTTGCCCTCGTCCGCGAGGCTCTTGAGGTCGCGCATGTCGATGCCCGTGACCGCGCGGGAGATGAGCTTGATCCCGCCGACCTCGCGCACGCCGGCAGCCTCGCTGCCATCTCCGCCGCCTCCGCCCATGGCGAGCTTGCGGCGGGCCTCGGCGAGCTCGCGCTCCAGCTTGCGGCGGTCCTCGACCAGGGCGGCCACGCGGTCGGCCGCCTCCGCCTGGCCGGTCTTCAGCAGGCCAAGGATCTCCTTCAGCTTGGCGCTCTCGCCGGTAAGCTGCAGCCGCGCCCCCTCGCCCGAGGCCGCCTCGATGCGGCGCACGCCGGCCGCGACCGCGCCCTCGCCGACGATGCTCACGAGGCCGATGTCGCCGGTGCGCGAGACATGCGTGCCGCCGCAGAGCTCGACCGAATAGGTGGACTGCGAAGGCTCGGGGTTGCGGCCCATCGAGACCACGCGCACCTCATCGCCGTATTTCTCGCCGAACAGCGCGCGCGCCCCGCTCTCGATCGCCTCCTGCACGCCCATGAGGCGGGTGACGACCGGCTCGTTCTGGCGCACGACACGGTTGACGATGGTCTCGACCTCCGCGAGCTCGGCCGCGCTGATGGGCTTGGGGTGCGAGAAGTCGAAGCGCAGCCGGTCGGGCGCGACGAGGGAGCCCTTCTGGGCCACGTGGTCGCCCAGCACCTGGCGCAGGGCCTCGTGCAGGAGATGCGTGGCGGAATGGTTGGCGCGGATGGCCGAGCGCCGGCCATGGTCGACCTCGAGCGCAAGGGCGTCGCCGACGCGCAGCGCCCCGCTCTCGACATGGACGATGTGGGCGAAGAGATCGCCGAGTTTCTTCTGCGTGTCGGTGACGCGCAGGACGACGTCCGCGCCGACCATGCGGCCGGTATCCCCGACCTGGCCGCCGGACTCGCCATAGAAGGGCGTCTGGTTGACGACGACGATGCCGTCCTGCCCGGCCTCCAGCCGCTCGACGGGCTGGCCCTCGCGCAGCAGCGCGGTGACGACGCCCTCGGCCTTCTCGGTGTCGTAGCCCAGGAACTCCGTGGCGCCGACCTTCTCCTTGACGGAGAACCACACGGTTTCGGTGGCAGCCTCGCCGGAGCCGGACCAGGCCGCGCGCGCCATCTCGCGCTGGCGCTCCATGGCGGCGTTGAAGCCGTCGGTGTCGACGCCGATGCCGCGAGAGCGCAGCGCGTCCTGCGTGAGGTCGAGCGGGAAGCCGTAGGTGTCGTAGAGCGTGAAGGCCACCTCGCCCGCGAGGTTCTGGCCGGAGCCGAGCTTGCGAGCCTCCTCCTCGAGGATGCCGAGGCCGCGCTCCAGCGTCTTGCGGAAGCGGGTCTCCTCCAGGCGCAGCGTCTCGGTGATCAGCGCCTCGGCGCGCACGAGTTCGGGATAGGCATGGCCCATCTCGCGCACCAGCGCGGGCACGAGCCGCCACATCACGGGCTCGCGGGCGCCGAGCAGTTCGGCGTGGCGCATGGCGCGACGCATGATCCGGCGCAGCACGTAGCCGCGGCCCTCGTTGGACGGCAGAACGCCATCGGCGACGAGGAAGGAGGAGGCGCGCAGGTGGTCTGCGATGACCCGGTGGCTCGCCTTGCGCGGTCCCTCGGGCTCGACGCCGGTGACCTCGGCGACGGCGCGGATGAGCGCGCGCATGAGGTCGGTCTCGTAGTTGTCGTGCGTGCCCTGCAGGACTGCGGAGATGCGCTCCAGCCCCATGCCAGTGTCGATCGAGGGGCGCGGCAGGAGCAGGCGCTCGCCGGGGGCGACCTGCTCGAACTGCATGAAGACGAGATTCCAGATCTCGATGAAGCGGTCGCCGTCCTCGTCGGGCGAACCGGGCGGGCCACCGGGAATGTGGTCGCCATGGTCGTAGAAGATCTCCGAGCAGGGACCGCAGGGACCCGTATCGCCCATCGCCCAGAAATTGTCCGAGGTGGGGATGCGCACGATCTTGCTGTCGGGCAGCCCCGCGATCTTCTTCCAGAGCGCGAAGGCCTCGTCATCCTCATGGAACACCGTCACCATCAGTCGATCGAACGGCAAGCCGAACTCGCGGGTGATCAGGTTCCAGGCGAGCTCGATGGCGCGCTCCTTGAAATAGTCGCCGAAGGAGAAATTCCCCAGCATTTCAAAGAACGTGTGGTGCCGCGCGGTGTAGCCGACATTGTCGAGGTCGTTGTGCTTGCCGCCGGCGCGCACGCATTTCTGCGCCGTCACCGCCCGCTGGTAGGGCCGCTTCTCCGCGCCGGTGAAGACGTTCTTGAATTGAACCATCCCGGCATTGGTGAACATCAGCGTGGGATCGTTGCGCGGCACGAGCGGGCTCGAGGGGACGATCTCGTGGCCGTTCTTGCCGAAATAGTCCAGGAAGGTGGACCGGATCTCATTCACGCCGCTCATCAACCGGCACTCGCTCGCATGGCGGCCGAAGACGCCGCTCTGAAGGGGAAACTGCGGGCTTTTTAGTGGCGCGGCAGGGCCGTGTCGAGACAAACCGCCGGTTGGGTCCTTGCGCCCCCGCGGCTCAGGCGGATTCTGACGAGATCAACGAAAAGCGGGCCCGAAGGCCCGCGGTCCGATGGGGGGGGGGCCGGGAGGCCCGCACCCTTTCCGTGCGATCAGGCCTCGCCTTCGTCGAGTTCGTCGGCCGTGGGGCTGGCGTTCTCCAGGATGCGGTCGGCCAGCAGACCGGCGTTCTGGCGGATCTGCTGCTCGATCTTGTTCGCCACGTCCGCGTTCTGCTTGAGGAAGGACTTGGCGTTCTCGCGGCCCTGGCCGAGGCGCTGGCTGTCATAGGAGAACCAGGCGCCGGACTTCTCGACGATCCCGGCCTTGACGCCGAGGTCGATGAGTTCGCCGACCTTGGAGACGCCCTCGCCGTACATGATGTCGAACTCGACCTGCTTGAAGGGCGGGGCGACCTTGTTCTTCACCACCTTCACGCGGGTCGTGTTGCCGACGACCTCCTCGCGGTCCTTGATCGCGCCGATGCGGCGGATGTCGAGGCGCACGGAAGCATAGAACTTCAGCGCGTTGCCGCCCGTGGTCGTCTCCGGCGAGCCGTACATCACGCCGATCTTCATGCGGATCTGGTTGATGAAGATGACCATCGTGTTGGAGCGCGAGATCGACGCCGTGAGCTTGCGGAGCGCCTGGCTCATCAGGCGCGCCTGCAGGCCGGGCTGCACCTCGCCCATCTCGCCCTCGATCTCGGCGCGCGGCACGAGGGCGGCCACGGAGTCGATCACGAGCACGTCGATCGCCCCGGAGCGGACCAGAGTGTCGCAGATCTCCAGCGCCTGCTCGCCCGTGTCGGGCTGCGAGATCAGGAGGTCCTCGAGGTTCACGCCGAGCTTGCGGGCATAGACCGGGTCGAGCGCGTGCTCCGCGTCGATGAAGCCGCAGACGCCGCCGCGCTTCTGCGCCTCGGCCACCGTGTGCAAAGCGAGCGTGGTCTTGCCCGAGGATTCCGGGCCATAGATCTCGACGATGCGGCCCTTGGGCAGGCCGCCCACGCCGAGCGCGATGTCGAGGCCCAGCGAACCCGTCGAGATCGTCTCGATCTCCACCGCCTTCTCGTTCTTGCCGAGACGCATGATGGAGCCTTTGCCGAAGGCCCGCTCGATCTGCGAGAGCGCGGCGTCCAGTGCCTTGGCCTTGTCCATGGATTGACCTTCGACGAGTCGGAGAGACGGTTGCGACATGGTGAGCGGTCCTTATGGCACGAGCCGGGAAAGAGTCTCAATGGAGGGCTGAGAACGATGTTGATCACGCTTCGTTCTCACCCGCAAGTTCTTTTTTTGTTCTGTGCGACCGCGCCCAAGCCTTTGCGATTCAGTAACTTTTAGGTGCGTTGCGCTTCGAGAACACGCTCAACATGCAGCGTGGGGATGACAATCTGTGTCACCCCTGCAATGGCCCGAAGGGAGCCTTCAGCCGATGGCGGTCTTCACCGCTTCCACGAGCTGCTTGAGCGTGAAGGGCTTGGGGAGGAAGGCGAAGTCCTCGCCCTCCGGCAGGTTGCGGCTGAAAGCCTCTTCGGCGTAGCCCGAGACGAAGATGATGCGGGCCTTGATGCCGCGCTTGCGCAATTCGCCGAGCAGGCTTGGTCCGTCCATCTCGGGCATCACGACGTCGGAAACGATGAGGTCGAGCCGGCCGCCATGCTCCTCGACGACGGCCAGCGCCTCGACGCCCGAGGCCGCCTCCAGCACGGTGTAGCCGCGCTGCGTGAGGGCCCGCGCGCCGAAGGCGCGGACGGCCTCCTCGTCCTCCACCAGCAGCACGGTCCCGCTGCCGGTGAGGTCGGACGAGACGGGCGGCTGCACCGCGCCGGTTTTGGCGCCCGGCTTCTCGGCCTCGGTCTTGACCGGCTCCTCCGCCTCCCCGCCCGCGTAACGCGGCAGGAAGATACGGAAGGTCGTGCCCTTGCCGACCTGGCTGTCGCAGAAGATGAAGCCGCCGGACTGCTTGACGAAGCCGTAGACCATCGACAGGCCCAGGCCGGTGCCCTTGCCGACTTCCTTGGTGGTGAAGAAGGGTTGGAAGATCTTGTCGATGATCTCCTGGGGAATTCCGGTGCCGGTGTCCTCGACTTCAATCAGCACGTATTCGCCGGCCACCATGCCGGGAAGGCCAAGGCCGCCGCTTTCCGCCTCGTCCATGTTGCGTGTGCGCATGGTGAGCCGGCCGCCCTCTGGCATCGCGTCGCGGGCGTTCACCGCGAGGTTGACGATCACCTGCTCGAACTGCGTGAGATCCGCCTTCACGGGCCAGAGGTCGCGGCCATGGCGCACGTCGAGCGCGATGCGCTCGCCCAGAAGGCGCTTCAGCAGCATGGAGAGATCGGAGAGCACGTCCCCGAAATGCATCACCTGAGGGCGCAGGGTCTGCCGGCGCGAGAAGGCGAGCAGTTGGCGCACCAGCCCGGCCGCGCGGCTCGCATTCTGCTTGATCTGCATGATGTCCTGGAAGGACGGGTCGGTCGGCCGGTGGTTCACGAGCAGCAGATCGGCATAGCCCATGATGCCCTGCAGCACGTTGTTGAAGTCGTGCGCCACGCCGCCGGCGAGCTCGCCCACGGCCTGCATCTTCTGCGCCTGGGCGAACTGCGCCTCGAGCGCCCTCTGCTCAGTAGTGTCGAGCGCGTAGACGATCGCCACCTCGCCGTCGTCGCCCTCGTTCTCGACGGCGGAGACGAAGACGCGCGCCGAGCGATTGGTGTCGCCCGCAAGCGCGATCTCCACGGGGGCGATGTCCCCCCTGCCCTGCCGGGCGGCCTCCAGCGGAAGGGTCAGCGCCTCGCGGTCACGCTCCGCCGCAAGGGAGAGAACCGAGCGGGGCTCGGAAGCGTCCATCCCCTTGAAGATGTCTCCGAACAGCCGCGCGAAGGGTCCGTTCGAGCGCACGATGCGGCCGGACCGGTTGATCGTGGCGATGGCGAGCGGCGTGTTGTTGAAAAAGCGCGCGAAGCGCACCTCGGCCGCGCGCTGGCCTTCCGCCACGTCCTCTCCCGCCGAGCGGTTGAGCACCAGGGTGCGCGAGGCGCCGGGCGTGCCGTCATAGCCGAAGGCGACGCGGTGGAAGACCCGGACGGGCAGGGACTGCCCGCCGCGCCGGCGCAGGTCGATGTCGTGGATCTCCGTGCGCACCTCGCCAGCCCCGCCGGACACGGCGGCCAGCAAAGCCGCGCCGTCGCCGGGCACGAGGTCGGCGAGCTTGAGCCCGCCGGAGCCGAACTGCGCGAGGTCGTAGTCGAGCCACGTCGCCAGCGTGGCGTTCATGTAGACGACCTCGCCGCCGGCATCGATGGAGAGGAACCCGGCCGGGGCATGGTCCAGGTAGTCGATGGCGTGCTGCAGCTCCTGGAACACGTTTTCCTGGCGCTCGCGCTCGCGCGTCACGTCGGTCACGGTCCAGAGGCTGGCCCGCCGGCCGCCAGGGCGGTCCACCGGGCGCACCTTCACGCGGTACCAGGCCGCCCCCTCGAGCCCGCGCAAAGGCGGGCTCATGCGGATCTCCTCGGTCGCCGTCTTGGCCTCGCGGGAGGCCTGGGCGAGCCGGTAGATCGCCTCGGAGACGTCGGGCGAGCCTGTGAACAGCCGCTCGACGGGCACGAGATCTTCGGCCCCCCGCGCGCCCGAGAGCTTCAGGTAGGCCTCGTTGGCATAGGCCACCGCGCCGTCCTGCTCGATCACGAGCATCCCGTCGCGCGCTGTGTCGGCGACGACCTTGGTGAGGTCGTTGCGTGCGGCGCGCCCAGCGAACTCGATGATTCCCACGGCGCCTGCGAAGAGCGCGAAGACGCCGATGACGGCGAGGAGCGCCAGAAGGCCGATGATGAGCGGCTGGGCCTTCTCGTTGGCGAGGAGCGAGAGCGCGATGGCCGCGCCCACCAGCACTCCGGCCAGCACGAGCAGAAGCCCCGCGCTGCCCGAGCGTTGCGAGCGGTCGATGGTTCTCGCGGCCCCGTGGCTGCTCATCGCGTCCTGTCCCCGGCGGATCGCCGCTTGCGCCTCGGCCGACATCATGCCCTCCGGCGCAGGCGCATGACGTAGCCGACCACTTCGGCCACGGCCTTGTAGTGCTCGACCGGGATTTCCTGATCGAGTTCGACAGCCTTGTAAAGCGCGCGGGCGAGCGGCGGGTTCTCCACCACCGGCACGTCGTGCTCCTTCGCGACGTCGCGGATCTTCAAGGCGAGATGGTCCAGGCCCTTGGCCACGCAGACGGGCGCAGGCATCCCCTTCTCGTAGTGCAGGGCGACCGCGAAGTGGGTCGGGTTCATGACCACCACGGTCGCCTGCGGCACCTTCGCCATCATCCTTTTGCGGGAGGCGCGAGCCCTGAGCTGGCGCAGCTTGGCCTTGATCTCGGGATTGCCTTCCGTTTCCTTGAACTCGTCCTTGAGCTCCTGCTTCGTCATCTTCTGGCGATTGTACCAGGTGACGCGCTGGTAGAGATAATCGGCCGCCGCCATGAAGGCGTAGATCGCCAGCACGGCCGCCATCAGCTTCAGGGCCTCGTCGCGCGTGGCGGGCAGCAGCGCGGCCACGTCCATGGCGGCAAAGGATTCGAGGCGGTCACGTTCGGGCCAGAGCACCGTCGCCATGGCGACGCCGACGACCGCGATCTTGCCGAGCCCCTTGAGGAACTGGACCAGCGCCTCCTTGCCGAACATCCGCTTGAGGCCGGCCAGCGGCGAGATGCGCGAGAGCTGCGGCATCATCGCCTCGGTCGTGACGATGGGCCTGTGCTGCACCACGCCGCCCGCGAGCGCCGAAAGGATCATCAGGATGAAGGGCATCGCCATGGCGGCGAGCACCGCGATCGCGGCGTTCATGCCGAAATTGCGCAGGGCCGCGCCGTCGGTCGGGAAACGATGGGCGTTGGCCAGGATGGAGCGCAAGGTCGCCGTGAGGTCGGAGGCGGCGGCGTTGCCCGCCATCAGCAAGGCGAGCGTGCCGCCAGCCAGCACGAACCACGTGTTGACCTCCATGCTCTTGGCGACGTCGCCGCGCTCGATCGCCTGTTCGAGCCGTCGGAGCGATGGGTCTTCTGTGCGGTCTTCCTGGTCGTCGGTCTCGGCCATCGCCTCACCTCCCCGCGAAGGGACGCAGGACGGTGGCGACCTCCTGGAGGAAGCCGGTCATCATCAGGCCGATGGCTGCGAACAGGATCATGAAGCCCAGGATCACCGTGCCGGGCACGCCGAGGAAGAAGACCTGCAGGGCCGGCATCAGCCGGGAGAGCACGCCAAGGCCGAGATTGGCGATGATGCCGAAGATGATGAAGGGCGCGGCGATCTGCACGGCGATGGCGAAGCCCTTGGCCAGCGTGTCGATGGCGAGCCGCGCGGCGTCGCCCGTCGGCGGAACCTCGCCCGGCGGCAACGCGGAATAGCTGCCCCGGATCGCCGCGATGACGAGGTGATGGGCGTCGGTGGCGAAGAGCAAAGCCACGCCGGTGATCATGAGGAAGTTGCCGATCGCGGCGGCCTGCCCGCCCTGCGTCGGGTCGACCGTCTCGGCGAAGGACAGGCCGATCGCCTGCGAGACGAAGTTGCCGGCCGTCTGCAGGCTCGCCATCAGGAGCCGGCCCATGAGGCCGATCATCAGGCCCACCATGAGCTCGAACAGCATCAAGCCCAGCGCTGCCTGCAACTGCCCCGCGCCCTGCGGCAGAAGCGGGCGCACGATGGGCATCATGGCGAGCGTCAGGAACACCGCGAGGGCGAGGCGCACGCGGCCGGGCACGAAACGCTCGCCCAGCGCCGGCAGCAGCATCACGAGCGTGCCGACGCGCGCGAAGACCAGCATGAAGAGAGCGGCGAGTTCCGGTCCGACGGTGATCTGCATGGCCCCTGGGCGCCGGCCGTCCGGACGCCGCAGGCGCGGCCCGGAAGAGACGGACGCGGCTGCGGCGAAGACCGGCGCCGCCATGCTACCCGCCATGTGCGATTCGCGCTGCGATTCGCGTCATGTAGGCGGCGAGCGCGTCGCCCATGAATGGCAGCAGCAGGATCATCGCCAGACCCATGATGATGATCTTGGGGACGGAGACGATCGTCTGCTCCTGGATCTGCGTGAGCGCCTGGACGAGCGAGATGACCAGCCCGACGACGAGGGCCACGAGCATCAGCGGGCTCGCCACCTTGAGGAAGGTGACGATGCCGTCGCGGGCGATGTCGAGGATGTCGGGGCCGTTCATGACTGACTTTCTGACTGGATTGACAGAGGCTTAGGCCCTGATCTGAGGGTGACGTATCAGATCGACATGCGCATGATTTCCTCGTAGGCCGCGATGACGCGGTCACGCACCGCCACGAGGGTCTCGAGCGCGGTCTGCGATTCGGCGACCGCGGTGACGACGTCCACCATGTCGGCCTTGCCCTGCACCGCGGCGGCTGTCTGGCGGTCGGCCTGCTTGCCGGCGTCGGCCACCGCGCCGAGCACCTGGCCGAGCGCGTCGCCGAAGCTTCCCCCGCCACCCGCCCCTGCGATTGCGCCCAGGCCTGCCCCGGCGGTCGGTGTCGCGAGGCGCTGGGTGGCGGCGTAGGCGCCGGCTGCGGTGGTGGGGCTCGCCATGGCGACGCAGTCCTTCGGTCAGTCGGGGTCAGGCGCGCAGCATGTCCAGCGTCCGGCTGATCATCCGCCGGGTTGCCGAGACGACGTTGAGGTTGGCCTCGTAGCTGCGCTGGGCCTCGCGCATGTCCATCTGCTCGATGAGCGGGTTGACGTTGGGCATCTTGACGTTGCCGGACGTGTCCGCTGCGGGGTTGCCGGGGTCGTACTTCATCTGGAAGGCCGTCTGGTCGCGCGCGACCTTGCCGAGTGAGACGGTCTGGGCGTCGAGCTCCTTGTCGAAGTGCTTGTCGAAGCTGACGATCTTGCGCCGGTACGGGTCCGCGCCGGGCTTGGCGCCCGTGGAATCCGCGTTGGCGAGGTTCTCCGAGATGATGCGCATGCGGCCGGCCTGGGCCTTGAGGCCCGAGGCGGCGATGGCGAGGGATCGCATGAGGTCCATGGCGTGCCCCCCTTAGGCCTTGCCGATCGCGGTCTTCAGCAGCGAGAGGCTCTTCATGTAGAGCCCCGTCACCGTCTGGTAGTCCATCTGCGTGTCGGCGAGCTTGGTCATCTCCTCCTCCAGCGACACGGCGTTGCCAGACGGCACGGTCTCGAAGCGCTTGGCGTCGTGGGCGCTCGTCATGTTGGCGCCGTCCAGGGAGGCGATGTGGAGGGGCGAGGTCTGCTCGACGGCCACGCCCAGCTGGCCCGTCGGGTTCATCGGGCGCAGGTCCTTGGGCTTGAACTTCGGCAGGTCGGAGTTGGATACGTTCTCGGCCAGCACCTTCTGGCGCGAATGCAGCCACTGCATCCGCATCTTCATCTGGTCGAGGACGGACAGTCCGATTCCGCTCATGCGGCCCTCCCGGGCTCCCGGCCCTGGGCAAAAAATGCCGCCCGCATGGTTAATGCTGGGTAAACAGGGCGAATCCGGACCCGGATGGCCTGTTAAGGTTGACAAAAAGAGCTAAACAAGATCAGCGCCATTCCCGTGAAGAAACGTGTCTGGCGAAATCGCCGGACGTCGCGGATGCGCGGCCGGCGATTTGATCGTACGTTCGGGCGCTTGCGCGACATCTCGGAGAGCGTGACTTGCAATCACCCTTGTCGTCCCTGCCCCAGCCGCTTGTCTGGGCCGCCGCCTTCATCATCATCTTCGTGCTGCTGGGGTTGTTCGCCCTGGTGCTTCGCAGGGTGTCCAGCGGAAAGCTGAGCTCGATCGCGGGGTCCTCCCGCAGCCGCCAGCCCCGCTTGGGGATCGTCGACGCCTTCGACCTCGACAGGCAGAGGCAGCTCGTCATCGTGCGCCGCGACCATGTCGAGCATCTCGTCCTGATCGGCGGACCGAACGACGTCGTGGTCGAGACCAACATCGTCAGGGGCGCCGCGGCGCGCGACCCCGCCGGGGCGGCCGCCCCGCGCATCGAGCCCCGCGAGGAGCCGCGCGGCGACCTGCCGCCGGCACCCCCGCCTTTGGCGAACGCGCCGCCGCCGACCCCCGTGGTGCCGGCGCATTTGCGGGCCGAGCCCACGGACGAGCCGCCCCGCCCGGAGCGGGCCGCCACGGCGCGCCGCGAGCCCGAGCCGCCCCTGCGCGCCGCCCCGCCGCCGCGCCCCCCCGAGCCACCGGTCCGCTCCGACCCTGCCGGACGCCCGCTCGCCGCACGGCAGGAGCCGCCGCGTCAGGAACCGCCCCGCGGAGACCCTCGCCGGGCCGAGCCTGCGCTGCGTCAGGATCCACCGCCGCCGGTACGCCCCGAGCCTCCCTTGCGTCAGGAGCCGCCCCTGAGACAGGAGCCGCCGGCCCGGTCCGAGGGCGGACCCCGGCCCGGCCCCCTGCCGACGGACGCGGAGGCCCTCCGGCAAGCCTTGGCCGGCCCTATCGAACGCCTGCGCAACGACCTGCGCGGCAACGACCTGCGCCAGCCCGAGGAGACTGCCGAACGCGGCCCGGCCCGGCCCCCAGAGCCGCCGCGCATGGCGCCCCCTCCGCCACCACCTCCGCCGCCGCCACCACCTCCGCCGGCGCCCCCGCAGGCTGCGCCGCCTCCACCGCCGCCGAGGCCCGTGCCCAGGCCTGCCGAGGACGCGCCTCCACCTCCTCCGGTCGAGGTACCGGTGACGCCGCCGCCCCCGCGTCCGGCGCCACCCGCGGCTGCGCCGGATTTATCGGAGAAGCCCGCCGTGGCTGCGGCCGCCCAGGCCGAGCTCTCGAGCATGGCGCGCAAGCTCGAGGAGGCGCTGAAGCGGCCCTTCGCCAGCATGGGGCAGCCGACGCCGCCCGTTCCGCCCGGTCCGCCCCCGGCGGCTCCCATGCCGCCGGTGCCGCCGCCGCCCAGGCCGGTCGCAGCGCCGCCACCTCCGCCGCCCCCACCTCCACCGCCGGTTCCGCCGCGTCCGGAGCCGCCGCCCGTCGCGCCTCCGCCACCGCCGCCTCCTCCGCCCCCTCCGCGGGAGCCGGTGCGAGCCGAGCCGCCTCCTTCGCCGCCGTCGGAGCCGGCGCGGGCCGCAGATCCCATCGACTTCGATTCGCTCGAGGCCGAGATGTCGCGGCTGCTGGGCCGCGAGCCGCCCAAGCCGGGCTGACTTGGTCGGCGCCGGGCCACGCCCGGCGCCTCTCGCTCTTGTCCACAGCGGGCCGAGGCCAGCCTTTCGAGAGGCCCCTCGCCGCAGGTGACCGCATGGGGGCGAGCGCCTAGGCTCCGCCCATGCGAGCCGCGATTCGCCTGCCCCGCCGAGCCGTCCGCCGCGCCGGCCTGCTGGCGCTCGGCGCAGGCCTCCTGCTGGCCGGCCTCGACGGCGCCCTCGCGCAGACCCTGACGCTCGATCTCGGCCAGGGCCCGAGCGTCACTGAGCGCGCGCTGCAGCTCGTCGCCCTCGTCACGCTGCTGTCGCTGGCGCCGACGGCCCTGGTGATGGTGACATCCTTCACCCGCATCGTCGTGGTGCTGTCGCTGCTGCGCTCGGCCATCGGCGCGCCCACGGCACCGCCCAACGCCGTGATCGTTAGCCTCTCGCTGTTCCTCACGCTGTTCGTCATGGCCCCCACCCTGCGGACCGTCTACGACACCGCCGTCACGCCGCTCCTGGCCGGACAGATCCAGCCGCAGCAGGCCTTTGAGCGGGGCGTCGTGCCGCTGCGGACCTTCATGCTCCGCCACGTGCGCGAGAAGGACCTGGCGCTGTTCATCGACATGTCGCGCGAGCCGCGCCCCGCGACGCCCGAGGCGACGCCGCTGACGAGCCTCATCCCCGCCTTCATGATCTCGGAGCTGCGCCGCGCCTTCGAGATCGGCTTCATGCTCTACATCCCGTTCCTGATCATCGACCTCGTCGTCGCGTCGATCCTCATGTCGATGGGCATGATGATGCTGCCGCCCGTCACCGTGGCGCTGCCGTTCAAGCTGATTTTCTTCGTGCTGGTCGACGGCTGGAACCTGGTGACCGGCAGCCTGGTGCAGAGCTACGGAGGGTAGCCCACCGCAACATTGCGAGCGCAGCGAAGCAATCCAGTCCTTCGCCCCGTTTGGCTGCTTCGCCGCCGCGCACCTCCAATGACGGCACGAAGATTGTCAGCCGTGGCCGGCGGCGGCCTTTTGCTCGGCCGAGGCGGCGGGCTTGTCCGCTTCGGGCTTCTCGGCCGTCGGCTTCGCCTCTCCCTCGGCGGGCTTGCCTTCCGGAGCCTTGCCCTCCGCGGGCGTGGCCTCGGCGGCGGGCTTGGCCTCCCCTGGCTTGGGCGCCCTGGGCGGCAAGGCCGGCGTCTCGGGATAGCGCTTGCGGTACTCGGTCAGGAATTCGCCCAGCGTATCGGCGCTGGCGATCGCCCGCGCGAGCTCACGGTACTGCGAGGCCCGGGCCCCCGCCGGCGAAGTGATCACGGCGAAGGACTGTGCGTCCGCGCTGTCGGCCATCTTGGCGGCGTACTTGGCCCGCAGCCGCTCCAGCGACAGCGACTCGTCGCCTAGACCGTAAGCGATGGCGGCGCGCAGAACGTCGGCCCGCGTGCGGTCGTCGAGCGGCTCGGGCGAGCGCCAGCGGTCGCCGGCGATACGCTCGAACTGCTCGCCCGCCTCGCGCCAGCGGCGGCTCTGCCAGAGGATGTCGGCCTTGAGCCGTTCCACGTCCGGGCCCTGCTCGGTGTCGAGCATCTCCAGCGCGAGGTCTGTGCGCGACAGGTCGGACAGGGCCCTCGCCTCGATCAGGTTGCGGCTGCGGCGCAGTTCCGCCGGCATCTCCGACTGGCGGCTCTCGCGCAACGCCTGGAAGGCCTTGGCGGGCTGGTGGTTCATCAGCTGGATGATGGCCAGGCGGGTCGCCACGTTCGCCTTGGCGACCCCGGAGAGACGGTTATCCACCTGGTACTGCAGGAGGTCAGCGGCCTCCCCCAGGAGGTCGAGCGCGACCAGCCGCTCGGCGAGCCGGCGGATCATCTCGTCGCCGCGGCGGCCTGGAGGCGTGAAGTCCTTGAAGTCGAAATAGAGCGCGATGGCGTCGAGCCGCGGGATCGTGTCGGCCTTGTTGTCGAGGAACAGCGCCTCGAAGCGGCTGCCCGTCTCCTCGTAGAGCGAGCGCGTGACATCGCTGTCTGGGAAGAGTTCGTTGGCCTTGTGGGCCATCGCAAAGGCGTCCCGCCAGCGTTCGTCCTCGGCGTAGAGCCGGCCGAGAAGGCCCAGCGTCTGCACCTCGATCTCGTCGCCGCGCCAGCTCACCGAGAGGCCCTCGAGAGCGCCGATGGCCGCCTTGCGGTCGATGCTGCGGTCACGCAGGGCGAGCGCGATGCCCCGCAGCCGCGCCTCGGCCTCGACCGGCCGCGCCGCCGTGCGGGCGAGCTTGTCGTAGCCGGCGATGGCCTCCTCGATGCGCCCCTGCCCTTCCGCCACGCGCGTCTGCAACAGGGCTACGCGCCCCTTGTCGACATACTCGCTGCCGAGCTGGTCGAGGCCATCGAGCACGCGCTGTGCGAGCCCGTAGTCGCGCCCCTCCACGGCGGCCTGCGCGTAGGAGACGCCGAGTTGCCCCTGCAGGTCCTCTGGATAGGCGTTGAGGATGGAAGCGCTGCGGCGAAAGCCGGTCAGCGCCTGCGGCCAGCGGCCCAGCATGGCGTCGGCATGGGCGCGCCAGAGCACCGCTTCCGGATCGTCCTTCAGCGCGTCGGCGCCGAGCGTCTTCGCCGCATCTGCGGCCCGGTTCGACTGGACCTGCGCGATGCCGGTGAGGATGACCACCGAGCGGTCCTTGGCGAGGTCGGGGTCGTCCGAAGTCACCACGTCCAGCGTGCCCATCGCCTCCACGCCGAAGCCGTTGGCGATGGCGTGCCTCGCAACCGCAAGCCGCGCCTCCGGGCGCGTCCGGCGGGTCGCGTCGGCGGCCGCCCGCATCAATTCCCGCCCGCGATCTCGCACGTCGCCTGCGCGCGCCTTGGCCCAGGCCTCGGCGTTGACGGCGAGGATCGGCCCTTCGCCGCTCTTCGCCATGGGCGCTGCGAGCTGCGCCATGGTGAGGGCGAGCCCGCCATCGCGCGTGATGCGGACGTCGTCGATGCCCGCCTTCACCGCGACGTCGTCGGAATTGGGCTGGATGACCAGTCCCTGCGCCGAGGGCAGCGCCCTGAAGTCCACGAAGCCCTGCGGCTTCAGGAGCCCGCGCGGCGCGATGGAGCCGGTGACGAGAGCCAGCCTGTCGCCGACCTCGGGGTCGTCCACCCAGTGGACACCGCCGACGTTCGGAAAGGACGCCTTGACGGTCGTGCGGCCATCGTCATCCGCGTCCCGGCCGAGGAACAGCAGGTCCGACGATCCCGCGACCTCGTCGCCGAGGGTCACCACCCAGCCCGCATCCGTGGCCGCAGCCCGGACGAGAGGCTGCTTGTTGAGGCCTAGCCGCAGGATGGAGAGGCGGCCCTGCCGGCGGACGTCGACGTCCCTGACGAGGCCCGGGGCAACCAGGCCGATCTGCGAGGGATCGAAGGGGGCATTCGTCTCGGCGGCGATCCACAGTGTGCCGGCCCGCTCGAACACGGCGATCGGAACCTTGTTCGGCACGTGCAGGCCGAGTTTCACGGTGCCGCGCTCGGCGGCCACCTCGATCTTGAGATCGGAGGGCTGGTTGTCCTCGGCGGGGCGGGCCTTGTCGTAGGCGGCGAGCGGCACCGTGACCGGCTTGGCGGGCGTCGGGGCGGGCGCGGGACCGGGGGGGCCCTTCGGCTCCTCGACAGGACGCGCTGGACCCTCCGGCGACGGCGCGCCAGCCTCGCCCTTCGCCTCGAGCTTCACCTCGGCCTTGTCCGCCTTGGCGTCGGCCTTCGACGCTTTGGGGTCCTTCTCCTTGCCCTTACCCTTGTCGGCCACCTTGGCCGGCGGCTTGGGCGTCGGCAGGTCGATCGTGTAGGCCTCGTCCTCGCGGAAACCGCGAACGTCGGCGGCCTGGGGCAGGTCGATCCCGACGCGCAGCGTGCCGCCTTCGGCCTGCACGTCCACGCCGGTGACGAAGGGCGGCAGCGCCGCCTTCAGCTTGGTCGCGTCGAGCCGCAGGTTGGAGTCGAAGATCAGCTCCACGCGGCCGTCCTGCTTGGACAGTTCGACCGGTGCCACGACGGGCATGTCGAACACGACCCTGGTGAAGGTCGGCGTCGTGCCGATGCGGAAGGGCAGTTCCTTCGTCTCCTCCGCGGCCTTCTTGCGCAGCAGGCGCCGGGCCGTCTCCTCGGCCTCTCGCGCGCGCCGGCTGAGATCCTCGACCACGTCGGGAGGCAGGCTCGGCGTGATGCCCTTCCACGTGTCGGGCAGCAGGTCGACGAAGAGCTTCTCGCCGGCCTCCATCAGGTTGGGCTTGATGCCCCTGACCAACGCGAGCCGCATGGCCTTGCCGTCCGGGTCCAACCGGACCGCAGACACGTAGTTCGGCAGTTCCGTCGCGAGCTTCTCCGAGGTGAGCGTCACCGGCTGATCGAAGCTGATGATGAGGATGCCGCTGCTGACCCGCGCGGAGGCCTTGGGCAACTCGTCGAAGGTGAAGATGGCGCGCCCGAAGCCGGCCATCTCGGCGGCGCGCACGACGCCCTTGGCTGCCAGGGCCGGCGCGCTCCAGGCGAGGCTCAGGGCCACGCCGGCGAGAAGCGCAAGCCGTCGCGCCCGGCCGGCGCCGAAGCGCCCCGCCGCGCCGCACGCCCCCGAGAACCCGGACCGCCGCACACGCATGGTCGAACCAAACCCGCCCGGCCACACGCGCCGGGAACACAGCGGAAACCCTAGGCCGCAAAGGGTGAATACGAGCTAAAGATCAAGGCGGGAGTTGTTGAAGATTGCACGGGAGGCCAGGGTGCACTCGGGCTGCCAGTCCGCCGTGTCATCCCCCCGCGTCGCGACGCGCCGCGAAGGGGATCCACGGCCCCGATGCCAAAGTCTGGAGCCTCGTCCCGCGCCGCTCCTCGAACCGCCCGGGATGACACGTGGATGCGTGGCGCGTTACGGCCTTTTCGGATCGATCGCCGGCAATTCGCCCGCGGGAAGCGCGCCACCCGCGGCCGCCGCCGCGGCCTTGGCGCGCTGTGCGCCGCCGGCGAGCTCGACGGTGAGCTTCTCGGCGGCTTCAGGCGACATGGCGGCGAGGATCTCGGACATTTTCTTCGGGTTCATGGCGTTCACCACGGGCACCAGCACATTCAGGCTCAGCCGGTCGAAGACGCGGGCGGCCTCCTTGGGCTTCATCGCCTCGTACATCGTGACGAGGTTCTTGAGCTGCTGCTGCTCCGTGACGTCCTTCTTCGGCTGGCCGTCCGGACCCGCGGCCCCTGCCTTTGCCTCGAGCGCCTTCAGCTCGTTGATGCGTTCCTCGAGCTTCTTGTCGGCCGCCTTCAGCAGGTTCTCGCGCGTGTCGAGTTCGCGCTGGCGCTCGTCGAGCTGCTCGCGGCGCTCGCCGAGCTTCTGGAGCAGCCCGCGCTCGGCCGGCGAGACGGCGGGCTCGTCGAGCTTCACGGGCGTACCGGCGGGCGGCGGAGGCGGCTCGGACTTTTTCTCCTCCTTCGGCGCGGCCGCCGTCGACCCCGTGGTGTCCGGGTCGAAGACGCGGCGCTCGCGCATGCGCAGGATGCTGTCGGTGAAAGGCGAGTTCGTCGGGTTCTCGACCCGCACGGTCTGCGCGACGTAGGTTTCCTGCCGGTAGAGGTCGATGCCCTTGATGAGGAGCAGCGCGGCCGCGCCGCCCGCCACAGCGGGGAGCAGGCGCAGCTTCATGGTCAGGCCGCCTTGCCGTCGACCCGGCGGCGCGCGCGCTCCGCGAAGGCCTGCGCCGCGGCGAGCGTGGCGGCGAGACGCTCCTGCGGCGTCTGCTCGGCCGGCGCGGGAGCCGGCGGAGGCGGCGGGGCGGCCGCATGGGCCGGTGCGGCGGCGCGCGTGCGGGAGGCGGGCTCGGCGTCGCCGCCGCGCGTGCTGTCGACGATGCGGGCGATGCGGGCGATCACGTCGTCGCCTGTGCGGATCTGGTCCGCGAGATCCTGGGCATGGCGTTCGGCGTCGCGCAACTGGCCGGCGATGGTCTGGTCACACTGCTCGACCACGCTGCGCAGGCCGGCCACCGCGCGCTCCGCCTTCTCGGTGGCGCTGACGAGGTCCGTGATGGTGCGCCGCATGGCCTGTTCGTCGGCCTTGAGCCGCTTCAGCTTGCCGTCCAGGCGCAGGCAATAGGCAATGGTCGCGGCCAGCAGCACGCAGACCAGGATCTCGATCAGCATTCCGATCATGGCTTGCCGTCCCTCTTGGCGGTGGCGCTGGCCTCGTAGGCCGCAAAGGTCGTCTTGGAGCGTCGCAGCGGGCGAGAGACGCGGATGGCGATCTTGTCGCCCATGCGGCCCATCCGGCCCTCGGTGACCAGCACCTCGCCGCACTTGATGCGCACGGGCGATTCCGGCTCGGCGTCGAACATCAGGGTGTCGCCGACCTTCAGCTCCAGCATGCGGCGCAAGGGCAGCTTCGTCTCGTAGAGGATGGCGTCGAGGTCGGCATGGGCCTGCCAGATCTCGGTCGCGAGGTGATCCTCCCAGATCGGGTCGCGGCCGAACTTCTCGCCCATGAAGCTCTGCAGCAGAAGCTCGCGGATGGGCTCGATCGTGGCGTAGGGCAGCAGGATCTCGATCGAGCCGCCGCGCCCTTCCATGTCGATGCGCAGCTGGACGAGGATGGCGGCGTTGGCCGGGCGCGAGATCGAGGCGAAGCGCGGGTTCGTCTCGATGCGGTCGATGTTGAAGTGGACGGGCGAGAGCGGCTTGAAGGCGTGCTCGGTGTCCACGAGCACGAGGTCCAGCATGCGCCGCACCAGGCTCGTCTCGATCGACGAATAGGGGCGCCCGTCGAGCCGCGCCGTCGACGAGGCCCGCCGCCCGCCGAGCAGCACGTCGATCACCGAGTAGGCCAGCGTGCTGTCGACGGTGATGAGGCCGAAATTGTCCCATTCCTCCGCGCGGAAAACGGCGAGGATGGTCGGCAGCGGAATGGAGTTGATGTAGTCGCCGAAGCGCACCGAGGTGATGTCGGAGAGCGAGACCTCGACGTTATCGGAGAAGAAGTTGCGCAAGCTCGTCGTCAGCAGCCGCACGAGGCGGTCGAAGACGATCTCGAGCATGGGCAGGCGCTCGTAGGAGACCATCGCCGAATCGACGATGGCGCGCAGGCCCGTGCGGTTTGAGAGGATGGCTTCTTCGTTGGAGAAGCCGAGGAGGTTGTCGATCTCGTCCTGGTTGAGGAGGCGGTCGACGCCGGCGTCAGGCACGTTGGCCGTCGCCGCCGCCTCGATCATGGCGGTCCATTCGGCGGCGATGGCGTCGCCTTCGGCGGTGGATTCGCCGGGGCCGTCGGCCATCTTCTCGAAGTCGATGTTGGACACGACCCCGCCCCGCTACTGGATCAGGATTTCTTTGAAGAGCACGGCGTCGACCTTGGACGGGTAGATCGCCACGTTGACGCGGCGGAGCAGCTCTTCCTTCAGGCGGTACACGCCGGCCGACCCTTCGAGATCGGAAGGCCGGAGCTCGCGGGTATAGACCTGGAACGTATCCTCGATGCGCGGCAGCAGCGGCTGCACCTCCGCGACGATCTTGGGGTCGGACACTTCCAGCGTGATCTTCATCTTGAGATAGCGCGGGCGCTCGCTGAGCTGCTGGAGGTTCTGGCCGGAGAGGTTGACCATCATCTCCTTGAGCTCGAGGAAGGCGGTCTTCTTGGGCGCCGCTGCGCTCTCGCCCCCGCCCCCGCCGCCATGGCCATCCCCGCCGGCGGCCGCCTCGGCCGCATGCTTCTTGGACATGTAGAACCACGCGCCGCCACCGCCGCCGGCCAGCAGCACGACGGCTGCCGCTGCGATGATGACGAGCTTCTTCTTGCTCTTCTTGGCGCCGCCCGCCGGGGCCTCGCCTTCGGCGGCGGCCGCCGGAGCGGCGGCCTCGGCGGCCTCTGTCTTGGGCTTCTTCGCCATGATGTTCGCAACCGTCCTCTCGGGCCCTGCTCGCGCTCGCGAAGGCCACTGTCCAGAGCTTTGGGTCCGCACGGTTAACGGAGGCTTAAGGTACGGTTCCCTCAGGCATTTTTTGCCGGGTCGAAAGCGCCGGACGGCCCTCCCCGCCCGCTGAATCAGGCTCGCCAGAAACCAGCGTAAGCGTCTGCCTCGGAACGGCTTTCCTGCGATTCACCACGTTTGGCACAGGGATTGCGGAGACCGACGGGCCGGGACCGCGCTGGGGAGCGTCGAGGTGCCGGCGGGGACGACGCCCCGGGGATCCCGGGCGGTTGCGGGAGTACCACGATGGAGAATGCTCTTCTCGTCAGCCTGTCGCGCCAGGTCGCGCTGCAGCGCGAGCTCGAGGTGATCGCGAACAACGTCGCGAACATCAACACGAACGGCTTCAAGGGCCGCGCGCTGCGCTTCTCCGAATACATGATGCCGCAGGCGAGCGCCGACGCGTTCCCGGCCTCGGACAGGCCGGTCTCCTACACGGTCGACGCCGGGAGCGGCCTCGACTTCTCGAACGGCCCCCTCGAGCAGACGGGCCGCACCCTCGACATCGCCGTCTCCGGCAACGCGGTGATCGCGGTGCAGACGGCCCGGGGCGAGCGCTACACGCGCAACGGTTCGCTGCAGATCGACAGCAAGGGCGTGCTCGTGACCAGCGACGGCTACCCCGTCGTCGGCAGCAGCGGCCCAATGCTCTTCAGCCCGCAGGAGACCGAAATCCAGATCGGCAAGGACGGCACGATCACCACGAACCAGGGCGAGAAGGGCAAGATCAAGCTGATGACCTTCGCCAACGCCTCTCAGCTCCAGAATGACGGCGCGAACGTCTACGCGGCGTCGACGCCGCTGCGCCCCGCGACGGCGGAGGTGAAGATCGAAGCCGGCTACATCGAGCGCTCCAACGTGCGCCCGGTCTATGAAATGAGCCGGCTCATCGAGGTGAACCGCACCTACGCGACAGTCGCCGCCATCATCAGCCAGACCGACGCGCTCCGCCGAACGGCCATCGACCGGCTGTCCGATGTCGGCCAGACCGGAGCATAAGCCATGCGCTCGCTCTACACCGCCGCCACGGGCATGGCCGCCCAGGAGCTGAACGTCCAGGTCATCTCCAACAACATCGCCAACCTCCGGACCACCGGCTACAAGCGCCAGCGCGCCCAGTTCCAGGATCTCCTCTACGAGACCCTGCGGCGCGCCGGCACGGCCACATCCGACCAGAACACGATGGTGCCTTCCGGCGTGCAGATCGGCTCGGGCGTGAAGACCGCCTCGACCGCCCGCGTCATGGCGCAGGGCACGCTGACGCCGACGGAAAAGCAATATGACGTCGCCATTCGGGGCGAGGGCTTCCTGCAGGTGCTGCTGCCCGACGGCCGCACCGCCTATACCCGCGACGGCTCCATGGAGCTCGACGGCACGGGCCAGCTCGTCACCCATGACGGCTACCAGATCCAACCGCAGATCGTGGTCCCGACCACGGCGACGAGCGTGACGATCAGCGCCAGCGGCCAGGTTCAGGCGTCGCTGACCGGGCAGACGGCTCCTTCGACGCTGGGGCAGCTCCAGCTCGCCCACTTCGTCAACAAGGAAGGCCTGGAATCGATCGGCGACAACCTCTTCATCGAGACGACGGCGTCCGGCGCGCCCATCACGGGCAATCCCGGCGCGGACGGGCTCGGCAACCTGCAGCAGGGCTATCTCGAGGAGGCGAACGTCAACGCCGTCACGGAGATCTCCTCGCTCATCGCCGCGCAGCGCGCCTACGAGATGAACGCCAAGGTCGTCACGGCGTCGGACCAGATGCTGTCCGTCACCAGCACGATGTTCAGGGGGTAGCGCATGAACGCCACCGCCCGCACCCTCGCCCTGCTGTTCGCCGCCGTCGGCCTTGGCTTCTGCGCCACCGCGACCTTCGTGGTCCCCGTGCTCGCACAGTCCGCTCCGCCGTCTCAGGCTCCTGCCGCCGCCCCGGCCGCCGCGGCTCGCCCCGTCATGAAGCACGACATCGTCATCGCCCGGGACATCATCACGCTGGGCGACGTCGTCGACAATGTCGGCTCGGCTGCCGACACCCCCGCCTTCCGCGCCCCGGCCCTCGGGCGCACGGGTACCATCCAGGCCAGCCGCGTGGCGGATGCCGTGCGGCAGGCTGGCCTGCGCGAGCTCGACACGGGCTTCGTTGGCCAGGTCGTGGTGACGCGCGCCGCGCGCAAGATTGCCAAGGCCGAAATGGAAGAGGCCGTGCGCAAGGCCCTCGCAGGCCGCTACGGGCTCGACCAGGTCGATGTCTCCCTCACGCTCGAAGGGAACGAGAGCGCCGTCTACGTGGAGCCGGAGGCCGTCGGTGAGGTCCGGGTTCAGGACCTCGTGATCGAGGGCAAGTCGCAGCGCCTCGAGGCGGTCATCGCCGTCCAGGGCAGCCGCGCCCTCACCCTCAAGCCGCTGCGGGTCGCCGGCCAGATCGTCGACAGCGTCGAGGTGCCCGTCCTGGTGCGCGGGGTCGCCCGCGGCGAGGCGGTCCGCCCGAGCGATGTCAGGCTGGAGCGCCGGCCCCGGGCCGAGGTGAACCAGGTCGGCGTGGCCGACGTCGCCCTGCTTGCCGGCCGCACCGCCAAGCAGCAATTGCAGGCGGGAGCCGTGCTGCGGGAGACAGACCTCGCCAAGCAGGACGTGGTCGAGAAGAACAGCCTCGTCACCATGGTCTACGAGACGCCGGGTCTTCAGCTGTCCTTGCGCGGCAAGGCCATGGAAGGCGGCGGCATGGGCGACGTGATCCTCGTCCAGAACCTGCAGTCCAAGCGCAACGTGCAGGCCGTCGTCGCAGGCCCCGGCCGGGTCAGCGTCTCCTTCGCGACGCCAGGCCCCGTCGCATCCGCCGCGCCCGCCGGCGCGCCCGTCGAGACCGTACGGTGAGCGGCGGCCGGCTTCCCCGGTCAGAGGCCGCGCCACGCCGGCGCCACCCCCTCAGTCCTTCGTTCGCGAGTTCCGCCATGTCCCGTTCACATGCGTATCCCGCCCGCGTGCTGGGCCGCCTTTCGGCAGCCTCCGCCCTTGCACTCGCGCTCGCCGCCTGCGGCGCCACCGACAGGCTCGCCCAGGTCGGCAAGGCCCCGTCCCTCTCCGCCATCGAGGACCCGACCTCGCAGCCCGGCTACAAGCCCGTGCAGATGCCGATGCCGACGCCCGAGCCCGTCAGCTACGCCTCCAACTCGCTGTGGCGGCAGGGCTCGCGCGCCTTCTTCAAGGACCAGCGCGCGCGCACCATCGGCGACCTCGTCACCGTACGCGTGAAGTTCTCCGACAAGGCCAACATCGCCAACGAGACCAAGCGTTCGCGCGCAGGCTCGGAGACCTTCGCCGCCAAGAACACGTTCGGCTACGAGTCCGAGTACAACAAGGTCTTCCCAGACGCGGTCGATCCCTCCAACCTCCTCAACGCCACGACGGCCGGATCGTCTGCCGGCAAGGGCTCGGTGCAGCGCTCCGAGGAGCTCGCCACGAACGTGGCGGCCGTGGTCACGCAGAAGCTGCCCAACGGCAACCTCGTGATCGAGGGCAAGCAGGAGATCCGAGTCAATTTCGAGATGCGCGAACTGATCGTGGCGGGCGTGATCCGGCCGGAGGACATCGAGTCCGACAACACCATCGATTCGGCCAAGATCGCCCAGGCCCGCATCGCCTATGGCGGCAAGGGCCAGATCACGGACGTCCAGCAGCCGCGCTACGGCCAGCAGGTGATGGATATCCTGCTGCCCTTCTGAGCCATCCCTTTCCGGACGTCGGGCACGCTCCCCAACTTGCCCGCCGCCCGGATGCGCCGTCCCTCCCGCGGACGGCGCACCCCTTTGCGGTCCGGCATCTAGCCCGCTGGCGCTGTCCCCTTCACCCCTTGCGGGAGGAGGTGGACGGCCGCAGGCCGGCTGGATGAGGGGTTTGCTGGGGACGCGCTAGACTGATCAGGCAAACGCCCGACGCCCCCTCCTCCGGCGCTTCGCGCCATCGTCCCCCGAAAGAGGAGAAGGCGCCCCGCGTAAGCGCCTTATCCAAACGAAAAACGGCGGCGTCCAAGGGACGCCGCCGCTCGTGTTCAGTGCAGCCGCGAGGGGGGTCAGTCGTCGCGGTAGACGCGCTCGTTGCGCTCGTGGCGCTCCTGCGCCTCGATGGACAACGTGGCGATGGGACGGGCCTCCAGGCGCTTCAGCGAGATGGGCTCGCCCGTCTCCTCGCAATAGCCGTAGGTGCCGTCGTCGATGCGCGACAGCGCCGCATCGATCTTGGCGATCAGCTTGCGCTGGCGGTCGCGGGCCCGCAGCTCGATGGCGCGGTCCGTCTCCGAGGAGGCGCGGTCGGCCAGGTCCGGGTGGTTCTCGCTCTCGTTCTGCAGGGCGGCGAGCGTCTCGCGGCTCTCCTTGAGGATCTCTTCCTTCCACGCATTGAGCTTGCGGCGGAAATACTCCCGCTGGCGCTCGTTCATGAAAGGCTCGTCGTCGGTCGGCCGATACGCGGCCTCCAGAAGTTCGGTTGCCATCGTTGCCTTTTCAGCTCCCGCAGTCGCGGTGACGTGTGACTGGGCCCCTCCGGGCGGCGCGGACTATAGCGACGAGCATCCCCCCGGGCAACGGCCATCATGGTCACCAAAACATCAAAATCGGCCTGTTTTGCAGGGGATTGAGCCTTGGCGACGCTCAATTCCGCTTGATCCGGCCAAGGAACGGCGCGCAAGCGGACTCACGCCAGCGCACCCCGGCACACGCCAGGCCGAGTTTCGCCGTCCTCTAGAACTGGAAGTAGATGAACTCGTAGCTCGCGTCGTCGCCGATCTTCAGCAGCACCACGACGAGCAGCAGCGCGGCGGCCACGGCGATCCAGCGCCGCGGCTGGGCCGCCTGCACCAGGGTCCACGAGGTCGGCCCGATCATGGCGACGGCCGCGGCGACGACGAGCATGCGCCACTTGAAGCCCGAGCCCAGCGGGGCGAAGCCCGCCATCGCCGCATAGATCCGCTCGGCGGCCTCGAAGGTCTGGGCGCGGAACAGAACCCATGTCAGCGAGACGAAGAGGAAGGTCAGGAGCATCCCGAGCGCGCGCGGCATGGACAGCCCGGCCTTGCGCCAGCCAAGCCCTACCGCGAGCCCGACGCCGTGCGCCAAGCCCCAGGCGATGAAGGTGAAGCCCGCCCCGTGCCAGAGGCCGCCAAGGCCCATCGTCGCGGCGAGCGCGGCCATCTGGCGCGCCAGGCCATGCCGGTTTCCGCCCATGGGGATATAGAGATAGTCGCGCAGGAAGCGTGACAGCGTCATGTGCCAGCGCCGCCAGAAATCCTGCAGCGAGGCCGCCCGGTAGGGCACGTCGAAATTCTGCGGCAGCACGATGCCGATCATCAGCGCGAGGCCAAGCGCCATGTCGGTATAGCCGGAAAAGTCGAAATAGATCTGGAAGGTGAAGGCCAGCACGCCCTGCCAGGCCTCCACCACCGTGAGCGCCCCGCCCGTCGCGGCGGCCTTGAAGACCGGTTCGGCATAGTCGGCCAGCGGGTCGCCGATGAGCACCTTCTTGCCGAGACCGAGCACGAGAAGGAGGAGGCCGCGCGCCATCCGCTCCTCCCAGCCGGGGCGGAAGGGCTTCTCCTCGAACTGGTGCATCACCTCGCTCCAGCGCACCAGCGGGCCGGCGAGCACCTGGGGGAAGAAGGCGATGTAGAGCCCGTAGCGGACGAGGTCGTAGCGCGGCGCGCGCCGGGCCCTGAGGTCCGTCAGGTACATGATGTGGTGGAAGGTGAAGAAGCTGATGCCAAGCGGCAGAGGCCAGCTGAGCACGGGCACCGTAACGCCCGGGATGGCGCCCGCGAGCCCGGCGAGGAAGGCCTCGTACTTGAACAGCGCGAGCACCGCGAGATTGGCCGCAATGGCGGCGGTGACGATCCAGCCACGCGGACTCGCCCGGAAGAGTCCGGCCACGATCCAGTTGACGAGGATCGAGACCATCATCAACGGCAGGAAGCGCCAGTCCCACCAGGCGTAGAAGACGAGCGACAGGGCGAGGAGGACCGGCAGCCGCAAGGTCGGCGCGAATCGCGAAACCGCCGCGTAGACGGCCAGCGCGGCAGGCAGGAAGCCCAGTAGAAAAACGAAGGAATTGAACAGCATCGGGCGGACGGATCCAGACGCCGCCCGTCGGGGCGCGCGAGTTCAATGCCCGCAACGCCGCCGTATAGTCAACATCAGGTTGCAGGCGTCAGCGGCCGAGCTTGGCGAGTTCCACCTCGGCGCGGAGTTCGATATGGGCCAGGACGTCCTCGAGCTGGGGGTCGTCCGACAGTCCCGGCCTCTGGCGCAGGAGCGTGCGGAGGCGCAGCAGGTCCCCCCCGGAAACCCGGCCCGCCAGGAGCGCGGCCTTGAGGCCGTCGAGTGCGTCCAGCAAGGAGCGGCCATGGCGGGCGGAGCGCCGCTTGCGCTCGGCCGGATCGCCCTCCCCTTGCAGAACCAGCAGGGCGTCGATGCCCGCGATGCCAGTACTGGCGGCCGTCGAGGAGGAGGCACGCGCCTCCGGCGCGTCGTCCAGCCTGAACGTGGTCGAGCCGGCACGCCGCGGGGCGGCGCCCGGCGTTGCGATGCTGATCTTGGGATCCACGCGCATGGCTGTTCGAGCCTCCTGACCCAAACCCTGGGACCGCATGGTTAAGGGACCGTGAAGGAGGCGGCATTTCTTGCCGCGCAGTGTGCGCCGGCGTGGACAAGGTTACCGCGACCTTTCCATTCCCTTTCCGTTTTCTCATTGATCATCAGAGACTTATCCAGTTGCACGGCATGGCACGCCTCTGGCAACGAGAGGGCGTCAGTATTCCCGCGTGCAGGACCATGACGTTGCGTTTCAAGAGGCTTCGCACCTTCGGCAAGTCCCTCCTCGCCGCCGCCGCCCTGGCCGGCGCGCTGCTGGCGGCCGTGCCGGCCTGGTCGGCCTCCTCCCGCATCAAGGACCTCGCCAGCGTGGAGGGCGTGCGCCAGAACCAGCTCGTCGGCTATGGCCTCGTCGTGGGCCTCAACGGCACGGGCGACACGCTGAACAACTCGCCCTTCACCCGCCAGAGCCTGATGGCGATGCTCGAGCGGCTCGGCGTCAACACAAAGGGCCAGAACCTGCGCACCGCCAACGTCGCGGCCGTGATGGTGACGGCGAATTTCCCGGCCTTCGGCGCGCAGGGCACGCGGGTGGACGTGACCGTCTCCGCGCTCGGCGATTCCAAGAGCCTGCAGGGCGGAACCCTGCTGGTCACCCCGCTGCTCGGCGCCGACGGCGAGGTCTATGCCGTCGCGCAGGGCGCCGTCGCCATCTCGGGCTTCACCGCGGGCGGCGACGCGGCCACCGTGACGCGCGGCGTTCCCACCGTGGGCCGCATCGCCAACGGGGCGCTGGTGGAGCGAGAGATCGACTTCGCCTTCAAGAACCTGCGCACGTTGCGCCTCGCCCTTCGCAATCCCGACCTCACGACCTCGCGTCGCATCGCCGCCGCGATCAACGACTTCATGGGCGCGGACACGGCCGAGCCGACCGACCCCTCGACGGTGTCGATCCAGATTCCCAACCGCTACCAGGGCAACATGGTGCAGCTCCTGACGGACATCGAGCAGCTGCGCGTCGAGCCGGACCAGACTGCCCGCGTGGTGATCGACGAGCGCTCGGGCATCATCGTGATGGGAAAGGACGTCCGCGTCTCCACCGTCGCGGTGGCGCAGGGTAACCTCACGGTCACCGTCACCGAGGATCCTCTCGTCAGCCAGCCCAACGCGCTCAGCAACGGGCGGACCACGGTGGTGCCGCGCACGGGCGTGGCGGTCGACACGAGCAGCGGCAACAAGCTCGCCTACATGCGGGAGGGCGTCACCCTGAAGGAGCTGGTGGACGGGCTTAACGCGCTGGGCATCGGGCCGCGCGACATGATCACCATCCTGCAGGCGATCAAGTCCGCCGGCGCCCTGCAGGCCGACATCGAGGTGATGTGATGACGCTGGCGCTCTCGACCTCCTTTCCCACCTCCGCCGCCCTGCCGCCGACCACGAGCCGCGTGCCCGAGCCCGCCCAGACGGGCCCCCGCGACGCCAAGGCCTGGAAGCAGGCGCAGGACTTCGAGCAGATGTTCGTCGAGCAGATGCTCGGCCACCTCACCTCCGGCCTCAGCGGCCCCGGCCCGCTCGGCGACGAGGGCGACGGCGCCGACGTGTGGCGCGGCATGCTCACGCAGGAATATGCCAAGACCGTCACGAAGGCCGGCGGCTTCGGCATCGCGCCCTCCGTCTACAACGAGTTGATGCGTCTCCAGGAGAAGTCCCATGCCCGCGGCTGACCGCCCCCACCAGCCCGTCGTCGCCAACCAGCGCGAGGCGGACCAGTTCGTGGACGGCATCATCGCGGTGATGCAGCGCCTCGATGGGATCGTCTCGCAGGAGACCGACCTCCTGAAGGCCTATCGGCTGCGCGACGCAGCCGGCCTCGGCGACGCCAAGACGGAAGCGGCCAAGCACTACGTGCACGCGCTCGACCGGCTGAAGGCCAACGCGATCGCGCTGGCCCGCTGGGCCCCCGCTTCGGTGCAGCGTCTGAAGGGCGCGCAGCGGCGGCTGGCAGAGACGCTCGACGTCAACATGGCCGTGCTCGCCACGGCCCGCTCCGTGTCGGAAGGCATCATCCGCAACCTCGCGACCGAGGTCGCGGCGCCGCGCACCCTGACGACCTACGGCGCGGGCGGGCGCGCCGCAGCCCCGCCGCGAAACGCGGCGACGCCGCTCATGGTGTCGAAGAGCCTCTAGCCCCCGCGTACCAGCCCAACGGGAACCCCGATCGGAGGGGCCCAGCGCCTGGGGCGTCGACCAAGTCCAGCCATCGTCGCTTTCCGCAGCCCCCGCAGGTGATACCGGCGGGGGCTGCGTCTTTTGGTAGCTGTCTTACTTTATGCAATTATAAATAGAAAAATCAATTTAGATACAATTCTAACGAAAGTATTCAAGGGCGCTTTGAGCTTTTTGCTCACTTTCTCCTGCAGACATTTTGATCACGCAGGAGCTTTTCCGATGCCAGTTGCTCTGTCTGCCTCGATGACTCGCGCGCTGAACGCCCTGATCGATGTCAACCAGCAGATGGGAGACACCCAAAACAGGATCAATACGGGAAAGCAGGTCAACGAAGCCTCAGACAATATTGCAATCTACTTCAAAGCCCGCAGCTACAACGACAGGGCCGACCTCTACGACAACGTCAATGCCAACGTCACGCAGGCCATGGCCAACCTGACCTTCGTCGACAAGGCCTTGAGCAACATGATCGACAACGTCAAGGGCGCCCGTCAGATGCTGGTCGACGCCCGGGCCAAGCCCGTGGCGATCGCCTCGGCGGTCAGCTTCACCGGCAAGCAGGCCTATGCCGTGAGGACGATCAACGTGGGCGGGACGACGCGAACGATCAACGGCCAGATCGTCGACCCCAATAGCGGCGTCGGCGCGAACGCCAACGTCACCGACGGCTCCTACTTCCAGGCCGGCGACGTGTTCCGCGTCGACCTGCGCGACAGCTCCAACAACACCACCGTGACGCGCTTCTTCCGGGCCGTCGCACCTGACCAGGCCGCGGCGCCGGACCAATCAGGGAGGGGCGCCAGCACCAGCAGCGCGATCGAGTTCAACGATCTCGCCAGCCTGGCCAACGCTCTGAACCTCGGCTTCGGCCGCGCCTCGGCGAGCTTCGACCCCACCTACACGACGACCGGCTCCGGGCCCCTCGCGACCACCACGGCCAGATTGTCGATGTCCCTGGCGTCGAACACGCAATCCATCACGTTCGGCCAGGTCACAGACGCCACGGTCAACGTCCCCGGCGGGCCGACTAACGGCGACTCATTCGACTTCTCCAAGCTATTGCAGGACTCCAGGGGCGCCTCGGTGACGGTCGGCAACACGCTCGACGGCTCCGGCGCGCCCGGCGCTTCGAGCTGGACCTATTCCCCCTCCCAGGGCACGACGACCGACCAGAGCTCGGTCGACACCCGCAGGCAGGCCGCGGACTTCTTCCGCCAGACGATCTACGGCCTCGACGCGACGGTGAAGGACGCCTACATGCCCGGCTTCGCCAACCTGCTCAGGAGCGAGTCGATGACGGTGGCGCTGAACGACACCGGCACGGTTTCGCAAACCGTCAAGCTGAACACGGCGATCAACTTTACCGCGTCTTCGTCGCTGAACGCGACGTTCGGCGTGGCTCTCGGCATTTCGAACCAAGGCAGCCTGACGACGGAACTCACCGACGGTACCGGCGCAACCACGGATAACTTCCAGTCCGACACGCTCCTGTCCAGGGCGATCACGCGGCTCGACAACATGTCCGTCACCCTCGGTCAGCAGCGCCAGCTCCTGGCGGCGTCCAAGACCGCCATGTCCAGCCGCCTCGACCTCAACAAGATGATGGCCTCGTCCATGCGGGACACCGCCAACGCGATGACGGCGGCCGACATCGCCCAGGAGACCACCTCGCTGGCGGCACTGCAGAACCGCCAGAGCTTCGCCGCCACGAGCCTCTCGATCACGCGCCAGTCCGACCAGTATCTGCTCAACCTGCTGCGCTGAACGGCTCGTCCGAAGGCACCGGAAGCCCCCGCCAAGTTGGCGGGGGCTTTTCCATGCCAGAACGGACGCTCTAGGTAGAAATTTGTATTCGATACAATCTTTGATTGAATAAAATGCTCCATTATTTCTGGAAGATGCGTTTTCGATAACACATTATTAGATGACTTGGGAAAACATGGCGCTCAGAGGCGGAGATAACCGCTGGTGGTCTGACTGTTTCTGAGTAAGGAGTTTCTCATGCCGACTGCGATTTCGAGCCAGATGGCGTCCAGCCTTGTGGCTCTCACCATGACCAACGACGAGATTTCCTCGACCCAGGGTCGACTGGCCAGCGGACTGGCGATCGCCTCGGCGTCGGACAACATCGCCGTGTACTTCAAGGCGAAGAGCTTCAACGACCGCGCCGACGCCTACGACACGGTCAACAAGAACATTTCCCAGGCCGTCGCCAACATCGATACGGTCGACAAGGCACTCACCAACATGCAGGACACGCTAAAGGGCGCGCTGCAGCTGATGAAGGATGCGCGCGCCAAGGCGATGCCGCAGAGCCTCGCGGCGAGCGTCGCGGGCGACACCGTCTACGGGTCTCGCACCGCCGCCGCCGGCCCGCCGCCCGTCCTTGCGCTCCAGGGCAAAATCGTCTCGTCCAACAGCCAGCTGACGGCTGGCGCCGCGCCGGGCGACGTGAATGACGGAACGATCTTCCAGCAGGGCGACGTCTTCGCGATCACCATCCGCGACACGGCGAACCCGTCTTCGAACGCAACGATGACCCGCTACTTCCGGGCGACAAGCACGGAAGCGGCCGTTTCGGCGAACGCCCAGCAGATCAACAATGCCGGGCAATTCGTGAACGTGGTCGCGGGCGGCAATCCTGTGGCGGCCGACGGAAGCACGCAGCAGAAGGCGATGAACTTCAATGACATGGCGAGCCTCAAGGCCGCCATCCAGAATGCGTTCGGCAACACCGCGATCACTGTGAGCATGAACGAGCAGGGCGCTGCCGGTTCCGGCAACTGGAAGATGGGCTTCGCGATGCAGAGCGCGTCGCAGTCGATCAGCTTCATGCAGACCAACGATCAGCCGCAGGGCAATGGGCCGGGAGCCGCGCTCGACCCGGGCACCAGCTTCAACTTCGCGGCGCTGTTCGGAAAGCAGCAGGGCTTTGTGGTCAACGCCCAAGGCCAGCAGCAGTTCGACGCGAACGGCTTGCCCCTGAAGGCCAACAACACGAACGTCCAGCAGGGGCTCGCGACCCTGAACGGGGTCACAGGTAACGCCTACACCTACTCTCCGGTGGGCCCGCCCCAGTCTGCGATCGACGCCGTTCAACAGACCCGCAGGGAGGCCGCCAGCTTCTTCAATCAGACTCTGTACGGGTTGAAGAATACGATGGGCGACGCCTTCCTCCCCGGCTTCGGCAACATCCTTGCCGGCGAGGCGGTCACCATTCCCATGAACGACATCGGAAGCGTCACCCAGACGGTGAAGCTGGGCAAAGCCGTCGATCCCCTCAGCCTCGGCTTCGCCGGCTACGACGACACGAATGGCCCGAAGACAACCGCCTCTGCGAACGACTTCGTGACAGACGCGAGCCTCGACACGGCCATCGGGCAGGTGAACACCGCGGTGGCTTCCCTGAAGCAGAACCAGACCTATCTGGCCGCCGCGAAGGTCCAGATCAACGCCCGCCTGGACTACAACAAGTCGCTCGTGACCACGCTCACGACAACGGCCAACAAGATGACGGCCGCGGACACGACATCGGACGCCGCAGGACTTGCCGCTCTCCAGAACCGCCAGACCTTCGCCACGAACAACATGGCGATGACCAAGCAGGCCGAGCAAAGCCTCATCCAGCTCCTGCGCTGACGCCAGACAAGAACGTTGACGGAAACGGGGCCAAGAGGCCCCGTTTCTTTTTCACTGCATGTATATCTGCGTGCAAGGGCAGAAGCTACAACGTTAACGAGTTTTAACTTCCTTCACCTTGATCTGGCATCGTGTTGCTCGTCGGACGGGCTTCGCCTCCGACGTTTCAGTCCAAGCCAACGATCCTCCGCCGCGCGGTCGCACACGCGCGGGCGGACCATGCCAGGTCAGGTTCCATGTCTCACGCCGCTCGCGCCTATGCCCAGAACGCCACCGCCGGCCTGTCCGGCCGAGCGCTCGAGGCCGCCGTCCTCAACCGTTGCGCCACCGAGTTGCACCGGGCCGCAGCAGCGCTTCCGGACGACACGGCCCCGTTGATCGAAGCGCTCGAGCGGAACCGGCGTGCCTGGAGGCTGTTCGTCGACGAAATCCGCGACGAGGAGTGCCCGCTGCCCGCCGAGCTCCGGCGATCCCTCCTCGGCATGGCCGGCTTCGTCTTCTCGCGCACGGTCGATCTCACGGAGACCCCCGATCCAGCCCGGGTCGCGCCGCTTGTCGAGATCAACCGAGCCCTCGCTGCTGGCCTTGAAGCGCGCTGAGGCGCACCGCTTGGGGGCGCGTCGCGTCCGATCATGGTTGCGCGCGCCTTGATGCAACCCAAGAAAGAAACTTACGAATGATACACGTAAGAGCTTCTTAAGCGGAGCGCTCTAATCCTGATCCCTGCCGGCAGGCCCATTTTTCATCGGCGCCGCCGGCAGAGGGAAGCGCATGCAGAACGCCGCCAATACCTATGCCTCTGTCGCCCAGGCCGGATTGTCCGGACGCGCTCTCGAGGCCTCGCTCCTCATCCGCGCCGCCGCCCAATTGCAGGCCGTCGTCGATGGATGGGAGGAACGCCAGGGCCAGCTCGACGAGGCCCTCACCTACAATCGACGCCTGTGGTCCGTCCTTGCGACCGCGGCCACGGACGAGAGCAACCCGCTGCCGCCCAAGGTGAAGGAGGAGTTCACGCTCCTTGCCGCCTTCGTCTTCAAACGCACGACGGACCTTCTGATCGAGCCGCTCCCCGAGAAGGTCGGTTCTCTCATCAACATAAACAAGAACATCGCCGCGGGACTGCGCGAGCCCGCCCGCGCCGCGTAAAGCCGGCCTCCGGGGCCGATCTTCGCTCGAAGCCCGTCATTCAGCTTGCCAGGAGCCTCGCTCGACGCACCTCAGCCTGAGGAGCCATGCTCTCTTGCGCATGGCGTCTCGAAGGACGAGGGGACGGAGCGGAATGGGCCGTCGGTGAGAGAGTGAGGCGCGCCGCGGGTCAGCCGAGGTAGTTCACCAAGGACATCTTGGAGAGCATGGCCGTCGTCGAATAGCTCGCCTGCAGGCGCGTCTGCAGGTCGGAGAGCTGCACGGCGACCGATGTCGAGTCCGCATCCTCGATGCCAGCCAATGCGTCCTTCAGCGTTGCCGCATGCGCCGTGTTGCGGGACTTGGCCGTGGTGATCGTCGCCTGCGCGACACCCAGCGAGACCTGGATGTCGTTCACGCGCTGCGGCCCGTTCCCGCCCGTTCCGAGGTCAGGGGCTGCTCGCTGCGCCAGGGCGTCGTAGCGGGCGCTGTCATTGACGTTCGAGGCGCTGAACGTTTCCACCGAGAGCACGCCGAGCTGGGCCATGAACCTCGCGAAGGCCGGTTCGTTGGCCTGCGCGCCCACGGGCACCGTCTGGTTCTTGTCGACCTGCACGAGGGCGGTCGACCGGGGGTCTGCGGAGGTTGTGTCTCCGACGTACCACTGAACCGTCGCCGCCGGCGTCGCGGCGGACAGCCGGACATAGGGGCTCGCGGGCGTCGCAGAGAAAAAGTCCGTCGCGGCCTTCATGGCGGAGGCCGCGGCGAGGTCCGTCGCCGCCGTCGTCTGCATCAGGCTCGTGATGGTCGCGCCCAGCGCGTTGGCGGTCGCCGTGGTGTCGGCGCCGACCTGGAACTCGCCCTTGGTCGGGTCCGCCGTGCCGGTGCGGGCGGTGAGGGTCAGAAGCTTTGTCGTGCCGTCCGGAAAGGTGACGCCCAGCTGGACGACATCGCCGTCGGCAGGCTGCGTCGCGACAACGAAAGAGGCGGCGGGCGGCGTCCCGGCAGTGGAGACGGTGATGGCCGCCGTCTGCGAACTCGGCGCACCGATGGTGATGCCCAGGGGCGACGTCGCGTTGCTCACGACGACGGTGCCGGCGGTTGTCGTGCTGTCGACGGTGACGAGGCCCTTGCCGTCCGGATTGTCCGCGGCCTTGCGCTCCGTGATGATCTGCTTCAGGCCGGCCGCGGTGGGCGTGCCGTTGATGATCGTATCGTAGTCGAGCACCGGCTCGGTGTCGGTGGCGCGGCCGGAGAACAGGTAGCGGCCCGCCGCGTCGGTGTTCAGCATGCCGATGACGGCCTTCATGCTGGTCTGCGCGGTCTGCTGCGCGAGGGACTGGCCGTTGCTCTGCAGCGTCTTCATGTTCGAGCCGACGAGGCCGCTCTTCACCGTCTGCTGTTCCTTCGCGACGCCGGCGACGGCGGCGTCCATCAGCTTCAGCCGCGTGGACCCGTCGGTGATCGCCGCGCCGAAGTCGTCGTATCGCGACAGCGTCTTGCGCAGATCGAGCGACTTCGCCGCGTTGGGGCCTAGCCCGGCATAGCTGTCGCTCAGCTTGCCCGTCGCGAGCTGGCGCTGCAGGTCGGTCATCTGGTCGCGCAGGGACAGCAGGTTCGTCGCGCTCTGGCGCGACTTGGTGCTGTCATAGGAGAGCGGGACGAAGTTCGACAGGCCGATGGTCATGGCGCGTCTCCTCAGATCCGCAGCAGGAGATCCATCATCTCCTTCACCGCGCTGACGATCCGGGCATTGGCCGCATAGGCGTTCTGCACCTGGATGAGGTTTGAGAGCTCCTCGTCGACGCTGACGCCGGAGGAGGCCGAAAAGCGGCTCTCGATGGAGGCCTGCACCACCTTCTGGCCCTCGTCGAGCCGCTGAGCGGAGCTGGCATTGCCGGCCTGCACGGCGACGACCTGGTTGGCGTAGTCGGCAACCGTGCTGGTATAGGGCGCGGTCGCCGTCCCCAGGCCCGCCTGCGGGGCGAAGGTCACCTGCGCCTTGCTGAGCCGGTCGAGCAGGAGCTGCGGGCGCGCGGGATCGCCGGCTAGGGTCCCGGTCTGCCAGTCCACGAGCAGGCTCGGCTGGCTGGCGACCGTCTTGTTGAGCGCGATGCGCCCGGCGAACCCGAGCTTCTGGGAGCTGCCGTCCGTGTAGTTGGTGAAGACGCCCGGGCTGGCAGCACCATCGACGAAGAGCGGCAATTCAGGCGTTGCGACCGGGCTGTTGTCCTTCGCGCCGGTGCTGGTGATCCGGCCCGTCAGTCCGGTGATGACCTCGGGACCGGCCGAAAAGACGTTGAGCGAGGTCGGCGTGCCGGACGGCGTGGCCGTCGCCTGCACGTTGCCGCCGAGGGTGGTCTGGATCAGCGTCGCGAGCCCAGCGAGGCCGCCGGAGACGTCGTACGCGACGACCGTGTCGTTTGGGTCGGGGGTCGCTGCGTTTGTGACGGTGTTGGAGCCCTGCACCATCACGAAGGAATAGGTCTGGGGCGTCCCGCCCGCGGTCGGCTTGTAGGTGACGCTGATCACGTTGCCGCGCTGCAGGCCGGCCGCATTGATCGTCAGGCCCGTCTGCGTGCCGGAAGCGGGAAACGGCGTCGCCGTAGGGATGCGGTCGGAAAGCGTGCTGGCGAGGTTGGCGGCGAGTTCGTCGACCTGGCCCTGCGCATCCACCAGCGTCTTGTCGCGCAGCTCGATGAGGCCGTAAAGCTCGCCGGAGCGCAGCGAGCCGCTCGCGATCACGTCCGTGGCCGTGCCCCCGGGCACGCTCAGGGTGATCGTGCCCACGCCCCGGGAAGACGTGGCGCTCCAGAGAGACTGCGGCGTGAGCTGCCCGCGCCCGTCGAAGGAAAAGGTCGACGGCACGCCGGAATCATAGAGGCGCAGCCCGCTCTGCGTCGTGAGCGAGACGGTGCCGTTGGGATTGTCCTGCACGCGGACGTCGAGATACTTGGAGAGCTCGTTGATCAGGCTGTCGCGCTGGTCCTGCAGCGCCGGCGCGTCATTTGCCTTGCCGGCGATCTTGACGTCGGCGCTGGCGATCCCCTGCAGGATCTGGTTGACGCGCTGGACATCGATCCCGATCTGGCTCTCGGCATTGGAGCGCAGGCCCTGGATGCCGTCGGAGATGCGGTTCAGGCCCGATGCGAGGGACCCCGCGCTGCTGATCACCGTAGCCCGCGTTGTGCTGGAGCCCGGGTCCGAGGTCAGGCCCTGGAGGGAGGACGTGAACCCGTTGAGCAGCGTGGAGAGCGATCCGTCGGAGCCCGGCTGGCCGAAGAGCGCGCCGAGCTGCGTCGAGAAGTCCGAGCGGACGGACGTGTATCCCGAGCCCGACGTCTCCGTGCGCAGCTCGCGCTGCAGGATGGCGTCCAGCTTGCGCTGCACGCCGGCGACGGTGACGCCGTTGACGTCCCCGTTGCCGACGGTCTCCTGCAGGTTCGCGATCCGCTTGGAATAGCCGACGGTTCCGGAATTGGCGACGTTGCCCGAGATGACGTCGAGCTGCTGCTGCGTTGCGCGCAGGCCGGACGTGGCGGACGACAGGGCTGAACCGAGACTCATGGGCTACTCTTTCCGCTCGCGGCAGACACCGCGAACTCGGCGGAGAACTGGGAACGATCAGCGGATGATGTTGATGGCGTCCTGCAGCATTTGCTGGGATGTCGTGATGACGCGGGTATTCGCGGAATAAGCCTGTTGTGTGACGATCATCTTCGAAAACTCGGAGGCGATGTCGGTATTCGATCCTTCCAGTGAACCGGAGATTAAACTCGAACCGTTGTAGCTCAGGATCGGTTGACCAGATTCCAGGGTTTCGGAGAAGACGCCGCCGGAATCACGCTTGAGGGCGTTGACCGCATTGAACTGCGCGAGCGCGACCTGCCCGATGGCCTTGGTCTGCCCGTTCGTGTAGGTCGCCATGATGCGCCCGTCGTCCCCGATCGCCACGCTGTCGAGCTTTCCGGCCGTGTAGCCGTTCTGGACGATCTGGTTGGCCTTCACCTGGCCGCTGCCATCGGCGAACTGCGTGAGCTGGGTGAAGTCGATGGCGACGGTGCCCACGGTCCGGCCGCCTACGGCGATGGCCGGCGAGGCGGTCGCGGCCGACGTCAGCTTGCCCGTGGAATTGAAGGTGAAGGCGCCGCCGATGTTGGTCCAGGTGGAGGTGGCCGCCGTCGTGCCAGGGGTCGAATTGTAGTAGAGCGCCCAGGTATCGGTCGCGCCATTCGACACGGAGTTGATCTTGGCCCAGCGGAACTCGACGTTCACCTGGTTGCCCAGCGAGTCGTACATCGTGACCGTCTGGCCGGCGATCGAGTTCGCTGCGAAAGTCGCGCTGTCGGCCGGCGCGGTTCCGCCCGTCGTGATGGTGGCCGGCGGCGTCGTGATGGTCCCGCCGCCCCAGAGCTCGGAATTGGCGACGGTCGTGTTCGAATTCTGCGTCAGCGGATAAGCGGGGATATTGGCGGAGTAGGCCAGCGTCGAGGTCGCCTGGGCATCGACGGGAGCGAAGCTCACCTTCACGACGTCCGGCGTCCCCGTCGAAATCTGGCCGGTCGCGCTGGCGGCGTATCCCACCAGGTACTTGCCGGCGCCGTTCACGAGGAAGCCGTTCTTGTCCAGCTGGAAATCGCCCCGGCGGGTGTAGAGGTCCCGAGCCGAGAAGGTCGGCGTGCCGCCGGCGAGGTTGCTGGCGTCGCGTACGACGGCGAAGCCCTGCCCATTGATCGCGAAGTTGGTGCCGACGCCCGAGGAGGTGATGGTGCCGGTGAGCGTGTTCGTGCCCTGGGAAAAGGCGATGACGGAGCCGCCGACCTGCGTGCGGACGGGATAGTCGGGAACCATGTCCTCGAAGCTCGTGTCGACGCGCTTGTAGCCGGTCGTCTGCGAGTTCGCGATGTTGTCCGAGATGTTCTCCAGCGCGTAGGACTGGGCGTTGAGCCCCGTCACGGCCGTGATCATCGCCCCGAAGATACTCATGCGGCTACCCTTTCCCGGTCTTGCGGCCCGCCTCCGGAGAAGCTGAGGCCGCGCGAAATCTCGGGAAGACACCCGCAAGGCGTGTGCCAGCCAATTTCTTGAGCGATTACAAGGGCTAAACGAAGGATTCATCATGCTTCTCGGGTAGTTTCGACCCGGCCTAGGGAGCGACCCGGCAAGATTTTCCCGGCTTGCCGGCGGCCGGACCACGCTCGGCTCAGCGGACGACGTTGATGATCTCCTTGAGCATGTCCTGCGAGGTGGAGATGACGCGCGTGTTGGCCGAGTAGGCCTGCTGCGTGACGATCATCTTCGAGAATTCGTCCGCGATATCGGTGTTGGAGCCCTCCACGGAGCCCGACACGAGCGTGGTGGCCGAGCCGTTGAAGAGTGGAGATCCCGATTCCAACGTCTCCTCGAACACGCCGCCACTGCCCCGCTTCAGCATGCCCGGCGCATTGAACTGCGCGACGGAGACCTGAGCGAGGCTCTGCGTCTTGCCATTGGTGAAATTGGCGACGACGCGGCCCGTATCGGAGACCGTAAGGCCGGAAAAAGTGCCGGCGCCGTAGCCGTCCTGGCTCGCCTTCACGTTGGCTTGCCCGGAGCTGTCGGCATATTGGGTCATCCTGCCGCCGCCCAGGTCAAAGTTGACCGTACCCAGGCCCAACACAGTCAAATTGACAGGGACGTTCAAGGCCTCCGTCGTCAGCTGGCCCGTGGAGTCGAACGTCGCCTGTGTGGCGAGGGTCCAGGTTGCGTTTCCCGGCGTGGCGGCGGCCCCGGTTCGCGCGTAAAGCGCCCACGTCGTGTTGCCCGCAGCCGTGTTCACCTTCGCCCAGCGCAGGTCCACGTCCACCGGCCGCCCGACAGCGTCGTAGAAGCGGACGGACTGGCCGGAGATCGAGTTGTCGACCATCTGCTGGGCGGGCGGAGTGGTCGCGGGACCCACGCTTGCCGGCGGGGGAGCCACGGCCCACGTGTCGGACCCTGCGATCGACTCCTTGTAGGTGGTGGTCTGCGGTGTGGCCGGGAGATTGGCCGCATAGGTGAGCGTGGTGGAGGCGCGCGCAGGGATCGTGGAGGCCGCGACCCGGATCACGTCCGGCGCCGCGCCCGTCTGGAGGCCCGTGACCGGATCGAGCGCCGCGCCAACGAGGTAGTTTCCCGCCCCGTTCACGAGGTACCCGTCCTTGTCGAGGGTGAAGTCGCCGCGGCGCGTGAAGCGGTTCGTGGCGGAGAAGACCGCCTGGTTTCCGTTCGTGGACAGCTTGTCGCGAACGGCGACGAAGCCCGGACCACTGAGCGCGAAGTTGGTCGAGATCCCGCTGCTGCGCACGCTGCCAGCGACTTCGGCGAAGGAGCGGGAACTCGCCGCCACCGAGCCGCCGGTCTGCATGGAGACCGGTCCGTCCAGCACCATGTCCTCGAAGCTGGCGTCGGCGCGCTTGTAGCCGAGCGTCTGGGCGTTCGCGATATTGTCCGAGATCGTCTCGAGCGCGAAGGACTGCGCCCGCAGGCCGGAAATCGATGTGGTGAGGGCCGAAAATATACTCATCGAAAACACACCCCTGGGTCCAGCCGGGTCCCGCCTGAAAAACGCGGGGGCCGATCACGAGGCGATGTGGCAAGGGTTGCGCCAGCCCTGCCCTCATTGGAGAATCACAAGTATCGCCAATGGGTTGCGGAAGAAAAGTTCGGTTGTGTCGGCCTAACGGGAAGACTTTGCCGCATCGCCCTCGAAGAGGAAGCCGGCGACGTCCTTGACGCCGGGAGCGGGAAGAGCCGCGAAGGGCAGCGGCCGGCATACCGCGATGGCGGAGAGGCCGATGCGCGCCGTGAGCAGGCCGTTGAACACGCCCTCTCCCAGCCGCGCCGAGAGCCTCGCGGCGAGCCCCGCGCCGAGCACCTGCTGCACGAGGCTGTCACCCATCGCCATGCCGCCGGTGATCACGAGGTGGCCGGAGACGGCACGCAGGAGCCGCAGGAAGCCGAAGAAGCCCGGCCGACCGCCGTAGATGGCCGAGATGGTGCGCACCAGCCTGAGCGCCTGGCCTGCCACGAAGAGCACGTCGACCAGCGCGCGCGGCGAGATGGCGGTGACGACCGAAACACGCTTGGCGGCGCGCGCCACGGAGATGCGGGCCTCGCGGTCGAGCGGCGTCATCAGCTCGCGCTCGGCGAGGCGCACGAGGTCCGCGCCGTCGATGATGTCCGTCTCGGTCTCGCGCAGCCGGGCGCGCGGCCGCGCCGTCTCCGGCCGGGCCGCATAGATGGAGACGAGTTCGGCCAGCACCGCCCTCCCCGCCTTCGGATCGTCCGAGGCGAGCACGTCCTCCGCGCGAGCCTTCAGCGCTGCGATCGCCTTGCCCCGCAGGATGGCCGCGAGCTCCCGGCCCGCCAGGACCAGCAGCGCGAGGACCGCGAGCCCGGCGAGCGCGAGGGCGACGTAGCCCAGCACGGCATTGCGGGAGATGAGGTCGACGATGAACTGCTCCAGCGCGGTCACCAGCCAGAGCGTGACGAGCCCGGCGACCGCGCTGACGAAAAGCCCGCCCCAGCCGAACAGCCGCTTGCCCAGCGCGAGTTCCGCGCGTCGCTCCTCCTCGGCCGGCGGAGGCAGGAGGTCCTGGTCGACGGGCTCGTCCGCGCCGATGTCGGTGAGCGGCTCCTCTTCGACGATCACGCGCCCGCGCGCGGCCGGCTGCGGTCCTGCGTCGCCGCCGCGCGGCAGCGAGATGTCGACGCTGGGGTCGTCGAGCCGGAAGGCACGAGGTTCTTTGCCCGAGGCCGCCTTGCTCATGCCAGTCGGTCTCCCATCAGGAATTCCAGCGCCCGGTCGAGTCGGATATGCGGCAGCACGCCCGGCGCGCCGTCTGCTCCTGGCGAGGAGACAGGCGGGCGGAAGCGCACGAAGCGCAGGCCGACGTCCTTCTCACCGGCCTCGGCCAGCGCGCGGGCGGGATCCTCCGGCAATTCGCCGGGGAACACCGCGGCCTCCGCCACGCCATCGAAGGTCTCCCCGCCGATCACCTCGCCGGCCAGCGGCGTGCCCACGATGGCGTCGAGCTGCTGGCGCCCCTGACGCACCTGCGCCTCGCGCGTAGCGCGAACAGAGGCAACCGCCGCCACGTCCACGCGAGCGCCGAGCCCGATGGCGCGCTTGCGGGCGCGCTCCACGAGGAGCCCCAGCACCGCCTCGAGCCGGTCGTGCTGGCTGTGGTGCAAGTGGTCGGCCTTGGTCGCGGCGAAGAGCACGCGGTCGATGCGTGGGCTGAACCAGCTCGTCAGCATGGAGTTGCGGCCGGTGCGGAAGGCGGACAGCACGTCCTCCAGCGCCTTCTGCAGGTCGGCCACGGCGGCCGGCCCCGCGTTCAGCGCGGCCATGGTGTCGACGAGCACGATCTGCCGGTCGAGCCGCGAAAAGTGATCGCGGAAGAAGGGCTTCACGACATGCGAGCGATAGGCCTCGTAGCGCCGTTCCATGGTCGCCGCGAGCGAGCCGGCTTTGAAGGCCACGCCGTCCGGCACGTCGAGCGGCGCGAATGTGAGCGCCGGCGAGCCCTCGAGGTCGCCCGGCATCAGGAAGCGCCCCGGCGGCAGCGCCGAGAAGGACAAGGGCTCGCGCCGCGCGGCAATGAGCGAGGCCCGGAACAGTTCCGCCGCCTGCCGGGCCGGGCCCTCCTCGAAGAGGGCTGCGTGGTCCAGCGTCGCGATATGGGCGAGGAATGGCGCGGCGACCTCGGCCCGCCCGGGCGAGCGGCAGGCGGCCAGCGACTCCCGCGACCACGTGGAAAACGTTTTGTCGAGCAGGCCGAGGTCAAGCAGCCACTCGCCGGGATAGTCGACGATGTCGAGCGTCAGCGCGTGCGGCCCCGACGTCCAGGCCTCGCGGCTCTCATAGGTGACGGTGAGGCGCAGCTCCGCGATCCGCCGGGTCGACTCCGGCCAGTGCCGGTCAGGGCCCGTCAGCGCGGCGAGATGGTCCTCGTAGGAGAAGCGCGGCACGGCGTCGTCGGGCTGGTGGGCAAGCTCCGCCTTGATGATGCGCCCCTCCGCCATGGCCCGGAACACCGGCAGCCGCGCCTGCCGCATCAACGCATGCACGAGCGCCGTGATGAACACGGTCTTGCCAGAACGCGAGAGGCCGGTGACCCCCACCCGCAGGGTCGGGCTGGCCAGCCCCGCAATGCCCTCGGCCAGCGAGCGGGCGGCGATGCGGGCGTCGAAGACGAGATCGGAGAAGGAAGCCAAGAGGACGGGTACCCTGGGTCGTCACGCGTCGAACGCTGGAGCGCGGGCCGCCCGGCCCGCGCTGCTGCGCCAAAAAGCGAGCCGGAGGCCCGTTCTCCGAAGACGCGCTTCGGACTGCGCTCGCAGTGAACATAGGCACGCGGAAGCGCTTCCGCATCCCCCATGCCGCGAGTGTTCAATCGTCGGTCGCCGTCGGCGTCACGAACCGGTCGAGCCGCCCGCCGCCGGGCGTGACGTCGGTCCAGTGCTCCACATGGAAGTCGATCACCGCCACGCCCGCGGTGACGAACTTCGTCTTCATCCGGGCGAAGGCATAGCGGTCGCCATGGCCGACGAGTTGGCGCGCGAGGTCGGACATGCCGGGATTGTGGCCGACCAGCACCAGCGTCTTCACATCGTCCGGCGCGGCGTTGACGAGCGCCAGCAGCGCACCCGCGCTCGCCTCGTAGATCCGCTTCTCGTGCTTGACCGGCACTCCCGGAAACGCCGGCGCGGCGTGCTCCCACGTCTGCGTCGTGCGCAAGGCCGGCGAGACCAGCGCGAGGTCGGGGATGATTTGCTCGGAGGCCAGCATCCGTCCCATCTCCGCCGCCGCCGCGAGCCCTCGCGGCGCCAGCGCCCTGTCGAAATCCGGCGCCGCCCCGTGAGGGACGGCCTTGGCGTGGCGGAAGATGATCAGGCGAAGCATGGCGATTCCCTACCGGTCCCTTCGCGCCATGAACGCGATCCGCTCGAACAGGTGCACGTCCTGCTCGTTCTTCAGGAGCGCCCCATATAGAGGCGGAATGAGCTTCTTGGGGTCGCGCTCCAGCAGCACCTCGGGGCCGATGTCCTCGGACATCAGGAGCTTCAGCCAGTCCAGCAGCTCGGAGGTGGACGGGCGCTTCCTGAGGCCGGGGGTCTCGCGAACCTCGAAGAAGACGCGCAGCGCCTCGGCCACCAGCCGCTGCTTGATGCCGGGAAAGTGCACGTCGACGATGCGGGCCATCGTCTCGGCGTCCGGGAACCTGATGTAGTGGAAGAAGCAGCGGCGCAGGAAGGCGTCCGGCAGGTCCTTCTCGTTGTTGGACGTGATGACGACGATGGGCCGGTTGGCCGCCCGCACGGTCTCGCCCGTCTCGTAGACGTGGAATTCCATGCGGTCGAGCTCGAGCAGCAGGTCGTTGGGGAACTCGATGTCGGCCTTGTCGATCTCGTCGATCAGCAGCACGGCCCTCTGCGGGCTCTCGAAGGCCTCCCACAGCTTGCCCTTGCGGATGTAGTTGGCGATGTCCGACACGCGGGGATCGCCGAGCTGGCTGTCACGCAGGCGCGACACGGCGTCGTACTCGTAGAGCCCCTGCGCCGCCTTGGTGGTGGACTTGACGTGCCAGGTGATCAGCGGCGCGCCGACGGCGCGGGCGATCTCCTCGGCCAGCACGGTCTTGCCGGTCCCGGGCTCGCCTTTCACCAGGAGCGGCCTCTGCAGCACGATGGCGGCATTGACGGCGATGCTGAGGTCGTCGGTGGCGACGTAGCTGTCCGTGCCCTGGAAGCGCATGCTCTGTCCCGCGATGGCGATCGAGGCAACCTAGGGAACGGGGCGGAAGCGGGCAAGCCGCCCTCCTCCGTCATTGCGAGCGAAGCGAAGCAATGCAGCCCTTTGGCCCAGCAGCTGGATTTATTCGTCGCTTCGCTCCTCGCGATGACGAATGAGGTCAGGCGCGGCCCTCAAGCCACGCGGCCATCCCCTTTCCCGCCGCGACGCCCGTGGCGAAGCAGGCCTGCAAGAGGTAGCCGCCGGTCGGGGCCTCCCAGTCCAGCATCTCGCCGGCGAGGAACACGCCAGGGCGGCGTTGCAGCATGAGCGCGTCGTCCACCTCGTCCCAGGCGACGCCGCCGGCGGTGGAGATGGCCCGGGAGAGGCCCGTGGTTCCCGTTAGCCGCAGCGGGACGGCCTTGGCGGCGGCAGCGAGGCCCGTCGGACCGCGCGGCAGGCCCGCCCCGAAGCTCTCGTGCATTAGCCCGACTGCGACGGGCGAAAGCCCAACGGCCTTGCGCAGGACACTGGACAGCGACTGGCCGGCCTTCGCCTTTTCGATCCGAGCCGCAAGCGCCTCGGCGGACACGTCCGGCCGCAGGTCGACGACCAAGGTCGCCAGGCCGTCGCGTTCGATCGCCTCGCGCAGGTCGCGGGACAGGGCATAGATCGCTCCGCCTTCGATGCCGTGCCCGCTCACCACGGCCTCGCCCCTGATCCGACGGCCGCCTGCGGAATAGGCCGCTGCCTTGAGCGGCTGCCCGGCGAAGCGCTCCCGGAAGACGTCGGACCACCCCACGATGAAGCCGCCATTGGCAGGGCGCAGCGGAGCGACCGTCACCCCGTGCCCGGCCAGGATCTCCACCCAGCCGCCGTCCGAGCCGAGCCGCGGCCAGCTCGCGCCGCCCAGCGCCAGCAGCGTCACGTCCGCAGCGACGGTCTCGACACCTTCAGGCCCCTCGAAGAGCAGGCCGCCCTCGCCGTCCCACCCCGTCCAGCGACGGCGCAAGGCGGTGCGCACGCCAAGCCCCTCCAGCCGCCGCAGCCAGGCGCGCAGCAGCGGCGAGGCCTTCATGACACGCGGGAAGACGCGCCCGCTGGTGCCCACGAAGGTCTCCTGCCCCAGCCCCTCAGCCCAGGCCCGCAACGCTTCGGGCGGAAAAGCCTCGATCATCGGGGCGAGCCAGGGCTGGGCCTCGCCATATCGTGCCAGGAAGGCCTCCAGCGGCTCGGAATGGGTGAGGTTGAGCCCTCCCCGACCGGCGATCAGCAGCTTGCGGCCGAGCGAGGGCATGTGGTCGTAGACCGTGATCGCCGTGCCCGGCCGCGCCGAGGCCAGAATCTCGGCCGCGATCAGCCCCGCCGGCCCCCCGCCGATGATGGCTACGCTGGGCCGCGGGTCGGGGTGCTGGTGGGGCTCGGACATGGCCCGTCCCTAGCCGCCTGCGGCCTCATCCCGCAAGGCCTGCGGCGGCCTGCCCGTCCGCCTCGCCTTGAATCGGCCGCGCGGCGGGGCCATGTTCGACGCATCGCCCCTTCGGGCAGACTGAGAGGACCCATGATCCGCGCCGTCATCAGCGACCGTTCCGGCACCCGCGTCACCACCATGCCCTCCTGGGCCGTGGGACTCGGCGCGTTCGGTCTCGCCATCATGGGCGTGATCCTCTTCATCATCGGCGCGGGCCTCGCCCTCGTGCTGGCGCCCGTCGCCATCGGCGCCGTGCTCATTGCCCGCTGGCGGTTGAAGTCCATGCTGCGCGACCTCGCGGCCCGCGCGGAGATGGTGCAGGCGCGCCAGGCCGCGTCTATGAACCGGCGGGGCGCCGGGCCCTCAGACCCCTCGGTCATCGACGGCGAGTTCCGCGTCATCGATCCCGGCCGGAACTGAACGGCCGCATCGGCCTCTTCCCCTCCGGCGCGCGGCAGGTCAGGATCGCGCCATGCTGCTCGCCTTCTTCACCGGCCTGCGCGAGGCCAAGGTCCCCGTCTCGCTGCGCGAATACCTCACGCTGCTCGAGGCTCTGGAGGCCGACCTCGCCGGCCAGTCGATGGACGGATTCTACTACCTCGCCCGCACAAGCCTGGTGAAGGACGAGCGGAACCTCGACAAGTTCGACCGGGTCTTCGCCGCGACGTTCAAGGGCGTGATCGCTCCGCCGCAGGAGGAGGACGAGGCCGCCATCATCCCGAGGGACTGGCTGGAGGCCATGGCCCGCCGCCTGCTCTCGGACGAGGAGCGGGAGAAGATCGAGAAGCTCGGCTGGGACAAGCTCTGGGAGACGCTGCGCGAGCGCCTCAAGGAGCAGAAGGGCCGCCACCAGGGCGGCAGCAAGTGGATCGGCACGGGCGGCACGTCCCCCTTCGGGGCCTATGGCAGCAACCCCGAGGGCATCCGCATCGGGCAGGAGGGCAACCGCAACTTCTCCGCCGTGAAGGTCTGGGATCGCCGCGACTTCAAGGATTTCGACGACACGGTCGAACTCGGCACGCGCACCATGAAGGTGGCGCTCCGCCGGCTGCGCCGCTTCGCCCGCACCGGCGCCGCCGACGAGCTCGACCTCGACGGCACGATCCGCGAGACGGCGAGCCACGGCTATCTCGACGTGCAGATGCGCCCGGAACGGCGCAATGCCGTGAAGGTGCTTCTCTTCCTCGATGTCGGGGGCTCCATGGACTGGCACATCGAGCAGGTCGAGGAGCTGTTCTCCGCCGCGCGGGCGGAGTTCAAGCACCTGCGGCATTTCTACTTCCACAATTGCGTCTATGAGGGCGTCTGGACGGAGAACCGCCGCCGGCACGAGGCGCGCACACCGACCTGGGACATCATCCGCACCTACGGTGCGGACTACCGCCTGGTCTTCGTCGGCGACGCCTCCATGAGCCCCTACGAGATCGCCGTGCCCGGCGGTTCGGTGGAGCACTGGAACGAGGAGAGCGGCGAGGCCTGGATGAGACGGCTCCTCGCCCACTTCCCGCGGGCCGCCTGGATCAACCCGGTGAAAAAGGGCCACTGGGGCTACACGCACTCCATCCAGGTGATGCAGGGCCTCCTGGAAGGCCGCATGTTCCCTCTCACGTTGGAGGGGCTGGAAGGCGCGATGAAGCTGCTGGCGCGGTAGCGATCTAGAACTTCGCGCGTTCAAGACGACAGTCTCGATATGATCGGCAACGCCGGCCGGGTCCCTCCCGCTGGCGGGGTGGGGTCTGAATCGCTCGTGGATCTCGTGGCTTCAGCAAGAGCCGCTACCAGCGCTCTTCGCGGCTACCCCCTTGACGCCATCTTGCCCGCCGGGCTTCTGCCCGGCATGACCGCAGCCCTCTCCTATTCCCACCGTCCGCGCCCCTTCGGCCACGAGGTCGTCTATCGGCTCGATCCGGACGGGCTCTTCGTCGACAGCGGGCGGCGGCAGGAGACGATCGCCTATCGCGACATCCTCGCGGTGCGGCTCGCCTACCAGCCGACCAATGTCGGCGCGGCGGGGTTCCGGGCGCGGCTGCGGCTGGCGGGGCGGCGGACGCTGACCCTCTCGAACCTGTCCTGGAAAAGCTGGGTGGATGTGGAGCGGCGCGATAGGGAGTACCGGCGCTTCGTCACGGCGCTGGTCGAGCGCGCGGCTGCCGCAAACCCGGCGCTGCTGTGCCGGGCCGGACAGCCGGCTCCGTTGTGGGCGGGCGTGGTGGCCGTCGGCCTCGTGACGGCCGTCGCCCTGCTCTGGGCGGCGGCGATGGCGTTCCAGCGCGGCTCCTGGCCCATCGCCGTCCTCGCGGCGATGGTGCTGCTCGCCTTCGGCTGGCAGGCGCGGGAGATGGCGAGCCGCAACCGGCCCGCGGGGTTCATCCCGGGCCGCTGGCCGGAGGCCGTTTTGCCGCCGGCCTGAGCGGTCCCGGTCAAGCCTTGGGCGAATCCGGCGAACGGACGACGAGCACCGAGCACTGGGCGTGCCGCACGATCGTCGACGCGTTGGAGCCCAGGAGGTAGGTCGCCATGCCCGGCCGGTGCGAGCCCACCACGAGCAGGTCGGCGCCGGTCTTCTCGGCCTCGGCGAGCACCTCGTTATAGACCGAACCCATGCGCACCGCCGTGCTGACGCGGCCAGGCGCGAGCTTCAGGCCGTCGGCAAGTTCTTTGATCTGCTTTTCGCAGTCGGCCTGCTGCTCCTCGTCGAAGGAGGGCGGCACGTATTCCATGAAGGTCACGGGCAGGATGGAGCGAACATAGACGAGGCCCAGCTTGGCGTCCGTGATGCCGGCCAGCGCCACGGCCTTGTCGAGGGCGGGGCGTGCGACGTCGACCTCGGAGAGATCGACGGGGACGAGGATCATCTTGAACATGGGGGACCTCCAGTCCTTGGGGGGAACATGCAGCATGCTAGGCCGCAGCTCAGCGGGCAACGTTGAGGCAGGTCAACGGACGGTTGCACGCCGCGCGCGGGTCGCTGCGAAAAGGAAAAGGCCCCGGTGTTCCGGGGCCCTGGGGATCGGCGACAGGCGGAATGCTCAGTCGAAGCGGCCGCTGGCATGGGCGAGGATCGTGTAGACCTTGCCCTCGTCGGAGGTAAGGATCGACTTGGTGATGGCCGAGCCCCGGTCGCCGGGCGCCACCTCGCGCAGCAACTCCTCGAACTTCTCCACGTAGGCGTCGACCGTGGCGCGGAAATCCGCGTCGCGGCGATAGCGCCGGCGGAACTCGTCGAAACGCTCCTGACCCTGCGGGGTGTAGAGCAGGCGCGAGAACACGTTGCGCTCGCCGCTGGTGTAGCGATCCCAGAGGTCCACGGCGGCATCGTGGTCGATCATCCGCGCAATGTCGGTGGAGAGCGAACCCAGGCTCTCGGCCGCGCTCTGCTGGCCGGGCGTGGAGCGGGCCGCAGGCTCGGCCCCGGCGGCAGGCGCCGACGCCGGGCCGGGGGCCGGGGCGGATTTGGCGCTGGACCCCTCCGGCTCGTCCTGCGAGGCGCGTGCCAGCAGCTCCGACAGCCAGCCGCCGCGGCCCGTTCCCTTGGCAGGACGCGCAGCCGGCTGTTCGGAGGCCGGCGGCGGCGTCGCGGGACGCTGACGGGGCCGTTCCGCCTGCGGCGCAGCTGCGGCAGGGGGCGGCGGAGGAGCGATCGGCTCCTCGCGCGGCGGCGGCGTGACCAGCACGCTAGGCCGGGCCGGAGGTGGCGCGGCCGGCGGCTCGGGCACGAAGCGCACCGGGGGCGCCGGCGGCATGCGCGGCGTCTCGGAGGCGGGACGCGAGCGGGCCGTCGCCTCCGGCGCCGGCGCGTGCTCCGCCACGTCGTTCGCGGCGCGGGCAAGGTCGAGGCCGCGGTCGGAACGCGAGACGAGCGCAGTGAGCTCATTCAGCGCCTTGATCTGGTCGGCCACCACGCGGCGCATGGCGGCCGTGGATTCCTGCGTCTCGCGTGGCAGGTCCAGGATGCCGCGGCGCAGCTCGGCGCGGGTGGCGTCGAGCTCCTGCTGCACCTGGCCCGTGAGGCCGCCGAGCTCGCCCGCCACGTCGCGGAAGCGCCCGATCGCGGCCTCCAGTGCAACCCCCATGTCGGTGATCGCCTGCTCGTAGGTCTGCCGCAGCGCGCCGGCCAGACGCTCGCGCTCCTTGCCGGTGGCGTTGCGGATCTGCGCGAACTGTTCGTCGATCGTGGCCGCCGAGGTCTCGGCATTCTGCGCGATGAGCGCGCCGATCTGGCGGGTGCGCCCCTCCGCGGCCTTCAGCGCGTCCTCGACGAGGCGCGTGAAGGACCGGGTGATCGCGTCGAGGTCCTCGGTCTTGGCGGTGATCGTGGAGGCGAGCTGCTCCAGCCCCTCCCCGCGTTCCGCCACAGCCTGGGCGATGCGATCCTCCAGCTTCTCCAGCGCCTCGGCCGCCTGGGCCATGGAGCCGACATGGGCCTGCGTGGAGGCCGCGACGGAGCGGCTCTGCTGCTCCAGGCGGTTGAACAGGCCTGCGGCCTCGCGCATCGTCCCTGTGGAGATGAGGCGCAGCGCCTCCGACTGCTCGGCCACGCGCTGGGCGAGCGCGTTCGTCTCGTCCTGGATTGCGGCGAGCGCCGTCTGCAGGTCGCCGATGCGACCGCCCAGCGCCGTCTCCACCGAGCCGAGGTTGTCGCCCGCATGGGCGATCAGCACGGCCAGTCGGCCATTCGCGTCGTTGATGCGGTCCAGCGTTCCGTCGAAGCCGCTGCGCAGCTTCTCGCTGGCGTCGAGCAGGCCAGCCGTGAAGTGGCCGGCATTGTCATCGATGCGCTGCAAGGTCGCTCCCAGGTCGCCCTGCAGCTTCTCGCCGACGCGGCTCAGCCGCATGACCGAGCCGGCGGCGCCAGCCTCGAGCTGCTGCAGCGAGTTGCCGAGCTCGCTCTTGAGCCGGTTGGCGACGTCGATGATGCGACCGGCCGAACCCGTCGCGCCCTCGTCGAACTGGACGAGCGCCCGGGCCAACTCGTCCTTGAGCTGGTCCGTGACCGAGACGAGACGGCCGATCGACTGGCTCGAGCCCTCGTCAAGCACGTTGTGCAGGCGATCGGCCGACTGGTCGAGCGCGCCCGCCAGCGTGTCGGTGCCCTTGCGCAGCATGTCGAGGATCTGCGCGCTGCGGCCCTCCAGGGTCCGCGCGACGGCTTCTCCGACCCCGGTGATCTCCTGGGTCGCCTGCTGCCCGACCGCAGAAATCCGCTCGGCGGCGGCGGAGCCATGGCTCGTGATGCGGTCCACGAGCTGGCGGCCGCCATCCTCGTAGAGCGCCGCGAGCGTCCCCGTCTGGCTCTCCAGCGCGGATCGATGCTCGCGCAGCTGGTGCAGCACCTGCGCGCCACGGTCATCGAACAGGCCGGCGAGCGCGGAGGTCTGTTCGCCAAAGGCGGCCGAGAGGTCGCGGGCGCCCGTCGACAGCTGCTCCGCAGCGGCCTGGCCCTGGTCGGCCAGGTCCTTCACCAGCCTCGCGCCCCGCTCCTCGAAGAGCTGCGTGAGCGCGCCGGCCTGCTGGCCGAACACGGCGGACACCGCCTGCGTTCCGGCCGACAGGGTCTGGGCCAGGCGACGGCTGGAATTCTCCAGCACACCCGAGAGCTCGCCCGTGCGCTGGGCGAGCGCATCGGCGACCGAGCCGGCCCCTTCGGACAGCATCTCGGAAAGCGCGCGGGCGCGCTCGTCGAGCGTGGAGCTGACCGTGTCGAGCCGGTTGACCACGCGCTCCTCGAAGCGGTTCACGCGGCCATCCAGCGTCTCGGCGATGGCCTCGGCCTGGCGGCCCAGCACACCGTTGATCTCTCCGGCCTTCCCCGACAGCGCCTCGGCGACCGCGTCGGCGCGGGCGGCAAGCACGCTTTCCGCCTCGGCCACGCGGCCGAGGAAGGTGTCGGCATGGCGGCCGAGCCTGTCCTCGAGTTCGAGGCCCTTGGCGCCCAGCGTCTCGGCCAGCGCATCGGTGCGCGCCGCGAGCGAGGTCTCGACCTTGTCGGCCGCGCCCGCGATGGTGCGGGCGTGCCGGCCCATCGCCGCATCGATCTCCCCGGCCTTGACGCCGATCGCCTCGGCCACCTGGTCGGCCTTCGCGGCGAGTTCGGCCCCAACCTCGGTCGCCCGGCCGACGATCGTCTCGGCATGCTTGCCGAGCGTGGCGTCAATCTCGCTCGCCTTGCCGCCGAGCGTCTCGGCAAGCTTCTCGGTGCGGGCCGAAAGGGTGGTCTCGACTTCCGCGACCTTGGTGTCCAGGGCTGCGGTGATGTCCTTCCCGCCCGACGAGAGCAGCTTGGCGATGTCCAGCGTATGGCTCGCCAGCGTCTGCGTCAGGGCCTTGGCGCGCTGGTCGAGGCCTTGGTCGATGCGCACGAAGATTCCGTCGAGCGCGCCGGCCACCTGCTCGCCCGCCTTCACGGAGCGGCTCTCGAAGCCGGAAATATGCTCTTCCATCTGGCTGGCTGCAGCGCGCGCACGCACGGCGATCTTCTCGGCGAGGTCATCGCCCTTCTCGCCCAGCAGGGACTGGATCTCGCCCAGCCGGCTCTCAACCGCGTTGGTGAAGGTGCGGGTGTCGTTGCCGATCCGGTCGACCAGCGCGCCGCCGCGCTCCAGCACCGCCTCCTCGAAGGCGTCGAGGCGGCCGGTGAGGGACAGGGTGAGCTCGGCCCCACGGCCCAGCACCTTGCTCTCGAAGCTCTCGATGGTGCCCGACAAAGTCTCTTCGAGCTCTTTGGCGCGGTTGCCGAGCGAGGCCTCGAAGGCCTGTGTCTTGGCCGCGATCGTGGCGCCGGCGGTCTCAGCCACGTTGCTGACGACCTGGGCAAGGAGGCCGGTCCGCTCCCCGAGGGTCTCCTCGAGACGGCTGGCGCCGGCGTCGATGTTCTCTGCAAGCTGGCGCGCCCTCTCCGCGAGCGTCGCGTCGATGCGGCTCGTGCCGCTGTCGAGGTGGTTGGACAGCACGCGCGCGTGCTCGCCGAGGGTCGTGTCGATGCGGGTCGCGCCGCTCTCGAGCGCCTCGCCGAGCAGGGCAAGGCGGTCGCCCAGCCCGGCTTCGATCCGGGTCGCCCCGGCGTCCAGGTGGCCCGCAATGTGGCCGGCGCGCTCCTCGAAGAGCGACTGCAGGCGCCCGGCCCCGCCCGAGAGCGTCTCGTCGAAGCGCGAGACGTGGCTGGAAAGCAGGTCCTGCAAGAGGTTGGAACGGGTGTCGAAGACGCTTTCGAAGGCGGAGAAGCGCTGCGCGAGGCCTTCCTCGAGCCGGCCGCCGCGGTCGAGGACGCGTTCCTCGAAGGCGGCGATCTTCTCGCCCAGGGCGCGGTCGAGGCCGCCGCCACGCTCGCCCAGAACCTGCTCGAAGGCGGCGAGCGTCGCCTGCAGGGCATGGTGCACGGACTGGCCGCGCTGCTGGATGGCGTCGCCCAGCGTCTCGGCGGTACCGGCGATGGCGGCCTTCGTCTCCTCGGACTGGCGCGCCAATGCGGCGACGGCCTCCCGGGCCGCCTCGATGATGCCGCCCTGGATGTCGCGGGTCTTCTCGACGAAGGAGACGTGGGCCTGCTCGGCGCTGTTGGCGAAGGTCTCGCCGGCCGATGCGGCGCTGGCGGCCAGCGCCTCGCCGGCCGTGCGGGCGCTGAGCGCGAAGGCCTCGCGGGTCGCGTGCAGCCGCTGGTCGAGGGCCGAGGTCGCCTTGTCGGCGCTCTCGTCGAAGGCGGATCGGGTGGCGGCGACGCGCTCGTCGATGAGGGCCGCGATGCGCTCTCCCGTGCCCGTCAGGCCGGTCTCCAGGACGCGGGAATGCTCGGTGACGGTCGCCTGCAGCTTCTCGCCGGTCGCGGCGATGCGGTTTGCCACGCCGTCGCCATGCGTCGTGATCGTCTCGGCGATCCGGCTGCCGGTCTCCTCCATGAGCCGGGCGACCTGGTCGCCGCGCTGGCCGAGCTCGGCGGCCAGCTGCTCGCCCGTCGTACGCAGCTGCGTGTTCACCTCGAGCGCGCGGCCCGCGATCGTCTCGGCAACCCCCGAGCCCGTCTCGGCGATCACGCGCGTGACACGCTCCGAGCCCTCGGTGAGGGTGCGCGTGAGCACCTCGCTGGTTTCCTGCAGGGTCTTGCCCACGAGCTCGCCGCGGCTGGCGAGCTCCAGCGTGAGCTTCTCGCCGGTGCCCGACAGCAGCGCCGAGATCTCCTCGGCCTTGGCGCCGAGCCGGCCGGTGACGTCCTCGCTGGCCGTGGAGAGGCGCTTGCTGACGTCCTCCGACGTCGAAGTCAGCCGCTGGATGAGGTCCGAGCCGCGGGTGCTGAGCTCGCCGATCATGCCGTCGCCGGTGCGCGAGAGTGCGCCGGTGATCTCCTCGGCCTTGGCGCCCAAGGTCTGCGTGACGCGCGTGCCGGCATCGCCCACCGCGCCGGCGATACGCGCGGCGGCGGCGTTGAGGTCGTCACGCAGACTGTCATGCGAGGCCGTGATCGAGGTGCGAACGCGCTCCGCATTGGTGAGGATCGCTTCGCGTTGCGCGATAAGTTCGTCGATCAAGCCCCGGATACGAATCTCGTTTTCGCCATAGGCGCGCTCGAGCGTGGCGATCTCTGAATGGACGAGGGTCTCGAGTTCGCCCGCGCGCGCCACGGCGCGCTCGATGCCGTCGCCCATGGCGGCGACCTCGCGGCGGATGGCGTGCGAGAGGCTGACCATGCTCTCGGTGCCCAGGCCCTCGGGCTCGGCGAGGCGCAGGGCAACCTGCGTCATGGAACGCGCCACGTTGCGCATTTCCTGGGCGCGGTTGACCAGCGAGGCCAGCACGAACATCACGACGACGGGGATCAGGCCTCCCAAAATGAGGAGAAGGACTTCCGGTCGCGCGAGCACCTGGGCAGGGGGCGCTCCCCCCGTGATCTCCGCGCCCCAGCGCGTCCAGGCATAGGCGCCCAGAAGGCCAAGCCAGACCAGCGAGCCAAGGACGGCCAGCATCTGCGGCTTGCGGGACGGGCGGGTCTGCAGCGCCTGCAGGATTTCGCCGACGGCGCGCCTGTCATCATTGGCGGGACGGCCCGGCGCGGGGCGGCGGGGTTCGGGAGAAGACGATCCGGCGAGACGGTTGCCACGCCCCCGGGACGCGGGCTTGCCGTCGCCGTCGCCGATGACGGGAAGCTCGCTCGCCTCGGGCAGGCGCGGCAGGGGCTCCTCCTCGGCCGCAAGCCCCTGCCCCTTTGCTGCCTCGGAAGAGGACGGCGTGGAGCGCGAGGCGTCCTGGGCAGGCTCTTCGGCCACAGGCGCCGCCTTCTCGGCAGGCGTCGGGGCCTTTGTCGAGGCGTTCAGGTTCAGGGCTTCCTCGATCGCCGACAGCGCCGCTTCGGTCGGGTCGGTGATCTTCGTCTGGGTCGCCATCGCTACCTCGTATCCCCACGCACAACAAAGCCGCGCCACGTCCGCGCCGCCACGCCTGAGACGCGACGAGCCCTTCCGCCGCCCAGGGGCGGCGAAGAGCCTGACTCGGAGCCGTCCCCGGGCGGAAACGGCATCGGAGCATCTTGACTCCACCCGGTTAACCAAAAATCAGTGTAGTCGGCCCCCCCAGCCATGGAAACCCGGACTTCGTCAGGTTCGTCAAACGTCGTTAACGGCTCTTTCACCATGGCGGAAAGGCGTTGCGCGCCAACGACGTGGCCTCAGCCGAAAGTCCTGTGGGGATGCTGGCCTTCCGGCCCCTCTCGTGCCCCAATCAACCCTTCGGATGCGGGTGTGAAACGGTTTCTTGGCCCAACTCGTGCATCGTGACGACACAAAGGCGGTCCAACGAACCCGCTGCCGCTTCCAAGGGCGGCAGAGACCCGAGGAGAGCGCATGAACGGCAGCACGGCCCGTCGGACGTCCCCCGAACTCGTTTCGCCCGGCGCGCTCGGCGAGGTTCTCGACCTCGACCACCTCGCGCGCCAGACCTTCCATGACCCGGAACTCGAACGCCAGATCGTGGCCATGTTCTTCGAACAGTCGGCCGAGGTGCTGCGGCAGATCTGGGATGCGGCGGAGCACCGCCAGCGCATGGAAGCCGCGCACCGGCTCAAGGGTTCGGCGCGGGCGGTCGGCGCATGGCGAGTGGCGGAAGCGTCGGGCAAGGTCGAGGAGCTGCCGGCCCACGCGCCGGACGACCACGTGCTCGAAGCCGTGGCAGGCCTGCACGCGAAAGTGGCGGAAGCGAGGGCCGTGATCGCCGGCCTGCTCGATGGAGAGAGAGCCGCGGCAGGCCTGTGAGCGGCGCCGGCCTGCACTCGCCAAGCCGGTCGCACTGCCTTACATAGGGCTCGGCCGAAGCCCGCCGGCGCGGCTCCCTCCACGATCCCGCTTGATCGAGCGCTCCATGACCAAGATTACCTATGTCGACTTCCAGGGCACCGCCCGGACGGTCGAGGCGGAAGACGGCTCCACGGTGATGGAAAACGCCGTGAAGAACGGCATTCCCGGCATCGACGCCGAATGCGGCGGCGCCTGCGCCTGCGCGACCTGTCATGTCTATGTGGACGACGCCTGGTCGGAGAAGCTCGGCTCGCCCTCCGCCATGGAGGAGGACATGCTCGATTTCGCCTTCGACGTGCGGCCGACCTCCCGCCTCTCCTGCCAGCTCAAGGTGAAGCCTGATTGGGACGGCCTCGTCGTGCGCACGCCTGAGCGCCAGGCCTGATAATTTGACGGGCACGAATGTGAAATTTTTTGTTTCACATTTTATGGTGGCCCTTTTAGAGATGTCCGACATCGCGCCGGTCAGCCCCGGCCTCGTGCGGCTCTCCGGGACGCCCTGGGACAGATCATGACCGAGACCATCCAGACTGACGTCGTCATCATCGGCGCGGGCCCCGTGGGCCTGTTCGCCGTCTTCGAGCTGGGCCTGCTCGACATCAAGGCGCACCTGATCGACATCCTGCCCAAGGTCGGCGGCCAATGCGCCGAGCTCTATCCAGAGAAGCCGATCTACGACATCCCGGGCTTCCCTGTCGTCACGGGCATGGGGCTCGTCGACAACCTCATGCAGCAGATCGAGCCCTTCGGGCCCAAGTTTCACCTGAACCAGATGGTCAGCGCGCTCGAGGCGATCGGCACGCCCGAGGCCCCGCGCTTCCGGGTAACGACGGACGCCGACACGGTGTTCGAGTGCAAGGCCGTGCTGATCGCCGCCGGCGGCGGCTCGTTCCAGCCCAAGAAGCCGCCCATCGCAGGCATCGAGGGCTACGAGGAGCACAGCGTCTTCTACGCCGTGCGCAAGATGGAGGCGCTGCGCGACCGCTCGATCCTGATCGTCGGCGGCGGCGACAGCGCGCTCGACTGGACCTTGAACCTGCAGCCCATCGCCAAGCGCGTGACGCTGATGCACAGGCGCGACGATTTCCGCGCCGCGCCACACAGCGTCGAGCAGATGCGCACGCTCGTGGCCGCCGGCAAGATGGACCTGCGCATCGGCCAGGTCACGGGACTGAAGGGTGAGGACGGCCGGTTGTCCGCCGCCGTGTGCCGCGGCAACGACAACGCGACCTTCGAGGTCGCCTGCGACACGATGCTCCCCTTCTTCGGGCTGACCATGAAGCTCGGCCCGATCGCCGACTGGGGCCTGCAGCTCCACGAGAACCTGATCCCGGTCGACACCGAGAAGTTCGAGACTTCGACACCCGGCATCTTCGCCATCGGCGACATCAACACCTATCCGGGCAAGCTGAAGCTGATCCTCTCCGGCTTCCACGAGGGCGCCCTCGCGGCGCAGAAGGTGCACCGGTACGTCTATCCGGAGAAGAAGCTGCTCTTCCAGTACACGACGTCGTCCACGAGCCTGCAGAAGAAGCTCGGCGTCGCCTGAGGGCACTGGTGATCGATCGTCCGTCATCCCGGGCGCGCTGCAGCGCGCAGCTGTGCTGCGCAGACCCGCGACCCAGGATAACGCGGCTGGGCATTGGGCGACGGACCGCGTTGTCCTGGGTTCCTGCTCGCCGCTGCGCTCCGGCCGGGATGACGGAGGAGCGGATCTGCGTCGACGAGGGGATTTCGGAGGCCTCTAAGCTCACCCCTGCGTGGCCGGCGGCTCGGCGGGAGCAGCCACCGGCTTGGGCGCGGCACGTGACGCCCCGCCCGCCCAGCGGACGATGTCCTGCAGCACGCGTACGGTCACGCCGTCGAGTGCCTGGGCGGCGGCCTTGCCGTTGAGCGCGCCCACGGGCTGCGCGCCACGGAACACGCGCGCGGAGACGATGCGGCCCGAGTTGCCGTCGACGAGTTTGGCCGAGATCTCCACCACGGCCTGCGAGCCCTCGGCTGTGCTAACGCCGAAGAAGCGGATGTCGGACTGCAGGACGAGATCCGCCGCGACGCCGTTGCCGGCCCGGCCCACGGCTCGGCCATCATTCTCGAAGGTCTGCACGAGGCGCGACTGCAGGAGCCGTGGCAGCCGGTCGGACCATTGCACGCCCGGCAGGTAGCTGACACTCCCGTCGGCAGACTTGACCATGATGCGGTCGGCCTCCAGCGGCTGCAGCGCCACGGGCTCGGCGACGACGAGCTGCCGGCCGCCGGGAGAGGATGTCCTGGAGCGCGGGGGCACGGAAAGGTCGAAGGTCTCCAGCGGCGACGAACCGCTGCACGCGGCGAGGGACGCGCCCGCAACGGCCAGGGCCAAGGCGCGCAGCGCGCCGCGCCGGCTCGGGCCCGGCTTGCTGATGGTTGGGGAGCCGGGAAGCGGCGGAGACCGGTGGGTCATGGACGGCCCTGATATTCGGGGATGTTCGACTTCTGCCCGAAGATGAGCTGCTGCGGGTTGGACTGGAAGCTGCGCAGCGTACGGTTGATCTCGCCGAGCGTCTTGCGGCCCTCCGTCGCGAAGGCCTCGAAATCGCGCACGCCCGGCCCGGTGAGGCGGTTCACGCCCGTGGTGATCTCGGCCGTGCGCTTGTCGAGGTTGTCGGCGAGCCTGCGGATCGACTTGGCGGCCTCCGCCACGTCGTTCAGGGCCCCCTGCCCTTCGCCCGAGCCCAGGAAGCGTTGCGCGCTCTTCAGCACGTCGTCGACCTGGTCGGCGGAGTGGTTGAGCTTCGCGGTCAGCTCTCGCGCGTTTTGCAACGTGGCCTGGATGTCGCCTGTATTGCTGCCGATGGCCTGGGCCACCTTGTCGATGTTGTCGATGGTGCGGGCGACCTTGGCGGGGTCGATGCCCTTCATCGTGGCGTCGATGCCCTTGAGGGCGCCGCTGGCGTCGGCCAGCACGCTGTCGATGCGGTCCGACGCCTTGTTCAGCTTGCCGCTGATCTCGTCGACGTTCTTGAGCACCTCGTCCACCCGGCCGCTGTTCTGCGACAGCACCGCGCTGAACTTGTCGATGTTGTCGACCGTCCGGGCGATCTTGGCGCCGTCCACGCCCTTCACGGCGTTGTCGATGCCCTTCAAGGCGCTGTCTGCGTTGGCCAGCACGCCGTCGATGCGGTCGGACGCCTTGTTGAGCTTGCCGGAGAGCTCGCCGACGTTCTTCAGCACCTCGTCCACCCGCTGGCTGTTGTCGGCGAGCGTGCCGGAGAAGCGGTCGATGTTGTCGAGGGTCCGCGCCACCTTCGCGCCGTCCACGCCCTTCACGGCGTTGTCGATGCCCTTGAGCGCGCTGTCGGCACTGGTCAGCACCGAGTCGAGCTTGGTCGAGGACTGGTTCAGCCGGTTGGCGAGCTGGGACGCGTCGTCCAGGATGGCCGAGATCTTCGTGCGGTCCTGGGCCACCGTGTCGGTGACCTGCTTGAGGTCGCTGATGATGGCGGCGATGTCCCCCGGGCTCACTCCGTTGAGGATCTTCTCGGCCGAATCCGACAGCGTCTGCAGCTTCTGGCTGAGCGTCTTGATCTCGTCCGCCGCACCGCCCGCCGAGGAGAGGAACTTGCCCACTCCGCCGGAATTCTGAGCCAGCGCATCCGTGAACTGCTCGATGTTCTTGACGGTCTTGCTGATCGAGCCCTCGTTGTCGGCAAAGAGCTGGTCGGCGCGCGTCAGCACGTCGTCGGCCTTGCGGGCGAGGCGCTGGGCGGTCTCCAGCAGGTCCTGAAAGTCCGAGCGGTCGGCATAGATGATCGGCGGCTTGGACGGATCCTTGATTTCGAGAAGCTGGCTGCCGGGCTTGCCGCCCGAGAGCTGCACGGCCGCCACGCCCGTCAGGCCTGAGAATTCCAGCCTCGCCCTCGTGTCGACGTTCATGGGGGTCGACGCGTCGATGTCGATGCGGGCGACGACCCGGTTTGGGTCGTTGGTCGCGAAGGACAGCGATGCGACCTCGCCCACCTTGAGGCCGTTATAGAGCACGTTGGCGCCGCGGGAGAGGCCGGAGACCGACCCGGTGAAGATAATGCGGTAGCTGACGATCTTGGCGCCTGCATCCTTGCCCGAGAACCAGAACACGAAGAAGAAAGCCGCCGCGAGCACGGCCAGCGTGAACAATCCGATCAGCGCGTAATTGGCCCGGGTTTCCATCGCTACCTCACCGGCTCCGCTCCCACGAGCGACTGGGCCCGCTTGCCATGGAAATACGCCCGGAGCCAGGGATCGTCCGACGCCAGCATCGTCTCGATCGAGCCCTGCGCGATGACGCGGCCATTGCCCAGGGCCGCGATGCGGTCGCAGATCGAATAAAGACTGCCGAGGTCGTGGGTTACCATGAAAACCGTGAGCCCCAAAGTCTTCTGCAGCGTAGCGATCAACTCGTCGAAATCCTGCGCGCCGATCGGGTCGAGGCCCGAGGTGGGCTCGTCCAGGAAGACGATCTCCGGGTCGAGCGACAGCGCCCGGGCGAGCGCCACGCGCTTGATCATGCCGCCCGACAGCTCTGATGGGTTCTTCTCGCCCACATCCGGCTTCAGGCCGACGAGCTCGAGCTTCAGCATCGCGAGCTCGTCCATCAGCCGCTGAGAGAGCTTCAGGTATTCCCGCATCGGCACCTGGACGTTCTGCTTCACCGTGAGGGAGGAGAACAGGGCGCCCTGCTGGAAGAGCACCCCCCAGCGCCGCTCCACCGCCGTGCGGTCCTTGGGCGACAAGGCGTCCAGATCCTGCCCGAAAACCTCGATCGTGCCCGAGCGCTTCGGCACGAGGCCGAGGATCGTCCGGGTCAGCACGGACTTGCCGGCGCCCGACGCTCCGACGAAGCCCAGCACCTCGCCGCGGAAGACGTCGAGGTCGAGGCCGTTCATCACCATGCGATCGCCGAAGGCGACCTTGAGGTCGCGCACGCTGATGATCGCCTCGGGCTCGTTGCGGCCGTGGTCCGGCGGGGCGGTGGGGTGCGGCGCTTTCATGCTCAGTACTTGATCGCCGCGAAGAACATGGCGAACAGGCCGTCCACCACGATGACCATGAAGATGGACTTCACCACCGAGGAGGTCACCTGCCGCCCCAGCGACTCCGCCGAGCCCTGCACGGCGAGTCCCTCGATGGAGGCGATCAGGCCGATCACCAGCGCCATGAAGGGCGCCTTGATGATGCCCACCATGAAGGTGTTGAAGCCGATGGCCGACTGCAGGCGGCTCAGGAAGACGTCCTGGCTGATGCTGCCATAGAGCCAGGCCACCACGCCGCCGCCGAAGAGCGCGGCCATGTCGGCGATGAAGGTGAGCAGGGGCATGGCGATGATGAGCGCCAGGACCCGGGGCACGACCAGCACGTCGATGGGGTCGAGGCCCATCACGCGCAGGGCGTCGATCTCCTCGCGCATCTTCATCGAGCCGATCTCGGCCGTGAACGCGGACCCGGACCGGCCGGCCACCATGATGGCCGTGAGGAGCAGGCCCAGTTCGCGTAGGGTCAGGATGCCCGTGAGGTCGACCACGAAGGCGGTCGCACCGAACTTGTTGAGCTGAAAGATGCCCTGCTGGGCGACGATGCATCCCACCAGGAACGAAATCAGCGCAATGATGGGGACGCTCCGCAGCCCGATCTGCTCGAGGTGGAAGACCAGCGAGGTGAAGCGGAACCGCGCGCGGAACAGCAGGACCCGCCCGAGCCCCGCCATAACGGCGCCGAGGAAACCGACGCCCCCAACGACGTCGCCCCCGGCCCCGACGACGGTCTTGCCGATGTCGGAGAGCAGCGTGACCAGCAGCGCCGGGCGCTTGGCGGCGGCCGTTTCGAAGGTCCGGTAGGCCACCTCGTGGAGAAGGATGCCCTGCGCCTCGCTCAGCCCGCCGAACTCCGCCCTGGTGCCGCTGACGCCGAGCTCGTGGCGGGCGCGATCCAGAACCCAGGCGCCGAGCGTGTCGAGCCGGCGGACCCTCGTCAGGTCGAGCACCAGCTCCGCCAGCCCCTTTGCCTCGACGAGCAGGCGCGTGCCGGCCGCCTCCACGGCTTCGGCCGCGGCGGACGTCCAGTCCCCGGTGAGCACCGCAGTCGCGCGGGACCCGGATCGCTCGAGGGCGTACGCAGGCACGGAATCCATTCGCGGCTCGGGCACCCGTCCGAAAAAGGCTTGTTCAAGGCCGTTAACTTCTCGTTCATCGTGCGGCCGGGGGACGAGTCGAGCAAGTCCAAGTGCCGGTTTCGGCACGATTCGGGCCGCCCTGTGGCGCTCTTGTCTCGGCTTGGCCTCCCGTTCAGGGTCACAACGCGCCCAGAGGCTCGGGCGTGGCCGCGACGGAGGGACGCATGGGACGCATACTCGAGGTCAGGACGGAGCGCTTCCCGATCGCGGGCGCCTTTACGATCGCCCGGGGCAGCCGAACGGAGGCCGTCGTCGTCACAGCCGTCATTGGCGAGGGTGCGGCCAGGGGCTGGGGAGAATGCGTGCCCTATGCCCGCTACGGCGAGACGCCCGAGAGCGTCGTCGCCCAGATCGAGGTGGCCCGCGCCCTCGTGGAGGCGGGCGGCGGCCGACACGACCTGCTGCAGGCGCTGCCCGCCGGGGCCGCCCGGAATGCCTTGGACTGCGCGCTCTGGGATCTGGAGGCCAAGCTCACCGGCGTCCCGGCCCACGTCACCGCTGGGCTGGCGCGCCTCGCCCCCGCCACGACCTGCTACACGATCAGCCTCGGCGAGCCCGACGCGATGGCGGCCGCTGCGGCGAAGGCCGCGGAGCGCCCCATCCTCAAGATCAAGCTCGGGGGAGGCGAAGCCGACCCCGCGCGCATTGCCGCCGTCCGAAAAGCCGCGCCGGACGCTGTTCTCGTGGTCGACGCCAACGAGGGCTGGCGTGCCGCCGACCTCCCCCGCCAGGTCGAGGCCTGCGCCGAAGCCGGCGTCGCCCTGATCGAACAGCCCTTGCCGGCCGGCGAAGACGACGCGCTGGCCGCAACTCCCCGCCTCATCCCGCTCTGCGCGGACGAAAGCGCGCACGGGATCGAAAGCGTCGGACGGGTCGCAGGGCTCTACGACGCGATCAACGTCAAGCTCGACAAGACCGGCGGCCTGACCGCGGCCCTGGACCTCGTCGACGCCGCCGCCGCCCGCGGCCTCGGCGTCATGGTGGGCTGCATGGTGGGCACCTCGCTCGCCATGGCCCCGGCCATGCTGCTTGCCCCGCGCGCCCGCTTCGTCGACCTAGACGGCCCACTCCTTCTGCAGCACGACCGGGAGCCGGGCCTTCGCTACGAGGGCAGCACCGTGTTTCCGCCGCAGCCCGGTCTCTGGGGCTGAGTGGCCTAAGTCCGTCCTTTTGCACGTGAAAGTCGCCGGCCCCCCTGGGGCGGCCTTGAACCGGACCCTCCGCGATGGTGCTGTCGAGGGACTGTGGCCGCGATTCGCGGCCGGGACCGGACCTGATGCCCAACCCTCCGCCGACCCTCTCGCGCGAGGACTACGACGCGATCGAGTCCGCCGTCATGGAGACGGCGCGCGGTCGATGGTTCCTGTCCGAATATGCGCGCCGGAACAGGCACGCGGACACCGAGCTGCTGCTCCAGGCCATCCAGCGGCTCGAGCGCAACATCGCGTCGGGTCCGCAGGACCGGCCCTCGGTGACCTTGCGCCGCGAGATCTCCGACATGGCGGAGACGCTGCACAAGACGAAGCTCGACCTCGCCCACAGCATCGCCGACGCGACCGGCCTCGCCGACCCTCCCGAACCCGAGCGCGTCTACGAGGAGGTCGTGAAGGCGGCCGAGAAGGCGGACGACCTCGCGGCGAGCGCGGCCGAGCACGTGCAGGAGATCTCCTGGTCGCTGCGCGAAGGGGCCGATGCCGGCCACGCCGTGGAGGAACTCGAGCGTCAGGCGCTCGGCATCTACCGCGCCTCCAGCCAGCACGCGCTCACCACCACGCGGGTCCGCCAGATCGTGTCCGTGCTGCGCGAGATGGAGAACCGTATCCAGGCCATCATGGCGCGCTGGCAGGACGACGTTACCCTGGTGGATCCCATTCCCGAGGTGAACCTGCGTCGGCACAGCGCCCGGGACGACGGTCCCGACACCGTGCTGGCGACCGCGCCGCCTCGCATCAAGGACGACATCGTCTTCATCGAGCCCCGCGCCGAGGACCGCCGCCGCGCCGAAGCCATCCCGCCGCAGCCGGCCAATCTCGACCTCAAGCCCACCTCGGTGGCGCCCAGGGAAGCCCCCGGAGCGGATGCGCCCGCCCGCTTCGCCGCCCTCGCTCCGCCGCGCGGCCCCTTCGATGAGATCGACGCCTGGCCCGACGTGAAGAAGCTGGCCGTCTTCATCTGATCCGTCGGGCCTATCTCCGCAGCCGAAGTCCCGAGCCATGCATGGCCCGGGAGGCCGCCGCGCGATATTCTGGTTTGGCGTGGCGGTCCGATCATGGGATGGCTGGAGCGCTCCCGCTGCGCCCCGACCCGCCGTGAACATCCTCCTTGGCATCGGACTGAAAGTCACTTCGGCCCTCGCCTTCACGGTGATGTCCACGCTGGTGAAACTCGTCAGCGCGCAATTCCCGATCGGCGAGATCGTCTTCTACCGCTCCTTCTTTGCGCTCGCGCCCCTGATGGCCTGGCTGGCCGCGCGCGGCGAGATCATCGACGCCGTGCGCACGCCCAACCTCGTCGGCCACCTGCGCCGCTCCCTGGCCGGTTCCTGCGCCATGTTCTCGGGCTTCGCGGCCCTGAGTTTCCTGCCCCTGCCGGAGGCGACGGCCCTGGGCTACGCCACGCCCATCCTGGCCACTACGCTGGCCGCGCTGCTGCTCGGCGAGCGCGTCCACTCCTATCGCTGGATCGCGCTGGGCGTCGGATTCCTCGGCATGGTCGTGATGCTCGCGCCCTACTTCCAGATCGGGCCCGTCTCGCTGGCGACCGCTGGCGACCGCTCGGTCGGGGCGGCCTTCGGCCTGCTCGGCGCCGCCTTCGGCGCGGTGGCGAGCGTCGAGGTGCGCCGCCTGGCGCAGAGCGAGAAGACCGGCGCCATCGTCTTCTACTTCTCGGCCGCCGCGGCCCTGTTCGGCCTCATCGCCGGGCAATGGTTCGGCTGGGTGAGCCCGGGGCCGCGCGAGACGCTCATTCTCGTCTCGGCCGGCATCATGGGCGGCATCGGGCAGATCCTGCTGACGTCGAGCTACCGCTTCGCCCCCGTTTCCATCATCGCGCCGTTCGACTACACGACCCTGCTCTGGTCTCTCCTCCTCGGCTTCGCCGTGTTCGGCGAACTGCCAGAGCCGCTGGTGCTGGCCGGCGCAGGGCTCGTCATCCTCGCCGGCCTGTTCGTCATCTGGCACGAGCGGAGGCTCTCGGCCGGGGCCCGTCGAGCCGCGCCGGCGGACCCTTCAGCCGTACCGCCGAAACGAACACCCTGACGGCTGCTCCGACACCACCTGCGCAGTTTCTCATTTATTCCCATCGAATTGATCCGGGTGTGTCTTGCTTCCGTCACGCAGCCGGGAAACAATGTCGTTCGTTCTAACAAACGGATCGGCCCAACCAAGGGGCCGACCTCCCCCGCCGATCGGAGCGCCCATGGGCATCGAGGGCCGCGAGAAGACCAAGACCATGGACATGGGCGTGCATGCCCTGTCGGGCCAGCTCGGCAAGACGATCCAGCGCCTGCGCAAGGCCTATAACCTCTCGCTGTCGGAGCTTGCGGAGCAGTCCGGCGTCGCCAAGTCGATCATCAGCCAGATCGAGCGCAACGAGACGAACCCGACCCTCGCCACCATCTGGCGGCTTTCCCAGGCCCTCGACGTCTCCATCGAGCGCGTGCTCTCGGCCGGCGAGGAAGAGCCCTTCATCGAAAAGACCACCAAGGGCGACACGCCCGTGCTGTTCTCCGACGACGGCAAGGTGCGGCTCGGAATCTTCGGCTGGATCAAGACGGTCGAGTGGCTGCAATGGTACGACGTGCATGCCGAGCCCGGCGGCGTGCTGGAATCCGATCCCCACCAGCGCGGCTCCATCGAGAGCCTCTCGGTCATCGAGGGCGAGTTCGAGGTGGAGGTGGCCGGCGTGATCAGCAAGGCCAAGGCGGGCGAAACCCTGCGCTACCGCTGCGACCGCCCGCACATCGTGCGGAATGTGTCGAGCAAGCCCGCCCATGCGACGATGGTGTGCATCCTCAAGGCCGCGGTGATGGATTGAGCTAGCTGGCCTCGACGCCAGCAGCCTCCCTCCCCGCGAGGGGGAGGAGAGACGGAGAGATCGAGGGCCTCTCCCTATTCCGCCTTCTTCTTTGTCTCGCTCTTCACGGGCGGAACGGACTTCAGGTACTCCGCCATGGCTGCCCGGTCCGCATCCGTCAGGTGGGCGGTGTTCTTCACCACCGGCGCCATGGAGCCGCCTACCGCGTCGTAGTCGGGCGTGAATCCGCTCTTCAGCAGCTCCGCGATGTCGGAGGCCGACCAGCTGCCGATGCCCGTCGGGTCGGGCGTGATGTTGGGCACCGTGCCCTTGCCCTCGGGGTTGGGCCCGCCGCCGAAGCGCGTGTCGGCGATCACGTTGCCGGCGAAGCCGCGGCGGGAGTGGCACTCCGCGCAATGGGCGGGCCCCTCCACGAGGTAGCGGCCGCGGTTCCAGGCGGGGCTCTTGCCCTCCTCCGGCCGGATCGGCTCGCCCGACAGGAAGGCGAGCTTCCATAGCCCGACACCGCGCCGGATACTGAAGGGGAACGGCAGGTCGTGGTCGGGCGCGCGTCCCTGCACCGCCGGCAGCGTCTGCATGAAGGCGTAGATGTCGGCGAGGTCGCTCGCCGTCATGTGCTGGTAGGACGTATAGGGGAAGGCCGGGTAGTAATTTCGCCCCTCTGGCGATACGCCCTCGCGCATGGCGCGGATGAAGTCCGCCTGCGACCAGCCGCCGATGCCGTCCTTCGGGTCGGGCGAGATGTTGGGCGGATAGAAGGTCCCGAAGGGCGACGGCAGCGGCGTCCCCCCGCCCAGCTTCGTGCGGTCGTCCTGGCCCGGCGAGAGGTGGCAGGCCGGGCAGCCGCCGGCCCAGAACAGTTCCTCGCCATTCGTCAGGTTGCGCACCCCGCGCGAGGGTTCGTCCGTGCCGTGCGCCCGGAAGGCGCGCCAGACTGCGGGCTCTGTGAGGAACCAGAAACCCGCGCCGCCAGCGAGGGCCAGGACCACCAGGACGATTGCGAACCGCCTCACCTCACGCACCTCCGGAGTTGGATCGCTGGCATCCCGCAACGGGCGCTCAAAGCGCAACGAGGCCCGGGATCGATCCCAGGCCTCGCTTCACGTCATCATGATGGACCGGCAGCGGCAAGCCGCCCGCCTCAGTTCTTCTTGACGCGGTAGGTCTCGTGGCAGCCGCCGCAATTCTTCAGCACGCCGGGGAAATTGGCCTTGAACGTGGCCTCGTCCTTGATCTCGGCCGAAGCCTTGGTGGCGTCCGCCTCGAACTTCGCGAAGGCGGCCTTGAAGCCGGCCATGTCGCTCCAGATCTTGGGCGAGGCCGTGGTGTCGCCGCCCGTCTGGGAATTCTCCGGGAACAGGCCGGGCATCTTCTTGGCCGCCGCCTGATAGGTCGCCAGCGCCTTCTGGACCTTCTCGACGTCGAAGGGCGCCTCGCCCTTCAGCATGGCGCCGGGATCCTTGGTCGCGCCGCCGACGCCCTTCATGGTCTGCTGGCGTTCCTTGATCACGTCGGCCTGGGCGAGGGCTGCGGTGGCGAGCCCCGTCACCATCACGGCGGCGAGCAGATTGCGGATCATCGAAAGTTTCTCCCCTTCGCAGCCTTGCGCTGCGTCAACTAAGGGATGACCGATTGGGGGAATATGGGAAACCCCATGCAGCTGCAAAGCCGACCTTGCGCGGATGCACGATCACGTTTGCGTCAGCGCCGCGAGCTTGCGCTCTGTCATCCCCGGCGCTTCGCGTCGCCGGGGATGGCACTCTTCGGGAGACGGACTAGGCCGCCTTGGCGCTCGCCGATCGGATGGCCGAGAACACCCGGTCGGGCGTCGCGGGCATGTCGATCGTGCGGATGCCGTAGGCGCGGTCGAGGGCGTCCACGACGGCGTTGATGACGGCCGGGCAGGAGCCAATGGAGCCTGCCTCGCCCGCGCCCTTGATCCCCAGGGGATTGGTCGTGGAGGGCACGTTCTTCGTCTCGAAGTGGAAGAACGGCAGGTTGTCCGCCCGCGGCATGCAATAGTCCATGAAGCTCGCCGTCACGAGCTGCCCGTCGCTGTCGTAGACGGTCTTCTCGAGCAGCGCCTGGCCCACGCCCTGAGCCACCCCGCCATGCACCTGGCCCGCGAGCAGGATCGGGTTCACCGCCACGCCGAAATCATCGCAGATCGAGTAGCGCACGATGCTGGTCACGCCCGTGTCGGGATCGATCTCGACCTCGGCGATATGCGTGCCGTTGGGATAGGTGGCGTTGGGCGGCACGAAGTCGCCCTCCCCCGTCCGCAGCTCCTCGGTCGCCTGCGGCATTTCCGCGAGCTTGGCGTAGGAGATCCGCTTGTCCGTGCCCACCACGCGGATGCCGCCATCGGCGATCTCGAGGTCGGCGACCGACGCCTCCAGCACCTCCGAGGCGAGCTGCTTCAGCTTGCCGGCGAGGTTTCGCGAGGCCGCATAGACCGAGATGCCGCCCACCGGGATGGAGCGCGAGCCGCCCGTGCCATTGCCGGTCGCGACGAGGTCCGTGTCGCCCTGCACCACGCGGATCTTGTCGAGCGGCAGGTCGAGCTGCTGGGACGCGAACTGCGCATAGGCCGTGGCGTGGCCCTGCCCGTTCGACTGCGTGCCGGAATAGACGGTCGCGGTGCCGTCCGTCTCCAGCCGGACCACGACGTCCTCGCCCGAGCCCCAGGCCGTGCACTCGATGTAGGAGGCGATGCCGATGCCCCGGATCTTGCCCTCCTTGCGGGAGGCCTTGAGCCGGTCCTTGAAGCCGTCCCAGTCGGCCGCCGCCATGGCGCCGCCGAGGTGCTGCTCGAAATTGCCGGTGTCGTAGGTGCGCCCGCCGATCGGCGTCGAATAGGGCATGGCGGTCGCGGGGATGAAGTTCTTCTTGCGCAGCACGTCCGGCTTGATGCCCGTCTCGCGGGACGTGTAGTCGACGAGGCGTTCGAGCAGGTAGGCTGCCTCCGGGCGGCCCGCGCCGCGATAGGCGTCGACCGGCACGGTGTTGGTGTAGACGCCGCGCACGCGCACGAAGATCTCCGGCGTCTTGTAGACGCCCGTCATCATCGTCGCCCCGAGATAGGGGATGTAGGGACCGAACTGCGAGCAATAGGCCCCGAGGTTGCCGAGAATGTCGAAGCGCATCGCCAGGAACTTGCCGCTGCGATCGAGCGCCACCTCGGCCACCGCGTAGTTGTCGCGGCCCTGCGCGTCGCCGGTGAAGTGGTCGGAGCGGTCCGCCACCCACTTCACGGGCTTCTTGAGAACGCGCGCGGCCTCGGCCGTCAGCGGGTACTCGCGGTACATGAAGGTCTTGGTGCCAAAGCCACCGCCGACGTCGCCGGTGATGACATGCAGCTTGCCAGGCTTCACCTTGAGGATGCTCTTGGCCAGCGTGTCGCGCAGGCCGTGCACGCCCTGGCTTGAGACGTGGATCTTCCAGCTCTTGGACTTCGCCTCGTATTCGGCGACGCAGCCGCGCGTCTCCATGTAGTTCGTGATGAGGCGGTTGTTCTCCACCTCGAGCTTCACGGTGCGGTCCGCCTTGGCGAAGATCGCGTCGACCTTGGCCTCGTCGCCCATGGTCGTATCGTAGGCGACGTTGTTCTTCTGCTCAGGCCACACCGCCGGAGAGCCCTTGCCGAGCGCCGCGCGCATGTCGATGGCGGCGGGCAGCGCCTTCCAGTCGATGCCGATGGCCTCGGCCGCGTCACGCGCCTTCTGCACGCTCTCGGCCACCACGAAGGCCACGGCGTCGCCGACATGCTTGGCCACGCCCTTGGCAAGTACCGGGATGTGCGCCACATGGTTCTGCGTGCCGTCCGAATTCGGCATGGCCGCCTGGCACGGCACGTCGCCGAGATGGGCGACCTCGGCATGCGTGAGGATCAGCTTCACGCCCTTCATGGCGCGGGCCGTCTCGAGATCCGTGAAGGTGAAGGAGGCATGCGCATAGGGGCTGCGGAGCACCACGGCGTGCAGGCATTTGTCTGGCATGTAGTCGTCGAGATAAAGGCCCCCGCCGGTGAGCAGGCGGGCGTCCTCGACGCGGCGGACCGGCTGTCCGATCCCGAACTTCTTCACTGACATGGCAGACCTCGACGGCGTCTTGCGGGAGATGGGGTTTGGAAGGCTCGGCCTCGAACGCGGCCGCTGGAAAATAGGGCGTCGAAAATCGGTCGGCGAGTGCCCAGCCGTGCGCCGGGCTGCGACCGATCGCGCCTAGGGGCCCGTCTCGACGGGACCGCCCTGCGCGACCCAGTCGAGGAAGCCCCCGGCATAATGGGCGTCGACATCAACGCCCCCGGCGCGCGCGATCGCGGCGGCCTTGAGAGAGCGGTTGCCCGAGCGGCAGGACAGCACGATCCGCCGGCCCTGCGGGTCGGGGATGGCGTCGGCGTCGAACACGGAGAGCGGCAGCAGCACCGAGCCGGGGATGTGCCCGGCCTCCCACTCGTTGGGCTCGCGCACGTCGACGAGGAGGATGGAATTGTCCGACAACCCCTTGCGGATGTCGTCGATGGAGAGGTTGTCCACCTGGCCCGTCATGGAACCCTTCGTCAGGAGCGACTTGAGAATGGAGCCGAACATCGCGTGATCCCGGGTTGTCCTGCACCTTCGGGCGGAACTCTATCCCATTCGAATGCGAAGGCCAGACCCTCCCTGCCCTCTGCGTGTGCATGTCGCGCATGCTTCGTGCGCCGGGTCGCGCCCGTCAGCCAGGCAGGCGTGCCATTTCGGCATGCGGGGTTAAGGCCAGGACCGTCCGCATGCTCCGGTCGGGCTCCGGCGGGTCTGGCGGGATCGAGGCGGGCCCTCGGCGCGCAGCGATTCGGACATGCTGCGTTCGCGCTACCGTCCAGAGGTTAACGAGCGGGCCGCATCGTCATCCGGCCACCTCGCCGGGACGGAGGCGGCTGGCGTCCAGCTTCGGCACACCGCATTAACGCCTCTCGCGGCTCGATCCTGTCTGCGAGCGGGCCGCCCCTACCGCAGGCGCGAGGCACGGCAACGCGGTGATCCGATTCGGCCACGTTGCGTTCACGCTTCGATGGAGAGGTTAATCTCCGCAGTCCGCTTGTCCCGCACCGCGGGGAAGAGATCAGCGAAGCCGTCAGAGGGGGATTGTTCGCCAAAGATCTCCTTCGCCCCTGCGAGCGAAGCGAAGCAATCCAGGTTCGGGCGACCCCGCCATGGATTGCTTCGCCGCTGTGTTCCTAGCAAGGACGGATCGCCTCACATCGGGGGGATGCGCAGGACCTGGCCGGGATAGATCTTGTCGGGGTGGCTCAGCATTGGCTTGTTGGCCTCGAAGATCTTGTTGAAGTCCTTGCCGTGACCCTTGCCATAGGCCTTCTCTGCGATGGCCCACAGCGTGTCGCCCTTGGCGACCGTAACGAACGTGGAGGGCTTCACTTCGCTGGTGACGATGAGATCGCTCTCGACATGGTCCACGCCCAGCGTGTTGCCCATGGCAAGAATGATCTTCTCGGCCTCTTCGGTGGAGACGGCCTTTCCGGAGACCTTCACCGCGTTGCCGTCGACCTTCACGTCGACGCCGCTCGTGTCGAGGCCGTGCTTGGCGGCTTCCGCCTTCAGCGCGTCGGCCGGCGCAGCCTGCGCCTCGCTGGCGCCGAACAGCTTCTCGCCGGCGGACTTGATGAACTTGAACAGACCCATGAACGATCTCCGTGCTCCAGCCCGGTTGCGGGCTTGGCGGAGGTTAACGTGAAGTTAAAGCAATGACACCCCCAAGGCGGGCTGACGCGATGTCATCCCGGCCGAAGCGAAGCGGAGCGCCGGGACCCAGGACAACGGTGTGTCCGGCAAGGCGCCGGTCCCGTTCCCGGCCAAGTTGGCATGGTTCCCGGGTTTGCGCCGCAGCGCTGCGCGCTGCAGCGCGCCCGGGATGACAGCCCCGGGGATCACCCCGCCGCGTTTTCCGTCCGGACCGCCTCGAGCAGGTTCCACACGTAGGGTGCGAAGGAGCGCCAGACCTCCAGGTGGAAGCTCTCGGGGCCGGTGCGCCAGAGCACGATTTCGGCCTTCTCGAAGATGGTGCGGGTCGCCATCCCCACTGGGAAGGCGGCCTCGCTGAGTTCGAGGGGCACGAAGGCGTTGAGGGCGTCCTCGCAGCCGGGGCCGGCGAGCAGGATGGCAGTCTGGCGGTGCGACACGTCGACAAGCGCGTGCGGCACGCCCGCGAGCGCCCGTTCGAGACTTGCGAACAGAGGTGCCGCCTCGGCCTCGGGCGCCAGGACGAGCCACTCGTCGGGACCCAGCCACAGGACGGCGCGTTCGCCCGACGCAGCGGCGCGGTTGGGCGTCCGCGGGACCTCCAGCCCCAGGGCCGTGCCGGCGGGCGCGGCCGCAGCCTCGCCGCGCAGGATGAAACGGCTGCGCGGCGGGCTGGCCGTGAGACTCACGCCGCCGAGCGCGGCATCGCCTGAAAGGCCGTCCAGCGGGGAGCGGCGCGTGGCCGTCATGGTCGCGTCAGACATCGAGGCGCTCCCCCTTGGGGTCGTAGAACATCGGCTCTGTCACCGTCACGGCGATGGCGCCGGTCGGCATGGGCACGTAGAGCGTTTCGCCCTTGCGCGCCCGGCCATTGGCCACCAGCGCCATGGCGATGGTCCGTCCGGCCGCGGAGCTGCGGTAGGACGAGGTGACGTGGCCGAGCGCCGGCGTGCCGCGCACGGGCGATGCCTCGGAGGTGATCTGCGCCCCCTCCTCCAGCAGCACGTTCGGGTCCGCCGTAAAGAGCCCCACGAGCTGCTTGCGGCCGGGGGCCACGAGGTCCGGCCGGGTCAGCGAGCGCTTGCCGACGAAGTCGGGCTTGGCCTTGCCGATGGCCCAGTCGAGCCCGAGGTCGTTCGGGGTGACGGTCCCGTCCGTCTCCTGGCCCACGATGATGAAGCCCTTCTCGGCGCGCAGGACGTGCATGGTTTCGGTGCCATACGCGACCATGCCGTGCGCCTGGCCGGCCGCCCACACCGCCTCCCAGACGGACTGGCCGTAGTCCGCCGGCACGTTGACCTCGAAGCCGAGCTCGCCCGAGAAGCTCACGCGGAAGAGCCGCGTCGGCACGCCGCAGATCTTGCCTTCGCGAACGCTCATGTGCGGCATGGCCTCGCGGGAAAGGTCGATGCCCTCCACCAGCGGCTCCAGCACCTTGCGGGCGTTGGGGCCCTGCACGGCGATGACCGCCCATTGCTCCGTGGTCGAGGTCAGCCAGACCTTGAGATCGGTGAACTCGGTCTGGAGGTAGTCCTCCATGTGAGCCAGCACGCGCGGCGCGCCGCCCGTCGTTGTCGTCACGTGGAAGCGATCCGCCGCCATGCGGCCGACCACGCCGTCGTCGATGACGAAACCCGCCTCGTTGAGCATCAGGCCGTAGCGGCAGCGCCCCACCTCGAGCTTGGTCCAGGGGTTGGTGTAGAGCCGGTTCATAAACTCGGCCGCGTCCGGGCCCACGACCTCGATCTTGCCGAGCGTCGAGGCATCGAACAGGCCCACGGCGGCGCGCACGGCGCGGCACTCGCGGTCGACGGCGGCGTGCATGTCCTCCCCCGGCTTGGGGAAGTACCAGGCGCGCTTCCACATGCCGACGTCCTCGAACACCGCGCCCTGGGCCGTGGCCCAGTCGTGGGTCGCGGTGCGACGGACGGGATCGAACTCCTGCCCGCGCGAGTGTCCGGCGAAGGCGCCGAAGGTGACGGGCGTGTAGGGCGCGCGGAAAGTGGTAAGGCCCACCTGCGGGATCGGCTTGCCCAAAGCCTCGGAGGCGATGGCGAGGCCCTGCATGTTCGACGTCTTGCCCTGGTCCGTCGCCATGCCGTTGGTGGTGTAACGCTTGACATGCTCGATGGAGCGCATGCCCTCGCGCACGGCGAGCGTGATGTCCTTGGCCGTCACGTCATTCTGGAAGTCGACGAAGGCCTTCACCTTCTGGACGTTGCGGTGGTGCGGCACCGCGCCGTGGAAGCCGCCCGCCGGCACGATCTCGCCGGAGACGGCAGGCGTGGCCGGGATCCTTGCCCCGCCCTTCCCGGCCTTGGCAGCAGCGTCCGCGCCCGCCGCCAAGCCCTCAGCCAGGCCGGCGGCGATTCCGAAGGTGCCCCTGCAGGAGCCCGCCGAGCGCTCCGCCTGGGCCGAAGTCCCGGGCACGTAGATCTGCCTCGTTTCGTCGAAGGCGAGCTTGCCACGGGACTGCGAGAAGAGGTGCACGGCCGGCGTCCAGCCGCCCGCCATCAGCACGAGGTCGCAGGCAATGCTCTGGGCGGGCGTGACGAGCCCGTTGGAGGCGATCGTGCCCAGCGTCACCCCGGTGGCACGCAGCCGGCCGGAGACGCCGGTCACCACGGTGGAGGTGCGCACGGAGAGTCCCGCCGCGCGCGCCGCCTGCGGACCTGCCCCGTCGGCCTCGGCGCGGATGTCGGCGATGGCGACGATGGTGACGCCCGCCGCCGCGAGGTCGATCGCCGCGGCATAGCCGCTGTCGTCGGCGGTGAAGAGCACGGCGCGCGAACCCGGCCGCACGCCGTAGCGGTTGGCATAGGTGCGCGCGGCCGAGGCGAGCATCACGCCCGGCCGGTCGTTCTCGGGGAAGCAGAGCGGGCGCTCGATGGCGCCCGTCGCCAGCACGACCTCCCTGGCCCGCACCTTCCACATCCGCTCGCGAGGGGCATCGTCGGCGGCCACGGCGAGGTGGTCAGTCAGGCGCTGCTGCAGCCCCACGAAGTTCTGGGCGTAGTAGCCGAAGGCTTGCGTGCGGCTGAGCAGCGTGACGTTGCCCATGCCGGCGAGCTCGGCGACGGCGGCCGCGGCCCACTCGGCCGCGGGCTTGCCGTCGATGGTCGCCTCGCGCTCGGAGAGCAGCCCGCCGCCCATCTCCGGCTGCTCGTCGCAGAGCATCACCCGTGCCCCGGCGCGGGCGGCGGCGAGCGCCGCGGCGAGGCCGGCCGCGCCTGCGCCCACGACCAGCACGTCGCAGAACGCGTAGCGGTGCGTGTAGTGGTCGGGATCCGGCTCCTTCGGCGCGACGCCAAGGCCCGCCGCCTTTCGGATGATGGGCTCGTACAGGTCCTTCCAGGCCGAGGCGGGAGCCATGAAGGTCTTGTAGTAGAAGCCCGCCGAGAACAGGCCGGCCGGCATCAGGTCGTTGACCTCGCCGACATCCATGGCGAGCGAAGGCCAGCGGTTCTGGCTTTCGGCGACAAGCCCGTCATGGAGCTCCACCTGCGTCGCGCGCAGGTTCGGCGTGTAGCGCCCGCCCTTGCCGACGCCGACCAGCGCGTTCGGCTCCTCGGCTCCGGCCGAGAGCAGCCCGCGCGGGCGGTGATACTTGAAGGACCGTCCCAGCAGGTGCACGCCGTTGGCGAGCAGCGCCGAGGCCAGCGTATCGCCCGCGCAGCCTACATAGGACTGCCCGTCGAAGGTGAAGCGGACGGAGCGCGACCGGTCGATGCGCCCGCCCGAGGCGGTGCGAAAGGACGTGCTCATCGGACGGTCTCCTCAAGGATGACAAGGCCCGGCCACCCCCCACCCCCGGCCCCTCTCCGCAAGAGGGAGGGGGGAGCGCCAGCGCCAGGGACCGGAGCCGAGGCACAACGCAACGTCTCGGCTCCACCGTTGGGCAAGGAGGCACCCAGGCCAACCGCCCCCCTCCCCCTTGCGGCGAGGCGCAAGGGGTGGGGGTTGCCGGGCTTAAGGCTCCCCATCACCGTGCCCCCTCGATCTCGCGCGCCACGGCCTCGAGGTCGGGACGCGGCTGGCCGGCCTTGTAGGTGCGCACGAACTTGTCGGTCACCGTGTGCCGTATGGCGTTGAAGAAGCGCCCGCAGCCTGACGTATGTCGCCAGCGCTCGACGTGCAGGCCCTTGGGGTTGGTGCGGAAATAGAGGTAGTCCGCCCAGTCCTCGTCGGAGACCCTCGACGGGTCCAGCGGCCGGGCGATGTGCGCCTCCCCGCCATAGCGGAACTCGAGCTCGGGACGGTCCATCTCGCAGACCGGGCAACGGATGAGCAGCATGGGTGAAGCCCGTTCCTAGTGAGCGACAGCCGCGGCCGCGGCCTCGTCGATGAGGCGGCCGGTGCGGAACCGGTCGAGCGTGAAGCCGGCATTGATCGGGTGCGGCTCGCCGCGCGCCACCGTGTGGGCGAAGACGTGGCCCGAGCCCGGCGTCGCCTTGAAGCCGCCCGTGCCCCAGCCGCAGTTCACGAAGAGCCCCGGCACCGGCGTCTTGCCGATGATCGGCGAGCGATCGGGCGTGACGTCGACGATGCCGCCCCAGTTGCGCAGCATGCGCATGCGTCTGACGACCGGGAACAGCTCGCAGATCGCGTCCAGCGTATGCGAGGAGATGTGCAGCCCGCCGGTCTGCGAGTAGGACGTGTAGGCGTCCGTGCCCGCGCCGATGACGAGCTCGCCCTTGTCGGACTGGCTCATATAGGCGTGGATCGTGTTGGACATGACCACGCAGGGCATGATCGGCTTGATCGGCTCGGAGACGAGCGCCTGCAAAGGATAGCTCTCCAGCGGCATGCGTACGCCCGCCATGGCCATCACCACCGAGGTGTGCCCGGCCGCGACCACGCCGATCTTCTTGGTCTTGATCGCGCCCCGTGTCGTCTGCAGCCCCGAGACCGCGCCCGTATGATCGCGGTCGATGCCCGTCACCTCGCAATTCTGGATGATGTCGACGCCCAGCGCCGAGGCGCCGCGGGCATAGCCCCAGGCCACCGCGTCGTGGCGGGCGGTGCCGCCGCGCCGCTGCAAAGCCGCGCCGACGATCGGATAGCGCAATGTCGGCGAGATATCGAGGATCGGGCAGAACGCCTTGGCCTGCTCCGGCGTCAGCCAGTCGTTGTCGATTCCGGCGAGCCGGTTGGCATGGACGTGCCGCTTGAAGACCTGCACGTCGTGCACGTTGTGGGCGAGCATCATGACGCCGCGGGCGGAGTACATGACGTTGTAGTTGAGCTCCTGCGAGAGCCCCTCCCACAGCTTCACCGCGTGCTCGTAGAGCCCCTCGCTCTCCTCCCACAGATAGTTCGAGCGGATGATCGTGGTGTTGCGCCCCGTGTTGCCGCCGCCGAGCCAGCCTCGCTCCACGACCGCGATGTTCCGCATGCCGTGTTCCTTGGCCATGTAGTAGGCCGTCGCCAGCCCGTGCCCGCCGCCGCCGATGATGACGGCGTCATAGGCGGCCTTCGGCTCCGGCGAGCGCCACTGCTCGGGCCAGTGGATGTTGCCCGACAGGGCCTGGCGGAGGAGGTTCGGAAAGGAAAATCGCACGGTCGGTCTCCGGCAGAGCGAGCCTCGGCGGGGATGGCGCGGCGCGCCCGAGAGTCACGGAAGCGGCGGCACTCTGGTCCCGATTGCATAGGCCCGTTCAACCGCGCGCGCAGCTTTTTTGTCCGAAAGCGGCATCCTGTCGCGTCTTGGCTGGTGGGTGATTTCCGGCGCAAATGAGCGGATTTCGGGAGCCTTCGCCCGCGTCGTCATTGCGAGGAGCGCAGCGACGGAGCAATCCATTCGCCGGTCATCGGCCATGCCGCCGCCCCCGCCCGGCTCCTGGATTGCTCGCTTCGCTCGCAATGACAATTGACGTCAGGGCCGCAGTTCCGGATGTCTCGCGAACAAGGCTGCGTCGAGTTCCGCCTTGCGGGCGGCAAGGCTGCGGTACCAGGCCTCGCGGCGAGCGACATGGTGCGCCTGGAGGTGGCGGTCGCGCACTTGCGTCCAGGCCGCCTCGGCCACCCGGCGTCGACCGGCGTCGTCGGCGACCACGGATCGCATCAGCTCGGTCCACTCCGCCTGCGAGCGGGCGATCCAGCCGGTCTCGCCATGCCGGATCGTCTCCTGATAGATCTCCGGCGAGGCGATGCAGGCGGCTCCGCGCGAGGCGCTCTCGATGAACTTGAGAGGGCTCTTGGTGAGCTCCGCCGGAGCTCCGCGCAAGGGCAGCAGGTTCACGTCGGCCGTGGCGAGAATGTCGAGATAGGCGCCATACCCCTGCAGCGGCAGGTAGCGCTTGCGCTGGGCGCGGGTCGAGGCGAAGACCTTCTCGTCGCCGAGCACCAGGATCTCCACCCGCGGGTCCGCGGCGATGGCGTCGAGCCCCGGCGAGATCAGCCGGGCCACGCCCGGCCGGCTCACCGCGGCGTAGAGCACGCGCACGGTCGAGGGATCGCGCGGAAGGAGCGGTGGCAGCTCCAGGAGCGCGTTCTCGAAGACCTCGGTCTCAGGATTATGCCGGCGAAACACCTCGCCGAGTCGCGGCGTCGAGACCTGGCAGGCATGGACGGCCGTCATAGGGCGCCAGGGATGGCGCTGCCAGGTCTCCTGGGCGGGGCTGGGCAGGAGGTCGGGATGGTCGTCCCACTCGGCCACCAGGATCCAGCCATCGGCGATGAGCCGGCGCATGAACTGCGTCCAGGGCTCGAGATCGCCGACCAGCTGGCGCTGGATCACCATCACCTTGGCAGCCCCCGGCAGCGGGGATGGCCGGGAAATGGTGCGGTCGCTGGTCGTGGCGTTCATGCCCGGCAAGCTCGCCAGCGCCTGGAGCGGCGGGTCGACACGCGCCTCCAGCATCTGGCGGACCATCACCAGCTGGTGAAGCTCGAGGATCGGTTCGACCGGCGGCTTCTGCGCCACGAGCACGTATTGCAGGGCCCTGAGCCGCCCCTCCGCTGCTCCCGCCTGCCGGCCGAGCAGGACAGGCGCCTGGCGAAGCGCTTTCAGGAAAGCCTCCTGCCCCGCCGGGTCGAGGGGGATTTCCCGGCTATAGGCCCCACGCACGACGAGCCCCGCTGTACGCAGGAGCTCCACGGCGCTGTCGCGGGTGAAGAACCGCAAATGTCCGCGGTCCAGCAGGCCGCTTTCCGTGTACGACCATTGTCCCCGGAGCAGATCGCGCAGAACGGTCCAGTGCCCCACATTCGGGATGCTCGCGACGACGGTTCCTCCCGGCACGAGCCGGCCGACGAGCCTGGCCAAGACGCGGTCCGGCTCGCGCAGGTGCTGCAGCACGTCGCCGAAGACGAGGACGTCGGGCGTCTCGCCGGCAAGGAGCGTGTCGAGATCCCGGTCGCCAAGGCTCTCGATGTCAGCCTGGAGGACGGCGTCGAGCCACCCTCGTGCCGCTTCCGCGGCAGCCGGATCATTCTCGACGGCGACCCAACGGGCGCCGGGGCTGCGCATCTTGAAACGCGCGCCCACGCCGCCCGCGCCGGCGCCCACCTCCAGCACGCAGCGCGCGGCGAGGGGCACCCGCCGCAGCAGGTCCAAGTTCACGGCGGACGGGGGGAGGACCCGCATTATGAGCCAGCCACATTCGACATCATTCCAATTGATGAATGCCAAAGGTGGGAAAAGCGTAAAAGGCCTTTTTGCCGCGAGTCAGCCCAGCGAGGCGATGTAGGCCCGCCAGCCGCCAAAGGAGGTCACGTCCTGCGCGCCCTTCAGCGCCTCGGGCTCCGCGAGGAAGCCCTTGGGCTGCGTGCCGTCTGCAAGGCGAAGGGTGCCGATGCCGAGCGGAGCGGGAATCGCGGCGACGAATCGACCAAAGCCCTCGGCGCTGAGGGCATAGACTTCGGTCGCGATCGCGGCGCCCTCCCCCTCAGTCACGCGCAGGAGCCCGGGCTTGCGCGGCGGCCCACCCGGCAACGCGTAGAGCCGGTAGCAGGCTTCCGTTGCGACGGCGCGCAGGAAGCGGGCTTTGAGGGTCCGCAATTCGTGGTTGAGCGGCATGCCCGAGAGGTGCGCCCCCACCACGACGAGCTCGATTTCACCGGGCTGCGCCTGCGCACTGGGCTCCGCCGCCGCCGGCAAGGGCTTGCCGGTCGCACCGAGCCCGACTCCTGCCGCACGGTGCAGCGCCGCGCCCACGTCGGCGAGGAAGCCGTCGCGTCCGGTTGGTGCGATCAGTGTCAGGCCCGAGGGGAAACCATCCGTGCGCAACGGGCCAGGCACGGCGAGCGCGCAGAGGTCGAGCAGGTTCACGAAGTTGGTGTAGGTCCCGAGCTTCGAGTTGGGCCCGATCGGATCAGCCTCGAGCTCCGCCACGCGGTAGGGCCGCGGCAGGGTGGGCACGGCGAGTGCGTCGATGCCGGCCCAGACGCCCGACGTCTGCCGCTTCAACGCCGCGAGCTTGTAGCCGGTGGCGTAGGCGTCCGCCGCCGAGAAGCGGGTCGCGCCGCCGATGATCTTCAGCGTGGTCGGGTGCAGGCTGCCGGGCTTCGCCTCGATGAAGGAGCGGATGGCCGCATAGCGCTCCGCGACGTAGGAGCCTTCATAGAGGAGCGCCGCGGTCTCGTAGAAGGGCGTCAGGTCGATGGGCAGGAACGTCGCGCCCTGCGCGGCGAGGCCCGCCAGGGCCGCCTCCCACGCCGCGGCCGAGAGGGCGTCTCCATCGAAGTCAAGGTCTTCCTGCCGTGGCACCCCGATCCGCATGGTCTGGGGAACCATCGCAGGGGCGGCAACCGGAACGTGCTTTGAGTAAGGATCGACGGGGTCAAAAGCCGCCGCCACGGACAGGATCTCGCGGGCGTCCGGCACGGTGAGCGCGAAGATGGAGACGCAGTCGAGCGTGCGGCAGGCCGGCAACACGCCATGGGTCGAGAGAGCGCCGACGGAGGGCTTCAGGCCCACGATGTTGTTGAGTCCCGCCGGCACGCGGCCTGAGCCCGCCGTGTCGGTGCCGAGCGCGAAGCTCACGAGGCCTTGCGCCACCGCCACGCCGGAGCCGGAAGAGGACCCTCCCGGGACGATCCCGGGATCGAAGGCGTTGCGCGGGATCGGGTAGGGCGAGCGCACGCCGACGAGGCCCGTGGCGAACTGGTCGAGGTTCGTCTTGCCGATCACGATCGCGCCCGCCGCCTTCAGCCGCGCGACCACGGTGGAATCCGTCGAGGCCAGGCAGCCGAAATCCGGGCAGGCGGCCGTGGTGGGAAGGCCCGCGGCGTCGATGTTGTCCTTGACCGCGAAGGGGACGCCCCAGAGGGGATGGGCCGCGGGATCGAAGGCCGGCAGCGCAGCCGCAGCCGCCCTCGCCTCGCCTTCCGGCACGAGCGTGATGAAGACGCCGGGATCGCCGAGCGCCGCGATGCGCCGGTACACCTCACCGATCACGGCGTCCGGCGTCGCCCCGGCGGCATAGGCCTCCCGCAGGCGGGTCAGGTCGAGCGAGAGGTCGGCGAGCGAAGCGGGCATGGCATGATCCTGGACACGATGCCGCGGCAGGATGCAACCGCCGGACCATGCGTTGGAAGCGAAAGCCGCCATGCGGCGCAGGCTCATTGGGAGAGCGGGCCCCCTGCCCGCAGCGTGTCACGGCGGGCCGGGAGGCCCGCGCTCCGGGCTGGCATGGCGCATGCCCTCTCCGCGACAAACGACAGCAGGGAGGCCCCCATGATTCCCATCATCGACGTAGCCGGGCTCCAGGAGGGCGCTCCCGGCGTGTTGGAGCGCGTGGCCCGGGACATCGGCGAGGCGGCGCGCGGCATCGGCTTCTTCGCGCTGACAGGACACGGCGTCTCGCCCGACGAGCAGGCGGCCATCTTCGCGGCCTCCCGTCGGATCTTCGCGTTGCCGTTCACGGACAAGGAGACGCTCTCCATTGAGAAGGCCGGCAACAACCGGGGCTGGGTGCGGCTCGGCGGCGAGGCGCTCGACCCCTCGAAACCGGCCGACCTGAAGGAGGCCTTCAACGTCGGCCTGGAGATGAGCCCGGACGATCCAGAGATCCGAGAGGGCCGGCCCTTTCGAGGCCTGAACGTGTGGCCGGACCTGCCAGGCTTCCGCGAGGCCGTGCTGGGCTACTATGACCGGGTCTGGAGCCTGGGCATGGCGCTCCACCGCGCCATCGCTGCCGATCTCGGGGAGGACCCGGACTTCTTTGCCGACAAGTTCGACAAGCCGCTCGCAACCCTGCGGTTGCTGCGTTATCCGCCAGCGGCCGCCTCAGCTCCGGCCGGGGCGATCGGGGCTGGAGAACACACGGATTACGGCAACCTGACCCTCCTACTGACAGACGACGCGGGCGGGCTGGAGGTGCGCACCCGTGACGGCGCCTGGATCGCTCCGCCTTCCGTCCCGGGGGCCTATGTCGTCAATATCGGCGACTGCCTGATGCGCTGGACGAACGATATCTACGTCTCGACGCCCCACCGCGTGGTGCACCGCGCCCCGCGCGAGCGGCTGTCGATCGCCTTCTTCCTTGATCCGAACCCGGACGCTCTCGTGGAGGCCCTTCCGGGCTGCGTCGCTCCCGGCCGGCCGGCGCGTTACCCGCCCATCACCGGCGCGGCCTATCTCGCCGAAAGGCTCGATGCCACTTACGCGCACCGGCGCAAGGCCTAGGCGGCCTTTGTCAGGGACGGGTTGCCCAGGATCTGCCCCGACGATGAGCTGCTGCACAATTCTTAAGCACAAGCTTTCGCATCGATTGCAGAAGCGGCCGTCCCCCGGTGTCCCGCGCTTGGCACAACGGTTGCCTCACTGGATCAGCTAAACGCCCCGAACGGGGCAGGAGGGGTCTGATCCATGTCTGTTGATTTCGTCTCACGCCGCTCGTTGCTCAAGGGCGCCGCCGCCGGCGCGCTCGGCCTTGGCATGGCCGGCAAGCCGTTCGCCGCCCGCGCCGCCGGCACCACGATCGGCATCGTCTATGTCGGCCCGCGCGACGACTTCGGCTGGAACCAGGCCCACGCGGTCGCCGCCGCGCAGCTCAAGGCGGTCCCGGGCGTGAAAGTGGTCGAGGAGGAGAACGTCCCCGAGACGATCGCCGTCCAGAAGTCGATGGAGTCGATGATCAACCTCGACGGCGCGGACCTGATCCTGGCGACGTCCTTCGGCTATTTCGACCCACACATGCTGGAGATGGCGAAGAAGTACCCCAAGGTCGAGTTCCGCCACGCCTCGCCGCTGTGGAACAAGGACAAGCATCCCGCCAATACCGGTGGCTATTTCTGCTACCTCGACCAGGGCCACTATGTCGACGGTGTCGCCGCAGGCCTCAGCACCAAGTCGAACAAGCTCGGCTTCGTCGCGGCGAAGCCGATCGGGCTCGTGCTGCGCAACATCAATTCATTCACGTTGGGCGCGCGCAGCGTGAACCCCAACGCGACCGTCCAGGTGATCTTCACGGGCGACTGGTCGCTGCCGGTGCGCGAGGCCGAAGCAGCGAACGCGCTCGCCGACGCGGGCTGCGACGTCATCACCTGCCACGTCGACGGACCCAAGGTGGTCATCGAGACCGCCGAGCGGCGCGGACTGAAGACCTGCGGCCACAACACCTCCCAGGCGCCGCTGGCGCCCAAGGGCTTCATCACCGGCGCCGAGTACAAGTGGGCGACGATCTACAAGATCTACGCCGACGCGCTCGCCAAGGGCCAGAAGGTGCCGAGCCTCGTCTTCGGCGGCTACGACACCGACCTCGTGCAGAACACGCCCTACGGCGCGGGCGCAACGCCCGAAGCGATCAAGGCGGCCGACGCCGCCAAGGAGGCGCTGCGGGCGAAGAAGCCGATCTTCGACGGGCCGAAGAAGGACAACAAGGGCAAGATCGTCGTCGACAAGGCCTATGGCAACTACGACCCGTTCCTCGAGAACACCGACTACCTGATCGAAGGCGTGATCGGCTCGGTGACCTGATCCCCCGCGACATGGAAGGAGCCCGCATCTGGATCCCCTTCCCCTCCGCTTCGCTCCGGCCGGGGATGGCAACCTCCGTCCGGGACGTGTCGTCCCCGGCGCGCCGCAGGCGCGGGAAGGGGATCCAGAGGCCGAACGGCAGGCACGCCGGCCGGCATCTGAAGACCACCTGAACTGCGCATGACCTCGAGGAGCGGCCCGCCGATGACAGACGCCACGACGCCAGCCCCGGCGGCCGCCCCTGCCCTTCCGCCGACGTCGCCGGCCTGGCGCGCGGACCTCGCCACGCGCCTGCGCGCCTCCGCCGAGCAGATCGTCATCCCGGTAGGGGCGGTGCTGGTCGCGCTGCTGATCTTCTCCTGCTTCCTGCTGGTGCTCGGCAAGTCGCCGCTCGAGTTCTTCTCCCTGGTCTGGCGCGGCGGCTTCGGCACGGCCTTCTCCTGGCAGAATACGCTGCAGCGCGCCGCCCCGCTCATCCTCACCGCGCTCTGCGTCGCCTTGCCCGCGCGTACCGGCCTCATCATCATCGGCGGCGAGGGCGCGCTGGTTCTCGGCGGCTTCGTGGCGGCGGCCGTCGCGATCCCCATTGCAGGGTCCTGGCCCAACACCCTCGTCATGCCCCTCATGGCGCTCTGCGCCATGGCGACCGGGGCGATCTGGATCGGCATCGCCGGCTGGCTGCGCCACACGCGCGGCGTCAACGAGACGATCTCCTCGCTGCTCCTCACCTACATCGCCATCGCCATCATGAACTTCTTCGTGGAGGGCGCGCTGCGCGACCCAGGCTCGCCCAACAAGCCCTCCACCAAGCCCATCGGCGCGGAGAACATGGTGGGCAAGATCCCCGGCTTCGACGTGCACTGGGGCCTGCTCGCCGGCGTGCTGCTCTGCGTGCTGCTCTACATCCTGCTGAACCGCACGACGTTCGGCTTCGCGGCCCGCGTGACGGGCGGCAACGTGCGCGCCGCCCGCGCGCAGGGCCTGCCGGTCGGCTGGCTCATCGTCTCCACCTGCATGATCGCCGGCGGCTGCGCCGGCCTCGCCGGCTATTTCGAGGTGGCCGCCGTGCACGGCAAGGTGAACGGGTCGATCGTCGCGGGCTACGGCTTCACCGGCATCCTCGTAGCCTTCCTCGCCCGCCACAACCCGCTCGCCATCATGGTGGTCGCGGTGCTGTTCGGCGGCATCGCCGCCGCGGGCGGCCTCATCCAGCGCCGCATGGACATGCCGGACGCCACGGTGCTCGTGCTGCAGGGCACGATATTCCTCGTGATCCTGCTCTCCGAGACGCTCTACGGGCGGCTGCCCTTCTTCAAGGCCAAGGCGGAGGCCCAGCGCATATGAACACCGTCGACAGCGGCCTCCTCACGGTTCTCATCGCCATCCTCGGCGGCGCGATCCGCGTCTCCACGCCGTTTCTCTTCGTCTCCCTGGGCGAGTGCCTCACCGAGAAGTCGGGCCGCATCAACCTCGGCCTGGAAGGCACGCTCGTGCTGGGCGCGATGGCGGGCTACGCCATCTCCTACCTGTCGGGATCGCCCTGGCTGGGCGTGCTCGTGGCGGGCCTATGCGGCTCCGTGATGGGCGCGATCCACGGCTATGTCTGCAAGCTGCCCAAGGTGAACGACGTCGCCATCGGCATCGCGCTGATGATGTTCGGCACGGGCCTCGCCTTCTTCCTCGGCAAGCCCTTCATCCAGCCCTCCGCTCCGCGCCTGCCCTCGATCCATCTCGGCGACTGGACGGGCATCCCCACCCTCGCCATCGCGCTCCAGGTGAACCCGCTCTTCTTCGTGGGCATCGCCATCGCCGTCGCCATGTGGTGGGGCTTCAACAATACCCGCGTCGGCCTCATCGTGCGCACCACCGGCGACAGCGCCGCGGCCGCGCGTGCCATGGGCGTGTCGGTCGACAAGGTGCGCTTCTTCGCCACGATGGTGGGCGGCTTCTTCGCCGGGATCGGCGGCTCCTTCCTGTCGCTCTACTATCCCGGCAGCTGGAACGAGGGCCTCTCGTCCGGCCAGGGCCTCATGGCGGTCGCCCTCGTGATCTTCGCCCGGTGGAACCCGATCCGCTGCTTCCTCGCCGCGCTGCTCTTCGGCGGCGCCGGCGCCATCGGCCCGGCGCTGCAGTCGGTCGGCATCACGCAGGGCTACTACTTCTTCAACGCCGCCCCCTACATCCTCACCCTCTTCATCATGATCGCCTCGTCCTCGACCAAGGCGTCCATCGCGGACGCGCCGGGCGAGCTGACGATCGCGCGCTGACCGGAGCCACTTCGATGAGCGGAGTTTGCCAATGAGCGGGCTTGGTGGATTGAACAAGACGCCGAACGGGGTCGTGATCGGCCTCGTGCAGTTGCAGTTGCCCGTCGTCGTGACGCCGGACGACCTCGCCGCGCAGACGCAGAAGATCGTCTCCATGGTGGGCAAGGCACGACGAAACCTGTCGACCATGGATCTCGTCGTGTTCCCGGAATACGCCCTGCACGGGCTTTCGATGGACACCAACCCCGCCATCATGTGCCGGCTCGACGGGCCGGAGGTGGCGGCCTTCAAGCAGGCCTGCATCGACAACAGGATCTGGGGCTGCTTCTCCATCATGGAGCTCAACCCCGGCGGCTATCCCTACAATTCCGGGCTCGTCATCGACGACAAGGGCGACATCAAGCTCTATTACCGCAAGCTGCACCCTTGGGTGCCCGTGGAACCCTGGGAGCCGGGCGACCTCGGCATCCCCGTGATCGACGGGCCGAAGGGCTGCAAGCTCTCCCTCATCATCTGCCACGACGGCATGTTCCCGGAGATGGCGCGCGAGTGCGCCTACAAGGGCGCGGAGATCATGATCCGCACCGCCGGCTACACGGCCCCGATCCGCGAGGCCTGGCGCTTCACCAACCAGTCCAACAGCTTCTGCAATCTGATGGTCACGGCCAATGTCTGCATGTGCGGTTCGGACGGCTCGTTCGACAGCATGGGCGAGGGCATGATCGTCAATTTCGACGGCACGATCATGGCCCACGGCACGTCGGGCCGGCCGGACGAGATCATCACCGCAGAGGTGCGGCCGGACCTCGTGCGCGAAGCGCGGCGCGAGTGGGGCGTGGAGAACAACATCTACCAGTTCGGACACCGCGCCTTCACCGCCGTGAAGGGCGGCGCGCAGGACTGCCCCTATACCTACATGCAGGACATGGTGGCCGGCCGCTACAAGCTGCCCTGGGAGGACGAGGTGAAGATCACCGACGGCACCTCCTGCGGCTTCCCTGCCCCCACCCGCCGCTATGGCGAAAAGCGCGCGGAGGCGGCGGAGTGACATGACGCGCGTCGCGGCAGACCCCTATCCGTGGCCCTGGGACGGCAAGCTCCGGCCCGACAACACGGCCCTCATCGTCATCGACATGCAGACCGACTTCTGCGGCAAGGGCGGCTATGTCGACGCGATGGGCTACGACCTCTCGCTCACCCGCGCGCCCATCGAGCCGATTTCCCGCGTGCTCGCAGCCATGCGGGACAAAGGCTACACGATCATCCACACCCGCGAGGGCCACCGGCCCGACCTCTCGGACCTGCCGCCCAACAAGCGCTGGCGCTCGCAGCGCATCGGCGCGGGCATCGGCGATCCAGGGCCGTGCGGCAAGATCCTCGTGCGCGGCGAGCCCGGCTGGGAGATCATCCCCGAGCTCGCGCCCTGGCCCGGCGAGATCGTCATCGACAAGCCCGGCAAGGGCTCCTTCTGCGCCACGGACCTCGAGCTCATCTTGCGCCAGCGCGGCATCGCCAACATCGTGCTGACGGGCATCACCACGGACGTCTGCGTCCACACCACGATGCGCGAGGCCAATGACCGCGGCTTCGAGTGCCTGCTGCTGGAGGATTGCTGCGGCGCGACGGACTACGGCAACCACCTCGCGGCCATCAAGATGGTGAAGATGCAGGGCGGCGTGTTCGGCGCGGTCGCCGACAGCGAGGCCCTGATCGCCGCCCTGCCCGTCGCCGAGGGCGTCGCGGCATGACCGGCCCGGCCTGAGCCCGATGCCCCCCCGCGCCCGCGAAGCAAGGCTGCACCGCATCCCCGCCGCGTCGCCCGACGACGTGTCGGGGCTGGACGCGGCCGTGGCGAAGGGACAGCTCGATCCCCGCGCCATCGTCGCGGTCATCGGCAAGACCGAGGGCAATGGCTGCGTGAACGACTTTTCGCGGGGCTTCGCAACCTCGGCCCTCCAGCACTGGCTGAGGGCGCATGCGCCGGAAACAGCCGACAGCGTCTGCCTCGTGATGTCCGGCGGCACGGAGGGCGGTCTCTCGCCCCACTTCATCGTGTTCGAGGTGCGCGAGGCGACCTCCCCCGCCACGGGCTCCGCGCTTGCCGTCGGCCGGGGACGCACCCCTGCCCTGCCGCCAGAGAATCTCGGCCGCGCCGCGCAGGTGCGTCTCGTTGCGCAGGGCGTCCTAGCCGCTATGCGCGATGCCGGCATCGAGCGGCCGCAGGACGTCCATTTCGTCCAGATCAAGTGCCCGCTCCTTACCGCCGCCCGCATCGCCGAGGCGGAAGGCCGTGGCGCGGCGACGGCGACCCGCGACACGCTGAAATCCATGGGCCTCTCGCGCGGCGCGTCGGCGCTGGGCGTGGCCCTGGCGCTCGGCGAATGTCGGCCGGACCTCGATTTCGACGCCCTCGTCGGCCGCGACTTCTCCGTCTGGTCCGAGAAAGCCTCGACTTCGGCGGGCGTCGAACTGGTCGATCACGAGATCGTGGTGCTCGGCATGGCCAAGGGCTGGACCGGGCCGCTCGCCATCGACCATGCCGTCATGGCGGACGCCGTCGACGTGGAGCCGGTGCGCGACGCCCTGCGCCGCCTGGGTCTCGACGCCTCGCGCCAGCTCACGGCCTGCGAGCAGGTGCGCCTCGTCGCCCTGCTGGCCAAGGCGGAGCCCGGCTCCACCGGCCTGCTGCGCGGTCGCCGCCACACCATGCTGGACGATAGCGACATCTCCGCCACCCGCCATGCCCGCGGCTTCGTGGCCGGCGTTCTGGCGGGCCTCGTCGGCCATGCCGAGATCTACGTGTCGGGCGGCGGCGAGCACCAGGGGCCGGATGGCGGCGGGCCCGTCGCCGTCATCGTCGACCGGGGCCACGCCCCGCAGGAAGGACCAAAGCCATGAGCGCCGCCGCCGACCTCACCGCCGCCCCCCTGCGCGCCATCGGCCTGGAGACCATCGGCATCCGCAAGGTCTTCGGCCCGCTGGTCGCGCTCGACGACGTCTCCATCAAGGTACCCGCCGGCAGCTTCCACGCCCTGCTCGGCGAGAACGGCGCGGGCAAGTCGACGCTCGTGAAATGCATCATGGGCTTCTACCAGCCCGACGGCGGGCAGGTGCTCGTCAATGGCCGGGAAATCCAGGTCCGCAACCCGCGCGAGGCCCGCGCGGCCGGCATCGGCATGGTCTACCAGCACTTCACCCTCGTGCCCTCGCTGACCGGCGCGGAGAACCTCGTCATCTCCCGCCTCGACGTGCCCGCCGTGATCGACTGGAGCGCCGAGAAGAAGCGCCTCGACGCCTTCCTCGACACCATGCCCTTCCGCGTGCCGCTCGACGTCCCCGTGCACGCCTTGGCGGCGGGCGAGAAGCAGAAGCTCGAGATCCTCAAGCAGCTCTACCTCGACCAGAAGTTCCTCATCCTCGACGAGCCCACATCCGTCCTCACCCCCGGCGAGGCCGACGAGATGCTGGGCCTCGTGCGCGGCATGACGTCGCGCGGCGAGATCACGGTGCTGATGATCACCCACAAGTTCCGCGAGGTGACCGCCTTCGCCGACGACGTCACCGTGCTGCGCCGCGGCCGGCAGGCCGGCGCAGGCAGCGTAAAGGACCTCACGACCGACCAGATGGCCGCCATGATGATTGGCGACACCGCCATCCGAGCCCGCGCCGAGCGCAAGGCGCAGGGGCAGAAGCCCGTCGTGCTGGAGCTTGCCGGCCTCTTCGCCGACGACGACGAGGGCCTGCCCGCCATCGAGGCCGTGAACCTCAAGATCCATGCCGGCGAGATCGTTGGCATCGCCGGCGTCTCCGGCAACGGCCAGTCGGAGCTCATGGAAGTGATTTCCGGCCAGCGAGAGCCGACCAGCGGACGCATCTTCGTGCACGACCAGCCGTTCGAGCCGACGCGCCAATACATGGACCGCTTCAAGGTCTTCGGCCTTCCCGAGGAGCCCCTCAAGAACGCCACCGTGCCCATCATGTCGGTCGCGGAAAACCTCGCCTTCCGATCCTTCGACAAGCCACCCATCGCCAGCCTGGGCTGGTGGCTGAAGCCCGGCCCGATGCGCGAGAAGGCGCGCGACCTGATCGCCCGCTACCGCATCAAGACGCCATCGACGGAGACGCCGATCGCCAACCTCTCCGGCGGAAACGTGCAGCGCGCGGTGCTCGCCCGCGAACTCTCAGGCGACGTCGACGTGCTGGTGGTTGCGAATCCCTGCTTCGGCCTCGACTTCGCCTCGGTGGCGGAAATCCGCGCACAGATCATGGAGCAGAGGAACCGCGGGGCGGCCGTGCTCCTCGTCTCCGAGGACCTCGACGAGATCCTGGAGCTCTCCGACCGGGTGGCCGTCATGTCCGGCGGCACGATCACCTATGTCGCGCAGGCGGCGGAGACCGACCGCACGACGATCGGCCATTACATGGCGGGGCACTGACAATGGTGGTCCCGGTCCCCGCCACGCCCTACCCCTACCCGCTCGTGCCCGGCAAGACGGCGCTGATCGTCATCGACATGCAGCGCGACTTCATCGAGCCCGGCGGCTTCGGCGCGGCGCTCGGCAACGACGTGTCGCGGCTGGAGGCCATCGTGCCCACCGTGGCCGGCCTCATCGGCCTCTTCCGCGACAAGGGCTGGCTCGTCATTCATACTCGCGAGGCGCACCTGCCCGACCTCTCGGACTGCCCGCCCGCCAAGCGCCTGCGCGGCGATGCGCCCCAGCGCATCGGGGACGACGGGCCCATGGGCCGGCTGCTGGTTCGCGGCGAGCCCGGCAACCAGATCATCGACAGCCTCGCCCCGATCGAGGGCGAGATCGTGATCGACAAGCCCGGCAAGGGCGCCTTCTACGCCACCGAGCTCGGCACCATCCTTGAGCGCCACGGCATCACCCACCTCGTCGTGGCCGGGGTCACCACCGAGGTCTGCGTGCAGACCACGATGCGCGAGGCGAATGACCGCGGCTACGAGTGCCTGCTGATCGAGGACGCCACGGAGAGCTACTTCCCCGAGTTCAAGGCCGCCACCCTCGCCATGGTCGCCGCCCAGGGCGCCATCGTCGGCTGGGTGACGCCGCTGGCGACGCTGAGGGAGGCGGTGGATGGGTGAGATGAACGCGCACCACCACGCGTGTCATCCCCGGCGGCGCGCAGCGCCGGGAAGGGGATCCAGACCCCGCCCGGCGAAAGGCTGGATCCCCTTCCCCTCCGCGCCTTCGGCGCTCCGGCCGGGGATGACACCGGAGCGCTTTGGCCATGCCTGACCAGCCCCCCGCCCCGGACCTCGAAGCCTGGATGGACGCAGCCCTTCCGGTGCTCGGCATCGCCGCCGACCCGGCTTACCGGCCGGGCATCCTCCAGAACCTGCAGGTGACGCTGCGCATGGCGAGCCTCGTGCTCTCCTTCCCGCTCGATGAGCGGGAGGAACCTGCGCCGGTCTACGAGCCGTGAGGACGGGCGCATGATCGATCCCGTCCGCGCCGACGCCTCCGCCATCGCCGCCGCCGTGACGTCGGGCGAGACGACCGCCGTCGCCGTCGCGCAAGCGCACCTCGACCGCATCGCCGCGCTCGACACTGGCCTCGGGGCCTTCACGGCGGTCACCGCGGAGCGCGCCCTGGCCAAGGCGGCCGCTGTCGATGCGGCCCGCACAGCAGGCCAGCCCATCGGACCGCTGGCCGGCGTGCCTTTCGCCGTGAAGAACCTGTTCGACATCGCCGGCGTCGTCACCCTCGCCGGCTCGAAGATCAACGCGGAAAACCCGCCCGCCGAGAACGACGCCACGCTGGTCGAGCGCATGGAGGCCGCGGGGGCCGTGTGCCTCGGCGCGCTCAACATGGGCGAGTACGCCTACGACTTCACCGGCGAGAACGCCCATCACGGTCCTTCCCGCAACCCGCATGATCCCGACCACATGTCCGGCGGCTCCTCCGGGGGCTCCGGCACCGCGGTGGCGGCTGGCTTGGTGCCGATAGCGCTCGGCTCGGACACGAACGGCTCCATCCGCGTGCCCTCGTCCCTGTGCGGGCTCTTCGGCCTCAAGCCGACCTATGGGCGCCTGTCGCGCGCACGCACTTTCCCCTTCGTGGCGAGCCTCGACCATCTCGGCCCCCTCGCCCGCTCGCCGCGCGACCTCGCGCTCTCGTACGACGCGATGCAGGGCCCCGATCCCGGCGACCCCGCGTGCCGCAACGGCCCGGTCGAGCCGGCCGCGCCGTCGCTGGACTCCGGCATCGGCGGCCTCCGCATCGCGACCGCTGGCGGCTACTTCGCGCAGGGCGCCCTGCCCGAGGCCTTCGCCGCCGTTGCGGAGGTCGCGAAGGCGCTCGGCGCGAGCCGCAGCGTCGAGATCCCGGAAGCGGCCCGCGCCCGCGCGGCGGCTTACGTCATCACCACGAGCGAGGGCGCCGCCCTGCACCTGAAGCGGCTGCAGACGCGCCCCGGCGATTTCGACCCCGACGTGCGCGACCGCCTGATCGCCGGCGCGATGGTCCCCGCTGCCTGGGTCGCCCAGGCCCAGAAGTTCCGCCGCTGGTACCGCGAGCAGGTGCTCCGCCTCTTCGAGAACGTGGACCTCATCCTCGCCCCCGCCACGCCCTGCCGCGCCCCGCGGATCGGGCAGAAGACCATGGTGCTGGGTGGCGCGGAGATGCCGGTGCGCCCGAATCTCGGCCTCTTCACGCAGCCCATCTCCTTCATCGGCCTGCCCGTGGTCGCCGTGCCCGTGTGGACGGCCGGCGAGCGCCTGCCCATCGCGGTCCAGGTGATCGCCCCGCCCTGGCGCGAGGACCTCGCCTTGCGCGCTGCGCATGTGCTGGCGGACAACGGCGTCTGCCGCGCGCCTGTGGCGGGTTAGCCACCAGTCGACCTCCCACGAAAGTCGCAGCCCAACACATTGCAGAGAGCGTAGCCCGAACGCCTGCCGCCTCCCTTCCCCTTGCGGAGAGGGATACAGGGTGGGGGTCGCCGGGGACACGAACGTCACGGACGACTTGCCGAGCTGCACCATCCCCCCACCCCTCCCAGCAAGGGGGAGGGAAACGGCAGGCGTCGCGGCACTTGGCAGCCTCACCCCGCTTTCCGATACCGCTCCTGGATCCTGCGCAGGAACGGGATCGTCTCGAACTGGTCCGGCTGCACCGCGTCCCAGGCCACGCCCTTTGGCTGGGGATAGGGCGTGTCGGTGCGGATGAGCTCGCCCTCGGTGGCGATCCAGTTCAGCGCGGAATCGTGGCCCTGCATCACGACGGCGTCATCGGCCACGACCTGCACGGAATGCACCGTGGTGCAGATCGGCGTGGCGTCAGTGACGATGCCGACCTCGCGGAAGATCCCGAGCTCGAGGTCGGCGAAGCCAGCCCCCTTGCCGGTTCGGCCGCCCTTGCGCGTCACCGCCACGCAGCCGACGACGCAGATGTCGATCTTGTCCATCTGCTCGAAGTTGACCCGCTCGCCGTAGAGCATCGAGCCGTCCGAGGTGGCGGCGAGCTCGAAGCCGATGCCCCTGGCGGCGAGCTTGTCGGGATCGAGCAGCAGGAAGGGAAAGTCCTGCACCAGCTCGGGGACCGGCGTGTAGACGAGCTTGCCGTCATAGAGGGCGCGCAGGCGCACGGGGATCTGCGGCGGATCGGGATTGCACTTCACGATGCGCGCTGCCGCCCAGGCAGGCATCTGCGCCAGCTGCCAGGCGGCGCGGTCGGCGCCGACGAAGTTGGGGATGCGGTCGTGCACCGGGCCGACATTGAGGTCGCGGGCGACGAGATCGTCCCACACCGCCTTGCGCAGCCTGTCCTTCTCCGCGTGCCGCCCCGTCCAGCGTCCCTCATGCCCTGCCATTCGAGCCTCCCCTGCTCCACGATCCGCGGGCATGCAACCCATGCGCCAGCCGGGCCTTGCTGCGGCACGCCGCTTGCTGTCCTCTGCCTCGCCCGCCCGCGCCGAAGGAGACCAGCGTGCCCGCCGACGATCAGGTCAACATCCCCGAAGTCCATGCCGAGGTCGTAGCCATCTTCGCCGTCTACGAGAAGGCGCTGGTGGAGAACGACGTGGAGACGCTGGACGCGCTCTTCTGGGTCTCGCCCTATACCTTGCGCTTTGGCGGCGGGGAAAACCTGTACGGCTACGGCGAGATCGCCGCCTTCCGCGCAGGGCGCTCGCCCGCCGGACTCTCGCGGACCTTGGAGCGGACGCTTATCACGACCTATGGGCGGGACTTCGCCACCGCCAACACGCTTTTCCGGCGCGACAGCGCACCCGGCAAGGTCGGCCGCCAGAGCCAGACCTGGTGGCGCACGCCGCAGGGATGGAAGGTCGTCGCCGCCCACGTGAGCATCATCCCCGATCCCGTCTTGTGAGGCGGGCGTCGGCTCAACTGATCGCGGCCGGCGCCTGGGACTGGCGCTGGGTGGCGCCCAGCAGGGCGCGGCGCTGCTCGCGAAGATGCTCGCGCTGGCGCACGGCCCAGGGCTCCTCGGATTCCTCGGGCATCACGATGGGCACGGAGAGGCAGACGCTCTGGGCGGGCAGCACGGCCTTCCAGTCCGCGATGAGCTTGCGATAGGCCTCGCCCACGGGGCGGATCGTGCGATCGAGGCGGAAGAGGCCGAGCGGGTTGACCTCGCCATTGTCCTCGCGCAGCGCCGTGTCCCAGTCCACCTGGTCAGTGAGCGAGTACCAGGTGAATCCCACGATAGGCACGCCGGAATTGCGCACCCTGAGCACGTTGGCCCACTGCTTCCACAGCCAGTTCACCGCCTCGTCGCCGCGCGGACCTTCCTTGAGGTTGGTCTCGGTGTGCATCACCGGCAGCCGGTAGCGGTCGTAGTACTGCCGTGTGATCTCGTTGTAACCGAAGATCTCGTAGGCTGCCCGGCTGTGCCCGTCGTCGGAGACCCGGTGCTCGTTGGTGATGTAGTAGTCATTACCCATGATGCAGTGATGCTTCAGTGTATTGTTCATGAAGAACATGTATTCGTCCCGCATCAGGCCGTTGTCGAGCAGGAACTGGTACATGTCAGAATTGACGCGCAGCCCGTAGTTCAGGTCGAGCGACAGGAACCGACGGGAGTTCAGCGTCTCAGCCGCCGCGATGGCGCGGGGATCCTCGGCGTGGAAATACTCCGACGACTCGCTCTGCACGAAGATGGCGTCCGGCCGCGCGTCGAGGATGGCGTGCATCGCGAGCACGTTGGCCTTCACGATGTGCTTCAGGGCCGTGACGAAGGCCCTGTCCGAGCGCAGCTGCTCGTTCCACCAGCCATAGCTCGCCGAGAACGTGGCGCAGATGAACATTTCGTTGACGGGCGTATAGAGCTGCACCCAGGGGTAGCGCCCGGCGAAGGCGCCGGCATAGCGGCGGAAGAGCGCGGGGAAGTCCGGGTTCTGGAAGTTGCCGATCCAGTCCGGCACGCCGAAATGGCAGAGGTCGACGATGGGGATGAGCCCTATGCGGCGGATCTCCGCGAGCACGTCGTCGGCGAAGCTCCAGTCATAGCGCCCCTCGGCGAGCCAGGTGCGGTGAATAGGCGGTCCCCAGCGCAAGGTGCTCGCCCCGATCGACTCGGCGAGCGCGAGATCCTCGCGCCAGTGCTTGTAATGCCCGCACTTCTCCATCTCGTCGACGCGCGTGCGGCCCCCGTGGATCGTCGGATTGCTGTTCTCGATGCCGGTCGCGAAGAGGAAGAAGGGTGCGCTCATCGGGGTCCTCGGTCTTCCCCCGTCACTCGGCCGCCTGGGCGCCGTCCATCGTCTGGCCGACGGCGGCCTTGCCGGCCCGCACCATGCGCACGAGTTCGTGGATCAGCATCGTGGCGGTAGGGTCCGCCCCAGGTGGGTCGCGGAACAGCCTGAAGGTGGAAGCCACGAAGCGGCCTTCGCCATAGGCCCGCTCGACGAGATAGGCCGCGGGCTTGTGGATCCAGCCGATCACGATGCCTGCGTGAACGCGACCCTGGAAGTCCAGCAGGTTGCTGCCGCGGATGACATGGGTGGGGATCACCCGGTCGAAAGTCTCGTCGATCAGCGGCCCGCCGGGGAAGCGGGCGAAAGGCCCGCAGCGCACCAGCCAGGCGAAGGTCGAGGCCCAGTCGCCCGCCCACAAGGTGCCGGCGCGCGGCACCACCTCCACGGCCTGCCAGTGCGGGAAGAACGGGTAGAGCGCCACCTTGGCGCTGGGGAGGTAGACCAGGCTGCCGCCCTCGCGCACGAAGTTCACGATGGCCTTGTCGACGCTCTCCGCCACGACGGTGTCCGCCTCGTGCAACGCCTGCACGATCGGGTAGCCGAGAGCGGCCATGTGCTCGCGGATGGCGGGATCGGGAACATAGAGCCGCGCCGTCGGCCGCTCGCCGTCGACGGGCGGCGAATGGATCGCGACGTCCAGGTGGTTGGACGCGAGCAGCACGCCCTCGGCATCCTTGAAGGCGAACTCCACGTGCGCCAGCTTCGGCTCCGCGATCTCCGGCAGCGGAATGTCGACGACGCCGAGGTCGGCGATGCCGCCGCTCTCCAGCGCGCCCACAGCGTGCGTGGCGACGACCGCGCCGTCGATGCGCGTCTCCACCCTCCCGCTGGCAATATCCGCGCCCGCGCCGTGCGCGACCGAGAGGTCCAGCTTCATCGCCTCGCCCGACCAGTAGGAGAGGCGCTCCCAGCGCGGCACGATGACGATGTCCGCGTTCACCTTGTGGAACACCGAGTGGAAGACGCGCGGGTTGCGCTTCATGTCCAGGAGGCCGTTGGCCTCCCAGTGCACGTCCGTGAACTCGGTGATGACGTAGCCGGCGAGGTTCGGCCGGCGGCGCATCGTCTCGATCTCGTATTTCAGCGCGCGGTATTGCTGCCACTGCGCCTGCGCCACGAAACGGTCGAGGCTGCCGAAGACGCGGTCGAGGCTCCAGTCGACGAAGCGGTTCTCGACGCCGTGGGCGTACATCACGCCCTCCCCCCAGTCGTGCCCGGTCTCGAACCACCACGGTTCCTTGCCATCCGGACCGGCGAGGTCGCGCGGGTTAGGCAGGCCCCAATTGCCGAATTCCGAGCACATCACGGGCTCGTCGCCCTTGATCACCGCGTCGCCTTCCGGGCTGAACAGCCAGGAGGCGCGGCTGCCGAGTTCGTCGACGAAGGCGTCCCACGCACGACGGTTGTCGGGGAAGGCCGCATAGTAGTGGTAGTCCGCGATATCCGTCTCCACGTGGAAACTCGGCGAGAGCGGCGAGTTGTCGACCACGAGCCGGGTCGGGTCGTAGCCCTTGAGCCAGTGATAGGTCTGCTTCAGCCAGGCCCGGTGACCCGCGTCGTGGACGAGGTCGACGCCCCAGTTTTCGTTGATGATGGTCCAGATGACGATGGAAGGGTGGTTGCCGTCACGGTCGACGATGCCCTTTAGCAAGCGCTGCTTGCGCGCTCGGGAGCGCTCGGTGGAGAGGCCGCCATTGGGCAGCTCCGTCCAGACCAGAAGGCCGTAGCGGTCCGCGACGTCGTAGTAGCGGGGGTCCGCCGCCTTGATGTGGCAGCGCAGGCAGTTGAGCCCCAGTTCCTTGGCCTTGCGCGCCTGGTCTTCCAGGAACTCCAGCGACGGAACCGTGCAGATCGTTTCCGGATAGTAGTCCTGGTCCAGCGCGGCCCTGAGGTAGATGGGCGCACCGTTGAGATAGAGCCGTCCGTTGCGCGTCTCGATGGTGCGGAAGCCGAAATGGTCCTCCCTGGTGTCCATCGCTGCGCCGTCGCGCTCCATCGTGGCGGCGACCGTGTAGAGGCTGGGCTTCTCCGGCGACCAGGCCTGCGGGTCCTCGACCACGAGGGCGAAGCTCGCCTCGTCGTCGCCGGGCACCACGTTGTCGGTCGCCTGCGCGACCACGCGGCCATCCGGGCCACGCACCTCCAGGCGGATCTGCCCGGCATCGACGATCGGCGCGAAGAAATGGACGGTCACCGTGACACGCCCGGTGCCGAGCTCGGATCCGATCTTCAGCCGCTCGACGAGATCCTTGGCGCGCCGCTCCAGCACGACCGGCTGCCAGACGCCCGAGAGCGGGCCGTACCAGCTCTGCTTGCCGAAGGGGATCTCGGCGAAGGGTGCGTCCGGATAGGCGAGCGGGTTGTCGGTCGGGCTCTCGACGCGCAGCTTGATCTCGTTGCGGCCTTCCACGAGCCACTCGCTCACGTCGAAGACGAAGGGCAGGAAGCCGCCCTCGTGCTGGCCGGCGGGCATGCCGTTCACCCAGACCCGGGTGTGATGGAACACCGCGCCGAAGCGCAGCAGCGTGCGCCCGGCCTTCCAGCCCTCGGGCACGTCCACCTCCCTGCGGTAGACGCCGATGCCGGCGCGCATGCGCAGGTCGTGGAACTGGGCCTGCCAGGGGCCCGGCACCTGGATGCTGCGGACCTGGATGGGCTCGACCTGGCGGTCGTCGGCCACGTACATGAACTCCCACGCGCCATCGAGGCTGATCTGGTCGAACATCGCTCACGTCTTTCGTCAGGCGGAGGGTCGGCGGCTCCCGGCCGCCGGATCGACGCAACTGCGCGCCGGAAGGCACGCTCGGTGGGACCGAATTGCGGCTTCTGCTGGACGGTCAGGCATCCCCTGCGAACTCCGCGTAGTAGGTGCGGAGTTTTTGCAACCACCCTTCGCATTCGCAGCGTGGACCCTCCACGAAGATCGGCGCGTCCCGCACGCAGGACGCCGTCAGCGTAAGCCGCAGCGTGTCGCCCTCTTCGTGCGCGGCCGAGCACGGCACCAGGCGCGCATCGTCGCCGACCCGCGCCCTGCTGCCGAGATGAACGATGAAGAAGGCGAGGCTTTCGCCTTCGACCAGGACGATCCGGCCGAAGAGAGAGCCGAGGCGTTCTCCGGCAACGTCAACCACCGGCTTCCCGCTGCACGGATGCCGACAAAGCTCGGAGGAGAGCACATCCTTTGTGAGAGCTGCTGGCACGACCGCCCTCCCGGTTCCGCCGCCGGTCCGACCACCGCTGCGCCAACGCCAGAAGGGCCTGATCCGTTCCAGCTCAATGCGGGCGGCGCGCTCCCGCGGGCGGGGGCAGGCCGTCGGCGTCATCGTCGGGCTCGGCCCCGGCCGTGTCCGCCGATCCCATGCGAATCAGCTCGTCGGTCAGGTCGTCGGGATGTTCCAGGTCGGGATCCGTCGATGCGAAGTCGTCGGCGATGCTGCGCAGCCAGATGGCGAAGTCGCGGCCCCTGAGGTTCAGGAGCATGCGGGTCACCGCGATCAGCATGGCCGCGCATTCCGCCTGGCGCATGGCCTCGGAATCGGCGCGGAGGACCTCCTCTGCCGCTCGCGGCCGAGGTCGCGACCGAGCCGCATCGGCCTTGGCTTCGCTGTCGTGGACGGATCGGCGGGAGGTCGACCTCCCCGGTGTCTTGGGTCGCGCCATAGGTCCATTTCCGCCGATTCCGGGCCGTTTTCGGCCTTGGTTTCATCACTGGAAGCCGAACGTACGCAAACGGGCGAGGTTCCCGGGCGATTCCTGCGATCCGGGAACCAAGTCGGAGCCGCAGGAGTTTTGACCGCAAGCCGGGTGCCCGGCCCCCCCACAACCCGTCCCCCGTGCCACCCGCCGGATCGGCGGGTCCCCTCGCGCCCTGCGTGGCGCGGGTCGTTGCGATGCGGCGCCTGTTTCACGGCGCGGCGGCCCTGGAGATCCCGGACTACGCGGCGATCGACGGGTCCGTGCCCCTCAACCGTTGCTGAAGGATTGCCCTGGGTCATGCCGAAAGCTCCCCTCGTCGCCGTCACCTCGCCGCTGGCCCTTTCATCCGGCCCGGCGTCCAAGCCGCTCCTGCTCTGCTTCTCGCACCTGCGCTGGGACTTCGTGTTCCAGCGCCCGCAGCACCTGCTCACGCGCGCCGCACGGCATTACCAGGTGGTCTTCTTCGAGGAGCCCATCATCGAGGACGGGATCGAGCCTGAGCTCGACATAAGCCCCCGTGAGGGCGGGATCACAGTCGCGCAGCCCCGGCTGCCCTCCGGCCTGAGCGAGACCGCGACGATCGCCGCGCAGCGCAAGATGGTGGACAGCCTGATCGCGGTGAATGGCCGCCCGGCCGTCCTCTGGTACTACGCCCCGCTCGCCATGGCGTTCAGCAGCCACGTGGTCGCCGAGACCTGCGTCTACGACTGCATGGACGAGCTCTCCGCCTTCAAGAACGCACCTGCCCTGCTCCCGGCCATGGAGCGCCGGCTCTTCGGCCGCGCCGACCTCGTCTTCACCGGGGGCATGAGCCTCTACGAGGCCAAGCGAGACCAGCACCCGCGCGTGCACGGCTTCCCCAGCAGCATCGACGTCAAGCACTTCGCCCGCGCCCGCTCGCCAGAGCGCAAGGATCCGGATGACCAGGCGGCCATCCCGCACCCGCGCCTCGGCTTCTTCGGCGTCGTCGACGAGCGCATGGACGTGGACCTCGTGGCCGCGACGGCCGCGCTGCGGCCTGACTGGCAGTTCGTCATGATCGGCCCGGTGGTGAAGATCGACCCGGAGAGCCTGCCGCGGCTGCCCAACCTGCACTGGCTCGGCGGCAAGCCCTACGCGCAGCTGCCCGACTATCTCGGCGGCTGGGACATCGGCTTCATGCCCTTCGCGCGCAACGAGGCCACGCGCTTCATCAGCCCCACCAAGACGCCCGAGTTCCTCGCGGCGGGCCTGCCGGTCGTCTCCACGCCGATCACCGACGTCGTGCGCCCCTATGGCGAAAAGAAGCTCGTCGAAATCGCCGAAACCGCCGAGGAGGTCGTCGCCAGGGCCGAGCTCCTGCTGGCGCAGCCGCGGGAGGCCTGGCTGGCACGCGTCGACCGTCACCTCTCGCGCGGGTCGTGGGACCGGACCTGGGACACGATGCACGAGCTGATCCGAGGGCAGTCCTCCAGCCGGAACGTGCAGCGGGACCGCCGCGAGAGGGCCGGCGGCTCCTCGGCGGCTGCTTCCGCGGCCGTGCTGGGAGGTCCCTCGCATGTTTGACTGGCTCATCGTCGGCGCCGGCTTCGCCGGCAGCGTGCTCGCCGAGCGCCTGGCCAGCCAGCGCGGCGACAAGGTGCTCGTCATCGACAAGCGAAACCATATCGGCGGCAACGCCTATGATCGCTACGACGACGCGGGGCTGCTGATCCACCAGTACGGACCACACATCTTCCACACGAACTCACAGGCGATCTTCGATCACCTCTCGCAGTTCACGGAATGGCGCCCCTACGAGCACAAGGTGCTCGCCTCGGTGGACAATCAGCTCCTGCCGATCCCGATCAACCTCGACACGGTGAACAGGCTCTACGGCCTGTCGCTCACCTCGGACGAGGTCGAGGCCTTCTTCGCCTCAAAGGCAGAGACTGTGGAGGAGATCCGCACGTCCGAGGACGTGGTGGTGTCCCGGGTAGGGCGCGACCTCTACGAAAAGTTCTTCCGGGGCTATACCCGCAAGCAGTGGGGCGTCGATCCCTCTGATCTCGACAAGTCCGTCACCGCGCGCGTGCCCACCCGCACGAACCAGGACGACCGCTATTTCGGCGACACGTTCCAGTTCATGCCGTTGCACGGCTACACCCGGATGTTCGAGCGCATGCTCGACCACCCCAACATCAAGGTGATGACGCAGGCGAGCTACGAGGAGGTGCGCGACGTCATCCCGCACCGCCGCGTGATCTATACCGGCCCGGTGGACGAGTATTTCGACTTCCGCTTCGGCCGGCTGCCCTACCGGTCGCTGGAGTTCCGCCACGTCACGCTGGACCAGGAATGGGTGCAGCCCGTCGCCGTGGTGAACTATCCGCAGGCGGAGGCCTATACCCGCATCACCGAGTACAAGCACCTCACCGGCCAGGTCCATCCGAAGACAAGCCTCACCTATGAATATCCGAGCGCGGTCGGCGACCCCTACTACCCGATCCCGCGCGAGGAGAACGCCGAGCTTTACCGCCGCTACGAGACGCTGGCCAAGGCAACGCCTGACGTATGGTTCGTGGGACGGCTCGCGACCTACCGCTACTACAACATGGACCAGGTGGTCGGGCAGGCGCTCGCCACGTTCCAGCGCATCCAGTCGAGCGTCGCGCCCGGCGGGACGCGCGCGCCGCGCCGGGGGGCGGCGGGGAGCATGGAGGCGCTCGTCTCGGCATGACGGATGGAATGAACGCCGCCGGCCTGCCGGCGGATGGAACCTCGGGGGGCCGGGCCGGTTCGGCGCGGCCTCTCGAGCTGTGGGGCGGGCTCGAATGCACGGTCGTGCGCATCGGCGACACGTTCCGGGACCAGAGCCGCGAGACGGGACACCGCGTGCGCCCCGGCGACCTCGCGTCCATCGCGGCGCTCGGCATCCGCACGGTCCGCTACCCCGTCCTGTGGGAGACCGTCTCGCCCGACGATCCCGACGCCTGCGACTGGTCGTTCCACGACCAGCGGCTGGCGGAAGCGCGTGACCTCGGCCTCGAGCCCATCGCCGGGCTCGTCCACCATGGCAGCGGCCCGCGCTACACCTCGCTGGTCGATCCGCTCTTCGCCGAGAAGCTGGCCGTCCATGCCCGTCGCGTGGCCGAGCGCTTTCCCTGGCTGCGCCGCTTCACCCCCGTCAACGAGCCGCTGACGACGGCGCGCTTCAGCGGGCTCTACGGCCATTGGTACCCGCACGGGCGCGACTACCGCACCTTCCTCACTGCCCTCGTGAACCAGGTTCGCGGCACCGTGCTCGCGATGAGGGCGATCCGGCAGGTGATCCCGGACGCCGAGCTGGTGCAGACCGAGGATCTCGGCAAGACTTTCTCAACGCCGGAGCTCGCCCACCAGGCCGCGCACGAGAACGAACGGCGCTGGCTCGGCTTCGACCTGCTCTGCGGGCGCGTCGACGCCGACCACCCCTTCCGCCGCTTCCTGCTGCGGGCGGGGATCGGCGAGGACGTCCTGGAAGCGCTCTGTGCCGACCCCTGCCCGCCCGACACCATCGGGGTGAACCACTACCTGACCAGCGAACGCTATCTCGACCAGCGGCTCGACCAGTTTCCCGGGATCCCCGTCGGCGGCAATGGCTGGCAACGCTATGTCGACGTCGAGGCCGTGAGGGTCCCGCTTGCGACGGAGGACCGCGGCCCTGCCGCACGGCTGCGGGAGGCCTGGGAGCGCTACGGCCTGCCGCTCGCCGTGACCGAGGCGCATCTGGGCTGCACCCGGGAGGAGCAGCTGCGCTGGCTTTCCCGCGTCTGGGAGGCGGCACTGACGGTGCGGGACGAGGGCGCGGACATCCGCGCGGTGACCGTCTGGACCCTGTTCGGCGCGGTCGACTGGAATTCGCTGCTCACCCGGACCGATGGTCATTATGAACCCGGCGCCTTCGACGTGCGCGGCCCCCGCCCGCGCCGCACCGCGCTCGCTCGGGCAGCGGCGTCGCTGGCCGCAGCCGGCCGCATCGAGCATCCCGCGGCCGAGGGCGCAGCATGGTGGGAGCGCCCGGGGCGCTTCCTGCCGTCCCTCGCCTCCACGCCCGATCCATCGCGACGGCGCTCCACTGGGCCTCGCCCGCTCGTCATCGTGGGAGACGGGCGGCTCGGACGCGCGGTGGCCGAGGCGTGCGAGGTGCGCGGCCTCGCCTTCGCGCTCCTCGGCCGAACAGCCTTCGACCCAACCGATCCGCTGCAGGTCGAAGCCCGCCTCACCGAATTGCGGCCTTGGGCGGTGGTGAATTGCTGCGGCTTCCCTGCAGCGGGGAACGCCGAGGCGGATCCGGATCGCTGCTTCAGGGACAACGTGGTGAGCGCCCGGACGCTCGCGTGCGCCGCGGCCGCCGTGGGAGCGGCCTATGCCGTCCTGTCCAGCGACCGCGTCTTCGACGGATCGGCCGGATCGCCCTACAGGGAGACCGACCTCACGAGCCCGCGCTGCGTCTTCGGACGAACCAAGGAGAGTTCGGAGGTCGGCGTGCTCAAGGCCCACCCGGACGCGCTGGTCGTCCGTACCGGCCCGCTCTTCGGGGCAGGCCGGCCCGCGCTGCTGGCAGACGCCCTCGGCCGGGCCGCGGAAGGAACCGGCGTCGGGCGCTGGCGCGATCTCGTGCTGACGCCGACCTACGTGCCCGATCTCGTCACCACCTTGCTCGACCTCCTGATCGACCGGGCCGACGGCGTATGGCACCTCGCCAACGAGGGAGAGATCGATGCGGCGGACCTCGCCCGGCGCTTGGTGCCGGAGTTCGCATCTCGCCTTCCTGGCCGGTCGGAGCGAGGGCAGGGACAGCGCCGCCTGAGCCTGACGAGCGCGCGCGCAAGCCTGCTGCCCAGCCTCTCCCGGGCGCTGGACCGCCACGGCCGCTCCGGCCTCCTCGTGGCCGCGGAGTAGGCTGCTACGGCAAGCAGCCTTCTGGCCGCTCCGGACAAGTCGGCCCGAGGGGCCGGGGCAGCGCGCATGAAAAAGGCGGGCCTCAGGCCCGCCAGTTCAGGGGCCCGTCAGGGGCCTGGAGTGAATCAGCGATTTTCGTCGCGACGGCTGGAATGGGACGCTTCGCCGCCCTTCCGGCCCGCCTCGGCGGCGAGCTTGGGATCGCGCGAAAAGCTGCGGGCCTCCGGCGCGACGCTGCGGCCACCCTTGCGGCCGGCTTCCGCGGCGAGCTGCGGGTTGCGCGAGAAGCTGCGCTTCTCGTTCGGCACGCTCTCGCCGCCCTTGCGGGCGATGTCACGCTGCTTGGCCGCATCCATCGACGCGAAACCACGGTTGGATCTGGGTTTATCCGGCAATGTCTTGCCCTCCTGGGTCGTGACCTCGACCCTGACAACGGTGAAGCCGGGAGATGGTTCCGCCCGCGCTGGCGTGAAGCGGAGGCGGGGGCGCTGCGTACGCAAGCGCGCGGTCGGCGCAGGCCGAGCCTTACGGGATGGCAACCATCACCTGCGCCGGACGTTCCATCCCCGAGCCGCGCAAGGCGCGCGGATCTGGTTTTCGCAGAGGAGACGTCGATGAAGAAGGTGCTGATGACGGCGGCGGTCGCGCTCTCGCTGGGCGCGTGCGCGTCCACGGAAGCGAATAACAGGGCGGCCACCGGCGCTGTGCTCGGCGGCGCGACGGGCGCCGTGGTGGGCGGCGTGGCGACGGGCCGGCCCAGCGGAGCGCTCGCCGGCGCGGCGATCGGCGCAGCCGGCGGCGCCGTCGTGGGCGCGGCGACGACGCCGCAGCGTTGCTACTATGACGTCTATAACCGGCAGGTCTGCGAGACCTACTAAGCATCACCCGCTTCGATCAGGGCCGGCCATCTTGCCGGCCCTTTTTATTGGGAGGCACGAAAAAGCCGGCCCGAAGGCCGGCTTTCCCAGACGAGCGTCGCTCGGGCTCGCCCTACTCCGCTTCCTCGTTCACGTCGCCCTCGGCGATCTCGGTGAGCAGCTGGTCGGCGTTCTTTTCCTCCTCGAGGTTCTGCTCCAGGAGGTCGATGGCGTCGTCGAGCTCGAGCTGGTCCGCCCACGCGATCAGGGTGCCGTAGCGGGAAATCTCGTAGTGCTCCACCGCCTGCGCGGCCGCGAGCATCCCGGCATCCCGGACGCTCTCGTCGTCGATCTCGGACATCAGGCCCTCGGCCTCCTTGATGATGCCCTCGATGGCGTCGCACTTTTCGCCCTTGGCGGGCTGCTTCAGCATCTGGAACACCTGTTCGAGGCGCTGCACCTGGCCGCGTGTCTCCTCCAGGTGGTTCTGGAAAGCTTCCTTCAACTCGCTGGAATTGGCCTGCTGGGCCATCTTGGGCAGCGCCTTCAGGATCTGGTTCTCGGCGTAATAGATGTCGCCGAGCGTGTGGACGAACAGGTCGTGCAGAGTGCTCAGGGCCATGGTGCGCTCCTCGTGGGTCACGGATTGTGGGGAAAGGCTTGCGTCCGGAGACAGGCTCCCGACGTCGGCGAGGGAACGTCCCGGCAAGCCCGATTGTTCCTGTGCCCGACCCGACCCCAATGGAGGCTGAGCCATGAGCAACCTAGCAGTGACGGCGAACGCAACATCTGCGCCCCGCGACCTGCCGGAAAACGCAGGGGTCCGCGACCTTGTCGAGCCCATCGGCGACGAGGAGAAGGCCGAGGTCCCTCCGGGATATGGTCCTGATCCCGACTACGCCCCGGACACGTTGGAGCCCGACCCTACGCCCGCCCTTCCCGATCCGCCGGCGCAGGACGCCGAGCGCTGACGGGAGCCACGCCCGTGGGCTCAACCTCGGCGGGAACCCTGGCCGATTTCCGGCGTTTTGGACCCGAATCCCGCGTTTCGGCGTACCCAACACTGGAGACCACGATGAAACCGGCCCTTTTGCCGACGGTCGCTCTCTGCGCCGCAATGTCGACCTTCCTCCTTCCTCCCGTGCTGGCGCTGACCGGCGCAGCCCCCAATCCGTCCAAGCCCGTGCCCATGCTCGTCGTCCAGGCCGATGACGGTCCGACGATCGCGACCCGCAAACCGTCCGTGAGCCCCGTCTCCAGCCCCGAAAAGGCAGTGCCGGCCGCTGCGACCGCCCAGCACCTGACGCGCGTCGCCTCGCGCTGACGGCCGCGGCAGGAACCATCCTCGGGCGAGGGACGTTGCCACGGCGCAATGGCACGGTCCGGGTGTCTGTGCCCCTCCCGCCCGATCGGATCGTGCCCGGGGGATCTGCGGCCGCCAACGGCCGCAGATCCCTTGAGGGGCTTCATCCACGATCCGCCGAGCGCCCGGCCTGAACCACGAGGAAGATATCCGTGTCCGACATCTCCCAGTCGTCCCGCACTCCCCGGCCAAACGGAAATGGCGCACATGCCGAAGGAGAGGGCCTCTCCGCCGACCTCGCGGCCCTGCGTGACGACGTCGGCCGCCTGGCGGACTCCGTCGCGCAGATGTTGACGGGCCGGGCGGGCTCGGCCACCGGGCAGCTTCGGGACACGATGAACGAGACCTACGCGACGGCGTCCGAAGCCGCCGGGATTTTTCAGCGCGCCGGGAGCGGCCTCTACGAGGACGCAAGTTCCCGTCTGGGCACGATGACAAACGAACTGGAGCAGACGGTACGCCGGGCTCCCCTCACCGCAGTGGCGCTCGCCGCGCTGCTGGGCGTCGTCTACGGCATGATCCGGCGCTGAGCGCGAGTACGCCCCCCCAAAAAAAGCGGCCCCCGGGGCCGCTTTTTCTTGTCCTGGATCACGCGAGTTCCGGCGCCGTGCTGCTGCGTTTCGCCCGGCGCTGGAAGAACAGCGCCTGGCTCGTCACCGCCTTCACGGTGTCGCTGAGGAACGGCTTGGTGATCAGGAAGGCGGGCTCCGGACGCGTGCCGGTCAGGAACCGCTCGGGATAGGCCGTGATGAAGACGACCGGGACCTCGAGCGAGCCGAGGATCTCGTTCACCGCCTCCAGCCCCGAGCTTCCATCGGCGAGCTGGATGTCCGCTAGGATCAGGCCCGGCTTGAACTTCTGGATCGAGGCGAGCGCCTCCTTGTGCGTGCGGGCCACGTCGACGACCCGGTGGCCCAGTTCCTCCACGACGGCCTGCAGGTCCAGCGCGATCAGAGGCTCATCCTCGATGATGAGGACGTCCGTGCTGAGCTGGCCTGCGATCTCGAGCCCGGCGGCCTCGATCAGCGAGGCGGCCTCGGGCGCGGGACAGCCGAGAACCTCCGCCACCTCGTCGACGCTCATCCCCTCGAGGGAGCGAAGCAGGAAGGCCAGCCTCGGGCGCGGCGTCAGCGCCTCGAGATTGCGCAGCGCGCCGCGCTCGGCGGCCGGCAGCGAGGGGTCGACCTGCGCGTTGATGGGGACGGAGCGCCAGACTTCCAGCAAGAGCTTGTAGAGCCCGAGGCGGACGTTCTTCCCTTCAGGGATCCGGCCTGGCTCGGCGACGAGCGCTTCCAGCGTCGCCTGCACGTAGACGTCTCCGATGCGCTGGTTTCCCGTGAGCGCCCGTGCCAGTCGCCTCAAAAAAGGCAGCTGGGCCTCGATGGCCTTTGAATTCATCGATGATCCCCCGTTTGAGCGCAGCACAGGCTCCCGCGCTACGCTGCCTCAACGTGGCTGGGAAAAAAAGGTTCCGCGCGGGAACCGTTGGCACGACCGCGCGTTGACCAGCCGGCGAACCGCGACCGTAGGCGGACCCGCTCCGGAGGGGTGCATGAAACAGCACGAGCAGGCAGAGAAGACAACGGAGGCCGACGCCGTGGGCGTGGCTCCCGCCGCGCCGGGATCTGGCCAAGGCTCCGTCGAGCGGCGGGCGGCCGCACGGTTGAAACCCCAGGTCCAGGACCATATCGGGCGCCAGCTTCGGGCTGTGTACGACGACGTACTCAAGCAGCCCCTGCCCGACCGCTTTCGCGAATTGATGGAAAAGCTGGACCGGACGACGGGAGAGCGCGAATGACGAATCCCTCCCCTGCGATGAAGGCCGAACTGCTGGCGGCGATCCCCAGCCTGCGCGCCTTCGCGATGTCGCTGTCGGGCAACATGGACCGCGCTGACGATCTCGTGCAGGAGACCCTCGTCAAGGCCTGGAGCAACCTCGGTTCCTTCACCGAGGGAACCAACATGTCCGCGTGGCTTTTCACCATCCTGCGCAATTTGTTCTACTCGGAATACCGCAAGCGCCGGCGCGAGGTCGCCGATCCCGACGGCCAGTTCGCGGCCAAGCTGGCCTCGAGCCCGACTCAGAACGCCCACATGGACTTCCTGGACTTCAACGGAGCGCTGCAGCAGCTGTCCGCGGACCAGCGCGAGGCGCTGATCCTCGTGGGCGCATCCGGGATGTCCTACGAGGAAGCTGCGGAGATCTGCGGGTGCGCCGTCGGCACCATGAAGAGCCGGGTCAACCGGGCCCGCAATAGGCTGGCCACCTTGTTGTCCGTGCGTGGGGAAGAGGAGTTCGGACCCGAGCCGCAGTGGCAGGCCGGCATCGATTTCCGGGCACGCATGGCCGTCGGAGAATAGCCGCGCCGCTCCCCCCGCGTCGCAGCCGTCGACCGTCGTGACCGAATGGCCGGGTCCTGCCCGGCCATTCGTGTGTTCCGCGTCATGGGCCCATCTCCGTCACGTGCCTACGGAGAAATAGAGGATGACGCCCGCGATGATGGCGAGCCCGATGCCGCTAAACAGCACCGCCCGCACATTGTGACCCGACACTCCCTGGCGCGCCTCCGTCGTGTTGAGCTCGGTGTGTCCGTCTCTCGGATCGATATGTGGCATGGACATCCTCCTGCGGCTTGCCGGAAACGTCGCCGCACCGGAGGGGTTCCGAATCCGGCTTCGAGGAACCGTGTGGCCCCACGCGCGTTGGCAGCGGAACCTTCACCCAGGGGACCTGCTGATGCCGACGGACGCCCGCGCCGCGACCGCCCTGCCCTCGCGCGATCCCTTCCATTTTTCCAGGCCACCTGCCGCGGAGCCCACCACGCTTGGCGAGCAGGATCGGTTCATCCTGGACATCTTCCGCCTGCTTCGCCTGTTTCGGGAGCGCTACGACGAGGCGTTGCTCGCGCGCGCAGAAGCGCTCGCGGAGCGGCGGCTCGGGCCTGCCGCAGACGCCCTGATGGGGGCCGCGGTCATGCTCGACAACGAACTGCGCTGCCGCGGCGCCACGGCCTACGTGTCCGGCGACCCCGGCGACCCAGGGGCCGATGATGTCGAGGCGACGTTTCTCGCCCTCCTCGACGCCGCGGCCGAACGCGCCGAGGCCGTCGCGGCGAGGACGGCGGCCGCGCTCGGCGTGGATGACCACCGGCTCGTAACCCCGATGGCGGCGCGCCTCGTGGCCCTCGCAGCTCGCCCCGACGACATGCACAAGAGATCAGCGCCAGCGAGCCAGGCGACCGCTACAACAAAGCTGACGTCAAGGACTATGTTTGAATAGTGTTCAGCTCAAGTCATATCTTATTCGATGCACAATTCTGACAAATTGATCGTTTTCAAACGTGTTGCAATCCAGTAACACGCTGAACAACATGAGTTATAGTCGCATCAGAATACGAGTCGGCGAGTTGAATACGTGATGATGCAGCGGTAACGTCTGCCTCGACGTTTACGGATGTCATGACCAACAAGGAAAGTGACGATGACGCGTAAGTTCCTGCTTGCCTCGGCCGCGCTGGCCGTCCTCTCGGCCCCGGCCTTCGCGGCCGACCTGCCCAGCCGCAAGGTCGAGCCGGCGACGCCCGCCATCTACGCGCCGGTCTTCACCTGGACGGGCCTCTATCTCGGTCTGAACGCCGGCGTCGGCTTCAACCAGAGCAACAACGTCTCCGTGACGAGCCCCTTCGGCGTGACCACGGTCTACAGCCAGGGCAGCAATAACGGGTTCGTCGGCGGTGGCCAGGTCGGCTATAACTGGCAGACCGGGGCGCTGGTGTTCGGCGTCGAGACGGACATCCAGTATGCCGACCTCGGCCGCAAGCACGAGTTCGGCGGCTTCTATTACGGCGGCAGCTCCAGCAACTACTTCGGCACGGTCCGCGGCCGCGTCGGCTATGCCATGGACCGCACGCTCCTCTACGTGACCGGGGGTCTCGCCTATGGCGACATCGGCGGCACCTTCAAGAACGACACCAATGTCGGCTGGACCGTCGGCGGCGGCGTCGAGTACGCCTTCACCAACAACTGGACGGCCAAGCTGGAAGGCCTCTACGTCAAGATCGACCAGGGCTCCAACTACTTCGTCAACTCGGCCGGCTATACGGCCCGTGCCGACAAGAACAGCGATTTTGGCGTGGTCCGCGTCGGCCTGAACTACAAGTTCTGATCATTCCGCTTGGGTGTCCAGCGTTCAGACCCGGCGACCACGGTCGCCGGGTTTCTGCGTCTGTCGGCCGGACCTGACGGGAACAAACTCTGCTGCTCGTGCGTTGTGGCCGGACGTGGAAGCTTGAAAGCCACCCGACACAGGGCGGGGGCGCGTGGGGCATACCCTCTTCATGGACAGCGGGCAGCGATTTCATGAGCTTGCCGACGCCGCTCCCGTGCTGATCTGGCGGGCCGGACCGGACAGGACCTTCAATTATTTCAATATTCCCTGGCTCCGTTTCACCGGCCGCACGCTGGCGCAGGAAACTGGTGAAGGCTGGCTGGAGGGTGTCCATCCCGAGGACCGCCAGCGCTGCCGGGAGACGCTGGCCGGGGCCTTCGCGGCAGGGCAGGAATTCTCGCTCGACTTTCGCCTGCGCCGGCACGACGGCGCCTGGCGCTGGGTGCTGGATACCGGCCGCCCGTTCTACCAGGAGGACGGTGCGTTCGGCGGCTTCCTCGGGTCCTGCGTCGACATCACCGACCGCAAGGAGGCCGAGGTCAACGCCGCCCGCGCACTGGCCGACGCCCGGCGGGCGATACGGCAGCGCGACGTTTTGCTCGCGGAAGTGCACCACCGCGTCAAGAACAACCTGCAAGTGATTCTAAGCCTCCTCGCTTTGCGCGGCAGGCACCTCGAGAACGACAGCTGCCGCAGCGAGTTGGACAAGATCGGTCGCCGCATCCAGGCGATCGCCATCGTGCAGCAGGAGCTCCACGAGGACCAGGACGTCTCCAAGATCGGCATCAAGGACTATCTGGACCGGGTGACCCGGCCCCTAAACGTCCTGCACAGGGCTGACCGGATCCGCACCGAGGTAACCGGGGACGACCTTCCAATCGACCTCACCACGGCCGGGATCGTCGGCATGATGGCCGCCGAGATCCTCTCCAACGCCTATCTCCACGCCTTTCCCCAGGGAATCGGGCGGATCGCGATCCATGTCTCCCTGGACGCGGCCAGCGGACGACCTCGCGTGACCTTCTGCGACGACGGTCCCGGGTTCCCCGGGGAGCCCGCGGAGGCGATGCAGGGGATCGGGATGCTGCTGATCCGCAACCTGGCGCGGCAGGGCTCCATCACGCTCACGATCGAGCCAGGTCCCGGAGCGCGGCACGACCTCCTGCTGCCACGCCGATCCCTCGCGGGAGAGGGACAGACACCCTAAGCGGAGCAGATGGGGCGCTGTCCGGCGCCTCAGCCACGCTGGGCGAGCAGCCGCGCGATGGCGTCCTGCAGTTCGTTCATCAGGAAAGGCTTCGAGAGCTGCGCCATGGGGGGATCGAGCGGGTCGCCCCCTTGCAACCCGTCGACGGACCTGCCTGTGGCGAAGAGGACCGGCAGGGCCGGCGACCGGGCGCGCAACCGCCGGGCGAGTTCCAGGCCGGATACGTCGGGCAGGCCGACATCCGTCACCAAGAGGTCGACCTTCTCTGCTCCGGCGAAAAGCTGCTCGGCAAGCGCGCCGGAACCTGCCTCGAGGACGTCAAATCCGCATTCGTCGAGGATCTCGGCGATCGTCAGGGCGATCAGGGGTTCGTCCTCGACGAGCAGAACGGTGAGGCGGTCGGGGCCGCCACCGGAGTCAGTCATATGTCAGCCGGGTCCACACTTTCAGGTGGTCCCTTATACGCGGCGCTCACCACAGGGTCACGCCCTGATGGCCGTCGACGCTGATGCGTGGATCAGCCCTGCTCCCGGCGAATCTGCGCGAGCACGTAGCTCTGCCGCAGGCTCTCGACCAATTCCTCCTTGGTCATGGCTGACCACCCGTGCACGCCGAGATCGCGGGCAAAAGCGCGGAGATCCTCGACGATCGATGCGTTTTGGGCGGGGTCGAGCGGGTGGAAGGCCGGCATCTTGCGGTTCGGCAGAGGGAACGCGGGACGAGACATGGATGAAGAGCCCTCCTCGTCATCAGTGGACCACAGGAAAGGGCAAGCAAGATCGGGGCCGTTTGCCGACCCCCTTGCCCCTTCATTGGCCGAAGAACGTCGAAGAGGGCCGGCCGTTCCGCCCGGCGGAACCCGGTGCGGTGGCGCACGTTGAACCCCTCGATGATCGGATCGGACGGACGGAGCGCCGCGTGCGACCGGCCACGCCTCGTGGCGCGGCTGGCGCTTGCGCTCGCGCTCTCCGCCGCCTTGATTGGGGCGGCGATCTCTTCGCCAAGGGCCGCGTCGACGTCTCCCCTGCCAGCGATCGCGACGCCTTCGCTCGGCGGAACGCAATCCGACAAGACACCGAAGCCGCCCAGCGACCCGCGACAGGCCGCCGATTTCGTAGGCCGCCTCGACGACCGGCAGGCGCGCGCCGTGCTGCTGGAGACCTTGCAGCAGCATGCGACCCAGCCGGGCGAAACCGACAAGGAAGGGCTGGGCGAGGTTTTCGGGGAAGCTTCGCGGCAGCTGCAGGACGCAGGGACCCGGTTCGGCCTTCTCATCACCGCGTCCACCGAGTTCAGCCAGGCGCCCCGCCTGCTGAGCGAGCACCTCTCGCTCGGCGAGACCGGGGTCATCGGCTTCTCGGTGCGCCTTGTTTGCGTGGCGGCAGGCTCGCTTCTGGCGGAGTTCGTGCTGATGGCGCTGCTCGCCTGGATGTTGCGCCGGCCGCGGCCTCGCGGCCAGGCCCGGGTTGTGGCCTGGGGCGTTCGGGTGAGCGGCTTCGTCGCTTTCAGCGCCCTGGCGGCCGTGCTCGCGGTGACGCTGGCAGAGAGCCTGCCCGGGCAGCAGCAGCGGCTCCTCCTGCGTCTCTCCATCGCATTCTGGGCCGTCCGCGGAGCCGAGCTGCTGGCCCAGGCAGGCCTGGCGGGGTTTGCGGCGCCTTCGCGGCGCAGCCGCTTTGCGCCATCCGTCCCGGTCCCCATCAGCGGCGGCATCGCCACCCTGGCCTTCGGGGCGGTCGGGCTCGGCGTGATGCGGGAGGCCGGCGTCGACCATGACGTGCGCCTGCTGATCGGGTTCGGCCTCTGGACCCTCGCCTCGGCGCTCCTCCTTGCGGGCCTGGTGCAACTGGCCCGGCGCTTCGCCCCGCCGCCCCCTCAGCAGGGCTCGCCCACCGCCTGGCTGGCCGATCACTGGTTCGGGCTGGGGACCGCCCTCGTGACCTTCATCTGGCTCGCGACCCTCCTCGTCGCCGTGGGCGCCGGCATCCGCGCGCTCCGGGCAGGCGCCCTCACCATGCTGCTCGTCGGCTATGCACCAGCCCTGATGCACGCCGTGTCGCAGGGCCTGCGGCACCTGATGACCAGCCGGCAGGAGAGCCGGAGGCCGCGCGGCAGCGTGTGGGCGACCGCGCTGGTGCGCTGCTCGCGCATCCTCGTCCTGCTCGGCATCGGCTTCGTGCTGCTCGACATCTGGGACATCGACCCGATCGGGCTCGCAAGCGACCGCCTGGGCGAGGCGACCGTGCGCGCCGTGGTCAACGTGCTCTTCGTGATCCTGAGCGCCTACGTCGTCTGGGAACTCGTCAAGGCGATGGTGCGCGGCAGCGCGGCCTCGCAGGAGCGAGCCGAGCAGGAGGCCAGCGAGGAGCTCGGCGCGCCCCAGCCTGCGAGCCGCATGCAGACCTTCCTGCCGCTGCTCGAGAAGTTCCTGCTCGTCGTGGTGGTGGTCGTGGCCGGCCTCGCCGCCATGAAGGCGCTTGGCGTCGACACAGGTCCCCTGCTGGCCGGCGCCGGAATCGCCGGCATCGCGATCGGCTTTGGCGCGCAGACTCTCGTGCGCGACATCGTGTCGGGCATTTTCTTCCTGCTGGACGACGCGTTCCGGCTGGGGGAGTACGTCGAGATCGACCAGACCCGCGGCACGGTCGAGGGCATCTCCATCCGCAGCCTGCGCATCCGTCACCACCGGGGCGCGATCCACACGGTGCCCTTCGGCACGATCCAGCGGCTCACCAACTACAGCCGCGACTGGATCATCCTGAAGCTCGAGTTCCTGCTCGCCTTCGACACCGACCTCAAGAAGGTCAAGAAGATCGTCAAGCAGATCGGCGAGGAGATGCTGGAAGATCCCGAATACGGCCAGCACTTTCTGGAGCCCGTCAAGTCGCAGGGCGTGCGGCGCATGGAGCAGATCGGCATGGTCGTTGGCGTGAAGTTCATGGCCAAGCCCGGCGAGCAGTTCATCCTGCGCCGGGAAGTCTACCAGCGCGTCCGCGACGCCTTCGAGGAAAACGGCATCCGCTTCGCGAGGCCCCAGGTCGTCGTCCAGATGCCTTCCGGCGACACGCAGACCCTTGAACCCGAACAGGCAGACATCATCGCCGGCGCCGCCACCGAAGTCGCCATGCCGCCGGCGCCGCCGCCGGAGGAAAAGCGAAAGGCGGGCGGGAGAAGGTAGGCCCAAATGGGAGCGCAGGCCTCCGGCCAGCACCAATAAGGAAGGCCGGGAGGCCCGCGCTCGTCGAGAGCCGCTTGCGGTGAACTACTCCAGAACGACCCGCGCATTGACCCCGAGATCCGGACGCTCGCCCGTCAGCTTGGCCTGGACGAACTTCACGGCGAGCACGAGCGGATTGGACGGGGCGTCCCAGTACTCGGCCTCCTCCGGGCGGAAGCCCAGCAGGACGATGCGGGGGTCGTCCGGCCCCTGCGGCCAATAGGCGTCGACGGCGACGTTCCAGAGCGAGCGGATGAGCTCGCGGTCGCGGTTCACCTCCACCTCGCCGGACAGCGACACATAGGTGTGGCGGGTAGGGTCGGCGAAGAGCACGCAGGACTTGGGGTCGTCGCGCACCTCCTTTTCCTTGTGCGTCTCGGCGTCGCTCAAGAACCAGATGATGTTCTCGTCGCGCCGCGGGATGGCTGACATGGGTCGCCCGCGCATGCCCGCGCCGCACCGCGTGGTGAGCATGCCCACCTGCATGTCCTCGATCGTCTTCCAGATGAAATCCAGGTGCTTGCCATCGTTCTCGTCAGCGGCTGCGGACATGGCTCTCCTCCTCCTCCTCAAGAACGCAGGCCTCGCGGCCCGAAAGCGCATGGGAACGTTGCGGCTGCGCCCGAGGTTCCATCCCATCGGCTTGGGCTGGAGCGGAACCGCAGCCTTGCCCGGCACGTTCCCCTTTCGCCGCGTGGTGCGGCCCGGCCCCTGCCGCCAGACGGAGTCCCGCCCTTGTCCGAACCCCTCGACGATCCCGACGTTCCGCCGGCCCCCAAGGGGGTGCCGCGAAAATTCTGGCGGATGGCGCGGGGGTTCTGGAGCGGACAGAGCAAGCGGACGGCCTGGGCGCTCACCATCGGCGTATTGGCCTGCGTGATCGGCAACCTGCTCGTCCAGGTCGGGGCCAACCGCTGGAACAAGTACTTCTTCAACGCGCTCGAGAAGAAGGACGGCCATGCGCTTCTCACTGGCGTCGGCATCATCATCGGGCTCGCCGTCGTCGGCGCGCTCGTCGCGGTACTGCTCATCCATTTCCGCCTGCGTCTGCAGGTGCGCTGGCGGCAATGGCTGGCCGGCAGCCTGACGCGTCGCTGGCTGGAGAACCGGCGCTTCTACCAGCTCAACGTGATCGAGGGCGACCGCAGCAATCCCGAATACCGGATCGCCGACGACACGCGGATGGCGACCGAGCCGCTGGTGGAATTCGCCATCGGCCTGGTCAGCGCCGTCCTGATCGCGCTCACCTTCATCGGCATCCTCTGGGCGGTGGGCGGCAGCCTCGACGTCACGCTGATGGGCCGCGACATCCACATCCCCGGGTACATGGTCTGGGCGGTGATCCTCTATTCCGGCATCGCCTCCGCCAGCACCGTGCTGATCAGCCGGCCGCTGGTGCGCCGCGTGGAGCAGAAGAACGCCGCCGAGGGTCGCCTGCGCTACGAGCTCACCCGCGTGCGCGAGAGCGCCGAGACGATCGCCCTGATCGGCGGCGACGAGGACGAGCGGTCGCGGCTCGACCAGACCTTGGGCGAGGTCATCGCCCGCTGGATCCGCGTCATCAACCAGCAGGCGCGGCTCACCTGGGTCATCAACGGCAACGCCATCCTGGCGCCCGCCGTCCCGCTCCTGCTCGGAGCGCCCAAGTACCTCTCGGGCCAGATGTCGCTCGGCGACGTGATGCAGATCGCCACCGCCTTCTTCCAGGTGCAGGTGGCGCTGAACTGGGTGGTGGAGAACGCCATCCGCATCGCCGAATGGATGGCATCGGCCCAGCGCGTCGTGGAGCTGGACGGTTCGATGGACCAGCTCGACCTCGACGTCGCCGGCGACGAGGCGACTATCGAGCTCGGCGAGGCGCCCGACGAGCGCCTCCACCTGCAGGATCTCTCCGTTCGGCTGCGCAACGGGAGAGCCATGATCGAGGACGCCGACCTCACGATCGAGCGGGGCGCCAAGATCCTGGTGAAGGGCGACAGCGGCTCGGGCAAGAGCACCTTGATCCGCGCCATGGCGGGTCTGTGGCCCTGGGGCTCGGGTCGCGTGCTGCGGCCGAAAGGCTCGAGCATCAGCTTCATGCCGCAGCGTCCCTACGTGCCCCTCGGAACGCTGCGGACGGCCCTGCTCTATCCGGAGGCCGACCGCGATGTGTCCGACGAGGCGCTCGTCGCCGCGTTGCGGCGCACCGGCCTCTTCCATCTCGCCGACCGGCTGGACCATGAGGACCAGTGGGGGAGGATCCTGTCCGGCGGCGAGCAGCAGCGCCTCGCTTTCGCGCGGCTGATCCTTGCTCCCCCCGATATCGTCATCATGGACGAGGCGACTGCGGCGCTCGACGAGGCGAGCCAGGCCTCGATGCTCGACCTCTTCCTGCACGAGCTCTCCGGCAGCACGCTCGTCAACGTCGCGCACCGCCCGGGGCTGGAGGCCTGGCACGACGGCGAGATCCACCTGCGCCGTGAGGGAGGCACGGGATCGGCGCGCGCGAGCCAGCGCAGGTTCTCAAAGTGGTGGCGCTCCCTGCCCTTCGTCAGCCGCCGCAGCGACCTCGAGACCGCGCCGGCCGACGGCCTGCCTGGAGCGCCTCCGCCCCCGAGATCCCCCAGCCGCGAGCCCGATCGCGTGCCCTGAAAAAACTTTCAGGTCCCGGGGAACCCCGCGCGCATGGGGACGTTAATGGCGTGTCAGTGATGGACGGGACGCGGAATGCCCCCTCCCCGACCCTCCATGACCGCCTCAAGGCCCGCAACGGTTCGCCGTTGCGGGCTTTTTCTTGTCGGGTGCGCCGCCGGACCGGATGGAACGGTCCCCATGATCAAGCGTTGCCGTGCCACAACCCATGGGCTCCGGCCCTCCCCGCACAGACGAGGTGAAAGAATGTTCGGAAGCAGCACCCGCATCTCCGACGTCTCTTCGGAGATCGACACCCTGCGCTCGGACCTGTCCCGCCTGGCGAGCGCCGTGGGCAGTCTCGTGAGCGACCAGGCCCGCTCGACGTCGAACGACGCGCAGAGCGCCTGGTCGAACTTCGGCAAGGCGTTCTCCTCGCGGGCGTCCGACGCCTACGACAAGGCGTCGCGCTGGTCGAGCCGCGGCTCCGACATGGCTTCCGATGCCGCCGACAGCCTGCAGAAGGCGAATTCCCATCTCGAGGACACGATCGAGCGCAACCCGATCGCTGCGGTGCTGATCGCCGCCGGCATCGGCCTCGCCATCGGTCTCATGAGCCGGGCCAAGTCGTGATCGAGCTCCTGCGGCCTTACATCCATTCGGTGGTCGACCCGATCAAGGAATCGGTCTCGCGGGCCGTGACGAGCGCCGTGGAACTGCTGGTGGCGGGCCTCCTCGGGCTCGTCTGCCTGGGCTTCCTCGTGGCGGCGCTGGAGATCTGGTTGTCGGAACGCTATGGAGCGCTGACCGCGACCCTGATCCTCGCAGGCGTCTTCTTCGTCCTGGCCCTGATCGTCCTGGTCATTCGCCTCGCCGGCGACTCGTCGGCCCGCGCCAAGGCCGAGAAGGCCGCACGCGACCGGGCCGAGGAGCGCAAGCGCAGCGCGGTGAGCACCCGGTCGATCGTCACCACGATCGCCAATCTCGCGCCGCTGCTGCCGCTTGTGCGCCGGCGGCGCGGGGACGACGCGACCGGGACGGCGCGGCGCGCCGCGGCTCGGGCGGAGACGGGGACGCGGCGTACCCTCGACGAGATCGAACACGAGGCGCAGCGCGCGGCCGCCCTCGTCTCCGATCGCGCGCGTTCCGCCACCAAGAGGAGCCGCAAGGCGGTGCGCGAAGGCATGGGCACGTTCGGCCCCTGGACCATCATCGCCGTCGCCACCATGGGCGGCGTCATCAGCAGCATGGCCTGGCGCCGCATGCGGCGCTGACGCCGAGGGAGACCAATTTCGTCATTGCAAGCGAAGCGAAGCAATCCAGTCCTGCCCGGGCATGGATTGCTTCGTCGCTAGGCTCCTTCGCAATGACGGGAGAGACGAAAACGGGCCCCGCAGGGCCCGTTCGTCGTTCTGGCGAGGTGCCGGCTGGCTCAGACGGCCACGCGGGTGCGGCGGTGGCTGCGCTGGTCGAAGAACAGGGCCTGGCTGATCACGGCCTTGATGGTCTCGGCCCGGAAGGGCTTGGTGATGAGGAAGGCCGGTTCCGGCCGCTCGCCCGTCAGGAAGCGCTCGGGGTAGGCGGTGACGAAGATCACCGGCACCTCGAAGCTCGACAGGATGTCGTTGACGGCGTCCACGCCCGAGCTGCCGTCGGCGAGCTGGATGTCGGCCAGCACGAGGCCTGGCGTCTGCCGGCTGACCACCTCCCCGGCCTCGCGGCGGGTCCGCGCGACGCCCACGACGTTGTGGCCCAGGCTGGTGACCAGCGATTCCAGGTCCATGGCGATGATGGGCTCGTCCTCGATGATCAGGACGTCGGTGGTGATCTGCTGGGCGATCTCGCGCCCGGCGTCGTGCACGAGCGCGTGCACGTCCTCGGGGGAGCGGTCCATGGCCGCCGCGATCTGCTCAGTGTCCAGCCCCTCCACCGAGCTGAGCAGGAAGGCCACGCGGGCCGGCGGCGTGAGCGCGGCGAGGTTGCGCCGGGCGCTCCCCAGCTGGGCGAGGCTCTGGGGCGTGTCCGCGGCCTGGTTCAGGCTGATCGAGTTCCACACCTTCAGGAACGCACGATAGAGCGCGACACGCGGCTCGAGTTGCTGGTCGAAGCTCGCGGGATCGGCGATCAGAGCTTCGAGGGTCGCCATGGCGTAGGCATCGCCCCCCTGCTGCGTTCCCGTGAGAGCACGGGCGAAACGCCTCAGATACGGCAGATGCGGTGCGATGGCCTGAGCAATGGACACGGGCGCCCTCCTTGGAACCGCGACGGAGTTGTGGGATTCATTCCGGCCAACAACGCGCCGGTTCGGGTTGGGTTCCGTCCGCTTCGGAACCGACGTCCATGCGGGGCGTTGAGCAGCGGACATCCACGAACGTGTAGCCGCTCGATGAAAAGGCAAGCCGGACACGACCGTGGAGATGTGAATGTCGAACGGGCAAGATGGACATGGCTCAGATGAAGAAGAAAAAAAGGTTGGTCCGTCAAATGCCGACTTTGGTGATGACGAAAGCCGATCGTCTGGCAGTCTGAACGCCGCCGACATGGCGGGATGCTCGCCGGCTTTCCCTGTGATCGCTGAGGGAGGAGCGGCGATGCCGATCCAGAGCGCTCAGGAGGGCGGGCAGATCCTTCCGTTCGAATCCATGGTCCAGGGCCATATCGGCCGGCAACTCAGGGCGCTCTATGACGACGTCCTGTCCCAACCCATCCCCGACCGCTTCCTGGACCTGCTCCGGAAGCTGGACGAGGGCAGCGAACCGGGCGACGATCCCGGCAAAGAGGGCTAGATGGACGATCAAGGCGTCGACAACTCGGCCCAGATGAAGCAGGACCTCCTGAAGGCCGTGCCCGCGTTGCGCGCCTTCGCGATGTCACTCTGCGGCAATCCCGACCGTGCTGACGACCTTGTGCAGGAAACACTCCTGAAGGCCTGGGCCGGCCGGGCCTCCTTCACCCCGGGGACGAACGTATCGGCTTGGCTGTTCACGATCCTGCGCAACGTCTTCTATTCCGACCACCGCAAGCGCCGCCGCGAAGTGGAGGACGCGGAGGGCCAGCTCGCCGCCCGCCTCGCGACCCATCCCGCGCAGGAAGGCCACATGGACATGGTCGACTTCCGCGAGGCGCTACAGCATCTGCTGCCGGACCAGCGTGAGGCGCTGATCCTCATCGGGGGTTCCGGGCTCTCCTACGAGGAAGCCGCCGAGATCTGCGGCTGCGCCGTCGGGACGATCAAAAGCCGCGTCAACCGCGCCCGGAACCGGCTGGCCGAGCTCCTGTCGGTGAAGTCGTCGTCCGAGTTCGGCCCCGAGGCTGCATGGCGCCCGGCGCTCTCGGCGCAGGGCGGCGGCACCGAGGACTAGGGCCACCAGGGAGCGCGGGCCTCCAGCCCGCACTCCTTGCCTGTTCAAAAAAGCGGGCCAATGGCCCGCTCTCCGAGCTTGCTCACTCGCACACCTCGCGGCGGACCATGCGCCAGCCATAGCCGTCGACCCAGACCCGGCGGCGCGTAACGTAGCATTCCTCGTCGGACACGGCCGGGCCGCGCTCCTCGTAGATCATGCCGCCGGGCGACGTGACGGTGCGCGGTTGGCTGGCGGCGCCGAGCGCTGCGCCCAGCGCGAGCCCGCCCACGGCGCCCGCAGCGGCTGCGGCGTTACGGCCCTCGGAACCCTGCGCGGGCGCGCCGGCGAGCATGGCGGCGAGCGCCGCGAGGGTGAGCGGGACGTTCAGCATCCTGATCGGTCGCATCATGTACCTCCTGTTCCAAGGCGGCGGTTCCGGTGCGGGCCGGCTCCAGCCGCGGTCGAGATCGGGAGGACAAACGTGCGACGCTCCACGCTGTTCCGGCACTATAATACATACCAGAATGTGGAATAAAAAATTCCACGTCTCCAGACGTTGCTTTTTTCTAAAGAACATTCCACGATGGGGTTCATCGAGGGAGACCCCCATGCCGACCATCATCCAGCTCCGGAAAGCCCGCGACCTCCTCCTGTTCGCCGGCTCCGTCCTGCTGATCCTGTTCGTGACAGTGGCCGCCCATGCGCAGACGACGATCCTCAACGTGTCGTATGACCCGACGCGCGAGCTCTACAAGGCGATAAACCAGGCTTTCATTGCCGACTGGAAGGCGAAGACGGGCGAGACGCTGACCATCCGCCAGTCACACGGCGGCTCGGGCGCGCAGGCCCGCACAGTCATCGACGGCATCGACGCCGCCGTCGTGACGCTGGCGCTCGCAGCCGACATCGACCAGATCGCCGCGCGCACGGGCAAGATCCCCGCTGACTGGCAGAAGCGCCTGCCCAACAATTCCTCGCCCTATACCTCGACGATCGTGTTCGTCGTGCGCAAGGGCAACCCCAAGGCCATCAAGGACTGGGACGACCTCGTGAAGCCCGGCGTGGCCGTGATCACGCCGAACCCCAAGACCTCGGGCGGGGCGCGCTGGAACTACCTTGCGGCCTGGGGCTATGCGCTCGAGAAGAACAAGGGCGACGAGAAGGCCGCGCAGGACTTCGTCACCGCCCTCTTCAAGAACGTGCCGATCCTCGACACCGGCGCTCGCGGGTCCACCGTCACCTTCTCGCAGCGCGCGCAGGGCGACGTGCTCGTCGCCTGGGAGAACGAGGCCTTCCTGACGCTGCAGGAATTCGGGGCGGACAAGTTCGAGATCGTGGTGCCTTCCGTCTCCATCCTGGCCGAGCCGCCCGTGGCGCTCGTCGACGGCAACGTCGATGCCAAGGGAACACGCAAGGTGGCCGAGGCCTACCTGAATTACCTCTACACACCTGCCGCCCAGGCGATCATCGCCAGGAACTTCTACCGCCCGACCACCCCCGAGGCGGCCGCAAAGGAGGACCTGGAGCGGCTTCCCAAGCTCCGGCTCTTCACGATCGACCAGGTTTTCGGCGGCTGGGCCAAGGCGCAGAAGACGCACTTCGACGATGGCGGTGTCTTCGACGCCATCCAGAAAGCCGTGGCCAAGTAGCACCCGGCGAGGACGCTTTGGCGCAGGACATGCAAAGCGAGACCGCATGAGCGACATCGCCGCCCCCCGGCTCGCAGCGGCCCGCCCCAGGCGGGCCTCTTGGCGTCTGCGCGAACCGAGCGTGCTTCCGGGCTTCGGGCTCTCCTTCGGGCTGACGCTGTCCTGGCTCGGTCTCATCGTGCTGATCCCCCTTGCGGCCCTGATGCTCAAGGCCTCGGCTCTGGGGCTGGACGGCCTGTGGGGCATCGCCACGCAGTCGCGCGTGCTCGCCGCGCTTCGCGTCACGTTCGGCATTTCCTTCGCCGCGGCGGTAATCGACGCGGTTTTCGGCGTGATCGTCGCCTGGGTGCTTTCGCGCTACGACTTCCCCGGCCGCAAGCTGCTGGACGCGATGGTGGACCTGCCCTTCGCATTGCCGACCGCCGTCGCGGGCATCGCGCTCGCCGCGCTCTATGCCCCGAACGGCTGGATCGGCAGCCTCCTGGCCCCGCTCGGCATCAAGGTCGCCTTCACCCCGCTCGGCATCCTCGTTGCGCTGGTCTTCGTCGGCCTGCCCTTTGTCGTGCGCACGGTGGAGCCCCTGATCGCCGAGCTCGACCGCGAGCAGGAGGAGGCCTCAGCTACCCTCGGCGCGTCGCGCGGCCAGACCGTCGCGCGCGTGATCCTGCCCGCCTTGCTGCCGGCCATCCTCACGGGGTTCGCGCTCTCCTTCGCCCGCTGCATCGGCGAGTACGGCTCGGTGATCTTCATCGCCGGCAACATGCCCTACGTCAGCGAGATCGTGCCGCTGCTCATCGTCGTGAAGCTGGAGGAATACGACTATGTCGGCGCCACCGGCATCGCCACGATCATGCTGGCCGTCAGCTTTGCGCTGCTGCTGGTCATCAACCTCCTGCAGGCCTGGACGCGCCGGAGGCTCGGCCATGCGTAGCGCAGCACTCTGGAGCGCGGGCCTCCCGGCCCGCTCTGTCGTGACGCGAGGTGCGGGCCGGAGGCCCACGCTCCGAACGGGGCCACGTCCATGAGCGCGGTGCCGCAAACTCCGTTGCGCAAGGTCGGGCGCGTCGAGCCAGTCAGCGAGGGGCCGCTCGCCAAGGGCCTGCTCATCGCCATCGCGGTCGGCTTCCTCGGGCTCTTCCTGCTGATGCCGCTCGCCGTCGTCTTCACCGAGGCGCTGAAGCAGGGTTTCGGGGCCTACTGGGAGACGTTCCAGGATCCCGACGCCCAGGCGGCGATCCGGCTCACGCTGACCGTCGCCGCCATCGCCGTGCCGCTCAATGCAGCCTTCGGCATCGCGGCCGCCTGGGCCATCGCGAAGTTCGACTTTCGCGGCAAGAGCCTGCTCATCACCCTGATCGATCTGCCCTTCTCGGTCTCGCCCGTGGTCTCGGGCCTCGTCTACGTGCTGCTCTTCGGCGCGCAGGGCCTGCTGGGGCCCTACCTGAAGACAACCGGCCTGCAGATCATCTTCGCGGTGCCCGGCATCGTGCTCGCCACGATCTTCGTCACCTTCCCCTTCGTCGCACGCGAACTCATCCCGCTGATGCAGGAGCAGGGCACGGCGGACGAGGAGGCGGCGATGACGCTGGGCGCCTCCGGCTTCCGCACCTTCCTCACCATCACGCTCCCCAACATCCGCTGGGGCCTGCTCTACGGCGTCCTGCTCTGCAATGCCCGTGCGATGGGCGAGTTCGGCGCCGTCTCCGTCGTTTCCGGCCACATCCGCGGCCTCACCAACACGATGCCGCTGCACGTGGAGATCCTGTACAATGAATACAATTTCGTCGCCGCCTTCGCAGTCGCCTCGCTCCTCGCCCTCCTTGCCCTCGTCACCCTCGCGGCCAAGGCTGTCCTCGAGTGGCGCTACGGTGACGGCCTTTCCGGAGCACGGCGCCATTAATGCCGAGCGCGCCGCTCGGCTCGACCGGAGGGGGCGCTTGGACATCCGCATCGCCGGCATCGGCAAGCGCTTCGGCGCCCAGTCCGCGCTCGAGGGCGTCGACCTCGACATCGGCCATGGCGAGCTGCTGGCTTTGCTCGGCCCCTCGGGCTCCGGCAAGACGACGTTGCTGCGCATCATCGCCGGCCTCGAGCCACAGGACGAGGGCGTCGTGCTGCTCGGCGGCGAAGACGCCAGTCATGTACGCGTGCAGGACCGTGGCGTGGGCTTCGTCTTCCAGCACTATGCGCTCTTCAAGCACCTGACCATTTTCGAGAACGTGGCCTATGGCCTGCGCGTGCGCCCGCGCGCCAAGCGGCCTTCCGAGGCCGAGATCGGCTGGCGCGTGCGCGAACTGCTCGACCTCGTCCAGCTCCAGGGGCTGGAAAGGCGTTATCCGCGGCAGCTCTCCGGCGGCCAGCGCCAGCGCGTGGCGCTGGCCCGTGCGCTCGCCATCGAGCCGCGCGTGTTGCTTCTCGACGAGCCCTTCGGCGCGCTCGACGCCAAGGTGCGCAAGGAACTGCGCCGCTGGCTGCGCGACATCCACCACCGCACCGGCCAGACCACGATCTTCGTCACGCACGACCAGGACGAGGCGCTGGAGCTCGCCGACCGCGTCGCCATCCTCAACCGCGGGCGCATCGAGCAGGTCGGCACGCCCGACGAGATCTACGATCACCCCTCTTCCGCCTTCGTCACGGCCTTCGTCGGGGAATCCGCCTCGGTGCCGGTCGAGGTCGCCGGCGGCGAGGTCCACCTCGGCGAGGCGCGCCTCTCGGTCCCGGCGGGCGACGTGCCGGCCGGCGCGGCGCTGCTCTACCTGCGCCCATCGGAGACACGAATCGTGCCGGCCGGCGACGGCGCGCTTCCCGGCCGCATCGTCGGCATCCGCCGCACGCCCTCGGGCCGGCGCGCCGAAATCGCCGTCGAGGGCGCTTCCGCGATCGTCGAGGTCGACGGGGTGCCGCAGGCCGCGGCCGTCGGCACTCTCATCGGACTCTCGCTCGATCGCGCCCGCCTCTTCCCCGCCCCGCGCGGCTGACCTCGCATCGCATTGGACTGCATCATGAAGCTCATCGTCACCGACCATGCCGGCGTCACCCACGACCTCGAGGCCCTGGAGGGCTGGCGGGTGATGGAGGTGATCCGCGACTGGGGGGTCGGCATCAAGGGCGAGTGCGGCGGCGCCTGCGCCTGCGCGACCTGCCACGTCTATGTCGACCCCGCCTGGACCGGCCGTCTCGTGCCCCCGACCGGCGAGGAGATCGACCGGCTCGACGAGGCCATGCTGGTGGACGAGACGAGCCGCCTGTCCTGCCAGATCCTCATGTCCGACGAACTCGACGGCCTGCGCGTGACGCTCGCCCCCGGATCCGAGCCGGAGGGTGTGGCAAGGCGCGATGCGGCCTAAGTCGCCAGCCTCTGCATTCGCCGCCTCCCTCCCCCTTGAGGGGAGGGATGAAGGGTGGGGGGCGCATGGGGCGCGAACCACGGCCGACGAACTGGCCCGACGGCCCCCCATCACCTTACCCCTCCCCTCGAGTGGGAGGGGGATCGGCTGGCGACGTACCTCGAACCCACCCTTCCCTCTGCGCACCCGCCATGCGAAAGCAGGAGCCGGACAGGCTTCCCAAGTCATCGCGCGTCGTGTAATGTGAAATAGAATAATTTACTCCTTGAAACTGTGAAATGAGCAGGCTAAAGTACTTCCCAGTCACCTATGCGGTGGCCGGCAGGACCATCGTCCTCGCCGGCGGAGGAGAGCCTGCGCTCAACAAGCTGCGTCTCCTTCTTCGCAGCGAGGCCACGATCCGCGTGATCTCGCCCGACCTTGAGCCCCCGGTCACGGCCCTGGTAGCCGAGCATGGCCTGGAGCACGTCCCGCGCGAGCTGCTGCCCTGCGATCTCTTCGGTGCGGTGCTGCTCTTCGCCGGGACGGGGAACGAGGCGCTCGACGCCCGCTACTCACACATGGCGCGGGCCGCTGGCGTTCCCGTCAACGTAGTGGACCGCCCTCACCTCTCCGATTTCGCCATGCCGGCTCTCGTGGACCGCGCGCCGATCGCTGTGGCGATTTCGACCGACGGTCTCGCGCCAGTGCTTGCGCAGCGCGTCCGCGCGCAGGTGGAGGCTCTGCTCGCCCCGGAATTCGGCCGGCTGGGCGAACTCGCCCGCGCCATTCGCGAGAGCGTGATGGAGAAGCTCGACGGCCCGTCTCCCCGCCGCCGTTTCTGGTCCCGGCTGTTCGACGGTCCCCATGCGAGCCGCGCCCTGGCGGGAGATGTCGACGGCGCCGCCGCGGCGGCGCTGGCAGAGCTCGACGGCGAAGGCCCGCCGGCCCATGGCGAGGTCTGGCTGATCGGCGCCGGTCCGGGCTCGGCCGACCTCATCACCCTGCGCGCCCAGCGGCTGCTGCAGGCCTGCGACGTCGTGGTGCACGACCAGCTCGTGCCGCGCGAGGTCATCGACATGGCCCGGCGCGACGCCGAGCGCATCTGTGTCGGCAAGGCAAAGGGCGACCATTCGGTCCAGCAGGCGGAGATCGACGCCCTCATCGTCCGCCTCGCCCGCGAGGGCAAGCGCGTGGCGCGGCTGAAGTCCGGCGACCCCATGATTTTCGGCCGCGTCGGCGAGGAGCTCGCCGCGCTGCGCGCCGCCGGCATCCACCACCAGGTCGTGCCCGGCATCACCGCAGCGCTCGCCGCGGCCGCGGACGCCAAGGTGCCACTGACTTTGCGCGGCGTCGCCCCCAGCCTCGCCATCGCCACGGCGCACGGCGCCAACGGCTCCGACCCGATGGGATGGACCGAGGTGGCCCGAAGCGGCGGCACCATCGCCGTTTACATGGGCAAGAGCGCGGGCGCGCTGATCCGCGACCGCCTCGTCGAGGCGGGCCTCGCTGAAACCATCCCCGTCATCGCCGTCGAGAATGCCGGCCGGCCCAGCCGCCGCATCCTGTCCGGCACGGTGGCCGACCTGCCGGCCCTGAGCGAGCGGCCGGACCTGCCGGGCCCCGTGATGATCCTGGCCGGGCCCGCCATGGCCGCGGCCGACCTCGACCTCGCCGAAGTGATCGCGCGCGCCCTGTCGGCTGCCGCCTGAGGACACCATGAGCAAGAAGCCGAAGATCTTCGTCCCCCAGGCCGCCACGGCCAACGACGCCACCGACGGCCTCGTCGTGTTCCGCGCCCCGAACGGCGCCTGGGTGCACGAGCTGTCGCGTGCGTTCGTCGCGGAGACGCAGGACGCGGCCGAGACGCTGCTCGCCATGGCCCAGCTCGACGCCACCGAGAACAAGGTGGTCGAGCCCTACCTCATTGACGTCGCGCGCGAGGGGGACCGCTTGCGTGCGCTGAAGTTCCGTGAGGCGATCCGCGCCGAAGGGCCGACGGTGGGCTTCGCCCTCGTCGCCTTGTCCTCCTGACACCCCCCGAGAGCCGCCAGGGAATCCCTCATGTACCGCTATGACGAATTCGACCGGCAGTTCGTCCAGGAGCGCACCGCGGAGTTCGCGGACCAGGTACAGCGTCGCCTCTCGGGCGAGCTGACGGAGGACCAGTTCAAGCCGCTACGGCTGATGAACGGCGTCTACCTACAGCTGCACGCCTACATGCTGCGCATCGCCATCCCCTATGGCACGCTCTCCTCGCGCCAGATGCGCAAGCTCGCCTTCATCGCGCGCACCTACGACAAGAACTACGGCCACTTCACCACGCGCCAGAACCTGCAGTTCAACTGGATCGCGCTGAAGGACGTGCCGGAGATCCTGGCTCACCTCGCCGAGGTGGAGATGCACGCCCTGCAGACCTCCGGCAACTGCATCCGCAACGTCACGGCGGACCATTTCGCCGGCGCAGCCGCCGACGAGGTCGCCGATCCCCGGCCCTATGCCGAGATCCTCAGGCAATGGTCCTCCATCCACCCCGAGTTCACCTACCTGCCCCGCAAGTTCAAGCTCGCCGTCACCGGCGCGCCGAACGACCGGGCGGCCATCCAGGTCCACGACATCGGGCTCGAAGTGAAGAAGGACGCCTCGGGCGCGATCGGCTTCGCCGTCTGGGTGGGCGGCGGCCAGGGCCGCACGCCGCTCGTCGCCAGGAAGGTGCGAGACTTCCTGCCCGAGAGCGAGCTTCTGGCCTACTGCACGGCGATCCTGCGCGTCTACAACCTGCATGGCCGGCGCGACAACAAGTACAAGGCGCGCATCAAGATCCTGGTCCACGAGACCGGCATCGAGGAGATCACCCGCGAGATCGAGGCCGAGTACGAGGCCATCAAGGCGTCCGGCGTGCCGCTGGCCCTCCCCAAGGAGGAGATCGACCGGATCGCCGCCTATTTCACCCCGCCGGCCTATGACGCCCTGCCCGCCCGCTCAGACGCCTTCGAGCGCGCCAAGGCCGTGGATCCGGCGCTGGCCGCTTTCGCCGAGCGCAACGTCACGGCCCACAAGCAGGCGGGCTACGGCGTCGTCACCATCTCGCTGAAGCCGATCGGCCTGCCGCCGGGCGACGCCACGGCGGAGCAGATGGAGGTCGTCGCCGACCTCGCCGAGCGCTACTCGGACGACGAGCTGCGCGTGAGCCACGAGCAGAACCTGGTGCTCCCGCACGTGAAGCTCGACGATATCCCCGTCGTCTTCGCCGAGTTGCAGAAGGCGGGCCTCGCGACGGCCAATGCCGGCTTCATCACCGACATCATCGCCTGCCCCGGCCTCGACTATTGCGCGCTCGCCAATGCCCGCTCCATTCCGGTCGCACAGCGCCTCTCCGAGCGCTTCGCCGATCCGGCCCGCCAGCGCGACATCGGCGACCTCAAGATCAAGATTTCCGGCTGCATCAATGCCTGCGGCCACCACCACGTGGGCCACATCGGCATCCTGGGCGTGGACCGCAAGGGCGAGGAATTCTACCAGATCACGCTGGGCGGCACGGGCGACGAGACCTGCTCGATCGGCGAGATCGTGGGCAAGGGATTTTCGTCGGAGGACGTCGTCGACGCCGTCGAGACGGTGGTGGACACCTATCTTCGCCTGCGCAAGGACCCGTCCGAGACCTTCCTTGCCGCGTTCCGCCGGCTCGGTGAGGCCCCGTTCCGGGAGGCGCTCTATGCCGTCGCTGCATGACCTCGCGGCGGCGCCTGCCGCCCCCTCCCCGCTGGCGGCCAAGGCCGCCCGCCTCAGTGCGGCCCATGGAGACCGCACGGCCGCCGAGCTGATCGCCATCGCCGCGCGCGACGTAGCGCCCGGACGCACCGCGCTCGTGACGAGCTTCGGCGCGGAGTCCGCGATCCTGCTCCACCTTGTGGCGCAGGTGGACCGCGCGCTGCCTGTCGTCTTCGTCGACACGCTGCGTCTCTTCCCGGAGACGCTGGCCTATCGCGACGACCTCGTCGCCCGCCTTGGCCTCACCGACGTACGCACCGAGTCTCCCTCCCGCGGTGACGAAGAGCGGCTCGACCCGCTCGGGGCGCTTTTCGTCACGGACGCCGATGCCTGCTGCGGCTTCCGCAAAGTGGAGCCGCTCGCCCGCGCGCTGGAGCCCTTTGATCTGTGGATCAGCGGCCGCAAGCGCTACCAGGCCTCGACGCGCGCCGCCCTCCAGCCCTTCGAGGCCGACGGCGAGCGCCTGAAGCTGAACCCGCTTGCCGACTGGTCGGCCAGCGACTGCGTCGTCTATCTCCGCGCGACCGGCCTGCCGCCCCACCCACTGGTGGCGAAGGGCTATCCCTCCATCGGCTGCACGCCCTGCACCACGCCCGTCGCGGAGGGCGAGGACACCCGCGCCGGCCGCTGGCGCGGCCAGGGCAAGACGGAGTGCGGCATCCATCTCGGCGCAGCGGCGCCCATCGCGCGAGGCGCCTGATGACGTTGTGGAAGAACGGCGCCTTCGTCGCCGAGACCTGGCGCTTCCCCGCCGCCGACGAGCCCGTGGGCGACGGCCCCGTCGCCGTCGGCCGCGACCGTTTCCTCGCCGAGCGCGAGGCCCTCGTGGCCCGGAACGCCGACCTCGGCCTCGTGCTGCAGTCCGGCGAGGGGCTGGAGGGGCTTGAGGACGACATCCATCGGTTCCGGCTGATCGTTCTCGTCATTCCCCGCTATACGGACGGCCGCAGCTATTCGACCGCCGCCATCCTGCGGGAGCGCTTCGGATATACGGGCGAGATCCGCGCCACCGGCGACGTGCTGCGCGACCAGATCCCGCTCATGCTCCGCTGCGGTATCGACGCGCTGGAGGTCGTGAACGAGCCGACCAGGAAGGCGCTGGAGGACGGCAAGGTCCGCGGCGTCACGGTCCACTACCAGCCGACCGTGGTCGACGCGGCGCGGCAGCCGCCGGCCGGCACGCGGCCCTGGCTGCGCGTGGGCGGAGGGCCGCGCCCATGAGCATCGCCCCCGTCCTTGATCCTCGGCCGGCGACGGCCGAGATGCTGCGTCCCCGCCTCACCCCGCATCTCAAGCGGCTGGAGGCCGAGGCGATCCACATCATCCGCGAGGTGGCGGCGGAGTTCGCCAACCCGGTGATGCTGTATTCGATCGGCAAGGACAGCGCGGTGATGCTTCACGTCGCGATGAAGGCCTTCTGGCCGGCCAAGCCGCCCTTCCCGCTGCTGCACGTCGACACGACCTGGAAGTTCCGCGAGATGATCGCCTTCCGGGACGAGACCGCGCGCCGCCTCGGCCTCGACCTGATCGTCCATATCAACCTGGACGGCGTGGCCGCGGGCATCAACCCGTTCGCCTCGGGCTCCGCGGTCCACACGCAGGTGATGAAGACCGAGGCTCTCCGCCAGGCGCTGGACAAGCACGGGTTCGACGCCGCCTTTGGCGGCGCGCGCCGCGACGAGGAGAAGAGCCGCGCCAAGGAACGCATCTTCTCCCATCGCACGGCCGGCCATGCCTGGGAGCCGCGCAACCAGCGCCCCGAGCTCTGGCGGCTCTACAACACGCGCCTGCACAAGGGCGAATCCATGCGGGTCTTCCCGCTCTCCAACTGGACCGAGGCGGACGTCTGGGCCTACATCATGGCCGAGGACATCCCCGTCGTGCCGCTCTATTTCGCCAAGCCCCGCCCCGTGGTGGAGCGGGACGGCGCGCTGATCATGGTCGACGACAAGCGCATGCCGCTCGCTCCCGGCGAAACGCCGCGCATGGAGACGGTCCGCTTCAGGACGCTCGGCTGCTACCCGCTGACGGGCGCGGTCCACTCCTCGGCGGACACGCTGGAAGCCGTCGTTGCGGAGGTGCTGGGCTCGACGGTGTCGGAGCGGCAGGGCCGCGTGATCGACAAGGACGAGCAGGCCTCTATGGAGCGTAAGAAGCGCGAGGGCTATTTCTGATGACGGCCCTCGCCTCGCTGCCCTCGTCCCAGCCCATCGCGAACAGCAGGAGCCTGCTGCGCTTCCTCACCTGCGGCTCCGTCGACGACGGCAAGTCGACCCTCATCGGTCGCCTCCTCGTCGAGGCCAAGGCCGTGTTCGAGGACCAGGTCTCGGCGCTGGAGAAGGATTCCCGCCGTCACGGCACCACGGGCGAGGACATGGACCTCGCCCTCCTCGTGGACGGCCTGGAGGCCGAGCGCGAGCAGGGCATCACGATCGACGTCGCCTACCGGTTCTTCGCCACGCAGCGGCGCTCCTTCATCGTGGCCGACACGCCCGGCCACGAGCAGTACACGCGCAACATGGCGACGGGCGCCTCGACGGCCGACCTCGCGGTGCTGCTGATCGATGCGCGCAAGGGCGTGCTCACCCAGACGCGCCGCCACGCCATCATCGCCTCGCTGCTCGGCATCCGGCACGTCGTGCTCGCGGTCAACAAGATCGACCTCGTCGACTTCGACGAACAGGCCTTCCGCGCCATCGTTGCGGACTTCGCGGCCTTTTCCGAAAAGCTCGGCTTCGTTTCCGTCGCCGCCGTGCCCGTGTCGGCCCGCTTCGGCGATAATGTTGCGGTCCGCAGCCCCGCCATGCCCTGGTACGACGGCCCGACTTTGCTCGAGCACCTCGAGACCGTCGACGTCAGCGACGACACGGACCGGCCGTTCCGCTTCCCCGTGCAATGGGTGAACCGGCCGAACCTCGACTTCCGCGGCTTCTCCGGCACGGTGGCGAGCGGCTCGGTCGCTGTGGGCGACCCGATCGTCGTCACCTCATCGGGCCGCACATCGTCGATCAAGCGCATAGCCACCGCCGACGGCGACCTTGCGCGCGCCGAGGTGGGCGACGCCGTGACGCTCGTTCTCGCCGACGAGATCGACGCCCCGCGCGGCGAGGTCTTTGCGGATCCGCGCCGCCGGCCGCTGGTGTCCTCCCGCTTCGCCGCCCGCGTGGTCTGGATGGCGGAGGAGCCCCTGCGCCTCGGCCGCTCCTACCTGCTGAAGACCGGCGCCCGCACCGTGCCCGCCACGGTTCAGCGGCTGCCGCACAGGGTGGACGTGAACTCGCTGGCGGAGCTTCCAGCCTCCACCCTCGCGCTCAACGAGATCGGCCTCGCCGAGGTGGAGACCACCGCCGCCGTCGCCTTCGACCCCTATGCCGAGAACCGCGAGACAGGCGCCTTCATCCTGATCGACCGCGTGAGCAACAGCACGGTCGCCGCGGGCATGATCGCGCATGGCCTGGACGCCGCCGCCGTCTACCGGCACGGCCACGACCTCGACGGCGCGCACCGTGCCCGCATCAAGGGGCAGCGGCCGCTCGTCGTGTGGCTGACAGGCCTGTCGGGCTCCGGCAAGTCGACCATCGCCAACCTCGCCGAGCAGCGCCTGCATGCGCTGGGCCTGCACACGATGCTGATCGACGGCGACAATCTGCGCCAGGACCTCAGCCGCGACCTCGGCTTCGACGCCGCCTCGCGCGCCGAGAACGTGCGGCGCACCGGCGCCGTCGCCCAGCTGATGGCCGACGCCGGCCTGATCGTGCTCTGCGCCCTCGTGTCGCCCTTCCGGGCCGACCGGGACGCCGTGCGCGCCCGCTTCCCCGTAGGCACCTTCGTGGAGGTCCACGTCGACACCCCGCTCGAGGTCTGCCGCGAGCGCGACACCAAGGGCCTCTATGCCCGCGCCGAGGCCGGCAAGGTCGTCAACCTCACCGGCGTCGGCCAATCCTACGAGAGCCCGCTCGACCCGGAGCTTGTGCTTCACGCCGGCGCGGAGACCGCCGAGGCCCTGGCCGAGATTCTCGTCCAGGACATCCGCGAGCGCATCCTGCAGGTGCCCGGCACGGCGATGGACAGCGCGGGGCTGTAGGGCGGCGCGCGACCGGAGCGGCTACTCAGCCGAATCGTGGTCCGGTTCGGGCGGAATGTCGGGGTCGGGGCTGATCGGGTATTGCTTCACGCGGGCAAGCCGAGCGAAGAGGTCGCGTTCCAGCCGGCGCGCCCTGTCCTCCCGGGCCGTATCAGGGCTCTCATCGGACGACCCTTCACGGCCTGGAGAGCCGTCGGATCCGGAGTCTTTGGGGTGCTTCGTCACCTGCGATGCCCTCACACGAAAGGCGGCGTCACCGTCGCCTTGCGCTCCAGCCATTCGGGCACCGGTAGGCCCTTGGAGCGCAGGAACTCCGGGTTGAAGAGCTTGCTCTGGTAACGGGTGCCGTAGTCGCACAGGATCGTCACGATCGTGTGGCCCGGGCCGAGCTGCCGGGCGAGGCGGATGGCGCCGGCGACGTTGATGCCGGAGGAGCCGCCGAGGCACAGGCCCTCGTGCTCCAGCATCTCGAAGCAGAGCGGGATCGCCTCCTCGTCGGGGATCTGGTAGGCGACGTCGATCGGCGCGTCCACGAGGTTGGCCGTGATGCGCCCCTGCCCGATGCCCTCGGTGATCGACGAGCCGGAGGATTTCAGCTCCCCGCTCGTGTAGTAGCTGTAGAGCGCCGCCCCCATGGGATCGGCAAGGCCGATGATGACGGAGGGCTTCGCGGCCTTCAACGCCATGCCGACGCCGGCCAATGTGCCGCCCGTGCCCACCGCGCAGATGAAGCCGTCGACCTCCCCGTTGGTCTGCTCGAAGATCTCGGGGCCGGTCGTCTCGATATGCGCAAGACGGTTCGCGACGTTGTCGAACTGGTTTGCCCAGACGGCCCCGTTGGGCTCGGTGCGGGCAAGCTCGTCGGCGATGCGGCCCGAGATCTTCACGTAGTTGTTGGGGTTGGAATACGGGACGGCAGGGACCTCGACGAGCTCGGCGCCCGCCAGCCGCAGCATGTCCTTCTTCTCCTGCGACTGGGTGTCGGGGATCACGATCACCGTGCGGTAGCCCATGGCGTTGGCGACGAGCGCCAGCCCGATGCCGGTATTCCCGGCCGTGCCCTCGACGATGACGCCGCCGGGCCGCAGCGCGCCGCGCGCGACCGCGTCGCGGATGATGAAGAGCGCGGCGCGGTCCTTCACGGACTGGCCGGGATTCATGAACTCGGCCTTCCCGAGGATGCGGCAGCCCGTGAGCTCGGAGGCGCGCCTCAGCGCGATGAGCGGCGTGTTGCCGATGGCCTCGACGATGCCGTTGCGGATTGCCATGTCTCCACCCCTTCGCCGCCGCGCGAGGGAGGAGCCGCGGCGCCGGGCACAGGATTACCAGCCGCCCGAAGGCCCCCGCAAGCGTTCGCCGGGAACCCTGCCCTGCGTCAGGGCTGGGCCGGGCCGCCGGCGGACTTGAGGGTCGGCACGTAGGTGAAGCTCGTCGCGCGCAGCTCGGCGGCATTCGGCCCGGTCATCACCTCGATCACGCCTCCGTCGGGCGGCGCGAAGCGGTTGTCGGGCTGCCAGAAGGCGAGATCCTGCTCGGCGAGCGTCATGTGGACCGTGCCGACCTCCTTGGGTCCCAGCGTGAGGCGAGCGAAGCCGCGCAGCTCCTTCACCGGGCGGGAAATGCGCGCCACCTTGTGGTGGATGTAGAGCTGCACCAGGGCCGTCCCCGAGCGGCTGCCGCTGTTCATCACGTCCACGGAGACGTCCACCGCCTCGCCCTGCCCCATGCGGCTCCTGTCGAGCCGCGGCGGGCCGTAGACGAAGTCCGTATAGGTGAGCCCGTAGCCGAAGGGGTAGAGCGGGCTCGGTTCCTTGTCGATGTAGGTGCTCGTATACGGCTTGGGCGCGTCGCCGGCCGGGCGCCCCGTCGGGCGGCCGTCATGGTAGATCGGGATCTGCCCCACCGAGCGCGGGAAGGTCATCGTCAGCCGGCCCTGTGGCTCCGCCTTGCCCATCAGGAGCCGCGCCGCCGCGAGCCCACCCATGCTGCCGGGGAACCAGGCCTCCAGGATGGCCGGCGCCTCCTTGTGAAGATCCTCGATGGCGAGCGGACGGCCGTTGAACAGGACGACGGCCGTCGGCTTGCCCAGGGCGAGGATGGCGCGGGCGAGCGCCATCTGGTCGCCCGGCAGGTCGATGTTGGAACGGCTTGCGGCCTCGCCGCTCTGGGTCGAGCGCTCGCCCAGCGCCAGCACGACTGCGTCCGCCTGCTTCGCCACCTTCAGCGCCGCGGCGATGTCGGCGGGAGCCGAGCCGAAGATCGTGCCGCCGGAATGCACCAGCACCTCGGTGCCTGCCCCGACCACCTGTTTCAGGCCCTCAACCAGCGTGATCGCGTCGTCGGGCAAGCCGTCGGCCGCCCAGGGGCCGAGCGTGTCGGCCCCGCTGTCACCCAGCGGTCCGATCACGGCGATGCGGGCGAGGCCCTGCGGAAGAGGCAGCGTGTTCTTGTCGTTCTTCAGGAGGACCATCGACTTCTCGGCAAGCCGCAGGCTCGCGTCCCGGTTCGCCTGCTTGAAGATCTCCACCTTCTCCCGCGATGGGTCCGAGCGCAGATAGGGATCATCGAACAGGCCCAATTGCTCCTTCAGGGTGAGGATGCGCCGCACGGCGTCGTCGAGCTCGGCCATCGGCACGAGGCCGTCCTTCACGAGCCCCGGCAGCCCGTTCACGTAGTTGCGGCTCTCCATGTCCATGTCGGTACCGGCGCGGAAGGCCAGGCGGGCGGCGTCGCGCGGGTCCTCGGCAACGCCATGGATGGTGAGCTCCTCCACGGCGCCGAAGTCGCTGACGACGACGCCGCCGAAGCCCCAGTCCTTCCGCAGAACGCCGCGCAGCAGGCGCTCGTTGGCGACGCCCGGCACGCCGTCCACCGCGTTGAAGGCGGACATCACGCATTTCGCCCCGGCCGCCACGGCGGCCTGGAAGGGCGGCAACTGCGTCTCGCGCAGCGCACGCTCGGAGAGGTCGGTCGCGCTGTAGTCCCGCCCGGCCTCGGTCGCGCCGTTGCCGGCGAAATGCTTCACGCAGCCCGCCACGCTGTCTTTCAAGGCGAGCGACTTGCCCTGCAGGCCCTCGACCCGGGCAGCCGCGATCTTCGCCCCGAGCCAGGCGGATTCCCCGGCGCCCTCGGCCACGCGGCCCCAGCGCGGGTCGCGGGAGACGTCGACCATCGGCGCGAAGATCCAGTTCACCCCGGCCGCCGAGGCCTCGCGAGCCGTGATGCGGTCCGCCTCGCGGATGGCGTCGAGATCCCAGGAGGCCGCCTGCCCGAGCGGGATGGGGAAGATCGTGCGGTAGCCGTGCAGGGCGTCGAAGCCCAGCAGCAGCGGGATTCCGAGGCGCGTTCGGCTCGTCGCGAGCGCCTGGAGGCCGCGGGTATATTCCGCCCCGTAGACGTTGAAGAGGCCGCCGGCCTCCCCCGCCAGAATGGCCTGCTGCACGTCCGAGCGGGCATAGGGCCCCGTGACGGCATGATGGCCGGACACGACATTGAGCTGCCCGATCTTCTCGGCGAGCGTCATCTTCGCGAGCAGTCCCTCCACCCGTTCGCTTGCGGCCTGGGAAGGGCCCGCGAGGGCGAGGGCGGCGCACAGGAGCAGCGGACGGAGGCGGGCGGGCAGGATCATGGGCGGGAACCGTCGGGCGTGGTGCAAGGCACGGACCGAGCGGGACATGCCCGCGGACCAGCGTGAGCTCGGGTGATAACCCGCCGAGCCCAGGCTCGCAATGCAGGGGCTCAGCGGCCTGGCAGCACGAGGATCTCGGGCGCGGGCGGAAGGGTGGAGCGGGAGACGACAAGCTCGGGGCTTGTCGCGCGCTTCACGGGGAAGGTCTGCCCCACGCGGGCGAGGAAGCGCTGCAGCGTGCCCTCGCCGAAGATGTGCATGGGAATCATCAGCGGGGCATGGATCGACTGCATCACCTCCACCATGCCCTCGACATCCATCGTGTAGCTGCCGTCGACAGGCACCAGCAGCACGTCGATCCGGCCGAGCTGCTTCAGGTGCGCCGGCGTCAGGGTGTGGTGAAGGTGGCCGAGATGGGCCACGCAGAGGCCTCCGACCTCGAACACGAAGATCGAGTTGCCGAACTCCTCGTCGCCCCCTCCCCAATTGCGGATGTTGGTCGGCACGTTGCGGATGCGCACGTCGCCGACGGTGAGGTCGTGCCGCGCAGCGACGCCGGGCTGGTCCCAGCCCTTCAACACGAACTTGATGCGGGGATCAGGGTGGTTCGTGAAGTGCGTGCTGTGGGCGTGGTTCATCGTGACCACGTCCGGCACGGCCGGCAGCGGATAGACGTCGTTGTAGTCCGTGGCGATCTTCACCCCGCCCGGGCTCTCGATGAAGAAGGTCGCATGCCCGATGAAGGTGATGCCCACCTCGCCGGCCTGGATCGCGGCAGGCTGGACAAGGCTGTCGCGCCGGGACACCAGGCCAGTGCAGGGTTCCGTGTCGAAGGACTGCGCCGAGGCGAAGCCGGGGACCAGGACGATCAGCGCGAGGAGCGAGGCCCACCACGAGACGCGCGTGGTGCCGCCGGACCAGGACCGGCGACCTTCGGTCGCTGCAGGGGACGCATGGGCCATGGACGCCTCCATCGCTTGTCGAGCACGGAGAGGCTATCGTCCGCCGCCGTCATGCGCACCCGTCGCAGAGTCGCAGCCTTGGTCACGAATCCGGGAGGACGGTCTCCCAGCCGCACGCCGCCTCAGAGGAGCCGCTCCTGCATCCCTCGTCTTCCCTCGACGCCGAGACCCTGCGCCAGGCGCGTATCGGCACCTCCGTCATTTTCCTTCTGATCGGGCTCGGCACGGGGCTCTGGGTCGTCCACATCCCCGTCGTGCAGAAACATCTCGGCCTCTCCGATGGCGTGCTCGGGATCGCGCTTTTCTCCCCCGTCGTCGGCGCGCTGGCCGCGATGCCTGTGGCCGGTTATGCATCGACCGCGCGAGGCAGCCGGTTTTCCACCCGCGTGATGACGGCGATCTTCTGCGCCGGCCTGGCCCTGCCGCTGCTCGCCACCGACCTCCCCCTGCTGCTGCTTGCAGGCTTCGTCCTCGGCTTCGGGATGGGGGGCGCCGACGTCAGCATGAACGCCCAGGCCGTGCTGATCGAAAGGGCCATGGCCAGGCCCATCATGTCGTCCCTGCACGCCTTCTTCAGCCTCGGCGGCCTGATCGGCGCGGTCCTGGGCGGCGTGCTGCTCGGACTGCCCTGGGACGGCAGCATCAACCTGATCGTGACGGGCCTCGTGATGCTGGGGATCGCCGCCTGGGCGGGCCGGCCCCTGCTGCCTGAGGACAAGCACGAGCGGGAGGCGACGACGCGGCTCAGCGCGCAGGACGTGCTGCGCCCGCGCCTCCTCGCCATCGGCTTCCTCGCCTTCGCCTCCTTCTTCTCGGAGGGGGCGGTTGGCGACTGGAGCTCGATCTTCCTCACCCGCCATACCGGCGCGAGCCCCGCCACCGCGGCGCTGGGCTTCGCCGGCTTCTCCGTGACCATGACGATCGCCCGGTTCGCGGGGGATCGCGTGGTGGCGCGGCTCGGCCCGCGCCGGTCGCTCGTCGGCGGGGGCCTTCTCGCAGCAGCCGGCATGGCGCTGGCGCTCGCGGTGCCACACCTGTGGGCCGGAGTCGCCGGCTTCGCGCTGATCGGGCTGGGCTTCGCCAACGCGGTCCCTGTCTTGTTCAGCGCGGCGGGACGCGTTGGCGCGACGCCGGGAGCGGGCATCGCGGTGGCCACCATGATCGCCTATGGCGGCCTGCTGATCGGGCCGCCTCTCATCGGCGGGCTCTCGGAATGGATCGGGCTATCCGCGGCGCTCACGGTGGTCGCCCTCTTCGGCATCGTCGTGGCCGCGGGGGCACGGGTCGTGCCGGAGCGCTAGCGCGGCCGAGCCCGCGCATGACTCGCGCGCGATTTCAATGCAAACTGCAACCTGGGATATCAGGGCAGGTTTCGGTTCATGCGGTTGCGCACGTCGTTCCTCACCATCTTCCTGGCCGCCGGCCCCGTGGCGGCCTGGGCGCAGTCCGGCCCCATCGTGCTGCCCGTGCCGGGGGCTGCGCCGGGGGTGCAGGGCAGCGCGCCGGCGCGCCCGAAGCCCGGCGCCCTGCTGCCGCAAGGCGCTCTCTCGACGACAACCTTGCCCCAGGGCTCCCTGTCCACCACCACCTTGCCCCAAGGCGCGCTTGGCAAGCCGGCGCTGCCGCAGGGCGTTCTATCCTCGAAGCAAATGCCGAACATGGGCGCCGCCCCGGTCCTGCCGGCCGTTGCGCCGCCTCCCCCAACAGATCCTGCCGCCGCCGGGCTGCCGGGGGCGCCGGTCAAGGCCGCAAAGCCCAAGAAGCAGGCCCCGGTCGAGCCGACGCCCGCCGTCGCCGCCCCGGCTCCTCAGCCCGTCGCCCCCGCTCCCGCCGAGACGCAAACGGCCACGGCGCCTGCGGAACCGGCCCAGCCGGCCGCCGCCGACAAGCCGCGCGGCCCCGTCCGGATCATCCCGGGGGTCGCGACCGTCAGCGCGCCCGCCACATCGGCCGGCGCAAGCCTTCCGACCGCCACCCCAACGGCGCCACCCGCACCTGCTCCTGTCCCGGCCAAGCCGGCCGCGGTGGAGACCGCCAAGCTGCCCGAACCCGCGAAGCCCGCGCCCGGCGAGCCTGCGAAGCCGCCGACGGCCGCCGCGGGGCAGCCCGCCGAGGCTCCAAAGCCGGTCAGCCCGGCGAAGCTGCCGGAGCCGCCCAAGCCGGCAGCCCCTGCCCCCGTCGAGATCGCCAAGAAGCCGGAACCCGCCAAGCAACCGGAAATCGCCAAGGTTCCGGACCCCATCAAGGTGCCGGACGTCGCCAAGCTGCCAGAGACTGCCAAGACGCCGTCGGTCGCGGCGGCGCAGCCCGCAGCGACCGTGCCAAAGCCGGCCGGCCTGGCCCCGGTCTTCACGTCGTTGCCGATGATCCCGCCGGGCTCGATCGCCGCGGCTCCGGTCACGCTCCCGGCGCCCGGCGCCGAGCCAGCCAAGCCGGCCCCCAAGACCACGGCTCCCGCCAATACGGCTCCCGCCACTGCTGCGGTCGAGAACACGACCGCGCCGGTGAAGCCCGCGCCCGCGGTGAAGGAGCCTTCCCAGCAGCCCGCTGTCGCCGCCGCGCCGATGCCGGCTGCAAAGCCGAAGGCAGCGTCGCCGGAGCAATCCGCTCCAACAACGGTGGCCGCAACGCCCGCACCGGCCGCCAAGCCCGCACCGCTCGCCGCAGCCCCGGTCGCTCCTGCGCCCAAGCCTATGACGGCACCCGCTGCTCCGGCCGCGGTGGCCGCATCAGAGCCGGCGCCGGCTCCCCCCGCGGGCAAGCTGTCGCAGGCCGGCAGGGCCACGAGCAGCGCGGCCGCTCCGGTCGTGTCCGTCGCCAGGCCAACGACGCGCGCCCGTGCGCCCAGCTGGGCCGCAGGCATCTGCGCCACGCCGACCTGTATGTAGGGGGATGCTACGGCGCGCCTCGCGGTGCGCCGCGGTCGTCAATCCCGGATCACCAGATCCAGGTGATGATCTGGGCCACGATCCAGCCGAGGCCCCAACCCAGGAAAGCCACCCACAGGAGGCTGGCCAAGGCGCCCACGGCTACGGCGACGAGGCCGTAAACCGACGAATCGCGAGTTTTTGCCTCGTCCAACTGCGGTGCGTTGTCCAACGTGCTCATGGTCCGTGCCGTCTGTGCGGATATTGCATTCCCAAACCCTATCCGCATCTGCAAGTCTACGATGTGTCAGGCGTCACACCAATAGCGTGTGAAAGCCACAAAGCGCAGATTTGATCGACGCGAGCGGTCCCGTCGTTGCCCGACTCACCGCGAGTCGTCGATTCATGAATCGACGCCACCCACCGGAGGTTCCATGACTCGCTTCGCTGCCCTGGTCATCTTGACTGCCCTGTTGCCCGGATGCGTCTCCACGCCGACGACCCGGGCCCCGGCGCCTGTCGCGAGCGTCGCGCCGCCCGACAACATCCTGTGGGCGCGCAAGGACGGGCGGCGCATGGCCACCGATCCGGAGCTCTATCAGCAGGGCACGATCGACAAGGAGTATTGCGCGCAGGAGGCGAGCGTCTCCGGCCAGCTCGATTTTCCGGCCTTCGCCAAGTGCATGGATCGCTCCGGCTACGTGCAGATGAAAGCGCAGGGATGACGCCAAAGGGCCCCCGCGGCCGGCGACCTCGGCGGGATTGACGAAACTCCTTTCGCTTGGTGGGACGCGACCTTTAGACTTGACCCGGGGCGGCCCTACGGCCCGACCTGCCCCGTCGGCACGGACGAAAGGGTTCGCGTTCTCCCATGTCGCTGGGACGGATCGTCGGCATCATGGGATTGGCAGGCTGCCTGCTGATCGCGCTGGCGCTCGTGCTGATCGGGCTCGACCAGCGCACGCAGATGCGCCGCGAGGCCCAGCAGCAGATTCAGAGCACCGCCTACCTGCTGGCTGACCACGCCGGGCGGCTCTTCGAAGTGTCCGACGTCGCGCTTCAGAATGCGGGCGCGCTCGTACGCGGGCGGGCCTGGAGCGAGATCGCCGCCTCGGAAGACACCTTCAAGCAACTCACCATTGCGTCGCGCTCGCTCCCATACATCGAGGACGTCTGGCTGAACGACGAGAAGGGCATCCTGCGGCAGACGAGCTTCAGGTTCCCGGCACCGTTCTCGGACGCCTCCGACCGCGACAGTTTCGTCGCGGTGCGCGAGCCCATGAGCTCGATGTTCGTCGGGGAACGCATCATCGGCCGCGTGACCAAGCGCCCCACGTTCCTGGTGGGCCGGAGGCTGGAGGCCGAAGACGGGTCCTTCCGAGGCATGGTCTCCGTGACGGCAGACCTCGCCTATTTCAACGACTACTGGCGCCGCGTGCGCCTGCCCTTCGACACGCGCGTCAGCCTCGTGCGAGGGCCCAAGCTGGACATCCTCGCCCAGCATCCCATGCCAGAGGGCAGCGGCGGCTTCGCGCCCCTGCCACAGGAGATCTTGCGAGCCGCGATCGCCGAGCCGACGCTCGCGCTGTCATTCCGGATCGAAGAGCCAGCAGGGCCCCGGATCGCGAGCCTTGAACGGGTGGGGACGCTTCCCCTCTACGTGGTGCTGAGCGCGTCGGAGGCGGCCATCACCGCAGCCTGGCTCGACCGCATGTGGCTCTATTCCCTGTTCGCCGCGGCAGCCCTCGCCGCGCTCGCCTTGCTCACGTTGCTGGCCTTCCGGCAGGCCCGGCGCGAGCGGGCGGCCGCCCGTGCGCTCGACGTGGCGAGGCAGGCCCTCGCCGACGCCAATTCAGGCCTCGAGACCACGGTGGCCGAGCGCACGACGGACCTGCGCGCCAGCGAGGCCCGCTTCCGTCTCATCCTGGAAAGCGCGACCGACTACGCCATCATCACCACCGACCCCGGCGGCGACATCACGGAGTGGAACGAAGGCGCGCGCAATCTGCTCGGCTGGGAACGCACCCAGGCGCTCGGCCAGCACGTGCGGATGATCTTCACCCCCGAGGACCGCGTGGCCGGCATTCCCGAGGCGGAGTTCGTGCAGGCCGTGAAGACCGGCCGCAGCCTGGACGAGCGCTGGCATCAGCGTGCCGATGGCAGCCGCTTCTTCGCGACCGGCACCCTGCTGCCGATGGGCGCGGACAGCGGCGGGCCGATCGGCTTCCTGAAGATCCTGCGCGACCGCACCGAGCAATTCGCCGTCGAGGAGGCGCGGCGCACCATGAACGAGACGCTGGAGCGCCTCGTCGGAGAGCGGACGGCGGAGCTCGCCGCGGCCAACGAGCGTCTCGTGTCCGAGGCCGCGCAGCGCGAACGCGCGGAGGAGCAGCTTCGCCAGTCCCAGAAGATGGAAGCCGTCGGGCGGCTCACGGGCGGCGTGGCGCACGACTTCAACAACCTGCTCACCGTCGTCACCGGCAACCTCGACATGCTGCGCCGGCGGCTGGGCGCCCAGGCCGAGCCACGCATCCTCCGGCTGATCGACCACGCGCTCGAAGGCGCGACGCGGGCCGCGGCGCTCACCTACCGGCTGCTCGCCTTCTCGAGGCAGCAGCCGCTCGCCCCCGTGGCGATCGACTGCAACGCCCTCGTCTCCGGCCTTTCCGACCTGCTGCGCCGCACGCTCGGCGAGAACATCCATGTCGAGACGAGGCTCGAAGAGGGCCTCTGGCTCACCCATGCCGATCCCAACCAGCTGGAGAACGCCCTCCTCAACCTCGCAGTGAACGCGCGCGACGCGATGCCCGAGGGCGGCAGGCTCACGATCGAGACCTCCAACCGGTCGCTGGCGGAGCCGGAGACCGGCGTGGCTGAAAAGGCGCCCCCCGGCCCCTACGTCATGATCGGCGTCGCGGACACGGGGACCGGCATGTCGGCCGACACCATCGCCAAGGCCTTCGAGCCGTTCTTCACCACGAAGCCCATCGGCAAGGGCACCGGCCTCGGCCTCTCCCAGGTCTATGGCTTCGCGCGGCAGTCGAACGGCTACGCTGAGATCTGCTCGCAGGAAGGCCAGGGCACGACGGTGAGAATCTACCTTCCGCGCCTCGCGGCCGACGCGCACGAGAAGGTGGTCCACCCGACCCCGGCCCCGCCGGAGCCAGCGGAGAGCGGCCGGCAGGAGACGATCCTCGTCGTCGAGGACGAGCAGATGGTGCGAGACTTCTCGACCACGGTGCTGGAGGACGAGGGCTACCGCGTTCTCGCCGCCGAGGACGGACCGTCCGGGCTGATGCTGCTCGACGCCCATCCCGAGGTGCGGCTGCTCTTCACGGACGTGGTGCTCACTGGGCCGATGAACGGGCGAAAGGTCGCGGAGGAAGCGCTCTCCCGGCGCCCCGACCTCAAGGTGCTCTTCACGACCGGCTACACGCCGGACGCCATCATGCACCACGGCAAGCTGGACGAGGATGTCGAGTTCGTCGGCAAGCCCTTCACGGCGCAGGACCTGGCTGCCCGCGTGCGCCGCATCCTGGATTCCTGAGGCTCATCCCGCCCCCGCGCGCACGGCCCGGTCGAGGCCGCGCATCAGCGGCAGAACGATGTCGATGGCCGGCACGGGCACGCCATGCTCCCGCGCAAAGGCCTGCACCTGGCCCAGGATCGACTCGACCTCGGTCGGGCGCCCAGCGATGACGTCCTGCAGCATGGAGGGACGCCCGGCCCCCCTCCCCGATCCCGGCGGACGGCGGAATTCTTCGAGGTCGACCTCCCCGAAGAGATCGGTCCCCTCCGCCTTCGCGACAGCCAGCACCTCCTGGACGATTCGGACCGTGAGCTCCGCGAGGTCGGGATCGAGCGCCCGCTCGCCGGCGCTCAGCCGCGTCAGTGCGGAGATGGGGTTGCCGGGCGCGTTCATCAGCAGCTTGCGCCACACCTCCCGCCGGATATCGGGCGAAACCCGGGCATCCACGCCCCCGCGGGAAAACAGCTCCGCAACCGCCTCGCTCCGTACGGGCTCCCCCGGCACGGGGGGACCGAGGTGGTACAGGTTACGGGCCGTGTGCTCGACCACGCCGGGCTCCACGATCTCGTTCGGCGAGTAGATCACGCCGCCAACGGATCTCGACGGGCCGACGAGCGACCAGAGCTCTCCGGCGGGATCCAGCAGCGGCAGCGTAGACCCGCCCTCGCGCGACGCCCGCCACCACCAGGGAATGCCATTGGCGAGGAATACGACGGTGCCTTGCGGACCTGCGAGCCGCGCGAGCCGGGCAGCCTGCCCTGGCCAGGCTACGGTCTTCAGCGTGACCAGCACGATGTCCTGCACCGGCAGGCCGTCGGGGTCGTCTGTGGCCAGCGGGACGGGGACGGTGAAGCTTTCCTGCTCGCCCCGGAACGTCAGGCCGCGCTCGCGCATGGCCGCGAGATGAGGTCCGCGCGCCACCACGGCCGGCCCGAGGCCGGCGCGCAGGAACTTCGCCGCGAGATGGCTGCCGACCGCCCCGGCGCCGTAGATGCAGATCCGCATGTGTTTCTCCCTGGACCACGCATTGTGGACGAGCCCGCGCTCCTGACCAGTGACGATCCCGCAAGCCTCGGTTGATCGCGCCTCTCCGATCTGCTTCGCTCCCGCTCCTCTCATGGCGGGCCGGGGGTTTTGGATGTCGCGTCGTCTTCTCGTCGTTCTGTCTCTCGTCTTCGCCTCCACGGCAGCCCTCGCCGCGCCCAAGGGCATGCGGATGTGGAACCTCACCGGGGAGACGCTCGACCGCGTCGAGCTGGCGCCCGCCGGGACCCAGAAATGGGGCAAGAACCAGTGCGCCAACGACGACGACGGCACCGTCGACTTCGACGAGGAACTGCCGATCAAGGGCATCAAGCCAGGCCGCTACGACGTCCGGGTGCGCGACATCAACGGCAAGACCTGCATCGCCCGGAACGTCGAGGTGAAGGCCAACGCGTCCTTTGCCGTGCACGAGAAGGATCTGGCCGACTGCACGCCATGACATCGGATGCGGCTGGAGCACGGCAGGCATGCGGTTTGGGAATGACTGATCTATTCTAGGTGGCGGTGAGTCCAGCGCGCTTGCCCGGCGTATTTGTCCCGAAAGCACCATTGACGCTCGCCGGAGATCCAGCGGTCTTCGAGACGGTCCAGCGCTTTCCATGCGGCGGGCCAAAACCGGACGCTCGTAGAAATCAGGCCTTTCGCACTTCTCTTGCGGGCATCTTCGTGTTTGCTGCACCGCCACATCTATGAGGGCCGAAACACTTCATGTCCTTTCGCGAGGTTGATCCAGCTTGCCTTGATTTTACGCACGACGAGCGTTGATTGACACGACCTCGACGAACGGTTCAAGCTTCAAACGGCGGCCGGAGAGCCGCGGATGTCCAATGATCGGGGGACACGCGCATGGCAAGTTTGAAGCGTCACCTTCTCGCGGCGGCGGCGTTCGTCGCGTCTGCCGGGTTCCTCGCCGGGACGGCGCAGGCCCAGGAAGTGAAGGCCGCCACGAAGTGGGGCGACATGAATACGGTGACGCAGGATCTGCTGAACCGGGCGGCCGGCGACGGCAACAATTTCCTGCACACGAACGGCAACTACGCGCAGACGCGCTACTACCCGAACCGCCAGATCAACGTTTCCAACGTCTCGAAGCTGCGCCCCGCCTGGATCTTCCAGACCGAGGTTCGTGAATCGCTCGAGACGAGCCCGATCGTGGTCAACGGCGTCATGTACGTGACGACCTCGTTCAACCACATCTACGCGCTCGACGCCCGCACCGGCGAGGAGCTCTGGCACTACAAGCACAAGATGGGGCCGATCACGGTCTATTGCTGCGGCCCGAACAACCGCGGCGTCGCCGTCTACGGCGACATGGTCTACATGGCCACGCTCGACGCCAAGCTGCTCGGCCTCGACGCCAAGACCGGCAAGGTCGTCTGGGAGAGCCAGATCGCCGACCCCGAACTGGGCTACAGCGAGACTATGGCTCCCACCGCCGTCGACGGGAAGATCCTGATCGGCACCAATGGTGGCGAGTACGGCATCCGCGGCTTCGTGAAGGCCTATGACGCCAAGACCGGCAAGCTGATCTGGACGTTCAACACGATCCCGGAAAACTCCGTGGGCGTGTGGGCGACCACCGACGCGACCGGCCGCGACATGCACCGCAACATCGAGGCGGAGAAGGCGCAGCTGGCCAAGACCGGCGACCCCTTCAAGACGCTCGGCGGCGGCGTGTGGCAGAACCCGGCCGTGGACCTCGAGACCCGGCGCATCTACTTCGTCGTCGGCAACCCCTCGCCGGACCTCGACGGCTCGCTGCGCCCCGGCGACAACCTCTACACGGACTCGCTGGTCTCGGTGGACCTCGACACCGGCAAGTACGTCTGCCACCTGCAGTACATCGCGCATGACGTGTGGGACCTCGACGCGGTCTCCCCGCCCGTGATCACCACCGTCGCCGGCAAGGACGGCAAGCCCACCAAGGGCGTGCTGCATGCGGGCAAGACCGGCCACGTTTACGTGCACGACGCCAAGGACTGCAGCCTCATCCGCTTCTCCGAGGCGATGGTGCCTCAGGAGAACATGTGGGTGCTGCCGACCAAAGACGGCGCGCGCATGCTGCCGGGCGCCAATGGCGGCGTGGAGTGGTCGCCGATCGCCGTGAACCCGAACCTCGGGCTCAGCTACGCGGTGAACCTGCACCAGCCCATGACCTACCATGTCGAGAGCTCCCCCTATCCGGCGGGCAAGCTCTGGCTGGGCGGCGCCTTCAAGGTCATCCCGACCGAGGAGCAGTGGGGCAACGTGACGGCGGTGGACTACAACACCGGCGCCATCCGCTGGCAGGTCAAGACCCAGCAGCCCATGATGGGCGGCGCTCTCGCCACGGCGGGCGGCCTGGTCTTCACCGGAGAGGCCAACGGCTTCTTCAAGGCCTACGACGCCGAGACGGGCTCCGTGCTCTGGAAGTTCCAGGCCGGCGCCGGCGTCAACGCCCCGCCCTCCTCCTACTCGGTGGACGGCAAGCAGTACGTCGTGGTCGGCGCGGGCGGCAACACCCAGATCGACTACAAGCGCGGCAACAACATCATCGCCTTCACGGTCGATTGATCCGCCGCACCGACGCTCATTGCGCGCATCAGTGGAACGGGGCCCTCGCGGCCCCGTTCATCGTCGAGAGCCCCCCTGCTTGACGGGGCCGCGCCTTCCGTCACGCTAGAGGTTACCGTCCCCCGTGCAGGCCCCAACGATGCTGAAGACAGTCTCCCTCGCCGCCCTCCTCCTCGCCTCCGCGGCGCTCGCGCCCGCCTTCGCCGAAACCGTCGACGACAAGGCCCAGGTCTGCATGTCCTGCCACGGCGAGAAAGGCGTGCCGATCGACAAGCTCGTGCCCGTGATCTGGGGCCAGCACCAGGGCTACCTCTATCTGCAGTTGCGCGACTACAAGCTCGGAAACCGAACGAACGAGCAGATGACCGCGATCGTGGCCGATCTCGAGAAGACCGACCTCATGGCGCTCGCCGAGTATTTCTCGCAGAAGCAATGGCCGAACCTGGGCCAGCCCAGCGCGAGCCCGGATGATGCCAAGCGCGCCGAGGCGGCCATCGTGTCGGGCCAGTGCGGCTCTTGCCACGGCGAGACGGGCCTCGGCTCGGGCACCCAGCCGCGCATCAACGGCCAGACCAAGGAATACCTGCAGCGCACGCTGACCGAGTTCCGCAGCCGCGAGCGGAAGAACAATCCCTGGATGAGCGACATCATGAACGCGCTCACCGAGCAGGACATCGCCTCGCTCTCCGCCTACATGGCGGGGCGGTGACGAACTGAGCCCGTCATCCCGGCTGGAGCGAAGCGGAGAGCCGGGATCCGGGACAAGCGCCGTGGCCGATCCCGTTCACCGAAATTGTGCTCATGGGTCCCGGGTCCGCACCGCTCCGCGCTGCTGAGCGCCCGGGATGACAGGGAGGATGCCGCTCACCCCCCAAGAGCCGCCCTGACATCCTGCGACTGCGCGAGGTCGCGGGCGGTCTTGCCCTCCTTGTCCGACACCGTGACGTCTGCTCCCGCCGCGAGCAATTGCTTCACGATGGCGGCGTGGCCGAGCTCGGCGGCGATCATCAGCGCCGTGCGGCCGCGATTGTCCCTGGCGTTGACGTTCGCCCCGCGCTCGATGAGCAGCGCGACCGTCGCCACGCCGTCGGGCTCCGGCGCATCGTTGGCGTGGCCCGCCGCCCACATCAGCACGGTAAGGTCGTTGCCATAGGCGGCGTTGACGTCGATGCCGGTGTCCAGCAGGCGCCGAACGATCGGCTCGAAGCCGCGCGCCGCGGCGTAGACGATGGGCGCCTTGCCGGTCGCGTCGCCGCCCTTGGCGTCCGCCCCCTTGGCGATGAGCCATTCGACCAGCTTCTCGTTGCCGTTATAGGCGGCGGCGCTTAGCGGGGACACGCCGGAGCGGCCGGGCGACTCGATGTTGGCGCCCGCCTCCGCGAGCTGCTGCACGATCTTCGTCCGGTTGGCCTGCGCGGCCACGAAGAGGGGGGTCCCGCCCTGCAGGTTCCGCTGCTCGAGGTCGGAGCCCTTCGCAATCAGCAGCGCCACCGTGCCCGATTTCCCCGCCGCGGCGGCCCGGGCCAGGGCGCTGTTGCCGTCCCTGTCGCGCGCCAGCGGCGACACACCGGCCGAGAACAGACGCTCCAGCAGCGCGTCACAGCCATTCTCGGCGGCCGTGAAGCTCTGCGACACCAGTTCGATGAGGACGGGCGAGGGCCCCGAGAGGTCGGCCTTTCGCTCCAGATCGCCGCAGGGGATCACGTCCGCGCGAGCCGGGCTCGCCACGGCGAGCCCTGCGCCGTAGATGCCCAGGATCAGGAACCCGGCTTGCCACGCGCGATGCATGTGATGTCCTCCCCAAACCACAGATTTTGTCGGCGACTTTTGCGCACCGCGTCCCGGTTGCCAACCCTCATGGCGGCGCTTGCGGGCCTGGGGATCGCCATTCTGCCGGCCTCGGCGGCCCCGGACTTCCAGCCGCCCGGCCGTATCGTCGAAGCCGGGCCCGAGCACCTGCACCTCTATTGCATGGGCGCCGGTGAGCCGACGGTCCTGTTCGAATCCGGGCTCGGCGGCACCTATCTCGATTGGACATACGTCCAGCCGCTGGTGGCGCTCAAGGTGCGGGCCTGCGCCTATGACCGGGCGGGCATGGGGTTCAGCGAGGCCGCGACCCGTCCGCGCACGATCGAGAACATCAATGCCGACACCGAGGCCTTGCTGGCGACGGCCGGCGTCGCGGGGCCGGTGATCCTCGTCGGGCATTCGCTGGGCGGCATGCTGTCCCTGCATTTCGCCCGGCTTCACCCCGAGCGGGTGGCGGGGCTCGTCCTGGTCGACAGCATGCATCCCGACCAGTTCGCCCGCTTCGCCGAAGCGGGCGCAGAGGTGAGCCAGGATCCCAACCTCGTGCTGGGACGCACCCACCCCGCCGCGGCCGCCTATGGCTTGCCCGATGCGCTGCAGGGCCGCGCCATCTGGCTCGCAACGGAGACCAAGTCCCGCAAGGCCGTGATCGGCGAGATGAAGGCCATGCCAGAAACCCTGGGGCGGATCGTCGCGGACGGCTTCCCGCGCCTGCCGGCGCGGGTCCTCGTGCACGGCAACGGCGAGTGGAACATGGTGTACCGCGACGGGCGGATGGAGCGCGAATGGGCCGCGATGCAGAATGATCTCGCAGCCCGGCTCGGCGCGCCGCCTCCGGTGCGGGTGGTCGGGGCCAGCCACCAGATCCCCCTCGACGCGCCGGAGCTCGTCGCAGCCACCATTGGCGAATTGATCGTTGCCAAAGCTCCCTGATCTCGCGACCATGCAACCCGGGGGAGGCGCAGACCTTCCGGTTCGGGAGGTCTCATGCGTCGTTTTTGGTTGGGAGCCCTGGGCGTCGTCGGTCTCGCCGCAGGACTCCCGCAAGCCGGCCTCGCAGCGGGAACCGGCCTCGTCTTCGTGTCCCACGAGCGCACGGACAACATCGTCATCCTCGACAAGGCGGACAACGTCGTCGGCGAGATCAAGACGTGCTCACGCCCGAGGGGCATGAAGTTCACGCCGGACAAGACTGCGATCCTGGTCGCCTGCGGCAACGACGACACGATCGGCATCTACGACGTGGCGAGCCGCAAGCTGGTGAAGCGGTTCCGCGACATTCCCGACCCCGAGACCTTCGACCTCGCCCCGAACGGCCGCGATCTCTACATCTCCAACGAGGACGACAGCGAGGCCACGCTGCTGGACATCCAGACGGGCAAGGTGAAGGGCCATTATCCCACGGGGGCCGAGCCCGAGGGCGTACTCGTCACGCCGGACGGCAAGCGCGTCTTCGTCGCTTCCGAGGCGGCCAACATCGTCCACATGATCGACGTCGAGAAGAACGCTGTCACCAAGGACATCCTCGTCGGCACGCGCCCGCGCCGCTTCGCCCTGACGCCGGACGGCAAGGAACTCTGGGTCTCGGCCGAACTGGCGGGAATCGTCGACATCATCGACACGCAGTCGCTCAAGGCCGTCGCCAAGATCGAGTTCCTGCCCAAGGGCATGCGGCGCGAGCAGGTGACCCCGGTCGACCTCGTGATGACCAAGGACGGCAAGACGGCCTACGTGGCCTTGGGCCGCGCCAACCACGTCGCCGTCGTGGATGTGCCGACGCGCACCGTGAAGGATATGATCCTTGTCGGGCGCCGGCCCTGGGGGCTCCGGCTCTCCTCCGACGAAAGCACACTCTACGTGGCCAATGGTCTGTCCGATGATCTCAGCATCATCGAGACGGCCACTGGCAAGGTTCGCAAGACCGTACCGGTCGGCATGGTGCCTTATGGAATTCTGGTCGACGACTAGAGCATGCTGCGAAAAGGTGGAACCCGGCTTTTCGAAAACGGCATGCGACCACGAGGAACCCAAGATCATGCCGAGCATCGTTAGAGGCGCGGCGTGGTCTTGGGCGGCGGCCATCGCTCTGCTGGCCTGTTTCGGGAGCATGACCGCCGCCGCCGCCCAGGACGCGCCGACGGTGCGTCCCCTGACGATCGCCTACATCGATCGCGAGGAGGACCCCTGGTACGCCGTGGTGAACGGGAGGGACGGCGTGTTCCGTCCCACGCGCAAGTCCGCGCGCCCAGGGGCGGAGCTGGGCATCAAGGACGTCGCCGTCCAGGGGCGGGCGCTCGGCATCGCCTTCAGGCTGGAGCCGCGCACGCTGGGCCCAGACGAGCCGATCGGGCCCGTGCTGAAGGAGCTCGCCGCGGCCGGCACCACGGCCGCGATCCTCGACATTCCCGAGGCCGACCTGCGCGCGGCCGCGGAGAGCGGCACCCCGGACCTTGCGCTGTTCGACATTCGCAGCCGGGGCGACGGTCTGCGCGCCGCCACCTGCGCGGCCCCCCTGTTCCACATGCTGCCGAGCCGCGGGGCCGAGAGCGACGCGATCGTGCAGTTCCTCGTGAAGCGCAACTGGAAGCGCATCCTCGTGCTCTATGGGCCCGAGCCGGAGGACAAGGAAACGGCCGACGCCGTCCAGGCCTCCGCAAAGAAGTTCGGAGCGAAGATCGTCGACGCCAAGGCCTTCGCCATCAGCAACGATCCGCGCCGGCGCGAGGAGACCAACCTGACGCTGCTTTCCGGGGGGACGGGCGACTACGACGTGGTCTATGTCGCAGACAGCCAGGGAGACGTCGGCCGGTCGATCCCCTTCCGGATCGCCCTGCCCCGGCCGGTCGTGGGCAGCGAGGGGCTCTCGGCCTCGGCCTGGCATCCCTATTACGAGCGCAACGGCGCGCCGCAGCTCAACCGGCGCTTCGAGCGGCTCGCCGGATTCCCGATGACGGACGAGGCCTGGGGCGCCTGGGTGGCCGTCCGCGCCGTAGCCGACGCGAGCGCGTCGTCTTCGGAGGAGCCCCTGCCCCGCCGCCTCATGCGGCAGGGCATGACGCTCGAGCTCTACAAGGCCTTTCCCGGGTCCTTCCGCGCCTGGGACCGCTCGCTGCGCCAGGCCGTGCTGCTCGGCACCCACAACGCCGTCATCGATCTCGCCCCGATTGAGGGCTTCCTGCACGAGACCAACGTGCTCGATACGCTGGGCCTGTTGCCCAGCCAGACGCCGTGCGGAAAGCGCCCGTGAACGCGCCGCATGCCCATGCCGAGGCGGGACATGCCGGCGGAACGCCCGCCATCGCCGTCAGCGGGCTCTCCAAGAGCTATGGCCGCAACAAGGCGCTCGACACCATTTCGTTCGCCTTGGAGCCGGGCGTCTTCACTGCGCTGCTCGGACCGAACGGGGCAGGCAAGAGCACCCTGTTCCAGATCCTCACCGGCCTCTTCGCTGCCGATGGCGGGGAGGTCCGCGTGGCCGGCATCGACATCGCCCGGCAGCCCGCGGCGGCCCTGGCCGAACAGGGCATCGTGTTCCAGCAGCCTTCGCTCGACCTCGACCTGACGGTCGAGCAGAACCTCGCCTACCACGCCGGCCTGCATGGCCTGACCGGCGGGCGGCGGCGGGCGGCCATCGAGCGTGCCTTGTCCATGTTCGACCAGGACGCCGTGCGCCGGGAGGCGACCCGCAAGCTCTCGGGCGGCAACCGCCGAAAGGTGGAGCTCGCCCGCGCGCTGATGACCGATCCCTCCATTCTGCTGCTCGACGAGGCGACCACCGGCCTCGACCCCGCGGGACGGCGCGACCTCGTGGGCCATGTCGCAGCGCTCGCCCGCGACCGCAAGCTGGCCGTGCTCTGGGCGACGCACATCGTCTCCGAGGTGGTCGAGGCCGACCGCGTGATCCTGCTGCACAGGGGCCGCATCCTGGCGGACGGCCCGCCCGCCGCGATTATCGCGCTGGCAGGAACGGCTGATCTCGAGAGCGCCTTCCTGGCGCTGACCCGCCAGCCGGCGCCTGCGTCATGAGCCTGGCCGCCACGCCCCGCCGCGAAGGCGGCATGCTGTCCCACGCGCTCGCCGCACTCGCGGCCATCGTGCGCCGGGAGGTGCTGCGCTTCGTCAAGCAGACGGGCCGGCTGATCTCGGCCGTCGTGCGGCCCTCGCTCTGGCTGGTCGTGTTCGCCGCAGGCTTCCACGACGTGCTGGGCGTCTCGATCGTCCCGCCCTACCAGAGCTACATCACCTACGACGTGTACATCCTGCCGGGACTGATCGGCATGGTGCTGCTGTTCCAGGGCATGCAGTCCTCCCTTGCGCTCGTTTTCGACCGGGAAGTCGGCACGCTGAGGCTGCTCCTCACGGCTCCCCTGCCCCGCTGGTGGCTGCTCTTCTCCAAGCTCGTGGCGGGCACGCTGCTCGCCGTGCTGCAGGCCTATGTGTTCCTGGGCGTCGCCTGGCTCTTCGACGTCGATTTCCCCCACAGGGGAGCGCTCACCGTGCTGCCGGCTTTGGTGCTGGGCGGCTTCACGCTCGCGGCGATCGGCCTGCTCCTCTCGGTGTCCGTGCGGCGGCTGGAGAACTTCGCGGGCACGATGAACTTCGTGATCTTCCCCGCCTTCTTCTTCTCCTCCGCCCTCTATCCGCTCTGGCGCATCCGTGAGAGCGGGGCGGAGTGGATCGCGACGGTCGCGCAGATCAACCCCTTCACCCACGTCGTGGAACTCGTTCGCTTCGCGCTCTACGGACAGCTCGCTCCCGTGGCGCTGGCCGCCACGGTGGGCTACGGCGCGCTTGCCTTCGCGCTCGCCGTGCGCGGCTACGACCCGCAGCGCGGCATTCTCGGCCGCGCCCCGCGCGACGAGGGGTGAGCCATGCCGCGCTGGCTGGCGAGCCTCGCCTCCATACTCACCCTCTTCGTGGCCTGGGGCGCCCTCGCCGCCATCCTGCAGTCGCGGCTCCTGCCGGGACCCGCCGCAGTGCTCGCCGGCATCGCGGAGGCGACCGCGACGGGGGCGCTGCCCGCCAATCTCGGGGTTACGCTCTGGCGCACGGTGGCGGCCTTCGTGCTGGCCATGGCGCTCGGCAGCGCGATCGGATACGCCATGGGCCGCGCCGCCGCGCTGGACCGCCTGCTCGATCCCTGGGTCGTGCTGCTCCTCAACCTGCCGGCCCTCGTCGTCATCATCCTCGCCTATGTCTGGTTCGGCCTGAACGAGGCGGCCGCCATCGGCGCCGTCGCGCTGAACAAGCTGCCCAACACCGTCGTCGTGGTGCGCGAGGGCGCGAGGGCGCTCGACCCGCTCCTCGACGAGGTGGCGCAGGCCTATCGCTTCGGCCCCTGGCGCAGGCTGCGCCACGTGGTCCTGCCGCAGCTTGCGCCGTCCCTGATGGCGGCCGCCCGCTCGGGCCTGTCGCTCGTCTGGAAGATCGTGCTGGTCGTGGAACTGCTCGGCCGCCCGAACGGCGTCGGCTTCGAGCTCGGCACCTATTTCCAGCTGTTCGACGTAAGGATGCTGCTGGCCTATGCACTCTCTTTCGTCATCCTGATGCTCCTCATCGAGAACCTCCTGGTCCAGCCCCTTGAACGCCGCGCCACCCGCTGGCGGCTCCGCCCGGCTTGAGGTGCGGATCGCCGAGAAGACCTACCCGGGCGCCGACGGCGTCCCGGTCGCGGCTCTTCGCGGGCTGGACCTCACGCTCACGGCGGGTCGCGTCGGCGCGCTGCTGGGCCCCTCCGGAGGCGGCAAGACCACGACCTTGCGGATCATCGCAGGACTGGATCGGCATTTTTCGGGGACCGTGACGCAGCCAGGCGAGGGCCGGCTCGGCATCGTCTTCCAAGAGCCACGCCTGCTGCCCTGGCGTACCGTGGAGCAGAACGTCGCGCTGGCGGTGGAAGCCGCGGGCCTCGAGCCCGGCCGCGAGGCCGCGCTCTATCCGCTGCTCGGGCTCGAGAACCACCGGTCCCGGTTTCCTGGAGAGCTCTCGCTGGGCCTCGCCCGCCGCGCCGCCATCGCGAGGGCCTTCGCCGTCGATCCCGATCTCCTGCTCCTCGACGAGCCCTTCGTCTCCCTCGACGCCGAGACTGCGGCCCGCCTGCGGGCGGAACTCATTGCGTTGCAGGCGCGGGCCCGCCCCACCACGATCCTCGTGACGCATGACCGGGACGAGGCGCTGGCGCTTGCTGACGAGATCTTCGTCCTGGGCGGGCAGCCGGGACGGATCGTCGCCACCATGAGCCTCGCGCAGCCTCGCGAACACCGCCGGCCAGAGGACATCGCCCGGAGCCGGCGCGCGCTGGAAGATCTGCTGGTCGGCTCGCCGGCGAGTGCCTCAGAGCGTCAGGCCCGCGTGGTCGAATAGGCTCGGCCCGCCGCCCATGAACACGCCCTCGAGCGCCAGGATGCGGCGCTTCGTCTCGATGCCCCCCGGCGCGGAGAAGCCGTGCAGCCTGCCGTCGGCGGAGAGCACGCGGTGGCAGGGGACGAGCAGCGGCACCGGGTTCTGGCCAAGCGCCTGTCCCACGCCCTGGGCGGCGCGGGGCTCGCCGATGAGGCGCGCCACGTCACCGTAGCTCAGGGTCCTGCCCGCCGGTATGCCGCAGGTGACCGCATAGACGCGCCGGTTGAAGTCGCTGACGCCGGCGAGGTCGACGTGGAAACGGGAGAGGTCCTGAAGCACGCCCCGGAGGTGGAGCTGTATCGCCTCCACTGTGGCGGCGACAACGTCCGGCGAATGGTCGAGGGGCAATACTCGGCCCAGCCGGGCGGCTGCCGCCTCCAGCCCGGGCCCCGGCAGGCGCACGCGCACGATTCCCGGGTCGCGCCACGCGAGGACGCAGGAGCCGAGCTCCGTCGGAAAGACGACGCAGGAGGCGTCCGTCGCCGTCATGCCTGCACTCCTCGTGAGGGAGGCACCATGGCGCACGGCAATCGAGAGGTCCAGCTTGGACGCGGGTGCGCATCATATTGACCGGCGGGCCGGGGCCGGCATAATGCTCCGGTGCTTCACCTTGAGGCCTGCCGCGTGCCGGCGGTCCCCATGTCGCGACGGACGATCCTGAATCTCGCTGCAGGAGCCATTGGCCTGTGGGCCTCGTCCCTTGCGGCGAAGGCCGCACCCATCTCTTCCGCAGACGTCCAGCTTCCCGCGCGCCAGGCCCAACTTGACCTGTCGGACGTGGTGCTGCGCGACCTTGCGGGGCGCCCCGCGCCGCTGCGCGAGCAGTCCGGCCGCGTGGTCCTGGTCCATGTCTTCGCCACGTGGTGTGAGCCCTGCCGCGAGGAACTGCCGCGCCTCGCCGAGCTGACGTCGGGACCGGACGGGCCGGGCCTCTACGCCGTATCGCTGGCCGAGCCGCCGCAACGGGTCGAGCGCTTCCTCGAGCGCCTCGACCTCTCGATCCCCGCCATGCTCGACGGCGACCGCGCCTTCTCGCGGCGGCTCGGAGTCGGCGTCCTGCCGAGCACGCTGGTCCTCGCGCCGGGGCTTGTTCCCGTCGGCTTCGTGGAGGGGGACGTAGACTGGACCCGTCCGGACATCCGGGCCTGGCTCGCCGCGCTGCCGGGCGCGCCCTCCACGTCTCTCGCGAGTTCGCCATGACCAAAGTTCGCGCCCCGCTCTCCGCAGTAAACCGCCGCGACTTCCTGCTTGCCGGCCTTGGCGGGCTCGCCGTCGGCGCGGCTCCACGGGTCGTGCGTGCGTCACACGCGCCCGGCTGGCGTCACTTTCAGGTGGTCATGCGGGTGGAGGTCAGGGCGCCCAATGGCGCGACGCAGCTTTGGCTGCCCGTGCCCTCGACCATCGATGCCGCGTGGGCCCGCTCCGACGAGCCGAAGATCGCGACCACCGGCACGGCGACCGTCACATCGACGGGAAGCGGGATGGAGCGGCTGGTCTCCGTGACCTTCCCCGCGGGCATGCCGGATGTGAGCGTCGACGTGGTGACCTTCGTCGAGACCCGGGACAGGCAAGTCGACCTGACGCGGCCGGGCAGCGCAGCGCCGCTGCCCGAAGAGCAAAGGGCCTTCTACACCCGGGGGACCGAACTCATCCCGGTCGACGGCATCGTCAAGGACACGGCAACCACCATCACCGCCGGCGCGGCGACCGACCTCGACAAGGCCCGCGCGATCTATGAATGGGTCGTCGACAACACGTTCCGCAACCCGAAGACCCGGGGCTGCGGCACGGGCGACGTGGCCGGCATGCTCCAGTCCGGCAATCTCGGCGGCAAGTGCGCGGACATCAATGCGCTCTATGTGGGCCTCGCACGGGCCTCCGGCCTGCCGGCGCGCGACGTCTATGGCATCCGCGTCGCCTCTTCCCGCCGCGGCTGGAAAAGCCTGGGGGCCAGCGGCGAGGTCATCTCGAAGGCGCAGCATTGCCGCGCGGAGGTGTGGCTGGAGGGCTTCGGCTGGGTGCCGGTCGATCCCGCCGACGTACGCAAGGTCGCCCTCGAGGAGCCCCCCGGAAATCTCCCGCTCACCTCCGAACCCGTGCGACGCGCCCGCGACTCCCTGTTCGGCGGCTGGGAGATGAACTGGGTTCCGTACAACACGGCCCATGATCTGAAACTCGGAGGAGCGACGGCGAGCCTGCCCTTCCTCATGTACCCCACGGGACAAACCGGGGAGACCACGCTCGACAGCCTGGACCCCGAAGCGTTCGGCTACACGATAACCAGCCGGGAAATCGTGAGCTGAAGGGACCGGCCGCCGTCTTCACCCGCGGCGGCCGGTCCTCTTTTTGAGAAGGATCAAGACTGTCGGATCCATATGAACTCATTATCCGATTAACTTCATAAAACTACGTATTGTCAATTCTTTGGAGTGACCATCCGTGAAACTACCACCCACGGAGGTCTCCCATGATCACTCGACGCGACGCGCTCGTCGGCCTGTCATCACTCGCCTCGTTCTCCGTCCTGTCGCGGCCCGGCTTCGCCCAGACGGTTGCGGCCGACAAAATCGTGTTCGGCCAGGCCGCCGTCTTCGAGGGTCCGGCGAGCGCGCTGGGTCAGGGGATGAACGACGGGATCATGGCGGCCTTCGCGGAGGCCAACCGCAAGGGCGGCGTGCAGGGCCGCAAGCTCGAGCTGATCACGCAGGATGACGGCTACGAGCCCAACAAGTCCATCGACGCGACGAAGGCCCTGATCGGCAAGAACGTATTCGCGCTCGTCGGGCCCGTCGGCACGCCGACGTCGCTCGCCGCGCACCCCATCGCCAAGGAGGCGGGCGTGCCCATGGTCGGCCCCTTCACGGGCGCCGAGGCTCTGCGCGATCCCTACCTTCCGCACGTCGTGAACGTCCGCGCCTCCTACTTCCAGGAGACCGAGGTGATGGTGGAGCGCCTCGTCAAGGACAAGGGCTTCTCCAAGATCGCCATTTTCTACCAGGACGACGCGTTCGGCCGCGCCGGTCTCGCCGGGACGCAGCGCGCGCTGGAGAAGCGCAACATGAAGCTCGCCGCCGAGGGCACCTTCGAGCGCAACACCGTCGCGGTGCGTGGCGCCCTGCTCGAGATCCGCAAGGCCCAGCCCGAGGCGGTCGTGATGATCGGCCCGTACAAGCCCTGCGCCGAGTTCATCAAGCTCTGCAAGCAGGTGAAGTTCGAGCCGGTCTTCATCAACATCTCCTTCGTCGGCAGCGACGCGCTGGCGGCCGAACTCGGAGAGGCCGGCGCAGGCGTGTTCGTCACGCAGGTGGTTCCGCTGCCGAGCGACGCCTCCCTCCCGGTCGTCAAGGCCTACCAGGCCGCCCTCGCCGCGGCGCTCCCGGACAGGAAGCCCGGATTCGTCTCGCTCGAGGGCTATCTCGTCGGGCGCACGGTCATCGCCGCGCTGGAAAAGGCCGGCGCTACGCCGACCCGCGAGGCCTTCATGGCCGCGCTGACCAACGGGTCCTTCGACTTCGGCGGGTTCAAGATGACGTTCGGCCCCAATGACAACCGGGGATCGGACGACGTCTACCTCACCGTCATCGGGCCGGACGGCAAGTTCAAGTCCGTCTCGTCCCTGACGTCCTAAGCGCCAGCCTGCCGGAGCGTCGACATGGCATCCCCCTCCCCCGTGACGGCGCGCACCAGCTTCGGCGTGGGCGCGAGGATCTATCTCGCGGTCGGCCTTCTCGCGACGCTGACCGTCGGGGCGACGTCTCTGGCCTGGTGGTCGTATGGCGGGGTCGGTACGGCCGTGGACAGCCTCGTCGACGAGAAGCTGCCGCTGGTTGCGCAGGCCCACAGCCTCTCGCAGGCGGCCACGATGGTGGTCGCCATCGCCCCCAAGCTCGCGGACGTGCCGACCGACGCGGCCCGGCAAGACGTGGCGCAGGCTTTGGGCGAGCAAATCGGCAAGATGCGGACTGGCGTGACCGCCTTGGCGGCGACGGCGCCGACGGCCGCCGCGGAGCTCGAGCCCGCCATCGGCGGTCTGTCCCGGCAGACCGCCGAACTCGACAGGATCGCCCAGGCGCGGCTCGCACTCGATGCGAAGACGACCGACGCGGCCGAGGCCCTGTCCAAGCGCCGCGACGCCTTCGTCCAGAAGATCGCCGGCGAGGCGGACGAGGCCCAGTTCAACGTGGTGCTCGGCCTGGAGACGGCCGCCGGCGCGAAGGACGGCGCAGGGCTGGCGGACCTCGCGGCCAAGGACTTCCCCCTCTTCGGCTCCGCTCTGTCGCTGCAGTCCGAGGTGAACCAGGTCAGCGCACTGCTGCAGGAGGTGTCGCAGATCTCCCGCCGCGAACGGCTGGGGCCGGCTCGCGAACGGTTCCAGGCAAGCGCGGCGAAAGTCCAGAAAGGCCTGGCGGAGATCGGCAAGATCGCCCCGGATCCCAAGCGCGCCGAACTGGCGAAAGCCGTTCTGGCCATCGGCGAGGGGCCGGACGGGCTGTTCGCCCTGCGGCAGGCGAGCTTCGATCTCGACGATGCGATGCAACGTCAATTCACGGTCACCAACGACGTCGCCGCAGGCCTGCGCAGGACCATCGAGGCGCATTCTCTCAAGACGCAGGATAGGGCGGTCGAAGTCGCCCAGGCCACGCGCGCCGTCATCGCGTCCAATCGCCTGCTGCTGGTCGGCCTCGGCGGACTGGCCGTCCTGTCCGCCGTCATCATCGCCTTCGGCTTTGTCAGGCCCCTGATCGTCAAGCGGTTGCTGCGGCTCTGGACGGACACTCAGGCGATCGCCGGTGGCGCGCTCGACACGGAGGTGGGGATCAAGGGTCGCGACGAGATCGCCGAGATCGCTGCGAGCGTGCTCGCCTTCCGCGACAATGCCAGGGCGCTCCGGATCGCCGAGGCGGAAAAGCTCTCGGGCGAGGCGGCCGAGAAGGCGCGACGTGCCCAGATGCTGGGCGCGCTCGCATCAGCCTTCGGCGACGTCGTCGAGGCGGCGGCCAACGGCGATTTTGGAAAGCGCGTGGACACCCGTTTCGCCGACCCCGAGCTCAACCAGCTCGCGGGCTCTGTCAACGCGCTCGTCGAGATGGTCCAGAACGGCCTCGACGAAACCTGCGCCGTGCTGGCGCAACTATCGCGAGGCGACCTTTCGGCCCGTATCGAAGGCGACTATCGGGGAGCCTTCGCCGAGCTGAAGTCCGGCGCGAACGCGCTGGGAGAAGAGTTCGAGTCCACCCTGGCCCGCCTCGCCGACGCGATCGCAGCCGTGCGGACCGCCACGGCGGAAATCGTGGCCGGCGTGACGGACCTTGCGGCCCGCACGGCCCAGGAGAGCGATGCCGTGAGCAACGCGACCGGCCAGATCGCCCACTTCACGGACACGGTGCAGGGCACGGCCGGCAAGGCCAAGCAGTCGGTCGGGATGGCCACCGACGCCGAGCGGAACGCCCAGCGCGGCGACGGCGTGGTGCGAGACACGCGCCAGGCCATCGAGCGGATCCAGAACTCCTCGAGCCGGATCTCCGACATCATCGACCTCATCGACGAGATCGCCTTCCAGACCAATCTCCTCGCGCTGAACGCGGCCGTGGAAGCCGCACGCGCGGGGGATGCGGGCCGCGGCTTCGCGGTGGTGGCGGCAGAAGTGCGCAGTCTCGCCCAGCGCGCCACGGGCGCCTCCAACGACGTGAAGCGGCTGGTCCAGGAAGCGCAGAACGATGTCAGCTCCGGCGTGGCCCTCGTCGGCGAGACCGCGGCGGTCTTCACCAGCATCGCGGACTCCGTGAAGAGCGTGACCCTCCTCATGCAGTCGATCGCCGAGACGTCCGAGAGCCAGGCGTCGGAGGTGACCAGCATCGGCGCCGAGATCAACGGCATCGGCGACATGGCACACCAGAACGCCGCCCTCGTCGAGGAGACCAATGCCGCCATCGCCGTGACCGACGAGCAGGTCCGGGCTCTGGAAGAGTTCATGTCCCGCTTCCGGTTCACCCGGCGGGCCCAAGGCTCCATGCGCCTCGTCGCCTGAGGCTCTCAGGTGCCGCAGAACGTCACGTAGTCGCGCCCGCCATCCAGGGCGGGCTCGGCATAGGCCTCGTGCTCGGGCTGCTCGTCGAAAGGTCTGGCCAGGACCTGTCGCAGGCGCGCGAAGGGCGCCATGTCCCCGCTCTCGACCGCGGCCGAGAGCGCCTCCTCCACGCGATGATTGCGCGGGATGAAGCGCGGGTTGACCCGCCGCATGCGCGCGGCGCGCTCTTGGGCTGCCACGGGCTCCTCGGCGAGCCGCTCGCTCCAGCGCCGCGCCCAGGGGTCGAACAATTCCGCTCCGCCGAGGGAAGCCAGCAGGGCGGCATCGGTCGCATCGCCTTCGGCAGCATCGCAAAGAAGGCGGAAGGTGAGCGTGAAGTCCGCCCGTTGCGCCGCCATCAGGTCCAGGAAGTCCTGCATCAGCTGCAGGTCGTCCGGGTGTGGCGAGGCGATGCCGAGCTTGGCGGCCGCAACCTCAAGATAGGCCGTCCGGAACAGGTCCGGAAAGCGCTCGATCGCGGCCCTGGCCTCATCAAGCCCCGCCTCCTTCGTATCGCCGAGCAGCGGGATGAAGCATTCGGCGAGCCGGGCGAGGTTCCAGTTGGCGATGGCCGGCTGGTTGGCATAGGCGTAACGCCCGGCATGGTCGATCGAGCTGAAGACGGCCCCGGGATCGTAGCCCTCCATGAAGGCGCAGGGGCCATAGTCGATGGTCTCGCCCGACAGCGCGGTGTTGTCGGTGTTCATCACCCCGTGGATGAAGCCGACCCCCAGCCACTTCGCCACCAGCGAGGCCTGGCGCTCGACCACGCGGTCGAGGAACGCCCGATAGGGGGCGGGCTGGCCCGCGAGGTCGGGATCCAGACGCGCGATCACATAGTTCGCGAGCTGGCGCAGGCCTTCCACGTTGCCGCGTGCTGCGAAGTACTGAAACGTCCCGACGCGCACGTGGCTCAGCGCCACGCGCGTGAGCACCGCGCCGGGGAGGATCGCCTCCCGCATCACCCGGTCCCCCGTCGTCACCGCGGCGAGCGAACGCGTGGTTGGAATGCCCAGGGCAGCCATGGCCTCGCTCACGAGGAACTCCCGAAGCACGGGCCCCAGCGCGGCCTTGCCGTCGCCGCCGCGGGAAAAGGGCGTGCGGCCCGCACCCTTGAGCTGGATGTCGTAGCGGTGCCCGTCGATGCCGGCCACCTCCCCCAGCAGGATCGCCCTTCCATCGCCGAGCTGGGGCACGAACTGGCCGAACTGGTGGCCCGCATAGGCCATGGCGAGCGGCTCTGCTCCCTCGGGCACGGCGCGGCCGGCCAAAACGTCGACGCCCTCGGGCGAGGCCAGGGCCGCCGGGTCGAGGCCGAGTTCGCGGGCAAGCGGGTCGTTCAGCGCCACGAGGCTTGGGGCGCTTGGGGGTGTCGGATCCACGCGGGCGTAGAAGAACGCGGGCAGCCGGGCATAGGTGTTGTCAAAGCGCCAGGCGAGGGTCATGGGCCACCTCCGGAACCTGAAAACTAGGGCAGGAAGGCCGGCTCGACACCCTCGGGCCCAGTCGTATCAAGCGTTTCCATCATTAATGCACCCTTCACGCCTCGGTCGTAGGCTCCGTCCGACGATGGAGGACGAGATGCGGTTGATCGAGATCGAGGAAGGCGTCACCATCCGCTTTCCCACCCGCTCCGACGATTTCGCGGAAGGCTTTGAGGCCGGCATGGCCGCCGCGGCTTTGGCCGCCCTGCCCTTGCGGCACAATGCGCGCGTCGCGACGGGAGCGGTGCCGGCCATCGCCAAGCTGGCGCGCTGCTACGGCTATCGCGTCGTCCAGGGGCCGGAAGAGGACGGCATGGTCTACCTGACCCTTCTGCGGGCCGACACCAGGCCGCGCCTGACCGTCGTCCACACCAGCGAGCCGGCAACGGCGTCGAAGTAACGAATTGAAAGCCTGAGGAGGACGCGGGCGACGCAGGCGCCGCCCGCCCCTCATCAGATCACGCGAACCAGGCGCGCTCGGCGATGCGGCCGTTCACGAGGTCGAAGCCGGCATGCGGCACGTGGCCTTCGACCTTCTTCGACGAGCCGTTCAGGTAGTCGGAGATGGCGAAGCAGATCATGCCGCCATCGTCCGAGATCATCTCCTGGCACTTGCCGTAGAGCTCCGCCCGCTTGGCTTCGTCGAGCTCCACGCGGGCGGCGAGCACGAGCTTGTCGAACTCGTCGCGCTTCCAGTTGCTGTCGTTCCAGGCCGAGTCCGACTTGTAGACGGTCGAGAACGTGAGGTCGGCCGTGGGGCGACGGCCCCAGTAGACGGCGCAGAATGGCTGCTTGAGCCAGATATTGTCCCAGTAGCCGTCCGCCGCGACCTTCTTCACGGAGAGGTCGACGCCGGCCTTCTTGAGGGCCTCCTGGTAGAGCGACGCACAGTCGACCGCGGTGCCCCAGGCACCTTCCGACGTTTGCAGTTCGACAGGGCCCGTGATGCCGGCCTTCTTGAAGTGGAAGGCCGCCTTGTCGGGGTCGTAGGGCCGCTGCGGCATGGTCTTGTTGTAGTAGGGGTTGCCGGCGTCCAGCGTGTGGTCGTTGCCGAGCTGTGCGTAGCCGCCGAACACCGTGTCGATGATCTTCTTGCGGTCGATGCCATATTTCAAGGCGAGCCGCAGGTCCTTGTTGTCGAACGGCGAATCCGTCACGCGGGCCACGAAGCAATAGCGGTTGCCGGTGCCGATCGAACGGACGATGTCGAGCTTGGGGTCCTTGGCGAGCAGGTTCACCGTGCGCGGGTCGAGGCGGTTGGCCACGTCGATCTTGCCGGACTGAAGCGCGGCGGTGCGTGCGGCCTTGTCCGTGATGTAGAGGATCTCGACCGTGTCGACGAAGCCGCGGTCCTGCTTCCAGTAGTCGTCCTTGCGCTTCAGCGACACGCGCACGCCCGGCTCGAACTTCTCGAGCGTGAAGCAACCCGTGCCGTCGGGCTTGGACCAGTCGGTGAAGCCATTGGGCACCACGAGCAGGTGGTAGTCCGTCAGCACGTAAGGGAGGTCGGCGTTGCCGCTCGTCAACGAGATTTGAATCTGGTTGGCAGAAAGTTTCTTCATCTCCTTGATCTGCTTCAGCAAAGCCTTGGCGGGAGACTTGGTCTCGCCGAGGTGCAGATTGATCGAGTAGATGATGTCGTCGGCGTCGAGCACCTTGCCGGAGGAGAACTTGATGCCCTTGCGGACATTGAAGATCCACTCCTCGGCGCCGGGCTTGGCCTCCCAGCTCTCCAGGAGTTCGCCCTTTGCCTTGCCGTCGTCGCTGAGCTCGACGAGCCCGTTCCAGATCGCCCAGCCATAGTTGATCGGGATGGAGTCGGCGTAGGTCCGCGGATCGAGCGAGTCGCTGGCGCCGCCGCCCTCCATGCCGATGCGCAGGTTGCCGCCCTTCTTTGGCGTGGCGGCCCTCGCCTCCCGACCGAGCAGCGCGGCGCCGGCCGTGGCCGCCGCAGCTCCCGCCAGGAAGTCGCGGCGCGACAGGGCGCCCTTCTCGAACAGGGCCTTCAGGGTCTCGAATTCACTCACGTCATTCCCTCCGGTTCGGATCGGGCCTGCCGGCCCGCCGGGCGACCTGCGTCGCCATGTTCTCTGTTTCCGTCCGCCCAGGGTTCATTGGTCCAGGGTCGGCGCTGCCACGGAGGTTAACGAGAAGCCGAGCGAAGCGGAAGGCTAGGTTGGGGCTTCGTCGTGCTGGCCCATGCTGAAAGATCGGGCAGGCGAGATAGGGCTTGGGAAAGGATGATCGCAGAGACATGCAGCAGGACGTGTGCTGCCTGCCCCCCCAGGGCCGATGGTGGCAAACGCAGTCATTCCCTTAAGCGCGTTTAAGTTTTTTGAGCCCACACCGGCAAGAACCATTGTCGGAAGTGGCATGAGTACCGTTTCATCAAGCTATCGCCAGCCTCGCCGCAAGCTGAACATTGCCCGAATGGTTGCCCTGGGAGTGGCCGTGTTTGCCGGCCTCGGCGCGGCCTGGCTGGCGGCCACCGCCACGAACACCGTGCCGACGATCGTGCACGTCGAGACGCCGCCGAGCATCAAGACCACGGAAGTCCTGGTTCTCAAGACTGAGCTCAAGATGGGAGGCGCCATCAAGTCTGCCGACCTGCGCTGGCAGATCTGGCCGGTTGAGGGCGTCACGCCCGGGCTCATCACGCGCGAGGCGATGCCCGAGGCGATGAAGGAGTTCGTGGGCTCCGTCGTGCTCAGCAACTTCGCCGCCGGCGAGCCGATCCGCCCCGAGCGCGTGGTGCGGTCGACCTCCGGCGGCCTGATGGCCGCCATGCTGCCCCCGGGCCAGCGCGCGCTGGCGATCAACATCGACGGGCGCGGCGCGACCTCGGCAGGCGGCTTCATCCTGCCGAACGACAGGGTCGACGTGATCAAGGTCACGCGTGACGAAGTGGCGAGCAAGGCAACCGGCGCGGAGGTGATGGGGAGCGAGACCATCCTGCGAAACGTCCGCGTGCTCGCCATCGGCAAGAGCATCCAGGACCAGAACGGCGAGAAGGTCAGCGTCGGCGAGACCGCGACGCTCGAGCTGGACCCCAAGCAGGTCGAGACGGTGTTCCTCGCCCAGCGGACCGGGCAGCTGACGCTCGCCCTGCGCAGCCTGCAGGACGCCTCCAAGCCCGAGCCCGAAGCCGAGGTTCCGACCGCGCCGGTCAGCGTCCGCTACAATGGCTCGGCGACGAAGCGCTTCACCTGCACCGGAACGTCCTGCGACGAGGGCCACTGAGAGAGCGCTCCCGCCCCGTCCGCAGCGTCATCGACGAGGGGCGACGTCCCTTAGGCTGCCGGAGCGCGGCGTTGCCGCTGTTCTCGAGGCTCCGTCGAGCGAACTGGTGGCTTCGTCGAGGATGAGGAGGTCGGCCTCCCGCAGCACGGCGCGGCCCAGGCTCATGCGCTTGCGCTGCCCTCCCGAGAGGTGCTGCCCCCGCTGGCCGACCATGGTGTCGAGCCCCTACGGCAACGAGCAACAGACCTCGGAGGTCGAAGTGAAGGCGATCAGCCCACCCTCCTTGAGATGGCCGAGCAGATTGGCCGCCCCCATCACGTTGGCCGCAACGGTGCGAATGGGCTGGGACATGTACCAGGGCGGCGAAGCCGGGGACGCCAGATGGTCGATCTCGTCGAAGCGCTCCTCGTTCTTCACGCGGCAACAAGGCCTTGGAGGTCTCAGGCCGACTGTAAGAGGGCTTTACACTGCGCTTAAGGGGTGCGTGGCATGATGCCCGGAGTCTGCAACTCGTCCGGGGCACGCCCGTGAAATTGACGCGCCTGACGGCGGCGGCCCTCCTTGGACTGGGTCTCGCCGTCCTGTTCAACCAGTCGAGCCGCCCGCTGACCCAGGCCCTCGGGCAGAGCCTGATGCTCGGCGACATGACGTGGGTGCAGGTGCGCAGCGCGATCCGCGACGGCTTCACCGCAGTGATCGTCCCGAGCGGCGGGATCGAGCAGAACGGCGAGCACATGGTCCTCGCCAAGCACGACCGCATCGTGGCGATGACCGCCAAGGAGATCGCGGCCCGGCTTGGCAAGACCCTCGTGGCGCCCGTCATCTCGTTCGTGCCCGAGGGAGAGTTCGATCCGCCGACGGACAACCTGGCGTTTCCCGGAACGATCGGCCTGCGGCCGGCCGTCTTCGAGCAGGTGCTCGAGGACGTCGCGCGCAGCCTGAAGGGCGCGGGTTTCAGGACGATCCTGTTCATCGCCGACCATGGAGGAAGCCTTGGTCCGCAGCAGGCCGTTGCGAGCCGCCTGGATGCCCAATGGCGGGCGTCCGGCGTCCGCGTGCTTGCGATCAACGACTATTATGCCGATCCCGCGCAGCAGGCCTGGATCCGCGGCCAGGGCGAGACCCCTGCGACCATCGGCGACCACGCGGGATTGCTGGACACGTCCGAACTCATGGCAGCCGACCCGTCCGGAGTCGACCTCGGCCGATTGACGCCGCCCGCCCCGAGCCGCGAGCCGACCGGCGGCTCCGGTGATCCGCGGCGCGCGACGCCGGAGCGCGGCAAGGCCCTGCTGGAGCTGAAGATCCAAGCCGCGGTCGCACAGATCCGGCGCGAATTAACGCCCTGACAATCGCGCGGGCGACAGGGGTCGAGGCTCGGGTTATTCTTGTGTCGTTCAAGAGAGGCAGCCATTCACGACGAGGCAGCATCGAGCGGCCCGAGAGTCGACAGCTGACGGGATAAGGCATGGAACTTCTAAGTTCAGTTTTTGTCAGTCTCGGCACGAGCGTGATGAAGACAATTCCGATTACGCTCGGCTTTGCGCTAATCTTTACTGCCATTACTGTCGTTGCCAGACCGTGCAATTCCGGGCAACCGTGGTTCCGCAAGCCCGACCTGCTCGTGGACCTCTGCTACTGGTTCCTGGCGCCTAGCATCAACGCAGCCGTGATGATTTCTCTGCTGACGGCAGGTTTCATGGCCTTCGAGTCTGTCACCCCGGGAATGGCCAAGGAGTATGTCGAGCAAGGTCTAGGGCCCTTGTCCCGCTTGCCGATGTGGGCTCAGGCGATCGCCTACATGCTGCTCACGGATTTCATCTTGTATTGGACACATCGCCTTTACCACACGATGGCGTTCTGGCGGTTTCACGCCATCCACCACAGCAGCAAGGATCTCGAGTGGATCTCGGCTACGCGCTTCCACCCTGGCAACCTGCTTCTGGCCTCTCCGTTCGCGAATGCTGTGATGCTGTTCGCAGGGATCTCGCCGCAGGTCATGGTGATGCTCGCGCCGTTGAACATCTTCATTGGTGCGCTGGTTCACGCCAATCTCGACTGGACTTTCGGCCCTTTCCGCTACGTCGTCGCCAGCCCCGTCTTCCATCGCTGGCATCACACGGCAGCCGACCGTGGCGGCTCCATGAACTTCGCAGGGACGTTCCCCTTCATCGACTGGATGTTCGGAACTTTCTACATGCCGAAGGGAGAACTGCCGGACGACTTCGGTGTCGACGACGAGCATTTCCCCGAGGATCTTCTGGGGCAGATGCTCTACCCGTGGCTGAAGCGCCGGCGCGCGCAGACGGCAGCAGCTGGGACGCCGGCCGTCCATCCTGCGGCTGAATAGGCCGGCGCCCGCAGGGCTACTGCACAGCAGCCTTTCTGACATGCACGACGCAGAGATCCTCGCGATAGGCGCGCTCCCAGCCAGGCAGGAGATCGAGCGCCTTGGTCACGGGAATGTGCGGGTTGAACATCGTCCAGGCGATCCCGTCCCGATCGAGCGGCTTCAACGGATCCTGCCCCAGCAGGAGCTGGAAGTTGCTGTATTCCTCCAGCCGGTCCGAGCCATAGAGCTCGGCGCGACCGTCGATATAGGTCTTGACGTCCTTCCAGATCAGGAAGCCGCCATATTCGTAGGCGTTGTACAGTCGCTTCTCCAGGAGACCATGGGTGGAGGCGAAATCGACGCATCCCTGCGGAACGATGGATGGGATCGGCTTCAAGTCCGGCCGGACGAACCGCGCCGTCGCCATCGATCCGAGGAAGGCGACCAGGCCGATCACGAGCACCGGCCGCCATGACCGACCGCTGGTCTCAACGTCGGCCGTCGCCAGGGAGCGCTGGGGGGCCCGGATCAGAAACGGCAGCACGAAGCCCAGCAGCTCGCCGTTCCGCTGCGCCGAGAAGAAGAGGTAAAGCAGGCCGAGGATCATCAGGAGGCGGGGCGGCGAGAACCGCGCTCCGATGGTCAGCGCAATCGCCACCCATGACAGCACAGCGATCATGAATCCCTTGTCGCGCGAGAAGTTCGGCGGCATCCACTCGACGAGGATCGTGAGGCGCTGGCCAAAGCCGAAGAGCTTGGCCGTGATGAGTGCGGATTCGAAACCGTAGGGTGTGACGACGATGGCAAGCATGCTCAGCGCCAGGAAGAGCGCCCAGCTCCAGGCCAGCCGCACGCGGTCCTCCGGCTCGGCCTCCCACAGGCTGGTTATCGCGAAGCCGAACGCATAGGCCAGGCCCAAGGTGAAGCCGCCATGCATGTTCGCCCAGACGACGAGAATGGCGGCTAGGCCGAGATGGGGTGCCTTGCCCCGCTCGGAGGCGCGCGCCAAGCCGGCGAACCAGATCACCTGCAGCGGGTAGGCCAGGGCGTGGGGCCGCGCCAGCATGTGGCCAGATGACGTGACGAAGGCCGCGGCGAGGCAGAAGATCGTGAGCCACTTGCCGAAGCGTTGCGACAGGAACCAGGCCAGCATCGCGAAGGTCAGGGCGATGCTGAGCGCGGAGAGGCCCATCACTCCGTTCCAGCCGCCGAGATCGTAGGCCATGGCCAGGAGCACTTGCGACAGCCACTCCTTGGCGATCCAGGGCTTTCCAGCCTCGGTCCAGGACCACGCGTCCTCGGTAGGAACCCTCCACGTCGCCAGGATCGTCTGCCCGGACCGAATGTGCCAGAACGTATCGGGGTCGCTGAGCATCAGGTTCGCTGCAGAAACGAACAGCAGGAAGAAGATGATACATCCCGCCAGGAAGGTGATCTTGCGCGCCGTCTCAACGCTCGCCGGCGCCAGGGCCATGGTCCTGAGCTTCTCCAATCCCATGGACGTGCTTGCGATGGAGATGGCCACGGATCACCTCAGAACTGACCTGACGGCCCGGGACGTCACGCCCGGTCGATGGAACGCCGCACCATAGTCGATCGATCTTGATGCTTTGTTTCGCGACAAAGTTGCCTAAACGGCCCGGGCGCGAAACGATTCAGTTCCGATCTTCAGATAAGGTCCGCGCGTTCAGCATCGGGATGTGCTCAGCGTGCCAGGCCTTGCGATACACCCTTCAGACGTGATCCTCCTCGCCGTTCTTCCAGCGGGAGCACTTGCCGCGGCCGTCTACGACCTGACGAGTTTCCGCATTCCCAACTGGCTCACGCTCAGCCTCGGCCTCAGCTTCGTTCCGGTCGCGTGGCTCGCTGGCCTGCCGTGGCCCGAGATCGGAACGTCCATGGCTGTCGGAGCGGCGGTCCTTCTGGTGACGTTCGTGATGTTCCAGCTCGGCTGGTTCGGCGGAGGCGACGCCAAGCTCGCGGCGGCGATGGCCTGCTGGACCGGCCTCGCCCAGCTCGTCCCTTTCCTGCTCGCCACCTCGATCTTCGGCGGCGCGCTGGCGCTCGTTCTGATCGTCTTCCGCCGGATCCCCCTTCGCGAGCGCATGGCCGAGCACGGCGTACTGCTGCGCCTCCACGACCCCAGCCAAGGAGTTCCCTACGGGATCGCACTTGGCTTCGCCGCGCTTCTCGTCTTCCCCGATACACAGGTTTGGAAGGCCCTGGTTGAATTTGGCTGAAGGGAACGCTCGCGCTCGTTCTTGACGTTTCGTATAGTTGCTTCGACGGAAGGCCTTTGGCGTTCCGGTTGACTTCCAAGGGTTATCGCGAGAATGCGATGTGACATCTTCCATTGCGGCGTGACCCGGGCGTGTCGGTTTCCGTCATGAACGACGCCGAAATCGAAGCAGCCCGTGAGGTGTTCAAGTCGTTCGGCCATGATCCGACGGATCTGTCTGCCGCTGGCCTCAAGTCGGCGTGGCGCGCCATCGCCCGCGTCTGCCACCCCGACCATGGCGGCAGCACCGCAAGGATGGGCGAAGTCAACGTTGCTTACCAAGTTCTCCTGGAAAGGCTCGCGTCAGAACCGCCGCAACCTCGCGAGGTCAAGCAACACAATCCCGCAGGCCCTCATCACGACGAGCCCGTCGGTCCCTATACCCCGCCCTCCTCCCGAACAGAGCCGGAAGCAAAGCCGGCTGCCGGCGCCGGACATGTGGCGGAAGGGCGTTTTTCAGCGCCCGACGCCCAGATCCGACGCCGCGACTACTCGGACCGGAACTTCATTCGCCAGATTTTCGCGGAGAAGGCGTCTCCCGAAGAGCGCGAGCCTTTCCATGTCCAGGCCTTCGACGGCTCCGACTACGTGGGACTGACTATCCACGGCGCAGCGCAAGACGTTCCGGAGATGGTGAAGGCAGTCAGCCGCCTGCACCGCGCCGACAAGGGCGCCGACCCCCTCGCCGTCCTCGTGCGTCCGCAGGACCTGCGAACGGCGCGACCGCCGTCCCTGTGGCTGACGGGCCGCAGGCAGGCGACGATTGAGCTTCAGCCGGATGCGCGTAGCGTCAATGATCCCGCCTTCGTCGAGAAGTTGAACAGGATCATTAACTCGGCATCCCGCACACTTTGAGACGAATTGTCGTCCCGAGCATCCCATGCGACCTGTCCTGGTCCTGACAGCCTACCTTGCAGCATGGTCCGTCGCGCAGTCTCCGGCCGCTGCGCAGGTTTCTGCCCGCTCGTCCTACGTGGCCGGAAGGGATGGCTGGACGGCGGACGCAGTAGGGGGCGGCCTCGTGACGCTGCGCACGACGGTCGAGCCGCGGTCCGGCTTGGGGCCGGACGAGCAGGCGGGCACGCTGCTCTTCATATGCACCGCAAGCGAGGATCGGCTGATCTTCGACCCCAACCGCACGAACACGATCCGCACCGTCGATCCCAGTGGAACCGGGATGGCCTATATTTCCGGCGTGCAACCCGCAGGAAAGCAGCCCGAGCTTCCCCGGCTCGTCGGGGCGGCGAAGATGTTTGCGAGCGGTTCCTTCGAGGTCAACGACCTGCCGACCGCCGACCGCAACACGGCGCGCGCTCTGGTCGACCAGATTGCGAAGGGGACGACACGGTTTCGGGTGCAGCTCACGTCGTCGCCGGTGCAGTCCGGCTTCGAGCGCGACCGCCTGCTGAGCTTCGAATTCGTCATAACCAAGAGCGACAAGGCCATGCTCGACAGGTTCGAGAATGGCTGCAAGCTCATCAGCTCGCGGCGCTGAGTCCGCGACCGGCGGTCAGGGCGCGATGCCGGCGAAGTAGCCCTGCCCGGAATCCAGCACCGCAATATTGTTGGCCACGATGGGATTGTCGGGCGCAAGCCGGGCCGCCCGGCGGAACAGGTTCGACGCACGGCGACGGTCACCCTGAAGCATCGCCGAGTAACCCTCGTTGTTCAGCAGGACGTAGTTGTCGCCGGTGAGCTTGCGCGCCTGCCGATAGGCCCGCGCCGACAAGTCGTAGCGCCCGATCTTGTCGTAGGATGCGGCGAGCCCGAGCCAGGCCTGACCGTTTTGCGGCGTGACCTCGACCGCACGGCGATAAGCCTGCTCCGCCTTGGCGTAGTTGCCATTGACGTAATAGGCGCGGCCTAGGCGGGTATTCTCGTCCCCCGGGAACACCTTGTTGTCGAAACCGGACTCGATATACGGCATCGGGTCACGCGACAATTCTTCGAAGCTTGTGCAACTCGCCAATCCCCCGGCGAGAGCCGCAACGGCGAGGACAGACAATGTCCGGATCATGGGCATGCTAGCCTCCCGAGAAGGACCTGACAGCGTCAACGATCTTGATGATCGCAGGATAGAGAATGACCGTGATTAGCACGGGAAAAATGAAGAGTCCCAACGGAATGACCATCAGGACAGGCAGCCGGTTTGCCTTTTCTTCCGCCGTCGCGGCGCGCTTGTCGCGCATCTCATCCCCGTAGACGCGCAGGGCCCCGCCAATGTCCGACCCGAGTTCGAGCGACTGCTTGAGCAGGGTGGAAAAAGAGCGAGCCTCGTCGAGGCCCAGGCGCTCCGCGAAACCATCCATGGCGTCGCCGAGACCACGGCCGGCACGCAACTCGCTGCTCAGCAAGGCGAGGTTGAAGCTGAGGTTTTGCGAGCGCGGTGCGAACTGGTTCGTGAGGCGCTGCAGCGCTGCTTCGAAGCTCAGGCCCGCATCGACGCAGACGAGAAGCATGTCCAGGAGGTCAGGGAACGCGCGGCGATATTCCGCCTGCTGGCGAGTCTTCAGGCGCTCGAGCACGGCGCTCGGAAGAATAAAGCCGACGAAGAGCAGCGCGAGCGCGAGCAGCATGTGCTCCTGGCCGTCCAGCGACGGCAACAGGAATTGGACAGCCAGGTAGCCGAGCAGCGGCAGATAGAGGAGAACGCCGGTGCGAATGAGAAGGTAGATCTGCGGGGCTCGGTCGCTGAAGAAGCCAGCCCGCTGCAGGTCGAGACGGAGCTGGCTGATCTTCTCGGGCGTCTGAGAGAGGAGCCGCTCGTTCATCTCCACAAGGCTGCTGAACGGAAGCGAGGCGGCGCCCTGCTCGCTCGCCATCAACGGACCGCCGGCCTTGAGCCGTTGGCGGACCTGGACCCGATTGGCGTAGGTGGTCAGCACGACGAAACTGCCGCCTGCGATCGCAGCAAACAGGCCCAGCGAGAAAATGAGGAGCGTGAGATCGTTCATGGCTAGTAATCGATGTCGGCCATGCGACGCATGACGAAGTTGCCGACGAACAGCATCCCCCCGCTCACCATGAGCGTGGTGTGGAAGGATGACAAGTGCCAGACGTCACCATAGTAACCGGGTGAGAAGAGGTTGATGATCCCGAACAGGGCCACGGGAAAGAGCGAGAGGATGATCCCGGACATCCGGGCCTCCGAGGTCAGGGCGCGCACCTTCCGGACGAGCCGGAAGCGGTCTCGCATGAGCTTGGCGAGGCGCGAGAGAACCTCGCCGAGATTTCCGCCGGTCTGGCTCTGAACCGCGATGCAGGTGATGAGGTAGTCGAGGTCGGGGTCACCGACCCGGTAGCTCATGTTGGCCATTGCGTCAGGCAGGCTGGCGCCGAATTGGATTTCGTCGGACACCAGCCCGAATTCCGTGCCGGCGGGATCAGGCATCTCCCGCGCCGCCAGCGAGAAGGCGACGCCGAGTGGATGGCCTGCCCGCAGGCTGCGGACGATGAGGTCTACGACGTCCGGGATCTGGCTGCTGAACTTGGCGATCCGCTGCTGGCGTGTCCTGTAGAGATAGGCGAGCGGGAGGAGGATCACCGCTGCGGTGGTCCCGATGATCGCCTGGAGACCGAAGCCGTAGGTCCACCACAGAAGCAGGAAGACGCCCAGCCCAAGACTGCCGACCACCGCCGCGATCTGGCCGATGTCGAACCGGACGCCCGACTGCACCAGCAGCTTGCGAAGGCCGCCGAAACGACCAGCATAAGCCTCGCTGGACAGCCAGCGCTCGCGACGAAGAACATCGAGCGCTTGTGCCGAGTTCGTGCCAGTCTGGATCAGGGCGACACGGCGGTTGATCTTCCGGTTGGTGGCGTAGGGACGGACGAAGGCTGAGGAAATGCTGATCGTCAGCGCCACCACCGTGAGGAAGATCAGGACATAAAAGAGAGTGGTGTCATTCATGGCCGCCCCTCACAGCTCGCGATAGGGATCGAAGGTCGAGGACGGCACGTCGAGGCCCATCGGCTTGAGGGTGTTCAGGAAGAGCGGCCGAACCCCCGTCGCCTTGAAGCCGCCAAGCTGCCTGCCGTTGGCGTCGATGCCGGTACGGACAAACTGGAAGATGTCCTGCATCTGGATGACGTCGTTTTCCATGCCCGTCACCTCGGTGACGCTGATCATGCGACGCGAACCGTCCGCGAGGCGCTGCAGCTGGATGATGACCTGGATCGCCGAGGCGATCTGCTGGCGGATGCTTGTCTGGGACATGCCTAGGTTCGCCATTCCCACCATCTGCTCCATGCGGCGCACCGCGTCACGCGCGTTGTTGGCGTGGATGGTCGTCATCGAACCTTCGTGGCCGGTATTCATGGCCTGAAGCATGTCGAAGGCTTCCTCGCCGCGGCACTCGCCGATGATGATGCGGTCGGGGCGCATGCGCAGTGCGTTCTTGACAAGTTCTCGCTGCCGGATTTCGCCCCGGCCCTCTGCGTTTGGCGGACGGGTCTCCATCCTCGCAACGTGCGGCGACTGGATCTGCAACTCGGCCGAGTCCTCGATCGTGATGAGGCGCTCGCGATGCGAGATGTAGCTACTGAGGGCGTTGAGCATCGTCGTCTTGCCCGAACCGGTGCCGCCGGAGACGATGATGGAGATGCGGCCCTTGACGGCCGCCTTGAGCAGGTCGGCGATGGCCGGCGCGAGCGCTCCGATGTCGACGAGCCGGTCCATCGAATAGGGCCGCTTGGAAAACTTGCGGATCGAGACCAGCGGGCCGTCGATGGCGATGGGCCGGATCGCCGCATTCACGCGCGAGCCATCGGCCAGGCGCGCGTCGATCATGGGCGAGGACTCGTCGACGCGCCGTCCGACCGCCGCGACGATCTTGTTGATGATGCGCAGCAGGTGCGCCTCATCCTTGAACCGGACCGTGGTCGGCTCGAGCAGGCCGAAACGCTCGACGTAGACCGAGCCGAACGAGTTGATGAGGATATCGCTGACAGTCTGGTCCTTGAGCAGCGGTTCGAGCGGGCCGAGGCCGACCATCTCGTCGATGACTTCCTCAGTGAACTGCTCAAACTCGCGCTGGTTGAGCGGCAGACGCTCTGAGCGGACATAATCGCTGACGTAGCCGCTCACCTGCTCAAAGAGCTCGTTCCGCGACAGCTTCTCGAGGGCGAGGAGATTGAATTCGTCGATGATCTTGCCGTGGAGCCTCACCTTGGCCGCGAGGTACGTAGCCTGGCGCTGGTCGGCTTCGATGCTCGAGTCCTCGGCTGCGGGAGCGGCAGCCGACTCGGATGGCCGTTCCTCCTGTTCGGGCTCCTGCGCCTGCTTGATTGCGCCCCACCGGACCGGAAGACCGAAACGTCCAGACATCTTGTTCTCCCCCGCTGCAGCAAACGGGCTCACGCCCTGGGCACGACCTGCGCTACCGCCTCGGCGACTTTCTTGATGTCACGGCCGAGATGCGATCGCGGTGCCGTCAGCATGACCGACGAACCCGTGTTCACACTTTCGTTTGCCGTCTCGCGATCGAAGCCGACGTAGTGCGTCTCGAACCCCGAGAAGAGCCCATCGATCTGGCCATTGCGGAGATGCCGGCCGAACAAGGTCGTCTCACATTGGTTCAAGACAACTGCAGTTTGTGCAACCGGAATGCCAATCTCCTTGAGATCTGTGAGCCGTCGAGCAAGAGTCTTAACGGAGGGCACAGTATAGCGAGCGACCACGAAGATCTTGTCCGCGTGCGTGACCACGCCTTCGGTCCACGGCATCCACGACGACCCCGCGTCCACAATGACGGACTGGTAACGCTCCACCAAACGGTTCAGCAGCGTGAAGATGCCGACCGGATCCATGCTGGCAAGATCCACCTTCTCGTGCTCGCTGGCGAAGATATGCAGCCCGGTCGAGTGCTGGGTGGTGAAGATGTTCAGCAGGTAGTCGTCCAGCCGCGCTGGGTCGCGGGCAAGCTCTGCGAGCTTCACGCGGGGCGTCAGGTCGACATAGTCGCACATGACGCTGTCCTGCGGTTCGAGGTCGACAAGCGCCACAGACTGGCCCTTGCGCTTCTGTCCGGCTAGCCAAAGTGCTGATTCCAGGGCCAGAGTCGTGGTTCCGACACCCCCGCCCGCTCCCAGGAAGACGCTCACCGTGTGGGGAACCGCGCCCGGCGCATCCTTCGAGCTGGTCTGCAGGCTGCGCTTGCGACGGCTGATCTCGCGGATCTCGGTCAACGCCGAGTCCCAGCCGACCCAGTCGGCCGAGCCTGTCCTGACCAGGGCCTTGTAGAGGTCTGGCTCGATCGAATTGGTGACGTAGAGCAGGAACTCGCCGTCCGACAACCTCTGGGCAAGTTCGATGACGCGGTCGAACGGAAGGATCGTCGCCGCAGTGTCGGGGACGATGATGAGGTGGTTGCCACGCCCGGCCGCCTCCCTCGCCTGGTCGAGGGCTGGCACCGTCCTAACGCTGCGCACGACGTAGCCGATGCGGTCCAGCAGCTGCCGGATCAACTCGACCTTTGCATCGTCCGAGGGTTCGACGATGAACGCAAACATGTCAGGCCGTGACGCAAGTTGGGACGAAACTGACTGGTCTGGAATATGCTGTGTCCCGCTGTGGGACCGATATCGTTCGCGTGGACCCGCGGCTGCGCCCGGGTCCCCGTGGCCGGTGCATCATTGCGACGGCGCCTGCGAGGTCATTGCCGAGCCGCTGAGCTGGGACTTCGGCTGGATCACATTGCCAGACCTGTATCGCTGGACCGCGGTCGCGGTCCGCTGACCATCAAATGCGATGTTGGTGTTGCGGGACCTAGCCGGCCAGGGATCGGCGACCTGGATCGCCGTGTTGGCCGCGACTGCGTCGCCTGCCCCGAAATAGACCGTGTCCTTGCGCTCCCAGTATTGGTTGCAGCCGGAGAGGCCGGTCATCATCAAACCGCAGAAGAAGACTACACCGATACGCATCACTTGCCTCCCGCCAGGAGCCGCGTGTCGTCGCGGCCGGGAGCGCCGGCGGGCGCACCGCCGACCGGACCGACATCCTGGTTCTGCGCATTGATCAGGGTACTGTCACGCTTCGGGATCTCGCCGCGGCCATTGAGGAAGAAGTCGAGATCGTTCGCGTTGAGCGTGTTGTCGAGCGGCGTCCTGAGCTGCTTTCCTGGCGGCACCGGCTTGACGAGGTACGGCGTGACGATAATCACCAGCTCCGACTCCTTCTGTTGGAAGGACGGGCTGCGGAACAGCGCGCCGAGCACCGGGACCGAACCGAGCCAAGGCACCTGGTCGAGCGTGCGTGCGGACTGCGACTGGAGCAGGCCAGCCATCGCGAAGCTCTGGCCGTCCCTCAGCTCGATCGTGGTCTTGGCGCGCCGCTTCACGAGGCCGGGGATCTCAACGCCGGAAAGCCGCACGGCATTGGTGTAGTCGAGCTCGCTCACGGTGGGCTCGAGCTTGAGGCTGATGACGCCCCCGGCCAGCACGGTCGGCGTGAAGGCCAGGCCCACGCCGAACTCCTTGAACTCGATGGTGGTTGTCGGGAAGCCGTTCGTGGTCGAGGCGGAAACCGGTACAGGGAACTCGCCGCCTGCCAGGAAGTCGGCGGTCTCGCCGGAGAGTGCGACAAGGTTCGGCTCGGCGAGGCGCCGCACGAAACCCTGCTGCTCGAGCGCGGTCAGGACAAGATCGACCTTCGTGCTGTCGGTCGAGATGACCCGGCTGAGGATCGTCGCGGTGGCGCCCTGCCCCGTCGCGCCGGCGGTGATGCGTCCGATGCTGGCGAGGAGGTTGCCATTACCGCTGAAGACGCCCCACTTGACGCCGAGAGCGCGCTCCGCCGAACGGTCCGCCTCCACGAAACGGACCTTCAGCATCACCTGCTGCGAGCCGTTGACGTTCATGGCGTTGACGACGCCACCCGGCGCAAGGCCGGCGGCGACGTTGACAGCCCGGTCGAGCGCCTGGGAATCTTCGGCCGTACCGCTCAGAACGAGCTTGTTATCGATGCTGCCGACCCGGATGTTCCGGCTGCCGGAGCTGCTGCGGATCTTGCTTTCCAGCTGGCTCGTGTCCATTCGCACATCGACGTCGATGATGCTCAGGAGCCGCTTGTTCCTGTCATAGAGCGTGACGTTGGTGGTGCCGACTTTCTTGCCGAGGATATAGAGTTGGCGGTCGCTGAGCGGGATGACGTCCGCAATGTCGGACGAGCCGACGAGGACGTCCGCGAAGGGGACATCGACCTTGTAGCTCTCGGACTTGTTGAGCACGACGGAGACGCGGGAGATCGCGCCGCCGGCCGGCGTCACCTTTTGTGCGAAGGCCTGCGGGCTTGCGAGCAGGCCGGCGGCAATGAACGCCGCTGCAGTCCATCCAAATAGGCGAATGCGCTGCCGTGAAACGACAGCGCCCTCCGCCTTGAGACTGAAAACTCGATCCTCGGAACGCCCCATCTCGACCCCACTCACCCCCGCAAGCCTGGTGTACAGACTATTCCCCAACGAACCTGTACTCTTCAGGCTTGACCCCACGGGTCACCCTAACGACCGTCTCCTTCGCCACTTTTGACTGTGGCTCATTTGATTTTTCGGTTGCACGGGTTGCATTCCGATTTAATTCGCTCGCCATCCGCGACTCAAGTTGTGAGATGCGGTAAAGGAACTCCTTGCGCCCTTCCTCGCCGGATGTTGCTGCGAGGGCACGCAGCTCCGCGATCTGGGCCTGCAGCTTTTCGATTTGGCTCTTTTCGTGCGGCTGGTCGTTGCCGAGGTCCGAGACTGTCACCCGGCGGTTGGCCTGCTCGTTCTGGCCCTCGGGCTGCCGGAGCACCAGGGACAGGCTGCCAACGCCCTGGGCAAGGACAAGCTTCTGTGCCTGCTCGGTATTCACCTCGGCCGTGACGGCCCGGGCGACCATGGGGTTCTCCTGCCGCTCATTGGCGACCTGGTCGACCGCGAGGATTTTGATGTTGGTGAGCAGCACGTCGGCCACCGCCGAACCGCTCACGTTCTGGGTGAGGATGACGTCGACGCGATCGCCAGGCCGCACGAAGCCCGCAACACCACGCACGTCGTCCACGCGGATCGTGACGGCGCGCATGCCTGGCTCGAGCACCGCCGCCAGGGACGCCCTCTGACCCGAACCCGTGATCTTGTTCGAAAGGACCGGCTCGCTCTTGGCGATAGCCGTCAGCGCCACCCGGCGCCCTTCCTTCAGGATTTCAGCCTTGGAGGTGAAGGCGCCCTCCGGTATGACTGTCGCCGGCCAGGGCACCTCGGCCAGATTGGCGTCCGTCAGCTCCGTTCCGAACGACATCGGGATGGTCGCCACGACAATGCGGCTCTCGATGACCGGCGCCTTCTGCGTGTTCTGGGCGATGATCACGCGACCAAAATAGGTCGCCAGCCCTCCCAGGGTGATGGCGACGATAAGGATCAACAAGCTGACGGGCTTCATGGGTCGCTTTCCGATGAGGGGGGGGCCGAACGTGGTCGCAATGACTGATATTGCGGCCACCACAGTCTAGTGTGCCCCTCGTCCGCAGATGCGGCGCGGGTCACGAAAGCACAGTCTGCGGACCCACCCCGCCGCAACGCTGGCTTACATCTCGCGTCGCGCGACCATCCCGCCAGAGGTCACGGCGAACTCGACAATCAGCGGGCGTTCGGACCCGTGTTGGCAGTCACGCTAGCTGCGATGCTGTTGAAGGCAGTGTTAATTCCCGTGCCAAGGGTGCTCATGCCGACGATGGCTGCGATTGCAACCAGAGCGCACAGAAGAGCGTATTCGACGAGGCTTGCCCCATCATCTTTGCGACCGAAACGACGAAGAGAAGACTTCATGACACAGACTCCAACGTTCACCCTGTAGTCCAATAGACGCTCCAACCACCTGACCGTTCACGGCTCAATGCGGCCTGGATCGTGTAGCAGGGAGCGCCACCGACGGCGCTCCCTGTAACTGACGTGATCAGCGCGCGTTCGGGCCCGTGTTGGCCGTGACGCTGGCAGCGATGCTGTTGAACGCAGTGTTGATGCCCGTGCCGAGAGTGCGCATGCCGACGATGGCGGCGATGGCCACGAGGGCGCAGAGGAGAGCGTATTCAACGAGGCTGGCGCCGCTCTCGTTCTTCACATAGCGCCGAATGATCTTCTTCATAACTCAACTCCAGACAGGTTCGACTTTGATGTTCGGGAGGACGACGCCTCTAAACTTTGTTTCGGTCCAGTTCTGCTCCCCTAGTGAGCATGCAACTTTTCCTTGCATATTAACAAATCGTTAAACCGCTTTCGTGTCAATTGTCCTCATTCGCAACGCTCAAAGTCTTCAAATAAAGGTAAACATGTGTTCACGGGGCCACACGCGGCCAGAGCAGCCTTGAGCGTGGCCGCTGATGAGCACATGCATGAATGCAAGACGGAAGGCGATCAGGGGTTGTTAACTTAATACGGCGCAACCTGACGTCATGTCGCGCCTCTACCATATTCAATTGTGGACAAACTTGGTCGTGTTGCTGACGCTGGTGGCGGCCGAAGCCTCGGCCTACATGCTCGCTCAGCTTCCCGGCTCCATGACCCTCTGGTATCTGAACCTCGAGGTCTTCCGGCCGATCCAGAGGGCCACCTATCTCCACTCCCCTGTACACGCCCTTCTCGGCGCCTACACGGGCTTTGCCGCTCTCGCGCTCTGCATCCTTGCGGCCTGGGCTGCATGGAAGGGCCGCCGCCTATCTCTCGCCATCGTCAGTCACGTCTGTCTCATCATGGTTGCGGGGTTCAGCCGCAACTGGTTGGACATTCACCCGCAGCTACCCGAAACAGCATCTCTGGATCCGCAATTCGCCGCCGTCCTGCGCCTTGCCGCAACGCCCGATGGCGCGATCATGGGTCCTGTGTGCGTCGCAGCCATCGTCGCGACAATCTGTGGACATCTCACATTCATCCTGAAGACATCGTCGAAGCCGCGCTCAAGCGGGCCGGCCTAAGGTTGGCCGATGGGCTGCGCTCGACCTCGCAAACGAACAGCGCGCTAATCCAGCAGGTCTGGGACCTCTTCACCGCATGTGGATTATCGATGGCTGCCGCCGCTACCCGACATTGTTTTGGTATGCGGCGGTCATCGTCACGACTTTCTGCGCCGACCTTGTCTTTCTCAAGCTTCACTGGGCCAACTTGGATCCATTGGTCGACGCGGCACACGGTGTGATCACCGGACGTCCCCACTGGATCGCATTCCAAAATCGGCTGCTTGGCCCCTATCTGATCCTAGCGCTCTCGCAATTAGGCATCGGATTTGAGGACGCTTGGAAGGTCTTTTTCTGGCTCACGATGCTGGCGCAGAATATTGTGCTATTCGCAGCGGTGCAGGCCATCAGCAAGAGCCAATTCCACGCATTTTCCTATGTCGTCCTCTACAGTCTACTTTTCCTGGCGCTACAACATCTTTGGATTTACCCATGGGACATGTTGGACAACCTCATCTTTAGCGTGTTCTGCATCTTGGTCTTGATTCAAGCTCCAGCGTGGACCTTTGCAGTCCTGTTCGCAGTCGCCCTGCTGAACAGAGAGAGCGCGCTGTTCATCGCCGTCTACCTGATGATCTCGTCCATCACGGTCGGGCCAGGCGCCCGAATGCGCGCTGAGCGTGGGCGGCTCGCGCTTGGTCTAGGCCTGGCCTTCGTGGGGATTGCCTGGACGAAATGGGTTCGCGACACGCTCTTTGTCGAGACTGTCATGGGATCACCGGATGTCGAACACAAGACTTTCGGAAATCACTTCTATCTATCGCTGAACCTAAACGACATATTTGTCAATAATCTTGCTGACTATCACGTTCTCTATAATGTTCTTGTCCTTACGCCATTGTTGGTGTTTGGAGCGCTTGTTCCAATGATGACAAGGCCAGAGCGACTTCTCTATGCGATGACAATCATTGTCCTAGGAAACATCTTGGCTTTCGGCTATTTTGTCGAGAGTAGGACATTGCTGATTTTGCTCCCGTTCATGATCATGCTGTGGGTCAACCTGGAGTGCCGGATCTTCGGAAGACCCGTACGCGAAGCGCCAGCGGCGCGAACGTGAGGCAAGCGGCGTTTTAGCGGCCGCCAGAGGGCCTGGTTGCCGGGGGTGCGGACGGCGTCGCGCACGCCCGGACCTCGCCGCAGGCCCGGGCCTGCGTCGGCTCGGGTCGATGAGGCGGCTCTCACAGCACCGAAGGGCGACAGATCCGCTCCAGGTCCTTTCTCCGGCCGCCTGTCTCGATCAGCGGGTCGCGTGTCGTCATGAAGCCCAGGCGCTCGGCCCGCCCGGCGTCGAACACGGCGACCGACTTGCCCGGGCAGAGCTTCTCCATGAGATCGGGGTCTAGCCTGCTCAGCAGGAGAACCCAGGGCTTGTTCGAGAGGTCCGGCTTGTTGCGCACCAGATCCATCCCGTTGACCAGCCGGGCGTCATCCACCACGACGATGTCTCCTGGCGCCCCCTCAATCACCCCTATTGCCGCGACGATGGGGAATGCGTGCCGCGCCGCAAAGCTCATGGTGGCCGGCAGTTGCAGCAGAACGCCCGCAGCGATCAACGTGCCCACGACGGGCGACAGCGCGACGTGGCCCCCGCCTGAAGTCACCCTCGCCCACGCGAGGACGGACAGCAGGACGAGGCTGCCCAGCACTCCATGGGCATAGCGATAACCCCAGCCGTTCCCCTGGGCCGGAATCATCGCCATGGAGATTGCGACTGTGAGCAGAAGACCTGCGAGGAGGCACAGCTCGATCGGCCTGCCCTTCAGCAGGGAGGACAATCCCGCGGGCAGGAGCAGGAGCGCGGCAGGGCTCGACCAGGCGATCCAGCGGCTCAGGTTGAGGACCGTCTGCGTGCCGATCTGGTCGTGCATCAGCCCGCCACTGCTCACCACGGACCACCAGCTGGCCACCGACGCCGTGAGAGCCGACGGGGAGACTTCGCCGAGGGCATAGGCGTCCCTGACCCATCCAGGATAGCGCATCCAAAAGAGCAGGAAGGCCGCGTAGGCGAACGCATAAAGAGCCGCCAGCATCCAGCGACGCCGGACGAGCAGCAGCACACCGAACGGCAGTACGAACAGGGGATGGAAAATGTACTGGTGCAGCCCCGTGCCGATGAACCCCGCGGCCAGAGCGCCGGCATGGCTGGCGGGCCGGTCCTTCAGGAAAAGCCAGAGCCAGCAGAGGTTTACGGCAAGATGGGCCGTCATGGCGAAGGGCGTCATCGCCGTCACCAGAACCTGGGGGGTGGTGGCAAGCAGTACCGCAGCGAGGACGGCGGCATCCTTCCGCTCCGGCCAGAGCTGCCGGGCCACGCCATAGCCGGCCAGCACCGCCAGACCGGCCAGCAGCGGACTGCACCAGTCCGCGCCAACGGAAAGGCGCGCGAGCGCGCGAAGCGCGGCGTTGCCGGGCAGGTAGGTCGACACCCACGCTGCGTCCCCCGGAATCTCCTGGAAATAGATCGCCCGCATGGGTGAGATGACGAAGCGAAGATCCTCCGGGACCTTCGCCGCAAGCGAACCTCCCGCGATCACCATGGAGTCGAAATCGGCCCGGCTTTCGTCACCCGAGACAGGGACGCCATGAAACACCACGTCCGTTCCCAGGCGCGCCAGCACGACCGCGAAGAGCATTCCTCCCGCCCAAGACCAGCGCCAGGAGAGCACCCGCTCCAGCAAGTCACCCAGGGCGGTCGGAGCTCCCCGCCACTTGATGAACACGAGGAGGACGATCAGTCCGATCAGGATCCAGAAATCCTGGAAAAAGAAGAGATAGCTCGCGAAGCTCTGGCCGTTCACCGACGGCAACATGACGCCCAGGGCCGTCAGTATGACGAGGATCCGGATCCAGAAGGACAGAAGCCGGCCCACACCGGCGCCGTCGTCCTCCTGCGAGGACCTCTCGGGGAGCTGGTGGGAGCCGAAGCGGGCCGCAGGTGAAGACATGCCGGTTCACGGATCTCGGGACGTGCAACCGAGACATTACCCGCAGAGACAAACCAAATGGTTGCATGATCGGTCCGCTCGAAGATCAAGCGGTCGAATTCCACCCGCGACATGGATCGGTTATGACGGGCTAGCCAAGCCGTTTACGTTTTGCGTGTATGAATAACCCGTCACGTCAGCCTCCGCGTGTCAGTATAGACGCAGGACGGCGCCCCCGGGTAGGCAGGCAATGAGCCGTGCAATGACCAGGCATTCTCCCCCATCTCTCGCAGCGGCCAGCTATTCCTGCGCCATCCTCATCCCCTGTTACAACGAGGCCCAGGCGGTCGCAGGCGTGGTGGAGGACTTCCGAACCTACCTGCCGGGCGCGCGCATTTTCGTGTTCGACAACAACTCGACGGACGGCACGGCCGAGATTGCGGCGCGTGCCGGAGCGGAAGTGCGCCACGCCCCCCTTCAAGGCAAAGGCCACGTCGTGCGCAAGATGTTCGCTGACATCGACGCCGACACCTATGTGCTCGTGGATGGCGACGGAACCTATCGCGCAGAAGATGCGCGGCGGCTTCTCGACGAACTCGTAGCGCGCCAACTGGACCTTGTGAACGGCAAGCGGGTCACCGAGGCGGAACGGGCCTACCGGGGCGGTCACCGCCTTGGAAACTGGCTCCTCTCGACTATGGCACGGTGGGCGTTCGGCGGTCCCTTCGAGGACATGCTGTCCGGCTTGAAGGTGTTCTCGCGCCGCTACGTCAAGAGCTTTGCCGGATTGTCGCGGGGCTTCGAAATCGAGACCGAACTCACCATTCACGCGGTCGAGCTCGACATGACCGTGGGCGAATGGCCCATAGCCTATGCCGAGCGGCCGGCCGACTCGCCGAGCAAGCTCAACACCTATCGTGACGGGTTCCGCATCCTCGCGACGATCTTGCGCCTGATCCGGATCGAGCGCCCTCTCGCCTTCTTCATGGTCGTCGCCGGGATCCTCGCCATAGCCTCGTTGGCCATCGGCATCCCTGTCATCGTCACCTTCCTGGAGATCGGCCTCGTGCCTCGCCTTCCCAGCGCCGTCCTGGCGCTCGGCCTCATGATCCTGTCGGGACTTTGCCTGTTCACAGGGCTAATCCTCGACACTGTGACCTGCGGCCGGCGGGAAGCGAAGCGGATCAGCTATCTGATGCAGCCCTCGCTCGCGGTTGGACAGGAGCGCCGCGGCGGGCGCCGGCGGGATGACATTCTGGTCGAGACGCAAGAGGGGGCGAAGCAGCGCCCCACAGCATCGTGACGCTTCGGCCGAATGCGCGCCACGGCTTCGTCGTGCCGGCCTATGGCGCTTCGCCGTTTCTGGAGCCCTGCCTCAAGAGTCTTCTCGAGCAGGAGGCCACCGGCGGCATCCTCATCACGACGTCGACGCCGAACGAAACAGTCCTTGCCCTCGCCGAGCGCAATGGCGTCGAGGTCATCGTCAATTCCGCGCGGAACGGCATCGGATCGGACTGGAACTTCGCTCTCGCACAGGCGCCCTGGCCCACGGTCACGCTGGCCCATCAAGACGACGTCTATGACAGGCGCTTCGCCGCACTCTCCCTCTCGGCCCTGGACCGCAACCCGGACGCTGCGATCGTGTTCACCTCCCACGGCGAGATCACGGATGCGGACGAACGGCGCAGCCGACTGATCTGGTGGGTGAAGATGGCCATCGAAACCTTCACTGTGGGAAGCAGCGAGCGGATCACCGGCTATCGCCGCAAGCTACTCCTGTCCTTCGGAGACCCTATCGGCTGTTCGGCAGTCACCTTCAACCGTGCCGTGATCCCCGATTTCCGGTTCGACCCCGAACTCACCGTCTGCCTGGACTGGGAAGCCTGGTGGCGGCTTCACGAGCAGAATTATGCTTTCGGCCACGTTCCGGAGCAGCTTGTCTGGCGGCGATACAACGACCTCGCTGAGACATGGAGCGGGGTCAGGGACGGGCGGCGCGCTCGCGAGGACGCCCTGATGTTCCAGCGGATCTGGCCAAGGCCTCTGGCCCGGGTTTGGGCGGCGCTGTACCGTGTCAGCTACCAGGTTCAGTAGGCTGGCCGAAATCGGCCGTTTCGTCATGGCCGGCGTCGTGATGACGGGTCTCGCGGCCCTTCTGTTCGTGGTTTTCACCAAGCTCGGCCTGCGCTACTGGATCGCAAATCCTCTCGCATGGGCCGCGTGCCAACCGATCGGCTTTCTCATCAGCAAGACGAAAGTATTCCGTCAGGCACGCGCGAGCCGCCCCCAAGACCTGATCCTCTACGTCGTGAACTCGATCCTCATGCTGCTGATCAGCACCGGCCTTTACGCCGTCACGATCGACGCGATCGGCATGGGGCTGGCAGCGGCCGTCGTCACAACCGCATCGCTCTGCGCTATCCTGAGCTACACCATTCAGCGGCAGATCATCTTTAGGACCGAGCCGGCGCTGGGGCGCGAATAGCACGCCTAAAGCTGTCTGCGCGTCTCACAGGTCTCTGCGACCATAGCGCCGAAGGCCGCGGGACAAGATTGCTTCGACAATCGTCCGGGAGAGGAGAGATCGAGGACGACCTACGTGCCTCCCGGTGCGTCCAGCACCACCTGCAATTCATTGTGGGTGAGGAACCGGCACGCCCATTCGAGGGGCAACGGGAAATACTCCATAGACTTTATCAAGAGGCCGGAGGTCGCGCAGACGCCCCGAAAGAAGGCCTTGTCGATCATCACCCGATGGGTGGCGTCAGACTGGAATCCCTTGAGGCCAGGCACGACGAACACGAAACGCCGAACACTCCGAGACATCCCCAGGGATGCGAGTTCCAAAAAGAACGCTGCGGGGTCGTCGAGATGCTCGAGCACATGCATGCAGGTTATGCTCGTAATATCGGAGATCAGGTGCGGCCCGATGGTCTCGGAGAGCGGCCCGCCGCGCGGAACCAACGCAAGGTTCCGGCCCAGTGACCTGCCGTGCTCCACGGAAAAAGCGTTGATCTCAACTCCGATCGACCGCTGCGGCAGATGCGGCAGGAGGTCGCCGACCCCGCTGCCGACGTCAAGGGTGGGCCCTAGGCAGCAACGAGCGACCTTCCGGAGATAGAACTGCCTGACAAAGGTTCGGAAGGAGCTCCGCGTGGACTGATATTTGAAATATTCAAAGCCGTACTCATAATTCTCAGACATTGCGGCCACCTCTCGTATGTCGATGCAACGACACGGCGATCGGAGGATCGTAAAGCTTCATCATCGCGAAGCCGTTAACTGGGAAGAAAGGGGTCATTCATCACTGGGCCACCACGACCGAAACAGCCTCACACCGAAAACGAACCGATGTCCAAAGGGGTATGTTGGAGCGAACGGACGCAGCCCTAGCGTCAACGCCTTCTGACACCACGCGGGTGCTCCGCGCCCCCAGGTCCTGAGCCTCCGCGGCAATCATGATGGACCTCCCCGCTCCTGCCACCAACACACCTTCAGGACGTCCGACACGGCGAACGTCCAATCTGATCTACCTTGCGCGCCAACATAAGAGACAGGCCTTGTTTGTAAAACGCGTGGTCCTTGCACAAACCTCTCCTCTCTACGGACAAGAGAGAAAGAGGTACGCAAATCACTCCGGACACGCCGACACCGCCCTTCACCAATAGAAATATCACTTATTGAACTCAGGTGGCAGCTTGCTGGTCGACATACTCAAGAATGCGTTCGGCCTCTCCAAGCCATTCTTGTAAGTTCGCCCGATATAAAGAGCCATGACTGCAGCTGTGAAACCAAGGAATACAAGCCCGAGCCAGGCGATCCCCGCCGCGGCCCAAACCGCTTGTGAGCTAGCGTAGATGATGGCAAGAACAGTAATAAACAAAACCCATAGCGGGAAAACAAAAATCGGGATCCGGAGCAGTAATGTCGACGAAGCAAGGATACCGGCGAGAGCGAATATGACCATTCCCGGTACATTGTAGTGGGTACGTCCACCAATTCTCAGTTCCCGGGCATAAGGTATGCCGACGCGGCGATAGCCTACACGGGCAATTGACGCTCGTATGAACGGAAACGAGCTGTTTTCTTGAATAACCGCGTTCCTGACCTCGCGGGTGAACATCGAAAATTCGGCCATGTCCAACAGGATGTCTTCGTCCGCGACGCTCTGAAGGATGCGGTAAAAGAAACGCCGACACTCCTTGAGCACCCGTGGCTCCTGCCGGTCAGTCCTCAATCCATAGACAATCTCGGCGCCGTCCTCGAGGTGCTGCGAAAAGGTATCTATCATCTCAGGCGGATCTTCGCAGTCTACGTCAATGATCACGTAAACATCAGAATCGACTGTACGGAGACCCAGCTCGATGGATCGCTGATAGCCAACATTCCGGCTCATTGAAATGATGTACGTATCCCGCCATTCGGATCCAACCTGCATCATCGCCGAGACGGACGAGTCTGTTGAGGCATTGTTCAAGAAGAACAGCCTGACAACATATCGGCTACTCAGCCCCTCGATCACAGGGTGAAGCCGCTTGAAGAAAAGTGGGATGACCTCTTCCTCGTTGTGAACCGGACACAATATCGAAAGCGTCGGTTTGCCCACCTCTCGCCGTGAAGCCTCCATACGGTCTGGTCTCCGCATCAGCGACTGATCCCCCCACCCGCTGGACATCACGTTCCAATTCCCCACTTAAGATGTGCGATCCGACCACGAGTAGAGAAATTAACGAGAACCACCTAAAAGAACCTTACGGCCATATACGCCTCAGACATCGTGAGCAAGTCGCAGGATTGTTCTGTAAGGGCTGGAACGAGTGTTGCTGTGAGCTGCGCAGGTAATTTACATCGTCTCCAGCAATCTGAGACCGTAGCGAAAACAACGCTGCTCAGTTTTGACGGAGGCGAAGCGCAAGACGTTCATGTAGCCACTCCTGCAAGCGTGGGTGACTTTCTCACTCTTAAAAGAGATCATAATCTCATCGGGAGAGGCAGTGGGCTTTCATATACTGGCGCTAGCTTCAGTCGATCAGGCACGACGGTCGATATGAGCGCCTTCTCTCAGATCCTCGGGTTTGATAGCAAAACCGGAGACGTCCATGTTCAGGCTGGCGTAAAGCTGGGTGACCTCTATTCTTACTTGGCGCAGCGCGGACGGTACCTGGCAGTGCAGCCAGGCCACCCTCAGATCTCCGTGGGTGGGTGCATCGCTGCCGACGTCCACGGAAAAAATCATGCACGAGATGACACGTTTCGAACCCAGGTCCGCAGCCTCACTCTTTTTCACCCAGACCACGGCATGCTTAACGCGAGCCGACATCCCGACGCCTATCTCCTGGAGGCGACGTGCGGCGGCTACGGCCTGACTGGCCTTATTGTAGATGCCACTCTTTCCACGCGAAGCCTTCCGTCCCACATGATCCGCATGGCGTCGCGAGCCACTCCGTCACCCGAGGCCGCTGCAGATGTCATGGCCGAACTGGCTGAAGACGTGGACCTGACCTATTCATGGCACGACTTTCTTCGGCCTGACATGCCGGGGTTCGTGATTTCAGGCACCTTTGCGCCCGATCATGAGCCTGCCGAGCAGGACATTGTCATTGCTTCGCGCCTGAGTGCTCGCAGCCGTTCTCTGCTGCCATTTACGGCCCTGAACAGGCTTTCGGGGAGCGTGCTCAATCGCGTTTATCAGGAACTCAGCCGGCGCCCGCCCAAATATGTCGCGCTTGAGAACGCGCTGTTTCCGGCCCGAAAAGCGTCGTGGTATTATTATCTCTACGGAAGACCTGGGTTCCACGAGTACCAGGCTATTGTACCCAGACATCATTTTTCCGAGTACGTCGAGCGCCTCCGCTATGCCGCGAAAAAGACGGAGGTTTCCATCTTCTTGGCGGCAGGTAAGTATTTCTTCGGGCCTCCGTCCTTGATGCGATTTTCTGGGACCGGCGTTTGCTTCGCAGTAAATGTCGCTCGATCAAGATCCTCTTGCCGGTTCATGGACGAAATTGACAAACTTGCCATCGAACTTGGATGCAAGCCCAACGTGATCAAGGATTCTCGTCTCTCCCGTTCCACTGTCGAGGCAACGTATCCCGAATATGACAGGTTCAAGCGAGTGTTGAGGGACGTCGACCCTCGCCATGTGTTTTCGTCCGAGATGTCCGTCAGGCTAGGCCTCACATGATCGTAATCGTCGGCTGCAGCAGTGGCATTGGCGCGGCCGTCGCTCGAGCCGTAGCTTCTCAGGGCCAACCAGTTCTGATGGTGGGGCGTGACGAAGAGAAACTTAGAGCTGTGGTCAGGGAAAACGGCGCGGGCATCCGCTCGAATGTCCGGGTTCTTCGCCTCGCGGCAGATGAGGCGGACCGTTTTGCGGCCAGGATGACGGAAGCCGGGCTCCGCATCGATGATATAGAGGCGCTCGTCATCCCGATGGGAATGTCTCGTGACGACGACGACGGCCTCGTGAGGTCAGAGACAATGTCGGAGCTCTTTCAGGTAAACTTGTTCGCGGTGCACGCAATCGTACGATCGGTTCTCCCTCACATGGCGGCCAAGGGGAGAGGCGCAATCGTTGTGTTCTCATCTGTCGCCGTCTTCCGAAGTCGAAGCCGCAATGTCGGATATACGGCTGCCAAGAACGCTTTGGAGAGCCTGTGCGAGAGTTGGCGACATCAGTTTCTGGCGCACGGAGTACGTATCATCACATTTCGGCTTGGATATGTTCGGACCGAACGTTTGCAGAATCAGAAGATGCTGTTGCCGGCCGCATCGCCTCAGAAGGTGGCTTCCGTCGTTCTGAAGAAACTCAGACGCGGGAATGGTGTCGTCGTGTACCCACGGTTCTGGATTGTTGTGGGCTACGCCATTCGATTGGTCCCCGAGGCCATTTTCAGGCGAATGCGGTTCTGACGCAGTCGAGAGCTACGAACTAGCGAAGTCGACAGTCCTGCGGCTCCGAGCCCGCGGACGAGGCGTTTTCATGAATGTGCCCGAGCTCGGCCATGTAAGATCTTTGCCAGAAAGATCACGCCTGGAAGACTGGAGGCTGAGAGACATAGCCCAAGTGAAACCGAATAGGTAAAGGCCATTGCAGGTTCAACTCCCAAGGTGCCCAACAGCCCTATCAGGGCGCCTTCACGAAGGCCCCAGCCGCCCACCGAAAGCGGGACGACCATGGCAAGCGTAGCTATCGGGATGATTGCGATGTAGTCAAACCAGAGTATGGGAAGCCCCGTCAGCCTCCCCAGGATATAGGCTGAAATGATGATCGTTGTATGAGATAAAAGTGATGTAACAAGAATTTTCAGACCGTATCTGGAGCGAAAGACATTTCGTACATTGGAGCGATAATCTATCAAGAGGTCTTGCCAGTTACCTGGCCATTTTCTGACCCTCAGAATGATCCGCTTCCAGAAGATATAAAGTGCGAGAAATGCACATACGATGCCGGCGGCCAGGACCAGGGGAAATGACTGACTTGTTCTCCAGGCAAGCAAAGGTGATGACGCCGCCACAAGAACAAGGAGTGAGAGCAGCATGGTCACGCGCTCGACGATTGTGCTTCGTGCGGCATCTCGTAGGGGTAAGCCCTTGTGGGTCGCCGCCCAGATGCGCCCCATGTCGGATAGTGGAGAAGGAAGAAGGTGGCTGAAGAGACCACCAATCCAATACAAGGCGATCAGACTTCTCTCGGAGATCGCGCCTGGTCGCTGAAGGATCGCGCTCCAACGCATCCCGCCAAGAATGTAGCTGAGGAACAGGCAGCAGGTCACAATGGCGAGGCTTGACAGGCTTGGCCAACCTACATTTGCGGCAGCTGATACAAGACTGGCTTTGTAGCCAAAGTAAGCGAGGATCGCGACCGGCGTTGCGACGCGCAGGGTTACGAGCGGCCAGAACGTGCGTATTGGTTTTGCACGGACGCTGAGTTCCATCTGTTGTGCAGTCCTTTGGGCCGTTCCGGGGCGGATGGCTCGGTGCCGGCGGTCGTGCATCTCGCGGAAGAGTAGACCTCATCGCTCTTAAAATTTCTTCGGTGTCCTGAAATGGACAGGTGTCCTGTAATGGTGGCTATTCCTGCGCGTTCGCCAACGCCAGACATTCACTGGATCGGCTTGCGAACCATGGCTCCGTGATGACACCTGCTCAGCGGTTCAGAAGCAGCGGTGATGTCCGTGAGTCATTGCTCGTCGTTGTAGCGATGGTCCCGCAGCTCACGGGGGCGAAACTCGGGATCGACTGGATCATGCACGACATGTTTGGGGCTCAAGCACGCTAATGATGGCTATCTGGCCTGCTCTGAGCATGGCCGACAGGCCCTCGGGTCTTTGCGGCGTCGGTCGATCGGACGCATGAGCCGGTTTGTGGCCGAAAGATCCAGACCATGGGGGCAACCACGAATGGAATATTGAGCAGGCATGCTGATCATCTACGATGAGGGAGCGGCGGTGCGGCTGACTGCCCCGTTAGCGCCAACCGAAATCACCAGCTCAGCGATGCAGAACGTGACTTACAAATCTCCCGGCGTAAGTAGTCAACGTCCACTCGGACGTTTTTTGTCAAAGAGTTTTGATTTGCTTTTGGTTGTTGTAATTTTGGGCCTCTCTTCGCCCAGACAAGTTTCGCTCTTCGACGAGGGCGTGATTCTCACAGGGGCTGCCCAGCTACAAGCGGGCTTGGTCATCAATCGAGATTTCTACTCGAACTACGGGCCGGGCCAATTTTCCTTGCTCGCTATGGCACATCAGATCCTTGGTGAAAGCGTGCTAGTTGGTCGAGTGCTCGATACGCTCGTAAAGTCGGGCATCGTGGTGCTGACGTTCATCTTGGCTCGTAGGATCTCCCGTCCGGAGATAGCCCGAGGAACTGCGGTCATTGTCGTCGTCTGGTTGGGTGCATTGGCGGCACCAAACTATCCAGCATGGACCGTCCTGCTGCTGGCACTTGTCGCCAGCTACTTCATTTCGAAATCGCTTGAAGCAACGGACGACGCAAAGGTCCTCGCCGCACCTCTCGTCTTTGCAGGCGTCTGCATCGGACTCACGATCCTTTTCCGCTACGATCTTGGCTTAGCGTGTTTCGCGGCTGTAGTTGTAGTTCTCGCAACGGAAGCGGGCGCCGTTTCGATTCCTCACACCAGCGGCCATCGCCGCCAGTCGATCAAGCGTGCTCTGTTCTACTTTGGCTGCGGCGTTGCAGTTCCCGTGCTGCCTGCGGCGGCGTACTTTTCGGCAGCCGGAGTTTGGTCGGACCTGTTGTTCCAAGTCGGGACCCAGGCTGAGATCTATCCTCGCTTCCGCTCCCTCCCATTTCCGTTGCCAGGACAAGCCGTCGATGGCGGATTTGCTTGGGCGTCAATTGTGTATTTCCCAACATTGGCATTGATCGGGTGGGCGTCCGCCGTGGTTCGGGATCGGCTATCCTTGCGGTCAAGCCAGTGGATGAGGGCGACGTTGCTTTGCGCGTTGCTCACCATTGTCTTCTATGCCAAGGGTTTCATCCGGACAAGCCCACTCCATATGGGGCTTCCAGTCATCACGTCCTTGATTCTCACCGCAGGCCTGGTTGAACGAGGCATTCGATGCCTGTCGCGGAGTACCCCGCGCCTTCCGCTTGTCGTGTTCTTGCTTGTGGCGCTTGCGGTTCCGTCCCTCGTGGCTACCGCGGTTACGACGCAGCGTGCGGTCGAGACACTGCTCGCGATCGGATCGTCTTCAACCCGCAACTGTGTCCAGTCGAGCGGCAACGACCGCTTAGCTTGCTTTGAGGTGCCCAGTGACATGCGCCTCGCCCTTGACTTTGTCAGGCTTCGCACGAAGCCAGGCGAGTTGCTGTTTGTCGCGAGTGGCAGGCACGACAAGATCTTCGTCAATAACGTTGCCTTCTACTTTTTTTCCGGACTGAGACCTGCGACAAAGTGGTATCAATTTGATCCAGGACTCCAGACAACACAGACAATTCAAGAGTTGATCGCCAATGATCTGGCTCGGGAAAGACCGCGATTCCTCGTGCGCGTGTCCACGTGGGATGACGCAGCAGAACCCAACGAGAGCAGCACGAGCAGCGGAATTCACCTTCTCGATCGATTTATCGACTCTCATTACCGACGTGTCGCGGACTACGGAGACTACGCTGTGCTTGAGCTAATCGAGTGATTTTTTTCCCAACAAGCAGGACGGGCAAGGATCAGGGGGTCCATGATGCTGCTGACTTCCCCGATACACCGACGCGGGTTACGTGCCTTCTGATCGGGCGCGCCGCGGCGAAGACGCTCGGCAGCTCGAGGTAGGAGACCGCGTCGGCGTTGCGCGCCTCCGGCCAATGGCGCCACGGCGGGGAGGCTGGCGTGCCGGATTGATCATCAGCCTGAACGGCGGCGACAAGCCCAGACAGGATCAGCGTAGAGGCTGCTCCAATCGAGCCTTTCCACTAAAGGACAGCGAGCAACCATGGACTTCACGGCTGCGGCTTGAAGACCTGCGGCCGGGAGCGGGTGGGGGCAAACAGATGCTCGCCGGTTATCTGAGCCCGCGGAGGTACACGAGCAGGTCGCGGCGGCGCTCGTTCGACGGGAACCGTTCGCAGCCGATCACGCGACGCGCGACGCAGTGCGTCCAAGCGCCGCTTTGCGCCCCTCATGGGTTGCTTCTGCACGGAGTCGCCTCGCGTTAACAAGGTTTAGCGATCCGTATTCCAAATCACAGGCAATTATGCTTATTCTCGACCGCAAGATGCCATCTTTGACGCGCGGGACGAGGCCGGTCTCGCGGATGCTCTGTCACGACGAGCCGGCGGGGATTGCTCCGGGGATGCTGAGCGATGCGGCGTTCGGCATGAAATGCGTGGACAATGTCGCTGCACATGGCCGTGAAATGATGCTGAAAACCTTCGCCCGAAGCGAACATGGCGGCGTCTTCGTCTACATGGCTGTCGCCGTGCCTTTCATCGCGGGCATGCTCGGCCTGGCGATCGACGCCAGCAACCTCTATTCGCTGGATTCTGAACTGCAGCATGCGGCGGATGCTGCGGCGCTCTCGGCCGCAAAGGAACTCGACGGAGCGGCCGACGCATCGACGCGCGCCGTCACCGCAGCCCAGACCACCGTCCAGAACTACACGATCATGTCGTTCGGCCAGAACAAGCTGATCAGCATCCCGACCGTGCAGTTCTACGACTATAACTGCAACGTCGCGGGAACCGCGCTCACCGGCACGCCCGCCCAGATCGGCCGCTTCGCGGCCTGCGTGAAGGTGACGACGGAAGCCAAGCCCTTCACCTACCAGCTCCTTCGGATGGTGCGCTATTCCGGCGTGATCACGGATACGGCCACTGCGGTTGCAAAGACGACCTACACGACCTGCCAGTCGTCCCCGCTGATGGTCTGTGAGTCCGGCACCGTCAACTTGAATGGAGCCACGCCCGGAAAGCAGTACAGGCTTACCACACCGGCCAGCAACAGCGGCGCCCTGTTCGGCAGGCTCTTGCCGCCCGCGGGAAGCAGCGTGCCGTCATCCAGCAACGGCCAGCAAGCCTCGACCTATCTCGGCTACGCCGGCGGCGGGGGCTGCTTCGCCAACATCATCACGCCCGATACCGGCAACGCGAATGGGACGACCGCGAGAGGCATCAATACGCGCTTCGATCTCTATCCCAACGGAAACGCCAATCCGAACCTGGCGACCTTCCCTCCCGCCCCGCAATCCGTGGGCGGCCTGAGCGAGTGCACGGGCAACTCTGTCCTTTCCACCGGCTCATATCCGCGAGATACATCGTTCAACGGGTGGGAAGGAAACGGCACCAAGAGCTGGACCACCTATCTCTCGAACTTCCACAATAGCGGAGACGCAGCGAACGTCGCGGTGACGGCAAACAGCAATCTCACGCGATACGCGATGTACCTCACGGAACTGGGGCTCGACCCGGCTGCTCCGGACGAGAATGCAACGTTCACCACGGCGCAGATCAACACCTTGAGAAGCACGGGAAAGTTTCCAAAAAATGCCGGAAACGGTGGAAACACCGAGAACGCGGCACCTGCCTGCTATAGTGGTGGCGCGACATCCTTCGCGATGAACCGGCGCATCATCTACGTCGCGGTTTCGAACAACTGCGGCAATTCGATCTCGACAGGGCTCGTCGTGTCCCGCTATGCCAAGTTTTTCATTACCGAGGCGTCGGCCAACGACGACATCTGGGCTGAATTCATCGGCTGGGTGGACGTCAACGGCACCAATGGCACGTTCCGCCGCCGGGTCGAGCTGGTGCAGTAAGATGGCGCGGCGCAGGGTCCAGTTCAGGCGGGCTGCCCGGCTCGGCGACAAGGGCAACGCGATGGTCGAGTTCGCGATCGCCGCGCCGATCATGATCACCCTGACCTTCGGCGGGGCTGAAATCGCGCGGGCAGTCTCCTTCTATCTCTCAGCGGACCAGGGCCTGCGCAACGGGGTCCGCTACCTCGCGCGGATCCCGGGAGACCCCACGACCAAGTCCTGGGCGGTGACGAACGCGAAGAACCTAGCAGCCTATGGATCCATCACGGCGCCGAACCCGGTCCCCGCGACGGTCGTGATGGTGCCGAGCACCATCAACAACCCCACCAAGACCCCTGTCGGGTCGACGAGCCCTGAGACCGTGACGATGACGGCCAATGTCCCGTTCTCGTCGCCGCTCCTGTCGAGCTTCGGCGTTCCAGCCATGACCTTCCGCCTCACGCATACGGAGCGTGTCCTTGGCCAGTAAGCGCAGCCCGTTCTGGGGCGACGAGCACGCAGCCGCGCTCACAGAGTTCGCCTACGTCATGCCGCTCATGCTGATCCTGGTGCTGGGCTCGATGGAATTCTCTGTCGCCGTCTGGCAACGGAGCGCCGTTCAGAAGGCCGCCCAGCTGGGCGTCCGAATGGCAGTCGTATCCGATCCCGTCGCCAGCAACCTGATGTCCGGCCTCTTTACCGGAACCTCCGTCAACGGGGGCGTATGCGCGGACCAGGGCACCGGAACGACGCCGGCGAACTGCCAGATCACAGCCACGGATTGCACGTTCAGCACAACGAACAACCAGGGCACCTGCACCAACGGGCGAACCTTCAGCGGGACGGCCTTCGATCTCATCTTCAATGCCGCGAGGCGCGCCTACCCAAGCCTCACCAAGAACAATCTCAGGGTCTCCTATGCCTCGAACGGCCTCGGCTTCTTCGGAGACCCCGAGGGCGTGCCGGTGACGGTCACCGTCACGATCCGCTGCCTGTCCTATGACTTCTACGTGCTGAAGAACTTCCGCGTCTTCACGCCACCGGCCGCCAACCAGGGATGCCCCGCCATCGCGACCACCCGATGGCCGATGGCCGACATTTCCGCGAGCCTGACCTCCGAAGACTTGGACTCGAGCGTTCCCTAACCATCGCAACTGGATCTTGTGCTCCGTGGCGCGTTGATCATCAGCGGGTCCAAGGCTCGGACCAGGCTGACCCACATGGCCGGCCAGGTGGAGCTTGATCCCGAATGCCTTCGTGGAGAGCCTGAACGGCCGCCTCCGCGACGAGTGCCTCAACGATCATGTGTTCCGCGGCTTGCCGATGGCACGGCGGATCATCGAAGCTTGGCGGGTCGACTACAACGGCCACCGAGCTAATACGAGCCTCGGTGGCCACACCCCGAACGCGTTCGCAGCCCGGTCCGAACAGGACCACAACCAGAACGGATTCTGGTTATGAACGAGGGCATTCAGGGAGCAACGTCACAACCGGAACGGATACTCGGAGTGAACAGCGGCATGGACGGGCAACGTCGACACGGGAGCGCCCAGGCAAAAGGTCTAGTCCGCGAAGCTCACGCGGCAGCGAGCTAAGTTTCGTGAGACGAAGTAGGTCATCATCGCCGAGGTGAGAACAAGTGAGACAGCCGCGACCAGAGCTCCAGCGATCATGTCCGAAAGCCAATGCAGACCGTGAACGGGAATACCCAGCAGGCAAACAAGCTGAACCGTGTTGAACAGCGCCCTATAGGGCAAAGGCCTGGCTCCCCACACAGCGATTACGACCAAGGCTGTGTGAAAACTGGGGAAACCTATCGTGCCAACTGGAATGGCGGCAAGATAGGGATCAATGGAACCCGTGCGAAGTTGCTCGTATACTTGCTCAAAATAGCTGTAATGGATATCGACGCCGGGATGATCCGCCGCGCTCATCTTGTAGTAGCCATACGCGCCTGCCGTCGGAACCCAGCATGCGATCGCGTAGGCCGCCGACAATGTGAGGGACATCGCAGCAAGCATTTGCGCCGAGCGGGTCAGCTGATGCGCCCCGATCAGTGCGGCAGCAATCACCACGGTCAATAGCGGACCAGCGACGTAGCATAAGCCAGTTATGGTAGCCACAACTGAATATTTGACCTGTCCGATAAAGTAGCTATGCCAAGAGAATCCTAGCCAGGCATCCCAAACTGCCAGTTCCGCATCCGCCATTGGAAGTCGGCCGCCCAAATAGGGTGGGACATAACTTGCCAGATAGGCGCTCGAACTCCTGACCGCGAGGCTGGCCACGGCAAGACAGGCGGCCGCCAGCCTGAAATCAAGATGCTTCGGCCAGCGCAGCGCCAGCACGAGCAAGCCGAACGCAACGGCCCACTCCGCTAGCATTCTTCCAGTAAGAACAATTCCTTGCGGGAGGCTGGCAACTAGCAAAAGATCCCCGATAGCTGAGCTTAGCCAAATGGCAAAGCAGACCAGGAATGGCAGAAGACGAGTGCTGGCTGTGACTGAATCCTGCATCTGGCGGGCATCTCATGACATTCGCGCCCCAAGACAACACGCCGGAACCTGACTATGCAATATCTCAGTTCGCGGGCTCGATCCGCATATTGGCCTTGTTCGTGACCTGCGCCCTCTGCCGTTGAAAGTGCGCCGGACTTGCAACTCACAACTTCGCCTGTCCGAAAGGCTCTGGTTTCACCCAAGGTCAGGGAGATCGGCGCCTGAGCAACTCACGACTGGCTACCTAGACCAGGCATGGGGCACCGACCTGTGAGACACAATCGTGGTGTGCGGCAGGGTCGGAAGGTTTGAGGCTCAGTCTACGAGGTGCTCCGGTCAATTCCGGTCTCAGGCGAGGAACCGGATACGATCTAGTGGTCCAGCCGTGATCTTAGATGATCGGCGCCGAGATGCGCTGTATTGTCGAGCAGAGCCTGACAAACGGATCAGGAATACTGCTTCGTCCTCGACCGACCGCGGCGAGAGGCTGATTTTCCGGCCATCAACGACAGGCGGGACTACTCGCTTAATGAAGACGCATGGTTGCATCGCATCGCAGTGGCCACATGCCCCGGTTACGGTGCGTTCAAGTCTTTCTGTTCTGGTGTTCGCGGGGACGATGTGCCGAGACCGGGGCTCGCGGTCCCCGTCATTGCCGAGGGGTCGCACATTGGAATCGATTGCCGGCGAGATGTCTCGCTCGCGGAACTTCCCCTTCGTGACAAGGGTTGCGGCGCTGCTCGTCATTGCCCTGGCGATACTAGCCGCCTCGCTTCCTCCTGCAGAGGGTGAGTTTGGGTTCGCCACGCTCCTATTCCGCACGCAGGACATTCTTGTTCTGTGCACGCTCGCTGTGGTGCTTCTTCTGGCGGAGCGGCTGTCTCCCCCATTTCCGTTGTCGCCCAACTTTTTGTGGCGACCCGGCAACGCCGTCTGGGCGCCCTGGCTTTTCTCGGGGGCCGCCTTGATCGTTGCAGTGACAGGTACGGCGCTGGTGTTCCGGCACACGCCTGTATCCGCTGACGAGTTCCTTGCCGAATTCGACGCCGCAATCTTGGCATCGGGCCGGTTGGCCGCCCCCGTTCCGGAGGCTTTCAGGTTCGTGATCCGCGCGATGCAGCCTGTGTTCTATCTGGAAATCCCCGGCGACACGGCATGGATCTCGTCCTATTTGCCGGGCAATGCCGGCCTGCGGGCACTGTTCGGCCTCACCATCGGCACATCATGGTGCAGTCCCGTCCTCGCAGGGCTCACGGTCTTCGCAACGTTCCGCGTCGGGCGCCTGCTCTGGCCCCTGCGGCCGGACGCCGCCGCCCTGGCGGCCTTGCTGCTCGCCACGACGCCCCAGTTCCTCATTACTGCCATGACCCCCTACTCCATGACCGCTCACGTCGCGGTGAACATGGTCTGGCTGTGGCTCTTCATGATCAACCGTCCGATCGGGCACGCCGCGGCCGCAGCCGTGGGTTTCGTGGGCGTGGGCCTGCATCAGTTCGTGTTTCACCCGCTCTTCGTGCTGCCGTTTGGCCTTCTTCTCATCGTTCAGCGCCGCTACGCACTCGCCGCCTTCTACGCCGCAGCCTATTGCATCATCCTCGCCTTCTGGATGAATTATCCCGGCTGGATCAGATCCAGCTTTGCTGCCACGCCGGAGGCTCCGAGCACGCTACTCAGCGTCATTGGCTGGGTAAGCAACGTCTATTTCGGACAGAGCGGGCACGCCTATCTTGGCACGCTGACCACATTGAACCTCGCGAGGTTCGTGGCGTGGCAGAATCCGGCCCTGCTCATCCTGTTCGCCATGGGGATGCCGGTGCTCTGGCGCGGACGGCCCATCGAGCGTGCCATTGTCTCGGGTGTGCTGCTCACCGCCATCGCGGTGGCCCTCATTCTCCCCCTGCAGGGGAACGGCTGGGGATATCGCTACGTGCATGGGCAGCTTGGCAGCATAGCGCTCGTCGCAGCTGCGGGCTGGATCGCGCTCGGCGAGGCGAAGGCGCCGCGGGCATGGGCGAACGGCGTCGCCGCCCTCACGCTGGCCACCACTTTGGTGCTCTTGCCGCTAAGCGCGGTCCTCGCAGGGCGCTTCACCTGGCCCCTCGCAACGGCACTCGACCGGATCGCGCGGTCTCAAGCAGACATTGTCGTGGTGGACTCGCAGGACATCATCCACGGAATAGATCTCGTGCGGAATCGTCCAGACTTATCGAACACGCCGCGTGTCGTCCTGCTGAAAAAGCTCGACGAACAAGCTATGCGCAAACTTTGCGCCGGCCGAAATGTAGCAGTGTTCGATAAGGCTGACGCAGAGGCAGCGGGGATGACGATGGAGCCGGTCCGTCACGAAAAATCGCAGGCTCGTCTACAGCTGGAAGCTCTGTGCCCGATTCAGGCTCTTTAGGAGAGCACTGAAAGGCAAAGAAAATCTACAATCTGCTTGCGCCAACGCCATGATCGGCCGCTTCACGCCGCCAAGGCGAGCTCGAGCAGGCCCAGTCCCTCGTCGATCACGCGGTCATCCGCCGTGAGCGGCACGAGGATGCGCACGGTGTTGGCGTGGGTGCCGCAGGAGAGCAGGATCAGGCCGTTCTCGTGCGCCTTGCGGATCACCTCCTTCGTGCCGGCGGCGTCGGGCTCGCGCCCGCCACGGTCCTTCACGATGTCGAAGGCGACCATGGCGCCGGGGCCGCGGATGTCGGCGATGGCGCGCAAATCGTTCCGGCCCTGCGCCTTCTCCAGCCAGGCGCGCAGCCGCTGGCCGATCGCCTCGGCACGGGCGAGCAGGTTCTCCTCCGCGAAGACGTCGAGCACGGCGAGCGCCGCCGCGCAGGCCAGGGGGTTCCCCGCATAGGTCCCGCCCAGCCCGCCCGGATCGGCCGCGTCCATGATGGGGGCCTTGCCGATCACGCCCGACAGCGGAAAGCCGCCGGCGAGGCTCTTGGCCACGCAGATCAGGTCCGGCGTGACGTCGTAGTGCTCCATGGCGAACATCTTGCCCGTGCGCCCGAAGCCCGTCTGGACCTCGTCGGCCACGAGCACGATGCCATGTTCGTCGCAGATCCGCCGCAGCGCCCGCATCAGGGTCGCCGGCACGGGATGGAACCCGCCCTCCCCCTGCACGGGCTCGATGATGATGGCCGCGATGCGCGAGGGGTCCGCGTCCGCCTTGAAAATGAAGTCGAGGTATTTCAGCGCGTCCTCGACGGAGACGCCGTTCTGCGCGTTCGGGAACGGCACGTGCCAGACCTCGGCCATGGCCGGGCCGAGGCCCTTCTTGTAGGGCACGACCTTGCCGGTGAGGGCCGAGGCCATGATCGTGCGGCCGTGGAAGGCGCCGGTGAAGGCGATCACGCCCGAACGGCCCGTCGCGGCGCGCGCGATCTTGACGGCGTTCTCGGTCGCCTCGGCGCCCGTGGTGAAGAAGACGGACTTGGCGGGGCCGGAGATCGGGGCAAGGGCGTTCAGCCGCTCGGCGAGCTCGATGTAGGGCTCGTACATCACCACCTGGAAGCAGGTGTGGGTGAAGCGCGCCATCTGCTCCTGCACCGCCGCGATCACCTTGGGGTGGCAGTGGCCGGTGTTCAGCACGGCGATTCCGCCGGCGAAGTCGACGTACCGCTTGCCCTCGACATCCCACAACTCCGCGTTGGCCGCGCGGGCAGCGGAGACCGGGGTGACATGGCCGACCCCGCGGATCACGGCGGCGTTGCGGCGGGCGAGAAGGTCGGCGTTCGTGCTCATGGCCAGTGGCTCCCAGGTGCTGGGCGCACCGTGGTCCTCGCGGCTCGCGGGCACAATCAGTTCTTGTGGGCGACTGTTGCCTTTTATGCACGGGTCGAGGAGGGCTGCAGCGCCGTCTTCAACCAGGCGCGAAGCGCGGCCACGGCGGGATCGCGCCATTGGGAGGACGGCCCCACGAGGTAGTATCCCCCGAGCACGACGTCGGAGGGAGCCAGTTCAACGAGGCGGCCTGCCGCGAGGTCGTCCTCGACCAGCAGAGTGTTGGCGAGCGCCGCGCCCTGGCCCAGGCGCGCCGCCTCGATGGCGAGGTGGGCGTGCCAGAGCCGCGGGCCGCGCAGGGTCGGAACGTCAGCGATCCCCTGTGCCCGGAACCAGGCTTCCCATTGCGCTGTGGATTCCTCGTGGACGAGGGGAAGGGCGAGCAGGTCCGCAGCCTTTCGCACGCCGTAGCGGGCGAGGTAGGCGGGGCTCGCGACGGCATGGACGGGCGGGCTCGCCAGCAGCTCCGCCCGGCGATGCGCGGTGGGCTCGAACGCGGGGAGATAGACGATCTCGACATCCGCCTCCTCCTTGTCGAAGTCGGGCCGGGCCAGGGTGGGCTGCAGGATCACGTCGAGCGGCTTCAGCTTCTCCTGCAGGTCCGGGAGCAGCGGCAGCAATCGCCGGTTGGCGACGCCCGGCGTGCACCAGACGACGAGGCTCTCGCGCCTGTGCGGCCGCGCCTCGTGGACCGCGCGGCGCAGCAGGTCGAAGGCCCGGCCGACCATCTTGTGCAGGACCTGTCCATCCGGCGTCAGCGCGACGCCGCGCCCGCGCGGCTCGATCAGGTCGATGCCGAGGTCGGTCTCGAGGTTCTGGACATGGCGGGACACGACGGTGGGACTCACCGCCAGTTCCTCCGCCGCCGCCCGGACGCTTCCTGTGCGTCCGAGAGCCTCGAAGGCCCTCAGCGCGTTCAGGGACGGAAGCCTCGTCATGGCGATCCTCGTAACGACGGCCTGATCGGGCAAAGCGCCGATAGAGCGATTCCCCCGTTCCAGGCAATGCTGGAACAGCCACGCTCCGCAATCCACCATAGGGTCGAAGCTCGCGTGGGTCCGGCCCGCAGCCACGGAACCCGACCTGTTCTTCGGTAACGGTTCAGTGCGCGAAGCTCGAGCCGAGCAAGCATTCGCGTCCCCGGATCCATCCTTGGTTCAGCGCAGCCTGAAACGGACAAAGCAGACGCCGGCGTAGCACTTTAGGCGCCTCGATCCGCTCTGGCCTTTATCTCGACGGCGGCTTTGCTCGGCCCGGTCTGCTGGACCTTGCTTGTTCTGGCCAATCCCGGTCCGCCTTCGCCGGAGAGCTCGTCCCGGTCCGACGACATCATCGGCTGGTTCATCGCATTCGTGGCCATTCCCAGGGACGTTGCAGGTCCCATCCTCCTCGGCATCGAGGCGACAGCGCTTTTTCTGTTCCGCACCGCGGCCGCGCGCGGGCTTCTCCTCCTCGCCATGGCGATGGACGTCTTGCCTTTGCTCCTGGTCCTGGGGCGCGTCGTCCTGGGGATTGGAAGCTAGCGGAGTTGGGAAAAATCAACGTTTAGCTGCAAGACTAAGACACGCCGCAAGGAAATCGCCCCATGATCCCGCGCCTGAATCGACAAAAGGTCCTCAAGGAAGCAAAGATCGTGGCAGACGGCGTGCGCGTGACCTGCCTCATCGAAAACATCAGCGAAAGCGGCGCCGCGCTCATACTTGCCGAGCACTATTCACCGGCGGCGCGTTTCAGGCTTTGCAGCCCTGGCATGCCGGAGCGCGACTGCGAGGTGATCTGGCATCGCTCGAAACTGGTGGGCGTCAGGTTCGTGTAGGCAGGGCCGCGTGGCGCACGGCCTTGGGCGCCTCAGCGCGGCAGTTCGACCACCCCCTTGCGCAGGATGAAGCACCCGTACGGACCAGGATCCGAGGTGCGCACGATTGCGAAGGATTTGCGGGCAGCCTCGTAGAAGGAGTAGCGCTCGAGACCCTCCACGGTCACTGGCCGCCCCTCCAGCTCGTCGAGCACGTCCTGAACGAGGCCGTGGACCGCGACGAGCCTGTCGGGATCGCCCACGACCTTCATGCGCTTCACCGGCGCCTCGACGAAGGTGTCGAGCGGCATCAGCGAAAGAATGGCGCGGAGGGCGCGCGGGATGTCGCAGCCGGCGAGCGTGAGCAAGTGCCCGTGCACCGTATCGGCTGCGATGCTGGCGGCGGGATGGTTGATGTCGCACACGACGATGTCGTCGCCGTGCCCCATCAGCATGAGGACGTGCAGCAGGTCCGCGGTCAGCAGGGGATCGACGCCCTTCAGCATGGCTGGTCCAGATCGGTCATGCGCTGCACTCCTTGTTAGACCTTGCCATTCTGGCCCGAGCGGGCTCCGGCTGGAAAGGTGGCTTGATCAGTGCCAACCTCCAAGGAGAATGCTCTCGTGACAGTCCTCCCAGCCGTCACGAGGCCGCCCGTTGGAGGGCCGCCGTGACTGCACAGAGGTCGGATTGCGCCATAGCCTTCGTCGACCTCGCCGGATTCAGCGCGGCGACCGACGTTTACGGCGATGAACTCGCCCTCAAGATGCTGGGCTTGTTCGAGGATTTCGTCAGGCAGTCGCTTGGCGGCGGCGCTCCGCTCAAGTGGATCGGGGACGAGGTCATGCTTGCCTTCGATGATGCCAGCGCGGCCCTGACTGTCCTGGACAGGCTCCTGACGCGCTGCCGGGAGGAGCCCCGGATCCCTCTTACCCGGACGGGGCTCCACTGGGGGCCGGTTCTGCGACGCGAAGACGATGTTTTCGGCTCAACGGTGAACGTTGCCTCGCGCCTCACGGCGATGGCCAATCCCGGCGAGGTGCTGACGACAGATGCAGTCGCCGCGGTCGCCCGCTCGAATGGCATCGATGTCGAAGACCGAGGCCTCCGGCAAATCCGCTCGGTGTCCGAGCCTGTGCACGTCTATGCCATTGCCATGGCGAGGGCGGCAGACCCGCAATGGATCGACCCGGTGTGCAAGATGCACGCACCGCACACGGCATACCGCCGTGCGCCGGGCCAAAGGTGGTTCTGTTCGCCGCTCTGCGCCGCAGCCTATGTTCGCAATCCCGGCGCTTATCCCGACTGAATAGGGGCTTGTAGCCGCGGTTGAGGAAGGTCTGTTCATGGAACGACCTGTTCCATCCAGTCCTTCCTCGCAGATCGTGCAGCCGGACGCCGAGGCAGGCCCCGACGACGGGCGGCGGCCGCGACAGGTAGACTGCGTGATCTTCCTGCCCTTCATGCCGGCACCGCCTTCCAGATGGCGGCCAGGGCGGCGAGGGCGACCAAGGCGAGGAACGCGTTCACGGCGGCGAGCAGCGGCGTGGGAAGCTGGCGGACGTCCGGCTCGGGCTCGGGATCGGAGGGAAAGATCTGGCGCCAGATCCCCGCGACGAAACAGAATGCGCTGAACAGGACGAGCACGCTCCCCGTGACCTGCACGAGCCAGCCCGGCATGGCGCCCTGTAGCAGCTTCTGCGCCCCCATGCCGCTCGCCAGGGAGCCGAGCCCCGTGCGCACCCAGGCCGCATAGGTCCGTTCGGCGGCGAGCACCGTGCGGTCCAGGGCGAGTTGCGTGGTGCGCTCCGCGCTCGAACGCGTGGTCTGCGCCGCGGAGGCTGCGCTCCGGGCGGCCGTGACCGTCGCCTTTGCGCTCTGCCCTGGTGTCGATGGCGTCTTCTGGTCGCTCACGGGGGCTGGTCCTGCTCGGCCTGCTACCAACACCCGTCGGCCCCGCAGGGTCCCGGCGACCGGCACGCAGGTCAGGGTGCCGGCCGCCGGATCGCCCTGAGGGCCTCTCAGCCGGGTACGGTACGGCCGTGATCGGGCGGCCGAGGCGAACGTCGAAGTCGTGAGCCTGGTCCTGCCTTCGCTCGAGGATTCGATGACCACTGGACTGTTCGCACCATGGGCGCCTTGGTGACCGCGCATAAAGCAGTGTAAGGCCGGACGTCCGGAACCCTCCGCCGGCCTGTCAGCGTTAAGCAATCGACAACAGAGATCGATCGATTTAGCGGATTGTCGCGCCCAGGGAGCGGATATGAGCCCGCGCCGACTTGACTCCAGCAATGGTGGTCACGTCAAATACAGGTTAATGTGGACTTAGTCGCGGTTTGGGCTTGAGCCGAGTGGAGACTTGCGGTGAACACGTGGACCGGTGCACTCGTTCTTCTGCTTGGCGTCACCCCCGCCATGGCGGCGCCCCCCAAGGCCATGTGCTCGGCCCAGGTCGGGATCGGCCTGCTGCGTGAATTGGGAACGATCTACGCCGCCAGCACCGACACGTTCACCGGAGACAGGGCCTTTCTCCAGCGCAGCGAACTCGTGCTGGAGCAGTTCAAGATGCAGCTCCAAGCCTGCGACTGCCCGGGCTCGCTGAAGGCGGTGGAGACGCTGTCCCAGCAGGCCGACGCGATCCAGAAGGCCGCGGCGGAGGATTGGCGGTCTGGCCAGGTCGGCAAGGTGATGGCGAGCCTCCCCGTCCATATCGGCCGCTGCTACCAGTTGTTCGACGCAGCCACCGACGAGGTGGACGATTCTGTCGCCGTCGACGGCCGGCGCGGTCGCGTCTCGCCGGCCGTTCCCATGTCCAATGTCGGCTTCGCAAAGGCCACGCCGCGCCTGCAGGGTCCGCCCTCGACGGCCGACCGTCGCCCGCTCTACTGAACGCGACTGACCGGGGCGCAGCCGGTCCGCGCGAAATTCCAAACACCGGTCGTTCTGATCGTCCGCGCACACGCGCGGCGTGGCCGACGCGTATAAGCTTCAAAGCCTTTTTGATACAATCTGAAGCGGCATGAAGGCTGCAACCCTGCCCGCGAGGAGCCGTGACCGTCCCAACCTGGACCATGCAGGGCTCGCAAAGAGAACCGCTGCGATCGCGGAGTGAGAGCATGGGAAAGCCGACGCCGAACCTCACAGGAGAGCACCACACGACCAGCCCGGTGCGACCTGGTCCGACCCCGTGCGAACTCGCGGTCATCGTGCCGGTGTTCAACGAACGCGGCAACGTCTCCACTCTCGTCGCCCTGTTGGACCGGGCCCTGGCGGGCCATGCCTGGGAGGTCGTCTTCGTCGACGACGATTCCAGCGACGGGACCCTCGAAGAAATCCATGCCGCGAGCCGGATGGATCCACGCGTGCGCTGCGTTCACCGGATCGGCCGCCGCGGCCTCTCCACGGCCGTCGTGGAAGGCATGCTGTCCACGTCGGCTCCCTTTCTCGCGGTGATCGACGGCGACCTGCAGCATGATGAGACGAAACTCCCGCTGATGCTCGAAACGCTCCGGAGCGGCGCCGCCGACATCGTGGTGGGAACACGCTATGCGGCGGGCGGCAGCGTGGGCGACTGGTCCTCCGGCCGACTGCGGATCAGCCACGCAGCCACGTGGCTCGCGCAGAAGCTTGTCCCGACCGCGCTCAGCGACCCGATGAGCGGGTTCTTCATGATCCGCCGCGATATCCTCGCGACGTCCGTCCGGCGGCTGTCAGGGCAGGGCTACAAGGTGCTGCTCGACATCGTGCTCTCCTGCCCCACCCCGCCGCGCATCGCCGAGGTGCCCTACACGTTCCGCCAGCGCGTGCACGGCGAGAGCAAGCTCGACGCCGGCATCGTGATCGACTACGTCGCCCTGCTTCTCGACAAGGCGGTGGGGAAACTTCTGCCCGTCCGTTTCATCCTATTCGCTGCCGTGGGCACCGCGGGCGTCGCGGTCCATATGGCCGCGCTGACGCTGGCGCTCGCGCTGGGAGCGGCCTTCATGGCCGGCCAGAGCCTGGCGACGCTGACGGCGATGACGTTCAATTTCTTCCTGAACAACGCCCTGACCTACCGCGACAAACGCTTGAAGGGTCCTGCGCGGCTGGCGAAAGGTCTCCTGAGTTTCTACGCCGTCTGCGGGCTCGGCGCCGCCGCCAACGTGGGCGTGGCCTCCGTGCTGTTCGAGCAAAGTTATGCCTGGTGGCTCTCCGCCATCGCGGGCATTCTCGTCGGTGTGGTCTGGAACTACGCGCTGACGTCGATCTTCACGTGGCGCAAGTAATGGCGCGCAGCGTAAGGTCCCCAAGTCCCAGGTGACTTGGCTTGAACTGAATCGCATCCAGGTGAACTGACGCGCTCTGGCTCTCGGCGAATTGCGCCGGCGCAAGCTGGCTCAGTTGCAAGGGGGTAGGTTCCGTCAGCGCGGGCAGCTCCTCTCGCGTCCCACGACATCCGCCTTACGCGCGCGGGCGGAAGCTCAGCATGATCGCCGCAAAACCAACCATGGCCACGAGGCTCAGGCCCACCAGACCAGACGTGCCCGGATCGTAGCATGCAGCGCTCGTGGAGAGCGCCGAGCAGACTGCCTCGCCAACACCTCTGAAAAGGCCCACGGCCAATACTCCAGATCGCAACGTGTATAAAAGTTTAGCACAAGTCCAAGCCTTTTACAGGCTCTTTGGTCCTTCGACCACGCGGGATGGCTTGGCCTGGAGGACGCTGCCGCGATAGCTCCCGCGCCGTCTATCGCCACCAAGTAAGTTGTCCAGAACCGAAATGATAGATCTCTACTGAATACAAGGCGAGCTGATGTCCTGACGAAGTGAACACAGATCGGTAAAATTGTATCTATTATGATTAATTAAAGTTGGAACTGGATTAAATTCAATCTTTAGTGGATGGATGTCGTCAGGCGTGGAGTGGTTCAGTCGCGCCGCGTATAGGCTGACATCGTGCGTTACAAGTCTATCTCCTCGCCGAGCAAGGCTGCGTTGCCTTCACCAAGGTCCCCGCAGCCCGACCACCTCTGGTTGACAGACGCCGAATGGGCGTTCCTGACGCCGTTCCTGCTTGAAGGACGTGTCAGGTCGGGGCGACCACCGTCCGACCACAGGCGGGTGATGAACGCCGTCTTCTGGATCGCCCGGCAAGGCTTGCCTTGGCGCGAGCTGCCGGCGGAACTCGGCAACTGGAACTCGGCGTTCCGGCAGTATCGCCGCTGGCATCAGCACGGCGTTTGGAACGCGATCGAGCGGCGTCTCGAGGCCATCGTTCGGGAACTGGATGGCCCACCGAACGCAGAATCCCCTGAGCCTCTTTCCCCTGGGCTCGATGCGCGGCACCTGCTCGCCGCCGTCAAGCTCGCCCAGGCGATCCAGACCCGCCCGAAGTTTCAGCCGGAGCGCATGGGACGCAGACGGGTCCAGGCGGCCGGCGCCACGGAGGCCTGAGGCTCGCGGCTGGATCCGCGAAAGCCCGCGCCGCCTGCAAGACCTCCAGCAGGCCTTCGTTTTGGTTCGACCGCACTCCGGCGCCCCGGGTCATGCGCCCCCGCGTCTCCAGCGGAGGGGGCTTGCCAACGCCAGTCTTGCAGATGTGGACGATGCCGGAGATCTAGCGCCGGTCATCCGGCCCTCGGGGTCCGGCTGGATCTCGTCCCACGACAAGAACAGGGTCATGATCGCCTCATCGCCCTTGCCGATCCCGCCATCACCTGGCCCGGTCTACACCGCCTTCTCGAACCAGTGGTGGGCATAGGGCTCGGCGTTGAACGGCGCGACCTCCTCATAGCCCTCGCTACGGTAAAGCGACTGAGCTTCAATGAGGGCGCGGTTCGTCTCCAACCGCAGCCGCAGCAGGCCTTCCTCTCTGGCCTTCGCCTCAACGCACCGCAAGACCCGGCGCGCGACGCCCAGCCCTCGCGCGCTGGGGGCCGTCCACATCCGCTTCACCTCGCCAGTCCCTTTTGCACCCCTCTTGAGCGCACCGCAGCCAACAGCGGCGCCCTCGAGCCAAGCCACGAAGAAGAAGCCGCGCGGTGGCGTCATCTCCTTCGGATGAGCCGGGTTGCTGAGGGCCGGGTCGAAGCCCACATCGAAGCGAGCCGATAGTTCCGCAAAGTACTGCTGCAGGCACCAGCGAGCCGTCGCGCTGCCCGGCATTTCGAGCCGTACCTCCACCGCTCCGGCGCTTAGCAGACGCTCCACGTCAGCCATGGAGCTGACGAGACGCTCGCGCTGAGCGGGAGCGAGGGGCTCCAGGAATGACGCCGCAAGCTCGTCCGAGAGCGCGTCGTAGATCGCTCGTTCGGCCATCCCACTTGGCGTGAGAACGACACGCCGAACCCGACCGTCGCCCGCGTGGGCTGCCGTCTGGACGAGGCCCTGCCTTTCCAGCGAGCGCAGCATTCGGCTCAGGTAGCCAGAGTCGAGCTTGAGCCGCTCACGCAGGCTCCGCACGTCAATGCCGTCCGAGCCCACCTCGTGCAGGAGGCGCGCCTCACCGAGCGGGCGCCCGCGTTGCAGGTAGTTGTGCTCCAACGCTCCAACGTGGAGCGTCACGATGCGATTGAAACGACGAATCTGCTCGATCTGGGCTTTATGCATTCTCTGACTTTAGTCAGTAAATGCCGGTCTGCAAGAGAAGGTTTGAGCACCGCCGAGCCAGCGTCTCGCTGATTGGTTCTGGATCCTGGAGCGCCGAAGCGAGGCGAACGCGCCCGAACGGCCCTTCCCAAATGACGATGGCCCGCCTCTCGGCGGGCCATCAAGGAGTCTGTTCTGCGCCTGCGAGCCGTTACTTGCCGTTGCCCTGGCCACCGCCCTGGCCCTGACCGCCGCCCTGGCCCTGGCCGCCGTTCTGACCGTGCCCGCCGCCCTGGCCCTGGCCGCCGCCCTGGCCCTGCCCGCCGTTCTGGCCCTTGTCGCCACCCTGGCCCTGGCTGCCGCCCAGGCCCTTGTCGCCACCCTGGCCCTGGCCGCCACCCTGGCCCTTGTCGCCACCCTGGCCATGGCCGCCACCCTGGCCCTGGCCGCCGTTCTGGCCCTTGTCGCCGCCCTGTCCCTGGCCGCCACCCTGGCCCTGGCCGCCGCCCTGGCCCTGGCCGCCGCCCTGGCCCTGGCCGCCGCCCTGGCCCTGGCCGCCGTTCTGGCCCTTGTCGCCGCCCTGGCCCTGGCCGCCGTTCTGGCCCTTGTCGCCGCCCTGGCCCTTGTCGCCGCCCTGGCCCTGGCCGCCGTTCTGGCCCTTGTCGCTGCCCTGGCCCTTGTCGCTGCCCTGGCTCTGGCCGCCATTCTGGCCCTTGTCGCCGCCCTGGCCCCGGTCGCCGTTCTGGCCCTTGTCGCCGCCCTGGCCCCGGTCGCCGTTCTGGCCCTTGTCGCCGCCCTGGCCCCGGTCGCCGCCCCGGCCCTTGTCGCCGTTCTGGCCCTTGTCGCCGCCCTGGCCCTGGCTGCCGCCCTGGCCCTTGTCGCCGCCCTGGTCCTGATGACCACCCTGCTTGCCTTCGGAGTCCTTGCCGCGGGCACCGCCCTCGTTTCCGGAAGCATTTCCGCCGGGACCGGGACGGCCATCCTGCTTCGAGTCCCCGCGCTCGCGGCCTTCGGACTTTCCGCCCGGACCACCGGAAGAGTGCTCGTGGCGACCACCGTCGCGAACGATCCCTCCGCGGTCCTCACGGCTGCCATGGTCATTGGCGCCATGGCCACCAAACACATTGCCTAGCCAACCGCCCAGCTCGCGATCGCGCGGACCATGCGATCCCTCGTCTTCATGCCTTCCGCGATCGTCACGATCCTGGCCCTTGTCTCCGTCCCGCGTGGGGCGGTCGCCGTGGTCGTGCCCCTTGCGGTGGCCACCGTCACGGTCGCGATCATGCCCGCGCGCCTCGTGTCCGTGGCCGTCGCGACCCTTGCCGTCGTGATCCTTGCCGTTGCGGTCCTTGCCGTCGTGATCCTTGCCGTCACGATCCCCGCCTTTGCCGTCGCGATCCTTGCCGCCATGATCCTTGCCGTTGCGGTCCTTGCCGTCGTGATCCTTGCCGTCACGATCCTTGCCTTTGCCGTCGCGATCCTTGCCGCCATGATCCTTGCCACCGCGATCCTTGCCACCGCGGTCTTTGCCGTCGCGGTCATTGCCCTCGCCACCCTTGTGCCCCTTGCCGTCCTTCTTGTCGTCGGTGGGCTTGCTGGGGGACGGAGGGCTCTCGTCGAAGGGCTGCTTGATCTCCGTGTTGGCGACCGGCTTCGTCCCGGGCACCCCTGTGCTGATCGGCGCGAAGGCGGTCGTCGGGATGGTCCGGACGGCTCCGAGCATGTCGTTGTCGTCGTTCCAGATCCGGGTGCCCGGAATGCCGCAATTGCCGGTGTTGAAGACCGACTCGGCCCGGCAGCCCTCGGAGGCGGCTTGCGCGACTGAGGTTCCAAGAGCCGTCGAGGCGACCAGGACGAGGGCGAGAGACGCGAGCGACTTCATGACGAACTCCTCCGTTCGGCGGAACGGGGGTTCCGCGCGGTGTTAAAAGCGAGGCTGGAAACCGAAGGAGGGCGTCGGGCCGTCAGAAGGAGGCGGGTCGTGCTACCTCGGTTGTTGCAACTTTTAGTAGCATTTGATGCAAAACCGTGGAATACAAACGACTTATTAACGAAAATGGATCTATTTTTACTATAATTTTATTTGAGTTTTACGGTCCGGCAAAGTATTTTATTCAAATAATCGTTCTGGCAAGCCGAACAAAAAAGGCCCGAACTGCGGGGCTGAACTGCGCACTGCGTGCTTAACTGTTGAAAAGAGACGCAAATTCTGCGTCGTTGCCACTATGCGGCCGTCCTCGCGTCAACCCTAACGGCCGCGCGGTTGCATCAGGCGACCGGACGTGATCCAGCTGGCGCGAGATGCATCTTCCAGTTGCTCTTCCGTGAAAAATCAATCCTCCTTGAAGGCCCGCGACATCTGCTCGGTGAGCGGCTTCAGGAAATAGGAGAGTGCCGAGCGCTCGCCGGTCTGCAGATGCACTTCCGCCGGCATGCCCGGCAGGAGCTTCAGCTGCGAAAGGCGGCGCAGATCCTCCGGCTTTGGCTTGATGCGGGCGAGGTAGTAGGGCGGCGCCTGCGGTTGCGCGTCGCGGGCGATATCGGCAGCCACGAAGACCACCTCGCCCCCGATCTCCGGCGTCGTCCGGCTGTTGAAGGCTGTGAACCGGATGATGGCGGGCTGGCCGACATGGACATGGTCGATGTCCTGCGGGGCGATCTTTGCTTCCAGCACCAGCACATCCCCCTCCGGCACGACGAGCATGACGGCCTCTCCGGGCGAGATCACGCCGCCGACGGTGTGTACGCTGAGCTGGTGGACCACGCCCGTCTGCGGGCTGCGGATCTCGACGCGGCGCAGCTGGTCCTCCGCCGTCACGCGTCGCTCGACGAGTTCGGCCTGCTTGGCCTGCTGGTCGCGCAGGTCCTTGCCCACCTCGGTCCTGAGGTCCTGGTCGATCTGCAGGATCTGCAGCCGGATCTCTGAGGCCTTCCCCCTCGCCTGTGCGACTGAAGCCTGGAATTGCCCCTGCTCACCCTCGATCCGCGTGGCGTCGCGCTCGAGCGCGTTCACCCGCGTGAGGGGGACGAGGTTCTTCCGGTACAGGTCGCGCACACCCTTCAATTCGTCGCGGATGAAGGCCGTCTCCTTCTCCTTGGCCGCGAGTTGCGCCTGCAGGCCGACCACCTCGTCGTCGAGCTGCTGGATACGTTCCGTGAGCTGCGCGCGAAGACCTTCGCGCGCGGCGCGGCGGCTCTCGAACAGCCTCTGTTCGTCGGCCACCATGGCCGCGATGTCAGGCGCCGCCAGCCTCGGCTGGAGGGATGCGGGGATCAGCAGATGATCCACCCCGTCGCGTTCCGCCAGGAGGCGCGCCTCGCGGGCCGAGAACTGATCGAGTTGCTTCGTCGTGATCTGCAGGTTGGCGCGCGTCACGGTCTCGTCCAGGCGCAGCAGCACGTCGCCCGCCCGCACCCGGTCGCCGTCCTTCACCCGGATCTCGCCGACGATTCCGCCGGACTGGTGCTGCACCTTCTTGACGCTGCTGTCGACCACGATGGTCGCGGGCGCCACTGCCGCCCCTGCGAGCGGCGTCAGCGCCGCCCAACCGAGCACGCCGACGAGCATCACGCCCGTGCCCGCCAGGGTCGCGGCAAGGGAGGCGCGGATCCCGTCCTCGCCGGATTCGGTCCAGGCCATGGCGCGGCGCCAGGCGGCCTTGGCCTGCTCGAGCCGGGTCCCGACCACGGCATCGACGCGATAGAGGACGTCCTGCACCGACATGGCTCAGTCGCGCTCCGGGGCAAGCGCGGCTTCGGACCGGGGTCGCGAGGCGGCGAAGGGGTTTCCGGCGCCGAGCCAGGCCGGCGTCGGTGCCAAGCGGGGCGCGGACGGCGCTGCGGCGGAGGGCGCCGGACCCGGCTTCTGGGCGGGACGCAACGTCTGGCGCAGCACCTCCTCCCGCGGCCCAAAGGCCATCTGGTGGCCATTGGCCATCACGAGAAGCTTGTCCAGCGCATTGAGCGCGCTGGGCCTGTGCGCCACCACGACCACGATGCCTTTGCGCAGTCGCACCGCCTGGATCGCCCGAGTCAGGGCCTCCTCGCCCTCGCTGTCGAGGTTCGAATTCGGCTCGTCGAGCACTACGAGGAAGGGCTCCCCATAGAGCGCGCGCGCCAGCCCGATGCGCTGCCTCTGACCGGCTGACAGCGCCGACCCGCCCTCCCCGATCCGGGTGCCATAGCCTTGCGGGAGCCGCGCGATCATCTCGTGCACGCCCGCCGCGGTGGCCGCGGCGATGACGCCCTCGGGCGTGGCGTCCGGCTCGAACCGCGCGATGTTCTCGGCGATCGTCCCGTCGAAGAGTTCCACGTCCTGCGGCAGGTACCCGACCGACGCACCGAGGTCGTCGACGTCCCACTGGTCGAGCGTGAAGCCGTCGAGCCGGACGGAGCCCCGCAAGGGCCGCCACAATCCCACCATGGCCCGGACAAGCGTCGACTTGCCCGAGGCGCTCGGCCCGATGATGCCGAGGCCGTCGCCTGCCTCGAGCCGAAGCGCGATGTTGTGGATCAGCGCCCGTTGCTCGCCGGGCGCCCCCACGAACAAATGCTCCACGGTGAGGTCGCGCCGGGGCCGGGGCAGACGGAGTGCAGGAGCGTCGGCCGGGTGGGCGGCCAGCAGCGCGTCCAGCCTCTCGTAGCTCTGCCGCGCCTGCAGGAAGCCCTTCCAGTGCGCGATGGCGATCTCGACGGGAGCCAGCGCTCGCGAGGTGGTGATCGATGCGGCGATGATGACGCCGGACGAGGCCTCGCCCCTGATGACGAGCCATGCGCCGAGGCCCAGCACGGCGGACTGGAGGAAGAGCCGGAACACCTTGGCCGTCGTCCCGAGCGCGCCGGCGAGCCGCGACTCGTTCAGCTGGATCTCGAACATCTCGCGGCTCAGCGCGAGCCAGCGGTCCCTCACGCGCCCGTGCATCCCCAGCGCCCAGACCGCCTCGGCGTTGCGGCGGCTTGCCTCGGCGAAGGCGTGCCTGCGGGCAGCCGCCTTGGTGGTCTCCAGCGCGGATCGGCGGCCGCGATGCTCGGCCATCAGCGTCAGAGCGACGACGACCAGCGCGCCGCCCGTCGCCAGCACCCCGAGCAGGGGATGCAGCAGGAAGATGATGCCGACGAAGAACGGTATCCAGGGCAGGTCGAAAATGGCCAGCGGTCCTGGTCCGGACAGGAAAGCGCGGATCTGGTCCATGTCGCGCAAGGGGTTGGCCGTCTCCTGGCTGCGCGGATGCCGGAGCGGAGCGAGAAGATAGAGCGAGAAGACGCTCTGCCGGATCAGCCGCTCGAAACGGGCGCCGACCCGCTTGAGGAGTTGGGCGCGCACCGCGTCGAAAAAGCCGTAGGCCCCGTAGAGAAGCACGAGCAGGACCGTCAGGCCGACGAGCGTGGCCGCATTGTGCGAGGGGATCACGCGGTCATAGACCTGCAGCATGTAGATCGAGCCGGCCAGGGTCAGGACGTTCACCATCGCGCTGGCGATGGCGATGCCGACGAAGCCGGGGCGGCACGACCGCAACGCCGCAGCGAGCGCGGAGGCTGAAGAGGCGTCGTCGTGGCTGGCCGCACGAGCGGCCGTCTCCGGCGTGCGGCCGGACTGCGGCGGGGGGGACGTCACGCCTTGGGGACCCTCTCGACAGGTTGGTGTTTGGTTAACCAATAATCCACCATCCCGAGCGTGTTGAAAAGACCACGCCAAAGCACCGCCTCATGTTTTTTGCAGTCAATTCAGTCACAATATTCAGATTGAGATCATGGTTCTCAACAGACCGGAATATGGAAAAAATGGGGCGCGCATGATCTACACATGCTGTGAATGCACATTTGCTTGCACTAGGGTCCGCGTTTCTACGGACCACCGCGTCACCCTGCGCGGGAGGGTCAACCTGGGAGTCCAAAGTCCAGAGCAGCCCGGCCAAAGGGCCGCATCAGCTTGATCTGCACAAGGAACCAGCAGAACGAATGGGAGCGAGGCGGGGCGGCATTGGTCAGACGCGTCCCCGCTCCCGCGTGCATGCCGGCGACCGCGGCTCATTTCCTCCGGCGAAACACATCGAGACCCGCAAGTCGTGGCTCTTCTGCTTGTCCTGTACTTGTCATCCATTCGCCCAGGGGAAACACTGGTTCCATGTTCGGGTCCATCATGGGCCCGCGACAATAGGTCAGGTTGTTGCTGATTGACCCTTGGCGTCGGCGCGTCCGGTGGCGCAGGGTGGACACGGGGCGGGCCACACAGGCGGCCGCCGACTTGGGAAACAGGGGTGGCTGGGGTGCGTAACGGGAATGGACGATACCCCGGCCTCTGGGTGGCGGCATGCCTCGCGGGGCTCGGCCTGATCATCGGGATATCCGCAGGCGGCGCCCAGCAACGGCGCTCCACCCCCCTCCCCTCCGATCTCGCCTGGACCCCGCCCGATCCGGGAGCGCTTCCGCGCGATGAACCGGGCAATCTCGTCCGGCAGGGACGGGACATCTTCACAGCCACCTACGCCCATATCGGCCCTGATGTCGCCGATGCCGCGTTGCGCTTCGCGGGCAACGACCTGTCCTGCCAGAGCTGCCACCTGCAGGCCGGCACGAAGCGCTACGGCCTGCCCGTCTATGGTCTCGCGAAGGACTTCCCGCAATACAGCGCCCGGGCTGGAGCCGTGATCACGCTCGCCGAGCGCATCAATTCCTGCATGACACGCAGCATGAACGGCCGGCCGCTGCCCGACGGCTCGCCGCAGCGCGCCGCCCTCGTCGCCTACCTGACGTTTCTGTCGTCGGGTTTGCCCCCCGGCCGCAACCCCGATTATGGCGCTGGCCGCATGGCGGAACTCGACCGTGCCGCAGATCCCTCACGAGGGGAGCCGTTGTTCCGGCAGAAATGCGTGCTGTGCCACGGGGAACAGGGCCAGGGGCTCCTACGCACCGACCATGTGCCGGCCCTTGGATACATGGTGCCGCCCCTCTGGGGGACCGCCAGCTTCAATTCCGGCGCGGGGATGAGCCGGCTGATCACGCTGGCGAATTACCTCCACGACAACATGCCGCACGGCACGGACTACGAGAATCCGCAACTCACGGCGGAGGAGGCCTGGGACATCGCCGCATTCGTGCTTGCACAGCCGCGGCCGCGCCTCTCGAGCGAAGCCGCGGACTTCCCAGACCTTCTCGACAAGCCCGTAGACACACCCTACGGGCCCTATGCCGACGACTTCCCTGAGAGCCAGCACCGGTTCGGACCCTTCGGCCCGATCCAGGCGGCGATCTCGGCCCTGCGTGCAAAGGGTGCCACCGCGGCCAACCCCAACCGCTGACGCTTGGAATGGGCAGAATTGGCCGTGGAACGCGCAATTCCACTTCCCGAATCAATGCAACTCCGCAGAATCTGAACTCAAAAGTCGTGATGTGCAGTCGACGTCGACAGCGCCGAGGTGGCGGGCTCGGGTCTGCCCTTTCCCGACGCGACGTATCCTGTCTGGACCTTCCCACCCGAACCTGAGGAGTGTTCCATGAGCCATGAGATCGAGACACGCATCCGCGCCCGGGCCTACGAGCTCTGGGAAAGCGAAGGCCGGCCTGTCGGGCGCGATCAGGACTTCTGGCTGCGCGCCGAGCGCGAAGTCCTCGAGCAGCCCATCTCGGCAGCAAAGGCGCTCGCGAAGTCCGTCGCGACAGCCGTCCCCAGGAGCAGCCGGAAAAAGAGCCAGGCGGCCTGAGGCGGGAGTGGCGCCTCATGACAAAGGGCGATCCGGCTGTCCGGATCGCCCTTCATGTTCGATGAGGCCGGCTTCAGCCCGCCAGGGTGTCCAGCTTCCCGTAGTGCTCGGCGAGTAGATAGTAGAAGGTCAGCCGCGACTTGGTGCGGTCATCCTTCATCTTCTGGCACGTCGCAACGATGGCCGCGTCCAGATCAGGCCCGGACAGGCCAAGTTTCTTCTTGAGGAAGTTGTCGCGGATCCTGTCCCGCTCGGCCGGGTCGCTGCAGGCCACGTAGCGCGCGTCCGCCTTGCTGAGCACGAGACGATAGGACTTCTCGAGCTTCGCCACGGCGGCCTCGTTCACGGGCGCCTTGGCATACTTCTTCACGTCCGCCAAATGATCCATGTCGTTCCCCTCGGTGCGGAATGGCCAAGGCGACGCTACATTATTCTACTCAGGGTTGGAACGACCGACGGCTGCGGGAGAGCCGACAAGGCTTCCTTTCTCACAGGAGGTTACGTCCGAGCGCGCCAGGAGGGTACAGACTAAACGTCGCGATCGGTCATCACCTCGCTCGCCGACCAGTTCGTGGTGACGGGATGTGACCGAACGAGTTGGACGCAATAGGCCAGCATGAAGGCGATGATCGCGCTGGCAAGGATGTTCGCGGCGGACATGGCGGGCTCCTCAAGGGCAGGTTGCATCCCCTGAATGCCTGCTCCGCCGAGGACCGGCAGTGAGGCGCGCCACAACCCGAGCCTCGCGACCGCCGCGGACTGCGGTGCGCTGGGCTCTTTACCGTGCCCCTTAACCTGAACGGCAACCAACGCTGGAAATACAATTAGAAGTAATTCTAACGTGCGGGAACGCTTCTGGAGTTGAAAACGTGTCCATTGCTTCGATCTGCGCCGCCCTCGAGGCGGCGTTGCGGGCCGCGCGCGGCCACCTCGACTTCGTGGTCACCGACGCCCCGGCCGACGAATACTCGCTGTTCAAGCTCCTCGACGAGGCGATCGCGCTCGCCAGCCGCAACAGGCTGCCGCTTCGGGCCATCACGCTCGACATGGAACGTTACCCCAACATCGGCCCGACCTACTGGCACGTGGAGGTGCGCGGCAACGGCGCGCCAGGCACGGTTCGCCTCGCCTTCGAAGAGGCCGCCGACAAGGCGGCCTAGACGGTCCCGGCCCGAGGATCGCCTGGGCCCGGGACTCTCGCCCGCAAGCGCGAGGCGAAGCCCGCGGCGACGGCCATCAGCGCCAGAACCAGCATCACGTCCCCCGCGGCGACGAGCACGTCGTGGCCCGGCACCCTGTCGGTGTGGACGCCGGTCCCGGCGGCAGGTGCGAGACTTAGCGACAGCACGGCGGAGGAGATCGACACGCCGCTGGCCGTGCCCAGTGCGCGCATCAGGTTCAGGAGCCCGCCCGCCTGCCCCGCGTGATCGGGAGGCGCGGCCGCGAGCGTCGCGCTGTTGTTCGGCGCGATGAAGAGACCGAGCCCGGCTCCCGCCAGGGCAAGCGTCGCCAGGAGCAGGGGCTCGCTGCCGGGTCCCATCGGCAACAGGCGAGAGAGCAGCAGGAGGGCGACCACGCTGAGGGCCGCGCCGGCCAGCAGCACCCTGCGCGCGCCGCCCTCTGCCCAGCGCCCCGCCATCGGCGCGACGAGACCGAGCGCCACCGGTACAGCGGCCAGACGCAGGCCCGCCGTGAGAGGCTCCACCCCGTAGCCGCGGACCAGGGCGAAGGACATTGCAAAGAACAACCCGTAGAGCACCGCATAGGACAGGAACACGCCCATGACGCCCCCCGCGAAGGCGGGTGAGCGAAACAGGTGGAGGTCCAGCAGCGGGTGCTCGGCCATGGCTTCACGCCTCGCGAAGGCGACGCCCAGCGCGAGCACCGCCGCGATACTGGCAAGCGTCAGGGGCGAAAGGGGTCCCCATTGCTGCAGTTTGGTGACGGTGAGCTGCAGCAGGGCCAGCGCAGGCACGAGCGTCGCGGCGCCCAGCCAGTCCAGACCCGCGGCAGGTCCCCCCTTTGGCTTGGAGGCGGGAACCACCGCGAGACCCAGCAGCGCTGCCACGACGGCGACGGGCACCGTCATCCAGAACATCCAGTGCCAGGACAGCCGGTCGAGCAGAATGCCGCCCATCACGGGCCCGGCGCTGATGCCGACGGCCTGCGCCGCCGCGAAGAGGCCCATCGCCCTGCCCCGGCGTTCCGGCCCCGCCGCACCGACGAGGATCACGACGCTGTTGGCGCCGAGCAAGGCGCCGCTCACGCCCTGCAGCACGCGCAGTGCAACCAGTTCGCCAAGGCTGCCGGCAAAGCCGCACAGAGCCGAGAAGAAACCGAATAGGGCAAAGCCCGCGACGTACATGGCTTTGCGCCGGCCCGTCTCCGCGAGTTTGGCGAAGACCGGGAGCGCGGCGGCGAAGGCGACGCTATAGGCGATGGCCACCCATCCGACGTCGTGCAGCGGCGCGTCGAACGTCTTTTCCAGCGCGGGAAGCCCGAGCTGCACGATGCTCGCATCGACCTGGCCCGCGAAGGAGCCGAGGCAGGTCGTGACGATGATCAGCCGCGAGCGTCCCGACAGAGGCGGCAGCGCGGCGGGGGTGGGAGCAGGTATGGACACGGCGACTCGCGGGCGGGACGCAGGCTGCCCCGGTGCCGCTAGCATGACCGCAAAATGCACGCATGGGGAGCAGTAGATCGAAGCAGAGCGTGATGCCGCCCAACGGCCTGATGGCGGCATGATCGTCAGGAGGCCCATTAGGGCACCTGAGCGCGTTCTCGAATAGTACACTTTGTCAACAACGGGGAACAAAGCAAAAATGAATTGCGATATTGGTATATTTCTGGAAATCAGAAACAGATGATTATGGTTTGTGACATTATCTACGTTCAGTTAAATCAATTTAACTTCGACGGATACGCCCAGAAATCGCCTGATAGGACATGAACGCCTCCGGCGTCAATCTATTGGTGTAAGCGTTGCAGCAGCGTCTTTCGTGCGGTCGCGAGAACTGGTCATCAGCCTCGCATGCGCCCCTTGGAGCTCAGCGCAGGCGCCGGCGCGGTTGCGGGGCTTCGGAGCCCTCCACACGGTGCACGACCGAAACGATGCGACGCTCGCGGTCCGACCGCACGACAGCGTCCTGCTCTCCCGCCATGCGCTGGGCCTCGATCCGCGCCGAGCGGGCATGGCTTGACAGCGCCTCCGCCAGGTCGGCCGCCTCGTCGGGATTCATCAGCACGAACAAGGCACGCCCCGGCGTGTCCAGCCGCAGACGCAGCGACGGTTCTTCGCCGTCCACGAGGACGCGCTCGATCTGCCAGGACGCTTCAGTCATCAATCACCGTGCCTCTCGCTCTCCGTGTGGAGAGAGTTCCGACGCATTCAGCGTGTACACTAGGCGCACAGTCCGGATCGGTCTGTGAGAACCTTGACACACCCGGTTGCAACTTTTGGGCGAAAACCGGGCAACGAACCCCAGCTTTGCCGAGCCCAAGTTTCGCCTTTCCACGAAGCCTGGCTGCTTGGCTCGCCCGGCCCCGGGGTCTGCAAGCAACGGAACCGTTGCGCTCTGCGCACCCCCTCCCGGCCCTTGAGCCTGTCGCCCGCGCCCTGTCGCGAGCTGCCTGTAAGCAGCATCCCCAATTCTTCGGCGGGAATCTTACGTAGTCGTGAAACGGAGCATGTCCTCCGGTCACTTCGTCAGAAATGCACAGAATAATTTTCCCCAGAGCATCGTCTCGGAACGTTCAGCATTCTGTCAGGTTGCGTTCAGAAATCGCGCTTGAAGCAGAATAATCAACGAATGCTGGCGCGTTGCCACGAATTTGCCACGCTCGGCTCACGCTTGCGCCATATGGAGCCGGGACCGTCGCGTTAACCAAGCTTGTTAACCATGATTTGCGATACGGGGAGCAAACGCATTGCCGCGCGCACACAACTTCAGGACACACGCCGGCAACGGCGCCGAGACCGACGCGTCGCACGCCGCTGCCACGGTCGGTGACGACACCTCGGCTCCCGCCGACACGACTGCTTCTGCAGACACGACGGAAGCACCGGCCGCATCGGCATCGACTGTTCCGGCAACGCCGCCCGTCGGCAGCACCGCGCCCGTCGACACAACCTCCGCGCCAATGGGGGCATCGGACACGATTACGACCGCACCTGTGAGCACGGCGGCCGCCGTATCCGCCACGACCACCCCCCAAGGGCACATGAAGATCGGCGTGAATCTCGCCGGGGGTGAGTTCGGGCAATTGGGCCAGGCCTACGGGTTCGGCTACATCTACCCCGACCACGGGGAGGTCGACTACTACGCGTCCAAGGGCATGGACGTGATCCGCCTGCCCTTCATGTGGGAGCGCATCCAGCACGCGCAGAACGGCGCGCTCGACCCGACCGAATTGGCCCGAATCGACGACGTCGTGAACTACGCAACGAGCAAGGGCCTGCTCGTCGATCTCGACATGCACAATTATGGCTATGGGTTTGGCGGACTGGTTGGCTCCGCCCAGACGCCCACATCCTCCTTCTCGGATGTCTGGGGCAAGCTGGCGGGCCACTATGCCGGCAATGACAAGGTCATGTTCGGCCTGATGAACGAGCCGAACGCCCAGAGCGCGGCGGACTGGCTGCCGAGCGTCAACGAGGCGATCGCGAAGATCCGCGGCGCCGGGGCGACGAGCCAGACGATCCTCGTGCCCGGTACGTACTGGGACGGGGCCTGGAGCTGGGTGTCCTCCGACAACGACACCGTGATCGGCCAGGGCGTGAAGGACCCCAGCAAGAATTACGCGTTCGAAGTCCATCAATATCTCGACCCCGATGGATCGGGGACGTCGACCTTCGTCTCCTCATCCACCATCGGCGCCGACAGGTTGAAGGAGGTCACGGACTGGGCGACCGCCACGCACAACAAGCTCTTCCTGGGGGAGTTCGGGGTCGGCTCCGACGCCACCAGCCTCACCGCGCTCGACACGATGCTGAACTACATGACGCAGCATCAGGACGTATGGCAGGGCGCGACCTATTGGGCGGGCGGCCCGTGGTGGGGAAACTACATGTTTTCCATCGAGCCGCAGAACGGCCACGACTCCGCGCAGATGGGCGTGGTGGCCCACTACGCCGACATTCTGGTCTGAAGACCGGCGTCGCGCGGTCGCCCGCGTCGCAGCCCTCGCTGAGGGCGCAGCGATGCGATCCATCCTTCCCTGCTGGATTTGCTTCGTCGCCACGTTCCTCGCAATGACGACGCACTCCCCGCGGTTGGCGGTGCAGGCCCGATCCGCTCCTGGCTCCCTTCCTCAGGACTGAGGTCGTGCTAGCCTTTCCGTGGGATCCGGGCAGCAGACCGGAACAGGGAGGATGACGGAATGGGAAGGCTGTCAGGCAAGGTGGCCCTCGTCACGGGCGGCACCAGCGGCATCGGGCGCAGGATCGTCGAGTTCTACGTCCGGGAAGGCGCGCAGGTCGTCTTCAGCGGCCGCCGCGAGGCCGAGGGCCAAGCCGTGGCCGAGGCCACGTCAGCCCGCTTCGTCAAGGCGGACGTCACGCGGGAGGAGGATTGCCGGGCCTCCGTGCAGGCCGCGCTAGACGCCCATGGCCGCCTCGACATCCTCGTGAACAATGCGGGCGGTCCTGCCCTCGCCTCCCGGCTCGAGGCGATCGACCTCGGCGCCTTCCGCGGGATGCTCGATCTCCACATCCTGGGCGCCCTCGCACACATCAAGCATGCCGCCCCCGCCATGCGGGCGCAGCGCGCGGGCAGCATCGTGAACATCGGCTCGGTGGCGGGCCATCGCGCCGGCTACTCCGCCACCATCGCCTACAGCGTGGCCAAGGCCGGCGTCATCCACATGACGCGCTGCGCCGCCATGGAACTCGGCGAGGACGGCATCCGCGTCAACTGCATCTCACCGGGCGCGATCGCGACGGGCATCTTCGCCAAGAGCCTCGGCATGGCCTCCGACCAGGCCGACGCGACGGCGGAGAAGGTGAAGGACCGCATCGCCACGCTGCAGGCCATCCCGCGCGCCGGTCTGACCGACGACATCGCCTCCGCGGCCCTGTTCCTGGCGAGCGATGAATCCGGCTTCATCAATGGCGAGGACATGGTCATCGATGGCGGCATGATCTGGGGACGCCGCTTCTCCGAGGCGAATGCCGGCGGCTCCACCTGGAAGCGCCTGTTCGACTGACCGGCCGGGAGACAGGCCGAACGGCCGCGCTCTCGCAAACGTGAGGCGCGGCGCGTCTTCCGCGTTGACACGTCCGCCTCGATTAAGCTGACTAAGAAAACGGCTTAAGCGGAGGCGTCGAATGATCCGTCCCAACCGCTGGTGGCCCGGACTCATCCCCGTTGGCTTGGTCTGGCTCGCCGTCATCCTCACGCGCACCGGTCACGTGGAGCGCGACGTCGCCGCGCGCAGCGCGGAGGCGCTCGCCGGCCTCACGCTCGATTCTCCAGCGGCCACGTCTGCCGGTCGCGACGTCACGCTCACAGGCCGCACCTTCGAGCCGGAGAGCCGGGGTGCGGCCCGCGATGCGGTGGCGGCCCTCAGCGGGGTGCGTCTGGTCTGGGACGAGCTTGCGTCGGTGCCGACCGCCAAGCCCTATCTTTGGTCGGCTGCGCGCGACGGCGGGAAACTCACGCTCGAGGGCGCGGCGCCGTCGCCTCAGGTCAAGGGGGCGCTCGCCAAGGCTGCTGCGGCGGCGCCTGGAACGGACGTGCAGGACGCGACGGTCTACGCCGTGGGAGCCCCCCCGGGGTTCGCGGACGGCGCCGCCTTCGCGCTTGCCCAGCTGCAGCTCCTGCGCAAGGGGAAGGCCCAGCTCTCCGACGGCACGCTCTCGCTGTCGGGCGAGGCCCCGAGCTCCGAAGCCTTCGCCGCTGTGGCGGCCGCCATCGACCATCCCCCGGCAGGATTGAAGACCGGCACCGTCGCCGTGCTGCCGCCCCTGGCGAAGCCCTACGATCTGTCGATCGAGCGGCGCGGCCAGGCCTTCACCCTCACGGGTCATCTCCCCTCGCCTCAGGCCAAGGCCAGCCTGCTCGGATTGCTGCGGCAGACCGCGCCCGACGCAGCGCTGACGGACCGCACGACCTACGCGCGCGGCGCGCCGGATGCGTTCGGCCCGGCCGTCCAGCTGGCCGCAACGGTGGTCGCGCAGCTCGCCCGAGGCTCAGCCGCCTTGTCGGATGCCCGGCTGCAGGTGGTCGGCGAGGCCGCGACCTCTCAGGGCTATGCCGCTGCAGTGGGCGCCCTCGACGCGCCGCCGCCGACGGGCGTGACGGTGGCGGCAGAGATCGCCCCGCCTCTCGCCGCACCTTTCGTATGGCAAGTGGCCCGCACCCCTGATGGCGTCGTGGTCACCGGCAACGTGCCCTCCGCCGGCGCTCGCAAGGCCGTCGGCGAGGTGCTGGCCGCTGCTTTTCCCGGCGCGAAGCTCAAGGACGACAGCACTTTCGCCCGCGGGGCCCCGGCCGCCTTTCCCGCCGCGGCGGCGGCCGGCGTGAAGGCGCTAGCGGACCTCGCGTCCGGCAGCGTCGCGCTGTCCGGCACGAAGCTCGCGATCCAGGGGCAGGCCGCGAGTTCCGAAGGCTTCGCGCGCCTCGCGGAGAAGCCGATGGCCCTGCCGGCCGGCGTCTCCGTCGCCGCCCTCGACGTCCGGCCGCCCCCCGTCTCGCCATACGGCTTCGCCGCCGAGCGTGACGGCGCAAGCCTCGTGGTGAAAGGGGCCGTGCCCTCGCCTAAGGTCAAGGCCGCCATGCTCTCGCAAGTGGCGAAGCTGTTTCCGGGCGCGACGGTCTCCGACAAGCTCGTCTATGGCGGCGGGGCCCCCATGGGCTATGACGCCGCGATCGCCAAGGCGCTTGCAGGCCTCTCGCATCTCGCGAAGGGAACGGCCAGCGTCGGCGACGGCGCGATCACCCTGCAGGGCCAGGCCGCCACGGCAGCAGACTACGAGCAGGCGCTCGCCATGCTTCCCGACCCGCCCGGCGGCATGACCGCCCGTGACGCCGGCCTGCTGCCTCCGCCGGCCGCGCCCTGGCGCTGGTCCGCCGAGCGGACAGCGGACAGGCTCGTGCTGGAAGGGTCGGTGCCGTCGCCGCAGGCCCGTGCTGCTCTCGTCGCGGCTGCCTCGGGCGCTGCGCCCGGCCTGCCCGTGGAGGACCGGCTGGCCTACGCCTCCGGTGCGCCGACAGGCTTCGAGACCTCGGCCCCCGCGCTGGTCAAGCAGGCCGTCCGCCTTCAGCAGGGTCGGGTCGCGGTCGTCGACACGGCCGTCCGGGTGGAAGGCCGCGCTGCATCCGACTCGGACAAGGCGTCGATCGAAACTGCCCTGGGAACCCTGCCGAAGGGGTTCACCGTGGAAGCGGCCGTCTCCGCGCCACAGGCTCAATAGAAGGGCGGCGATGAGGGGCCTCCAGACCACCTGACGCGCTGCGGGCGCGCACCGGGAGAGACCAAGATGGGCTACCTGCTGGGACAACATTGGCTGGCCGTGCTGGTCGTGCTGGCGATAGGCGGGCTGGTGGGCCTGCTCACGTCGGGCCCGGGCGACGGGCACGGCCGCTTCGGCGGATGGGCGCCCTATGGCGCCGGGGCTTTCGTCGTGGCTGTGCTCCTGGTGCTGACGAAGCTGCTGCCCGGCCGCCTCGGCTACTGGCTCGACACGGCCGTGCTGCTCACGGGCGCCTATGCCGTCGGGTGCCTGCTCAGCGGCCTCCTGGTGACGCTCGACGCCAGCGCCTTCCCCCGCGCCCTGCTGACGGGGGCGCCGACATGGCGCCCTGCCCTGGCCTCCCCCGGTGCAGGCGGCTTCACGCGCGAGGCGCTGAGCGCCTGGGACGTTGCGGCGTCGGCGCCCGCCCCCGCGCCTCAAAGGCCCGCTGACGTCACGCCTCCGCCCGCGCCCGAGCCGACGGCACAGCCCGTTCCCCAGGCCTCGGCCGCGCCCGAGGAGCCACTGCCGGGCGAACGCCCTGAGAGCCTGCCCGAGCCGGCCAAGGCCGAGATCGACGACCTCAAGCGCATCAGCGGAATCGGCAGGCAGAACGAGGCGCGGCTGCATGGCCTCGGGATCTGGCGCTTTTCACAGATCGCGGGCTGGTCGGACGACAATGTCCGCTGGATCTCCGGCTATCTCGCTTTCCCCGGGCGAATTGAGCGGGAGAAATGGGTCGAGCAGGCCAAGATCCTCGCTTCTGGAGGCGAAACCGCGTTCTCGCGCCGCGCCGATCGCGGAGAGGTCCCGACTTCACGCGACGACGGGAGCCATGGCGGCGAGAACGTGGAGGTCGCCCCGGCGCAGCGTTCCACCTAGGATCAATGCGGCGCGCGCGTTGAACGAGGCTGCGCAAGAGAGGACCGATGGCCCTGCGCGGCTTCGCAACGATGCTTCTCGCCTTTGCGATTGTTGCGAGCTCCGTTCTGCGTGGCGCGGCGCAGGAGGACGACACGCTTCATGCGGGCGAGATCGCGAATCCCTCGGCCTGGCCGGCTTCCGCGATCGGCTCCATCAACATCACGCTCGGGTTCTCCCGCCGCAAGAGCTGCACGGGCGCGCTCGTGGCGCCCAGGCTCGTTCTGACAGCCGCTCACTGCCTCTTCGACGGCCGCCGCGCGGTCCCCCCAGGCAGCGTGCACGTGCAGTTCGGACTGACCCGAGGCGCAGCCAGGGCGACCGCCCGCGCCATCCGCCTCGAGCCCTCGCGGCGCTACGACCCCGCCGACAATGGCGATGCCGGGAGCGCCCGCGACGATTGGGCCCTCGTCCATCTTGAGCGCGCCCTCGCCATCCGCCCCCTGCCGGTGCGCGTCGTGGATCCCCTGCGGCTGTCCCGTGCATCGCAGTCCGGCGCGGTGCTGCAGATCGGCTACGGGCAGGACCGACCCTACCTCCCCTCCATCGTCCGCGACTGCCGCGTCGCCCCGTGGCGCACGGATGCGGTGCTGCAGTTCCACTGCCTGAACAACTATGGCTATTCGGGCGCACCGATCATCACGACGGGCGCGCCGGGGCCTGCTATCGTCGCCATCGGCTCGCGCATGACCCGCTCTGGAGACATCGGCTGGGCGTGCGCCGCCTCGCAGTTCGCCGATGCGGTTCGGCTGGCGGCCTCCGTCGCCCGCTGAGCCTGGATGCTCAGATATGGGCCGCAGCGAGGTCGACGGACGAGGCGCGGCCCACTTTGTCGCGGTGCGCCGCGAGCCACGCCTCCATCCGTTCGCGGCCGAGCCGGTGAAGGCCCTGGATCATCTCCGGGCTCGTGTCGAACTTGCTGCGCACCGTGAGGCCCCGCATGACGTCCTCCGCCTCGACGACATGCACGTTGAGACGCTTGAAGCGCCCGGCATCGAGCGCGCCCTCCTCCACGAGGCGCGAGATGAAGTGGATGGCGCGCAATTCGCGCTGAAGGCTCGAATTGAAGCTCAGCGTGGCGATGCGGTCGCTGATCTCCTGGGGCGAGGTGGGCAGGCCGTCGATGCCGATCGGGTTGATCTGCACGATCATCACGTCGGGGCAGTCGGTGTTGTAGATCACCGGGAAGATCGGCGGGTTGCCCATGAAGCCGCCGTCCCAGAACATCTCGTCGCCGATGCGCACCGCCTGGAAAAGCGTCGGCAGGCACGCCGACGCGAGGATGTGCGCGACGTCGATCTCCGAATGGTCGAAGATGCGCAGCTTGCCCGTCATCACGTTCGTGGCGCAGAGGAACAGCTTCGGCTCTCCCGCACGCAGAACTGAGAAATCGACGATCCCGCGCAGCAGGTCGCGCAGCGGATTGAAGTCGAGCGGATTGAACTGGTAGGGCGAGAGGATCCTCGCCCAGGTCTCCGCCACCATCCAGCCGAGGCTGCGCCAGTCGGGCCAGCCAGGCAGGCTCGGCGGCGTCCAGGCAGAGAGGCCGGGCGGCGGCTCCGAAAGCCGCGTCCAGAAGGCGTGCAGCAGGTCCTTCGCTCCGGCGCGCCCGCCAGAGGCGAGGCCCGCCGCGAGCAGCACCGCGTTGATGGCCCCCGCGCTGGTGCCGACGATGGCGGGAATCTCGAGATCATCCTCCTCGAGCAGCCGGTCAAGGACGCCCCAGGCGAAGGCGCCATGCGAGCCGCCGCCCTGCAGCGCGATGTTGGTGCGCATACGCTCCCGCGCCGGACCGGCCGGCTTGGAGCGGGATCGCGGGCGGGGCGCCATGGGTCTGACCGAAGCCATGAAGGGTTCAAGGGCGTTCCGCGCCCGGAGGGCGACGGGGATGGGTCGGCCTCGGAGGGAAGCCGGCAGGCCGGGCGGCCCGCCGCGCAGGATCAGTTCTGGTTGGCGTCGGGCACCAGCGCCTGGAATTGCTCGGGCGTGAGATACCCCGTCACCGCGGCGCCCTTGCTGCGCTGGTAGCCCATGATGGCCTCGCGCGTCAGCGGCCCCATGATGGAGTCGATCGGTCCCGTATAGAGGCTCATGTCGCGCAGGCGCTCCTGGATGCGCTGACGCTGGCGCTGTCCCAGCACCTTCTCGTCCATGGGCGGAACGGGGGCGTTCGCCGCGGCGGTCCGCGCTGCGGCTTCAGCACGGGCCTTTTCCGCCTCGGCCTGCGCCTTCACCATGTCCGCCTGGGCCTGCGCCCGGGCAGCCTCGGCCTGGGCGCGCTGCGCGTCGGCCTGCGCCTTGGCCTTCTCCGCCTCTGCGAGCGCCCGCGCCGCATCGGCCTGGGCCTTCTGTGCGTCGGCCTGGGCCTTTGCCTTCTCGGCCTCCGCCTGGGCGCGCGCGGCGTCCGACTGCGCCTTCTGCGCCTTGAGGAGTTCTGCTTGCGCGGCGTCGGCCCGGGCCTGCTCCTCGCGGGCGCGCTTGTCGGCGTCGGCGCGGACCTTCTCCTCCTGCGCCTTCACGTCGACAGACGGAGCGGCGGGCGCCGCCGGAGCCGCGGCGACAGGCGCGGGGGCCGGAGGCGCCGGCGGTACAGGCTTGCCCAGCGACACGTCCGGAGGCGTGCCGAAGACGGCACCGGCGTCAGCAGCCGCGGCCTTCACCAGTTCGGCAAGGCTCGGTGACGGCTGCTGCAGCGCCTTCGCGAGGCCCTCGGCCGCCTGCTCGCTGATCGCGTCGACGCGCGAGACGGGGACCTTGGCCGACGACGAGAACGTCACGACGGCGTTCTTGGGGACATCGCCCGCGAATTCCGGCCGGGCATCCAGGCCGGCGACGGGTTGGGCGAAGTTCGGCGCGGTCATCAGCACGAAGACGGCGCCCGACTTGGCGCGGCCGACGATCTGGGCCACCGAGCTCACGGAGATGCCGCGCGAAAACAGGTCGGTCGCCACGCCGAGTTCGGTGTTGACGGGCAGGAAGTAGCTCTGGCCTCCCGTGGCCGTGCTGTGGCCGAGGAGGACGGCGATCGCGACGTCGGCCGAGGCGGTCTTGTTGGAGAAGTCCAGCATCACGGCCCGCGCCTTGGAGTTGGCGGGATTGATGGCCTGGATCACCTCGAAGCCGCGGGTCTGCAGCCCTTCCACGATGTCGGCGGCCCGCTTGGCGCCGATGCTCGATTTCTGCAGCTTCTGGTAGTCCTCGCCCAGCATGACCAGGGCGATCCGTCCCGTGCCCTCAGCCCTCGCGCCTTGCGGGTGAAACATAGGCAGGATGAGCAGCAGCAGCGCTGCGACGAGCCCCCTGCATCCGAAGCGAAGCGGCCACGACTCGCGCCCCTGCTTGACCCTCGCCATCCACAACCACGTGAATTCCCACGAATTCATGGCACCGGCCTCTAATCTGGTTTACCCTTGATTAAGTCGCTTAGGTTCGTGAGACGTGCGGCGAGTGAGGCGCTCCGATGGGACTGGGACTACGGTTCAACATCATCCTGGCCCTCTGCTACGTGCTGGGCCTCGGGCTATCCCTCTGGCCTTTCTACCAGCTTTCCCGACGAGAGGCCACGGAGCAGCTTCAGTCCCAGATCGACGTGCTGCGGGCGCAGGCGCTCTCCGTAAGAAAATATACCTCGGACGAAATTCAACCGTTGCTTGCCGATCAGTCAAGCATTCAGTTCCTTCCGCAGACCATTCCGTCCTTCTCGGCGCAGACCGCGTTTCGCAACTTCCGAGAGTATTATCCGCAGTTCTTCTACAAGGAGGCGGCGCTCAATCCGACGAACCCCGCCGACCTCGCGAAGGACTGGGAGAAGGAGGTGATCGAGCAGCTGCGCGCCACCTCGAGCCAGGACAAGCTCGTCACCATCCGCTCCACCGACACGGGCCCGCAATACACCGCCGTCTACCCCCTGGTGATCAAGAGCGAGAGCTGCCTGATCTGCCACTCGACGCCAGACAAGGCTCCACCTTCACTTGTCGCCCTCTATGGCAACAAGAACGGGTTCGGCTGGAAGCTGAACGAAACAATCGGGGCGCAGATCATTTCTGTTCCCATGTCCATCGCCGACGATAAGGTCTGGCGCAACCTCTTGCTCTTCGTTGCCATTTCCAGCGGTATCTTCCTGATCCTGCTCGTTCTCCTCAACATCCTGCTGAACTACTACGTGATCTCCCCGGTCAAGCGCATGGCCAAGACGGCGGAGGCGGTCAGCATGGGCGATTCCAGCGTGCCGGAATTCGAGCATCCGGGATCGGACGAAGTGTCATCTCTTTCACGTTCGTTCACGCGAATGCGTCGTAGCCTGGAGGCAGCGATGAAGATGCTGGACAAGTGACGGATCGGCTCCCGCCTTGCATCCAAGCGTGGCCAAGGCGGGGCCGGCCCCAAGGAATGGTTCAATGGGCGTACACGGGCAGGATCATCAGGGTGCGCAGGGGGATATGGTCCCCAAGCGCATCGGGAAGTACCGCATCGATCACGTGATCGGCCGCGGCGCGATCGGTATTGTCTACAAGGGCTATGACGAGCAGATCGACAGGCCGCTCGCGATCAAGACCCTGCGGCCGGAAATCCTCAACGACGTGGACGACCGCTCCGACTTCCTGCGCCGTTTCACCACCGAGGCGCGCTCGGCGGGCCGCTGCGTGCATCCCAATATCGTCACGATCTTCGATCTCGTGGAGGAGGAGCAGACCCCCTATATCGTGATGGAGTACGTGAACGCGGGCACGCTGGAGAACGTCATCCGCGCGGGCACGCTGATTCCCATCCGGCAGGTCGGCGAGATCCTGGCGCAGCTTCTGCTGGCGCTGGACCATGCCCATGCCAAGGGCGTCATCCACCGCGACATCAAGCCCGCCAACATCCTCTGTCCCTCCGCGGCCTCGATCAAGGTGGCAGATTTCGGCGTCGCGCGTCTCGACGCGCTGGATGTCACCCGCGCCAGCAGCCAGGGCGCGCTCGGCACGCCGAACTACATGGCGCCCGAGCGCTTCCTGCAGCGCCCGGCCGATGCGCGGGCGGACCTTTGGTCGGCGGGGGTGATCCTGTTCCAGCTTCTCACGGGCTCCCGGCCCTTCGTGGCGAAGGATCTGCCGGAGCTCATGAACAAGCTCCTCAACGAGGTGCCGCCGCCCATCCACTCGCTGCGTCCCGAGCTCTGGTACGAGATCGACTCCGTGGTCCAGAAGGCGCTGGCCCGCAATCCCGAGGACCGTTTCCAGACCGCGCAGCACTTCGTCGAGGCGCTGAACCTCGCCATCGCCGCCCGCCCGGCCGACAACCAGCCGCCCCTCGACCTCACCAAGCTCTCGCGGCCCCAGCCCAAGGGGCCGCCGCCGGCCGAGACGCGAACGCTGAACTTCACGCTGGTCGAGACTCTGTCGGTCGACACCGTCAACCGTCTGAGCCGATCATTGGCCGAGCTCATCGGGCCGATCGCCAAGATGGTCATCGAGCGCGCGCTGCGCGAGAGCGGCGACATCGACACGCTTCTTGCCACGCTCACGCGCCAGATCGCCGCCGACCGGGACGTCACGACGTTCCGGCGCAACGCCGAGAAGATCCTGCGCGAAGACCTCGGGCTCGCCTCGGCGCAGGTGCTGGAGACGATTTCGCAGACCGAGATCCGCGCGGCCGCCGAAGCCCTCATGCCGGCGCTGGGGCCGCTCGCGCCCATCATCGTCAAGAAGGAAGCCGAGATCGCCGTCGGGCGGGACGACTTCTACCGGCGCCTCTCGGCGCGCCTGACGGACGAGAAGCAGAAGGCCGCCTTCCTGGGCCGGTTCAACCGGCGCACCGATCGGACGACCCATTGAGGCGGCGCGCGGTCGAGCCATGAACGAGAGGGACGATCCAGCACCGGGATCGCCCGGTGCAGGCGGGCAGCGGGACACGATGCGCCTGCGCGCAGCGTTCGCGGCCGACATCGCCAACTACACGGCGCTCGTCTCCGTCGAAGAGACGCGGACGATCGACGCGCTCTCCATCGTGCGCAAGGTCGCCCGGGAGGAGCTCGAGATCCATGGCGGCTGGCTGTTCGGGCTGCCGGGGGACGGCATCTTCGCGCTGTTCGAGAGCGCCGTCGATGCGGTGCGCTGCGGCCTGGAGGTGCAGCAGCGGCTCGCCGCCATGCCCATCGTCAGCCAGCTCAAGATGCGCATCGGCATCCACCTCGGCGACGTGCGCTTCCGCGACGGCTTGCCCTTCGGCGAGACGCTGGTCATCGCGGCCCGCCTGGAGAGCCTCGCGGAGCCCGGCACGATCCTGATCTCCTCCTCGGTCATGGACGCCGTCGCCGCGCGCCTCTCCGCGACCTTCGAGGAAAAGGGCGTCCGAAGCCTCAAGCACAGCCCGAAGCTCATCGCCACTTTCGCAGTCTCCCCGCCGCCCCGTTCGGCCCCCGTGGTCGAGGAGCCGAAGGAAGACCCGCTGGACCATACGGTGCTCAACACCACGCCGGAGCTGCCGGCGCGCGCGCTGCGCCGGCCGCTGCTGCTGGATGCCACGGTGATCGCCCCGCTGCCGCGTGCGGTGCCTTTCGCCGTCCCAGACCCGGCGGACGCGCCAGCATCGCCGCCCACGCCGGCCCCCCCGCCCGTTGACCTGTCCGCTCCCCACCTGCATCGGCAGAATCCGGCGACGGATCCGCCGCCCCAAGGGCCGTCCCCTCAGTTTCCCCCGATGGCCGCCGAACCGCCGCAGCCTACTTCCTCGCCGCCGCCCCATCCACCCTCCCTCGCCTTCCTCGATCCCGACCCCTTCGCCGAGCTGAGGGCGCTGGTCGATCCTGCGACGGCGGAGGCGGCCTTTCCCCCTCCGCCCGATCTGGCGGAGCCAACGCGCCCGGACGCGGGCCTCGTGGCGATGGCGCCAGCCGCCCAGGAGGCTCCCGCGCTTCCACCCAAGGCCGAGCCGACCTGGAGCCCACCGCCGCCGCCGGTCAACCAGCCGCAGGCGGCAACCGAGTCGCCTGCGCCCGTCCGCCAGACGGGCAGGCCCCTCGACGAGACACGCCTGACCCGACTCGCGATGCTGCTGACCTCCCACCTCGGGCCAGTCGCCAAGGTGATCGTGCGGCGCAGGGCGGAGGAGATCGAGGACCCCGAGCGTCTGCTGCGCGCCCTGGCGCAGGACATTCCGCGCGAATCAGAGCGCCCCGACTTCATGCAGCACGCACGGGACATCCTGGACGGACGGAGCTGAAAGGGCGTCCGCGCCTTCGCTCAAGGCCCCTGATCCTTGGGAGCCATGCGGAGCATGCCGTCTCGAAGGACGAGGGGTTCAGGAAGGATCACACAGTCGTGCCAGCTGGCATCCCTCGTCCTTCGCGACGCATCGCAAAGGGGCGGCTCTCCACAGGATGAGGGGATCGGGCAGGTTGAGCCGACGTTCCGGCAAGGCTCCAAGACTTGGAGACCTTACTCGGAAAACTCTTCCAGCTCTTCGAGTTCGTCGGGCTTGCGCACGGTGAGCACGCCCTTGTCCTGGGCGATGATGCCGTCGTCGATCCAGCGATTGAGCAGCTTGTTCAGGCTCTCGCGGGACATGGCCGTCCACTGCGCCAGCTCGCCCTGCGTGAGCTTGATGGAGATCTCCAGCCCCTTCGGCGTCTTGCGGCTGTGGTCGCGCGCCAGGTGGCCGAGCAGCCGAGCGAGGCGCTGGGGCGCCTGGCGCAGGGCGGCGTCCTCCATCCGGGCGCTCGTCCAGCGCAGCCGCTGGCAGAGCAGCGCGATGACGTTGCGCGCCAGCTGCGGGTCGCGGTCCATCGCGTCGAAGAAGGTCTTGCGGGAGATGGCGATGAGTTCGGTCGGCATCATGGCGGAGGCGCCGGCCGTCCGCGTGCTGCCGTCGAGCATGCCGATCTCACCGAACACGGCGCCCGGCGTCTGCACGTTCAGGGTCACCTCCGCCCCCGCCGCCGAGACCGCCCAGATGCGGATGCGGCCCTTGGTGATCACGTAGAGTGCATCGGACTCGTCGCTCACGTTGAAAAGCAGTTCTCCCTTGTCCAGCGTCCGGCGCTGCCCGCGCTTGCCGATCTGGTCCATCACCTCGGGCGAGACGCCCTTGAAGATGGTGAGGGAGTCCAGCGTGACGGGCGCGTCGGGAGCGGTGGAGCGCGGCTCGGACATGGCGGCTCTCTCAGGGTGGCTGGGTCTGCTGGCAGACTAGGAGCAATTTCGGACGAGGCAAAGGCGCGATGCACGCCAGAGCTGTGGCCTGCATCACAGCCATCCGAGAGCCGGCGGCATAGGACAATCCTGAACCGCCACCCGGCCCGGCCGCAGACCGGCCGCGAGGACTTCGCCAGGAGACCGCCATGTCCGCCTCCCCGCAGATCCAGCCGCCCTCCGTGCGGGACGACATCCGCGCCATCCACGATCCCTATGGTGGGGCGACCTCCGCGGAACCGCGTCTCGTCTTCGGCCACGGTCCAGGACCAAACAGCCACCCGAACGGGAACACGGGACACCACGGGTACGACGCGGGTCCCTCGCATGGACAGCACGGCCTCGACCACGGCCATGGCCTTGGCCCCGGATGGGGGCCCGAGGACTGGGCGCATGCCGGCGGCTTCGAGCACATCTTGGGCGGCCATCTCGGTGAACTCGCCCATGGCGGGCCTGTCGTGGTGGTGCCGATCGACCACCTCGTCATCAACAACAACACGCTGATCCAGAACGACGTGACGCAGGTGACCAACCTGCTGCTCGACACCGGTCCCGGCGGCAGCATCGACATCGGCGGCAATGTCGACGCGGTGTCGCACCAGACCACGGCGATCTTCTCCGACCAGTCGCACGGCTTCGGCAACGGCACGACCACGGATTTCGGCCTCGGCCAGGCCTTGTTCGGCGACGGCACGGGCGAGCATGGGTTGACCGGCGTGGGCCTCGGCGGCGCGGGCGGTCTCGACGCCGTGTTCTTCGGCCACATTCCGACGAGCGATGGAAGCGCTTCGCCGCTGGTGATCATCCCGATCGAGAACCTGGAGATCAACAACAACACGGTGCTGCAGAACACGGCGACCGAGGTGACCAACCTCCAACTGAACGCCGGCGCGGGCGGCGCGATCCATATCGGCGGGGACGTGGAGGCCCTGTCCGACCAGCAGACGCTGATCGCGGCGCAGGACCACAATGCGGGCTTGCTGACGCACGCCTGAACCTGAGCGGCAACCCATGCTTCCGCTCGCCTCGGCTGGCCGGGCCGCGTTTCGCCGCGCCCGGCCCTCGCGCGTTTGTCCGGAGAGTGCTCTCGCCCTGTGGTTCACCTCACAGCATCGAGTCGTCCCACGGTCCATGCTCGCCTCATGAACAGGGGCCTTCGCCCCGCCGCATGACCGAGGATCCCGCCATGACGACCAGGACTTCCAAGAGCGCCGACCAGCAGCTGATCAGCGCGGTGCGCGGGCTGCGCGGACCCTTCATCGGCGTGAGCGGGATCAGCTGCCTGGGCAACATCCTGATGCTCACGGCCCCGCTCTTCATGATGCTGGTCTACAACAAGGTGCTGACCAGCAAGAGCATCCCCACCCTCATCGCCCTGAGCCTGCTGGCCGTCGTGCTCTACGCCTTCTACGGCTTCCTCGAGGGCCTGCGCGGCAAGCTGATGGCCCGCGTCGGCATCACCTTCGACCACAAGCTCGCTCCCACCCTGTTCAACGCAACCCTGCGGCTGCCGCTGCATTTCGGCCCACATGCCCGCAACCACGACCCGCTGCAGGACCTCGCGCAGATCCGCAACTTCCTGATGGGCCCGGGACCGGCCGCGCTGCTCGACCTGCCGTGGATCCCGATCTACTTCGCCATCCTCTACATCGTGCACCCGCTGCTCGCCGCCACCGCGTTTGCCGGCGCGCTCTTCCTGGTCGTGCTGTCGCTGATCAACCAGGCGGTGACGAAGCCCGCGACGCAGAACGTCGCGAAGTCGCAGGCCTCCACCATGACGCTGCTGCTCGACGCCAGGCGCAATTCCGAGGCGGCCGCCGCCATGAGCATGGGCGACGACCTCTGCAAGCGCTGGGGCGCCGGCTATGTGGGGACCATCTCCCAGGCCCGCGACCTCGCCGACCAGGCCAGCCTCTTCGGCGCCATCTCGAAGTCGGTCCGCCTGATGCTGCAGTCCGGGATGCTGGCGCTCGGCGCCTATCTCGTGATCGACGCGGACATGTCGCCCGGTGGCATGATGGCCTGCTCGATCATCCTGGCGAAGGCGCTGTCCCCGATTGACGGCGTGATGGCCTATTCCCGCACCACGGCCGCCGCCTGGCAGGCCTTCAAGCGGCTGCGCGCCCTCACCGCCTCGCTGCCCAAGGCACAGGAAGCCCAGCACGGCATGGCACGTCCCCAGAAGTCCCTCTCGGTGCGTGACATCTCGATCGTGCCTCCCGGCTGCGCCAACGCCACGGTGGCGGGCGTCTCCTTCGAGATCGAGGCCGGCGACGCGCTGGGCATCATCGGCCCGAGCGGCTGCGGCAAGTCCACCCTGGTCCGCGCCCTCGTCGGCGCCTGGCCGATCGCCCGCGGCGAGATCCGCTTCGACCAGGCGATGATCGCCCAGTACTCGCCGGAGACGCTGGCGGACGCCATCGGCCACCTGCCCCAGACCATCGAGCTCTTCGACGGCACGATCGCCGAGAACATCGCCCGCTTCCGCAAGGACGCCACCACGGAGCAGGTCGTCGAGGCCGCCCGCCTGGCCGGCGTGCACGAGATGATCCTCGCCTTCCCCAAGGGCTACGACACGCCGGTCGGCGAGGCGGGCATGACGCTCTCCGGCGGCCAGCGCCAGCGCATCGGCCTCGCCCGCGCCGTGTTCGGCAACCCCTTCCTCGTCGTGCTCGACGAGCCGAACTCCAACCTCGACCCGCTCGGCGAGGCGGGGCTGAACGAGGCGATCATGCGGATGAAGCAGAAGGGCCAGATCGTGGTGATCGTCGCCCACCGCCCGAGCGCCATCTTCGCCGCCAACAAGATCCTGTCCCTGCGCAGCGGCCGCGCCGAGATGTTCGGCCCCAAGAACATCGTGCTGTCAGCGCTTTTCCCCCGGCTGGGCCAGCCCCACAAGCAGCCCGAGCAGGCCGCCTCGTCCAGCCCGGCCACGGCTCCCACTGCTCCCGCCGCCCCCGTTGCGCAGGCCCCGGCCACTGCCGCTCCGGCTCCCGCTCAGGTCCAGATCCATGCTGCGACGGCCCCGGGCGGCGAGGCGACACTGCCCCGCTGGATGCAGGCCACCCCCGCCAACACCGAGAATGCCCCGGCTCTGGCCGAGGAGCAGCCGCTCCTCTCCGCCACCATCACCAGCCTCGACCTGACCCGCGTCCGCCGGCAGGCCGACACGAGGGAGGTCGCCGCACCGGCGCAGGCCCGGGCCCTGTGACCGCCCTCACAGCGCCATCCGCCTGACTCTGGGAGGCTGCCTTCACACATGGGGCAGCCTCTGCCCCGTTCCCGAGACAGGAGGGCTCCATGACCGAATTCGACGCCGACCTCGTGGCCACCGACACGTCCATCCGCAACCTCCTGCGCGCCTTCCTGGCGAGCGTCGTCCTGGTGGGCGGCACGGTGGGCGGCTGGGCGGTGACCACCAAGATCGACAGCGCCGTCGTGGCCGTCGGCACCTTCGTGGTGAAGTCCAACGCCCAGGCCGTGCAGCACCTCGAGGGAGGCGTGGTCGGCGCCATCATGGCGCGCGAGGGCCAGCTCGTGCAGGAAGGCCAGGTCCTGGTTCGGCTCGACGCCGCCAAGGTGACGAGCGACCTCGCGATCGTCGAGCGACGCCTCATCGACCTCGTGGCCGAGCAGGCGCGGCTCGAGGCCGAGCGGCAGGATCTCGACAAGGTCGCGATGCCCCCTTCCCCGCTCGCCGGCCCCAAGGCCGCCGAAACCCTGCGCGCGGCCATCGCCGCCCAGCAGAGCCTGCTCACCGAGAAGCGCAGCGCCAAGGCGAGCCAGCTCTCTCAGCTTTCCGAGAAGAAGACCCAGATCGACAACCAGTTGCTCGGCCTCGGCGAGCAGCTCAAGGCCACAAGGGGGGAGCTCGACCAGGCCAGCGCCGACCTCGAGGACCAGCGCATGCTGGACAAGAAGGGCCTGATCCGCCGCCCCGTCCTGCGCCAGACCGAGCGCGAGGTGAGCCGGCTGCAGGGACAAATCGGCGACACCGAGGCCCGCATGGCGAGCGCCCGCTCCCAGCTCGCCGAGACCGAGTTCAAGATGTCCGAGGTCCGCAAGAGCGGCCAGTCCGACGTGCTGAGCCAGCTCCAGGCCGTGGCCGAGAAGATCGCCCAGACGGAACAGGAGCGCACGGCGGCCCTCGACCGCATGGAGCGCCTGGAGATCCGCGCCCCCCGCACCGGCTATGTGCACGAGCTCGCGATCCACACGGTGGGCGGCATCATCGGAGCCGGCCAGACGGTGATGTCCATCATCCCCAACACGGATCCCCTGATCGTCACGGCCAAGATCCGCCCCGACGAGATCGACCAGGTCCATGTCGGCCAGCCCGCCACGGTCCGCCTGAGCTCCTTCAAGCTTGCCACCCCGCCCGAGCTCGAAGGCACCGTCACGGGCGTCTCGCCGGACCAGGTGAAGGACGAGCGTTCCGGCGGAGCCTATTTCTCGGTAAAAATCGAGGTTCCGCGCGAAGAGGAAAGCAAGCTGCAGGGCAAGGAACTGACACCGGGCCTGCCTGCAGAAGTTCTCATCCGCGGCGAACCGCGTCGCGTGATCACCTATCTCACGCAGCCCCTGACGGACAAGCTCGGTCTCGCCTTCCGCGAAAAGTGACATTGTCCACATCTTGGCCGACGTTGGCGAAAAGCCTGCGTCGGCTTCGACTCGAAACAAAACAAAGCAAAATTGCTTGCCGACGATTTACTCTTTTGCCGTGTTCTGCTGATGTCCTGCGCGCGACGGCCTCCTGCCACCGACCCGATCGGAGTTTCTTCATGCGCCTCGACCCCTTTGCTCGCCGGTTCTCCGTCCCAGCCCTCGCCATCGCTATGTCCCTGGCGCCGCTCTCGGCCTGGACGAACGGGCAGTTCGGGTCCTCCGCTGCCTTCGCCAAGAACGATGGCGGCAATGGCGGTGGGGGCGGAAACGGCAATGCCGGGGGCCGCGGTAGCGAGAATAGTGGCCGCGGCAGCGAGAATGCCGGCCGCGGAAGCGGGGCATCGACCTCCGGTACGGCGACGGCGACGGCGACGTCATCGGAGGACAGGGACGTCACCAGGCGGCACGGCCGCACGTCCGCTTCTGCGTCTGAGCGGCACGGCAGCAGCTCGCGCTCTACCGGTATCGGGGCCGCGGTCAGCGGCGTTCTTGACCGGATCGGCGAGGCCGTGACCGGGCATCGGCACAGCCAGGCGACCGCCACGGCCATCATGGCCCGCCATCGCGACGACGCCGCCACCAGGACGCGCACTGCCTCGCGGACGCGCGAGACCGCCGAGGCGACCGAGCCGACGCAGACGCAAGTCACCGGGACCGTCCCGACACGCTTCGCGAGCCCCTCCCAGTTGGGCCGCCTCAACGCCTCGCATGCCTCGATGACCGCCCTCGCCCACGCCGCGCCGAATTCCGCCGTGGGCCGCATCGCGGCCTACCGCAACGCGATGCTCGCGGCCGGCGCGACGCTGGCCACGGTGAGCGGCGCGAAGACGAGCGTCACCGCGGCGGAAACGCGCCTGGACGCCGCGCAAGACGCCGTTCAGCAGGCGAAGGATGCCTTGTCGGCAGCAGAGGCCGCGTTCAAGGCCGCGCCGGGCGACGCGACCCAGGCCGCCGTCACGGCGGCCGAACGCGCCCTCGCCTCCGCCCAGCGGATGGAAAAAACGGCTGAGAGGCAGCTCGCCGACGCGCAGGCCGCCGCGGCCCAGGCGGAGCAGGACAGGGCGACGGCCCTGCAGGGCGCGGCAGCCGCCCTGCAATCCGCGGCCAACAAGCCGATCACCGAGGCGGTGGTGAACCAAGTCAACGCGAATCTCGGCCTCGTGGTGGACCCGTCCATGACGGCCGACCTGATGGACGCCCTGCAGCCGCCGACCACCGTCGCTTCGACCCCACAATAAGCTGAATGTCAGGGCGTTTTGCGGGGGATCGCTCAGGCAGTCCTGCGCAACCCGAAACCTGCTTGCGATCCACTTGACATTAATCTTAGCGAAGGACTCCCTCGCTAAGCTTCGGCCTGTCGCATTTTGAGACGACGTGTCATGGGGTCGAACAGCAGGCGCAGGCCACGGGACCGTGGACCAGCTCGCGGAGCGCGCGCGTGAGCCGCGGTTTCTCCTGGCGCGACCTGCTGACCTCCCGTCATGAGCGCATCGCGGTCTTCGGGCTCGTCTGCGCGATTGCGGTCTTTCTTGCGGCCATCGGCGTCATCCTGCATCAGCTCGACGCCCGCGAAGCCAACCAGATCAGGGAAAGCCGCCGGACCTCGATCTGGTCGGCGCACCAGCTGACGCAGGAACTCGGCAAGATCGAGCACACGGCGCTCCACTGGATGGTGGAGCCGTCGTCCGGCCATCTCGAGCAGTTGCAGCGCGCCAACGACATCCTCGTCAGCCGCCTCAAGCTCATGAAGACCGCGGACGAGAACAACGGGGAACTCGCAGGGTCACCGGCCGGGATACTGAAGGCGCGGATCCATGCGATCGCCGCCGAGATCGACCAGGAGCTCGCTGCGCTCCGAGCCGGCGAAGCGACGCAGGACACCATTGCTTCCGTTCACCTCAAGGCCCACGAAGCGAGCCGTAATGCCGAAGACCTCGCCAGCATGATCTGGAGCGACATGGCCGTCCGCCGCGCCGCAGACCGCGAAGAGACGCAAACCCTCTACCGGGTGCTGCTGGCGGGGGTGCTGGTCATCGCGGGGGCCTTTTCTGTGCTTCTCGTCTTCACCATCCAGCGCGCCGTCCGGTCCATCCGCTACGAGCGCGAGCTGGAACGCTCAGGCGCGCTGCTGCAGGAGAAGGAGACGGTGCTCGCGGTGCAGGCGCGCCACGAGGCGGTGCTCCAGAAGGAGTTGCAGGTCTCCCGCGACATCGCGGAGTTCGTGGAGGCCATCAATCCCTCCATTCGCGCGCTGGGCGCCTCGTCCCAGACCATGGCGCAGTCGAGCTCGCGGATGCTGGCCGCCACGCAGGACGTGCAGGACCGCACGCGCGACGTGATGGCCGCCACGACGCAGGCCTTCACCCAGTTCGAGGACATCCTCACCACGACGGACGACCTGGTCGGCTCGACCAACCTCGTGGAGGCGAGCGTGGTGGAATCGGACCGCCTGATCCGCACCACGGTCGACAAGACCGGGGACGGCTACCGCTCCGTCAAGGCCTTCGTCGCGGCGGCGAGCCAGATCGAGGCCGTGGCCGCCGACATCGGCACCATCGCGAGCCAGACCAACCTGCTGGCGCTGAACGCGACCATCGAGGCGGCGCGGGCCGGAGAGGCCGGGCGGGGGTTCGCGGTTGTCGCCGCGGAGGTGAAGAACCTCGCGCTTCAGACCGCTGGCGCCACCCGCAAGATCGCAGAGCTCGTGGCGGACGTGCGCAGCGGCGGCGAGGATTCGCTGCAGCTCCTCGCAGCCATCGAGCGCCAGATGGAGGAACTGTCCAGCCTCAGCAGGCAGGTCGAGTTCGCCGCCAAGGACCAGGCATTGTCGGTGCAGGACATCGACGCCAGGCTCAAGCAGACCCGCCCGACGATCGAGCACCACCGGCAACTCGCCGACAGCCTGAGCGCGTCGGTGGAGACGGCGCGTGACGTGGTTGGCTCGGCCGCGCAAATGCTCGACGATCTCGCGCGCCCGGTGCAGTTCATCCTCCAGCGCGCCCGCAACGTGAAGTCCCGCGTGGGGCATGACGAGGGCCTGCGGGCGGAGCGCGACTGACCGCGCCCCTCAGGCCTTGGGCGCCCGCCTCGTGGCGGACGACTGCCGGCGCCAGAGCTTCGCATAGGCGCCGTTCTGAGCGAGCAACTCCTCATGCGTGCCGACCTCCTTCACCCGGCCCTGCTCCATCACCACGATGCGGTCATAGTGCGTGATCGTGGAGAGGCGGTGGGAGATTGAGATGACGGTGCGCGACGCCGTCACGGCCTCGATCGTCTCCTGCAGGGACGCCTCGGTGGCCGGGTCGAGCGCGCTGGTGGCCTCGTCGAGCAGGACGATGGGCGCGTCCCGCAGCAGGGCGCGGGCTATGGCGATGCGCTGGCGCTGGCCGCCGGAGAGCCCGGCCCCGCGCTCTCCCACGACCGTGTCGTAGCCCTCCGGCAGAGCGGCGATGAAGTCGTGGAGCTCGGCCGCTCGCGCGGCAGCCTCGATCTCCTCCGACGTTGCGCCGGGACGTCCCAGCGCGATGTTCTCGCCGATGCTGAAGTGGAACAGGAAGGTCTCCTGGAAGACCGGGCCGATCATGGCGCGCAGGCTCTCGATGGTGCCGTCGCGGATGTCGCGGCCATCGAACAGGATCCGCCCAGCCTCCGGCTCCTGGAAGCGCAGCAGCAGGCTCGCGAGGCTCGACTTGCCGCTGCCGCTGCGCCCGACGAGGGCCGTGCGTTTGCCGGCCTCGATCACGAGGTCGACCGGCCCGAACCGGAAGCGCCCGCCGGGATAGGCGAAGGTCACGCCCAAGAGCTCGATCCTGTCCCGCGGGGGGGCCAGCGGCGTCGCGCCGGGACGGTCCCGCGCGCCCTCAGGCATGGCCAGGAAATCGCGCACGTGCTGCGCGCCGCCCATGGCCTGGGCGATCAGCGGGACGGAATCCGTGACCCGGGAAATGGCGTCGCCCATGGTCAGGAACATCGCCATGAACGCCACGAGGGTGCCGATGCTGATGACGCCCTCGAAGGCCCAGTAGGCGCCGGCGCCGAGCACCAGCGCGTGCACGAGGTAGACGCCCGAATAGGTGGCGCGCTCGACGAGAGCCGATGAGAGGTCGAAGCGGTAGGCGGTGCCGCGCCATGCCGCGTTCAGCTCCCGGAAACGGCCGTGGAAGCGATCGACGAGGCCATAGGCCCGCAGCAGCGGCTGGGCGGCCACGGTCTCCGCGATCGAGGAGAGCAGCCGCCCCTCGCGCTCCCGCTTTTCGTAGCCCAGACGAAAGGCGCGGCTGGCGAAGATCCGCGGCGCGAAGAGGTTGATCGGAAAGACGAGCAATCCGATGAGGCCGAGCCGCACGTTGAATACGAACATCAGGATGGTGGAATAGACGACCTCGAGGAGCGGCAGCACCAGCCACGGCACGATGGCGAGAAGACCCGTCTCCACGGCCATCACGTCTCCGGAGAAGCGCGACAGCACCTGGCCGGTCTCGGTGCGCCCGAAATAGGCCAACGGCGCCCGTTTGAGCCGCTCCGTCATGACCTCCCGCAGGTCGGCCGTGAGGCCGGCGCAGATCCGGGCGTTGAGCACATCCGTGGCGACGCCGAGGAGTGTGCCGCCGATCGCGGCCACCAGGATGGCGAGCACGATGGCCACCACCACTCCGCCGTTGCGGCCGATGAGTCCGTCGTCGATGAGACGCTGCTCCAGCAGCGGAAAGGCGAGGTTCAGCGCCGTCGAGGCGGCGATGGCGAGCGCCAGCCAGGCGAGGCTGCGCCGATAGGGCGTGAGGAGCGGCGCCAGCAGGTCCCGCGCCGCCCTGGCCTCCTGGGGGTCGATGCGCTTGCCGTCAGGCGAGCCCGGATCCTGCGATGCGTCTGGCTCCGCCTGCGTTGCACCGACCATCAAGCCTCCCCCGCTGGCGTAAACGACAGGTCCCGGACAACCCCGTCTTCAGGGGAAGCTTAACCGGGAGACGTGGGGCCTCAAACCGAAGATGCGCCAGTGAGGGCGACCCGTCAGAAATCGCGCTGGATGCGGATCTGCCCCTGCAGCCCGCCCGCCTGGTTGCCGACCGCGCGCACGCCGCCGAGATAATCGGTCGGCAGCGTCTCGGCGTAGACTTGATACCAGTTCGCTGCGGCTGAGATCTTCAGCCCTGCGGCTGGGACCCAGTTAGCCTGCGCGCCCACCTGCAGCACGCCAAAATCCCGCGCGCTGAAGGCCGCCCCGGTGAGGACGCCGGAGGGATAGCTGACCTGCGTATAGCCCGCCCAGGCGGCGGTGTCGAACGTCGGGGTCCAGAAATGATCAAGCGCCGTCAAAACGTTGTAGCCGGTCGCGAGCTTGACGGTCCCAGCCGATCCGACGGCGATGGCGTCATAGTACTGCACGAGCGGGACAGTGGTGCCGAAGCCGCCGGCATTGTTCGCGGCGCCGATATAGGTGAGTGCGCCCTGCGCATAGGCGCCCTGGACATAAAGGCCGTCGCCAGTTCCGAGCATCGGGAGATTGACCTTGACGCCCGCCTGGGCAGCCCAACCATACCGGGTCGTCTGGTCGGCGTTCACGAGGTCGTTGACCATGCGCAACTGATGGACCGCGGCGGAAAGCTGAGCCGAACCCCAGCCCTCGGTTCCACCATCGAACAACAGCTGCGCCACGGCGTCGGGCGCCCGGTAACCGCCCGGAGACAGGCCCCCTATCGAGGATGCGATGCCCACGCCATTCGCCGTCGGGGCGCCGATGCCCCCCGGCGCAGCGAAGGGGCTCGCCGACGACAACGTGTTGGTCCGATCCTCGATGGCGAGCGTCAGGAACAGCTTGTCGGAGATCTTGAAGGAATAGGCGGCTCCCGTCACCGTATTGTCTGAGCCCAAGCCCGTGATGTTCGAATAGGCGTCGGCATAGAAATCGAAGAACGACTGAAACTTGCCGAAGGACCATGGCCCAAACTGGATGTAGGCCTTGTCGATCTGGGCCGAACCCGCCGAGTCCACGCGAATGTCGGCGAAGGAGCGTAGCAGGCCGTATTCCGTCGTGGTACGCGCATCGAACTGCGCGGAGGCCACGGCGGACTGGCCGCCAGCCGACACGTTGAACCCGTTCACGCCGCCATAGCCGCCCGCGCCATTCTTGAAGTAGAACGTGTGGACAGGCTCAACATAAGTGTATTGATACCGAACAAAACCTCCAATCTTCAAGCAGACATCTGTTCCCGGAATGACGAAACCAGTAAAAACCCCTATCGAACATTGACGCACGTAGTCCACGGGAGCGGCCTTCCGGGAGGGAAGATCCGCAGCCCGCGAAACAGACGCAGGCGCGGCGAGTGCAGCGGCGGTCAGCAGGACCATGACGCGCATTCTGGAACTCCTTGGGGAACAAATGTCGGGCCGTGCTCGCGTAGGCTGTGCAGCACATGACACGGTCATTAACTGGGTTAAGTGAATCGGTCAACAACCAGAGAGTACATTAGAATAAAACCAGAGTGCCTACTTCTTTGTCACCATTGGCATCATTAGCTATACTTCTGGGCACTAGCGTCTTCGGGCGCTCGGGCCATCCGCAGCAACGCCTCCGATGCGCGGCCGCTCCTCGCGCGATGAGCTTCCGGGGCAGCGGGCTGTCGGCTACCACCGCGCCGGGACGCTTTCGCTTTGCTGGCACCGCGAGGCGTTCCGGTTCGGGCGAAGTCGGCGGACGAGATGACCCCGCATTGCCTCTCCCAAGCGGACTTGCCCGAGAGCGTGGCGCCGACCGGCGTCACCAAGCGCTCGCTTCCCGGAGCGGGAGCGTCCGTCGACGGCGCGCGTACCTGCAGAGACCGTGGCCGGCCGGCACAGCCACCCCCCACGACCAGTTCCCGCTGGTCCTTGAGGATTCGGGGACGCTGAAGACCGAGCAGGGCTCCCAGACCTTCGGCCCGGGCGGCCTGTTCCGTTTCCTGCGCGATACGTGGCACGTCGCCCGCTTCGGCGGTGACACGGTGCTCGTGTCGAGACGAATCTTGGTTCCTGAGAGGGCCCGCTCAGTCGTGGTGGAAGACCTCTTCCATGGCGGCCCACCACTCCCCCTCCTTGCGGGTCGGGAATGGGATCTGCATCGGGTCCGTCACCGTCCACCAGCGCCGGGTCTCAGGATCGGCCGCAATGCCCGCGACGTCGGCGGCAAAGTCAGCGCCGTGGTATTCCCAGGTGGCGAAGAGGATGTTCTCCGGCTCGCGCAGGAAGATCGTGTAGTTGCGGATATTGGCGCGGCTGATGGCGGCGAGAACGCCCGGCCAGACCTCGCGATGGATGCGCTTGTACTCGTCGATGACCTCGGCCTTCAGGCCGATGCAGAAACCCATGCGCTGCATGGCGCCCTCCCTCACAGCTCGCGGACCCAGTTCCGCCGCCCGAGGCTCGCCGGTCCGTCACTCAGGGGCAAGAGCCTGCAGGGAGGTCCAGGCGCGACCCGGTCACGTCAGCGCAGAAGTTTCTACCACTGACAAGGAGAGCCCCGCTCCGGCGCCTTCGCCAGAGTGGGGTTCGGCTAGAAGGCTGGCTCTTGGTCCGCGACAGCCACAATGGCGGGTGGAGCCCGGGCCTGAAAGCAGACCCGATTAAGGTCCGCCTCGGGTCAACACCGCCTGTGAAGCCTTATGCGCGCAGTTGACCCTGAGCGGCCCCCCAGAAGGTCGGCTTTTGGGCACAGCCGCCGACGGACGAGCCGATATTGCGTGCGGTCAGGAGGCCGGCGACACGTCGGTCGAGACAGCTGGACGAGGCAAGGAAGGCTGGAGATCCGCATCCGAGACACGGGCGGGCACGGCGAAAGTGATCCTGCAGCCGCCACCCGGGCGGGTTTCGATGTTGAGCGAGATCCCGTACTCGGCAAGAACGTCGGTCACGATCGCGAGCCCGAGGCCGCTGCCTTCGCAGTCGAGCGTCCCTCGTTCCCCGCGCGCGAGGACGAGCGATCGCTTGCCCTCGGGAATGCCCGGACCGTCGTCGTCGATGATGACGGCGACGTGTTGATCCCGGGCGATGCATGTCACCGCAATTCGGCTTCGCGCCCACTTTCGGGCGTTGTCGAGGAGGTTGCCGACGATCTCGCTGAAGTCGGCGGGATCCATGGACACGCGCGTGCCGGGTGGCACCTCGCAGGTCCATGAAAGTTGCTCGCTGCGTGGAAGGTGCTGCATCAGCATCAGCAGCCTGTCGATCGCGTCAGCCGCATCGAAGGTCATCCCGGCGACGATAGGACCGGAGATGTGAGCACGGGCGAGCTCACGTTCGAGCGGGCCGCGCATGGAGGTCAGGTGCGTCTCGAGCAAATGGGCCTCTGCGGGGCGTCCACCGTTGCGGAGGTCCTCGGCCAGGCCGAAGAGACCGGTGAGCGGCGTCTTGAGGCCATGCGCCAAGGAGCCCGCGCGCTCCCTGGCCCGGGCCGTGATGCGATCCTGGTGGTCGAGCAGGTTGTTGAGGCCGCCTACGAGAGGCTGCAATTCGACCGGAAAGCGGCCCGAGAGGCGCCGTTGGGCACCCCGATGGATTTGCGAGAGCTGCGCCTCGAGGTCGTTCACGGGCTGCAGCCCGACGCTCACCTGCACCAGCGCCCAGGCCAGGAGAAAACCCGCGATCAAAGCGAGCGCCCCGAACACGTCCTGCGTGAAGGACCGCCGCATCTGCAGGAGGTCGCGGTAATCGAGAGCCGTGGTGATGGCCAGGCTCCTTGCGCCGCCGTCCGACGGAACCGTGACAGTCCGGGAAAGCGCATAGACGCCCTCGTCCACACCGGTCAGCGGGAGCACTGCAGCCCGGATCTTGTCGGAGGAGGCCGGCACGGGAAGGGCGACGTCCCAGAGCGAGCGTGACCTCAGGACCGGCGCGTCCGACTGGGCGATCTGCCAGTAGGCTCCCCCATAGGGCTGGCCGTATCGCGGGTCGGGAAGGCGCGTGGCGAGGACGGGACGTCCCGACACGTCGATCCTCACCGCCGCCACGACGTCGCCCAGCATGCGCTGCAGTTCGTGCTCGGCGAAGCGCTCGACATGCCTCTGGAAGCTCAGGACCAGGGCGAGCGCCGCCACCGCCACCGTGATGGCGATCCCGAACGTCGCCATCGCGAAAAGGCGGAGCCGCAGCGAACCGAACACGTCAGTCGGTCTCCACGAAATACCCGAATCCTCTCCGGGTCTGCACGAGCTGGACGCCGAGCTTGCGGCGGATCCGCCCGATCAGCACCTCCACCGCATTGCTGTCGGGCTCCTGCTCGTCGGCATAGAGGTGTTCGTGCAGCTCCTGGCGACCGACGACACGACTGCCGTTGTGCATGAGATAGCGCAGGAGCCGGAACTCCATCGGCGACACGGTCGCCGGGACACCGGCGACCGTGACCGTCAGTCGCCGTGTGTCGAGCTCCACCTCGCCGGACCGCAGGACCGGCGTGTCGTAGCCGAGGCCTCGCCGCAGTACGGCGGCGAGGCGTGCAAGCAACTCGTCAGCATGGAACGGCTTGGTGATGTAGTCGTCAGCGCCAGCGTCGATCCCGGCGACGCGTTCCGCCCATGCGCCGCGGGCGGTCAGGATGAGGACAGCGGTCGAAACCTTGGCGGCGCGCACGCGGCGCAGCAGGGTCAATCCGTCCAGCCTCGGCAGGCCAAGATCGAGCACCACGGCGGCAGGCGCCTCGTGGAGGATCTTGTGGCTGGCTTCCTCTCCATCGCCCGTGAGATCGACCAGATAGTTCGATGCCCTGAGGGTTCTGGTGACGACGCCGGCGATCGCGGGATCGTCCTCAACGACGAGGATCTTCATTGTGCATCCCGCATGTCGAGGACCTTGTTCGTCCTCGCATCGATGACCACCCGGCGCACGACGCCACCTGGCGTGAGAACCGAGAAGTTATAGGCCCATCCCTGCCCCAGAGGACGCAGAGCAACGGCAAGCCGGCGGCCGGGCGCCATACGCTCGAGCTGCGGCAACACGGCCGAAAGCGCCAGGATCTCGCCCCGCGCCACGGCCTCGCGCGCGAGGTCCTGATCGGACCTAATTGTCGGTTCGTCCCTCACGATGGCCGATCCCGTACCCTGGCTCAGCGAAGCGGCTGTTCCCGCGGAGGACGCCGCAGTGCCTCCGGAGGCGCTGCCGCCAGCCGCTCCTGCGGAAGCGCTCGATGACGATCCTCCGGTCCCTCCTGAACTGCTTGTTCCACCTGTCGAAGTTCCTCCGGTGCTGCCGCTCGAGGTCGAGCCACGACCCGCATCGTCGTTGCTTCGCCCGCCCCAGGATCCGGAGCTTCGAGAACTCTCGCGTTCGGTCTCCGCCTTTGCACTACTTGTTACAAAAGACATGAACACAAAGCAGCATAGAGCAATTCCTGCCGCACAAAGTGGAAGGCAATAGAGTCTGTCTCCGAAAATTTTAGTGGACTTAATCGGCAACATTTCTGCCATTTTTTCTTCCCTCATCGGCAAGCCTATGGCATGAATGTTGAAAAAGTAAGGCACGTAAACTGAACACATCATGACATAACCTGTCATGTGACGTCTAGCGACCATCGCCTATCACTGGATCCCACAGATGGGAGGGCGATGCATGGCGATCTACAAGTCGCGACCGCGGACGGATATAGGGACCATCCTTCTTCACTGGGGCCTTGCCGCGAGCGTGCTGGTGGCGCTCGCCACCGGCATGCGCATCGAGGCCGAAGGCCCAGCGGCCACAGCGCTCGACAAGTTTCTGGCCCCCGGGCTCCCGACATGGCGGCTGTGGTTCCTGCATATCGTCGCCGGGATCGCGATGGCCGGCTTCATGGTGGCGCACCTTGTCCTCCTTCGCATGGCGGGCCTGGCGAGGCGCGTCAGTCTCGACCGCGGCAGGCTCGCCGGGCTGGCGACTCACGGGCGAGGCGCATGGAGCGCCACCAGCCTCGTCCTCCTCTGGCTGTTCTTCGGTCTGGCAGTCTGGCAGGTCGCCAGCGGGCTGCTGATCCATATGGGGTTCGCGCCAGGGCTCCTCTTGCTTCATGGCTGGGCGTCCTGGTGCATCGCCGCGTTCGTGGTCCTGCACGTGGCGTGTCACCTCGCGATCGGCGGGCTCGACCAACTCCTCAGGATCGTGCGGCCGAAGCCGCGCGAACTCTCCAGCGTCGCCCGTCCGGGCGGCGGGCCGTTGGGACGGCTCATGACGTTCGTGCGGCGGCACAGGGTGGCGACCGCCGTCATCCTCGCCTTCGGGGGAGCGGTCTCCGGCTATGCGGCGGTGGAGCGTCACGCGCCGCTGACGCTCGTGGCGGTGAAGGTCGACGAGGTTCCCGATCGCGACAGCGATCTCGCCCATCCCGCGTGGAAGAACGCGGTTCCGCTGCGCGTCCGCACCTATGCAGGCGCGAACCTGCATGACGGGCAGTCGGAGGTCGAGGCCCGGGCGGTCCACGATGGGCAGCGCATCGTGATGGCGTTCACCTAGCAGGATCCGACGCGGGACGTCTCGACGGCCAGGCTCGTGAGGACCACGAGCGGCTGGCAGATCCAGCCGTCCGCGCCGACGGACGGGGTCGACCAGTTCGCCGTCATGTTCTCGCCCGTCCCGGCGGCGTTCGGACCGGGCGCCTTTCATCCCGGCAGGCAGCCGCTGGCGGAAAGGCCACGGTCCGGGTCCGGCCACGGCCTGCACTTCACGACAGATGGCTCGTCCGTGGATGTCCTGCACTGGTTCGCCGGCCCCGGAACCGGCTGGTGCGACCTCGAGGTCTTCGGCCCGCCCGTCGAGCCCAATGACGGACAGCGGGCCGACCGTGAGCCCTATCGCGGCGGGATCAGGACGGTCTCGACGTACGGGCGCATCCGGCCGAACTCCGCCTGGGCCTACCGTCCCGGTGGCCCGGCCCGGCCGCTTCGCGCTCCCTTCGCCGGAGGTCCCATCCTGAAGGCCTCTCTCGGCAAGGCATCGCCCGAGGTCCTGAACGAGGCGTCGAGCGCGCCCTACACGCCGGACCAGGATTCCGGCCTTGCGCCCGGGGCCGCGATCCCAGGCTTCATCGCCGTCCCGCGGGAAGTAGCCGATCTGCAGCCCGTCTCATGCGCGGCAAACTGGTCGGCGGGCCGCTGGACGCTCGTGGTGAGCCGTCCACTGGCACCTCTGCGGCCGGAGGGGCACGCCGTCTCCGACCGCCTCTCGGTCTGGCTCGCGGCCTTCGACAGGACGGCTTCCGACCATTCCCGCCACATCAGGGCCATCGAACTGGAGATGCAGAAATGAGCACCTACCGCGTGACGCTTGCGACCGGCGCTGAGTTCAAGGCCCAGGAAGGGCAGACCCTCCTCGACGCTGCGCTCCGGAGCGGAGTGGACCTGCCCTACGACTGCCGCGCCGGGGTTTGCGGGACGTGCCGGGTGACCGTGCTGGAGGGGCAGACGGCCGGAGGCGAAACCGGCGATCCCACCGCCGTGCTCGCCTGCCAGGCCAGACCTCGGGCGGACATTAAGCTCGACGTCGACGAGACACCGCCGCTGCAGGGCACGACGGCGCAGGTCGTCGAGGTCAACGAACTCGGCTGGGGGGTCGTCGAGGTTGTCATGGCGCCGCGCCAGTTCATCCCGGCCCTGGCCGGCCAGTACATGCGGTTCGAGTGGAAAGGCTTCCCCGCGCGCAGCTACAGCCCGACCCAGCCCCTCCTGGCGCCCGCCACCCCCGGCCTGGTCAGGCTCCATGTACGGCGCGTACGCAACGGACTTGTCTCGAACGCTTTCGGCCGCGAGATCAGGCCCGGACACAAGGTGAGGATCCTCGGCCCGTACGGATCCGCCTATCTGCGCAGCCGGCACGAGGGACGGCTGGTGCTCGTCGGGACCGGTACGGGCTTCGCACCGATCTGGTCCATCGCCCACCAGGCGCTCTGCGAGAGGCCGGACCGCGAGATGATCATGCTGGCCGGCGCCCGCTCGCCGTCCGGGCTCTACATGGTGCCGGCGCTCGAGCGCCTCGGTCGCTTTCCCCGCGTCCATGTCCGCCCATTCGTCACCTCGGCAGAGAACGGAGTGGGCCAGGATCTCGTCGCCACGATCGACGAGATCCTTCCAATGCTTCGGGGCGACGACATGGTCTTCGTCGCGGGATCAGGGGACACTGTGCGGGAGACCATGGCCTTGTGCGCGTCGGCGGGCGTGCCATGCCACGCCGACTGCTTCTCCAACGCGCCCCTGCGGGACGAGTGGCCGGAGCGCCGCGCTTTCAGGCGCCCATCGGCCCCGCTTGCCGTGGCATCGGCATCGAGCAAGGTCGCCCGGCAGATCAGTGCCAAGGCCGTCGACCGCCCGGTCTGCGTCCTCGTCTGCTCGGTCGAGAACGACCAGGGACCCCAGCTTTGCGAGGCCGTGGCTGAGAGGCTGACCGGCCCTGCAAAGCCGATCATCCTTGGGGTCGGTGTTTCCATCCCGGCAAAGGGGTCCGGAGAGACCTCACGGGCCTGGCGAAGCCTTCCGACCCCGCCCCAAGCCCATCGGCATGATGCGGACCCGGGCGTCTCCACGTCCAGGGAATGGCCCCGCAAGGCGGCCGTGGCGCTGGGCGAACTCCGCCGGCACCACGATGTGATCCTGATCAGTGTTCCGCCCATGGCGGACAGCACCCTCGCCTGGGGTTTCGCGTCCGTCTGCGATCTGGCCGTGGTGCTCTGCGACAAGCCGAACGCGTCCGCGATCGCCTGCCGCAGCCTCAGGGCAAACGGCATCCCCGACATCATCGAGGTCGCCGCGGCCCGGGACCTCGCCGCCGCCTGAAAGCGATCTCGCACCGCCATTCATCGCCACGACAGGAGCCTTCATGGCTGGACAGATCCTTATGCTGCGCAGGTCGGACCGGCAGCGCCCGTCGATCCCCGGAGCCTCGCGCGAGCCGGACCAGGAATGGTTCCGCGACCCGGACGCGGAATGGCTCTGGTCATCCACGACAGGCCATCGCCAGGCCCTCTACAGCCTTCCTGTCGTCAGGTCCGCGCTCCTGGGCGGCATCACACGCGAGTGCCTCCGTCACCTGCTCGGAGAAATGGTGCTCGTGCATCGAGAGCTCGCCGTCCTCGTCCGGGCAACAGGACGCGCGGACCGTTCGCGCTCTCGCAGCCTCAAAAGCGTCGCTTATGGCGTCGCGCTCGATCTCGGACGGCTCGAAGCCGACCTCGCGGTGGTCTGTTCCAGGACAGGCTCGTCTCCGATCTCATCGGCGGCTGCCGAGGCAACTGCGCTGCTCCTGACGACCTTTCGTCAGACCGCGGAAACCGTCGGCCCTGCGGGCCTCTGCGCGACGCTCGTCGTCTGCAGGGCCGTGCTCTGCGCCATGTCACGGCGCTTGGCGATGGCGACGCAGATACGGTGGAGGACAAGCGAGCCCGATGGACTCACCTATTGGCTGGCGCTTGACAACGCCATTCGGCCCAAGGACAGCGCAATTGGGCTTCAAGAGGCTCTGCCAAAGCCGGTCTTGGCGTGCCTTGCACGGGAAGCGACGCTGGCGCAGGCCAAGGTCATCTATGCCATGATGGGGCTCACCTTGAGCCACGCGCTCGCGTTTGAGGACTTCGCTGCAGTTCCGTGCGACGACGCGACCGCCTAAAGCCTGAGCCCGGCGCCCCTCAGGCGCTCAGACCGGGCTCATGCGGGTCAGCGTGCCGTCGCGGAGGACGACCTGGTGCCAGACCGCCAGCAGGGCATGGATCCCCGCGAGCCATATCAGCAAGGTCCCGCCCGTCTCATGGACCTCAGCGATCAGGCCGGGCGCGCCTTGGACGGGGGCTGCCAGGGCGGGAAGCGACAGGCCGAAGACCGTGACGGGCACGCCGAGGCGGCCGGCCGCGTACCAGCCAGTCAGCGGCAGCGCGATCATGAAGGCATAGAGCGCCCAGTGGCCGACCCTGGCCGCTAGGTCCAACCACGGCCTCTGGGGCGCCTCGCTCGGCGGCGTGCCGCCGAGGAGGCGAGATGCGATTCGAGGAACGACCAGCACGAGGACGGAGAGGCCCAGCCAGAAGTGAAGCAGGGGCGGGTTCTCCCTGACGTGTGGCCCGCCCTCAGAGGTGATCCAGGCCGCCAGGATCAGCACGGCCATCAGCCAGTGAAGGGCGATCATCATCTTGGAATAGCGGGTCATGCGTCCTTCTCCTTCCAGTCCTCTGCTAATGCTGCGCGGCTCCGCCTCGTTGCGGGCCGAGGTTCAAACCGTCGAGACCACCTGTCCGTCCGTTCGCGTCATCACGACGTCCAGCCCGGCGCTTCGGGCCAGCGCGACCCCGCGTTGCGAACCCGCCACCATGATCGCCGTCGCCCAGGCGTCGGCGGCCATGCAGGTGGCGGCGATCACCGTGACGCTGGCGACATCGCCCGCGAGCGGCGCACCCGTCCGCGGATCCATGGTGTGCGAGGCATCCACGCCGTCGAGCGCTACCCTGTGGCGGTAGCAGCCCGACGTTGCGACGGCCGCGTTCTCCAGCGCGAGAACGCCGGCGAGCTCCCGCCGGTCCAGAATGGCCGCTTCACGGCCGACGAGCCAGGGGCGGCCGTCGGGCTTTGATCCTGCGGCACGCATCTCGCCGTCGATCCCGACGAGCCAGGACGTAAGGCCAGCCTCGAACAGTACGCGCCCGAGTTCATCGACGCCATAGCCCTTGGCGATGCCGGACAGGTCGAGCGTGAGCGGTACCAGCTTGCGCGCACGTTGCCGCGCGGTGTCGAGCTGCAACGTCCGGGGAGGCTCGAACGAGGGTCGTCCGCCGATAGCGTCGATGAGCGTCATGTCAGGCTTGCGGCCGCCGCCGCCGAACCCCCAGGCGACCACGAGGTCGCCGACGCCGATGTCGAAGAGGCCGCCTGACGCCTCGCCGACGGCGAGCGCCGTCTCGAGCACCACGCCAAGTTCGTGGGGGATCCTCACCCAGTCGCCGACCGGCGCGGCGTTGAGCCGGTTGAGGTCGGAGCCCGGCTTCCAGGTGGACATTTGGCCGTCTACCTTATCCACGGCCGCCTGCAGCCGCTCTGCGAGGCCGGCTGGCTCGTCGCCCTCCGGCAGGTAGGCGACGGCGCTCCAGCGCGAACCCATGGTCGGCCCGTTCCAGGCGCAGCGGCGCGCAGGGGCGGCGCGGTCAGTAGACGTCTTCGACATAGCGGCCGGCCGAGCGGAGGGTGGCGAGATCGGTCCCGAGCGGATGCAGGATCGGGTCGAGCGTCCGCGAGACGGCCTGCGCCATGTCCCGTCCGCCGCAGACCAGCACCTGCGCGCCATGGCGGATGAGTTCACGCAGGTGCGGCGCGTCGGCGGCGAGGCGGTCCTGCACGTAGGCGGGGTCAGGCGAGCGGGAGAAGGCGGTCCTGAGCGATGTCAGGCGACGTTCCGCGAGGTGCTGGGCGAATTCGTGCTCGTAGAGGAAGTCAGAGGCTGGGCTCCGCCCGCCGAAATAGAGGTGCACCGGACGTCCCTCGGCATTGGCGCGGACGAAGCCGGCCAGCGGACCCACGCCCGCCCCTGCGCCGATGAGGATGAGCGGCGCGAGCCCGAGCGACGGCCGGAAGGCAGGGTTCTCGCGAATGAAGGCCTGGATGCGACCGCCCGGCTCGAGCCCGTGCAGGAAGGTGGAGCAGGCGCCGCCGGGGCACAGCCTGACGCAGATCTCCAGCACGCCGTCGGCCGAGGCGGAGGCCAGCGAGTAGAAGCGCGGCATGGCCTCGCCCGGCGGCACGATTCCGACGAGGTCGCCCGGCGCGAAGCCCGGCAGCCGGCCGCCCTTGCCGCTCCTCTGGCTGGCCGCGGCGAAGCGCAGGATGGTGACGGGCGCGCCGACCGCGGCGCCGTAGTCCTCGCGCTCCACGAGGGCCAGGGTCGTCAGCGGGGGAAGCTCCGCGCGATGCTGCAGGTCGAGCTCGCAGCCCATCGCCGTCCCGAGATCGCGCCCCCAGGCCGCGAATTCCTGCGCCGACTGCCGGTCGATGCGCTTCGGCGGGAGAAGCTCCGGCCAGCCCTTGCGGTCCAGCGCCTCGGCGACCCTCTGCGCGTAGCCACAGAAGCGCGGGAAGGTGCGGTCGCCGAAGCCGAGCACGGCGACGGGGATGCTGCCCGCCAGGCGATCGAGCCTCTCCAGAAATATCTGGGCGGATGCCGGGGCTGCTCCATCGCCCGCCGTGGCGGTGAGGACGAGCAATCGCTCGGCCCACAGGTGGTCCGCGGAAAGCTCGTCCATGGCTGAGACATGGACGCGGTGGCCCGCCCGGGAGAGCGAAGCCTGAAGGGTCGACGCGAACCCCCAGGTCGCGCCGCCTTCGCTGCCGACGAGGATGATGGTGTCCGCGTCCCCGGCGGGCACGCTGGCTTTCACGCTCATGGAGCCAGCGCGGCGCCGCCACCAGATCACCACCCCCGAGCCGGCCAGCGCCGGCACGCCCGCGGCGCATAGCCCGAGGACGAGGCCGAGCGCCCACGCGCCGCGGCCGGTGTGCAGCATCACGATCACTTCGGTGATCCGGTCCCACGTCGTGACCGGCGAGAAGGACAGCACTGTCCCGGTGGCGCGATCGATGCTGGCCTCGCCTGCGTCAGTGCGAAGTACGAAGACATCAGCGGGGTCCTCGGCCGCGGGGAAGCTGAGCTCCCGAAGCTTGGTGGCCGAAACCGCGCGCAGCCCGGCGAGCGTCGCCACCGGTGCTGGTGCGCCGGCTGTCGGTGTCACCGCAGCATGGGTCGACGCCGGCTCCGGAAGTAGCCCGAAGGTCCCTGCCGACATCCACAATCCCGTGAGTGCTGAGAAGGCCAGCCCGACCACCGCGGCGCGGCCGAGTTCGCTGTGCCAGCGCTGGGCCGGGCGGCCCCTCATCGGCCGCAGCATGGCCCGCCATGATCCTGCGCGGCGGGCGAGGAGAATGGCGCCGGAGAGGGCCAGGACGAGCATCGCAACGGCCGCGGCGGCTGCAATAGGCCGTCCCTCGTCGCCCGCCAGGAAGGCCCGGTGCAGGTCCGTGAGCCAGCGCGCGGTCTGCGCGACCTGGTAGGGACCGAGCGAGGCCCCTGTCGCGGGATCCACGACGTCGACGCCGCCTTCCGCGTCGCCGAAGCTCGCCGTCACCGCCCCGCTCGGCCGCACCACGATCCTGTCGACCGCGGGACGCCGCGCGGCGATCGCGCCCGCGAGCTCCGCGACATTCAGGGACGCGGGAATCGGGGCCACGCTCGCCTTGTCGAGCGCGGGAAGGACGGACAAGGCGACCCCGCTCATGGCCGTCACCCCCAGCAGGAGCGCGAAGACCAGCCCGGGGAGTGAATGAAGGCGACGCAGCACGGCCCGGCCCTCCTCAGAACGTGACCTTGAAGGACTTCACGTTGCCCTTGCCCGCGACCGGCGCGCCGGTCGCTTTGCTGGACAGGGGAGCGACGGCGTCGGAGGGGCTGTAGAGCCCGTCCTCGACCGCCGTGTCGACATGCACCTCGTAGCCCGCGTCGATCAGGGCATCGGCGAGGTCGAGGCTGACCTTGAGGGTCTTGCCAGAGCCGATGCTCGCGCCGGTGATGCCGTCGACCTCGCTCGCCGCGCCGCCGGACGCGCGCTGCCAGTCGGAGAGGTGCCGGTAGTACTTGGCGCGGCCACCCGCCATCCAGAGCGTGCCGCGGTACTTGCCGGCGCGGTCGGTGACGTAGAGCACCACGTAGGCGCCGTTGCCGCCGTAGTTTTTGAGCGTCGCCTCGAAGGTCACGGGCCGCGCCTCGGCAAGGCCGGGCAGGGCGGCGACGGTCGCCGTCGCCACAACCGGAAGCAGGATCTTCATGTCTTCACCTCGGGAAAGTGTCTCGGCGAGCGGCGCGCGCGGCCGTCACTGCACGTCGACCTTAGGACGCGCCTTGCCGTTGAAGAGGCCGTTGTCTGGTACGGGGGCATTCGGGTCGGCCATTCGGGGTCCGGGGCCGCCGTGCTGCCCACCCTCGTCGTCATCGTCATGGTCCGCCTCGGCATGACGCTCGTGGCGGTCCTCCTGGCGGCCCTCGTGCCGGCGCGCGCCGTGCTCGCTGGCGAAGCGACGAGGTCCGACCTGCCCGTCGGTTTCGGACGCCTCGCCCCGTCCATGGTGGCGACCTGGCGAGGCGGCGAGCGTCACGCCGACCGCGGTGGTGGCGAGGAGCATGGCGGCCCCAAACAGGAGGGCCGTTCGGGACGTCCGGGTCTTGAACATCGGTTCACCTTGCGCTTGCGATGCCCGGCACCATTGCGCCCTTGGCTGACGTCAGCCTGACCGCGTCGTCCGCGTCCCGTCAGCTTGCCGTCAGGTTCGCGCCGTGAGCGCAGCGGCGCTGAGGCCCGTGAACCGCACCGTGGCGGTGAAGCCGTCCTCGCGGCCGGGCGCGGGCGACGCGAGCGTCAGCGTGAGCCCCGCGCCGCGGCAGATCGCGGCCGCGATGGCGAGGCCAAGGCCGGAGCCCTGCGCCTCGGTTGGACCCCGCTCGAAGGGCCGGGTCAGCGCCTCCAGCCGCTCCGGGGGGACGACAGGCCCCGCGTTCGAGACCCGCAGCAGGCCCGGCTGCAGCAGCACCGAGACGGGCTCGTCGGGATCGCCGTGCCGCAGCGCATTCTCCACGAGGTTGCGCGCCAGGATCGCGAAAGCGTCCGGGTCGAGGTCGGACGCCCAGGCGCTGTCGGAGATCGAGAGCGCAATCCTGTCCCCGGCGTCCCCGTGGCGGCGCAGCTCGTCGATGACAAGCTCCAGCACCGGGGCGAGCGGCTCCGAGTCCTGTGCTATCAGGCCTCCACCCTCAGCCTTGGCAAGCTGCAGCAGCTTTTCGGAGAGCCGCGAGAGCCGGCGCAGCGAGGTCGCTATGGCGCGCGCCCGGTCCCGCCAGGCGTCGTCCGGCAATTCCGAGACGAGACGCTGGGCCTGTGCGAGGGCGGCTGCGATCGGCGTGCGCAGCTCGTGCGCGCTGTTGGCCGTGAAGCTGCGCTCGGCCTCCAGCGTGCCGCGAAGGCGTCCGATCAACGCATTGACGGAGGCGGCCACCGGAGCCAGCTCCCGCGGCAGCCCCTCGGCGCCGACGGGGTCCAGGTTCCCGCGGCCGCGCGCCTCCAGGGCGGTCTGGAAGGACACGACCGGCCGGAAGGCGAGCCGCACCGCGAGCCACACGCCGACCATCGCGATCGGAATGAGGGCGGTGAGCGGCCAGAGCAGCGCGGAAACGGCATGCCACACCGCGTCCCTGCGCTGCGCCAGTTCCTCGGCCGTGGTGACGACGATCGTCCCCTGCACGGCCGTCTCGGTGTAAGTGCGCAGCCGATCGGAGCTGCTGAAGCCCTGCGGCAGGTTCTTGGGGATTTTCATGGCGTCGGCGTCGCTCGACTGAAGGAGCTCGCGCCCGGCAGCATCGCGCACGACATAGGTGATGTATTCGCGGTGGGGACCGACGGGCGGCATGCGCTGGGCGGCGGCGCCCTCGTCCCGCGACAGCACCTCCGCATAGGCGAGCGGCAGGATGCGCTGCGCCACCTCCTGCAGCGCGCTGTCATGCACCGCGCCGATCTCGCGCTCGAGCAGCAGGCCCGCCGCGGCCGTGGCGGCGAGCCAGAGAGCGGCCGTGCCCATCGCGAGGCCCAGTCCGAGCCGCCGGCGCAGGCTGGGCGGCGACGCCTGGCCCGGCCGGCTCACGCGTCCCGCCCGGGCGCGCCGAGCTTGTAGCCCATGCCGCGCACGGTCTCGATCATCTCGGCGCCGATCTTCTTGCGCAGGCGGGCGACATGCGCCTCGATCGTGTTGCTCTCCACCTCCGCGTCGAAGGAGTAGAGCCGCTCCTCCAGCTGCGCCTTGGAGAGCAGCGTGTTGGGGCGCTGGACCAGCGCCTCGAAGAGCGACCATTCGCGGGCGGTGAGCTGCACCGGCTTGCCGGCTCGCAGCACGGAGCGGGCCGCGAGGTCCACTTCGAGGTCGCCGATCGTGACCAGCGGATTGGGATTGCCCGCATAGCGCCGGCCCACGGCATTGACGCGGGCCGAGAGCTCGAAGAGGTCGAAGGGCTTGACGAGATAGTCGTCGGCGCCGGCGTTGAGCCCGGCGATCCGGTCCGAGATCTGGTCGCGCGCAGTGAGGATGATGATCGGCGTCACGTCGCCGGCGGCCCGGCGACCCCTGAGGAAGTCGAGCCCGCGGCCGTCCGGCAGCATGAGGTCCAGCAGAACGAGGTCGTAGGCCGCAGCAAGGATGGCCGCCCTGGCGTCGTCGAGCCGACGCGCCCAGTCGACCGAATGGCCGTCCGCGGCCATCTGGTCGCGCACTGCCATGCCCAGCCCGGAATCGTCCTCGATCAGAAGGATCCGCATGCGCCTTCCACTCCTGCTCGAAGGTTATCCCGTTCGCGCACGCCGCGGAGCCTGATAAATCGGAGGTACCGTCAGGCCAGCGTCAGGTTGGCGTGGGAGGAGGGTGCGGAGATGCCCGCGCAGCGCAGGAGACGGGGGATGCGAGGAGCCGCGACGGCCATCGTCGGCTTGCTGTGCCTCGCCGCCCCGGCGCTGGCGGAGCACCGCTGCCGCGTGCCGCTCGGCGACTGGCAGCCTCGCGAGGCGCTGCAGTCCCGGCTCGAACGACAGGGGTGGACCGTGCTGTCGATCCGCGCCGATGACGGCTGCTACAAGGTCCGAGCCCGCAACGGGAACGGCGAGCGGCTGGAGGGCAAGTTCGATCCCGCCACGCTCGAACCTGTCGCCCGGCACGGGGCGCATGGCGACCACCACGACGATGAAGACCGCGACGAGCACGACTGACCGCTTGTTTGCGCCAGGGAGACGGGAACGACAGATGCGCGCCATCCACCGCGAGAACCACCTCATCGAGCGCATCGGCTGGCTTCGGGCCGCCGTGCTCGGCGCCAATGACGGCATCATCTCCACGGCCAGCCTGGTGGTCGGCGTCGCCAACGCCGCAACGGATTCCAGCGAGGTCCTCGTGGCGGGCGTCGCGGGTCTCGTCGCAGGCGCGATGTCCATGGCGGCCGGCGAGTATGTCTCGGTGAGCTCGCAGGCCGACACGGAGGAAGCCGACATGTCGCGCGAGCGGCGGGAACTCGCCGAGCAGCCTGAGGAGGAACTCGACGAGCTCACGCAGATCTACGTGCAGCGCGGCGTCGAGCCGGCGCTGGCCCGCCAGGTCGCCGAGCAGATGACGCGCCAGGACGCCTTCGCGGCGCATGCCCGGGACGAGCTCGGCTTGGCAGAGCACGTGGTAGCGCGCCCCGTGCAGGCGGCGCTCACGTCGGCCGCGACTTTCTCGGCCGGAGCCGTCGTCCCGCTTCTGCTGGCGCTCCTGTCGCCGGCCGGAAGCCTCCCCTGGATCGTGTCGGGTGGCTCCCTTCTCTGCCTCGCCGGCCTCGGTGCTCTCGGCGCCAAGTTGGGCGGCGCCGAGATCGCCAAGCCCACCCTGCGCGTGACGTTCTGGGGCGCGCTCGCAATGGCCGCCACGGCGCTCATCGGCAAGCTGGTCGGGCACGCAGTCTAGACGCAGCTTACCACAGTGTACCGGCCGGCGAAGGTCCGCTCTCAGCTGTCAGCCAAGGACGGACACCAGCGCGCGGAAGGCACTTTGCTGCGTCTCAGCACTCCCACCAAGGCTGCCAAGCGGTACCGATCCGGCTCCGACGCGCGCGTCGTTTTCGCGCCGCGTGGCAACGTGGACGCAAGCGAGACCACCGCCGCGGCCGGCGCCATCACAGTTCCATCGATTTGTCAGAGGCTTTGATGGTGGGCGCACAAGGGCTCGAACCTTGGACCCGCTGATTAAGAGTCAGCTGCTCTACCAACTGAGCTATGCGCCCATCAAAGCAAAGCGCGGGGCATTGCCCCGCGGCGAGCGGGTGATTAGCAAACCCCCGCAGGCCTGTCCAGACCCTTCGCGTAGATTCTGCAACCGATCGTCGTGAAGGACCGGAAGTGGTTCAGAAACTTGGAATTTCCAACCGGAAGCCAGTCGTCTTGGCCGGTCCGGAAAAGAATGTCGTCATTGCGAGCGGAGCGAAGCGTTCCAGTTCTTTTCCGAGCCAGGATTGCGTCGTCGCTGCGCTCCTCGCAAGGACGGCGAGGAGCGGCGGTTCGAGGGCGGGGCCGGTTACGCTCAGACGCTGCCCATCGCCTCGGGACGGCTCTTCTGCCTCTTCACCATCAGCTTGTTGAGCGCGCCGAGATAGGCGCGGCCGGAGGCCACGAGCGTGTCGGGATCGGCCGACTTGGCGGTGACGGAGCGCCCGTCCTCGGAGAGTCGCACGGACACCTCCGCCTGCGCGTCCGTGCCCTCGGTCACCGCATGCACCTGGTAGAGGTCCAACCGCGCGTGGTGGGGAACGATCGCCTTGATGGCGTTGAACGTGGCGTCGACCGGGCCGTTGCCGGAGGCCTGCACCGTCTGGTGGCGGCCGTCGACGTCGAGCGTCAGCGTGGCGAGCTGCGGGCCCTGGGTGCCGGCGATCACGGTGAGCGCGACGACCTTGATGCGGTCGTGCGAGGTGACGATCTCGTCGTCCACCAGAGCCTCGATGTCCTCATCATAGACGTGCTTCTTTCGGTCGGCGAGGTCCTTGAAGCGCTTGAAGGCGTCCTCCAGCGCGTTCTCGCCCAGCTCGTAGCCCAGCTCCTTCAGCTTCTCGCGGAAGGCGTGGCGGCCCGAATGCTTGCCCATGACCAGCGAGGTCTTGGACACGCCCACCGATTCCGGCGTCATGATCTCGTAGGTTTCGGTGTTCTTCAGCATGCCGTCCTGGTGGATGCCGCTTTCGTGCGCGAAGGCGTTCCGGCCGACGATGGCCTTGTTGTACTGCACGGGGAAGGAGGTCACGGCCGAGACGAGCTTCGAGGCGCGCGTCAGCAGGGTCGTCTCGACGCCCGTCGTCACGGGCATCACGTCGTGGCGCGTGCGGATGGCCATGACGACCTCCTCCAGCGCCGCGTTGCCGGCGCGCTCGCCCAGGCCGTTGATGGTGCACTCGATCTGCCGGGCGCCGCCGGCGACTCCCGCCAGCGAGTTGGCGACGGCGAGGCCGAGGTCGTCGTGGCAATGCACCGAGAAGACGGCCTTGTCGCTGTCGGCCACCCGTTCGCGCACGGTGCGGAACATGGCCTCGTACTCGGCGGGCACCGCGTAGCCCACCGTGTCCGGCAGGTTGATCGTGGTGGCGCCGGCGCGGATGGCAGCGTCGACGCAGCGGATCAGGTACTCGATGGGCGTGCGCGTGGCGTCCATGGCCGACCACTCGACATCCTCGACGAGGTTGCGCGCCTGGGTGACCGTGGCGCGGATGATCTCCAGCACCTCCTCCTCGGTCTTGCGCATCTGGTGCTGGAGGTGGATCGGGGAGGTCGAGACGAAGGTGTGGATGCGCGGGCGCTTGGCCACCTTCACCGCCTCGGCGCAGCGGTTGATGTCGGCGGGGATGGCGCGGGCGAGCCCGGCGATGACGGAGGTGCTGGAGCGGCGCGCGATCTCCTGCACGCTCTCGAAGTCGCCCTGGCTGGCAATGGGAAAGCCCGCCTCGATGATGTCGACGCCCATGCTCTCCAGGAGCTCGGCGACGTCCAGCTTCTCCTCGAAGGTCATGGAGGCGCCGGGGGACTGCTCACCGTCGCGCAAGGTGGTGTCGAAGATGACGACGCGGTCGCGGGAGGCCGAGGTCGTGTTGGAGGCAGGCGTTACGGACGTCGTCATGGGGTCTTCCTCGTCGGTCTGCCCGGTTGCGGCGCTGTTGGGCCGAGGCTCGGGCGAAATGTGCTGATCGGCTGCTCGGGTCTTTGGCCTTGTCCCCTGAGCGCCCAGGCGCGTGCGCCCGGCCGGCCCTCAGGGGCGGCTAAGGAGAAGCAGCGGAAGAAGCGCCCATGCGGCCGCGCCCGGACGGACCGCAGCGGTCTCCGTCGTCAGGCTGGTGATGGTGGCGGAGTGAGCCACGGCCGATCCCCTGGACGCGCAAACGCGCCTCCCGATCCTGCGGCGGACCGGTGAAGAGTTCATAAAGGACACCGCCGCCCGCTGGCAAGCCGGGGCGGCGGGAAAAGTGGGCAACTCGCCCCATGGGTCATCCCGCGGGGGCGCGAAGCGCCGGGAATGACACTGCGGAGCGTGATCTCCTCAGTTCGCGGCGAAGCAGTAGAACAGCCCTGCCCCACCGGTGCCCTTGAGCGCCGCCTGGCTGCAGCCGCCGCGCGAGGCGTGGCTGGTGTTCCATGACTTGGCGGCGGCGGATTCGTCGAGGCCTGTGCGGTCGGAATGGCCGAGCATGGCCGCGCCCTCGGCGCCGTTCTTGGTCCAGTTGCCGCAGGTCATGTCGTCCGCGCCGGCATAGGCCGTGCCGTCGGCCTGCGTTCCCGTGAGCACGTCATGGGTGTTGGGGTTGTCACCGCGCCCGTTCACGACGTCCCCCTTCTCGGTGAGCGCCGTCTGCTTCGTCAGGTTGTTGCCGGCGCTGTGCAGGTCGGCGACGTCCTTGGCGATCACCACGCCCTTGGCGTTCTGCCACGGCCCCTTGCCGATGCGGTCCTTGGCGTTCACCGCGCCCGCGCCCTGGGTCGAGAGGTAGGCCCGCCAGGTCTTGCCGCCGGCCCCGGCCGCGGCGGCGAGCGTCTGGCAGATCTTGTCGGCGCCGTCGAGCCCGCCGAGGTTCGCGCCGTCGCCGGAGCCGGCGCTGGTCACGAAGAAGGTCATCTGCGCCTGCTGCGCCATGGCGGCAGGGGCGAGAAGGCAGCAGGCGGCGAGGGCCGACGTTGCGGCCAGGATCGTCCGAAGCATGTGTTTCCTCCCGGATCGTTTCGGATGCGATTGCGCCGCCAAGGTCGCGGCTGCCGGCCGGCATGTCCACCGGGGCCACGCACCTTGGGTTGCACGATCCCGTGAGCGATGGCCGAAGCACTGGATGCCTTGACGCGGCGCCGCCAACCGGGAGAGTCGTGACCCTTGCCCCGCCCGATTCCGGAGCCCGCCATGCGCCGCCTCGCCCTTGCCCTCTGCGCCACCGGCCTGACGCTGGCGCTCGCCGCCTGCAACAGCACCGGCGCAAGCGCACCTGCGCCGGCCGCGAGCACGGCCCCTCCGGCCGGGGCCTATGCGGGCCTGCCGGCCGGCGTCTCGCCGCCCGGGTTCAAGCTGCCCGGCGGCACGGGCTGCTCGGCTTCCATCGCGCGCTGGCAGGCCATCCAGGACAACGACCTGAACTCGGGCCATGTGGGCCAGTCCGTCTACAATCAGATCCAGAAGGACATCGAACAGGCTTCAGCCGCCTGCCAGGCGGGCAAGGAGGCCGAGGCCGAGGCGCTGGTGCGCGCCTCCCGCGCCCGGCACGGCTACCCCGCGGGCTAAGCGTCGGTGGCGCGGCTCGACGGCCTCGAGAAAGTCGAGGTGGCGAGCCTCGCTGCGTGGCGCGGCTGGCTTGCCGCCCATCACGGGCAGCGTGAGAGCGTCTGGCTCGTGACCTGGAAGAAGGCGTCGGGAGGCCCGCATGTGCCCTCCTCCGATCTGGTCGACGAGGCCCTGTGCTGGGGCTGGGTGGACTCACTTCCCCGCCGGCTCGACGATGACCGTGGCATGATCCTGATGTCGCCGCGCCGCAAAGGCAGCAACTGGTCGCGGGTGAACCGCGACAAGGTCGAGCGGCTCTCAGCGGCAGGCCGAATGCAGGAACCCGGGATGGCCAAGGTCCGGCAGGCCAAGGCGGACGGGACCTGGACGGCCCTCGACCCGGTGGAAAGCCTCGCCGTCCCCCCCGATCTCGCTGCCGCCTTGGCCGAGGAAAACGGCGCGGAGGCCCGCTTCGCCGCGTTCCCACCCTCGACACGGCGTGCCCTGCTGGAATGGCTCTCGACGGCACGGACCGAGGCGACGCGGGGAAAGCGGCTTCGCGAGATCGCCAGCCATGCTGCGAGGGGCCTTCGGGCCAATTTCGGTCCAGACCGTCGCCTCTTCGGAGCCGGTGCTGCCGATGCGCCCAACGCGGAAGCCGATCAGCCCAGCGCCAATTCCCGCCGCAGGTAGCCGATCATGAAATCGGGCATCATCTCGTGGTCCAGGTCGGCCTCGCTCCTGACGATGTGGATGCCGGCAAGCTCAGGATCCTCCTGGGCGGCGATGTTTCGCTCGATCAGCGCTTTCGCCTCCTCCGCGGGCAGGTCGATCGACACCTTGCGCATGAAGGCAATCCGCGGCCCCAGGCCGACAACGGTCCAGGCGTCGTCGAAGGCGAGTTCGCCGGGCGACAGACCGGTCTCCTCGGCGAGTTCGCGCACCACGCTGCCGGAGAGGTCGACGACTCCGTCGACCACGTCGGAGGGATCAGGCGTCCCCGCGGCGAAGTAGATCTTGCCCGGATTGGCCGTGTGCGAGCCCATGACGCCCAGCAGGAAGGCGCCATCCCGGCTGCGCAGCGCGCCCATGGAGAAGGCGTTGCGCGTCGTCCCGTCCGGGAAGCCATAGTCGCGCGCCGTGAGGAAGGCCGAGTAGCGGGTCCGGCGATAGGCGCCGCGGAAGACGCCGCCCTCGATGCCGCCCTCGCGCAGGACAAGCACCTCGCCGTCGAACAGAGCCGGCGAGCGCGCCTTCAGCTTCGCCCAATGCGCGGCGATGAAGGCAGCGTTCTCCTCCGCCCAGGCCCAGGGGCCGGGTTCGAGGATGCAGTCGGTGCGGCTGGCATGGGCGAAGCTGATCGGCAGCGTCACAGGCGCAGGGACCCTTCGCTCACGACGACGGCCGAACCGCCGATCGTGGCGCGCACCAGCTTCTCGGCCTCGACGGTGAGGCCCAGCGTGATCTTCGAGGGGCGGCCCATTTCGTAGCCCTGCTCGACGACGAGGCTGTGCTCGCCGTCGCGTGGCCGGTCGAAAGCCATCACCACGCCCGCGAAGGCCGCGACGGCCGAACCGGTGGCCGGATCTTCCGGAATGCCGAAGCGCGGCGAAAACATGCGGGCGTGAAAGGCAGAGCCGACATCGCTCACGTCGCGCGTATAGAGGAAGGCGGCGCCGTGGCCGGCCGGCAGGATGGCGTCCTCCCAGAGGTCCAGACGCGGACGCGCCGCCGCTATCGCGGGCGCGTCGCGCAGCGGAACGCAGCAGAAGGGATTGCCGGCGGAGTACAGGCTGGGCACGTGGTTCTCGAAGCCGATCTGCGCCGGCGAGAGACCCAGGGCAGAAGCGATCGCCTCGCGGGGAGCGGCAGGTCCAACCTCCTCCGGCAGCTTCGGCAGGGCAAACGTGGCGGTGCCCCGCCCCTCCCCCGTCACCTCGACCGCGCACGGAACCAGCCCCACCTTTTCCTCGAGCCCGAAGGCCGTGACGCCGTGGTGCTTGCCATGGTCGAGACAGCCGAGCAGCACCGCCGTCCCCACCGTGGGGTGGCCCGCGAAGGGCAGTTCCCGGCCAGGGGTGAAGATGCGCAGGCTTGCCCGCTGGTGCGGATCGGCCGGCGGCAGCACGAAGACCGTCTCGGAGAGGTTGAACTCCCGCGCGATGGCCTGCATCGCCACGTCCGTGAGACCCTGGGCATCCAGCACGACGGCGAGCGGGTTGCCCGCAAGCGCACGGTCGGTGAAGACGTCGAGCGTGTAGAAGTGGCGCGGCATGGGCAGCCCTCCGGTCGGGCAGAGACCCTAGACCAAGTGGGAGGCCGGCGGAATGCTCTGCCTCCACCAGGTGCTGCAGGCCAGGCTTGCGAGCGGGCCTCAACCCCTCGGCAGCTCGAACTCGACCACGACCGGGCAATGGTCGCTTGCCTTGGGCCGGTCCCAGCCGATCCGCGGATAGCGGTCGGCCGTCGTGGCAAGGCGCGAAATGGACCGGTCCGGGGCGCGCGGATCGAGCGGCACGCGATAAGGCAAGCCCCTGCGAATGATGGTGCTCTCGACCTCCGCGCGCGCCAGGGCAGGCGAAAGCAGCACGTAGTCGAGCTGCACGTGCTCCTCCACGATCCGGCCCCTTTCCTCCGACCAGTCGCGGTGGAAATGCGTCCATCGCTCTTCGGCAGGAAGGTTTGCCACGGGGTTCACCGCGAAGCGCTCCAGCAGGGGCGAGAGGCCGTCGCCAGGCCGACGCGTGACCTCGCCCAGCGGCCCGACGCTCTCGGCGAAGTCATTGAGGTCGCCCGCCACGATCCAGGAGGCCTCGCGCCAATCCGGCCCGAAGCGCTGCTCGACGAGCCGGCGGACCGCCAGGGCCTCGGCGAAGCGCACGGGCCGCGTGCCCTCCCGTCCGCCCGCCTTGCCGTTGTCCATGGACTTGAGGTGCACGACGAAGAGGGCCAGCGGCCGGCCCTGGATGCTCAGCGACACCTCCAGGCAGTCGCGCACGAACACGCGGCGGCTGGCGGGAATGCCCAGCTCCGCGAGCTCCCGGCTGTGCACGCCGAGGTCGTCATAGGTCACGTCCCGGTGCGAGACGACCCTCACGTCCTCCTTCGCAAGCAGGTCCTTGCGCGCCCCGAAGGCGACGTCGATGCCGCGCTGGTCGTTGCCAGGCAGAAGCTTGAAGTGCCCGTAGCGGATGTCGCTCACCCGGTGCACGTAGTTGGCGAAGAAAGCTTCCAGCGCCCTGAGGCTGTCGACCTCCTGCAGGCAGAGCAGGTCCGCCCCGGTCTCTGCGACGGCAAGACCGGTCATCTGGCGCTTGTCGTCCTCCAGCGTGATCCCGACGGAGCGCTCCGCCGCTTCGCGCTGCTCGGGATGCGCGAATTCAGACAGGGACAGGGCCGCGGCCGTGTCGCCCCGCACGGCCTGCCCGAAGCGGAACCGCACGGACAGGTTCTCAACGTTGAACGAGGCGACGCGCAGGCGCATGGGAGTCTCCCGAGGGGACGGGCACAAAGGTATCATCCCCGGCCGGAGCGGCGCAGCCGCGGAGGGGAAGGGGATCCAGGCTTGCGATGTCCGGGGCTCTGGATCCCCTTCCCGGCGCTACGCGCCGCCGGGGATGACACACCGGAAGGCTTCGTCGCTCAAACTATACCTATTTTCTCAAGCGTCCGTCGACGTTTGCGCCTGCAGGATGGAGGTGGGCCCGCCATCCGTCGCGTGGCCCCTGGCGGAGGATTTCCGCATGCGCGTGGCGAACGTTTCCTCGGTGGCTCCAACCACCACCGGCATTCCGCTCGACGAGCGCGCCGCGCTCGATCGCGACCGGGCGCGCCAGCAGCAGGTCGTAGAGCAGCAGCGCCGGCAGGTGCAGCCCGCAGCCGCGCCCGGCACGGGTGCGCGGCTCGACCGTCGCGCCTGAGGCTCAGAGCGGCTCGGGATCGAAGAGCCGCGTCGGCGCCACGAACTCGTCCTGTGCGGCCACCGTGAGAATTTCGCGCGAGCCGGCATCGGCCGTGCGTCTCAGCAGCCCGTAGATCGAGGACGCCGCCAGCCGCAAAGCCTCGGCGGCATCGCCCGTGCGCAGCACGTGAAAGAAGAACAAAGCGGCGATGGCGTCGCCCGCCCCGTTCACGGAGACCGACAGGAGCGGCGTGCGCACCCGCCAGGCCCTCGCCTGCCTGGAGCGCGCATCCGACACGACGAGGTCCACGGCATCGGCCGGCGTAGTCTCCCCGAGCACTGACGTCACCAGGATGACGCGCGGACCCAGGCCGTGCACGGCGGCGAGCGCGGCGCGCAGGTCGGCCGCCGTCGCGCATGGCCGGCCAGACAGGATCTCCAGCTCGAACTGGTTGGGCGTGACGATGTCGGCTGACGGCACGGCCTGCTCGCGCATGAACTCGGCCACGCCCGGCCGCACAAAGACGCCTCGGCCGACGTCGCCGATCACGGGATCGCAGCACCACAGGGCCTTCGGGTTGGCCTGCTTCACCCGCGCCGCCGCCGCGGCGATCGCCGCGCCGATCTCGGCCGAGCCCATGTATCCGGAGAGCACGCCGTCGCAGGCGCCCAGTACGCCGCGCTGGGCGATGCCCTCCACCAGTTCCCCGATCAGCGCGCCGTCGAATACGCGGCCCGTCCAGGCCCCGTACCCCGTGTGGTTGGAGAACTGTACGGTATGGATCGCCCAGACCTCGCAGCCCAGGCGCTGCAGCGGGAACGTGGCGGAGGCATTGCCGACGTGGCCATAAGCCACGTGCGACTGGATGGAGAGGATGTTCATGGCGGTCCCGGTCAAATGGGCGCGCAGGATGGCCCCGTGCCCATCCGCCCGCAAGCGCCAGGCGCCGCGGCCGGCAACGCAACCGGGCGCACGCTAAAGTCGAACAATTCGTAGGAAGCTCATTAACGCGACTGTGGCACAAACAGAGGGCCGCAGACGTCGCGGCCACGTCCGGATTGCACCATGTCCGTCAAGGGACCTGTCCTCGTCGTCGACGCCAACCTCGTGATGACGGCCATCGTCGCCGAGAGGCTGGCCCAGATCGGCATGACCGACGTCCAGCAATCCGCCAACCTGCGCAACACGATCACGCTGCTGGAGACGCAAAGGTTCGGCCTCATCATCGCCGAGTACGAGCTGCACCCCATCACGGGCTTCGACCTCTGGCGCGTGCTCACCGGCCGCGACGAGTGGAGCAGCATCCCCTTCATCCTCATGGCCACCGACGAGCGCAAGCGGGCCAACATCATCCGTTTCGAGGAGGCGGGCTTGCCCATGGTGCTGGTCAAGCCCTTCTCCGCCGAGCAGCTCAAGGCCAGCATCGACGTGGTGACCAGCGCCAACCCCTTCGAGGTGGCGATCTAGACTCTGAGGGCGCGGGCCTCCCGGCCCGCCTTGCGGCAGAGCGGGCCGGGAGGCCGGCTTTCCCAAACCTACTTCACCTGCTCCGCGGCAGCCTTCGCGAACCTGGGCTCGAACGTCTTGCTCAGGTCCACGCTCGAGCCCTTCAGCTCCTCGTCGAACTTGACCAGCATGTCGTTGGTGCTCTTCATGCCGGCCGCGCTGATCAGGCCAGTGACGGAGTAGGTGGGCTTGGAGTTCTTCACCGCGGCGATGTAGAGCGCCTTGTCGCCGAGCAGGTACTCCTCCGGCACGGCGGCGGCGATGTCCTCGGGGCTCGCCTCATGGATCCACTTCAGCGCCTTGTAGAGCGCGTTGGTCAGGGCCTGCGTGGTGTTGGGGTTCTTCTCCATGAAGTCGCGCTTCATGTAGAGCACCGCGGCCGGGTTCGAACCGCCGAAGAGAGCGACGGTTCCCTCCTCCGTGCGGGTGTCGACCACGATCTTGATGTCGCCGGACTGCTCGAGCATCGTCAGCACCGGCTCGAGGTGGCTGATCGCGTCGAGCTCGCCCTTGCGGATCGCCGCCACGGCCGAGGCCGCGCTGCCCACGCCGATGAAGGAGGCGTCCTGCGGCGTCAGGCCGGCCTGCGCCAGCAGGAAGTTGACGAGCATGTTGGTCGATGAGCCCGGCGCGGTGACGCCGATCTTCATGCCCTTGAGGTCCGCCGGCGACTTATAGGCCGCCGCCTTGTCCTTGCGGATGCCGACCGCGATGCCCGGGAAGCGCCCGAGCTCCAGCACGGCCCGGATGTCCTGCCCCTTGGACTGCATGCGGATCGTGTGCTCGTAGGCACCCGTCACCACGTCGACCGAGCCGCCCACCAGCGCCTGGAGCGACTTTGCTCCGCCCGCGAAGTCATTGATCTCGACGTTGAGCCCCTGCTCCGTGAAGAACCCCTTCCGCTCCGCAATGGTGAGCGGGAGGTAGTAGAGCAGCGCCTTGCCCCCGACGCCGAGCTTGACGTCCTTCTTCTGCAGCGACTGCGCCCAGCTGGGGCCGGATGCGGCCACCGAGGCGCCCAAGACGAGGCCGAGCGCGGAGCGGCGGGTGAGAACGGGCGAAGCGGTCATGGCGAAGATCCTCCGGATTTTCTGAGTTTGTGGCGGCCGCTCAGGCCGATGCGGGTCGGGGACGCCAGACAAGCAGACGGCCCTCCACCAGGGTCACGACGGCGTCGATGGCCAGCACGAAGACGGCGAGAATCACCATTCCCGCGAAGACGCCCGTGACGTCGAAAACGCCCTCGGCCTCGTGGATGAGGTAGCCGAGCCCCGCCGACGAGCCCAGGTATTCCCCGACGACGGCCCCCACCAGCGCGAAGCCCACCGAGGTGTGCAGCGAGGAAAACATCCATGAGAGCGCCGAGGGCCAGTAGACGTGGCGGAACAGCTGGCGCTCGTTCATGCCGATCATCCTGGCATTGGCGAGGATGACGGGGCTCACCTCCTTCACGCCCTGGTAGACGTTGAAAAAGACGATGAAAAAGACGAGCGTGACGCCCAGCGCCACCTTCGACCAGATGCCGAGCCCCAGCCAGAGCATGAAGATGGGCGCGAGCACCACGCGAGGCAGGGCGTTGGCCATCTTCACGTAGGGGTCGAACACTGCCGCGACCGTCGGCTTCCGGGCGAACCAGAACCCCAAAACCACGCCGGCGACCGAGCCGATGACGAAGGCGAGCACGGTCTCCGTCAGCGTGATCCACAGATGCTTCCAGACCTGCCCCGTGGAGAAGAGCTTCCAGATGCGCGCGACGACGTCCGTAGGCGTCGAGAAGAAGAATTTCGGAAGCAGGTAGTCCCCACCAATCGGCACGGTGGACCCGACATGCCAGATCGCCAGCGCCACCACCGCGACGAGGGCCTGCCAGAGGAGGAGGCGGGCGCGGGACGGGTTCAACGGGCGGCCCTCACCCCTGGCTCCCATAGGCCTTGACCACCTCGGCCTTGAGCTCGTTCCAGATCATGCGGTGCAAGGCGTGGAAGCGGGGGTCGAGCCGCACCTCCGAGGCGTCGCGGGGGCGCGGCAGGTCGATGGCGTGGTTGCCGATGATGCGGGCGCGCGGGCCCGCGGACATGATGACCACGCGGTCGGCGAGCGCGATCGCCTCCTCGAGGTCGTGGGTGACGAAGAGCACCGCCTTGCGGTCGGCGGCCCAGAGCTCCAGCAGCAGGGTGCCCATGATCTGCCGGGTCTGCGCGTCGAGCGGCCCGAAGGGCTCGTCCATCAGCAGGATCTTGGGGGAACGGATCAGAACCTGCGCGAGGCCCACGCGCTTGCGCTGGCCGCCGGAGAGTTCGTGGGGGTAGCGCTCCGCGAAGGCGGAAAGGCCGACCTTGCCGAGCCAGCGCCGCGCCCGGTCGAGCGCGTCCCGCCGCGCGGTGCCGCCTACCTCCAGCGCGATGGCGACGTTGTCCAATGCCGTCTTCCACGGCATCAGGGCGTCCTGCTGGAAGAGATACCCGGCCTCCGCATTCAGCCCCGTGAGCGTCTCGCCGAAGATCTCGACGGCGCCACCCGCAGGCTTCACGAGCCCGGCTGCCGCGTTCAGCAAGGTCGACTTGCCGCAGCCCGTCGGACCGACGATCGCGACGAACTCGTTCTCGGCCACGCGCAGCCGTACGGGCGCCACCGCCTCGTAGGCCGGGCGGCCAGGAACCTGGTAGGAAATCGACGTGCCTTCCAGCGCGACCGCGGGCGGCCTTTCCCGCACGCCGGTATTCGCGACGACCCGCAGCACCACCATCGGCGCCTCTCCCTCACCCCCGCGTTCATTCGACCGAATAATGGCCGCCGCCGCGGGACTTTCGGGCGAAACCCTAGAATCCACCGCTGTTCAGGGCAAGACTCTGCTCAGGCATGGGAGCGATGCCGCTCAATCGCGGGCACAGTTCCACTCTCTTCTTCCGGAAACGAAGCGGAGAACCGGGAAACAGGACTAAGCGGTCCTGCAGGCGGACGGAGACAGGCGTGGTCCTGGGTCCCGGGCCTGCACCGCAGCGCTGCCCGCTGCGGTGCGCCCGGGATGACGGATGCGGTCAGTTCTTGCTCTTGTCCACCAGCGCCTTGGCCTTGATCCAGGGCATCATGGCGCGCAGCTTCTCGCCGACTTCCTCGATCTGGTGGGCGTTGTGGCGGGCGCGGGTGGCCTTGAACGAGGTCTGGTTGACCTTGTTCTCCAGCATCCAGTCGCGCGTGAACTTGCCGCTCTGGATGTCGTGCAGCACCCGCTTCATCTCTGCCTTGGTGTCGGACGTGATGATGCGCGGGCCGGTGACGTACTCGCCGTACTCGGCGGTGTTGGAGATCGAATAATTCATGGTGGCGATGCCGCCCTCGTAGATGAGGTCGACGATCAGCTTCACCTCGTGCAGGCACTCGAAATAGGCCATCTCGGGGGCGTAGCCCGCCTCGACCAGCGTCTCGAATCCGGCGCGGATCAGTTCTACGAGGCCGCCGCAGAGCACGACCTGCTCGCCGAAGAGGTCGGTCTCGCATTCCTCCTTGAACGTCGTCTCGATGATGCCGGCGCGCCCGCCGCCATTGGCGGAGGCGTAGCTGAGGCCGAGGTCATGCGCGTTGCCCGAAGCGTCCTGGTGGATGGCGATCAGCGTGGGCACGCCGCCGCCGCGCTGGTACTCGGAGCGCACCGTGTGGCCGGGGCCCTTGGGGGCGACCATCAGCACGTCGAGGTCCTTGCGGGGCTCGATGAGGTTGAAGTGCACGTTCAGGCCGTGCGCGAACATCAGCGCGGCGCCCTGCTTCATGTTGGGGGCGAGCTCGTCGCGGTAGATGTCGGCCTGGAGCTCGTCGGGGGTGAGCATCATCACGACGTCGGCCCACTTGGCGGCCTCGGCGACGCTCATCACCTTTAGGCCCTCGGCCTCGGCCTTCTTGGCGGACGGGGAGCCGGGGCGCAGCGCGACCACGATGTTCTTCACGCCGCTGTCGCGCAGGTTCAGGGCATGCGCGTGACCCTGGGAGCCATAGCCCACGATGGCGACGTTCTTGCCCTTGATGAGATTGATGTCGGCGTCGCGGTCGTAATAAACGCGCATGGGGTGAACTCCTTGGGGACGCGTTGTCGGTTGGCGCTGCGCTTAAGCGCCGCAGCGCGAGGGGTCAAGCGGAGATCGGGCCTTCAGGCCGGCAGCGGGATGTTGTCGCGCGCCGCGACGGCCTGGACGGCCGGGCGGGCCGCCACCTTGAGGGCATGGGCCGTCCAGTGCGGGAAGTCCTGCTCCATGGCGTAGCCGAGCACCTGGCCCTTGCCCCAGGTCCAGAACACGAAGGCGTAGAGGTCGGCCACGCTGAAGGACTGGCCGGCGGCCCAGGGCGTGCCGAGTGCCGCGAAGCGGTCCTCCACCAGCTGCCATGTCTGGCGCGTGGTCTCCTTGCCCTTGGCGATCACGTCGGCGAGCCCCGCCTCGGTCGTCGCATAGCGATCGGCTCGCCGGATATGGGCATAGGCCACGTGGACGCCCGAGCCGATCCAGGCCAGCCACTCCGCGCAGCGCCCGTCCTCGTGCGCCCCCTCCGGCCAGAGCTTCTTGTCCGGGGCGAGGCGCGAGACGTAGCGCAGGATGGCCGCGACCTCGGTGAGCACGTAGTCGCCGTCGACGAGCACCGGCACGCGGCCCTTGGGGTTCAGCTTGAGATAGCCTGCGGCCCGCTGCTCGCCGGCAGCGAGGTTCACGCGCGCGATCTCGTAGGGCAGGCCGGATTCCTCGAGGGCGAGGTGCGCCGCGCCGGAGCAGGCGCCGGGGGAATGGTGGAGGGTCAGCATGGGCGTTGTCCTTTCAGTTCGGCATGGGACCGGACGGATCAGGTTTCGGCGTTCAGGTTTCCATGGATCCCGAGGATGAGCCCCAAAACATGGCGCACCGTCCTCAACTGGGGACCAGGCAGGGCCGCGATGAAGTCGAAAAGGCGGGCACTGCGGTCGAGCGCCCGGATCTGATCGGTCAAGATGACTCCCGAGACCGGGAACCTTTCGGGAAGCGCCACCTCTGTTTTCCACCCTCGTGCCCGAGACGAGACCGGGCAAACGATCACGCGATTGGAACGGAGATTGTAAAAGCTTTCGGACACAATCAGGACTGGCCTTCGCCCGCCTTGCTCCGTGCCGCGATAGCCATCGAGCTCAGCCCAGTGGAGATCGCCGACATCAAGAGGCACGTTTCGCCTTGCCCTTCGTCCTCGGCACAGCTGCAGCCGAATACGCGTCGTCGATGACCTCTGATCCGCGGTCGGGCCCCCAGTCGATACTCTCTGACTGCCCTTCCGGCCCGACCTCGTCCATGCTCCGGATGAGATCGGCCAAGGTTGTCTGGCTTTCGAGAGCGGCAATGACGAGTACGCCGTCCTTGACCGTCATCTCGACGTCCGAGCCCTCGGCCAGGCCGGCCTGCTGCAGCAGCGCCTTCGGCAGGCGCACGGCGGCGCTGTTGCCCCATTTCGCGATCTGGACCTTCATCGAGCCCTCCAGGCCAAGAGACCTTTGTATCTACAATGTAGATACATTCGGTCGGATGGTCCAGCCCGCCAGCCTCACGCGTGCTCGGCGCCGCGCGACATCGCGGCGATGCCGGTGCGCGCGACCTCGGCGAGGCCGACGTCGGACATGATGCGCAGGAAGCGCTCCACCTCCTCTGTCGTGCCCGTGAACTCGAAGACGAACGAGGTCAGCGTGGCGTCGAGCGTCCGCGCGCCGAAGGCGGCGGCGAGGCGGAGCGCCTCGACCCGCTGGTCGCCCTTGCCGACCACCTTCACCAGCGCGAGCTCGCGCTCCAGCGCCTCGCCCTGGACGGTCAGGTCGGTGACCTTGTGCACGGGCACGAGGCGCTCGAGCTGGTGCTTGATCTGCTCGATCACATCGGCCGTGCCCGCGGTGACGATGGTGATGCGCGAGACATGCTTCTCGTGCTCGGTCTCCGAAACGGTGAGGCTCTCGATGTTGTAGCCGCGGCCGGAGAACAGGCCGGCGATGCGGGCGAGCACGCCGGGCTCGTTGTCGACGATGACCGAAAGCGTGTGCCGGGCGACGGGCTGGGCCTTCGGGGCGTCCGAGTAGTGGGACTTCATGTCGTGGCTCTTGGGCTGGCTGGAGGGTCCGGAGGCGAAGTGGCGCGGCTGCGAGAAGGCGTTCATGACAAAGCTCGGCGTCGAAGGGAAGCAGGATCGAGGGGAAGCGGGATCAGGAGCGGAAGGGACCGATGACCGGCTCGTCCACTTCGTCATGGGCGACGACCCAGGGCTCGCGCATGCCGGCCTCCTGCCATTCCACGAAGGCCGGCAGGTCCAGCACCGCGTCCATGTAGGCGCGCAGGGGCGCCTCCACGGGGATCGAGTAGGTCTGGAAGCGGGTGACCACGGGCGCGAACATCGCGTCGGCGGCAGAGAAATCCCCGAAGAGAAAGGGCCCGCCGGCCCTGCTGCCGTGCTGGTTGCGGGCGATCGACCAGAGATGGACGATGCGCGAGACGTCCTTGGCGACGATCTCGCCGCGGTCCTTGAAGGCATAGCGCTTTCGCACGTTCATCGGGCAGGCCGCGCGCAGACCGCGGAAGCCGGCATGCATCTCGGCTGAAACGGTGCGCGCGAAGGCGCGCGCGCGCCGCTCCTGCGGCCAGACCGCCTTGTCGGGGAAGCGGTCCCCCAGGTAGTCCAAGATGGCGAGGGATTCCCAGACGGTGACGTCGCCGTCGACCAGGATCGGCACGGTGCCGCCGGCCTTGTAGGCGGCGACGCGCGGACGGAACTCCGGCGTGTCGAGCGGGATGATGTCCTCCTCGAAGGGGATGCCGAGCACCCGCATGAGGATCCAGGGCCTGAGCGACCAGGACGAATAGGCCTTGTTGGCGATGACGAGCTTCATCGGGAGGGTATCCGGGTCAGGAGGCAAGGGCGAAGTCGAGCGCGACCTCGACGTGAAGGCGGGTGGTGTCGAAGACGGGCATTTCCGTGTCGCCGGACCCGAGCAGCAGGCCAAGTTCCGTACAGCCGAGGATGACGCCGTCGGCCCCCTCCCCCCGTGCGCGAGCGATCACGTCGAGCACGGCGGACTTGGAAGCAGGGTCCACCACGCCCCGGCAGAGCTCCTCGTAAATGACGCGGTGCACGAGGCTGCGGCCGTCCTCGTCGGGGACGAGGACGTCGAGGCCATGGGCCTCGCGCAGCCGTCCCCGGTAGAAGTCCTGCTCCATCGTGTAGCGCGTGGCGAGCAGCAGGGGCCGCCGGCTCGTGGTCGCCAGCACGGAGCGGGCCGTCACGTCAGCGAGGTGGATGAAGGGAAGGTCCTCGCCCACTCCGGCCACGATGGCGTCCGCCACCTTGTGCATGGTGTTGGTGCAGAGCACGAGCACCTCGGCCCCGGCGCGCTGCAATCCCCTGGCGCCCTCCGCCAGGAGCGCACCCGCGCCTTCCCAGTCCCCGTCGGACTGGCGGCGGGCAATGTCCGCGAAGTCGACCGACCAGAGCAGCACCCGCGCTGAGTGCAGCCCTCCGCGCCGCTCGCGCACGCCCTCGTTCAGCAGCCGGTAGTAGACCGCCGTCGACTCCCAGCTCATCCCGCCGATCAGGCCGATGGTGCGCATGTCTCGTCCCCATGAGCCTCGTCATTGCGAGCGAAGCGAAGCAATCCAGTTCACTTGGCGCGCGCGGGATGGCTTCGCCTCTGCGCTCCTCGACACGCCGAGGTTGTGACGACCCTCCCCTCCGGGGAAGGACGAAGTCACACCAGTTCGCGGCCCTTGGCGTCGATGACGCTGCCGATGTCGGCGGCGGCGTCACCGAGGATCATCTCGTTATGGGCCTTGCCCGAGGGGATCATCGGGAAGCAGTTCTCCTCCTTCGACACCAGGCAGTCGAAGATCACCGGGCGGGGCGTGTCGATCATCTGCAGGATCGCGGCGTCGAGCTCCTTGGGATCGGAGCAGCGGATGCCGACGCCGCCATAGGCCTCGGCGAGTTTCACGAAGTCCGGCAGGGAGTGCGAATAGCTCTCCGAGTATCGACCGCCATGCAGCAGTTCCTGCCACTGGCGCACCATCCCCATGTATTCGTTGTTGAGGATGAAGATCTTCACCGGCAGGCGGTACTGCAGCGCGGTCGACATTTCCTGCATGTTCATGAGGATCGAGGCCTCGCCGGCAATGTCGATGACGAGCGCGCCGGGATGGGCCATCTGGGTGCCGATGGCTGCCGGCAGGCCGTAGCCCATGGTCCCCAGGCCGCCGGAGGTCATCCAGCGGTTCGGCTCCTGGAAGTGGAAGTACTGCGCCGCCCACATCTGGTGCTGGCCCACCTCCGTCGTGACGTAGACGTCGCGGTCCTTGGTGAGCTCGTAGAGCCGCTGGATGGCGTATTGCGGCTTGATGATCGTGTCCGACGTCCGGTAGGCGAGCGAGTTGCGCGCCCGCCAGTGGTTGATCTGCTTCCACCAGTCGGCCAGGGCCTCCTTGTCGACCTGCGGCGAGGATGAGCGCCACAGGCGGACCATGTCCTCCAGCACGTGCCCGCAGTCGCCGACGATCGGCACGTCGACCTTGACGTTCTTGTTGATCGAGGATGGGTCGATGTCGATGTGGATCTTCTTCGACTTCGGCGAGAAGGCGTTGAGCCGGCCCGTGATGCGGTCGTCAAAGCGCGCGCCGACGCAGACCATGACGTCGCAGTCATGCATCGTCATGTTCGCCTCGTAGGTGCCGTGCATGCCCAGCATGCCCAGCCACTGAGGATCGGCCGCCGGATAGGCGCCGAGCCCCATCAGGGTCGAGGTGATGGGATAGCCGGTGAGGCGGACGAGCTCGCGCAGCAGCTCGGAGGCCTGCGGCCCCGAATTGATCACGCCGCCGCCGGTGTAGAAGACGGGCTTCTTGGCGGAGGCCATCAGTTCGATGGCAGCCTTGATGGCGGCGAGGTCGCCCTTCACCGCCGGGCGGTAGGTCTTGTGCTGGTTGCTCGTAGGCCGGGCATAGGAGCCCTTGGCGAACTGCACGTCCTTTGGGATATCGATGACCACGGGACCCGGCCGGCCGTTCGAGGCGACGTAGAAGGCCTCATGCAGGATGCGCGGCAGGTCCTCGATCGAGCGCACGAGGTAATTGTGCTTCGTGCAGTGGCGCGTGATGCCGACCGTGTCGCACTCCTGGAACGCGTCGGAACCGATGAGGTGCGTTGGCACCTGCCCGGTGATGCAGACCAACGGGATGGAGTCGAGCAGCGCGTCCGTCAGGCCCGTCACGGCGTTGGTCGCGCCGGGGCCGGAGGTGACGAGCACCACCCCGACCTTGCCGGACGAGCGGGCATAGCCCTCCGCCGCGTGCACCGCGCCCTGCTCGTGGCGGACGAGGACGTGCTTCACCTTCTCCTGGTGGAACAGCGCATCGTAGATCGGGAGCACGGCGCCGCCGGGATAACCGAAGATGTGCTCAACGCCCTGGTCCTGCATCGCCTGGACGACCATTTCGGCGCCGGTCATGGTGCGGGTCATCTTGGGGCTCCCTGTCTGTCTCGTCTGGGCTGGTTGTTGGGTTCGTCTGGTCGGGGTGGGATCGGGCAACAAAAAAGGCCCTCGGAGGGGCCTTCGGTCATGCGCCAGTCTTGGGATTACGGCCTAGGGCCGTCCCTCCTCTGGCGCAGCAAGTACGATAAGAATGTTGCGCAAGACAGCGCTCCCACGTGTCGAATGGGGCGGGACCGTAGTCGCAGGCGCAGCCGGCGTCAAGCGCCCTGCTCCGCTTCGTTGCAGGAAGGCGCGCACTTCAAGAATGACAAGCAAACGGTCTAAACTCGAGCAATGTCCAGCCCGCTCACGTCGCCTGCCAGCGCACCCGCACCGTCGTCACCCAAAGCTCAGCGCCTGCGCGTCCGCGCCATCCTGCTGGGCGACCGCATGGATACGTCGGGCCTGGAGCGGTCGGACATGATCGCCTCTGCGCCGTTCGCCTTCCGCATCGGCGAGACGGGCTTCGCGGCGCTCTTCCGCTACGGCGTGGCCGTGCTGGCGGGCCTCTCCCCCATCGAGGAGGACGACATCCTCCGCAAGCTCACGCCCCGCGTCGCCGGCGCGGTGACACGCCTCGACGACGAGGTGGCGCTGATGGAGGTGACGCCGGACAAGGAGGACCAGGTGCCGCCGGGCGGCCCCATCCAGGTCCGCGACCTCTCGCCGGAGCGCTTCCTCGTCGTGGCAGACGCGCTCGCCAAGAGCGTGGCCATGGCCCACAACGAACGCCAGGTGAGCGCCGTCTTCGACGTCATCGATCCCCTCGCCCGCGACCTCGCCCGCGAGGGCCGCGTGCCCGGGGACCGCAAGAGCATCCTCAAGCTCATCGGCGAGGCGCTGCTGGTGGACCACCGCATGTCGGGCCGCGTTGCGGTGGAAGACAAGCCCGACGTGCTTTGGGACCGCTCGGACCTCGAGCGACTCTACGCCCGCCTGGAGGACGAATACGAACTCACCGAGCGCGCCCGCACGCTCGCCCGCAAGATCGGTGTCATCCAGGACACCGCCCGTGCGCTCACCGACCTGATCGACGCGCAGCGCAGCGTCCGGCTCGAGGCCACGATCGTGCTGCTCATCGTGGTGGAGGTGATCGTGACCTTCTACCAGCTGTTCACGGGGCTGAAGCACTGAGGCGTCAGGCGGTGGGCCTCGCCCAGTCCGGCACGCGCTCAGCCGCGTCGTAGACGGCGAGCTGTTTTCGAAGCGGCGAGACGCGCACCCCGTCCCCGGCGAGCAGGGCCGCCTGCCTCTCCACGCCGCCGGGCAGTTTCGGGTTGAGGAAGCCGCCCTTCTTCAGCAGCCGCCACCACGGAGCAAGTTGGTCGGGGTCGACCCCGCGCGACCGCTGCTCCTCCGCCGCCCGCGCGCTCATGTTGGCGAAGATGGCGGTAGAGACGGGGCAGGCGACGGCAACGCCGTGCCGGCGCGCGATGAAGCCGCGCAGGTCGTCCAGCGTCATGACCTCGCCGGGCTCGATGCGCCGGATGACGGCGTCGACCTCGCGTGGGCTCGACACCACCATCGAGCCGCCCCGCGCCTCCGCGAAGCCCGGCGCACCCGGCGGGATGATCGGCACGATATGGGGCTCGCGCCCATTGTTCAGCAGGTCGACCGCACTTCGCCTCTTGGCCATTGTCATCTCTCCGGGGTCGTCACGGCAGAGATCTAGGCGCTCCCGGCAAGGAGGTGAATAAGGCTGGTTTGTTCGATGTTCGTTCCGGCCGGCAGTGCGGGCCTCCTGGCCCGCATTCCTAAGGGGCGGGCCGGGAGGCCCGCGCTCCATATGGCTTCACCCCGCCTGACGGCGCACGGCCCAGATGATGGCGACGCCGACGATGGCGGAGACGATCCCCACCGTCCGCATCTTGCCTTCCCCGAGTTCGAGCGCCTCCGCCATGCGGCTGCGCACGAAACCGGGAAAGGCCGCGAACATCAGGCCCTCGATGGCGAAGACCAGGCCGACGCCGCCCAGGAACTCCAGCATGGCCGCGCCTTCCCGGTCAGGGCTGCGGCGCGGGCGCCGGGGCAGCCTGGGGAGCCAGCCTCTCCTGGTCCTTGGGCCGGTCCTGATCACTGGACTTGGAGGCCGGGTTCAGGAAATAGCCGAAGAAGTTGCTGTCGGGGCTCAGCACCAGCTTCGTGTCGCTCTTCATCGACTGCTCGTAAGCCTGCATCGACCGGTAGAAGGAGAAGAACTCCGGGTCCCGGTTGAATGCCTCGGCCATGATGCGGTTGCGCTCCGCATCGCCGGCGCCGCGCAGTTCCTCCGACTTGCGGGTAGCGTCGGCGCGCAGCACCGTGACCTCCCTGTCGGCCTTCGCCTTGATGGTCTGAGACAGCTGCGAGCCATTGGCGCGGATGTCAGCAGCCTCGCGCTGACGCTCCGTCTGCATGCGCTGGAACACCGCCTGGCTGTTCTGCTCCGGCAGGTCCGCGCGGCGCAGCCGCACGTCCACGACCTCGATGCCGAGCCCGTTGGCCTGCCGGTTCACGTCCTCGCGGATCTTGTGCATCAGGCCCTGGCGATCGGTGCGGACCACCGTGGTGAAGCTCGCGTCGGCGAGCACGGTGCGCACCGCCGAGTTCACGATCGAGGTGAGGCGCAGGTTGGCGCCCGCCACGCTGCCCACCGTCTGGTAGAACTTCAGCGCGTCGTTGATGCGGTAGCGCGTGAAGGCGTCCACCACGAGCCGCTTCTGGTCGGAGGCGATGACCTCCTGCGAGGGCAGTTCGAGGTCGAGGATGCGCTTGTCGACGTCGACCACGTTCTCGATGACCGGCCACTTGAAGTAGAGGCCGGGCTGGACGATGGGCGGGCGCGCGATCTTGCCGAACTGGAAGACCAGGGCCTGCGAGGTCTGCTGCACGACGAAAGTCGCGCTGTAGAGGATGACGGCCAGGGCCGCGAGCGCGATGACCGCGCCCAAACGCAGGGTGCTGCTCATTTCGCGGCTCCCTGCTGGGGCTGGCGGGACTGCAGCTGGTTGAGCGGCAGGTAGGGCACCACACCCTGCGACGAACCGTTCTTCTGGTCGATGATGACCTTGTCGGTGCCGCTCAGCACCTTTTCCATCGTCTCGAGATACATGCGTTCGCGGGTGGCGTCGGGCGCCTTCTTGTACTGCTCGTAGACCTGCGTGAAGCGGCTCGCCTGGCCGGTCGCCTCTGCGACGCTGCGCTCGCGATAGGCCTCGGCCTCCTGGATGATGCGGGCGGCCTCGCCGCGCGCCTCGGGCACGACCTTGGACGCATAGGTCTCCGCCTCGTTGCGCATGCGGTCCTGGTCCTGCCGGGCCGCCTGCACGTCGCGGAAAGCGTCGATCACCTGCTGCGGGGGGTCCACCTTCTGCAACTGCACCTGGCGGATCTCGACGCCGGCGCCGTAACTGTTCAGCACGTCCTGCATCAGCTGGCGGACTTCCGCCTCGACCGCGCCGCGGTCGGTCGTGAGGATCTGCTGGATGTTGCGCCGGCCCACGACCTCGCGCATGGCGCTCTCCGCAACCGCCTTCACCGAGGCCTCTGGGGCCTGGATGTTGAAGACGAAGTTGGCGGCCTTTGCGGGATCGATCTGCCACTGCACGGCGAAGTCGATGTCGACGATGTTCTCGTCGCCCGTCAGCATCAGGCTCTCTTCGAGCACGTCCCTGGCCGCGGTGCGGCGCAGCGCATCGTTGCTGCCGCTGCCGCGATAGCCGACCTCCGTCGTGTTCACCACGGTGACGCGCGGGCGCACCACGCTGCCGATCGGATAGGGCCAGTTGTAGTTGAGGCCGGGCTGCGTGACGCCCGTGAAGCGGCCGAACACCATGTTCAGGCCGACCTCGTCCGGACGCACGGTGTAGAAGCCCGTGGCGAGCCAGAGAAGCGCTGCGCCGGCTGCGATGGCGATGATGCCGCGGCCGCCCATGGCGCCGCCCGGCATGACCTGGCGCAGGCGATCCTGGCTCCGCCGGAGCAAGTCCTCGAGGTCCGGAGGGCTTCCGTTCGGTCCGCCGCCTTGCGGGCCTGATCCCCACGGTCCGGGGCGCCGCGGCCCCCAGGGGCCCCCGCCGCCACCGCTCTGATTGCTCCAGGGCATTCTTGGTCCTTCTGTCCGGTCGTCGATCGGTCGCGCGTCCCGGGCGGGCGCGCAGGAGGGTTATGGCACGGAAGTGGGGTCTCGTCCCCGGTTCGTCAACGGAGCGTGGCGGGAATGGTTAGGAAGCCGCAGCTCCGGCCGAAGCGCGGCGCTCGTACTCGACGAAGCTGTAGGCGTGCTCGTCGTCCGGCCCGGCCGGATGGTCATCGCGCCGGACCTCGCGGAATAGCGCGGGATCGACGGTCGGGAACAGCGCGTCTCCCTGCGGGCTCGTGCGGACCAGCGTCAGGTGGATCCGCTCGGTGAACGGCAAGGCCTGACGGTAGATCTGGTCCCCTCCCCCGATCACGACGCTGTCCGCGCCGAGGCGGGCTGCGATCTCCTGTCCCAGCGCCAGCGCTCCCTGGAGGTCGCCCGCGACAGCGACGCCCTCCGGCCGGAAGCCCGGGTCCCGCGTCAGCACGATCGTCTCGCGACCGGGCAGCGGCTTGCCGATGGACTGGAACGTCTTGCGCCCCATGATCAGCGGCCGGCCCAGCGTCAGGCTGCGGAAACGCTTCAGGTCGGTCTTCAGCCGCCAGATCAGGCCGTTGTCGCGCCCGATCACACCGTTTTCCGCAGCGGCAACCACGATCACGACGGGAACGGGCATCTACCTACCGCCCCTGGTCCGCCAGCCGCCAGAGCGCGCCGTCCGTGACGCGGCAGATGGTCCAGTCGTCGAGCAACACCGCCCCCTGCTGCTTGTAAAAGGCGATGGACGGCTCGTTCCAGTCGAGGACCGACCATTCGAGTCGCGCCAGGTTCTCGGCGATGCAGCGCTTGGCGAGGTTGCCGAGCAGCGCCTTGCCGAGGCCGTGGCCTCGGGCGGAGGGCCTGACGTAGAGATCCTCCAGGTAGATGCCGTGGCGGCCCCGGAACGTGGAGAAATTGTAGAACCAGAGCGCGAAACCCACGGGCTCGCCGTGCCACTCCGCGATGTCGCAGAAGATGCGCGGGTTGGGCCCGAACAGCGCGCCCCTGATCATCTCCTGCGTCGCATCGACCTCGTGGGTGAGCCGCTCATAGTCTGCGAGCTCGCGCACGAGCGCGAAAACGAGCGCGGCGTCGTCCGGGCGGGCGGGGCGGATATGAGGGTTCATGCGGGCTGGGCTCGTATGTCCTGCGCGGCGATGCGGTCCCTCACACCGCCACCGGAGCCCGGATGGCGGGATGCGGGTCGTATCCTTCGATCGCAACGTCGTCGAAGTGGAAGTCGAACAGGGATTTCACGTCGGGATTGAGCTTCAGCCGCGGCAGCGGCCGCGCATCGCGGGCAAGTTGCAGGCGCGCCTGCTCGACATGGTTGGAATAGAGGTGCACGTCGCCGAACGAGTGCACGAAGTCGCCCGGCGCGTAGCCGGTGACCTGCGCGACCATCTGGGTCAGCAGCGCGTAGCTCGCGATGTTGAAGGGCACGCCGAGGAACACGTCGGCCGAGCGCTGGTAGAGCTGGCAGGAGAGCCGGCCGTCCGCCACGTAGAACTGGAACAGGCAGTGGCATGGCGCGAGCGCCATCTGGTCGAGCTCGGCCGGGTTCCAGGCGCTCACCATGAGGCGGCGGCTGTCGGGGTTGCGGCGGATCTCGTCGAGCACCCACTTGATCTGGTCGACCGTGCCGCCGTCGGGCTTGGCCCAGGAGCGCCACTGCTTGCCGTAGACGGGGCCGAGTTCGCCGCGCTCGTCCGCCCATTCGTCCCAGATCGTCACGCCGTTCGCGCGCAGGTAGGCGACGTTGGTGTCGCCGGCCAGGAACCAGAGCAGCTCGTGGATGATGGACTTCAGGTGCAGCTTCTTGGTGGTCACGAGGGGGAAGCCCTCGGCGAGGTCGAAGCGCATCTGGTGGCCGAACAGGGAGAGCGTCCCCGTCCCCGTCCGGTCGGACTTGGCGGTGCCCTCCTCCAGGATGCGGCGCAGCAGGTCGTGATAGGCGTGCATGGCGATTCCCTTCGCCGTGCAATCTAGGGCAAGCCATCCCTCCAGGGCAGGCCCGATGCACCACGATCCACGGGCAATCTGCGGTACGGCGGAGCACCGGAAGCCGTGGACGAGCCCGAATGACCCCTCCCGGGGCTTTCGCCCAGGCGGCGGACGCCCTATATTCGGGATGCCGGCGCAAGCCGGCTATGGCGATAAACGCACATCGGAATAAGCCTTTCGGACCCGGGGGCGGTACCCGGCGCCTCCACCCGAACCCAGCCGGCCTTCTTGGCTGGGCTCCGGCGGGGGCGAAACAGGATCGACGAGGGTGTAAAGGGTGGGCTTTTGCCCGGCATGGTTCCGCCGTTATCGGGCCGAACATATAGTTGCCAACGACAACTATGCTCCGGTGGCTGTCGCCGCGTAAGCGGTGCCGGTACCGAAATCAAAGCCCTTGCGGGTAGCACCGTAAGGCGGGGTTCGGAGGTACCTGGCAACAGAAACCTCCACTTCCTTTTCCCAGCACGCGAACCCGGAATGCCGCAGGATCTCATTCGCTACGACCTCATCGTCCAGGACGCGCTGAAGGGCGTGGTCCGCAAGGTCCTGACGGACGCGGCGACGCAGGGCATGCCGGGCGAGCATCACTTCTACATCTCGTTCCGCACGCAGGACGCGGGAGTGCGCATCTCGCAGCGGCTGCGCGACAAGTACCCTGACGAGATGACCATCGTGCTCCAGCACCAGTTCTGGGACCTCGTGGTCACAGAGCACTCCTTCGAGGTCGGCCTGTCGTTCTCCGGCATTCCCGAGCGCCTGCTTGTGCCCTTCGACTCCCTGACCGGCTTCTTCGACCCGTCCGTGCAGTTCGGACTGAAGTTCGAGGTCAGCGCGACCGACCCGGCCGACAATGACGAGGGCGGTCCCGAGGCCTTCGAGGACGACGAGGAGCCGGCCGCCCCGATCCCGCTCGGCACGCCGGCGCGCAAGCCAGCGGAGCCCGCGCGAAAGGCGACGACGGCGGTCGAGCCCGCAGCCAAGCCGGCCAAGGCCGAAAAGGCGGAGGGCGAGCCTCGCAAGAACGCCAAGGCGAAGTCCGAAGCCACCAAGTCAGAAGCCGCCAAGGCCGACGCCGCGAAGCAGGAGCCGCCCGCGAAGGCCGAGACGCGCGGCGACGGCGCCGAGGTCGTCAGCCTCGACGCCTTCCGCAAGAAGACCTGACGGGCCTCCCATGACGGCCGAAATCGTCAACCTGCGCAAGGCCCGCAAGGCGAAGGCCCGCGCGGCCGACGAGGCGCGCGCAGCCGAGAACCGCGCCCTCTTCGGGCGCAGCAAGGCGGAGCGAAAGGCGACGGAGGCGGAGAAGGATCTCACGCTGCGCCGGCTCGACGGCCACCGTCTCCTCGCCGACAAGTCCGATGACGAGGACCCGCGCCCGTGAGCGTGGGCGACCCCGAAGCCCGGATCGTCAAGCGCTCCGTCGTCCTCGCCGGCCACGCGACGAGCGTCTCCATCGAGGAGCCGTTCTGGACGAGCCTCAAGGAGATTGCGCGCGAACGCGGCCAAAGCCTCAACGGCCTGATCGCCGTCATCGACGCGCAGAGGCGCGGCGCAAACCTGTCCTCCGCGATCCGCCTCACGGTGCTCGGCCACTACAAGGGCAAGGCTCAGGGCGACGGGGGCTGAGCCGCCGGCGCCGCGAGCGGCTGCGGACGACGCGGCGGAGGCACGCCCAGGATCTTGGCAGCCTCCTCGGCCGCCTCCTGGTCTGCAAGGGACGGCTCGGGCGCGGATGATTGCACGGAGCCGGCGGCTGCGGCGGCCTTGGCTGCGGCCTCGGCCTGCTGGCGAGCAAGCTCCGCCTGGCGCGCCTCCTCGCCCTTGCGGGCGACTTCAGCCTGGCGAGCCTCTTCGGCCTTGCGCGCCTCTTCGGCCTTCCGGGCTTCTTCGGCCTTCCGGGCTTCTTCCGCCTTTCGCGCCTCCTCGGCCTTGCGCGCTTCTTCGGCCTTTCGTGCAATCTCCGCCTGGCGAGCCTCTTCCGCCTTCCGGGCCTCCTCGGCCTGGCGCGCGATTTCCGCCTGACGGGCTTCCTCCGCGAGACGGGCCGCCTCAGCCTTGCGCGCCTCTTCGAGGCGACGGGCCTCCTCGGCCTTCCGGGCTTCCTCGGCCTTGCGGGCCTCCTCGGCGCGGCGCGCCTCTTCGGCCTGGCGGGCGATCTCCGCCTGCCGCGCCTCCTCGGCGAGGCGCGCCTCCTCTGCGGCCTGGCGCTCTCGCTCGTCGAGCTCGCGCCCGACCTTTACGCGACGGTTGAAGAAGCTGCGCTCCCGCAGATCCGCCTCCATGGCCTCGATGCGCTCGAGCTCCCTCGCCACGGCGCGGGTGGTGAGGACGTTGGTGAGGGAGGAGACATCGAGCTCGCGCTCGATGCCGTTGCGGCCGCTGCGCCAGGCGAGGTTCGCTTGCGGCAGCGGGCCCGACCACCCGTCCGGGGCCGGCGAGACCACGAGGGATGTCCTGCCCTCGAAGCGACCGTTTCGCAGGTCGAGCGCCATCGCACCGTTGACGTCGAGCCCCGGCAGCCGGACCGCCAGAGGGCCGAGGCGGGCCTGCCCGCCCGAGAGGGTCAAAGGCGCGTCGAGCGAGGCAACCGGCAAGGGCGCCCTGTCCAGCGCCTGCCCCAGGGCATCCTGCACGGTCTTGAGGTCGGGCGGGTCCTGCTGCGCGTCGAACCGCGCCGTCACCGCGGCCAGGGCGCCGGCCGCCAGGCGTGGCACGGCGACGTCGCGCAGCTTCACCTGCCCTCCCCCGGAGAGGGCCCCGACAAGAGCTGTCGCATTGTCGCCGGCCGAACTGGCGTCGATGTCGGCCTCGACCTGCCCGCTCACGCCGCTCTGCGGCGCGATCACCGAGACCGGGACGCCCTTCAGGCCGAGCCGTGCGCTCAGCGACGCCTGGCCGCCCTGCCGGCGCAAGGTCATGCCACCAGCGATCCTGCCGCCGCCGAAATCGCCCTCTCCACGGCTGAACTCGACGGCGTCCGGCGCCCAGCGCAGCGCCCCCTTGACGTTCGATGCGGCCGGCCCGAAGCCGAGGTCGAGCGTCCTGGCGGTGACCGAAAGGTTGGTCTCGTAGGGCGGCGCCATCACCGCGGCGAACTTGCCAGCCGGCCACAGGCTGCCCGGCAGCGGCGGCTGCAGCGTGCCAAGGACGAGCGAGCCGAGCCCCGGGAGCGACAGCCTGTCGAAGGCCAGCGCGCCGCCCAGCTTGGCTGCGGCCCCATCGAGCTTGAGCGCACCGGAAAAGGCGCGGCCCTGGAAGCTGCCCGTGAGCCCGTCCAGGCTCAGCGTGGGATCGGCGAGCGTCGCCGTGGCGCGCAGGCTCGCGGGTATCCGGCCGAGGCCGTCAGGGCCGGGCAATGCGAGGATCTGGAGGATCGGGCCGATGTCGGCGCTGTCCAGCGCGACGGTGCCGACATAGTCCGGCGTACCGTAGCCGCCGCTGATCCGGCCCTCGCCCGCGAGTGACGTTCCCGCCGCCTCGCCCGCCATCTTGATGGTCGCGCCGGAGCCGAAACGTCCGTCGACCTCGGCCGTCAGGCGCCCCCGTCCGAAGCCCGGCAGGGGAAGCGCCTCGAAGCCGAGCTGGGAGAGGAAGGCGGCCGCGTCGGGCGCGTCCACCTTCACGGCTGCGACCACGCGGTCGACGCCCTGCTGCCCGCCCACGCGGGCTGAGGCTTCGAGCTTCGAGGACGCGGCGGTGCCGTCGACGGAAAAGCGGGTTTCGTCCTGCGCGGACGCGCCGCGCTCGGCGGTGATCTTGAGGCGCAGCGGACCCAGCGCGGGCGCGCGCGCCGTCAGCAGGGCCGGCAGCTTGCCGGGCACGACCTTCCGCAGGAGTTCCGCGAGCGGTTCCACCTTGCGCGCGTCGATGGAGGCCTCGACCCGGCCGCCTTTGTCCCCCACGCGCCCGCTGGCCTTGACCGAGGCCCCGCCGACATCGGCGATGTCGAGCGTGTCGATCTGCACGCCCTCCGCGTTCACGGTGAGCTTGAGGCCGACCCGGCCCGCGCCGACATTCGGCCCCGCCGCCTGCCCCACGCGAACATTCTTCGCGTCGAGCACGACGGAGACGTCCAGGCCGCGGCCGGCCGCCGTCAGGGTGGAGAGGTTCGGCACCTGCTCGATCGAGAGCCCGTCGGAGGTGAGCTGCGCCTCGAAGCGCCCGCGCACGGCGTCTTCCGGCGCCGTGTAGCGCACCGTGCCCTGGACGCCCGAGCGGTCCATTGCGACCTTCAGGTTGCGCGCGCCGAAAACGCCGGGCGAGATGGCCACGTCGCCCGAGGCGGAGAAATCCCGGGCGTCGCTGACCCGCGTCGAGCGCCCGCCGGCCTCGCCTTCCAGCCAGCCCATCAGCCGGCCGACATCCTTGGCGCGCACCTGCACCCGCCCGTTGAAGTGCCCCCCGCCCGCGAGCCGCGCCTCGCCACCCGCCTCCAGGGAGGCGCCGCCCGGCAGGCCTGCCGTGAGCCGTTCGATCCGGAACTTGCCGTCGGCGGCGGGCGCAAGGTCCGCCGCGAGGTTCGAGAGGGTGTCGCCGCCGAGGATGACGTTGCCGATCTTCAGCGAGACGGAGACGGGCCAGGGGAAGGGAAGCCCAGGGTCGGATTGCGAGAAGGCCGTGAGCCAGCCATTCACGACGGTGGGCAGCGGCATGAAGGCCGGACCCTGCAGCGTGAAGGGACGGTCGAGGTCGACCTGTTTGGCCTCGAGCGCCAGGGCGAGGCCGGCGCCGCGCGCGAAGGACAGCTCGCCGCCGCCGCCGAGCTTCACGGCGCCGTCCTCGCCGCCCGCATCGAGCTCCACGCCCTCGATCGTCCCCGAACGTCCGGCGAGGCGCAGGTTCGCCCCGAGCGTCCAGGGCCGCATCGTATAGCCGTCCCGGTCAGGCCAGCGCAGCCGCCCGCTGACGACCGCGCGCCCCTCGAAGCGGCCGCCGCCATCCGCCTGGGTCGAGAGACGGCCGTCGAGCTCGCCGCGCTGGTGCCCGTTGATCGTCTGGGCCACGGCCTTGATGCGCGTGCCCGCGGGCTCCGGTCCGCCCGTGGCCATCCGCAGCTCGACCGGCGTCTCGCCAATCAGCGCCCGGCCATTGGCCCGCCATGGCCCTAGCAGGCTCTGCGCATCCGCCTCCGCGTCGATGTCGCTGAGCTCGCTGCGCTGGCCGCTGGAGCGGTCGAACACCGAAACTACGCCGTCCGTCAGCAGCAGGCGCTCGACGGAGACCGTGTCGGCCCCCGAGAGCCGCCCGACGATGCGGTCGATCCCCTCAACTCCGCCCGCTTCCGTCAGCGCAAGGTCGAGCCGCGGCGTGCGCAGCCGGGCGTCGGTGACCCGGATGTCGCCCCGCAGGAGCGGCATGACCGAGATCTCGAGATCGAGTTCGTCCGCCGCGAGGCGCGGGCCGCCGGCCTCGTCGCCGACCGTGACCTTGCCGAGCTTGAGGTAGGGGGCCGGCAGCAGCGTGACCTCGATCGGCCCCTCGATGCGCACGGGCGCGCCGAGCAGCGCCCCGAGATGCTCCTCGAAGAGCGGCCGGCGCTGCGTCCAGTCGATGAAGTGCGGACCGGCCAGCGCCGCCGTCAGGACGACGATGAGCAGCAGCGCGAGGCCGGTGAGAATATCACGCAAGGCGATGGCACCCGCAGGGAGCGAAACGTCGCGACAGCTTAGCGGACTTCATGGCCGCAGGGTGACGCAGGCGGGGTTTTGGAGCGGAATGCTGGGGCAAAGTGTTCAAACCGCCACGATTTTCCCGGGATTCATGATGTCGAGGGGGTCGATGCTGCGCTTGAGCGTCCGCATCAGGTCCAGCGTCGCCGGCGGGTGCTCCTGCAGGAGATAGGCCATCTTCTCCTGTCCCACCCCATGCTCGCCCGTGCAGGTGCCCTCCATGGCGAGCGCACGCTCGACCAGGCGGTGCAGCAGGCCCTTGAGCCGGGCCACCTCGTCGGCATCGGCGAGGTCGACGAGCGGAGTGAGATGGAAATTGCCGTCGCCCACATGTCCCAGAATGGGAGCGATGATCCCGGTCTCGCTGAGGTCGCGCTGGGTCTCTTCGACACACTCGGCCAGCCGCGAGATCGGCACGCAGACGTCGGTCGCCAGCGTGGCCGAGCCGGGCCGCAGCGCCACCGTGGCCCAGTAGGCGTCGTGGCGCGCCTGCCAGAGGCGGCTGCGTTCCTCGGGCCGCGTGGTCCATTCGAACGGGCCGCCGTCGTACTCGGACGCGATAAGGGCGAAGCGCTCCGCCTGCTCGGCGACGCCAGCCTCCGTGCCGTGGAACTCGACGAACAGCATCGGTGTCTCGCGCAAGCCGAGGTTGGAGTGCAGGTTGGAGGCCCGCACCAGCAACTCGTCCACGAGCTCGATGCGGGCGACCGGCAGGCCGGACTGGATGCACATGATCGTGGCGTCGCAGGCCGCGCGGATCGACGGGAACGGGCAGATGCCGCCCGCGATGGCCTCGGGGATGCCATAGAGCCGCAGGGTCAGCTCGGTGATCACGCCGAGCGTGCCCTCCGAGCCCACCAGCAGCCGCGTGAGATCATAGCCCGCCGAGCTCTTCCGCGCGCGGCGGGCGGTCTTCACCACGGAGCCGTCCGGCATCACCGCGGTGAGCGACAGGACGTTGTCCTTCATCGTCCCGTAGCGAACGGCATTGGTGCCCGAGGCCCGGGTCGCGGCCATGCCGCCCAGGGAGGCGTTGGCGCCGGGATCGATGGGGAAGAACAGGCCTGTGTCGCGCAGCTGCTCGTTGAGCGCCTTGCGCGTGATGCCCGGCTGGACCACGCAATCCAGGTCCTCCGTGTGAACGGACAGCAGCCGGTCCATCCGGCTCACGTCGATGGACACGCCGCCGCGCGGCGCGTTGAGGTGGCCCTCGAAGGACGTGCCCGTGCCGAATGGGATGACGGGCATGCGAAGCGAGGCGCAGAGCCGTACGATCTCGGCCACCTCGTCCGTCGTCTCCACGTAGACCACGGCATCCGGCGGCTGCGCGGGGGCCCAGGCCAGGGTATTGGCGTGCTGCCGCCGTACTGCGTCGCTCGTCACGACGCGGTTGCCGTAGGCGGCCAGCAACGCCGAGCGGACAGCATGCACCGTTTCCGGCGTCGGCCGGCGCGCCTCTGTCCCTGCGGAGGATGTCATCGCGCTTGTCCCATGCAGCTTGTCATGCGCCCGACAATCGTCGAAGCTTTAAGCCCCTTACTGGAAATCCAGGGACGAGGCCAACAGGTTCGGTGCGGGGCGGAGCAGGTGGCGTGGGGCCGCCCGCCCGCCATGGCCGCAACCTTGCGTTCCGATGCGGCGACCATGAGCACGACGGCAGAGCCAACCGCCTTCTTCTTCGCGCCCTTCGTATCCTCGCCCATGCGGATCGAGCCGCAATGGATCGACTATAACGGCCACCTCAACATGGCCTACTACGCGGTGCTGGCGGACCGGGCCGTCGAGGAGGCTTTCCAGGTGATCGGCCTGGGCGCCGACTACGCCGCCGAGCGCCGCGCGTCGGTCTTCACGGCGGAAGCCCACGTGAACTACCGGCGCGAGCTCACCGTCGGCGACCCCGTCCGCGCCACCGTGCAGCTCATCGACTTCGACGACAAGCGCATCCACGTCTATGTGGAGTTGCGACACGCCGAGGAGGCCTGGTTGTCGGCGAGCATCGAGACGATGAACCTGCACGTCTCCATGGAGGACCGGCGCGTCACGCCTTTCCCCCCGGACATTCTCGCCAACGTCGCGATCATGAAGGCGGCCCATTCCGGCCTCCCCCGGCCGGAAGCGTTGGGCCGCGTGATCGGCCTGCCGCCGCGCGTGCGCCCGGGCAAGCCAGGGCTCCACTGATCCTCATGCCCGGCTGGCGATGCTCCGGCCGGCATCGGCCATCGACTTGATTCCGAACAGGATGAAGGTGACGCCGACGATGCGGCCGACGAGGCGTCCATGGGTGAGGAAGAAGCGCCTGACCGCCGGCAATCCCGCCCAGAACAGGATCACCACATAGCCGGCCAGGAAGCCGAGGATGGCGGCCGCCATCAGCCCCGGCGCGGTATCCCAGCCGATGGCGCCGGCGTATCGCACCGTGAGCGCGGTGAAGACGGCGAGCGACACGGGGTAGGCCTTGGGGTTCGTGAGGCCAAAGGCGAGGCCGGCGCGGATGGGCCGCAGGCTGCCGACGGGAGCTGATCCGTCCTTGCCGCGCGCCAGCACCGCCTTGCCGCCGAGATAAACGAGATAAAGACCGCAGCCGATGCCGAGCGCATCGAACAGGGCCGGGCCGAGCTGGTTTACGCCGACGATGGCCGCCAGAGCCAGGCCGCCCCACACGACGTCTCCGGCGAGATGCCCGAACAGGAACCGCGCGCCGGCTCCGCGGCCATGCTGGGCGGCCAGTGCGAAGACCGCCAGGAAGGCAGGACCCGGCGTGACTGCGTAGATGAAGCCGGCCAGCACGGTGGCGAGGAAAAGGGCTGTGGACACGGCGCTCCCCGGAATCGATCGAATGCTACGGAAAGGGAGGTGCAAAAGTTCACGCGGATGCGGCATGCTCGGGCATCAGTTTTCGGTCCGTCTCCGGACCACCGTTTGTTTCACCCAAGTCGTTTCGCGGTTGCTTGCCCCATGACAGAATCCCTCGCTCAGGCTCTTAGCCAATCGGCCAGCACCAATCCACTCCTTTGGATACTGGGCGTTCTCGTCGGCGGCGAGATCGTCAGCCGCATCGTCGCCCGCTTCTCGCGAGGCCGTCAGGCGACGCGGGGCAAGGTCGGCCGAGATTGTCCGCACTGCGTCGCCTGCCGCGGCAGGACGTGCTCGGGTCGCTCCACGGCCGCTTGACGCCCGGCCCGGGACGCCCCGGGTCGACTCGTCCTCTCTTTCGCTGCATTGTCGCGCCAGAACGAATCGCGACCGGACAGGACGCTTGACGATCCTCCGGCGCGACCCGAAAACGGGATCGGCCGAGGCTGCGCGTGTCGTGTTGCCAGCCTTCGCGCATCCCGATGCGCCTGCGGGATCCGCAGGCCCGCGACGAACGAGCGAAGCAGCGTGACAGACCCCTTCCGTCTCGACGACGAGTACGTGCCGCGCCCCGGCGGCATCTCCGCGCGCGCCCGCGCCGCGGCCGCTCCCGCCGCCCGCTACCTCGACGGGCTGAACCCGGAACAGCGCCGCGCGGTCGAGGTGACGGACGGTCCGGTCCTCGTGCTCGCAGGCGCTGGCACCGGCAAGACGCGGGTCCTCACCACGCGGATCGCCCACCTCATCGCCTCCGGCCTCGCCTTCCCGTCGCAGATCCTCGCGGTGACCTTCACGAACAAGGCCGCGCGCGAGATGAAGGATCGCATCGGCGTGCTGCTCGGCGGCGTCGCCGAGGGCATGCCCTGGCTGGGCACCTTCCACGCCATCGGCACCAAGATCCTGCGCCGCCACGCCGAGCTCGTGGACCTGCGCTCCGACTTCACCATCCTCGACACGGACGACCAGATCCGCCTGCTGCGCCAGGTGATCCAGGCCGAGGACATCGACGAGAAGCGCTGGCCGGCCCGCGCGCTCGCGGCCTTCATCGACGGCTGGAAGAACCGCGGCCTCACGCCCGACAAGGTGCCGGCCGGCGAGGCCGCCGCCTTCGCGGGCGGGCGTGGCGGCAAGCTCTACGCGGCCTACCAGGCGCGGCTAAAGACGCTCAACGCAGCCGATTTCGGCGACCTTCTGCTGGAGAACCTGCGCCTGTTCCGCGAGCACCCCGACGTGCTCGCCTCCTACCAGGAGCGCTTCCGCTACATCCTCGTCGACGAGTACCAGGACACCAACGTCGCCCAGTACCTCTGGCTGCGGCTGCTGGCCCAGGGCCGCCGCAACGTCGCCTGCGTGGGCGACGACGACCAGTCCATCTATGGCTGGCGCGGCGCCGAGGTCGACAACATCCTGCGCTTCGAGCACGACTTCCCCGGCGCGACCGTGGTGCGGCTGGAGCGAAACTACCGCTCGACGGGCCACATCCTCGCCGCCGCCTCCCACCTCATCGCCCATAACGAGGGCCGCCTCGGCAAGACGCTCTTCACCGACGACGAGCTCGGCGAGATGGTGACGCTGACCGGCGCCTGGGACAGCGAGGAGGAGGCCCGCCTGATCGGCGAGGAGATCGAGGCCCTGCAGCACAAGGGGCTCTCGCCGGCAGACATGGCGGTGCTCGTGCGCATCTCCGCCCAGATGCGCGAGATCGAGGAGCGCTTCATCACGCTTGGCCTGCCCTACCGCGTGATCGGCGGCCCCCGCTTCTATGAGCGGCTCGAGATCCGCGACGCGCTGGCCTATCTGCGCTGCGTGGCCAACCCCACGGACGACCTCGCCTTCGAGCGCATCCTCAACACGCCCAAGCGCGGCCTCGGCGACGCCACGCTCGAGGTGATGCATCGTCACGCGCGCAGCCAGCGCATGCCGCTGATGCAGGCGGCCCGCCTGCTGGTCGAGACCGACGAGCTGAAGCCCAAGCCGCGCGCGGCGCTCCGCGACCTCGTCTCCTCCTTCACGCGCTGGGCCGGGCAGGTCGAAAGCCTCAAGCACGGCGAGCTGGCGGAGCTCGTGCTGGAGGAGAGCGGCTACACCGAGATGTGGCAGAAGGAGCGGACCGCCGAGAGCGCCGGCCGCCTCGAAAACCTCAAGGAGCTCATCCGCTCCATGGAGGAGTTCCCCGACCTCGGCGCCTTTCTGGAGCACGTGTCGCTCGTCATGGAGGCGACGGACAATGACAGCTCCGAGCGCGTCTCCATCATGACGCTGCACGGGGCCAAGGGTCTCGAGTTCGACACCGTGTTCCTGCCGGGCTGGGAGGAGGCCCTCTTCCCCAACCAGCGCGCGCTCGACGAGAGCGGCCGTGCCGGCCTGGAGGAGGAGCGCCGCCTCGCCTATGTCGGCCTCACCCGCGCCCGCCGCCGCGCCAAGATCTACTTCGCCTCGAACCGGCGCATCCACGGGCTGTGGCAATCCACCATCCCCTCGCGCTTCGTCGACGAGCTGCCCGAGGCGCACGTGACGGTGACGGAGGCCCCCGCCCAGTTCGGCGGCTATGGTGGCGGCAGCCGCTTCGACCGCGTCGCCCCCTTCGGCTCCACCTACGACACCCCCGGCTGGCGCCGCGCCCAGGGCCGCACGCAAGGTGGTGGAGGATCTGGCGGCGGCTTCTCCGAGTCCGGCCCCGCCTACGATTCCGGACCCGGCGCCCGCCGCAGGGGCGGCCCGCTGCTCATCGAGGGCGAGCTCGTCGCCAAGTCCACCGGAGCCGACAGCGCCTTCGCCGCGGGCTCGCGGGTGTTCCACGTCAAGTTCGGCAACGGCACCGTCGCGGCCGTGGATGGCAACAAGCTGACGATCGACTTCGACAAGGCCGGGCGGAAGATGGTGCTGGATAGTTTTGTGAAGGGGGCCTGAGAGCTCAACTTCCCCGGCACGTCACCGCCTCCGGCACGCAGGCGATGCCGGGCGTCGAGCAGGCCCAGCCGCCGGAGGGCTGGCGGCGGCAGACCTGGCAGCCATTGCTCCATTCGAGGCACGTCGCGTCGGCGTCGCCATAGGTCTCGACCTCATGGACCGATCCTGCTTGGGCGGGAGGCGTTTGAGGCATTGCCGGAGGAGCAAGCTCGTCGGCACGAGCGAGGCTCACGCCGATGGCGAGGCAGAGAAAGCCAACACGGACGGGCCACGACGTCATGCGCGCCTTCCTCGCACGCCTCATCCACCGCTTCAACGCCGCCATCGACAGCCGCTCTCCCCTCCGCTAGGACACCGGCATGCTCGAAGGCCTGCCGCCCCACCGCCCCACCCGCCTGATGCGCCTCGTCTCCGACGAGATGACCGCGCGGCGCGTGGCCGATTTCATCATGGAGAGCTTCGACCCCGCCGAGACGGCCGCCGCCGCGTTCGAGAACGAGGCGACGGGGCGCTGGGAGGTGGAGGTCTATTTCTCCGACGCACCGGACGAGGACGGCGTGCGCGAGCTCGTCTCGCTCGCGGCGGGCCCGGAGGCGGCGACGGCGCTCACCTTCGAGAGCATCGGCGAGCGGGACTGGGTGAAGGCCTCGCTGGAGGGGCTCAGCGTCGTGCAGGCCGGCCGCTTCGCCGTGCACGGCTCGCATGACCGCGGGCGCATCCCCATCAACCGGATCGGCATCGAGATCGAGGCTGCGCTCGCCTTCGGCACGGGCCACCACGGCACGACGCGCGGCTGCCTGCTGATGCTGGACGCCATCCTGAAGCGGCGCCGGCCCCGCCGCGTGCTGGACGTCGGCACAGGCACGGGCGTGCTGGCCATCGCCGCCGCGCGCGCCCTGCGCCAGACCGTGGCGAGCGGCGACATCGATCCCGTGGCGGTGGAGGCGGCGCGCTCGAACGCCCTGCACAACAAGGCGGGGCTCTACATGCGCCCCGTCGTGGCGAAGGGCGTCGGCCATCCCGCGCTGGCGGCAGGGCGGCCCTACGACCTGATCTTCGCGAACATCCTCGCCCGCCCTCTGATGCGGCTCGCGCCGTCCATAGCGAGCGTGGCTTCGGGCGACGCCGACATCATCCTGTCGGGGCTGCAATTGCGCGACGTTCCCGGCGTGCTCGCGGCCTATCGCGCGCAGGGCCTTTATCTCCGAGACCGCCTGGAACTCGAGGGCTGGGCCACCTTGCGCCTGCGCGCGCGCTGACCCAGCCCTCCTGCATCTCCCGAGCCCGCCGGCGCCCGCAAGGGGATCTCCCGGAGGCCGGCGGACGCGCTCAGAAGGGCAGCAGCTCGTCGCGCGTCAGCCCGATATGCTTGATCGAGATGAGCGGGCCAAAGGCCTGGTGGCGGCGCAGGTCACGGATCGCCTTGCGGCGTCGGCTGTCGACCATGGCTTCGGCAATGCGGCGGAGAAGGCCCGGGCCGGGCGCCGGGACAGAACGCGGACGGGCCGTGACGACGGTGGGGCCGCGAAGGGTGGTGGCGATAGGCATTTCAGGTCTCTCTCACTGGGGGTTGAGAGCCACCTGGACGTTTCCCTACGATGCCTGCAGCCTGATCTTTTTCGCATGTGCGAGATAGACCCTTCCGCACATGCCGCCCCCTCTATGAATGCAGAGCTCCTGCAAGAGCTTAATAAGTGTTATTGCGACGCACAAAAGAGAGGCGAACCAGAGCCCTTCTTGACGCCGTCGCGCTGAAGTGCATCGCTCGGCGTCCGACCGCCCGAGGTTCGGTGAGTTGCCGAGGTTTCCATGTCCGCTGCGCCCAAGGCCCGCTTCCAGTCCTTCGAGGAGACCGCCAATCCCGCCCAGGGGGCGGGCCGGCTCGCGGCCTTGCGCAAGGAGATCGACCGGCGCGGCCTCGACGGCTTCATCGTGCCGCGCACGGACGAATACCAGGGCGAGTACGTGCCGCCCTCCTCGGAGCGCCTGGCCTGGCTGACCGGCTTCACCGGCTCCTGGGGCGCTGCCGTGGTGCTGCGCGAGGCCGCCGCCATCTTCGTCGACGGTCGCTACACGGTTCAGGTGCGCGAGCAGGTCGACCCCGCCGCATTCTCGCCCGAGCACCTCATCGAGAACCCGCCGGAGACGTGGTTGGAGAAGCACCTGAAGCCCGGCCAGAAGCTCGGCTACGACCCCGCGCTCCTCACGCCGGACGCCGTCAGGCGCTACCAGAAAGCTGTCACCCGCGCCAAGGCGGAGCTCGTGCCCGTCGATGGCAACCCCATCGATGCGATCTGGACCGACCGGCCCGCCCCGCCCTGCGCGCAGGTGGTGCTGCACCCCATCGAGCTTTCGGGCGAGGCGACGGACAGCAAGCTCGGCCGCATGCGCGCGAAGCTCGAAAACCTCGGCGACGCCGCGCTCGTCGTCACCGATCCGCATGCAGTCGCCTGGATCTTCAACATCCGCGGCGGCGACGTCTCGCACACCCCGCTGCCGCTCGGCGCGGCCTTGGTGCCGGCCGAGGGCCGCCCTACCCTCTTCATGGACGGGCGCAAGCTCTCCAACGCGATCCGCGACGCGCTCGCCGACATCGCGGACATCCTGGAACCCGCCGCCTTGGACAAGGCCCTGCGGGACCTCGGCGCGGGCAAGGCGCGCGTCCGCTTCGACCAGGGCACGGCCTCGCAGCGCCATGTCGGCCTGCTGCAGGAGGCTGGCGGAACGCCGGACGTGGGTGCGGACCCCGTCGCCCTCATGAAGGCCGTCAAGAACGCGGCGGAGATCGCCGGCAGCCGCGCCGCCCATGCGCGCGACGGGGCGGCGGTGTCGCGCTACCTCGCCTGGCTGTCGCGCGAGGCGCCCAAGGGCCACCTGACCGAAATCGACGCCGCCGTGAAGCTGGAAGCCTTCCGCAGCGAGACGGGGCTGCTGATGGATGTGTCATTCCCTTCCATCGCCGGCGCTGGCCCCAACGCCGCCATCCCGCACTACCGGGTAACGGAGAAGAGCAACCGGAAGCTGGAGCCCGGCATCTTCCTGATCGATTCCGGCGCGCAGTACCGCGACGGCACCACAGACATCACCCGCACGGTCGCGATCGGCGCGCCGGACGCCGAAATGAAGGACCGCTTCACCCGCGTGCTGAAGGGCCACATCGCCATCGCCACGGCGGTCTTTCCCAAGGGCACGTCCGGCGCGCAGCTCGACAGCTTCGCCCGCCGCCCGCTCTGGGAGGCAGGGCTGGACTTCGACCACGGCACCGGCCACGGCATTGGCAGCTACCTCTCGGTGCACGAGGGGCCGCAGCGCATCGCCAAGCTCGGCACGACCCCGCTCGAAGTGGGCATGATGCTCTCCAACGAGCCCGGCTACTACAAGGCCGGGGCCTGGGGCATCCGCATCGAGAACCTCGTCCTCGTGGAGAGCAGGGAGATCGCCGGGGCCGAGCGCGAGATGTTCGGCTTCGAGACGCTCACCTTCGCGCCGATCGACCTTGCGCTTGTCGAACCCGCCTTGCTGACCGAGGCCGAGCGCGCCTGGCTCAACGCGTACCACGCCAAGGTGCGCGAGCTGATCGGCCCGCAGCTCGAGGGCGAAGACGCCCGCTGGCTCGTCGAGGCGACGCGGCCGATCTGACGATCATCCCGCCAGCATCCGCAGCGCCACCACCGAGACCACGCCCACGGCCACCGTTCCGAGCAGCGGCAGCCGGAAGGCCACGAGCATCGTGATCAGGGCCGCAACCGTCTCCGGCCAGCCCGTGGCGAGCACGGTGGGCGCGATGACGGCCGTGAGCACGGCGGCGGGGATCTCGTCGAAGGCGACCTTCACGCGGCCGGTCAGGGCGAGGCGATGCGCGAAGAGCAGCCCGGCGGCGCGCGTGGCGTAGGTCACGGCGGACATGGCGACGATGGCCAGGAGCGTCTGCGGGTCGACGCTCATGGCGCGGCCTCCTCGGGTGCGCGCTCGCGCTGCGCTTGCGTCTCGCCCGGGGCTGCTGCGCTAGCCCCTCCCCGGCCGCTGATAGCCGCCGCGGCGATGCCGGCGACCGCGCCCGCCGCCACGTGCCAAGGCGGCCCCGCCAGCTTGTAGGCCAGGGCCGCGGCGGCGCCGCTCGCCAGAACCGTCACGCCGGTCGAACTCCCGCGCCAGAAGCCCGCCACGAGGTCGATCACGCGGGAGCCAAAGCCCGGGCCTTCCGCACGCGGACGCCCAGGGGCGCGGCTTTTCCAGAAGCCGGCAATCAGGCCGATGAAGAGGGCGCTGAAGGCGAAGTCCGCTCCCCAGGCCCGGGGATCGCCCATGAAGGAGCCGGCGAAGGCCCCGACCGTCGACCACAGCACCCAGTTGCCCCAGAAGAAGGCGATCGTTGCGAAATAGTAGGCCGGCGTCAGCCTGGTCAGGGCGGCCCGCCGCTCCGCCATGGCCCAGTTCTCGTCCGCCAGCAGGTAGAAGCCGGCGAAGCGCTGCCAGGGCTTGAACAGGCCCGTCTTGGGAGCCAGCGACGCGCCCATCAGCACGTGGCGCAGGTTGATGAGCAGTGTCGAGAAGGCGAGCACGGCGATCGGAGCGGGCGTGCGCCAGATCTCCATGGCCGCGAACTGCGCGCCGCCGGCAAACACGAAGGCGGACATCAGCGTCACCTCGATCGGCGACAGGCCCTTGCTGACGGCCAGCGCGCCGAACAGGCCGCCGATCGGGATGGCTGCGACGGCGGCCGGCAAAATGTCCCGGATGCCCTCGCGGGCCTCGGTCCAGGGGGATGCCATTCGGATGTCCTAGCTGAGGAAGGCGGCCCGGTAGGCGCCGGGCGTCACGCCGAATCGGGACTTGAACGCCCGCGTGAGGTGGCTCTGGTCGAAGAAGCCGACGGCGAGCGCCGCGTCGCTCGGCGACGCCCCGTCGCGCAGCAGGGCTCCGGCCGCAAGGGCGCGGCGGTTGACCAGGTAGGAATGCGGCGTGGCCCCCGTCTCCTTGCGGAAGGCGCGGATGAGCAGGTGGCGTGGCAGGCCGGCAGCCTGCGAGATGACGTCGAGGCTCAGGTCCTCGCCGTAGCGCTGGTCGATCAGGGCGGCGGCCTTGCGGATGGCCCCGCTCTCGCGCCCCAGCACGAGCGGCCTCAGGCCGGCATGGCGCGTGACCAGAAGCCCGAGGCTGCGCAGCAGCGCCTCGTCGGCGGCGAGCGGGTCCGTTCCCGCCTCGATCAGGCGGTGCGCCCGCCCGAAGAGCAGGGCGGCCTCGGGGTCGTCCACGCAGGGTGACGGGAAGAACGGTGCGGCGGCGACGCCGGTGACCTCCCTCGCGACCTGCTCCATCAGGCCCAGGGAGGGATAGCTCATGCGATACGTATAGCCGTCGGTGAAGGGCTCGCCGTCGTGCACCTCCAGCGGATTCACGAAGGTGAACTGGCCCGCCCCGATATAGTGCCGCGCGCCCCGGCAGAGGAAGGTCTCGCAGCCTTCCACCACCATGCCCACCACGTAGGTCTCGTGGGCGTGCGGCGCGTAGACATGGGTGCGGAAGGTGGCGCTGAGGCATTCCAGCGAATCGTGCCGCGCCGCCACGAAGAACCGCGCCCGCTCCCTTGGGGCGGGCGGCTCGGCCTCCAGCATGTCGCGTTGGCTGACGATCTCCATGCCCGGCAACCTAACGCAGGGGCCGGCGGTGTCTTGGAAAAAAGTGACGGGATCGGCGCAAGCAACCGGGGGGGCCTCAACTGTGCCATCCCGGCCGTAGCGAAGCGGAGCGCCGGGATCCAGGACAACGGCCTTGACACTGCGGCGTCAGGAACGGCCGGCATCGTAGTCCTGGATCCCGGGTCTGCGCCGCACCGCTTTGCGCTGCGCCGCGCCCGGGATGACAGCCGCCGGAAGCTCTACCCCCCCGCCTCCCCCACCAGCGCCAGCCAGCCCTCTTCGTCGAGCGTCTGGATGCCCAGCTCCGCCGCGGCCTTCAGCTTCGAGCCCGCCCCCGGCCCGGCGACCACGAGGTCCGTCTTCTTGGAGACCGAGCTTGCCACCTTGGCCCCCAGCCGCTCGGCCATGGCCTTGGCCTCCTCGCGGGTCATCTTCTCCAGCGAGCCGGTGAAGACCACCGTCTTGCCCGCCACGGGGCTCTCGCTCGCGACGGCCTCCAGCGGCTCGGGCGTCACGTGCTGGAGCAGGGCGTCGATCACTTCGAGGTTGTGCGCCTCGCCGAAGAAGTCGGCGATGGCCTCGGCCACGACGGGCCCGACGCCGTCGATCGCGTCGAACTCCGCCAAGGCCGCCGCATCCTGCGCGGCGGCGGCCACGCCGGCGCGGCGTATCTCCTCGATGGTGTGGAAATGGCGCGCCAGCACCTTGGCGTTCGTCTCGCCGACGTGACGGATGCCGAGCGCGAAGAGGAAGCGGTTGAGCGGCACGCGCCGGCGCGTCTCGATGGCCGCGAAGAGGTTGCGGACCGAGGTCTCGCCATAGCCCTCGCGGTCGCGAAGCTTCTTCACCGAGCGGGCGTCGCGCGCCTCCAGCGTGAAGATGTCCTGCGGCCTTGTGATCAGGCCCTCGCGGTAGAACATCTCGATCTGCTTGTCGCCCAAGCCCTCGATGTCGAAGGCGTTGCGCGAGGCGAAGTGCTTCAGCCGCTCCACTGCTTGGGCGGGGCAAATGAGACCGCCCGTGCAGCGGCGCACCACGTCCTCGCGGCCGGTCTTGGGGTCCACCTCGCGCACGGCATGGCTGCCGCAGGCCGGGCAGACATGCGGGAATTCATAGGGCTTCGCCCCGGGCGGGCGCTTCTCCTCGACGATGCCCAGCACCTGGGGGATGACGTCGCCCGCGCGTTGGATGCGCACGGTGTCGCCGATCCGCACGTCCTTGCGGGCGATCTCGTCCTCGTTGTGCAGGGTGGCGTTGGTGACGACGACGCCGCCCACGGTCACCGGCTTGAGCCGCGCCACGGGGGTGAGCGATCCCGTGCGGCCGACCTGGATGTCGATACCCAGGAGCTCCGTCGTGGCCTGCTCCGCCGGGAACTTGTGCGCCGTCGCCCAGCGCGGCGAGCGCGAGACGAAGCCGAGGCGGCGCTGCAAGGCGAGGTCGTCGACCTTGTAGACGACGCCGTCGATGTCATAGGGCAGCGCGGCGCGCTGCTCCTCGATGGCGCGGAACTGCGCCAGCATCTCGTCCACGCCCGAGCACAGCCGCATGAGCGGGTTCGTCGGCAGGCCCTCGCGGGCGAAGAGCGCGACCATGCCGGACTGGGTGTCGGCCGGCATGGGGCCGACCACCTCGCCCCAGGCATAGGCGAAGAAGCGCAGCGGTCGCGACGCGGTGATCCGAGGGTCGAGCTGGCGCAGCGAGCCCGCCGCCGCGTTGCGCGGATTGGCGAAGACCGGCTTGCCCTCCGCCTCCTGGCGCGCGTTCATCGCCGCGAAGTCGGGCTTGGTCATGTAGACCTCGCCGCGCACCTCCAGCACGTCGGGAAGGGCGTTGCCGAGGAGCCGCTCGGGGATCTCGCCGATGGTGCGGACATTGGCCGTGACGTCCTCGCCCTCCTCCCCGTCGCCACGCGTGGCGGCCACGGCGAGCCGGCCCTGCTCGTAGCGGAGCGAGCAGGACAGGCCGTCGATCTTGGGCTCGGCTGTGAAGGCCAGCGGACGATCGGACGGCCAGTCGAGGAAGCGGCGCACGCGGTCGACGAACTCGTGCACCTCCTCCTCGGCGAAGACGTTGCCCAGCGAAAGCATGGGCACGCGGTGGCGCACCTTCGCGAATTTTTCCGAGGGCCTGGCCCCGACCTTTTCGGAGGCCGTGGCTTCCGACCCCGCGAGTTCGGGGAAGCGCGCGAGGATCGCGTCGTGTCTGCGGCGCAGCGCGTCGTATTCCGCGTCGGAAATGACCGGCGCGTCCTCCTGATGGTAGCGCCGGTCATGCTCGGCGATCTCGCGCACCAGGGCGCGCAACTCGGCGCGGGCCTCCGGCAAGCCCAGGTCGTCCACGTCGAGGCCGCGCAGCGCGCTGGTCCGTGCCCGGCCACCGGCCCCGGCGGCCGTATCCCTGGGAGCCTTGCTCATCCCTGCCTCAGTCCGCTGCCTCGAGCAGGCGCTGGGCCGCCGCCCGCGCCTCGTCCGTGATGGTGGCGCCCGCCAGCATGCGGGCGATCTCCTCCCGCCGCACTCCGTCGGCGATGGGCACGACGCGAGTCGCCATGCGGTCGGCCTCGCCGGCCTTTCGTCTTCCGCCCTCTCGGCCGACGGCATCCTTGGCGATCAGGAAATGCCGGTCGGCCCGCGCGGCGACCTGCGGGGCATGGGTGACGGCCATCACCTGTACGCGCTGGGCAAGGCGAGCGAGGCGCAGGCCGATAGCGTCCGCCACCGCGCCGCCCGCGCCGCTGTCGATCTCGTCGAAGACGAGCGTCGGGGCCGAGCCGCGATCCGCCAGGGTCACCTTCAGCGCCAGCATGAAGCGCGAGAGCTCACCGCCGGAGGCGACCTTCATCAGCGGACCCGGCCGCGTGCCGGGATTGGTCTGCACCCAGAACTCCACGCGGTCCTGGCCCTCGGGGGCGCGGGCGGCCTCGTCCGTGTCGATCTGCACGATAAAGCGGGCGCGCTCCAGCTTCAGCGGCGGCAGCTCGGCGTTGACGGCCTTCTCCAGCGCCGCGCCGGCCTTGCGGCGCTGCGCGGTGAGCGAGCGGGCGGCCGCCAGGTAGCGCTCCTCCGCCTGCCGCTCGGCGGCTTCGAGCTTCGCCAGCTTTTCCTCGCCCTCCCCGATGGCGGCGAGGTCAGCCGCCATGCGGTCGCACAGGGCCGCGAGATCGTCGACGAGAACGTTGTATTTTCGGCCGGCGGCGCGCAGGGCGAAGAGCCGCTCCTCCGTCGTCTCCAGCTCGCGCGGATCGTAGGCTGCGGCGCGCTGCGCCTCCTCGATCACCCGGCGCGCCTCGTCCATGGCGTCGAGCGCGGCGCTGAGCGCGGTGACGCTGGGCCCGATCAGCTCCGGCGCTTGCGCGCCCCGCCGCTCCAGCCGGCGCAGCGCGGCGGAAATCGCCGGGCCAGGCGAACCGGAGCCCGCCACGACCTCCCAGGCCTCGTTGATCTCCCCGACCACCTTCTCGGCCTGGATCATCTGCTGGCGGCGCGTCGCCAGGGCATCCTCCTCGCCGGGCTCCGGCGCAAGGCGGCGGAGTTCGTCGACGGCGTGGTTGAGGAAGTCCGCCTCCTTTTGAGCGGAAGCGATGCGCTCCCGGTGCGCCACCAGCGCCTCGCGCGCCTCCCGCCAGGCCCGGTTCAGGCGCGCGACGCCCGCCGAATCGCAACCGCCGAAGGCGTCGAGCAGCGCGCGGTGAGAGCCGGTGTCCACGAGCGCGCGATCGTCGTGCTGGCCGTGGATCTCGACCAGCAGACCGCCCAGCGCGCGCAGCACCTGGACGCTGACGGGCTGGTCGTTGACGAAGGCCCGCGTGCGCCCGTCCGCCATCTGGATGCGCCGCAGGATCAGGTCGCCCTCGTCGGGGATCTCGTGCTCGCGGGCCAGCGCCCGGGCCGGATGGGCGGCGGCGACGTCGAAGACGGCGGTCACCTGGCCCTTGTCCTCGCCGTGGCGTACCAGCGAGCCGTCGCCCCGTCCGCCGAGGGCCAGCGAAAAGGCGTCGAGCAGAATGGATTTGCCCGCTCCGGTTTCGCCGGTGAGCACGCTCAATCCCGCCGCGAACCCAATGTCGAGGCGGTCGATCAGGACGATGTCGCGGATCGCGAGCTGGACGAGCATGCCCTATTCCTCGGGGCTCGCCACGCAAAGGTCAACCGGCCGAATGCCGCTCTCCACCCCGAGCTGACGGACGGCCGGACCCGCTTAAAATGAGGCGAGCGGACGTCGCGGGCCTCAGCCCAGGCCGACCGACTTGAACGCCTTGCTGATCCAGGAGCTGCTGTCCTCGCGCGGTTCCAGTCCCTTGGACTGCAGCAGCGTGTAGGTGTCCTTATACCAGCGACTATCGGGGAAGTTATGCCCGAGCACGGCCGCCGCCGTCTGCGCCTCGTTGGCGACGCCGAGGGCGAGATAGGCCTCGGCAGTGCGGGCCAGGGCTTCCTCGATCTGGTTCGTCGTCTGGTACTGGCTGATCACGTTGCGGAAGCGGTTGATCGCCGCCGTGTAGTTGCGCTTCTGCAGGTAGAAGCGCCCGACCACCATCTCGCGACCGGCCAGCTGGTCGCGCACGACCTGGATCTTGAACTTGCAGTCCTGCGCGTATTCCGAGTTCGGCCAGCGCTGCACGACCTCCTGCAGGGCGACGAGCGCCTTCTCGGCGCGGTCCTGGTCGCGCGTCACGTCCGGGATCAGGGCGTAGTAGGACTGGGCCACCATGTAGGCGGCGTAGGCGGCCTGAGGGTCGCTGGGATGCAGCGCCATGTAGCGTTTCCCGGACCCGATGGCGTCGTCATACATGCGCCCCTCGTACTGGGCGTAGGTCTGCATGATCAGCGCCTTCTTGGACCATTCCGAGAAGGGGTACTGCTTGTCGAGGTCGCCGAACTTCTTGGCCGAGGCCTCGTACTCGTGCTTCTCGAGCAGCGCCAAGCCTTGGTTGTAGAGCTTGTCGGCCGGCACGTCCGGGACGATCTCAGGCTTGTACTTCTCCTGCTTGTCGAACGGGTTGAAGTTCGAGATCGTGTCGCACGCCGCAAGCGGCGCGAGCAGACCGATCACCAGGAGCGAGCGGCACAATCGCACGGTGGGGAACGAACGCACGAAGGATCGCATGAGTCGAATGGCCCTCGATTCGATCCCTGCGGGATCTCGGACGCCGCGAAGCAGCGGGCCGGGTTCTTTAGCCCAATGCGCCCCCAGCCGCTAGTGCGCGGCCGGAACAGGGGCGCGGCTTTCAGCCCCGGTCGGGGGCGAAGGCGACAGCCTGCTGCAGCGCGCCAGCCTCGGCCCGGCCGAGCTCGCGCCGGGGAGCGTCAATGATGGCGTAGGCGGACCGATCCGCGAAAAGCGCCTGCAGGACGGCCACGTTCATGCGGTGGCCGCCGCAATAGGACCGATAGTGACCGAGCAGCGGCAGGCCGGCCAGAGCGAGGTCGCCGACCGCGTCGAGCGTCTTGTGCCGGGAAAACTCGTCGGGATAGCGCAGGCCCTCGGCGTTGATCACGCCATCGTCACCCAGCGCGACCGTGTTCTCGAGGGACGCACCGAGCGCGAATCCCGCCTTCCAGAGCCGCTCCACGTCCCTCATGAAGCCGAAGGTGCGGGCGCGGGAGACCTCCTTGCGGAAGGTCGAGGGATCGAGGTCGATCACCTTCTTCTGGCGGCCGATCACGGGGGTGTCGAAGTCGATCTCCACCTCCAGCCGGAAGCCGCGGGAGAAGGGACGCAGCTCGGCGAAGGCGCGGCCCTGCTCGACGCGGACCGGCTTGAGGATCTTGAGATAACGGCGTCCCTCGGACTGGCGGACGACGCCGACCTCATCGATGGCGGCCACGAAGGGCGCGGCGCTGCCGTCCAGGATCGGGACCTCGGGGCCGTCGATCTCGACGAGGACGTTGTCGACGCCCAGGCCGGAGAGCGCAGCGAGGAGGTGCTCGATGGTGGCGACGGAGCCCGTCGCCGTGTCGCCGATGATGGTGCAGAGTTCGGTGGCGCTTACGCGGTCGTGCCGGGCTTCGATGAGCCTCTCGCGTCCGCCTTCGAGCCGGGTGCGGAGAAAGGTGATTCCGGTATTGCAGTCGGCGGGATGGAGGACGACGCGGACGGGCGCCCCAGAATGGACCCCGATCCCGTTCAGTTCCACGCGGTCGCGCAGGGTCGTCTGCTTTGATACTGCCATCACACCGTTCCACACATCCTTCCGCACCGAAAGCTGCTGCTTTCAATCCTGCGGACGTCCGTGCTCTGTCTTGCTCGCCCCCTCGAGACGGCCTTGGAGTGTCGCCACCCAGCGGCTCACGCCGCCCCGTCCCAATTCGAACCGGACCATAGCCGCGCGATCGGACAGCGCCAAATCACGCTTTTTTACCGTTTGTAACACGCGCAATGGTTGCGGAATTTTTCGTATTTACAACTCGTTAACGGTCGTTGTTCACGTGAACAGCGATTCGCACGAAATGAGCCCGGTTCTGCGGGGAACCGGGCTCCTGATCGCGCCAGGTTGGCGGCGGCGAGGCCTAAAACGCGGCGATCAGTTGGATTGCCGGCGCAGGAAGGCCGGAATCTCCAGGTGGTCGTCCTCGGACGGGCGCTGGGCCGGAACGGGCCGTCCATGCACGTCCAGGCCGGCCTGCGGGCGCTGCTGGGGCGCCGGGACGGGCCGCTTGGCATATTCCTGGTGCACCGGCGAGGCCGCCGGCGGGGCATAGGCCTGCGGCTGGGCGGCAGGCTGCGGAGCCGGACGCGGCGCGGGCTGCTGGGGCGGCTGGTGGGCCGTTTCCTCGCCGCGCCGGCCGAACCCGGCCTGGGCGAGTCGCTCCATCAGCGTCACGCGCTTCTTTTCGGTCGGAGGAGCCGGGGGCACCGACTGATGGGCCCGCTGCTCCATCTGGCGCTGCACGGGCAGCGGCAGTTCGTCAGGCCGCGGCATGCGGGTCGGGCGGATGACCTCCTCGGCCCGCGGCGGAATGAAGGCCTCGGGGTGCGGCTGCAACTCGGGCTGGGGCGCACGCTCCAGGACGGGCTCCGGCGCGAGCTTGGGCGCAACGGCGCGGATTGCGACGTCGCCCACCGCGCGGCGCATCACGGGCTCCGGATGGGGGTCGTGATAGGCCGTGGCGTGAGGCGCCTCGTAGACCGGCGCAGGCGCAGGCGCAGGCTGGTAGGCCTGGGTCTCCACGTGCGTCTCGATCCGCGGCATGCGCGGGGTGGTGGAATGCGTCTCCTGGTGGCGCTGGCGCGCGTCGTTGCGCAGGCGCTCCGTCAGCTCGGCGACGCGCGGCTCGATGGCCGGGGTCGCCCGGTCGAACTCCTGGTCGATACCTGTGGCGACGACTGACACGCGGACGATGCCCTCCAGCGAATCGTCGCGCGTGGCGCCGAAGATCACGTTGGCGTCCTGGTCGACCTCCTCGCGGATGCGGGTGGCCGCCTCGTCGACTTCATAGAGAGTGAGGTCGGAGCCGCCGGTGATCGAGATCAGCAGGCCCTTGGCGCCCTTCATGCACACGTCGTCGAGCAGCGGGTTGGCGATGGCGGCCTCCGCGGCGCGGATGGCGCGCTTCTCGCCAGTCGCCTCGCCGGTGCCCATCATCGCCTTGCCCATCTCGCGCATCACGGCGCGGACGTCGGCGAAGTCGAGGTTGATCAGGCCTTCCTTCACCATGAGGTCGGTGATGCACGAGACGCCCGAATAGAGCACCCGGTCGGCAAGCGCGAAGGCGTCGGCGAAGGTCGTCTGCTCGTTGGCGACGCGGAAGAGGTTCTGGTTGGGCAACACGATCAACGTGTCGACCGCCTTCTGCAGCTCCGAGATGCCGGCCTCGGCCAGCCGCATGCGGCGCTGGCCCTCGAACTGGAAGGGCTTGGTGACGACGCCCACCGTCAGGATGCCCATGTCGCGGGCCGCGCGGGCCACCACCGGGGCCGAGCCCGTGCCGGTGCCGCCGCCCATGCCGGCGGTGACGAACACCATGTGCGCGCCGGCGAGGTGATCGCGGATCTCGTCGATCACCTCCTCCGCTGCGGCGCGGCCGACTTCCGGCTGCGAGCCGGCGCCGAGGCCCTCGGTCACCTGCACGCCCATCTGGATCACGCGGTCCGCCTTCGACGAGGTGAGCGCCTGGGCGTCCGTATTGCCGACCACGAACTCGCAACCCTGCAAGCCCAGCTCGATCATGTTGTTGACCGCATTGCCGCCGGCGCCGCCGACGCCGAACACCGTGATCCGGGGCTTGAGCTCGCGGATGTCCGGCACCTTCAGGTTGATCGTCATGGTCTTGGCCTCTCGTTATGGGCGCCCCGCAGCGCCGCGATGTCGTTGACGTGACCCCGGGGAACGGCCGCCGCGCCGCGCCCCGGACTCGAGCTTCAGAAACTGTCCTTGATCCAACGCCCCATCCGCGACAGGTAGCCGTCGGTCCCCGTTCCCAGGGACAGACCGCCTTGGCGCGGCACGAAGTGCTCCAGCCCGGCTACCTGGGGGTAGACGAGCAGGCCGACGGGCGCCGCAAAGGAAGGTCCCTTCGCGGCCTCCGGCAGCCCCTGGACGCCGAGGGGACGTCCGATCCTGACCTGCTTGGAGAGCAGGGTCCGCGCCAGCTCGGGGAGCCCCGTGAGCTGGGCGGCGCCGCCGGTCAGCACGACCCTGCGGCCGCTCTCGGCCGAGAATCCCGCTGCCTTCAGCCGGTCGCGCACGAGCTCGAGGGTCTCCTCCACGCGCGGTCGGATGATCCGCACGAGGTGGGACTTGGGCACGTGGTTGACGTGGTCGCGCTCGTCCTCGTCGACGGAGGCGACGGCGATCGTCTCCCGCTCGTCCGAGGCCGTGGCGATGGTCGAGCCGTACAGCGTCTTGAGACGCTCGGCATGGGCGACGCTGGTCGACAGGCCGCGCGCGATGTCCATCGTGATGTGGTTGCCGCCGACGGCGAAGCTGTCGGTGTAGACGACATGGCCGCCGGCGAAGACGCCGACGCTCGTCGTGCCGCCGCCGAAGTCGACGACGGCGACGCCCATCTCCGCCTCGTCGTCGACGAGGGCGGCGAGCCCGGCCGCGTAGGGCGTGGCGACGACCGCCTCCACCTCGAGGTGGCAGCGCTCGACGGCGAGCATGAGGTTGCGCACGGCGTTCTGGTCGCTGGAGACGACGTGCATGTTCACGCCGAGCGTCTCGCCGACCATGGCGTGGGGATCATTGATGCCGCGCGTGCCGTCGAGCTCGAAGCCCGTGGGCAGGGAGTGCAGCACGGTACGGCCCGGCCGCGCGCCGGTCATGCTGGCGGCCTCCAGCACGCGGTGGATGTCGCTGTCGGAGACCGTGTTCCCGCGCAGGCTCACCTGTGCATGGTAGGACTGCGAACCGAGCCGCCCCCCGGTCATGTTGAGAATGGCGGCGTGCACCTCGACCTTCGCCATCCGCTCGGCCGCGTCGACGGCGAGGCGGATCGCCTGCTCGGCGCCCTCGAGGTCGACGATGGCGCCGCCCTTGAGGCCACGCGAGCGCTGGTGGCCGATACCGATGATGCGGGCGCGGTGCGTGCGGCCGCGCAGGAGGTCGCTCTCGACGACGGGATCGAGCCGCGCGATGAGGCAGACAACCTTCGACGTGCCGACGTCGAGCACCGAGAGCACGGTGCTGCGCCGGGGCGAAATCGGCTTCAGGCGCGGCGTGAGGCTGGGATGACGGGAGCTCAAATCGCGCTCCCCTTGCCCTTCGGCTTGTTCTTGTTGGCCTCGGCGCGGGCGTCGGCGGCCTCCTGCGTCAGGCGCAGCACCACCCGGTCGGCGTAGCGCATGTCGACCGACAGCACGTCGCGTTCGAGAATCTTCTGCTCGCGCACCAGCGCGGCGAAACGGGAGAGCGCCTGGGGGGCCCCTTCCTCCGGCAAGCGGACCTCCATGCCGTTCATCAGTTTCAGCGTCCAGCGCCGCTGGCCCACCAGCATGCCGGCGCGCACGTGGGGCTTCAGCTCGGGGACGGCGTCCATGAGCTTCGCAAAGGATTTCGCCCTGGCGGCGGCCCCCTCCCCCACCACCATGGGCAGGCTGGCGAACCGGTCGTCGGAGAGCCGGTCGATCACCGTGCCGTCCGCGGAGACGACGAAGACGTCGCCGTGGTTCTGCCAGAGCGCATAGGGCTCGCGCTCGGTGAGCGAGATCTCGAGCTCGTCGGGATAGAGCTTGCGGACCGTCGCCGTCTTGACGAGCGGCACGGCGAGCAGACGGTCGCGGGCACCGGAGGCGTCGAAGAAGGGAAGCGCGCCGCGGCTATCGACGCCGGCCACCTGCAGGACCTCGGTCTGGTCGAGCTCCGTGATCCCCGCGATGGTCACCTTGCGGATGCCGAAACCCAGCATGCGCGCCACGAGGTCGCGCGGGTCGCCGTTGAGGGCGACGAAATCCTCGTACTGGCCGCCCCGCACGCCCCCATAGACTCCGACGGCGGCCATGAAGCCGAAGAAGAGGAGAGCGCCGGTGAAGCGCGGCAGCCGGGCGACTGTGCGCTCGGCGGCGCGCAGGACGCGGCGGCGGGCCGGGGCGCGCCAGAGCCGCAGGGGGCCATGGGACGGAGCGAAGACGCTGGAGCCGCCGGCCATGAAGGCAGGCGCAAGGGCGAACCGCGCGGGCGCGGTCACCTGTCCAACGATGCGTCCTCCACCATCCATGTGACCAGCTCACCGAACGTTAGCCCGTCATGGGCCGCCAATTCAGGCACCAGCGAGGTCTCGGTCATTCCGGGCTGCGTGTTGACCTCGAGGCAGACGAGTTGCCCGGTTCCACCGGGAGTGTCGTCGTACCTGAAGTCTGCGCGGCTGACGCCTCGGCATCCAAGAGCTTGATGGGCCGTTAACGCCAACTCTTGAACCTGATGGTAAATATTCGGTTTAATTTCTGCGGGGAGCACGTGGATGGATCCGCCCTTCGCATACTTCGCGTCGTAGTCGTAGAACTCCCCGACGGCGGGCTGGATGTCGATGACGCCCAATGCCCTGTCGCCCATCACGGCGCAGGTAAGTTCCCGTCCTGCAACGAAATTTTCGACGAGCATCATCTCGCCATAGGCCCAGTCCTCGCGCCCGAGCTCCTGCGGCGGATGGCTGCGGCCCTCCCGCACGATGATCACGCCCACGCTCGAACCCTCGTTAACGGGTTTGACGACGTAGGGCGGCTGCAACACATGCCGGCGTGCCGCTTCGAGACGATGCACCGTCACGCCGGTGGGCACCGGCACCCCCGCCGCGGCCATCACGGCCTTGGCGCGGTCCTTCTGCATGGCGAGGGAGGAGGCCAGCACGCCCGAATGCGTGTAGGGGATGCGCATCAGCTCCAGCACGCCCTGGACGATGCCGTCCTCCCCGAATCGCCCGTGCAGGGCGTTGAGCACGACATCGGGCTTCACCTCGGCGAGGCGCATGGGCAGGTCGCGGCCCGCGTCGATTCGGGTCACTCGGAATCCCTGCGCCTCGAGCGCCGTCGCGCAGGCCGCTCCTGACTTGAGCGAGACCTCCCGCTCCGCCGAGAGCCCGCCCATCAAGACCGCCACGTGCTTCGTCATCGCCTTCTACCCCTTGCTTGCAGCCTGGCCCGACGGCTCGCCGACCCGCTTGATTTCCCATTCGAGCGTCACGCCGCACGTCTCCCGGACCCGCCGGCGCACCTCTTCCCCGAGGGCCTCGACATCGGCGGCCGTCGCGCCGGGATGGGCGATGAGGAAATTGCAGTGCAGCTCCGAGACCTGCGCGCCACCGATCCGCAGCCCCCGGCAGCCCGCCTTGTCGACGAGTTCCCAGGCTTTCGCCCCGGGCGGGTTCTTGAAGGTCGAGCCTCCCGTGCGCGTGTTGACGGGCTGGCTCGCCTGGCGAGCCTCGGTGATGGCGTTCATCTCCGCGAGGATGGCGGCCGGATCGCCCGGCCGGCCCTGGAACAGGGCCTCGGTGAAGATCACATCGTCGGGTGCCGCGCTGTGGCGATAGGTGAAGCCCATCGCCGCGCGGTCGAAGCTGCGGATTTCCCCGCGCCTGTCCACGCCGCGGCAGGAGACGAGGACGTCCTTCGTCTCTCCGCCATACGCCCCGCCATTCATGCGCAGCGCGCCGCCGATCGTGCCGGGAATGCCGCGCAGGAAGCTCAGCCCCGCGATTCCCGCCTCGGCGGCGACGCGCGCCACCTTTACGTCCGCCGCTCCCGCGCCTGCGCGAATGCGATGGCCTTCCTCGACTGTGATGGCCTGGAAGCCCTTGCCGAGGCGGATCACGACGCCCCGGAGGCCACCGTCGCGCACAAGCAGGTTCGAGCCGAGCCCCACGACGAGCACCGGCGCGTCGGCCGGGCAGGCGCGCAGGAAGGCGGCGAGGTCCTCCTCGTTGGCGGGCTCGAAGAGCACCTCGGCGGGACCGCCCGTCCGGAACCACGAGAGCGGCGCCATCGGGGCGTCGGGCGTCAGGACCCCGCGCAAGGGCGGCGAGGCCGCCTGGAGCTGGTCGACGAGGCTCACTTCGCCCCGCCAGAAGCGGCCAGCTCGCCCGGCAAGGCATAGGCCCAGTTGGTGATGGTGCCGGCCCCGAGGAACACGACGTAGTCGCCGGACTTGGCAAGTTCGCGCACCATGCCGGCGATGTCTTGCGGAGCTCCGAGCGGCAGCACGTGGCGGTGGCCGTGGGCCTTGAGGCCCTGGACGAGCGAGTCGCGGTCGGCGCCAGGGATGGGCTGCTCGCCGGCCGCGTAGGTGTCGGCCACGATCACCACGTCCGCGTCGTTGAAGCAGGTCGAGAACTGGTCGAAGAGCGAGGCGAGGCGCGTGTAGCGGTGCGGCTGCACGATGGCGATCACCTGCCCCGACGTCGAGGCGCGGGCGGCCCGCAGCACCGCGGCGATCTCGACGGGGTGGTGGCCGTAGTCGTCGAAGATGGTGACGCCGTTCCAGTCACCCGTCCGCGTGAAGCGGCGCTTCACGCCGCCGAAGCCCTTCAGGCCCTCGCGGATCGTGTCCAGGGGTATGCCGAGGTGGTAAGCCACGGCGATCGCCGCCGTCGCGTTGAGCGCGTTGTGGTGGCCCGGCATGGGCAGGGTCAGGCCCTCGATGCCCGAGAGATGCCCCGTCTTGCGGTCGCGGATGACGACGCGGAAGCGCGAGCGGCCGCCGGAGAGGTCCACGTCCATGAGCCGAACGTCGGCCTGCGGGTTCTCGCCATAGGTGATGACGCGCCGGTCCTCGATCTTGCCCACGAGCTCCTGCACCGTCGGGTGGTCGAGGCACATCACCGCGAAGCCGTAGAAGGGCAGGTTCTCCACGAAGGCGCGGAAGGCGTCCTTGATCGCGTCGAAGGTCTTGAAGTGGTCGAGGTGCTCGGGGTCGATGTTGGTGACGATGGCGACGTCGGCTGGCAGCTTCAGGAAGGTGCCGTCGGATTCGTCGGCCTCCACGACCATCCAGTCGCCGGCGCCGAGGCGGGCATTGGTGCCGTAGGCGTTGATGATGCCGCCATTGATGACGGTGGGGTCGAAGCTGCCGGCATCGAGCAAGGTGGCGACAAGCGAGGTTGTCGTCGTCTTGCCGTGCGTGCCGGCGATGGCGACGCACTGCTTCAGGCGCATCAGCTCCGCCAGCATCTCCGCCCGACGCACGACGGGCAGGCGCTTTTCGCGCGCGGCCATCAGTTCGGGGTTGTCGCGGCGGATGGCCGTCGACACCACCACCACGGCGGCCTCCCCCAGGTTCTCAGCGGCGTGGCCGACGAAACAGGCGATGCCCTTGTCGCGCAGGCGCTTCACGTTGGCGCTGTCGGAGGCGTCGGAGCCCTGCACAGTGTAGCCCTGGTTGTGCAGCACCTCCGCGATGCCCGACATGCCGATACCGCCGATTCCGACGAAGTGGATGGGGCCGAGTTCGGCAGGCAGCTTCATGGGGTCGTCTCCACGATGGGCGGGCGGCGCGGCGCCGGGAGCGGGGGCTCCTCAGGCGCGCGCCGGACCCGCGATGTCCAGCACCAGGGCGGCGAGGCGATCGGCCGCGTCGGCCACGCCGGCGCTTTTGGCCGCTTCGGCCGCCCGGGTCAAACCCGGGGGATCGTTCAACCGGCGCGCGAGTTCGTCGGCGAGCCGTTCGGGGGTGAAGGCGGACTGGGGGATCACGGTGGCCGCGCCGATCGATTCGAGCGTCACGGCATTGGCGGCCTGGTCGCCGTCGAGCGATCCGGGCAGCGGCACCAGGAAGGAGGGACGGCCGATCACGCCCAGCTCGGCGACGGTGGACGCGCCCGAGCGGGCCACGACGAGGTGGCCGGCGGCGATGCGGGCGGGCATGTCGCCGAAGAAGGGGGACACCTCGGCCGGCACGCCGAGCTTCGCGTAGGTGGAGCGCACACGCTCCAAGTCCTCCTCGCGCGCCTGCTGCACGATGGAGAGGCGGGCGCGAAGCTCCCCCGGCAGGCGCTCCACGGCAGGCGGGACGATGTCGCTCATCACCCGCGCGCCCTGGCTGCCGCCGAACACCACGAGACGCAGCACGCCACCCTCGGCCAGAGGCTCGAAGGGACGGGCAGCGGCCTCCAGCACGGCGGGCCTGACGGGATTGCCGGTGAGGCGGAGTTTTGATTTCCACTCGGGCGCAATTCCACGCACCTCGGGAAAGCCGGTCGCGATCAGCCGGACGCGAGGCGCCAGCATGCGGTTGGCGCGCCCGATCACGCCGTTCTGCTCGTGGATGATGGTGGGAATGCCCCGCAGGGCAGCGGCGAGCACCGGCGGCACCGTCGGGTAACCGCCAAAACCCACCACTGCGGAGGGGCGTATCCTGCCAAGGAGGCCCCAGGAGGCCAGCACGCCGCGCGCGAGCTTCACGGCGACGCCGGCGAGGGCGGCGGGCGAGCGTCCGCTCGGCGTCGCCGAGGGTATCTCGTGGATGGCAGTGGCCGGAAACGCCTTTCCATAGCGCGTGGCCCGCTCGTCCGTCGCGAGGTGCACGACCCGGCCCCGCGCGATCAGCGCATTGGCCAGCGCCTCGGCCGGGAACAGGTGCCCGCCGGTGCCGCCGGCCGCCAGCAGGATCGGCCGCGCCTCGGTCATGCCGACGCGCCCGGCCCGCGCTCGCGCGTCACGATGCGGTCGAAATATTCCGAGCGCGGCCGGCGGCGGGTCACGGCGAGGAGGAACCCCATTGCGAGCGCCAGCGAGATGAGCGAGGAGCCGCCATACGAGATGAAGGGCAGCGTCATGCCCTTGGCAGGCATGAGGTGCACGTTCACCGCCATGTTGATCACGCTCTGCAGGCCGAAGAGCATGACGAGGCCCGCTGCCGCGAGCCGGCAGAAGGGCTCCTCGTTGCGCCGCGACAGCACCATGCCCCTGAGCACCACGAGCATGAAGATGAAGAGGAGCACGAGGCAGACGACGATGCCGAACTCCTCTGCCGTGACGGCGAAGATGAAATCCGTGTGGCTGTCGGGCAGGATGCGCTTCACCGTGCCCTCGCCGGGGCCCTTGCCGAGCCAACCGCCCTGCACGAAGGACTCGATGGCGTTGTCGACCTGGAACGTGTCGCCGGACTGCGGGTCCAGGAAGCGATTAATGCGCGCGGCGACGTGCGGCAGCAGCGTGTAGGCCGCGAAGAGGCCGAACGCGCCGAGGCCGCCGAGGCCAAGCACCCAGAAGAGGTGCAGGCCGGAGAGGAAGACGAGCCCGCACCACACGATGGTGATGAGCATCGTCTGGCCGATGTCGGGCTGCAGCACCAGCGGCACGATGGTGACGACGAGCAGCAGCAGGCCGACGAGGTTGCCCGGCACGTCCTTGCGCCGGCCGCCCTCGGCGAAGGCCCAGGCGGCCAGGATGACGAAGGCGGGCTTCACGAACTCGGAGGGCTGGATGGCGATGCCGGCGATGGAGATCCAGCGCCGCGCGCCCTTGACCTCCGCGCCGAACAGGAGCGCGGCCACGACCAGCGCCATGGCGATGACGTAGCAGACGAGGGCCGCGCGCCTCACGTGGCGGGGCGAGAAGAAGCTCACCACCATCATCACCAGGAAGGCCGGCGCGAGGTACATCACCTGGCGGTTGACGAAGTGAAAGGTGGGCAGGCCCAGGCGCTCGGCCACCGGAGGGCTGCCGGCCATGCCGAGCACGATGCCGGCGACCATCAGCACCATGAGCGCGGCGAGCAGCAGTCGGTCAACCGTCCACCACCAGTCGGCGAAGGGGCTGCGTTCGACGCGCGAGACCATGGCTCAAGCCTCCTGGGTGGACGAAGACGCGCCGATGGGCACGAGGCCCGGCAGGGCGCGGACGAGATCGCGGAAGCGGGCGCCCCGCACCTCGAAATTCGGGAACTGGTCGTAGGAGGCGCAGGCCGGCGAGAGCAGCACGACGGGCTCCGTCGCAACGTCCCTGGCGGCGAACCTCGCCGCGCGCGGCACCGCCTCCTCAAGCGTGCCGCAGAGCTCGACGGGGACCTTGCCGGCGAGCGTGCGGGCGAACGCCTCGCTGGCTTCACCGATGCAATAGGCCCGGCTCACCCGCTCGAACCAGGGGACCAGTGGTTCGATGCCGCCCTCCTTGGCCTTGCCGCCGATGATCCAGTGGATGCCGCCGGGGAAGGCCGCCAGCGCCTTCTCGGCAGCGTCGGCGTTCGTCGCCTTGCTGTCGTTGACGAAGAGCACCCGCCCCAGATGGCCCACCTGCTCCATGCGGTGCGCAAGGCCCGGGAAGCTGCGCAATCCCACCCGGATCTGGTCGGGCGTCAGGCCGAGAGCGCGGGCGGCCGCGATGGCGCAGGCCGCGTTCTGGGCATTGTGCGCGCCGCGCAGCGACCCGATACCGGCGAGCGAATAGACGGTGCGCTCGCCGTCCCGCAGGTCGACCACGCCGCCTTCCTCGGCGAAGAGGCCATCGGGAAGCGCGCGATCCACGGAGACCCCCCGCGTCGCCCTTCCCGCCGCCTGCCGGCGCGCGGTAATGGCGCGGCACCAGTCGTCGTCGAGACCGATGACAGCGAGGTCCGCCGCCGCAACGAGGCGCTCCTTGATGCCCGCATAGTTCTCCATCGTGCCGTGCCGGTCGAGATGGTCCGGCGTGACGTTGAGCAGGATGCCCACGCTCGGCACCAGAGAGGGCGCCAAGTCGATCTGGAAGGAGGAGCATTCCACCACGTGGACGCGGTCCGCCGAGGGCGGCTCCAGCAGCAGCACGGCGGTCCCGATATTGCCGCCCATCTGCACGTCCCGACCGGCGGCGCTCAACAGGTGGGCGGTAAGGGCGGTCGTCGTCGATTTCCCGTTGGTGCCGGTAATGGCGACGAAAGGCGCGCCGGGCGCGCGGGCCGCGCGCTCCAGCGCGAAGAGCTCGACGTCGCCGATGACAGGGATGCCAGCCGACTTCGCCTTGCCAACCGTCCAGTGCGGCGCAGGATGCGTGAGCGGCACCCCAGGCGACAGGATCAGGGCCGAATAGACCGACCAGTCCGCCGTCGCTAGGTCGACGACGGGAATGCCGGCCTCGGCGGCCTTGTCCCGCGAGGCCTGCTTGTCGTCCCACGCGGCGACCTGCGCTCCCCCCGCCGCCAAAGCCTGCGCCGTCGCGAGCCCGGACCCGCCGAGCCCGAACAAGGCCACCGAGCGCCCTGCGAAGGAGGTGACCGGCGTCATGCTCTCCTCACCGCAGCTTCAGCGAGGAGAGGCCGATGAGGGCCAGGACGACGGCGATGATCCAGAAGCGCACGACCACCTGCGGCTCGGACCAGCCGAGTTGCTCGAAGTGATGGTGGATCGGCGCCATCTTGAAGACGCGCTTGCCCGTGAGCTTGAACGAGGCGACCTGGATGATCACCGAGAGCGCCTCCAGTACGAAGAGGCCGCCCACGATGGCGAGCACGATCTCGTGCTTCGTCGCCACGGCGATGGAGCCCAGCATGCCGCCCAGCGCCAGGGAGCCGGTGTCGCCCATGAAGATCTGGGCGGGCGGCGCGTTGAACCAGAGGAAGCCGAGACCCGCGCCGATCATCGCGCCGCAGAGCACCGCGAGTTCGCCGGTGCCGGGCACGAAGTGGATCTGCAGGTAGTTGGCGAAGACCGCGTTGCCCGCGAGATAGGCGATGAAGCCGAAGGTCGCCGCCGCGATCATCACGGGCACGATGGCGAGGCCGTCGAGGCCGTCCGTGAGGTTCACCGCGTTGCCGGCCCCGACGATGACGAGCGCGCCGAAGATGGGGAAGAACAGGCCGAGGTCGATCAGCACCTCCTTGAGGAAGGGCACCGTCACGGACGTGGCCAGCCGGCCGAGCCCGATCTTGGCGAGCACCCAGCAGGCCAGGACCGCGATCAGCACTTCCAGCAGGAGCCGCGACTTGCCGCCGAAACCGGCATGGGTCTGCTTCGTCACCTTCAGGTAATCGTCGTAGAAGCCGATCATGCCGAATGCGAGCGTCACGCCCATCACAACCCAGACATAGGGATTGGCGAGGTTGGCCCAGACGAGCGTCGAGAAGACAAGTCCCGACAGGATCATCAGGCCGCCCATGGTGGGCGTGCCCTTCTTGGCGAGGTGGCTCTGCGGACCGTCCGTGCGGATGGGCTGGCCCTTGCCCTGCTTGATGCGCAGGCCCGCGATGATGCGCGGGCCGAAGAAGAAGACGAAGAACAGAGCCGTGGCCGTGGCTCCGCCGGTGCGGAACGTGATGTAGCGGAAGACGTTCAGCAGGCTGAACGAGGTCGAGTATTCCGAGAGCCAGGCCAGCATCGGGTCGTGGTTCCTGCTCCGCTCAGTCGGCGGCGTGGGCGGGAGGCGCGTAGCGGACCTTGAGCGCCGTCACGATGGCGCCGGTCCTGCTGCCGTTGGAGCCCTTCACGGTGACCACGTCGCCGGCCCGCAGCGCCCCCAGCACATGGGGCTCAAGCTCGGCTGCGCTTGCCGCATAGGCGCCCCGCTTGGCGAGCGGAATGGCATGCCACAGGCTCTTCATCAGGGGCCCGGCGGCGAAGACAAGGTCGATTCCGTTTTCTTCCACAGCCTTGGCCACCTCGGCATGCATCCGGGCCGCATCGGGTCCCAGTTCCAGCATGTCGCCCAGCACGGCGATCCGCCGTCCCCTCAGCCCCACGGGGGCTTGGCCGAGCACGCCCAAGGCGGCGCGCATGGAGGCGGGGTTGGCGTTGTAGCTCTCGTCGAACAGCGTGATCTCGCCGCCCGGCGCCTGCAGCCGGATCTGCTGGCCGCGCCCGGTGGGCGGGGTGACATCCGCCATTGCGAGGCAGGTGAGCGCGAGGTCCGCGCCGAGCGCGACGGCGCTCGCGAGGACGCCGAGGCTGTTCATGGCGACGTGCCGGCCGGGACTGCCGAGCCGATAGGTCACGGGCTCGCCATGCACGACCGCCTCGACGATGGAGACGTCCGGCAGGCCGACGAAGCGGGTCATCCGGACGTCCGCCTCGGGGTGCTCGCCGAAGCTGACGATCCGGCCCGCTGCGGAACTCCTGGCATGGCGCAGCAGCCGCTCGTAATGCGGGTTGTCGCGGTTGATGACGGCTGTGCCGCCGGGGAGCAGACCGGAGAAGATCTCCGCCTTGGCATCGGCAATGGCCTCGATGGAGCCGAGGTTCTCCAGGTGCACGGGCTCGACCGTCGTGATCAGCGCCACCTGGGGCTGCACCATGCCCGTCAGAGGCGTGATCTCGCCGGCATGGTTCATGCCGATCTCGAACACGCCAAAGGCCGAGGAGGCCGGCATGCGCGCCAGCGTCAGGGGGACGCCGAGGTGGTTGTTGTAGGAGGCGGCCGAGGCGTGCGTCGCCCCCTGCCCGGCGAGCACGGTGCGCAGCGCCTCCTTGGTGCCCGTCTTTCCGACCGAGCCGGTGACGGCGACGATCCGGGCATGGGACCGGGCCCGCGAGGCCAGGCCGAGGCGCTCGAGCGCCTTCAACGTGTCGGGCACGCCGAGAAGCGAGCCCTGGCCCGCGAACTCGGCGAGCCTGTCCTGCTCAACGACGGCCGCGGCGGCGCCTGCCGCGAGCGCCTTCGGCACGAAGTCGTGCCCGTCACGCTCTCCGCGGATGGCGAAGAAGAGGTCTCCGGGCTTCAGCGTTCGGGTGTCGATCGAGATCCCCGTCACGCCCGGCGGCTGAAGTCCCTCCACCATGGGGTCGAGGGCGGCGACGAGCGCCGTCCCGGTCCACAGCAGGCTGTCGGCATCGGCCGTCTTGATCGGCGCGCTCATCGTCATCCCGTCCGTCCCAGTCCCGTCCCCTGCCCCGCCTCGGCGGCGGCGATGGCCGCCTTCACCGTCTCGTGGTCGGAGAAGGGCAGCACCTTGTCCCCGACGATCTGGCCGGTCTCGTGGCCCTTGCCGGCCACCAACAGCACGTCGCCCGGCTCGAGCATCGAGACCGCCGTGCGGATCGCCTTGCCGCGGTCGTCGATGTCGCGGGCGCCCGGCGCTGCGGCCATGATGGCGGCGCGGATCGCGGCGGGCTCCTCGGAGCGCGGGTTGTCGTCGGTGACGATCACGATGTCGGCCTTCTCCGCGGCGATGGCGCCCATCAGCGGGCGCTTGCCGCGGTCGCGGTCGCCGCCGCAGCCGAACACGCAGATCAGCCGGCCCGTCGCATAAGGGCGCAGGGTGTCGAGCACCTGGGCCAGCGCATCGGGCTTGTGGGCATAGTCGACCACCGCCAGTGCGCCGTTCACCTCCCCGACCCGCTCCAGCCGGCCCTTCACGCCGGCGAGCCTGGGGATGGAGGCGAGCACGCGCGAGACGTCCTCTCCGCAGGCGATGGCCAGCCCTGCGGCGACGAGCGCGTTCGACGCCTGGAAATCTCCTGCGAGCGGCAAGGTGACGTCGAAGCGCCGCCCGTCCGCCTCGACGATCATCACCTGCCCGAAGCCCTCGCGGGCGACGGAGGCGAGCCTCAGCTGCCGCCCGGCGCGGCCCACCGTGAAGGTGCGGATGCCCCGCGCCTTGGCGGCCATCAGGACGTCGTTGGCATGTTCGGCGTCCGCATTGACGACGGCCACGCCGTCCGTCGGCAGCAGCGTGTCGAAGAGTCGGAGCTTGGCCGCGAGATAGGCCTCGACGCTCGGATGGTAGTCGAGGTGGTCGCGCCCGAGATTCGTGAAGCCCGCCGCGGTCAGCCGCACGCCGTCGAGGCGGCGCTGGTCGAGGCCGTGCGAGGAGGCCTCCATGGCGAGGTGCGTGACGCCCTGCTCGGCGAGGTGGTCCAGCGTCTCGTGCAAAGTCACGGGATCGGGCGTCGTCAGCGAGCCGTAGACGGCGCCGGACGGCGTGACGACGCCGATCGTGCCGAGGCTCGCGGCCTGCCGGCCGCAGGCGGCGAAGAGCTGCCGGGTGAACTCCGCGACGGAGGTCTTGCCGCTCGTGCCAGTCACGGCCGCAATCGTGCCGGGCTGGCCGGGATGCATCCGCGCCGCCGAGCGCGCGAGCGCCTGGCGCACGTCGGTGGTGCGCAGATAGGCGACCGTGCCCGGTAGTTCGTCGGGGGCCACACCCTCCGCCACGATGGCGACGGCGCCAGCTGCGATGGCGGGGCCGATGAAGCTCGTCCCGTCCGCCTTGCTGCCGGGCACCGCGAAGAACACGAAGCCCGGCTTCACCGTCCGGCTGTCGGCGGTGATGCCGGCCACCTCGAGGGATCCGGCCGGCGTGTCGGCGAAGACGGAAAAGAGCTCGGCCAGCGTCATCGTGTCCCCCAGGCGCCCAGTCGCGCCATCACAGGGAACGGCAATTGTGGCGGATCGAAGCGCGGGGGGAGCCCGAGCAGCGGAGTGACGCGCTCGATGATCTTGCCCGTCGTCGCGCCGGCGTTCCAGGCGGCCGTTGCGAAGCCGAACGTCTCGGGCAAGGGCTGCGGCTCGTCGTAGAGCGTGACGAAGAGGTACTTGGGCTTGTCGGCCGGCGCGATGGCCATGAAGGTCGTGAAGAGCCGGTTTTTCGAGTAACGGCCGCCGATCACCTTCTCGGCCGTGCCGGTCTTGCCGCCGACATAGTAGCCGGGGATGGCGGCCTTGCCGGCCGAGCCCTTCTCGGCGTTGAGACGCATGACGTAGCGCAGCGCCTCCGACGTCTCGGGCTTGATGACGCGGGGCGCATTGGCGAGCGCTTCGTCCGCGGTGCGGGTGAGGAAGGTCGGCGTGATCCAGCGGCCGCCATTCACCAGCGCGCCCACGGCCGCCGCCGCCTGCATGGGCGCGACGGCGACGCCGTGGCCGAAGGCGATCGTGATCGTGTTCAGCTCGCCCCACTTGGCGGGGACGATGGGCTCGGCGCTTTCCGGCAGCTCCGTGCGCATCCGGTCGAGCTGGCCCATTTTCTTCAGGAAGGCCTTGTGCCCCTCCACGCCCACCGCGAGCGCCATGCGGGCCGACCCGATGTTGGAGGAGTGGATGAAGATTTCCGGCACGGTCAGCACGCGCCCGGTGGCGTGGTAGTCGTGGATCTGGAAGCGGCCGAAGCGCAGCACGCCGCGCGTGTCGAAGCTCGAGTTGATGCTGACCTTGCCGCTGTCGAGCGCCATCGCCGTGGTCAGCGCCTTGAAGGTCGAGCCCATCTCGTAGACGCCGACCGCCAGCCGGTTGATCCGCCGCTCGTCGCGAGGGTCGCCGGGATTGTTGGGGTCGAAGTCCGGCAGGGATTCCAGCGCGATCACCTCGCCCGTGGTGACGTCGAGAATCAGTCCGGCGGCGGCCTTCGCCTTGTACTTCTCCATGCCCTTCATCAGCTCGTCGCGCATGGCGAACTGCACGCGCAGGTCGATGGAGAGCTTGACGGGCTTGAGGTCGGCGGAATCCGTCGTCAGGCCCGCCAAGTTGAGAGCGGCGAGGCCCTGGTCGTCGATGTACTTCTCCATGCCGGCGATGCCCTGGTTGTCCAGGTTCGTGAAGCCGAGCACGTGGGAGAGGATGGCCCCGTTGGGATAGACGCGCTTGTTCTCGGGCGTGAAGCCGACGCCGGGCAGGCCAAGGCGGTAGACCTCCTGCTGCTGTCGCGGCGTGATCTCGCGCTTAACCCAGACGAAGCCCTTCTTGGAGCCCAGCTTGTCGCGCAGCTCTCGGGCGTCGAGGTCGGGCAGCACGGCGGTGAGCAGCTCGACCGCCTCGTCCTTGTCGATGATGCGCCGCGGCTCGGCGAAGACCGAGACGGTCTTCACGTCGGTCGCCAGCACCGTGCCGTTTCGGTCGACGATGTCCGGCCGCGCGCCCGACACCTCCGCCGCAGCACGCTTGTAGGCGGTCGGCGGGTCGGGCTGCAGGCCGAGTTGCACGAGCCGGCCGGCAATGACGAGGTAGATGCAGGTGAAGCCGGCGGCCACCATGAAGACGCGGTGCCCGCTCTTGTCGAGCCGCATGCGGAAGAGGTCGCCGACGACCCGCCAGACAATGTTGCGCTTCTTCGGCTCGTTCACCTCGGGAGCGGGCCCTTCCGGACCGGGCTCGATTTGCGGGCCAAAGGTGGGTTCGTCGCGGCGGCCGTTCATGTCCGTCTCACGGCTTGCGGCTGGAGGGCGTGCGGGCGTCGCTGATCGAGCCCGTGGTCGTGGGGGTGTTGGTGGGCGCGGCGAGGCCGAGCGCCTCCAGCTTCTCGCCGATGCTGTCGACGGGGGCGGCGCGCATCGGCACGTCCTGCCAGCGCACGATCTGCTGCACCGTGCCGGGCTGCAGGTCGCCCACCTTGTCGGAGAGCGCCTGGATGCGGTCCGGCCGGTTGGCGAGCTGCCACTCGGCCTTCAGCACCGCGATGGCCTCGCGCTCCCTGGCGATCTGGTGCCGGCGCTTGGCGAGCTGCTCGCCCAGATAGATAGTGTCGTACTTGATCCGGTAGGCGTAGAGCGCCGAGCCGATCAGGGCGAGGATCGCGACGATGTGGAGGAACCGCTTCAACCGCGCCTCCCCTTGCCGCCGGCCGGAGCCGGCGCCGGCTCGGACGTGCGCACGGCGGCCCGGAGCTTGGCGGAGCGCGCACGCGGATTGGCGCGCAGTTCGTCCTCGCCGGCCGTCACCGCCTTGCGGGCGAGCAGGTCGAAGGTCGCGACGTTGCGCGCGCCGGCGGGCGCGTGCCGCGAGGGCTGCGCCTCCCGGCCGCTGCGCTCCTGCAGGAACTGCTTGACGATGCGGTCCTCGAGGGAATGGAAGGTCACGACCACAAGCCGCCCGCCCGGACGCAGGAGGCGCTCGGCCGCCTCGAGCGCCCGTTCGAGCTCGCCCAGCTCGTCGTTCACCGCGATGCGCAACGCCTGGAAGGTCCGCGTCGCCGGGTGGATCTCGTCCTTGCCCGCGCGCACGACCGACGCGACGATGTCGGCGAGGCGCTTCGTCGTGGTGATGCGCTCCTGCCGGCGCGCGGCCACGATGGCGCGGGCCACGGCGCGCGAGCGGCGCTCCTCGCCATATTTGTAGATGAGGTCGGCGAGCGGACCTTCCTCCAGCCCGTTGACGAGGTCTTCCGCGCTCGTCCCATGCCGTCCCATGCGCATGTCGAGCGGGCCGTCGTGGCGGAAGGAGAAGCCGCGCGCAGGATCGTCGATCTGCATGGAGGAGACGCCGATGTCGAGCACGACGCCGTCCACGGCATCAAGCCCGATGGAGGCAAGAGCGTCCTCCATCTCGGAGAAGCGGCTCTCGACCAGCGTGAGCCGGCCGCCCGCCTGCTCCACGAGGGCATAGCCGCCGGCGATGGCGGTGGGATCGCGGTCGAGTCCGACCACGCGCCCATCGGGCGTGGCGTCGAGGATGGCCCTGGTGTAGCCGCCGGCCCCGAAGGTGCCGTCGAGAATGACGCCGCCCGGCTGGGGAGCGAGCGCCGACACGACTTCCCGGAGCAGGACGGGAACGTGACGGGCCGGTCCGCCAGCGGCGTCGGTCGCCCGATCGCCGCGGCCCGTCATCGTTCCCGCGCTCCTGGTTCGGACCCCGACGGCCTGACGCCGCCGAGTTCCTTCTTGAGATCCCTCACCTTGCGCCGGGCCTCGTCGAGATGGCGCTGGAAGCGTGAGGGCTCCCAGATCTGGAACTTGTGACCGAGCCCGACGAACACCACCGCATCCGTGATGCCCGCATGGGCCTTGAGGGCCTCCGTGAGGGACACGCGCCCCTCCGGGTCGACCTTCAGCACCTCGCTGTTGCCGTACAGCGCCATCGAGAACTGGTCCCGCTCGTCCGAGAACGGCGGAAACCGCTCGATCAGGCTGTCGATCTCCGCCAGGAGCCCGTTGCCCCCCGCATCGAGGGCGTCGGCCTCCAGGGAGAGATGGACATAGAGCCCCTCGAACCCGTCCCTCGCCAGCACCCCCCGGAACGACGCCGGGATCGACACGCGACCCTTGGCGTCCAGCCGGTTGGTGAAGCTCGAAACGAAGCGGTCCATCGAGCTCCTGATCCGCCCCCGCGATCACATATGCCGCAACGCGACCCGACCGATCCGCCGCCGGGCCGAGCCCTGTGGCGAACACGGAGCGTCGCTCCGCTCCCCCGCCGGCCGCGCCCCGCAGCGCCGCCGAGCCTTCGAGGCGTTGCCTCGCCGCAGATCCGCTGAACCAGCCGCGCACACGGCTAGAGCCGCCCACGCACCCCGAGGCCTTGGCCTCGCCCCGGGCGCCGGTGGATCCGCAACTCGCCTCTCCGAACGGGATGATTTGGGATAGCATGGGACTATATGGTCGTCAATGGACGGACACGGGCGCAACCGGCCCGCGACGCAGTTGCGCCGGAGCCCGCGGCCATCAGAGCTTGTTAACCTTAACGAAGCGTTAGGAGGGGGTGCGGCGGCCGGCCGGCGGCCGCCTCGGCCCTGTCGCCCGCCTCGGGCGACCTCCGATCGCGCGCGGCCAAAAAAGAATCTGCCGTCAGCGGGATCCGATCTGAACTTGAATCAGGACGTGAACACCAGCCTGTCGCGAGGCGGCTTCTGCTGACCTGCGCGCAGCGCTTTGCGACCGGCGGCCACGACTCTGAATGGTGCCTCGCGCCCAGAAATTCAGAAGCGAATTTGCCAGCCGGCCTGTAAGCCGGGTTCTGTATGGCGCGGGTATCCCCGCACGTGACGGCCATTCCTCTGGGACGGCCGTTGCCGGCCGCCTCGAGCAACCAACCCGGGCGACAGGGGCCGGAAACGCCCCCGCAGTGGTTTCCCACTGCTGCCGCCCCTATTTGGTTTTGCTCCCGGTGGGGTTTTCCATGCCGCTCCCGTTGCCGGTCGCGCGGTGCGCTCTTACCGCACCCTTTCACCCTTGCCGGCGCGGGAGTCCCGGAGGACCGCCGCGACGGCGGTTTGCTTTCTGTGGCACTGTCCCTGGGGTCGCCCCCGCCGGACGTTATCCGGCACCGTGTTTCCGTGGAGCCCGGACTTTCCTCGACGCTTGCGCGCCGCGGCCGTCCGGCCGACTGGCGTCGCTCCCGTAGGGGGAATGGCAGGCGGGGTCAAGCGGAGGCAGGCGGTAGCGCTCGGCGGATCGGCGACCGATCATCAGGATGCAACGCCGCCTCCTTGCCCTCCCCCGCTTCGCGGGAAAGGGTTTCGCGCCCCGGCGCCGCAGCCAACTCTCTCCCGCGCAGCGGGGGAGATTTCCGCGCAACCGGCATGGGGGCACGTTCGAGCCTCGCGGCAGATGGAGACGAAGCGCCTACCGGCTCGCCATGATGGTGCGCGCCTTCGAGCAGTACGACCGGTTCGCCCCGCTCATGCGCGTGGCGTAATGGCCGCTCTGGTAGCGCATCACGGTGGCGCAGGTATTGCCGCCGGACATGCGGTAGGCCTGGGCCAGGTAGAGCATGCCGTAGCGCAGGTTGGTGTCGGGATTGGTGAGGCCAGCCGCCCCGCCGGAATAGCCGAGCCCTCGCGCGGTCTGCGGCTTGATCTGCATGAGGCCGACCGCGCCGCCGTTGCGGGCATGCGGGTTGTAGCGGCTCTCGATGCGGATCACCGCATCGGCCAGCGAGAAGGGAATGCCGTTTGCGGCGGCATGGCGGGCGATCAGGTCGCGGTAGCGGCCCTTGGCCTCGGGCGAGGCCGAGAGCGCGCGACCGGTGGTGCGGCCTTCGAGGGTCTTGGCCTCGGCCGTGGGGGACACGGCCGCCTGCGGCGCGCCCTGCACGGCGGCCTTTGCGGCGGTGGGGATGCCATCACGCACGATGGCGCCGTCGCTGGCTTCGGCCCGGGCGCGGACTGGGGCCGCCAGGACGGCGGCGAGAGTGGCGGCGATCAGGCCGAGAGTCAGGATCGTGGTCTTCATCATGGTCTCCCAGGGGAGGGTTGGAGCCGGCGCCGGGATCACGGATCCGGGGGCGCCGGTGGATGCCCGCATGGCATCCGACGCGTGCTCCCGCCCGGCGGCGGCCGGTTGAGGACAAAGCCGTCCCGATCGCCATCCGGCCTTTCGGCCGGGGCGATGCGGGGGCACGCGGTGGGTCGATCGCGGCGCGAAAACGCCAAGGCGTTCGCGCGCGGCCTCAAGGCTGCGATCGGCCCGATCTCAAGTCATGGGGTGACGGCAAGACTCCACTGTTCGTGCGGGCCTGCCGCATGGGCCCGCAGGACGGACGGCGTCGGACGCCACACGGGCGCTCCTGCCGAGGACAGACGGGGGCCGCAGACCTCTGCGGCGGAACCCGTCAGCGAAACTGTGCCGCGAGCTGCTGCACCTGGGCGCAGTACTTGCGGGCGGAAGAGGTCATGGTCAGGGCGCGGTGTCCGCCCTGGAATTTCATGATCGTCCGACAGGTATCCCCGTCGGCGAGCCGATAGGCCTGCGCGAGGTAGCGGACGCCATAGGTGAGGTTCGTCTCGGCATCGATCAGGCCGGCGGCGCTGCCGCCATAGCCGAGCGAGCGGGCCGTGGGCAGGCTGATCTGCATCAGGCCGATATTCGCGCCGTTGCGGGCGCGCGGATTGTAGCGGCTCTCCACACGCACGACGGCGTCGGCCAGCGTGACGGGAATGCCGTTGGCCTGGGCGTGGCGGGCGATGAGGCTCCTGATCGCAGCCGGACCGGTGGCGAAGACGGGCAGCGCGGCATCTGCGCCGGTGCGCGGGGCAGGCGTGTCGGCCTCGTCGATGGAGAGAACCTCAGAGAGCGTCGGCCGCTCGCGCGGCAGGGGAACCGAAGCGGAAAGCGATGCGTTCGAAGGGCTCGCGGCGGCGTCCTGGTCCGCGGGCTCAGGCCGGACGGGCGGCAGCGGCACATGCGCAGTGGGACCGACGGACGGCGCGAGGTCCAGGATAGCGGGCAGCGCCCCGCCGAGCGGCGGCTCCGGCGCCTGCAGCGCCATGGCGCCATTCAGGAGGACGCGGCCGCCCTCCCCGCTCTCCGCCTTTGCCGCGGCGGGAGCGAGGCAGAGCCCCAGGACGGCGACAAGCCGACCGTATGTCCTGTGTGGCCGGGCCACGCAAGCCATGCATAAATCCTTCGTAGAATGTCTCGGAGCCAAGCCCCTGCTCGATGAGCGTGAGAGTAGGCCCGAATGGGGCCAAGATGTGGCAGGTGAAGACTGTCCTTGTCAATCCTCCTACAGTCACGTTCAGGCACGAAGACTAGCGACGTCTATCTATTCTTGCCTCAGATGACGCTCTTCTTGATTCAGCAATAGCCTCGAAGTAAACGCATGTAACGATTCCGTAACGGACTCAACCCAGGGGTGTGGCTTTCGCGCAACGCCAAAGCGTCCTTGCGCCACCCCGGACGATCAGTAGGATGCCGCGCTGCGGCCCGACCTGGAGTCAGAGGCCTGTTCAGGAGGCCTCCGATGAAGTCCATCCTCGCTGTTTCCGCGCTCGCATTGGCTCTTGCCGGTTGCGGCTCAACGCAGGGCGACCGTGCCCTCGTCGGCGGGGCGCTGGGCGGGACGGCCGGCGCCGTGATCGGCGGCGTGGCCTCGGGCACGGCGGGCGGCGCGGTGGCGGGTGGCCTGATCGGCGCGGCCGGCGGCGCCATCATCGGGGCGGCGACGGCCCCCAAGCAGCGCTGCTACTACAGCACCTATTACGGCCGCACGGTCTGCAAGCGGGTCTACTGACCCGACCGGCCTCGGCCGATCGACAAGCACTGGAACGTCAGCACTGGAAATTCACGTGGCGAGCATCTGGGGCAAGCTGGGCGGAGCGGGCATCGGGTTCGCCGTGGGCGGCCCTCTCGGAGCCCTCATCGGCGCGCTGGCCGGCCATTACGTGATGGACCAGGAGGGCGGGCTCTTCGCGCCCGACCGGCGGACGGTCTTCACCACGGGGCTCGTGGCGCTCTCCGCCAAGATGGCCAAGGCGGACGGGGTCGTCACGCGCGACGAGACGCGCGCCTTCTTCGAGGTCGTGCATGTCGGCGAGGACGACAGGGCCCGTATCCTCAAGCTGTTCGAGCTCGCCAACCAGACCACCGCCGGCTACGAGGCCTATGCCCGGCAGATCGCCGAGCTCTTCGCCGACGACGCGCAGCTGCGCGAGGACGTGGTGGACGGCCTCTTCCACATCGCCAAGGCGGACGGCGCCGTGCACGAGGCCGAGCTGGCCTACCTGCATGACATCGCGACGCTTCTCGGCTTCGGGGAGGCCGACTGGGCGCGCCTGAAGGCCCGCCACGTGCGTGTCCCGGACGATCCCTACGTGGTGCTGGGCGCCGAGCGCGAGTGGGACGAGGCCGCGCTGCGCCGGCACTACCGCAGGCTCGTGCAGGACTACCATCCTGACCGGCAGATCGCCCGCGGCCTGCCCGCGGAAGCGATCGCCATCGCCACCTCCAAGCTCGCCGTGATCAACGAGGCGTGGGAGCGCATCCGTCGTGAGCGCGGCTGGGGCTGAGATGGCCGACGCCCTCGTCCCCGACACGCCGCTCGTCACCAAGGTGGTCCCCTCGCCCAACCTCGGCGAGCGTAAGGACGGCCGGCGGCCGGACCTGCTGCTGCTCCACTATACCGGCATGCGCGACGCAGCCTCCGCCATCCAGTGGCTCTGCAACCCGCTCGCGCAGGTCTCGTGCCACTACGTCGTCATGGAGGACGGACGCATCTTCCAGCTCGTGCCGGAGGCCGCCCGCGCCTGGCATGCCGGCGTCGGATCCTGGCAGGGCGACACGGACGTCAACTCCTGCTCCATCGGAATCGAGGTCGTGAACCGCGGCCACGATTTCGACTACCCGGACTTTCCCGACGAACAGATCGCGGCGACCATCGCGCTGTGCCGCGATATTCTGGCCCGCCATCCCATTGCGCCCGACCGCGTGCTGGCCCATTCCGACATTGCGCCCCGCCGCAAGGCCGACCCCGGGGAAAAATTCCCCTGGGGCCGGCTGCACGCCGCCGGCGTCGGCCACTGGGTCGAGCCCGCCCCACTCATGGAAGGCCGTCGTTTCGCCGCCGGCGAGGAAGGTCAGCCCGTGCGGGCGCTGCAGGCCATGCTCGCCCATTACGGCTACGGGCTGGATCTGACTGGCGTCTATGACGAGCAGACCGAGGCCGTGGTGCGCGCCTTCCAGCGACATTTCCGCCCGGCGCTCGTCGACGGCATCCTCGATCCTTCGACGCTGCAGACGCTTGCCGCGCTCTCCAGGGGCCGGCCCCAGCCCCTCACGAGCTGACGGGAGCGCTCCGCAACCGGCCCTTGTGCCCGCCCCCGCCGGTCACCATGTGGGGGCCGCAGCCGCGATGCCGACACGAACCTGCGATAGGCAGGGGTCACGGCGGACGCGTGGCGCATGGAGGCTTCAGTGAGCGACTTCGGTAAGGGCGACTTCGGGAACTCGAACAACTGGAACGGCGGCGCGCCCTATGGCTGGCGCTGGAAGCCCGTGGACATCGCGGTGCTGGCCATCGCCTTCGTGGTGTGGTGGCCGCTCGGCATCGCCGTCCTCGCCTGGAAACTGTGGAACGACCGTCAGCCGGTTCCGCAGGATCTCGGACAGTGGATCCAGACCGGCGCGACCAAGGTACAGCAGGGTTTCGACAGCGTGATGGCGGGCTTCGGCTCGGGCTCCTTCGCGTCCGGCCCGGAGACGACCGGCAACGCCGCCTTCGACGCCCATGTCCGCGAGGAATGGGCGCGCATCGAGGCCGACAAGCGCAAGCTCCAGGACGAGATCGCCGCCTTCAAGAGCTTTCTCGCGAGCGAGCGCTCCGGCGACGCCGACGCCTATGACCGCTTCCGTCGTCGGCGGGGGTAAACAGCGCAACAGTGCTGGGTCTGCCCTTCTCCCCTCGCGGGAGAAGATGGCGTGAAGCGCCGGATGAGGGGGCGCCGGGCGTTTGCCTGCGCTTCCTCAGCAGACCCCTGATCCGTCCGGCCTTCGGCCGCCCACCTTCTCCCGCAGGGGGAGAAGGGAGTCAGGCCGCCTCGCGGTGGTGCTGTTCGGGGCGCAGGCCCAGCAGATGGCAGATCGCGTAAACGAGGTCGGCGCGGTTCATCGTGTAGAAGTGGAAGTCCCTGACGCCCCGGTCGAGAAGGTCGATGACCTGCTCGGCCGCCACGGCCGCCGCAATGAGGCGGCGGGTGGCGGGATCTTCGTCCAGGTTCTCGAAGCGGTCGGCCAGCCACTTCGGCACGCTGGCCCCGCAGCGCGCCGCGAAGGCCGCGGTCTGGCGGAAGTTCTGGACGGGCACGATGCCGGGGATGATGGGGATCTCGATGCCGCGCCGCCGCACCCGGTCCAGGTAGCGGAAATAGACGTCGTTATCGAAGAAGAACTGCGTGAGGGCGCGTGTCGCGCCGGCATCGACCTTGGCCTGCAGCACGTCGAGGTCCGCCTCGACCGAGGCGCTCTCGGGGTGCTTTTCCGGATAGGCCGACACCGACACCTCGAAGTCGCCCTTGTCCCGCACGGCGCGCACCAGGTCCGCCGTCGAGCGGAAGCCCTGGGGATGCGGCTCGTAGGGCGAGCCCACGCCGTCCGGCGGGTCGCCGCGCAGCGCCACGACGTGACGCACGCCCGCTTCCGAGAAGCCGTCGAGAACGGCCCCGATGTCCGCCCTGCTCGCGCCGACGCAGGTGAGGTGGGCCGCGGGCCTCAGGGCTGTCTCGCGCACCAGGCGCGCGACAGTCGCCTGCGTTCGCTCCCGGGTCGAGCCGCCGGCGCCGTAGGTGACAGAGACGAAGGTCGGCTGCAGCGGGGCGAGCCGGCCGATCGACTCCCAGAGGGACGCCTCGGCCTCGTCCGTCTTGGGCGGGAAGAACTCGAAGGAGACGCGCACGGGGGCGCGGCCACCATAGCGGCTCATGCGGAGCGGGGGGAGCGGCATCAGGCAACCTCCTGCTGGCCCTTGGCTCCGTCGCCAGCCACCGCGATGCGGCGGTCCCGGCCGAGCCAGAGGGACACGGTGAGCTGGTCCGGCGACCCGTCCGGCGCCGGAAGCTGGAGATGACGGGACGTGTCCAGCCCCGCCTCGGAGAGCCACGCGACCACCTGATCGCGCTCGAAGCCGAGGCGGCGATGGGCATGCGCTTCCCGCAGGAACTCGAGCCCATGCGGGGCGAAGTCGACGACGAGCAGCCTCCCGCCGGGCGAAAGCACGGAGGCCGCCTCACGCAGCGCACGAGCGGGATCGTCCAGGAAGTGCAGCACCTGGTGGATGATCACGAGGTCGAAGGCGTTGCGCTCCACCGGCAGGGCATAGATGTCGCCCTGGCGCAATTCCGCCTGGCGAAGTCCGGCGCGCTCGAGGTTGGCGCGGGCCACGGCCAGCATGGCGTGGTTGGCGTCGACGCCGACGAGGCGGCTGGCGCGGGGCGCGAGGAGCGAGAGGATGCGCCCGGTCCCCGTGCCGAGGTCGAGCACGGCGCGGTAGGGGCCGGGCCCGATCATCTCGAGCATCGCGGCCTCCACCGCCTCGTCGGAGGCGTGGAGGGAACGGATGCGGTCCCACTCGGCGGCATGCCTGTCGAAATAGGCCTTCGCCGCCTCGGCCCGCGCCGTGCGCACGGCCTTCAGGCGAGCGCGGTCGGCCGCGATGACGCCGTCGCGCGGGTCGAGCCGCTCGACCAGCGCGCGAGCCAATGCACCGGCGGGGTGGCGCTCGGCGAGGCGGAAGAAGGCCCAGGCCCCCTCGCGGTTGCGTTCGATCAGACCGGCCTCGGCCATCAGCTTGAGGTGGCGCGAGATGCGGGGCTGGGACTGGCCAAGAATGTCCGTGAGGTCCGTGACGTTGAGCTCGCCCTCGGCGATCAGCGCCAGCAGCCGCAGGCGCGTCTCCTCGCCGGCCGCGCGCAGCTGCCCGACGAGGGGATCGAGTCCGACTTTCGGCAGGTCGGGAGATGAGGACACCAGCACCTCGCTTCATCACATAAAGATATGTTTATATACGCAGCGTCGTTCTGGCAAGGGAAATGTCGCGCGGGGATCAGGAATGGTCGGGATAGTGTCCGGCGGGTGAAGCGGAGGGCGACAGCGCGCCTTCCGGCCCGCTCTCCAAAGCCGGGGCGAAGGCTGGGAGCCCAAGCGGGGATCGAATTCCTCAGCCCGGCCGGGCCACCCGGGCGCGGCGGCCGATCATCACGACCACGACCACCGCCACGGCGGAAAGCCAGGTGATCACATCCACCTGCTCGCCCTGCAGCAGGGCCGCCACGCCCAGCGTGACGAAGGTCTGCAGCAGCTGCACCTGCGAGACCCGCGCCACGCCGCCGAGCGCGAGCCCGGCGTTCCAGGCGAAGAAACCGAGATACTGGCTCATCAGGCCGAGATACACGAAGGCGAGCCAGGCCCTGGCCGGCACCTCCAGGGGGTGCACAGGGGCCGTCAGCAGGGTGACGGGCAAGGTGACCGGCAGGGCCACGACGACGACCCAGGAGATCACCTCCCAGCCCGGCCGCTCGCGCGCGAGCTGCGCCGAGACGACATAGCCGCAGGCCGCGCTGGCGACCGCCCCCGCCAGCAGCAGGTCGCCCGCGTCGACCCGCCCGGCCCCGTCGCGCAAGGCGAAGGCGACCACGATGGCGGCGCCGAGAACGGCGCAGATCCAGAACTGCAGCGACGGCCGCTCGCGGGTAACCAGCGCCCCCACCGCAGCCGTGGCCAACGGGAGGATGCCGAGCACCACGCCGCCGTGTGAGGCCGGCACTAGCCGCATGGCGAAGCCCGTGAAGCCCGGAAAGCCGCCGGCCAGCAGCAGCGCCACCAACGCATAACGCCAGAGCGCATCGCGGGTCGGGATCGGCCGGCGCAGCACAACCAGCAGCATGGCGGCCACGAGGCCGGCCAGCGCAGCGCGTCCCGTCGTGACGAACCAGGGATCGAGCCAGCCCACCGCGATGCGCGTGAAGGGCAGCGTCGCCCCGAAGATCAGGACGCCGACGAAGCCCAGCAGGAGGCCCAGCGTATCGGAGGAGCGGCGCATGGCGGGGTCAGGGCGAAGCAGCGGGCGGGGAGCGCAGCCTAGCGGCCGGCCGCCGCCCGGGCGAACGCAACCTGCTGACCCGCGATCACGGACGATGATACGTGCGTCACACAGCGAGCCGCGGCTGGCCTGCCGAGGCGACGCCGATGCGGATCGTCGCTCCGCAGAAGCGCCTCAGCAGCCCGGCGAGATCCTCCGCCGCAGCCTTCACGTCCCCCTCCCCGTTCGCCTGGAGGGTCACGATGGCGCGCCGCGTCTCGGACGTGATGATGCTGCGGGCGTCCTGCCGCCAGTTCCAGCGCCGGCACAGCACGTGGCGGGCGTCGGCATAGACGACCTCGCCGGGCTTTGGCGGATCGTTCGGGTCCTCGCCGGGCTCGGCCGCCATGTCGAGGAACGTGTCCTCCGGGCGCGAATAGCGGAAGGCGAAGGGTCCCTGCGTCTTGTCGAGGTCGTCGGCCCCCACGCACAGCACATGCGAGAGGGAGACGGCGTTGTAGGCGTCCACGAAGGCGTTGATGCGCGACAGCTCGCGTTCGGCCAGCACGTTCTTGACCAAGCGCTCCACCGAGCAGCGATAGCTGGTCTTCTTGATACCGAAGGCCCGGTAGGCCGCCCGCCATGCCGCGATGCCCGGGATCGCCGAGAGCTCCGTGCCACCCCAGCGCACCCGGCAGGCCGTCTCACGCTCGTGGACCAGCGCGTCGAGCTCCGCCGGTCGCTCCGCGGGGATGGAAAGATCCTCCGCCACGAGCACCGCGACCTCGAAGGCCGGAAAGGCGGCGGCGAGTTCGTCGATGGCGAGGGTGACGGTCATGGCGGGGTCCGGGGAGGGTTTGAGCCGGCTGCCTCGCCAATCGGAGGAGCGCTGTCAAGGTGCGCGGACGTGAGGTCTTACCGGAACGGCGGCTCGTCGAAGCTCCTGAGCTTCCGCGAATGCAGGCCCTCGCGGTCAGAGCGCAGCAGCTCCAGCGCGGCGAGCCCGATTCGAAGGTGCTCGCCGACGGCGCGCTCGTAGAAGGCGTTGGCGGCGCCGGGCAGCTTGATCTCGCCGTGCAGGGGCTTGTCGGAGACGCAGAGCAAGGTGCCGTAGGGGACGCGGAGGCGAAAGCCCTGGGCGGCGATGGTGCCGCTCTCCATGTCCACGGCGATGGCGCGGCTGAGGTTGATGCGCTTGCGCTCCTGGGTCCAGCGCAACTCCCAGTTCCGGTCGTCGTTGGTGACGACCGTGCCGGTGCGCAGCCTGCGCTTCAGCGCCTCGCCGCGCTCGCCCGTCACCCGGGCGGCGGCCTCCTGCAGGGCGACCTGCACCTCCGCGAGGGCGGGGATCGGCACATCCGTCGGCACGAGGCTGTCGAGGATGCGGTCCTGCCGAAGGTAGCCGTGCGCCAGCACGTAGTCCCCGATGGTCTGGGACTGCCGCAGCCCGCCGCAATGGCCGACCATGAGCCAGGCATGCGGGCGCAGCACGGCGAGGTGGTCGGTGATGTTCTTGGCGTTGGAGGGGCCGACGCCGATGTTGACCAGCGTCACGCCCTGCCCCTGCCCGCCCACGAGGCTGTAGGCCGGCATCTGGAAGCGGTGCCAGGGCGCAGCGGCCAGAAGCGCTTCCGCGGTGTCGGCCGGCAGGTCGCGCGTGACCGAGCCGCCGCCCGGCAGATGCAGCGCCTCGAAGGCGCCGCTCGCCACCTGCTCCATGCCCCAGCGCACGAACTGGTCGACATAGCGGTGGTAGTTGGTCAGCAGGATCCAGGGCTGCAGCCGCCGCCAGTCGGAACCCGTATAGTGCACGAGCCGGCGCAGCGAATAGTCCACGCGCACCGCATCGAACAGCGCGAGCGGGCGCGGCTCGCCCTCGGCGAGCTCGTAGGTGCCGTCGGCGATCTCGTCGCCCACGGCGGACAGCAGCGGCGTGGGAAAGTGCACGGCGAGTTCGGCGGCCGTCACCGACCCGCGGCCAAGCTCGTCGCCCCGTTCGAAGACATAGGGGTACGGGATCTCCTGCTCGCCAACGCCAACCTCGATCGTCGCGCCGAACTCGCTCGCCAGCGGCCGCAACTGCTCGAGGAGATAGGTGCGGAAGGCCCGCGGCTGCGTGACGGTGGTGCGGTAGACGCCGGGCGCGGAGAACTTGGCGTAGGCCCGCCGGTTTGTCGGTAGCACGCCTTCCGGCGCGTAGGTGAGGACGAGTTCGGGATAGCGGAAACTCGCCCGCTCCTGGGGACCGGGCGGCACGCCGGTTTCCATGAAACGATCGACGGCCGCCCGGAGCGCTCCGGTCGCGCTGGTGTAGAGGGCGTCGAGCCGCTCGACCGCCTCTTCCGCGGTGGCCACGGGACCGGCAAGCGCGGCGAGGTCAGGTGAGGGCGGGACGGACACGGGTCAACCTCCGGATCTGCCGCTTCTTTGATCACGGCAAGTGTCCGGCCACAACCCCGCGCCCGCATGCCGAAGGTGGGGCTCGAGGCGCCGGGCTTCGCGACGCGACAGGCCGTTTCAAGGAAGAGTTGCACCCGACGGCTGTGACACGCAGAACTGTTTTATACAAATCCGCAATGTAGAAATAGAAAATACAAAAACAGAATGTCATTCCATCGTCTAATCTTGATTCATGATGGCGGAAGCTTGACCAAATCGGGGCGGATCCCACATGCGCAGGCGGCTCTCACGGGAGGGTCGTGGCAACCGGCCGCTGGGGTCCGGTCGTCGAAGGGCCGCAGAGCCCTCGCCGGTCCGATGCAGGCTCTTGGAGGGGAACGCAATGACGATGGAGGCGACGGCCGGCGTGGCCGAACGCAAGCGGCCGATGACGCGCGAGGAGAAGCGCGTGATCCTAGCCTCGTCCGCAGGGACGATCTTCGAGTGGTATGACTTCTATCTCTACGGCTCGCTCGCCGCCATCATCGGCGCCCAGTTCTTCTCGAGCTTCCCCGAGGCGACGCGCAACGTCTTCGCCCTCCTCGCCTTCGCGGCGGGCTTCCTGGTCCGTCCCTTCGGCGCGCTGGTCTTCGGTCGCCTCGGCGACCTCGTCGGCCGCAAGTACACCTTCCTCATGACCATCCTGATCATGGGCGTCTCCACCTTCGTCGTCGGCCTGCTCCCGGGCTACGAGACGATCGGCTGGGTTGCGCCGGTGGTGCTGATCGCGCTGCGCATGCTGCAGGGCCTCGCGCTCGGCGGCGAGTATGGCGGCGCCGTCGTCTACGTCGCGGAGCACGCCCCGCAGAACCGGCGCGGCTTCTTCACCTCGTGGATCCAGACCACGGCGACGCTCGGCCTGCTCCTCTCGCTCATGGTCATCCTGGCCGTGCGCAGCTGGACCGGCGAGCAGGCCTTTGCGGCCTGGGGCTGGCGCATTCCCTTCCTGCTCTCGATCATCCTGCTCGGCATTTCCGTCTGGATCCGCCTGCAGATGGAGGAGAGCCCTGCCTTCAAGAAGATGAAGGCGGAGGGCACCATGTCCAAGGCGCCGCTGTCAGAAGCCTTCGGTCAGTGGAAGAATGCCCGCTTCGCCGTCATCGCCCTGCTGGGCCTCGTCGCCGGCCAGGCGGTGGTCTGGTACACGGGCCAGTTCTACGCCCTGTTCTTCCTGCAGAGCATCCTGCGCGTCGACATGTTCACCGCGAACGTGCTGATTGCCTGGTCCCTGATCCTCGGCACCGCCGGCTTCGTGATCTTCGGCTCGCTGTCGGACCGCATCGGCCGCAAGCCGATCATCCTCGCCGGCTGTCTGCTGGCGGCGCTCACCTACTTCCCGGTCTTCAAGTTCCTGACGGCGACCGCCAACCCGATGCTCGCCAAAGCGCAGGCCTCGACGGAAGTGGTCGTTGTGGCCGACAAGGACCAGTGCTCGTTCCAGTTCAATCCGACGGGCACGTCCAAGTTCACGAGCTCCTGCGACATCGCCAAGGCGCTGCTCGCCCGCAGCTCCGTGAACTACCGCGTGGATCCGGCCCCCGCCGGGACGCTTACCAAGGTCGTGATCGCCGGCCAGGAGATCCCCTCCTACGACGCCTCGACGCTCTCGGGCGACGCGGCCAAGGCGGTGCCGGCGGCCTTCACCAAGGCTGTCAACGAGGCTCTGGGCAAGGCGGGCTATCCAATGGCCGGCCAGCCGAACCCGGAGATCGTGAAGATGTCGGGCTTCTTCGACATCTTCCGGGCGCAGACCTTCACGCTGGTCCTGGTGCTGACCTACCTCGTGATCCTCGTGACCATGGTCTACGGCCCGATCGCGGCGGCGCTCGTGGAGCTCTTCCCGACGCGCATCCGCTATACCGGCATGTCCCTGCCCTACCACATCGGCAACGGCTGGTTCGGCGGCCTGATGCCGGCCACGGCCTTCGCGATGATCGCGCAGACGGGCGACATCTTCTTCGGCCTCTGGTACCCGATCGTCATCGCCCTGATGACCTTCGTCATCGGCATGCTCTTCGTGCCGGAGAACAAGGACAAGGACATCTTCGCGGCAGACGCGAAGTAGGACAGCCTTCCTCACATGAAGAGGCCGGGCGTCGCGGACGCCCGGCCTTTCTTCTTTAATCCGATGGAAGACGCTCGGGTTCGCCGCACCCGACCTCAGCGCGTCAGTTTCTTGTACTTGATGCGCTTGGGGATCGTGCTGTCGATGCCCAGACGGCGCTTCTTGTCTTCCTCATAATCCTGGAAGTTGCCCTCGAACCACTCGACGTGGCTGTCGCCCTCGAAGGCGAGCATGTGCGTGGCAATGCGGTCGAGGAAGAAGCGATCATGGCTGATGATGACGGCGCAGCCCGCGAAATCCTCCAGCGCCTCCTCGAGCGCCCGCAAGGTGTCGACGTCGAGGTCGTTGGTCGGCTCGTCGAGCAGCAGCACGTTGGCGCCGCTCTTCAGCATCTTGGCGAGGTGGACACGGTTGCGCTCGCCGCCCGAGAGCATGCCGACCTTCTTCTGCTGGTCGCCGCCCTTGAAGTTGAACGCCGCGCAATAGGCGCGCGAGTTGAACTCGCGCTTGCCGAGATAGATCACGTCGTTGCCGTCCGAGATCTCCTGCCAGACCGTCTTGTTCGGGTCGAGCGCATCGCGTGACTGGTCGACATAGCCGAGCTTCACCGAGTCGCCGATGGTGATCGTGCCGGCGTCGGGCTTCTCCTGGCCGGTGATCATGCGGAAGAGCGTGGTCTTGCCCGCGCCGTTCGGCCCGATCACGCCGACGATGCCGCCCGGCGGCAGCTTGAAGCTGAGGTCGTCGATCAGCAGGCGGTCGCCGTACCCCTTCGACAGGCCCTGGAAGTCGATGACGTTGTTCCCCAGCCGCTCGGCGACGGGGATGATGATCTGGGCCGTGGTCGGAGCCTTGTCGTTCTGCTTCTGGACGAGTTCCTCGTAGCGCTGGATGCGCGCCTTGGACTTGGCCTGCCGCGCCTTGGGCGAGGCGGAGATCCATTCCTGCTCGCGCTCCAGCGCGCGCTGGCGCGCCTCCTCCTCGCGGCCCTCCTGCTGCAGGCGCTTCTGCTTCTGCTGCAGCCACGACGAATAGTTGCCCTCGTAGGGAATGCCGCGGCCACGATCGAGCTCAAGGATCCAGCCGGTGACGTTGTCCAGGAAGTAGCGGTCGTGGGTCACGATCAGGATCGCGCCGGGATAGGTGCGCAGGTGCCCTTCGAGCCAGGCCACCGTCTCGGCGTCGAGATGGTTGGTCGGCTCGTCGAGCAGCAGCATCTCGGGCTGGGAGAGCAGCAGCTGGCAGAGCGCGACGCGGCGGCGCTCGCCGCCCGAGAGCTTGGTGACGTCGGCGTCGTCGGGCGGGCAGCGCAGCGCGTCCATGGCCTGGTCGACCTTGCTGTCGAGGTCCCAGAGCCCCTTGGCGTCGATCTCGTCCTGCAGCCGCGTCATCTCGTCGGCCGTCTCCTCCGAATAATTCATGGCGAGTTCGTTGTAGCGGTCGAGGATCGCCTGCTGGGGGGCGACGCCCTCCATCACGTTCTCGCGGACGGTCTTGGTGGGATCGAGCTGCGGCTCCTGCGCGAGGTAGCCCACGCGCGCGCCCTCGGCCACCCAGCCGTCGCCGACGAACTCCTTGTCGATGCCGGCCATGATGCGCAGCAGCGTCGACTTGCCCGAGCCGTTGACGCCGAGCACGCCGATCTTGGCGTCGGGGTAGAAGGACAGGTGGATGTTGTCGAGGACCTTCTTCCCGCCCGGATAGGTCTTGGACAGGCCCTGCATGTGATAGACGTACTGGTAGGAGGCCATGGCCGCCCGTCCTCCGCATGGATCTTTCGGGAAATCTCGCCGCTATGTAACGGCCGCCCGCCGGGGCGGCAAGGGTAAGCGCCGGAGCAGTCCGGCATGAGCCAGGCGCGGCCGCCGATCATCGCATCTCACCCCCGTCGGCGCGAAGCGCCGGGAAGAGGATCCGGGGCCACCTCGGGAAAGTCTGGATCCCCTACCCGGCAGGCTTCGCCGGCCGCCGGGGGTGACCCTGAGCCTGGGATCTCCCACCCCGATCGGTTGCATTTTAAACACTTGATTCACCACGATCCCTCAGGATGGCGGCTTGCCCATGGATGGCCCGGACGGGTCCGAATTGCTGCCGCATTCGGCTCCGACCTTGCCCGGGTCAACGCGTTCCGGAGGTGCCTGATGTTCGATGTCGTCGAAATTCTGCTCGAGATGATCGGCGAGATCGTGCATGCGCTCGTGGCCCCGCTGGCCCGCCGGGGCCAGCAGGAGGCGGCGGAGTAAGGCGGAGGCAGGGCAATCCGCTACTGCACCGTCGCCGCGAGTTTGTCCGCATAGAGCGCGATGGTCTTGGCGTAGACCTGCGCCTTGTTCCACTGCTTGATGACCTCGAAGTTGGCCGTGCCCTCGTCCCAGGGCTGACCACGCTGCCATCCATAGCCGGCGAGGTAGGCCGCCGTGGAGGCGAGCACGTCGACGGGGCTGCGCATCAGGTCGCGCCGGCCGTCGCCGTCGAAGTCGACGGCAAACTTCATGTAGGACGACGGCATGAACTGGGTCTGGCCGAGTTCGCCCGCCCAGGCGCCCTTCATCTGGCCCGGCTGCAGGTCGCCGCGGTCGACGATGCGCATCGCGTCGATGAGCTCGGCCTGGAACATCTCGGAGCGCCGGCAGTCATAGGCCAGCGAGGCCACCGAGCGGATCGTGGCGAAATTGCCGGAATAGGCCCCGAAATCGGTCTCGAGGCCCCAAAGGGCGACGAGGACGGGGCCCGGCACGCCGTACTGCGTCTCGATGCGGGCGAGCGGCCCCGCATATTGCTTCAGCAGGCTGGCGCCCTTGCTGAGCCGGTACTTGGAGATCATGCGGCCTGAGAATTCCTCGAAGGTCTGCGTGAAGACCTTCTGGCCGCGGTCGCGATTGACGATCGACTGGTCGAACGTCACTCCAGCCAACGAGGCGTCGATGGCACGCTGCGAGACGCCCTTGGCCGCAGCCTCCCTGCGGATGTCGTTGAGAAACTTGTCGAACCCCGCCGGGTCCTTGCAGGTGGCTGCGCTGGCCCCGCCGGCTCCCAGGAACCCGGCGCCGAGCGCGAGGGCGGACAGGGACAGGGTCAGGGCACGCGGTAGCTTTGTCATTCAGCAGACCTCTCCGGCAGTTGTACCGGGATCATGCCCAAGGCGGCGTGGCCGGAGCAAGGCGGGCGGGCCACCAGCGTCGATCGCAGACCCTGCTGACCTCTCACTGCGAGAGGGCGAGCCTAAGGCCGGCAAGCACCGAGGCGGCGGCGGTGGCGAGCGCCGCCCGGGAATTCAGGATCTGCGTTCGGTTGAGCGCCGTCACGATGCGGTTGATGTCGTGCGCGTCGAGTTCCTCGCGAGTGTCGACGCGGCGCAGCCGCTGCCCGCTCGCCTTCCACCACAGATAGGCCGAGCCGAGGGCGGCGACGACGATCGCGAAGTCGAGGACCTGGCGCAGGAGGGGCAGCACGAGGGGGCGGCTCCGAAGGATGTGGCCAATGAATGCGTGGGCGTGGCGGGGACTGTCGCCTTGCGGCCTAGCTCTCGCTGCGGGCCTAAAGCTGTCGGAACATCACCAGGGCGTCAACGTACCCGAGCGACGGGTGCCGGAAGGCGTGGGGCAGCGTGCCAACCACCTCGAAGCCCATCGCCTTCCACAGGGCGACGGCGCGCTCATTGCTGCTCACGACGAAGTTGAACTGCATGGCGCGGTAGCCCTGCCGCCTGGCGAGGTCGAGCGAATGGAAGGCCATCGCCCGGGCCACGCCGCGCCCCGTCTCGCCTGCGCGGGTGACATAGCCGCAATTCGCCACGTGCGACCCACCCCCACGCTGGTTGGGGTGGATGTAATAGGTGCCGAGGGTCCGGCCCCCGTCGTCCGCCACGAAGGCGTCGTGGTCCCCGCCAAGCCAGAAGGCCAGGGCCTCCTCGCGGGTCCAATCCCTTGGCAGGGCGTAGGTTTCCCCCGCGCGCAGCACAGGCTCCAGAATCTCCCACACGGCGCTCTCGTCGGCAGCTTCGGCAGGGCGGACGTGGAGGGGCATGGCAGGCGATCCGGCGGCAGGGGGCGCACCCTAGCTGAACCGCAGCATCGGGGCGACGGCGAACCGCGGCCGGGCCGAGGCCGTTGTGGCGGAACGGACGGAGATCCGGGAGGAAGTCATGACGTCAGATCCCCGCTACGCCGCGTCGAGCCGGCTTGCCGCGCGGGCCGAGCGCCTGATGCCGGGCGGGCATCATCTCTCCGGGCGCCCCCTCCTGCGCGCGAAGGCCTCGCCGCGCTACTTCACGCGGGCGTCCGGCGCGCATATCTGGGACGTCGACGGGCGGGCCTATGTCGACTTCCTCATGGCCTACGGGCCCTTTCTCCTCGGCTATGCCCATCGCGAGGTGGATGCCGCCGCCTTCCGGCAGGCGGGCGAAGGGATGCTCGTCTCCCTCAACCATCCCCTGCACCTCGACTTCGTGGAGGCGCTCGTCGGCATCGTGCCGTCGGCGGAGATGGGCGTTTTCTTCCGGACGGGTTCGGAGGCCACCACGGCCGCCTTGCGCATCGCCCGTCGGGCGACGGGCAGAAAGCTCGTGGCCCGCTGCGGCTATCACGGCTGGCACGACTGGTGTCTCCCCGAGGCCGACTTCGTGCCGGCCGGACTGACCGAGCAGGTTTTCGTCTACGAGGCCATGAAACCCGAGACGCTCCGGGCTCTGCTCGAGGAACACGCCGGACGCTTCGCCGCGGTGATCCTCGCGCCCGAAATGGTTCACCCGCCGAACCGGGAGACCGTGGCCGAGCTCGTGCGCCTCGCCCGCGAGCACGGCGCGCTCTTCATCATGGACGAGGTGAAGACGGGCATCCGCATGCCGGGCTGGACCATGCAGGCCTTCTACGGCGTCGAACCGGACCTCACGACCCTCAGCAAGGCGCTCGGCAATGGCTGGCCGATCGCCGCGACGCTGGGGCCGGCTGCGATCATGCGCGAGGCCGCGGGCATGCATCTCTCAGCGACCTATCACGGCGACGTCGCCGCCATGGCAGCCGCCATGAAGACGTTGGAGGTCGTGGCGCGGGACGGAGCGCAGGAGGCCGCCTGGAGCCTGGGCGAGCGGCTCCTCCGCGGCCTGCAGCGGGCCGTCGAACGGCACGCCATTCCGGCCGTCCCCTATGGAGAGCCGATCCCCTCGATGCCGTTCCTGCGCTTCAACAACCCAGATCCCGCGGTCAACGACGCGCTCTCGGAGTTCGTCTACGGCGAGGCGCTGCGCCAGGGCATCCTGCTGCATCCCCGCCACCTCTGGTTCACCAGCGCCGCCCACAGCACGGCCGACATCGACCTGACCGTAGAGGTCGTCGATGCAGCCTTCGCCCAGGCCCGGAGGCTGGGGCTCGCGGACCATGCGCCCCCGCAGGCGGAGGGCGGTCACGCCTGAGACGCCGGCCCCCCGCGCTCGCGCAGGCGTGACCGGGACTGCATGCAGCGCGTGGCATGACTGCGCGCAACAGCACTTGCCTTCGTGCGCCATCCCCGGCATTTTGATTGGAACGGACGTCAGCGGCTGAGGGGCGAACCTCAGACCGAGACGCGGAGGGAGCGAGACGCATGGCCGGAGCCATCTATCCGGACTTGAAGGGCAAGTCCGTCCTCGTGACGGGCGGCGGCAGCGGCATCGGCGCGGCCATCACGCGGGCCTTCGCCCGACAAGGCGCCAAGGTCGGTTTCATCGACATCGCGGACGCGCCCTCGAAGGCGCTGGTGGAGGAGCTTCGCGGCTCCGGTGCGACGGTGCACTACGAGCACGCGGACCTGCGGGACATCGAAGCCCTGCGCCGCGCTGTAGACGCGATCCGCGGCGCGCACGGACCCATCACGGTCCTTATCAACAACGCCGCCCACGACGAGCGCCACGACACCGAGACGGTGACGCCCGAGTATTTCGATGACCGCGTCGCCGTGAACCTGAAGCACCAGTTCTTCGCCTCGCAGGCCGTGCTGCCGGACATGAAGGCGGCCGGCGGCGGCTCCATCATCTGCTTCGGCTCCATCTCATGGATGGCGAGCATGGGCGGCATGGCCGTCTACACGGCCTGCAAGTCCGCCGTGCTCGGCCTCGTGCGGTCGCTGGCGCGCGATTATGGCCCCTATAACGTCCGGGTGAACTCCATCGCGCCGGGCTGGATCATGACGGAGCGCCAGATGACGCTCTGGCTCACCCCCGAGGCCGACGAGATGCGCCGCAAGGCGCAGTCCATCGAGCGCAAGCTCACGCCCGACGACGTGGCGAAGGTCGCCGTGTTCCTGTCGTCGGAGGAAGCCTCCGCCATCACCAACCAGTCCTACGTCGTCGACGGCGGCTGGGTGTGAGAATCGGCGCCGCCCCCGGCGCGCCGCGTCCCGGCCTCGGCCGGATCCTGCAACGACCATTGCGGCAGTGGGGCCGCAGATGCCCGGGCTGACCGGGGTTGAGTCGAGACACAAGCCCCCACGCTGAAAGAGGAAACGCGATGACCCTGATCTCCAAGCGCACTCTCGTCGGGCTCGCCGCCGCCATGTTGGCCGGCGTGGCCTTCGCTCCCTCGGCCACTCCCCAGGCCAAGAAGACGCTCGCCTTCGTCGTCAACGTCCCCGCGGACTTCTGGACCATCGCCCGCCGCGGCACCGAGAAGGCGCAGAAGGAGTTGCCGAACTACAACATCGAGATGTACATCCCCGGCCAGATGTCGGCCGCTGAGCAGAAGCGCATCCTCGAGGACCTGCTCGCCAAGAACGTCGCGGGCGTCTCGATCTCCCCGGTCGATCCTGACAACTCCGGCGAAATCCTGAACCGCGTGGCCGAGAAGGCCGTGCTGTTCACGCAGGATGCCGACGCGCCCAAGTCCAACCGCGTGATGTATATCGGCACCGACAACGTGGCCGCCGGCCGCCAGGCGGGCGAGCTGATGAAGAAGGCGCTGCCGAACGGCGGCAAGGCCATGCTCTTCGTCGGCACCATGGACGCCGCCAACGCCCGCGAGCGCACCCAGGGCATCAAGGAGGCCATCGCCGGCTCCAAGATCGAGATCATCGACATCCGCACCGACGGCGGCGACCAGGCCAAGGCCAAGGCCAATGTCGAGGACACGCTCACCAAGTACCCGAACATCGACCTGCTGGTCGGCCTGTGGGCGTACAACACCCCGCAGATCTACAACGCCGCCAAGGCCGCGGGTAAGACAGGCAAGGTGAAGATCGTCGGCTTCGACGAGGACCAGCAGACCCTGCGCGGCATCTCCGAGGGCGTGATCGACGGCACCGTCGTGCAGCAGCCCTTCGAGTTCGGCTACCAGTCGATGATCAAGCTCGCCAAGTACATCGAGGGCGACAAGTCGGTGGTGCCGGCCAACAAGCTCGACATCGTGCCCACGCAGATCGTCGACAAGTCCAACGTCAAGGAGTTCTCGGAGAAGATCCGCGACCTCCTGAAGAAGTAAGCCGCTTGAAGTAAATCTCTTGGCGCCCGGCTCCGGCCGGGCGCCATCGCCCGAACCCGCCGTCGTTGCGAGGAGCGGAGCGACGAAGCAATCCAGGTCCGGCGCCCCTCTCCCGGATGACTGGATTGCTTCGCTTCGCTCGCAATGACGAACCTGCCGGCAGCCCGGCACGCCGGTCCAGAGCCACCCGATGCCCGAACCGCTGCTCGACCTCCGCTCGATCACCAAGACGTATCCGGGCGTGACCGCGCTGGACAATGTGAGCCTGTCTGTCGGCCGCGGCGAGGTGCTGGGGCTGATCGGCGAGAACGGCGCGGGCAAGTCGTCCCTCATGAAGATCCTGGGCGGCGTCTCCTCGCCGAGCGCCGGGACCATTGTTGTGGACGGCGCGGAATACCAGACGCTCACGGTGAAGGAGGCGACGCGCGTCGGCATCGCCTTCGTGCACCAGGAACTCAACCTCTTCGACAATCTCGACGTCGCGGCCAACGTCTTCATCGGCCGCGAGCCGCGCAAGGGCGGCTTCCTGAACATCATCGACCAGCAGGCCCTGCACGAGCGCGTGAAGCCGCTGATCAAGCGCCTCGGCGTCGACTTCGCGCCAGACGACCTGGTCGAGAACCTGTCCATCGCGCAGCGCCAGATGGTGGAGATCGCCAAGGCGCTCTCGCTCGACGCGCGCGTCATCATCATGGACGAGCCGACCTCCAGCCTGACGCTGACCGAGACGGACCGCCTGCTCGAGGTGATCGCGGATCTCAAGGCGCATGGCGTGAGCGTGATCTACATCTCGCACCGCCTCGCCGAGGTGAAGACCTGCGCCGACCGCGTCGTCGTGCTGCGCGACGGCAAGCGGGTGGGCGAACTCGCCAAGGACGAGATCACGCACGGCGCCATGATCCGCCTGATGATCGGGCGCGACCTTAAGTCGATCTACATCCCGCCGGCGCGCCCGCCGCAGGACGGCGGCGCGGCGATCGAGGGGCTGGTCACCTCGGCCTTCCCGGAGAAGACCGTCTCCCTGAACGTGAAGCGCGGGGAGATCCTCGGGCTGGCGGGGCTCGTCGGCTCCGGCCGCACCTCGCTGGCACAGACCGTCTTCGGCGTGCAGCCGGCGCTCAGGGGCAAGGTCACGCTCGACGGCAAGGCCGTGCCGCTCAACTCCACGCAGGGCGCCATCGCCAGCGGCATCTACCTCGTGCCGGAGGACCGCAAGAAGTCCGGCCTGCTGCTCGACCTCTCGATCCTGGAAAACATCTCGCTCGCAGACCTGCCGCGCTTCGCGAGCTTTTCCATCGTCGACGCCGCCAAGGAGCGCACGGTGGCCGAGGAGCAGCGGCGCAAGCTCTCCATCAAGACGCCGGACGTCGACACGCTGGCGGTGACCTTGTCGGGCGGCAACCAGCAGAAGGTCGTGCTGGGCAAGTGGCTCTCCATGCGCCCGCGCCTGCTCATCTTCGACGAACCGACGCGCGGCATCGACGTGGGCGCCAAGAGCGAGATCTATTCGCTCATGCGCGGCCTCGCCGACGAGGGCGTGGCCATCCTGATGATCTCCAGCGACATGGAGGAGGTCATCGGCGTGAGCGACCGGATCGCCGTGATGCACGAGGGCGAGATCAGCGGTTTTCTCGACCGGCCGGACTTCTCGGAGCACAATGTCCTGACACTCGCCGTCGGCGGGGCGAGGAAGGAGGACCACGCGTCCCATGTTTAAGAAAGAGCTCGGCCTTTTCGTCCTGATCCTGGTGATCGGCGGCATCACGACGGCCATCAACCCGCAGTTCGCCTCCCAGGTGAACCTGATGAACCTCGCCAACCAGATCGGGCTGTTCGGCCTGTTCGCGATCGGCCAGGGCCTCGTCATCATCACCGGCGGCATCGAGCTCTCGGTGGGGTCGATGTTCGCCCTGCTGGGGATCATCTTCCTCGACCTCCTGATCAACCACGAGATCGCCTGGCCCATCGCCTTCGTGATCACGCTGTGCGGCGGCCTGGTGCTCGGCACCATCCACGGCCTGCTGATCACACGGCTGAAGATGCAGCCCTTCGTGGTGACGCTCTGCGGCCTGCTGCTCTATCGCGGCATCGCGCGCTGGTACACGGCCGACTCCACCCAGGGCTTCGGCTATGGCAGCGGCTACGACACGCTGGAATGGCTGATGTCCGGGCGCACCTACAACGTGCCGCACACGTTCATCTTCCTCATCATCGTCGCCATCATCATGGGCTTCGTGCTGCACCGCTCGGTGTTCGGCCGCTACCTCTTCGCGGTCGGCAAGAACGAGGAGGCGGCGCGCTTCTCGGGCATCCCGACCGACAAGATCATCTGCGCGGCCTACATGATCTGCGGCCTGCTGGCGGGCCTCTCCTCGGTCTTCCTGGTCTTCTACACCCAGTCCATCTCGCCCTCGGCGCACGGCAATTTCTATGAGCTCTATGCCATCGCCGCGGCCGTGCTCGGCGGCTGCTCGCTGCGCGGAGGGCAGGGCTCGGTGATCGGCATCGTGCTGGGCACCGTGCTGCTCCAGGTGCTGCAGAACCTCGTCAACATCCTGGGCATCCCCAGCTCGCTGAACTTCGCCGTGATGGGCGCGGTGATCCTGGTGGGCGTGCTTGCGGACCAGCAGCTGCAGCGGCGGCGCCAGCTGGCCCTCGCCCAAGCCAGCGCCGAGGCACGCATGCTCGCGCGCCAGGCGGCCGCCGCGGAATAGGCCGGGAGCGCGGGCCTCGCGGCCCACGCGCCAAGAAGCCGGACGTCAGCCCGGCTGCGCCCCGCTGGGCTCGCGAATCTCGGCCGCGGCAATCTTGATCACCAGGGGCTCGCGCGCCACGAGGCGGCGCACCTCGGCGCCATCCAGCGTCTCGCGTTCCAGCAGCGCGCCCGCGATCCGGTCGAGCGCCCCGCGATGCTCGTCCATGAGGGCGCGGGCGGCGGCATAGGCCTCGTCGACGATGCCGGCCACGTCGTCCTGATCGCGTGAGGGAAGCGTTCCGTCGCGGGCGTCGACGCGGATCATGCGGCGGTTCGGGCCCATGCCCCATTCCGCCACCATGCGGCGGGCGAGATCCGTGGCGAAGGAGATGTCCGCGGCTGCCCCGGTGGTCACGCGCGAGGGACCGAACACCGCCTCCTCGGCGGCCCGGCCACCCATGGCGACCACGAGGTCGGCCCGGAGCTTGTCCATGGGCACGCAGAGCCTGTCCTTCTCCGGCAGGCGCATCACCATGCCCAGCGCTCCGCCATGCGGGATGATCGTCGCGAGGTGCACGGGATCGGCGGCCGAGACGATGCTCGCGCAAAGGGCATGCCCCGCCTCGTGCACGGCGACGAGCCGGCGCTCCTGCTCGTCGAGCACGAGGCTGCGGCGCTCCAGCCCGATCAGCATTTTGGTGCGGGCCCGCTCCAGGTGCTGCTCGGAAATGGTGTCCGCGCCCTCGCGGGCGGCGAAGACCGCCGCCTCGTTCACGAGGTTGGCGAGCTCCGCGCCGGAAAAGCCGGGCGTGCCCCGCGCGATGGTGAGCAGGTCAACGTCCGTCCCGAGCTTCACCTTGCCGGCATGGACCGCCAGGATCGCGGCGCGGCCCCGCACGTCCGGCAGTGCGACGTGGACCTGCCGGTCGAAGCGGCCGGGGCGCAGCAGCGCCTGATCAAGCACGTCGACGCGGTTCGTCGCGCCGACCACGATGACCCCGCTGCGGGCGTCGAAGCCGTCCATCTCCACGAGCAGCTGGTTCAGCGTCGTGTCGTACTCGCGGTCCGCGGCCGAGGCTCCCGCCCCTCGCTTCTTGCCGATCGAATCGATCTCGTCGATGAACAGGATGCAGGGCGCCCGCTTGCGCGCCTCGCGGAACAGCCGGGCGACGCGTCCCTTCGACACGCCCACGAATGCGGCGGAGAACTCGCTGCCCGCCACGGCCATGAAGGCGACGCCGGCCTCGCCCGCGAGCGCCTTCGCGAGCAGGGTCTTGCCGGTGCCGGGCGGGCCCACCATCAGCACGCCGCGGGGGGCCCGCGCGCCGACCCGGGCGAAGGACTCCGGGCTTTTCAGGAAGGTCACGATCTCCGCGAGCTCGGCCTTGGGCTCCTGCAGCCCTGCCACGACGTCGAAGCGCTCATCGACGGGCCCGACGATGGCGGGCCACGAGAGACGCCCTGTCAGGTCGAACTGCAGCGCCACCACGCATCCCACCACGCCGAGCACCAGCAGGGAGGCGAGCGTGCCGGCGAGCCCGACCCAGTCCAAATCCTGGCCACCGGTTTTCACGTCGATGTTCGCGGCCGCCAGGCGGTCGAGGAATGCGGTATCCAACCAGCCTGCAGGGAGGCGCACGATGGCGGACGCGCCGTCCTTCCGTTCGACGGCGAGCCCATGGTCCCCGACCGTGACGCTCGCGACCTCTCCGGCGGCCACCGCGCGGTTGAAGGCGGAGTAGGACAGCTCGGCCGGGCGGCCATGTGCGAGCCACAGCGTGACCACGAGGGCCACGGCGGCGGACACGCCGAAGAGGATGAGGAGGTGGGGCCGCCCCAGGCGACCGCGCAGGCGTGTGAGCACTCGGTTCAAGACCTGTCCCATCGGGGTTTGGGGAAGCCTGGGCTTCGCTGACCTCGGCGGGCCAAGCCCGCATCGCAAGGCGGGCGTATAGGCCAAGAGGACACCACGCGCCAAGTCCGCCCCAATACGGAGAGCCACCCCGCGTCACTTCGGCTCACCGTCGACTGGCCTCAGCGCCGGGCCGACCGGCCGTCCAGCTCCGGGTTCCTCTCGCGGATGTTCTCGGACATCAGTCCGCCGAAGACGCTCCAGACGAGGAACGGTACGGCCGACCACGCGGCCACGCGGTCCACCTTGCCCGCACGTTGCACGAAACCGAGGGCCGAGAGCACCTGCACGGCCGCATCGGCCACGCCGCCGGTCAGGCTCCTGTCGCCGAAGAACAGCTTCGCCCACCCTGTCGCGAGCCCGATATCGGCGAGCCAGAGCCCGAGGGCCTGGTTGCGCGCCGGCGAGGACGGGGACCGCATCAGGAGATAGGCCCCGAAGGAGTGCAGCGTCTCCAGGACGGGCCAGACCGCCCCGAACACGGGGTCCGGCGGCTTCCAGGCGGGCTTGTCGAGCTCGCCGTACCAGCGCGCGATGCGGGGATGCCGCGGATCGGGCGAATAACGGCTCGCCACCAGGCCGGCCGCGGCCAGAACGCCCGCAACGGCCAGCAACGCCAGGCCGGGCGAGACTCTCGTGTCATCCTGCTCCATCGACATCCCTCGTGCTGGACCGGCGCGCCGGCGTCCGCGACAACGCCCCGGCTTGCAGGCGGTTCGGTTTGCCGCGCGCTGGGCTGGGCCTGAACGATCCGCTCCGGCCGCGCGTTGCCAGGGCGTGCCAGCCAGACCCGATCACCCCAGAAGCACGCCCTCGCCCACGACGCCCCCCGCGTCCGGGAAACCCCGGGGCCGCGGACCTGCCGTGCCCCGCTCCGAGGGCCGCCCGCAGGCAGCCGCAGGCCAGCCCACCCCCTTCGCGATCGCTGTCGAAACCCCGCCCATGGAGGCGGCGCTCGCGGACGACCTTCCGGAGGGTCCCTGGCAGTTCGAGCCCAAGTGGGACGGCTTTCGCTGCCTCGCCTTCCGTGCAGGCGACGCCGTGGAGCTCAGGGCGAAATCGGGCAAACCGCTGAACCGCTACTTTCCGGAAGTCGTCGGGATGATCCGCAGCCTTCCCGCGGACCGTTTCGTGGTGGACGGCGAGATCGTGATCGAGACCGGCGGCCACCTCTCCTTCGACGCGCTGCAGATGCGGCTGCACCCCGCCGAGAGCCGCATCCGCAGGCTCTCAGCCGAGACCCCTGCCCGGCTGTTCCTGTTCGACCTGCTCGTCGCGCCGGGAGGCGCGCCGCTGCTCGATCGACCCTTGGCCCACCGCCGTGAGGCCCTCGATAGCCTGATGGCGCTGGCCGCGATCCCCGGCCGGCTTGCGCTCTCGCCCCGCACGCTGGACCGAGCCGAGGCGGAGGCATGGCTGTCACAGGCCGGCGCCGGAGGCACGGACGGCGTCGTGGCCAAGGCGCTCGACGCTCCCTACCTGCCCGGCGAGCGGGCCATGGTGAAGGTGAAGCGCCAGCGCACCGCGGATTGCGTGGTGGGCGGCTTCCGCTACCGCGCCAAGGGCGGCGGCGTCGGCTCGCTCCTCCTTGGCCTCTATGATCGGAACGGCCTGCTCGACCATGTCGGGTTCACATCCTCGATCTCCAACCAAGAGCGGCCAGCCCTCACCCGCACGCTGGAAGCGCTCCGCGAGCCGCCGGGCTTCACCGGCAAGGCGCCGGGCGGCCCGAGCCGCTGGAGCACCGAGCGGACGGGCGAGTGGGAGCCGGTGCGCCCGGAGCTCGTGGCGGAGGTCCGCTTCGACCATGTCACCGGCGATCGCTTCCGCCACGGGACCACGCTGCTGCGCTGGCGGCCCGACAAGTCCCCGAGGCAATGCACCTTCGCGCAGATCGCGCCACCGCCAGCCGGCAAGGCGGGACCATGACCGTCGACCCGGGAGAACCCCTCGACTGCCTCATCATCGGCGGCGGGCCGGGTGGCTTGACGGCGGCGCTCTACCTGGCCCGCTTCAAGCGCCGCGCCGTGGTCGTGGACGCCGGGGATCCGCGGGCAGCCTGGATCCCCAGGAGCCACAACCTGCCCATGTTCGCGGATGGCATCTCCGGAAAGGACCTGCTGGAACGCCAGCAAGACCATGCCCTTCGCTACGGGGCCGAGTTGCGCCGTGGCGTCGTCGCGGAGATGGCGCGCACCGAAGCCGGCTTCCTCGCCCGTGTTGAGGCCGAGGATGGCCAATCCTCCGTGAGAGCCCGTCGCGTGATCCTCGCCAGCGGGGCTTTGGACGTCGAGCCCGACCTGCCGGGCCTCGCCCAGGCGGTGCGGCGCGGGATCGTGCGCTACTGCCCGATCTGCGACGGCTACGAAGCGCAGGGCAAGCGCATCGCGGTGATCGGCCACGGCGCTCAGGGCCTTGGCGAGGCGGTGTTCGTGGCGAGGAGCTATTCGCGGGACGTGACGCTCCTCACGCTCGGCCAGGGCATCGCTCTCGACGAAGACCAGCAGCGCCGGCTCACCGAGCACCGCATCACCCTCGTGTCCGACCCCATCGCCGAGCTCGAACTCGCCGGCGGCGGCATCGGCGCGGTGCGGATGCACGGGGGCAGGGAGCTGCGCTTCGACATCCTCTATTCCGCGCTGGGTCTGCAGCGCCGCTCGGACCTCGCGGTTGCGCTCGGAGCGGAGCATGACGAGACGGGCGCGCTGCTCGTCGACGAGCATAGCCGGACGTCGGTGAAGGGCCTCTACGCGATCGGCGGCGTCGTGCGCGGCCTCGACCAAATCCTCGTCGCGATGGGCCAGGCCGCCATCGCCGCCACGGACGTCCACAATCGCTGCGAATTGCCCACCGAGGAAGAGGCAGACGGGGTCTAGCGCGCCAGCAGCGGGAATGTGACGGCGATCGCCCAGGCGAACACGACGGCGTTGGCGAGCCCGCCGACGAGGGGAGACCTGGTGCGACGGTAGATCCACCGGCTGAGCAGGCCGAAGGCGATGAAGAAGGGCACCATCACCGGGACGATCAGGATGAGGAAGAAGAGCCGGCCCGGATCGAGCGCCACGGCGAGCCCGAGCGAGGCGAGGAAGGCCGCCTTCGAGGCAATGGAGAGGCCCCGGGCGGCGTGCGCTCCACGCGTGATCCACTCATCCGCAAGGAAATACGGCAGCGTCCCCACGAGCATCGCCGCCAGAAGGAACAGGCGGTGCCGACCGGGGACGAAGGAGGTCACGAAGCGGTCGAGCGGCCAGAACAGGGCGATACCGACATAGACGAGCACCGCCAGCGTCGCCACGGCCAAGGCCCGCGCCGACACCGGCGGGAAACGGAATGGCCGGGCCGAGCGCCGGACCGCAAGCAGCGCCAGCAGGGACACGACCCCGTACAGAAAGAAATGCGCGGCGAGATAGTCGCCCACCAGGACCGGCAGGATGTCCGTCGGGACCACCCGCAGCACCAGCGGGGTCACCCCGAGCGGCAGGACGAGCAACCAGGCTTGCCGCCAGGCCAGCGACGTGCCAGCGGGCGTCTGGGAGACCACCGGCAGCAGCCGGGAGAGCGGCCAGGCCAGCATGACCGCTCCGCCCAGCAGGGCCAGCACCCAGGGCCCCAGGACCGGAATGACCGGCGGCTGCGGTCGCCTGACGCCGAAGGACTGGTCCAGCCACGCCACCGCTTCCTCTAGGCTGTGCGCGCTGTAGAGCACGCCGACATGCTCGACATGGGGGCTGAAGGTCACCCGGCGCCCGGCGCCCGCTCGGGGATCGCCAACCGTCTCGTCGGGTCCCGCCACGCCCGGCGCGGCGGTCAGGCCGAGCACCCGCAGCGCCTCTCGCTTGAGCGGCGCTTCCCAGTCGCCGACGATGACCAGCAGGTTGCGCGGGCTCCGCGCTGTCACGGCCGGGGAGAACATCGACACGGCGATCGTGGCCCCGACCTCCGGATGCGCCTCCGCGAAGCGCACCACGATGTCGGAGGCCATGGAATGGCCGAGCACGGCCAGCCGCCCGTCGCCGAGCGGCCGGGCGAACGCGGTGACCTCGGCGACGTCGTCGACCAGCCGCAGCGTCGCCCCGCTCGTCTCGGTGATGCTCCCCGCCAGCGGCCGCGGATTGCGGCCATGCCCCGAGAAGTCGAAGGTCGCCGCGGCGTAGCCGTTGCGGGCAAAGGCCAGCGCGAAGGAGCGCATCAGCGGGCGGGATCCCGAGAAGCCGTGCGCGATCACCACCACCGGGCCCGCAGCGCCGCCCTCCGGAAGGAAGGTCGTCACCGGCGTGCCGTCGGCCAGGACATGGTAGGCCTCGCGAACGCCCTCCCCTGCCGAGCGCAGCTGGACGAGCGCCACGACGATGACCGACGCCGCCGCGAGCGCAACCGCGACGCTGGCGAGGGAGCGCCGCCAGCCCGGGGTAGACGAGGTTCGCTTCACTGGAATTCTGTCACTCCGTTGCGGGGCGTCCGACGGTTTGGGGCAGCCTGTGCGAAGACCGGAGCCAACGCTCCGGCCATCCTGAGCGAGCCGCGCCAAGATCACGCTTGCAAGCCCCCCTTACGGCCAAGCCTCCAGATTTTCGACCCCGGTTCACCCTCGATTAACCAAGCAACCGGCTAATTGAAGCCATCAGACGTTGAGACGTCCGTTCTCCAGACGACCACGCTTCAAGGCCGGTCGACCCGCACCCATGTCCGGGGTGCAGGCTCGCCCTCCCTTGCCTCGCGTCCACGGGAGGACGGGACCTGAGTTGGTGAGTTCACGCGTATGAGACATTCGACGAGACTGGCCGCCCGGCGTCACGTTTCCCCGCGGCCGCGTCGACGGCGCGCCCCTGTCGCGCTGATCCTGCTTCCCGCCCTGGCGCTCGCCGGCGGCTCCTGGGCCTTCCGCGCCACGCATGTCGCCCCGCAGGCGGAGATCGCCGTGCCGAGGCCCCAGGCGCCCACCCTTGCCGCATCGGCTTCGTCCAGGCCGGACGGCGCGATCAGCCTCCCGGCGGCCCCTCCTGCGGTGGAACCCGTCCAGGCCCCGCAGGTTCCCGTCCCTCCCCTGCCGAGCGACTGGGCGAGCCTGCTGACACCGGCGCCGCTCACGGGAGCCTCGCCGCTCGTGCTCGGCTCGCACGCGCCGCTGGCGGCCGACCTGCAGCCGCCGCCCTCGGTCGTCGCCGTCGCGCCGGATCTCCTGCAGGAGGACGTCGAAGACGATCCCGAAGAGCCGACCGGCGCGCTTCCGCGCCTCGCGGACGTCGCGCCCCTTCCCGTGCCCCGTCCCTTCGAATTGCGCAGCCTGCCCTTGCCGGACAAGCCGCGCCTCGCCTTGCCGGCCCTGCCCCGCCGCTCGAAGCTCGCGCTGGCGCCGGCCGCCCCGCCGCAGGAGGCGCCGGGCTTCTTCGAGAAGCTGTTCGGCGTGAAGAAGGACCCGCCCGGCCCGGCCCTCGCCTACGCCAATCCGCAGGACACGATGCTGGACGTGGCGCGCAACAACCGCCTGGGCCTGCCAACCCCGCCGGTCGCCTCCGCGCCGTCGCAGGCGCCGACGGCCGGCACCGCCGTCTACAACATCGCCGCCCGCACGGTGACCCTGCCCAACGGCGAGAAGCTCGAGGCCCATTCCGGGCTCGGCGAGCACCGGGACAATCCGCGCTCGGTCCATATTCGGATGAAGGGCGCCACGCCGCCGCACACCTACGACCTCACCATGCGCGAGTCGCTCTTCCACGGCGTTCGGGCCATCCGGCTCAATCCCGTCGGCGGCAGCGAGGCGATCCACGGACGCGCCGGCCTCCTGGCGCACACGTTCATGCTCGGCCCGAACGGCGATTCCAACGGCTGCATTTCCTTCCGCAACTACGACCGCTTCCTGCAGGCCTACGTGAACGGCGAGGTCCGCCGCCTGGTCGTCGTCTCCGGGACCTGAGGCGACCACCACCGCCTTCCTGCGTTTGTGCGATGATGGGCCCGGCTGGCCCATCGAGGCCCAGCGCAACGGGAGGACGCAGAATGGCGGGCGGCTATCACAAGGACAGGCTCGGCGAGCGCAAGCTCGCCCCCGAGACCCTGATGCTCGGCTACGGCTATGACCCCGCTCTGTCGGAGGGCGCCGTCAAGCAACCGATCTTCCTCACCTCGACCTTCGTCTTCGAATCCGCCGAACACGGCAAGGAGTTCTTCGACTACGTCTCGGGGCGAAAGCAGCTTCCGGCCGGCGAGAAGGCAGGGCTCGTCTATTCGCGCTTCAACCACCCTAACGCAGAGATCGTGGAGGACCGCCTCGCGGTCTTCGAGGGCGCGGAGCGCGCGCTCACCTTCTCCTCCGGCATGGCGGCCATCGCGACGAGCATCCTCGCCCATGCAAGGCCGGGCGACGTCATCCTGCACTCCCAGCCGCTCTATGGCGGCACGGAGACGCTGATCACCAAGACGCTCGCCCATCTCGGCATGAAGGCGCAGCCGCTCGGCGACGGCACGGACGAGGCCGGCATGACGCAGGCGGCCGATGCCGCCATGCGCGAGGGGCCGGTCGCCCTGATCATGGTGGAGACGCCATCGAACCCCATGAACACGCTGGTCGACCTCGCGGCCGTCCGGCGCATCTCCGAGGCTATCGGCGCGAAGCAGGGCCGGCGGCCGCTGATCCTGTGCGACAACACGTTGCTCGGGCCGGTCTTCCAGCGGCCCATCGAGCAGGGCGCGGATCTGTCTCTCTACTCGCTCACCAAGTATGTCGGCGGCCACTCGGACCTCATTGCCGGCGCGGCGCTCGGCTCCGAGGAGCACGTGCGGCCGATCCGCCTGCTGCGCTCCGCGATCGGCACCCAGCTCGACCCGCATTCCTGCTGGATGCTGGCGCGCTCGCTCGAGACGCTGGTGCTGCGCATCGAGGCCGCCAACCGCAACGCGGCGGGCGTCGCGGGTTACCTCGCCAGGCATCCCAAGGTGGCGCGGGTCTACTATCTGGGCTTTCTCGACGCGGAGAGCCCGGCGGGGCGGACCTATGCCGCCCAGTGCACGGCGCCGGGCTCGACCTTCTCGTTCGACGTCCGCGGCGGCGAGGCGGAGGCCTTCCGCGTGCTGAACAACCTTAGGGTGGTGAAGCTCGCCGTCAGCCTGGGGGGCACCGAGACGCTGGCCTGCCATCCGGCCTCGACGACTCATTCCGGCGTGCCCAAGGCCGTGCGAGACCGATTGGGGGTCAGCGACGCGACGATCCGCATCTCGATCGGCATCGAGAACGAGGGCGACCTGATCGCGGATCTCGAGGCGGCCCTGGCCACGATGTGACGAAAGGCCGGTCCAAAAGGAAACGCGGGGCGATGGCCCCGCGTCGATACTCGTCCAGACAGGGCGATGCCCGTCGTCTCAGGGGCAGGCGGCCTGGTAGGTCCGGCCGTAGACGTCGCGATAGAGACAGGCATTCGGCGTGGTGGCGCGGCCGATGAGCGCGCCGGCGGCGCCGCCGGCGAGCGCGCCGATGCCCGCGCCCTGCCAGCCGCCCGCGATGCCGCCAATGGCCGCGCCGGCGCCCGCGCCCAGCGCCGCGCCGCCGATGGTGCGGTCCGTTGCGGAGTTCGTGTTGCAGGCGGTGAGGGCCAGCGCGATGGCGGGCACGATCAGAAAGCGCATTCTCATCCTCCATGTTGGACGCGCGGGACCCCATGCCCCGCCTTCCCGGATGCTGGTTGGGCTCGAGCGCCGCCGGCAGGCCTCTTGCGCAGCCCTCGTGGCATCGCCGCCCGGCCCAGCCGACCCGTGCGAGTCCGTGGCTGGAGCATAACGGCAGACCTCTGGCGAAAGATGCAGCAACCGTCACCAATCTTGCACACGTCCGCACCGAAAGGTTGATAGCTTCCAAACGCGACGACGATCAATTCTGCTTCCGCGTGCACCGCCCGACGGTCGGCGGGGACATGGGACGGCGTCGCCCCCGCGTGCGCGGCATGGGACAGGAGAGCACGACGACGATGACGCCGACCCTGGTTCGCTGGACGAAGCGGCTCCTGGCCGCCTTGGCGATCGTGCTCCTGACCGTGTTCGTGGTCCGGGCTTGGCAATCCCAGCAGGGGCCTGACCTGAGCGCCTGGCACCTCGTGGCGCCCCACGAGATGACCGTGGCCGAGCTCGACGAGGCGGACTGGGCCGCCTACGTCGCACGGGAAGCGCGCCTGTTTCAGGACGTCCAGGAGAGGGTCTCGGCCACGCTTCCGGAGGAGGAGCGCGTCGCTTCCAACCGCTATTTCCCCGGCAGCCCGCTTTACCCGCCCAGGCTTGCGCGTGACTGGAACCGCTCCTTCGTCCTGGAGCCCGCCGGGCCACCGCGCGGCGCGGTGGTGCTGTTGCATGGCCTCACGGATTCGCCCTACAGCCTCCGCCACGTGGCGCAATTTTACCGAGACCGCGGCTTCCTCGCGTTCGGCATCCGTCTTCCTGGGCACGGGACTGTCCCCGCCGGCCTCGCCGACGTGGCCTGGCCCGACTGGCTCGCCGCCGTCCGGCTCGCCGTCAGGGAGGCGCACCGGAGGGTTCCCGCGGGCCCGCTGCATCTCGTCGGCTACTCGAATGGAGGCGCGCTCGCCACGAAATACACGCTGGACGCGCTCGGCAACGGCGCATTGCCTCGTCCCGACCGGGTGGTCCTGTTCTCGCCCATGATCGGCGTCACCGGCTTCGCCCGCTTCGCCGGAATAGCCGGCTGGCCCGCCTACGTGCCGCGCTTCGCCAAGGCGGCCTGGCTGAGCATTCTGCCTGAGTTCAACCCCTTCAAGTACAACTCCTTCCCGGTCAACGCCGCCACCCAGTCCCACCGGCTGACGCAGGCCGTGCAGGAGGCCGTGCGGGAGCGGGCGCGCAGCGGAGTCATCCAGGGTCTGCCACCCATCCTCACCTTCCAGTCGGTGATGGACTTCACCGTGAGCACGCCTGCGATCCTGACCGCGCTCTATGCGCACCTGCCCGCGAACGGGTCGGAGATCGTGCTCTTCGACCTCAACCGCGCGGCCAAGTTCGGTCCCTTGCTTCGCCCGTCCGCGCAGGCCCTGCTGGGGCGCATCTTGCCCTCCGGCCCCCTCGCCTACCGAGCGACGGTCGTGACCAACCGCTCGCCGGACGACCGCGCGGTCGAAGCGCAGGTGCGCGAGCCCGGCGAAGCGAGCCCCTTCTCGACGCCGCTGCCGCTCGCCTATCCCGCCGGGGTCTATTCGCTGTCGCACGTGGCCCTGCCCTTCCCGCTGAGCGACGGGCTCTACGGGCTCGAGCCCGACCCCAATGACCAGCAGGGGATCCGCCTGGGAACCTTGGCGGTACGGGGCGAGACAGGCGTGCTGGTGGTTGATGCCGACACGCTCATGCGCATGTCGTCCAATCCGTTCTTCCCGCTCGTGACGGAACGGCTCGCGAGCCTGGTCGGTCCCTAGGGCACGCTTCGTTTCCGCGGAAGCAAAGCGCGCCTCAGGTGTCCTCGTGCTTTCTTGCTGATAGCGAAAGGACGGAGCCCACCTTTCCGCAGCACGCTGCAGGCGCTGGGCCGCAGATGTCCTTGTCTGCGGATAGGCTCAGTGGCGCGTCATTTCCGAAAGAAGGTCGGAGACGGGACGGCCCGAGAGGACGATCGCGATTGCCTTCTGCGCAGCCTCGCGGATGCCTTGTTCCTCCCCAAGTGAGAAACCGTCAAACTCGCTGTTTTCGAGGAGAGCGAGCACGGAGGGCCGCATCGTGGTCATCCACTCGTTTCCGCCTGTTAGGGCGTCCAACTCGTCCGACATGCTCTGCAAGAGGTGAACCAATGCGATGCAGGCGCCGAGAATATGAGGGGACATGCGAAGTTCCGGGGGATTCGTAATGATCGTTTTTGTTAATATTATTGACGATATGCAAAGTCAACTTTTGTCACATGGGAGAACGGCGGCGTAAAGTGGCATGAAGGCGCGCGCCGCTGGCCTTCGCCCGCCCTGATCCCGACACCCGCGAGAGAGACTCGCCCTGTCGCGGGCAATTCGGCGATCACTCACATCTGATCGATTTGCGGCACCCTCATAACCGCTCGTTCACCCTTGAGTTGAATTGATTCTTTTGACTTTCGAAATTGACACTGCGTAACACATTCATCAACCCAGGACGGCTCAGGATGCGACACGCGGAAGTTTTCTGAGCCGGATCAAGGCAAGCCGACTTTCGCGCATGAGTTTGTCGCGAGTCGTTCAGAATGGCCTCGAGCACCCTCCCCGACCCGAGCAAGGCTGCGGATGCAGATCGTCCGCGCGTCGCCAAGCCGCGCGCTGGAGAGACGGTTATCGTTCACGCCCGCTCGGGCGAGGCGGTGGCCTTCGATTTCGACATCGCCAAGGCCAAGATCGTCGTGCGCGGCGTGGACATTCACCTCGTCTTCGATGACGGCGCCTTGATCGTCATGCCCGGCCTGGGTGTCGAAATGGCGACCGCCACTCCGCCAAAGCTCTATTTCGGCGACGACTACGTCAGCCCCGAGAACTTCTTCGCCCGCATAGGCCCGGTCGAGCTCGCCACGGACTATTCCCCCGAGACGCTCCAGACCACGGCTGCCACGGGGACCAACCCCGAGGATGGCCAAGGCGAGGCGCAGGCCATGGCGCCGAGCAAATCCGCGCCCGGCGTGTCGGCCCCCTCTTCACAGGCTGGCAGTCCGGAAGGTGCCGCCTCGGACGGGCAGGGCGGCAGGCCTTACCAGATCACGGCGGCGTCCGTGGAGTTCCAGCCGACTCGCGTCCAGCCCCTGTTGATCGGCAGTTCCGGCGTCGGACCCGGCGGCGGCGGCGAGAGTGATGGAACCGGAAACGGCCAGTACAATGATCCGCCCTTCACGGGCATTGCCCTGAAGGATGTCGGGATCAAGCTCTACGGCTACGACGCCTCGGTGGTCACTGAGCAGACGTCAGGCTTCGGCCAGACGACGCGGACCACCGTTACGGGCTTCAGCAGCGCCGCCGCAGCCCCGCCGCCGCCCGGGAGCGGGATCGGCGCCGGCGCAAGGCTGGCGGCCCTCACCGCCCCCGATACGATCCACGGCAGCGGGATTCCCGACATTCTCTATGCCGACGACCCCTTGGCGGGCATCGGCCGCGTCATAGCGAAGCCGCGCCTCTCGCTGGAACTCACCGGCAACACGGCCACGAAAGGCACATTGGAGATCACCCTTCCGGAAGGCTACACGCTCACGGAAGACAGCGGATTCACGCTGAAGGGCGGCTCCTGGACCCGCGCCGTCACCGACGCCGGCGCCGTTCTGCAGTTCGACCTCAAGCTCGCCTACGCCGTCCCGACCGACGCGGCGCTGAAGAACGCGGACGGTTTCTACGGCGCCTCGGCGACCGACACCAACCTGTCCGTCGCCACCGTCGTGTTCAGGTCCAAGGTCAACGGTCGGACGACCGGCGCCTATACGGGCACGTTCGAGCTTGGCGTGCGCGACACGTCCACGGACGCCGGCCTGACCTACCTGCACGACAACAAGCCCGTCCTCGTGCTGCCGGCGACCCTCGGCGGAAACCTGATCGACGCAAGCGGCGGCGACGACACGGTGGTCGCAGGCGCGGCCGGGGACACGATCGACGGAGGCGACGGCAGCGACGTCGTCGCCTACACGATGTCCTCCTCGGGCGTCTCGGTCGCGCTCGGCAACGGCTCGACGGCGGCAGTCGTCGGCACGACCGGCTACGCCAAGGGCGACGTCATCAGGAATGTCGAGAACCTGATCGGATCCAACTTCGCGGATACGCTCACGGGCAATGACGGCCCCAACAGCCTGTCGGGCGGCGGGCCGGGCGACACGGGCAACGACCTGCTCCGTGGCGGACGGGGCGACGACACACTCTCGGGAGGCGGAGGCGCCAACACCCTGGAGGGCGGCGAGGGTGACGACGTCTACATCGTGACGTCGCAGGACGTCGTCGTCGAGAACGCCGGCGAGGGTCATGACCGCGTCCTGGCACGCGACGCAGGCGCCTTCACGCTGTCCGGGAGCGTCGAAGACCTGGAGAACATCGGCTCCACGCCGCTGCTGGCCCACGGCAGCGCCGGCGACAATCTCATGCTCGGGAACGAGCAGGCCGAAACCTACATTGGCGGGGGCGGCCACGACACGCTGGACGGGCGCGCCGGCAACGACTCGCTGGTCGGCGGCGACCTCGCAGACTCCATCGCGGGCGGGGACGGCGCCAATACGCTCGCCGGTGGCGGAGGCGACGACAATTACCTCGTCACGTCCGGCCTCGATGTGATCGTCGAGGGCTCCGGCGGTGGAAACGACACCGTGACGGTGAACGGACCCAGCGCCTACGCCATGGGCGCCCAGGTCGAGACCATGCTCTCCGTCGGCACGGGCGCGTTCTCGGGCCTGGGCAACGCCCAGGACAACCTGATCTCCGCCAACCAGGACCCGTCTCTCATCCTGCGCAACACGCTGGCGGGCGGAGACGGAGCCGACACGCTCGTCGGCGCGGCGGGGGCCGATTGGCTGCGCGGCGACGAGGGCGACGACCTTCTCACCGGCGGCAATGGCGACAACACCCTGGATGGCGGCGCGGGCGCTGACACCCTCGTCGGCGGCGTCGGCAACGACGTCTACCGCATTGACGACGCCGGAGACGTGATCGCCCCGGAGGCCGGTGGCGTCGACACGATCGAAATCGGCCGCGCAGGGCTCTCCGGCCTGCACGGCGAGGGTGGTTCCGGCCTCGCGATCACCGTGGGCAGCGGCTTCGAAAACCTGCGCTATCTCGGCTCCAGCGCGGTGACATTGACGGGCAACGACGCGGACAACCTCGTTGCGGGCGGCTCGAACGACGACTCGCTGATGGGCGGCGTTGGCAGCGACACGCTGGAAGGTGGCGCGGGCGCCGACACCTTGGAAGGCGGCCCCGGCGCAGACGTCCTGCGCGGCGGCGCCGGCGCTGACGTCTACGTCATGAACGCCGCGGGCGACGTCGTGGAGGGCGAGACGGCGGCGGACGTCAACACCGTCGTCCTGCGCTACGACCCTGTCGCCACGGTGCGCCTCGACCAGTTCGGAGCCGGCCTGCGCCGACTGGTCTACGAGGGAACGGTATCGTTCACCGGCCAGGGCGACCCGTCCCAGACGCTCTCCCAGACGCTCGTCGGCGGCGCTCAGGCCGATGCCCTCACCGGCGGCCTCGGCAACGACTCGCTGGCGGGCCAAGGCACTGACGACAGCCTCGCGTCTGCAGACACGCTCGACGGCGGCGCCGGGGCGGACACGATGGCGGGTGGCGCCGGGAACGACGTCTATGTCGTCGACACTGCCGGCGACGTCATTGTGGAAGACAGCGGGGTCGGATCCGGCCGCGACACGGTCCGTACCTCTCTGTCGGCCTACGCTCTGGGGCAGGCCGGCAATGCCAATGTTGAGAATCTCGTCTCTTCGGGCGGCGGCAGCTTTACGGGGACGGGCACGTCCGCAGACAACGTCGTGCAGGGCGGCGCTGGGCCCAATCTGCTCTCAGGTCTCGCCGGAGACGACACGCTGGTCGGCGGTGGGGCGGCCGACACGCTGGATGGGGGAACGGGGGCTGACAGCCTCGTCGGCGGGGCGGGCGGCGACGTCTACCTCGTCAGCGACGTCCGCGCCCAGATCGCCGAGGTGCTCGATCCCAGCGGCGGCGTGGACACCGTCATCCTCAACCCGGCGGGGCTCGTCGACGCGGGCGGCCCCGCGCCGCTCGCCTTCGCCCTGCAGGACGGCCTGGAGATCCTGCGCTATGCGGGAACCCAGTCCGCGACGCTTTCAGGCAATGCCGGCGCCAACACCATCGTCAGCGGCACGGGCGACGACAGCCTGTTCGGCGGAGCCGGAGCCGACAGCCTGTCGGCCGGCGCCGGCGCGGACACGCTGGACGGCGGCGGCGCCGCCGACACGCTGGAGGGCGGGGCCGGCGGGGACGTCTACCTCGTCGACGATGCGACGACCGTCATCGTCGAGGGTTCGGGGGCCGGCTCCGGCACCGACACGATCCGCACGATGCTGTCCGCCTATGCGCTGGGCCAGGCGCGCAACGCCAATGTCGAGAACCTGACCTTCACCGGGACGGGCGCCTTTTCGGGCGTGGGCTCGGCCAGCGCCAACGTCATCACCGGCGCCGACACAGGCAACACGCTCGACGGCGGCGCAGGCGCCGACACGCTGGTCGGCGGGGCCGGCAATGACGTCTATGTCGTCGACAATGCCGGCGACATCATCGTCGACACCGGCGGCACGAATGACGGCGTCGTGATCGGCTCGGCCGGCCAGGCGGGCGGCTTCTTCACGACAAACGGCGCGCCGGCCGCTGTGGCCTACCAGCTCGCCGGCGGCCTGGAGACGCTGGCCTATCGCGGCACGAGCCAGGCGACCCTGACCGGCAACGAGGCCGCCAACCTGATCACCGGCGGCAGCGGCGCAAACTGCCTCTCCGGCGGCGGCGGGGCCGACACGCTGTTCGGCGCGGCCTCCGGCGACACCATCCTTGGCGGCGCGGGCTCCGACAGCATCGACGCGGGCGAAGGCGCCAATCTCGTCTATGGCTCGGTCCCCCCGAGCGATCCGTCCTTCGCCACGGCCACCGAGGGAGATCGCCTGCAGGCGGGCTCCGGCGCGGATACTCTCATCGGCTCGGCCGGGGCCGATACGATCTTGACGGGCGCCGGCGCGAACTCCGTCGACGCGGGCGGGGGTGCGGACACGATCCTGGCCGGTTCGGGCAACGACACGCTCGTCGCGGGCTCGGGCGACGACACGGTCGATGCCGGGTCCGGCAACAATGCCATCGACGGCGGTGTCGGCAGCGACTTCGTCACGGCCCTCGGCGGCGCGGACACGATCCTCGGCGGCGGCGGCGCCAACACGGTCAGTGCAGGCGACGGACGCAACCTCGTCGACATGCGGGTGAGCGGAAGCGACCCGACGGCCATGGGCGACAGCCTCGTCACGGGCCTCGACTCCGACACGATCTATGGCTCGGCCGGACTCGACACCATTCTCGCCGGTGCGGGCGCCAACTCCATCGATGCGGGAGCGGGAGCCGACACGATCCTCGCCGGCGTCAACAACGACACGGTATTGGGTGGCTCCGGCGACGACACGATCGATGCCGGGGCAGGCAACAATTCGATCGATGGCGGTGTCGGCAATGATCTCGTGACCGCCCTCGGCGGCGCGGACACGATCCTCGGCGGCGGTGGCGCCAACACGGTCAGTGCTGGCGACGGGCGCAATCTCGTCGACATGCGCGTCAGCGGCAGCGATCCGCTGGCAACAGGTGACAGCCTCGTCACCGGTCAAGACGCCGATACGATCTTCGGATCGGCAGGGAACGACTCTATCCTGGCCGGGGCCGGCGCAAACTCGATCGACGCGGGCGCGGGCGCCGACAGCATCCTTGCCGGGGTCGACGGCGACACGATCCTGGGCGGCTCGGGGGCCGACACAATCGATGCTGGCGAGGGCGCCAACCTCGTCTATGCCAGCATCCTGCCAAGCGATCCCGCCTTCGCCAATGCGCGTGCCGGCGACCTTCTGCGGGCTGGAGCGGGCGCAGACACGTTGGTTGGCTCCGCCGGAATCGACACGATCGATGCCGGTGCCGGTCGCAACCTCATCGACGCGCGCGACAACGGCTCCGATCCGACGGCAACGGGCGATAGCCTCGTCGCGGGCCTCGACGCGGACACCATCCTCGGCTCGGGCGGGCGGGACACGATCCTCGCCGGCGCGGGCGCCAACTCCATCGACGCCGGCTCCGGCGCCGACAGCATCGTGGCGGGGGCAGACGCCGACACGATCTTCGGCGGGGCGGGCGCGGACACGATCGACGCGGGCGGCGGGCGCAACCTGATCTATGCGAGCCTGCGCCCGACCGACGCCGGCTATGCATGGGCGACGGCTGGCGACAGCATCTCCGCCGGTGCTGACGCGGACACGATCATCGGGTCGGCCGGGAACGACACGATCATCACCGGCGGCGGCGCCAACAGCGTGGACGGCGGGGCGGGCGACGATTCGCTCGTCGGCGGCATCGGCAGCGACACGATCCTGGGAGGCGACGGAGCCGACACCCTTGTCTCGGGCGGCGTCGACCTGACGAGCCCCGTTGAGACGCTCTCCGGCGGCAATGGCGACGACGTCTATGTCATCGACTTCGGCCAGCAATCCTACGTCACGATCGCCGATACGGCCGGCAACGACACGATCCGCACGCAGCTGCGCACGTACACGCTGGCCCAGAACAACGGGAACAGTGTCGAGAACCTGACCTTCGTCTATTCCGACACGGCGAGCGGCGCGTCCGGCGTCGGCAACGTGCTGGCCAACGTCATCACAGGCGCAGGCGGCGCAGACACGCTGCAGGCTGCCGCCAACACCGACACGACGGTGGGTGACACGCTGATCGCTGGGGCGGGCAATGACAGCCTGCTGGCTGCGGCAGGCGCGGGCGACCGCCTCGACGGCGGCAGCGACGACGACTCGCTGCAGGGGAACTCGGGCGCCGACACGCTGATCGGCGGCCAGGGCAACGACCTGCTCCTCGGCGGCGCAGGCAGTGACAGCCTCGACGGCGGGGTCGGCGCGAACACCCTGATCGGCGGCCAGGGCGCCGACCGCATCGTGGCGGGCGACGGCGCGAACCTCGTCTTGGGAGGATCCTCTCCCGCCGATGACGATCTCGTCGCCGCCTCGGCAGCCGACACGATCACGCTGGGCGACGGCGCGAATACGGTCTTTGGCGGGGCGGGCGGGGATGTCATCACCGTCGGCAACGGAGCCAGCAGCATCGACGCGGGCGCCGACGCCGACCGCGTCACCCTCGGAATGGGCGCCAACACGGCCTTCGGCGGCCTTGGCAACGACACCATCGTCGCAGCGTCCGGCAGCAGCGCCGGCAACGTCCTCTATGGCGGCACGGCCGATGCCGGCGACGCCGACGCGTCCGGCGCGGACAGCCTGCTCGGCGGCGGCGGCGCAGACACGCTCTTTGGCGGCGCAGGCGCCGACACGCTGGACGGCGGCGGGGGAGCGGACCAGCTCTACGGCGGCACGGGCAACGACGTGCTGATCCTGCGCGCCAGCGCGACGGGCGAAGGCGGGGCGAACGACGATACGTTCCGCCTGTTGTCCGGAAACGTCAGCGTCGTCGGCGGCGCCGGCACGGACGAGATCACCATCGACGGCTCCGACGCCACGACGCCCCGCTCCTTCACCCTGGCGGGCGCGACGTCCGGCATCGAGAGGCTCACCGTGGTGGGCACGTCAAATGACGTTCGTCCAGGCTTCACCCTCGCGGGCGACGGCGCCGCCAACACCGTGACGGGCGGCTTCGGCGACGACAGCCTGGCGGGCGGCGGCGGCAGTGACCGCCTGGACGGCGGCGCCGGCAACGACACGCTCGACGGCACCGGCTCGGCCGCAACGCTAGCCGGCGGTCTCGGCAACGACGTCTACATCGTCGACGACCCCGCCGGGATCGACCTGATCATCGAAGCAGGCGGCAGCGCCGACGAGGTCCGGACCGCGCTCGCCTCCTACCAGCTCGGCGATGTAACAGCGACGTCCGGCATCGAGGCGGTGCGCTACACGGGCTCGGGCAACTTCACCGGGGTGGGCGACGCCGGCGACCAGACCTTCTTCGGCGGCGCAGGAAACGACAGCATCGTCGGCGCAGGCGGCGCGAACACCTTCGCGATCAACGCAACGCTCGCTCCGAGCGACTATGCGGGTCTCGTGCTGAACGGAGACGGCACCTACAACCTCACCGCGGGCACGTTCGGCAATCTGACGGTCAGCTCGACGCGGACGACCTTCACGCTGGGCTATGCCGGGAATACGTTCGGCACGGACGTCGTTTCGCAGATCCAGGTCGTCCGGTTCAACAACGTGAGCTTCCGCCTCACCCAGGGCGGCCGGTACTTTGGCGACCAGGCGGATGCAAGCATCTCGCCCAGCGGACCTCTCGGCGCGACGACCCGCAACGACGTCCTCGGCGATGCCGTGGCGGGCACGGGCACGATCCTCGCCGACGAGATGTTCGGCGGCCAGGGCAACGACACCTACATCCTCAACAACTACGACGATGCCGTCTTCGAGAATGCCGGCGGCGGGACCGACACGGTCATCGTGACCCAGGCCTTCGCTGACGATGCACGGTTCGCGACGACGCAGGTCAACAACGGAAACTTGAATCCCGGCACGATCTCGCTGACGAGCAACGTCAACAATTTCTACGACTATGGCTCCGCCGGAGCCCCGGTCGGCGCCGCCAATGGCGGCCTCAACATCGAGAACCTCGTCTTCACGGGCACGAGCAGCGTCATTCTCGTCGGCAACACATCGGCTAACTCGCTCCTGGGCAGCAGCGGCACCGACACCCTCGACGGCGGAGCCGGCAACGACACGCTCGACGGCGGAGGAGGAACCGATTCCTTCATCGGCGGCGCGGGCGACGATGTCTTCATCGTCGACTCCGCCTCGGAATCCGTATCGGAGGCCGGCGCGGGCGGCAGCGACAGCCTGTGGGTCCGCAACGCCGGTCTGTATGACTTGAGCAGCGCCGGCTTCGTCAACGTGGAGAACATCTTCGTCCGTACGGCCTCGAGCACGTCGGTGGGCGGCTCCTTCACGCTCGTGGGCAGCAGCGCGGCCAATACGCTGGTCGGCAGCATCGGCACGGCCGATTCGATCGTGGGCAATGCGGGCGCCGACGTCCTCGTGTCGCTCGCTGCAGGAGATACGCTGGACGGCGGTACGGGCAGCGACAGTTACGTGGTCACGATGGCGGCCGGCGCCGGCGCGCCCCTGATCCGGGAGACGGGCGGCGACGGAGCCGACGAGGTGCGCACCACCTTGTCGTCCTTCGACCTCACCGATACGCGCTACGGCGACGTGGCTGCGATCGAGATGCTGCGCGCCGTCAACGGGACCTATGGCGACTGGTTCTCGCCCGCGGCGGGCGCCTTCACGGGCGTCGGCAATGCGCAGCTCAACACGATCATCGGCGGCTCGGCCAATGACAGCCTGGTGGGTCTGTCCAACGTCGACTCGCTCGTGGGCGGCGCGGGGGACGACACGCTGGACGGCGCGACCGGCGACAGCTTCTCCAACTTCAGCGCCTACGCCGACATCCTCTCGGGCGGCGCAGGCAACGACCGGTACATCGTGAACACCACGGCCGATGTCGTGTCGGGCGAGGCCGCGGGCTCCGGCGCCGGCTTCATCGACACGATCCAGGTCGCCAATTCCGGCCTGTTCAACATCAGCGCCGGCGGCGGCGCGGCGGCCAACGCCTTTACGCTGGCGGCGGGGAGCAATGTCGAGAACCTCGTCTATCTCGGCGGCTCCAACTTCACCCTGGCAGGCAACGCCCTGGGCAACTCCATCGTCGGCGGAAGCGGCAACGATTCGCTGATCGGCGGCAACTCCACCTCCGCCGCGACATCCAGCGACGCCGACTCCATGGCCGGCGGCCTCGGCAACGACACTTATTTCGTCGACTCGGCGCTGGACCAGGTGATCGAGAACGCGGGCGAGGGCACAGACCTCGTCCGCGTCACGGTGGGCGCCTACGCGCTCGCCGCCAACGTAGAGAACATGATCTACCTCGGCGCGAACACCGTGGCGGGCACGGGCGCGTCGCTGGTGGGCAACAATCTCGCCAACCAGATCACCACGTTCGGTGGCGACGACACGCTGGATGGCGGCGTCAACGTGGCGCTGCCGGATGGCCTTGGCGGCTTCTCCACGCCTGGCGACACGCAGAACGGCGGCTTCGGCAACGATATCTACATCCTCCGCAACGCAAACGACCTCGTGACAGGCGAGAACGCGACGTCGGGGACCGATACGGCGGTGGTCAGGTATGACCCCGCAGGGGCCCTTATCTATATCGGCGGGACCGGGCGGATCAGCCAGTTCGTCGAGAACCTGGTCTATGAAGGCCCGGGCGCGGCGACCGTGATCGGCAGCTTCACGGCGGCCGGCTTCAACGGCGCCAACTCGATCGTGGGCGGCGCCGGGGACGACGTGCTGGCGGGCGGCCTGAGCGGCAGCGCCCTGAATACCGGCGAGGACACGTTGCGCGGCGGGGCGGGCAACGACGCCTATTTCATCGATTCGGCCGGCGACAGCGTGGTGGGAGAGGTCTCCGGCGGCGGCGCGGACACGATCTTCGCCGCAACCGCGGTCGACCTGTCGATCGCCGACTATGCCCAGATCGAGATGCTCGTTTCGGCGGGCCTGAGCAACTCCCCGGCTGCGGCCTTCACCACGAGCGGCAATACAGCCTTCACCGGCATCGGCAATGCGCTCGACAACACCATCATCGGCAGCCTGAACAACGTCTTCAACTCGCTTGCGGGCGGGTTGGGCAACGACTCGCTGGTGGCCGGGGCGGCGACCGCCACGCTCGATGGCGGGCAGGGCAACGACACGCTCGACGCCTCGCGCGGCACGGTGAACGCGGCCAACAGCCTCTCCGGCGGGGCCGGCAACGACAGCCTGCTCGGCTCGTTGGGTGCTGAAACGCTCGACGGCGGGACCGGCGCCGACACGATGTCGGGCGGCAACGGGAACGACGTCTACATCGTCGATACCGTCCAGGACCGCGTCATCGAGACGGGCGGCGCGAGCGGCGGCGTGGACGAGATCCGGCTGTCGGGCTCGATCAATGTTTTCTCGCTCTCCGACACGACCTACGGGGCCAATGTCGGCCAGATCGAGAACCTGAGGGGCGGCGGCGGCGACAGCCTGGCGACCGGCACGAACTACACGCTCATCGGCAACAACGCCAACAACCTGATCGTCGGCGCGGGCGGGGCCGATTCGATCGTCGGCTTCTATGGCGCCGACACCCTGGTGGGCGCCGCCGGCAACGACACGCTGTCCGCGGCGCCGGAGGCCAATGGCTTCGGCTTCACCAACGGGTTCAACTACTACAACGCGGGCGCCGCATCGCTGTCCGGCGGGGCGACGGTGGACCTGGCGACCGGGTTCACGTTCAGCTACACGGACCGGGTCAACACGACGACCAGCGGCGAGTATTTCACGCTCGGTACGTCGATGAACGCGACCACGGACACCACCGCGGGACGCGTGACGCCAAGACTTCTGGGCAACACATTCTATTACGGGTGGCTGAACGACAAGATCGTCGTAAACATGATGAACCCGTATGACATGGTCGACGTCAACGGGAACCTCTTCAATAATGGCGTTCAGCTCACGAACGTCTTCACGGCCAACGTTGCCAGGGACTACCTGACGCACCAGATCTCGCTGAGCTACGATTCGGTTCAGGGCCTTGTACTGACCATCGACGGTGTCCGCAGAAACTGGGATACGACCGGCACGATCGGCAGCCAGTCCTCCCTCGTCTCCACGTTGAGCATGGGCGTAGGCGGGCCCCAGCCGCTCATGGATGACGTGAGGCTGACGGTCTCGGGCGTGACGCTTGCGAACTACTCCTTCGAAAGCGGGTATGGGAACAGCGGCTCGGGCTTCGGCACGCTCACGAACCAGGACGTCTATTTCGTCCGCGCCGATTGGATGCCGCAAACGCCCGCCGGCTCCTCGCTGTCGGGCGGCGCCGGAAACGACTCACTCGTCGGCAGCAGCGCAGCCGACACGCTGGACGGCGGAACAGGCGCAGACACCATGTCCGGCGGCGCAGGCAACGACCTGTTCCTCGTCGACAGTTCCGGCGACGTCGTCATCGAGGCCGCCAGCGGGGGCACGGACACGGTGCTCGTGTCGGGCGTCGCCGGCTACACCCTCACGAACTCCAACATCGAGACCTTGTCCGTCGACACGCGGAACGGGGCCTATAACTCCAACATCAGCCTCACCGTCAGCCAGACCACAGCGGCCCTCATCGTCGGCGGCTTCGGCTCGGACACGCTGATCGGCGGGAGCGGCGCCGACACGCTCTATGGCGACAGCCAGATCGCCACGCAGAACGCCTTCGTCGGAGGCACGGTTTCGGGCGGCTATGCCGACAGCCTGATGGGCGGGGCGGGCGACGACGACTACTACGCGGACGCGCGCGACCGCATCTATGACTCCGGCACGTCGACGGGAGACTTCGCGTCCGTCTTCACCGATGGCAGCGTCGGAAGCTTCGTCCTGGGCGGCAACTCCTCGCAGAACTATTTCGGCATCGAGCACCTGACGATCGTCACGGCAGACACCAGCGTCGGGGTCTCGATCTCGATGTTCAACGCGTCCGACACGACGCCCCACATCCTGGCCGGCGGCCTCGGCGCCGACACGATCACCGGCAGCGCCGGAGCGGACACGCTGTTCGGCGACACGAGCCTCCAGAACCAGACCGGCACGTCCTCGGATTCGATGGACGGGCGCGAGGGTAATGACCGCTATTACATGGCGTTCTGGGGCTCGGGCGACGCGCGCAACGACCGCGTCAACGACAGCGGCACGGTGAACTCGAGCGCGGACTGGGTCTCCGTGTCGTTCAACGGCGGATCGAACGAGTTCCGGCTCGACCGTGACGCCACGGGCATCGAGGCCGTCGATATCAGCGGCGGCGCCGGCACCGTGACGGGAAACGCCGGCAACAACAGCTTCTCCGACGGCGGCGGCAACGATTCCATCTTCGGCGGAGACGGCAACGACGTCTTCACGTTCACGGGGGGCGGCGGTCGCGACACGATCGACGGAGGCAACGGCAACGATTCGTTCTTCATCGACGCATGGGTGAGCTACCTTTTCATCCCCGCTGCGACGACGCCGGGAACGTCCGGCGACACGATCAATGGCGGCGCCGGCAACGACACTGTCAGTTTCTGGGACCATAACGGTTTCGGCCAACAGGGGAGCGCGCTGGACAGGCTGATGGACAATATCGAGCAGATCTCGTTCAGGGGCGCGGGCTTGTCGGGCGGCACCGCCGCCCGGCCGATCACCTTCGCGGCTCAGGACATCCAGGGCATCGTCGGCGCGGGGACGGCGTCGTCCCTCACGGTCCGCTACGACACCACGGGGCCCAATATCGACTACATCGCCTTCACCACGCCCACGGGCGGGTCCATCACCAACGGGTCGGGGCAGACCTACACGTCGGGCGTAGCGGCGGCGGGCACCTACACGTTCAAGGACGCGGTGGGGGCGACCCTCGCGACCTTGGTGTTGCAGGCGAGCTGAGCTGGGCGGCGGCCAGCGTGCTGTGACCGCCGACTGGCAACGCTGCAAGGCGCCGCCGCTGTGGTTCAACTGGCCTGCAGCACGATCTGCGCCTGGATCTTGCCCGTGCTGTCCACGAATGTGTAGGTGCCCGACGTCGTCGTGATGCCTCCGGTATAGTCGGGGCCTGCGACCCCGGTGGTTGAGGTGAACTTGATCGACCCTCCCGCGGACGCGACGAAGGCGACGTTGTCAGGATTGGACCCAGCAATGTCCGTGCTGAGCCGCAGCGACGACGCGGTTCCCTGTCCCACGATGCCCTGGACGTCCTGCGCGGTGAACCGGATCGGGTTGGCGGTGGTGCCGGCGGTCATGGCCGCACCCCTGAAACTGATGACTTCGACGTTGTCCATGATCGCGTCGAGCGCGCTGCCCGCGAAGGTGAAGTTGCCAGCGCCGTTGTTCCAGAACTGGACCGTGTCGTTGCCAGCACCGCCATTGATGGAGTCGCCGGCCTGCCGTCTCGACCATGCATCGACCTGGATGAAGTCATTGCCGCTGCCGGCGATCACCGTGTCGTTGCCAATGGAGATGTAATAGGTGTCATTGCCGCTGACGCCGGCCAGGTAATCGTCGCCATTGCCGTCGCTCAGGTTGTTATTGCCGGCGTTGCCGATGATGGAGCCTCCGCCCGAACCATCGGAAATGTTGACGTTCTCGACGTTGAGAACGTCCCGGTCGAGCCTGAACTCGGTCGGACCGCCATTGAACGTCACCACCACCGTGTCGTTCGTCGAGTTGCCGCTGTCGACGACGCGGTCGTTGCGGGCGTCGCCCGTCCCCCAGAACGACATGAAATAGGAGTCGTTTCCAGCCCCGCCATCCATGGAATCCGAGGACGTACCGGTCTGCCGGACGCTGTTTCCGTCCCCGAACAGCGAATCGTTGCCGGCGCTGCCGGTGATCGTGTCGGCGCCCAGTCCGCCGGCGAGGCTGTGGGGCGTCGCGTCGGCCGTGTTGAAGATGGAGATCGACACACCGACGCCCGTATTGGCCGTGGCGATCTCGAGATGTTCGATGCCGAAAAGGCTCTTCGTGGAATCCGGATCGCCGATCACGAAGCGTGTGGTGCTGCCGTCCGTGAAGACGATCGCGCTGTCGTTGAGGGACGTGCCGGTGTCGATGATCCGGTCGCGGATGTCGGCATAGTAGACGTCGTCGCCCGCCCCGCCCATCAGGCTGTCGGCGTAGCCGCCCGAGACCGTGCCGCCGACGAAGGCGTTCTGCAAGTCGGTCCGGTTGTCGCCATAGAGCGTGTCGGCGCCGCTTCCACCGGTGATCGTGTCCGAGCCGAAACCGCCGAAGATGATGCTTCCCGTGGTCTGGGTGCTGGTGAGACGGAGGTTGCCCGTGGGCACACCGTTGCGCGCATCGACGCCCAAAATGTCGATGCCCGACGTGATCGTAAAGCTTGTGACGGCCGGCCCGAGCAGGATCGTGTCCGTGCCCGAACCGCCAGCCTCGGAGACAGTGTCGTTGTTGTTGTCGACGAAGTAGAGGTCGTCGCCGGCGCCGCCCATCATGCAATCCGCCCCGGCCCCGCCCTCCAGCGTGTCGTTGCCATTGCCGCCGGCCATGGTGTCGTTGCCGGTTCCGCCATCCAGCGTGTCGCCTGCGCTGCTGCCGGTGAGCGAGTCGTTGCCGTCGCCGCCCGCCAGCGAGGAGCCGGCAATCTGAGGCATGTAATCCCAGCGGGAGAAATACACGTCCTGGTTCGTGAGCGTGCCGAAGCCCGAGCCGCTGTTCCCAAACCCGCTCTCGAACGTGTAGTTCGCAAGGGTCACGCCACCCACGCTCAGCCTCACGTCGTCCATGAGCGGTTGAGGTCCGCCCACGCCGAGGGTCAGGAACGAGACGAGCGAGGACACGCTGCCGATCGAGCCCACCGTATCCCAATTCCGCACGACGCCGTCGATGGTCAGGACCAGGCCTGCCACGGCATCATAGCTCAGGGAGATGCGATGCGTGATGTAGTCCCTGGGAACGTTGGCAGTAAAGACGTTCGTCAGGAGAGTTCCGTTACTGTAAAGATTGCCGCTGGGATCCACCATGTCATAGGCGTTCATCATATTGACGACAATCTTGTCGTTGATCCACCCGAAGTAGAAGGCGTTGCCGAGAATCCTGGGCGAAACGCGCCCAGGCGTGGGGTCTGTGGTTGCCGCGAACGAGGAGCCGAGCGTGAAATACTCGCCGCTGCCGGTCGTGTTGACCCGGTCCGTGTAGCTGAACGTGAAGCCCTGTGACAGGTCTACCCTCGCGCCGCCGGACAGCGATGCGGCGCCCGCGTTGTAGTAGTTGAACCCGTTGGTGAAGCCGAAGCCGTTGGCCTCCGGCGCCGCGGACAGCGTGTCGTTGCCGGTGGCGCCCACCAGGGTGTCGTTGCCGTAGAAGCCGACGATCGAATCGGCCCCGCCCGCGCCGACGATGAGGTTGTTGGCGTTGTTGCCGATGAGCGTGTAGTTCGTGCCGGTCGCCAGGCTGTCGCCGCCGCCCCTCAGGTTCTCGATCTGGCCGACATTCGGCCCATAGGTCGTGTCGGAGAGCGAGAAGATGTTCAGGCCCGACAGACGGACTTCGTCGATGCCGCCGCTGGTTCCTGATCGTTCGATGATGAGATCCTGATTGGAATCGACGACATAGACGTCGTTCCCGTTGCCGCCCGACATCGTGTCGGCGCCGGTCCCGCCGTCGAGCGTTTCAGCACCCAACGAGCCGAGCAGGCTGTCGTTGCCGGCCCCGCCGGAGAGGCTGTTGGCCGCGTTGACCGTGCCGCGCGAGGCGTCGAGCGTGTCGTTGCCCTGTCCGCCATCGAGCGTGGCGGTCGCCGCCCCGGCCACCAGCGAGTCGTTGCCCAACCCGCCCGCAAGCGAGTTGAAGACGTTGTTCAGGCTGCCGATGATGGTGTTGTCGAGCGCATTGCCGATGCCGGTGAAGGCTGTATTGCCGCTCGTGGTGAAGGCCGCAGCCGGGGAGTTGCTCAGGCCCGCCGAAACGAGCATCTCGATCTGGGCGAGGTCAGAGTTGGTCGACATGTCGACCAGCGAGAACCCCGAGAAGATCGTGTCCGCGCCGCCGCCGGCCACCTCGCCCACCACGCTGTCGCCGGCCGAATCGATGAAATAGGCGTCGTTGCCCGCCCCGCCGCGCAACGTGTCCTCGCCGGTCAACAAGGCATTGCCGCTCAGTCCGCCCGCCAGCACGTCGTCACCGGCGCCGCCTGCGATCGAGTTGGCGCCGTTGAAGCCGGCCGTCGTGAAGCTGCCGATGACGGTGGCCGCGCCCGGGCCCTGATAGACCAGGTTCTCCACGAACTGGCTGATCCGCCCCGTCCCACCCATATAAATGATGGAGCCCGCGGGATCATACCGGACGACGGCCGTGTCGATGCCCGAGATCGCGCTCTCGCCGACGACGAGGTCGTTCACGTTGCGCAGGACGTAAGTGTCGTTGCCGAAGCCGCCGTTCAGCGTGTCGCTCGGCGTCGAGGAGCCGCCATTGCCGTCCGATACCGCATCGTTGGCGCCGCCATCCAGCGAATCGTCACCGCCGAAGGCGATGATCGAGTTGGCCAGATTGTTGCCGGTCAGCGTCGCGCCAGCGCCGGCCACGGTGTTTGCGCCGATATAGGACAAGTTCTCGACGTTGGCGGCCAGCGTGTAGGAGCCCAGGCTTGTGCGGATGATATCGACGCCCTCGCCGGCGGCCTCGACCACGATGTCGTTGCGGGAGTCGACAAAATAGGAGTCGTTGCCGAGCCCGCCCGCGAGGGTGTCGCCATCCGTTCCGATGGCCGTGCCTGCGACGTCCGAGCCGGACAGCGAGTCGTTGCCGAGTCCGCCGATCAGCGAGTCGTTGCCCGCTCCGCCGAGCAGCGTGTCATCCGCCCCCGAGGCCACGATGATCGAGACGCCGTCGGGTCCCACCACGGTGGCGGCGTCGCCGCCATAGAGCGTATCGTTCCCGGCATCGCCGGAGATGAGGTCGTTGCCGAGGCCGCCCGCGACAGAGTTGGCGAGCGAGTTGCCGGCCAGCGTGAAGTTGCGCGAGCCGTAATAGACGAGGTTCTCGATCGTCGTCAGGCCCTGGGTGCTCAGCGAATAGGCCGACGTGGTTTGGGCGCCGGTCGTGGTGCTCCACAGGCCGTTATCGGCGATCTGCACCGTGTCGACAAAGCCATTCGACCGGGTTCCGGAATCGACGGCTTCGCCGCTGAACGTGTCCGCGGTCGTGTTGACGATATACCAGTCGTTGCCCGCGCCGCCGATCAGGGTGTCGGCATAGGCGCCGAGACCGCTGGCGCTGTCCGCCGCCGCGCCGTCGAGGGTGTCCGCCCCCTCGTTGCCCCGCAGCACATCCGCTCCGGCACGGCCGACAAGACTGTCATTGCCGAAGCCGCCCGTGATCGAATTGGCGAGGGTGTTGCCGAAGCCCGTGAAGTCGGCTGTCGCCGCCGAGTTCCAGTCGCCATAGACGTCCGCCACCGCGCGCAGGTTCTCGACGGTGAGCGCCATCGTCGGCCCATAGGCCGTATCCGCCAGGTCGAAGGCGTTCAACGTGGTGCGCACCTCGTCGGCGGGGCTCAGCAGCCCCCCGTTCTCGACGATCTGCACCGGAGCGGCCGCGGTGGAGGCGACGGTGATCACGTAGGCGTCGCTGCCGTCACCGCCTTCGAGCGTGTCGGCGGCCGAACGGGAGACGAGCGTATCGGTCCCCTGGTTGCCCACCAGGCTCTCGCCGGCGCCGCCGGTGCCGCCGACCAGCATGTTGGCGGAGTCGTTGCCGACGAGCGTGTAGGCGCCGCCGACGGTCGTGTCCGCGGCCGTGCGGACGAAGATGTTCTCGACATTGTCGAACCGGCCGCCCGACCTGAGGTCGAACACGCGACCGGGGTCGTTCGCGGCGACGGACGCCGCGATGTTCACCCAGAGGCTGTCATTGCCGTTCGCCGCGCCCGCAGCCTCGGTGGCCCGCTCGGCCGTGGAGTTGATGACGAAGACGTCGTTGCCGGTGCCGCCGACATAGGAATCGTCCCCGGCGGCGCCGTCGAGCGTGTCGGCCCCCGCCCCGCCATTGAGGGTGTCATTGCCGCCAGCGCCTATGATCGAGTTCGCGAGTTCGTTGCCGGTGAGGCTCGCATTCCTCGTCGTATTGACGAGCACGAGGTTCTCGATGCCGGTGGTGGCGCTCGCGCCGCTGCCGCCCACCGCAAAGTTCTTCGTGTTGGCGGTGCTGATGTCGAACACGATGGGGCTCGTCGCCGTCGCCGCCGGGTCGCTGGCGAGGAAGGCGTCGCCGTCGAGACGGACCGTGTCGGCGATCGAGCCGGAATCCACGACGTTGTTGCCCGACGACCGTGTTTCACCGACGAGATCGTCGATATTGTTGACGAGGTAGATGTCGTTGCCCTGACCGCCGAACAGATTGTCGGCGAGTACCGTGCCGACCATCACGTCGTTCGTCACCACGCTTCCATAGGCCTTGGTGCTGAAGGGCTGGCCAGGCCCTTGGTCGCCGAAGTTCGTCACGCCCTGCTGCACGCGGAGCACTGCGTTGTTCAGGATGATGTATTCCACGCCGGAAAACGCATCGTTGCCCGTGCCTGCGCTGCTGAACGTGACGACGGTCTTGGACTGTCCCAGCGAGAGCCGACCGCCATCCGTGAAGGTCGGATCGAAGTCGTAGAGCGCCATTCCGTTATAGGTGCCGGTCTGCTTCAGCCCGGCGAAGCTCCGGATCGTATAGTCGATCACCGCCGCGTCGTCGCCGTCGCCGCCATCGATCTGGTCGTTGCCGACCGTGCCGTAGATCGTCTGGTCGCCGGCGTCGCCCTGCGCGGTGAAGCCATTCTGCCCCGCTGCGATGGCGGTCCCGACATAGCGCAGCTTCTCGATGCCAAGGTTCCCGGACCCCAACGAGAAGGACTGCAGCTCCGTCTGGATCTCGTCGACTCCGCCGACCGCGGAGTCGCTCGCCTCGATGATCCTGCTCATGGCGCCGGACCCTAGGAGAGGCACGGTGCCGAGAACATACACGTCGTTGCCGGCGCCGCCCGCCAGCGTCGCGGCCACGTTCCCGTTGCTCAGGGTGTCGTCGCCCTGGCCGCCCACCAGACTGTCGGCGCCGCCGCCGCCGGCCAGGCTGTCATTGCCCAGCCCGCCGAGGATCGTGTTGTCCTCTCCGTTGCCGGCGAGGGTGAAGCTGATCGCGGCGCTGCTGTTGGTGACGCTCAGCCTTTCGACGCCGGTGGCAACACCGAGCATGTTGAAGCTCCGGACGGAGCTCGTCAGGCCGTCGATGAGGATGGCGTCCGTGTCGTTCGCCCCGCCAGAAATGCTGAATCCCGAAGCAGCGTCGGTGACAAGGAACGTGTCGTCGCCGCCACCTCCCGAATAGGTTGCATTGGCGCGCAAGATGAGGGTGTCGTTGCCGGCGCCGCCGAAGAGGCTGTCGGCGCCTCCGCCGCTGTCCAGCGTGTCATTGCCTGCACCACCATAGATCGTGTCGGCCCCGCCACCCCCGGCGATGCTATCCGTGCCGGACGCGTCAGTGTCATTCGCGTCGCCGGTACCCCCGTAGATCAGGTTGCCGGACGTGCCGCCTGCGCCGACCGTGATCGTGTCGTTGCCGCTCCCGCCAAAGACCGTGTTGCCGCCACCGGCTCCGCCGATGGAGACCACGTCGTTCTGCGTTCCCGCGTCGATGGAGTTGGCGCCCGAGCCGGCCGTGATGGAGTCCGCGCCGCCTCCACCATAGATCGTGTTGGCGCCGTTCCCGACGGTGACCGTGTCAGCGCCCGCCATATCATCGTTGGCGACGGTGTTCGCGCCGCCATAGATCAGGTTGTTGCCGTTGAGGGCCATGATGACGTCGTTGCCGACGCCGCCCAGCATCGTGTTGTCGCCGGCTCCGCCATCCAGCGTGTCGGCGCCGACATTGCCGACCATCGAGTCGTTGTTGAGGCCGCCATCCAGCCAGTCGCCTCGGCTAGCGCCCGCAATCAGCGTGTCGTTGCCCTCGTTGCCGATGAGCGTATCGCCTTGATCGGCCGCGCTCGCGGCAACGCCCTGCAGGGTGTCGCCGCCGCTCGCGCCGGTGATCACGTTGGCGAGGATGTTGCCGATGCCGGAAGCGCCCCCGGTGAAGGTGAGCGTGAGGTTTTCGATGCTGACATTGCCGTTGCCGTCGGAGTTGCCGACGGACAGGTCGTAGTTCCGCCTGGCGGTGCGGATCGTGTCGACGCCCGCGATATCGACGATGCCGAGAAGGACAGGATCGGCGTTGCCGTCGACGACGTAGACGTCGTCGCCGGTCCCGCCGATGAGGCTCTCGGCGATGGAACCGTCGCCGATCACGCCGAAGCCGCCGGAGACCAGCGTGTCGGCTCCCGCTCCACCGAGGATCGTATCGTTGCCCGTTCCGCCAATCAGGCAGTCCGCGCCATCGCCGCCGACGATGCTGTTCTGCCCGTTACCGGCGTCGATCGTGTCGTTTCCGGTCGAACCGAAGATCGTGTCGTTTCCGCTGAGAGCCGTGACGAGATTAATCGAGGGAGCGACAAGCGAGCCCGTGGCCGTCTCGCTATCGCTCGAGCCGACATAGATGAGGTTGTCGCCCGCGCCTGCGCTGATCGTGTCGTCTCCGGCTCCGCCGAAGATCGTGTCGTTGCCGGAGCCCGCCGTGATGCTGTCGGCGTAGCTGGCCGCCGGGTCGACATCGACGGTCGTATCGTTCAAATCGCCGACGATCAGGTTGTTGCCGTTGCCGGCGCCGATCGTGTCGCCGCCGGCCCCGCCGACGAAGGTGTTGCCCCCGCTGGCGCCAGCGACCTGGAGCGACATGAGCACGTCGTTGTCGCCGCCGCCCGCAAGCGTGTTCCCGAATGAGGACACATTGATCGTGTCGGTGCCGGACCCGCCGTCAAGGCTGTTGCCGGTTCCCGAGGCTGTAATCGAATCGCCTTCGCTTCCGCCGGAGATGGTGTTCCAGAACCCCGCCACGCTGATCGTGTCGGCGCCCGCACCCGCATCGACGCTGGCGCCGCCGTAACTGAGCGTCGGGTCGAAGCCGTTCGGCAGCCTGATGACGATCCGGTCGCTTCCGTCACCCCCGAAGATCGTGCTTCCGCTGTTTGTGCCGTTCAGGGTGACGGCGCTGGCGACGATCGTGTCGTTGCCGTCGGCGCCCCAGACGGAGTTCGCGCCCCCACCCGCGTCGATCGAGTCGTTGCCTCTCGAACCGTAGAGCGTGTCCGCGCCCGAATCAGCCGTGATGGTGTCGCCCGACATCGCGTTCTGGAAGCGCGGATCGCGGGGGTCGAAGCTGCCATAGACCAGATTGTTGCCGTCGCCCGCGTCGATGGAGTCAGGGCCGTAGCCGCCGAAAATCGTGTCGGCGCCGCTGCCGGCGAAGATCATGTCTCTCGCAGTATTCCACGTGGAATCCGCGTCTGACGTCCCGCTGTCACCGCCGTAGATGAGATTGTCGCCGTCATTCCCATAGATGGTGTCATTGCCGACCAAGCCGAGGATCGTATCGTTGCCAGACCCGCCGGAGATGACGTTCGATACCGTGGACCCGGTGAGGACCACGTTGTTCGCGCCCAGATAGGAGAGGTTTTCGACATTGGCCGCATTTGGGTTATTCGACAGGGAATAACTCGTGATCGCGCTCGTCGCCACGATCCGGATCGTGTCCGTCCCTTCCCCGGCGTTCTCGACGATTTGGTCCTCGGCCACGTCAATGAGATAGACGTCGTTGCCCATGCCGCCGATCAGGGTGTCGGCGCCCGTGCCGCCGTCGAGCGTGTCGTTGACCACGCCGTCGTTTGACCAGGAGCCCTTGACCAGGTCGTTCCCGGTTCCGCCCACCAGCGAGTCCGCTCCGCCGCCGCCGATGATCGTCTGCGCGGCATTGAGACCGCCGGACGCGTCGCCGACGCCCGTGAAGTTGCCGGTCCCGTCGAAGATCATCTGGCGGATGCCCGGACCGAACTTCCCGATCGAGACAGGCTGGGTCGGCGCATAGCGGAGGAGGATCGTGTTCACCTCGTCCAACGGCTGGCCGTTGACGTCACGTTGGTACTGTTCGCCTTTCACGACGTCGTTGTCGTCCGACAGGATGTACCAGTCGTTTCCAGCACCGCCTTCCAGCAGATCCTGGCCGGTGCCGGCGTCGAGCGTGTCCGCGCCACCGCCGCCCACGAGGTTGTCGCGCCCGTTGCCGCCTGTGAGCGAATCGTCTCCCGAACTCCCGATAATGGTGTTGTCGGCGTCATTGCCGCTCAGCGTCGCCGACGACGTTCCGAGATAGCGAAGGTTCTCCAGTCCCGCCGCCAACGCGTAGTTCACGACCGTTCCCTGGCCGCCCCAGCCTGCGAGCCCTGCTGCGCCGATGTCCACGGAATCGACGCCGCCGGAATCCCCGGCGATCACGTCGTTCACGTCGTCGAGCCGATAGACGTCGTTGTTCTCGCCGCCGCGCATCGTGTCCGCGCCCGCGCCGCCAACGAGCGTGTTCTCGCCGGCATTGCCGATGAGGCTGTCATTGCCTTCCCCACCGACCAGAGAGTCATTCCCGGGGCCGCCGATCAGCGTGTCGGCGCCTTTTCCGCCATCGAGCGTGTCACTGACGATCACGCTCAGGTTGGCCTGGATGAAGTTGTCCTGGTCGTTGCCCACCGCCGAGAAGGCGATGATGCTCTTGATGTCGAGCGCCTCGACGTAGGCGCCGATCTGGTAGCTCGACAGCCCGTCCACGGTGACGGTGTCGGCGCCGCCGCCATCTATCTCGACGACCACGTCGAGCGCCGACGTGACAAGATAGCGGTCGTCTCCGGCTCCGCCCTCGAGCGTGTTGGCGCCGGCCCCGCCCGCCAGTGAATCGGACCCGTCCCCCCCAACCAGGTAATCGTCGCCGGCGCCGCCGTTCAGCGTGTCATTGCCGTCGCCGCCCTTGAGCGTGTCGTTGCCGTCGGCGCCGAGCAGCATATCGTTGCCGTCGCCGCCGAGAAGCGAGTCCTTCCCTGCGCCGCCATCCAGCGTATCGTCGCCTCGCCCGCCGTCGAACGTTTCCGCCTGATCGTTGCCCACCATGGAATTCGCGGCGTCGTTGCCCTGCGCGAACAGTGCGACGGAGCCGTCGTCGATCAGGTTCTCCACATTGCCGGCCAGCGTGAAGGCCGTCGCACCTGCGATGCGAACGAGGTCCGTACCGCCGCCCACGCCTTCGATGATCTTGTCGTCATTCAGGGACACGATGTAGACATCGTCGCCGTCGCCGCCATCGAGCGTATTGGCGCCCACCTGGAGGCCATCGGCCGTGTCTAGACGAACACCGCCCCGCAGAGTGTCCGCGCCCCCATTGCCGAGCAGGTAATCTGCGCCCAAGCCGCCCGACAGGCTGTTCGCAGCGTCGTTGCCGGCCAGCGTGTCGGCGAATTGCGAGCCTTCGAGGTGCTCGACGTTCTTGAGACGGTCCCCCTTGGCGTAGCCGCCCTCGCCGGCTTGGGAGAACACGCCGTCGGGTCCAAGCGTGATGCGCACGCCCGCGTTCGACGTCGAATAGCTGACGAGGTCGCTGCCGTCGCCGCCATCGATCGTGTCGACCGCTGCGCCGGCATGGATCGTGTCGTCGCCAGCGCCTGCGTCGACAGAATTGGCGCCCAGCACGGACGGCAGCACCAGGGCCTTGCGGCCCTCGCTCGTCGTGAACGACAGGTCGGCATCGCTGCTGACATCGCGGATGCCGACGTCGAGCGTTCCCGTGAACTTCTTCGTGGAGCCCGAATTAGGCGTGAAGACGATCGTAATCTGGGAGAGATTGCTCCCCTGGCTCGCGGAGCCATAGAAGCCGTTGGCGTCCTTTGACGCGCTATCGGTCGGCGGCGTGTAGGCGAGTTGCACAGTAAAGGACAGCGACTGGCCCGGGGAATCGACGTAGGTCCGCGTATAGGTGTTCGCGTCATCCTTTGTGCGCGAGTAATCGTTCCCAACCAGGCCATAACCTGCAGGCAACGTGATTTCGAGGGTGCCTCCCGAGTTGTTCTGCGGCAGTTCAACCGAGATCCGCGGCGAGACGGCAACGCGGCCGATGCCCGTGCTGGCGTCGAGGGCGCTTTTGTTGTCGAGATAGATCAGGTCGTTCTTGGCGGACGTCTTGAAGACGTCAGGCGTGACCAGATTGGCATAGCTCGCGCCGGAGCCGCCCGATGGCGGAGGGTCCGCTGCCTGGCCGCTGAAACCAGATTCATATTCGAAGGGATTGCCAGCAGATCCATCGCCGCCGACGCTGTCGTTGCTCGTCGACGATCCATAAAGCGCGAAAACGACATCCTTGAGCGTAAAGACGCCGTCGCCTACGCCGGTATTGTTGCCCGTATCTGAACTCGTATCGTTGGCTGTGTTTTGCTGCCCTGTATCGGTGCCGCTCGACGAGACGGACGCAATCTGAAAGGGCCGCGTCTCCTGCGACCCGTCGCCCGAGGAAATGGGCTCGGGACGCGGAGGCAGGCCCTGGGTCACCGCCTCGCTCGTCTGGATGGGAGTGCTCGACGGATTAGCCGGCGTCGGCGACGGCGTGTTTCCACCATTCTGCGGGCTGGGTGGGCTTGTGTCCTCGGAAACGGCGTTGGTGGCCAGGACGGTCCGGACGCTTTCCGGCGGGAACTCGGTTGCAACCTCGACGGGTCCAACGCGGGCGAAAAAGTCGGGGACCGGCATGATGTCGTCCCCGAAATAGAGCTTCGGGGGATCCTGCGCCGCCAGGTCCAGCGCAAGCCCGGGAAGGATGATCTGCGATCCATCCTCGAATACGAGGTGGACGTCCACGCCCTTGATCGCGACCCGTGCGAGGTCGAGTTGAAAGTCGAAGCTCAGCGCATCGCCGGCCCGCGCATAGACGACAGTGGTCTGGCCTGGCGCAGGCTTCAGGATCTTACGGACGAAAGCGGCGGTCTCCGCGCGGGGCGCGTCGATGACGTCTTGGGCCATTAAGCCAACTCGCAATGATTATTGCCGCGGCGCCGCGGCTAAAAAGCCTAACCAAACGGTAACCTCTTATCATGAGGCCAGAAGCGAGTCCACGCGCAACCGTCTTTCGATTACTCTTTATCAACATTTTGCTTAACGTGTGCGCGCTTCATGAGGCGGCTCTGTCGCTGCCGCGCGCTCACCAATGGATGACCGGAGATGCTGCCTTGCGGCCCATGAGCGCCGAGCGGAGGAGGCCATGCCTCGCGTTGCCGCGGGAGGCATGGCCGCGTGAGCGTTGACGCCCTTGAAGCTGCTCAGCGGGCTGCATCTCACGCGGGTGAAGGCTGACGCTGCGAGAGCGGACGATCGGAGCCTGGCGAAGCGCCCGCGCGGCGCTTCGCAGAAAACACAACAGCCGCGGGCCGCGTCAGCGACCGCGCAGGGCGCCCACGGGCTGTGCGCCGCGACGGCGATCCCATTCGGACATGCGGTATTCGAGGTCATGGATGTCGGACGCCTGCGACAGGTAGGCCTCCTCCAGTTCCGCTTCGTTGGGGAAGAACCGGCGACGCAGGCTGGCGAGCAGGCCCGGAGCCTTTGCGGAGGCGCTCGCCTCCTCGCGCGGCCAGCCGAACGCGGACAGCACCGCGATGGCGCGGATCGCCTCGCGGGGAATCTGGATGTCCTCCAGCGTGCGCTCGCTGTGCTGGGCCAGTTCGTCCACCGTCTTCCAGACCGAGAGCTGGGCCGAGAGGAACCAGCCGAGCGTCGGGTGGACCGGGATGCTCTTGCGCCGCGTGTTGCGGCCGTAGAGGCGGGCCACCGCGTCGTAGCGGGACAGGTCGGACGCGGCGTGCTGCACGCGCGCCGAGACGAAGGCGGATATCGCGCGCTCGAGAAGTGAACTCGACAGGGGGGCGGACAGGCCGCGCAGCGGCAGGGAAGCAATGGGGTGAGCCATGAGGCGCTCCTGAGATCGGGTCAGTGGCCTTGGCGTTTCCTCGCTGCCTTCATATCGCACGTGCGAAATGAATGGAACCGTTGATATTGCGTCGCAACATAGAATGGCATGGTTACCTGATCGTGAATGCGCGGAAATGATCACAGGCTAAGCAAAACAGGCCAGAATCGACCAATTGCCAGGCAAAAAATGCAACTTAGGATACCAATCTAGACCAATATATGCAATAGACGCATGCCGTATATCCGGACCGCGCGTGGCCGGCACGGACGAAAACCGTTCCGCCATGCGACGCCTTGCACTGGACCCTGCGTGCCAGTTTCCGTATGGAGGTACGGGGGGCCTGTAGCTCAATGGTTAGAGCCGACGGCTCATAACCGTCTTGTTGCAGGTTCGAGTCCTGCCGGGCCCACCACAGATCATTCATGGCCAGCAGGTCCGCGGCGAGAACGACGTCAAGGCTGGGGACGCCGATCGAGAACGGGCCCCTGCGACGTTGCACTGAGCTGGCTCCGAAAAGCGCCGGGCGTGAGCCGCGTCTCCCTGCGAAAGAACTTCACGAAGTTCGTGGGCTCGCTGAAGCCGACTTCGTAGCCGACGGTCGCCACCGGCAGAAGGGAATGCGCCAGGAGGCGTTTGGCCTCAAGGACGATGCGGTCGGTCAGGATCGCTTTCGCGCTGCGATCGCTGATGGCGCGCGTCGCTCGGGACAGGCTCTTTTCCGAGCATCCCAGGGCCTCGGCGTAGGACGCCACGCTGTGCCACCGCTTGAATTCCTGTTCGATCAGGGCGCGGTAGAGTCTGAAGCGCTGAAGGAGCGCGGGCTCGACGAGACCATTGTCCGGCGCCGCGCTTTCGAGGTGAAGCCGGATGACGAGGGCTTCGAGCTGGCTGCGCAGGAGCGCATTCACGTCACGTGTGTAAGGACGTCCCGAATCGATGGCCATTCTTCGGAAGGTCTCCCCGACGGCGGGCTGCGCGCCATCCGGGACGACGATATTCGAAGGAAGTCCGTCCAGCCGCTTCATCGCCTCGATCTCGCCCACCGTCTCACCACCTGACGGGCGCGAAGGCAGGAGCTCGGAGCGAAAGATCAGCATCCAGCCCTCGCACGCGGACAGGTCACCGAAGTGGTGCACTTGTCCGGGCTGCAGCACGATGAGCGAGCCACGCGCGCATTCCAGCATTTCGAAGTCGACGAAATGCAGATACTGGCCGGAGGTGACGTAGAGCAGGCAATGGAACTCGACCCGCTCGAAGCCGCGCCGCTCAACGTCCCCTGCCCTGCGCGCCAGCTCCGCAACCGGATAAACTTCCACGTCCAGGGCATAGCCGTCCGGCGGGCTGAAGGCGACCGGCGTCACCGGGCGCCGGGACCGCGGAGGATATCCAGTATGGCTCGGCATGATGTCCGTTTTCTACCACGAAAGAGCGGAAATCAACCTCGTCTTCCGGATCACCTTGGCCAAAATGGACCATGTTGAACGACAGCAGCCTTCACCAGCCATCATGGAGAACACGATGTCCGTCGAGAGCGAAGTCCGCCTTGCGTCTGAGAACTTCTATGCCTCGTTGAACCGCATGGCGAACGGCGAAGCCGGAACGATGAACGCTGTCTGGTCGCACGGCGCCGACACGACAGCCCTGCACCCCATCGGCGGTCGGGACGTCGGCTGGAACCAGATTGGCGACAGCTTCGAGCGCGTGGCCAGCGTTGCGTCAAGCGGCGAAATCAGGCTCACGGACCAAATCATCCGGGTCGTCGGCGACGTAGCCTACGAGGTCGGCACCGAGGCTGGCACACTCACGCTTGGGGGGCTGACCGCCGCAATCTCCCATCGCGTGACGAACATCTATCGTCGCGAGTCCGGGAACTGGAAAGTCGTGCACCACCATGCGGATCCGTCCCCCGCCATGATGGACCTGCTCGCCCGCCTCAAGGCAGCCGCGTGAAGCACCGGTGCTCTGGCCAGGGGTGGCGGTCAGCATGCGAATGTCCCGGGCAAGCCGCCGTCACGGCAGGTCGTGAAGGTCCTGCAGCGGGCCGAAGTCGGGACGGTGGACCAGACGTTCCAACGCACGCAGACCGCTCTCCTCGTTGCCGTTGACGTGGACGAGCACGACGGAGCCGTGGCGGGGCCGGCCACCCAGCGCCAGCCAGGCGTCGGCTCCAAGGACGACGAGGTGAAGGCGCGACACGGCCGACACCAGATCCGGGCTGGAGGCCAGGCCGGGGAACCGGAAGAACACCGAAGGAACGATCCCGTGCTCGATCATCGTCCATTCCGCACCGAGGATCTCGGCTTCGGGGACGGTCCCGGGCAGCAGCATGAAGTTGCGATCCTGTGCCACGCCCGGGACGTAGCGGTGACGATCCGAATGATTTACCCATGTGATCGTCAGGTCCCCGCGCCGAACCCGCTCCTTCAGCCATTCCAGGTCAACTGCGTGTCGTCGCAGCCAGGCTCCCGAGACTGCCAGGGCGAGGGCCGCTCCCGGCCAGCGTCCGGCGATGTCCGTGAGGATCGCACGGTCCAGCGGACGGCGGCTGGGACACAGGTCGGCGGTCAGGAAGACACCGCCCGCCTGTCCTCGCGTCAGGCCTGCGTTGAAAGAAGGTGCTCGGGACGGAAAGCCCTTCGCTGCGGCGGCTCTCGCCACCGCCGCGCCGAATGGCGTCTGCGACATGCGCTGCTCCGCCATAGCGGAGCAGGTCCAGCACGCCTCGGGCTCAAGCGACGTGGCCAGACGCGCGGGCTCGACGAGGAGCAGGTACGGCGTGCCGCCAATGACGGAGCGCCGGATCGCGATCCGTTGAGCGCTGCGGCCGGTGCACGCCAGGAGGACCGGCTCATGCGACGTGACCGAGCGGCGCGACGTAATTCCCTGGGCGAGGGAGGGGGCGGAGCACGCCATGCCATCCACCGCCCCTGAGGGGCCAGACGTGAGGGCCAGCGCGAAAGCCGCGAGGGGCAACAGCCAGCGCATCCTTCTCTCCGGCATCGCGGGGGTTTACCCCGAGGTTGAAGTCTTGGCTCAGTCAAATTCCGTCCATGGGGGAGTCTTCGCGATGACAATTTCGCAGCACGAGGCGGGAGGCCTCACCTTTCGTGTGGACGACGCCGATCGAAGCCCTGAAACGGATTGGATCGAGGCGGAGCTTGGCGCGCATGTTGCCGCGGAATTCGCTCCCAAGGAGGCCAGGGCCCTGGTGGTCTCCGCGCGGACGTCGGAGGGGGCATTGGTCGGCGGGCTCGTCGGCCTGACCCACTGGCGGTGGGCCTACATCCGGCAATTGTGGGTCACGCCGGCGCAAAGAGGCCTGGGCGTTGGCACTCAACTCATTCGCGCTGTCATCGACGAGGCGGTCAGCCGCGGCTGCCACGGGATCTATGTAGACACGTTCTCTACGCGGGCAGTCCGGTTCTACCAAACCAACGGGTTCGAGATCGTCGGCGCCATTCCGGATTTTCCACCCGGCCACCAGCGGGTCTTTCTCGCCCGGCCCATGAACAGACCGGCATAAGGCCGCGATGGTGGTCCGTAAGATCCAGGCATGGAGTTGATTGCAATAGCTTCACGGCTCCGATGTCCGGGTCTTTGCTTGGCTGCGAGCTCTAGATCGAAAAAATCGATCCGAGAAGGCTGTTCATCTTGAGCATATCCCTGTTCGAGCTACCAAAAAAACCTGTTTTTAGCTCTTGTTGCTGTGTCCTAAGACGGAGAATATTTATAAGAACGATGTAAGATCAGGGACCCAGGAAAGATACAATTTGCTGGACTTAGGCGTTTTTCTGCAAAGTCCCTGTACTTTCCAACAGAGCAGGGAATTTCGTCGCTGAGGCGAGTTCTCGCTGACTGCGTCCACCACCACCTCTCGCGTCAAGCGCCCGCTCAGTCCGCCGGCTTGCGGGCCGCGAAGCGGCATCCGCCCAGGCCGCCCGTGCCGACGAGATCCACCAGCCGCACATAGGACCTGTAGAAAGCGTCATGGCCGGAGGGTGCGCCGGCGGCGAGGGTCTCCTCGCGCAGGCGCTGGTACATGGCGAGCCGCTTGCGCAGAATCTCGGCCCAGGTCGCGCTGAGATCGGCCGCGCTCTCGAGCGTGAAGCCGGCCTCCTGGATCAGACCCTGGTAGCTTGAAATGCTCTGCAGGTTGCGAACCGCCTGGCCCTGCCAGAACAGCTCCGCGTCCTCGGCGCTGAGGGGCCGGTGCGCCACCCAGTCCGTGAAGGCGAAACGCCCGCCAGGTCGCAGCACACGAAACGCCTCGCTGATCGCCTGAGCCTTGTCGGGCACGTGGAGGAACGCCTCCTGGCTGATCACAGCATCGAACGCGCTGTCCGGCAGGGGCGCCCGCGTGACATCGCCCTCGACGACGCGGACCCGGTCGGCCAGCCCCACCAGGGAGGTTAGCTCGCCCGCGCCCGCGACGCGCGCCGGCGTCAGGTCCACGCCCGTGACGTCGGCGCCATATCGCCAGGCGAAATAGCGGGCGGGACCGCCGAGGCCGGCGCAGAAATCGGCGACCCTCGAGCCCTCGCCGATGCTCGCCGCGGCGGCCAGCGCATCATTCGCGTCCAGGGCGCCGTAATGGTCCTGGTCGAAGGGAAAGAGGTCAGGCGGCGAAAGCCCGTCCAGCGATCCCCGTTCCGCGCGCACCTTGTGCAGGATCATCGTCGCGGAGATCGGGTGCCGGCTGTAGAAGCCGATCGCGCCGAGGTCGTCGTCGTCCATCAATGTCTCCGGGCTGGCGAGGCGGCGGGCGCGACGCGACCATCCGTGTTGCAGGCCGAGGCGGAGAGCTGGAGCGCGGCGCTGCGTTCGTCGGCACGGCAGAGCCGGCGGCACAGCTCGCGATTGATGTTCTGGAGGATCAAGACATAGGCATGCACGTCGGCCTTGTAGAAGGCATAGAGGCTCCGGGCCGCAAGCTCGTACAGCACGCAGGAGGTTTCCGCGGTCACGGTGGCGGAGCGGTTCTGCATCGCGATCAACGTCATCTCGCCGAAGAAGTCACCCGGGCCCAATCCGGAGAGGCGCATGGACCGCCCCACCCCGATATCCCGCGTCACGCTGAGGGTTCCCGATTGCACGACGAACATCGAGCGGCCGGCATCTCCTTCCGCGAAGATCACGCCCCCCGCCGCGAACTGGCGCTCGACCAGCATGCCCGCCAGCACTTCCAGGCTCGTGTCGGACAGCCCGCCGAAGAACGGCGTCTCCAGCAGGAAGGCCTTCAGCTCGGGCAAGGCGGTCGCCATGCATGCAGTCTACTCCCGGCCCCATCGGCCGCAAGGCGATGCGTCCGCCGAACATGCCGGCAACCCGATCACCGAAAAGGCGAGGCGCTGCGGGCCGGGTTGCTCTAGGCTCCCCCAAAAGCTGCGGGAGTGAGTCCCCGCGGCGGTCGCGGGAGGATCCGGCATGTTCGAAGCCACCATCGCGGGCAGCCTGCCCAAGCCGTTCTGGCTGTCGGAAACCAACAAGCTCTGGCCGCAATGGCGCGCCTCGGGGCCGGATCTCGCGGTGGCCAAGCGTGACGCCACTCTCTTCTGGCTGAAGGTGCAGGAGGATGCCGGCATCGACATCGTGACCGATGGCGAGCAGTCGCGGCAGCACTTCGTGCACGGCTTCCTCGAATACGTCGAGGGCATCGACTTCGAGCACAAGGTAAAGATGGGCATCCGTAACAATCGCTACGAGGCGATGGTGCCGAAGGTGGTCGACAGGCTGCGCATGAAGGGCCGCGCCCATGCGACGGAGGCCCGGCTCGCCCGCGCCCACACCGCGCGAAAGCTCAAGGTCACCTTGCCCGGCCCGATGACCATCATCGATACGATCGCCGACGACTTCTATGGCGACCGTGTGAAGATGGCGATGGCCTTCGCCGACCTTCTCAACGAGGAGGCAAGGGCGCTCGAAAAGGACGGGGTCGACGTCATCCAGTTCGACGAGCCGGCCTTCAACGCCTTCACCCGGGAGGCGGCGGAGTGGGGCATCGAGGGGCTGCACCGCGCCATAGACGGCCTCTCCTGCACCACGGCCGTGCACATCTGCTACGGCTATGGCATCAAGGCCAACATCGACTGGAAGAAGGGCCTGGGCGAGGAGTGGCGCGAATACGAGGCGTTTTTCCCGGCCCTGGCGCGCAGCCGGGTCCAGCAGGTCTCGCTGGAATGCGTCAACTCGCGGGTACCGCCTCACCTCATGGCCCTGCTGGAGGGCAAGGACGTGCTGGTCGGCGTCATCGACGTGGCCTCCGACGTGGTGGAGACGCCGGAGCAGGTCGCCGACACGATCGACCTCGCCTTGAAGTATGTCCCGAAGGAAAGGCTGTTCCCCTGTACGAATTGCGGGCTGGCTCCGATGGACAGGGAAATCGCCATCAGGAAGCTCGAAGCGCTCGGCCAGGGCGCCGCGCTGGCCCGCAACCGACACGGCTGAACGCTGGAGCGGAGGCCTTGCTCGTGACGCATGCAAGTCCGCCATTCACACTCCCGTAAGGTTACAGCGCCAAAGCTTGTCAATCGCGCCGTGTGACGGCAATGTCTGCCGCATGCGAGCGCTGAGCGTGTCTTTGCCGGAGAATGCTCTGGCCGTGTCAGCGTAACAGACTGGGATAACTCACGATCATGATGACGGACGATGCGATGGCCGGCGCCGGCAAGCGGGACGCGGGGACTGAACTCGGACGGACGACGGCGCGACTGGACCGCCGCTCCTTCCTGTTGGGCTCGGCCGCCAGCCTCGGCGCCATGGGGCTCGCCGGCTGCGTGACGCAGGACGGCATGAGCCGCAGCGAGGCGGCGCTCATGTACGGGCCCCTGCCGGAGGAGAAGTTCCCCGTCCCGGCGGTCGACATCAACAAGGTCGACCCGAAGTACTGGCGCCGGACCGTGAAGTACGACAGCGACGAGAAGCCCGGCACGATCATCGTCGATCCCGGCAACTACTACGTCTACCGCATCGAGGGCGACGGCATGGCGACGCGCTACGGCGCCAATGTAGGCCGTGACGGCTTCAAGTGGAGCGGCGATGCCTATGTCGGCCGCAAGGCCGAATGGCCGATCTGGACGCCTCCGGCGGAGATGATCAAGCGCCAGCCCGAAGCTGCCAAGTATGCCGGCGGCATGAAGCCCGGCCTCGACAATCCGCTGGGCGCGCGCACGCTCTATCTCTACCAGAACAACAAGTACACGCTGTATACGATCTACAGCACCAGCGACCCAGAGACGATCGGCAACGGCATCACCAGCGGCTGCACCGGCTTGCTGACGCAGGACATGCTCGACCTCTACAACAAGACTCCCGTGAAGACGAAGGTTGTCGTTCTGCCGGCCTGAACCTGGCCCACAGCGATCTTGCCGACGCACGACGGCCCAGTCGTCGCGCGTCGGCCTCGCCAAACGGATCGCTGCCACGCAAGAGGATCTGCTCACCACGCATGGTCTGCTCCTCCAGATTGGCTTGATGAGCGGGCATCGTTAGGCAGTTGGGATCGTCCATTCCAGACGGTCGGATCAAGGGGCGAACCTTGCGCGCCGTGACGCAAATCGGCCGCACTGCATCAAATGTCAGCAATTGCCGCCGCTGCACACGCTTTCGAAAGGGATCCGCGCAAATCTGAAACTGCAGGTAGCATGATCAGGATTGCGCAATGTTTGGTTTCAGCTTTTCGGCCGGCCGCCACGACAAAGACGTCCTCGCAGCCATCGACCGCTCCCTCGCCGTGATCGAGTTCGCCCCCGATGGGACGGTGATCAGGGCGAACCCGAACTTCCTCGCCGCGATGGGCTACTCCCTCGAGGAGGTGAAGGGAAAACCCCACAGCCTCTTCCTGGACCCTGACCAGGCGCGCAGCCCCGAATACAAGGCCTTCTGGGACACGCTGCGCCGCGGCGAGTTCGTGCAGGACCAGTTCCGCCGGCGCCGCAAGGACGGCACCCCGATCTGGCTGGAAGCCACCTACAACCCCGTGCTCGACGGCTCCGGCAAGGTCTATGCGGTCGTCAAGTTCGCGACCGACATCACCGAGCGCGCCAACCGCCTCGCCGAGTTCACAGGGCAGATCAAGGCCATCGACGCGTCCCAGGCAGTCATCCAGTTCGGCCTCGACGGCACGATCCTCGACGCAAACGAGAATTTCCTGAAGACGATGGGCTACTCGCTCGCCGAGGTGAAGGGCAAGCACCACTCGATCTTCGTCGATCCCGCCGAGCGGGACAGCCCGGCATACCGCGCCTTCTGGGACAAGCTCCGCAGCGGCCAGTTCGACGCCGCGCAGTACCGCCGCATCGGCAAGGGCGGCCGGGAGGTCTGGATCCAGGCGAGCTACAACCCCATCCTCGATGCCGAGGGCAAGCCCTACAAGGTCGTAAAGTTCGCCACCGACATCACCGAGCAGGTGAAGGCGATGCGAATCGAGGAGATCGTGCGCCAGATCACCGCCGTGGTGGAGGCGGCCCGCCTGAAGGACCTCACGGTGCGGGTCCAGGCCGATGCGGACGCCAGCCGCGAGATCAAGCAGCTCAGCGAAGGCGTCAACGCGCTGATCGCGACCCTCATCGAGGTGGTCGACACAGTCGCCTCCGCCTCGCGCGAGGCGGAGGCCGCTTCCGCGGAGATCACCGAGGGCAGCAGCAACCTCGCCACGCGCACGGAGCAGCAGGCCTCCGCGCTGGAGCAGACGGCGGCCACGACCGAGGAACTCGCGGCCTCGGTCAAGACCAGCGCGCAATCCTCGCGCCACGCCGTCTCCTTCGCCAACGAGGCGCGCCACGTGGCGCAGGAGGGCGGCAAGATCGTCGGCAACGCGGTCGACGCGATGACGCGCATCGAGCAGGCCTCGGCCAAGATCACGGAGATCACCTCCGTCATCGAGGAGATCGCCTTCCAGACCAACCTCCTCGCCCTCAACGCCGCCGTCGAGGCGGCGCGGGCGGGCGACGCCGGCAAGGGCTTCGCGGTCGTCGCCGCCGAGGTCCGCACCCTGGCGCAGCGTTCGTCGGAGGCCGCCAAGGACATTGGCGGGCTGATCGGCTCGTCCACCGTGGAGATCGGCCACGGCGTGAAGCTCGTCCGCGAGGCCGGCGAGACGCTCGGGCGCATCGTCGACGCCTCGGCCAAGGTGGCCGACATCGTCAACGAGATCTCGGACGCCACCGGGGAGCAGGCCAACGGCATCGACGAGATGAGCCAGGCCGTCGCCCACATGGACGAGATGACCCAGCAGAACGCGGCCCTCGCCGAGGAGAGTTCGGCCTCGGCTCGCGCTCTGTCGCAGCAGATCGCGGGGCTGGCGGCGATGGTGAACGAGTTCCGCACCGGCGCATCGCCGGGCGGGCGGTCCACGATGGCGCCGGCAAGCCCGGAGCGGCTGCGCGAACTCGCCGCCAAGGCCTTCCAGGACAAGCCGCGGGTTCCTGCAAAGCCTGCGGTCCGCGCCAAGGCCGAGCGTCCCGCGCCCGCTCCGCGCGCCAAGGCCGCCACAGGCGGATGGGACGAGTTCTAGTCCCGGCCCCCGGCCCGGCGCACCCCGACGCCAGCTCAGTCTGAGACGTGCTCGCGGAACAACCGTTCCGCGGGCTTTTCCTTGCCGCGGCAGAGTCGGGAAGAACACCTATCGATAAAATCGTCGCGCTTAAGTTGCACGACTCACAAATACTGGGACCCAGATTGCCAGGAGGGCCCGTCGCGGCCACAGGGGGACCACCATGATCATGCGCAAGACCTTCACCTGCCTTCGCAAAGGGCTGCTTTCGCTCGCAGCCGCAAGCCTTGCGTTCGGACCGGTTCTCGACGCGCAGGCCTGCACCGGCATCCGGCTGATCGCGACCGACGGTTCCATCATCCACGCCCGGACGCTTGAGTTCGGGCTCGACCTCAAGTCGAATGTCATCGTCATCCCCCGCGGCTTTGCGCGCGCCGGCCTGACGCCGGACGGCAAGCCCGGCCTCACTTACGCCTCGAAATATGCCAGCGTGGGCGCCAACGGCGTGGGCCTGCCCTACCTCTTCGACGGCCTGAACGAGAAGGGCCTCGCGGTGGGCACGTTCTATTTCCCCACCACGGCCGGCTACATGCCCTACGCGCCCGCCGACGCCGGCCGGACGCTGGCGCCCTGGCAGGTGGGCTCCTGGATCCTGGAGAATTTCGCCAGCGTGGACGAGGTGCGCGCCAACATCGGCAAGGTCGTGGTGGCCGACGTCGTCTTCAAGGAATGGGGCTTCACACCGCCGGTGCACTACGTCGTGCATGACGAGACCGGCAAGAGCATCGTCATCGAATATGTGGAGGGCGCTCTCCACGTGCACGACAACCCGCTGGGCGTGATGAGCAACACGCCGAGCTTCGACTGGCACATGACGAACCTGCGCAACTACGTGAACCTTTCGGTGCAGAACGCCGCGCCCGTGAAGCTCGGCCCTGTCACGCTTCAGCCCACCGGCCAGGGCTCGGGCATGCACGGCGTGCCGGGAGACTTCACGCCGCCCTCGCGCTTCGTCAGGGCCGCCATCTACAGCGCCTCGGTCCTGCCGTCGGCGACCGGACAGGAGGCCGTCCTCCAAGCCTTCCACATCCTCAACCAGTTCGACATTCCCAAGGGCGCCGCGCGCGACCGCGAGAAGGACGAGCATGGCAACATCGTCGCGGACTACACGCTGTGGACGAGCGCCAACGACCTCAAGGCCAGGCGCTTCTTCATCAGGACCTACGACAACAGCCAGATCCGCTCCGTCGACCTGATGAGTCAGAATCTCGACGCCAAGGACATCGTGACCTACCCGACCCAGGGCAGCGAGGTCATCGTCCCGCTGACGAAGTAAGCTCCACCGCGGCGCGCCGGAGCCCCCGTCCTGCGCGTCAGCGGACGACGCGGCAGGCCGTCGCCTTGCCGTCCTTCGTGAGCGTGGCGCCCTGCCCCTTCGTCCAGAACTCCACGCCGCCGGCCTGGTAGCGCCCGCCATCGGCAGATCGCACCTGCGGAAGCGTGAGCACGCGTCCTCCCCCGAAGCGCAGCGCGACGGAGCCCGGGCTGTCCACGCCGCCGGAGAAGGTGGCCCCGAGCCGGGTGCCGTCGTCGCAGCGGAACCGGGCCTGGACGGCCAGGACGGGCGTGGCGAGCACGAGGCCGGCGGCGGCCAGAAGGACGAGACGGGTCACGGCAGGCGCTCCTGTTCGAGTGCGCAACGTCAGGGTGGATGCAGCGTCCAGCTTGCGCTAGACGCGCTCGAGCACCAGCGCGATGCCCTGCCCCACCCCGATGCACATCGTGCACAAGGCGTAGCGCCCGCCGCGGCGGGCGAGCTCGTATGTCGCCGTGGTCGCCAGACGCGCGCCGGTCATGCCAAGGGGATGGCCGATCGCGATGGCCCCGCCATTGGGGTTCACGTGCTCCGCGTCGTCGGGCAGGCCGAGCTCCCGCGTCACGGCCAGGCCCTGCGCTGCGAAGGCCTCGTTGAGCTCGATCACGTCCATATGGCCGATCGCCAGGCCCGCGCGCTCCAGGACGCGCCGCACGGCGGGCACCGGCCCGATGCCCATGATCCGCGGCTCGACGCCGGCGGCCGCCATCGCCACGACCCTGGCCTTCGGCGTGAGCCGCTGCTGCCGCGCAACCCCCTCCGAGGCGAGCACCAGCGCCGCTGCCCCGTCATTCACGCCCGAGGCGTTGCCGGCGGTGACGCTGAGCTCCGGTCCATTGATGCCCTTGAGCCGTGCGAGCTGCTCGATCGTCGTGTCGGGGCGGGGATGCTCGTCCGTGTCGAACAGGATCGGCTCGCCCTTCTTTTGCGGGATCGGCACGGGCACGATCTCCTCCCGGAAGCGCCCCGCCGCCTGCGCCGCCGCCCAGCGCTGCTGGCTGCGCAGCGCGAAGGCGTCCTGGTCGGCCCGCGAAATGCCGAACTGCGCCGCCACCTCGTCCGCCGTCTCGGGCATGGAATGGGTGCCGAAGCTCGCCTTCGTCTTCGGGTTCACGAAACGCCAGCCGATCGTCGTGTCGTATACGGCGTTGCTGCGCGAGAAGGCGCTTTCGGCCTTGGGTATCACGAAGGGCGCGCGGGTCATGCTCTCCACCCCGCCCGCGATCACCATGTCGCAATCGCCCGCCCGGATGGCGCGGGCCGCCGTGCCGACCGCGTCCATGCCGGAGCCGCAGAGGCGGTTGATCGTCGTGCCCGGCACGGAGATGGGCAGGCCCGACAGCAGCACGGCCATGCGGCCGACGTTGCGATTGTCCTCGCCGGCCTGGTTCGTGCAGCCATAGACGAGGTCGTCGACCTTGCTCCAGTCGACCTCCGGGTTTCGCGCCATGAGGCCCGTCAGCGGCACGGCGGCGAGGTCGTCCGTCCGCACCCCGGACAGCGCGCCGCCATAGCGCCCGATGGGGGTTCGCACCGCGTCGCAGATGAAGGCTTCGGCCATGATCGATTCCGTCGGATAGTGGGCAGGCTGGGCCGGCATTGGATCGCGCCGAGGCGGCCACGTCCAGCGCGGTCGCGACGGCCAAGGGCGCCGGACGACCTTCGACCATGGCCGGAGAAATGCATGTCATCCAAGGCTGGTGGGAATGACCGCACCGCTCCAGTCGGAGCAGGCCGGGCAAGGCAAGGGGGACAGAGCGTGGCGAAAAATGCATCGCGCGTGGGGCCGCGCTACCCTCAGGTCGTCGTCCTGTTCGGCGCGACCGGCGATCTCTCGAAGCGCAAGCTGCTGCCCGGCCTCTTCCATCTCGTCAGCGCGGGCTTCATCCCTGGCTGTCGCATTGTCGGCGTGTCGCTCGACGACATCGACGCCGCGGGCTTCCGGACCCTGGCGCGCGAGGCGATCGAGCAGTTCTTCGCCCGCAAGGGCCACGACCATGACTGGCCGGCCTTCGCGGAAAGCCTCGACTACGTGCCGCTGGGCTCCGGCCCGGCGGCGCTGCGGGACGCTGTGGAGAGGGCCGAGGCCTCGATCGGCAGCGAGTGCCGGCGCCTCCACTATCTCAGCGTGCCGCCCAGCGCGGCCCTCTCGGCCGTCCGCCTGCTCGGCGAGGCGGACCTCGTCAAGCGCAGCCGCATCATCATGGAGAAGCCCTTCGGCACGGACCTGGAGAGCGCAGTCGCGCTCAACGCCCGCCTCCACGAGGTCTTTGCGGAGGACCAGGTCTTCCGCATCGACCACTTCCTCGGGAAGGAGGCGGCGCAGAACATCCTGGCGTTCCGGTTCGCCAACGGCCTGTTCGAACCCATCTGGAACCGCAACTTCATCGACCACGTGCAGATCGACGTGCCGGAGACGCTCGCCATCGGCAAGCGCTCGGCCTTCTACGAGCAGACCGGCGCCTATCGGGACATGGTGGTCACCCACCTCTTCCAGATCCTCGGCTTCATGGCCATGGAGCCGCCCACCTCGCTGGAGCCAGGCCCTATCAACGAGGAGAAGAACAAGGTCTTCCGCAGCATGCTGCCCGTCGACCCGCGCGACGTCGTGCGCGGGCAATATGTCGGCTTCCGCTCGGAGGAGGGCGTGGACCCGGAATCCGACACCGAGACCTTCATCGCGTTGAAGTGCGCCATCGACAACTGGCGCTGGGCCGGCGTGCCCTTCTTCCTGCGCACCGGGAAGCGAATGGCGGAGGGCCAGCGCATCATTTCCATCGCCTTCCGCGAGCCGCCGAAGAGCATGTTCCCGGTGGGCTCCGGCGTCGGCGCGCAGGGACCGGACCACCTCACCTTCGACCTAGCCGACAGCTCGCGCATGTCGCTCTCCTTCTATGGCAAGCGGCCCGGCCCCGGGATGCGGCTCGACAAGCTCAGCATGCAGTTCGCCATGCACGACACCGGCATGATCGGCGAGGTGCTGGAGGCCTATGAGCGACTGATCCTCGACGCCATGCGCGGCGACCGCACGCTCTTCACCAGCGCGGAGGGCATCGAGCGGCTCTGGGAGGTTTCCATGCCGCTACTGGAAGCCCCGCCGCCGGTGCGGCTTTACGAGCCCGGATCCTGGGGGCCGAAGACCATCCACCAGCTCATCGCGCCGCATGCCTGGCGGCTGCCCTTCGAGCGGGCCTGGCGCAGCCCCAACCCCGCCGGCGGCTAGGCCTCGGGCAGCGGCGCGGGACGGGCGACTTGGCCCGAGTCGTGCAAACGCCTGAGGCAATGATCGGCAGCGCAGGTGCACGGGAGGACACATGGACGAGGTCTTCGGTCGCAGGGACATGATCACGCCCGCCCAACTGCGGGAGCTGTCCTCCAAGTCCGATCTTGCGGGTTTCGTGCAGCTCGGCAGCCACGTTGCCGCGATCGCCGGATCGGGACTGCTGCTCAGCGCGACATGGGGAACGTGGGTGGCCGTACCGGTCTTCCTGTTGCACGGCGTGCTGATCAACTTCCTCTATGCCGGCCAGCACGAGATGAGCCACTGGACCGTCTTTCGCACGCGCCAACTCAACGAGGTGTTCGGCCGCGCCCTTGGCTTCGTGCTGCTCTACCCCCGCGACTTCGACCAGATCCAGCACTTCGCCCACCACCGCTACACCCAGCAATGGGAGAAGGACGGCGAGCTCGCGCGGCCACCTTTCGCGCTGACGTCCTACATCCTCTGGGTGCTCGGGCCGACCTACTGGTACTCGCGCATCAGCCGCATCTTCCGCTTCGCCCGCGGTATCGTGCGGGAGAGCTACGTGCCGGACGCCCGCAAGGCCGACCTGATCCGAGAGGCGCGGCTCCATCTCGCTGGCTACGGCGTCATCGCCCTCGCCTCCGTCTCGACAGGAAGCTGGCTCGCCGTCTCGCACTGGCTCGCGCCGATGCTGCTCACCAAGTCCGTCCACCAGCTGCAGAACACGATCGAGCACCTGGGCATGCCGCACGTGGACGACATCACGCTCAACACGCGCTCCACACGGACGAACGCCTTCATGCGCTGGCTGTGCTGGAACATGCAGTATCACACCGCTCACCACGCCTTCCCGGGCGTGCCGTTCAACCGGCTGAGCCGGCTGCACCGCACGATCTTCACCGATAACGGCCGCAAGCCGCAGGAGATGGGCTACCTCGCCTTCCAGGCGGCCGTGCTCCGCGCCTTCCAGGGCGGACGGACCGAAAAGGACTATCCGGACGACCGGCTCTGGATCAGCGACGAGACGGACCTCTCCCCCTCCGCGCCCGCCTCGCCCGACGACCCGACGGGCATGCGGCTGGAGGTCTGACCCGATGAAGAAGCTCCACTTCTACCAGAGCCTCTGGGCCACCGAGATGCGTCGCCCGGGCGTGCCGGAACGCCCGCTCGCCGAGCGCTTCGATACAGTCGCCGAGGACGGCTATGACGGAATAGGCCTCGACCTCGGCTCGACGAGCATCGAGGCGCTGCGCGAGGCCGTTTCCCATTTCCGACGGACGGGCCTGCGCGGCTTCGTCACGGCCTTCCCCAAGTCGATCGAGGACCTCGTCCCGGCCATCAACCTCGCCAAGGACGTCGACGCGCCCTTCGTCGTCGTGATCGGCCAGGTCATGCCGCTCTCCATCGACGGCATGATCCCGGTCATCCGCGAGTGGCTCGCCGTTGCGCGCCGCGAGGGCATGCCCATCCACTTCGAGACGCACCGCGACTGCATCACCAACGACCTCTTCACGACGGTGCAACTGCTCGACGCCATTCCCGAGATGCGCATGGCGGCCGACCTCTCGCACTTCGTCGTCGACCGCGAGATGCTGCACCCCATCCGTCCGCTCTACCGCGCGCTGGTCTCGCGCGTGCTGGAGCGCTGTGACAGTTTCCAGGGCCGGGTCGCCTCGCGGAACCAGGTGCAGATCCCCATCGGCTTCCCCCAGCACCGCAAGTGGGTCGAAACCTTCCTCGACTGGTGGACCGAAGGCCTCGCCGGCTGGCGCCGCCGCGCCGGCCCGGACGACACGGTCGTCTTCCTCTGCGAGCTCGGCCCGCCCGAATACGCCATCACCGACGCGAAGGGCGACGAGCTTTCCGACCGCAGGCTGGAGGCGCTGCAGATCCGCGCCATGGTGCGCGAGAGATGGGACGCAATGGCGGGGTGAGTGGTGAGCACCGGCTCACGCCCAAGCCGTTCCCACCGCTGTCATCCCGGCCGAAGCGAAGCGGAGAGCCGGCAACTGTATCGTTGGGCTGTTCACGCGCGGAAGGGGACCTGGTCGCGCAGCACCGCTTCGCGCTGCAGCGCGCCCGGGATGACGGGGAGTTTGATGCCGAAAGGGATCAGTGCGTCAGCTCGTCCCACAGGGTGAGCGCGAAGGTGCGGCCGACGAGGATCTCGTAGGCCTCCTCTCCCACACGCGTGAGGTGGATGCCAACATGGCCGAACAGGGTCTCGGTCGCGGAGCCCACCGGAAAGGTGCCGTCGGAGAGGTCAACGGCCGTACCGGTGGCCAGCAGCCGCCGGCAGCCGGGTCCGGTGAGGCTGACGCGTACGCGGCCATGGCTCTGGTCCACGAGGGCCGCGCGGTCGCCGAGCCTGGCCTCCGCCTCGGCCAGCGTGGCGCGGCTCCAGGGTTTGTCTCCGACGAGGTACCACCCGTCCGGCCCGGCCCGGCGCAGGGCGTGAGGCGTCTCCGCGAGCGGCGTCAGGACGCCGCGCAGGTCGCCGACGCCGGCGGCCTCCAGCACCTGGATGACGTGGCCGGTCGGCCGCGCGGCGATGCGTGCGCCGTGGTGCTCGACGGGTCCCTCCGGAAGGGCGGGGCGCAGCAGGGTCCCGGGCTCAGCCATGCAGCCTCCCATGGGTGGGATCGACGAAGACCGGCGGCACGAGGCGGGCCGGGACGAACTCGCCGTTGAGCGCATTCCAGACCACGACCTCCTCGCCGTGGCGTTCGACGCCGCGTGTCACCAAAGCAAGCCCAATCGATGCGCCAACGTGAGGCGAGTAGCAGCCTGACGTGACGTAGCCCTGGTCATTCTCCAGCGTCGCCGAGTCTCCCTTGCGCAGGATGTGCGAGCCAGCCCGGAGCGGGTCCGTCGGCGAGAGAGTCATGATGCCGACGAGGGCAGGCCGCGCCGGGTCGGTGAGGCCCTCCCGGTCCAGCATGCGCCGGCCGATGAAGTCCGCCTTGGTGCGCGACACCATGCGCCCGAAGCCGAGATCGGCGGCGGTCACCGTGCCGTTGATTTCGTTATGGGTGACGTGGCCCTTCTCGATGCGCAGCACACCCATCGCTTCGAGCCCATAGGGCACGATCCCGAGGGGCGCGCCGGCCGCCATCAGCGCGTCGGCGACTGCCTCGCCATAGCCGGCCGGCACGGCGATCTCGTAGGCCAGTTCACCGGAGAAGGAGAGCCGGAAGAGCCGCCCCTCCACCTGCCCGCCAAGCAGCGTCACCTCGCCGGCGGCGAGATGCGGGAAGGCTTCGTTGGAAATGTCCTGGTCGACGACCTTCGCGAGCACCTCGCGCGAGCGGGGGCCGGCGAGCGCCATCTGCGCCCACTGATCGGTCACCGAGGTGAGCCGCACGTCGAGGTCCGGCCAGACGGCCTGGGAGCAGAACTCGAGGTGGCGCATTACCTGCGCGGCGGCCGCCGTGGTCGTGGTCATGAAGAAGCGATGCTCGGCGAAGTGGCTCGTCGTGCCGTCGTCGTAGACGAAGCCGTCCTCGCGCAGCATCAGCCCGTAGCGCGCCTTGCCGACGGGCAGCTTGGCGAAGGGGTTGCAGTAGATGCGGTCGAGGAAGGTCGCGGCGTCGCGGCCGACGATCTCGATCTTGCCGAGGGTGGAGACGTCGCACAGGCCCGCGCTCTGGCGCACGGCGATGGCCTCGCGGTCCACCGTCTGCCGCCAGTGCGTCTCGCCCTCGATCGGAAAGTGCGACGAGCGGATCCAGATGCCGGTCTCGACGAACTCCGCGCCATGCTTCGCCGCCCAGCCATGCAGCGGCGAGCGGCGGATGGGCTGAAAGTGCTGCCCGCGGGAGCGGCCCGCCAGCGCGCCGAAGGAAACCGGCGTGTAGAAGGGCCTGAACGTCGTCGTGCCCACCTCGGCAGGCGTCACGCCGCGCGCCTCGGCGAGAAGGCCGATGGCGTTGACGTTGGAGAGCTTGCCCTGGTCCGTCGCCATGCCCATCGTCGTGTAGCGCTTGGCGAGCTCGACATGGTCGTAGCCCTCCCGCGCCGCGAGGCCGAGGTCGCCGGCATGCACGTCGTTCTGGTAGTCGACGAAGGCTTTTCCGTGGGACTTTTCCACGCGCCAGAGCACTTTCGACGGCGAAGCCTCCCAGTCGTCTTCAACCACGCCGAACGCGGCCGGCTGGGCGTTGTGGCCGAGGTCGCCGACCAGGGCCGCCGACTGCCGCGCGCCATCCGCGAGGCAGTCGGCCAGGGTGCGGCCCCCGGCAGCCGAGCCCGCCAGAGGCAGGCAACCCGGCCCTTCCGGCGCGAGGAAGGCGGCCAAAGCCTCGCTCCAGCGTGGCTTGCCGCCGCGATGGCAAGCGAGGTGGATGCGCGGGCTGTGCCCGCCCGACATCAGCAGCGCGTCGGCCTCGACCTGCCTGTCCGTCCCACCCTTGGCGATCGTGACGCTGGAGAGCCCGCGCCCGCCGCCGGTCGCGATTACCGCCGCGTCCTGCCTGGCGTCAGCGACGGCGGCGACGTGGACTCCGGCCGCCTCCAGCCCGCGGGCGATCCGCACGCCCGCCTCGCCTGTCGTGAACACCGCCACGCTGCGCCCCACGCCGACGCCATGGCGCAGCGCATAGGCGAGCCCGGCCTCGGCCATCATCACGCCCGGCCTGTCATTGCCGCCGAACACGATGGGACGCTCCTCCGCCCCCGTGCAGAGCAAGGCGCGCCGCGCCGCGATGCGCCAGAGCCGCTCGACGGGCTGGGAAGGATCGGGCGCGGCGACGTGCTTCTGCACGCGCTCCAGCGCGCCGAACACCATGTCGTCGTACCAGCCGAAGGCGGTCGTACGCGGCATGAGCCGCACGTTGGGCAGCGGCCGCAGCTCCGCGAGGATGCCGGCCAGTGCATGCCCTGCTTCGCGTCCGCCGACCGTGGCTGTCTCGTAGAGCAGAGTGCCCCCGAGCTCGGGGCCCTCGTCGAGCAGGATCACCTGCGCCCCGGCTCGCCCAGCGGTGAGCGCCGCGGCGAGGCCGGCCGGCCCGGCCCCAACGACCAGCAGGTCGCAATGCGCCCAGCTCTTCTCGTAGTGATCGGGGTCGCGGTCGTAGCCGGCCCGGCCGAGCCCGGCGGCGCGGCGGATGATTGGCTCATAGAGCCGCTCCCACAAGGCGGCCGGCCACATGAAGGTCTTGTAGTAGAAGCCGGCCGAGAGAAACGGCCCGAGCAGCCCGTTCACCGCGCCGATGTCGAAACCGAGCGAGGGCCACCGGTTCTGGCTCTCCGCGACGAGACCTTCGTGCAGCTCCTGCATCGTGGCGCGGACATTGGGCTCGCGCCGTCCGCCCTGCCCCACCGTGACGAGCGCGTTCGGCTCCGCCGCGCCCGCGGTCACGATGCCGCGCGGCCGATGGTACTTGAACGAGCGGCCGACGAGACGGCGTCCATTCGCCAGCAGCGCGGAGGCCAGCGTGTCGCCGGGATGGCCGGTGAGCGCCTGCCCGTCGAAGGTGACGGAGAGCGCGGCGGAGCGGTCGATCCGCCCGCCCGCCGGAAGCCGGTAGGACGTCACGCGCCACCCTCCCGCACGTCGCGCACGGCGATCTGTTCGTGCGTCTGGGTGTTGCGCGTCACGACGAGCCAGCGGTGGCAGCCATTGGTGTGATGCCAGTGTTCCTCGTAGGGCCCGCGCGGGTTGTCGCGCAGGTAGACGTAGCGAAACCACGTGGCGTCGTCGGCGTCAGCCGCGGGGCGCGCCAAAGCCGCGCCGCGGATGGTGAATTCCTCCTTCGGCCGGGGCCCGCAATGGGGACAGCGGATCAGGCTCGCCACGCTCGCTCCTCAGTGCAGGTTCGGCTGGGCCCCGAGGCCCTTCTCGTCGATCAGGTAGCCGCGCTCGAAGCGGTCGAGCCGCATGGCGGTCGCGGTCGGGTGCGGCTCGTCCTTCGCCAGCAGGTGCGCGAAGCAATAGCCGGAGGCCGGCGTCGCCTTGAAGCCGCCATAGCACCAGCCGGAATTGAGGTAGAGGTTCGGGATCTGCGTCCTGTCGATGATGGGCGAGCCATCCATCGACATGTCCATCACCCCGCCCCAGGAGCGCAGGATCTTCAGGCGCGACAAAGCCGGGATCATCGAGACGCCCGCCTCGGCCACGTGCTCCACCGTCGCAAGGTTGCCGCGCTGCGCATAGGAGTTGTAGCCGTCGATGTCGCCGCCGAAGACGAGGCCGCCCTTGTCGGACTGGCTCACGTAGAAATGCCCGACGCCGAAGGTCACGACCGTGTCGATGAAGGGCTTGATACCCTCCGACACGAAGGCCTGCAGCACATGGCTCTCGATCGGCAGCGTGAGCCCCGCCATGCGCGCCGTCTCGGAGGAATGGCCGGCCGTGGCCAAAGCCAGCTTGCCTGCGCCGATGAAGCCGCGCGTCGTCTCGACGCCCTCGACGCTGCCGTCGGCCCACCGCCGGATGCCCGTCACTTCGCAATGCTGGATCACGTCCACGCCGCGCTCGTCGGCGCCGCGCGCATAGCCCCAGGCGACCGCGTCGTGGCGCACCGTGCCGCCGCGCGGCTGGAAGAGGCCGCCCTTAATCGGGAAGCGCGCATTGTCGAAGTCGAGGTACGGCACCATGGCCCGCACCTGCTCGCGGTCGAGCAGCTCGGCGTCCACGCCGTGCAGCCGCATGGCGTTGCCGCGCCGGCGATAGGCGTCCCGCTGCCCGTCGAAATGGAACAGGTTGAGTACGCCGCGCTGGGACACCATGGCGTTGTAGTTGAAGTCCTGCTCCAGCCCTTCCCAGAGCTTCAGGGAGAGCTCGTAAAAGGGGTTGTTGCCCGGCAGCAGGTAGTTGGAACGGATGATGGTGGTGTTGCGCCCGATATTGCCCGAGCCCAGCCAGCCCTTCTCCAGCACTGCGACGTTGCGCACCCCGAAGGTCCGCGCGAGGTAATAGGCGGTCGAGAGCCCATGGCCCCCTCCGCCGACGATCACCACGTCGTAGCGGGGCTTGGGCTCCGGCGCCCGCCAGGCCCGGGACCAGTGCGCATTGCCGCGCAGGCCCTGCAGGAACACGGAAAGAGCGGAATAGCGCATGGCGGGCCGGGAGCGGGATTCGACATCTGGAGAATGGCAGGTCCGCCAATGGCCCGGCTAGCGGCCTAGAGACGCATTTTCGCAGATTCGGGACATGAGACCAGGGAGCGCGGGCCCCTCGGTCCGCCCTTAAGCCGCCGAACGAGCGGGCAGGAGGCAAGCTGTCCCGGAGGGTTCCCCCGGCCACCCTTCCGCTGCATGATCGCCCCGCCACACCGGGCTTGCCCGTCACGGTGGCAGCCGGACCGATCCCATGAGCCTCACCGACTTCGCAACTAGGGTCTACAACCACGGCTTCCGGCTCGATCCCGTCGTGCGCACGCTGCTCGACACGGACTTCTACAAGCTCCTGATGCTGCAGATGATCTGGAAGCGGCACAGGGACGTGCCGGTCACCTTCGGCATCCACAACAGGACGACCGCCATCCGCCTCGCGGACGTCGTCGACGAGGGCGCCCTGCGCGCCCAGCTCGACCACGCGCGCACGCTGCGCTTCACCACGAAGGAGCTGATCTGGCTCGCCGGCAACACGTTCTATGGCGTGAAACAGATCTTCCAGCCGGACTTCCTGGAGTGGCTCGCGGGCTTCCGCCTGCCCGACTACGAGCTCCACAAGCGGGACGGCCAGTATGAGCTGCATTTCGCAGGCCCATGGTCCCACACCACGATGTGGGAGATCCCCGCCCTCTCGATCCTCAACGAGCTGCGCGCCCGCCACGCCATGCAGGACATGGGGCGCTTCGAGCTCGACGTGCTCTATGCCCGCGCCAAGGCCAAGCTGTGGGAGAAGATCGAGCGGCTGCAGGCGCTCTCGCGTGAGGGCAATCTCAAGGTCGGCGACTTCGGAACGCGCCGGCGGCATGGCTACCTCTGGCAGCGCTGGTGCTGCGAGGCCCTGCGCGAGGGCATCGGCGAGGCCTTCGTCGGCACCAGCAACGTCCACATCGCCATGGAGATCGGCGCGGAGGCCATCGGCACCAACGCCCATGAACTTCCGATGGTCTACGCGGCGCTCGCGGGAAACGACCCCGAGGCCTTGCGCGCCGCCCGCTACACGGTTCTGGAGGACTGGGCGCGCATCTATGGCGGCAACCTCCTGATCATGCTGCCCGACACCTACGGAACGACCGCGTTCCTGCGCGATGCGCCGGACTGGGTCGCGCGCTGGACTGGCGCGCGTCCGGATTCCAAGCCGCCCGTCGAGGCCGGCGAGGAGCTCGTCGCCTGGTGGGGCCTGCGCGGCGTCGACCCGCGCGAAAAGCTCATCGTGTTCTCCGACGGCATGGACATCGACACGATCGAGGAGACGTTCCGGCACTTCCTGGGCCGTGTGCGCGTGAGCTATGGCTGGGGCACCAACCTCACCAATGACTTCCGCGGCTGCGCGCCGCGCGGCGGGCATGCGCTCGATCCGATCTCGCTGGTCTGCAAGGTGGTCTCGGCAGCCGGACGGCCAGCCGTGAAGCTCTCGGACAATGCTCTCAAGGCCAGCGGCCGGCCGGACGAGGTGGCGCGCTACCAGGCCGTCTTCGGCTCCGCCGGCATGGCCGCCCACCCGGTTCTGGTCTGAACAGGTTGGGGAACGTTAAGTTGGCGCTTCGCGACTTCCGCTGATCATCCTTCGAACACCCAGGGAGACCTCGCATGTCCGGCCTCTTCGACCTCGTGAAGTCCGCACTCGGCAGCGCCATGGGCCAAGCCGAGGCGCAGATGCTGCCGCAGATCCTCGACAAGGTCCTCGCCTCGACGGACATGGGCAACCTGCAGGGCCTGCTCGCCAGGCTGCAGCAGTCGGGGCTGGGGCCGCAGGTCGCCTCCTGGCTCGGCAACGGCCCCAATGCACCCATCACGGCGCAGCAGCTGGAAGCAGCCCTCGGAGACAACCTCGTCGAGAAGATCTCGGGCATGCTGAACATGCCGCCCGACGAGATCTTCGGCCCGCTCGCCGCGCAACTTCCAGGCCTCATAGACCGCCTGAGCCCGAACGGTCATCTCCCGGCTTGACGCGCAGCGCCGCAGCCGCATTGCCCGCGACACGATCGGCTTCTAGCCTGCGGCTCGTTCAACTGCAGGATGAGTCGGCATGAGTTCCGGTCCCCCCGCCGCCCCGACCGACCTGTCGCCCCGGGCGTCCCGCCGCATGGTCGTGGGAGGATTGGGTGCGTCGATAGCCACCGGCCTGCTGCCTCTCGCGCCGGCCGAGGCGCAGACGGCGCTCGACGTGGATCGCTTCCTCGATCTCTCCTCCCGGCTCACCGGCGCTCCGCTCGACGCGCTTGACCGCGATGCGGCCGGGTCCCTGCTCGCAGCCTTCCAGGCGGCGGGTCGCGCGCGCGACCTCGCGGCTCTGGCGGCCGATCCGGCGGGCGACCCGGCGCTTGCGACCGACGTCGTGTCCGCCTGGTATTCCGGGCTCTACGACACCAGGGCGGGCACGGCCGTCGCCACCTATAACGGCGCGCTGGTCTGGCGGGCGCTCGCCTTCACCAAGCCGCCCGGCAATTGCGGCGGCGAGACCGGCTACTGGTCGCAGCCGCCGGGGACCTGAGGCCATGGCGGATGACGTAACCGCGCAGGTCATCGTGATCGGCTCCGGCGTGGCCGGCGCCCTCATGGCGGCGCGGCTGGCGAAGACCGGCGTTTCCGTCGCCATCCTGGAGGCTGGCGCGGAGGTCGACCGCGGCAACGCCGTGCAGGCCTTCTGGGACGCCGCCGTGAAGGTGCCCGAGTGCCCCTACCCGCCGACGCCGCAAGCCATGCACCCGACGACGGATCGCCTGAAGGACTGGTACCGGCAGGACGGGCCAGACCTCTTCGGCAGCACCTACCTCAAGGTGGTCGGCGGCACGACCTGGCATTGGCTCGGCACGGCCCTGCGGCTGCTGCCTTCGGATTTCCGGCTGGCGAGCCTGCACGGGAAGGGCGTCGACTGGCCCATCGCCTATGACGAGCTCGAGCCCTATTACGGCTATGCCGAGCACGAGCTCGGCGTGTCCGGCGACAGCGACGTGGACCTCGGCGCGCCGCGCCACGTGCCCTACCCCATGCCGCCGATCCCCCAGACCTTCCTGGACCGGACCTTCGCCTCGGCTTTGGAAGGCACCCCCTACGAGGTGCGCTCGACGCCCCAGGCGCGCAATTCCGTGTGGCGGCACGACCGCATCCCCTGCTGCGGCAATGCGAGCTGCATTCCTATCTGTCCGGTCCAGGCCAAGTACGACGCCACGGTGCATCTCGGCGAGGCGGTCGCCGGGGGCGCACGGATCGTGGACAGGACGACGGCCGTCGCGCTCGAGCTCGGGCCTGACCGCCGCGTCTCCGGCGTGCGCTTCCGACGCTGGGACGGCAGCGAGGGACGCGCGACCGGCAAGGTGATCGTGCTGGCCGCCCATGCCATCGAGGGACCGCGGCTGCTGCTCGCCTCGCGCAGCGAGGCCGCGCCGAACGGCGTCGCGAACGGTTCGGACCAGGTGGGCCGCAACCTGATGGACCACCCCACCCAGCTCTCCTGGGCGCTCTCGGGGCTGCCGGTCTACCCCTATCGCGGTCCCCTCTCGACCTCCGGAATCGAGAACCTGCGCGAGGGCGACTTCCGCCGCGAGCGCGGCGCATTCCGCATCGAGATCGGCAATGACGGCTGGTCGTGGCCGACCGGCGCGCCGATCTCGCTCGCCCGCGACCTCGCGCGACAGGGCAAGCGCGGCGCGGAGCTCGACGACGCGCTGCGCAGCCAGGCGTCGCGGCATATTCGCCTCGCCTCGCTGGTCGAGCAACTTCCTGATCCAGTGAATCGCCTGACGCTCGATCCCGACCGCAGGGACATGTATGGGGTGCCGCTTCCCCGCATCGGCTACCGCATCGACGACTACACGCGGGCCGGCATGAAGGCCGCCGTCGAGGCGCATGCCGCCATCTTTGCCAGGCTCGACGCGACCGCCGTGCAGCACAGCCCGCAGCCGCAGGGCGCCGGCCACATCATCGGCACGGCGCGCATGGGCAAGGATCCCAGGGCCTCGGTGGTCGACCGCGACCTGCGCAGCCACGAGCACCCGAACCTCTTCGTCCTGGGCTCGGCGGTGTTCCCGACCTCCGCGACCGCCAACCCCACGCTCACGATCGCCGCCCTGTCGCTGAGGGCGGTGGCGGCGGTGCGCGAGACGCTCGCGCAGTGAGCCCCGCACCGCGCCCTGCCGTCGCCATGCCACGCGCCATCTGGGCGCTCGGCTTCGTCAGCCTGCTGATGGACGTGTCCTCGGAGATGATCCACGCGCTGCTGCCGCTCTACCTCGTCGGCGTGCTCGGGGCCTCCACATTGTCCGTCGGCGTCATCGAGGGCATCGCGGAGGCGACCGCCAGCATCACCAAGGTGTTTTCGGGGGCGCTGTCGGACTGGCTCGGCAAACGCAAGGTGCTGGCGGCGCTGGGCTATGGGCTCGCAGCTTTCACCAAGCCCGTCTTCCCGCTGGCCGAGGGCCTCGGCGCGGTGGTGGCGGCGCGATTCGTCGACCGCGTCGGCAAGGGAATCCGCGGCGCGCCGCGCGATGCGCTCGTCGCCGACATCGCCCCGCCCGAGTTGCGCGGCGCGGCCTTCGGGCTGCGCCAGACCCTCGACACGGTGGGCGCCTTCATCGGTCCCCTCCTCGCCATCGCGCTGATGGCCGCATCGCACGACGACTTCCGGCTCGTCTTCTGGATTGCGGTGATCCCCGCCTTCGGCTCGCTGGCGCTCATCCTCTTCGCCGTGCAGGAGCCGGCCCGGTACGAGGCGACCGGCAAGCCCGGGCTGCGGCTGGCGGAGGTCGTCAGGATGTCGCCCGGCTTCTGGCTTGCGACGGGCGTCGCGGCCGTGCTGACGCTGGCGCGGTTCTCGGAAGCCTTCCTCGTGCTCAAGGCCCAGCAGGCCGGGCTCGCCACGGCCTGGGTGCCGCTGGTGATGGTCGTGATGAGCCTCGTCTATTCGCTCTCGGCCTATCCCGCGGGCGTGCTGTCGGACCGTCACGGCCGCTTTGTCGTTCTGGTCGTCGGCGTGGCGCTGCTCGTCGCGGCCGACCTCGTGCTCGCCTGGGGCGGCGGCGTCGCCGGTCTCTTCGCGGGGGTAGCCCTGTGGGGCCTGCACATGGGTTTCACCCAGGGCCTTCTCGCGACGCTGGTCGCGGACCACGCGCCTGCCGCGCTCCGCGGAACGGCCTTCGGCCTGTTCAACCTCGTGGGCGGTGTCGCGCTGCTGGTGGCCAGCGTGCTGGCGGGCGCCTTGTGGGACGCCTTCGGATCTTCGGCCACGTTCCTGGCCGGAGCATGCTTCGCCACGGTCTCGCTGCTCGGCCTTCTTGCCGTGCAGCAGCGAGCAGCGTCAGCCTGAGCCGGCTCAGCGCTCCACGAAGGCCCGCTCGATCACGTAGGAGCCGGGTTGGTTGCTGCTGCCCTCGCGGAAGGCCCTCTTGTCCAGCATCACCCGGAGGTCGGCGAGCATGCCGGGACTGCCGCAGAGCATCACGCGGTCCTGTGCGGGGTCGAGCGCCGCCATGCCGAGGTCGTCGAAGAGCTTGCCCGTCTCGATGAGGTCGGTGATGCGACCCTGGTGCGTGAAGGGTTCGCGCGTCGTCGTGGGATAGTGGACGAGCTTGTCGCGCACGACGTCGCCGAAATATTCGTTCTCCGGCAGGCTGCGGACGAGGCGGCGGCCATAGGCGAGTTCGTCGACCGTGCGGCAGCCATGCACGCACACGATCTTGTCATAGGCCTCGTAGATCGCGGGGTCCTGCAGGATGCTCGCGAAGGGCGCCAGGCCCGTGCCGGTGGAAAGCAGGAAGAGCCTTTTTCCGGGCAGGAGGTTGCCCTGGATCAGCGTGCCCGTCGGCTTGTGCCCGACGAGGATCGAGTCGCCTTCCCTGATGTGCTGCAGCCGCGAGGTGAGCGGTCCATCCGGCACCTTGATGCTGTAGAACTCGAGGTATTCCTCATAGTTCGCGCTGGCGAAGCTGTAGGCGCGCAGCAGCGGGCGGCCGTCCACCTCCAGCCCGATCATCGTGAACTGGCCGTTCTCGAAGCGCAGGGTGGGGCTGCGGGTGGTGCGAAAGCTGAAGAGCCTGTCCGTCCAATGCTCGACGAGCAGCACGCGCTCGCTATCGAAGGCCGCCATCGGGTCTCCTGCCGGGTCTAGCGGGGGCAGGTCGACAGGCCGACCAGCCGGTACACGCCGCAACGGCCTGCGACCGCGCTGAGCAGCGGCACCATACCCAGCCAGCCGATCCAGTTCCAGCCCGTCTGGGGCGCCCAGTAGGGCAGCGCGCAGGCGATCATGAACAGGCCGAGATAGAAGCGGAGGAGCCGGTCAAGGCCACCGAGATTGCGGGTCATCGTGCTGTCTCCCAAGGCGACGAGAATGCTGTCCAGCGCGCTGGCGTCGTCGGCGGGGGCTCCGGCAGGTCGAGCGCTTTCGCATCTGCGAAGTAACCTATCGCAGTGCAGCACACCATCGGGTAGACCACCTATTGGACGTTCGGACGAGCCCGTGTGTCTTGGCATTGCGCCCTGGAGCAGGCTGTCGGCGGATGTGCAATCGGCAGCACGGTGAAGCCCGGGACTGACTCCTTGCGCACAGACCCAAAACCAACGTCAATTCCTGGACTGTCCCGCGTTCTTCATCGTGAGCCCCATGCCCAGTGATCCGCAGACCGAGACCGCAGCCCCACCGTCCCGCACGCCCTTCGAGGCCTGCGGAGGGGAAGCCGGCGTGCGCCGCCTGGTCCAGCGGTTCTACGACCTGATGGAAAGCCATCCCGGTGGGAAGGCCGCCCTCGCTATCCACCGCAACGGCCTCGACGACCCTCGTCAGAAGCTCTTCGAGTACATGACCGGCTGGCTCGGCGGCCCGCCCCTCTTCGTCGAGCGGCACGGCCCGCCCATGCTGCGCGCCCGCCACCTCCACGCGCCGATCGGCGATGAGGAGGTCGAGGCCTGGCTCTTCTGTTTCCGGCAGGCCTGGGCGGAGACCATCTCCGACCCGGACGTGACCGCCCTCGTCGTCCCCCGCATCGAAGCCCTGGCGCGCCACATGCGCAACAGGGAGCCCCCGCTTCGAAAGGACTGATCCATGACAGGGTTCGACGCCCTCTTCCTGGCCCGCCTGCAATTCGCCTTCACCGTCAGCTTCCACATCATCTTTCCCGCGATCTCCATCGGGCTCGCGAGCTACCTGGCCGTGCTGAACGCGCTGTGGCTGGCGACGGGCAGGCACGTCTTCCACGATCTCTTCAACTACTGGAAGAAGATCTTCGCCGTCGCCTTCGGCATGGGCGTCGTGTCGGGCATCGTCATGAGCTACCAGTTCGGCACGAACTGGAGCGTCTTCTCCGACAAGGTGGGGCCGGTGCTCGGTCCGCTGATGGGCTACGAGGTGCTGTCGGCCTTCTTCCTGGAGGCGGGCTTCCTCGGCGTGATGCTCTTCGGCCTCGACCGCGTCGGACGCGGACTGCACATGTTCGCCACGGCAATGGTGGCGGCCGGCACGGCCATGTCGGCCTTCTGGATCCTCTCCGTGAACAGCTGGATGCAGACGCCGCAGGGCTTCGCGACGAACGCGGCCGGCCAGTTCATCGTGACGGACTGGTGGGCGGTGATCTTCAACCCGTCCTTCCCCTACCGCCTCGTCCACATGGTGCTCGCGGCCTACCTCTCGACCGCCTTCATCGTCGGAGCTGTCGGAGCGCTCCACCTGCTGCGCGACCGCCGCAACGAGGCCGCGCGCACCATGTTCTCCATGGCCATGTGGATGGCCGCGCTGGTCGCCCCCGTCCAGATCGTCGCCGGCGACTTCCACGGCCTGAACACGCTGCAGTACCAGCCCGCCAAGATCGCGGCCATGGAAGGTCATTTCGAGACGCAGAAGGGCGCTCCGCTGATCCTCTTCGGCATGCCCAACATGACGGAGGAGCGCACCGACTACGCTGTGGAGATCCCGCGACTCGGCAGCATCATCCTCACCCATTCGCTCGATGGCGAGATCAAGGGCCTCAAGGCGTTTCCACCCGAGGAACGGCCCTATTCGCCACTGATCTTCTGGACCTTCCGGGTGATGGTGGGCATTGGCTTCGCCATGCTCGGCCTCGGCCTGTGGAGCCTCTGGCTGCGCTGGAAGGACGAGCTCTACGACGCTCCGTGGATGCACCGCGCAGCAGTGTTGATGGGACCGTCGGGTATCGTCGCAGTGCTGGCCGGCTGGATCACGACCGAGGTGGGCCGCCAGCCCTGGACGGTCTATGGCCACCTCTCGACGGCCGACTCCGTCTCCGGCATCGCGAGCCAGGCCGTGGGAGCCTCGCTCATCGCCTTCATCGTCGTCTATTTCACGTTGTTCGGGGCAGGGACCTTCTACATCCTGCGGCTGATGAACAAGCCTCCCGAGCCCGGCGAGCCGGGCCTCCCGGCCGAGGAGCCCGTGCGCGCGGCAGGCATCATGCCCGGGCCCGCCATGGACGCGCACGACGCGATCCCGGCGCGCTGAGGAGGAGACGGCGATGATCGACCTGCAGCATCTCGACCTCCCCTTCATCTGGGCCGGACTCATCGCCTTCGCGGTCCTGGCCTATGTCGTCCTCGACGGCTTCGACCTCGGCGTCGGGATCCTATTCCCCTTCGTACGAGGCGAGGCGGAGCGCGACGAGATGATGAACTCCGTCGCCCCCGTCTGGGACGGCAACGAGACCTGGCTGGTGCTGGGCGGCGGCGGCCTGCTCGCCGTCTTCCCCCTCGCCTATGCCATCATCCTGCCGGCGCTCTATGCGCCGATCATCGCCATGCTGCTGGGGCTCATCTTCCGCGGCGTCGCCTTCGAGTTCCGCTGGCGCACCAAGCGCGGCCAGTTCCTCTGGGACTGGGCCTTCGCGGGCGGCTCTACCGTCGCAGCCTTCGCGCAAGGCATCGCGCTCGGCGCCCTCGTCCAGGGCATCCCGGTGCAGGGACGCGCCTATGCCGGGGGCTGGTGGGACTGGCTGACGCCCTTCAGCCTGCTCACCGGCGTCGCGCTGGTCTTCGGCTACGCCCTGCTCGGAGCGACCTGGCTCGTCTACAAGGCCGAGGGCCGCGTGCAGGACGAGGCCTATCGCTTCGCCGTCGTGACGGCGGTGGCGACCCTCGTCGCGATCGGCGCGGTAAGCCTGTGGACGCCGTTCCTCAGCCCCGTCTTCATGGGCCGCTGGTTCGCGTCGCCGCAGATCTTCTATACGGCGCCCGTCCCGCTGCTCGTTCTCATCGCGGCCATCGTGCTGTTCCGTGGGCTGGCCCGGCGGCAGGAGCTCGCGCCCTTCCTGGCGGCGCTCTCGCTGTTCGTGCTGTCCTATGTGGGTCTGGGGATCAGCTTCTACCCCTATATCGTGCCGACCTCCGTGACGATCTGGGAGGCGGCAGCGCCGGACAACAGCCTGGGCTTCCTGCTCGTCGGCGCGAGCGTGCTGGTGCCGCTGATCCTGATCTACACCGCCTATTCCTACTGGGTCTTCCGCGGCAAGGTGAACGCGGCCGGCGGCTACCATTGAGCGGCCCGGGGGACGCGCCTTCGGGCTGGGGCCGTCGGCTCGCCTGGTTCGCCGCGCTCTGGCTCGGCGGCGTAGCTGCGGTCTCCGCCGTCGCTTTTCTCATCCGCGCGGTGCTGAAGCCCTGAGCGGGCTCACGCGCCCTTCGCGTCGAGCAGGTGCGCCACGCGGCGCAGGGCCAGCGTGTAGCCCTGGGGACCGAAGCCCGCCAAGACCCCGTCGGCGCGCAGCGAGACATAGGAGTGGTGGCGGAAGCTCTCGCGCTTGTGGACGTTGGAAAGATGCACCTCGATCACCGTCCCCTCGAAGGCGTTGAGCGCGTCGAGGATCGCGATGGACGTATGCGTGAATGCGCCGGGATTGATCACGATGCCGCCCGCAAGCCCGCGCGCCTCATGGATCCAGTCGATCAGCTCGTATTCGCGGTTGCTCTGGTGGAAGCGGATGTCGAGCCTGAGCTCCTTCGCAACGTCCCGGCAGGCGGCCTCCACATCGGCCAGCGTCTCGGCCCCGTAGATGTGCGGCTCCCGCTTGCCCAGCAGGTTCAGGTTGGGTCCGTTGAGGATCATGACGAGCCGGCTCATGGGCGCTCCGCTGCTGGGTGACGCGCGGAGCTATAGCAAGCCGGGGGCGCGGCCGGAACCCGGCCGCCCGCGCCTCAGGGCGTCAGGCGCACGTGCATGGCCTGCATGTCGGCGAGCGTGAGCCAGGAAATCCGGGGGGCGGCGGTCGCCTTCATCTTGGCGATCACCGTCTCCGGCGCGCCGCAGCGCAGGGCGAGGTCGACCATCGCGGCCGTGCCCTCCTTGCTGGGACCGTCCGGCGTGAAGGCCATGTGCACGCCGATGCTCGCCTCACGCGAGGCAAGCCGGTTCGCGCCCGCCGCGAAGACGTTGAAGCAGCTGCTGGCGCACATGCCCGCGACATAGGTGTCGAGCTTGAGCCGGCGGATCAGCTCGGCGATCGCCAGCCCCTCCACGACGTAGCCGCCCGGCGAGTTCAGAGCCACGAGCGCCACGGGCGTGTGGTCGCGCCGCAGCCGCTCCAGCAGCGCTTCGAAGCGCCGGCTGTCATAGGGGTTCAGCCGCCCCTCGATCAGGACGTGCGCGGCCCCCTCTCCTGCCGGCCTTACGACACGGAAATGGGCGGCGAGCGAGGGCGATGCCGTGGCCGCGAGGAAGAGGACGGCGAGTAGGATCGGGGAAAGGCGCATGCGGGACCTGCGGGTCGGCGAGTGGAAGCGCGGCCCGTCGCACGCAGCATCGCCGCGGCGGGACGAAGGTCTTCGACCTGGTGTCGACGAGTGCCCGGTGGAGCTTCGATGACCGGGCGATCAGACGAGAGGAATCCGATGGAAGCTCAGGATCGATGCCCCCTCCCGCATGACGCAGCGAATCATAGAGCCGGTCGGCACCCCCGCCTATCCGATGTTCTTCGTAGCCCGCAGCGGCGCGGGCCTGTGCAGTTCACGCTTGCGCGATGCCCGGTTTCGGGGAGGATCGGGCGCGCCGGATCCCCGGCGAAAGTCCTTCCCCTCCCTGCCTTGGACAGAGCCATGCTGAAGCCCGAGACCCGCGACCGCCTCAAGACCGTCAGCACGGCGACGCTCTGCACCGCCCTGTTCAAGCGCGGGCTGCGCAACCAGTTCATACAGGACGTTCATCCACTGAATCCGCAGAGCGGGCCCATGGTCGGGGAGGCCTTCACCCTGCGCTACATCCCCGCGCGCGAGGACCTGAACCCGCTGACCGTGTTCCAGGACCGCGGGCACCCCCAGCGCAAGGCCGTCGAGGAGTGCCCGCCCGGAGCGGTGATGGTGATCGACAGCCGCAAGGACGCACGGGCGGCCTCGGCCGGCTCCATCCTCGTCTCGCGCCTGATGACGCGCGGCGTGGCGGGCGTCGTGACGGATGGCGGCTTCCGCGACTCGCCGGAGATCGCCCAGCTCGCCATCCCCGCCTATCACCACCGCCCCTCGGCTCCGACGAACCTGACCCTGCACCAGGCGCTCGACATCAACGTGCCCATCGGCTGCGGCGACGTGGCGGTCTGGCCAGGGGACGTCATGGTGGGCGACGGGGAAGGCGTCGTCGTGATCCCCGCCCGCATCGCCGACGAGATCGCCGCGGAGGCGGTGGAGATGACGGCGTTCGAGGACTTCGTGACGGAGCGCGTGCTCGCCGGCCGGTCGATCCTGGGCCTCTATCCCCCCACGGACGAGGCCAACAAGGTTGCGTTCGAGGCCTGGCGCAAGGCGAAGGGTCGCTAGCGCAACCACAAAAAAACCGCCGAAGCCCAGGGCCCCGGCGGTGCTTTTGATCTCGGGAAGGACTGCGACGAAGACGCCTCAGTTGGCGTTCTTCACCGCCGTGCCAATCGTGTTGTAGGTGGTCTGCAGGTTCGTCTTCAGCGAGGTCAGGGCGGTGATCAGGCCGACCGACACGATGGCGGCGATCAGGCCGTACTCGATGGCGGTGGCGCCGCTGTCATCGGCGATGAACGACTTCAAGAGCTTACGCATGGATTAGGTCCCTCGTTATTCCTGGGAACGAGGCTAAGCCGGATGTGTTAGGAAGTCCTGTCGGGCCACGCGGGAAGTTGGCCGGGCTGGGTTAACCATCGCGATGTGGTGAACGGTCCGTATATGCGCGTGTCGACGGGGCGGCAGCCGCACAGCGCGCGACGGAGAGTCCTGACCATGGGCGACACGTTCGACGTCTTCTTCGGGTCCGACGAAGGCCAGGCGGCCCGTCGCCTGCGAGAACATGCGTGGCACGAGACGCCGCTGGGCCCGCGGGACGGCTGGCCCGCGGAAGTCCGCATCGCCGCCGATCTCGCCATCGACAGTCGCCAGCCCGCCATGGTGTGGGTGGGACCCGATTTCCTGCAGATCCACAACGCAGCGGCCGGCAGGCTGCTCGGCCAGAGCCGGACCGCGAGCCTGCTTGGCCGCCCCGCCAGCGAGAGCTGGCCGCATGCGTGGTCCGTCGTCGGGCCGCAGGCCCGCTCCGTCCTGGAAGGCCATGGCTCGATCTGGCGCGAGGACCAGCCCTTCTCCATGAGCCGCCCGGGCCGTGCTGGGCAGACGGACTGGTGGACCTATTCCATGACGCCGCTGCGGAGCGAGGCAGGGATTTCTGGCGTCTTCGTCTCGTGCTGCGACGTCAGCGACCTGCACCGGGCCAGCCAGAACGTGCGGGACCGCAACATCCGCCTGACCGTCGAGAGCGAACGGCAGTGGCAGATGTTCGACCGCGTGCCGAGCTTCATCTGCGTGCTGCAGGGACGCGACCTCGTCGTGCAGCTCGCCAACAGGGCCTGCCACGCCCTGGTGGGGCCTGGACGGGAGGTGCTGGGCCGGCCGTTGCGCGAGGCCCTGCCCGAGCTTGCCGAGCAGAACGTCCTCGCCATCCTGGAAGAGGCCTACGCCACCGGCGAGCCCTACGAGGCCCGCGAGGCCAGCATGCTGTTCAGGCGTCAGCCCGGCCAGGCACCCGAGGAACGGGTGGTCGACATCGTGGTGCAGCCTTTCGACGCCGCGATCGACGGCGAGAAAGGGCTGTTCCTGGCCGGGAACGACGTGACGGAGCATGTTCTCTCGCAGCGTCGGCAGTCCCTCCTCATCCGGGAATTGCACCACCGCGTGCGCAACACGCTGGCCACCGTGCAGGGGATCCTGGGCGCTACCTCCCGTTCCACGGGCGAGATCGGCGAGTTCAGGGACGCCTTCGCCGGGCGGATCGCGGCCATGGCGAAGACGCACGCGCTCGTCACCGAGCACCAGTGGCAGCGGGCCTCCTTCCGGGACCTACTTCAGCAGGAGCTCAAGCCCTTCACGGACAGGCCCGGGCGCATCGCGCTCGCCGGACCGGACGTGGAGCTGCCCTCGGAGGTGGCCGTGCCCATCGGCATGGCGGTCCACGAACTCACGACCAACGCGGTGAAGCATGGCGCCCTCTCGGAGCCCGGCGGAAACATCGACGTCCGCTGGACCGTGACCCCCCTTCCCGCCGGCGACCAGCTCACCTGGCTCTGGCGCGAGGTCGGGGGTCCGCCCGTCAGCAGGCCCGGGCGGGAGGGATTCGGGACACGGCTGCTCCAGCGCGTGCTCGCCGCCCAGACGAAGGCCGACGTGCGCATTGACTATGAGGAAGGCGGACTTCAGGTTGTGGTCATCCTGATCATACCGGGGCCAGACGCGGCCGCGGCGGAATGAGCGTGACATGATGCGACGCCTTGGCCTGCTCCTGCTGCTGCTCGCGAGCCCGGCCGCCGCGGCGACCGCGACTGCGCCCGCGCCGGCAAAGCCGACAACCACGGCCAAGACGGCAGGCGCCGCCGCCCCGCCCAAGGCAGCCCAGACCTGCACGATCGGGTCGTTCAAGGGCACCCTGATCCCCGGGACGACCATCTGCGCCAAGATCGGAGGATTCGTACGCGTGCAGGGCGACGTGAATGGCGGACGCGGCGCCTGGCAGCCCTGATCCTCCGGCTCAGACCACGTTTTCCGGCGCCAGGGGGCAATGCGCGCCGTCGCGCTCCACTTGAAGCGTGACGTGCCCGATTTCGTGCTCCCGCTCCAGCAGTTGGGCCGCCCCGAGCAGGAAGTCGTCGCCAGGGCAGCCCTCGGGCATGACGAGGTGAGCCGTCAGCGCCGTCTCGGTCGTGCTCACGGGCCAGACGTGCAGGTCGTGGACCGACTCCACGCCGGGCAAGTTCGAGAGGAGCGCCCGGACGCCATCGAGGTCGACGTCGCGCGGCACGGCGTTGATGGCCAGGTCGAAGCTGGTGCGCAACAGGTCCCAGGTGCCCCACACGATCACCGCGGCGATGACCAGGCTCACGGCGGGATCAAGCCAGAGCCAACCTGTGACCGCGATGGCTAGCGCGGCCAGGACCACGCCCAGGGAGACGCCGGCATCTGCGGCCATGTGCAGATAGGCGCCGCGGATGTTGACGTCCTTGCGGCTGCCGGAAGCGAAAAGCCACGCCGTCACGGCGTTCACCACGATGCCGATCCCCGCAACGGCCATCACCGTTCCCGTGGCGACGGGTTCGGGATGAAAAAGGCGCTGGACGGCTTCCCACCCGATGGCCCCCACCGCCACCAGCAGAAACACGGCGTTGAAGAGCGCCGCCAGGATCGAGGTGCCGCGAAGGCCGTAGGTGTAGCGCCCGGAGGGTGGTCGCTGCGCGAGATGGTGGCCGATCCACGCTACGACGAGGCCGAAAACGTCCGACAGGTTGTGTCCGGCATCGGCCACGAGGGCCATGGACTGGCTCATGACGCCGAAAGCTGCCTCGATCACGACGAAGCCGGCATTGAGCGCAATGCCGATCGCGAAGGCCTTGCCGAAGCTCGCGGGCGCGTGGCTGTGGCCGTGACCGCCGTGGGACCCATGGCCGCCGTGGGACCCATGGCCGCCATGTGAGCCATGCCCGCCATGTGAACCGTGGCCGCCATGTGAACCCGGTTTCGCGCCGGCACTCGAGCCCGAGGGCGTCGACGTTGCCGATCGGGCGGGATTGGTCTCGGGACTCATCGCGTCTCCTGGGAGCTTGCCACTCCAACGCCTGACATGATCGCAGGGGCGAGGAAAGTCCTTCGCGCGCCTGCGCGAGGGGATTGTCGTCGGGGACGGGCGTGCTGTCCGCATACCCTGGAGCCGGAACAACTTATTCCAGGGGAGCCGTCGCGATCGGTTGCAATTCACCTGGAAGTTTTAAGGTTGAAACACACAGGGCCAATACTTGTGAGGCGGATCTGTTTGATGTTTGTCATGCAAACAGTCTCGGCATGTCGATTGACGGAGCTTAACAAGTCTTGGCTAGCCTTCCTCAGGTCCAATGCCCTCCGGGAGGATTCTGATGTCGAGCGACCCGCGCCTGAGGATTCTCGTCGTCGACGACTACGCCGCGATGCGGCGCATCATGCGAAGCCTCCTCACACGCCTCGGCTTCGATGACGTCGACGAGGCCGCCGACGTCCATTCCGCGATGACGATGTTGCAGAAGCAGAGCTACGGCCTCGTCATCTCCGACTGGAACATGGAGCCCCTCAACGGGCTGGAATTTCTCAAGATGGTTCGGGCCGACCGCCGCTTCGCCGACCTGCCCTTCATGCTCGTGACCGCGAGCGAAAAGCAGGACTACGCGGACAAGGCCGCCGCCGCCGGGGTGAGCGACTACCTCGTGAAGCCGTTCAGCGAGCAGGTGCTTCGCCAGCGCATCCTGTCGGCTTGCCGCACGGTGCGCGCCGCCTGAGCCGTTCGAGACGGGGCTTCCCAGACAGCCACCGCATTTTCCGCGTGCCCTCGGCGACGCGACGGTGAAGAATGCGGGCGACCGAAACGCCGCCCGACACCGCATGACCAGCCACGATCCTGCCCGCCTGCCGCCGCCTGCCTCGCTGCCACAGCCCGCGGCCGTGCTGGAACTGCTGAAGCCCGTGACGTGGTTCCCACCGATGTGGGCCTTCGGCTGCGGGGTCGTGTCCTCCGGCGCGCCCATCGCCGAGAACTGGCGCGTGGCGCTGACGGGCGTGATCCTGGCGGGCCCGCTGGTCTGCGCCATGAGCCAGGCCATCAACGACTGGTACGACCGCGACGTCGACGCCATCAACGAACCTCACCGCCCGATCCCCAGCGGCCGCATCCCCGGTCGCTGGGGCTTCATCATCGCGGTGATCTGGACGGTCCTCTCTCTGCTCGTCGCCTCGACCCTGGGGACCTGGGTGCTGGCGGCGACGGTGCTCGGCCTGGCGCTCGCCTGGGCCTACAGCGCGCCGCCGATCCGGCTGAAGCAGAACGGCTGGTGGGGCAACGCGGCCTGCGGCCTCGCATACGAGGGATTGGCATGGGTGACCGGTGCGGCGGCCATGCTGGGAGGCGCGCTGCCGCCCTGGCCCTCCCTGCTGCTCGCGGGCCTCTACAGCCTCGGCGCGCATGGCATCATGACGCTCAATGACTTCAAGTCGATCAAGGGGGACGCCCAGATGGGCGTGCGCTCGCTGCCCGTCCAGCTCGGCGCGGACCGCGCGGCTTTGGTCGCCTGCCTCGTCATGGCGCTGCCGCAGGTCGTGGTCATCGCGCTGCTCGCGGCGTGGGGGCACGTCGTTTCGGCCGCTTTCGTCGGGGCGCTGCTCGCGGGCCAGATCGTTCTGATGCAGCGCTTTCTGCGCGAGCCCGTGGCGAAGGCCCTGTTCTATAGCGGGTTCGGCGTGCCGCTCTTCGTGCTCGGCATGCTCGTCAGCGCCTTCGCCATCCGCGGGTGAGGCCGCCACATCCATCGGCAGGATCAGCGACCATGCAGTTCGGCGTCTACACCTTCGGCGAGACGACGACGGATCCCCTGACGGGCGTCCGGGTCGAGCCAGCGCAGCGGCTGCGGGACCTCGTGGAGGAGATCGCCTTCGCCGACCAGGTCGGCCTCGACGTCTTCGGCGTCGGCGAGCATCACCGGCCGGACTACGCCGTCTCGGCGCCGGCCATCGTCCTCGCCGCCGCCGCCGAGCGGACGCGGCGCATCCGCCTGACGAGCGCGGTCACGGTGCTGAGCTCCGAGGACCCGGTGCGGGTGTTCCAGCAATTCGCCACGCTGGACCTGCTCTCGGGCGGGCGCGCGGAGATCATGGCGGGGCGCGGCTCCTTCATCGAGTCGTTTCCGCTCTTCGGTCAGGATCTCGAGGACTACGACGAGCTGTTCTCAGAGAACCTCGAACTCCTCCTCGCCCTGCGCCAGGCCGAGCACGTGGACTGGCGCGGCGGCCATCGCCCCGCCATCCGGCACCGCGGCGTCTACCCCCGGCCGGAGCGCGAGATCCCCGTCTGGATCGCGGTCGGCGGCACGCCGCAATCCGTGGCCCGGGCGGGATCGCTGGGCCTGCCCCTCGCGGTGGCGATCATCGGCGGCGAGCCGGCGCGCTTTGCTCCGCTGGTGAACCTCTATCGCGAGGCAGGCCGCCGCGCGGGTCAGGATCCTTCGCGCCTGAAGGTGGGCATCAACGCGCACGGCTTCATCGCCGACACCTCGCAGGAGGCCCAGGAGGCCTTCTGGCCGCCCTACCAGGAGGTGATGAGCCGCATCGGCCGGGAGCGCGGCTGGCCGCCCCTGTCCAGGGCGCAATTCGAGCACGGCATGGCCCCGGACGGACACTTGTTGGTCGGCAGCCCGCAGCAGGTGATCGACAAGATCCTGGCCCATCACGAGCACTTCCGCCACGATCGCTTCCTCATGCAGATGAGCCTCGGGCCACTCCCGCGCTCGGCCCTCATGCGATCCATCGAGCTGCTGGCCACAGTCGTCGCGCCCGCGGTGCGCAAGGCCATCGGTTCCGGCGAGAAGACGTCGACGGACCGGCTGTAGAGCCTATCCGCTCGTCTTGATGTACTATCAGTATAGATCGTCCTATTCGAGATTCATGCTTCGTTGAGCGAAGCATGATAGCGTGTGATCATGGATTTTTCCCGAGATCCATGCAAAAAGTAGGGACTTGGCCGGCAGCTTGGCCATAATCCAGCTGCCGGTCCTTCACTCCCGATTTACTATTCCGGCACCGATCTTCGAAATTGTACAATTGAACTCTGTTGTAAACCTTGGGATCACGAAACTCGGGTAAGTTGATCCCGCTGGTTCACAGAAGGATGCCTGGCATGTCTATCCTCAAGAAGTTCTTCAAGGACGAGTCCGGCGCGACCGCGATCGAGTACGGCCTCATCGCCGCCATCGTGTCGGTCGGCCTGATCACCGCCCTGACGTCGCTGAAGACGAACCTTCAGACGACCTACAACACGATCGGCGACGCGGTGAAGAACGCCAACTGATCGTGATGGCGCCGGCCCCCGCACAAGGGGGCCGGCACATTCCTTTTCGGCGACTTGCGTAGACGCCTCAGGCGGCCCCGTCCGTCGGGAAACTCTTCGCCAGGCCCTCCACTGATCGCACGATCGTCTTTCGCCCTGCGGCGCCCCTCGCCTCGGGGTCTTTTGCATGCTCGCCGGCCAGGACAGGCAGGAAGCGCGACGCCTCCGCGCCGATGAAGTCCATGAGCACGCGATGGGGCGGCAGCATCGCCTTGTCGAGGCGGCGCACGACGAACCACTGGCGCATCAGCGGCAATCCCCTGACGGGAAGCATGGCCAGGCGGCCGTCCTGCAGTTCGCTCGCCACGGTATGGGCGGAGATGAAGGCGACGCCCAGGCCCGCCATCACCGCCTGCTTGATCGTCTCGTTGCTGCTGATCTCCATGCCGATATGGGGCGTGAAGCCCGCGTCGGCGAACAGGCTCTCCATCAAGGCGCGCGTTCCAGATCCGGGCTCGCGGATGATGAAGGTTTCCCCGGCGAGATCCCCGACCGTCAGCCCCTCCCGCGTGAGCAGCGGGTGGTCCGCCGGCCCGACGATCACGTGGGGATGCTCCCCGATCAGCCGCCGCTCCAGCGCGATGTCCTCCGGCGGGCGGCCGGTGATGGCGAGGTCCAGCGCATAGTCGCGCAGCCCCTGCAGCACGTCCTCGCGGTTGCCGATGGTGAGCTTCAGGTCGATGGCGGGGTGCCGGCGGCTGAAGGCGGCGATCACGAAGGGCGCGAAGTACTTCGCCGTGCTCACCGCCCCGATCGCCACGCGTCCGCCGGTAAGCCCCTTGAGCATGTCCAGCGCCGTCGCGCATTCGTCGACGGCCGCCTCCACGCGGTCGTGCAGCTGGAGGATCGCCTCGCCCGCCTCGGTCGGCACCATGCCGTCCGAGGTTCGCTGCAGGATGGGCAGTCCCGCGAGGTCCTCGAGGTTGTTCAGCTGCAGCGTAACCGCAGGTTGCGTCAGGTTCAGCTTCTTGGACGCCTCCGTCACGCTGCGGCTGCGGGCGACGGCGGCCAGCGCCCGCAATTGCCGCATCGAGATTTGCCGGATGCCCGTGGCCATAGTTTTTCTTTCGCGCCACCGAAGAAATCCGAATTTTTGTTATCGTCGAAGCTGCGTCAAGATGCCTCTGTCTCGAAGGGCGGCCCATCGGCCGAAACGGACCCTCAAGATCCTCCCGCGAGACGCGAGGACGCGACCATGCCGGGCCACCAGGCTTTCCACCATTACTGCGCCACCATGATCGAGGCCGAGCCCGAGAAGGCGCCGCTCGCCCGGGTGCTCGGCGCCATCGCGGAAGCCGCCATCGCCATCTCTGAGCGCGTCGCCCTCGGTGCGCTGGAAGGCCGCCTCGACGTGGCGACCGGCACGAACAACAGCGACGGCGACGTCCAGAAGGCGCTCGACCTCTATTGCGACCAGACCCTCCAGGCGGCGCTCGCCGGCGCGCCCGTCGCCCACTACGCCTCCGAGGAATCGGAGGAGATCGTCACGCTGGACCCGAACGCCCCGCTCTCCGTCGCGGTCGATCCGCTGGACGGCTCCAACAACATCGACACCAACCTGACGATCGGCACGATCTTCTCGGTCGTGCCCTCCGGCCCGGCCGGCCTCGCCGGACTGGGCCCGTTCGGCGGTCCGGGCACGCGCCAGCGCGCCGCCGGCTTCGCGGTCTACGGCCCACAGACCAGCTTCGTCCTCAGCCACGGCCGCGGCGTCGACATCTTCACGCTGGACAGGCGCGACGGCGTTTTCCGCCTCGTGAAGTCGGGCCTGCGCATCCCCGAGGGCGTACGCGAATACGCCATCAACGCCTCGAACTACCGCCACTGGGACGATCCCGTCCGCACCTATGTCGACGATTGCATCCAGGGCGCAAGCGGCGTGCGGGGCACGGACTTCAACATGCGCTGGCTCGGCTGCCTCGTCGCCGACGCCGTGCGCATCATCAACCGCGGCGGCATCTACCTCTACCCGGCCGACCAGCGTCCGGCCTACCGCAATGGCCGCCTGCGCCTGGTCTACGAAGGCCACCCCATGGCCTTCCTCGTCGAGCAGGCCGGCGGCAAGGCCTCCACGGGCCGCGAGCGGGTGCTCGACGTCTGCGCCTCCACCTTGCACCAGCGCGTGCCCCTGATCTTCGGGTCGCGCGACAAGGTCGAACGGATCGAGGGCCTGTATCAGAGCCCCGTCACCGGAAACGAGGCGTCGCCGCTCTTCGCACGCCGCGGCCTGTTCCGCTCCTGAGCGCCCAAGACCTTCAGCCCGAGCCGAGCGCCGACCATGTCCGTCAAGCACCCCATCATCTCCATCACCGGCTCGTCCGGCGCGGGCACGACCTCGGTGAAGAACACCTTCGCCCAGATCTTCCGGCGCGAGAACATCGAGGCCGCCTACATCGAGGGCGACGCCTTCCACCGCTACGACCGCGCGGAGATGCGCACCATGATGGCCGAGGAGGCCAAGCGCGGGAACAAGCACTTCAGCCATTTCAGCCCGGAGACCAACCTCTTCGAGGAGCTGGAGGAAACCTTCCGCACCTATTCGGAACGAGGCCGCGGCCGCACCCGGCACTACATCCACGACGCCCAGGAGGCCGAGTTGCACGGCTCGCCGCCCGGCACCTTCACCGCCTGGTCGGAACTCCCGGCCAACACGGACCTCCTCTTCTACGAAGGCCTGCACGGCGCGGTGAAGACGGAGAAGGTGGACGTCGCCCGCTGGGCCGACCTGAAGATCGGCGTGGTCCCTGTGATCAACCTCGAGTGGATCCAGAAGCTGCACCGCGACAAGAACGCCCGCGGCTATTCCACCGAGGCCGTGACGGACACGATCCTGCGGCGGATGCCCGACTACATCCACTACATCTGCCCGCAATTCACGGAGACCGACATCAACTTCCAGAGGGTGCCGACGGTCGACACGTCAAACCCCTTCATCGCCCGCTGGATCCCGACCCCCGACGAATCGATGGTCGTGATCCGCTTCCGCAACCCTCGCGGCATCGACTTCCCCTACCTGCTGTCGATGCTGCACAACGGATTCATGTCGCGGGCCAATTCCATCGTGATCCCGGGCGGCAAGCTCGACCTCGCGATGCAGCTCATCCTGACGCCCATGATCCTGCAACTGGTCGACCGCAAGCGCCGCGCCTGAGGCGCTTCCCGCCGGCCTGCCGGCAACCTCGAAACACGACGTCCAGGGCGGCGCCATCGGCTCCGTCGACAGGGACGCTTTGCCTGGAGACTAGCCCATGAGCGCCGCCCTCGACGGACATGCAGACGCCATCCCGGCCCTGCCGTCTGTGCCGCACAAGGACCTCGCCAACGCGATCCGCTTCCTGGCCGTCGACGCGGTCGAGGCCGCGAAGTCAGGCCATCCGGGCATGCCCATGGGCATGGCGGACGTGGCGACGGTCCTCTTCACCCGCTTCCTGAAATTCGACGCGGCCGACCCCTCCTGGCCGGACCGCGACCGCTTCGTCCTCTCGGCCGGCCACGGCTCTATGCTGATCTACGCGCTGCTGCACCTCACGGGCACCGGCAACCTCGGCATCGACGACCTCAAGGCTTTTCGCCAGTGGGGCTCGCGCACCCCCGGCCACCCGGAATACGGCCACACGCTTGGTGTGGAGACAACGACCGGCCCGCTCGGCCAGGGCCTCGCAACGGCTGTCGGCATGGCGCTCGCCGAGCGGCTCGCCGCTGCGCGCTTCGGAGAGGATCTCGTCGACCACTACACCTACGTCATTGCCGGCGATGGTTGCCTGATGGAGGGCATCAGCCACGAGGCGATCTCGCTGGCCGGCCATCTCGGCCTCTCCAAGCTCATCGTCCTCTTCGACGACAATTCCATCTCCATCGACGGCGCGACCTCGCTGTCCTGCTCAGACGACCAGCTTGCCCGCTTCGCGGCGAGCGGCTGGTCGGTGCGCCGGGTCGACGGGCACGATCCCGCCGCCGTGGAGGAGGCGATCGCCATCGAGCGCGAGACGAGCCGGCCTTCGCTGATCGCCTGCCGCACCGTGATCGGCTTCGGCGCACCCAACCGCCAGGGCACCGAGAAAGTGCACGGCGCCCCGCTCGGCGCCGACGAGGCCGCGGCCGCCCGCCAGGCGCTCGGCTGGCCGCACCCCGCCTTCCATGTTCCCGAGCCCGTGCTTGCCGCCTGGCGCGCCGCCGGCACCCGCGGCTGGCGCCAGCACGCCGCGTGGAAGGCGCGCCTCTCGCAGGCTTCTCCTGCCGCGCGCGAGGCGCTCGGCCGCGAGCGCCCCGCCGTCCCCGCCTCCTGCCGCGCCGCGCTCGAGCGCCTCGTCGCGGAGTTTGCGGCGGAGAAGCCGAAGATTGCGACCCGCCAGGCCTCCCAGCGCGTGGTGGACGCCATCGTCCCGGCCTTCCCGGCGCTCGTCGGCGGATCGGCCGACCTGACGCATTCGAATCTGACCAAGGCGAAGTCCCACAAGCCGGTCACGCCCGGCGACTTCTCCGGCGGCTACGTGCATTACGGCATCCGCGAGCACGGCATGGCCGCGGCGATGAACGGCCTCGCGCTGCATGGCGGCTTCGTGCCCTATGGCGGCACCTTCCTCGCCTTCGCGGACTATAACCGCCCGGCGATCCGCCTCGCGGCCCTGATGAGCCAGCGTGTCATCCACGCGATGACACACGACTCGATCGGCCTGGGCGAGGACGGCCCGACCCACCAGCCCGTCGAGCACGTCGCCTCGCTGCGCGCCATCCCCAACGTCCTCGTCTTCCGCCCGGCCGATGCGATCGAGACCGCCGAGGCCTGGGCCTGCGCGCTCGCCGCGGAGAACCGCCCCTCGGTGCTCTGCCTGAGCCGCCAGGCGTTGCCGGCCTTCCGCACGCAGGAGAGCGACAACCGCACGGCGCGGGGCGCCTATGTCGTGGTCGAGCCCGAGGGCGGGCGAGACGTCACCCTCATCGCGACGGGCTCCGAAGTCTCCCTCGCGCTGGAGGCCTCCTGCCGGCTCGCCGGCGAGGGCATCCGCGCCGCCGTGGTCTCCGCCCCGTGCCTCGATCTCTTCCGCGAGCAGGACGCCGCCTACCGCGCCGCCGTCCTCGGTACGGCCCCGCGCGTCGGCGTCGAGGCGGGCCTCGACACCGACTGGGCGCGCTGGCTCGGCCCCGACGGGATCTTCATCGGCATGACCGGCTTCGGCGCCTCCGCGCCGGCCGAGGTCTTGTTCCGCGAATTCGGCATCACCGCCGATGCCGTCGCCGAGGCGGGCCGCCGCCTCGCGCGTCCAACCCACGCCTGACCGCTCACCCCCTCACCCGCTTTCACCAGGAGAACGCCATGACTGCCACGATCAAGCCGGTGTCCGGCAAGGAGCGCTACCGCTCGGGCGTGATGGAATACAAGAAGATGGGCTACTGGGAGCCCGACTACGAGCCCAAGGACACCGACGTCATCGCGCTCTTCCGCGTCACGCCGCAGGACGGCGTCGACCCGATCGAGGCCTCCGCGGCCGTCGCGGGCGAGAGCTCAACGGCCACCTGGACCGTGGTGTGGACGGACCGCCTGACCGCCTGCGAGAAGTACCGCGCCAAGTGCTACCGCGTTGACCCCGTGCCGAACGCGCCCGGCCAGTACTTCGCCTACATCGCCTATGACCTCGACCTGTTCGAGCCCGGCTCGATCGCCAACCTCTCGGCCTCCATCATCGGCAACGTCTTCGGCTTCAAGCCGCTCAAGGCGCTGCGGCTGGAGGACATGCGGCTGCCTGTCGCCTACGTGAAGACCTTCCAGGGCCCGGCCACCGGAATCGTGGTGGAGCGCGAGCGACTCGACAAGTTCGGCCGCCCGCTGCTCGGCGCTACCGTGAAGCCGAAGCTTGGCCTCTCCGGCCGCAACTATGGCCGCGTGGTCTACGAGGCGCTCAAGGGCGGGCTCGACTTCACCAAGGACGACGAGAACATCAACTCGCAGCCCTTCATGCACTGGCGCGACCGCTTCCTCTACTGCCAGGAGGCCGTCAACAAGGCCCAGGCCGAGACGGGTGAGATCAAGGGCACCTACCTCAACGTCACCGCCGGGACGATGGAGGACATGTACGAGCGCGCCGAGTTCGCCAAGGAGCTCGGGTCCTGCATCATCATGATCGACCTCGTGATCGGCTACACGGCCATCCAGTCCATGGCCAAGTGGGCGCGCAAGAACGACACGGTGCTCCACCTCCACCGCGCCGGCCACTCGACCTACACGCGCCAGAAGTCGCACGGCGTTTCCTTCCGCGTCATCGCCAAGTGGATGCGGCTCGCCGGCGTCGACCACATCCATGCCGGCACGGTCGTCGGCAAGCTGGAGGGCGACCCCAACACGACGCGCGGCTACTACGACATCTGCCGCGAGGACCATAACCCGATGCGCCTCGAGCACGGCGTGTTCTTCGACCAGCACTGGGCGAGCCTCAACAAGATGATGCCCGTCGCCTCCGGCGGCATCCATGCCGGCCAGATGCACCAGCTGCTCGACCTGCTCGGCGAGGACACGGTGCTGCAGTTCGGCGGCGGCACGATCGGCCACCCCATGGGCATCGCCGCCGGCGCCACGGCCAACCGCGTCGCGCTGGAGGCCATGGTGCTCGCCCGCAACGAGGGTCGCGATTACGTGAACGAGGGCCCGCAAATCCTCGAGGACGCCGCCCGGCACTGCCTGCCGCTCAAGCAGGCGCTGGAAGTGTGGAAGGACGTCACCTTCAACTACGCCTCCACGGACACGCCCGACTTCGTCCCGACCGCGACCGCGGCGGAGTGAGCTTTCTCCACCGTTCATCCCCGGCGGCGCGCAGCACCGGGAAGGGGACCCAGTGGTCGGCCTGAAAGGCTGACTGGATCTCCTTCCCCTCCGCGGCTTAGCGCTGCGGCCGGGGATGCCACACACCCCATGTCATCCAAGGACCCACGACCATGCGCATCACCCAGGGAACCTTCTCCTTCCTCCCCGAGCTCACCGACGAGCAGATCAAGAAGCAGGTGCAGTACTGCCTCGACAAGGGCTACTCCGTGAACATCGAGTTCACCGACGACCCGCATCCCCGCAACACCTATTGGGAGATGTGGGGCCTGCCCATGTTCGACGTTCCCGACGCGGCCGGCGTGATGAGCGAACTCGCCGCCTGCCGGAAGGTGCACAAGGGCACGAAGTACATCCGCATGTCCGCCTTCGACGCCACTCACGGCTGGGAGTCGATCCGGCTGTCCTTCATCACGGACCGTCCCGCCGAGGAGCCCGGCTTCCGCCTGGAGCGCCAGGAGATCGGCGGACGCAACATCCGCTACACGACGCGCGCCTACGCCGCCGACAAGCCCGCCGGCTCCCGCTATGCCTGACCTTGACCGGCCCGAGGCGGATCCCCCTGCTAGCCTCGGGCCGGAGCTTGGTTCAGGGATCGCGGCCTTCCGGCCGCATCGGCGGCTTGGCCCCTCCCCGGCCCGAAGCCGCGCCTTGCGCAAGGCGTTCCACTGGCTCGCCGCCCTCGACGATGCGGGCTTCGCGAGTCTGACGACACCCACATCCCCGCACAGGAGCTGAGCCCATGACCGCGCTCGCCGCCGTCGAGACGCCGCCCGAAAGCGTCGACCTGCGCCGCGAATTCGAGGAGGCGGGCGTCCGCGAGGTGCTGGACGAGCTGGACCGCGACTTTGTCGGCCTCAGGCCCGTGAAGCAGCGCATCCGCGAGATCGCCGCGCTGCTCCTGGTCGAACGGGCCCGCCGCCGCCTCGGCCTCGCCCACGAGGCGCCGAGCCTGCACATGTGCTTCACCGGCAATCCCGGCACGGGAAAGACCACCGTCGCCCTGCGCATGGCGGGCCTGCTGCACCGCCTTGGCTATGTCAGGCGCAACAACCTCGTCAGCGTCACGCGAGACGACCTCGTCGGCCAGTATATCGGCCACACCGCGCCCAAGACCAAGGAGATCCTCAAGAAGGCCATGGGCGGCGTGCTCTTCATCGACGAGGCCTATTACCTCTACCGGCCCGAGAACGAGCGCGACTACGGGCAGGAGGCGATCGAGATCCTGCTGCAGATCATGGAGAACCAGCGCGACGACCTCGTCGTGATCCTCGCCGGCTACGCCGACCGAATGGACAAGTTCTTCCAGAGCAATCCCGGCTTCCGCTCCCGCGTCGCCCACCACATCGACTTCGTCGACTACGAGGACTCAGAGCTCCTCGCCATCGCCGAGCTGCAGCTCGCCAAGCAGAACTACGCCCTGTCGCCATCAGCCCGCGAGGCGCTGACGACCTATATAGGCCGGCGCAAGACCCAGCCCCATTTCGCCAATGCCCGCTCCATCCGCAACGCGCTGGACCGCGCGCGCCTGCGCCAGGCCAATCGACTCTTCGAGACCGCCTCCGGACCCCTCACGGCCGAGCAGCTCTCGCTGATCGAGGCCGAGGACATCCTGGCGAGCCGAGTCTTTGCCACCCCCGCCGCCGACGCGAGGGAGACCCGCTGATGACCGCGCATCCCCACACTGTCGAGCGCCCGCTGCTCATCGCGCCCTCCATGCTGTCGAGCGACTTCGCCCGGCTCGCCGACGAGCTGCAGGCCATCGAGGCTGCCGGCGCGGACTGGATCCACCTCGATGTCATGGACGGGCACTTCGTGCCCAACCTCACGTTCGGCCCGCCAGTGGTGAAGGCGATGCGCCCGCACACCGCACGTTGCTTTGACGTGCACCTGATGATCGCCCCGGCCGACCCCTATCTGCAGGCTTTCGCCGAGGCTGGCGCCGACGTGATCACCGTGCATGCCGAGGCCGGCCCGCATCTGGACCGCTCGCTGCAGGCGATCCGGGCGCTCGGCCGCAAGGCCGGCGTTGCGCTGAACCCGTCGACCCCACCTGAAACGATCCGCTACGTCCTGGACCGTGTCGATCTCATTCTGCTGATGACGGTCAACCCGGGCTTCGGCGGCCAGGCCTTCATCCCCGCAGTCCTCGACAAGATCCGCCTCGTCCGTTCCCTTGTCGGCGATCGGCCCATCGACATCGAGGTCGATGGCGGCGTGACGCCAGAGACCGCCGCCCTCGTCGCCGAGGCCGGCGCCAACGTGCTCGTGGCGGGCTCCGCCGTGTTCGGCGGGGGGCCGAAGGCCTATGCCGAGCGCATCGGTGCGATCCGCCGCTCCGCCGAAGCCGCACGCGGGCTCTACAGTACGGTAGCAGCCGCTTAGAATCCGGAACGCCAAGCCACGGCTCAGGGTTGATGTCGTGCCCGTCGGGCCTGCATCGTCTCCCGAGGGTGCAGGCTCCGGGCCGGGGCCCGATGCCAAGACCTCACGTCGGGCCCCGCTCGCCCCTCCTCGCCGCCTGGCCTGCCTCTGCTATGCTCCGCCCGACAGCGGAGCCGGCGCATGTGCAATCTCTATTCGGTGACCAAGGGCCAGCAGGCCATCATCCAGCTCACCCGGGCTTTGATCGACCGCACCGGCAACCTGCCGCCGCTGCCGGGCATATTCCCCGATGATTCGGCCCCGGTGGTGCGCGAGACGGCCGAGGGCCGCGAGCTGCTGATGATGCGCTGGGGCATGCCCGGGCCAAAAGCCTTCGGCGAGAAACCCTGCACCAACATCCGCAATGTCGCATCGCCGCACTGGCGCGCCTGGCTGAAGCCGGAGTTCCGCTGCCTCGTCCCGGCAACGAGCTTCTGCGAGTACGAGGACACCAAGCCGCGCAAGACGCCGGTCTGGTTCGCCACCGGGCCCGACCGTCCCCTCTTCGCCTTCGCCGGGCTCTGGCGGCGCTGGTATGGCCACCGGCGCAAGGCGGAGGAGCCGCAGGAGCACCTGCTCTTCTCCTTCCTCACCACGGACGCCAATGCAGAAGTGGGCGCCATCCACCCAAAGGCGATGCCCGTCATCCTGCGCACGCCCGAGGAGATGGAGGTCTGGCTGGCCGCACCGGCCCAGGAGGTCGCCACCCTTCAAAAGCCCCTGCCCGACGGCGCCCTCACCGTGGTGGCCCGCGGGGACCGACAGGACGGCCTCGCCGCCTGACGCCCACTCCAAAGGCCACGCAAGAGCCTGCGTCTGGCGCAGGCCGCCGTGCGCATTTGCGCGCTTTACGACGCAGGCCCTCTGGCGGAAACTTTGCGGCAATGACGACCGGGACCACCCGGCGTGAGCAAAGGAGGAAACACCATGGACATCGCATCGCCCACCGGGCGCGTCTCCACGTGGCTGTCTCGCTTCGGCGACGCCCTCGAGGCCCAGAAGATCGACGCCGCCGTCGACATGTTCCAGGACGATTGCTTCTGGCGCGACCTCGTCAGCTTCACCTGGAACATCAAGACCATGGAGGGCAAGGCGGCGATCGCCGACATGCTGCGCGCCACGCTTCCCACCGTGAAGCCCGCGAAGTGGGAGATCGAGGGCGACGCCACGTCCTCCGACGGCCTCACCGAAGCCTGGATCACCTTCGAGACCGCCGTCGCACGCGGGCGCGGCCACATCCGCCTCAAGGGCGAGAAGTGCTGGACCCTGCTCACCACCATGGTGGAGCTGAAGGGCCACGAGGAGCCGAAGGGCTCCCACCGTCCGAAGGGCGTCGAGCACGGCGTCCACAAGGACAGGCTCAATTGGGCCGAGCAGCGCGCCAAGGAAGAGGCGGAGCTCGGCTACACGACTCAACCCTATGTCGTGATCTGCGGCGGCGGCCAGGGCGGCATCGCGCTCGGGGCGCGCCTGAAGCGGCTCGGCGTGCCCTTCATCATCCTGGAGAAGAACGAGCGGCCCGGCGACAGCTGGCGCAAGCGCTACAAGTCGCTCTGCCTGCACGACCCCGTCTGGTACGACCACCTGCCCTACCTGCCCTTCCCCGACCATTGGCCGGTCTTCTCGCCCAAGGACAAGATCGGTGACTGGCTCGAGATGTACACCAAGGTCATGGAGCTCAATTACTGGGCCTCGACCGAGTGCAAGAGCGCCCGCTACGACGAGGCCAAGAAGGAGTGGGTCGTCGAGGTCGTGCGCAACGGCAAGCCGGTCACGCTCCGGCCAAAGCAGTTCGTCATAGCCATGGGCATGTCGGCCGTGCCGAACATGCCGAGCTATCCCGGCATGGACAAGTTCAAGGGCGTCCAGGCGCATTCCAGCCAGCACAAGGGCAGCGACGGCTGGGCCGGCAAGAAGGTCGTCGTCATCGGCTCGAACAACTCGGCCCACGACATCTGCGCCGACCTCTATGAGCACGGCGCCGACGTCACCATGATCCAGCGGACGTCCACGCACATCGTGCGTTCCGACACGCTGATGAAGGAGGCGCTCGGGGGGCTCTACTCGGAGGAGGCCGTCGCCAACGGCATAGACCACCACAAGGCGGACCTGATCTTCGCCTCGGTGCCCTACAAGATCATGCACGAGTTCCAGATCCCCGTTTACAAGAAGATCGAGGAGATCGATCACGATCTCTACGACCGCCTGAAGAAGGCGGGCTTCATGCTGGACTGGGGCGACGACGGCTCGGGACTCTTCATGAAGTACCTGCGCCGCGGCTCGGGCTACTACATCGACGTCGGCGCATCCGACCTCATCGCGGACGGCAAGATCAAGCTGAAGTCCGGCGTGACCGTGAAGGAGATCAAGGAGCACTCCGTGCTCTTCTCCGACGGCAGCGAACTGCCGGCCGACCTTATCGTCTACGCCACGGGCTACAGCTCGATGAACGGCTGGGCGGCGAAGCTCATCAGCCAGGAGGTCGCGGACAAGGTCGGCAAGTGCTGGGGCCTCGGCTCCGGCACCACCAAGGACCCGGGCCCCTGGGAGGGCGAGTTGCGCAACATGTGGAAGCCGACCCAGCAGGAGGCCCTGTGGTTCCACGGCGGCAACCTGCACCAGTCCCGCCACTACTCGCAGTTCCTCTCCCTGCAGCTCAAGGCCCGCAAGGAAGGAATTCCGACGCCGGTCTACGGGCTCGCGCCGAGCCACCACAAGGGGTGAAGGCCGAACTGGCCTGAGCCTCGACGTCCGTCGGCTCCCTCCCCCTTGCGGGGAGGGATACAGGGTGGGGCTCGCCGGGGAAGTGCTGGTCATCGAAGGCACAGCCAAGCTGCGCCGACCCCCACCCCTCACCCCTCCCCGCAAGGGGGAGGGGGGCGGAGAGGCGGTGCCTGGCCATCACAGAACCGTATCATCTCCGGCGGCTTGAACCCTGGGAAGCCTGCCGGTGAAGCCGACAGTGGAGGCCCGACCTCACTCCGGCTGCGGCACGATCCGGATGTAAGGCCGCGGGGCCTGCCAGCCCTGCGGGTATTTCTGCTTCGCCTCCTCGTCCGGCACGGAGGCCAGGATGATGACATCGTCGCCCTGCTGCCAGTCCACCGGCGTCGCCACCTTGTGGCGGGCGGTGAGCTGCATGGAGTCGATCACGCGCAGGATCTCGTCGAAGTTGCGCCCGGTGCTCATCGGATAGGCCAGCGCCAGCTTAACGCGCTTGTCGGGGCCAATGACGAAGACGGTGCGCACAGTCGCGTTGTCGGCGGCCGTTCGGCCCTCGGCCGTGTTCCCCGCATCGGCGGGCAGCATGCCGTAGAGCTTGGACACCGCGAGGTCCGTATCGCCGATCATCGGGAAGTTGGGCGCCGCGCCCTGCGTTTCCGCAATGTCCTCCGACCACTTGGCGTGCTTCTCGACGGGGTCGACGCTGAGGCCGATCACCTTCACGCCGCGCTTGTCGAACTCGGGCTTGAGATGCGCCACGCGCCCGAGCTCCGTTGTGCAGACCGGCGTGAAGTTCTTGGGGTGCGAGAACAGCACGCCCCAGCCGTCGCCCAGCCATTGATGGAAGCGCAGCTTGCCCTCGGTGGTCTCGGCCTCGAAGTCCGGGGCCAGTGAGTTGATCTGAAGCATCGCCAAGTCTCCGGTATCTCTGAGGGAGCGTCAGCTCTCGATGGGTCCACCCGCATTTTTCCAGGCGGCGACGCCGCCCTGGATATGCACGGCGGATGACAGGCCTGCGTCGCGCGCGGCCGTGACGGCCATGGCGGAGCGCTCGCCATAGGCGCAAAAGAATACGAGCCGGCGGTTCCGGCCAAGTTCGTGCAAAAGGCCGTCCCGGGCCAGTTCGTCGGCGAGGGCCCCATAGGGCGAGTGGATCGCGCCGGGAATGCGGCCGTGCCGCTCCCGCTCGCGCTTCTCGCGCAGGTCGACAAGCGTGACGTCGGGTCCGCCCATGGCCCGCATCGCCTCCTCCGGCGAGAGCGCCCACCCCTTGGCGGCCACCACCTCCTGGTGCAGACCGATATGCATGTTGGCGGGCACCGCCACGTCCATCATCTTGGGGTTGGGCAGGTTCAGGTTGTTCATGAGCTGGACGTACTCGTCCATGCTCTTCACCTGCAGCCGCGGATTGTTGCGCTTCTCCTCGCCGATCGTGCTCACCGTGTCGCCCTTGTAGTCATGGGCGGGGTAGACGAGCATGTCCTCGGGCAGCTTGAGCAGGCGGCCGAAGATGCTCTCGTACTGCATGCGCGGGTCGCCGTTCTGGAAGTCGGTGCGCCCCGTCCCCCGGATCAGCAGCGTGTCGCCGGTGAAGACGCGGTCCTCCATGGCGAAGGAATAGCTGTCGTCGGTATGTCCGGGCGTGTAGATCACGTCGAGGCCGATGCCCTCGATCTCCAGCCGCTCGCCGTCGGAGAGCCGCATCGAGACGACGTCCGCCTTGCTCTGCTCGCCCATCACGGTGATGCAGCGCGTACGGTCCCTGAGTTCGCCGAGACCCGTGATGTGGTCGGCGTGCAGGTGCGTGTCGACGGCCTTCACCAGCCGAAGGTCGAGCTCCTGCAGCAGCTTGACGTAGCGGTCGACCTTTTCCAGCACTGGATCGATGATGAGCGCCTCGGCCCCGCGGCGGCTGGCGATGAGATAGCTGTAGGTGCCGGAGGTCTGGTCGAACATCTGGCGGAAGATCATCGGTGTCCCCTCGTCGGGCGACATGCGGCTCGGTTGTCACGGGCGGCGTTTCGGGCCGCCCTAATCGCATTCCTGTCCCCCGGTTGCGGCAGATTGCTCCCGGGACGACGCTTGATCAAGCTGGTTGCAGGATCGACCGGCCGCACCCGCATCCCCCCGCTCCCAGGAGGCCTCCATGATCACCTACCGCTACCTCGGCCGCAGCGGCCTCAAGGTCCCTCGCCTTTGCCTCGGCGCGATGATGTTCGGCGGCCCGACCGACGAGGCCGCCTCCCGGCGGATCATCGACGACGCCCGCGCGCGCGGCCTGACCTTCATCGACACGGCCGACGTCTACAACAAGGGTGTCTCCGAGGAGATCGTGGGCCGCGCCATCGCCGCCGACCGCGACAGGTGGGTGCTGGCGACCAAGTTCACGGGTCCCATGGGCGAGGGTCCCAATGAGGGCGGTTCCTCGCGCAAGTGGGTGATCCAGGCGGTCGAGGCGAGCCTCAGGCGGCTCGGCACCGACTATATCGACCTCATCTATCTCCACCGCGCGATCTTCGACGCGCCGCTCGCCGAGACCGTGCGGGCCGTCGCGGACCTGATCCGCCAGGGCAAGCTGCGCTATTTCGGCGTGTCGAATTTCAGGGGCTGGCGCATCGCCGAGATCTGCCACCTCGCCGACCAGGCCGGGATCGACCGGCCCGTCGCGAGCCAGCCGCTCTACAACCTCGTCAACCGCACGGCGGAGAGCGAGCAATTGCCGGCGGCCGCCTTCTACGGCCTCGGCGTCGTCTCCTACAGCCCGCTCGCGCGCGGCGTGCTCACCGCCAAGTACGATCCCGGCGCGGCTCCGCCGCCAGACACGCGCGCGGGCCGCAACGACAAGCGCATCCACGAGACGGAATGGCGGCCGGAGAGCCTTGCCATCGCCCGTAAGGTAGCGGAGCACTGCGAGCGGCGCGGCATATCCCCCGTCGCCTTCGCCATGGGGTGGGTCCTGAACAACCGCACGGTGTCGTCTGCCATCGCTGGCCCGCGCACCTGGGAACAGTGGGAGACCTACTGCGCCGCACTCGACGTGCCCTTCACCGCCGAGGACGAAGCCTTCGCCGACACGCTCGTGTCGCCGGGCCATGCCTCGACGCCGGGTTTCACGGACCCCGCGCACCCGGTGGAGGGACGCGTCACCTGGACAGGGTGACACACAGGGACCGCGGGCATTCAGCCGGCTCTGATGGCGCGTGCCTCACGGCCCGCACCTTGCTCCCGGTGAACGGCGATCCGGAAGGCCCTCGCTCCGCTCACCCGACCCCGCGCATCTCCTCCCGCGCCATCCTGTCCATTCCGCGCAGGCCGTCGAAGACCCGGCGCTTCGCCGCGTGGAAGGCCCTGAGCTTCGGGTCGGCGGTCGGCGTCACGGATCCTGCGAGCCGGGACATCGCAGGCATCGCTTCCGGGAGGCTGGCGTGCCGCCCGGCAGCGACCGCCGCGAGCATGGCGGAACCGAGCAGCACGGGTTCCGGCGTCTCCGGCACCGCGACGGTGAGCCCTGTGCAGTCCGCCATGATCTGGCGCACCAGCGGCGAGCGCGCCGCCCCGCCGCTCGCCACCATGGTCTGCGTCGGCACGCCGTTGGCGGCGAGCGCCTCCACTACTTCGGCGGTCGCGTAGCCGAGGCCGCACAGGGCGGCGACGTAGAGCCGCTCGAGGCTCTCAACACTGCCGTCGAGGTCGAGCCCCAGCACCGCGCCGCGGACGTCGGGATCGGCGAAGGGCGAGCGGTTGCCCAGAAAGTCCGGTAGCACGTGCAGCCCCCTGGCCAGCAGCGCAGTCCCGCCGAGCGAAGTGGTTCTGGCGGCGACCCGCGCCTCCAGGTGCTCCAGAAGCGAGCGTCCCGCCTCCCCCGCTTCCGCCGAGGCCTCGGCGCAGGCGGGATGACTGCGCACGAGATGGTCGATCGCCGCGCCCGCTGCGGATTGCCCGCCCTCGTTCAGCCACTGGCCCGGCAACAACGCCGAATGATAGGGGCCCCAGATCCCCGGCACGAAATGCGCTGTCGGGTTCGTCACCATCAGGCAGGCCGAGGTGCCCATGATGTTGGCGAGCCGCGTCGAGGGATCGCGCGGCGCGCCGTCTGGATCAAGCGAACCCACCGTGCCCAGCGCACCAGCATGGGCATCGATGAGGGAGGCGCCCACGGCCGTTCCTGGGGCCAAGCCGAGATCAGACGCGGCCGAAGCTGTGAGCCCGGAGGCCAGCGGTGTCGCCGGCGCCACGATCTCGGTGCCCAGCCGCGAAAAGCCCTCGTCGGCCATCTCGCCGAGGCCTATGGCGCGGAAGAAGGCGGGGTCCCAGCGGCCCTCGTGCGCGAGGTAGGTCCACTTGCACACCACCGTGCAGACCGAGCGCATCGTGCTGCCCGTGGCGCGGAAGGTGAGCCAGTCCGACAGGTCGAAGAAGTGGCTGGCCGCGCGGTATGTGGCGGGCTGGTGCGTCTTGAGCCACAGCAGCTTCGGCGGCTGCATCTCGGGGGACAGAGCCCCGCCGACGTAGCGCAGCACCTCGTGGCCGCCGGAGTTGATGGCATGGGTCTGCTGGACAGCGCGGTGGTCCATCCAGACGATCACGTTGCGTGCGGGATCGCCGCTCGGCCCGACCGGCAGGGGCCGGCCCTGCGGGTCGATGACGGCCATGGAACAGGTGGCGTCGAAGGCGATGCCGGCGACGTCTGCCGACTCCGCGCCGGCCTGTGCCAGCGCGCCTTTCACGGCTTCGCAGCAGGCGTGCCAGATGTCGTCGGTGGACTGCTCGACGATGCCGCCGCCACCATGCCAGATTCGAATGGGATGGCGCGCCACGCCCTTGAGCCCGCCGCGCGCGTCGAACACGCCCGCGCGCGCGCTGCCAGTCCCCACGTCGACGCCGACGAACAGACGACCCATGCCATCCTCCCGCCCTCCCGGCCGCTCCTCGCGGGGGCGCAGGAAGGATCACGGGGCGCAAGGCCCCTTGGCAGGCAGGCATAGCACGAGGTCGCCGCGCGCATCCACCGCGGCGGGCGATTGGGGCGGCGGAGGCCCTTCACCTCCCCCCGAGGGGGAGGTCGGAGCGCGTAGCGCTCCGGGACGGGGTGACGGCGCCGCTGGCGGCCAAGGTCGGCAACCGAGTTCCACGCCCGGCATCACCCCATCCTGCCGCTGCGCGGCGACCTTCCCCCCTCGAGGGGAGGGTGAGCACGTCAGCTCATCCAGTTTCCGCCGTCGACATTGAGCGTCTGGGCGACGACGTAGTCGGCGTCGGCAGAGGCCAGGAACACCGCTGCGCCGGTATGGTCCTCCGGGAGGCCCATGCGGCCGAAGGGCACGGCCTCGCCGACGAGGCGCTTCTTCTCGCCGAGCGGACGGTTCTCGTACCTGGCGAAGAGCGAGTCCACGTGGTCCCACATCGGCGTGTCCACCACGCCCGGCGCGATGCCGTTGACGTTGATGCGGTGCCTGATGAGGTCGAGCCCGGCGGACTGGGTGATCGAGATCACAGCCGCCTTTGTCGCGCAATAGACCGAGACGAGCGCCTCGCCGCGCCGCCCGGCCTGGCTCGCCATGTTGATGATCTTACCGCCGCGCCCCTGCGCAATCATCTGCTTCGCCACGGCCTGCAGCGTGAAGAACAGGCCCTTGGTGTTGATGGCGAACTGCTTGTCCCAGCTTGCTTCCGTCACCTCGACGATGGGAGCCATGTCGAAGATCGCGGCGTTGTTGACGAGGATGTCGATCCCGCCCGCCTTCTGCACCACCGTTTTCACCAGGGCGTCGATGCTTGCACGCTTGGTGACGTCCAGCGCCACGCCAAAGGAACCGTTGCCAAGGCTCGCCGCCACGCTCTCCGCCTCGTCGGCCAGGATGTCGGCGACGACGACGGTCCCCCCCTCCTCCGCATAGCGCTCGGCAATGGCGCGGCCGATGCCGCGCGCACCCCCGGTGACGATGGCGACCTTGCCCTGCAGCTTCATCGAATGGCCTTTCCGTTGTCGTCGAAGCGGTGGATGCGGGCGGGATCGGGGGTGAGGCCCACCGTGTCGCCCATCTTGCCGCGCACCTCTCCGACGGCCCGCGCCGTGACGGAGCCCGCGCCGGGCACGTCGACATAGAGCAGCGTGTCGCTGCCAAGATGCTCGGCGGCGTTCACCGTGCCGGTCCAGGTCGCGCCCTCTGCCGGGCCGACGCGGATGTGCTCGGGCCTCACGCCGATCGTCGTGGCCTTGTGGGCCGCCGCCAGCGGGCCGGAGATCAGGTTCATGCGCGGCGAGCCGATGAAGCCGGCGACGAAGAGGTTGTCGGGACGGTCATAGAGTTCGAGCGGCGAGCCGGTCTGCTCCACACGCCCGGCATTCAGCACCACGATCACGTCGGCCATGGTCATGGCCTCGACCTGGTCGTGGGTGACGTAGATCGTCGTGGTGCCCAGGCCCTTCTGCAGCCGCGCGATCTCGAGCCGCATCTGCACACGCAGGGAGGCGTCGAGGTTGGAGAGCGGCTCGTCGAACAGGAAGGCCTTGGGCTCGCGCACGATGGCCCGGCCGATGGCGACGCGCTGGCGCTGGCCACCGGACAGCTGGCCCGGCCGGCGGTCGAGGTAGGGCGTCAGGTTCAGCTTGTCCGCCGCCCCCTTCACGCGCCGCTCGATCTCGTCCTTCGGGAACCCCGCCATGCGCAGGCCGAACCCAATATTGTTGCGCACGCTCATGTGCGGGTACAGCGCATAGCTCTGGAACACCATGGAGAGCCCGCGCTTCGACGCCGGCACGGTCGTCATGTCGGCGCCGTCGATCAGGATGCGCCCGCCGGTGACGTCCTCCAGCCCCGCGATGAGCCGCAGCAGCGTGGACTTGCCGCAGCCAGACGGCCCGACGAAGACGACGAAGCTGCCGTCCTTCACCTGCAGGTCCACGTGCGGGATGACCGACACGGGACCGAAGGTCTTGTTGACGCCTTCGAGGGTGATGCTGCCCATGACGTTTGAGTCCCGCTTGCGAGTTACTTGACCGCGCCGAAGGTGAGGCCGCGCACGAGCTGGCGCTGGCTCAGCCAGCCGAGGATGAGGATGGGCATGATCGCCATGGTCGAGGCCGCCGAGAGCTTCGCCCAGAACAGGCCCTCCGGGCTGGAATAGGAGGCGATGAAGGCGGTGAGCGGCGCGGCCTGCGTGGTTGTGAGGTTCAGGGTCCAGAAGGCCTCGTTCCAGGCGAGGATGACGTTGAGGAGCAGCGTCGAGGCGATGCCCGGCACGGCCATGGGCAGGAGCACGAAGAGGATCTCCTTCCAGGTCGTCGCCCCGTCCATGCGCGCGGCTTCCAGGATGTCCTTGGGGATCTCCTTGAAGTAGGTGAAGAGCATCCACACGACGATCGGCAGGTTGGCCATGGCCAGCAGGAAGACGAGCCCCATGCGGCTGTCAAGCAACCCGAAGTTCTTGTAGAGCAGGTAGATCGGCACCAGCACGCCGACGGGCGGCATCATCTTCGTCGAAAGCATCCAGAGCAGCGTCGAGCGCGTGCGTTTCGTCGGCGCGAAAGCCATGGCCCAGGCCGCGGGGATGGCCAGCAACAGGGCGAAGAGCGTCGAGCCGAAGGAGATGACGACCGAGTTCGTGGCATGGCGCAGGTAGTCCGAACGCTCCTGCACGATGCCGTAGTTCTCCAGCGTCCAGTGGAAGTTGATGAACTTCGGCGGCAGCGAGAAGGCCTCGAGCTCCGTCTTGAAGCTGGTGATCACCATCCACAGGATGGGGAAGAACACGATGAAGCCGAAGCCCCATCCGAACAGGGTGCCCATGGCGTAGCGGGCGGCGGTGACGCGGCGGGCCATGGGTCAGATCTCCAGCGTGCGGCCGATGATCCGCACCAGAAAGGCCGCTACGATGTTGGCGAGCACGACGGCCACGATGCCGCCGGCCGAGGCTCCGCCCACGTCGTATTGCAGCAGGGCCTGGGCATAGACCAGGAAGGCGATGTTGGTCGTCTGAAGGCCCGGGCCGCCGCCCGTCGTCACGAAGATCTCGGCGAAGACGGTCAGCAGGAAGATCGTCTCCATGAGGATGACGACCGTGATCGGTCGCGCGAGGTGCGGCAGCACGATGAAGAAGAAATAGGAGAACGGGTCAGCCCCATCCATCTCCGCCGCCTCCTTCTGCTCCTCGTCCAGCGACTGCAGCGCGGTGAGCAGGATGAGGGTGGCGAAGGGCAGCCATTGCCAGGCCACGATCAGGATGATCGAGAAGAGCGGCACCTGCGCAAACCAGTCGACGGGCGTGACGCCGATGAGCTGAGCAAGCCAGGCGAAGAGCCCCGTCACCGGGTGCATCAGCAGGTTCTTCCAGATCAGCGCGCTCACCGTGGGCATGACGAAGAACGGCGCGATGATCATCAGCCGCACCACAGGCCGGCCGAACATCGGCTGGTCCATCAGCAAGGCGAGAAGCGTGCCCCCGACCACGGTGATCAGCAGCACGGAGCCGATCAGCACCAGCGTGTTGCGCAGCGCGGTGAAGAAGGCGGGATCGGTGAGGAAGTAGTAATAATTGTCGAGCCCCGCGAAGCTCTCCGTGCCCGGATTGAGCAGGTTGTAGCGGAGCAGCGAGAAGTAGATCGTCATCGCGAGCGGGACGATCATCCACAGGAAGAGAAGCACGACGGAGGGAGCCACCAGCACCCGTCCAACTCCGCGCGTTTCCATGGTGGACATGGGATGATCCTAGCGATGACTGCGTAGAAAGGGGAGCGGCGCGGGGGCCGGGAGCCTCGTCCATGAGAGCGGGGTTCACCCCCACCCCGCACCCCCTGCCCGCAAGGGGGAGGAGAGCGGGTCCGTCGGGGCTCACGTCGAAAGATGCGAGCGAAACCGAATTGTCAGAGCTAGAGCACGGCTGCTGGCCGATCCCCCTCCCCCGTGCGGGGAGGAGTAAGGGGTGGGGGTCGCCGCCGTTCGGCGCCGACCCCCGAGCCGCTTACTTGATGTAGCCGGCCTTGGTCATCTCACGCGTCACAGCCTGCTGGGCGGCGGCGAGAGCGGCATCGACGGTGGTCTGCCCGGCGAGGGCGGCCGAGAACTGCTGGCCGACGACGGTGCCGAGACCCTGGAACTCGGGGATCGCGACGAACTGGACGCCGGTATAGGGCACCGGCTTCACGGTCGGCTTCTGCGGGTCGGCCGAGTTGATGCTGTCCAGCGTCATCTTCGCGAAAGGCGCAGCCTTCTGGTACTCGGGGTTCGCGTAGAGCGACTTGCGGGTGCCCGGGGGCACGTTCGCCCAGCCTTCCTTGCTCGCCACGAGGTTCGCATAGTCCTTGCTGGTCGCCCAGGCGATGAACTTCTGCGCGGCGTCGGCCTTCTTGGATCCGGCGGGGACGGCGAGCGACCACGCCCACAGCCAGTTGCCGCGCTTGCCGAGGCCGTTGTCGGGGGCGAGCGCGAAGCCGACCTTGTCGGCGACCTTCGAGTCCTTCGGGTTGGTCACGAACGAGGCGGCGACCGTGGCGTCGATCCACATGCCGCACTTGCCGGCGTTGAACAGCGCAAGGTTCTCGTTGAAGCCGTTCGAGGAGGCGCCGGGAGGACCCGCGTCCTTCATCAGCTTGACGTAGAAGTCGAGCGTCTTCTTCCACTCGGGCTGGTCGAACTGGGGCTGCCACTTCTCGTCGAACCAGCGCGCTCCGAAGGAGTTCGCCGTGGCCGTCAGGAAGGCCATGTTCTCGCCCCAGCCAGCCTTGCCGCGCAGGCAGATGCCGTAGGTCTCGCTGGACTTGTCGTTGATCTTGCGGGCGGCCTCCGCGATGAAGTCCCAGGTCGGGGCGTCGGGCATCTTCAGCCCGGCCTTCTCGAACAGGTCCTTGCGGTACATCACCATCGAACTCTCGCCATAGAACGGCGAGGCATAGAGCTTGCCCTCGTAGGACAGGCCCGAGCGGATGGCCGGCAGCAGGTCGTCGGGGTCGTCGACCGTGGTGAGCGGGACGAGCCAGTTCTGCTTGGCCCAGATCGGAACCTCGTAGGTGCCGATGGTCAGCACGTCGAACTGGCCACCCTTGGTCGCGATGTCGGTGGTCACGCGCTGGCGCAGCACGTTCTCCTCCAGCGTCACCCATTCCACGGTGATGCCGGGGTTCTTGGCGGTGAAGTCCGACGTCAGACCCTGCATGCGGATCATGTCGCCGTTGTTCACGGTGGCGATGGTGAGCTTGGTCTGGGCCATGGCCTGCCCGGCGAATGCCAGCGAGACCGCGCCCAGCAGAGCGGCTGTGAGGTGCTTCATCGATATCCTCCCTATCCAAGAGCATATGCTCTCGGTTGGAGCATATACTCGAACGATGGTTGAGCCTGTCAATGGCCTTTCGTCGCTGCAGCGCACAACGACGGGCTAGTCCAGCAGCGCCGCAGCGGTCGTCTCGTTCGTGATCAGTCCCGTGATTAGGTCTCCGGCAAGAGCCGCGCGGATCGCCTTTACCTTCTCCTCGCCCATGGCCACGGCGACGACGGGCCGCGGCGGCTTGTGGCGCAAGGGGACGCTGGTGGTCCGCAGGTTCGTGGCGATGTCGAGCACCTGGCCGGAGGCGTCGAAGCACCAGCTGGCGATCTCGCCGACGGCACCGTGGCGCATCAGCTGGAACAGCTCCTCGCTCGAAATGAAGCCGTCCTGGTGCAAGGGCGCGCTGCGGCTCACCTGGCCGAGGCCGACCATCAGGAGGTCCGCCTGTTCCGCGAGGCTGTGCACCTTGCGCACGGGATCGAGCGCCAGGAGCTGCCCGCGCTCCTCCTCGGAGGCGCAGAAGACCGGCAGCGGCATCGGGTAGTGGCGGGCCTGGGTGAGGTCGGCGAGCTTGGAAAGGACGTCGAAGAAGGTGGCCGATCCGTCCGGCGCGATGTTGCCCACGAGAGAAACGAGTTGGTGGTTGGGGCAGGTCATGCGCGGCATCTGGTCGACGGCGGCGCGCATGGCCCGCCCGGTGCCCAGGCCCACGATCATGTGCTGACCGCTGCGCAGTCGCGACTCGAGGAAGGCCGCCGCAAGCTCGGCGATCCCAAGCACCGAGCTGGCGGCTTGGGCGTCAGCAGGCGCGACTTCGCAATGGGTTAGGCCATAGCGTTCAGACAATCTCTGCGCGAGTTCCATGCAGGCTGCGATCGGATGTTGCAGCCTGAACGTCACCAGCTTCTCGGTGACCGCCAGCGAAACCAACCTCTGAGCTGTCTGCCGTGAAACATTCAATTTACGCGCGATTTCGTCCTGGGTGTTGCCCGCGATGAAATAGAGCCAGCCGACCCGGGCGGCGTCGTCGAGGCGCGAGGCGTCCTGGTCGGAGGCCATGTCAGGTCCCTGCGCCGGGAGCGAAGTCGCTCATGCTCGCGAGGATCCGGTCTGCACCGGCCTCCCTGAGCGCGACGACCCCGTCGAACTGGGCATGGTGCCCGCCGCCGGTGAAGCCCCAGACCGTCATGCCCGCGGCCTTGCCGGCCGCGACGCCGGCGGGGCTGTCCTCGATGACCAGCGTCTGCGCCGGCGGGACTCCCATGAACCTGGCCGCGTGCAGGAACAGATCCGGCGCCGGCTTGCCGCGCGCGACCATCGAAGCCGAGAAGATGCGTCCCTCGAAGAACGACGCGAGGCCCGTGAGGTCGAGGGAATGCCCGATGCGCTGCAGGGAACTCGATGAGGCCAGCACGAAGGGGTGCCCCCTCTCCTTGAGCATGGCAAGCACGTCGCGGATGCCGGCGATCGGCTTGAGCTCCGCGCGAAAGGCGGCCGCGAGCGCTTCCTTCTCCGCCGCCTCGAAGGCAGGCGGCAGGGGCGACCCCGTGCGCGCGAGGTAGTCGTCCTTCACGGCCGTGAAGGACTTGCCCAGAAAGCGGGTGAGCACCTCGCCTGCCTCGGATGGCTGGCCGTGCTCGGTCAGCATGCGGGAAAGCACCCGGGCAGCGATGATCTCGCTGTCGACCAGCACGCCGTCGCAATCGAAGATCACAAGGCCGAAGGGGAATGCGCTTCCCCCCGGCTCGGCCGGCTGCTCCATCCTGGGCTCCCACCTGGGCATTTGCCCAAGCCTGTTTTAATTGCCCCGATTGTTAGGCGCGCGCCGCAGGATTGGCAAGAGCTCCGCAAGTGGGTGCAGATCCGGACCGCGCATCGAAGCTCGCTCTGATGCCTGCAAGAGCGGGCCCGACGGTTTGCCGACGAAGCGCATCTCGTGGAGCGCGGGCCCCGGGCCTCACCCGTACACCCCCAAGGAGGCGAGCCATTTGGCGCTCGTACCTCCGCTTATGCAGGGTGGAGCTCAACGCCTGCTCCGGTGAAAAATTCAACACATGTGACGATATCATCGTTGTGTTAGCACAATCCCCTATGGTCCAGTCGAGGCTGCTGTGGTGCCGAGCGCGCCGCGCCCGTCGCGTCGACACGCCAGGAGAACGCCTCCATGAAGCAGCATGCCCGTGCCGTGATCATCGGGGGCGGCGTCGTCGGCTGCTCGATCCTTTACCACCTGGCCAAGCTCGGCTGGCAGGACATCGTCCTGCTCGACAAGAACGAGCTGACCTCCGGCTCCACCTGGCACGCGGCGGGCGGCGTCACCACCCTGAACTCCGACGCCAACGTCTCGCGCCTGCAGAAATACACGTTCGACCTCTACCGCGAGCTCGAGCAGGTCACCGGCCAGTCCTGCGGCATGCACCACAATGGCGGCATCTACCTCGCCGCCACCGACAGCCAGATGGACTTCCTGAAGCTCATCCACTCGCGGGCGCGCTATCTGCGCATGGACACCGAGCTGATCTCCGTCGCCGACGCCAAGAAGCGCAACGTCCTCATCGACGAGGCCTCCTTCATGGGCGCGCTCTGGCGCGAGGATGGCGGCCACGTCGACCCGTGGATGGTGACGCAGGCCTACGTCGCCGGCGCAAAGGCGAAGGGCGCGGAGGTCCACCGCTTCACCAAGGTCACGGCGCTGAACCAGCGCAACGACGGCACGTGGGACGTCGTGACCGACAAGGGGACCATCCACGCCGAGCACGTCGTGAACGCGGGCGGCCTCTGGGCGCGCGAGGTCGGCAAGCTCGTCGGCCTTTCCGTACCGATCATGGCGATGGAGCACCACTACGTCGTCACCGAGCCCGTGCCGGAGCTGGCGGGGCTTGAGCGCGAGATCATCAACACCTCGGACTTCACAGGTGAGATCTACCTGCGCCAGGAGGGCGCGGGCGTGCTGCTCGGCACCTACGAGCAGGCCTGCAAGGCCTGGGCGGTGGAGGGCACGCCGGACGGCTTCCACAGCCAGTTGTTGCCGGAGGATCTGGAGCGCATCGCGCCCGAGCTCGCCGCCGGCTTCCGCCACTTCCCCGCTCTGGAGAAGATCGGCATCAAGAAGATCGTCAACGGCCCCTTCTCCTTCGCGCCGGACGGCAACCCTCTAGTCGGACCGGTGAAGGGCCTGCGCAACTACTGGCTCGCCTGCGGCGTCATGGCGGGCTTCAGCCAGGGCGGAGGCATTGGCCTCGTGCTCTCGCGCTGGATGAACGACAACGATCCCGGCCAGGACGTGCTGGCCATGGACGCCGCGCGCTACGGCCTCTTCGCAACCCCACGCTACACCCGCGTAAAGGTGGAGGAGAACTACCGCCGCCGCTTCCGCTTCGCGCTGCCCAACGAGGAACTGCCGGACGCGCGGCCCTTCCGCCGCTCGCCGGTCTATCATCGCCTCAAGGAGCGCAACGCCGTCTTCGGCGCCAATTTCGGCCTGGAGAGCGCGCTCTGGTTCGCCCCGCCTGGAACAGAGCCGATCGAGAACCCGACCTACCGCCGCTCCAACGCCTTCGAGCACGTGCGCGCGGAATGCCACGCGGTCCGCAACGCCGTCGGGATCTACGAGACCACCAACTACGGCAAGTACGAGGTCAGCGGCCGCGGCGCCCGCGCCTGGCTCGACCGCGTCTTCGCCTGCCGCATCCCCCGACCCGGCCGCATGGCGCTCGCGCCCATGCTCAACGACCGCGGGCGCATCATCGGCGACCTCTCGATCGCCTGCCTCGCCGAGGACCGCTACCTCATCGTCGGCTCCGGCTTTGCGGAGGCCTTCCACATGCGCTGGTTCTGGCAGCAGGACCCGCCGGACGACGTGTTCGTGCGCAGCGCCTGCTCGACGCTGGCCGGCTTCGCGCTCTCCGGCCCCAACGCCCGCACGCTGCTGCAGCGCCTCGTCGATTTCGACGCGTCCAAGGAATCCTTCCGCTTCTTCGCCGTGCGCGAGGCTGCCGTCGGCATGTCGCCGGCCGTCATCCAGCGCTGCGGCTTCACCGGGGAGGTCGGCTACGAGATCTGGGTGACGCCCGATTTCCACGAGCAGCTCTACGAGGACATCCTCGCCGCCGGCGAGGACCTCGGCCTCGCGCATTATGGCGGGCGCGCCATCTCCTCGCTGCGGCTCGAGAAGAACTACGGCTCCTTCAACAAGGACTTCCGGCCGGACTACACGCCGGCCGAGACGGGCCTCGACGCCTTCATCGACTTCGAAAAGAACGTCGACTTCAAAGGCCGCGCTGCCGTGCTCGCCGAGCGCGAGACCGGCCCGAAGAAGCGCTTCGTCACCATGGTGGTTGATGCCCCACACGCCGACGTCATCGGCTACGAGGTGGTGCTGAAGGACGGCGAGCCCGTCGGCCACGTCACATCCGGCGGCTTCGGGCACTGGGTCGGCAAGAGCATCGCGGTGGGCTACGTGCCGGTGGAGCTGGCCCGCGACGGCGAGGTCCTGAAGATCGACATCCTTGGCGAGGAATGCCGCGCGGTCGTCACGTCGCGCGCCCTGCACGACCCCGAGGGCGAGAGGCTGAGGTCGTGACCGACGCCCCCGAGGCCCCCCACACCCGCCGCCGCGCCTCCCCGCGCGGCGCGCGCTCGGCGGGCGGGCCGGTGCTGAAGCCCCTGCCCCGGCTCGAAGTGCCCTGGAACCCCGTCGAACTGCTCTCGGCCGAGCAGGTCGAGCGTGTGCTCAATGCCGCCTTCCGCATCCTGGAGGAAGCGGGCCTCGAGATCCGTGGCGCGGAGGCGCGCGCACACTACGAGCGCCACGGCGCGCTCGTCGACCACGAGACGGGCATTGTTCGCATCGGACGCGACATCGTCGAGGCGCACCTCGCCCATGCGCCAGAAACCTTCGTGCTCCATGCCCGCAACGCCGCTCGGGACCTGCACGTGGGAGGGCGCGTCGTGAACTTCGGCCCCGTGAACGGCGCGCCCAACGTCAGCGACCTCGTGGGCGGACGGCGCTACGGCGACATCGCGGCCTTCCGCGACCTGCTCAAGGTCACCCACCAGCTGGGCGTGCTGCACTGGCAGGGCGGGGTCGTGCTTGAGCCGGTCGACCTGCCGGTCTCGACGCGCCACCTCGACATGTACCTCGCCCATGTCGAGTGCTCCGACATCGTCTGGGCCGCGCGCGGTGTCGGCGGCGTACAGGCAGCGGACGCCATCGCCATGTCGGCCATCGAGCACGGCTGCTCGGTGGAAGATCTCGCAACCCGCCCCACCGTGCTCTCCGTCACCAACGTCAACTCTCCGCGCCGGGTGGACGAGGAGATCCTCGCCAACATCATGACCATGGCCGCGCACGGCCAGTGCGTGGTGATCACCCCCTTCACGCTGATGGGGGCCATGGCGCCCGTCACCATGGCGGGCGCGCTGGCGCAGGGCACGGCGGAGGCGCTGGCCATCGTCACGCTCTGCCAGATGATCCGCCCCGGCGCGCCCTGCGTGCTCGGCGGTTTCACCTCGAACGTGGACATGCGCACGGGCGCACCGACCTTCGGCACGCCGGAATACGTACAGGCGACGCTCGCCATCGCCCAGATGGCGCGCCGCCTGAAGCTGCCGGTGCGCTCCTCCGCGCCCAACGCCGCGAACTGCGTCGACGCCCAGGCGGGCTACGAGACCGCCGCCTCGCTCTGGGCCTGCATCATGAGTCATTCGAACCTCGTCATGCATGCCTGCGGCTGGCTGGAGGGCGGGCTCGTCGCCTCCATGGAGAAACTCGTCGTCGACGCGGAGATGCTGCGCGGCTGGGCGGCGGCCATGAAGCCGATCGCGGTGGAGGAAGACGACCTCGCCGTCGAGGCCATCAAGGCCGTGCCCCCCGGCGGACACTTCTTCGGCGAGCCGCACACGCTTGCCCGCTTCGAGACCGCCTTCCACGAGCCGCTGCTCTCCGACTGGTCCAGTCACGAGCGCTGGATCGAGAACGGCTCTAAGGACGCCGCCATCCGCGCCTCCGAGATCTGGCGCAGGCTGCGCGACGCCTGGACGCCTCCTCCCCTCGACCAGGCCATCAAGGAGGAACTGGAAGCCTACGCCGCGCGCCGCCGCCGGGAGATCGCGGAGCAAGGTTCGTCGTGAAGGGCCGCACATGATCATGAACGCCCGCATGTACGCGGTGTCGCCGGAGGCGGAAGGCTCCTGGCAGGCCCTGCTCGGCCATGTCACCCGCGAGGCGGAAGTTCCGCTCGACTACGTGCCCTACCCAGCGCCCCAGCCGCTCGAAGACCTCTGGGCCCGACCCGACCTCGGCTGCGTGCTCATGTGCGGATATCCCATCGCGCTGCGCCTTGCCGATGTCGAGCCCATCGCCGCTCCGATCCCGGACGCGGGATGGGCGGGAAGCCGGCCGGTCTACCGCAGCGACCTTATCGTCAGGAAGGACTCCCCCTACAGAACGTTGGAGGACACGTTCGGCGGAGTGGCGGGCTGGACCGTGCCGCACTCCCATTCGGGGTTCAACGCCTTCCGCCACCATCTGCTGCGCTACCGGACCCCGGAGCGGCGCAGACTCTACCGCGAGGTGAAGGGCAACCTCGTCACGGCGAGGCGTATCCTCGACAGCGTGCTGGTCGGCAGCATCGATGTCGGACCCCTCGACGCCTGGTGGCACAGGCTCATCACACGCCACAAGCCTGAGCTTACGGAAGGGATCCACGTGCTGGACTCGACGGCTCTGGCGCCCATCCCTGCCTTCGTGGCAGGGCCGGCCCTTCCGAAGGCGTCCCACACGCGTCTCGCGCAGGCCTTCGCCGCAGCGGCGAGCCGGCCGTGGTTCGCCGAACTCGCCGAGCCGCTCTGCCTGATGGGCTTCGCCCCGGTGACGCGCGAGGGCTACGCGCCAACCCTCGCCTGGCACGACGAAGCGCTCGCCGCAGGCTACCCGGAGCCGGCATGAGCTCGACCCTGCGCTCCGAGGATTTCCGCAGACGCGTCGCCGCGGTGATCGAGCGCAGCGGGCTCTCCTATTCGGATTTCGCGCGCAAGGCTGGCCTGGACCGCTCCACCCTTTCCCAGCTCCTCACTGCCCCCAAGCCCCGCCTGCCCCGCGCCGACACACTCGCCGGCATCGCGCGCGCCGCGCATGTCTCGGCCGACTGGCTGCTGGGGCTCAGCCAGCGCCAGGAGATCGGCGCGGAGATCATCGAGGCGGTGATGCGCATCGAGCCGGGCGGCGTCACGCCGGCCGACGACAGCTTCCTCGCCTGGTGGCGCGAGGCGCGGGATTCGCGCATTTGCACCGTGCCAGTGGGCATCCCGGATGTGCTCAAGACGGAGGCGGTGCTGGGCGTCGACTACGCGGCCGCCGAGAGCGGGCGCATGAGTCCCGTCGAGGCCGTGCGTTACCGCCTGGAACTGCTGCACGAGCCCCACCGCCGGCTGGAGCTCGCCACGTCCGAGCAAAGCTTCCGTCGTTTCGCTGCCGGGGAAGGCCGGTGGAGCAGGCTTGCCGGCGCCGAGCGGATGGCTCAGCTCGACCACGCGGCGGCCCTGATCGAGGAGCTCTATCCCGCCGCACGGTTCTACCTCTTCGACGCGGACGTCACCTACTCCGTGCCTTTCACGGTATTCGGCGCTCAGCGCGTGGCCATTTTCCTTGGCGCGAGCTACCTCGTCTTCAACGCCGCCGCCCACATCGCAAGCTTCGCCGAACGCTTCGACGGCTTCATCCGCCGCGCCACGGTGCAACCCCACGAGGTGGCGGAGTATCTGAGGGATCTGCGCAAGGCTGTCGTCTGACGCGCACTCTCCCGGGCTACCCGTCGCACTCCGCTGTCATCCCGGCCCGAGCGCAGCGGAGAACCCGGAACCAGAGCAACGATCTCTTCTCCCGGCACCAGTTGACCGGTCGCGTTGTCCTGGATTCCCGGTTCTGCGCCACGCCGCGCCGCTGCGCGCTGCGTCGGGCGCGGGACGACAGCGCACTCTCGGATGGCCAAATCAAGTCACTCGCCCCGTATCAACGCCGCAAAGGCAACCGCCGTCTCGGCCGCCACGCGGGCGTTGTTGCGGACGAGGGCGATATTCGCCGTCAGGCTGCGGCCCCCGGTCATTTCCACGATGCGCGACAGGAGGAATGGCGTCACCGCCTTCCCGGCGATCCCCTTTCGGGCCGCCTCGGCGACCGCCTCCCCGATTGCGGAGTCGATCTCCTCCCCGTCGATGGCGTCTCCGACGGGAATCGGGTTCGCCACGAGCAGCCCCGTGCCGGAGCCGAGCGCGCGGTGAAGGCGGATCATACGGGCGAGTTCGTCCGGCGTGTCGGCGCGCTGGTCGATGGTCTCGCCGCTCCGGCGCGAGAAGAAGGCCGGGAAGTCCTGCGTATCGAAGCCGATCACTGGCACGCGCTGCGTCTCCAGAACCTCCAGCGTCTTGGGGATGTCGAGGATCGACTTCACGCCCGCGCAGACCACTGCCGTCGGGGTGCGGCCGAGCTCGATGAGGTCGGCCGAGATATCGAACGTGCTCTCCGCGCCGCGGTGCACGCCACCCACGCCGCCCGTGGCGAAGATCGGGATCCCCGCGAGTTCCGCGACCCGCATGGTGGCCGACACCGTCGTGCCCGCCGTCTGTCCCCGCACGAGGCAGGTCGCGAGGTCACGCGAGGAGGCCTTCACCGCGTCCTTCGCCGCGCCGAGGCGCTCCACCTCGGCGTCCGAGAGCCCGGCCCGCAGCCTTCCGTCAAGTACGGCTATGGTGGCCGGCACGGCGCCGGCCTCGCGGATCACCGCCTCCACGCCGCGCGCCATGGCCAGGTTTTCCGGATAGGGCATGCCGTGCGTGATGATGGTGCTCTCCAGCGCAACGACGGGCCGCCCGGCGGCGAGCGCGGCAGCAACCTCCTCTCCCAGGACGGGCTTGGCGGTTCCAATCATGACGGTGCTCCGGCTGGCTCGGTGCGGCCGAGGCGCGCGGCGAGCAGGGTGGACGAGAGGTCGGGGTTCACGCTCAACGGGCTTTCCGTCGCGAGCGCGGCTGCCACGGCCCCCGCTGCGACGGCAGCGGCCAGCGGCTCGCCTGCATGCAGGCGCGACAGCGTGCCGGCCACGAGCGCATCGCCCGCGCCGGTCACGTCGATCGCCTTCGCCTGCGCCGCAGGGACGCGCTGCAGGCCGGCGACTGTCGCGACGAGCGCGCCCTCGCGGCCCTGCGTCATCACCACCGCGCCCGCGCCCCGCCGGAGCAGCACCGCGATGGCGGCGTGCGGCTCGGCGCCGGGCAGCGCTGCAAGCGCGCGCGCCTCGTCCAGGTTCAGGAAGAGCAGGTCGACGCCGGAGAGGTCGTCCGGCAACCGCACGATCTTTGGCGTCGAGACGCCGTCGACGGCCAGCCGATAGCGCGCCGAAGCACGTCGCCCGGCGAGCAGCGCCAGGGACTCGGCCGACAGGTTGCAATCCGCGAAGACCCACTCGGCCGCGGCGACGTGCGGCCAGGCCCGCTCGATTGCATCGGGCGTCAGGAGGTCGAGGACGCCCATGTCTGCGAGCCCGAGCGCGAGGTCGCCGCCCGGCTCCAGCACGGCCACATATTCCGCCGTCTGTCGGTCGGGCGCGCGCAGGCTGCGGGACAGATCGACGCCGAGCGCCGCGAGATGGCGAGCCACTGCCTCGCCCGCCTCGTCCTCGCCGAGTGCGGTCACGAGCGCCACGTCGAGCCCGAGCCGGGCGAGGTTCTCCGCGACGTTGCGGGCCACCCCGCCGAACCCACGGCGCCCATCGACGGGGTTCGAGGTGGCCGCTGCCAGTGCGGCCCGCGCCTGATAGGTGCGGTCCACCGTGGCCCCGCCGATGCAGACGATCGGACGCTCCTTGGGCAGCACGTAGCCGCGTCCAAGAATGTGTCCCTTCTGGACGAGAGACATGATGTGCGCGGCGACCGTGGAGCGAGCGAGGCCCAGCGCATCCGCCACCTCCTGCTGGCCCACGAAAGGGTTGGCGGAGATCGCGTCCAGCACGGCGCGTTCCTGCGGGCCGAGATCATCGGGCGGGTTGGCCATGGCCCATCTCGCAACACGTGTCGTGCTTGTCAACTCCTGTTTAGCCTCTTAGCCTCTCAGCAGGAGGATCCGCCGTGCCGCAAAAGATCATCATCGATACCGATCCGGGGCAGGACGACGCAGTCGCCATCCTCCTTGCGCTGGCCTCGCCGGAACTCGACGTGCTGGGCGTCGTGACCTCAGCCGGCAACGTGCCGCTGCACCGCACCTCGAAGAACGCCCTGAAGGTGCTGGAGCTCGCCGGCCGCCACGATGTGGGCGTGCATGCCGGCTGCCCGCGCCCGCTCTCGCGCGACCTCGTCACGGCCGAACACGTGCATGGCCCGACCGGCCTCGACGGCCCCTCCATGCCCGAGCCGAGCGTCGGCCTGCGGGACGCGCATGGCGTCGACTTCCTGCTGGATACGCTCAGGCGCGAGGAGCCAGGCAGCGTCACCGTGTGCATCCTCGGCCCGATGACCAACGTCGCGATGGCGCTCGTCAAGGCGCCGGAGGTCGCCCGCCGCATCAAGCAGGTGGTCGCGATGGGCGGGGCCTATTTCGAGGTCGGCAACATCACCCCGGCGGCCGAGTTCAACATCTATGTCGATCCGGAAGCCGCCGACATCGTGCTGAAGAGCGGCATTCCCGTCACCCTTTTGCCACTCGACGTGACGCACCAGGCGCTCATCACCGCGGCGCGCAAGGCCCGGCTGCTCGCGCAGGGCAACCGGACGAGCCGCGCCGTGGCCGAAATGATCGCCTTCTCCGAGCAGTTCGACCTCAAGAAATACGGTTGGGACGGCGCTCCCCTGCACGACCCCGCCGTCATCGCCTACCTTCTCCAGCCCGGTCTCTACGAGGGCCGGCACATCAACGTCTCCGTCGAGACCCAGAGCACGCTGACCCGGGGCATGACGGTCGCCGACTATTGGCGGGTGACGGACCGCCCGGCCAACTGCACCTACCTGCGCCACGTCGACAGCGAGGGATTCTTCAATCTGCTCGCCGAAAGGCTGTCGCGGCTGCCCTGATCCAAGGGTTCCCCAAGCATTGCCGGAATGGTCAACATCGGCGAAAGGTCTTCTTGCAGTTTAGTGAGGACCAATAGGCAGGATTTTCATGACCCGCCTCAACGGACCATGAAGACTTGTCTCTCTATATAACGGGCATCGGAGCGGCGTGGGCGATTTCATCTGCGATGGTGCACAAGCTCGACCCCTGCATAGGCGACGTGTGGGAGTACTGTGAAGGCGGCCGCTACACAGTGGTCGGCTTCGTACGGGAATTCGGCGGCGAGCGGGACTACGTCCTGTGCGAGGGGGCCGGTGGCCAGCGGATCTGGCCGAGGGACCGATGGCTCCATCTGGTGCCCTATCGCGGCGCGGACGCCCCCTCGGGCGCCATGGTACGGCCCTTCACCCTCGTCCGGCGCGCGCTGGCGCAGCCGGTCCAGCCCGCCGAGACGGTCGACGTTGGGGCGTCTGCCGATCCCGTCAGCCAGCGCCGCATCGCTGGACTCAGCCATCCCTGATGGATCCAAAGCGCAAGCTCGCGCGTATTGGATCAATGCGAGGGACACCCATGACCGCTTTGCTCGACGCCCTGATCGCCGGCCGCCAGGCCGCGTGGCCGATGACGATGGTCTCGATCTTGGCAGGAGCGGCCGGCGCCCTCCTGTTGGGCGTGTCGGCCTGAACGCCGCATGTCCCTTCGCCAGGTCCTGATCCTCTACGGCTGCACCGCCCTCGTCATGCTGCCGCTCGACGTGGTGTGGCTCAGCACGATGGGCCGCACGTTCTACAAGGAGCAGCTCGGCAGCCTTCTGCTGGAGCGCCCGGCAATGCTGCCGGCGGTGGCCTTCTACCTGCTCTATGCCGCCGGCGTGGTCTTCTTCGCGGTGATCCCCGCCGTCCGGGAGCAGAGCCTGATGACGGCTTTGTTGCACGGAGCCGTTCTGGGGCTCGTCGCCTACGGCACCTACGATCTTTCGAACATGGCCACCCTGAAGGGATTCACCACGGCTGTCGGGCTCGTTGATCTCGCCTGGGGCACGGTCCTGACCGCCGTCTCTGCTGTCCTGGCGACGCTGCTGGGCCGCTGGTTCGGCGCAGCCTGAGGGCCGTCAATCCTCGTCGCGCGGGATGGCTCGGGGCTTGCCGAGGTCGTCGATGGCCACGAAGGTGAAGGTCGCGTCGGTCACTTTCTCCCGGATCGCCTGCTGGAATCGGCGAGCCCAGGCCTCGATGTGGATGCGCAGCGAGGTGCGGCCGACCTTCTCGACCTCGGTATAGACGCAGAGCACGTCGCCCACCTTCACCGGCCGGATGAAGCTCATGGCCTCAACGGCCACCGTCACCACGCGCCCGCCCGTCCGCTCCACGCCCGCGATGCCGCCTGCCTGGTCCATGCGTGACATGACCCAGCCGCCGAAAATGTCGCCATTGGCGTTGGTGTCGGCCGGCATGGCGATGGTCCGCACCGTGAGTTCGCCCCGCGGCTCCTCCACGGCGGCCGGCTGCTGTCCTGCTGCGCTCACGCGTCACCCTCCTGCGTCACGAGGCCAGCATGCCAGAGCCGGAGCCGGTGCGCACGCGGCCAAAAGTCCTGGCTGGCATCCTTGTGCGCGAAGCGGAGCAATCGGGATCTTCCCCAGCCGTGGATTGCGTCATTGCTGCGCTCCTCGCAATCAACGAGACACGCGGCTCGGGAAAGTTCTAAGCCTGCCCCAGACGTTCGGAGAATCGCATGTCCAGCGCCGTGCCCCTCACCGTCCTCGTCACCGGAGCCTCCTCCGGCATCGGCCGCGCGGTCGCATGCAAGCTGGCGACCGGAGGGCACCGTGTCCTCGGCCTTGCCCGCAACGCCGCGGCGCTTGGTCAGCTCCAGGCCGAAGCCGGGGTCGTGCCGCTGGCCGGCGACGTCACGGACATTACCGGGCTCCCCGACCTCCTGCGCGGACACCAGCCGGACGTCGTCGTCCACAATGCCGGGCGGCTCACCACGCGCGGCCCGTTCCAGATCATGGATCCCGCCGCCATTGACGGCCATCTCGACGTGAACCTGCGCGCGCCCATCCACCTCACCCGGCTTCTCCTGCCCGGCATGATCGAGCGCCAACGCGGTCGCCTCGTCTTCGTGACGTCGATTGCGGCACGCGCCGCCCATTCCGACATCGCGCTCTATGCGACGACCAAGGCGGCCCTCGCCCATTTCAGCGATTCGCTGCGGCTCGACCTGCAGGGCACCGGGATCCGGGTCACCGACATCGCGCCCGGACGGGTCAAGACAGGGCTCTATCGCGACGCGCTGGACGACGCCGGCCGGAGGCAGCTCTACGAGGGGTTTCGCTCGCTCGAGCCTCAGGACGTCGCCGACGCCGTGGCTCATGTCCTCATGCTCCCGGCCCATGTCGACGTGGCGAGGCTGGAGCTCTACCCCACCGAACAGGCCTATGGCGGCTCGCGCATGGTCGCGCTCGGCTGACCTTCAGCTCTGCGAGGGAGTGAAGCGCGCCACCAGCGCGTGGTCTGCGCCGGGATAGGTGAGCCGGACCTGCGTGATCGGCCGCTCGGCGCTCCATGTGCGCCTCTCGACCACGAGGCAGGCCGTGCCGGTGGGCAGTTCGAGCCGGCCGGCCGCCTCCTCGCCCGCGCCCTCGGCCGCGATGAATTGCTCGGCCGCAGTCCATGGTACCTGCCGCACCAGCCAGGTGCCGGGCGGCGACTCTCCGAAATGCTGCATGGCAGCCTCCGGGACAGCGTCCAGGTTGATCCGCCGTTCCTCAAGGCAGAAGGGGCGTTCGCCGGCGAAGTGCAGGCAGGTGAGAGCCAGGACGGGTGCGGAAGCCTCGAGCCCCAGCGCGGCGCGGTCCGCCGCCGTGCTCTTGCGCCGCTGGCGAAACAGCACCTCGAACCGATAGGGAAGCCCGAGCGCCTGCACCTCGGCCGGGAGGTCCGCGATCTCCAGCACGGCCGACTGCGACTGCGGTCGCCGCACGAAGCTGCCGGCCTTGCGTCGCCGCTCCAGCAGGCCGGAAGCGGCGAGCTGCGTAAGCACCTTGTTCACCGTCATCCGCGAGACGCCGTAATGCTCGGTGAGCTCGTGCTCGAACGGAATGCGATGGCCCGGCGGCCAGGCGCCGGAGAGGATCTTGTCCTCGATGTCGGCGAGGATGGTCTGGTGCAGCGAGCCGCGCGGGCCGGCCTGACCGTCGCGCTCCCTGAGCCCGCTCATCGCGCCACCATCCGGTCCATGGCCGCGCGGAAGCGCCGGCCGATCCGCTCGGCCGCGACATGCCGGCCCCCCTCGACGCGCTTCGCCCCGCCGATCCAGACGCGGTCCACAGCCGCACTGCCGGCCGAGAAGATCCAGGCGTCGAGCAGCGCATCCCCGCGCCGACCAACCAGCATGGGATGGTCGACATCGAGGGCGACGAGATCCGCAGGAGCACCGGGAGCGAGCGCGGGAGCCGGCGCTCCCAAGGCAGTCGCCCCTCCGGACAAGGCGCCGTCGAAGAGCCGCCGCCCGGTCGAACCGCCGGGCTCCGCCAGCACGTTGCGCGCACGGTAGACGAGCCGTTGCGAGTATTCGAGCTGACGCAGCTCGTCGGCCACGCCGATCTGCACGTTGGAATCCGAGCCCACTCCGAAGCGTCCGCCGGCCGCCAGGAAGTCCGGCCCGTTGAATACGCCGTCTCCGAGGTTGGCCTCCGTCACCGGGCAGAGGCCTGCGATCGCACCCGAACGGGCCATGCCCTCGGTCTCCGCCTTCGTCATGTGCGTCGCGTGGATGAGGCACCAGCGGCCATCGACGGGCGCGTGGCCCAGCAGGTATTCGACGGGACGCTTCCCGCTCCAGGCGACGCAGTCCTCGACCTCCTTCACCTGCTCGGCGATGTGGATGTGGATGGGACCCTCGAAACCAAGCGTGAGCGCGGCCTCAAGCTCTTCTGGCGTCACGGCCCGCAGGCTGTGCGGCGCGATGCCGACGACCGAGCCCGGCAGGCGCGCCACCGCGGCGCGGCTCTGCTCCAGCAGGAGCCCGAACCGCGGGACGTCGTTCACGAAGCGCCGCTGGCCCTCGCCGGCCGGCGCGCCGCCGAAGCCCGATCGGTTGTAGAGCACCGGCAGCAGGGTGAGCCCGATGCCAACCTCGGAAGCGGCGGCGGCAATACGCTCCGCCATCTCTCCCAGGCGCGCATAGGGCCGTCCGTCCACGTCGTGGTGCAGATAATGGAACTCGCCCACCCTGCCGAAGCCGGCCTCCAGCATCTCGCAATAGAGCTGAGCCGCCACGGCCTCGACATCGTCCGGCGTCATGCTCAGCGCGAAGCGGTACATCGTCTCGCGCCAACTCCAGAAACTGTCGGAACCCGGCCCGCGGCGCTCGGCAAGGCCGGCCATGCCGCGCTGGAAGGCGTGGCTGTGCAGGTTGGGCATGGCTGGAACCAGCGCCTCGACCCGCTCGTCGTCCGGTTGCGCCGCGACGCCCGCCTCCACGGAGGCGATCCGCCCGGCCTCCACCACGAGCCGCACGTCGGCCTGCCAGCTGTCGGGCGTAAGGGCGGATCTGGCGTGAAGGGCTGGCATGGCGTCGCTCCCGGCGCTTGCAATCGTCCTGAATATGTCTATACATGTTATCGTCAATTGCAATGGCCTTGCCGGCCCCGATCCCGCCCGGGAGCGACCCGTGACAGCCTCGACCGACGCCACCTTCCCTGCCCCGCCGCCCCGTGTCTGGCGCAACGCCCGGCTCGCCACCATGGCCGTCGGCCGGGCCGGGCTCGGCCTCATGGAAAAGGGCGCGGTGGCGGCTCGGGACGGCCGGATTACCTATGCCGGCACCGGGGCCGATCTCCCGTCAGCCGCGCTGGCTGGAGCCGAGATCATCGACTGCGAGGGTCGCTGGATCACGCCCGGCCTCGTCGACTGCCACACCCACCTCGTCTGGGCCGGCAACCGCGCGCACGAGTTCGAGCTGCGCCTGGCTGGCGCTTCCTACGAGGAGGTCGCCCGCGCCGGCGGTGGCATCGTTTCCTCCGTCGCGGCCCTGCGCGCCGCGAGCGAGGACCGGCTGGTCGAGGAGACGCTGCCGCGCCTCGACACGCTGATCGCCGAGGGCGTCACGACCGTCGAGATCAAGTCGGGCTACGGCCTAAACCTTGCCAGCGAGGCCAAGGCCTTGCGCGCCGCCCGCCGGCTCGGCGTCGAGCGCCCGGTGGACATCGTCACCACCTTCCTCGGGGCGCACGCCCTGCCGCCGGAAGCCAAGGGCGACAAGGACGCCTATATCGCCGCCGTTGCCGAGGAGATGCTGCCCGCCATCGCCGCGGCCGGTCTCGCCGACGCCGTGGACGCCTTCTGCGAGGGCATCGCCTTCTCGCCCGCGCAGGTCGCACGCGTCTTCGACAAGGCCCGCGCGCTGGGCCTGCCGGTGAAGCTGCACGCCGACCAGCTCTCCAACCTCGGCGGCGCAGCGCTCGCCGCACGCCATGGCGCGCTCTCCGCCGACCACCTGGAACACACGGACGAGGCCGGCGCGGCCACCATGGCCGTGGCCGGCACGGTCGCCGTGATCCTGCCCGGCGCCTACTACTTCATCCGCGAGACGAAGCAGCCGCCGATCGAGTTCTTCCGCCGCCAAGGCGTGCCCATGGCCGTGGCGACGGACTGCAATCCCGGCACTTCGCCGCTCACCTCGCTCCTGCTCACCATGAACATGGCGGCGACGCTCTTCCGCATGACCGTCGACGAGTGCCTGCTCGGCGTCACCCGGCACGCCGCCCAGGCGCTCGGACGTCTCGGCGAGACGGGCACGCTGGAGGCCGGCAAGGCCGCCGACCTCGCGATCTGGTCGATCGAGCGTCCTGCCGAGCTCGTCTACCGCATGGGCTTCAACCCGCTTCACGCCCGCATCTGGAGAGGCCGATGACGTCCCCCGCACACGAGCCCGTCACGCTCCATCCCGGCCGCGTGCCGCTCGCCGACTGGCGCGCCATCTACCGCGGGGCAGCCGGCAGGCTCGATCCCGCCTGCTGGCCGGCCGTGGCCGCGAGCGCCGAGGCGGTCCAGCGCATCCTCGCCAAAGGCGAGCCCGTCTACGGCATCAACACGGGCTTCGGGAAGCTCGCCTCCGTGCGGATCGAGGCGGGCGACCTCGCCACGCTCCAGCGCAACATCGTGCTCTCGCATTCCGTTGGCGTGGGCGAGCCGACCCCGGTGCCCGTCGTGCGCCTCATGATGGCGCTGAAGCTCGCCAGCCTCGCCCAGGGCGCGTCGGGCGTGCAGCCGCAGACCCTGGCTTTGCTCGAAGCCATGCTGCTCAAGGGCGTGATTCCCGTCGTGCCCGCCCAGGGCTCGGTCGGCGCGTCGGGCGACCTGGCACCGCTCTCCCACATGACGGCCGTCATGATCGGCGTCGGCGAGGCCGACACGCCGCACGGCCGCAAGCCGGCCGCCGCGGCGATGGCCGCGGCCGGATTGCAGGCCGCCGTGCTCGGCCCCAAGGAGGGCCTCGCGCTGCTCAACGGCACGCAGTTCTCCACGGCCAACGCGCTGGCGGGGCTCTTCGACGCGGAGGTGCTGATGCAAGCCGCGCTCGTCACGGGCGCGCTCTCGACCGACGCCGCCCGCGGCTCCGACGCGCCTTTTGATCCGCGCATCCACCGCCTGCGCCGGCACCGCGGCCAGATCGAGACGGCGGACGCGCTGCGCGCGCTCATGGCCGGCAGCCCCATTCGCGCCTCGCACCTCGTCGGCGACGAACGGGTGCAGGATCCCTACTGCCTGCGCTGCCAGCCCCAGGTCATGGGCGCCTGCCTGGACGTGCTGCGCAAGGCTGCCGAGCTGCTGGAGACCGAGGCCGACGGCGTCTCCGACAACCCCCTCATCTTCCCGGAAGACGACCAGGCGCTCTCCGGCGGCAACTTCCACGCCGAGCCTGTCGCCTTTGCCGCGGACATGATCGCCCTGGCGATCTGCGAGATCGGCTCGCTGGCGGAGCGGCGCGTCGCCATGCTGGTCGACCCCGCCTTGTCAGGCCTGCCGGCCTTCCTGACGCCGAAGCCGGGCCTGAACTCCGGGTTCATGATGCCGCAGGTCACGGCCGCCGCGCTCGTCTCCGAGAACAAGCAGCGAGCCTACCCTGCGAGCGTCGATTCGATCCCCACCTCCGCGAACCAGGAGGACCATGTGTCCATGGCCGCCCACGGTGCGCGCCGCCTGCCCCCCATGGCCGAGAACGCCATGGCCGTGATCAGCATCGAGCTCCTGGCTGCCGCGCAAGGCTGCGATTTCCACGCCCCGCTGACCTCGAGCCCCGCGCTCGAAGCCGTGCGCGCCCTGGTGAGGAGTGAAGTGCCCCACCTCGACGACGATCGCCACTTGCATCCTGACATGCAGGCCGCCATCGCGCTCGTGCGCTCCGGCGCGGTCGCCCGCGCGGCCACGTCCGCGGGCATCGTCCTGCCTTCGCTCGCCGGCGGAGCGGCGGAATGACCGAACTTCCTGCCTGGCTGGAGCTGCGCCGCGGCTCGGCGCCGCTCATCCTCAGCATTCCCCATACGGGCCTCGACCTCGCCGACCTGGAGCCGCGGCTCGTCTCAGCGTGGCTCGCTCGCAAGGACGCCGACTGGTGGATCGAGCGGCTCTATGCCTTCGCCGCCGAGCTCGACGCCTCCATCGTGCGCACGACGATCTCGCGCACCGTCATCGACGTGAACCGCGACCCGTCCGGCGCCTCCCTCTATCCGGGCCAGGCCACGACCGAGCTTTGCCCGACCACGACGTTCGACGGCGAGCCGCTTTACCAGTCCGGTAAGGACCCTACAGCTGCCGAGATCTCCCAACGGCGCATCGCGTATTTCGACCCGTACCATGCGGTCGTCGCAGCCGAGATCGCTCGGCTGCGCTCCGTCCATGAGACGATTGTCCTCTACGATTGCCACTCGATCCGCTCGTTCATCCCACGCCTCTTCGAGGGCGAACTGCCCGTCATGAACCTCGGCACCAACAGCGGCGCCAGCGCGTCTCCGTCCCTCGTAGCCGAGGCCGAAGCCCTCATGGCCGCGAGCGGCCTCAGCCATGTGAGCAATGGCCGCTTCAAGGGCGGCTGGATCACCCGCCGCTACGGCCAGCCGGCCGAGGGTGTCCACGCCCTCCAGATGGAGCTCGCCTGCCGCGGCTACATGCGCGAGCAGCCCGGCCCCGTCAGCGACGCGAACTGGCCCGCCCCCTACGACGAGGCTTTCGCCGCGCCGATCCAGACAAGGCTCCGCCAAATCCTCGAAACCTGCCTCGCCTTTGCGAGGACGTGATGACGAGTGCGAGCCGCCACGTCCTGCCAACTTGTTGATTTCCCTCCCAGAGGACCGCCCATGACCCGCATCGACAATGCCCGAGTCATCCGCGCCGCACACGGAACCGAGCTCGCCGCCAAGAGCTGGCTCACCGAGGCGCCCCTGCGCATGCTGATGAACAACCTCGACCCCGACGTCGCCGAGAAACCCGGCGAGCTCGTGGTCTATGGCGGCATCGGGCGCGCCGCGCGCGACTGGGAGAGCTTCGACCGCATCGTCGCCTCCCTGAAGCGGCTGGAGGCGGACCAGACGCTGCTCGTGCAGTCCGGCAAGCCCGTCGGCGTCTTCCGCACCCATGCGGATGCCCCACGCGTGCTGATCGCCAACTCCAACCTCGTGCCGCACTGGGCCACCTGGGACCATTTCCACGAGCTCGATCGCAAGGGGCTCATGATGTACGGCCAGATGACGGCGGGCTCCTGGATCTACATCGGCTCGCAGGGCATCGTGCAGGGCACCTACGAGACCTTCGTGGAGGTAGGCCGCCGGCATTATGGCGGCGACCTGTCGGGCAAGTGGATCCTCACCGCCGGCCTCGGCGGCATGGGCGGCGCGCAGCCTCTCGCCGCCACCATGGCCGGCGCCTCCTGCCTCGCCGTCGAGTGCCAGCCGAGCCGCATCGAGATGCGTCTGCGCACGGGCTACGTGGACCGCAAGGCCGAGACGCTCGACGAGGCGCTGGCCATCATCGACGAGGCCTGCAAGGCGAAGAAGGCCGTCTCCGTCGGCCTGCTCGGCAACGCCGCGGACATTTTCCCCGAGCTGGTGCGCCGCGGCGTGCGCCCGGACGTCGTGACCGACCAGACCTCTGCCCATGACCCCGTCAACGGCTACCTGCCGAAGGGCTGGACCGTCGCCCAGTGGGAGGAGCGGCGCGAGCGAGACCCCAAGGGCGTCGAGAAGGCCGCGCGCGGCTCCATGGCCGAACACGTGCGCGCCATGCTCGACTTCCACCGCATGGGCGTGCCCACGCTCGACTACGGCAACAACATCCGCCAGATGGCAAAGGAGGAGGGCGTCGAGCACGCCTTCGACTTCCCGGGCTTCGTGCCCGCCTATATCCGTCCGCTCTTCTGCCGCGGCATCGGGCCGTTCCGCTGGTGCGCACTCTCCGGCGACCCCGAGGACATCTACCGCACGGACGAGAAGGTGAAGGAGCTGCTGCCCGACAACGCGCACCTCCACAACTGGCTCGACATGGCCAGGAAGCGCATCCACTTCCAGGGGCTGCCGGCGCGCATCTGCTGGGTGGGCCTCGGCGACCGCCACCGCCTCGGCCTCGCCTTCAACGAGATGGTCGCCAGGGGCGAGCTCAAGGCCCCGATCGTGATCGGCCGCGACCACCTCGATTCCGGCTCCGTCGCCTCGCCGAACCGCGAGACCGAGGCCATGATGGACGGCTCGGACGCCGTGTCCGACTGGCCGCTGCTCAACGCCCTTCTCAACTGCGCCTCCGGCGCGACCTGGGTGTCGCTGCACCATGGCGGCGGCGTCGGCATGGGCTTCTCGCAGCATTCCGGCATGGTGATCGTCTGCGACGGCACGCCCGAGGCCTCCGCCCGGATCGGCCGCGTGCTGTGGAACGACCCGGCGACGGGCGTGATGCGCCACGCCGACGCCGGCTACGAGATCGCCCGCGACTGCGCGCGCCAGCACCAGCTCGACCTGCCGGGCATCCTCGGATGAGCAGCAATGAAGGCAGCCGGGATCTCCGCGTCGGCGTGATCCGCTTCGCGGAATGTCGGACAATGCCGTGGAAGAACGGGGGCGGCTCCACCACGGAGCTTGCCGTCTTTCCGGAGGGGGCCGGCCTCGACGCCTTCGACTGGCGCATCAGCATGGCGCGCGTGGAAGCGGACGGCCCATTCTCGGCGTTCCCGGGCATCGACCGAACACTGGCGATCATGGAGGGCGACGGCCTGTCGCTGAGCGTGGGCGACCACGCGGCGCGGCTGGTGACCTTGCACGGCAGCCCCCTGCCTTTCCCGGCCGACCAACCTGCCGCGGCGCGCCTGCTGGGCCAGCCCATCCTCGATCTCAACGTGATGAGCCGCCGAGGCGTTTGGCGGCACGCCGTGTCGGTCGTCGACGTCTCTGACGGCGCTGCGCTGGGCTCCACGGGCCCACTGACGATCCTGGTGGCGCGCGACGCCCCGGTGGAGCTGCGGCTCTCCGACAACGTCTTCGCGCTCGGCCTCTTCGACGCCCTGCGCATCGACGCGGATCGCCAGTGGACCGCGACAGCGACGGGCCGCGGCGCGCTCCTGCAGGTCGAGCTGTCACGTGCCTGACGATCACGGCCGTTCACCGGAGCTCAACGCGATCGTGCGACAGATCGCTGCGGATGGCTCCGGGCGCGCTCTGGACCTCAGGCCGGGCGGACGCTAAACCGATCCAAAGGCTTGGCTCACGCCAGACCCAACAGGGCGGAAAGCCTCACCAGAGGGGGACGGGCGCGAACCGGGCCGCAATTGCCCTGGAATGCCGGCCGCTGGCCGGCCTTCGCATTGTTTTGAGCGCCGTTGAGAGATCCATGTCCGCTTTGACGCGCCGCTCCATGGTCCAGACGCTTGCGGCCGCTCTGTTCGGCCCCGCTCTGCCCCTGGCCGCCGCGGCGCGCGACACCACGCAGCCTTTCGGCCCCGACACCGTGATCGACCGCGCCCGCGAACTCGCGGGCGCTCCGTTCGACAGCTCGACGCCCCAGCTGCCGGAGTCGATCCGCAAGCTGAGCTTCGATTCCTGGCGCAACATCCGCTTCCGGCCGGACCGTTCGCTTCTGCGCAGCGGGGAGAACCGCTTCCGGCTGCAGGCCTTTCATCTCGGCCACCTGTTTCTGCGCCCCATCGCCCTCAACGTGGTGCATGACGGCGTCTCAGCGCCCCTGCGGTACTCGGCGAACCAGTTCGATTATGGCGGCAACCAGTTCCCGTCGCCCCTGCCGGAGGATCTCGGCTTCGCCGGGTTCCGGATCAACACCCCGCTCAACAAGCCCAAGGTGTTCGACGAACTCATCTCCTTCGTGGGGGCGAGCTATTTCCGGCTGCTCGGCAAGGGCCAGAGCTACGGGCTGTCGGCGCGCGGGCTCTCGATCGGATCCGGGCGGCTCGACGACAAGGAGGAGTTCCCCTTCTTCCGGGAGTTCTGGTTCGAGGCGCCGGCGCCGGGCGCGGATTCGATTGTATTCCACGCCCTGCTCGACAGCCCCTCCGTCGCGGGGGCCTACCGCTTCGATCTCAAGCCCGGCGAGATCACGACGGCCGACATCACGGCGAACCTGTTCCCCCGCGTGCGGGTGCCCGACTTCGGCATCGCGCCGCTGACCTCCATGTATTTCATCGGCGAGAACGACCGGCACTACAACGACCGCAACAAGTACGACGACTATCGCCCGGAAATGCATGACAGCGACGGGCTGCTCATCCACACCGAGAAGGACGAGTGGATCTGGCGACCCCTGCGCAACCCCTTCATCCAGGAGGTGAGCCAGTTCCAGGCGCCCTCCCTGCGCGGCTTCGGGCTGATGCAGCGGGACCGCGACTTCAGCCACTACCAGGACCTCGAACTCGCCTACCAGGTTCGCCCGAGCTACTGGATCGAGCCGATCGGCGACTGGGGCCAGGGCCGGGTCGAGCTGATCGAGCTCGCCACCAAGGACGAGACCGCCGACAACATCGTCTGCGCCTTCATCCCGGGCGTGCCGGCCGAGCCGGGCCAGCGCCTCACCTATCGCTACAAGCTCTCTTCGGGACTGGACTTTTCGTCCCTCAACGGGCTGGCGCAGACCCTGAACACGTTCCACGCGCCCGTCGGCGCGCTCGGCTCCAACGAGCGCCGGACGCCGGGCTCGCGGCGCTTCCTCGTCGATTTCGCGGGCGGCTCCCTCACCGGGTCGATCGACGGCCTGGAGCTGGTGACCAAGGCGTCCGCCGGCGAGGTGCTGCGCTCCTTCATCGCGCCCAATCCGGAGATCAAGGGCGTGCGCGCCTTCATCGACGTGCGCGGCGAGCCCGGCCGCTCGCTCTACCTCAAGGCCTCGCTGCGGCGCGGGAACGAACGGGCCTCGGAGACCTGGGCCTATCGCTGGGTCGCCGAGTAGCGTCGTCCAGTCTTCTCACGAAATGTTGTTGCGGCGTGTGAGGAGTTGCATCGCGGCGTGACGCAGTCCGGTTTTTCATGGTGGTCACCGGGAGGCCATCATGCTCGTCGATCGTTACCAGCGCCGCCACACCACAACGAGCCGCGCCGCCGTCGCGGCCTTAGAGACGGCCGTGCAGGCCGTGGCTGCCCACCGCCCCTCCGCGGCGGAAGCCCTTGGCCAGGCGCTGTCGCACGATCCGGATCTCGTCTCCGGCTGGGCGCTCAAGGGCTTCGCGGCGCTCATCCTCGGCCGCGCCGAGCTGATCGCGCCCGCGCGGGAGGCTCACGCCCGCGCTTCCGAGGCTTTGGCGCGGCACGGAACCGCCAGCGAATCGGAGACGGTCCTGGTCCGTGCCCTCGCCGTGGCGCTCAGCAACCGCTTCAAGGTCGCCGCCGACCTCCTGGAAGACCACCTCGACCGCCATCCCGGCGATCTCCTTGCTGTCAAGCTGTCCCAGTCCTTGCGCTTCATGGGCGGCGACGGCGCTGGCATGCTCGCCGCCACCACGCGCCTCGTGCCACGCTGGTCTGCTGAGATGGACGGCGCGGGGTTCGTGCTGGGCTGCCATGCCTTCGCCCTGGAGGAAGCCGGACGCTACCGAGAAGCCGAGGGCTACGGCCTTCGCGCGCTGGAGCTGGAACCCCACGATGCGTGGGGCCTTCATGCGGTCTCGCATGTTCACGAGATGGAGAACCGCACGCTCGACGGTATCGAGTGCCTGGAGCACACGCGCCCGGTCTGGTCCGGCTGCAACAATTTCCGCTTCCACATGGCCTGGCACCTGGCGCTCTTTCACCTGGAGGAGGGCCGGGCCGACAAGGCGCTCGCGCTCTATGATTCCGAGGTGCGGCCGGAGCCGACCGACGACTACCGCGACATCGCCAATGCCGCCTCGCTGCTCTGGAGGCTGCGGCAGGAGGGCGTGGAGGGCGGTCATCGCTGGCACGAACTCGCCGAGATCGGCCGGCGCCGCGCCCGCGAGACCACGGTCATCTTCGCGACGCTGCACAATCTTCTCTCGCTCGTAGGGGCCGGCGACCGTCAGGGCGCGCACGCCGTGGTCGAGGCGCTGCAGGCGCGAGCCGACGCGCGGATGGGCGACCAGTCCGAGGTCGCCGCCAAGGTGGGCGTCGATCTCGCCCGCGTCATCGTCGGCGTCGGGGGCGTGCGGCGCTCGGACCTCGCCCGTCTCGCGCGCGAACTGCCACGCCTGGGCGGCAGCAACGCCCAGCGCGACGTCTTCATGCGCACGCTCGCCGCCATGGCACCGCAGACCGCCGCCCCTGCCCTGCTCGACATGCGTCGCCGCCTGAAACGCGAAGACCGCTTTGCCGACATGCTGCGCCGCAGGATGGACACTCCCCGCCGTCTGCAGGAGCGCCGCCACCGGCACCTCGCCTTCGCGGCCATGTAGGACGCAGACTGGCACCATCGGGCGCGAGCCCTTCTCCCCTCGCGGGAGAAGGTGGACGGCCACAAGGCGGACGGATGAGGGGCGCGGGGGCAGCGCTCCACCTATGAGGCAAACGCCCGGCGCCCCTCGTCCGCCCTTCGGGCACCTTGTCCCGCGAGGGGAGAAGGGCGCGCCCCGGCGTCGCAGCCCGTCAGGTGGCGAATCACCGTGTCAACCCCGGCAGCGCGAAGCGCCGAGAAGGGGTTCCACACTGAGGGCACCGAAGCCTGGATCCCCTTGCAGTCTGCCCAAATCCCCATTATGACTGACCAGTCAGTCAATTTTGGGTCCCGCCATGACGTCCCGTCCGCTGCGGCAGAAGATGAGCCCCGAGGCCCGGCGGGCTTCGATACTCGAGGCCGCCCTCGACGTGTTTTCCTCGCGCGGCTACGCCGACGCGCGGCTCGACGACATCGCGGCGGCCGCCGGCATCGGCAAGGGCACGATCTACCTGCATTTCGAGGACAAGCAGGATCTCTTCGAGCAATTGCTCAAGAGCGCCGCCCTCCCCGTTCTCGACCTCGCCTCGAGCCTCGCCGGCCGGCCGGACATCCCCACCCGGGCCATCCTGGCGGCCGTCGTGGACCTCTTCCGCCGCGAGGTGCTGGGCACGCGCCGCAAGGAGATCTTGCGCCTGATCATCGCGGAAGGCGGGCGCTTCCCCGAACTTGCCGCCTTCTATCACCGGGAAGTGGTGTCGCGGGGGCTCGCCTTGCTGAAGAAGGTCCTGGATCGCGGAGTCGCGCGGGGAGAGGTCGATCCCGCCTATGCCCGTCATCCCCATCTCGTCATGGCCCCTCTCGTGATGGCGCTCCTGTGGGACGCGCTGTTCTCGCCCGTCGATCCGCTGCCCGTCGAGGACCTGCTTCGCGAGCACGTCCGCCTGATGGCCGGTGACGTCCCCGGAGCCGCCCCATGAGCCTTCACCCGCATCCATGGGCGGCCCTCGCCTGCGCGGCCCTTCTTCTCGCCTCCTGCCAGCGCACCGAGCCGCCGGGCTGGCAGGGCTGGATGGAGGCCGACATGATCTTCGTCGGCCCCGAGGATACGGGCCGGCTCGTCTCCCTCGCGGTCGCCGAGGGCGACGGCGTGAAAGCCGGCACGTCCCTCTTCGCGCTGGATCCCGCCACCCAGCAGGCCGACGTCGAGGCCGCCAAGGCCCTGCTGGCGCAGGCCCAGTCCAAGCTCGCACGGCTTGAGGCCGCCCAGCAGCGGCCGGAGGAGATCGCCGTGCTGGAAGCCTCCGAGCGGCAGGCCCAGGCGGCCGTCGAGCTCTCCACCATGACGCTGGAGCGCACCAGGAGCCTGATCGACAAGGGCTTCGCCTCGCGCGCCCAGCTCGACCAGGCGCAGGCCACGTCAGACCGCGACAAGGCTGCGCTCGACGCCGTGCGCCGGCAGATCGAGGTGGCCCGTCTCGGCGCTCGGCTGGAGGACATCGAGGCTGCCCGCTCCGCCGCCGAGCAGGCCAAGGCGCAGGAAATCGCCGCCGAGGCGCGCCTGAAGCGCCTCGTCGTGCCAGCGCCGGTCTCTGGCCGCATCCAGGAGGTTTATTTCCGCACGGGCGAGGTGGTGAACGCCGGCCGTCCCGTCGTCTCCATCCTGCCGCCCGAGAACCTCAAGGTGCGCTTCTTCGTGCCGCAGGAGGTGCTGCCGACCCTGCGCATCGGGGACGGGCTGACCGTGGGCTGCGACGGCTGCAAGCCCGGGCTCACCGCGCGCATCACCTCCATCGCTGGCCAGGCGGAGTTCACGCCGCCCGTGATCTACAGCCTGGAGGAGCGCCGCAAGCTCGTCTTCCGCGTCGAGGCGCGGCCGGACCAGCCCGACGCCCTGCGCGTCGGCCAGCCCGTCACCGTCAGACGCTCCGGGGAATCCGCCGTCGCGGGAGGGACCGGTGGCGGCTGACGCCCGCCCGCAGCAGGGCTCCGACATCGTCATCGACGTCGAGGGCCTCACCAAGCGCTTCGGCGAGCGCACCGTGGTGCGCGACCTCTCCATGCAGGTGCGGCGCGGCCAGATCTACGGCTTCCTCGGGCCCAACGGCTCGGGCAAGACGACGACGATCCGCATGCTCTGCGGCCTGCTGACCCCCGACAGCGGACGTGGCACGTGCCTGGGCTACGACATCGTCACCCAGAGCGCGGCCATCAAGCGCCGCGTCGGCTACATGACGCAGCGCTTCTCGCTGTATCAGGACCTGTCGATCCGACAGAACCTCGAATTTGTCGCCCGCGTGTACGGCCTGCGGGACGCGAGCGGCGCGGCGCGACGCGCCATCGCCCGCCTCGGGCTGGAGGGCCGCGAAAACCAGCTCGCGGGTGAGCTTTCCGGCGGCTGGAAGCAGCGCCTCGCGCTCGGCGCCTGCATCCTGCCCGAGCCCGACCTGCTGCTGCTCGACGAGCCCACCGCAGGCGTCGACCCCAAGGCCCGGCGCGAGTTCTGGACGGAGATCCACGACCTCGCGGCGGAGGGCCTCACGGTGCTCGTCAGCACCCACTACATGGACGAGGCCGAGCGCTGCCACGAGATCGCTTACATCGCCTATGGCGAGTTGCTGGCCCGCGGCACGGTTGACGAGGTGATCGCCCAGGCGGGCTTGACCACCTACACCATCACGGGCCCTGACCTGCACGGCCTTCAGACCGCGCTGGTGAAAACCTCCGGCATCGAGCTCGTCGCTCCCTTCGGCGCGAGCCTGCACGTCGGCGGGCGCGACAAGGCCGCCCTCGACGCCGCGCTCGCTCCCTTCAAGGAGCGGGCCCACCTGCGCATCGAGCCTGCGGAGGCGACGCTCGAGGACGTGTTCATCGACCTGATGTCGCGCGCCACGGATAACTTCGCATGAGCGCCGCGCCCCCTCCCCCCGCTGCGCGCCGGGCGCGCTGGGGCTCCTTCGGCCGCTTCCGCGCGATGCTGGTGAAGGAGATGATCCAGCTTCTGCGCGACAGGGTGACGCTCGTCACGATGATCACCGTGCCGCTGATGCAGCTGCTGCTCTTCGGCTTCGCCATCAACACGACGCCGCGCCACCTGCCGACCGCCGTTCTGCTGCAGGAGGAAAGCGACGTCGGCCGCTCCATCCTCGCCGCGCTGACCAACACCTCCTATTTCGACGTGCAGGTGGTGGCCCGCTCGGAGGATGAGGTCGACGCGACGATGCGCTCGGGCCGCGTGCTCTTCATCGTCGAGATCCCCGCCGGCTTCGAGCGCGCCCTGCGCCGCGGCGAGACCCCGGCCTTGCTGGTGGCGGCGGACGCGACGGACCCCGTGGCCTCGGCTTCCGCGCTGGGCGCGCTCGAGGGCATCGTCCAGACCGCGCTGCGCGGCGACCGCGCGGTCTCCGCCACGCCGACCGGCGGCACGATGATCGGCATGGTCAACCAGGGCCAGCCCTCCTTCGAGATCCGGCAGCACCGGCGCTACAACCCCGCGGGCTCCTCGCAACTCAACATCGTGCCAGGTCTGCTCGGCACCATCCTGACGATGACGCTGCTCATCTTCACGGCCTTGTCCGTCACCCGGGAGGTCGAGCGCGGCACCATGGAGAGCCTGCTCGCCATGCCGATCCGCCCGCTGGAGATCATGCTGGGCAAGATCGCGCCCTACGTGCTCGTGGGCTTCCTGCAGGCGGCGATGATCGTGGGGGCGGGCGTCTTCGTCTTCGGCGTGCCCGTCACCGGCAACCTGTTCCTGCTGGCCGCGCTCGGCATGCTCTTCATCGCGACCAACCTGTCGATCGGCTACACCTTCTCGACGCTGGCGCAGAACCAGCTCCAGGCCGTGCAGATGGCCATGATGTTCTTCCTGCCGAACATCCTGCTCTCCGGCTTCATGTTCCCCTTCGCGGGGATGCCGACCTGGGCGCAATGGGTGGGCGAGTGCCTGCCCCTGACCCATTTCCTGCGCATCGTCCGCGGCATCATGCTCAAGGCTTCCGACCTCACGGACCTGCGCCGCGAAGCGCTGTGGCTCGCGGGGCTGATGCTGGTGGCGATGACGGTGGCCGTGCGGCGGTTCCGGCAAACGCTGGATTGAGGCTCCGTGTCATCCCCGGCGGCCTGCGCAGCAGGCCGGGAAGGGGATCCAGACTTCTCTTCGGACGGGCAAGCCTGGATCCCCTTCCCCTCCGCGCCTTCGGCGCTCCGGCCGGGGATGACACCGGGGTTTGGCGTGCGTGCCTCACCCCTTCACGTGCGGGATGGCCTCGACCACCAGCGCGTGCAGCTGCGCCTTGCGCTCCTCCGCCGCGGCGAGGAAGCGGCGGCGCATGCGGGGGTCCCAGAACTGGTTGATGTGGGCGGCGACGCCCCGCACCGCCTCGTCATGCGCGTAGGAGGTGAAGAACTGGGCGATCTGGTTGGCCATCGTCACCAGCCGGTCGAGGTTGTCGGCCGGGTGCTCGGCGTCTGCGGAAGGCGTGTTCATCAGGGGTCCGGGATTGCCGGGCGGCCTATTCGGCCGCCGCGGGATGATCGATGCGCGTGAGGTCGTGGTCGTCCTTCAGGAACTGCTCCTGCCACGGAGACATGTGGTTGGTGCGGCGCACCTGAACGGCGGTGACCTTGTATTCCGGGCAGTTCGTCGCCCAGTCCGAATAGTCGGTCGTCACCACGTTGGCGCCTGTCACCGCGTGGTGGAAGGTCGTGTAGACCACGCCGGGCTGCATGCGGTCGGAGATCACGGCATGCAGCGTGGTCTCGCCGGAGCGGCTCGCCAGCGACACGAGGTCGCCATCGCGGATGCCGCGGCTCTCCGCGTCGAACGGGTGGATCTCCAGCACGTCCTCGTGGTGCCAGGCCGTGTTGGCCGTGCGCCGCGTCTGCGCGCCCACATTGTACTGCGACAGGATGCGGCCGGTCGTGAGGATGAGCGGGAAGCGCGGGCCCGTCCGCTCCTCGGTGGCCAGGAACTCCGTGATCATGAACATGCCCTTGCCCCGCACGAAGCGGTCGACATGCATGATCGGCGTGCCCTGGGGCGCGGCCTCGTTGCAGGGCCACTGGATGGAGCCCATCTCCTCGATCTTCGCGTAGGAAACTCCCGAGAAGCTCGGCGTGAGCCGGGCGATCTCGTCCATGATCTCGGACGGGTGCTGGTAGTGCATGGGGTAGCCGAGCGCGGCCGAGAAGGCGAGCGTGACCTCCCAGTCGGCCTTGCCGGCGAGCGGCGACATCACCTTGCGCACGCGGCTGATGCGCCGCTCCGCATTGGTGAAGGTGCCGTCCTTCTCCAGGAAGGAGGAGCCCGGCAGGAAGACGTGGGCGTACTTGGCGGTCTCGTTCAGGAACAGGTCCTGCACGACCACGCATTCCATGGCCTCGAGGCCCGCCTGGACGTGCTGGGTGTCGGGGTCCGACTGGGCGATGTCCTCGCCCTGCACGTAGAGCGCCTTGAAGGTGCCGCCCACGGCCTCGTCGAGCATGTTGGGGATGCGCAGGCCGGGCTCCGCCGAGAGCGGGCTGCCCCACAGCGTCTCGAACATCTGCCGCGTCGCGTCGTCGGAGACGTGGCGATAGCCGGAGAACTCGTGCGGGAAGGAGCCCATGTCGCAGGAGCCCTGCACGTTGTTCTGGCCCCGCAGCGGGTTCACGCCCACGCCCTCGCGGCCAATGTTGCCGGTGGCCATGGCGAGGTTCGCCATGCCCATCACCATGGTCGAGCCCTGCGAGTGCTCGGTGACGCCGAGGCCGTAATAGATCGCCCCGTTGCCGCCCGTCGCGAAAAGCCGCGCCGCGGCCCGCACCTCGGCTGCGGGCACGCCCGTCAGGGCCTCCGTAAACTCCGGCGAGTTGCGCTCCTCCGCGACGAAGCGGGCCCAGGACTCGAAGGCCGCGAGGTCGCAGCGCTCGCGCACATAGTCCTCGGCCACGAGGCCCTCGGTCACCACGACATGGGCGATGGCGTTGATCAGGGCCACGTTGGTGCCGGGCTTGAGCTGGAGGTGGTGCGCCGCGTGCACATGCGGCGACTTGACGAGCTCGATGCGGCGGGGGTCCGCCACGATGAGCTTGGCGCCCTCGCGCAGCCTTTTCTTCATGCGCGATCCGAAGACCGGGTGGGCGTCGGTCGGGTTCGCCCCGATCAGCAGGATGACGTCGGACTTGGCGACGGACTTGAAGTCCTGGGTGCCGGCGGAGGTGCCGAGCGTGGTCTTGAGGCCGTAGCCCGTCGGCGAGTGGCAGACGCGGGCGCAGGTGTCGACGTTGTTGTTGCCGAATCCCGCCCGGATCAGCTTCTGCACGAGGAACGTCTCCTCGTTCGTGCAGCGCGAGGACGTGATGCCGCCGATCGAATCCTTGCCGTAGGTGGCCTGGATGCGCTTGAACTCGGAGGCTGCGTGGTTGATGGCCTCGTCCCAGCTCACCTCGCGCCAGGGATCGGTGATCCTGGCGCGGATCATCGGCTTGGTGATGCGGTCCTTGTGGGTCGCATAGCCCCAGGCGAAGCGGCCCTTCACGCAGGAATGGCCCTCGTTGGCCTGGCCGTCCTTGTAGGGGACCATGCGCACAACGCGCTCGCCCTGCATCTCCGCCTTGAAGGAGCAGCCGACGCCGCAATAGGCGCAGGTGGTGACGGCGGAGTGCTCGGGCTGGCCCATCTCCACCACGCTCTTCTCGATCAGCGTGGCCGTCGGGCAGGCCTGCACGCAGGCGCCGCAGGAGACACATTCCGAGCCCAGGAAGTCCGTGCCGCCCGGAGACACGGCGCTGCCGAAGCCGCGTCCCGAGATGGTGAGCGCGAAAGTGCCCTGCACCTCCTCGCAGGCTCGCACGCAGCGCGAGCAGACGATGCACTTGGCGGGATCGAATGAGAAATAGGGGTTGGAGAGGTCCTTCTCCGCCTTCAGGTGGTTCTCGCCGTCGTAGCCGTAGCGTACCTCGCGCAGGCCCACCGCGCCGGCCATGTCCTGCAGCTCGCAGTCGCCATTGGCCGAGCAGGTCAGGCAGTCCAGGGGATGGTCTGAGATATAGAGCTCCATCACCCCCTTGCGCAGCTTGGCGAGCCGGTCCGTCTGGGTATGGACGACCATGCCGTTCTCGGCCGGCGTGGTGCAGGAGGCCGGGGTGCCACGGCGGCCCTCGATCTCCACGAGGCAGAGGCGGCAGGAGCCGAAGGGCTCCAGCATGTCGGTGGCGCAGAGCTTGGGGATCTTGTTCCCCATCTGCATCGCCGCCGCCATCACCGAGGTGCCCTGCGGCACCGTGACGGGGATGCCGTCGATCGTCAGGGTGACCGTCGCCTCGGCGACCCGGATGGGGGTGCCGGTGTCGATTTCCTTGATCAGGGACATCGGGGGCTCCTTGGTCACTCGGCGGCGCGCGACAGCGCGGGCCGGTCGAAATCCTCGGGGAAATGGGTGAGCGCGCTGACGACCGGCAGCGGCGTGAGGCCGCCCAGCGCGCAGAGCGAGGCGTCCGTCATCAGCGTGCAGAGGTCGTTCAGCACCGTCAGGTTCTTCTCGCGCTCGATTCCGGCGATGATGCGGTCGAGCGTCTCGACGCCGCGGGTCGAGCCGATGCGGCAGGGCGTGCACTTGCCGCAGCTCTCGACGGCGCAGAACTCCATGGCGAACCGCGCCTGGCGGGCCATGTCGACGCTGTCGTCGAACACCACGACGCCGCCATGGCCGAGCATGCCCTTCACAGCCGCGAAGGCCTCGTAGTCGAGCGGGGTATCCAACAGGCTCTCCGGCAGGTAGGCGCCGAGCGGGCCGCCGACCTGGACGGCGCGGATCGGCCGGCCCGTCCGCGTTCCCCCGGCGAGGTCTTCGACCACCTCGCGCAGGGTGGGACCGAAGGCCGTCTCGAACAAACCGCCGCGCTTCACGTTGCCGGCGATCTGCACGGGCAGCGTGCCGCGCGAGCGTCCGACGCCGTAGTCGTGATAGGCCTTGCCGCCGCGCTCGAGGATCCACGGCACGGCGGCGAGCGACAGCACGTTGTTGACCACGGTCGGTTTGCCGAACAGCCCTTCGAGCGCCGGCAGCGGAGGCTTGGCGCGCACCACGCCGCGCTTGCCCTCGAGGCTGTTCAGCAGCGAGGTCTCCTCGCCGCAGATATAGGCGCCCGCGCCGAGCCGAATCTCCATGTCGAAGGCCTTGCCCGAGCCGGCCACCGAAGCGCCGAGCCAGCCGGCGGCGCGCGCCGCCTCGACCGCCTTCGTCATGGTGCGGAAGGCATGCAGATACTCGGAGCGGATGTAGACGAAGCCCTTGGTCGCGCCGACGCCGAGGCCCGCGATGGCCATGCCCTCGATGAGGGTGAAGGGATCGCCCTCCATGAGGATGCGATCGGCGAAGGTGCCGCTGTCGCCCTCATCGGCGTTGCAGACCACGTATTTCTGGTCAGCCTTCGCATTAGCGACCGTTCCCCACTTGATGCCGCAGGGGAAACCCGCGCCGCCGCGCCCGCGCAGGCCTGAGACCTTCACTTCGTCGACGATCGCCTCGGGGGTCAGATGGGTCGCGGCCAGCAGGCCGCGGAAGCCGCCATGGGCGACGTAGTCGTCGACGCTCAGCGGATCCACCACGCCGCAGCGCCCGAAGGTGAGCCGCTGCTGGCGCTTCATCCAGTCGAGCTCCTCGACCGGGCCGAGGGCGAGAGGGTGAGATCCGGCCTCGCCGAAGCCTGTCTCGAACAGGCCGGCGACGTCTGCCGGCGTCACTGGGCCGAAGCCTAGGCGACGGCCATCCCGCGCCACCTCGACCAGCGGCTCCAGCCACAACATCCCCCGCGTGCCGGTGCGGACGATTTCGAGGGCGCGACCGCGGCGGGAGGCCTCCTCCCGCAGTGCGAGAGCGACCGCGTCCGCCCCGACCGAGAGGGCGGCGGCGTCGCAAGGGACGTAAAGGCGGACGGGGTCGCTCACGACAAGGCTCCCTTGGCGCGTGCGATGATGGCGTCGAGCCGGTCGCCGTCGACCCGGCCGATCAGCTCGCCGTCGAGCAGCGCCGCCGGTCCGAGCGCGCAATTGCCCAGGCAATAGATGTTCTCGACCGTCAACGTGCCATCGGCGGTGGTCGATCCGGGCGCCAGCCCGTGCCGGTGGGCCAGGTGGTCGGCAAGCGCATCGCAGCCGACCGACTGGCAGGCCTCGGCGCGGCACAGTTTCAGAACATGGCGGCCTGCGGGAACCTCGCGGAAGTCATGGTAGAAGGTCACCACCCCATGCACTTCGGCGCGGGAGACGTTGAGTGCGTCGGCAATGAGAGGCAGGGCCTCTGCGTCGATATAGCCGAATTCCTCCTGGAGGGCGTGCAGGATCGGCAGCATGGCCCCGTCGAGATGCCGACGGGATTGGATCAAAGCCGCGGCGGTCTCCCGGTCCCAGCTCCTCATGGCCACGTTTCCTTCTCCCCGGCCGGCTGTCGCCAGCGCATTCTCATGCACTGATTGCCCGAGACAGGCCGCGTCTGCTGTCCTCGCATCGGCGGGGCTTTTGTCCCCAGCGTCATCCGCCGCCTCCGGTTCGCCCCGCACTCTACTCTCGGCGCGGTTTGCGAACGGTGACCACGGGGCGCGGCACCGCCCCGCAATTTGCGCCGGCGCATTGACCAATGGCCCGGACAACGCCTAGATCGACCGATGTTCGCCAGCGCCCACCTTCATACCATGGCAGTCCGCCTGCGGGCCGGGCTCGTGGTGGCGCTCGCGTATCTGCTCGTGCTGCAGGGCCTTCTGGCCCCGGGCGCCTCGCTTGCAGCCCATCATGCGGCCGATCCCGCGGCCATGATCCTGTGCGACGGCGACATGCCGGCCGGGGGTCCCCACGAGGCAGGCCTGCCCGCGGGGCAAAGCGACCCGCACGACCTGTGCTGCGCGGCGGGGTGCCTCCCCAGCCTTTCTTCGCTCGCCGCCGCGGCGCTCCCCGCCTCGGGCGTGCAGCCCGCGTGGTCGCCGCCTGCCACTGGCCAGGTCGTTCTCGTGCGCGCGGTAGATCCGACAGGCCCGCCCCGCGCATGGCGTCCGGGCTCGTCCGGCCCCAGGGCGCCTCCCTCCCCGATCGCCTGATCCGCTGCCGCGGCGCCTTCGCGCGCCTTCACGAACCCGATCACGGACGATCCTTCATGTCTTTCCTGCACCTTGCCCGCGCCCTCCTGCTGGCGCCCGCCATCGCCTTCGCGACTCTCCCCGCCTCCGTGGCCCCGGCCTCGGCCCATGAGTACAAGCTCGGCTCGCTTGAGATCATCCATCCCTGGGCCCGGGCGACGCCCGGCGGCGCCAAGGTGGGAGGCGGCTACGTCAAGGTTATCAACCACGGGACGGAGCCCGACCGGCTCATCGGGGGCTCCTTCGAGCGCTCGGAGCGCGTCGAGGTCCACCAGATGGGCATGAAGGACGGCATCATGACCATGCGCCCGGTCCCCGGCGGCCTGGAGATCAAGCCGGGCGAGACCGTCGAGCTGAAGCCCGGCGGCTATCACCTGATGTTCCAGGACCTCAAGGCTCCGCTCAAGGAGGGCGACAAGGTCGACGCGACCCTCACCTTCGAGAAGGCGGGAACGGTAAAGGTCTTCTTCTCGGTCGCGCCTCTCGGAGCGGCCAGCGGCGAACCGGCGCACCAGCACGAAGCCCCGAAGACGAACTGACAGGGGTGGCGTGCGGGGTCAGCCCGCCATGAGGCGGGCCCCAAGCCAAAGCCCGATGCCAAAGACGAAGTGGGACAGCAGGTTGAGACCCCGGATGGTCCACTTGTTGGCCCGCTTCGACGAGGCGATCCCGGCGCCCATGCCCGGCTGCAGAACGAACCAGCCAGCGCCGACCAGAACGAGGCTGAGGATGATCGGCAGCCCCGGCGTGGGGTCGGTCCGCCACCCCGGGCTGGCGATCAGGTAGAGCAGGAACCCGTAGGCGATCCCGACCGCATAGTGGGCCGTCCAGCCGATGGCGAGTTCGTTGCGCCAGGGCTCGGCCGCTGCAATGTCCTCGTGGACGACGGTCCCCCGCGTGAGATGGGCGAACCAGCGCCCCACCAGCGCCCAATTGGGCTTGGGCCGCCTGAACAGGGGCACGAGGATCAGCGCCCAGAGCAGGTCCATCAGCGCCGTCGCGACGACGCCCGAGACGATGGAACCCAGGAAGATGGTCTGCATGATGGAAGACCCGAGGGCACGACGGCCGTGAGGTGCCTCCTAGCATGGGTCCATGAGTTGCAATAGCGCGGCCGCTGCCCTCAGCCGCCCAGCACCTTGCCGAACCAGCCCTTCTTCTTGGCCTCCGGCGCGGCGCCCTCCGCGGGAGGAGCCACGACGGCGCCGAACTTCTCGAAGAAGTCGCCCGCGAGCTTCTTGGCGGTGCTGTCGATCAGGCGTCCGCCGAGCTGGGCGAGCTTGCCGCCGATCTGGGCCTGGACCGTGTAGTTGAGGATCGTGGCCGCCTCGCCCTCGGGCACCAGCGCCACCTTGGCCCCGCCCTTGGCGAAGCCGGCCGCGCCGCCCGACCCCTCGCCCGTGATCGTATAGCCGTTGGGCGGATCGAGGTCGGAGAGCGTCACCTTACCGGTGAAGGAGGCCTTCACGGGACCGATCTTCAAAGTGACCTTGGCGTTCATCTCGGTGTCGGACGTCTTCTCGATCGTCTCGCAGCCCGGGATGCACTGGCGCAGGACCTCCACGTCGTTGAGCGCCGCGTAGACAACCTCGCGGGGCGCCTCGATGCGCTGGGAGCCGTTCATGTCCATGGGAGATCCTCCGAAACCGGTCGATGCCGGATCGCCGCGCCCGCGGGCTGCTGACGTCCGGCTTGCGGACCCTAGATGTCCACGATGCCGGAGGCTCTGTCGAGCCTCCTAACGTACAAGGGAGCGTCCCGCGCCCCGCAACCCGGGAGCGGCCTATTCGGCCGCCACCCGGTGGGGCTTCTCGCCCCTTGGCGGGGGAAGGGGAACCGGGGCGGGACCCACGGGCGCTGCCGTTTCCGGCGGCGGCTCGTCCACCTCGCCCACGAAGCGGCCGAACATCCAGGCGAGGCCCCGGTGCACGTCGTCCATGACGAGGAACATGGCGGGCACGAAGACGAGCGACAGCAGGGTCGACACGATCAGCCCGCCCATCACCGCGATGGCCATGGGCGCGCGGAACTCGCCGCCGTCGCCCAGCGCGAGGGCGCTCGGGATCATGCCCGCCGCCATGGCGATGGTCGTCATCACGATCGGCCGCGCACGCTTGCGCCCGGCGTCGATGATCGCCTCGCGCCGGTCGACGCCTTTGGCCATCTCCTCGATCGCGAAGTCGACCAGCATGATCGCATTCTTGGTCACGATGCCCATGAGCATGAGCAGGCCGATGACCACAGGCATGCTGATCGGCTTCTGCGTGAGGATCAGGGCGAGCACCACGCCGCCGAAGGAGAGCGGCAGCGAGAACAGGATCGTGATCGGCTGCAGGAAGCCGCGGAACAGCAGCACCAGAACGCCGAACACCATCATCACGCCCGCGCCCATGGCGAGCGCGAAGCCCTGGAAGACCTCCTGCATGATCTCCGCGTCGCCGGATGTGCGGATCGAGACGCCGGCCGGCAGGTTCTGCGCGGCAGGCAGCTTCATGATCTGGTCGATCACCTCGCCCAGCGCGTCGGTGCCGTAGAGGTCGGCCTCCAGCGCGACCCGGCGCACGCGGTCATAGCGGTCGATCGCCACCGGGCCCTGCCCGAAGCTGATGTCGGCCACGGTCGCGAGAGGCACGGCCGCCCCCTTCGACGTCGGCAGCTTCAGCGCCTCGATCACGCCACGGTCGCCGCGATAGCGGTCCTCGATCTGCACGCGGATGGGGATCTGCCGGTCACCCAGCGTGAACTTCGCGAGGTTGGCGCCCATGTCGCCGAGCGTCGCCACGCGGATCGTCTCGGCGATCGTGTCGGTTGACACGCCGAGCTCGGCCGCGAGGTCGGTCTTCGGCTTGATGCGGATCTCCGGCCGGTCGAGCGCAGCGGTCGAGACCACGCCCTGCAGGAAGGGCAGCTGCCGCATCTCGCTCTGCATGCGCGCCGCGACGTCGGTGACGGTCTTCACGTCATCGCCTGTGACGAGCAAGGAGAGGCCGCGCTGGCCGTTCTCGTTCAGCAGCCAGTAGCGGATGTCCGGCACCTGGGCGAGGCTCTGCAGCACCTCGCGCTCGATGGCCTTCTGGTTCAGCTTGCGCTCGGTCTTGGGCACGTAGTTCACGTAGAGCGTCGCCTTGCGGACCTCCGCCGTTCCGGTGGGCAGCTGCCCGCCATCGACGAAGACGCTGCGCACGTCGTCGCGCTTGCGCAGCATCGCCGCCACGCCGTCCGTGACCTTCTGCGTGTCCTCCAGCCGCGAGCCCGGCGGCAGCTCCACCACGAAGAGCGAGCGCGCCGTGTCCTCGCCCGGCAGGAAGCCCGAGGGCAACAGCCGGGTCGAGTAGATCGAGCCCGCGAAGAAGGCGAGGCCGATCAGCACGGTCAGGAAGCGGTGGCGCGTCGACCAGGAGACGAGGCCGGTATAGCCACGCAGGATGAAGCCCTCGCGCTCCACCGCATGGGGCTTCGCCCGCAGGAAATAGGCCGCCATCATCGGTGTGATCAGGCGCGCCACGAGCAGGGATATGAGCACCGCGACGGCGACCGTGAGGCCGAACTGCTTGAAGTACTGGCCGGCGATGCCGCCCATGAAGCTCACTGGGGCGAAGACGGCGACGATGGTGAAGGTGATCGCGATGACCGCGAGGCCGATCTCGTCCGCCGCCTCCAGCGCCGCGCGATAGGCGGACTTCCCCATCCGCATGTGCCGGACGATGTTCTCGATCTCCACGATCGCATCGTCGACCAGGATGCCCGTGACCAACGTGATGGCCAGCAGCGAGACGAGGTTGAGCGAGAAGCCCATCGCGTCCATCGCCCAGAAGGTCGGGATAACCGACAGGGGCAGCGCCACGGCGGCCACGATCGTCGCCCTGAGGTCGCGCAGGAAGACGAGCACCACGATGACGGCCAGGATGGCGCCCTCGATGAGGCCTTCCATGGCGGAGTGGTAGTTGCCGATCGTGTAGCGGACATAGGTGTCGATCAGCGACAGCTTCACGTCCGGCCGCTTCTCCTGCAGCGCCCTGACCTTCTGGTCGACGACCTCGGCGACGGTGGCGTCGCTCGCGCCGCGCGAGCGCGACACGGCGAAGGCCACGACCGGCTGGCCGTCGAGCCGCGCGAAGGTGCGCGTCTCCGCCGGGCCGTCGGTGATCGTGCCGAGCTCGTCGAGCCGCACCTTGCGGCCGCCCGACAGCGAGATCGACGTGGCGGCCAGCTCCTCGATCGACTGCGTTCCCGCCAGCGTCCGGATGGACTGCTCGCGCGCGCCCACCTCGCCGCGGCCGCCGGCGAGGTCGACATGCGTGGCCCGCAGCTGCTTGTTGATGTCCGCCGCGGTGATGCCGAGCGAGAGCAGAGCGTCCGGGTTCAGCGCGATGCGGATCTCGCGGTCGACGCCGCCGATGCGCGTGACCTTGGAGACGCCCTTCACCCCCTGCAGCTCGCGCGCGACGGTGTCGTCGACGTACCAGGACAGGTCCTCCGGCGACATGCCCGGCGCGGAGGCCGCGTAGGTCACGATGGGCAGGCCGGCGATGTCGACACGCTGGACGATGGGCTCGTCGATGCTGCGTGGCAGGTCGGCGCGGATGCGCGCGATCGCGTCCTTCACGTCGTTGAGCGCGCGGTCGGAATTCGTCTCCAGGCGCAGCTCGACCGTCGTCACCGACGATCCGTCCGTGACGTTGGAGATGATGTGCTTGACGCCGGAGACGCCGGCGACGGCGTCCTCGACCTTCTTGGTGACCTGTGTCTCCAGCTCGGCCGGCGCAGCGCCGGACTGCGTCACCGTCACCGACACGATGGGGATGTCGATGTTCGGGAAGCGGGTGATGGGCAGGCTGCGGAAGCTGACGATGCCGAGCAGCGTCAGGACCAGGAACAGGACGATCGCGGGGATCGGCTTTCGGATCGACCAGGCGGAGACGTTGAGGGCCATTACTGCGTCCTCGCGCTCGCCGGGGCGGCAAGGGGCCGCACCACGTCGCCGTCCCGCAGGAAGGCCATGGCCTTGGCGACGACCACCTCGCCTGCCGATACACCTTCCATGACCTCCGTGAAGCCGCCAGCGCTGATGCCGACCTTGACCGGCCGCAGCTCGACCTTGTCGCCCTTGACGACCTGGACGCTCGTCCCGCTCTCGGCGAAGGCGACGGCCGAACTTGGCACCGCCACGCCGTTGTGGCGGGCGAGCTCCACGGTGGCGCGGGCAAAACCGCCGATGCGCAGGCCCGGGTCGACCGGCAGCGCGATCCGCACCTTGCCCACGCGGGTGGTGCGGTCGACCTCTGCCGGGAGCAGGCGGACCGTGCCCTGCACCTTGCGTCCGTCCGGCAGGATGACGGTGGCGACGGAGCCCACGCTCATGCGGGGCAGATGCGTGTCGAGGGCCTCCGCCTCGAGTTCGACCTTGCCGTCCTTGATGATGCGGAAGAGCGGCTCGCCCACGAGCGAGCTCACCGAACCGACCTTCGCCGTGCGGCGGCTCACGATGCCCGCCGCCGGCGCTTTGATCTCGGTGCGGGCGCTGCGGACCATCAGCTCGCGCCGCTGCGCCTCGGCCGCAGCCTTGTCGGCCTGCGCGACGACGAGGCCGTCGCGGGCGGCGGCGAGCCGGGCGGTGGCGGTCCGGGCGGCTGCAAGCCGCTGGTCGTAGAGCTCCTGCGTGGCGTTGCCGGACTGGCGCAAAGCCTCGGTCCGCTGCAGGGCCGCCTGCGCCTCGGTGAGCGCGGCCTCTGCCTGCGGGATCTGGTTCTGCGTCTGCGCGATGGCCGCTTCGGCGCGCCTGATCGACGCGTCGTTCTGGGCGAGCTGGGCGTCCAGCGTCTCGCGCGACAGGCGCGCGAGCACCTGGCCCTGGGCCACGGTATCGCCCTCGTCGACGAGGAGCTCGGTGACGCGCAGGCCCTCGATTTCGGCGGGCACGAGCAGTTCGTCGCGCGGAATCAGGGTGCCGGAGACCGTGAGCGTCTCGACGAGCTCGCGCGGCTCGGCGGTCGCCACGCTCACGGCGGGCACGGCCAGCACGTTGACGGCCCCGGCCGGTGCCGCATCGGCCGCGAGCACGGGCGTTGCGGCTCCCAGCGCGAGAAGGACGGGAACGAGGAACAGGCGGGGGGTCATGGCGTGTTGTCCGGACGGGGGGGAGCCAGGGCGGGCCGCAGCACGCTGCGCATGAAGGCGGACAGCATGCTGATGGCGGCCTCTCCATCGAAGGCCGGCTCCAAAGCCCGGCGCTTCAGGAGGCCCTCGGCGAGGGTGTAGAGCATCTGCACGGCCTGCGTCACGTCGACCTCGGGCGCGATCAGCCCTTCGGCCTGCGCCTTGTCGAGCATGACGCCGAGATACTGGCGCACGGAATCGTCGATGGCGCCGCAGAACTGGAAGATCTCGGGATTGCGGGTCGCCTCCGACCAGATCTCCAGAACGAGGATGGCTTTCTCGCGCGGCTCCTCCGCGAGATGGCGACGGCCGATCGCCTCGATGGCGCCGAGGATGTCGGGGTCGCTGGAGGCGGCCTCGAAATCGGCGATGACGAGTTCACGGTCGCGCTCCGTGAGGCCGCGGACCATCGCCTCCTTGCTCTCGAAATAGCGATAGAGGTTGCCCGCGCTCATGCCCGCCTCGGCGGCGACGTCGTTCATCGTCGTGCGATGAAAGCCGTTGCGCACGAAACACGCTTCCGCGGCATCGAGAATGCGGCGGCGGCGCTCGTCAGCGGAGAGGCGGGAGGCGGTAACAGGAACTGACACTGCGAGCTCGCTGAGAATGAATGCTCATTCTCATATGGGAGAGAGCACTGGTAAGTCAACCAAAGGACGAAGGACGTCTTGACGCGCCGACATCTCCAACGCCCCCGTTACGAGGCTGATGTCCTTTCGGATCGATGATCGCGGCCCCCTCGTCAGCTCCGCCATCGACGTGCCGTCGCCGGGAAAGTGGTTGCCTCGGGTTGGTCGGGTGCGGAGCGGCGGACACCCGTGCTCCTGCTGCTATGCTGCCGGACATGATCCGACCCCGATTCCGATGATGCTGCGCACCGGCCCCCTCTCCCTCGACCCGCGCGACCCCGCTTTCGTGCAGGACCCCTACGCAACCTATTCGGGGCTTCGGGACACACCGCTCTTCTGGTGGGAAGCCTACGATTTCTGGTGCAGTGCGCGCCACGACGTCGTGTCGGCCGTCCTCCGGGACCGCCGCTTCGGGCGGCAGGTGCTGCACGTTGTGAGCCGGCAAGACCTCGGCTGGCCGGAGCCCGATCCCCGCCTCGAGCCGTTCTGGGCAGTCGAGCGCCATTCCCTGCTGGAGCTCGAGCCGCCGGCCCACACGCGCCTGCGCGGCCTGGTGAACCGGGCCTTCGTGTCGCGCCAGGTCGAGCGGTTGCGCCCGCGCATCTTGCGGCTCGCCGACGAACTGATCGACGGGTTCGAAAGCGACGGCCGGGTCGACTTGATCGAGCACTTCGCCACGCCGATCCCTGTCGTGATCATCGCCGAACTGCTCGGCGTCGACCCTGCGAACGCGCCGCTGCTGCTCGACTGGTCGCACCGGATGGTGGCCATGTACCAGTTCCGGCGCGACCCGGACCTCGAGACATCGGCGGTGTCGGCGACGCAGGACTTCGTGCGCTTTCTGAAGGACGAGGTGGCGCTCCGCCGGCGGGCGCCCCGGGAGGACCTGATCAGCCTGCTCGTCGCCGTGGAGCAGGCCGGCGAGCACCTCACTGAGGACGAACTGATTACCACCTGCATCCTGCTGCTGAACGCCGGGCACGAGGCGACCGTGCACGCGATCGGCAACGGGATGAAGGCCTTGCTGGAGGCGGGCGCGCAGGAGCGCGCGCTGGCCGGTTCGGAGGCGGCCCCTCCGCTCGTGGAGGAGATGCTGCGCTTCGACACGCCGCTCCATCTCTTCACGCGCTATGTCCTCGAGCCCCTCGAGATCGGCGGCGTGCGCTTCGCGGTCGGCGACAAGATCGGCCTGCTGCTCGGCGCCGCAAACCGCGATCCCGCCCGCTTCCCGGACCCGGACCGCTTCGACCCCACGCGGGAGGACAACCCGCACGTCTCGTTCGGCGCGGGCCTGCACTTCTGCATCGGGGCGCCGTTGGCAAGGCTGGAACTCGCGGCCACCGTGCCCCGCCTGGTGGCACGGCTGCCAAACCTTCACATCGCGAGCGCCCCCATTTATCGCGACACCTACCATTTCCGCGGGCTGGAGCGCCTCCACCTAGCCTGGTGAGGCCCCCGTTCCGTCATAGTCTTCCAGCCGGCCAGTCCGAGGGGCCTCGGTGGCCCGCAGCTTTCGCCCGATCCGCTCCACCGCCCGGAACACCCTGAGGAAGTTGCCTGACGCGAGGCCCGCCAGAGCCTCTTCGGACCAGCCGCGCTGGATGAGCTCGGCGATCAGGTAGGGAAAGCGCCCGACGTGCTCCAGGCCCATCGGCGTATTGCCGCCGAAATAGTCCGAGCCGATGCCGACATGGGCGAGGCCCGCCCGGTTGGCGAGATACTCGATGTGGTCGCAGACCTGCTCCAGCGTGGCCTTGGGGCGCTCCCGCACTTTCGCCGGCGGACGCGATCCATCGGCGAAGAGCGTGAGCGGCGCCTTCCCCCACTCGTCGCAGTAGGGGCGATACCAGTCGCGCAGCTCCTGCGAGGCGAAGGTCGGGACGAAGGTCGCCATCACGATCCCGCCATTCCCCTTGACCCTGTCGAGCACATCGTCGGGCACGTTGCGCGGGTGGTCGCACAGGCTGAAGGCGTTGGAGTGGGAGAAGACCACCGGCGCGCGTGTGATGTCGAGAACCTGGCGCATCACGCTGTGGGCGACATGGGCGAGGTCTACCAGCATGCCCAGCCGGTTGAGCTCCAGCACGACGGCCCGGCCGAAGGCGGTCAGCCCTCCGTGTCGAGGGGCGTCGGTCGCGCTGTCGACCCAGTCGAGGGTCTCGTTGTGGCAGAGCGTCATCAGCCGGGCGCCCGCCGCGTGCCACACCTTGAGCGGCGCGAGGCTGTTCTCCAGGCCCACCCCGCCCTCGATCGCCAGGAACGAAGCGACCTTCCCCGCGCGCATGGCGCGCTTCACGTCCGCAGCGGCTCGCGCCGGCAGGAGGTGCTGCGGATAGGCGTCCGAGAGCTGGTGGATGATGTCGATCAGCTCGAGCGTGGTTCGCGCAGGATGGGCGGCGCCGGTCGGCTGGAAGGCCGCCCAGAACTGCGCGGCGACACCACCTTCCTTGAGCCTGGGCAGATCGGTGTCGTGCTCCTGGTGGACCCGGGAGGGATCGAAGGCGCGCACGTCCCCGCGCGCGGTGCCCGACCAGATGACGTAGGGGAGATCATTGTGGCCATCGACCAGCGGCACGCGGCGCAGCAGGTCCTTGGCCTCGTCCAGGGCTTTTGCAGTGATGGGCATCTCGGACGGGTCAACCAGTGGCAGGAGCCGCAAAGTGGCCGATCCACGCCGTCGCGTCCATGCCCTGGCGCGGGATCACCTGGCCGCTTTTCGCCTATGTCGAATCCTGCCCATGCGGATGGAACCTTTCTGCGCCCTTCGCGTTTTCACATCCGATGACGTCCCTTTCAGGTCTCCGAATCCTCGTTGTGGAAGACGAGCTGCTGATCGCCCTCGCGCTCGAGGACATTCTGCTCTCGCTCGCATGCGAGGTCGTGGGTCCCATCGGCAATGTCGGCGAGGCGCTCGAATTGGCGCAGACCGAGCCTTTCGACGGCGCCCTCCTGGACGTGAACGTCCGAGGACAGCTCGTCTATCCCGTCGCCGAGGCGCTGATGGCGAGACGAGTGCCCATCATCTTCTGCAGCGGCTATTCCGACACGGCCATCATGCCAGCCCGCTTCCGCAGCCTCCCGCAGGTGCCGAAGCCTTACGACGACGGCGTCCTGATGAGCGCCATGGAGAAGGTTTTCCGCGCGGCGAAACCGCCTGCGGACTTCTCGGAAGGCCCCGTGGCCAACGGGTACCTTTAGCCTCCGGTCGCCACCGCGAGGCTGGACGTCCGGCCGCTTCGCGCGGAACACTCACCCAGTCTTCAGCTCTCCCAGGTCCGGCCGCACCTCGCGCGTCTCGTGGCCCGTTCCGGTCAATGGAAGGTCGAGCCGGCAGATGACCCCGGTCGGCGCGAAATCGAGGGTCACGTCACCGCCCATCTCGAACCCCGCGCTGCGGCGGATGAGGGTCGTGCCGAATCCGTCCGTCCTCTCCTGTCTCACGGGCGGCCCGCCGCTCTCGCGCCAGGCCAGAGCCAGGCGGCCGCCCCTGTCCTCGACGGTCCACTCGATGGTCACCTGGCCCTGCTCCACGCTGAGCGAGCCGTATTTAGCGGCGTTCGTCGCGAGCTCGTGAAGGATGAGGTTCAGGGTCAGAGCGATGCGCGGGGGCAGAAGAACGGCCGGCCCGGCCGCTCTGACATTGCTTCCGTCGCGCTTTCGGAAAGGCTTGAGGGCCTCCCTCACGAGTTCGGCGAGATCCATGTCGTCCCAGTTGCTGCGCAGCAGCAGCGCGTGGGCGGCCGCGAGAGCCTGCAATCGTCCCATGAAGGCCTGTTCAAAGGCCGGCATCGAAGAACTGCGGCGCAATGTCTGCCGGGCCAGGGACACGACGGTCATCAGCGTGTTCTTCACGCGGTGGCTCAGCTCCGCCACGAGCAGGCGCGTGCGCAATTCGACCTTTCGGCGCTGCTCGCGCTCCTGCGCCTCCTTGAGGGCGCGGTCCACGGCGGCGGGCAGCCGCCCGAGCCGCGGCTTCAGGACATAGTCCGTCGCGCCCTTCTTGAGGCAGTCGATGGCGATCTCCTCGCCGAGCACGCCCGAGACGAAGATGAAGGGCGTCTCCGGCGCCTTCTCCCGCGCGATCTCGAACGCCTTCAGGCCGTCGAAGCTCGGCAGGGAATAGTCGGACAGGATGAGGCCGTAGCCGCCCCGCTCGATCGCGGCCATGTATTCCGCGCCGTTGACGACGCGGTCCACCTGGAGCGGCGCGTTGCTCTGGCGCAGGTATTCCGTGATGAGATCAGCATCGATGGTGCTGTCTTCGAGGAGCAGGACACGGACGTCGAGGTCCATCTGTTGCACGGCGCTGTACGGCATGGGGGAGACCGGCGACGCGCTCAGGAGTAGCCGCGAGCGCCGGGCGGCGGCGGCTCGTTGAGGATGGCCCAGAACATGCCCAGGTCCTGCACGGCCCGGAAGAACTCGTTGAAGTCGACCGGCTTCACCACGAACGCATTGACCCCCAGTTGATAGCTCAGCACCAGGTCCTTCTCCTCGCGGGACGATGTCAGCATGACCACGGGGATCTGGCGCAGACCTGGATCGCCCTTGATCGCTTCCAGCACTTCGAGCCCGTCGACCTTGGGCAGCTTGAGGTCGAGGAGGACGACGGCAGGATCGCCCGGCGGCCGGTCCTTCTGCGCGCCGGTGGCACGAAGCCAGTCCAGAGCCTCCGCGCCGTCGCGCATCACGATGACCTCGTTGGCGAGCTGGCAGCGCGACAAGGCGGCGAGCGTGAGCTCGAGATCCCTCAGGCTGTCCTCGACGAGCAGGATGGGTCGCAGGGACGTCATGGCGTCGGGGCCTCCGTCTGCGGCAGGGCGAACGTGAAGACGGCGCCCTCGCCGAGGCGTCCCTCGGCGGCGACCCGGCCGCCATGGCGCTCGACGATGCGCCGGACATTGGCAAGCCCGATGCCGGTCCCCTCGAACTCCTCCACGCGATGCAGGCGCTGGAACACGCCGAAAAGCTTGCCGACATAGGCCTGGTCGAAGCCGACGCCGTTGTCGGAGACCGAGAACACCGTCTCCTCGGCATCGCGCCGCGCGGCGACGCCGATCACGGCGGGATCGCGTCCCCGCGTATACTTGACCGCGTTGGAGATGAGGTTGTGGAAGACCTGCCGGAGCAGGCTGGGGTCGCCCTGTACTGCGGGCAGGTCCCCGACGTCGAACGTGACATGCCGCTCGCCGATGTCCGGCTGGACGGAGCGGATGACCTCCTCGACGAGCTTGGACGTGCTGACGGGAACACGCTGGATCGTCATGCGGCCCATCTGCGAGAAGCGCAGGAGGTCGTCGACCAGCTTTCCAGCCGAGAAGGCGCTGTCGATGATGGTCTCGACATAGTGCCTGGACTTCTCGTCCATGCGCGGGAAATCGCGTTCGCGCAGAAGCTCCGCATAGCCGACGATGTGGCGGAACGGCGCACGCAGGTCGTGCGAGATCGAGTAGGAGAAGGCCTCGAGCTCCTTGTTGCTGCGCTCCAGCTCGCGGGAAATGTCGGCCATCTGCTCGGCCCGGCGCAGGACGATGTTGACGATGGCGCCGCGCATGTCGCGGGCAGCCTCCAGATCGGCCTCCGCCCAGGGTCTCGACCGCCCCCGCACGGTCTCCTTCCAGGTCTCGAAGGATCGGCGTGGGCTGATGCGCTGGCCACCGGCTGGTCCGTCCTTGATGTCGGCCGCATGGGGCTCTCCGGCCCAGTGGACCGAACGCACCCATTCCCCCCGGAACCAGAGCACGTAGCTCGGGTGGATCTGCGAGATCGAGATCGCGAGAACGCCTGCCGCGAGGTCCGCCATCGTCTCCAGCGAGGGCATCACGGCGCCCAGGTGATCGGTGGCCACGACGTCGTCCTCGCCGCGCTGGGCGAGCCAGCCCGCGATGCGCCGGATGACGGCCTCCGGCGGCGTTGCGCCGACGCGCACGCACGCGCCGTCCGCCAGCACCGCGGCGCCGTCCGCCTCTTCCAGCGCGAGAAGGTTGTCGCCGTCGATGAGGAGGCCGTCCATGAAGCGCGGTCGCGAGGCCATCGCCGCGAGGAGCTGCGCCTGGATGCGCTGTCGCCTGACACGCTCCGCAGCCTCCGCGTATCGCAGGTGGCCGCCAATCCCCAGGGCGACGAGTTGGCCGACGAAAGTGCACGCCGAGCGCGCCACCGCCGAGACGCGCCGGGGCGCGACATTGTGGCAGGAAATCAGCCCCCAGAGCCGATCCTCGACGACGATCGAGATCGACATGGAGGCGGCCGTCCCCATGTTGCGCATATATTCGAGGTGCACGGGAGACACGCTTCGCAGCACCGACAGGCTGAGATCGAGGGCCGCCACCGTGCGGCCCAGGATAGGGACGGGACCATAATCGGCGTCCGGGATCTGCCGGAACCGGTTCGTCGTGTAGAGCGCCCGTGCCTGCGCGGGGATGTCGTGCGCCGGGAAGCGCAGGCCCGCGTAGCTCGGCAAGCGCCCGTTCACGATCTCCGCGACGACGACGCCATCCCAGTTCCGTTCGAACCTGTAGACCAGGGCCCGGTCGAAGCCGACCAGTCGCGAGACGGAGCGGGCCGCGGCCTCGCACATGCCCTCGACGGTCTCCAGGCCATGGATGGCCTCGGCCAGCAGCCGAACCTCCTCGTAGAGGTCGTCTGCGTTGGACGGCTCATCCTCGGTCGGCTCTTCGACCTCAAGCACCCACTCGTCGCCGCTGGCAAACAGAGTGACGACGTGAGGGCACCCTGCGAGGACCACTCTCCCCATGTCCTCGGGCAGCCGCGACGTCACGCCTCTCACGGCTCGCAGAACTTCCGCGAGCTCGGGAGCTGCGACCTCGTGCAGCGGGCGGCCCAGGGCGTCCTCCACACGACAGGCGAGCAGAGGCGCTGCATTGGCGCTGGCGCGAAGGAGCGTGATCCGTGCCGCGTCGAGCGACAGAAGCATGCCGAACGGCATGATGCTGCCGGGCACGTGGATGGGCTCGCTGGCACAGTCTGCGAAGAGGTCGGACGAGGCCTCCGTCATGCGACGGCGGCCTCGCGCGCGGCGATGTCCATGCCGCCAAGCACCCGCCCGAGGCACAGGAAGGTCTGCCGGGCGGCCGTCACGGCCGACCCGTCGGTGAGGCTCGTGGACGATTCCGCCAGCATCTGGCGGAAGGCCACCCAGCGCGCTCCGACCGCAGGCCCGTAGCTCTCGAAGAACGCCGTCCCCTGCCCTGCGGGCAGCGGGAGCACGCGGCGGGCATGGCGGGCGATGACTTGCCCGCCGAGAGTCGAGCCCTCCAGCACGTAGAGCGAACCGAGGGCCTCCGCGCGCGTCCCCAGCATCGGGAGGTCGTGGCAAGGACCTTCGAGCGGCTGCAGCTGGAGGGACTCCAGATCCTGCTCCAGCAGTCCCAGCTTGCGGCGAGGCTCGAAGAATCCATCGTCGGCAAGCAGGCGCGCGACCGCCGGCTCCCAGGCTCGCAGGAACCAGTGGAAGCGGGTCAGGACCGCGCCATAGCGCTCCAGGGTCAAGCCATCCGACAGGAGGTCGAGCTCAGCCTCGAGGCGATGATGCGCGGGTCTCGTCTCCTCTCTCAGGCGAAGCAGGAGCATCGGATCCCTTGGAAAACGCGCATGACCAGGCCCGGCCGGAAGCCGGGACGTTGCCTCAACGCGCCTTCAGCGGAAGGGTTCCCGGCTTTCTCACCCGACGGGGAGCGGGTCGCGCCAGCCCCACGCTTGCGCCAGAGCCAGCGCTTCGCCCGCGGCGGGGATCGAGCCCACCGTGGAAAGGGATCGAAGGCTGGCCGCAGCGCTGGCATGGGCCAAGGTGAGCATGTCCTCGAGGCTCCAGCCTTCGAGCAGCCCGTAGACCACGCCCGCGGCGAAGGCGTCCCCTGCCCCGTTGCTGCCCTTCACGGCCTCGGGGGGCACGCGGACCGAGGGCTTGGAAACGATGCGGCCGTCGGGAGTAGCCGCCACGCAGCCCTGGGGAAAATGCACGACGATCAGCGAGAAGGGTCCGCGGCTGATCACGTCCCGCACGGCGTGGAGGACGGCCGGAAGCTGGGTCCTGCCCTCCACGACGGTCTTCAGGCCCGCCAGGCCGCCGATCTCCACGTCGTTCACGATCAGCAAGTCGAGATGCGGCAGGAGCGGCCGCCCCACGGCCGCGATGGCCTCGGGCTCGATGGAGACGAGTTCGACATTCGTCAGGATGCCGGCCGAGCGCGCCCGCCTCAGCACGTCGACCCAGCCGCTTTCGCCGTTCGGCCCGACGGGGTCCAGTCGGCGGTGAACGCCCGGCATGCCGAAATGCGCGAGCTTCGCCGTGACGTTCGTGAAGTCGAAATGCTCGGGGCCGAGCGCGTGGTTGGTGCCAGGGCAGTAGAAGAAGGTCCGCTTGCCCGTCTGGCTGTCCGACATGACCTCGGTGAAGGAACTCGGGACGTCGGGCGTTCGCTGCACGCGGCTCGTGTCCACGCCGTTGGCGCTGCAGGCCTCGACGATGAAATCGCCGTCGCCATCCGCCCCGAGCAGGCCCATGACGGCGACGGGCCACGTCGCGCCGAGGCGGCGCAGGTCCACCGCCATGTTGAAGGTGGAGGCTCCGCCCTCCCGGTCCTGCCCGACGATCGTGGCCAGCCCCTCGGGGGCCGGCCAGTGATCGATCTGGCGGATGTAGTCCACGCACATGGCGCCGGCGCAGAGTACGCCGGCGCGCCCGCCCCCTGACGACATGTCAGCCCGCCTTGAGCACCGCTTCGGTGATCTCGCCGTCCTTCTCGAGCGCCAGGTTCGGCGTCAGGCCGTGCTTGTGCAGCTTGTCGTGATAGGCGCGCACCGCCTCGGCCGGGCTCACGCCGCCCTCGATGACCTGCCGCATCAGCGCCACGAGGTCCAGCGGCGATTCCGCGAGGTTGATCTTGCGCCCGAACAGGGCCACGCGCGCGCCGTACCTGGCGGCCTGCGAGACGAGCTCGAACGTGTCGCGCGTGGTGCCCTTGGCGCCGCCGAGAATGCCGACGATCAGGTTGCCCGGATCGTAGGAGGCGAGTTCCTCCATGGCGCGCGGGCCGTTATAGGCCATCTTGAGGAAGAGCGGCTGCTCCGTCGAAACGAGGCCCGCGAGCGAGCGCACGATGGCGTCGTTGATGAAACCTGCGAGCTCGTCCCCCTTGAGCCCGATGTCGACGTTCGGATTGAAGATCTCGAGGAAGTGGCGCATGCCATGCGACGTGGCGTCTTCGCGGAATTCGCGATAGGCCTCCACGTTGGCGAGGTCCCGCTCGACATCGTTCGAGAAGGTCATCGAATAGAGCCCGAGATTGGCGAATTGCCTGACCTTGGCCACGTGCGCCGAACGGAAGGGCCGCGAGGGCACCTCCTTGTAGCGCTGGCCGCGCATCGTCCAGATGTCCGTCGTGTCGTTGAGGCGAACGGCCGGCGTCACGCCGGTGCGGGCGAAAAGCCCCGTGGCGGCCAGGGCCTCGGCGGAGGAGGCGGACATCAGCATGATGTCGACGAGGCCGCTCTCCGTCATCTCGGTCATGGCCGCGAGATATTGCGGCTTGGTCTTGAAATGGCCTGGCTTGCCGGAGACCGGCCCCGGAGCCGTGAGGCCGAAGCCCATGTCGCCGTCCTTGGCGTCGGCGATGATGAAATCGGCCGGGCGATAGCCCTTCCGCAGGCGGGCGAGTTTCTCGTCGAGGATCTTCATGGGGTGCTCGGGGGCTCCAGGGATAGGACGCGAGGCTGTGGCGCGGTCCCGGCTCGCGGCCGGAACGCTAGCAAGGTTCAGGGGTGCGGGCAAAGCTCATTCGTGGCCGGTTTGGGCAGCAGACCGAGGGGACCGCGGCGCAGCCATCGCCCCACCATCAGCACCGCCACGATGGCGAGTCCCACGGCGAGGCCGATCCACAGGCCCACGCCCTGCAATCCGCCCCAGAAGGCGAGCAGGACGCCGAGCGGCAAGCCGAGGCCCCAATAGCCGATCGCCGCATAGATCATGGGAATGCGCGTGTCGTGAAGGCCGCGCAGCATGCCGGCTCCCATCACCTGGGCTCCGTCCGCCACCTGGAAGAGGGCCGCCAGGGCCAGGAAGATCACGGCGAATTCGATGACCGGCGCGCTGGCGGGCGCGGAGAGGTCGATGAAGGCGCCGATCAGGAGCCGAGGCACGGCAAGCATCGTGATCGCGGTGAGCACCATGAAGCCCACGCCGAGGGCGAAGGCCGCCCAGCCCGCGCGGGAAATCGCCTCGACGTCCCTGGCGCCATAGGCCCGGCCGACGCGCACCGTCACGGCCTGGGAGAAGCCGAGCGGCACCATGAAGGTCAGCGAGGCGATCTGGATGGCGATGGAGTGGGCCGCGAGCGCCGCCGCGCCGAAGAGCCCCATGAGGAACACCGCGGCGTTGAAGATCGTCACCTCGAAAGCGAGCGTGAGGCCGATCGGCAGCCCCAGCCGCCAGAACTCCACGAACCGGGGCCAGTCCGCCCGCCACCACCGGCCGAACAGGCGGTAGCGGCGGAAACGACGGTCGCGCAGGATGACGGCGACGAGCGCCAGCACCATGAGGCAGGTCGCAAGGAAGGTCGCGATGCCCGAGCCCGGCAGCCCCAGCGCGGGGAGGCCGAGATGCCCGAAGATCAGTACCCAGTTCAGAAGGGCATTGGAGACGAGCCCCAGCACCACCGCGGCCAAAGCCCACATGGGGCGCTCCATGGCCGCCAGGAAGGAGCGAAGCACGAGGTAGGCCTGGAAGGGCAGGAAACTCCACAAGAGCGTGCGCAGGTATCCTCCGGCCGCGGCGGCAAGCGCGGGGTCCTGGCGCATGAGCAGCAGGATCGCCTCTCCGTGCCACAGCACGATCCAGGCAGGCACCGAGACGGAGACCGCAGCCCAGAGCCCCTGGCGCACGGTGCGGCGTACTTCGCGCACGGCAAAACGGTTGCGACCTCGCTCCGCGGCGACGAGCGGCGCCGTGGCGCTCATGACGCCGATGCCGAAGATGAGCAGTGCGAAGTAGAGGTTCGCCCCCAGGGCGCCGGCCGCGACGGCATCCGGGCCGAGATGCCCCATCATGAGCACATCCGTCGCCGTCATGCCCGTCTGCGCCACGTTGGTGAGGACGAGCGGCATGGCGAGCGCCAGCGTGGAGCGGATCTCCTCGCTCCAGGTCGGAACACGGCTGATGGGGAAGGTCGATGCGGGGGCGGACATGGCCCGCCGTTTCTTACCGGCGAACCCTGCCCTACGCCAGACGCCCCTTCACACGACTGCCGCGCGACCATGACATGGACGCGCGGCACGGTCTTGAGGAGAAAAGCCCAAGGCAGCCTTACGGGCAGGGATGCCGCAGCCCGTCATAGCCGAGATAGGTCCCGCTCGCGGGGTCGTAGCTCCTGAAGCGCTGCATGCAGTAGGACACGTCCGCGCTCGCCCCGCCATAAACCGTTCCGGTCGTGGGCGGATCGACATAGACAGGAGCCGGCTGCACGACCGTGTAGCCCTGGCCATAGTCGTAGTAGCGAGGCTGAGCCAGCGCTCCGCCCAGGATGGCGCCCGCCGCAAGCCCGGCGACGCCGGCCGCGGCAGCGCCACCCGCATTCCAGCCGCGATGGCGGTAGTAGCCGCCGTGCCAGCCTCCCCAGCGGCGATACTGGACGTCCATCAGCATGTGCGGCGTGCCCTGGTCGAGGGTCGAGGCGGGCGGCACCGGCATGGCGGATCCCGGGGCGGTCAAGCCAGCCAGTAGGGCCAGTCCGGCCGCGGCGGCCAGGGAAGACATCTTGAGCGTTGCGGTTTTGGTCATCGTTCAACTCCACTCGACGAAAATCGATCGCAGGCAGGCCGGGACACGCACGCTCAGGGCGGGCTCGTGGTTCCTGCGGCCGGGGCGCTGCCGCCCGATGACGAGGAGCCCGACCCCCGCGAGCCCGTCTGCATCCCCCGCGTGGCTTCCCGTAGGCGGGAGACGAGCGACGTCGCCGCATCCACGCAGTCGCGGCTGGATTCCCGCGGGGCGCAGCGCACGCTGAGGCGCATGTCGCCCATCTGGATGTCGAAGCGGGTCCCGGAGCGTTGGGCCATCCGGCCCATGTCTCCCATGCGACCCATGTCTCCCATGCGGCCCATCATCATCATGTGACGATGCATGGCTTCGTGAGGATCCCACCGGCCGTGCCAGCGCGGACCGTCGGGCTGATCATCCCGTCGGGAATCCCGGCCCATCCGTCCGCCGTGATCCTGATCGGAGCTGGAAGCCGTGTTGTCTTCGTCGTCGCTCCAGCGTGAAGCCGCGGCGATCGCGTCCGGCTGGTCATCATCGACCTGAGCCGACCGGTCATTCTGCCGGTCCTGTCCCGCCAAGGCAGGCCACGGCATGGCAGCCAGGATCGCAACGACGCCTGACATGCAAAGGAGTGCGGAACCTCGGCGCATGGATGTCCTCCCGGCCTGAAAACCAACGGGACCCAACGTGGGCCGGCCCGGGATGTTCCGGTATCGGACGGGCGGCATGCCAGCGCACAAGGGAGGAACCGGGTCCTCAGAGCCAGCATTCGGCTGGGATCACTCGGTCCCGGAGAGTGCCATGACGTCCGCGTTCCTCATCGGCCACGTTCTGTTCACGGTGGTCGCCTGCATGGCCATCATGGGATGGCAGTGGAAACACGCGCTGCGGATCGTCGACGGCTCGATGCGCCGGCAGGAGGCGGAGCGGCCGGAGCTCTCGTCCCCGGAGGATGAACCGGCTGCCGTGTCCGCCCATACGCGAACGAGCCGCGCGGCCTGACTGGCAACGCGGCTCGAACGATGTCGGTAGGCCAGCCAGCCATCGGCCAGCCGGGACTGGCCTCAGTTGTCGAGGAAGCTGCGCAGCTTGCGGCTGCGGCTCGGGTGCTTTAGCTTGCGCAAAGCCTTCGCCTCGATCTGGCGGATGCGCTCGCGCGTCACCGAGAACTGCTGGCCGACCTCTTCGAGCGTGTGGTCGGTATTCATGCCGATGCCAAAGCGCATCCGCAGCACCCTTTCTTCGCGCGGGGTCAACGACGCGAGAACGCGCGTCGTCGTTTCGCGAAGATTGCTCTGGATCGCCGCGTCGATCGGCAGGATCGCGTTCTTGTCCTCGATGAAGTCGCCGAGGTGCGAATCCTCCTCGTCGCCGATCGGCGTCTCGAGCGAGATCGGCTCCTTGGCGATCTTGAGAACCTTGCGCACCTTTTCCAGCGGCATTGCCAGCTTCTCGGCCAGCTCCTCCGGCGTCGGCTCGCGGCCGATCTCGTGCAGCATCTGGCGGCTTGTGCGCACGATCTTGTTGATCGTCTCGATCATGTGCACGGGGATGCGGATGGTGCGCGCCTGGTCGGCGATCGAACGCGTGATCGCCTGCCGGATCCACCACGTGGCGTAGGTCGAGAACTTGTAGCCGCGGCGATACTCGAACTTGTCCACCGCCTTCATCAGGCCGATATTGCCCTCCTGGATGAGGTCCAGGAACTGCAGGCCGCGGTTCGTGTACTTCTTGGCGATGGAGATCACGAGGCGCAGGTTCGCCTCCACCATCTCCTTCTTGGCCTGCCGGGCCTCGCGCTCGCCCTTCTGGACCATGTGGACGATCTTGCGGAACTCCTGGATCTCGAGCCCCGTCTCGGAGGCGAGGTTGTGGATTTCCTGCCGAATGTCCTTGATCTGGTCCTTGTCGTTGGCGACGAACTCCTTCCAGCCGCGGCTGCCGAGCTTGGAGACACGCAGCAGCCACTTGGGATCGAGCTCCGAGCCCTGGTAGTTCTTCAGGAAGTCGTCGCGGGAGACGCGGTAGCTCTCCGCGAGGCGCATCAGGCGCCCCTCGTTGCTCATCAGCCGCTTGTTGATGTCGTAAAGTTGCTCCACCAGCGCGTCGATGCGGTTCTGGTTGAGGGACAGCGACTTCACGTCGACGACGATCTCTTCCTTGAGCTTCTTGTACTTGCGCTCCTGGGCGGGCGTCAGCGTCGTGTTCTGCAGCTTGGACTCGACGTTCTGGTCCTGCAGCCGGCGCAGCTTCTTGTAGGCGTCGGCGATGCGGTCGAACGTCTCCAGCACCTTCGGCTTGAGCTCGGCTTCCATGGCCGACAGGGAGACGTTGTTCTCCATGTCGTCCTCGTCGAGGTCGCCCTCCGGGATCGGCGGCTCGCCGCCCTCCCCGCTTTCGGCCGCCTCGGCCTCGGGAGCCTCTTCCTCGCCCTCGGCCGCCTTGGGCGCGCCCTTGCCCTCGGGGCCTGCGTACGTGGCCTCGAGGTCGATGATGTCACGCAGCAGGACCTTGCCGTCGTTCAGTTCATCGCGCCAGATGATGATGGCCTGGAAGGTCAGCGGGCTCTCGCAGAGCCCGGCGATCATGGCCTCGCGGCCGGCCTCGATGCGCTTGGCGATCGCGATCTCGCCCTCGCGGGACAGGAGCTCGACGGACCCCATCTCGCGCAGGTACATGCGGACGGGATCATCCGTGCGGTCGGCGGGCTCGGCCCGCTCCGCCTTGACAACCACGGCGCGGGGTGCGGCTTCCACGAGGTCGCCGCTTTCCTCGTCGTCGGCCTCGTCGGCCGCGGGAGCGTCGCTGCGCTCGCCATCGGCCTCCTCGGACTCGATGACGTTGATGCCCATCTCGTTGAGCATCGCGAGGATGTCCTCGATCTGCTCGGAGGTGACCTCCTCCGAGGGCAGGACCTCGTTCAGCTCTTCGTAAGTCACAAACCCGCGCTTCTTGGCGAGCTTGATCATGCGCTTTACGGCCTGGTCGGTCAGGTCGAGAAGCGGGCTGTCCGTCTGCGGGGCATCCGCCACGTCGCCCTCGGCCTTCTCGTTCGTCTTGGTCGCCATGCCCGGTCGCTCCACGCCTGCCGTCGAACCGAGCGCGCGCCGCCGGTCCGACAACCTTTCAACGTTCGAAGGGGCGGCGCAGGCCTCGCCCGTCCACCCCGTCCAGTCCAATTTGCGCAGGAAACGCTGCGAAGTTTCAAGACACCGTTAACCCCGCTCCGACCGCCTTGCCGGCCGTCATTCAGGGCAGCGGCGCAGCTCTCGCTCCGCACTCCCGCCTCACGTTCAGCGGCCCCGTGTTCCCGGCGGCCCACTCCAACGTTTTACCCCCGGCCCCTGGTCGGCAACCGGTCCAAGGCCGCGCCTCTACACGGCGCCCTGTTGGCCTGCAACACGCTCCAACTCAGCCTCGGTTCCCTCCAGCGTGGAGATTTGCGACCTCAAATCGCGGATCCAGGCCAGATTCGCCTCGCTTGCCTCCTGAGCGAAGGCCGAGCGAGCCAATGAGAGCTCGTTATGTAGCGTCGAGGCCCGCCGATGCAAGGTGATGGCCTGCCGGACGCTTTCCTTCACTTCCAAAGGATCCGCCGCGGAGTCAAGACACCATCGGTCGCCAAAACGCACGGCGAGCTCGAGCCGGGCGAGTTCCTGGACGAGGCCGGCCCGTTCCAGGGCCTCCCGGGCCTGGCCATCCGTGCCTCCGGCGCGCTCGGCGTCGAAGTCCACGAGGGCCTGCCGCACCTTGCGGCTTTCCGGACAGTCGAGGTCGAGCCCGGCGAGCATCTCGGCATGGTCCTCCAGCAGCTCGGGATGGGCGACCAGCGCCATCAGGATGAGCGCCTCGCGAGGGGAAATCGCCGAGGCCCCGCTGAAGAGCGGACTGCGGGCGAGGCTTTCGCTGGCGCGCAGCAATTCGGGCACTCCCGTCGGCCGTCGGTCGTCCCGGCCCCTCGCATAGCGCCCTCCGCGCGCCTCCCCGCCCCGCCCCCGCCGGACGCCGCCGCCCTGCTGGGCGCCAAGCAATTCACGCAGGCGGCGCTCCATCTCGGCCCGGTAGTGCCGGCGCAAATCGTCGTTCGCGACCACCGACAGCTTCTCGCGCAGCCGCTTTTCGAGGGCGGCGCGCCTCTCTGGCGTGTCCAATGGCGTCGCCTCGACCTCGCGGGACCAGAGCAGGTCGACGAGCGGCAAGGCCGCGTCGAGCACCCGGGCGATGCTGTCCGCGCCGCCGGAACGGGCGAGGTCGTCGGGATCCTGGCCCTCGGGAAGCAGCGCGAAGCGCACCGACTTGCCCGGCTCGATCAGCGGAAGCGCGGTCTCCACGGCGCGGTAGGCTGCCCTGCGGCCCGCTCCGTCCCCGTCGAAACAGAGGATCGGCTCGTCCGCCATGCGCCACATGAGCTTGAGCTGCTCGGGCGTGAGGGCCGTCCCGAGCGGGGCGACCGTATGGGCAAAGCCCGCCATGCTCATGGCGATGACGTCCACATAGCCCTCGACCGCGACAACCGTGCCCCGGTCGTGAGCCGCCTTCCGCGCGAGATGGTGGTTGTAGAGGACGTGCCCCTTCTGGAAGAGCGGCGTATCCGGGGAGTTCAGGTACTTGGCCGGGACGTCCTTTTCCATCGCGCGCCCGCCGAAGGCGATCACCCGTCCGCGCGAATCGGCGATGGGGAACATGACGCGGTCGCGGAAGCGGTCATAGGCGACGGGAATGTCGTCGCCCGCGATCAGCAGGCCGGCCTCGACCATGGCGTCCAGCCCCACGCCCTTGGCCGCGAGGTGGTCGCGCAGGGCGTGGCGGCTCGCCGGCGCATAGCCCAGGCCGAACTGCTCCCAGACCGGGGCGAACAGGCCTCGCCCTTCGAGGTAGCCCCTGGCCTTGGCCCCCGCACGGTCCGCGAGCTGCGCCCGGAAAAAGGCCGCGGCGAGGTCCATCACCTCGTGCAGGCCCTTCTGGCGCTTCTCCTGCGCCTCCGCCTCCTCCGACATCTTCGGCAGCGTGACGCCGGCGAGGCCTGCGAGCCGCTCGACCGTCTCGGGGAACGAGAGCCCCTCGGTCTCCATCACGAAGCTGAAGATGTCGCCGTGCTTGCCGGAGGAGAAGTCGTGATAGAAGCCCTTCTGGTCGTTCACGTAGAAGGACGGCGTCTTCTCCGCGTTGAAAGGCGAAAGCGCCTTCCACTCCCGTCCCGCCTTGATCAGCCGGACTCGCTTGCCGACGACCTCCGACACGGGAAGGCGGGCGCGAATCTCGTCGAGCAGGCCGGGCGGGTAGCGCATCGGCTGGACATATAGGGCATCGGCGTCGGCGCCGGAATGGCCGGCGAGTTACGCCCGCTATTCACAGGGACAGGCGCCGCTTCGGCCGACGGGCGCAGCCTGGCGGATCATGTGAGATCCGCGGCATCCCACTCAATGTCGAGGTCATCAAGCCGCAGCGGAAGGTCGGGCGCGAGGTCGGGCAGGAGCAGGTCCGACCCCGGATGGACGGAAAGCCGCGCGTAACCGCCCTCGCCCGGCCCCTGGAAGACATGGGTCTCCCGGCGCACTGCGTCGATGACCCACAGCTCCGGCACGCCGAAACGAGCATAGACGGCGGGCTTGCGGTGAAGATCGTAGCCGAGGGTCGAGTCCGACACCTCGACCGAGAGCAGGATGGACGGACCCGTGATCGTGGCGAGCGTCACCGGCTTGCGGAAAACAATGAAGTCGGGCTGGAGGAACGTATCCGGCGACAGCCGGAAAGTCGTCTCGGGAACGATGGAGAGGCCTGGCGGCGCGCCCTTGATCCAGAAGCGGTTCAGCTCGGCTTTCAGCACCTCGTGCCGGATCCCCTTGGCAGGCATGACCACGAGCTCTCCGCCGATGAGCTCCAGCCGATCATCCTCGTCGAGGATGCCGCACTCGACCATGCGCTCCACCTCCGCAACCGTGAAGGCGCGGCGGGGCAGCCCTTCGGCGGCCTGCGTAGGGCGGACGGGACCGGGAAAGAGCACCGGAGCGTTCATAGCCATGAGGCTAGGATACACCACGCGGACCGCACCAGCGAGCGTGGGTTGCAGAGCGCTGCTTGTCCCGGCATCGAGGCGCCGGCCGGCGGACTACCTCGCCAGCCGGGCCTTGATCGCCGCGCTGGCCTTGCCGAAGTCCATGCGGCCGGAATAGCGCTCCTTCAGCGCGGCCATGACCTTGCCCATGTCCTTCATGCCGGCCGCGCCGGTCTCGGCCACGATGCCGTCGATGGCGGAGGCGACCTCGGCCTCGCTCATCTGATGGGGCATGAAGCCCATGATGATGGCGATCTCCTCGCGCTCCTGCTCGGCGAGCTCGGGCCGCGCGTTCTCCTCGTAGATCTTCAGGCTCTCCTGGCGCTGCTTCACCATCTTCTGGAGCAGGCCCAGGATCTCGTCGTCGCCGAGCGGGCCCTTGCCGGTGCCGCGGGCCTCGATGTCGCGGTCCTTGAGCGCGGCGGTGATGAGGCGGATGGTCGAGATGCGGCGCTTGTCGCCCGTCTTCATGGCGTCCTTGAGGGCGGCGGTGAACGCTTCGCGCATAGCGGCAAGTCCTCTCCTGGGTGGGCCGGACGACCCGCCGATTCGGCATTGCAGCCGAGCGGCGCCGCTAAGCTGCTGTGAAATCCCGTCTTTCCAACCACCGCGCGGCGTTGACGCGCGCCTGTGCCGGCCTTAGGTTCCGCGCCGCCGCCCGAAGCCGCCGGGCGCGCCCTCTGGCATGACTGCGTTCGACCGAGATCGTCCGGCCCCGCCGGGGCGGGATCGCGCCGGGACGCGACGAAGACGGCGGCTGGACTTAGGACGAAAATGGCGACGCTTCAAGATCAGGCGGCCGGAGCGGCCGGGTGGGCGGAAACCAGGGCGACAGCCCTGCTCGTGCTCGCCGACGGCACCGTGCTCGAGGGCTTCGGCATCGGGGCCGAGGGAGCGGCGACCGGCGAGGTCTGCTTCAACACCGCCATGACCGGCTACGAGGAGATCCTCACCGATCCCTCCTATGCCGGCCAGATCGTCACCTTCACCTTTCCCCATATCGGCAATGTCGGCACGAACGAGGAGGACGTGGAGACGGTGAACATGGCCGCCGCCTCCGGCGTGCGCGGCGTCATCGTCCACACCTCCGTCACCGAGCCGTCCAACTGGCGCGCAACCCGTCATTTCGACGCCTGGCTGAAGTCGCGCGGCATCGTCGGCCTCGCCGGGATCGACACAAGGGCGCTCACCGCCTGGATCCGCGAAAACGGCATGCCCAACGCGGTGATCGCCCATGACCCCGCCGGCAATTTCGACGTTCCTGCCCTGCAGGCGCATGCCGCCGCGCTGCCCTCCATGGACGGGCTCGACCTCGTCCCGATGGTGACCTCGGCGCAGCGCTATGGCTGGGAGGAAGGCTCCTGGAAGCTGGGGCAGGGCTACGTCCCCGCTCCAGCCCCCACCCGCCACGTGGTGGCGATCGACTACGGCGTGAAGCGCAACATCCTGCGTCTGCTCGCCGAGCGCGGCTGCAAGGTCACCGTGGTCCCCGCCACCACCCCCGCCGAAGACATCCTGGCGCTGCAGCCGGACGGTGTGTTCCTTTCCAACGGCCCCGGCGACCCCGCGGCGACCGGCGAATATGCCGTGCCTGCCATCCGGACCATCCTCGACCGGAAGATCCCCACCTTCGGCATCTGCCTCGGGCACCAGATGATGGCGCTCGCCGTGGGCGCGAAGACGCGCAAGATGCACCAGGGCCACCACGGCGCGAACCACCCGGTGAAGGACTTCACGACGGACAAGGTCGAGATCGTCTCGATGAACCATGGCTTCGCGGTGGACCGCGACAGCCTGCCCGAGAACGCAATCGAGACGCACGTCTCCCTCTTCGACGGCTCCAATTGCGGCATCGCGCTGAAGGACCGCCCTGCCTTCTCGGTGCAGCATCACCCCGAGGCCTCGCCCGGACCGCAGGACAGCCACTACCTGTTCGACCGCTTCGTTGCGATGATGGACGAGCACAGGGGGCGCTGAGGGGCGGTGGGGCCGCGCTCACGCTTGCGGCTGCGCTCCCGACACGCGAGCATCGGGTATCCCCCGATTCGCGACGTGCAACGGAAGAGGCTCATGCCGCACCCCATGCTCCGGGCCGCCGTCTTCGCGACATCGGCCGTCCTCTCGGCCCAGGTCGCGATGGCGGCCGGCAGCGTCCAGCGCGGCAAGATCATCGCCGAGACCAATTGCGCCGGCTGTCACGCGATCGGCCCGACGGGCGAGAGCCCCAACCCGAAGTCGCCGCCCTTCCGCACGCTCTCCAAGCGCTTCAAGCTCGAGAATCTGGAGGAGGCGCTAGCGGAGGGCATTTCCGTGGGCCACAAGGGCCAGGACATGCCGGAGTTCCAGTTCGATCCGCCCCAGATCGAGGACTTCCTCGCCTATCTCAAGAGCGTCAACCAGCCCTGAGGGACGTCGGCGAGCCATCGGCCATCAGTCACTCCCGGAGTGACTTGACGCTGGCAGACGCGCACGACCACGCTCGGGCTGCGCCGGGCGACGGACCCGGCGGACCTTCACCTGCTGGATCCGCATGAGCACCTGGCGCGATTTCTTCAACGGCGAGCACTCGATCTACGTGAATGACCGCCATCGCGCCCTGCATGACCGCCGGGTCGCGAGCGACGTTGCGTCCCTCGTGCGGGAACTCGATCACGGGCCGAAGCCGGTCGTGCTGGACTATGGCTGCGGCGAGGCGACCGAGGCCCCTGTCGTGGCGGCCGTCAGCGGTTCCCTGCTGCTCAGCGACGCAGCTCCCGCGATCAGGCAGCGTCTCGCGTCGCGCTACGGTTCGGATCCCCGGATCAAGGTTCTGTCGCCGGACGACGTTGCGGCCCTGCCCCACGCCTCGGTCGACATCGTCGTGGTCAACTCCCTTCTTCAATACCTCACCCACAACGAGTTCACGGCGCTGGCCGACACGGCCTTCGACCTTCTGCGCCCGGGCGGCCGGATGGTGCTCGGCGACGTGATCCCGCCGGACGTGAGTCCCGTCACCGATGCGGCCTCCCTCCTGAAATTCGGCTGGGAAGGCGGCTTCCTGCTCGCTGCCGTAGGAGGCCTCGTGCGCACCGCACTGTCGGATTACCGCAAGCTGCGCAGCGAGCTCGGGCTTACCACCTACGACGAGGAGGAGATCGTGGCGCTGCTCCGCTCCTGCGGGTTCGAGGCGCAGCGCCGGGTTCCCAATATCGGGCACAACCAGGCCCGCATGACCCTATTGGCGCGCAAGCCCGCGTGACGCGGGAACTCGCCCCACGCGGGCGGCGAGACGGCGAAATCGCCGCCGCTTCCATGCGGTGAGCAGAATCACCGCCAGGCAACCAGCCGTGTTCACCAGCGACACCAGGGCGAGCCAAGCGTCCTGCAGGTTCACCATGGCGTAGGCGCCGGTCGACAGGTTGGCGCAGGTCCACATGGCCCAAGTGCTGTAGGAAATGGCCGTCGCGCCGTAGGCGTCACGCGCGACGCGCAGGATCTGCGGCAGGTAGGAGACGATCCGCAACGCGTTGAAGAAGCTGAACGCGGTGAGGGTGAGATTGGCCAAGGTCAGTTGGCCGAGCGTAGCGTCGACGACGCTGAGGCCCGCAATCGCCATCGTGAATGCCTCTGCCGGATCCCGGCCTGGGCCGGGCGTTCATGGGTCTTGCAGAGGGTGCACGCGAGATGCGTACGCAGGTGTGACAGCATTCACAGGGGCGCGGGAGAAAATGTCCACAGCCGGTTGGCGACGAAGCTCCAGACGAGCACGACCCCGGTCGTCATCACCTGCGCCAGCAGGTAGGGGACGCCGAGGCGCCCGTTGAAGAGCCCCATGAAGAGCCCCGTCAGCACGAAGCCGACCAGGGCGACGAGCGCGAAGCGCCACGTCGCCTCCCGGTGCGGCCTGTCGCTCCGGAACGCATAGCGCCGGTTGAGTGCATAGGAGACGACGCCGCCCAGTACATAGCCCGCGAGCGTGGCCAGCACCGGCCCGGCGAACCCCGCCTCGACAAGGCCGATGAGCGTGCCGTAGTGCACCACGGCGGCAACAAGGCCCACCCCCGCGAAGGCGGAGAACTGGCGGGCGAGGAGCTTGCGCGTCGTCATGGCGGCCTTGTGGCCCGCCCCGCCGGCTCTGGTCAATGCCGGGGACGAGCGGGAGCCGGGCGGTTTCGGCCCCTTCCCTCCCCGGCGATTCTCGTCTAGGTACTCCCGACTTCAGCGGGAAGTCATCGTGCGCAGGCCCGCCTGAACCTTTCCCAGGTCTGCAAGCGTGGAAGGTCTGCGGCCACAGCGGCCGGAGACTCGTTGGTGTGCGCCGGATGGCGCAGGCCCGGCCGGTGCGGCCGCGGCCGACGGACTTTCGAAGGGCGACATGCCGAAGCGGACTGACATCTCCACCATCCTCATCATCGGGGCCGGGCCCATCGTCATCGGCCAGGCCTGCGAGTTCGACTATTCGGGCACGCAGGCGGTGAAGGCGCTGAAGGAGGAGGGCTACCGGATCGTCCTCGTCAACTCGAACCCGGCCACGATCATGACCGATCCGGACATGGCGCACCGGACCTATGTCGAGCCGATCACGCCCGAGATCGTCGCCAAGATCATCGAGGCCGAGCGGAACGTCATTCCCGGCGGCTTCGCCTTGCTGCCCACCATGGGCGGCCAGACCGCACTCAATTGCGCGCTGTCGCTGAAGAAGATGGGCGTGCTCGAGACGTTCGGCGTCGAGATGATCGGCGCCACGGCCGAGGCCATCGACAAGGCGGAAGACCGCGAGCTCTTCCGCAACGCCATGACCAAGATCGGGCTGGAGACGCCACGCTCCCACCAGATCAAGACGCTGGCCCAGGCGCTCGAGGCGCTCGCCGACATCGGGCTTCCCGCGATCATCCGCCCATCCTTTACCATGGGCGGCACGGGCGGCGGCATCGCCTACAACAAGGCCGAGTTCATCGAGATCATCGAGCGCGGCATCGACGCCTCCCCCACGAACGAGGTGCTGGTCGAGGAGAGCGTGCTCGGCTGGAAGGAATACGAGATGGAGGTCGTCCGCGACAAGGCGGACAACTGCATCATCGTCTGCTCCATCGAGAACATCGACCCCATGGGCGTCCATACCGGCGACAGCATCACGGTCGCCCCGGCGCTGACGCTCACCGACAAGGAATACCAGATCATGCGCGACGCCTCGCTGGCGGTCCTGCGCGAGATCGGGGTGGAGACGGGCGGCTCCAACGTGCAGTTCGCGGTCAATCCCGAGAACGGCCGCATGATCGTCATCGAGATGAACCCGCGTGTGTCTCGCTCCTCGGCGCTGGCCTCCAAGGCCACGGGCTTCCCGATCGCCAAGGTCGCGGCCAAGCTCGCCGTGGGTTACACGCTGGACGAGATCGCCAACGACATCACGGGCGGCGCAACGCCGGCCTCGTTCGAGCCGACCATCGACTACGTGGTGACCAAGATCCCGCGCTTCGCCTTCGAGAAGTTTCCCGGCGCCGAGAACACGCTGACGACCTCCATGAAGTCCGTCGGCGAGGCCATGGCGATCGGCCGCACGCTGCAGGAATCCCTGCAGAAGGCGCTGCGCTCGCTGGAGACCGGCCTCACCGGGCTCGACGAGATCGAGATCGAGGGCCTGGGCCTTGGCGACGACAAGAACGCCGTGCGCGCCGCGCTCGGCACGCCCACGCCCGACCGGCTGCTGAAGGTGGCGCAGGCTTTGCGGCTCGGCTTCTCGATCGACGAGGTGCACCGCTCCTGCAAGATCGACCCGTGGTTCCTGGAGCAGATCCAGGGGATCATCGACGTCGAGGAGAAAGTGCGCCGGCACGGCCTGCCGACGACCCCCGGCGCCTTCCGCCATGTGAAGGCGATGGGCTTCTCCGATGCCCGCCTCGCCGTGCTGGCAAAGCTCAGCGAGGCCGAGGTGACGCGCCGTCGCCGCGCGCTGGACGTGCGCCCGGTCTACAAGCGCATCGACACCTGCGCGGCCGAGTTCGCCTCGCCCACGGCCTACATGTACTCCACCTACGCCCCGCCCTTCGCCGGCAAGCCGGCCGACGAGGCGCAGCCCTCCGACCGGCGCAAGATCGTCATCCTCGGCGGCGGCCCGAACCGCATCGGCCAGGGCATCGAGTTCGACTATTGCTGCTGCCATGCCTGCTTCGCGCTGTCGGACGCGGGCTTCGAGACGATCATGGTCAACTGCAACCCGGAGACCGTGTCGACCGACTACGACACCTCTGATCGGCTCTATTTCGAGCCGCTGACCATCGAGGACGTGCTGGAGATCCTGGCCAAGGAGAAGGAGAACGGCACGCTGGTCGGCGTCGTCGTGCAGTTCGGCGGCCAGACCCCGCTGAAGCTCGCCAAGGGGCTGGAGGCCGCGGGCATCCCGATCCTCGGCACCTCGCCCGACGCCATCGACCTCGCCGAGGACCGCGACCGCTTCAAGCGCCTGCTGGACAAGCTCGGCCTCAAGCAGCCCGAGAACGGCATCGCCTATTCCGTCGAGCAGAGCCGGCTGGTCATGCAGGACCTCGGCCTGCCCCTCGTCGTACGCCCCTCCTACGTGCTGGGAGGACGGGCCATGGAGATCATCCACGACGAGGCGACCTTCGACCGCTACCTCCTGGGCACCCTGCCCGAGCTCGTGCCCAACGACGTCAAGGCCCGCTACCCCAACGACAAGACGGGCCAGATCAACATGGTGCTGGGCAAGAACCCGCTGCTGTTCGACCGCTATCTCTCCGACGCGATCGAGGTGGACGTGGACTGCCTCTGCGACGGCAAGGACGTCTTCATCGCCGGCATCATGGAGCATATCGAGGAGGCGGGCATCCATTCCGGTGACAGCGCCTGCGCCCTGCCGCCCCACTCGCTGAGGCCCGAGGTGACGGCCGAACTGGAGCGCCAGACGCGGGAACTCGCCCTCGCCCTCAACGTTGGCGGCCTGATGAACGTGCAGTACGCCCTCAAGGACGGCGAGATCTACGTGCTCGAGGTCAACCCGCGCGCCTCCAGAACCGTCCCCTTCGTCGCCAAGGTCATCGGCGAGCCCATTGCCAAGATCGCCTCCCGCATCATGGCCGGCGAGAGCCTGGCGAGCTTCGGCCTCGCGCCCAAGCCGCTCGGCCATATCGGCGTGAAGGAGGCCGTGTTCCCCTTCGCGCGCTTCCCTGGCGTCGACGTGCTGCTCGGCCCTGAGATGCGCTCGACGGGCGAGGTGATCGGCCTCGACCGCTCCTTCGGCGTCGCCTTCGCCAAGAGCCAGCTGGGCGGCGGCACCAAGGTGCCGAAGGCCGGCACGGTCTTCGTCTCCATGCGCGACAGCGACAAGGCCCGCATCCTGCCCAGCATCCAGCTGCTGGCGGGGCTCGGCTTCCAGGTGGTGGCGACCACCGGCACGCAGCGCTTCCTGGTGGAGAACGGCATCAAGGCCTCCCCCATCAACAAGGTGCTGGAAGGCCGGCCCCACGTGGTCGACGCCATCAAGAACGGCGAAATCCAGCTCGTCTTCAACACCACGGAGGGCAAGCAGGCGCTGACGGACAGCCGGTCGCTGCGCCGTGCGGCCCTCTTGCATAAAGTGCCCTATTACACCACGCTAGCTGGTGCGGTCGCAGCGGCGCAGGGCATCAAGGCCTATCTCGACGGGGATCTCGAAGTCCGCGCGCTGCAGGATTACTTCAAGGCCAAGGCGTGAAGGCGAGCCTTCGGGCTCGGCTCTCGAATGTGTGGCACGCCGCAGGATCCGGGGCGCGGGAGCGGCCCGGCCGGCGGCGGCGTATCCGTTTATGGACTGGATGAGACGATGGACAAGATTCCGATGACGCCGGCAGGGTTCAAGGCCCTGGAGCAGGAGCTCCGGCAGCGCCAGCAGGAGGAGCGGCCGCGCATCATCAATGCGATCGCCGAGGCGCGCTCCCATGGCGACCTCTCGGAAAACGCGGAGTACCACGCGGCCAAGGAGCAGCAATCCCTCAATGAAGGCCGCATTGCGGAGCTCGAGGACAAGCTGTCGCGCGCCGAAATCATCGACGTCTCGAAATTGTCGGGATCGACGATCAAGTTCGGCGCCACGGTCAAGCTGATCGACGAGGACACCGACGAGGAGAAGACGTACCAGATCGTCGGCGAATCCGAGGCCGACGTGAAGTCCGGCAAGGTCTCCATCACCTCGCCCATCGCGCGTGCGCTGATCGGGAAGAAGACCGGGGACTCCGTGGAAGTGAACACGCCCGGCGGAGGCAAGAGCTATGAAATCGTCGATGTCGCCTTCGTCTGACCGCCGCACGGTACTGGTGGGACTTGCCGCGGTCGCCCTGGCGGCTGCCCTGCCCGCCGTCCCGGCGCTGGCCCAGCAGGCGCGCTTCAGCCGCGTGGTGATCGACACGAGCCCTCTGGCCAATTCCGGCGCGAGCCAGCTCGGCGAGAACATCAAGCCGATGCTCTATTCCGGCGTGGTACGCGCGATGGCCCCCTACATGGCGCCGAAGGACCGCTCGGCTCCCACGCTCGTGGTCACCATCAAGTCGCTCGACCTGCCCTCGTATGGCGGGAACGACGACAACTTCCGCTTTGGCTTCGGCGGCGGCGGCCCGCGCGACTATCTCGACACGACGGTGACTGTCGTTTCCGGCCGGCAGGTGATCGCGAGCTTCCCGCTCCTGATCAACCAACCCTCCGCCTCCGGCGGTCCCTGGTTCGTCCAGCCCAACGAGGACCGCCGCGTCGCCCAACTCGGCGTCACGCTGGGCGAATGGGTGCGCCGGAAGGTGGTCGGGGGCTGAAGCTTCCTGGAGCGCGGGCCTCCCGGCCCGCTACTTCCATCATTGACGGTCGGGCCAGAAGGCCGCTCTCCGTGACCCCTACCCCTTCCGTCCCCCCCTGAACGCCCGCGTCCCGCCCCGGCCGGCCTTGCTCCGCCCGGCCGCCTCCGCCCCCAGCGGCCTTCCCGTCCCGCCGCCCAGGTTGTGCGGCCCCATCTCGTCCAGCGTCGGCTTGCGCGCCCGCGTCGCCGGCAAAGCCGCCTTGGGCACGTCCGCCCGCAAATTCGCCGCCTCCCCGTACTTGCGCGGCCCGCGATAGCCGCCGGTCTTGTCGTCCACCTCGCTCTGGGTGGCCAGCGGGTCCTCGGCGAGGACGAGTTCTGTGGCCTTGAGGCGCTTGATCTCGTCGCGCAGGCGGGCGGCGGTTTCGAAGTCGAGGTCGGCGGCGGCTTCGCGCATGCGCTTCTCGAGGTCGCCGATCGTGGCCTTCATGTTGTGGCCGACGAGGGCGCCCTCCTTGGCGACGCCGGTGTCGACGCGCACGTGGTCGCGCTCGTAGACGCTCTCCAGGATGTCGCCGATGGAGCGCTTCACGCTCTCCGGCGTGATGCCGTTCTCCTCGTTCCAGCGCTGCTGCTTCTCGCGGCGGCGGTTGGTCTCGGCGATGGCGCGCTCCATGGAGCCGGTCATCTGGTCGGCATAGAGGATCACCTTGCCGTCCACGTTGCGCGCGGCGCGGCCGATGGTCTGGATGAGCGAGGTCTCCGAACGGAGGAAGCCCTCCTTGTCCGCGTCGAGGATGGCGACCAGCGCGCATTCGGGGATGTCGAGGCCCTCGCGCAGCAGGTTGATGCCGACCAGCACGTCGAAGGCGCCGAGGCGCAGGTCGCGCAGGATCTCGATGCGTTCGATCGTGTCGATGTCGGAATGCATGTAGCGCACGCGCACGCCGTTCTCGTGCAGGTACTCCGTGAGGTCCTCGGCCATGCGCTTGGTGAGCACGGTGACGAGCGTGCGGTAGCCGCGGGCCGCGACCTCTCGCACCTCGCCAAGGAGGTCGTCGACCTGGGCGCGGGCCGGGCGCACGTCGACCACGGGGTCGATGAGGCCGGTTGGGCGGATCACCTGCTCGACGAAGACGCCGCCGGTGCGGTCCATCTCCCAGCCGCCGGGCGTGGCGGAGACGTGGACGGACTGGGGCCGCATGGCGTCCCATTCCTCGAAGCGCAGAGGCCGGTTGTCCATGCAGGACGGCAGCCGGAAGCCGTACTCGGCGAGCGTCGCCTTGCGGCGGAAGTCGCCCCGGTACATGCCGCCGATCTGCGGCACGGTGACGTGGCTCTCGTCGGTGAAGACGAGCGCGTTGTCGGGCAGGTATTCGAAGAGCGTGGGCGGCGGCTCGCCCGGCTTGCGGCCGGTGAGGTAGCGCGAATAGTTCTCGATGCCGGCGCAGGAGCCGGTGGCCTCCAGCATCTCCAGGTCGAAGGTGGTGCGCTGCTCGAGCCGCTGCGCCTCCAGGAGACGGCCCATGCGGTGGAGCTCATCGAGGCGCTGCTTCAGCTCTGCCTTGATGCTCTTCGTCGCCTGCTGCAGCGTCGGCTTTGGCGTCACGTAGTGTGAGTTCGCGTAGATCTTCACGAATTCCAGGTCGGCCGACTTCTGGCCCGTCAGCGGGTCGAACTCCACGATCGACTCCACCTCGTCGCCGAACAGGCTGACGCGCCAGGCGCGGTCCTCGTAGTGGGCCGGGAAAATTTCCACGACGTCGCCGCGCACGCGGAACGTGCCGCGCTGGAAGTCGCCCATGGAGCGCTTGTATTGCAGGGCCGTGAGGTCGGCCAGCAGCTGGCGCTGGTCCAGCCGCTCGCCGAGCCGGATCGTGAAGGTCATGGCCGTGTAAGTCTCGACCGAGCCGATGCCGTAGATGCAGGAGACCGAGGCGACGATGATGACGTCGTCGCGCTCCAGCAGCGCGCGCGTGGCGGCGTGGCGCATGCGGTCGATCTGCTCGTTGATCGAGCTTTCCTTCTCGATATAGGTGTCCGTGCGCGGGACGTAGGCCTCCGGCTGGTAATAGTCATAGTAGGAGACGAAATACTCCACCGCGTTGTCCGGGAAGAAGCTCTTGAACTCGCCGTAGAGCTGGGCGGCCAGCGTCTTGTTGGGCGCGAGGATGAGCGCGGGGCGACCGGTGCGGGCGATCACCTGCGCCATGGTGAAGGTCTTGCCGGAACCGGTGACGCCGAGCAGCACCTGGTCGCGCTCGTGTCGCTGAACCCCGTCGACGAGTTCGTCGATCGCTGCGGGCTGGTCGCCGCGCGGCTCGAACTCCGAGACGAGCTTGAAGGGCACGCCGCCCTCGGACTTCTCCGGCCGCGGCGGCCGGTGCGGGGTCCAGACCGTGGCCTGGCGCAGGTTGGGGTCGCCCTGCTCCAGCAGGCTCTTCAGGCTCTCCATGGTGGCGGAGACGCCGTCGAGCCCGTTGCGGACGTCGGCCTGCTCCTCGTCCGCATCGCGCAGCACGTTGCCCTGGCGCACGCGCTTGGGCGCGGCCTTCAGGATGTCCTCGCGCGAGAGGCCGACGTCGCGGGTGCGCGAGCCGGGGCGCGGCGCGTCGTCGGCCGGAGCCTCCTTCGCACGCGGCTTGCCGAGGCCCAGCTTGCGCGTGAGCGCCGGGTCGGCCGGCTGCACGGCGCCGGGGTCGTAGCCGGCCTGCGGAGCCTCGCCGAAGCCGCCCGCCGCCGGCTTGCGCTCGCGGTTCAGCGCTGGGTTCAGCAGGGCGGCGAGATGCTCGTCGAGCGGCTTCAGCTCGGGCTTCGACGCCTTGGCGCGCGTCTCCCGGGCGGGGTTCTTCGGTGTCTTGGACATGAGAACAAAGATGGGCCGAGTCCGCTCCCTGGGCAAGGTGAGGCGGCGGCGTCGCAGGGGATCCGCGCGCGACCCTCAGCCGCGCCCATCCGCCCCGAGCGGCCATTCCGACCAATCTTTAAGCCGCGCTTTCATGGCTTGTCCGCTTTTGGCTGCTTTATTGCCGAAATCTGCCAGTCTGATTGGACCCGCTAGAGTTGCAGAGCCGCATGGAGTCGCCATGAGCCCGGATGCCGTCCTCATTGCCCTGCAGCGCTTCGGACTGGGCGCCAAGCCCGGCGATCCGTCGCGCGTGGCCGGCGACCCGCGCGGATATGTCAAGGCGCAGCTCCAGGCGCACGACGCCACGCTCCTGCCCGCCGATGGGCTGGAGCCGGCCGACCGCGCCTATCGCCTTACCCGCATGAGCGAGATGCAGCGCGAGCGCGAGCGCAGCCGCACGGCGATGCTCGGCGCGTCGGACATGGCAGGCGGGATGGCCGGCGGGATGGCCGGGGGCATGGCCCCGGCCTCGCCTGCCATGGCGTTCGCCGACCCGATGTCCGCGGCGACCATTCTCCCAAAGCCGGTTCCCGCTCCGGGCAAGCCGGAGGCGAAGCCCGAGCCCCCTATCGAGCAGAAGCTGTTCCGCGCGGAGGCGACGGCCCGCTTCGAGCGCCTGGCCCGTACCGATTCCGGCCTCACGGAGCGGCTGGTGGCCTTCTGGGCCAACCACTTCGCGGTCTCTGTGGCGAAGGGCAACAATCTGCGCGCGCTGGCCGGCGCTTACGAGCGCGAGGCCATCCGCCCTCACGTGCTGGGCCGCTTCGCCGACATGCTGCACGCTGCGGAGAGCCATCCGGCGATGCTCTTCTACCTCGACCAACACCAGTCGGTGGGACCCACGTCGCGCAACGGCATCAACAGCAAGCGCGGCCTGAACGAGAACCTCGCCCGCGAGATCCTGGAGTTGCACACGCTGGGCGTCGACGGCGGCTACAACCAGGCCGACGTGACCAGTTTCGCCCGGGTCATCACGGGCTGGACCGTGACCTCGCCCGACGAGGATCTGTTCTATGGCGGCCGCTTCACCTTCGGCCCCGCGCGGCACGAGCCCGGCGACCATGCCGTGCTCACCAAGGTCTATGCCGAAGGCGGAGTGGAGCAGGGCCGTACGGTCCTCGACGACCTCGCCAGGCATCCCTCGACCGCGCGGCACATCGCGCGGAAGCTCGCCACGCATTTCGCGGCCGACGATCCGCCGCCCGCGCTGGTGGATCGGCTGGCGAAGCGCTTCACCGAAACGGACGGAGATCTCGGCGCCGTGACGTTGGCGCTCGTGGAGTCGCCCGAGCCGTGGGAGCTGCCGCTCGCCAAGCTGCGTACCCCGCAGGACTTCGTGGTGGCGGCCATCCGCGCCACCGGGAAGATCCCCGATTTCGGCCCGATCCAGGGCGCGCTCAACGCGCTCGGCCAGCCGCTCTGGCAGCCGCCGGGCCCGAACGGCTTCAGCGACGCCTCTGCCGCCTGGGCATCGCCCGAGGGCATGAACACGCGCCTCGACCTCGCCTCGCAATGGGGCCGGCAGAATGGCGCCCTCAACCCGAAGGACCTGCTGGAGTCCGTCCTGGGCCCGGCGGTCTCTCCCGAGACGCGCCAGGCCGTGGCCCGCGCGGAAAGCCGCCAGCAGGGCCTGGCCCTGCTCTTCATGTCCCCCGAGTTCCAGCGCCGCTGAGCGCCGCATTGCAGGAGATGCCGATGACGGACCTCTGCGAAACGCCGGACCCCACCCGTCGCCGCCTTCTCGTCACCGGCGGCGCGCTGTTCGGCTGGGCCTTCATGCCCCGCTTCGCCTGCGCCGCCGACGCACGCGACCCGCGCTTCGTCACCGTGGTCCTGCGCGGCGCCATGGACGGGCTCTCCGCCGTGGCGCCTGTCGGGGACCCCGACTACGTGGCCCTGCGCGAGGGCATCGCGCTCTCGACCTCGGGCGACAAGCCGGCTCTGACGCTGGACGGGTTCTTCGCGCTGCATCCGGCCATGCCGAACTTCGCCAGGCTGTACAAGCAGAACCAGGCTCTGGTGGTGCACGCCGTCGCGTCGCCCTATCGCGAGCGCTCGCATTTCGACGGCCAGGACGTTCTGGAGAGCGGCCTGCCCGCCGTGGGCCGCATCGAAAGCGGCTGGATGAACCGGCTGCTGCAGGTTCTGCCCAAGGGCGAGAAGGTCGCGGCCACCGGACGTGGCGGACTGGGGGTGGGCGCCACGACGCCCCTGATCATGCGCGGCGGCGCGCCTGTCCTCGGCTGGGCCCCGCAATCCCTGCCCAAGGCCGACGAGGACACCGCGTCGCGCGTGCTCGACCTCTACCGCCACCGCGACCCCACCCTTGCCGAGGCGCTGGCGCGCGGCCGCGACACCGAGGCCATGGCCACCAAGTCCGGGCTCACCGGCGACGCGGCCAAGCCGCGTGGCGGCTCCGACAGCCCGGACGGCATGCGCCAGGCGGCAGCCGGCGCAGCGCGCCTGCTGGCGCAAGATTCGGGCCCGCGCCTCGCCGCCCTTGCCTTCGACGGCTGGGACACGCACGCCAACGAAGGGGGCGCGACGGGCCGCCTCGCCCAGCTGTTGGGCGGCCTCGATGGCGCGCTGGCGGAATTCGAGACCGCGCTGGGTCCGGCCTGGAAGGACACGGTGCTGCTCGTCGTCACCGAGTTCGGCCGCACCGCCAAGGTCAACGGCACCGTGGGCACGGACCACGGCACGGCCACCGTCGCCTTCCTGGCCGGCGGCGCGGTGAAAGGCGGGCGCATCGTCACGGACTGGCCGGGGCTGAAGACGGCGCAACTCTACGAGCAGCGCGACCTCAGGCCCACCACGGATCTCAGGGCCGTCGCCAAGGGCATTCTCGCCGATCACCTGGGCGTGCCGGCGGGACTGCTGGGTGAGAAGGTGTTTCCCGGCTCGGCCACCGTGAGGCCGGTGCAGGGGCTGATCGCCTAGGCCTGCTCAGTCGGTGGGCACGGAGGCGGTGCCGCGCGCCGCTTCGCGCAGAGTGGAATCGCCAAGCCAGCGACGCAGGCGGGCGAGGTTGGCGCCGAGGTCGCCGCGTCCAACGAGGCTGCGGGAATACAGGGCCAAAGTAGAGCGATCGGGCCCGAGCGGGATGACCATCAGGTCAACCGTGTCAGGAAACCGCAGCAGCGGCGTGCGCACGACGAAGCGGTCGCTGCGGCTCGCGCCGCCCTCGGCGACCTGTACCGCGTTGGGATCGCGCAGGATGACCGCGATGATCGTCTTTCGCAGCACGTCGGCCGGCAGCGCGTAGAGCGGGGCGGCGATGTCCGGCGCCGCGCTGCACAGCCAGGACGGGCAGACGAGCGCGTCATTGGGCGAGCTGCGCCGCTGGAGCGTGGCGAAGTCCACCGGTCCCTGGTCCGCCGGGCCGAACAGACCCCAGACCCAGCCGATCCCGCCAGGCCTGTCGCGCAACGCGACCGATGCCGCGACGGCCACGGCGCCGGCGGCGAGGATCACGGTTAGGGTGTTCAGCCGCATGACGGGCGCGCTCGGTGCACAAGAAGCAAGGGCATCCTACCCCTGCACTACGCCGGGCATCGTCGTGCAGTTCACACGGGCCTGGAAACCTCGTCGAAAAACCGGCTGTCCCGAACGAGGATCAGCGGATCGCCGTCGCCTTCATCGGCGCGGCCGTGGCGACCAGCGTCGCGGAGGCGGGCAGCTGCAGAACCATCTGCTTGCCGGGCTCGGCGGTGGCGTCGGTCTGCGCCACCGGGCGGGACGCCATGGTGACGGCCAGTCCGACGCCCATCAGGAGCATCAGCCAGAGGCTCGCCCTCAGCTGGCGGCCTGCCTCGATGCGGATGTCCGGGCGGCGCGCCTCGCGGGTGGGCTGGCGCAGGGGCGCGTCCCCATGGGTCTGCGCGGCGATGGTGCGGCGGGCGGGAGCGGTCATGGCGCGGTCCGGGTGGCGATCTCTGTTGCCGCCACCATGCCGTGAGCGTCGAGGGCTGGATGTGAGATAGCGCACACCGCGAGCGCGGCGGCGACGCTCTTGCGGAGCGCGGGCCTCCCGGCCCGCCCCTTCATGGGGCCACGACGGTATGCGGGCTGGGAGGCCCGCGCTCCAGGGACGCGTCCTCGTTCCCATTGATGACCCGGCGCGCGAGCAGGGCCGCAAGGACGAGCAGCGTGAGGAACCCGACCGGCAGATGGGTGGCCTCGGCAATGTTGCGCGCGGAGAGCGGCACGGCCCAGGCGATCGCCATGGCCGTGGCCTCCCAGGGCCGGAAGCCCCTGTCGAGAGCCAGCGACGCCCAGAACGCGCCGCCTATGGCGAGGACCACGAGGTCGTAGTCGAACACGTAGGGCGTTGCGAGCAGCGACGCGACGGCGAGGGTCGCGGCCTTGAGGCGGTCGTCCAGCGGTCGCCGCCAGGCGGCGATGACGAGGATGGCCATCGTCAGGCTGACGCAGGCCTGGACCGCCCAGGCGAACGCGACCGAACCGCCCAGCATCCGGACCGCGGCGAAGGCGCTCTGCAGCCGGTGGAATCCGACTCCGCCCTGTTCCAGCACCACCGTGCGCGTGAAGGGCATCGTGTCGAAGAAGGCCTGCCAGGGCGCCAGGCCGAAAGCCGCGATGCTCGCGAGGGCGAGGAGAAGGGTCGACGCCGCGGCCGCCGCGATGGCCCGCCAGGATCCCGATGCGAGCAGCGCGAGCGGCAGGAGGAGGCCGAATTGCGGCTTGTAGGACAAGAGCCCGAAGAGCAGTCCCGCCACGACCGGGCGGCGCGGCAGCAGCACGAGCCCGCCCCCGAACAGGGCCGCCGTGAGGAAGCCGTTATTGGCGTGACCCGCGTTGATGAACACGGCCGGGAAACTCAGCGCCATCAGGAGAGCGCCGTGCCCGGGCAGGATCGCCCGCACCGCCGCGGCGTAGAGCGCGAGCGTCGCCGCGAGCCAGACCATCAGGGCGGACAAGTAGGGCAGCAGCGCAAGGGCGGCCGACGGCAGCAGGAAGGTGGGCGGGTAGTACCAGCCATAGAACTCGGCGTTCGGTCCGAACACCTCCTTCTGCCGTGCCCAGTGCAGCGCATGGTCGTAGGGACCGGCGGGATCCCCCGCCAGCGCGGCGCGTCCGCCCACCCAGCCCTGCGAGAAGTCGGTTCCGAGCGGGCGCCCCTGGTAGTCCACCAGCCCCTGCGCCGTCACGTGAAGCAGCACGAGGAGCGCGACCGAGCAGAGCCCGACCGCCCAGCAGACGAGCCGCCGCCGCTCCGGCGTGAGCCAGGAGCCGTCGCGCAGCACCTCGATCGCTGCCGAGAGGGATCGCGGATGCGCCTCGCCCGGACCCATGTTGCCTGCCGTCTGCTCCACCTCAGCCCTCCCGCTGGGGTGTCAATCTGGACCACGCGACGTTAAGGCCGCGTATGGGCCCTGGTGGGCGCCCCGCGTGCATTTTCCTCGTCTGCGGGCTTGCTCCGGCGGGGGGGCGGGACTACGGTCCCGGCCCGGCTGGGCGGACGGTCCCCCGGCCGAACAGCGACTTCTCCCCTTCGGAGCCCTGCCATGGCCTTTCTCGCCGACGCCCTTTCCCGCGTGAAGCCCTCCGCCACCATCGCGGTGACGCAGAAGGCGCGCGACCTGAAAGCGCAGGGCCGCGAGGTCATCAGCCTCTCCGTGGGAGAGCCCGACTTCGACACACCCGAGAACGTGAAGCAGGCCGCCATCGAGGCGATCCGCAAGGGCGAGACCAAGTACACGCCCGTCTCCGGCATCATGCCCTTGCGCGAGGCGATCGCCGCCAAGTTCAAGCGCGAGAACGGGCTCGACTACAAGGCGACGCAGACGATCGTGTGCACCGGCGGCAAGCAGGTGCTCTACAACGCCTTTCTGGTGACGCTGAACCCGGGCGACGAGGTCATCATCCCCGCGCCCTACTGGGTCAGCTACCCGGACATGGTGCTGCTGTGCGGCGGGACGCCCGTCTTCGTCGACTGCCCGCTGGAGAACAACTTCAAGCTCAAGGCGGCCGACCTCGAGCGCGCCATCACGCCGAAGACGAAGTGGCTGGTGCTGAACTCGCCCTCGAACCCCTCGGGCGCTGCCTATACCCGCGACGAGTTGAAGGCGATCACCGAAGTGCTGCTGAGGCACCCGCACGTCTGGGTGCTCACCGACGACATGTACGAGCACCTGACCTTCGGGGACTTCGTGTTCACCACGCCCGCGCAGGTCGAGCCGAACCTGATGGACCGCACGCTGACCATGAACGGCGTCAGCAAGGCCTACGCCATGACGGGCTGGCGCATCGGCTACGCGGCGGGGCCGGACAAGCTGATGAAGGCCATGGACATGGTGCAGGGCCAGCAGACCTCGGGCGCCTGCTCGATCGCCCAGTGGGCGGCCGTGGAGGCGCTGAACGGCCCGCAGGACTTCATCCCGATGAGCCGCAAAGTGTTCGAGGAGCGCCGCGACCTCGTCGTCTCCATGCTCAACCAGGCCAAGGGACTGAAGACCCCGACGCCGGAGGGCGCCTTCTACGTCTATCCCTCCTGCGCAGAGCTGATCGGCCGGACGGCCCCGTCGGGCAAGGTGATCGCGACAGACGAGGACTTCGTCTCCGAGCTTCTGGAGGCGGAGGGCGTCGCGGCGGTGCACGGCTCGGCCTTCGGCCTCGGCCCCAACTTCCGCATCAGCTACGCCACCTCGAACAAGCTGCTCGAGGAGGCCTGCCACAAGATCCAGCGCTTCTGCGCCAGCCTGCGCTGACGCGCTGACACGGCCGACCCCCGCGGCCGCACGATCTCCCGGACGCGAGTGCGCCCGGGAGAGCGACGGGGGAGGAACCTAGGCCTTCTCCGTTGGTTGTCGCTGGCCCTTTCCAGCCTGACGATTGTTTCAACAGGAGAAGACACATGACGCGCTCCACCCTGCCGCTCGGCCTTGCGGCCGCCGCTCTCGCCCTGCTCGCCGCCGCGCCGGCGCAGGCCCAGTCGGCCCGGCCGCCCAGCAAGCTCGGCGTGCTCGAGTGCAATGTCGGCGGCGGCGTCGGCTTCATCATCACCTCAAGCAAGGCGCTGGCCTGCACCTTCCGCTCCGCCCGCCGCGGCGGTCCGCGCGAGACCTATGTCGGCACGATCCGCAAGTTCGGCCTCGACGTCGGCGCGACCGGCAAGGGCCGCCTCGTCTGGGCCGTCTATGCGCCGACGACGAGCTGGCGAGCGGGCGCGCTCGCCGGCACCTATGGCGGCGCCTCGGCCGAGGCCACCGCGGGCGCGGGCCTCGGGGCCAACGTGCTGGTGGGCGGCAGCGACCGCACCATCAGCCTGCAGCCGCTCTCCGTGCAGGCCCAGACGGGCCTCAACCTCGCGGTCGGCGTGACGGACATGGAGCTCGAGCGCGCCGCCCAGCGCTGAGCCCTCCCGAGGCTGCGCCCGGCGCAGGGCCGACGCGCCTTTCTTTCCGCTTGCGCTGTCCCGCCGCCGGGTGGAGCATCAACCTCCGGCGGCGGGAAAAGCCCCGCCGCTATCATCGACGTGGGGTCGGACGACCGACCCGCGCAGGTCGGTCGAGGCCCCACCTCTCAGGGAGGTTCGGGCATGTCCGGGACGGAGCAGCCTGCCAGAGGCAGGGAACCCGCGGGCCCTCGATGCATCGCCATCGTCGGGCCCTTCCAGAGCGGCAAGACCACCTTGCTCGAGGCGATCCTCGAGCGAACCGGCGTGCTGCAGCGCGCCGGCCGCGTGCCCGACGGCACCGCCGCCGGGGACAACAGCGCGGAATCCCGTGCCCATGGCCACGGTGTGGAGCTGAACAGCGGATCGGCGAGCTTCCTGGGCGAGCGCTTCACCTTCGTGGACTGCCCCGGCTCCGTCGAGTTCCTGCACGAGATGCGCCCGGTGATCCCGGTCTGCGACGCCGCCATCGTGGTCTGCGAGACCGACGAGAAGAAGATCCCCGCCCTCCAGCTCATCCTGCGCGAGTTCGAGGAGGCCGGCATTCCCCGCTTCCTCTTCCTCAACAAGATCGACGCCGTGTCGCGCCGCGTGGGCGAAACCCTCGCCCTGCTGCAGACGGCCTCCCGCACGCCGCTCCTGCTGCGCCAGATCCCCATCTGGAAGGCCGGCATCGCCATTGGCTTCATCGACCTCGCGCTGGAGCGCGCCTTCATCTATCGCGAGCACGCGCCGAGCGAGGTGGTCGCCATCCCCGCCGACGAGCTCGGTCCGGAGCGCGAGGCTCGCTTCTCCATGCTGGAGCGGCTCGCCGACTATGACGACGCCCTGATGGAGGAGCTGATCGACGAGATCGAGCCGCCCCGCGACCAGGTCTTCGACGACCTACGCAAGGAATTGCGCCAGGGCCAGGCCGTGCCCGTGCTGTTCGGCTCGGCCGAGCGCGGCAACGGCATCACCCGACTGCTCAAGGCTCTTCGTCATGAATGCCCCGGCCTTGGCGAAACGCGAAAGCGCCTCGGCGTGGCGGCGGAAGGCCCCGCTCTCGCGCACGTGATGAAGACCATCCACACCTCGCACGGCGGCAAGCTCTCGCTGGCCCGCGTTCTGCGCGGCAGCTTCAAGGAAGGCGAGACGGTGCTCGGCGCCCGCGGCGGCGAGGCCCGCATCGGCGGGCTGCAGCGGCTCGTCGGCAGCGCCGGCGTGCGCGAGGGCGAGGCGCGCGAAGGCGACGTGCTGGCCTTCGGCCGGCTCGAGGGCCTGCGCACCGGCGAGAGCTTCGGCGCCGGCAAGACCCCGCCGGCGGCCGTCATCGCGGTCGACGTCCCCTCCCCGGTCTACGCCGTGGCGATCGCCACCAAGGACCGCAAGGACGACGTGCGGCTGAACACCGCCCTGAGCAAGCTCGGCGACGAGGATCCCGGCCTCCTCATCGAGCAGGGCGGCGACGGTGGGGAACTGCGCGTCTCCGGCCAGGGCGAGGTGCACCTGCGCGTCGCCCTGGAACGCCTCGCCAGCCGCTTCGGCGTCGAGGTGGTGCGGCGCGACTGCGCGGTCGGCTACAAGGAGACCGTGCGCGACAAGGTGAGCGTGCGCGGCCGGCACAAGAAGCAGACCGGCGGGCACGGCCAGTTCGGCGACGTGGTGATCGAGATCGAACCCCTGCCCCGCGGCTCGGGCTTCAAGTTCGTCGACCGCATCGTCGGCGGCGTCGTGCCGCGCCAATACATTTCCTCGGTCGAGCACGGCGTGCGCGATGCGCTGAACCACGGCGAGCTCGGTTTCCCCGTCATCGACCTGCAGGTCACGCTGACGGACGGCTCCTACCATTCGGTCGATTCGTCCGACATGGCCTTCCGGCAGGCGGCGCGCATCGCCATGACGGAAGCCCTCCCCAAGGCGCGGCCGGTGCTGCTGGAGCCTATCCTCTCCGTAGAGATCGCCGTGCCGAGCGACGCCATCTCGCGGGCGAGCGCCATCGTCTCGGGGCGGCGCGGCCAGATCCTCGGCTTCGACGCCCGGCCGGGCTGGCCGGGTTGGGACGTGCTGAAGGCGCTCGTGCCCGAGGCCGAGATGGGCGACATCATCATCGAGCTGCGCTCGGCGAGCGCGGGCGTCGGGACCTACACGGCGTCGCTGGACCACCTCGCCGAGCTCGCGGGCAAGTCGGCCGACGCGGCCGTGAAAAAGGCGCAGGCGCGGGCCTGAGCGCAAAAAAATGGCCCGGGCGCTGGGCACCCGGGCCGATTGGAGTCGTTCCGGATCGAAACCCGAAAACCGTCCAGAGGGGAACGGTCCAACGCAGTCTCAACACCGGGAGGGGAAGGTGGAGACCACGACCGGAACCACCCCGTATATGCCCGCCACATGCTCTGCGTGCAACGCATATGGCGTCATATCAGGCATGCGATGCTTGCACGTGATGCATATGCCCGCGGTTGGAGCAGAAGCAGCTCTCGTTGATGGGGGCGGTCTTGATCCCCTTCCCGGTCTGCTGCGCAGGCCGCCGGGGATGACACGGTGGGGCTGAATGGTTCGCCTTCAATACTCCCACTCGGCGGCCGCGCCGGCGGCGGCGCTGCCGTTGGCGCCGACCTGGCCGCGCAGCTTGATGTGCTTGGTGACGTCGTAGTCGATGCCGACGCCGGTATCGCTGGCTGTCGTGCCAGCGCGCACGTTGAGACGCATCTTCGGGCCGAGATAGCGCGTCAGCCCCACCGTCGGGCCTCCCGACGAACCTGAGGAGATGTCGAGGCTGTCGAGGCCCAGCGACTTGCGCAGCTGGTCGAGCCCACCGCCACCGCCGCCCGAGAGCTGGGCGAGGGTATTGGCGAGCTGGAGGGCCTGGAAGCCCGTGAGGCCGCCGGCCGCGCGCTGGAACAGGATGCGCGAGAGGATCTCGTCCTGCGGCAGCGAAGGCTGGGAGGTTATGGCGAAGCTCGGCTCGGTGGCGCGGCCGGAAATCGCGATCTGCGCCGTGACGTCCGAGGCCTGCGTCTGCGCCACGAAGTCGAGCGTCGGCGTGAGGTCGCCCTGGAAGGTGACGAGGCCGCGCACCAGGTCGATGCGCTGGCCGGCGAGGTCGATCCCGCCATTGCGCAGCTGGAAGGCGCCGATCGCGACGGGGTCGGCTGTCGTCCCCGTCAGGCGCAGGGAGCCGCCGAGTTCAGCCTGCAGGCCGCGGCCGCGCACGAAGATGCGGTTCAATGCCTCGATCGTGAGATCCAGCGTCGCGACGAAGGCGGGTGACCGGCGGGCATTGGCCTGAGCGGCGCGCATCAGCGCCAGCCGGGCGCGCGCCGTGGGGCCGGGCTTGATGTGCTTCGTGCCGGGCAGCGGCGCCAGCGCGTCGGGGAGCCGTTCGGGGATCTGGATGTCCATCGACAGGATGCCGATGCGCCCGCCGATGCGCGGGGACCGCGCCACGGGCCCCGAGATCGTGAGGTCGAGGTCCGCCGTGGTCGACACGACGTCGCTGTCGACGAGCTGGGCCTTGCGGCCGGTAATGCGCAGGTCCGCCGGGAAGCCGGCCTCCGGATCCACCGATACGGAGCCGGCGACCGCCAGCGTGCCGCCATTGGGCGTTGCGGCCGAGAACCGCTCGATCGTCACGCGGTCGCCCTGCGCCACGAAGCGTCCCTCGATCGCCTTCAGCGTGATGCCGTTGAGCACGTCCTCGAACGTGCCGCCGCTGAGCTGGGCCGATCCCGAAAGGCGCGGCTTGGCCACCGGGCCTCCGACGGCGAGGTCGAGCACGACGCGGCCGGTGAGCCGCTGGCCGGAAGCCGCGAGCACGCCGTTGGCGGCGGCGGCATCGACGGGGCCGCGCAGCTTGAGGTCGAGGTCGCCCGGCCCGAGCGGCGCGCTGCCCGTCACCTGCAGCGTGCCGACACCGGCCGCGGTCGCACTGGCGTCCACACTGACGCGCCCGTCGGCCAGCGCGCCCTTCGCCTTGACGTCGACCGGCGGCACGCCGGACTGGCGGGCCTGGGCATTGCTGACGCGCGAGAGCTGCAGCGTGTAGCTGCCCTTGGGCTTCGATGCGGGACCCGAAAGGTCGACGCGGCCGTCCAGCGTGCCCTCCAGGCCGAGGCCGGGAGACACGATGTCGGCGATTGAGAGCGGCACGGCCGTGGCCTGCGCCTGCAGGTCGAGCGTCTCCCCGGCCTTGCCGGAGACCGTCAGCCGGCCCTTGCCCGCCGCGATGGCGAGCTTCTGGATCGTGACGATGCCTGCGTCGAAGCTGAAGCGGGCGGGCTCGGCCAACGCGAGCCGGTTCGCCCCGCGGCGCGCCTCGAGCATCTCGAGGTCGAGCCCCAAAGGCGGGCCGGGCAGCAGCCGGCCCTTGCTGGAGAGATCGAGCCCGTAGCCCTTCGCCGCGAGGGTGAAGGCGCTCGCGGTGGGTGAGCCCTGGCTCGTGAAGCGGATCGTGTCGAACCGCGTGCCGCCGACGGCCACCTCGTCCGCCGAGACCTTGGCGTCGAGCACCGGCCGGGCGCGAACGTCCAAACCCTGAACGGAGGCGTCGAGGCGGCGCAGCGACAAGCCGGCTACGTCGAGCCGGCGCGAGGTCGCCTGCAGCGTGGCGTCCTGCCGACCGCCGGTGGCCGTCAGGCCGATATCGGCGTTGAGGTCCCCCTTCAGCGGCATGAGCAGCAGCGGGCTGATGTCGTCGAGCTCGCCGGCAGTGAGCTTCAGACGGCCGCTCCCGAGCATCTGAGCATCGAGGGCAAGCGCGCCGGCGAGCTTCACCGATCCGGCCGTCACGTCGACATCGTCGAGCGCCCAGCCGCCGCCCCTGCGTGTCACGTGCAGACGACCGTCGAGGGGCTTCTTGTCGACCTGGCCGGCCAATGTCGCGCGGGCGTCGAGCGCGCCGAGCACGTCCCTGGCGTCGAGCGTCACCTTCAGGCTGGGGATGGGCCGGCCCAGGCTCTTCGCGTCGGTGAGCTGGAGATCCGCGGCGACGTCCGGCCGCTCCAGCGTGCCGGTGACCTTGGCGCTTCCCATGGCGCGGCCGGAGAGGCGGTCATCCGCCCGCTTCAGTTCCGGGACAAGCAGCGTGACGCGCAGGTCCGCATGGTCCTCGGTGGCCGGGCCATCGAGCGTCGCCTTGAGCGAAGGGCCGTCGATCTCCAGGCCCGAGAAGCCGAAGCCGCCCGGCAGGCGCTCGGCCGTTCCCTTGACCGCCACGGTCCCCGCCAGCAGGCGGTCGACGGTCGGGATGCCGATCGCGCCGTCCTTCAGCTGGCCGTCCAGGGCGGCGCGGATCGTGTAGCGGCGCGGGTTGCCGTCCAGGTCGGCCGTGAGCGCGGCGCTGCCGCCCAGCGGCCGCCCGGCGAGGCCAGAGAAGGCTGCGAGATCCGGCAGCTTCGCCTGGGCCCGGCCGCGCAGCACGCGCCGGCCTACCTTGCCGGAGAAGGTCGTGTCGAGCGTGGCGAGCGTGAGCCGGGCGTTTGTCACGTCGAAGGTGAAGTCCGACAGCGCCGTGCCACGCGCCGAGAGGTCGACATGGTCGCCCGTCGCGCGAGCGAGCGCGGGGTCGGCGGGGACGAGGCCGGTGATCTTGAGGTCCGTGGCAAGGGTCGAGAGGGCAGCCGCAGCGACCGCTCCCGCCGCAGCGCCGGGCTGCGACGTAGGCGGTTCGATGGCAAGCCGGCCGTCGATGCCGCCGATGCGGCCCGCCGGACCCACGATGTCCGCGCCCGACAGGGTGCCGGAGACGCGCGGCGCGTCGGCCGGCCCCTTGGCGGTCAGGTCGAGGACGAGCTTCCCGATGCTCGCCGTGCCGGCCTTCGTCGTTGCCCCGTCCGTCGGGACGGCGCGGATGGCGAGCGCAAGGTCGAGGTTGCGGGCGGCGTCGATGCCTCCGCCGACCGTCAGGCGGGCCGTCCTGGAGGCGATCTCGAAGCGGCGGAAGGCGAAGCCGCCGTCGTCCTGCAGCAACACGTCGCCATTGGCAGTCGTCGTCCCCGCGAAGACCGGACCCAGCGCCCCCGGCAGCAGGCCCTCGATGCGGGCCTTCAGGTCGAGCGCGAGGCGGCGCGCCGCGCCCTCGCGGGTCACCGTCATCTGGCCGTCCGCGCCGACCGTGGGGCCGGACACGAAGTTCAGCTTGGCGAGCCAGTTGTCGATCGGGCCGTTGCCGCGCAGGTCGAGGTCGATGGGCGGTTCGCCCGGCAGGCCGCCGGCCTTGGCGAGGAGCCCGCCCTGCGGCTCCTTCAGCAGCACGGCGAGGTCGAGCTGGCCGCTGGTGGGCACATAGGACAGGTTGATGGATGCGAGCCCCTCCGCGTCGAGGCGCTTGGCATCGAGTTTCAGCGTCAGGCCCTCGTTGGGCCGGCCCAGCACGGCCTGCCCCGTCGCCGAGACGCGCGCGGCCGAGCCCAGCACCGGCTGGCCGAGGGCGAGCTCGCGGAGGTTGAAATCCCGCACGATCAGCTTGACGGGCAGCTCCGGCAGGCTCGGCGCATCCGCGGCCTGCGCCGCATCGCTCTCGTCGCCGACGGGGCGGCGGGCGATCGTGACCTTGTCGATTTCGAGCTTGTCGATGTCGAGCCGTCGGGACAGCAGCGCCACACGCGACCAGGCGAGGCGCGCGCGATCGACGCTCAGCCAGACGCCGTCCTTGTCCGCGATGCGCAGGTCCCGCACCTCCACGTCGGAGGAGAGCGCGCCGGAGACGGAGCCCACCGTCACCTTGCTGGTCGGCGTCGAGAGGGCCCAGGAGAGCAGGCTCGCCACCGTGCCCTGGTCGTCGTCGGCGCCGAGCGCCTCGTCGGTCAGCGCGGGCGCGAGCCACGTCGCGGCGAGCGCCGCCACGAAGGCCAGCGGCAGGAGGATGCGCAGGAGGAAGGAGGCGCGCCGTCTCATCAGAAGCTCTGCCCGATGCCGAGATAGAGACTGACGGGCTTGTCGCCGCGCCGCGGATTGAGGGGGCTCGCCACGTCGAGCCGGATGGGACCGATGGGCGTATAATAGCGCAGCCCGAGGCCCGCCGCCGCCCTGAGTTCGTTCAGCGGCCCTGGCCAGGTGTCATAGTAGGCCATGCCCGCATCGACGAAGGGCACGATGCCGATGGTCTCGGTCACCCTGATCCGCGCCTCCAGCGAAGCGTCGAGCAGGCTGCGGCCCCCGATGGGGAAGTTGCCGATGCGCGGGCTCAGCGACTGGTACTTGTAGCCGCGCACGCTGTCGCCGCCGCCGGCGAAGAAGCGGTAATTGGCGGGGATGTCGGGCAGGGCCGCCCCGGTGATGCTGCCGAAGCCCACGCGTCCGGCGAGGATGATGCGGGAATCCTCGTCCACCGAGTAGTAGCCGGAGAGCCGCGCCTTGGTGACGTTGAGGCCCTCCGTGGAGCCCAGGAATTTCGGATAGGGCGTCACCGAGCCCACGAAGCGGATGCCCTGCGTGGGGTCGAGCGGGCGGTCCGTGTCGTCATAGCTGACCTGAAGGGGGATGCCGATCAGCGTGTAGTCGAGGTTGCCCAGCACATCGCTCGACGTGCCCTTGTCGAAGCGCAGGCCCGCCTGGGCGAAGAACGTGTCCGAGAAGCGGTGCCGAATGCCGATGTCGCCGTAGGCGTGGCGCACCGTGTAGTCGGCCGCCTTCTCGCGGGCATAATAGGAGCTGATCAGGAGGTCGTTCGGCGTTCCATACAGGCCGGGCTTCATGAAGGAGAAGCCGAATTTCCAGCTGATGTTGGAGATGTCGAACGTGTCGTTCGAGCCGGTGACGTTGGTCTGATAGAAGGTCCGGGCCTCCAGGCGCAGCGTCTCGGCTCCGCCGAACAGATTGCGGTCGACCCAGTAGACATTGGCCTCCGGCCCGTCGAGCGACGAGTAGAGGAACGAGCCGCCGATGGCGTGGCGCTTGCGCTCGTCGAGGTCGACGAAGATCGGCAGGTTGCCGTTGGAATCGAGGGCGGTCCCCTCCTTGATGCGCGCCGAGGAGAGGATCTCGAGCCGCAGCAGGGAGCGCCGCATGGCCGCGATCTCCAGCGGCGTATAGGGCTGCCCGGGCTTCGTGTAGATGAAGGTCCTGACGACCGCGGGGTCGACCGTCTCCAGCCCGTTGATCGTGATGTCACCGAAGCCGGCGGTCGGGCCGGGCGTCGCCGCGAGGGTGACGTCCATGGCGTCCGCCGGGTGGTCGACGACGGGGCTGATGCTGTCGACCTTGGCGAAGGGATGCGCCGTCTCGCGAAAATGGTCGACGATGCGCGCGCCGGCCGCCGTGATCGTGTTCGATGCGGCGGGATCGCCCGGCTTGAGGCCGACGACCTTGAGCGGCAGCTGGCCGGCAGGGAAGAAGCGCCTCGTGCGCGCGTCCAGCACCTCGATCCTGCGCAGGCCGAAGAGCGGCCCGGGCTGCGCCTTGATCACGATCGGGACAGGCGCCCGGTTGCGGTAGGTCGCAGCCGCGCGAATGGCCGCCTGGGTCGGCGAGGCGAGCAGCGACAGGTTCTGGCCGGCCACCTCGATCGTCACGGCTGCGTTGTAGTAGCCGGCGCCCCACATCGCGTCGACGAGGCGAGGCAGGTCGGATTCGGCGATGCGCACGAGTGTCTCGGCCCCCGGCACGCTCTGGCCGCGCAGGCGCCAGAGATTGGAGGCGTCGCGAAGGGGCTGTTTGAGGTCGGAGACTCCGCCGGGATCTACCTCCACGGTGAACGTCAGCGCGTCCGCGCTGGGAGCCGGCGGCTTGACCTGGCCGATCCCGAACCAGCCGAGCACGTCGAAATCGAGGGCGAGCGCGGGCGGCGCGGCGAAAGCCACGACGGCCAGCACGCAACAGACCCACGCCTTCCGGAGATGATCCCTGCGGATCATTCCGCCTCCATCCCCACGGCCCGCTTCTCGGCCACGCACCCTCCTCGGGGAGCGCGCCCCCCGTGTCAACGACCCAGGGCGCGCTTGTCGTCGCTCACCCCCGCCATGCGACAAGCCCGGTCATCCCGCCGGACCAGCCGCGCCAAGGACGCCCGTTTCACCTGCCGCAAGGCGAAGGGACACCCGATGCCCGATCCTGGACGATGAGGCGGAAAGAGTGTGCTGATTTCTGGGCGGATGGGGAAGCCTTCGACCGCCATTAACGCAAATTGGTTAACGAGAGCGAGGACTTGGCTGGGGTGCAAACCAACGTGTCATCCCCGGCGCGCCGAAGGCGCGGGAAGGGGATCCAGGCCTTGAAGGCGTGGCCTCTGGATCCCCTTCCCCACCGCGGCTTCGCCGCTCCGGCCGGGGATGACACGTTGATCATTTCATCCGGGGAGCGCTCACTCACACGACGTCTTGTGCTTCGTCACGCTGTTGCCCATCCCGTCCTCCTTCTTGACGGTGACGTGTTTGCAGTCGGACGGCTCGACGGTGCGCCGCTTCACGATGACGCCGGTCGTGGCGGGCTCGCTGCGGCGATGGATGACGGTGGTTTTCTCGCCCATCAGGCCGCGCTTCTTCACGACCGTGGTGCTGCCGGAATCCATGTCCTGCACCTTCACGGTGAGGCCGTCGAGGTCCGGGCGCTCGGGCGGCAGCGGCACGGCGTGAGCCTGCGCGACCGTGAGCCCCAGCGCTGCGCAGGCGAGAAACAGGTTCGTCTTCAGCATGATATGTCCTCCGCGAAGCCCCCTGCGCGAAGGAACGTGGTTCTGCCGCGACTGTTCCGCCGCAGGTCGAGGAATCTGGAGCGAGGCGCTGCGCGCATCGCTCCCGCTCGCGCGCCCCCGGCCCTGTCAGTCGACTTCGGGCACCACGCGCACGGCGCCCTTGGCGGCGCTCGTGGTGAGCGCGGCATAGGCCCGCAGCGCCGTGGTGATCTTGCGTTTGCGCGGGGCAGCTGGCTTCCAGGCCGCCTTGCCCTTGGCTTCCATCGCGGCGCGGCGGCGGGCAAGCTCGTCCTCGGAGACCATGAGCTCGATACGGCGGTTGGGGATGTCGATCTCGATCCGGTCGCCCTCCTCGGCGAGCGCGATCGTGCCGCCCTCGGCCGCCTCGGGCGAGCAATGGCCGATGGAGAGGCCCGAGGTGCCGCCGGAGAAGCGCCCGTCCGTGACGAGGGCGCAGGCCTTCCCGAGGCCCTTCGACTTCAGGTAGCTCGTGGGATAGAGCATTTCCTGCATGCCCGGGCCGCCGCGGGGGCCCTCGTAGCGGATCAGCACGACGTCGCCGGCCTTGACCTTGCCGTTGAGGATGCCGTCCACCGCCGCGTCCTGGCTCTCGTAGATCCGGGCCGGGCCGGCGAACTGCAGGATCGAGGCGTCGACGCCCGCCGTCTTCACGATGCAGCCGTCCTCGGCGAGGTTGCCGAACAGCACGGCGAGGCCGCCATCCTTGGAATAGGCGTGCTCGTAATCGCGGATGACGCCCTTCTCGCGGTCGAGGTCGAGGTCGTCGTAGCGGCGGTCCTGGCTGAAGGCGACCTGGGTCGGCACGCCGCCGGGCGCGGCGCGGTAGAAGGTGCGCACCTTCTCGCTGTCCGTGCGGCGGATGTCCCAGCGCTCCAGCGCCTGCTTCAGCGAGGGGCTGTGCACCATCGGCCGGTCGGAATGCAGCAGGCCCGCCCGGTCGAGTTCGCCGAGGATCGCCATGATGCCGCCCGCCCGGTGCACGTCCTCCATGTGGACGTTCGCGACGGAGGGCGCGACCTTGCACAGCACCGGCACCCGGCGCGACAGCCGGTCGATGTCGGCCATGGTGAAGCCGATCTCGCCCTCGTAGGCGGCGGCCAGCAGGTGGAGCACCGTGTTGGTCGACCCGCCCATGGCGATGTCGAGCGTCATGGCGTTCTCGAAGGCCTGGAAATTGGCGATGGAGCGCGGCAGCACGCTGGCGTCGTCCTGCTCGTACCAGCGCCGCGCGAGGTCGACGATCAGGTGGCCGGCCTCCACGAAGAGGCGTTCGCGGTCGGCGTGGGTGGCCAAAGTCGAGCCGTTGCCGGGCAGCGAGAGGCCGAGCGCCTCGGTGAGGCAGTTCATCGAGTTCGCGGTGAACATGCCCGAGCAGGAGCCGCAGGTCGGGCAGGCCGAGCGCTCGATGACCTTCACCTCCTCGTCGGAGACGCGCTCGTCGGCGGCGGCGACCATGGCGTCGATCAGGTCGACCTTCTTGGTCACCTTCTCAGCCACGTACTTGCCGGCCTCCATCGGGCCGCCGGACACGAAGACGGCGGGGATGTTGAGCCGCATGGCGGCCATCAGCATGCCCGGCGTGATCTTGTCGCAGTTGGAGATGCAGACCACGGCGTCCGCGCAATGCGCGTTGACCATGTATTCCACGGCGTCGGCGATCACCTCGCGCGACGGCAGGCTGTAGAGCATGCCGTCATGGCCCATTGCGATGCCGTCGTCGACGGCGATCGTGTTGAACTCCTTGGCGACGCCGCCGGCCTTCTCGACCTCGCGCGCGACGAGCTGGCCGAGGTCCTTCAGGTGGACGTGGCCCGGCACGAACTGGGTGAAGGAATTGGAGATGGCGATGATCGGCTTGCCGAAGTCGCTGTCCTTCATGCCCGTGGCGCGCCAAAGGCCGCGGGCGCCGGCCATGTTGCGGCCATGCGTGGTGGTGCGTGAACGGTAGGCGGGCATGGGATCCTCTCTGCGTTCCCCCGCGGGCGCCATGGTGCCCGGCGCGTCCGGCGATACGGCATTTCCTGGGGTTTCCGTTAGCGGAGCAGGCGCGGCAAGGCAATCGCGCGAATCAGTCGGGCATGGCGGCCCTGCGCGAATTGCGACACGGTGGCGCAGGAACATCCATGTCGCGCAGGGGCTTTGCGGTGATCCAACCTTGCCGCTGCTGCGGAATGGGCTGCGGGGGCCCGCCACGGAGACCGACATGACTGAGCCTCATGAGACGCCGGCCATCCTGCATCGGGCGTGTCGGCGCGACCCGACGCGCCTTCGCGGGAGTGCAACCCTGCTGGGCGCCATCGCGGCGCTCGCCGGCGGCGTGGCGCTTGCCCAGGAGGCCGGCCGCCTCGTCGGTGCGGAGGCCATGGGCGAATGGCGCAGCGACAAGCCGGGCCTTTGGCGGCTCATCCGGCCGCAGGACATCCCCGCCCCCTACGCGACCCCCGCCGTCGCCAACATGGCGGGCCTGGTGCCCCGGCCGGAGAGCCGCGTCCCCACCGCCCCGCCCGGCTACAAGGTGGGCCTGTGGGCGAGCGGGCTGGAGAAACCGCGCACGCTGCGCACTGCGCCCAACGGGGACATCTTCGTCGCGGAGACCGCGGCCAACCGCATCAGCGTGCTGCGGCCTGAGCCCAAGGGCGGCAAGCCGCAGGTCACCGTCTATGCGGATGGGCTCAACCGGCCCTATGGCCTCGCCTTCTACCCGCCGGGGCCGGACCCGAAGTGGGTCTATGTCGGCAACACCGACAGCGTCGTGCGCTTCCCCTACCGTGCGGGCGACCGGCGGCCGGCGGGCGGGGCCGAGACGATCGTCAAGTCGCTGCCGACGGGCGGCCACAGCACGCGCGACATCGCCTTCTCGAAGGATGGCAAGCGGATGTTCGTGGCCGTGGGGTCACGCAGCAACGTGGCCGAGGGCGAGGCTCCGAAGGGGCCATCCGGCGCGCTGGGGTCGATCGGCGGCAACGAGACGGACCGGGCCGCCGTGCTCGCCTTCGACCCCGAAGGCGGGAACAGGCAGATCTTCGCCACGGGCATCCGCAACTGCTCGGGCATCGCCACGAACCCGCGCACGGGCGACCTCTGGTGCTCCACCAACGAGCGCGACGGCCTCGGCGACGACCTCGTGCCCGACTACCTCACCCGCGTGAAGGAGGGGCATTTCTACGGATGGCCCTGGTACTACATCGGCGACAACGAGGATCCCCGCCACAAGGGCGCGCGGCCGGACCTGAGGGGCAAGGTCACCGTACCCGACGTGCTCATTCAGGCCCATTCCGCCTCGCTCGGCATGACCTTCTACGAGGGCGATGCCTTCCCCGCGGACGTGAAGGGCGACGCCTTCGCCGCCCAGCACGGCTCCTGGAACCGCGCCAAGCGCACCGGCTACAAGGTGATCCGCGCCAAGCTGAAGGACGGCGTGCCCACCGGCGAGTACCAGGACTTCCTCACGGGCTTCGTGGTGGACGACAAGGCGGTGTGGGGACGGCCCGTGGGCGTGACCGTCGACCGCGAGGGCGCGCTGCTCGTCAGCGAGGATGCCGGCGGGACGATCTGGCGGGTGACGTGGGAGGGGGCGAAGGCCAGCCAGTGAGGCGCCCTTCGCCCAGCGCACCCCCACACCTTACCCCTCCCCGCAAGGGGGAGGGGGATCGCCCGGCATTCGAGCCAAAAAACAGGCTCAATCCTTGAGAGCTTAGTCCAGAGGAGACAGGCGTTTCCGCCCCCCTCTCCGTCGTGGGGAGGGGTGAGGGGTGGGGGGCGCGGGGCGATGGCCTCGCCTTACCCAACCGCCCCCCTGATCACCGCCAGAAACGCCTCGCCATAGCGCGCCAGCTTCGCCCCGCCCACGCCTGACACCGCGCCCAGCTCGTCCAGCGTGCGCGGCCGAAGCCGCGCCATCTCCCGCAGCGTCGTATCGTGGAACACCACGTAGGGCGGCACGCCCTGGGCGCGGGCGAGGCGCATGCGTTCGGCGCGGAGCGCGTCGAACAGCGTGTCCGCGCCCTCCGGCAGGGCCCTGGCCGCCTCGGCCCGCAGGGCCTTCCGGCTCGCGGCGCGCTGCTGCGGGTCCTCGCGCAGGCGGATCGGCTCCTCGCCGCGCAGGACGGCCCGGGCGCCCTCCCCCAGCACCAAGGCGCCGTGCTCCTCCTGGTCGACGAGGATGAGCCCCTTGGCCGTGAGCTGGCGGATAATCGAGCGCCAGGCGCGCTCGTCCCGGTCGCGCCCGACGCCGAAGGTGGGGAGCCTGTCGTGCCCGGCCCGGAGCGCCTTCTCCGTCTCATTGCCCAGAAGCACGTCGATGACGTGACCGGCCCCGAAGCGCTGGCCCGTCCTGTAGATGGCGGAAAGCACCTTCTGCGCGGCCTCGATGCCGTCGAAGGTGGCGACGGGCGTCATGCAGGTGTCGCAATTCCCGCAGCCGCCGGGATGGCTCTCGCCGAAATGGGCGAGCAGCACCTTGCGGCGGCACTCCGCCGTCTCGCAGACGCCGATGAGGGCGTCGAGCTTGGCGCGCTCCACGCGCTTGACGGCGTCGGGCGCCTCGCCCTCGGCGATCATGCGGCGGCGCTGCACGACGTCGGAGAGGCCATAGGCCATCCAGGCCTGCGACGGCAGGCCGTCGCGGCCGGCGCGGCCGGTTTCCTGGTAATAGGCCTCGATGCTGGAGGGGATGTCGAGATGGGCGACGTAGCGCACGTCCGGCTTGTCGATCCCCATGCCGAAGGCGATCGTGGCGACGAGGCAAAGGCCCTCCTCTTTCAGAAAAGCATCCTGGTTGGCGGCCCGGGTCTCGCGCTCGAGCCCGGCATGGTAGGGCAGCGCGCGCACGCCGTGGTCGTTGAGATACGCGGCCGTCTCCTCCACCTTGCGTCGGCTCAGGCAATAGACGATGCCGCTGTCGCCGCGATGGCCAGAGAGGAAGTTCAGGAGCTGCCTGCGCGGGTTGTCCTTTGGCACGATCGCGTAGCGGATGTTCGGCCGGTCCGAGCTCGTCGCGAAGACCGCGGCGTCCTGCATCGCGAGGCGGACCTTGAGGTCGTCGCGCGTCTGCGGGTCGGCGGTGGCGGTGAGCGCCACGCGAGGCACGCCGGGGAAGCGCTCGCGCAGGAGCGCGAGTTGCAGGTATTCCGGCCGGAAATCGTGGCCCCACTGGCTGACGCAATGCGCCTCGTCGATGGCGATGAGCGCGAGGCGCGCACGGTCGAGCTCGTCGAGGAAGCCGTCGGAGACCATGCGCTCGGGCGTGACGTAGAGCAGCTCCAGTGCTCCGGAGCGCAGGGCGCGGCGCACGTCCAGCCCCTCGTCGAGCGTCTGGCCGGAATGGAGGGCCGCGGCCTTCACCCCTGCCTGCCGCAGGGATTCGACCTGGTCGCGCATCAGCGCGATCAGCGGGGAGACCACGATGCCCGTGCCCGGCCGGCAGAGCGCGGGAACCTGGTAGCAGACGGATTTGCCCGCGCCAGTCGGGAAGAGCACGATGGCGTCGCCGCCGCGTGTGACATGCTCCACCACCTCGGCCTGCCGGCCGCGGAACTCATGGTGGCCGAAGACGGCGTGCAGCACGGCGCGGGGATCCGCCGTCGTCTTGATCACCGTCGCCCCGTCACCCGCCACGTCCTGCTCCCGAAGGGCGACTCGCCGCCGCCGTGATCCCCTGCTCCCGGGCTAGCGGAGGGCGGGGGCAGGAGCAAGGGCGCTTCGGAGCGCCGCCCTCCCGGCCCGCAGCCAAGAGAGCGGGCCGGGAGGCCCGCGCTCCAGATGCTAACGCAGCAGGCCCGCCGAGCGCAGGGCGGACTGGATCGTGTCGGCGATGGAGCCGCCAGCCTCTGCGCGGGCCTCGAACTCCTCGGCCTCGTGAGCGGAAGTCGGCTCGTTAGCGGGCTTGGGCTCATCGGCCGCCAGCTTCACCATCTCCCGTCCGGTGAGGCCCCAGCCCTGGGCGATCTGCAGGGTGGAGGAGACGCCGTGGTCGGGGAAGAAGCGCCCGACCCTGCCGACCTCGCCGCTCACCGGCGCGCCATGGCCCATCCCTTCGATGAGCACCTCTTCGACGCGCACCTTGCCGTCCCCGTCGCGCCAGACGCGCCGGCGCACGCCTCGGCCGGATCTCACCTCCGGAGCCTTGCCGCTGAGGCCGTGCACGTGGAGCCACTGGTCCACCGTCGCGCCGGCGTTCACCGGGGCCACGGTCCTGTCGGCCGTGCCATGCCAGACCGAAACTGTCGGCCAGCGGGACGGCATCGGCGCCGCGTCGCGCACCAGCTTGCCCCAAGCCTTGGCGTCGAGCTCGCGCCCGTTGAACATGGCGTGGAAGGCTTCCGACACCGAGCCCGCCGCCCCGAAAGGCAGCCCAGCGATAAGCGCGCCGCCGGCGAAGAGCTCGGGATAGGTGGCGAGCAGCGCGCCCGCCATGGCCGCGCCGGCCGAAAGGCCCGTCACGTAGATGCGCCGGGGATCGATGCCGCGCTCGGCGATCAAATGCCTGATCATCTCGCGGATCGAGGCCACCTCGCCCTGGTCCCTGCTCGTGTGGCCGGGCTCGAACCAGTTGAAGCAGGCGTGGGAGTTGTTCTCCTTGCGCTGCTCGGGCAGCAGCACGGCGAAGCCGTGGCGCTCGGCGAGCGTCGACCAGCCCGCGCCGCGGTCATAGTCGTGCGCGGTCTGGGTGCAGCCATGCAGCGCCACGATGAGCGGCGCGTTTCTCGGCAGCGTCGCCGGCGCATAGGCGAGGCAGCGCAGCCGACCGGGATTCGGACCGAAGGCGCGGATCTCGCGCAGCCGCCGCGGCTTTGCGCCCGGATCGGCTTCGCCAGCCCCCGCCTTGCGGGCGCGAGGGCTCTTCGGCTCCTGTCCCGCCACCTGCTCCATCAGCGTCTGCCACCTCTTGCGGCCGGCCGCCAGCTCGGCCGTCGTCCGGCCGAGGCCCCAGAGGCCGCCGGGTGCAGTCCAGCGTCGTCTCGACATGGTGAGATCCTTTCAGCCGCGAGATGGCGGCGGGAAACGTCAACGATGAACCGGAGCGTTGGTTGCTGCACTGCGGGATGATCGGACCGCTTATGTTGCACCGCACAATCGTGGCCTGAACGAGGCTGCGTCGCAAGTCCCTTCGTGAAGGTCTTCTCGGAGGGAACCGCGACGCCTCCGCGCCAGTTCTCACGGCGACGCCACACCTGCGCCCGTCCGGCTGCACGGACTCGCGCCACAGGAGGGACCCATGCAGGACAACATCGAACAGCGCCGGCGGGACGTGACCGCCTTCTTTGCCACACAGGCCGCGGCCGACCGGGCCGCCAAGGCCCTCAAGGACGCCGGCTTCGGCGCCGATCGCGTGCGCATCAGCAATGGCCAGCAGGGCGGCAGCGGCGGCCACGGCTACGTCGTCACGGTCAGCGCCAGCGAGCAGGAGGTCGACCGCGCCTCTGAGATCCTCGACGACGAGGACACCCTGCGCTTCGACGAGCGTGAGTCCGGGTCCGCGGAGGGCATGGCGAACAAGGCCACGCAGTCGGCCCGCGATGTCGCCGACAACGTCTCCCAGCGCGCCGCCGATTTGAAGAACAAGGCGAGCGAGACGGCCGAGACGGTCACCCGCAAGGTGTCGGACACTGTGAACCAGATCCGCGAGGGCGTGAACAAGGCGCCTGAAATGGCGCAGGACGTGAAGCAGCGCGCCTCCGAGAGCGCCCAGGCGCTGACCGGCTACGTGCAGGCCAACCCGCTGATGTCGATCGGCCTCGCCTTCGGCGTGGGCATGCTCTACGGCATGATGCGTCGCCGCTGAGGCAGCCGACGGGCGACTTGACGCTCGATGCGCCTCGGTCGCAGGCTTGGGGCCTCTCCACGCGAGCGGCGAGGTCCCCTATGCCAGCCTATGTCATCCTGGACGTGAATGTCAGGGACGTCCCGCGCTACCACGACTACATCGCGGAAGTGAAGCCCGTGCTGGAAGCCGCCGGAGGGCGCTACCTCGCCCGCGGCGGCGTCCACACGGTGCACGAAGGCGACTGGACGCCCCGCCGCCTCGTGGTGATGGAGTTCCCCTCCGTGGAAGCGTGGGAACGCTTCTACGACAGCCAGGAATTCCAGCCCCTCAAGGCCCTGCGCATGGAATGCAGCGACGCCCGGCTCGTGGCCGTGGAGGGGCTGGAGGACTGAGCGTTACAGCGGCTTCAGCCCGGCCTCGATCTGCGCCCGCCGGCCTTCGAGGAAGGGCGGCAGCGCGAGCTTCTCGCCGAGGCTCTCCAGCGGCTCGTCGGCAGTGAAGCCCGGCTCGTCCGTGGCGATCTCGAACAGGATGCCGCTCGGCTCCCGAAAATAGAGGCTGCGGAAGTAGAAGCGGTCCACCTCCCCGCTGGAGGGGATGCGGAACTGGCGCAACCGAGCAGTCCACTCGTGGTAATCTTGGAATGTCGGCGTGCGGAAGGCGACGTGGTGCACGCCGCCCGCGCCCTGCGAGGCCTCCGGCAGGTCGGGCCGCTCAGCGACGTGGAGCTCCGCTGCCGCTCCGCCCGGACCCATCTCGTAGACATGCACCCGATGGTCCGGCGAAGTCGGGTCGGCGTAGTCGCGGACCTTTCGCATGTTCATCACCAGCGTCAGCACGGCATCCGTGCCGCGGATGTCGCCTACCGTCAGCGTGATTGGGCCGAGGCCACGGATCTGGTGCTCGGCGGGCACGGTGCTACGGTCCCACGGATGCGCCGGGCCGTGCCCGCGATCATCGACGAGCGACAGGCGCTGGCCCTCGGCGTCCTCGAAGTCGAGCGTGAGCCGGCCATCCCTGTCGACAATGCCGCCATGGCTGATCGCCGCCTGGGTGAGGCGCTTCTCCCACCAGGCGAGGCTCGCCTCGCCGGCGACGCGCAGGCCGGTGCGGCTGATGCTGTCCGCGCCGCGGCGTTCGCGCGGGGCCGGCCAGTCGAAGAAGGTGAGGTCGCTGCCTGGCGTGGCGAGGCCGTCGGCGTAGAAGAGGTGATAGGCGCTGGTGTCGTCCTGGTTCACCGTCTTCTTCACGAGCCGCATGCCGAGCGTGCGGGTGTAGAAGGCGTGGTTGGCGGAGGCCTGGGCGGTGATCGCCGTCAGATGGTGGATGCCGGTGAGCTGCATGGTGGGGTCCTCGGGGGCGGATGCACTTGAACGTGGCTCGCAGATAGGCCGGGCGGCTCGCGGCGCGAAGGCCCCGCACCGCCGATCATCCTTTGCATCCCTGCAAGCGCGAAGCCTGCAGCCCCGAAAGCCGCCTAGCGGCGGCCGCCGATCCGGTCCGCCATCAGGCAGAGGATCTCGAACATCAGGCTCGCCGCGACAAGCGCCGTGTTGCCTGAAGGATCGAAGGGCGGGGAGACTTCCACCACGTCGGCCCCCACGAGGTCGAGCCCGCGCAGGCCCCGCAGCATCCGCTGCGCCTCGGCCGGCGTGTAGCCGCCGATCTCCGGCGTGCCGGTGCCCGGCGCGAAGGCGGGGTCGATACCGTCGATGTCGAAGGAGAGATAGGTCGGGCCGTCGCCCACGACGCGACGCGCCTCCGCGACGGCGGCGTCGGGGCCCATCTCGAAATAGTCCTCGATGTGGATGATGCGCACGCCCTGCTGCTCGGCCCAGTCATTGTCGGCGAGGTCGTAGAGCCCGCCACGGATGCCGATCTGGATGGTGCGCCGGGGGTCCAGCACCCCCTCCTCGATGGCGCGGCGGAACGGCGTGCCGTGCGTGTACTTGTAGCCGCCGAAATAGGCGTCCCACGTGTCGGAATGGCTGTCGAAATGCACCATGCCAAGCGGCCTGTCCCTGCCGAGCGCCCGCAGCAGCGGCAGCGAGACGAGGTGGTCGCCGCCGGCCGCCAGCGTCAGGATGCCCTTGGCGCGCATCTGCGCCGCGAAGGCCTCGATGCGGTCCAGCGAATCCATGAGGTCGGCCGGGTTCACCGGCGCGTCGCCGAGGTCCGCGCAGCGCGCCAGCTCGAAGGGATAGAGCTGCAGCGCGCGGTGGGCGCGACGCATCAGCGAGGACATTTCGCGGATCTGCCGCGGCGCATGGCGAGGGCCGGTACGGTTCGTCGTGCCGAGGTCGAAGGGAATGCCGAAGAGGCCGATGTCCAGCACGCCCGCCGGCAGGTCCGCCAGGCTCTGGTGCGGCAGGCGCATGAAGGTCGCGATCTGCGAGAAGCGGGGCCAGATGTCGGAAGGCAGGGGCTGGAAGGCGTCGGACATGGATCTCGTGCGCAGGTCTGGGGCGGGGAAGCCCGGCGAGCCGGCCACGGCGTCGGCCCCCTGTCAAGGAGCGTCCGATTTCGCCGTGGTCCGGCGCTTGCCTGCCAGCTAGGCTCGCGTCGCCTCAAGGAGCCCAAGCGTCTTGTCCGTCCTGCCCTATCTCGCCCGCCGTCCCTTGCCCCGCTCGCTCTATGCTGAGACCGCCCGGCCCGCCCCGCCGGAAGACCGGCTGGACGCAGACGCGCAGGTCTCCGTCGCCATCGTGGGCGGCGGCTTCACCGGCCTCTCGGCGGCCCTGCACCTCGCGGAGGCGGGGAGGGACGTGCTGGTGCTCGATATCCACGAGCCCGGCTGGGGCGCGTCGGGCCGCAATGGCGGGCAGGTCAATCCCGGCCTGAAGCACGAGCCCGACGCCATCGAGGCGCAGTACGGCAAGGATCTCGGCGGACGCATGATCCGCATGTCCGGCGAGGCGCCCGGGCTGGTCTTCTCCCTCGTCGAGCGGCACGGCATCGCCTGCGAGGCCTGGCGGGGCGGCACGATCCGCGCCGCCGTCGCGCCGGGCAGCGAGCCGGAGGTGCGCTCGTCCGCCGAGCAATGGATCGCCCGTGGCGCGCCGCTGGAGATCCTGGAGGCGGAGCGCTGCCGCGAGATGGTGGGCACCTCCTACTATCGCTTCGCCTATCACGACCGGCGCGGCGGCATGGTGAACCCGCTCGGCTATGCGCGTGGCCTCGCCGAGGCGGCCCAGAAGGCCGGGGCGCGGGTCTGCTCGGGCTCGCCCGCCCTGGCGCTGACCCGCGATGGCTCCGGGTGGACCATCGATACGCCGCGCGGTCGCGTGAAGGCTGGGCAGGTGCTCGTCGGCACGAACGGCTATACGGGACCTTTGGTGAAGGGGCTGCAGCAGACCGTCGTTCCCGTCTTCAGCGCCATCACCGCGACGGAACCGCTGCCGGCGACGCTGCTGGCGACGATCATGCCGCAGCGACCGGTGCTCTACGAGATCTCGCACCGCTACGCCTATTACCGCATCGATGCGAATGGCCGGTTCCTGATGGGCGGACGCAGCATCATGCACGAGAGCGACCAGCCGGAGGACTACGCCGTTCTCCGCGAGCACGCGGTCCGGCTCTTCCCCGCGCTGAAGCACGTCGCCTGGACGCATTGCTGGAACGGCCAGGTGGCGATCACGACCGACCAGTATCCCCACGTCCACGAGCCCGCGCCGGGCCTCACGATCGGGCTCGGCTACAATGGCCGTGGCATCGCCATGGCGACCGCGATGGGCAAGCTGCTGGCGGAGCGCGCGCTCGGCAAGCCGCTCGAGGACCTCGACCTGCCGGTCACGCCGATCACGCCCATGCCGTTCCACCGCTTCTGGAAGGTGGGGGTCACCGCCCGCATGCTCGTCGGCGACGTGCGCCAGCGGATCGCAGGAGGCTGAGACATCCGAAGACCGCGCCACAAATCAGAAACGAGCTGCGACAAACCTGCCCAAAACCGCCCAGCTTGAGCCCCATTCAGGCCCGAATGCAGCGGGAGCTTGCGTCATCGCTGCAACAGGGGCACGCCATGACCGCAAGGTCCTCCGACCTATCCCGATCCGGAATCGCCGCCCGCCTGCTCTCCTCCATGGGGATGCTGGCGCATTCCGTAGCCATCCAGGCCGTCGCGACGGTGGCGGTCACCGTGGCCCTGGCCACCGTTCCGTGGCTGCCGCGCGCTTCCGCGCCTGTCCCCCAAGCCGCTGCGCCCGTCGAGACATCGACCCAGGCGGCCATGCGCCTGCCTCCGCTGGATCCCTTCACGCTGTCCGGCATCCCGCCGCTCGGGGCCTTCCCGATGGAAGGCGAGGCGCATTTCACGACGTCGCTGAGCCGCCCCTTCGTGGCCCTCGCCGGAGCCGAGTGGCGCGACGACGCGCCAGCGGCCGCGGCGGCGCAGCCGGGCCCGTCCCCCGCCAGGCGCAAGGGCGTGGCTGGGCCGTCCTGCGAGGATTGCGGAGCTCCTGCCCTTCTGCAGCAGGCCAGCTTCGTGCTCCCGCCGCCCCGGCCGGCCGACCTCGCCGACGGCGCGGTGCTTCGCCGCGCGCCCGCCGTCCCGGCGCAGGCCGCCACTCCCTCCCCGGCGCCCGCCGCCCGCTTCGCCGACCTGGGCTTGCCAAGCCTCCCCAGTCTCCCGAGCCTCCCGCCCCTTCCCGGGATCGCACAGGTCACGACACAGATCGACCAGGCCCGCGACGTCTTCGGCCGCACGGTCTCGGCGGCGACGGAGAGCGTGACGGGGATCTTCAAGGCGTATTGAGTCGACTGGGATGCCCCCGGTGAGCGCCGCGTCTGAAGCGTAAACCGCCGCAATTGCCCCGCCTGTTCAAGGCAGGGCTTTCCAGTTCCGCACGCGCAGAACGATATAGATGACGCTGCAAAGACCGACCGCGACGCCAAGGGTGAAAAATGCGCGCATTTGGCCCGTCTGCCAAAGTCGAACGAAGATGCCGAGCAGCGACATCGTCACAAGAACAACGAACGTATTCCAAAATCGACGCTTGAGAGTCAGCATAGTTTAACCTCAGAACTCGAATTCAAGTCTACGAAATCACAATGACGCCGCTGTTTTTCAAAAGTGGCTTCTGGCTCGTGCAAGGATCGATTGTTGGCCGACACCAGTAAACAACGAGACCACAAGAATGTGCGGCGATTTGATCCTCCGGCATCGCCATTGCGCGCCATCGCATCTGCATGGTGGGCATGAGAGCATGCGGCGCCTTTTTTGGAAACGCAGCATGTTCCGGGGAATGGCAACCCACACGCCGGACGACTGAGCGTCGTCGGACCCTGACTACTCCTCGGAGTAACGCTCCTCGAGCCACGGATCGGCGTGGTTGTTGTAGCCGCGAACCTCCCAGAAGCCGGGGCGGTCCTCGGCGACGAGCTCGATGCGCTTGATCCACTTGGCGCTCTTCCAGAAATAGAGCTTGGGGATCACAAGGCGCACGGGCCCGCCATGCTCGCGGCTGATCGGCTTTCCCTCCCAGGTCGTGGCGAGCAGGGCGTCGGCGGAGCCGAAATCCTCGAGCGAGACGTTTGTCGTGTAGCCGTCATAGCTGTGCATCACCACGAAGCGCGCCTCGTCCCGCGGCTCGACCATGGCCAGGAGGTCGCGCGTGGCGACGCCCTCCCAGGCATTGTCGTAGCGCGACCATGTCGTGACGCAGTGGATGTCCGACACGAAGCGGCTCTGCGGCAGGCTCTGGAACGTGTCCCAGCTCCAGTGCATCGGGATGTCGACGAGGCCGTCCACGTCCAAGGTCCAGCGCTCCTTGAGGATCTGCGGTTGCAGGCCGAGGTCGAGCACCGGCCAGTCCTTGGTGAGGTGCTGGCCGGGCGGCAGGCGCTCGCCCTCCGGGCGCACCACGGCGCCCGTGATGAACTTGCCCTGCCGCGCCCAGGCCTGCTTGGTGCGGGTGAGCTTGCTGTCGGGGGGCGTGCCGGCCGGGGAGTCGGACATGGGGATCTCTCGTGGTGCGGCCGCTCAGGCGGCCTTGTTCAGGGCAAGGCGCGGCGCGAGGCCGGCAAGGAGCTCGTAGGATCGCAGGCGCGCGCCATGGTCGTGGATCGCCGCGGCGACGATGAGTTCGTCCGCGCCGGTCTTCTCGAGAAAGGCCCGGAGCTGCGGCGCGACGCCGTCGGGTGTGCCGACGAAGGAGCAGGCCAGCATGGCCGAGGCCCGCGCCTTCTCCATCGGCGACCAGAAGGCCTCGATGTCGTCGATGGGCTGCGGCAGCAGGCCGCGCGTGCCCCGGAAGATGCGCGCAAAGCTCTGCTGCGGCGAGGTGAAGAGCCGGCGGGCCTCGGCGTCCGTCTCGGCGAGGATCACGTTGGCCCCCACCATCGCGTGGGGCCGCGCGAGCTGCGCGGAGGGCTTGAAGCGCTCGCGATACACGTCCAGCGCGTCCATCAGCGCATCCGGCGCGAAATGAGAGGCGAAGGCGTAGGGCAGGCCCAGCATGGCCGCGAGCTGTGCGCCGAACGTGCTGGAGCCAAGAATCCAGAGCGGCACCTCCTGCCCTGCCCCCGGCACGGCCTGGATCGCCTGGCCGGGCTCGGCCGGCGCGAAGTAGGCCTGCAGCTCCAGCACGTCCTGCGGAAAGCGGTCGGACGCGTCGGGATCGCGGCGCAGGGCCTGCCAGGTGCGCATGTCCGTGCCGGGCGCACGGCCGAGGCCGAGGTCGATGCGGCCGGGATAGAGCGCGGCTAGGGTGCCGAACTGCTCCGCGATCACCAGCGGCGAGTGGTTGGGCAGCATGATGCCGCCCGCGCCGACGCGGATGCTCTTGGTTCCACCCGCGAGGTAGCCGATCACGACCGAGGTCGCGGCGCTGACGATGCCCACCATATTGTGGTGCTCCGCCACCCAGTAGCGGCGATAGCCCCACGCCTCCGCATGGCGCGCGAGGTCGAGCGAATTGGCGAGCGCGATCGACGGCGTCGCGCCCTCCGGCACCGGGACGAGGTCGAGAACGGAAAAGGCCGCCATCAGCAGGGCTCCCGCAGCGCATTAGATGCGCCGCCTATCAGAATGTCACCGAAATCGTGGCTTCCAAGCCAGTCTTCAAGGCGAGGTTCCCACCCTTGTGATCCCGCGTGAAGAGGCGGCGCGCATTGCGCGCATGCACGCGATGCGGGCGCGAGCCATGGTTTCGCCACGCGCAGCCGGTTGAAGCGATGTCGCACCCATGACAGTCCTCGACCCCCCGCGCCCTTTCCTGCAAGTCGCGGCCAGCCCTGCGCCGGCCCGGCCGAAGGCTTCTGCCGCGGCGGCTGCGCCCGAGCCCCTGCCGCGGGCGGAGCCGTTCGGCACCTTGCCGCCGCTGAGCTTCGTCGACACGCGCATCCCCGTCGCGTGGCACAACTTGCCCGTCCGCTCGCTTCTTTCGATCCTGGTCGCGGCCGTCGCGGGATCAGGTCTCATCCTCACGGCGCTGACCGCCTCGATCAAGGACCGGCTCCGCGGCGCGGAAAGCCCCATCGTGGCGGTGCAGGGCAACGCACCTGCGCGCGAGCACGACGGGCGCGGCGATTCGCTGCGCCCCCGCAGCCTCGCTCCGGAACAGGAGCGACGCAGCTTCTCGGCGCCCTTCAGCCAGATCGTGGGGGGCCAGGAGGTGATCCGCACGGCCAGGCTCGAGCGGCTGAGCGTCCGTCTCGCCACCATCGCGGACGCAGCGGAACCCGTCCCGCCGACCCTGCTGGACGACGCGTTGCGCCCAGGCGGCGTCGCTCCCGCTGGCGAGGAGACGACTGCGGCCGTACCGGCTGGGGAAGATGCCGACGTGATAGTCACGCGCCGGCCCCTCGATCCCGAGACCGTGACCGACGATCCCACGCCGTCCTCCGGTGAGCCACCGAACGACGAGTCCGCCGGCGAGAGCGGCGAGCTCACGGCCGAGGTGGCGGCACAGGAGGTCAGGGCCTTCGAGAGCGGCGAGGTGATGCGCTTCGCCTGGCTGGCGCGCCGCAGCGTCGGCCTCGGCGGCGGGGTGGCCGACGAGGGGCTTGGGCCGGCGGAGGACGACGCGTTCTCGCATCTCAGCATCCGCTTCATCCCGGAAAACGTCACCGTGATCGACCGGCGGCAGCGGCAGGCGCCGGTTGTGACGCAGGTCGTCCTGGACGGCAGCCGGCCGCCCGCGGAGCTGCTGGCGGAGCGCGGCCTTGCGCGCGACGAGGCCGATGCCGTCGCGGCGCTGCTGGCTGCGCGTGGCGTGCAGCAGGGGCGGACCCTAGCGCTCGAGGCCGTGCCCGTCGCTCCGGGCTCCGCCGTCCACCGCATCCAGCGCGTAGCCGCCGACGTCGCGGGCGAGATGCTGCCCTTCGTGGTGCGCAACGACGCCGGCCTTTTCGTCGGCGTGGACATGTCGGCCGCGTCCTCCGCCCATTCCGCCGACACAGGCGCGGAGGACGAGACGCAGGCCGACGGCGTGCCGCTCTATCTCACGCTCTTCCGCACCGCGCGGGAGGCCGGCCTGTCGCACGAGGCGAGCCTGGAGCTCGTGCGGCTCTTCGCCTCTGACTACGACCTCGAGCAGGCGACCGGACCGCGCGACCGGCTGGACATTCTTGAAATGGAAGCCGAGCGCGAGGCGGGCGAGCGGCCGCTCTCTTCCGTCCTTACGCTGCAACTCGCGGCCGGCGGCAAGGTGCGCCGCCTCTACCGCTCGCCCGAGTCCCGTCCGGGCGACCTTGCCTTCGTCGACGGAGAGGGCCGCTCGTTCCACGCGGCGCTCGACACGAAGCCCGTGCTGCACGCGAGGCTCACCTCACGCTTCGGCGGGCGCTTCCACCCGATCCTCCATTACACCCGCCCGCATAACGGCATCGACTGGGCGGCTCGCATCGGCACGCCCGTGCTGGCGGCCGGCGACGGCGAGGTGGTGGAGGCCGGCACGCATTCGGGCTACGGGCGACACGTGGAGATCCGCCACGCGGACGGCTTCGTGACGACCTATTCCCATCTCGACCGCATCGGCCGTGACATCGTGGTGGGGAAGACCGTCTCGCGCGGCGACGTCATCGGCACGCTGGGCCAGTCGGGCCTGGCGACAGGCCCGCATCTACACTTCGAGTACAAGCTCAACGGGATTTTCGTCGATCCGCTCACCGTGAAGGTGCCGCGCGCGCGCCTCGCCGCGCGTGACCTGGGGCCGCGCTTCGAGGCCTGGACGAAGCAGCTCGACCGCCTCGCCACCTGCGAGGCCTGCGACGCCTCGCACTGAGCCCCACGGCTCAGGCGCGAGCGGTTCGGGGCGCCTCGATCGAGGGCAGGAAGGCCGTCAGAAGGCCGATCAGCGGCAGGAACGAGCAGATCTTGTAGACGGTGACGATGCCGTACCAGTCGGCCATCTCGCCCAGCACCGCCGCACCGATGCCGCCGAGCCCGAAGGCGCCGCCGAAGAACAGGCCGGCGATCATGCCCACCTTCCCCGGCACGAGTTCCTGCGCATAGACGATGATGGCAGAGAAGGCCGAGGCGAGGATCGCCCCGATGATGGCGGAGAGAATCATAGTGGCGGTGAGCCCGACATAGGGCAGCGCGAGCGTGAAGGGCGCGACGCCGAGGATCGAGATCCAGATCACGACCTTGCGGCCCAGCCGGTCGCCGATCGGCCCGCCCGCGATGGTGCCCAGCGCCACGGCGGCGAGGAACACGAAGAGATAGAGCTGCGCCGACTGAACGGAGAGGTCGAAGCGCTCGATCAGATAGAACGTGTAGTAGCTGCTGAAGGACGCCATGTAGAAGAACTTGGAAAACATCAGCATCCCCAGCACCGCGATCGAGGCGACGATGCGGGCGCGGGAGACGTTGGGGCCCTGCCGAACCTTGGCTGCGCCGGCCGGCGCAGCGCGGCGGCGTGCCGAATACCAGCGCCCAACCTGGAACAGGATCACCATCCCCACGAGCGCGATCACGGAGAACCAGGACAGGCTTCCCTGGCCGTGCGGGATGACGATGAAGGCGGCGAGCAGCGGGCCGATCGCAGAGCCCGCATTGCCGCCCACCTGGAACAGCGACTGGGCGAGGCCGTGCCGCCCGCCCGACGCCATGCGCGCGACGCGCGAGGACTCCGGATGGAAGATCGACGAGCCCACGCCCACCAGCGCCGAGGCGAGCAGGATGGTGTGGAAACTGCCGGCCATCGAGAGCGCGAGCAGGCCCATGAGCGTGCAACCCATGCCGAAGGCGAGCGAATAGGGCTGCGGCTTGTGGTCGGTGTAGAGGCCGACAATGGGCTGCAGGATGGAGGCGGTGAGCTGGAAGGCGAGCGTGATCAGGCCGATCTGGCCGAAATCCAGAGCGTAGTTCTCCTTCAGGATCGGATAGATCGCCGGAATGAGCGACTGGATGATGTCGTTCAGCATGTGCGACACGCTGATCGCGATCAGGATCGGGAACACGGTCGTGGTCGCGGCCGAGGCTGGTTGCGCAGCCTTCGCCGCAGTCGCGGGGGCGGACGCCTCGGCGGCGGGAACAAAGGATTTCGGTCCGGCGGCCCGGATCTCGGTGGGATTGGCGCTCACGGGGGAGGCTCCTGCCAGCGGCAGGCGGGCCGCATCCGGGCATTTTCTACGGGGAATGCTGACATTCCGTCACCCGGCCCCGCACATGCCTGCCTTGACTCCCTGGCAGGCATTCAGGCCTGATCGCCGGCTCTCCGCCCAGCTTGGGCGGCCCGCATGGCGGCTGCGGTGGCCTCGTCGGCGGGGTAGAAGGCCTCGATGGCGAGCTCGGCGAGCGTCACGTCCATCGGCGCGCCGAACACCGTGGTCGTGGTGATGAAGGACAGCACGCCGGCCGGCGTGCGGATGGCGAGCGGCAGGGCGATGGCCGCCTCCCCGGGCGATATGGTCCTTGAGGAGCCGGGCTCGCGCGGAGGCTCCGGGAACGCCTCGAGCTCCGCCAGGAGGCGGATCAGCACGGCGTCGCCCGTGGCGTCGACCTGGTGGCGCAGGCGCAGCAGCACATGCTGCCGCCAGTCCCGCGCATTGACGATGCGCGGCAGCACTCCTTTCGGATGCAAGCTCAATCGCAGCACGTTGACGGGGGGCTGGAGCAAGGCCGGGTCCTCCACGCCCTCCATCAGCGGCGCCACGGCAGGATTGGCGGCGAGCATGGTCCAGGTACGGTCGACCGCGATGGCGGGAAACGGGTCGTGCAGCGCGAGCACGCGCTCCACGGCGCGCCGCGCCTCGGCGAGGTCCGGGTCCGAGAGCGAGCGCTCGGGATAGACGGGCGCGAAGCCCGCCGCCAGCAGCAGGCTGTTGCGGTCGCGCAGCGGCACTTCGAGGTGCTCGCACAGATGCAGGATCATGTCCCGGCTCGGCCGGGCGCGGCCGCTCTCCACGTAGCTGAGATGACGCTGCGAGATGTCTGCGTCGAGGGCGAGGTCGAGCTGGCTGCGACGGCGGCGCTGGCGCCACTGGCGCAGTTGCTCGCCCACGGGTGAGGCGTTCGTGGCGGTCATCATGGCCGCCAGTGAACCAGCCGGCGCGCCACCAGCCAATGACCTCGGAGGTCATCGACGCGCCCCGACGGACGGGGGCAGCGTGGGGCATCCTCAACGGAGACCACCCCAAATGACCACCACCTCCAACAGCCTCTCCTCCGCCTCGCCCGTCTCGCAGCTGCGCGCGGTGCTCGCCGTCGACGCCGCCTCGGGCCTCGCCATGGGCGCGGCCTTCGCGGCGGCGAGCGGGCCTCTCTCCACCCTGCTGGGCCTGCCCCGCGGTCTCCTCCTCGAGCTCGGCCTCGTGCTGCTGCCCTTCGGCCTCTTCATCGCCTGGCTCGCCTCCCGGCCGGTCCCCCCGGCCGGGCTCGTGAAGCTTCTCATCGTCGGCAATGGGGCCTGGGTGGCGGCGAGCGTGGTCCTGCTGCTCACGCCTTTCGTCTCTCCCACGCCCGTCGGAACGGGCTTCGTCCTGGCCCAGGCCGGCGCGCTGCTGGTGCTGGCCATCCTGGAAGCCGTCCTGCTGCGGAAGGTGATGGCGGCCTGAACAACGCGTGCCATCCCCGGCCGCGCGAAGCGCGGGGAAGGGGATCCAGGGTCTGCCTCGCAAAGTCTGGATCCCCGTCCCGGCCTGCTGCGCAGGCCGCGGGGATGACACCGCGACAACGGAAGCACCCACGCCAGCCCAGCCTTGCAGCCATGCCATGGCGCTTGGCGCTGAGCCGTGTATGGTCCCGCGCCCGAACTCCGCGGAGCGCCTGCGTGGACCCCATCATCGACATCGTCGGCCTGTCCAAGACCTACAAGGGCGGCTTCCAGGCCCTGAAGGCGGTGGACCTGCAGATCCGCCGCGGCGAGATCTTCGCGCTGCTGGGACCCAACGGCGCGGGCAAGACGACGCTCATCAGCATCGTCTGCGGCATCGTGACCCCGACGACGGGGCGCGTGCTGGCCGCCGGCCATGATGTGGTGACGGACTACCGCAAGGCGCGTTCCGCCATCGGGCTCGTGCCGCAGGAGATCGCGACGGACATGTTCGAGACCGTGGCGGGCACGGTCCGCTTCAGCCGCGGCCTCTTCGGCAAGCCGCCGAACCCCGCTCACATCGAGAAGGTGCTGCGCGACCTCGCGCTGTGGGAGAAGCGCGACAGCAAGATCATGACGCTGTCGGGCGGCATGAAGCGCCGCGTCATGATCGCCAAGGCGCTGTCGCACGAGCCGGACATCCTGTTCCTCGACGAGCCCACGGCGGGCGTCGACGTGGAGCTGCGCCGCTCCATGTGGGACATGGTGCGCCGCCTGCGCGAGACCGGCGTCACCATCATCCTCACCACGCACTACATCGAGGAAGCCGAGGAGATGGCCGACCGCATCGGCATCATCACCAGGGGCGAGCTCGTGCTGGTCGACGAGAAGGCGGCCCTGATGCAGAAGCTCGGCCGCCGCCAGCTGACGCTGCAGCTCGCCCATCCGCTCGCGGCCCTCCCCGCCTCGCTCGTGGGTCTGCCGCTGGAGCTGGCTGGCGGCGGGACGGAGCTGGTCTACACCTTCGACAAGACGGCGAAGGAGAGCGGCATCGCCGAGCTGCTGCAGCGCCTCACGGCGGAGAACATCCGCTTCCAGGACCTGCATACGTCCGAGAGCTCGCTCGAGGAGATCTTCGTCAGCCTCGTCAGGGATCGCGCATGAACCTTCACGCCGTCAGGTCCATTTATGCGTTCGAGATGGCGCGCACCTTCCGCACGCTCACGCAGAGCATCGCTTCCCCGGTGCTCTCGACCTCGCTCTACTTCGTGGTGTTCGGCTCGGCCATCGGCTCGCGCATGGCCGACATCGACGGCGTGAGCTACGGCGCCTTCATCGTGCCGGGGCTGATCATGCTCTCGATCCTCACGGAGAGCCTGAGCAACGCCTCCTTCGGCATCTACATGCCGCGCTTTTCCGGCACGATCTACGAGGTGCTCTCCGCTCCCGTCTCGCCCTTCGAGATCGTGCTCGGCTATGTCGGGGCGGCCGCCACGAAGTCGGTGATGCTGGGGCTGATCATCCTCGTCACCGCGCGGATCTTCGTGCCCTACGAAATCCAGCATCCCCTGTGGATGGCGACGTTCCTCATCCTGACGGCGGTCACCTTCTGCCTGTTCGGCTTCGCCATCGGCGTCTGGGCGGATGGCTGGGAGAAGCTGCAGGTCATCCCGCTGCTGGTGGTGACGCCGCTGGCCTTCCTCGGCGGCAGCTTCTACTCCATCTCCATGCTGCCGCCCTTCTGGCAGACGGTGACCTTGTTCAACCCCATCGTCTACCTCGTCTCCGGCTTCCGCTGGAGCTTCTTCGGCACGTCCGACGTCGGCGTGGAGGTGAGCCTCGCCATGACCTTGCTATTCATGGCGATCTGCCTCGCCGTGATCACCTGGATGTTCCGTACGGGCTACAAGCTGAAGAGCTAGCCGACGACAGCCGGCCCGCCGACCTTGGCTCTGTCGGGCGGAAACCAGGTGTCACGCAACCGTGAACAGAACTATTCGTCCGTTTCTTAATTAAGTTGATCCGCACATTTGCACCTTCCGTAGTTTCAGCCGCCTGCACGTCGACAGGCTGTCAAAACCGGAGGATGCCCATGAGGAAATTTGTCGCAGGTCTCGCTCTAATCACTGCAATGACGTGTGGATCCGTTTCCGCCTTTGCCGCCAACATCGTGGAGACTGCGGCAGCGGCCGGACAATTCAATACTCTTCTCGCCGCCGCCAAGGCAGCCGGCGTCGCGGATGCGCTGGCGACCAAGAAGGGCATCACGGTGTTCGCGCCCACCGACAAGGCCTTCGCGAAGCTGCCCAAGGGCACCGTCGAGAGTCTCCTCAAGCCCGAGAACAAGGAGAAGCTGAAGGCGATCCTGCTCTATCACGTGGTGCCGAAGGAGGTCCTTGCTGCTGAGGTCCCCACGAAGGCGACCAGCGTTCCCACGCTCGACGGCGCTCAGACATTGACGGTTCGGCGGCACGGCAAGACGGTGCGGGTCAACCAGGCCCGCGTCATCAAGGCCGATGTGAAGGCCGACAACGGCGTGATCCACGTCGTCAACAGCGTGCTTCTTCCGAAGTGAGGGTCGCCTCGGCAGGGTGACGTCACTCGGGTGCGGAGGTCGCCCAGGCCACCTCCGCATCCTTGCTCGCCTCGAGCCGGAGGCCTACTTGAGCTCGCCTCGGACTTCGCCGTCCGGAAACTTGGCCGTGTGCAGGTTCACGTAGACCCCGCGCTTCAGCGCATCCGCCTGCTCGGTGGTGAGGATGGCCTCGCCCTTGATCGGATTCGACGTGACGTTGGCGATGGGCACCAGGGCGGGCGCGGTCTTGCCGGGCAAGGCCGGCCCGTGGAAATGCGCCGCCGTGACCGGGCCGGAGAGGCCGGAATAGGTGATCGTCCAGCTGAGCTTCTTGCTCTCCGTGTCGTAGCTCGCCTCGACCTCGCCCTTGCCGGCGCTGTCGTTGGCGGGCACTTCCTGCGACCCTGCGAGCTGGGCCTTCCACGGCACGACCTCTGCGCGCACGGGTCCCACGAGGGAGCAGGCAGCGAGGCCGAGGGCGAGCAGGGGGGTCGTCAGCCTGGTGGTCATGGCGCGTGTCTCCGTTCGATGGCACGACGACAGAAACGGCCGAGGGGGCCTGATCGTTGCCGAACTGGGCGCTCAGCCGCCCGCCACCTTGCGCGCCAACTCGCGGATCACCTGCCCGGCCAGCAGCACGTCGTCCCGCGTCGTCTCGGTCTGGCCGACCTGAAAGCGGATGACGAAGCGGCCCTCGTGCACGGTCTGGGTGAGATAGATCCGCCCGTCGTCGTTGACCGCCTTCACCAGCGCGGCGTTATGGGCGTCGAGCGCCGCAGGATCCAGGTCGGCCGGGACATGCCGGAAGGTGAAGAGGGAGAGCACCGGCTCGGTGACGATCTCGAAGTCCGGCTCCTCAGCCAGGTCGCGCTCCATCTCCTGCGCCCAGCCGACATGGTCGCGGATCATGCTGCGCAGGCGCTCCGCTCCATAGGCGCGCAGAACGAACCAGAGCTTCAGCGCGCGGAAGCGCCGGCCGAGCGGGACGGACCACTCATTGTAGTCCACGACGCCCGGCACCGCCTCCTCCGCGCCGAGCGTGGCGAGATAGGCCGGCTTGAGCCCCAGCGTGGCCGTGAGGGAGCGAGGATCACGCACGAAATGGGCCGTGCAGTCGAAATGCGTGAAGAGCCACTTGTGGGGGTTGAACACGAAACTGTCGGCCTGCTCCGCCCCTGCCATGAGGCTGCGGAATTCCGGGCAGATCATCGCCGCGCCCGCCCAGGCGGCGTCGACATGGAGATAAAGATCATGGCGGCGCGCGATGGCGGAGAGGGCGGCGATGTCATCGCAGGCGCCGATCGAGGTGCCGCCCAGGCAGGCCACGATGGCGGCGGGCAGGAGCCCGGCTTGCCGGTCGTCGAGGATGGCCTGCTCCAGCGCGCCGACGTCCATGCCATAGAGGGGTCCCCGCGTGGGGATCTTGACGAGGTTGTCGCTGCCGATGCCGGCCATGCGCACGGCCTTGTCTATCGAGGAATGCGTCTGCTCGGAGGCATATACGCGCAAAGCCGGCTGCCCGGAGAGGCCCGTCCGATTTCCGGCGAAGCCGAGCGCACGCTCCCGGGCAGTCAGGATGGCGGCGAAGGTAGCGGAGGTCGCGCTGTCCTGGATCACCCCGGAGAAGGAGGTCGGCAAACCCATGAGGTCGCGCAGCCATTCCATCACGCGCGTCTCGAGTTCGGAGGCGGCGGGCGAGGTCTGCCAGAGCATGCACTGGGCCGCGAGCGCGGCCGTGACGATCTCGGCCACCAGCGAGGGCGGGCTGGCATTGGCCGGGAAATAGGCGAAGAAGCGCGGGTGCTGCCAGTGCGTCATGCCGGGCAGGATCAGCCGGTCGAGGTCGGCGAAGAGCGCCTCCATCGGCTCGGGCTGCTCGGGCGCGACCGGCGGGAGGGCGGCGTAGATGGAGCCCGGAACGGTCTGCGCCCGCACAGGCCTGTCGCGCACACCGGCGCGGTAATCCGCCGCCCAGTCCGCCGCCTTGCGGGCCCAATGGCGCAACCATGCGACGTCCATGCCTGTCCTCCCTGCCCTCGAGCCTGTTTTGCGGGTTCTGCTGCGGTTCGAGGCGGGGGACAAGGGAAAATTCTGGCCTCCGTCGTCATCCCGGCCGTAGCGCAGCGGAGAGCCGGGATCCAGGACAACGCCATCGGGGTCCTGCAAACCGGGCTGCGTTGTCCTGGCTCCCGGGTCTGCACCGCACCGCTGCGCGCTGCGGTTCGCCCGGGATGACGGAGTTGATTCACGCCGGCAATGCTGGTCTGCCCGACCGTGGATTGCTTCGTCGCTTCGCTCCTCGCAATGACGAGCCATCCTTTGCGAGAAGACCGGACTCATGCCCCCTGCCCTGCCTGACTTCCACGTCACCGCCCCCAACCTCGCCCGAGCCCTGATCGGCTGGACGCTGCTCGTGGACGGCGCAGGCGGCGTGATCGTCGAGACCGAGGCCTACACGCGTGAAGATCCTGCGTCGCACAGCTTCGTCGGCCCGACGCGGCGAAACGCGGCGATGTTCGGGCCGCCGGGGCGGGCCTATGTCTACCGCAGCTACGGCATGCACTGGTGCTTAAATGTGGTTTGCGGGCCACCGGGCTCCGGCCAGGCGGTGCTGCTGCGCGCGCTGGAGCCCACGGCCAGGCTCGAAGCGATGGAGGAGCGGCGCAAGCTGCATGATGCGCGCCTGCTCTGCGCCGGGCCGGGCCGGCTCTGTCAGGCGCTCGGCATCACGCTGGCGCTGGACGGAGCGGACCTGTCGGGAGCGCCTTTCGCCTGGGGGTCGGGGCCAATGCATCCCGTCACCGCCGGCCCGCGCATCGGCATCACCAAGGCCGGGGACCTGCCGTGGCGCTTCTGCGCGACGGGGTCGCGGTTTCTGAGCCGGAAGGCGTGAACGTCTCCCGTGCCAATGGTCTAGCCCTCCAGTCGGCCGAAGGCGGCTTCGAAGGCAGGGAGGTGCAGCGCGCCGCACCCGATTCGGCCTCCGAAGCCGTGGCCCTGCAGCGCCGTGGCGGAGAGGCCTTTGGGCAGGGGAACGTCCGTCGCGTCAGGCGAAAGATTGAAGGCGCAGAGGAGCCGCTCGCCCTCGTGTTCGCGCACGAAGAGCAGCACGTGATCCGGCGCATCGAGGAAACGAATGCTCCCCTTGGCCAGCGCCGGGTGCTCGCGCCGCCATTGCAGGAACCTCCGGGTGCGGTTGAGCGCGGAGGCGGGATCGGCCTCCAGCTTGTCCACGGCGCGCGGGCGATGCGGCTCGGCGACGGGCAGCCAGCCGACGCGGTCGGAGAAACCCGAATGCGGCTCGGCGGTGGACCAGGGCATGGGCGTGCGGCAGCCGTCGCGGCCCTTGAACTGCGGCCAGAAGCGCTTGCCGTAGGGGTCCTGCAGCAGTTCGAAGGGCACGTCCGCCTCGTCCAGGCCGAGCTCCTCGCCCTGGTAGAGGCAGGGCGTGCCGCGCAGGCTCGTCAGCATGGCCGTGGCGAGGGGCGCCACCTGGTCGACCCGATCGCCCATCCGCCAGCGCGAGGCCACCCGCATCACGTCGTGGTTGGAGAGCGCCCAGCTCGGCCAGCCTGTGCCGATGCCGGCCTCCATGCCCTCCACGGAGCGGCGCACGTGGCCGGCGTCGAGCCCGTGCTGCAGCAGGTCGAAGCTGTAGGCCATGTGCAGGCGCTTGCCGCCCTCCGTGTAGGCGGCCGTGATTTCCTGCACCTTGTAGTCCGTGCCGAGCTCACCGACGGCGGTGACGTCGCGGTATTCGTCCATCAGACGGCGAAGGCGCTCGAGGAAGGCGAGGTTCTCCGGGCGGTCCTTGTCGTAGAGGTGAAGCTGGCGCGCATAGGGGTTCGCCATCGTCACGCTGAGGCTGCGCAGGCCCTCGGGCGCCGGCGGATTGTCGCGCAGCGCGCGGTCATGGAAGTAGTAGTTCACGGTGTCCAGCCGGAAGCCCGCCACGCCGCGCTCCAGCCAGAAGCGGGCGACGTCGAGCATCGCATCCTGCACGTCAGGATTGTGGAAGTTGAGGTCCGGCTGCGAGGCCAGGAAGTTGTGCAGGTAGTACTGCCCGCGCCGCGCCTCCCATTCCCATGCCGGGCCGCCGAACACCGAGAGCCAGTTGTTGGGCGGCGTGCCGTCCGGCTTGGGATCGGCCCAGACGTACCAGTCGGCGCGGGGGTTCTCGCGGGAGGCACGGCTCTCGCCGAACCAGGGATGCCGGTCGGAGGTGTGGGAGATGACGAGGTCGATCATCACCCGCAGGCCGACGCGCGTCGCCTCGGCGACGAGGTCGTCGAAATCGGCGAGCGTTCCGAACATCGGGTCGACGTCGCGGTAATTGGCGACGTCGTAGCCGAAGTCGTCCATGGGCGAGGTGAAGAAGGGCGAGATCCAGATGGCGTCCGCGCCGAGCGAGGCGACGTAGCTCAGCCGCCGCGTGATGCCCGGCAGGTCGCCGATGCCGTCGCCGTTCGTGTCCTGGAAGCTGCGCGGATAGATCTGGTAGATCACAGCGCCGCGCCACCAGTCGGGATCGGGCGCCAGCACGCTCGGGGCGGAGGGCGCGGCGGCAGTCTCTTGCATCGGCATTATCCCTTGACGGCGCCGGCTGTGAGGCCGGCCACGATCTTGCGCTGGAAAATCAACACCAGCACGACGAGCGGCACGGTGACGATGACCGAGGCCGCCATGATGTTCCCCCAGGGCAGCTCGTGCTGGCTGGCCCCCGTGATCAGCGCGATGGCGACCGGGACGGTCCGCATGTCGTTCGACAGCGTGAAGGTGAGCGCGAAGAGGAACTCGTTCCAGGCCGCGATGAAGGCGAGCAGCCCGGTCGTCACCATGGCCGGACCCATCAGCGGCAGGAAGATCTTGTAGACGACGGTGAAGGGCGAGGCGCCATCCATGAAGGCCGCCTCCTCCAGCTCATTGGGGAGCTGCTTCATGAAGGTGGTCAGCACCCAAACCGTGAAGGGCAAAGTGAGCATGAGGTCGGCCAGAACGAGGCCGGGCAGCGAGTTGTAGAGCCCGAGCCCGCGCATCAGCTCGAACATGCCGGAGAGCACGGCGACCTGCGGGAACATCGAGACGCCGAGGATGGCGAGCAGCAGCGCGGTGCGCCCGCGGAAGGCGACGCGCCCCAGTGCATAGGCGGCGCTGACGCCGAGCGCCAGCGAGATGCCGACCACCGCGACCGCGACCACGATGGAGTTCAGGATGTTGCGGGCGAAGGGCTGCTCGCGGAACACTGCGACGTAGTTCGACCAGTCCACCCCCGTCGGCCAGAGTGAGACCTGGAACAGGGCCGAGCCGGAGCGGAACGACGTGACGATGGCGTAGTAGAAGGGGAAGACCGAGAAGAGGACGATGGCGATCACGAGCAGGGCGAAGGCCGCCTTGCGCACGCCGTCCCACTTGCTCCTGCGGCGCGCCATCATCACGCGGCCTCCCCGCCCGGCCGCACGCGGCCGACCGTGATGGCGAGCACCGTGACCACGGCGATGACGAGGAAGAGCATCGTGGCCGCGGCGGAGCCGAGCCCGACCTCCTGGAAGTCGACGAGCTGCTGGCGGGCATAGACCGACATGGACATGGTGCCGCGGCTGTTGGAGGTGAGGACATAGATCAGGTCGAAGATCCTGAGCGCGTCGAGCGCCCGGAAGATGATCGCGACCATCACGGCCGGCCAGACGAGCGGCAAAGTGATCTTGAAGAAGGTCTGGATCGGCCCCACGCCGTCGATGGCGGCTGCCTCGTAGATCTCGCCCGGCAGCATCTGCAGGCCCGCCAGGATGAGCAGCGCCATGAAGGGCGTCGTCTTCCACACGTCGACCATGATCACGGCCCACATGGCGGTGTCGGCATCGGCCGTCCAGGCAATGGGGGCGGAGATGATGTGGAGCCCCATCAGCGCGGCGTTGATGACGCCGAACTGGTCGTGCAGCATCCAGGCCCACATCTTCGCCGAGACGATCGTGGGAATGGCCCAGGGGATCAGCACCGCCGCCCGGACGAGCCCGCGGCCGGGGAAGGCCTGGTTGAGCACGAGCGCCACCACGAATCCCAGCACCGTCTCCAGCACGATGGAGATCAGCGAAAAGCGCAGCGTGTTCAAGACCGACTGCCACCAGACGGGATCGGCGAGGACGCCGACCCACTCGCCCTCGTAATTGGCGAGGTAGTTGTCGAAGCCGATGAACTTCGTCCGCGAGAGGTCGGAGAGGTTCGCGTCGGTGAAGGAGAACAGGATGGTGCGCAGCAGCGGCCAGCCCGCCGCCAGCAGCAGCACCACGATCATCGGCGCGAGGAAGACCCACGCGGCGCGGACGCGGCGGCGGGCAAGGGCGCTGTCCCGGTCCATCGGAGCCTCCCCTGCCCGCCCCTCGGCTTACCAGCCGGACCGCTTGATCTTCTTGAGGTCGCTTTCGAGCGTCGCGAGCGCCTCCGGCGCCTTGGCCTGGCCGGAGAGCACGGCGTGCGTCGTGTTCCAGAACGCGTTCGACACCTTGTTGTAGTTCGCGCCGGTGACCTTGGAGGGCCGCGCCACGGCGTTGGTGAAGGTGGAGTAGAGGTCGCCGAAGAAGGGCACGGCCGCCAGCACCTCCTTGTCCTCGTAGAGGGCGGGGATCGTGGGGTTGTAGCTGCCGTTCACGGCGCGGCGCTTCTGCTCGTCGCGGCTCGTCAGGAAGGCCACGAGGTCGGCCGCGACCTCGGCGTTCTTGGAGTACTTGGAGACGGCGAGCTGCCAGCCGCCCAGCGTGCCCGTGTTCTTGCCGCCCTCGCCGCCCTTGGGCAGCGCAACGACGCCGATCTTGCCCTTGATGGGGCTGTCCGCGCCGTTGCCGAGCGCCCAGGCATAGGGCCAGTTGCGCATGAAGGCCGCGTTGCCGGACTGGAACACGCCGCGCGCATCCTCCTCGCCATAGTTCAGCACGCCCTGCGGGGCGATCGTGTTGATCCAGGACGCGGCGGTCGTCAGCGCCTGCGCGGCCTTGGCGTTGTTGACGGTAATGGCGCCCGCGCCGTCGACGATGGCGCCGCCGCCATAGGAGTCGATCCATTCCAGCGCGTTGCAGGTGAGGCCCTCATAGGCGCGGCCCTGGAACACGAAGCCCCAGAACTTGTCGTTGCCGGCCTTGCGCTCGCCCTCCTGCACCGTCTTGGCGGCGGCAGAGAGTTCGTCCCAGGTGACGGGCGGCTTCACGCCGTATTTCTCGAGCAGGTCCTTGCGGTAGTAGAGCACGCCCGCATCGGTGAACCAGGGCATGGCGACGAGCTTGCCGCCCACCGTGTTGTTCTCGACGATGGCGGGGAAGTGCTCCTTCTCCGCGCCCTTGGTGTAGGGCTTCAGGTCGATGAAGTGGTTGCCGAGGATGCCCGGCCAGATCACGTCGATCTGGAACACGTCGATGTCCGACGCGCCGGCGGCCAGGAGCTGCTGGTAGAGCGACAGGCGCTCGTTGGTGTCGTTGGGGGTGGAGACCACCTTCACGGTGTTGCCGGTCTTCTTCGACCAGGCCTCGACGCCCTGCTTGCAGAAGTCGAGCTCCTGCCCGACGGCGCCGCAGGAAATGGCGATCTCGGCGGCAGAGGCCGCGCGGGAAAGAGCGAGGGCTGTGAAGGCCACGAGGGCCAGGCGCGCAATCATCGATGTCCTCCCAGAGCGGGGCGACGGCCCCGAGCGATCCTGCGGTCGGCTGCTGCCGCCGCAATGTTCCAAAGCGCTTTGGGAAAGAGAAGACCAATCGCGCTGGATTGTCAATGGGGCGGTCCCGCCGAGTGTCAGACCAAGGGGGATGAGCGCTTCAACTCATTGACACTGCGGAAAATTCGCTCCAACGTCGGGTTGCGATCCGGCACGCCTGCCGACGACACGAAACCGAAGCGCTTTGAACAAGGCCGTGAATCTCAAGGAGTTGTCCCGCCGGCTCGGTCTCTCCCAGACCACCGTGAGCCGGGCCCTGAACGGCTATTCGGACGTCGGCGAGGAGACGCGCCGGCGCGTCGAGGAGGCGGCGCGCGCCCTCGACTACCGGCCGAGCAACACCGCGCGCCGCCTGGCGCTGGGGCGGACGGGGACGGTCGGCATCCTCTTCCCCTTCGTCGGCGGGCTCTCCATCGATCCGCATTTCGCGGAGTTCCTCTCCGGCGTCGCCGAGCGCGTGGCCGAGACGGACAGCGACGTCGCCATCATCCCCACGCGCGCCCAGCCGGGGCGCGAGCTTCTGCGGCCCTCGCGCCTGCGCTCGGTGGACGCCGTGATCGTCTCGGGCCCTGCCCTCGACGACGACCGCATGGCCTCGCTCCAGCGCGCCCGCGTGCCTTTCGTGGTGCATGGCCGGCTGCGCGGCGACGAGGGCTACGCCTTCCTCGACATCGACAATGAGGGCGCCTTCCGCCGCGCCACGGAATTGCTGCTCGACCTCGGCCACCGCCGCATCGCGCTGCTCAACGGCGACATCGCGCTCGCCTTCGCCAGCCGTCGCAAGGAGGGCTGGGAGGCCGCGCTCGCCGCCCGCGGCATCGTGCCGGATCACGGCCTGCACCGCGAAGGTACGATGAGCGAGGAGCACGGCCACGCCTGGACCGCCGCCCTGCTCGCGGCCGAGTCGAGGCCCACCGCCATAATCTGCTCGAGCATGATCCTGGCGCTCGGCTGCTGCCGCGCGTTGCGCGAGGCTGGCCTTTCCATCGGCGGGGACGTCTCGGTGATCGCGCATGACGACGGCATGCCGTTCATCAAGCCGCAGACGATGAACCCGGCTCTGACGACGACGTCCTCGTCGATCCGCCTCGCCGGGACCCGCATCGCCGAGATCGCGCTCGCACTTGCCGACGGTGCGGACGCCATGGGGTTCCGCGAGGTTTGGCCCGCAGAGATCACCTTCCGCGACAGCGCAGGGCCTGCGCCGGTTGGCCTCTGAAACTCAACCGGCCGCCAGCACACGGCGGCCCAACAGCTCGCCCAGCATGGGGTTGGGGAAGCGGCGGTCCTGGACGATGGCGTAGAAGGCCTCGCGAATGTCCTCCAGCCGGGCGCGCTCGACCAGCAGGCCGTTCTGCAATTCGTCGCGCACCACGACCGGCGGCACCAGCGCCAGCGCGCCGCTCTCGCGGGCGAGCAGGCGGAGCATGGCCATGTCGTCGACCTCGGCGACGATGACCGGGCGCACCCCGGCCAGCGCCAGCATGCGGTCGAAGGCACGGCGGAAGTCGCTGTCGCTGCTCGGCAGCACGAGGCGTCGGCCGTCGAGATCGTCTGGCACGTTCAAGGGTGGCGCACCGGCCGCGGGCGGGCCGACGAGGCTCACCGGCTGCTCGCCGACGAGGTGGGCGTGCAGGTCCGTGTCCGTCTCCTGCCGGGGCACGGCGTTGGCCAGCACGAGGTCCAGCGTGTGAGCCTCCAGCCTTCCCAGCAGGTCGCGCATCGTGCCGGAGCGGACTTCCAGCTCGATGTCCGGGCGGTCGAGCAGCGGACGCAGATATTCGAGCTGGAAATTGCGCGAGAGCGTCGTGAGCGCGCCCACTCGAAGGCGGTGGCGGTCCTTGCGGGGCCGACCCGCAAGCGTCTGCACGAGGTCCTCGCCCGCCTGGAACACGGTGTCGGCGTGGTCGAGCGCGATGCGGCCGGCCTCGGTCAGCACCAGCCGCTTCCCGACGCGGTCGAAGAGCGGCTGGCCGAGCTGCTGCTCCAGCGCCCGCACCTGCACGGAGAGGGCGGAGGCGGAGAGGTTCAGCCGCTCGGCGGCGCGTGCGATGGAGCCGTCGCGCGCGATGGCCTGGAAGAGGCGGAGGTGGTGGTAATTCAGTGCAGCCATTGGATCATTCCAAAACAGGATCATTATATAAAACAGAATGATTTCTGAAAATCATTGAATTTTACGATAGAGGCAAGGGTGCATAGAAGGGGGGTCGCCTCTCACGGAGACGACCCCATGACCGCCCTGCTGCCCTGGCTCCCCGCCCTCGCGCCGCTGACGCTCCTCGTCGCGGGCCTCCTGGCCCCTGTGGAAGGGCGACGCGAGCCGAGCGGCGCCTGCGCCGTCGCGCAGGTCGGAGCCGTGGCGGCGCTGCTCGCCATGCTGGCGAGCGCCGTGCTGCTGCTGGCCACCGGGCCGCAGCAGGCGAATGTCGCCGCCGCCGCGTGGTCGCCTGGCGTCAAGCTCGACGCGCTGACCGCCATCGTGGCCACGCTCGTCGCCTTCATCGGCGCGGTGGTGGTCCGCTACAGCGTGAACTACCTCGACGGCAATCCCGGCCAGCCGCGCTTCATGCGCGGGCTCTGCCTTACGCTGGCCGCCGTCCTGACCATGATCCTCGCGCCGAACCTGCTGCAGTTCGCCGCCGGCTGGATCGCCACGAGCCTTGCCCTGCACCAGCTTCTGCTCTTCTACCCCGAGCGGGCGGGGGCGCAGCGGGCGGCGCGCTTCAAGTTCGCGGTCAGCCGGCTGGGCGATGCATGCCTGATCGGCGCGGTGGTCCTGCTCTGGTCGTCCTTCGGCACGCCGGACTTCGCCGCCCTCGCGGAGAAGGCCGTGGCGCTGCGGGGCGGCGACGTTCCCGCCGCCGTGTCGCTCGCCGGCCTGCTGGTGATCGGCGCGGCCCTGCTGAAGTGCGCGCAGTTCCCGCTGCATGGCTGGCTGCCGGAGGTGGTGGAAACGCCGACCCCCGTCTCCGCCCTGCTCCATGCCGGACTCATCAATGCCGGCGGCTTCCTTGTGGTGCGGCTCGCCGACGTGATGCTGCTGGCTTCCGTCTCGCTCCACATCCTGGCGCTCGTCGGGGGTTTCACGGCGCTCTTCGCCTCGACGGTGATGCTGACCAAGACGAGCATCAAGATCTCGCTCGCCTGGTCCACCATCGCCCAGATGGGCTTCATGCTGATGCAGTGCGGGCTCGGGGCCTTCTCTTCCGCCGTCCTGCACCTCGTGGCGCACTCGCTCTACAAGGCCTACGCCTTCCTCTCCTCAGGCAGCGTGGTCGACGAGGCCATGCGGGCGACTGGTCCCGCCCGGCCGGCGACCAGCGCTCCAGCGACCGGCTTGCTGGTGGGCGCGGCCGTCGCCGGCTCGCTGGTCCTCGGCTGGGCCATGGGCTTCACGCCGCTGGGCCAGCCCGGGCCCGTGGCGCTCGGCGCAATCCTCGGCATCGGCCTCGCCCAGCTCGTGGCAGCGTCGTACGCCGCGGGTGGGTTCACGCTCGCCCTGCGCGGTGCAGCCCTCGCCGCCGGGGTGGGCGGGGCCTACTTCGCCCTGCAGGCGGGCTCTGCCAGGCTGCTGGCCGGCGCCGTCCCCGCGTCGGCCCCGCATGGCGGAGGCGCGATCGACCTCGCGGTGGCGACCCTTGCGGTGCTCTCCTTCGCGAGCCTCGCCATCCTGCAGGCCGCCCTGCCCGCTATGACGGCGAACCCACGCTGGCGCGCGCTCTACTGGCACGTCGCCAACGGCTTCCACGTCACGGCCCTCGTGCATCGCTGGGCCGCTCCCCTCCTCGCCCCGTCCCGGTCCACCACTCTGCCCGGAGCCTCGTCATGAACGCGCCCGCCTCCCTTGCCGCCCTCGCGACGGCGGTCCCCGTGTTCCCCTCCAACGAGGAAGCCATCGCCCGGGCCTGCAAGCTCGTCGCCCCGGTCTGGCCTTTGCGCTCCTACGTGGCCGTGAACCCCTTCCTCGGCTTCGCCGGCCAGTCCTTCTCCGAGGCGGTCGGCCGGATCCAGCAGGAGCGCGGCGCGCGGATGCTGATGCCGCGGGCCTGGTTCGGCGAGCAGGTCGCCTCAGGCCGGATCACCGACCGCGACATCGCCGAGGCGATCGACGCCGTGGCGGCCCGCACCGGCCAGCGGCTGGCGCCAGCCGCCGTAACGGCAGCCCTCGCCGGCCCCGAGCCGCAGGCGACGCAGGTCGCCACCACCGTGGCGGAGACTGCCGACGGCCTCGACGGTAGCAGCTGGTCCGACGTGGCCGTGCGGGAGATCGGCCGGTTCTGCGCGGCCCACTGGGACGAGGGCCAGGCCGCCTGGGCCTCGCCGGTCGCCGACATGCCGCTCTACGCGGCGTGGCGGGAGGCGATGGCCAACGACTTCAGCGCAGACGTGATCGGCCTGCCGGACGTCCGCTCCTTCGTCGCGGGTCTGCCCGAGGACGCCACGGCCTGCGCCCTGCATCTGCTCGACGAACTCGGCCTCGTGGAACCGGCCACCGAGCCCTACCTGCACCGGCTGCTCGCCGGCATCGCCGGCTGGGCCGCCTATGCCCGCTACCGGGGATGGGACGCCGAGCTCGACGGCCAGCAGGACGACACGGTGGCCGAGCTCCTCGCCATCCGGCTCGCCTGGGAGGCGACGCTGCTGCGTCAGGGCGGGAGCAGGCTCCAGCAGGCCTGGCGGTCGGCGATCGACCAGATGACCGCCGCGCTGCCGGCGGGCGAGGAGGATGCCATCTCCCTCGTCCTGCAGGAGGCCAGCGAGCGCGCCTTCCAGCGGCAATTCGCGAGCGGTTTTTCGACGGGCGCTCCGGCCGGGAAGCAGGCTGGCGCGCGGCCCTCCGTGCAGGCGGCGTTCTGCATCGACGTGCGGTCGGAATTCTACCGGCGGGCGCTCGAGGGCCTCGCGCCGGACATGGAGACGCTCGGCTTCGCCGGCTTCTTCGGCTTCGCATTCGAGCTCGTGCCCTTCGGCAAGATGCGCGGCCGGGCGCAGGCTCCGGTCCTGCTGAAGCCGTCCAGCATCGTCTGCGAGGGCGTCGCCGGAGCCGAGGGGTCGGTGCAGTCCACGCTGCTGTCCGAGCAGCAGGAGAGGGCGGGCTTCTCTGGCGCTCTGCAGGCGTTCAGGACCTCCGCCGTGTCGTCCTTCGGCTTCGTGGAATCGCTCGGCCTCGGCTTCGGCGCGAAGCTCCTGGCGTCGATCACGGGTCGCTCCACCGCGGCCGGCTCGACGGGGCTCCCGAAGGACCTCGCGGCTCGCATCGAGCCGCGGCTGACGCCGGAGGCCCAGCACGGCCGTGCGACGGGCCTCGACGCCGCCAAGCGCGCGGCCCAGGCGGAAGGCCTGCTGCGGGGCCTCTCACTGACCGAGAACTTCGCCCGGCTCGTGGTCCTCGTCGGCCACGGCGCGAGCTCGGCCAACAACCCGCACCTCGCCGGCCTTCATTGCGGCGCCTGCGGCGGCCATACCGGCGAGGCCAATGCCCGGGTCGCGGCGGCGGTGCTGAACGACGCCGCCGTGCGGGAGGCGCTCGCCCAGAAGGGCATCGCCATCCCCGCCGACACGTGGTTCGTGGGCGCGTTGCACGACACGACCACGGATGCGGTCACGCTGTTCGACAAGGACGCGCCGGAAAGCCACGCGGCGGACCTGCGGCGGCTCAAGGGCGCGCTCGCCGGCGCCTCCTCGCTCGTGCGGCAGGAGCGCGCCCCCGGTCTCTCCCTCGTGCCCAAGGGCATCGACCTCGCCAAGGCGATCGGCCGGCGCAGCACGGATTGGTCGCAGGTGCGGCCGGAATGGGGGCTCGCGGGCAACGCCGCCTTCGTCGTCGCGCCGCGCGGGCGGACCCGCGGCACGTCGCTGCAGGGCCGGGCCTTCCTGCACAGCTACGACTGGCGGGCGGACAAGGACTTCGCGGTTCTCACGCAGATCCTGACCGCGCCGCTTGTCGTCGCGAGCTGGATCAACCTCCAATACTATGGCTCCGCCGTGGACAACCGGGCCTTTGGGGCCGGCGACAAGACGCTGCACAACGTCGTCGGCCGCTTCGGCGTGCTGGAGGGCGCCGGCGGCGACCTGCGGACGGGCCTCGCCTGGCAGTCCGTGCACGATGGCCAGCGGCTGCGCCACGAGCCTTTGCGGCTCAGCGCCTATGTCGAGGCTCCCGCCGCGGCGATCGACGCCATCCTCGCAAGTCACGCCTCGGTGCGCGACCTCGTGCTGAACGGCTGGATCCACCTGTTCCGCATTGCCGAGGACGGCGGCGTGGAGAGGCGTACGCCGTCGGGCTGGACGGCCGAGAAGGCCTGAGCGTCAGCCGGCCAGAGCCTGCGTCACGGCGTGGGCCATGGCGCGGCCCAGCGCCTGCTGCTGGTCGGCGTCGAGGTGGATGCCGTCGATGTCGCTGGAGCGGATGTGCTCGCCGAGATCGATGAAGGCCGCGCCCGCCTGGCGCGCGGCCTCGCGGTAGAGCGGCGCGAGTTGGCGCGACTTTTCGGGTGCGCCGGCGAACATCTCGGAAAACAGCGTCAGCTTCGCCACGGGCGCGGGGCAGGCCAGCAGCACCTTCGGCGGCTCGCCGCCCGGCCCGACGGGCCATTGCCGCGCCAGCCTGACGAGGCGGCCGGCGCCGAGCGCGATGTCGCCCGGCGGCAGGCCGAAACGCGCCTTCAGGTCGTTCGTGCCGAGCATGATGACGACGAGGTCGAGCGGCTGGTGGGTCTCCAGCGCGACCGGCAGGTGCGCCTCGCCGTTCTTGTGCAGGCCCTCGATGGGATCGTCGAGGCAGGTGGTGCGGCCGTTGAGCCCCTCCTCCGCCACGACATGGCCTGGGCCGAGCAGCGTCCGCATCACGCCCGGCCAGCGCACGTCGGGGCCGAAGCGGTCGGGGACGCCCCAGCCCGCCATGGGCACGCAGCCCCAGCTGTTGCTGTCGCCGTAGCACAGAATCGTCGCCATCGCGGTCCTCCCGGCAGTCTCGTGTCGCAGGCGGGGGAGAGGCGTCAGCGAGCCCCCTGCCAGGCCACGAAGTCCTGCGGCGGAAGAGGCCGGCTCATGAAGAAGCCCTGGCCCTGGTCGCAGTTCCACGCGGCGAGCAGGTCGTACACGCCCTGCGTCTCGATTCCCTCCGCCACGACACGATAGCCGAGATCATGCGCCATGGTGATGATGGAGCGGACGAGCCGGGAATGCTTGCTGCCGCCCTCCAGCGGGCGGACGAAGGAGCGGTCGATCTTGAGGACCTTCGCGGGCAGCTTGGCGAGGTTGCCCATGTTGGAATAGCCGGTGCCGAAATCGTCGATCGCAAGGTCGACGCCCATGGCCGCGAGCGCGGCGATGCAGGCGGAGGTCGGCTCGTCGTCCGCCGTCATCGCGCCTTCCGTGACCTCCAGCTCGATGCGGGCGGACGGCACGGCATGGTGCTCGAGCAGGTCCGCGACCTTCTGGTCGAAGCCTCGGCTGCGCAGGTTCAGAGCGGACACGTTCACCGAGAGCACGACGTCCAGGGACTCGCGCGCCCAGCGGGCGGACTGCCGGAGCGCGGCATCGAGCACCCAGTCAGTCACGGGCTCGATCAGCGCGGTGGCCTCGGCGAGCGGGATGAACTCGGCCGGCGAGATGGGCCCGAGCGAGGGGTGGCGCCAGCGCAGCAGCACTTCGGCGCATTCGCAGCGCCCGTCGGCCAGCTCGACGCGGGGCTGGAACTGGATGTGCAGTTGGTCGTCGCTCTTCAGCGCCAGAGCGAGGTCGCGCACCAGCGAGAAAGAGCGCAGGTGGGCCTCGTCGCTCCCACGGTCGTAGCGGGACCAGCCGGCGGCCTTGCTGCGGCTGTCCTGCGCGGCGGCGAGCGCAGAGCGCAGCGCGGAGGACGGATCGACGAGGTCGACCGGCAGGTCGAGCAGCCCGATGCCCACGCGCGTCGGAATGGCGATGCCCTCGCAGGTCAGCGGCGCGCGAAAGGCCTCGGCGAGCTCCGTGGCGCAGGCCTCCGCCGCGCCGGCCGCGACCAGCATGGCGAAGCTGAGCACGCTGACGTGATGGATCTCGGTCCCGCGCGGCAGCAGGGTCACCAGCGATCGCGCGCCGGCACGGACGAAATCGTCGCCAAATCCCTGCCCCAGCGCGCGCAGCAATTCGTTGTAGTGCTTGGCGTCGGCGAGCGTGAGCAGCACGAGGGTCTGCCCCGCGACATCTCGCCTCGCCGCGAGGTGGCGCAGGAAGCGCAGGCGGTTCGGCAGGAGGGTGACGTGGTCGAGTTCGCCCAGGTCGCCGAGCGCCCGGGCATAGCCGCCCGACAGGGCAGCGAGGTCCGCAAGGGCTGCACCATCCCCGTCCAGCCGGCGCGACAGCCGGCCGATGGCGCCGAGCACGCCGCCATGCCGTTCGGGGGCGGTCGGGTCCGAGAAGGTGGAGATCGAAACGGTGTCGCGGGAGCGACTGGCTCTGGCCATCGGTGATCCAGGCAAGCGGAATGCTGCGTAACACGGCAACCCTGGAGCGAATCCTCTAAACTTTGGATAAAGCTCGGCTCACCTGCCCGTCCTGGACCCAGCGAATGCCCCCCACGTCAATTCGTCCATCCCGGCGCGCTCTCCTGGCGGCCGCGTTGCTCGGCCCCGCGCTATCCGCGTGCTCCGCGGTGGGGGCGTTCAACGCCGTCGTGAAGACCGAGGGCGGGACGAAGACGCTTGCGACCGGCCTCGCCTATGGTTCCGATCCGCGCCAGCAGTTGGACATCTACGGGCCAGCAGAGCCCGGCCCGCGCCGGCCGGTGGTGCTGTTCATCTATGGCGGCTCCTGGAACAACGGCAGCCGGAGGGACTACGCCTTCGTGGGCGAGGCTCTGGCTGCGCAGGGCGTGCTGGCGGTCGTCATGGACTACCGACTCGTGCCGCAGGTGCGCTTCCCCGGCTTCGTCGAGGATGCAGCCTTGGCGACGGCATGGGTGAAGGCTAACATCGCCACCTATGGCGGCGATCCCGACCGCCTTTTCGTCATGGGCCACTCGGCCGGAGCCTACAATGCGGCGATGGTGAGCGTGACGCCGGTCTATCTCCGGGCGGCGGGCGTCAGGGGCCGGGCCTATCGCGGCTTCATCGGGCTTGCCGGTCCCTACGATTTCCTGCCGCTCGACGTCAGCGCCACGAAGGAGGCCTTCGGCCAGGCGCCGGACCTCAGGGCGACCCAGCCGGTCTTCGTCGCCCAGTCCTCGGCGCCGCCTTCGCTCCTGCTGCACGGGCGCGACGACGACACGGTCTACCCCCGCAACAGCGAGGCTTTGGCCAAGGTGCTTTCAGGCAAGGGCGTGCCGGCCACGCTGAAGATCTATGACGGCGTCGGCCATGCCGGCATCCTCGTCGCGCTCGCCAACGGCTTCCGCGACAAGGCCCCGGTGCTCGCCGACACCATGGCCTTCATCCGCAGCCACTGAGCCGGCGCTGAGGCTCTTGCCGCCCCTCTCGGACCGCGCGACACTCCCGGCAACGACAAAATCGGGAGGATGCCATGGCCCAAGACGACTCGATCGATGCCTTCCGGGACGCCTGGGTCGCGGCCTTCAACAGCAAGGACCTCGACCGGCACATGGCGCTTTACAGGCCGGAGGCGGTGCTCTTCGGCAGCATCGCGGAGCTCGTCGTGGGGCGCGACGCCATCCGCGGCTATTTCGGCAGGGTTCCGGCCAGCGTCTTGGTGAAGCGATACGGCCCTCTGGAGGTCCGCGCCATCGGCCCTTACGCCGTGTGCACCGCCGCACACCTCGACTTTGCCGACGGCGATACGCCGATGCCCTACCGGATGACCTGGGTGCTCGTGCGCGACGGCGGCTCCTGGCAGATCCTCCAGCACCACGGCTCGCCACGGGTGTGAGACGTCCTACCGGAACCACTCGGGGTCGCGTTCCTCGCACTTGTAACCGATCGCGCAGGCCGGGTTGTCGCGGGTGCGCTCGACCTGCGGCACGGCCCACTCCGTCCAGAGGCAGGTCGTGCGCGGCGTGAAGGGGAAGACCGGCATGATCGGCACGATCCCGAACGACGTCCGCTTGTAGTAGCGGTGCGACATCGCGGCCGAGCGCACGGCCTGCGCGCAGGTCATCTGGTCGACGGGGGTCTGCGCGGCGGCGGGGACCGAGCCGATGGCGGCGGCCGCGAGCACGATGAGCTTCGGGATGCGGGTCATGATCGGGTCCTTGCGCGCCATGGTGACAGCAGCGTGCAGCGTGAGACAAGCCTCGCTGGAAACGGACGGGACACGCCGCGGTTTCCTCCCGTCCGGCGCGACTGCTTCAAAGGCGCGCTATCGCTTCAACGCTTCGGTCACCTTCCGGCTTTAGGCTTCGGTAACGCGCGGGGGATCCATCATGCTTGCCAAGCCTTGGCGCAGCCGTTTTGCGGCGCGACTGGTGAAGACGGTGACGAAGCCCGCAGCGGAGCGTGCCAAGGAGCATCCGCGGCTTTTCCCCTATGTCTTGACGGACCAGATCCGGCCCGAGCCCAGGCCCGTGATCAAGAAGAAGCCCGTTCTCGTGCCGGACACGAAGAAGAAGGCCCCGCCCCGGCCCACGGCCATGTGGCACTTCATCAAGCGCCCCTGACAGCCGCCGCGCTCTTGTCGCTTCCGCTCGTTGGTTTATTCCGGGTTCGGCACCGCAACTGCTGAGTCGCGCCCTGGAAACGTCGCTCTACAAGCCCGTGAAGGCCTTCCTAGAGGGGCTCGGCTTCGCCGTGAAGGGCGAGGTGGGCGGCTGCGATGTCGTCGGCGTCCGGCCCGGCGAGGAGCCGATCCTCGTCATCGCCGAGCTCAAGCAGAGTTTCACGCTTGAACTCGTTCTCCAGGCTGTCGACCGCGCGCCCGCCGCCGACGAGGTCTGGCTCGCGGCGAAGCTCTCCGCGCGCGGGCGGGGCCGGGAAGCCGACGCGCGCTTTCGCAACCTGTGCCGCAGGCTGGGCTTCGGCCTGCTCGGCGTGACGGCGGCGGGCAAGGTCGAGGTGCTGGTCGACCCCTCCGCCTGGAGCCCGCGGCGCGACCGCAAGCGCCGCTCGCGGCTCGTCGCAGAACATGAGCGGCGGCGCGGCGATCCCAGCGCGGGCGGCTCCACGCGGCAGCCGATCATGACCGCCTACCGCCAGCGGGCGCTGCTCTGCGCGGCCCTGATGGCGCGGGCCCCGCAACGCCCGCGCGACCTCAAGCCCCGGGCCGAAGACGCCGCGCAGATCCTGCAGCGAAACGTCTATGGCTGGTTCGAACGTGTCGAGCGCGGCCTTTACGGGCTGACGCCGGCGGGACATGCAGCGCTGGCGCGCTGGCCGTCGGATCCCGCTGCAGAAGCCTGACGGCGGCTCGCCCGCTTCCTTGCCGAAATGTCATGGAACGTGCGCCGTGTTCGGCGGCTTCCCCTTGCCGTCACCACCAAGGAGGATCCCATGGCGACGCACAAGGGCGCAGAACACCACAGCCAGGCGGCCGACCACCACGAGCGGGCGGCCAGTCACCATCGCGAGGCGGCGAAGCACCACACGTCCGGGGACCACGAGAAGGGCGGCCACCACGCGCACGCCGCTCACGGCCACGCCACGCATGCGGGCCACCATGCTTCCGAAGCCGCCAAGCACCACGCCGACCAGCACGGCTCCAAGAAGTAGGAGCCTCGGACCTGCCGCACCCGCCCGACGCGTGCGGCAGGTTGTCCGCGCGGGCGGCGGGAACGTGCAGGCCCGGTTCTACGTTCCCTGAATCTGGCGGGCTCCAGACCCGCAGACAGGGAAGGTCACGATGACGAAACATGTGTCCCGCCGCGGCTTCCTCGCGGGAGCCGGGGCCGGCGTAGCGGCAGCGAGCACGATGGGAGCCATGGGCTTCGCGTCGCTGGAAACCGCCTATGCCGCTGCCATCCGCCCGTTCAAGCTCGCCAGCAGCACCGAGACCCGCAACACCTGCCCCTATTGCTCTGTGGCCTGCGGGGTCATCCTGTATTCCAAGGGCGATCTCAGGAAGGGCGAGACCGCCATCATCACCCATATCGAGGGCGATGCCGACCACCCGACGAACCTCGGGACGCTCTGCCCCAAGGGAGCCGCGCTGCTCGACTTCGTGCACGCGCCGACGAGGCTCAGCCAGCCGCGCCACCGCAAGCCCGGCTCCAGCACGTTCGAGCCCATCAGCTGGAACGACGCGCTGGACCGCATCGCGCGGCTGATGAAGGACGACCGGGACGCCAACTTCGTCGCGCAGAACAAGGACGGCACGCCGGTCAACCGCTGGACGACCACAGCCTTCCTGGCGGCCTCTGCCTCGACCAACGAGACGGCGTGGCTGACCTACAAGGTGGTGCGCAGCGCGGGGATCGTCGGCTTCGACAACCAGGCGCGCGTCTGACACGGCCCCACGGTGTCCAGTCTGGGCCCGACCTTCGGCCGTGGTGCGATGACCAACTCGTGGACGGACATCCGCAACACAGACCTCGTCATCATCATGGGCGGCAACGCCGCCGAGGCGCATCCCTGCGGCTTCAAGTGGGTCACGGAGGCCAAGGCCAGCCGCGGTGCGAAGCTCATTGTCGTCGATCCGCGCTTCACTCGCTCGGCCTCGGTGGCGGATTTCTACGCGCCGATCCGCCAGGGCACCGACATCGCCTTCCTGAACGGCGTGATCAACTGGTGCATCCAGAACGACAAGGTGCAGTGGGAATACACCAAGGCCTTCACCAACGCGTCCTACCTCGTGAAGGACGGCTACGCCTACCAGGACGGGCTCTTCGTCGGCTACGACGCGGAGAAGCGGGACTACGACCGCACCAACTGGGAGTACGAGCTCGGCGAGGACGGCTTCGTCAAGGTCGACGACACGCTCCAGCATCCCCGCTGCGTCTGGAACCTGCTGAAGAACCACGTCGCGCAATACACGCCCGAATTCGTCGAGCGGATCTGCGGCACGCCCAGGGACAAGTTCCTGAAGGTCGCGCAGATGATCGGCGAGACGTCGGCGCGCGACAAGGTGATGACCTCCATGTACGCGCTGGGCTGGACCCAGCATTCCCATGGGTCGCAGAACATCCGCACCATGGCGATGCTGCAGCTCATCCTGGGCAATATCGGCCTGCGGGGCGGCGGCATGAACGCGCTGCGCGGGCATTCCAACATCCAGGGGCTCACCGACATCGGCCTGATGTCGAACCTGATTCCCGGCTACCTCAACATCCCCGTCGAGAAGGAGAAGGACTTCTCCACCTACATGCAGAGCCGGCAGTTCAAGCCGATGCGGCCGGGCCAGACGAGCTACTGGCAGAACTACAAGAAGTTCTTCGTGAGCTTCCAGAAGTCCATGTGGGGCGACGCCGCCAAGGCGGAGAACGACTGGGCCTACGACTTCCTGCCCAAGCTCGACGTCCCCGCCTACGACGTCCTGCGCGTCTTCGAGATGATGGATGAGGGCCTGGTCAACGGCTACTTCTTCCAGGGCTTCAACCCGCTGCTGGCCTTCCCCAACCGCGGCAAGATCACGCGCGGCCTCTCGCGGCTGAAGTGGCTCGTCACCATGGACCCGCTGGACACCGAAACCTCCCGCTTCTGGGAGAACCACGGCGTCTACAACGACGTGGATCCCGCTGACATCCAGACCGAGGTGTTCCAGCTCCCGACGACCTGCTTCGCCGAGGAGAACGGCGCGCTGGTCAATTCCGGGCGCTGGCTGCAATGGCACTGGGCCGGCGGCACGCCGCCCGGCGAGGCCAGGCACGACACCTGGATCATGGCGCAGCTCCACCTGCGCCTGCGCGCCCTCTACGAGAAGGAGGGAGGGGCCTTCCCCGACCCGATCCTCAACCTCACCTGGGACTACGCCGACAGGAATGAGCCGACGCCCGAGGAACTCGCCAAGGAGCTCAACGGCTACGCGCTCGCCGACGTGCCGGACCCTGCGGACGCCAGCAAGACTTTGCTGCAGAAGGGCAAGCTGCTCGTCAACTTCTCGGCGCTCCGCGACGACGGCTCCACCTCGTCGGGCTGCTGGATCTATTCCGGCTGCTTCAACGAGAACGGCAACAACATGGCCCGCCGGGACACGACCGATCCCGACGCGACCGGCGCCTATCTCGGCTGGGCGTTCTCCTGGCCGCTCAACCGCCGCATCCTGTACAACCGCGCCTCGGCGGACGTGCAGGGCAAGCCCTGGGATCCCAAGCGCAAGCTGATGGAGTGGGACGGCACGAAGTGGTCGGGCTACGACGTGCCTGACATTGCGCCCACCGCCAAGCCCGGCGACGTGCAGCCCTTCATCATGAACCAGGAGGGCACGGCGCGGCTCTTCGCCCGGGCCCTGATGCGGGAAGGCCCCTTCCCTGTCCACTACGAGCCCTTCGAGAGCCCGATCGCAAACCCGATCAACCCGCAGATCCGCGGCAACCCTGTCTCGCGCGTGTTCCAGCGGGACGTGCCCACCTTCGGCACGAGCGAGGAGTTCCCCTACGCGGCGACGTCCTACCGACTCACCGAGCACTTCCATTACTGGACCAAGCACAACCCGGTGAACGCGGCCCTGCAGCCGGAATTCTTCGTCGAGATCTCGGAGGATCTTGCCAGGGAGAAGAACATCGAGAAGGGCGGCTGGGTGCGCGTGTGGTCCAAGCGCGGCTCGGTCTTCGCCAAGGCGCTCGTGACGAAGCGCATCCGCCCTCTCGTCTGCGATGGGAAGACGGTGCACGTCGTCGGCATCCCCCTGCACTGGGGCTTCATGGGCGCGGCGCGAAAAGGCTTCGGCCCGAACTCGCTGACCCCCTTCGTGGGCGACGCGAACATCGAGACGCCCGAGTACAAGGCCTTCCTCGTCAACATCGAGCCCTCGAGCGGGCCGCCGGCCGCGACGGCCTAGGGAGAGCGCGATGGACAGTCCCCGCACGGCGGTCGCCAACCCGCCCACCCGCGACATCCAGCTGGGCTTCGACGAGCGCGACCTCGTCCGTCGCTCGGCCTCCTCTGTGCCGCCGCCCCAGCGCCGGCTCACCGAGGTGGCGAAGCTGATCGACGTGTCGAAATGCATCGGCTGCAAGGCCTGCCAGTCGGCCTGCCTCGAATGGAACGACACGCGGCCCAACATCGAGACCAATGTCGGGATTTACGAGAACCCGCACGACCTGACGCCCAGCATGTTCACGCTGATGCGCTTCAGCGAGTACGACAATCCCGAGACCGGCAATTTCGAGTGGCTGATCCGCAAGGACGGCTGCATGCACTGCGCCGAGCCAGGCTGCCTCGCCGCCTGCCCGGCGCCCGGCGCCATCGTGCAGTATTCGAACGGCATCGTCGACTTCGTGCACGAGAACTGCATCGGCTGCGGCTATTGCGTGAAGGGCTGCCCCTTCAACATTCCCCGCATCTCCAAGACCGACAACACCGCCTACAAGTGCACTCTGTGCTCCGACCGCGTGGCGGTGGGCCAGGGCCCGGCCTGCGCCAAGGCGTGCCCCACCGCCGCCATCGTGTTCGGCACCAAGGACGACATGAAGAAGCATGCGGAGGAACGCATCGCGGACCTCAAGTCCCGCGGCTTCCAGAATGCCGGCCTCTACGACCCGCCGGGCGTGAACGGCACCCACGTGATGTACGTGCTGCACCACGCCGACAAGCCCGGCCTCTATTCCAACCTGCCGGAGAACCCGACCATCCCGCCCGTCGTGCAGGCCTGGAAGGGCGTCTCGAAATACGTCGGCTTCGCGGCCATGGGCCTCGTGGCCGCCGCGAGCCTCCTGCACGCGGCCGTCGCCGGGCCCAACCGCGTCTCCCCCGACGACGAGGCGAAGGCCGAGGACCTCACCCGCAACCGGGGACGCGAGGAGCCCAGGCCATGACCACGATCGTGAGACGGCCCGGCCGCGAGGGGCCGGAGCGTCCGCCTTCCTCGCAGGCCGGAAGCGTCATCGCCCCCGAGGACATCGTCCATCCTGGCCATCCCGTCACGGTCGGCCGCTACAGCGGCGGAGCGCGGGCGAACCATTGGCTCACAGCGATCTGCCTGATCCTGCTTGCGATCTCCGGCCTCGCCCTGTTCCATCCCGCGCTCTACGGCCTCACCTCGCTTTTCGGCGGCGGGCAGAACACGCGGGCCATTCATCCCTGGATCGGCGTCGTGCTCTTCTTCAGCTTCTTCGGGCTGGTGCTGCGCTTCTGGCGGGCCAACCTCTTCAACCGCGACGACGCGCGCTGGGTGATGCAGGCCGGCGACGTGCTGTCCGGCCACGAGGAACGCCTGCCCGAGGTGCCCCGCTACAATGCCGGACAGAAGGTGATCTTCTGGTCGATGACGCTGCTGATCCTGCTGCTGATCGGCACGGGGCTCGTCATCTGGGAGCGGTACTTCGACATCTACACGTCGATCCCGCTGAAGCGCTGGGCCGTCTTCGCCCATTCGATGGCGGGCGTGCTGATCATCTCCATCTGGATCCTGCATGTCTACGCCTCGATCTGGATCCGCGGCACGATGCGGGCCATGACGCGCGGCACGGTGACCGGCGGCTGGGCCTGGCGTCACCACCGCCGCTGGCTGCGCGAGATCGTGGCGCGCGGGCGCATCGACGATGGCCGCCCCAGGGCGCCGGCCGAATAGGGGCGAACGACGTGAGCGGGACCGACATCCGGCCCGACCCCTCGATGGTCGGGCGCGCCCTGCCGCCGCCTTTCGTGCGGCTGCCTGATCCGGCGACGCTCTTCGCCCGAAGGGCCGAGCGCTTCGCCGCGCTGGCGGCGGATCACCCGCTGCGGCCCTATCTGGAACTGATGGAAGGCATCGCGAGGGCGCAGGATGCGATCTTGCCGTCGCTTGCTCCAGTGTCGTCGCTCCGTCGCGTGTCATCCCCGGCGGCGCGAAGCGCCGGGAAGGGGATCCAGACTTCGAGCGCCGAAAGTCTGGATTCCCTTCCCCTCCGCGGCTCCGCCGCTCCGGCCGGGGATGACACGGTGGGTGAAGTTCCGCCCTCCAGCATGCAAGGCCTGCCGCCGCTAAACCGACTGGCATGGCGGCGCGACGCCACCGTCCATGAGACGCTCCATGCACTCTTCGACACCCTGGGCTCCGTGGCCATGCCCGGCGAGGCCGCCGAGGCGCTCAGCAGGCTGAAACGGGCAAAGCCCGCTCAGCTCGGCGAGCCCATCGCCGCGGTGCTGGCGGAAGCTATCCCGGCCGAGCGGCTGGCGGAGCACGCCTTCGTCGCCGCCGGCCTGCAGGTCCACGCCGCACGCGCAGCCGCGACGCTGCGCGCGAGCGACGTGACGCGCATCGCCTACGGCCTCTGCCCCTGCTGCGGCGGCGCGCCCGTCGCCAGCCTCATCGTCGGCTGGCCGGGCGCGGAGAACGCCCGTTACGTCGCCTGCTCGCTCTGTGGCACGTTGTGGAACGAGGTGCGCGTGAAGTGCCTGGTCTGCGAGGCGACGGGCGGCATCGGCTACCGCGAAGTCGAGGGCGGCGACGGCGCGGTCAAGGCCGAATGCTGCGACACCTGCCACAGCTACGTGAAGGTGATGCACCAGGCCAGGCACCCGGGGCTTGACCCCGTCGCCGACGATATCGCGAGCGTCGGCCTCGACATGTTGCTGAACGACGAGCCCTACCGTCGCGCGAGCTTCAACCCGTTCCTGCTAGGCGTCTGAGCGGTCCACGCGCCGCCATTACTGGAGCGTAGCGACAAAGCAATCCAGAAGCCGGGCGTTGGCTGCTCCGTCGCGCCCAGCCACTGGATTGCTTCGCGTTAGGCTCGCAATGACGGAGATGAGCCCGGACACGCCCTCAACACGCCACAGCCTGTCTTTTAGACACCGACTTCATCGGGTCGAGCCCCGTCGCCGTCTCCGGGTGCAGGGTGGGCGAGGCCGGGTTGGGGCCGGCATGGGTGGTGCCGATATAGGAGCCGCCGAGGCCGCCGGTCCAGCCGGTGGAGCCGGAATCGCCGGGGCGCGTGCCCTCGCGGCCACCCGCGCCGGGCGGCGTGGCGGCATCGGCGCTGGCCGCCTTCGCGGCGCAGGGCTGCGCCGGCTGCGGCGTCGACGTTTGCTGCTGGGCCGATGCGTAGGCCGGACATCCCACAAGCAGGACGGCGGCGGCGAGACGGCGAAAGGCGACGGACATGGCGAACCTCCGGGGCTGGCCACCAACGTGCCGCGCCACCCGGCCGTTCCGGATACGCTCGAAGGTTGCATTATTCCCAATTCAACTATCGAGGATTACAAGACTCTCTGAGCACAACTCAGAGCAGCTGAATCGCAACCTTGCGCGCGACGGGCTCCACCAAGCGAACGACGATGGCCCTGACCGTCCTGACGGCCGTCGCAGCCGGCGTGCTCGCGGGGTCGCTGAACCCCTGGCGAACTGAGTTGCTGCGCCTTCCCCAGCTCGTGCGCGAGACGTTCGACGCGCCGGATGCGGGTACGTCGCCACAGTGGGTCATCAGGCCAGGCCCGCACGCGTCGAAGACGCCCTCGCAGGGAACGCCTGCCGCGCCGGAGGTCATCCCCCTGCCGCCGGCGCGCGAGGCGCCCGCCGCGCCCGCCGCTGCGACGGCATCGGGAGGATTGTCCGGGCTCGCCAAGGTCGTGGACGGCGACACGATCGTGGTGAGGGGCATCCCCGTACGCTTCGCCGGCATCGATGCACCCGAGACGGACCAGACCTGCCTCGACGCCGCCGGCCGCGCCTATGCCTGCGGCGTCGCGGCGCGCCAGCACCTCACCGATCTCGTCGGCTCGTCGCCGGTCGACTGCACGATCAGCGGCGGCGACGCCTATGGTCGCGCGCTCGCGGCCTGCCGGGCCGGCGACGTGGACCTGCAGCGCCGCATGGTCGCGGACGGCTACGCCCTGGCCTTCGTTCAATATTCGAAGGCCTTCGTCGGCGAGGAGTCCCAGGCGCGGCAGGCCGGGGCTGGCCTTTGGGCAGGCTCCTTCATCGCGCCCTGGGACTGGCGTCATCGAAACGAAAAGACCACCATCCTCGGAGCGCGCAGCGTCCCCCTCTCCGGCCGCGCCCAACTCCTCGCGCCCGTCTCCAGCCTCGGCGCGCCGGACCCGTCTTGCACGATCAAGGGCAACGTGACGAAGGCCGGCGAGCGGATCTATCATCTGCCGGGCCAGCGCTTCTACGCGGCGACCCACATGGACAAGGGCCAGGGCGAGCGCTGGTTCTGCAGCGAGGACGAGGCGCGCGCCGCAGGCTGGCGCAAGGCCCAGCGCTGAGGCGCGAACGGCGCCGGAGGTGAGGCATGTCGGCGATCCTCGAGTTCTACCGCGGCACCGGCCGCGATGGCGCCGGCCGGAGCATCGAGGAGGTCTGGGCCTTCGGGCGCGGTGCGCTGGAGACGCGGCACGACTACATCCAGTGGCTCTTCCCGCTGCGCGAGGCGAGCCGCTACAACCCTGCCGCGCCGCTCCTCACGGACAAGGACGAGGCTGCCTTCCGGGACGAGCCGGAGCTGCGGGCGCGGCTTTTGCGCTCGCTGGACGTATTGCTGGGCTTCTACGGCCTCGCGCGGCAGGGCGACGCCATCGTCCCGGTCTCCGCCGACGCGCTGGCCCGCGCGCCCTGGCTCGCGCCGGGCGATCACAACCACCTGCGCCTCTCGCGCATCGTGCAGTCGCTTGCCCTGCTGGGCGAGGAAGCCTGGGCCGCGGCCCTGCAGGCGCGCCTCATGGCGATCGCCGCCGCCCACCCGGACCGCGTGGCCCCGCAGACCGCCGCGATCTGGTCGAAGCTGCTCGACCGCCTCGGCTGAGCAATTCAGGCGTGCGAGCCCGCGGGCTTGGCCGCCGCCCGAGCCTTCGACCCCAGCATCTTGACGACGAGGAAGGGCACCGCCACGCCCGCGAAGGTCGGGATGACCGTTCCGAACAGCATGGCCGCGTCGTGGTTCGCGCCGAACAGCGCATAGATGAGCTTGAACAGCACGACGAAGACGATGGCCGCCCCGATCATGCTGACGCCGAGGCGCTGGCCGTCGGACCCGGCGATCTCTGCAAATGGAAACATGGTGTCCTCCCATTTCCGCGCTACGCACGCTTTCCGTGTGTCGCGCTTTGCGCGAATGACCTTGCAGCGGGGGAGGACTGCTGGGGTCATGGTGGCAGGCTTTGTACCTCGCTTCCATAAGGGTCACTCCGGACGGCACGGCTTGCGCTCGTTCATCATCCGTTCCCTTTTCTCCGGGCCTCCGCTAGGATGCTGGGCGTTTCACCGAGGGAGCGACGATGGCGCAGCGCGCCGGACGGGCCGATCTGCCGCTGCATGGTGGCCGCGTGCCGCCGTGGCTCGGCGAGCGCATGACGAAGCTCGGCGCGGTCATCACCGAGGCCATCGTCATCCACTACGGCCGGGACGAGTTCCTGCGCCGCCTCTCCCATCCCTTCTGGTTCCAGTCCTTCGGCGCGGTGATGGGGATGGACTGGCACTCGTCCGGCATCACCACGAGCGTCATCGGCGCGCTGAAGCGCGGCCTCGCGCCGCGCGCGAGGGAGCTCGGCCTGCACGTCTGCGGCGGCCGGGGGACGCATTCGCGCAAGACCCCCGGAGAACTCGTCGCGCTTGGAGAAAAGACCGGCTTCGACGGAGCGGCCCTGGCGCGAGCCAGCCGCCTCGTCGCCAAGGTCGACAGCGCCGCCGTGCAGGACGGCTTCCAGCTCTATCTCCACGGCTTCGTGGTCTCGGACGATGGGCGCTGGGTGGTGGTGCAGCAGGGCATGAACGACGAGCGCCGCCAGGCGCGGCGGTACCATTGGCTCTCCGAGGGGCTGGAGAGCTTCGTCGACGAGCCGCACGCCGCCATCGAGGGGCGTGGCGGCGGGGCCATCGTCAACCTCGCCGACCGGCGGGCCGCCGCCTCACGGCGCGCGCAACTCGATCTCCTCGCCAGCGCCGGTCCGGACCGGATCGCGCGGCAGGCCGCGGCGCTGAAGCCGGAGGCTGAGCCTTGTCCGGGAGAGCAGGAGGAGGAGCAGCCCACCCTCCCCCACCTCGTCATGCCTGCGCACCACGACGTCCGGGCGGAGGACGTCGTCGAGCGCCGGCTGCACGGGGCTCTCGCCGCGGCGGCCGAGCGCGGCCCGGCCGATTTCGAGGATCTGCTGCTGGTGCCGGGCGTGGGAGCCCGAACGGTGGAGGCCTTGGCGCTCGTCGCGGAGGTGGTGCACGGGACGCCCTGCCGGTTCTCCGACCCTGCCCGCTTCTCCCTTGCCCATGGCGGCAAGGACGGGCATCCCTTCCCCGTGCCGCTGAAGGTCTTCGACGAGACGATCCGCGTCATGAAGAGCGCGGTGTCGCAGGCGCGGCTGGAGCGCACGGAGGCGCTGGACGCGATCCGCCGCCTCGACGACCAGGCGCGCCGCCTCGAACGTGTCGCCGACGGCCCGGGCTTCGACGGTTTCGTCGCGCGGGAATGGGCGGCATCCGAGACCTACGGGGGCCGCACCGTGTGAGCGGCCTGATCATCAGGGAGGAGCGGCAGGCGGACTTCGCCGCCATCAGCGATCTGATCGCCAAAGCCTTCCGCGACCACCCGCACAGCCGGCAGACCGAACATTGCGTGGTCGACATGCTGCGCCGGCGGCATGCGCTGGTCGTGGGGCTCGTGGCGGAACGGGATGGCGAAGTCGTGGGACACATCGCCTTCACGCGCGTGCGTCTGCCGGACGCGAGCGGCGAATGGTATGGGCTCGGCCCGCTGGCGGTCACGCCACCGAGGCAGCGAATGGGCGTCGGCTCAGCGCTGGTGCAGGCCGGACTTGCCGAACTCCGCGGCCTCGGCGGGGCAGGCTGCGTGGTGCTGGGCGACCCCGCCTATTACGGCCGCTTTGGCCTCGCGCCGCGGCCGGGACTAACGCTGGAAGGCGCGCCGCCGGAATACGTGCTGGGGCTGCCCTTCGGGCGGCAGGAGCCGAAGGGGCCGATCGAATTCCACTCCGCCTTCTTCGAGACCGGCGAGAACGCCTAGCGGCAGACGCTCGGCAGCCGGCGCTTCCAGCGCTCGCCGCGCGGAAGGTCGTCCTTGCGGCGGTGGCCGAGGCGCGCGCCGGAGCGGCGCGGCTGGTCGGCGACCAGGACGTCCGCAGCGACGAGCTCTTCCTCGTCGTCGAGGGACAACGGCTGAACCACCGGCGGAACGGGCGTCACCAGCATGCTGGGGCCAGCGAGGTCGGCCGGGATGGCCTTTGGCCGCCCGCGCGGGCGGCGCTCGCGGGCCGGCTTCTCGGCCGCCGGCTCGTGGAACGCAGGCTCGAGCTCTGGCGCGGCGACGACGGGATCAGGGGCGAACCAGACCTTGCGAGCCTGCGCCGGAGCAGGCTCCGACGCCGCCAAGGCACGTTCACGGATCACGGCAGGCGCCGGCTCCACCGGCTTGGCCACGGCGCCGAAGAGCTTCTCGGCCGCCTGACGCGCCGCGCTGGCGCTCTCGCCGGACTTGGGGAGGTTGTCGAAGAGGCCCACCTTCGGGCGCGGGGCCTCGGCCTGGTCGGCGACGGGAGCCGGGGTCTTCTTGGAACGCTTGATCTCAACGACGAAGGGACGGGACTGGGGTCGCATGATGAACGGGGCCAGAGGGAGGTTGAGGCCGATGACGGCCAAGCCCGCGCGAGTCGTCAACCGATTTGATCGATGACGACCTGCCGGATTTCCCGCCGGGACAGGCCGCAGGATTGCGGCTTCCAGCCCGAGAGCCTGTCCTGCGACACTTTCGGCGCCGGCTGGACCTGCTGCGTGTTGCGGGTCTTGTTGGTCTGGAGCGTGGTGGCAAAAGATTGATTTTTCATTGTTGTTCCTTGAAGCCGCGCCTTTTTGCGCGGCACGGTTGATCGCGCTCTTGGCAGCGATGCGACCACAACTTGCGGTCGTCTTGCGGACCGGTTCCGGCGGCCTCAGCCTGCCGGGATCATCGACCGGGTCTGAGCCCGGGATCCACGGTTTGCAGCCTACACATGGGGATGTGTCTGCGTCGTGACAAGGGCGCGGCGCTCGTGAGTCGGTCGGCAGCCGCACCCGGCGCCGTCAGCGCCTCTCGACGCGCATCGGCATTCCGCCCGCAGGACGGAGCGTAATCCGCTGCTGCGGCCGCGGCGGCTCCTCGCCCGCGTAGTGGAAGCGCAGGGAGCGCGCCATCGCGGCGAACGCGACCACCGCCTCGGTCATGGCGAAGAGTTGGCCGATGCAGATGCGGGGGCCTGCCCCGAACGGGAGGTAGGCGTAGCGGTCGATCGCCTCCCGCGCGCCCGGCAGGAACCGCTCGGGCTGGAACAGCCCGGGCTCATCCCACAGCATCCGGTGGCGGTGCAGCACGTAGGGCGCGACCACGACGAGCGCGCCCTTGGGCACCATCACTCCCGCGACGACGTCCTGCTCCCGGGCCGCCCGGGTAAGGGACGCCACGGGCGGATAGAGCCGCATGCTTTCCTCCAGCACCGCGCGCGTCCAGGGCAGCCTCTCGTCGAGCGCGGCCTGCGCGAGGTCGCCGGCAGCGTCGGCCTCGTCCTCCACGGCGCGGCGCGCCTCGGGGTGGGTAGCCAGCAGGTAGAGGGTCCAGGTGAGCGCGTTGGCGGTCGTCTCGTGCCCCGCGCCGATGAAGGTCACGATGTTGGCGCCCACCTCCTCGTCCGTCAGGCCGGCGCCCGTCTCGGGGTCGCGGGCCTGGAGCAGCGCGGCGAGCAGGTCCGGCGGTTCGCCCGGCCGACCCTGGCCCGCCTCCATCTCCGCCTGGCGTTGTGCGATGATCGTCGTCACCTGCTGCTCGAAGAAGCGGATGGCCGGTCGGGCGCGCAGCCGGCCGATGCGCGGCAGCCAGGCGGGCGCCTGGAGAATGTCCAGGGGATCGATGCGTCCCTGCGTGTCGAAATACCGGGTCAATGCGGCGCTGAAAGCCGCCGATCCACCCGCGATCGTGTTGGAGAACAGCGTCTCGGCCAGCACGTCATAGGTGAGGCGCGTCATGTCCTCGCCGACATCGACGATGCGGCCGGCGCGCCGCGCCGCCATGCGCGCCACCTGCGCCTCGATGGGCGAGGCCATCTTGCGCGCCAGCGCGGCGACGCGGCGCGGCGTGAAGAGCGGCGCCAGCGTACGGCGCGCCCGCTTCCAGGCCTCACCCTCGGCGGTGAGAAGGCCCTGCCCGAGGCCGGGCGCGAGCACGGCTCGCTGCAGGTTGTCCTTGGGGTAGTTGGCTACGTGCTCGACGAGCACGCGCCGGATGCCCGCGGGGTCGGACACGACCACGCCGTAGCCGAGCAGCCCCGGCCCGGCGACGACCGGCTCGCGGAAGTGACGCTGGGTCCAGAGCGTCAGCGGGTTGCGGCGCAGGCGGACAAGCACTTGGAGCCGCGACAGGGGCCTGTCGGACGGCTCCGGCGCTGGCGGGGCAAGCCGACGCGCACGCTGGCGCGGGGCGGGAGACGGTGTGTCGATCGCAGTCATCGCGGCGTCCTCGCCGAGCATTCGGCCAAAGCAGGCTCGCCGCAAAAGATGGACGCATCAAGGAGGCGAAGCGCCGCCCCAGCGGCAACTCAGGGGCGCGTCGCTCGCGCCCCCAGCCGCTCGCGCCCATGCGGGGCGTCGAGGTCCAGCACGGGCCCCAGGGGGACGATTCCCGTGGGATTGATCGTGCCGTGGCTCTCGTAATAGTGGCCCTTGATGTGCCGGAAATCGACGGTCTCCGCGATGCCCGGCTGCTGGTAGAGGTCGCGCAGGTAACCGGACAGGTTCGGGTAGTCTGCGATCCGCCGGATGTTGCACTTGAAGTGCCCGACATAGACGGCGTCGAAGCGCACGAGCGTCGTGAAGAGCCGCCAGTCCGCCTCGGTGATGCGGTCGCCGAACAGGAAGCGCTGTCTGGCCAGCCGCGTGTCGAGCCGGTCGAGCTCCGCGAAGAGCGGACCCACGGCATCCTCGTAGGCCCCCTGCGTCGTTGCGAAGCCGGCCTTGTAGACCCCGTTGTTCACGCGGTCGTAGATCTCGGCGTTCAGCGCGTCGATCTCCTCGAGGAGATCAGCAGGACAATAGTCGCCGGGCCTCGCGCCCACGCCGTCGAAGGCGGCGTTGAACATGCGGATGATCTCGGCCGACTCGTTGTTGACGATCCGGCTCGTCTGCTTGTCCCACAGAACGGGGACGGTCACGCGCCCCGAATAGTGCGGGTCGGCGGCCGCGTAGACCTGGTGCAGATAGTCGGCCTGCATGACCGGATCCGGGATGACGCCCGGTCCCGGCGCGAAGGTCCAGCCATGCTCGAGCATGCGCCAATGGACCACCGACAGGGTGATCATCTCCTCCAGACCCTTCAGGCGGCGGAAGATCAGCGTGCGGTGCGCCCAGGGGCAGGCCAGCGACACGAAGAGGTGGTAGCGGCCGGGCTCGGCCTGAAAGCCGCCCTCCCCGCTGGGGCCCGGCGCGCCGTCGGGCGTGATCCAGTTGCGGAAGGAGGACGGCTTGCGCACGAAGCGCCCGCCCGTGCTGCCCGTGTCGTACCAGCGGTCCTGCCAGACGCCGTCCACCAGAAGTCCCATTGCGCGCTCCCAATGCCGTGCCGCCACCTTGTCCACGACAAGTGGGCACGATGGCGGAAGGGTCAACGCGCGGGGCTGCAAGGACTGTCCTGCGCGCCGGCAAGCGGCGGTCGCGAGAGGCGATCAGGCCCGGTCGATGCGGCCGGAATAGCATCCGCGCCGGGCATTGTGGGCGTGGAGGTAGGCCACCTCGGGATCCGCGAAGAGCCTGGCGATGACGGGCTCGATGGCAACGCCCTCAACCACGTCGGCGTCGCGCATCATGCCTTGCGCGTCATAGGCGCGCAGCGACAAGAGACGGCTGCGCATCACCTCGGGCACTTCGTTCGTCCTGTCGTACGCCGACGTTGCGCCTTCGCGCACATAGATCGCGTGCGTGGCGCGATAGGGCGTGTTGGCGGGCTGGCAGCAATGATTGAGCAACAGCATGGTCTCGCCCGGAGCCGCCTCTCGCATCTCGATGCGATCGGGATAGCCGCTTGGCGCGTCCACCCGCATCCGCAGGACGCCCCGCTCGGCAAGTGCGGCGTCCGAAAGACCGAACAGCGGAAGGAAAGGCTCGGGCGAGAGGCCGGTGATGCGAAAGGCCATGGCAGGTCTCCTCAGGTTGGGAGCCCCATCGTCGCGGCGCACGCGACCCTGATCCACCCGATTCCTGCGACCTCGTTCGTCGCCGGCAGGCTCAGAAATCGCCGCCGAGCTGGTCGGCGTCCACCGCGAACATGGCCATGACGAGGAACGCCACGAGGCAGGACGCGCCTGTGACCAGCAGCCATCCCCACCACGGCACGTAACCCAGCAGGTCCAACATGGCGGATCCCCGGCTGTCCAGGCCGGAGCCTGCAGAGCTGGACACAAAGGTTAACGCAAGGACATCTCTTGCGCTCGCATTTTCTGGCAGCGGGCAACGAGCAGGGCCGGAGCGCCCTGGGCTTAATCCAGGAACGCGTCGCGTCGGCTGGTGCGTCGAGGGTGGTCAGCCCTCGTCCGCCTTCAAAAGTCCCTTGTCCCGATACGCCTCGGCCGCCTCGCGGATATAGGCGCCCGTCTCGGGCGCGTCGTAGCGTGCGGCGATTTCCTGGCTCAGCGCCAGCAACTCGAAATAACTGGCGCGGTAGGGCCGCAGCTTCTCGTAGGCGGCGAGCAGCACGTCGTTGGGAACGGCCGTCAGTTCGGCCGCGCGGCGGAAATTGCGGGCGAGCTGGGGGTAGCCTTCCGCCTCGGCGCGCGTCGCCTGCTGCAGCAGGGTGTCGCGCCGGATGGTCAGGTCATCCGGCGACAGCTTGCCGAGCCGTACGTTCTCGAGCGTCACCTCGGCCGGGGTGACGGCGCGCTGGCTGCGACGGATGTCCTCGCCGTCGTCGATGGGCTCACGCGTCATGGATCACCTGCATCTCCGTCGCCGGCCGACCGGCCACGACGCTCGCCACCTCGCGCTTGTGCATGAGCATCGCATGCACGATGAGCCGCAGGCGCGCCATGTTGTCGACCTTGACCGGCACCGGCGATGGCGGTTTCCGCAGCGCGTGGCTCGCCGCGTTCGCGCCGATCTGGCGATAGGCTTCGCGTGAGAGAAGGGGGGCCTGCGCGAAGAGCTCGAGGTTGTTGAGCGGCGCCAGCCCCTGGCGCTGGATCACCGCCGTGCCCTTGGACTGCAGGCCGATGGCGATGCCCGAGCCCGAGAGCTTGGCGCCCTCGAAGCCCAGCATGCCGCAATCTGCAGTGTGGAAGATCTTGACCACGCGGGGCCGCAGGCCCTGGCTCTCGACGCCCTCGGCCAAAGCCTGCAGCACCTGGCCATGGCGCAGGCCGCAGAGCGTGGTGTCGAGCTCCGTGGCGAAGGCCGGGCCGACGGCGATCACCACGTCGCGCTCGCTGGCCGGCTCAGGCTTCGCGACAGGCCGCAGGCTCACCCCGGCTTTGCCGGCGGAGATCGGCACCATCTCGGCGGCCGAGAGCGCCTGCGGGATCGCGTTGAGTTTCGCGAGGTGCTCGCCCTGCAGGCGGAAGCCGGTGCCCGGCCCCTGGTAGTCGTTTCGATCCGTGAAGGCGCTCTGCGCCTCGAAGCTTTTGTCGAGCACGGCGGCGGGCTGCAGATAGTCGCCGGTGATGCGCACGCGCTGCATGCCCAGGACGTTCGCGGCGATGTCCGGGAAGCCGCTGCGGTCGAGGGCCGTCACCACGTCGAGCGCAGTGAGGGGGCCGTCGAGGAAGGCGTCGGCCGCTGCGAGGTCCTGCACGAGGTCGCGCTCGGGCATGTCGTCGGAGGCATAGGCGGTGACGGCCGCCTCGACCTCGTCGTCCCCGATGGCGGGGAGATCGAGCTCGCGGAACACGGCCTGGATGGCCTTCGCGCCCTTGCGGCGCACGGCCAGCACGGCCGCCTCGGTGACCGGCTCCATGCCGGCGTCGACCTGCATGTCGCGCTGGATGACGAGCCAGTCGTCCATGTCGTCGGCGTCGAAATTGCCGCCGCCGAACATGTTGTCCCTGCGCGGCATGGAGCTGTAGCCGCTGGTGATGAAGTCCGTCCCCGGCAGGAACTGCAGCATCAGCTTGGCGGCCTTGCGCATGTCCGAGTGCGAGGACATGGCGTCGTTGCCGGACGCCACCTCGAGCCCCAGCGAGGCCGCGATGAGGTTTTCCGCCAGCACCGCGCGCACGCCGCCCGGCAAGGCAGAGGGCAGAGCGATGCAGCTGATGGAACCGTTCTGCACGCCCTGCGCGCCGGCGCCCTTCACCAGCATGAGGCAGCGGGCCTCGAGGTAGAGCATGGACTTGCCCTCCTCGTAGCCCATCAGGGTCTCCGCCCCCGTGCCCGAGGTGAAGCGGATCTTGATGCCGCGCGAGGCATAGGCCGAGGCGAGCAGGCCCTTCGACCAGGGCGTGTCATCGCCGTCGCGCAGCGCGTCGTCCGTGCCGTAGACCGAGAGCGTCTCGGCATAGGAGGTGAGGCCCTTGAGCCCCAGGCGCAGGTTCAGCCCCTCCTCCACGGCGCATTGCGTGAGCACGCCGCCATGCGGGGTCTGCGAGCCCACCAGCAGGGCGAGCGCGTTGAAGGGGGCCATTCGCGCGACGCGGCAGGTCGTCTCCAGCTCGTCGAAGCCGCGCAAGGCCGCCTCTGCGGCGTCTGCGGCCATGAGCACGGGGTTCTCGCGCCAGTTGGTGACGTGGGCCTGGTTTCCCGGCGAGCGGCGGGCACGCATCTTCTGCATCGCCATCATCATCTCGACCACGTTGAGGTGGGAGACGATGGAGCACAGCTTGGCCGGCGTGCATCCGGACATCAGCTTCATCAGCCGCTCGCGCGGCACGTTGATGTCGACGAGCATGCGTGCGATGGCCAGCGAGTCCATCGCCATGGCCTCCTCCGCCGCCGACACGTCGATGGCATGGCGGGCGATGTACTTGTCGATGGCGTCGAAATCGTCCGCCCGCCGCCCGTCGAGTTCGACGATGCGCCCCTTCTCGATCGTCAGGCTGGGCGCGGGATCGTTGGGGCTGTCCATGACGACGAGACCCAGGCTCGCATCCTGCTCGACATAGGTGTCCTTGTTGACGGCCCGCTCGGCCCGCTTCTGGAAGCGCTTCGATCCTGCCATCGCATCGGTCTCCCGCTCCGGTGGGCGTCCATCCCTGTGCGCCGCGTTGCGGGACATGCCCGGCGGCCTCCCTCCTTCATGGACCAATCCCGCCACGCGGCAAAGTCCTCGCGGGCGGGACCATGCCCCGCGCGAGACGCACGCCGGCCCCGCGGGCCCCGTCGCGCGCAGGCCCTTTCGTGCCCGCGGCACCCTGCCCTAGGCTGTGCCCGGGTGAACCGCGCTGCTCGACGGCCCGGAGCCCGGGGGACACGACAAGGAGCACATGATGCACGCCACGCCCGAGACGTTCCTCATCAAGCCGGGCCTGCGGGTCCTCGTCACGGCCGGGGCCTCCGGCATCGGCCGCGCTATCGCCGACACGCTGATCGCCCACGGCGCTCGCGTGCACATCTGCGACGTCTCCGACGCCTTCCTCGCGGAGTTCCGCGCGGCCCACCCCTCGGCCGGCGTGACGAAGGCTGACGTCTCCTCCGAGGCGGACGTCGCCCGCCTCTTCGCCGATCTCGGCAACCACCTCGGCGGGCTCGACGCGCTGATCAACAACGCCGGCATCGCCGGGCCGACGGGCGGCGTGGAGGAGATCTCCCCCGCTGACTGGCGGCGCACGCTCGACATCTGCCTCACCGGCCAGTTCCTCTGCGCCCACCACGCGGTGCCGCTGATCAAGGCCGCGGGCGGCGGGGCCATCGTGAATCTCTCCTCGGCGGCGGGGCGCTTCGGCTATGCCTTCCGCACGCCCTATGCGGCCGCGAAGTGGGGCGTGATCGGCTTCACGCAGAGCCTCGCCAAGGAGCTCGGCCCCGCCAATATCCGCGTCAACGCCATCCTGCCCGGCATCGTCGAGGGTCCGCGCATGACGGGCGTCATCGAGGCGCGCGCGAAGCAGGTCGGCGTCTCCTACCAGGAGATGGAGAAGACCTATCTCGACCGCGTTTCGCTGCGGCGCATGGTGACGGCGGGCGACGTCGCGGCCATGGTGGCCTTCCTCGTCTCCGCGGCGGGGCGCCACATCTCCGGCCAGTCGCTGGGCGTGGACGGCAACGTCGAGGCCCTCTGAACGAGGCCCGCTGGGGAGGAATTCATGACCAAGGTCGCCATCGTCGGCTCGGGCTTCATCGGCCGCGCCTGGGCGATCACCTTCGCCCGCGCGGGCTGCGAGGTCGCCCTGTGGGACGCCGTGCCCGACGCCCCGGCCAGGGCGCTCGACTACATCGCCGCCGTGCTGCCCGACCTCGCCCGCCACGACCTGCTGGGCGGCTCGACGCAGGCCGAGCTGATGCACCGCCTGCACGCCGCCGCGACGCTGGAGGAGGCGCTCGCCGGCGCCGCCCACGTGCAGGAGAACACCACCGAGGACGTCGCCGTGAAGCGCAAGGTCTTCGCAAGGCTCGACGCCGCCGCCGCGCCCGACACCGTGCTCGCGAGCTCAACCTCCGCCATCCTGCCCTCCGCCTTCACCGAGGCGCTCAATGGCCGCGCGCGCTGCCTCGTCGTGCACCCCATCAACCCGCCCTACCTGATCCCCGCCGCCGAGGTCGTCCCCGCCCCCTGGACGGACCCCGCCGTCATGGAGCGCACCGCCGCCTTCATGCGCGACTGCGGCCAGGCCCCCATCGTGATGAAGCGCGAGATCGACGGCTTCGTGATGAACCGCATGCAGGGCGCCCTGCTCGAGGAGGCCTTCCGCCTCGTCGAGCAGGGCTATGCCAGCGTGGAGGATGTCGACATCGGCCTGCGCGAAGGCCTGGCGCTGCGCTGGTCCTTCATGGGCCCCTTCGAGACCATCGAGCTCAACGCCCCCGGCGGCGTGCGCGACTACGCCGAGCGCTACCAGCAGATCTACGAGCGCATCTTCCCCACGGTGCAGTGGCGGGCGGACTGGACGGGCCCCGTGCTCGACCGCATCGAGGCCGAGCGCCGCGCCCTCCTGCCCGCCGACCGGCTCGGCGAGCGCCAGGCCTGGCGCGACCGCCGGCTGATGGCGCTGGCCGCCCACAAGAAGCAGGCCGACAAGGACATCGGGCGCTGAGCCCCACCAACCACGGACGACACGCCATGGCGACGAACAAGGTCATCATCACCTGCGCGGTGACGGGAGCCATCCACACCCCCAGCATGTCCCCTCATTTGCCGGTGACGGCGGAGGAGATCGCCGAGGCCGCCATCGGCGCGGCGGAGGCGGGCGCAGCCATCGTCCACCTGCACGCGCGCGACCCCGAGACCGGCCGGCCCGACCAGTCGCCCGAGGCCTTCGCCCGCTTCCTGCCCCGCATCAAGCAGGCGACCAAGGCAGTCGTGAACCTGACGACGGGCGGCGCGCCCTACATGACCATCCAGGAGCGCATCAAGCCCGCCGAGGTGTTCAAGCCCGAGGTCGCCTCGCTCAACATGGGCTCGATGAATTTCGGCCTCTTCCCGATGCTCAACCGCTTCAAGACCTTCAAGCACGAGTGGGAGGCGCAGGCGCTGGAGAACTCGCGCGACCTCGTCTTTCGGAACACCTACAAGGACATCGAGTTCGTGCTGCGCACCCTGGGCGACCAGGGCACGCGCTTCGAGTTCGAGTGCTACGACACATCCCACCTCTACAACCTCGCCCACTTCCTCGAGCGCGGCCTCGTGAAGCCGCCGCTTTTCGTGCAGACGGTGTTCGGCATCCTCGGCGGCATCGGCGCGCATCCCGAGGATGTGATGCACATGAAGCGCACGGCCGACCGGCTCTTCGGCGGCCACTACAAGTGGTCCGTGCTCGGCGCCGGCCGCAACCAGCTCGCCGTCGCCGCCCAGGCCGCCGCCATGGGCGGCAATGTCCGCGTCGGCCTGGAAGATTCCTTGTGGGCCGGCCCCGGCCGCCTCGCGGAGTCCAACGCGCAGCAGGTCGCCAGCGCCCGGCAGATCATCGAGGGCTTGGGGCTGCAGGTGGCGAGCCCGGACGAGGCGCGGGAGATCTTGGAGCTGAAGGGCGGTGACAGGGTCGCGTTCTAGCCCGGCCGCCGGCCTCCTGCCGGCGCACCTTCGCGTGAGCGGCGCGCAACGCAGCTGGACAACTCCGCACGGGTCTGGCTCCTGTCCATGATGCCTCGCCGCAAGCCCCTCGCCGTCTCGCGACGCCGCGTCCTGCGCTGGGGCGCGAGCGGCGCCGTCACGGTGATCGCGGGCCGCGCCAGAGCCGACGACGTGGACTGCGTGATCGTTGGCGCCGGCGCGGCGGGGATCGCCGCCGCCAAAGACTTGCAGCGCGCGAACCGGACCTTCGTGCTTCTCGAGGCGCAGGGTCGCGTGGGCGGACGCATGTTCACCGATGCGGTCGAGGGCATGCCGTTCGACGCCGGGGCCTCCTACATCCACTTCGCGGAGCACAATCCCTGGCGCGATATCGCGCGCGAGGGCGGCGTCGAGGCCGTACCGGACCAGCCCACCGGCTTCCGGCTCTTCGAGAACGGTCAGCCCGTGCCGTTGGACCGGCGCAGCGCTCGCCGGAGCGCCTTCTCCACCCTTTCGAGCGCGCTCGACGCCCTGCCGGACGCTGCGCCGGACATCGCGATCATGGATTTTGCGGCATCCCTCGGCCCCGAGTTCACCGAGCCCGCCCGTCGCATCACCCGGATGTCGCTCGGCGAGGAGCCCGAGCGGGTCTCGCTGCGCGACTATGCCCGCCTCTGGAGCGGCGAGGACCTGCTGGTGCCCTCCGGGTATGGCCGTCTTGCCGAACGCTGGGCCGCCGGCCTGCCGGTCAGCCGGCAAACGCCGGTCACCCGCATCTCGTGGGACGGCGGCGTCGCCGTAGAGACGCCGAGGGGCCTCGTGCGGGCGCGGACCTGCATCGTCACGGTGTCAGTGGGCGTGCTGGCCGGCGGCGCCATCCGCTTCGACCCGCCTTTGCCCGCCCTTACGCAGCAGGCCATCGCCGGCCTGCGGATGGGCGCGCTCACCAAGGTCGCCTTTGCGGTGGAGGGCATGCGCGCCGACTGGCCGGACACCGGCGATCTCGTCGACACGGCCTTCGGCGGCCTCGATTTCGAGCTCTGGCCCTTCGACCGGCCCCTGTTGGTCGCCACGCTCGGCGGCGACGCGGCGCGCGCCCTTGTGGCACAGGGTGAAGCCGCGGCAACGGCCGCCGTCGCCGACGCGCTCGCCGCCATGCTCGGCGGCGCCACGCGGGGCCGTGTCAAGGCCGCCCGCCTTGCCGGCTGGACGGCTGACCCCTGGTCGCGCGGCGCTTATTCCATCGCCACTCCCGGCCACGCAGCGGCCCGCGCTGCGCTGGCGGAGCCCGTCGGCGGCCGCCTGCTTTTCGCTGGAGAGGCGACCGGCGGTCCGGGCGAGGACATCGGCGCGGCGATGACGGCGGGCGGCGCGGTGCTGGCCGGCAGGGACGCCGCCCGGGCGGTTATACGGGGATTGGCAGGCTCGCACGACTGACAGGGGCCAGGGCGGCCGGCGACATTCCATGACGTCATGATGGCCTTCGCGCACTGGCTAGGGCGCGCCGGTATGCTCGACGACCACGGCAGGTCGTAGATCGTTCAGCGTGCGACGGGATCCATGACCACACGCAAGGCGAGGACCGGATCGCCGGCCTCCGGCTCATGCCGGACGGCTCGTATCGATCCTGTGCGAGCTGCCGCCGCCCGACGGGAACGGCCGTAAACGTCTTGTCGAAGTGAAGGCGACGCACGGCCGGGAACGACACCCTTCTGCACCATGCGCAAGAGGCTCGCGGTCGCTGACGGGCGCCAGCAGGAGTGGTTGCCGGTAAGGTCATGGACTTCACCGCGCGGGCCGAGGGCCCGCACTACGCACCTGAAGTTCGTACGACGTGCTGGCGCAGCGCGTCATTGATGCGTTCCTGCCAACCCGGGCCGTCCTCCTGGAAATAGGCTAGCACGTCGCTGTCGATCTTGATCGACACGGCTTCCTTCGCGACAGGCACGCTGCTCGGCCCTCGCACCGGTTCAGGAGCAGCAGCCACAGCCGGCTTGAACACGGCCTCGGCCATCGACAGGGGATCGGTGGGCCGGCGCCGGATCGGTGGTTTGGTCATGCAGCACCCTCCAGTCATGAAGTCATCGCTTCCGCTCGAGCCTCTTCGGTCGCCTGAGCCTTCGCGGTCTTTCGGGCCTTGCCTCGAAGCACCCGGGTTGCACGATATCAGAGACGTCATGCCAGTGAACCGCGCTCGTTGCGGAACCGTGCCAACGCCTCGACGCCCAGCGCACCCTGAGAACGAGAGAATTCCCAACCCAATCAGCTTGGCTAACAATCTGTATACACCAAAAGCGCTTCAGGAAATTTTTGTAACGATCACGTACTTCATAAAAATGGAAGCTCATCATTGAAATACAATATGGCGAGCGACCAACGAATTACTAACCTTGTCTGAACCAAAGGGGGATCGAATGAAGATGATTGGTGCTGCTCGCTCGCTTGCCTTGGCGGGCACTTTGGCCATGGTCGCGCAGCAAGCCGACGCGTGCACGTCAATCGTGTTGGATGCAAATGACGGCGGTCGCGTTTACGGCCGTACCATGGAATTCGGCATTCCTCTTCATTCGCAACTCATGCAGATGCCGCGGAATTTCGCGAATGTGGGGATCGGTCCCGACGGTTCGGCTGGCAAGGGAAAAAGCTGGGCGTCCAAATATGCGGTGATCGGCGCCAACGTATTCGGCCTGCCGTTCTACGTCGACGGAATGAATGAGGCAGGCCTTGCGGGTGGGATGCTGAACGCACCGAACACCGCACGTTATCAGGACGTGCCAAGCGGCCAGGAGGCGAACAGCATCGCACCGCAGCAATTGCTGACCTACGTGCTCAGCAACTTCGCAACGGTCGGGGAAGTCCGGCAGGCGCTGGCGAACATGTACGTCAGCAATGCTCCGATGAAGGAATGGGGCGGAACGCCGAAGGCGCGCATGACGCTTCACGACGCCAAGGGCGGTAGCCTCGTTGTCGAGTATCTCGACGGAAAGCTGGTCATGACCGACAACGTCATCGGGGTGATGACCAATGACCCGGCATTCTCCTGGCACCTGGCCAACATCGGCAACTACGCAAATCTCAGCGGACTGGACAAGAAGCCTCTCGAGGTGGAAGGCAAGGTGTTCCCGCCAGCAAGTTCAGGCAACGGCCTGCATGGCATCCCCGGGAGCATGCTGAGTTCGGACCGTTTCGTCAGGGCGTCTTTGTTCGTGCTCAACACGCCGAGCAATGCTCCGACGGACGTGCAGCGTAGCCGGGCCTGGCACATCCTGAACAATTTCGACATCCCCTTCGGATCCATCTATCTCGATGCTTCCAGTGGCTATGGCGGCGGAGCCAATGCTTACGAGTTTACGGAATGGACCGTTGTCGCGGACCTCAAGAACATGAGTTACAGTATTCGATCGTTCGAGAACCCAACGATCCTGACCGTTGACTTCAAGGGCTTCGACTTGAACGGAAGCGTCGTCACGAGCAAGCCGTTGCTGAAGTAACGGGAACGATCAGCAAGAAGCTCCGTCAGGGCGAGACGACTCGGCACGTTGTGTCGGCGGAATGCGGGAACCGGGCGTTTGCCGCGGCGTCGCCAACCCCCGGGCCGCCGGGTCGTTTCGCGTCGCGCGCAGTGACGGAGCGAATCCCGCAGCGGCTCTCCGGCCCGCCTCGCCTGAGGCGGGACCCGGGCCCGGCGCAGGGCTCCGGGCGCAACGGTGACGGCGCAAACCTTCACCCGCTCAACGCGCCGCGCGCGTTCGCAGCATCCGCGAGATGCCTGAGCTTCGAGGCGCCGCTGCTGACCTGGGCGTCAAGCATGGCGCTGTCGCTCCGCTCAGGCGATCTGCACGGCCCAGCCCGAGATCACTGGAGCCCCAACTCAACAAGGTCGGCAACTTGCTTCATGACGGCCATGCGCGGCCAGACGAGGCGAAAGTGAATCGCTGGCCTGCCGGGAAGGGGAAGGACGTCGAGGCGGGAGGTCTGAGACGAAATGGCGTCGCGTGGAAGAACCGCGACATAGCCGTGCTCCAGGACGAGGTTCAGGATGATCGGCAAGGCGTCGACCTCCACCTGCTCAAGGGCGCCCTGGCGCTTCCCGGCGAGAAGGGTGTCCAGCACGTCGCGAATCGACTGACGCAACCCGCTGCGTTGGCTGGGTACCGCGAGAACGTGCTTGTGCAGCAAATCCAGGGCCGGGGGGGCGCCGACGAAAAGACCTTTTGCACCGACCAGGACAAGCTCGGCGGAGAAGAGATCCCGGCTGTCGAGTCGCCGGTGACGCACGGGCGCATCAAGCAGGCACATGTCGTACTGGCCTGCGCGAAGTCCGGCCAGGAGATCCTCCGCCGTGGCCGAACTGATCAGGAGGTCGAAACTCGGCGCGATCCGCCGCCACTCCGCCAGGAGCCGCGCCAGGCGCCCCGCGAGCCGGCTCTCGGGCCCGATGGGGATCACCGTCCCGAGCCGGATGAGGCGACTGGCGCGAACAACGCGCCCTTCTGGCGTCGGCCTGAGGTCGTCAAGAGCCTCGGTCAGGCTCTGCGCGATGCTCCCGAGCCGTTGACCTGCGCCGGTCAACTCGCTTCCGCGCCGCGACCGGTTGAGGACAGGACGGCCGAGCTGCCTTTCAAGCCGAGCGATCTGGCGTGACAGGTGCGGCTGCCCGACGCCTGCTTCCTTGGCGGCGCCCCGGATGCTCCCGCTTCTGGCCACCGCCGAGACGAGCGACAGGCGAGCAAGGGGGATGGCGTGGGCGGCCGCCCAGATCCTCGTGCCCTCTGGAGGGCAGCGGGCCAGCCTTGCGAGCGCGTCGATGCCCGCGACCACCCGGTGCGCGTCGCGCAGCAGCGTCTCGCCAGCAAGGGTGATCGAAAAGCCCGGCCGGCTGCGATCAACCAGCCTGGCGGCCAGTCCGCGCTCGAAACGTTCAAGGCCATCGGACACACTTGCAGGCGGGCGGCGGAGGACCCGTGCCGCGGTTCGGATCGAACCCTCGTGCAGAACCGTCAGGCCGATGGTCAGCGTCGCGATGTCCATGGGTGGCCGCGTCCTGTTCGACTTTTGGCATCACTCGATCGGCATCGGTCATATCGCGGTGCGACAGCATCGTCACTACGATGAGGTCTTCGGAACCGCCCGGGAGGCGTCTGATGGCCGATTTCGATCTCGTGCTGGCGGGCACGGTGGTCCTGCCGGACCGGATCATCGAGACCGGCTACGTGGCTGTGGCGGGCGGCTTGGTGGCGCGCGTCGGCGAGGGCGAGCCGCCATCCGCCCGCGAGCGGCACCGCCTTCCCGGAGCGCTGATCCTGCCGGGCGCCATCGATGCCCAGGTCCATTCGCTGTCGCAGAAGGGCCAGGAGGACTTCGTTTGGTCTACGCGGTCCGCCGCGGCCGGCGGCGTCACAACCATCGTCGACATGCCCTACGACGAGGGCCAGGTCGTGTCGTCCGCCGCGGCAGCCAGGGCCAAGGCCGACCACGGCGAGGCCACGGCACGCGTCGACTTCGCCCTCTATGGCACGATCGATCCGGCAGAAGGAGCGACGCGCATCCCGGAAATGGTGGAGGCCGGCGTCGCGGCCTTCAAGTTCTCGACTTTCGGTACGCATCCCACCCGCTTCCCCCGCATCCCTCCGGACTTGCTGATGGATTGCTTCGCCGCCATCGCGCCGAGCGGGCTGACGGCCGGGGTTCATAACGAGGATCATGAGACGGTCGAGGCCTACACGGCACGCACGAAGGCTGCCGGCATCACGGACTGGCGCGCCCACGGAATGTCTCGCCCGCCCATCGCCGAGCTCCTGGCCATGCATACGATCTACGAGATCGGTGCGGCCACCGGCTGCCCCGCCCATGTCGTGCACTGCTCCCTTTCGCGAGGCTACGACATCGCCGCGTCCTACCGGGCCCAGGGGTTTGCAGCGACGATCGAGGCCTGCATCCACTACCTCGTGCTCGACGAGGAGAACGACGTCCGCCGTCTCGGCGGGAAGGCCAAGATCAACCCGCCGGTCCGCTCGCGAGCCGAGGTCGAGAAGCTCTGGGAGCACGTGGCCCATGGGCAGGTGACGCTGGTCTCGACCGACCATGTGAGCTGGTCCGAGGACCGCAAGACGAACCCGGACATGCTGTCCAATGCATCGGGGGTCCCCGGCCTGGAGGTCATGGTGCCGCTCTTCGTGGCCGGGGCCCAGAAGCGCGGCATTCCGCTGACCGCCGCGGCAAGCCTCATGGCCGCCAACCCCGCCCGACATTTCCGCCTCGACGGCGCCAAGGGCGCACTGACGCCGGGACGTGACGCGGACATCGTGGTTCTCACGCCCGAGCCCTACCGCTACGACGCGGCTGCGAGCGGCCACAACGTGGTGGGCTGGAGCCCCTATAACGGGATGGAGATCCCCTGGAAGGTGAGCGCTACCTATCTGCGGGGAAAGCTGGCCTTCGACGGAACCAAGGTCCACGCGGAACCGGGCGCCGGGCAATTCATCCACCCCGCATCGAGAAGGGCCTGACGATGGCATCCGCACGCATTGTCGCCTTGGGCCCGGAGCCCCTGCGCCTCGGCGACGTCGTCGCCATCGCCCGTCGGGAGGCTGTGGTCGAGCTTGCACCGGAGGGCCGGGAGGCGATCCGTCGCGCCCGCGCGGTCGTGGACAAGCTCGTCGACGAAGGCATCCCGGCCTATGGCATCACGACAGGGGTCGGCAGCCAGAAGGACTTCGCCGTGAGCCGGGAGGCCATCGCCCGCTACAACGGGCTGATGATCACCGCGCACGCCACCAGCGTGCCGGGGCCGGCGGCCTCGCGGGCCGTGGTGCGCGCGGCCCTCGCCATCCAGCTCAGCCTCTTTGCGAAAGGACGCTCCGGAATCCGGCTGGAGCTCGCGGAGAGCCTGCTGGCCCGCCTGAAGGCGGACGACCTGCCGGAGGCGCGCACCGGCTGCTCCGTCGGCGCGTCGGACATCGTGGCGATGAGCCAGCTCGCCGTTCCGCTCCTTGGCAAGGCTGGCGTTGGCGACGGCGGCTCCGGTCCCGCTCCCATCCAGACGCTGGCGGCCAAGGAAGCCCTTTCGCTCCTGAATTCCAACAGCCTTGTGCTCGCCGAGGCAGCTCTCGTTCTCGCAGAGATCCGCAGCCTGCTGGACGCTGCCCAGCTCGCCGGCGCGCTCTCGATGGAGGGCTTCCGCGGGAACCTGCGGACCTGGCGCGAGGAGCTCGACCGGGCGCGCGGCCAGCCGGGACAGGCCCGTGCAGGACGGGCCCTTCGCGACCTCCTCGCCGGCAGCCGGCTCTGGCAGGAGGGAGAGGCGCGCTTCCTGCAGGACCCGCTCAGCTTCCGCTGCATCCCGCAGATTCACGGGGCGGCCGAGGCCGCCTACGACTTTGCGCACGCCATCGTCGAGGCTGAGCTGTCGGCGGCCTGTGACAACCCGATGATCGACGTCACGGCCGGGCTGGTCCTCTCTCACGGCAATATGGAGACGACCGCCTGCTGCCTCGCGATGGACACGCTGCGCCAGGCCGCCGCAAAGATCATCGAGGCGGCGGGCCAGCGCGTCCACAAGATCCAGTGGCCGGCCTTTACGGGATTGCCGACGAGCCTCGCGGTGGAGCCGGGAGCCGTGGGAGGCGTGCAGTTCCTCAACCTCGGCCATCTCGCGGCAGCCCATGTCGGCGCCGTGCGCCAGGCGGCGTTCCCGGCGCTGCTCGGCTATTCCGGCCAGATCGACGACGGTGTCGAGGACGTCGCCGGCAACGCGCCCCAGTCGGTGGCGGAGACGGTGCGCAGCCTCCCGCCCGCGTGGATCGTCCTGACCCTCGAGATCGCCTGCGCGGTCTGGGCCGTGCAGCGCCGTGGCGTGAGCCTGCGCGACATCGGGGAGGGCCTGCAGCCGCTGGCCCGCGAGATCCTCGCTTTGCTTCCCATCGGGCGCGAAGGAGAGGCCATCTTCGATCTCGCTCCGCTGGTCTCCGCCGTGCAGCGCGCCGCCGGTCATCCCGGGGTCGGAGGCGGTCATGGCTGACCAGAGCTTCCGCGGCGTGCTCGACCAGCTCCTGGCCCGGAACGACCTGCACGTGGTGCAGCGCGAGGTCGACCCTCGCTACGAGGTCGGCGCGGTCATGAGCCTGCGCCGGCAGGAGAGCCCGCAGCTTTTCACCAGGGTGGCCGGGCACGGCATGCGCATTGCCGGCAACCTCATGAACACGCGCGGCAGGATCGCACGACTGCTGGGCACCGACCGCGCCGGCCTGCCCGGGCGCGTGCTTGACGCGCTGCGCAGTCCCATCCCGCCGGTCATGGTCGAGGCGGCGCCCGTGCAGGAGGTCGTCCATCGCGAGCCACTCGACCTCGCCGCCCTGCTCCCCGTGCCGACGTGGTTCGAACACGAGACCGGGCCCTACATCACCGCCGGCGTCATCGTCGCGCGTGATCCGGAAACCGGCCGGCGCAACGTCTCCATCGCTCGCTTGAGGCTCGACGGTGGGGGGCGGGTCATGGTCGGCATCGCCAAGAACCATCACCTCAACATCTTGGCGGAGAAGGCGAGGAGCAGGGGCGAGCGGCTTCCGATCGCGGTCGCCATCGGCAACCACCCTGCGGTTCTGCTGGGCTCCCAGATGTATCTCGGGCTCGGCGATGACGAGTACGACGTGGTCGGCGGTCTTCTTGGCGAGCCTCTCGAACTCGTGCGCTGCCTGACGGTGCCGCTGGAAGTGCCAGCCGCCGCTGAGATCGTCCTGGAAGGCTTCATCGACGCGGGCGATCCCGTCCCCGAGGGCGACGTCTCCGAGTTCCACGGCTTCTACGTCAACTACGGCCCCGGCACGGGCGGGAGCATCGGCTGCCTGACGCACCGGCGGGATGCGATCTACCAGGCCATCCTGCCGGGCTACGCCCCGGAGCACGCGCTCCTGGGGGCGATCGCCATCGAGGCGACCTGCTGTGACGCCCTCAAGCGCATGATCCCCGCCGTCCGGCGCGTGGTCGTCACTGCAGGCGGCATGGGGCGGCTGCACGCCGTGATCTCCATGCACCGGCCGAGGCTGGGCGAAGGCAAGCGGGCGGCGATCCTCGCCATGGGGCAGGTCAACCTCCTGAAGCTGGTCACTGTCGTGGAGGACGACGTGGACCCCGAGGATCCCGTCCAGGTCGAATGGTCGCTGGCCGCGCGCTTTCGGGGCGGCGAGGACCTCATCGTGCTCCCCGGCATGAAGGCGGACCGCTGCGACCCCGTGCACGAGGACCTGACCGTCGCCAAGATCGCCATGGTGGCCACCACCCGCCCCGGCGACGGCGAGCGCGGGAGCCGATCCGAGTTCGCCGCGGCGCCCGCGGACGTACTGGCCCGCGTCGGGGCCGACCTGGCGGAGTACTGACATGAGCGGGGACGCCATCCCCAAGGCCCGCCCCCGGCGCCTGATCGTCGGTGTCAGCGGCGCCTCCGGATTCGACTACGCCGTCCGCATCCTGGAGATGCTGCGCACGCAGCGGTTCGAGACCCACCTCGTCATCTCGCGCTCGGCGATGACCGCGATGTCGCACGAGAGCGACCTGACCGTCAGCGGGCTGAAGGCGCTGGCCGACGTCACCCATGACAACCGCGACATTGCCGCGGCAATCGCCAGCGGCTCCTTCCGCACCGAGGGCATGATCGTCGCGCCATGCTCGGCCAAGAGCCTGGCGGAGATCGCCCTGGGGATTGGCGGGACGCTGATCTCCCGGGCGGCGGACGTCGTGCTGAAGGAGCGGCGGCGGCTGGTGGTGCTGTTCCGGGAAACACCCCTGCATCTCGGCCACTGCCACAACATGCTGCGCCTGACGGAAATGGGCGGCATCGTCATGCCGCCTGTACCGGCCTTCTATCCGCGGCCCACGAGCCTCGACCAGGTCGTCACCCACACGGCCGCGCGGGTGCTCGACCTGTTCGACATCGAGATCCCCAATGACGGTCGCTGGAAAGGGGGCTGAGCCATGGCCGAGGATCGCCTCTGGCGGGACCTCATGGCCCTCGCCGAGATTACCGACCCGGCGTCCCCCTATACCCGCCGCTGCTTCACTGACCGATTCCTCGAAGGCAGGCGGTGGTTGCGCGAGCGCTTCGCCGAGGCTGGCCTGGCGACGCGGGTCGACGAGGGCGGCAACCTGATCGGTCGCGTCGAAGGACGGGAGCCGGGCCTCAAGGTTCTCGCCCTCGGCTCCCATTCCGACACAGTCCCAGGCGGCGGCCGCTTCGACGGCCCGCTCGGCGTGCTGGCCGGGCTCGAGGTCGTCCGCATGCTGCGCGACGCCCGCATCGTTCTGCGCCATCCGATCGAGGTCATCGACTTCCTGTCGGAGGAGCCCAGCGACTACGGGCCGTCCTGCGTGGGCAGCCGCGCGATGGCGGGTGCGCTCGACGCCACCTTGCTCGGGCAGTGCAACAGCGCCGGCGAGACGCTGGCCGCGGCCATGGCGCGGATAGGTGCGCAGCCCGACCGCCTGGGAGCGCCGTTGCGCGACGACGTCGCCGCCTATCTGGAGCTCCATATCGAGCAGGCCCGCGTCCTCGAGTCGGGCGGCATCGACATCGGCCTCGTCACGGCGATCCTCGGGATCCTGCGCCTCGAGATCGTCTTCGAGGGCGCTGCGGACCACGCCGGCACGACCCCACTCGACCTGCGACGCGACGCGCTGGTGGCGGCCTCCGAGTTGGTGACGCAAGTGCGCCGGATCGGCGAGCAATATGCGCGCGAGCTGAATTCCGCCTTCGTCGCGACGACGGGAAGGATCGAGGTGTTCCCGAACGCCGCCAACGTGGTGCCCTCGATCGCCCGCCTCGTCGTCGAAGCCAGGGCCGAGCAGGCTCGGACCCTTGCGCTTTTCGAGGATGAGCTCTCCGCCGCGAGCCTCGCGGCGGCCGCCGCGGCTCGCGTCGATCGCTGCGTGTTCAGGACCATTTCGCGGTCAGAGCCGTCGCCCTGCGACGCCCGCCTCCGCGCCCATCTGCAGGCTGCTGCGGCCGGGCTATCGCTGACCACGACATCACTGGCGAGCGGAGCCGGCCATGACGCCGTGTTCATGGGCCGGCTTGCACCGATGGCGATGATCTTCGTGCCAAGCCGAGACGGAAAGAGCCATTGCCCGGAAGAGTGGACGGGCCCGCAGGCCTGCCAAGCCGGCGCGAGAGTGCTCTACGAGGCTGTGCTCACTTTGGACGCTGATTTGGCGTATGGCTGAGCGGCGGAGATGCGCCAGGCCGCGGGGAGGAAAAGAACCCCGATCATTGTGCTGCCGGAAACGGTTCAGTCGGATACCGGCTCTGGGTCGACTGCAGAGTTGAATATAGAGGTTGGCGAGCCCTCCGCGTCGGTGGCCCGCGTCCGCGCCGCCCCCTCAGCGGGAACCGGCACGTGCCGCACCCCGGCCTGGTCCCGCGTTCCGAAACAGCAGTGACTGCTTCCGCCCTGCCCGCCCCTCGGCCATCGCCGCCCTGGGTGCTTCCCGCGACACGCTGTAGAAACGCGGGAAGGGCCCGTCTCCCGCCTGGCTAAGCCGGGCTCTACCCCGTGGCGGGCGGGCTCGGGTCCGGCGCGCCCTCCAGCAACGATCTGCGCAATGCCTGCCTGAAGGCGTCCACGTGGGCGAGACGCCTGCGCGGGTTCTCGGCGAGCGAAAGCTCGAGGTGCGGCAGCGACGGAAAGCCTTCAGCTTCGCCGACGATGGCGAGGTCGCTCGGCACGGAGCATCGTGCCACGGCTCCGACGGCTAGGCCGGACCGCACCGCGCTGAGGAGCCCTGTTACGCTGGGGCTGCTGAACGCCACGCGATAGGGGCGCCCCGTCCGCGCGAAAGCGTCGAGCGCCGCCTTGCGTGCCTGGCAGCCGGGCTGGAACACGGCCAGCGGCTGCGCTTCCGCGGTGCTCCAGTCCAGGCGGGGATGGGAGGCCCACACGATGGGTTCGCGGCGGACCACCTCCAGGCTGTCCCAGCCGGAAGGCTTGGTCACCAGCGCGACGTCCAACTCGTCGGCCTCGATCATCGAGACGAGCGACTGGCTGGGCGCGCAGACCATCTCGATGGGAGCGCCGTTGATGCCGAACGGAAAGCGCTCCAGCACGGGGGGCACAAGGGTCACGGCATAGTCGTCGGGCGCCCCGAAGCGTATGGGGCGGCCGCCGCTGGACTGGACGATGCATGACCACAGCGCGTCATTGAGCTGAAGAATGTTGCGGGCATGGCTCAGCAGGATCTCGCCCAGGGGCGTCAGGACACGCCTGCGCCCCCGCTGCTCGAACAGGCGCTGAGGGGCGAAGAGGGCCTCCAGTCGCTTCATCTGCAGGCTGATGGCCGGCACCGATCTGCCGACCCGGGCCGCGGCGGCGTGGTAGCTGCCGAGGTCGACGATCGCGACGAAAGTGGAAAGCAAGTCTGGATCAATAGGCCGCATCTCCACTCCTTTTGGCTCGCAAAAGAACTCGTTAATCAAAACTCAATTGTTGCATCCGGGGTCGCGTGCCACCGTCTCTAGCGTCATCGGCGTGATGCTCGTGATGACAGACCGTCGAATGCTTGGAGTTGGAGGAAAAGACCATGTCGAATATGCACGCATTCAAGGATACGATCTTCAAGAGGTTTCCGCAGGGCGATTTCTACAGGGCAAGCTCGAAGAATTTTCCTGTCTTGAAGGGTCTTGCGATCCAGGCGCTCGATCTCGCCCCCGGCGCCGTGCGCGAGCCGCACACCCATCCCAACGCCAACCAGCTCGACTTCTGCCTCAGCGGAATCGGCCGCGTCGGGATCGTGGGGCCTGACAACGAGACCCACTACCTCGACCTGACGCCGGGCGACATTTCCTTCGTTCCCCAGGGCTTCCTGCACTGGATCGAGAATACGGGGCACGAGCCGCTGAGCTTCCTCGTCGTGCTGTCCCACGAGGAGCCGTTGACGATCGAACTCTCCGAGATGCTCAAGGGGGTTCCCGACGAGACCCTGGCGCGCATGTACGGTGTGCCGCAGGACGTCTTCGCCGCCATTCCCCCGCGGACCGTCGTGATTGGCGGACCCGTGCAGACAGACGCTGGCCGGCTCATCGCTGCCGAGTGAAACGCCAGCTCTCCGCCCGCTCCGGCTGGCGGCGACCTGTCTGGAGAGCGCGATGTCTGCCTTGCCCCTCCCGCACGTCGCGCTCCTCGTCCTGGTCGCCGCCGTCTGGGGTTTCAATTTCATCGTGATCCGATGGGGCCTGGACGCGCTTCCACCTCTGCTCTTTTCGGCGCTTCGGTTCATCATCTGCGCGATCCCCGCCTTCGTCGTCCCGCGCCCGCGTCTTCCCCTATCGACACTCGTGGCGCTGGGATTCGTGCTGGGCGCCGCCGTCCTGGGATTCCTGTTCGTTGGCATTGCGCTGGGCGTGGATCCGTGGCTCGCCTCGATCCTGATGCAGACCCATGTCCTTGGCACGATCGTTCTGGCCCATCTCCTGCTGGGAGAGCGGCAGACGGCCGCCCGCTGGTCATCCGTCGCCCTGGGTCTCTTGGGCATGACGCTGCTGGCGACCCAGTCCGTCCATTCCGGCACCACCGCGGGATTCGCATGCATCCTGGCTGGCGCCATGAGCTGGGCAGTCGCGAACCTGATCTTCCGGCGCCTTCCGCCCGAGCCCATGCTGCCGGTCATGGTGTGGATCAGCCTCGTGCCTCCCGTGCCGCTCCTGGCGCTCTCGTGGTGGCTGGAAGATCCCTTCGCCGTGGTCTCGCAACTCCCCCTCGGCAGTGTTCGTCCGATCCTTGCCATTCTCTACACCTCGGTGCTCTCTACCCTTTTCGGCTATGGCGCCTGGGGTTTCCTGCTGCAGCGCCACGCCGTCAGCCAGGTGACGCCCTTCGCCCTGCTCGTCCCAGTTTTCGGACTATTGTTTTCAGCCCTCTTCCTCGATGCGCGCCTCGCACCTGTGCAATGGGCCGCGGCAGGGCTGGTCATGGCTGCCCTCGCTATTGCCGCAGGACTGACCCGGCCCCTGAAAAATGCCCTCACGACGCGTCGGCAGCCTCCGCTGGCGCCCGTGCAGGCCCACACCGTGCGCGGTCCGGGTGGCCAAGTCACAGGAGCGACCACCGATGCCTGAGCCCGAGTCTTCGTCACGGACGGTCGATCGTGTCTTGGCGCTGGTCGATGACCTGGTCGCCGAGGGTCTCCCCGCGGACGAGATCGGACGCATCCTGATCGCGGCCGGGACCGGATTGCTCCACGAGGGGCCCCTTGGGGATACCGTCAACCAGTCCGTGCTCGAGACCCTTGCCCGCGGTGTCGAATTCGTGCGCCTGCGCCCCAGGGACCCGCGTTGATAGCCGGTCCACGGCGGTCGCGGGATGGGTGGCCTGCCGTCCGGTCTCCGAAACGACCAGCCGCAGGGCCGGACCCGGGCGATCCCGAGGGTCTGACGCAGTCGAGGGTTCCGGCGGTTGCGCCCCTGCTTTGCCCCGCAACATCCTTGCTCGTATGAAGGCCTGAAGAAACAGGTGATCAATGGCGGGATCGGACGGATCCGCAGTGAGGAGGCCCACGCCGATTGCGATCAGGGACAGGCCGAGATCCTGCTCATCCATGGACTGCCGCAGCTTCTCGATAAGCAGGGCCTCGATCCCGATCCGGTCCACTTTGCATCTCCCGTCGCCTTATTCTCTCACCGAACGGCTGCGCGCCGACAGGGATCAGAAGTTGCAATCAGAGGGATGCTTCGGATGACGGGGCCGGCCTCACGCAGGGATGACGGCTCGAGGCGCAGGTCTGCTCGCTGAGGCGGCCTCCCGCGGACCTCGTCGGCCCTGGCAGGTGTCCTGGACGACGCGTCGCAAGACGAGGAAGAGCCGAATAATGCGACCGGCTCGCACTGCGGCGACGCCTCTCCGAAGACCCTCAATCTTTAACGAAGCGATACCGTTTTTCGGAACCGAGCTTGAGAGTTCCTTCCACGGGGGCTGCTATCCCACACCCATGGCACCCACCCGGCCTCTCCTCGCGATCATCTGCCTCGGCTGCGCAGCTCTCCCCGTCGACGCGGCGGAACAGTCGCTGCAGGTGCCGCGCTTCGACCCCGAGGCCTATTGTTCCTACGCCTCCGTGAACAGCCAGGGCGTCTATGACAAGAAGCAATGCACGGACGAAGAGAAGCGCAGCGCCGAACTCGTCCGGCAGCAATGGAACCGTATCCCGCGCGAGGTCCAGATCACCTGCGGCGAGATCGTCCGCCGCTCGGGCCAGTCCTATTTCATCCTCAAGGCCTGCCTAAAGAACTTCGCCGGCGCGGCATGGTCCAGCGTCGCGGAGGACGGCAACATTCTGGACCGCTCGCAGCAAATCGCCAAGAGCTTCCAGCGACGTTAGCCCTGCTCCGCCGGACGGCCCTCGCTGCAGCCCGGGATTTGGCGCTCGACTGGAGAGAGGGTCTGGCTGGGGCGGGAGGATTCGAACCTCCGCATGGCGGAATCAAAATCCGCTGCCTTACCACTTGGCGACGCCCCATCTTGCGACGCGGCGGGCCGGTCGCGGCGCGGAAAATAGAGAGGTCGGGTGGGGTTCGCAACTGCGGCATCGGCGCGATGGTGCGGCTTTCCGCCTGCGCGGGGGCGCGCCGGCCTCTCGCGCCGCATGACGCCTCTGGGCGCTTGCGGTCGCCGCGCGCCGCGTCTATAACCCGCCGCGTCGGGTGGCGGCGGAGCGTAGCGCAGCCTGGTAGCGCACCTCGTTCGGGACGAGGGGGTCGAAGGTTCGAATCCTTTCGCTCCGACCACCGATCCGGCCTTGCGGAAGGGCGCCCCTCGCGGGCGCCCTTCGTCGTTCCGGGGAGAGCGTCATGGGCGAACAAGGGGCCGGGCACGACGCGCTGCGCCGGGGGCAGGAGGCGATCGCCTGGACGCGGCGCACCCTGATCGACATGACCCGCCCCGGCGAGAAGCACGACCTGGAGCGCGTCGTGCGCCACTTCGCGTCAACCCTCGCCAAGCTCAAGGAGGGGACGGCGGCCCTGCGCGAGGCGGGGCGCGCGGTCGGCGCGATTACGTGGCTCGACGCGTTCGACGTCGCCACGCGCGGCGACCCGCTGCTGCGCTACCTGCTGCTCGCGCCGGCGCAAGAGGGCGACGACACCTTGCTCACCTGGCCGAAGGACATCGAGACCTTTGACATGCGCGTGGTCAACGACCGGGCCATCCGCTTCAACGACCGCTCGGACCTGATGCACTACGTTTTCCGCTGCACCAGCGACGCCCAGCTCTTCGACAAGGTGGCGCGCGGCGTCATGCCGAGCATCCGGCGCCTGCGCAAGGCCGGCGCGGAGCTGCTCGTGGACTATGACGGGCTCGGGCTGCGAGCCTACGACATCCGGGGCGTCGTCCGCATCGAGCCGCCGCGCCGTCATCTCGGCATGGCGCTGGGCAGTACTGCGCGTTCTGCGCTGGAGGACGCCATCGGCTGGTTCGAGGCAGAGGCGGGCGTGCTCACCCGGATCGTCGGCGGGACGCCGTGAGGCTCAGGCGCCCGCGTCGATATAGGCCTGCACGGTCTTCGCCGTCCCGTCGCGCCACAGCGCGTCCAGCGCCGCCGCGAAGCGCTCGCGAAACGCCGGCGAGCGGCCGACCTCGCCATAGATGTCCTCCATCGCCAGCCAGGCCAGCGGATCTGCCTTGGCAGCGCGCGACTGCGCCTGCAGGCGATCCCAAGCGGGATCGTTGGGCTCGATCGCCTTGCCGCTCTCGGTGACGCCGAAGCAATAGCGGCACCACAGGGCGGATTCGAGCGCGAGGCCATCCACTGGCTGTCCCTGCTTCAGGCGGTCCAGAGCAGTGGGGATGATGAACTTGGGCTGGCGGTTCGAGCCGTCGAGGCAGAGCCGGCGGATGGTGTCGCCGATCTTGGGGTTCGCGAAGCGCCGCTCGATGAGCTGGCAATAGGCCTTGAGGTCGGTGTCTGGCACCGGCGGCACGGCAGGGATGATTTCACGCCTCTCCAGCGCGGCGAGAAAGCCGCTGACGAGTGGATGCTCCATCGCCTCGTGCACGAAGTGGATGTCGAGCAGCCCCGCGGGATAGGCGATGGTGGCGTGCCCCCCATTGAGGATGCGCAGCTTCATCAGCTCGTAGGGCGCGACATCAGGCACGAACTGCGCGCCCACGGTTTCCCAGGCGGGCCGGCCGGCGGGGAAATGGTCCTCCACCACCCACTGCGTGAAGTCCTCGCAGAAGACCGGCCAGGCATCCTCGATGTCGAAGAGCTCGCGGGCGAGGTTCCGCTCGCGATCGCCGGTGCCAGGGGTGATGCGGTCCACCATCGAGTTGGGAAAAGCAACGGCGTCGCGCACCCATTGCGCGAAGGCGGGGTCGGAGAGCTCGGCGAGCCCCGCCACCGCGTCGCACGTCACATGGCCATTGCCGGGGATGTTGTCGCAGGACATCACCGTGAAGGGGGCCACGCCGGCCGCCTTGCGCTGGCGCAAGCCGGCCAGGATGAGGCCGAACACGGTCTTGGGGTCGTTGGGATTGGCCGCGTCATGCACCATGTCGGCATGGGCCGGGTTGAAATGGCCGGAGGCAGGGTCGATGTAGTAGCCGCCTTCGGTCACCGTCATCGAGACGATGCGGATGGCGGGATCCGCCAGCCGGGCAATGATGGCGGCGGCATCCTGCGGCTCCACATAGTCGATCATGGCGCCGGTAATCCGCGCCTCGGACTTGTTGGCCTCCTGCTCCACGACAGTCGTGAGGAAATCCTGCGCGGCGAGGATGTCGCGCACCCTCCGGTCGGACGCGAGAACGCCGGCGCCCACGATAGCCCAGTCGCGGTCACGGCCTGCATTGAAGAGATCGTCGCAATAGACTGCGAGATGTGCGCGATGGAAGTTGCCGATGCCGAAATGAAGAATTCCCGCCTTCAGATCGGAGCGGGAATACCGGGGAACCTTTGCGGTCTTGGCGAGGCTCGGCAGGTTGGCGAGGCGCAGGGGCGTGGGCATCGGGCGTTCCAGGCGTTTCTGTCATGGAGCCGGGCGCAAACGCCGCGGCGCGGCGGCACCATACATCAGCCGCAGGCGCGCGTCCGCTGCCTCGGCGTGTCCCCTGGAAGGGCTACTCGGCAGGCGACAGGCGTGGAAGCGAGCTGCGCCCGACCGAAAAGGCGACGACGCCCCCCGCCAGAAGAAAGGGCACGACGGCATAGGCGACGGCAATGCCGAAGCGGTCAGCCAGCGCCCCCAGGATCAAGGGCGCAGCGATGATGGCGAGCCCCGAGCCGAGCGGTGCGCGCGCCGTGGCCGCGGTCGTCGCGGCGCCCGCCGCGCTCACGCCCATCGCCATCGCGATGGCGAAGAGATTGCCGATTCCGAGGCCCGTGACGAAAAGGCCGGCCAGCCCCGTCCAGGCGGATCCGCCTTGCCAGAACAGCAGGAAACCGATGAAGGCGAGCCCAAGCGAAGGCAGCGTGAGCGTCGGCGGGGACAGCCGATGCAGCAGGACGACGCCGACGGCGCGCGACACGATCATCCCCAACGGAAAGGCAGCCACGCCGAGAACCGCAGTGTCGCGTGACAGGCCGAGCACTGTCTCCAGATAGGCCGGGCCCCAGACCGACATGGAAAATTCGGTGGACACGGAGACCACGAGCAGGAACCAGAAGGCCCAGTACGGCAAGGGCAGCCGCTCTTCTCCGCCTTGGGACGCCGCATGGCGGGCCTCTGGAAGCCGCACGCGACCGAACAGCAGGACGCAAAGCAGCACCGTCACCCATCCCGCCACCAGCACCATGCGCCAGCCAGAAAGCTGGACGATGAGCCAGACGCACGGAGGCGCGACCAAGGCTCCGATGTAGGCGATCACGTTCTGCTCGGCGAAGAGCACGCCGTGCAACGACGAGTCGGTCTCCGCCAGCAGGGCCGGGCCGATCACCAGCAGAAGGGTGCCGAGCAACCCCGCCACGGCGCAGCCGAGCACGCTGACCCAGAGGGCCGGGGCAAGTCCGACCAGCGTCAGCCCCACGGCGAGACCGACGATGCCGAGCCAGAGCGTCCGGCGGCGGCCAAGGGCGTCGGAGACACGGTCGCCCACGAAACCCATGGCGATCATGCCCGCGGCGAAGGCGCTTGTATGGAGCGCTGCCTGCGCATAGCCGAGCGCCAGTTCGGCCCGCAGATGAGGCAGGAGCGGGCCCACAAGGCTGAGGATGAAGGTGAGGACCGTCGGCGCAGCGTAGGCTACCCAGATCACGGGCGTGCGGTGCAGGGGAGTGCGGGGGGTCGGCATCGTGATCCGGCGGTCAGGTCTCAAGGCGGAACGTCCGGGGGGACCCGGGATACGAGGCTGCGAGAGCCCTGAATCACCTCGTCGGTGCGAGTGTGTAGCAAAACCCTTGCCGAATGGCTTCGGCCGATTCGGCATGGCCGCCCCGCCCTTGGCCGGCAGCCTCTGCCACCGGGGAGCCCACGCGGCTCCGCCGGCTGCTATAAGGCGATTGCGACAGCCAGGAGCCGCGATGAGCGACGACGTTCCCTTCGAGCGTGAGATGCAGGCCAGGCCCGGGGAGGTCATCTCCGTCAGTCCGCTCGTGCGACGCATTCTGGCCGGCAATGCGGGGCCATTCACCTATACGGGCACCTGCAGCTACATCGTCGGGAGCGGCGAGGTGGCGGTGATCGACCCAGGGCCCGATGACGAGGGCCATCTGCGTGCGCTGCTCGACGCGGTCGTCGGCGAGCGCGTGAGCGCGATCGTCGTCACCCACACCCATCGCGACCATTCGCCGGGCGCCCGCGCGCTGCAGGCCGCGACGGGCGCTCCCATCGTCGGCTGCGCGCCTCACCGGCCGGCGCGGCCGCTCGCCGAAGGCGAGGTCCTGGCCCTCGACGCCAGCGCCGACCGGGAGTACGCGCCAGACCGGGAGATGAGGATGGGCGAGCGCATCGAGGGTCCCGGCTGGACGTTGGAAGCGCTGCCGACGCCCGGGCACACCGCCAACCATCTCGCCTTCGTGCTGCCGGAAGAGAATTCGCTCTTCTCAGGCGACCACGTGATGGCCTGGTCCACCTCGATCGTCGCCCCGCCGGACGGCCGGATGGCCGACTACATGGCGTCCCTGGCCCTGCTGCTGGAGCGGGACGAGCGGCGCTACTGGCCGGGACACGGCGGCCCCGTGAACCAGCCCGCGCGCTTCGTGCGGGCGCTGCTGCAGCACCGCAGGGCGCGCGAGACGGCGATTCTCGAGCGCCTCGCCGCAGGCGACCGCCTCATCCGCGATATCGTCCCGCGCCTGTACTCCGGCGTGTCGCCTGCCCTGCATGGCGCGGCCGGCCTCTCCGTCTACGCCCACCTCGAGGATCTCGTGGAACGCGGCCTGGTGCGCACCGATGGAGCTCCGACGCTTTGCGGCGAGTACCGGCCGGCGGACTGAGCGGGGACCACAGGAGATCCGGGCGTCAGTCCTTGGCCTCGGCGAGGTCAAGCAAGGCTTGGGCGTAGTTCTGGACGCGGCGGGCATTCTCGCCGAAGTCGTGGGCCCACCGCCGGCTCGCGGAGCGCACGTCGACCCGCGCCCCCGTCGCCAGCGGACGCACCCGCACCGTGACGTCGGAAGGGAAGCGCATCACGAGCGAACGGTCGATCGCCTCGATCCGACCTACGCCCGTACGCCCGCCCGGCTGGGCCGTCTCGATGATCTGCCAGCCCCGCTGCTGCGCAGCCTTAAGCGCCAGCGCGAAGGTCTCCTGCGGGGAGAAGTCGAGCAGGATAGGCGCGACGCCGGGATAGGCCTGCTGCTGCAGCAACCGCTGCTCCTTGGCGATTTCCGGCGGCGTAAGGCCCGCACGGGCCTCCAGAGCCTTGCGCGAGCGCGAGAAGCTCGGAGGGTCCACCACGTCCGTGCTGACGTCGTTGAGGCGCGGCAGCCGGAGGGACTGCACGGCGAGGAAGCAGGGCCAGACCATGAGGACCGCAGCCAGCAGCAGTCCTGCCATCGCGCCCGAGAAGCCGGGACGCCCGTCCGCCCAGATCACGAAAAAGGCCGACACCGCGAGCGCCACCGCGGCCAGCGCCAGGGCGAGGCCGGTGCCCAGCACGGCCAAAGCCGGCGCGAGGTCGATCCGGTCGAGCCGCGCCAGCAGCACCGCGATGCCCACCACGCAGAAGGCGAACACGGCGAGCCGGCCGCTCCACAGGGCGGCACGCGAGGGCGGCAGGTCGACGACGAGTCGGCGCATGCGCTTGTTCTACAGGGCCCGCAGCCGCCTCGCCACGGGGACGTGGCGGGTCAGGCCGTCGGCAGCCTGTAGTCCTTGTAGCGCTCACGCAGCGTCGTTTTCTGGATCTTGCCTGTCGCCGTGTGCGGGATCTCCTCGACGAACACGACGTCGTCGGGCATCCACCATTTGGCGATCTTGCCGTCGAGAAAGCCAAGCATGTCTTCCCGACTCGGGCGGGCGCCTTGTTTGGGAACGACGATGAGCAAGGGGCGCTCGTCCCACTTTGGATGGGCGACCCCGATCACTGCGGCCTCGGCCACGTCGGGGTGGCCGACGGCAAGGTTTTCGAGGTCGATGGAGGAGATCCACTCGCCGCCGGACTTGATGACGTCCTTGGCGCGGTCGGTGATCTGCATGTAGCCGAGCTCGTCGATGGTGGCGACGTCGCCGGTGTCGAACCAGCCGTTTTCGTCGAGGATCTCGCCGCCCTCGCCCTTGAAATAGGCCTTCGCCACGGCAGGGCCGCGCACCTTCAGGCGGCCGAAGGTCTTGCCGTCATGCGGCAGTTCGCGGCCCTCGTCGTCCATGATGGTCATCTCCACCATGAACGGCGCATAGCCCTGCTTGACCTTGAGGTCATAGAGCGCGTCACCCTCGAGATGCGCCACTTCCGGCTTGGGGGCGCACACGGAGCCGACCGGGCTCATCTCGGTCATGCCCCAGGCGTGGAAGACCTTCACGCCGTAAATCTTCTCGAATTTCTCCGTCACTGCGCGCGGACAGGCCGAGCCGCCGATGAGCACGCGCTTCAGCGTCGAGATGGGGCCCTGGGTCTGCTCGAGATGGGCGAGCAGGGAAAGCCAGACGGTGGGCACCGCCGCCGTCACGGTCACCTTCTCCTCCTCCAGCAACTGGTGGATGGAGGCGCCGTCGAGCTTGGGGCCAGGCATCACGAGGCCGGCTCCGGCCATGGGCGCCGAGAAAGCCAACGACCAGCTATTGGCGTGGAAGAGCGGCACGACGGGCATGACGATCGACGTCGGCATCAGCCCGAAGGCCTCGCCCTGGATCATCATCAACGCGTGCAGCACGTTGGAGCGGTGCGAATAGACGACGCCCTTGGGGTGGCCCGTTGTGCCGGAGGTGTAGCAGATGCCGCAGGCCGTGTTCTCGTCGAAGCGCGCCCAGCGAAAATCCCCGTCCGCCTCGGCCAGCCAGTCCTCGTAGGCGACGGCGTTGGGCAAAGTGGTCTGCGGCATGTGCGCCGCATCGGTGAGCACGACGTAGCGCTCGATGGTAGGCAGTCGTTCGGCGAGCTTTTCCACCATCGGCACGAAGGTGAGGTCGAGGAAAAGAAGCCGGTCCTCGGCGTGGTTGATGATGTAGACGATCTGGTCCGCGAAGAGCCGCGGGTTCACCGTGTGGTAGACGGCGCCGATGCCGGCGATGCCATACCAGGTCTCCAGATGGCGCCAGGTGTTCCAGGCGAGCGTGGCGACGCGGTCGCCGAAGCGGATGCCGTCGCGTTGCAGGCGCTGGGCGACCTTGAGCGAGCGCTGGCGGACGTCGCGATAGGTGGTGCGATGGATTGGCCCTTCGACAGAGCGCGAAACCACCGAGCGGCCGCCATGCTCGCGCGCGGCGTGGTCGATGATCTGGTGGACCAGAAGCGGCCAGTCCTGCATCAAGCCCAGCATGTCGTTCCCCTCGTCTTCAGCGCCGTTCCGGCATTCTGGTCGTGTCTAATTTAGCCAAGAGATCGGCTTGCGGAAGGTGGCGGGACGACTTTAGTTAGGCGGCGCACACTTCCCCGCGGCCCCAAGTCGTCCGGCCCCGATGAGCCTCACCCAAGCCGACCCGCCGGTGCTCCGCACCTGGTTTCGTTTCCTGAGGCTTCACCAGCGCATCAGCGCGCGCGCCGGCCAGGAATTTCGGCGTATCGGTCTCTCGATTCCACAATTCGACCTGCTGTCCTCCCTGTCGGAGCGGGAAGGTGTAAGCCAGCAGGAACTGGCCGAGCGCCTCTACGTGACGAAGGGTAACGTCTCTGGCTTGATCGACCGGCTGGAGGCGTCGGGCCTCGTCGAGCGGCGCGCCTTGCCACAGGACCGGCGCTGCCATGCTCTTTACCTCACCGCTGAAGGCCAAAGGCTCGTGCGCGACGGCCTCGCCCTGCAGGAGCGGCTGGTCGGCGCGACGCTGGGCCAGCTGCCAGTCGGCGACATCGCCCAGCTCGATCGCCTGCTCGGGCAATGGCGCGACCTTGTTCGCGAGCTACCCCAGGACGCCGCAACGGAGACAGCGACTGCCAACTAACTCAGGCGCCCTGTTTCACGCCAAGCCGCGCAGGTATGCAGGCAGATCGGCGATAGAGTCGACCACGTGATCTGCGTGCGGCTCGAGTTCGTGCCGGGGCGCAGGCCCGGTGAGCACCGCGATGGCGACGGCCCCGGCCGAGCGGGCGGCCTGGAGGTCGTGCGTGCTGTCGCCAACCAGCGCCACCTCGGCTGACCGGGCGCCGATCTTCTCGGCAAAGGCGAGGACCATTCCGGGCTCGGGCTTTCCGCCGTGTCCGCTGTCGTAACCCGCCACGAAGTCAAGGTGCGGCATGAGGCCTAGCCTGTCGGCCTGCACGAGAGCCGAGGCTTCGGCGTCGTTGGTGGCGATGCCCAGCCGATAGCCCTCTGCGGCGAGCGCCTCCAGCACCTTCAGCGGCTCGCCGATAGGCGAGACCATGGCGAGGCCCCAATGCTTGAATCGCCGGTCCATCTCGGCGTGGAGATCAGGTCCGTTGGGCCGGCCCAGGGCATCCGCCCAGAGCGCACCGTAGCTCGCCGAGGAGCCCGCCACGAGCGGCGACGAGCGTAGGAAGCGCTTCTCGGCCACGATGTAGTGGTTGAGGCTCGCGAGCCGGGCGACGATTGCCTCGTCGCCGCCCGCCATCTCGCGCATGACTTCGAAGGCTGCCGGCCCCCACGTCTTGTCGAAATCGATGAGGGTGCCGTCCTTGTCGAAGAGCAGGCCCTTGATCTTCATATCACCGTCCCGGAACGCGGGCCTCCGGCCCGCATCCTTGCGTTCAGGGGTCGCAGGGTGGAGGCCCGCGCTCCCGGGGTCATCCTCCGATCCGCGAGAAGTCGGCGACGGCGCGCGTGGCTTCTCGCAGACCCGCAAGAAGGCGGAGTCGGTTGGCTCGCAGCGCCGGGTCGTCCGCGTTGACGGTGACCTTGTCGAAGAAGGCGTCGACGGCCGGGCGGAGCTGTGCGAGCGCGGCCATGGCGCCCTCGTAGTCCTCGCGCTGGACATGCTCGCGGGCATGGCGCTCGGCGGCGTCCAGCACCTCGGCGAGCACCTTCTCCTCCGGCAGGCCCTGGGCGTGGAGAAGCGCGCGGTCGACCGGCTCGGCATAGGAGCGGCCGTCCTTCTTTTCCTCGATGCGCAGGATGTTCGTGGCGCGCTTCGCTCCGGCCAGAAGATTTGAGCCGTCCTCCGTGTCGAGGAAGCGGGCCAGGGCGTCCACGCGGCGGACGATGTCGAGCAGGTCGTCGTTGGCCGTTGCGCCAGCTCCCGTATTCGCCAACACGGCGTCGATCAGATCATGCCGCGCGCCCTTGTCGCGGAGGTAGACCTTCAGGCGGTCGTGGAAAAAGGAGAGAAGGTCGGCAAGGACGCTCTCGCGAGACGATTCATCCCCGGTACGCAGCGCGCGCCCTCCGACCTCGCTGAGCTGCAACCGTACGCCGTTCTCCAGCACGATTCGGATGACGCCCAACGCCGCCCGTCTCAGCGCATAGGGGTCCTTGCTCCCTGTCGGCTTCTCGTCGATCGCCCAGAAGCCGACCAAGGTGTCCAGCTTGTCCGCGAGCGCGACAGCCACGCTCACCGGGTCTGTCGGAACGCGATCCCCCGGCCCTTGCGGCTTGTAGTGCTCCTCGATCGCTGCGGCGACGGAGGGATCCTCCCCCTGCAGCTCCGCATAGCGCCGGCCCATGAGGCCCTGGACCTCCGGGAACTCGCCGACCATCTCGGTCACGAGATCGGCCTTGGCGAGCCCGGCGGCGCGGGCCGCCTTCTCCGGATCGGCGCCGATAAGCGATGCGAGATCCCGGGCCAGCGCCACGATGCGGTCCACGCGCTCGCCCTGCGTGCCGAGCTTCTCGTGGAAGACGATGCCGAGCTGGCGCAGCTTGGCGAGGCGCTGGTCGAGCGGCTTGCCGGCAGGCTCGGGGAAATCGGGCAAAGGCCGCTGGTCGGTGAGCCAGAAGTGGCGGGCGTCCGAGAGGCGGGCGCGCACCACGCGCTCGTTGCCGGCGACGATCTTCTCGCCTCCGTCGCGCGCCTCGATGTTCGACACAAGGATGAAGTGATTGGAAAGGCCGCCGGTCTTCGGGTCGCGCAGGACGAAGCATTTTTGGTTGGCGCGGATGGTGGCGCGCACCACCTCCGGCGGGATCTCCAGGAAGGCGGGATCGAAGAAGCCGACGAGCACGACCGGCCATTCGACGAGACCGGCGACCTCCTCCAGCAGGCCCTCGTCCTCGACCAGCTCCAGTCCCCGAGCGAAGGCGAGGTCGCGCGCGTCGTGCAGGATGATGTCCTTGCGGCGGTCCGCGTCGAGCACGACCTTGGCGCGCTGGAGCGCCGGCTCGTAATCGTCGAAGCGGCGGACCTGAATGAGGTCCGGCGCCATGAAGCGGTGGCCGCGGGTGAAGTCGCCCGAGCGCAGGCCGTCGATTTCGAACGGCACGACGTCGGGCGTCTCGGTCTCCGGCCCGAATGTGCACAGGATGGCCTGCAGCGGGCGCACCCAGCGCAGGGAGCCCGGCTGGGCGGAGGCCGCGCCCCAGCGCATCGACTTCGGCCAGGGGAAGGAGCGAATGATGCCCGGCATGATCTCGGCGATCACCTCGGGCGTCGGGCGGCCGGGCCTCTCGACCACGGCGACGTAGAACTCGCCCTTCTTGGGGTCGGACTGGATGGTGGCTTGCCCGATGTCGGAGAGGCCCGCGCTCTTGAGGAAGCCCTGGATCGCGCCTTCTGGCGCACCAACGCGGGGACCCTTTTTCTCTTCGCGCAGGGCCGGCTGCTCGGCAGGCAGACCCGCCACCGTCAGCGCAAGCCGGCGCGGCGTCGCAAACGCGCGGGCGCCCTCGTAGACGCAACCACGTTCGACGAGCGCGTTGGTGACGAGCGCCTTGAGGTCCTCCGCCGCCTTCCGCTGCATGCGGGCAGGGATTTCCTCGCAGAAAAGTTCGATGAGCAGGTCGGGCATGGGCAGAGACGGGTCCGGCGGCACGCAGTCGCCGCATAGCGCTTTCGTGCCGCCGGGTCCATCCGTTTCGCCTCACGCGAGGGTGTTGCGCGAGGCCCGCTGGGCTCGAGCACCCCGACGAGAGGCTTATTCGAGCTTGCTCAGGCGGTCTTGGCCATCATCTGCTTGATGATGCCGATGATGACCATCAGCACGCCGCCGCCCACGCCGCCCGAGGCGACCTGGCCGATGATCGCGCCGATGTCGAGGCCGCCCGCGGCGGCGGCCGCCGGAGCGCCGCCGAGCAGCGAGCCGAGGATCTGGCCGCCGAGGCCGCCGCCGACGACCCCGGCAAGGGTGTTGCCGAGCACGCCGAGATTGAACTGCTTGAGAATTGCACCAGCGATGTTGCCGCCAGCCGCTCCCGACAGCAGCTGGATGATGAGGGCGAGGATGCTACCAGTCATGCAAGTCCTCCTCTAAAGCCCCGACGCCCGGCTTTCGGGCTCCATTGGGGATGGAGGAAGTCTAGCCCACGAATTAAAAATTTATGTTTCGGCTTAACTGATTTTTAACCGTGTTGGTTAACGGAGTGCCCGAGTCGAATGGTCCCGACGGCCGGTCCCCGTCTCACCTGTGCTGGCGAAAAGACTGGAGACATCGTAGGCTGCCTCTCTTTCAGACAGTCGTTTCTCCATTCTTTTCAGGGCCCTAGATTGTACCAGCGTTTTTGCAACGCCTCCCAATTGCAGCAACTCGAGCTGGTCGGGCTCGCAGCCTCGGTGGTCATCCCTGGGGCTCTCGCCCTCGGCCTTCCGCTGGTGCGGCCCTATCTCGCCGTCAGCATTGTCGCTGCTAACGTCCGGGTCGCGGCACCAATTTGGGAGATACGCAACGTGGATACGTGAGGCTGGCAGCGCTCAGAGCGACTTGTGGCTGCCGTCGCAGAGCGGGGCCTTGCCCGTCTGCTTGCAGGCGCAGAACCAGACCTTCTTGTCTGCGTCGGCCGTCCAGGCATGCGGCGTGAAGGCGCTGCCTTTGTGCGAGCCATCGCAGAAGGGCTGGTTCTTGGACTGGCCGCAGGCGCACCACCAATAGGTCTCGCCGGCCTTGACGTCGACGGGCAGCGGCGAGGTGCCGGCGATGGCAGGCTTCGTCATGAAAGGATCTCCTGCAGGGGACGCAGAATCGCGCGCTCCTGCAAGCTAAGGCTCCGCCGTCCACCCCTTCAAGACCCGGGACGCAAGGATCTGTCGGCGTCCCGGCAAGCGCGGGTCAGTGGATGTCCGCGGCCCTGCAGACGATCGCGAAGCGGTCGGCGAGTTCGGCGAGCGCGGTGCGATGCACGTCGGCGGCCGGGATGACGCCCTCGCCCAGGGGCCCCGGCAGGTCGCGCGTGGCGCAGGCATCCGCGGCGATGGTCGTGCGGAAGCCGAGGTCCGTAGCTGCACGGGCCGTTGAGGAGATGCACATGTGCGTCATGAAGCCGGCGAGTACGATCTCCCGTCGGCCGGTCGCCTTCACGAGGCCGGCGAGGTCCGTGTCGGCGAAGGCGTTGGGCAGGCTCTTTTCCACCACGGGTTCGCCGCGCGTCGGAGCAGCGTCCTCGGCGATGTCGAAGGCTGCCGTCGTTGGGTCGAAGAGACCACCCTCGCGGCCGCGATGCACGACGTGGAAGATGGGGACATCGAGCACGCGGGCCCGGTGCAGCAGGCCCGCGATGACATGAAGAGCAGGTCCCACGCCCGGCAAGGGCAGCCTGCCATCCACGTATTCGCGCTGAGCGTCGATGATAAGGAGGGCGGCCTGGCCGAGGCTGGCGGGGGCGAGCGAGGCGCCGGCGGCCTGCAGGAGCGTCTTGGGAGCCGTCATGGGTGTCCTCCTCCCTCCGTCCTCAGCCAAGCCGCGCCGCAGGCCTTCGCCAACTCGCGGACCCGCAGGATATAGCTCTGACGCTCGGTGACGGAAATCACGCCTCGCGCGTCCAGCAGGTTGAACACGTGGCTGGCCTTGATGCACTGGTCATAGGCCGGCAGCGCCATGCGGTGGCGGGTATCATTGGCGGAGACGCCGGGATCGCCCTGCTGGAGCAGGGCCCGGCACTCGGCTTCCGCGTCCTTGAAGTGCTGGAACAGCATGGCCGTGTTCGCGGCTTCGAAGTTGTGGCGCGAATATTCCTGCTCGGCCTGCAAGAAGACGTCGCCATAGGTGACCTTGTCGGCCCCCTCCCCGCCATTGAAATTGAGGTCATAGACGTTTTCCACGCCCTGGACGTACATGGCGAGGCGCTCAAGGCCATAGGTGAGTTCGCCGGAGACGGGCGAGCACTCGAAGCCGGCCACCTGCTGGAAATAGGTGAACTGGCTGACCTCCATGCCGTCGCACCAGCACTCCCAGCCGAGCCCCCACGCGCCCAGGGTCGGGCTTTCCCAGTCGTCCTCCACGAAGCGGATGTCGTGCAGCGTGGGGTCGATGCCGATGGCCGCAAGCGAGCGCAGGTAGAGATCCTGCAGGTCGGGCGGGGATGGCTTCAGGATGACCTGGTACTGGTAATAGTGCTGCAGCCGGTTCGGATTTTCGCCATAGCGCCCGTCCTTGGGCCGGCGCGAGGGCTGGACATAGGCGGCCTTCCACGGCTTGGGTCCAAGCGAGCGGAGCGTCGTCGCCGGATGGAACGTCCCCGCCCCCACTTCCATGTCGTATGGCTGCAGAACGACGCAGCCCTGCTCGGCCCAGAAACGGTGCAGGGTGAGGATCAGGCCCTGAAAGGAGCGTTCCGGCTTGAGGGCTTCGGTCATGGCAGGAATCCGAACGGCAACGTGAGTTGAACGGCGACGCTGGGCCGCCGGCGCGGCGCACCCTAGTTCATGTCCCCGCGCAAGGGAACGCCGTGTCCAGGAGGCCCGGGCGACGTGTCGCAAGCCTAAACTTGAACTCTCTTTCCCCGAGCACGTTGTCGCGATCATGCGCAACGCCTTGTTGACTGCTCCTGCGAACGGTCAAGTCATGGGTCTGCGGTACACTCTATCCGTGTCAGAACGAGGGAAAACGATGGTTGAAGCACGCCGCATCACGCCGCTCGCGCGGTTCCTCGCTCCCCTGGTGTTGCTGATCGCAGTCATGGCCACAGGCTTGGCGCCTCGCCCAGCGATGGCGGCGACGGTGCCCGTTTCTGCCATTCGTACGGCAGGTGGGGTCGACGCGGCCACGACACCGCTTCTTCAGAAGGCCTATTACTATCGTCGCGGCTATTACCACCGGCCCTATTATCGCCGGCCGGTCTACGGCTATCGCCGGCCCTATTACCGCCCCTATGCCCGCCCCAGGGTCGTCTGCACCATCCGTCGCACGTATTATGGTCCGCGCCGCGTGTGCTATCGCCGCTGGTGAGCGGAAGGCCCTAATTCCAGGACAGCCGAGCTTCGCCGCGGTGGATCGCCGCGGCGAGCGGCGTGAATGTGCCATCAGGCTCGTGGAGAACCAAAGGCGGCAGGATCCGGAACGGGCCTCGACTGCCCTTGGTGCCAAAGACGAGGATCCGGATCGCCTGCTGGTCCGCTCGCGGCAGGACCGGCCGGACAGCGAGAGCCCCGAAGCGCCCGCACAGCACCTGCAGGAGTTCCGGCAGGACTTCGGCCCGGTGAACCAGCACCAGCCGCCCTCGCCCAGACAGCAAGCGCAGTGCTGCCTTGGCCCAGAGATCGAGCTGCCCCGGCGGCATCTCGTGCGCGCCCGTCTTGGCGGAGGAAATCCTCGCCCGCCCCGCTGACAGGTATGGAGGATTCGTCAGGACAAGGTCAGCCGTCGGCGTAACGGAGGATGGCCGCAATGCGTCCCCTTCCACCACCGTGACCCGCTCCGCAAGACCATTCGCGTCGACGTTGGCACGCGCGAGGGATGCCGACGCGGGGTCGATCTCCATGAGCCGTACCCTCGCGCCGGGATTGTCCACGGCGTGAAGCAGCCCTACCGCGCCAACCCCGGCCCCGAGGTCGACGGCTCGACGGACGCCTTCGAGGGGAGCGGCAGCGGCCAGGAGTACCGCGTCGGTACCCACGCGGTGCCCCGACTGGGGCTGCGCCAGCTGGATGCGTCCCGCAAATAGGCTGGGGCTTCCTCTCTCAGCCATGCTCGCCCGCGGGCACCAGTTCGGCTCCAAGCCCGGCCTCGGTCAGAAGGCGACGCGCCTGGGCGGCGCGATCGGACGGGACCATGATCCTCCTTGGAAAGGCGCCGATCATTCCTTCAAGCGCGCTGACATGGACGTCTGCGACAAAAACGTCGATTCCGGCCTCGTCCAGCATGGACTCCAGGAGCGAGATCAGCACGAGGTCGTTGGTCCGGACGATGGTCAACATGCAGCGAGTGTGCACGACCCGGGCAATGCGGCAACCTGCTGAGTTGCCGTCGGGGGCCCGACCGTGGCAGGTTGCGCCAACGCTAACGGTAACGGTGGTTGGGGCTAAGCCCCGGAAGGTGGGACGAAGGTGGGAGTGGTCCTTTCGATGGACGGCAAGCCGTCCGCAGGCCCGAGCATCGATCCCCTGGTCCGCCTGACCGCCGACGGCATGGATCGGGTGAACCAGATGATCCTGGCCCGCGTCGGCTCGGATGTCGCCTTGATCCCCGAGATCGCCCAGCACCTGATCAATTCCGGCGGCAAGAGGCTGCGGCCGATGCTGACGCTCGCCACTGCGAGCCTGTGCGGCTACCAGGGCGACGGCGACAGCAAGCTGGCGGCCTCTGTGGAGTTCATGCACACCGCGACCCTGCTCCACGACGATGTCGTGGACGGCAGCGAAATGCGGCGCGGCAAGCTGGCCGCCCGCATGCTCTGGGGCAACGAGGCCAGTGTCTTGGTGGGCGACTTCCTGCTGGGACAGGCCTTCAAGATGATGGTCGAGGTGGGGTCCCTCCACGCGCTCGATGTGCTCTCGACCGCCGCGGCCGTGATCGCCGAGGGCGAGGTGATGCAGCTTTCGGCGGCCAAGAACACGTCGACGACCGAGGACGAGTATCTTGCCGTGGTGCGCGCCAAGACGGCAGCGCTCTTCGCAGCGGCGTGCGAGGTGGGGCCGATCATCGCCGGCTTCGGCAAGGCCGAGCAGGCCGCGTGTCGCAGCTATGGGGCGAATCTCGGCATCGCCTTCCAGCTCGTCGACGATGCGCTGGACTATGGCGGCGCAAGCGCCAAGCTCGGCAAGAAGGTCGGCGACGATTTCCGCGAGGGCAAGATCACTTTGCCCGTCGTGCTCTCCTTCCGCCGCGGCACGGAGGCGGAGCGGTCCTTCTGGACCCGGACCCTTGAGCGGACCGAAATCGAGGAGGGCGACCTCGAGCAGGCCGTCGCCATCATGCGCCGCCACCGTGCCATCGAGGACACGATCGAGCGCGCCCGCCACTACGGCGCGATGGCCCGCGACGCGCTGGCCCTGTTCCGCGACGGCGACATGAAGGCCGCCATGCTGGAAGCCGTGGACTTCTGCATCTCCCGGACGCACTGACCTCGATCGCTTCCCTCCCGGCAACCTGCCCCCGTGACCGGAGTTCTCCCCGCAACGAGAGCGGGAGACAAACCATGAGCGGATCCGACGACGACAAGGGCATCACTGGCCAAATCGAGCCACCGCGCCCGGGCGACGAAGCCCCGGAAGGCACGCCGGGCAGCGCGGAGAACATCTGCCGGCATTGCGGCGGGAGCGGGCGGATGCAGGATGGGACGACGTGTCCGGTCTGCGCGGGGACCGGGCGGGTGACGGAGGAACTGGGCGGCGGGTAGCCGGCCGGATTCAGGAGGCGGGAAGACCTGCTGATTCAACTGCTGGTTCGTAGACGTGATCGGGTGCCCGAGGCTTCCTAGCGGAAAGTCGGGGGAGATGGTCCGTCATGAAGTCGAGCGCAGCACGTTGGACGCTGGCGGCCTTCCTCGTCATCTTATGCGTCGGACCGAGCCTCGGTGAAACGTTCCCTGTGACGGTTGAGGCGGGTAAGCCGAAGGTGCTTTGGACGAGAGGCAGCGTCGACAGGGTCACCTGCGCCACTGATGATGCCGCAGTCAACGCGTTTCGGATCATGCGCGAGCCCCTTCACGGATCGGTATCGATCACCACGGTGACCACCACCTTCAAGGCGACGAACGGGCCCAGCCCTTGTGACGGCAAGCCGTTCAAGCCCGTCGCGCTGGTCTACACCCCTGCCAAGGGTTTCAAGGGCGCCGACTCCTTCGTTCTGGAACGGATGGTCCGGCATGGCCGCGTGGACGTCTACGACCCCGCGGAAATGGCGATAACAGTGAAATAGCGTTTACCGGATTGCCGTCGCCTTCACCCACCATCCCGCGTGCTGGGCTCCGATCGCCTTGGCAGCCTTTGCCGCGGCCCGGCAGGTCTCGAAGAGACCAAAGCAGGTCGCTCCCGACCCCGACATCCGTGCCAGCCGGCAAGCTCGCGCAGCACCGAGTACCGCGAGCACGTCCCCGATCACCGGGGCCAGCGTGCAGGCGGCGGCTTCCATGTCGTTGCGACCCTTCCTGAGCAGTCCGACGAGATCTCCGGCCGGCATGCCTGAAGCAATTTCGGGATGGCCCCCATAGCCGGAGGGCTCGCCCGGCTTCAGAGCCATCGCGCGGAAGACGGGCGCGGTCTCCACGGCGACGCCGGGATTGACCAGCACGGCGAAAAGCGGGGGCAGGGTCAGCGCCGGGCCGAGCACGTCGCCGACGCCACGCATCATGCGGGCCCGCGCTTCCAGGCAGACGGGGACGTCGGCACCGGTGGCCTTGGCGGCGTCAACGACAATGGGATCCGTGACATCCAGGCGATTGGCCTGGGCCAGGAGCCTGAGAGCGGCAGCCGCATCGGCAGAGCCGCCTCCGATGCCGGCAGCAGCGGGAAGCCTTTTCGTGAGCGCGAAAGCGCCGAGGACGAGCCCCTGCCGACGCTCGGCCAGCGCTCGGGCCGCCTTGAGGATGAGATTGTCGCCGTCCGGCCCGGCCCCGGCGGCCCGTGGCCCTGAGACAGTCAAGGAGAGCCTGGGGCCGGGCGTCAGCGCCACGGTGTCGGAGACACCCGCGAAAGCCACGAGGCTCGCGAGTTCGTGCCATCCGTCCAGGCGGCGGCCCTCGACGTGCAGCGTGAGGTTGACCTTGGCATGGGCGCGGGTGACAAGCCGGTCGCCCCGGCCCGCGGCCACCTCAGCCGCCATTCGCCTTCTTCTCGACTTCGGCGGCGGTCGGGGTCTCGTCCTGGATCGCGCCCGTCTCGATCTTCTTGAGGATCACCTTCAGGTCGTCGGGCTCCGGCTTCAGGTCCCGGGCGTGGTTCCACTGGAACGTCGCCTCGAGCTTGCGGCCGACACGGAAATAGGCGTCGCCCAGATGGTCGTTGATGACGGGGTCGGACGGCTTCAGCTCCACGGCCTTTTCGAGGATGCGCGTCGCCTCGTCGTAGCGGCCGAGGCGGTAATAGGCCCAACCCAGGCTGTCGACGATGTAGCCGTCGGTGGGACGCTGCTCGACGGCCTTCTTCAGCATCTTGAAGGCCTCGTCCAGGTTCATGCCCTGGTCGACCCAGGAATAGCCGAGATAGTTGAGCACCATCGGCTGGTCAGGATAGAGCTCCAGCGCCTTCTTGAAGTCGGCCTCCGCCTTGGGCCACTGCTTGGTGCGCTCATAAGCGATGCCGCGGAAGTAATAGATCGACCAGTAGCCGTTGTCCGGCTTCTCGATCGTGTCGAGCGCGCGGGTATAGGTTTCTGCCGCCTTCACGAAGTCCTTGCGGGCCCGGTAGATGTTGCCGAGCGCATTCAGCGCGTCGATGTCCTTGGGATCGGCGGCAATGATCTTGTCGAGCTTCTGGACCGCCTCGTCCTTGCGGTCCAGCTGCTCGAGGTTCAGCGCCACCTGCAGCTCCGCGCTGCGCTTCAGGGGGGAGCTGTCCGGCACCATCTCGTAGGTGTCGTTGGCGCGCTCGGGCTGCTTGAGCCGGTCATAGACATCGGCCAGCGTGATCACTGTCAGGCCGTTCGTCGGGTCCATCCACAGGGAGAGGCGCAGGTAGAGCATGGCCGCGAGTTCGTCGCCCTGGCGGTTGCCCGCAGCGCCCAGGCCATAGAGTACCTCGGCCACGCCGGCGCTGACGGTCGGAACCGCAGCCTCGATGGGCTTGCCCTCCTCGATCCGCTTCAGGGTGTCGAGGATGATGGGGTGGCGGGGAAGCGCCTTGTTGAAGTCCTCCAGCACCTGCTTCGCCTCGGCGGTCTTGCCGTGGCGAGCGAGGAAGCGGGAATAGACGTCGACCATCCGCAAGGTCTTGTTCTCGACCTTGTAGGCGGCGGCGAGACGCTTCTCGGCCTCGGCCGTGTCGCCGCCAAGGTCTGCGATCAGGCCGGCATGGAAATCCCGGAAGGTCGCGACCGCATCCTCGCCCTTGATACCGTCGACCGTGGCCAGCGCCTTCTTGAGATTGCCCGAGCCCAGCCAGGACCAGGCGGTAAGCAGCGAGCCCGTGAGGTCCGTCGCTGCACGGCCCTTGCTGTTGCTGGCAAGACGGGTCCGGGCCTTTTGGTAGTTCTTGGCGCGCAGGTCACGAACCGAGAGAGCAAGCTGGGCGAGCCCGTGGTTGGGCTCGCGCTGGATGATCTTGTCTGCGAGCCGCAACGCCTCGGGATAGGTTCCCTCGGCGAGCAGAGCGACGAAGGCGCGGTCGATGAGATCGTTGCTCTTGGGATCGTCCCGCAGCGCCTCGGAATAGAAGAAGGCGGCGGCGCTGGTGTCGCGTGCATTGCCAGCGACGACTGCGGAGAGATAGTTGCCGGCCAGCGAATCCCCCGCGTCGATCGCGTCGGTGTAGGAGGGAGCGTTCTTCGCGAAGGCGGGCGCGGCGAGGCTCGCCAGGGCCACGGCCACGCACAGGGTCCGCACCCCGCGCAGGGGCCTCATGATCGTCACCGTCACGCTGTTCCGCTTTCTCATCGGCGCCGGGCCTCGGCGGCCGGCCGTCGGTTGAATCGTTCCCGGCAAGATGGCGTTTTTGAGTCTGACGAGCAAGGTCGAGCGCCACATGTGTCCGGCCGCGTCCCGGCTCCGGTCAAGACGCTCACATGTTGGGATAATTGGGACCGCCGCCGCCCTCCGGCGTCACCCAGGTGATGTTCTGGGCGGGGTCCTTGATGTCGCAGGTCTTGCAGTGAACGCAGTTCTGCGCGTTGATCACGAAGCGGGGATCGGTTCTGGCACCGGCATCCGCATAGACGACCTCGTAGACCCCCGCCGGGCAGTAGAGCCGGGCCGGCTCGCCATAGAGCGGCAGGTTCTTGGCGACGGGGATCGAAGGGTCCGCCAGCTTGAGGTGGGCCGGCTGGTCCTCCTCGTGGTTGGTCGCCGACAGGAAGACCGATGAGAGCTTGTCGAAGGACACGACGCCGTCCGGCTTCGGATACGCGATAGGCTTTACCTGGTCGATCCGCTTCAGGCTCGCGTAGTCGGGCTTGCCGTGCTTCATGGTTCCGAAGAACGAGAAGCCGAAGAGCTGGTTGGTCCACATGTCCAGCCCGCCCAAAGCCACGCCCACCGCGGTGCCGAATTTCGACCACAGCGGCTTGGCGTTGCGCACGCGGAACAGGTCCCGTCCGATCTCGGTGTCGCGCCACGCCTTCTCGTAGCTTGCGAGCTCGTCATTGGCGCGGCCGGCCGCCAGTGCGTCGGCGACGTGGTCGGCGGCCAGCATTCCCGAGAGGATCGCGTTGTGCGAGCCCTTGATGCGCGGAACGTTGACGAAGCCGGCCGAGCAACCGATCAGCGCCCCGCCGGGGAAGCTGAGCTTCGGCACGGACTGCCAGCCGCCCTCGGTGATGGCGCGCGCGCCGTAGCTGATGCGCTTGCCGCCCTCGAACGTGTCGCGCACCAGCGGATGCGTCTTGAACCTCTGGAACTCGTCGAAGGGCGAAAGGGTCGGATTCTCGTAGTTGAGGTGGACGACGAAGCCCACTGCCACGAGCCCGTCCTCGAGGTGGTAGAGGAAGGAGCCGCCGCCGGTGGAATTGCCGAGGGGCCAGCCGAAGCTGTGCTGGACGAGACCCGGATGGTGCTTCTCCGGCGCAACCTGCCAGAGCTCCTTGAGACCGATGCCGAACTTCTGGGGCTCGCGGCCCTCGGCCAGCTGGTACTTCGCGATGAGCTGCTTGGAGAGGCTGCCGCGCGCGCCCTCGGCGAAGAGCACGTACTTGCCGCGCAGCTCCATGCCACGGGTAAAGGCGTCCTTCACCTCCCCGGTCTTGGAGATGCCCATGTCGCCCGTGGCGACGCCGACCACCTCGCCGCTCTCGCCGTAGAGCACCTCGGCGGCGGCGAAGCCCGGATAGATCTCGACGCCCAAAGCCTCCGCACGCGTCGCCAGCCAGCGCGCCACGTTGCCGAGCGAGACGATGTAGTTGCCGTGGTTGCCCATGAGCCCAGGCATGAGGGCGTTGGGCAGGCGCAGCGCGCCTGCGGGGCCCAGCACGTAGAAGCGGTCATCGGTGACCGGTGTCTTGATGGGCGCGCTCTCGTCTTCGCGCCAGTCGGGGATCAGCTTGTCGAGGCCGATGGGGTCGATCACCGCGCCGGACAGGATGTGGGCGCCGACCTCCGAGCCTTTCTCCACCACGACGACGCCGAGGTCTGGATCGCGCTGCTTGAGGCGGATGGCCGCGGCGAGGCCGGCCGGTCCGGCGCCGACGATCACGACGTCGTAGTCCATGCCCTCGCGGGGCTGCGCCTGTGCCTCGGCCAAGTCCATCGTCGTTCCGCTCCTCGATTTCTCCGCCTTCCTATGGACGAGCGGCGATGCCCCCGCAAGCCGCCGGACGACGGAGATTCGTCGCGGCCCGGCGCGGGAAGAGTGACAAGCGAGGCTGGAACGCCGGCCGGCGCGGCCCTATGGTCCGGCCATGGACCGCGACGGGCAGGACGATGGGCAGGCCGCGGCGGAGCTGATCCGCTGGTACCTCGACATGGGCGTCGACGCCGTGCTCGACGAGGAGCCGCATGACCGCCTGACCGAGGCCCGCGCCGCGCTCGCCCCCCGCGCCAGGCCGGCCGAGGCCGAGGCGCGGCCCGCCTTCGCCGGTGCGGCCGCGGACACGAACGACGTGGCAGCCCAGGCGCGCCTTCTGGCGCGATCGGCCAAGAGCCTCGACGAGCTGCGCCGCCTGCTGGAGCAGTTCGAGGGCTGCGCGCTGCGCACCACCGCAAAGTCGCTGGTCTTCGACGACGGAAACCCGGAAGCGAGGCTGATGGTCGTGGGTGAAGCCCCTGGCGCGGAGGAGGACCGGCTGGGCCTGCCCTTCGTCGGGCGCTCCGGCCAGTTGCTGGACCGCATGCTCGCGGCCATCGGGCTCGACCGTCAGGGCTGCTACATCGCCAACATCATCCCGTGGCGGCCGCCGGGGAACCGCACGCCCACCCCGCAGGAATCGGCGGTGTGCCAGCCCTTCATCGTCCGCCAGATCGAGCTCGCCGACCCCGACATCCTCGTCTGCCTCGGCGGTCCCTCGGCGCAGGCGCTGCTCGGCTTCAAGGAGGGCATCATGCGCTCGCGCGGCAAGTGGGTGGAATACGACACCGGCAGCCGGAAGATCCGCGCGATCGCGACGCTGCACCCCGCCTATCTCCTGCGCCAGCCCCTGCAGAAGCGCCTCGCCTGGCGCGACTTCAAGGCGATCCGGGTGGCGCTGAAAGGCGAATGACCACGCTCCAGGCGTCATCGGGACGAGAAACGCGTCTGGGCAGAGGGCTTGGAGCAAGAGGCTGGATCAAGAGGCTGGATTGCGTCGCTTCGCTCGCGATCACTGACGCCGCATGGACCGTACCGCCCACGCAAAAAGGCCGCCCCGAGGGGCGGCCTTCGTCGTCGGCGAACGCGATGTCCGCCGCCGGCTCAGTTCAACTTGGCGCGGACGTCCTGCAGGCCCTTGACGAGCAGGCTCTCGCCATCGGTCGCGACCCGGCCGCGCAAAATCTGCTCGGACGCCTTGACGGCGGCGTCGGCCGCGGCGGCGCGGACCTCGGCGGTCGCCTGGGCCTCGGCCTGCGCGATCTTCTGCTCCGCCATCTTCGTGCGGCGGGCGACGAAGTCCGTCAGCTTGGCATGGGCCTCGGTGGCGAGACGCTCGGCCTCGACCTTGGCGGTGCGGACGATCTCCGCCGCCTCGGCTTCTGCGGCGAGCCGCTTCTTCTGGTAATCGGCCAGCACGCGCTGGGCCTCCTCGCGGAGGATGCGGGCATCCTCCAGCTCGGCCTTGATCTTGGCGCCGCGCTTGTCGAGGCCGGAGACCAGCGCCGAGAAGCCGCCGACCTTCCAGACGATCGCCAGGAAGATCAGGAACGCGACGGCGACCCAGGTTTCGGCTTCATACATCGTGATCCCTCCAGGAGGATGGCGGTGCCAGCCGGGCTTCTCAGCCCAGCTGCTTGGCGACGGCGGCCGTGACCTCGTCGCGGGCCGGCGCCTTGCCGAGCAGGCGCTCCACGATCGCGGAGGCCGCGTCGACAGCGATGCCCTGCACGTTCTGCATGGCGGCGGTCTTGCCGGCGACGATCTGCGCCTCGGCCGCCTCGAGCTTGCCGTGGAGGTCGGATTCCAGCGCCTTGCGCTTGGTCTCCGTCTCCGCCGCGAGCTTCTCGTGCGTCTCGGCCGCGATCTTCTGGGCGTTCGACCGCGCGTCGGCCAGCGCCTTCTCGTAGGCGGCGATGGCCTGGTCGGTCTCGGCCTTGAGCTTGGCCGCCTTATCGAGGTCGGAGGTCACCTTGTCGTGGCGCTCGGCCAGGATCGAGGCGACGCGCGGCAGCGCGACCTTCGACATGAGGTAGTAGAGCGCGCCGAAGGCGATCGCGAACCAGAGGATCTGCGAGCCGAAGGACGAGCTTTCGAAGGGCGGAAAACCGCCCTTGCCGTGCGCCTCGGCGGGGACTTCCGTTCCCGCGTGGGTCGTTTGGGCCATGGCTGAACCTTGGGTTCGGACCTGGATGGGACGTCGGACGGCGCCACGCCACCAGCCTCAGGAGCGGAGCGCCAGGCGCTCCGCCACCGGCAGGACGGCGGGAGCCGCAATCAGACGGCGAACAGGAGCAGCAGGGCGATCAGCAGCGAGAAGATGCCGAGCGCTTCCGTCAGCGCGAAGCCGAGCAGCAGCGTGCCGCGCTGGCCATCGGCCGCGGAGGGGTTGCGCAGGGCGCCGGACAGGAACTGTCCGAAGAGGTTGCCCAGGCCGATGCCCGCGCCGGCCATGCCGAGGCAAGCGATACCAGCGCCGAGGAGCTTGGCGGCTTCAGGTCCCATGGTCGTCTCCTTTGAGAACTCGTGTTGGGTGGGAAGGATGACGGGCCGGTCAGTGGCCCGGATGGAGGGCGTCGTTGAGGTAGATCGAGGTCAACGTCGCGAAGACATAGGCCTGCAGCACCGCGACCAGCACCTCGAGCGCGGTGAGCGCCACCGTGAGGGCGAGCGGCAGGGGAGAGATGATGCTCCAGGCGCCGGCGCCGAGCAGGATGCCGACGAAGCCGGCGAAGATCTTCAGCGCGATATGGCCGGCCAGCATGTTGGCGAAGAGGCGCACCGAAAGGCTGATCGGGCGGGAGATGAAGGAGATCACCTCGATCACGACGAGCAGCGGCAGCAGCCACCCGGGCACGCCCGACGGCACGAAGAGGCCGAGGAAGTGGGTGCCGTGCTTCATGAAGCCGTAGACGATGACGACGCCGATCACGAGCAGCGCCATGCAGGCGGTGATGATGATGTGGCTCGTCACGGTGAAGGCGTAGGGGATGAGCCCCACGAGGTTCAGCACCAGCACGAACATGAAGAGGGAGAAGACGAACGGGAAAAAGCGCATCCCGTCATGGCCGGCGGAGCTCTTCACCGTGTCGGCGACGAACTCGTAGAACACCTCGACCATGGATTGCAGGCGGCCCGGCACCAGGCTGCGGCTCGCGGTCCCCGCGAGGATGAAGAGCGTGATCGCGATGACCGCGCCGATCATGTAGATCGCCGAGTTCGTGAGAACGATCTCGGTATGGCCGATATGGCCCAGGGACACGAAGTGCTTCAGCTGGAACTGATGAATGGGATCCATGGCCGGCGCGGCTCTCTCCAGTCTGCGGACCGGGGACAAGGGCCCCTGCCCCGCCGCTTGCGCGGCATTCGTCAGTTCGGTCCGGCCGCGTCTCCGCCGCCGGGGCGTCGCTGCGGCTGGACGAAGCCCGCCGCCCTCATCACGTTGTAGATGCCGGCGCAAAAGCCCAGCACCGTCAGGATCATCATGCCCCAGGGAGACGTGCCCGCGACCTTGTCGATCGCGTAGCCGATGCCCGCCCCGGCGATGATGCCGGCCATGAACTCCGCCGACATGCGGAAGGCCTTGCCCATCCCGGAGGGGTCGGCCTGGCCGGCCCCCGGCGTCCCGTCACGCTTCGCCCCAGTGTCCCGGACCTCGCCGAGACGCTGCTCGAGCCGCTTGAGCCGCGCTTGAAGTTCGACGTCCCCCGGAGAGTCCGACTTTTTCCCCTCTCCGTCCCGCGATCCCTCACCCGACATGGCGAAAACCGCTCTGAACAGACCGGGGAAGCCGCCGTCCAGCCCCCTTTGAAGTCGCGCGCACCATAGTTTCCGCCCTCCCGGGTGTCAAGAATGTGGCTGGGAGGGATAACTCCTTGCAATTACTGTAGTTTCAGCGTCTTCGACGAAGGGATGGGAGAGTCGTCCCGGCGGCGGGCGCACGGACCACGACGGTTATGCAATCTTTGGTTGTGTCACTGGGCGCGCCGCTCCGCGGCGGGCCATGGAAGGGGCGCGGGCCGGGGGGACTTCGGGCCCACAGCCGAATCTGTGGGTGTCTGTGGAGGCGTGGCGGAGGACCCTCGGTCCCCGCCGGCCCGCGCGCGGTGTTGCAAAGCTTCGACGTCCCGGGGTCGCTTTCCCCGTGGGGTTGCGCAGTCGGAGCGCCAGACGCCGTCGCCTTCGCTCTCCTGCAGCCCGGCCGTCACGCCGCGCCTTCGGAGCACCGCCTCCCACCCGCATCAGCCGACGCCGCGGACGCCCCTTCCCGGGTGGGAGCACGGAGATGAAGGCATATTTTCCTATGATTGTCAAGTCCGACAGCAATGGTCGGAAGAGATGAACGACGTATCCGCTCCCCGCCCCCTTGCGGGGAGGGAGGCGGCCGGCGTCGAGGCTCACGATGTCCGGCTCAGGACGCCTCGAGGAACCGCTCGGCCTGCCCCAGGTCCACCGAGACGAGCTGGCTGACGCCGCGCTCGGCCATGGTGACGCCGAAGAGGCGATCCATGCGGGCCATGGTGATGGGGTTGTGCGTGATGACGAGGAAGCGCGTCTCGGTGCTGTCGGCCATGTCGCGCAGGAGGTCGCAGTAGCGCTCGACGTTGGAATCGTCGAGCGGGGCGTCGACCTCGTCGAGCACGCAGATCGGCGCGGGGTTGGTGAGGAAGACCGCGAAGATCAGCGCAATCGCGGTGAGCGCCTGCTCTCCGCCGGAGAGCAGCGTCATGGTCTGCGGCTTCTTGCCGGGCGGGCGGGCGACAATCTCGAGGCCCGCCTCCAGCGGATCCTCCGATTCGATGAGTTCGAGCTGGGCCGTGCCGCCGCCGAAGAGCGAGGTGAAGAGCCGCTCGAAATGGCCCTGCACCTGCGTGAAGGCGGCGAGCAGGCGCTCGCGGCCCTCCTTGTTGAGGTTGGCGATGGCTCCGCGCAGCTTGCGGATGGCCTCGGTGAGCTCGTCGCGCTCGGTGGCGAGCGTGCCGCGCTGGGCCTCGATGGCCTCCAGCTCCTCCTCCGCGCGCAGGTTGACCGCGCCAAGCCGCTCCCGGTCCTGCCGCAGCGAGTCGAGCCGGCGCTCCACCACCTCCTGCTCCGGCGGCTCCTTCCCGGCCGTGAGGCCGGCCGCCTCGGCTAGGCCGGAGGGCTCCATCTCCAGTCGCTCGGCGATGGTGTGGACGACCGAGTCGAGGCGCGCGCGGGCGGCGTCGAGCCTCGCCTCGGACCGGGCGGCCTCCTCTCGTGACGAGGAGAGCCGTGCAAGCGCCTCGGCGGCGATCTTGTCCGCCTCCTGCTGCAGGCGCTCGGCCTGGGCGAGTTCGTCCGCGGCGGCGCGACGCAGGGTCTCGGCGTCGGCGATCTCGGCCAGGATGGCGCGGCGCTTCTGCAGGAAGAGATCCGGCGCCTCGCGAAGCGCCGTCAACTCGTCCTCGTTCTCGGACTGGCGGCGCTCGATCTCGCCGATCTGGCCGGCAGAGCGGTGGCGGCGCTGCTCCCAGGCGCTCATTTCCTGCGCGATGGCCTGCAGCCGGCGCGTGCGCACCTCGGCCTCGCGCTGGCTGTTCTGCACGAGGAGCCGCGCGTCGTTGGCGGCCTGCCGGTCGCGCTGGGCCGTCGCCTTGGCGCGCTCGAGGGCCGCCTCGAGTTCGCTCGCCTCAGGGAAAGCGGCGAGTTGCTGCGCAAGCGTCTCGCGGCGCGCGGCGGCCTCGTCGCGCTCGGCCGCAAGGCGATCCATGTTCGCGGCCATGGCGGCCCGCTTCGCCTCGATCTCGCCGCGCCGGCGCTCGGCCTGGGCGAGGCGCTCGCGCACGGCGTCGAGCCCGCGGCGCATCATCTGCACCGTGTCGAAGGCGCCCTCCTCCTCCTGCGCGGCGCGGCGGAGCGCAGCTTCCGCCGTCTCGCCCTCGATGCGCAGGTGCTCGGCCGCTTCGCGCGCCGCCTCCGCCTCGCGGCGAAGGTCGTCGAGCCGGTTGCGCTCGGCGAGTCGGCGGGCCGCCGGTGTCGGGGCCTCGGCCGCGGTCGAGAAGCCGTCCCAACGCCAGAGGTCGCCCTCGCGCGACACGAGCCGCTGGCCGGGCCGCAACGCGGCCTGCAGGCGCTGGCCGTCGGCGCGGTCCACCACGCCGATCTGGCGCAGACGGCGGGCCAATGCAGCCGGGGCCTCTACGTGGTGAGCGAGGCTCTCGATGCCGAAGGGGAGCGCGGGATCCTCCTCCCCTGCCCCGAGCGCCAGCCATTTCATCGGCGCGGCGGCATCGGTGGAGGCGTCGAGGTCGTCGCCGAGCGCGGCGCCGAGCGCGGTCTCGAGTCCCTTGGCGGCGGTGACGGCGTCGATGACCTTGGCGTGATCGCCCGACACTGAACTGGCGAGCAGCTTGCGCAGGGTCTGCGCCTCCGTCTCCAGCTTCTGGGCCTTGCGGTCGGCCTCGCGCACCGGGCCGCGCAGCCGCTCGGCCGCCTCGCGGGCGGCGGCGTGCGCCTCGCGCGCCTGCCGGGCGCTCTCCTCGGCCTCCTCGAAGGCCTGGGAGACCTGCTCCATCTCGGCCGTGAGGCGCACCAGCTCGCCGTCCGGGCCGAGGCCCGAATCGAGCGCCGCGAGGTCGCGGGCCACGGCCTCGGCGTCGCGCACGAGGCGGGAGAGCCGCTCCTCGGCCTCCTTGAGCGCGCGCTCGGCGGCGGCGCGACGAGCGTTGCGATCCGACAGGGCGGACTGGGCGGCGGCGAGCGCGGCCTCGCTGTCGAAAAGCACGTCCTCCAGCGTGGCGAGCCGCTCGCGGGCCTCGGCCTCGCGCTCGCCCGCGTTCTCCGTCTCGTCGGCGAGGCCCTCGCGCTCGTGCTCCAGCCGCTCCAGGGCGTGCGCGGCGTCCTCGACCAGGGTCTTCTCGCGTCCGAGGTCGCGGGCGAGCTCGAAGCTGCGGCGTTCCAGCTCCTCGGCGCGGTCTCGCGCCCGCTTTTCCTCGGCATCGAGCCCGTCGCGGGCGACGACGAGGCGCTGGAGGGCGGCGGCGGCCGAGACCTCCTTGTCGCGCAGGCCCGGCAGGACGTGGGCGGCCAGAGCCTGCTCGCGGGCGGCGGCGGCCTGCTCGCCGGTGCGCGCGGCGACCGCCGTGCGGTCCTCCTCGAGCTTGCGCTCGGCCTCCGCCACGGCCTGCCGCGCCTCGCGCCAGCCGATGAGGTACAGCATGGCCTCGGCCTGGCGGATGTCGGCGGCGAGGGAGCGGTAGCGCGAGGCCTGGCGGGCCTGCCGCTTCAGGCTGTCGACCTGACCATCGATCTGCTGGAGAACGTCTTCCAGCCGCTTGAGGTTGTCTTCGGCGGCGGTGAGCCGGAGCTCCGCCTCGTGGCGGCGGGAATGCAGGCCGGCAATGCCGGCGGCATCCTCCAGGATTCGGCGGCGGGCCTGGGGCTTGGCCGCGATGATCTCGCCGATCTGGCCCTGCCGCACCATGGCGGGCGAGCGAGCGCCGGTCGAGGCGTCGGCGAAGAGGAGCTGCACGTCGCGGGCGCGCACCTCCTTGTTGTTGACGCGGTAGGTGGAGCCGGAATCGCGCTCGATGCGCCGGCTCACGTCGAGCTGGTCGTGCTCGTTGAACGCGGCGGGGGCCGTGCGGTCCTTGTTGTCGACCAGCAGGGCGACCTCCGCCATGTTCCGGGCCGGCCGGTTGCCGGAGCCCGAGAAGATCACGTCGTCCATGCCGGAGGCGCGCAGGCTCTTGTAGGAGCTCTCGCCCATCACCCAGCGCAGGGCCTCGACGAGGTTCGACTTGCCGCAGCCATTCGGCCCCACCACGCCGGTGAGGCCGGGCTCGATGAGGAAGTCGGTCGGCTCGACGAAGCTCTTGAAGCCGACGAGGCGCAGGCGCGTCAGCTTCACGGGGCGTGGCTCCGGTCAGTGTCCGGCCATGCGCAAAGAGCCTGCGCCCTCAAGGGACGAGGCCCGGGGGCGTCAGCCCCCGACGATCGGCGTGAGGATCTTGTCGAACTCCTCAATCGAGATCTCTCCGCTCTTCTTCTCCCCGTTGATGAAGAAGGTTGGGGTAGCGTCCACGTTGAATTCGCGCGCGCCGCGCTCCTTCACCCAGTTCACGCCGTCATAGATCTGCTGGTTTTTCAAGCAGGCCTCGAAGGATTCCTGTGTGAAACCGGCCTGTTTCATGAGGCCGAGCAGGGCGGCCACGGGCTTGTCCGTGAAGGCCCAGTTCTTCTGCTGGCTGAAGAGCAGGTCCACCACCGCATAGTACTTGTCGTTGCCGGCGCAGCGGGCGAGCATGAATCCGGCGGTCGCCAGCGGGTCCAGCGGGAATTCGCGCAGGATGAAGCGGATCTTGCCGGTGTCGATGTACTTCGCCTTGAGCTGCGGCCAGACCTTGGCGTGGAAGGCGGCGCAGTGGCTGCAGGTCATCGAGGCATATTCGATGACGGTGGCCTTGGCGTCCTTGTTGCCGAGTTCGACGTCGCCCAGCGGGCCCGCCACCGCGAGATCCGCCGCCTTCGCCGCCTGGGCGAAGGCCTGCATGGGCATGCCGAGGGAGGTGAGGCCCGCTGCGAGGCCTGCGGCCGCGAGGCCCTGGTTGACATTGCGGCGGGTCAGCATGGGTCTTCAACTCCTGGAAGCGGGACGTCGGGTCCCGTATCGGGACGGGCGAGACTGTGAAACGGCCCGACGAATGTGGCAAGACGCCGGTCGAGGCGGCCGGTTCACGAAAACCTCATCGTGCAGGCCAAGCCACGGTGTCAGCCGGCCTTGCGGGCCATGATCCCCGCGCCGAGCCGCACCAAAGCCTCCCGCAGGCCGTCGTCTGATACGTCGCCTACCCGCGCCGCGGCGTCGCGCAGGTCCGAGGGTGCGGGCTCGCGGAGCAACGCCTTCGGCTCGCGGTCGCGCCCCACGGGCCCCTGGCGCAGCGACAGGCGACCGACGCAGCGCCAGCCGTAACGGGCGTTGACGCGCTCGATGATGGTTGGGGCGGTGTGCTGCACCTCCAGCGCGAAGGCGCTCTCGACGCGCACGACGAGGGTGGCGGGCTCCTGCGCCTCGCCGGGCACGACACCGGCGGGCCTGCGCGGCCATTGCATCTTCACGGGCTCGCAGAAGGCGGCGAGCCGTCCCCCCACGATCTCGGGCCAGGCGACGACCACGTCGGCCGCCGCGAAGCCCTGCCGCGCCAGCACCGGCTCGATGCAGGCGTCGACGAGGTCGGCGAGGGGTCGCAGGCCCGGCTTCTTTGTCACGTGACTGGCGCCTTTTCGCGGGCGGTCGGCCCCGCTAATGCTGGCCAGCATGATAGACGCCCCCTCCCCCGCGCGGAAGCCCGACCCGGACGCGCTGCTCGCCTGGTACGACCGCCACCGCCGAGTCCTGCCCTGGCGCGCGCTGCCGGGCGAGACGCCGGATCCCTACCGGGTCTGGCTCTCCGAGATCATGCTGCAGCAGACGACCGTGAGGGCGGTGAAACCCTATTTCGAGCGGTTCCTGGCGCTGTTCCCGACCGTCGTCGACCTCGCGGCGGCGGAAAGCGACGCGGTGATGCGGGCCTGGGCGGGGCTTGGCTATTATTCCCGCGCGCGGAACCTGCATGCCTGCGCCAAGGCTGTGGTGGAGCGCCATGGCGGGCAGTTTCCATCTGCGGAAGACGAGCTTCGCGCCCTGCCGGGCATCGGCGCCTACACGGCCGCGGCCATCGCCGCCATCGCCTTCGACATCAGGGCCGTGGTGGTGGACGGAAATGTCGAGCGCGTCGTGACGCGGCTCCATGAGGTCGAGGACGCGCTGCCCAGGGCCAAGCCCATCATCCGCGACCTCGCGGACGCGCTGACGCCCGCTCGTCGTCCCGGCGACTTCGCGCAGGCCATGATGGACCTCGGCGCCACGATCTGCACGCCGAAGAGCCCCGCCTGCGGGCTCTGCCCCTGGCGCGAGCCCTGCAAGGCCCGCATCGAGGGCACGCAGGAGACCTACCCACGCAAGGTGAAGAAGAGCGGAGGGGTGCTCCGCCGCGGTTCCGCCTTCGTCGCCGTCCGCGCCGACGGGCACGTTTTGCTGCGGACTCGCCCGCCCAAGGGCCTGCTCGGCGGCATGGCGGAGACGCCCACGACGGAGTGGAGCGCGGGGCATGATCCGGCGGAGGCCGCGAAGCTCGCGCCTGTCCCCGGCGCCTGGCGACGGCTCCCGGGGCAGGTGGAGCACGTCTTCACCCACTTCCCGCTGGCGCTCACCGTGTTTCGTGGCGAGGTGCCCGCCGGCACCCGGCCGCCGGATGGCTGCCGCTGGGTGCCTCTGCGCGAGGTCGAGGCCGAAGCCCTGCCAAACGTCATGCGCAAGGTGCTGGCCCACGCCCTTGAGCGCTGAGGGGCAGCCGCCCGCGATGGCCGGGGGGTCCTTGGCTGTCGCGGGCGGCTTACCGGGCCGCGGGCCTGAGCCGGCGGCGAAGAGAGGAGCAAAAAGTCACGCGGCCTGCATGCGGCCGCGGACGAGCTTGCGGTACTCGTCGATCACCACGAGCCGGCGCTCGTTCTCGTGATGCCAGAAGGTCCAGCCATTGCAGGCAGGCAGCCCCTGGGCGAGCGCGCCGACCTTGTGGATGGAGCCGACCAGCGAGCCGAGCGACAGCGCACCGTCTGCCCGCACGGTGGCCTGCCAGCGGCGGCGCTCGTCCGTCAGCACCGCGCCGGGCGTGAGCAGGCCCGCCTCGACGACGGACATGAAGGGGATGCGCGGCTCCGCGCGCTTCTGCGGCGCGACGGCGATGGCGGAGGGATCGAGGGGCACGACGGCGTCGATGCGCGCGCGGGCGGCGGCGGCGTACGCCTCGTCACGGTCGATGCCGACGAAACGGCGGCCGAGCCGGCGGGCGACCGCCCCCGTGGTGCCGGAGCCGAAGAACGGATCGAGCACCACGTCGCCAGGGTTCGACGAGGCGAGCATGACGCGGGCGAGCAAGGCCTCGGGCTTCTGCGTGGGATGCAGCTTGCGCCCCTCCGCATCCTTGAGGCGCTCGGCGCCCGTGCAGAGCGGCAGGAACCAGTCGGAGCGGACCTGCAGGTCCTCGTTGCCGGCCTTCAGCGCCTCGTAGTGGAAGGTGTAGCCCTTCGCGGCGGGACCCTTGGAGGCCCAGATCATCGTCTCGTGGGCATTGGTGAAACGACGGCCGCGAAAGTTCGGCATCGGGTTGGCCTTGCGCCAGACGATGTCGTTGAGCAGCCAGAAGCCGAGATCCTGCAGGATCGCGCCGACGCGGAAGATGTTGTGGTAGGAGCCGATGACCCACAGCGTGGCGTTCGGCTTCATGACGCGCCGGCAGGCGAGCAGCCAGGCGCGGGTGAAGTGGTCGTAGTCGGCGAAGCTCGCGAACTTGTCCCAGTCGTCGTCCACGGCGTCGACGAGGGACTGGTCAGGACGCGTGAGCGCGCCTTCGAGCTGCAGGTTGTAGGGTGGGTCGGCGAAGACGAGGTCGACGCTGGCTTCGGGCAGGCGCTCCAGCTGGGAGACGCAATCGCCGATCAGGATCTCGTCGAGGGGAAGGGCGCGCGAGCCCATCCGATGGGCCGGCGAGGGTTTCCCGGTACGCAAAACCTTGATCCGGGACCCTTCGCCGGCTGCATCGGTACGCTGGACACTCATACTGCGACACCGATTACGCAACTGAACGAGACGACCCTAGACGGCGCAGGGTAAAGACCCGGTTGATTTGCCTAAATTTTTTCGTCCAGAAACAGGACAAAGGCCGGCAAAACTTGCCGCGGCCTTTTTTACTTTGCGTTAACCGGAGTTAATCGTTCGCGAGGTCGCGGGATGGCGAGTCGCCTGATGCCAGCGAGGCGAAGCTCATCCGATGGAACGGGCAGGGCCCGTGCGTCTCCAGCGCCTGCCTGTGCTGGCGCGTGGCATAGCCGGCATGTCTTTCGAAGCCGTAAGCCGGATAGTGGAGCGACAGGCGCGCCATCATGCGGTCGCGCGTGACCTTGGCGACGATGGAGGCGGCCGCGATGGAGGCGACGAGGCTGTCGCCCTTGACGACGGCCTCGCCCCGCCCGCCCCAGGGCGGCAGCATGTGGCCGTCCACGAGGATGTGGCCAGGGCTTTCCGGCAGGCCGGCGAGAGCACGACGCATCGCCTCCAGCGAGGCGCGCAGGATGTTGATGGCGTCGATGCGGGTGGCCGAGACCGATGCGACGGAGACCTGCGCCGTCGCCATGATCTCCTCGTAGAGCGCCTCGCGCCGGGCGGGCGGCAGCAGCTTCGAATCGTCGAGGCCCTTGGGCACACGCTTGGGATCGAGCACCACCGCGGCGGCGACCACCGGGCCCGCGAGCGGACCGCGGCCGACCTCGTCCACGCCGGCGACGGGGCGAACGCCCTGCTTCAGGAGGGCGCGTTCGCGCCTGAAGTCGGGAAGCTTGCGGATCGTGACGCGCAGGGTCGCCGCATCGGGGGTCCTGGCCTCCGCGGGCATTGCAGCGGTCCTGGGTTCCGGAGCGATTCGCGGCATCCCGGCATGGTGACCGCCTGAAGCGACGGAGCAAGGGGCGGAATGTCAGGTTCCGGTGGACGGCAGGCTGCCGCCCCGAGGCGCGCGCCTCTCCGCCTCCGCGACTGCGTCGTTCAGACGCTGCTTGGCGCCCGGGTCGAGGTCGCGCCAGTCGCAGCCGAGCAGGGCCGCCTCCATGGCGTGGAGGGCGTTCAGCGACAGGCTGCGCGGCGAGACGAAGCGCATGCGCAGATAGGCCGCGACAGCGCCAATGCCCCTGAGGTCGTCTTCGGTATAGATGCCGATTTCCGCCAGCCGTCGCTCGGTGACGGGGCCGAGGTTGCGCATGAGACCGGTCCGGCGAGCCATGGCGGAGCCCCCGGTCACGCCGGCAGGACGACCCGCCCGGCATCGTCGAGCGGCCAGAACGGGTTCCAGGCGACCTCCCAGAGGTGGCCGTCGGGATCACCGAAATAGCCGCCATAGCCGCCCCAGGCGAGGTCCTGCGCCGGCTTGACCAGCTTCGCACCGGCCATGAGGGCCTCGGCCATGACGCGATCGACGGTCGCCTTGTCGGGCTGGTTCAGGGCGAGGGTAACGCCACGGAAGCCCGTGGGCCTGTCCTCGATGCCTGCGTCCTCCGCGAGGTCCGCATGGCCGAACAGCGCCAGGACCACTCCGTCGAGGGCGATGAACGTGATCCGCGGCATGCTCTCGGACGAGCGCGTCCAGCCCAGGCGCTCGTAGAAGGCCGTCGAGGCCTCGACGTCCGCGACGCCGAGCGTAATGAGGGACACCAGCGGTCGGATGGCCATGGCCCGTTCCTTTCCTCGGTCGCAGCAAGCCCGCCCGCCCCCAACGCCATTGCGAGGAGCGTGGCGAGGAAGCAATCCACGGCCGTAGCTTGACCGCAGGCTCAAGTGCAACGCCACGCTCGCGATGACGGGGATCGGGGCACGCCTGTCAAAACAAACTCAGCTGCTGCGCCCCGAACGGCGGCGCGAACAGGTCGGTGCGCAGCTTGATCCTCTTCTTGTTGAAACCGAGGCGATCGGCCGCGACCTCGAAGCGCCGGCCGATCATCCAGGCATAGGGGCCGTCGCCCGTCATGCGCTCGCCCCACTTCGCGTCGTAATCCTTGCCATGGCGGGCCGAGCGGATGAGCGAGAGGACGTGGCGCAGCTTGTCCGGGTGGTGCTCCAGCAGCCATTCGCGGAAGAGGTCTCGCACCTCCAGCGGCAGGCGCAGGAGAATGTAGCCGGCCTCGCGCGCCCCCGCCTCCCAGGCCGCCTCCAGGATGCGCTCCATCTCGTGGTCCGTGACGACGGGGATGACCGGGGCCACCATCACCGTGGCGGGGATGCCGGCCTCCGCGAGCTGGCGCACCGCCTCCAGCCTTTTGCGCGGGGCGCTGGCGCGCGGCTCCATGGTCCGCGCCGTCTTGCCGTCGAGGCTCGTGACGGAGAGCGCGACCTTGACGAGGCCCTTCTCGGCCATGGGAGCGAGGATGTCGATGTCGCGCGTGACCAGCGCGGACTTGGTCACGATGCCCACCGGATGGTTGGCGCGCGCCAGCACCTCCAGCACCTGCCGCATCACCCGGCGCTCGCGCTCGATGGGCTGGTAGGGATCGGTGTTGGTGCCGATGGCGAGCGTCTTCGGCTGGTAGCCGGGGACGGAGAGCTCTCGCTCCAGGAGCTGAGCCGCCCCCGCCTTCACGAAGAGCTTCGATTCGAAGTCGAGCCCCGGGGAGAGGCCCATATAGGCGTGCGTCGGCCGGGCGAAGCAGTAGACGCAGCCATGCTCGCACCCACGGTACGGGTTCACCGAGCGGTCGAAGGAAATGTCGGGCGACTGGTTGCGGGTGATGATGGAGCGCGCGCGCTCCTCCGTGACCTGCGTCGTGAAAGGCGGCAGCTCCGCCCCGCTCTCCCACCCGTCGTCGAAGCTCTCGCGGACCTCCACCTCGTAGCGGCCGCTCGCATTGGTGACCGTGCCCCGGCCACGCCGCCGCAGGGGATCGACCCGGCCGGGCGGCTCGCGGCCGTCGCCCACCTGGAAATTCTCCGCCTTGGTAGCGTTGCGCGGCGTCGGCTTGAGCTTGAGCATCAGACTTTCGTCCCCGGCGATGCGAACATAGCAAGAACAGACACCGGAACGATGCCAGGTTCAAGGGGGTCTCGCCCACTCTGCCGAATCTTCCGCCATCCCGGCGGGCGCGCATCGTGCTATGGCGCGGCCATGTTGTCCGTCGTGATCCCCGTCGCGCATCCCGAACCGGCTCTCGTCGACACGCTGGCGGCCCTCGTGCCGGCTGCGGCCGACGGCCTGCTCCGCGACGTGCTGCTCGCGGGCGCGGCCGACTCGGAGTTCCTGCAGCGCGTCGCCGATGCCGCCGGCTGCGGGTTGCTGCCCCTTGCGGGGGACAGGGCAGCTGCGGTGAGGACTGGCGCCGGGCAGGTCAAAGGCCCGTGGGTCCTGGTGCTCGAGCCCGGCCTCGTGCCCGGCGGAGACTGGATGGCGGAGACCGAGGCCTTCATCCAGGAGGCGGAGGCCGATGCGGCGGCCGCTTATTCACTCGCGGCCCGGGGGGCGATCAAGCAGCAGATCCGCGCTCATGCCATCAACTGGCGCTGCCGGCTCACGGGGCAGGCGCACCCCCTGCAGGGGCTCGTGGCCGCTCGCGATCTCTTGGCGCAGGGGCGGCCGGTGAAGGCCGCCCGGCTGGCGAGTCCTGTCCATGACCGAAGGGGCCGCGCACGGCCCCGCTGAGCGTCAGAGCTGCACGTTCGACTGGAACGTGTTGCAGGCTGCCACGGAGCCGTTCCGCAGCCCGTTGGCCAGCCAGCGCACGCGCTGCTCTGAGGAGCCGTGGGTGAAGCTGTCGGGCACGACGCGGCCCTGGGCCTGGCGCTGCAGGCGGTCGTCGCCGATGGCGCTCGCGGCGGCGACCGCCTGCTTCAGGTCGTTCTCGTCGATGTTGCTGTGGCGCTGGTTCATCTTGTTGGCCCAGACGCCGGCCAGGCAGTCCGCCATCAGCTCCACGCGGACCGAGAGCGCGTTGGCCTCGGCCTTGTCGTAGGCGCGGCGCTGCTGCTGCTGCACCTTGGGCAGGATGCCCAGCAGGTTCTCGACGTGGTGCCCGACCTCGTGGGCGATCACGTAGGCATAGGCGAAGTCGCCGCCGCCGCCGAAGCGCCGCTGCATGTCCTGGAAGAAGCTCGTGTCGAGGTACACCTTCTGGTCGACGGGGCAGTAGAACGGCCCCATGGCCGCGCTCGCGCCGCCGCAGGCCGACTGCGTCTGGCCGCTGAATAGCACGAGCTTGGGCGCCACGTATTCGCGATTGGCCTGCTGCGGCAGGACCTGCGACCAGACATCCTCGGTCTCCCCGAGGATCTTGGCGACGAAGTTGCCGGACTGGTCGGTCGGCGCGCCGGTCCTGCCCTGGCTCTGGGTCTGGGCCGGGCGGGAGCCGCTGCCGGACACCATCTCGGCCCCGCCGATCAGGATGGCGGGGTTGATGCCGAGCGCCCAGCCGAGCAGGCCGAGCACCACCACGGTGCCGATGCCCAGCCGGCCGCCTCCTATGCCGAAGCCCGAGCCGCCGCCTCCGGAAAAGCCGCCCTGGCCCCGGCGATCCTCGATATTGTCGGACGTGCGAAGGTCGTCGAGACGCATGATCCCCTCCCGCGGCCCCGCCGCATCCAGGCGCGCATGATGCACAAACCTTTAACGCGGCGGAAGCGTCAGGTTTCCCGCAGGGGTTGCAGGATGGAGCGCGGGGCTTCTCCTGTAGCGCGGCCGGGTCGACGCAGCGTCAGGCGAAAAGCACCGGCGCGGGGTCGACGAGGACCTCCGAGCGCACGGAATGGGCGATGAAGCAGTGCTCATGCGAGCGGTGATGCAGGTCCGGGATGACAGCGGGGTCGCCGCCTCCCTGACGGGAGAGGGTGACGACGGGACGCAGCACGACCTGCTCGATCCATTGTCGACCCTCGGCATTCTTGCCCATGCGGCCCTCGGCCCTGTCCTCGTAGCGATCGACCAGAAGGCCGGCGCGGGAGGCGAAGTCGAGGAAGAACAGCATGTGGCAACTCGCCAGCGAGGCCACGAAGGCCTCCTCCGGGTCGACGCCGGCCGCGTCGGAGAGCGGCAGCGGGACGACGAGGGGCGAGGAGGAGGCCGGCACGTCCGCGCCCCCGTCGAAGAGCCAGCGATGGGCGCGGCTGTAGCGCCGGTCCACGAAGGCCTGCGCGCCGCGCGTCCACAGGACTGTCGCGCCGTAGAGATGGGCCATGGAGCCCCGCTCGTCAGAGGTTGGCGACGAAGTCGTTGTACTGGTCCTGCGTCATCAGGCCCTCGAGTTCGCCGGGATTGTTGAGGCGCAGCTTGACGAACCAGCCCTTGCCGAGGGGGTCGTCGTTGACGGTCGCGGGCGTGCCTTCGAGGTCGCTGTTGACCTCCACCACCTCGCCGGAGACCGGTGCGTAGATCTCGCTGGCTGCCTTCACGCTCTCCACCACGGCCGCCTCGCCGCCCTTGGCGAGCGCCTTGCCGACCTGCGGCAGCTCGACGAACACGACGTCGCCGAGCTGGCTCTGCGCGTAATCGGTGATTCCCACCGTCCCGACGTCGCCGTCGATGCGGATATATTCATGGTCCTTGGTGAAGCGGGTCTCGGACATGGGCGCTCCTGGCGGGCATTGTCTGGGTTGAAGGGTCAGGCCTGGCGGCGGGCGTAGCGATGCGGCGTGAAGGGCAGAGGCACGATCCGGGCCGGCAAGGGCCTGTCGCGCACGACGAGGGCGACCTCCGTCCCCTCCTGCGCGAACTCGGCCTCGACGTAGCCCATGGCGATGGGTCCGCCGACGCTGGGGCCGAAGCCGCCGGAGGTCACCGCGCCGAGCGGCCGGCCGTCGGGGGTCGTGATCGCCGCGCCCTCGCGGGCCGGCGCCTTGCCGTCGGGCCTGAGGCCGACGCGCTTGCGGCGAGGGCCTTCGGAGAGCTCGCGACGCACGCGCTCGGCGCCGGGGAAGCCTCCCTCCTCGCGCCGACGCTTTCCGATCGACCACGTGAGGCCGGCTTCGACCGGCGACGTCGTTCGGTCGATGTCGTGGCCGTAGAGACAGAGCCCGGCCTCCAGCCGCAGCGAGTCGCGGGCGCCGAGCCCGATGGGCTTCACCTCCGGCGCGACAAGAAGCGTCTCGGCGACGGAAACGAGGGCCTTGGCCTGGGCCGAGATCTCGAAGCCGTCCTCTCCCGTGTAGCCGGAGCGCGAGACGTTGCACCGGGCGGGCGGGCCGGAGAGCGGGCGGATGGTGACGCTCGTCGCCGCCATGAATGGCAGGTCGGCGACCGCCGGCGCGAGGCGGGCCAGCACGTCGACGGCCTTGGGGCCCTGCAGCGCGAGAAGCGCGCGGCTCTCCGCCTTGACCAGCCTGATCCCGGGCGGAAGCCCCGCCTCGAGATGGGCGAAGTCGGCCTCCTTGCAGGCGGCGTTGACGACCAGCATCAAGACGCCGTCCTCGTCCGGGTCGTCGGGGCGGGTGACCATGAGGTCGTCGAGGATGCCGCCGTCGCCGTCCAGGAACTGGGTGTAGCGCTGGCGGCCCGGCGCGAGGCCGACGATGTCGGCCGGGCAGAGCGCCTCGAGCGCGCGGGCCGTGGTCTCGTGGTCGGGACCGATCAGGAAACACTGGCCCATGTGCGAGACGTCGAAGAGGCCAGCGCTCTCGCGGACCCAGAGGTGCTCGGCCAGGATCCCCGCGGGATACTGCACCGGCATGTCGTAGCCGGCGAAGGGCACCATGCGGGCGCTGAGCGCGACGTGGCGGGCATGCAGCGGCGTCCTGCGGAGCTCCTGCAGGAGAGCCTGTCCCGGCTCGCCGGCCCCGGGTTCCGGGGCGGCGGGCGTGGCGTTCGAGGCATTCGACATGGAGCGGGCCCTCTACAGCAGCATGGTCCGGACGATGCCGGTTCATGCCCCCTCTGTCCAAGGACCTGAGAGATTTCCTCCCCGGCCGTCAGGCCGCGAAGTTACCCCCGTCGGTGAGCGACGGCGCGTCGCGCCGTGCTGCTTTCCAGAGCGCCAGCTCCCCGCGGTCCTTTTTGCCTGAGCGTTTCCGGGGCGGTTGCGCCTTCGGCGCCGACCCCTGCGGGCCGGTCTCTTCCGCGAGGATCGGAAGCCATCTGGTGGTACGGGAGGGTCGGATGCTTGTCAATCCGACCCCTTCCTTTCTTCGGACGACATGGGGCTGTGAGGCGGATCGACCTCAGCCGTTCTTCTTGCGCTTGGCAGGAGCCGCGGCGCGCCCGGCGGGATCGAGGCCCACGAGCAGCGTCAGGTCGCCCTTGGGCACCACGATGCCCTCCTCGATCACGACGAAGGACGCCTGGGTGTCCCCAGAGGGGATGGTGACGGACTTGCGCTGGAGGCGGGAGACCAGGACCTTGTCGCCGTCCTTCACGACGATGCGGACTGGCGCGACATAGGTGCCGGGCTGCCCGCCTGTTCCGAGCAGCGCGCGGCCCTCCACGCCGACCCGCAAGGTCACCTGGTTGCCGTTCACCGTGCACTCGCGCGCCGTCTGGCCGATCGAGATCTGGCTCTTGATCGTGTCGTTGGAATTGACGCGCATCGAGGCGGCCCCGTCGAGGATCTCGACCTGAGGGCATTCGAACTCCAGGTCGACGATCTGCATCTCGTTGATCTGCGGCGCGCTGGTGCTGCCGTACTTGAAGAGATTGCTGAACGTGCTGTCGGAGGGCGGGGCCGCAGGGCGCGGGGCGCCGGCCTTGTCGCCGAACATGCTGCAGCCGCCCAGCGCCAGAGCGAGGCCCAGGACCGGAAGGGCGCGGCGCGCGGTGGGCCAACCGGAAGTCAGAGGGGACATCAGGAGCAACTCCGACGCGAGAGGGTTCTCGAGGCCGCGAGTCGGACTGGACACGGGCGCGCCGTGACTAGCACGGCAGGCGGGCCGGGCGCGAGAGAAAGAGCGGAGGGAAGGCCTCCACGCTCAGGGCAGGCTCTCGTAGCCCTTGCCGAAGCCGTTCAGCGAGACGGGGATCCCGATGCCTTCCTCGGGGGTCTGGAAGACGATGAACGTCGCCTGCTGGCCCGAGCTCAGCTTCTTCAGGAGGTCGTCGTCCATGACGACCTCGGCGATGCAGCCCGACGGCATGCAGCGCACGAAGCCCGCGCGACCCACGTCCGTCGCGTCGATCTTGAGGCCGAGGCCGGAGGGCAGAAGGACGCCGAGGGGCGCGATGACACGCAGCAGGCGGCTCTTCCCGTCGGCCGTCTTGAGGACGATGACAACGAGGGTGACGTTGGGCTTGTCCTCCGCCTGCACGCTCTGCACCAGCGCGCATTGCTCCGACTTGGCGCCCGGCGGCGTCTCGCAGCGCATCTGCCATTCGCCGTAGGTGTTCTTCACGGCGCCCTGGGCGGCCGCGCGGTCGGCCGGCGCGAGCAGCGCCGCGGCGCAGGCCAGGGCAGCCGAAAGGGCGAATGGAGCATGGCGGCGGACTTTTCGGCCTGCGACGGTGGTAGCCATCATCGTCGTGTCCCGGCGCTCCTCGCGATTCGCAATGCGGTACGGGAGCCTGCAGCGTCCCCCGGTTGTGGGATCATTTCATTCAGGTCCTGTCAAGGATGGCTGGAGAATCGGGGCCGGAGCCGCCCGTGGCGAGCGGGTTCTGGGCTCGGCGGGGCGGCAAGAGGCGTCGCCTGGGGAGGCGAGGCCATTCCGCAAGGCCGGAAGCCGGCCTGGGCGACGTTCTCCAATGCACCTGTGGCGCTGACGCCACATCCGGCGGAGCGCTCCGTTCGCCTGCCGGGCCCGGTCTCGAAGACGGGCAAAGCCCGGGCCCGGGACGAAAAAGCGGCTTTCGCGCCATATCGGACCGAGTTTTTGCCGGAGCACCGCAAAAATCGAGGCGCTCGCGCCCTCGTGACGCATGAATGGGTCCTTCGACCACGTTGCACCCGCCCGCCGTTTGTGGTTTTTGCGCTGTGTCAAACTCCGAGAGGTTTGGCGCCCTGATCTGGCTGCGTTAGCCGGCTCGCGAGAGCGGGTGCTTCATAACGCTCGCCTCCACGGCGCCGCGGGCCCCCCGGCGTCATCAGGGAGACCACTCAATCATGACTCGTTCCTGGCACCGGACAGCGCTCCTTGCATCGGCGCTCGGTCTCAGCCTTGCCGGTCATGCCCAGGCCGGAATGGGGCAGCCATCGCCCTGGCAGATGGGCATGCAGACCCCCGCGACGGGCGTGGCGACCTTCATCGGCGACTTCCACACCGCGCTCGTCTGGATCATCTCCCTGATCTCGCTCTTCGTGCTGGCCCTGCTCCTGATCGTGATCTTCAAGTTCAACGAGAAGGCCAACCCGACCGCCTCGCGCACGACGCATCATACGGGCCTCGAGATCGCCTGGACCTTGATCCCGGTCCTGATCCTCGTCGGCATCGCCATCCCGTCCTTCCGGCTCCTGAAGTACCAGGTGGAGCTGCCGAAGGCGGACATGACCATCAAGGTGGTCGGCAACCAGTGGTATTGGTCCTACGAGTACCCGAAGGACCAGGGCGGCGGCTTCCGCTTCGACAGCAACATGCTGACGCGCGAGGAAGCGGCCAAGGTGAACCAGCCCGGCCTGCTCGCCGTCGACAACGAGGCCGTGGTGCCCGTCGGCAAGACCGTGATCCTCCAGGTCGTCGGCGCCGACGTGATCCACTCCTTCTCCGTGCCCTCGCTGGGCTTCCGCATGGACGCCATCCCGGGCCGCCTGAACCAGACGTGGTTCAAGGCCGAGAAGGAGGGCATCTTCTACGGCCAGTGCTCGCGCCTGTGCGGCCAGAACCACGCCTTCATGCCCATCGCCATCCGCGTGGTCAGCGACCAGCAATATGCGGAGTGGCTGACCCAGGCGAAGCAGAAATACGCCTCGACCGAGCCCGCCGCCGGCGTGACGGTGGCCGCGGCCAATCCATGACGGCGCTGCCGCGGGCCCCGGCCCGCGGCGCCCCCGCCGGGGGACCCGGCCTTCGAATGTCGTGATTTCAGACTACGGACTCTCCCACTCGGGACTCTCCCACTAGGGACTTGGGACGGACACAATGTCTTATGCGGTGACGGCGCACGACGCGCATGCGGATCACCCGACCGGCTGGCGCCGGTGGGTGCTGTCGACCAACCACAAGGACATCGGCACGATGTACCTGATCTTCGGCCTGTGCGCGGGCCTGATCGGGGGCGCGCTGTCGATCGCCATGCGCCTGGAACTGCAGGAACCGGGGATGCAGTTCTTCTCCAACCCGCAGACCTACAACGTCTTCGTGACGGGCCATGGCCTGATCATGGTGTTCTTTCTGGTCATGCCCACGCTGATCGGCGGGTTCGGCAACTGGTTCGTGCCGATCATGATCGGCGCGCCGGACATGGCCTTCCCGCGCATGAACAACATCTCGTTCTGGCTGCTGCCCTCGTCCCTGGCGCTGCTGCTGATCTCGCTCTTCGTCGAGGGCGCGCCGGGCTCCAACGGCTTCGGCGGCGGCTGGACGGTCTATCCGCCGCTCTCGACGTCCGGCCACCCCGGCCCGGCGCTCGACTTCGGCATCCTGTCGCTCCACCTTGCGGGCGCCTCGTCGATCCTCGGCGCGATCAACTTCATCACCACCATCCTGAACATGCGCGCCCCCGGCATGACGCTGCACAAGATGCCGCTCTTCGCCTGGGCGATGCTGGTGACGGCCTTCCTGCTGCTGCTCTCGCTGCCGGTGCTCGCGGGCGCCATCACGATGCTGCTGACGGACCGCAACTTCGGCACGACGTTCTTCGACCCGGCGGGCGGCGGCGACCCGATCCTCTACCAGCACCTGTTCTGGTTCTTCGGCCACCCCGAAGTCTACATCATGATCCTGCCGGCCTTCGGCATCGTCTCCCACATCATCTCGACCTTCTCCAAGAAGCCGATCTTCGGCTATCTCGGCATGGCCTACGCCATGGTCGCCATCGGCGCGGTCGGCTTCGTGGTGTGGGCGCACCACATGTACACGGCCGGCCTGTCGCTCGACACGCAGCGCTACTTCGTCTTCGCGACGATGGTGATCGCGGTGCCGACCGGCGTGAAGGTGTTCTCGTGGATCGCCACGATGTGGGGCGGCTCGATCAAGTTCAACGCGCCCATGACCTGGGCCGTCGGCTTCATCTTCCTCTTCACGGTGGGCGGCGTGACGGGCGTGGTGCTCGCCAATGCCGGCGTCGACCGCAACCTGCACAACACGTACTACGTGGTGGCGCACTTCCACTACGTGCTGTCGCTGGGCGCCGTCTTCGGCATCTTCGCGGCCTGGTACTACTGGTTCCCGAAGATGACGGGCTACGTGATCCCCGACTGGATCGGCCGCGCCCACTTCTGGATCGCCTTCATCGGCGCGAACCTGCTGTTCTTCCCCATGCACTTCACGGGCCTGGCCGGCATGCCGCGCCACTACGTGGACTATCCGGACGCCTTCGCGGGCTGGAACCGGATCTCCTCGTTCGGTTCCTACATCTTCGCGCTGGGGCTGATCATCTTCTTCTACGGCGTGTGGGTCGCCTTCTCGAAGAAGCAGCTGGCGGGCGACAACCCGTGGGGCGAGGGCGCCACCACGCTGGAATGGACGCTGAGCTCGCCTCCGCCCTTCCACCAGTTCGAGACGCTTCCCCGCATCACGGGGTCCGACCACTAAGTCTTGGGGGGCCGGCGGCGACGCCGGCCCCCTCTCCTCCCCGATCCTTCGCCCCTCCACCCGACGGGTGGCGGGGCCGAGGACCGGACGGCCCAGAGGGCCCCCGATCCGACCGGAGCTCACGTCGACCATCATGTCAGCCGTTTCAGACAGCATCGCGCAGGACTTCGCCGCCGGCCTCTCGCAGGAGAGCCGAGCGGGCATCTCCAATGGCACGGCCGGCGACTACTTCCGCCTGCTCAAGCCGCGCGTCATGTCGCTCGTCGTCTTCACGGCGCTCGTGGGCATGCTGCTCGCCCCGCACGTGAACCCCGTCATCGGCTTCGCCTCGCTGCTCGCCATCGCCGTCGGCGCGGGCGCCTCGGGCTGCCTCAACATGTGGTACGACGCCGACATCGACGCGATGATGTCGCGCACGGCGAAGCGCCCGATCCCCTCCGGCCAGATCACGCGCGACGAGGCGCTCGCCTTCGGCCTCGTGCTGGCCGTGGGCTCCGTGGTGTTCCTCGGCGTCGTGTCGAACTGGTTCGCCGCCGCCTTCCTCGCCTTCACGATCTTCTTCTACGCCGTCGTCTACTCCATGTGGCTGAAGCGCTGGACGGCGCAGAACATCGTGATCGGCGGCGCGGCCGGGGCCTTCCCGCCCATGATCGGCTATGCCGCGGCGACGGGGACCGTGTCGCTCGACACCTTCATCCTGTTCGGCATCATCTTCCTGTGGACGCCGCCCCACTTCTGGGCGCTGGCGCTCGTGAAGACGGAGGACTACCGCAAGGCCGGCGTCCCCATGCTTCCGGTGGTGGCGGGAGACCGCGCCACGCGCTTCCAGATCCTGCTCTACACGGCGCTGCTCGCCCCCTTCGCGCTGCTGCCGACGGTGATGGGCTTCGCGGGCGGGCTCTACGCCCTCGTCGCCGCCGTGACCGGGGTGATGATGGTCGTGCTGGCCTACCGCGTCTGGACCGGCCCGACGGGCGCCGAGGGCCGGAAGGTGTCGATCCGGCTCTTCCTGTTCTCGATCCTCTACCTCTTCCTCCTGTTCGCCGTGTTGCTCGTCGAGCAACTCGTCGGCCTCGAACGCATGGCGTGGCTCGGCTCCGCCACGGCCCGCCTCGTCACCGGGGGAGCGGCCTGATGCCCACCCCCGTCGAGCGCCCGCCGGGCATCGTGCTGACCGAGGACGAACTGCGCCGCCGTCGCTCACGCTCGGTTGCCCTCGCTCTCGTTCTGGGCGGCCTCGCCATCCTGTTCTTCGTCGTCACGATCGCCAAGCTCGGCGGCAACGTGCTGAACCGGCCTCTGTGAGCCCGCGATGAACGACGCCGCGCCCTCCCCCACCCCAACGCCCGACCGGCGCGCGCGCAACGTTCGCCGCACGCTCGTCGCCTGCGTGGGCACGGTGGCGGTGATGGTGGGCCTGTCCTTCGCGGCCGTGCCGCTCTACGAGATCTTCTGCAAGGTCACCGGCTATGGCGGCACGCCCCGCGTGGCCGAGGCGAATACGAGCCAGGAGACGGCCCGCCTCGTGACCGTCCGCCTTGACGCCAACGTCTCTCCCGCCCTCGAATGGCGCTTCCAGCCGGAGACGCCGGCCGTGCAGGCCCATCTCGGCGAGACCATGACCGTCTTCTTCAAGCTGACGAACACGGGCCGGCGCACGACGACGGGAATCGCCTCGTTCAACGTGCTGCCCGAGCTCAGCGCCGGCTACTTCAACAAGATCCAGTGCTTCTGCTTCAGCGACATCACGCTGGAGCCGGGGCAGTCCATCGACGCGCCCGTGGTGTTCTATGTCGATCCCAAGATCGACGCCGACCAGGACATCAAGGGCACGCCCGAAATCACGCTGTCCTATTCCTTCTTCCCGTCCAAGGGCGCTCCGCGCCCCGTGGCCGAGGCGAAGGACGGGGCGGGATCAACGGCAGCAAAGCCTCGACTTTAAAGGGGGAGCGCGCCGGTTCGCCGGTCGCGTGAAGACAGAGCGGAGAGCGAGCCCATGGCGGCGCACACCAAGAACCACGACTACCACCTCGTCGATCCCTCGCCGTGGCCGGCGGTCGGCTCCGTGAGCGCCTTCGTGATGGCGGTCGGCGCCATCATGTGGATGAAGAGCCTCGCCATCGGCGGGCTGCATGCCGGGCCGGTGCTCTTCGGCGCGGGCTTCATCGGCATCATCTACACGATGATCTCCTGGTGGGGCGACGTCATCAACGAGGCCGAGCACGGCGCCTTCCACACGCGCGTCGTGCAGATCAGCCACCGCTACGGCATGATCATGTTCATCGCCTCCGAGGTGATGTTCTTCGTCGCGTGGTTCTGGGCCTTCTTCGATTCCAGCCTTTTCGCTTCCGAGGCCATCAACTTTCAGCGCGCCGAGGTGCTGGGTGCGCAGTGGCCGCCGAAGGGCATCGCGGTCTTCGACCCCTTCCACCTGCCGCTGCTCAACACGCTGATCCTGCTGACCTCCGGCACGACGGTGACCTGGGCGCACCACGCGCTGCTGCACAATGACCGCCAGGGCCTGAAGTGGGGCCTGATCCTCACGATCGTGCTCGGCGCCATCTTCACCTGCGTGCAGGCCTACGAGTACAGCCACGCCGCCTTCGCCTTCAAGGGCAACATCTACGGCGCCACGTTCTTCATGGCGACGGGCTTCCACGGCTTCCACGTGCTCATCGGCACGATCTTCCTGATCGTCTGCCTGGTGCGCGCGCTGCGCGGCCACTTCACGCCCAAGCAGCACCTCGGCTTCGAGTTCGCCGCCTGGTACTGGCACTTCGTCGACGTGGTCTGGCTGTTCCTCTTCGTGTCCATCTACCTGTGGGGCTCGCACTGGGGCGCCGCCGCGGCCGCCGCCGGCGCGCACTGAGCCTGCCGTCCCGCTCCCCGGCGGGAGGACTTCGACGAGGGGCGGCGCGAGCCGCCCCTTCGTGTTTCCGGAGGGTCGTCGTGCGGCCGCGCAGCCTCTGCCCGCGGCCGGCGTTGACGAGGGATCCGCGAGGAGAAAGCCGATGGCCGTGCAGAACCCGACATCCGTCTCGCCCGTGAAGGCGGGCCTGCTGGGCCGCTGCCCCCGCTGCGGCGAGGGCCATCTCTTCCAGGGCTTCCTCACGCTCCGCCCGGCCTGCGACGCCTGTGGCCTCGACTACCGCTTCGCGGATTCCGGCGACGGGCCGGCCGTCTTCATCATGTTCATCGCGGGCTTCATCGTGGTCGGCGGCGCGCTGTGGGTGGAGATCGCCTATGAGCCGCGCTGGTGGGTTCACGCGCTGCTCTGGCCGCCCATCACGGCGCTCGTCTGCCTGGGGCTGCTGCGCCCGCTCAAGGGACTGATGATCGCGCTGCAATATCACCACAAGGCCGAGGAAGGCCGCCTTGCGCCGCCCTCCTCGCCGGAGGGCCGTCCATGAGCGCCGATCCCGCGATCGAGGCCCGCACGCCCCAGGGCAAGGCGCCGATATTGCCGGGAGGCGGCCGCGGGCACGCCCGCCGCCTCGCGCCCGCCGCGATCGCCACCGCGGTCGCCTTCGCCATCCTGGTCGGGCTCGGCTTCTGGCAGGTGGAGCGGATGGGCTCCAAGCAGCGGCTCATGGCCCGCATCGAGCACGGCCTCGCCAGCGCGCCCGAGCCGCTGCCGCCCGAGAGCGCCTGGCCGAAGCTTCCGGCGAAGACCTACGATTATGCCAAGGTGAGGCTCACCGGCACATACCTGCACGACAAGGAGTTCCACTTGCAGGGGCTGCTGACGAGCGAGACGGGCCGCAACGCACCGCCGACCACCCTGCTCGGCTACTATGTGCTGACCCCGCTGCAATTGCCCGATGGGGCGATCGTGATCGTCAACCGTGGCTTCGTGCCGCCCGAGAAGCTCGACCCGGCCACGCGCCCGCAGGGGCAAGTCCAGGGGGAACAGACGATCGTCGGGCTGATGCGGGCACCGCAGAGCCAGGGGTGGTTCACGCCGGACGACCAACCGGCCAAGAACCTCTGGTTCACGCGCGACCCCGTCAAGATGGCGGCCTCGGCGGGCCTGCAGCGTGTCGCGCCCTTCGCGGTGGACGCCGACGCGACCGCAGTGCCGGGAGGATTGCCCGCGGGGGGAAAGACGATCATCTCCTTCCCCAACAACCACCTGCAATATGCGATCACCTGGTTCGCCCTGGCGATCGCGCTGCTCGGCGTGTTCTTCGCCTGGGCCAGGCAGCAGGTGAAGAAGCCCTACAGCGACTAAGCCTGGACGGCGGGCCTGAAAGCCCGCGGTCCAGTCGGGGCAAGGGGAGCGGGAAAAGGACTGCGGGCCGGGACGCCCGCGCTCCGATGCCTCAGAGCGCCTTGAGCAGCGCCTCGGCGCCCGAGGCGTCCGCACGCGAGGGCGTGTCCTCGACGGCGAGCATGCGGACGACGCCGTCGTCGACCAGCATGGAATAGCGCTGCGAGCGGGTGCCCAGGCCGAAGCCCGTGCCGTCGAGCGCGAGGCCCAGCGCCTTCGCGAAGTCGCCATTGCCGTCGGCCAGATACTCGATCTTGCCCTCGCCGCCCGTGGACTTGGCCCAGGCGTCCATGACGAAGACGTCGTTGACGCCGGTCACCGCGATGGCGTCGACGCCCTTGGCCTTGATGGCGTCGTAGTTCGTCAGATAGCCCGGCAGGTGGTTCTTGTGGCAGGTGGGGGTGAAGGCGCCGGGCACGGCGAAGAGCACGACCTTGCGGCCCTTGAACACCTCGTCGGTGGTGCGGGTCGCGGGGCCGTCAGCGGTCATCACGCGGAACGTGGCCTGGGGAAGGGTATCGCCGACGGCAATGGTCATGGACGGGCTCCGGTCTCGACGGGGTTGCGGGCAATCGGCGCCCGCGTTGCCTGCAAGATCTAGTTCGGACCCGCCCCTGCGTCGAGGGCGATCGGAACCTCGATCGCATCGTCGCCCGCCGTCATGGTCACGCGCAGCGGCAGTCCCTTCAGCTTGCCGCCCGTCGGACGGGAATCCACCGTCACCCGGTAGGTGACCACATGGGACTTGTCCGGCCCGGCGAGGGTGGAAACCGCCAGGGGCGCGGAAAAGGCCCAGCCGTCGGGACCCTCCACGAAGATGTCCACGAGGCCCGTCGTCTGCGGCACCTGGGCCACAACCACCACGCTGCGATCCTCGCCGACCGGCGCGACCGAGCGGATGCCGGGTGCGGCGGTCTCGGACGGCGCCTGGACCGCAGGGACCTGCGACAGGAAGTCCTCGATGACGGCCGCTGCCGGGGTCGAGATCTGGCCGACGCCGAGCTTGAGGCGGGCCTCGCCGTGGGCGGGGATGCAGACCTTCTCGCACACCGCATAGTCGAGCCGAAGGTCGAGAACCACCGGCTCGGCAGGGTTGGACGGCGTGACGTGCAGCGGCAGCACGAGGCGCGACTTGTAGCCGATCGAGGACCCCGCCTGGTCCTCGAACCGCGTCGGGGCCGGCCAGGCGACCTCGACAGCCCTCAGGTTGGTCGAGCCCGACCAGTCGAAGACCGGCGGCAGGCCGCTGTCCCCGGGTGTGCGCCAATACGTCTTGAAATGGGGATCCATGCGAATCTCGAGGCCGGCGAGCCGCCGGTCGGGATCCTCCGGCCGCGCACCGCCATCGAGGAGGCGGACGCCGGAATGAATGCCGGCGGACCAGAGAGAGGCGCCCGGCTCCTGGGCCGTGGACAGCGATCCGCCCACGAGCCCGCCGGCGCTGGCCCCCGAGGCCAGGCACATGGCCGCCATGGAGGCGAGGAGCCCTGCGCAAGCGCGAACAGCGATCGTCATGCGTGTGTCATGCCCCACCCGGCCGGGAAAACCCAGCCACGACCGCGTGAACATGGCGCGAGGCGGCCGGGCGGCAAGCCGGCCCCGGAACACGCCCTCCCCGCCGCGCGTTGGCAGAGGTCGGGAAGAGGACTATTCTGATGATCCAGACCATGACCGAACACGTGATGAGCGACATGACGTCCCGCGGGTTTCTCGATGGTCAATTGCTCGTGGCCATGCCCGGCATGCCGGACGGGCGGTTCGCCCGCGCGGTGATCTACCTGTGCGCCCATTCGCCTGAGGGCGCGATGGGCCTGGTGATCAACCAGCCCGCGCCCGACATCCGCTTCCCCTCGCTGCTGGAGCAGCTCGAGATCATCCCATCTGGGGGCGGCATCCACCTGCCGCGCCAGGCAGAGACGTTTCCGGTGCTCAAGGGCGGGCCGGTAGAGACCGGCCGCGGCTTCGTGCTGCATTCCTCGGATTTCGTGATCGACAAGTCGTCGCTGCCCATCAACAACGGCATCTGCCTGACGGCGACCGTCGACATCCTGCGCGCCATCGCCTCGGGCCAGGGTCCCGCCAACGCCATCCTGGCGCTCGGCTATGCCGGCTGGGGCGCGGGGCAGCTGGAAAGCGAGATCCACGGCAATGGCTGGCTCCACTGCGAGCCGGACTTCGACCTCGTTTTCGACGGCAGCTTCGAGACCAAGTACGACCGTGCGCTGAGGAAGATCGGCATCGACCCTGCGATGCTGTCGAGCGAGGCAGGGCACGCCTAGCCGGTCCCCTTCCCGCTCCTGCGGCGCGCCGCGGATGACACGGGGTGCCCGTTAGACCTTCAGCCCAACCTGCCGCAGGGCCCTCCGCAGGCCGGGTCCCCCGCGGAAGAGGTGCGCCGTGAGGCCTGCGAGGCGCGCGCCTTCCACGTTTTCTTCCTTGTCGTCCGTGAAGAACGTCTCCTCGGGCGCGACGTCCAGCCGCCGGCAGCAGGCGCGGAACACATCGGGATCGGGTTTCGCGCAGCCGAACTGGGAGGAGACGAAGAGATTGCCGTCAAACAAGGTCGGCAGCGCCGGAAACAGATCCGGCAGAGATCCGGCCACCAGCGGGTCGTTGTTGGTGAGCACCGCCACCTTCGCCACGCACTTCACCTGATCGACGAGCGCCAGCACGTCGGAGAACGGGACCATCGCGATGCGCCGGGCTTCCGCCCATTGCGCCCTGCTGAGCGGAAATTCGATCCGGCGGCCAAACTCCGCGAGCGACTGCTCCGCCGTCCATCGGCCGGTATCGGACTGTTCGAAATAGTCGGACTCCCAGATGGCTGCCCGGATTGCCCCGGGGCTGCGCCCGGACATGCGGGCGAGCGCGGCGATGCGGTCCTCGACCCTGTAGTCGCAGAGCACGTCGTCCATGTCGAAGAGGACGAGGCGGATCGGCATGGCGGCGCTCCCCGCCGCCCAGGCCCGGACCGCCCGGGCCGGCGGGCGGCTTGACCTCTGGTCGCACTGGCCACACAAGAACGCAACGGCGGCGTTCCACGCCGCAGCGCCGGACGACACCATGACCGCCCACCAGCCTTCGCCCGATCCGGCCGGAAAACCGCCGCTCGACGTGCTGCTCTGTGCGCCGCGCGGCTTCTGCGCCGGCGTGGTGCGGGCGATCGACGCGGTGGAGCAGGCGCTGAAGCTCTACGGCCCGCCGGTCTACGTTCGCCACGAGATCGTCCACAACAAGTACGTGGTGGAGGGCCTGCGCCGGAAGGGCGCCATCTTCGTGGACGAGCTCACGGAAGTGCCCGACGGCGGCGCGCCCGTGATCTTCTCCGCCCATGGCGTGCCGAAATCTGTCCCCGACGAGGCGGGCCGGCGCTCCCTCTTCGCCATCGACGCGACCTGCCCTCTGGTGACCAAGGTGCACCGCGAGGCGGAGGTTCACCACAAGCGCGGGCGCATGGTCGTGCTGGTCGGCCATTCCGGCCATCCCGAGGTGGTGGGGACGATGGGCCAACTGCCGGAGGGCGCGGTCCTGCTGGTCGAGACCGTAGAGGACGTGCAGCGCCTCGCCCCCGCCGATCCGGAGGCGCTCGCCTACGTCACGCAGACCACCCTTTCGGTGGACGACACGCGCGAGATCGTGGAGGCCTTGCGCGCGCGCTTCCCGGCCATCGCCGCGCCCCACAAGGAGGACATCTGCTACGCCACGACGAACCGCCAGGAGGCGGTGAAGCGCGTGGCGCCGGAGGTGGATGCGCTCATCGTGGTGGGCTCGCCGAACTCCTCCAACTCGCAGCGGCTCAAGGAAGTGGCCGAGCGGGCGGGCTGCCCGGTGTCGCGGCTGATCCTGCGATCGTCCGAAATCGACTGGTCGCTCTTCGGCAACATCCGCCGGCTCGGCATCACCGCGGGGGCGTCCGCGCCGGAGGTGCTGGTGGAGGAGATCATCGACGCCTTCGCCGAGCGCTACGAGGTGCGGGTCGAAACAATCTCCACGGCCGACGAGAGCGTGTTCTTCCCTTTGCCGCGCGACCTGCGCGGCGAGCCGGGCCCGCCTCCCTCGCCCGACGGCGCGCGCAGCGCGGCGGAGTAGGCGCGTGGCGGTCTATACGGAAGTCTCCGACGAGGAGCTCGCGCCATTCATTGCCCGCTACGACCTGGGCGCGCTGCTGGCCGCCAAGGGCATCGCGGAGGGCGTCGAGAACTCCAACTACCTGCTCCACACGGAGCGCGGCTTCTTCATCCTCACCCTCTACGAGAAGCGGGTGAAGGAGGAGGACCTGCCCTTCTTCATCGGCCTGATGCGCCACCTCGCGCAGCGCGGCCTGAACTGCCCCCTGCCGGTCGTCGACCGCAGCGGCGAGGCGCTGGGACGGCTGGCCGGGCGGCCCGCGGCGCTCGTCACTTTCCTCGACGGCATGGGCGTGCGCCGGCCGGGCGTCGGACACTGCGGAGCGGTGGGCGAGGCCTTGGCGCGCCTGCACCTGGCAGGGGCCGATTTCGACATGCGCCGCGTCAACGCGCTCTCGGTGCAGGGCTGGCGGCCGCTCTACGAGCAGGCGGCGGAGCGGGCGGATACGGTGACCCCCGGCCTGCGGGCGGCGACCGAGACCGCGCTCGTCGAGCTCGAGAGGATCTGGCCAAGAGGCCTGCCGGAGGGGGTCATCCACGCCGACCTCTTCCCCGACAACGTCTTCTTCCTCGGGCCGCGCCTGTCGGGCCTGATCGACTTCTACTTCGCCTGCACGGACGCGCTCGCCTACGACCTCGCGGTCTGCCTCAACGCCTGGTGCTTCGAGCCGGACGGCTCGTTCAACCTGACCAAGGGCCGGGCCATGATCACGGGCTATGAGAAGCTGCGCCCGCTGACCGCGTCCGAGGTCGAGGCGCTGCCCGTGCTGGCCCGCGGGGCGGCCCTGCGCTTCATGCTCACCCGCCTCGTCGACTGGCTGAACGTACCGCCGGGCGCGCTGGTGAAGCCGAAGGACCCGCTCGAATACTACCGCAAGCTCCGCTTCCACGAGCGCGCGACCAGCATCGCCGATTACGGGCGGCCCTCGTGACCGAGGCTGCAGAACCCGCCCACAAGGGGCGGGACCGCGTGACCATCTACACGGACGGCGCCTGCTCCGGCAATCCCGGCCCGGGCGGCTGGGGCGCGCTGCTCGTCTATGGCGAGAAGCGCAAGGTCATCAAGGGCGGCGAGCCCGAGACCACCAACAACCGCATGGAGCTGACGGCGGCCATCATGGCGCTCTCGGCGCTGAAGAGGCCCTGCATCGTCGACCTGTGGACCGACAGCCAGTACGTGCGCCAGGGCATCACCTCCTGGCTCTATGGGTGGAAATCGAACGGCTGGCGCACGGCCGACAAGAAGCCGGTGAAGAACGCCGACCTCTGGCAGCAGCTCGACGAGGCGCGCCTGCGCCACGAGGTGCACTGGCACTGGGTGAAGGGCCATGCCGGCCATGCCGAGAACGAGGAAGTCGATGGGCTGGCGCGCGAGGGCATGGCTCCGTTCTTGAAGCGGTAGGACACCATGGGAGCGCGGCGCTCCCGGCCCGCTTCTCGCAGCGACGAGAGCGGGCCAGCAGGCCCGCGCTGCGTTGGCTCGCGCTTGTCACTTTCGAACCACGCCCATAACCTCCCGCACTTGCCGCGTGTCCGGCGGCCGCAAGGACCTTCATCGTGCTGCATGTCTCGACCCGGGGCGAAGCGCCCGCCCTCGGCTTTTCCGACGCCCTCCTGGCCGGCCTCGCCCGTGACGGCGGCCTCTACATGCCGCGCGAATGGCCCGCACTGCCCGCCGACGCCATCGCAGAGCTTGCCGGCGTCCCCTATGGCGAGGCCGCCCGCCGGGTGATCGGCCCCTTCCTGGCCGGCGAGATCGAGGCCGCCGCCTTCTCCGGCATGGTCGACGCAGCCTACGCGACGTTCCGGCACCCGGCCGTCTGCCCGCTCGTGCAGGTCGGCGACAACCTGTTCGTGCTCGAGCTCTTCCATGGCCCCACGCTCGCCTTCAAGGACGTGGCGATGCAGCTGCTGGGCCGGCTGATGGACCACGTGCTGGAGGCCCGAGGCCAGCGCGCCACCATCGTCGGCGCGACCTCCGGCGACACGGGAGGGGCGGCGATCGAGGCTTTCCGGGGGTTGAAGCGGGTCGACATCGTGATCCTCTACCCGCACGGCCGGGTGAGCGCCGTGCAGCGGCGGCAGATGACCACCGTGGAGGCCGACAACGTCCACGCCGTGGCCATCGAGGGCGACTTCGACGACTGCCAGGCCCTGGTGAAGGCCATGTTCAACCACCACGCGTTCCGCGACGAGCTGGGCCTCTCCGGCGTGAACTCGATCAACTGGGCCCGGATCGTGGCCCAGGTCGTCTACTACTTCACGGCCGCCGTGAGCCTGGGCTCGCCCCACCGGCCGGTCTCCTTCTCGGTGCCGACGGGCAATTTCGGCGACATCCTCGCGGGCTGGGTGGCCAAGCGCATGGGCCTGCCGGTCGGCCGGCTCAACGTGGCGACAAACGCCAACGACATCCTGGCGCGCGCGATCGCGGGCGGGCGCTACGAGGTGACGGGCGTCGTGCCGACGACCTCGCCTTCCATGGACATCCAGGTTTCCTCGAACTTCGAGCGGCTGCTCTTCGAGGCCTATGGCCGGGACGGCGCGGCCATCCGCCGGCTGATGGCCGCGCTCTCCCAGTCGCGCGCCTTCGCCATCGACGAGGCGCCGCTCGCCGCCATCCGGCGCGAATTCTCCGCCTCCTCGGTCCCCGAACCGACGGTGAAACAGGAAATGGCCTCGACCTTCCGCGACGCAGGCTACCTGCTCGATCCCCACACCGCGATCGGCGTCGCCGGCGGGCGAGACCTGCTCAGGGCCGATCCTGCCACCCCCGTCGTGGTGCTCGGCACGGCCCACCCCGCCAAGTTCCCCGACGCGGTGAAGGCGGCGACGGGCGTTCACCCTGCCCTGCCGTCGCATCTTGCGGATCTTCACGAGCGGAAGGAACGTTATTCCGTGCTGCCCAACGACCTCACGGCCGTCGAGCAGTTCGTCCGGCGGCACGCCCGCGCCGGCAAGGGGGAACGCGCCGCGCCATGACGATCCATCGCCCCTCCCGCACGGTGACCGGCACGCTCCGGGCCGAGGCGCCCAGGCTGAGCATCCTGCCGAACGGGCTCAGGGTCGTCACGGAAACCATGCCGCAGCTCGCCACCGCCTCGCTCGGCGTCTGGATCGGAGCCGGCAGCCGGCACGAGCGCGACGGCGAGCAGGGCCTCGCCCACCTCCTGGAGCACATGGCCTTCAAGGGCACGCGCAGGCGCGACGCGCTCGCCATCGTCGAGGAGATCGAGCAGGTCGGCGGAGACCTCAACGCCGAGACCAGCGTGGAGCGCACCGCCTACTACGCCCGCGTGCTGGGCGAGAACGTGCCGCTCGCTCTCGACATCCTTTCCGACATCATCACCTCGCCCGCCTTCGACAAGGACGAGTTGAAGCGCGAGAAGGGCGTGGTGCTGCAGGAGATCGGCGCCTGCGAGGACAGCCCGGACGAGGTCGTCTTCGACATGTTCATGGAGACGGCCTATGGCGGCGGGGCCATCGGCCGGCGCATCCTCGGCACGCCCAAGACCGTGCGCGCGCAGACGCCCGACTCCATGCGCGGCTTCCTCTCGCGGCAGTATCGCGCGCAGGAGATGGTGGTCTCCGCCGCCGGCGCGGTGAACCACGACGAGGTGGTCGAGCACGTCACCCGCCTCTTCGCGGCCCTGCCGGGCGGCGCCTCGCCCGAACCAGCGGCCGGCCGATACACGGGCGGCGAGGAGCGCAAGACGCGCAAGCTCGAGCAGGCCCACCTCGTGCTGGGCTTCGAGGGCGCCTCCTTCCGCTCGCGGGACCATTATTCGCTCCAGGTCTTCTCCAACCTGCTGGGCGGCGGCATGTCCTCGCGTCTCTTCCAGGAGATCCGCGAGCGCCGGGGGCTGTGCTACGAGATATACTCTTTCCACCAGCCCTTCACCGACACGGGCACCTTCGCGGTCTATGGCGGCACCGGCGAGGAGCGGCTCGGCGAGTTCATGCCCGTCCTGCTGGACTGCCTGCGCGAGGCGGCGGAGGCGCCGACCGAGCGCGAGGTCGAGCGCGCCAAGGCGCAGATCAAGGTGTCCCTGCTGACCAGCCTCGAATCGCCGGCGCGCCGCGCGGAGCAGATCGCGCGCCACGTGCTCGCCTTCGGCCGCGTGATCCCGCGCCAGGAGATCGTGGCGGCGATCGACGCGATCACGCCCCAGGAGGTGAGCCGGGTGGCCCGGACCATGCTGGACAGCCAGCCGACGATCACGGCCGTCGGGCCGGTGCGCAAGCTCATGCGCGGCGACGCGGTCGCCTCCCGGCTCGGCGCGCGCCGGGGGACCTGAGGAGCGGCCATGGCCTTCTTCCGCCTCGGGCTCGGACAGGAGGAGACGCCGGTCGTGCGCGGCGGCGGCCTCATGCTCCGGCCGCCTCGGCTGGAGGACTACGAGGCCTGGTCGAGCCTGCGCGACTCCAGCCGCGACTTCCTGCGCCCCTGGGAGCCGATCTGGCCGGTGGACGACCTCACCCGAAGCGCCTACCGGCGCCGCATCCGGCGCTACCAGCAGGAGATCCAGGACGATTCGGCCTATCCCTTCTTCATCTTCCGCGAAGGTGACCTCGCCCTCGTCGGGGGCCTGACGCTGGGCATGGTGCGCCGCGGCGTGTCGCAGGCCGCCACCCTCGGCTACTGGATGGGGGCTCCCTTCGCGGGCCAGGGACTCATGACCCAGGCGGTTCGCAACGTAGCCGCCTATGCCTTCGACAACTTGCGGCTGCGCCGACTCGAGGCCGCCTGCGTGCCGGCCAACATGCCCTCGAAGCGCCTACTCGAGCGCGTCGGTTTCCTGCGCGAGGGCTATGCGCGGGAATATCTGTGCATCAACGGTGTCTGGCAGGACCACCTACTTTACGCCCTCCTCCGTGCCGATGCCCGGCTGGAGAGCGCCTCCGACACACGCTCGCCTTGATCGGCTGCGAGGACACGGCCGGTCCGCCAGGGGCCAGTGACCTGCCGCCGGGGTGCGCGCCTTGCTCTCCCGTCCCTGCGCGGCTACCACTGTCCGGTCTGTCGGACCCGAGCTGGCGCCCGTAGAAGGCGAAACGGCCCGACCGGAAGATGACTGACGTCGTCGAGGTTTCCCTTCCTTGCGTTCCGCCCGTGTCCTCCTCGCTATGCTCCTCCTGGCGGTCGCCGCGCTGGCGCTGCCGGGGGCGGCGCTTGCGCTCGATCCGGTGTCGGTGCGCAGCAACAGCGCGGCAGTGGACCTGTTGCCATTCGTCGAGCGCTCGCGCTCCGACGGCGACCTGATCCAGATCTCGACGGCGCCCGGCGCCGACGGCATCGTCCGGCGCATCGCCATCAAGGCGAAGGAGGCCGGCACGCGGCCGGACTGGATCGTCTTCGCGCTGAAGAACGACACCAACGACCAGGTGACGCGCTGGCTTGTGGCGCCCCATTTCCGGCTGGTCGATTCCGGAGTCCTGTCGCCGGACCTCGGCGCGACCCGCATCACCGCCGTCACCGCGAGCCAGGGCGAGAGCCCGGAGCGCGAGGACAATGCCGAGGCCGACATCTTCGAGATCGTGCTCGATCCCGGCGCGACGGTGACCTACATCGCCGAGCTCGCCAACCGGAACCTGCCGCAGCTCACCCTCTGGAATCCCGACGACTACAAGGAGAAGGCGAACGGCCTGACCCTCTACCGCGGCATCGTGATCGGCATCGCGGGGCTGCTGGCGCTCTTCCTCACCATCGTCTTCGTCGTGAAGGGAGCGGTGATCTTCCCCGCGGCCGCAGCGCTCGCCTGGGCGGTTCTGGCCTATATCTGCATCGACTTCGGCTTCTGGCAGAAGATCGTGCCGACCTCGCCGGAGGGCGAGCGGGTCTACCGCTCGGCGGCCGAGGCCGTGCTGGCGGCGACGCTGCTCGTCTTCCTCTTCGCATACCTGAACCTCAACCGCTGGCACGTGCGCTACAGCCACGTCACCGCGGCCTGGCTGCTCTTCCTCGCCACGCTGATCGGGCTCGCGGTGTTCGACCCCGTGGTGGCGGCGGGCGTGGCGCGCATCTCCATCGCGGCGGTGGCGGCCGTCGGCTTCATCCTCGTCATCTACCTGTCGACGCACGGATATGACCGCGCCGTCATGGTGACGCCCACCTGGTTCCTGCTGCTGGCCTGGGTGATCGCCGCCGCCTTCGCGGTGACGGGGCAGATCACCAACGACCTCGTCTCCCCCGCCTTGCTGGGCGGCCTCGTCCTGATCGTCATGCTGATCGGCTTCACCGTGATGCAGCACGCCTTCGCGGGCGGGGCCATCGCGCACGGCCTCGTCAGCGACAGCGAGCGCAAGGCGCTGGCCCTCGCGGGCTCCGGCGACACCGTGTTCGACTGGGACGTGACGGGCGACCGCGTGTTCGTCGGCCCGGAGCTCGAGCAGCAGCTCGGCCTCAAGCGCGGCACGCTGGAGGGCGCGGCCTCGACCTGGCTCGAGGTGATGCACCCCTTCGACCGCGACCGCTTCCGCGCCACGCTCGACGCCGTGCTGGAGCAGAGGCGCGGGCGGTTGAACCTCGATTTCCGCCTGAAGACGGCGGATGGGAACTATTACTGGTACGCGCTGAAGGCGCGCCCGGTCGTCGGCTCCGACGGCGAGGTGGTACGCGTGGTCGGCACGCTCGCCGACATCACGGACATGAAAACGTCCGAGGAGCGCATCCTCCACGATGCCGTCCACGACAACCTGACGGGCCTGCCCAACCGCCGGCTGTTCCTCGACCGCCTCGACACGGCGCTGACGCTCTCGCGCTCGGATGGCGCGATGCGGCCCACCGTGGTGGCGCTCGACATCGACCGCTTCAAGTCGATCAACGAATCCGTGGGCCTGCCGGCCGGCGACAGCATCCTGCTCGCCATGGCGCGCCGGCTCGGCCGCCTGATGAAGCCGCAGGACACGCTGGCGCGCATCTCCGGCGACCAGTTCGCCGTGCTGCTCGTCTCCGAGCGCGACCCCGAGCGGATCACGCTTCTGGCCGACGCCATCCGTCGCGTGGTGGCGACGCCCGTGATGTTCGGGGACCGCGAGATCTTCCTGACGGCCTCGACCGGGATCGCCCTGCCAGACCCCAGCTCCACGTCCCGCGGCGAGGACGTGCTGCGCTCGGCCGAGATCGCCATGATGCATGCCAAGCGCCAGGGCGGCGACCGCATCGAGGTGTTCCGCCCGGCCATGCGCGCCCAGCGAACGGACCGCCTCGCGCTGGAGATGGACCTGCGTCGGGCGGTGGAGCGCGGCGAGATCAAGGTGCTGTTCCAGCCCATCGTCCGGCTGGAGGACCGCACCGTCGCCGGCTTCGAGGCGCTGATGCGCTGGGACCATCCCAAGCATGGCCGGCTGGGCCCGAGCGAGTTCATCTCGATCGCCGAGGAGAGCGGAATCATCGCCGAGCTCGGCCTCGTGGCCTTGGAGAAGACGGCGGCCGAGCTCGCCGCCTGGCAGAAGGCGCTCGACGTCGACCCGCCGATCTTCGCCAGCGTCAACGTGTCGAGCCGCCAGCTCCTGCGCCACGACCTGCTGCAGGACGTGAAGATGGTGCTCTCGCGCTACCCCATCCAGCGCGGCAGCCTGAAGCTCGAGCTGACCGAAAGCATCGTGATGGACAACCCGGAATACGCGGCGCAGATCCTGATCCGGATCGCCGACCTCGGCGCGGGCCTCGCGCTCGACGACTTCGGCACCGGCCATTCCTCGCTGAGCTACCTCCAGCGCTTCCCCTTCGACAGCATCAAGATCGACCGCTCCTTCGTCCGCCAGGACAGCAAGGGCAGCCGCCCCGTGCTGCTGCGCTCCATGGTGACCATGGCGCACGACCTGGGCATGCAGGTGATCGCCGAGGGAGCCGAGAGCGAGTCCGACGCAGTGGAGCTGCAGCAGCTCGGCTGCGAATACGCCCAGGGCTATGTCTTCGGCCAGCCCATGACGGCTCTGGAGGCAAGGAAGCTCGTCGGCGCGGCGGTCGAGGCGGCCTAGGCTTTTCAGGACTCGATGTTTCGTCATTGCGAGGAGCGCAGCGACGAAGCAATCCAGTGGCCGGACGGAGAGCACGACGCCTAACGTCTGGATAGCTTCGCTTCGCTCGCAATGACGAGAGAGCCCGTGCGCCCCCGCACTCGCCTCCAGGCCGTCATGGCCCTATGTTCGCCGGCAAGTTCCCGCCACCATTCCCCAGGAGATCCATGGCTGCCGCCCACGATGCCGGCTTTCTGACGCCGATCCTGATCTTCTGCGCGGGCGCCGTGGTGGCGGTGCCCGTCTTCAAGCGCCTGGGGCTGGGAGCCGTGATCGGCTACCTCGCCGCTGGCCTCGCGATCGGGCCATCCGGCTTCCGGCTCTTCACGGACGCGGCGACGGTGAGCGGGGTGGCCGAACTCGGGATCGTGCTGCTGCTCTTCGTCATAGGCCTCGAGCTGAAGTTCTCGACGCTCGTCTCCATGCGGCGCGACATCTTCGGGTTAGGGCTGGCGCAGTTCGCCGTGACGGCGCTGGTGATCGCGCTCGTGGCCAAGCCGCTCGGGCTGACGCTCCAGGCTGCGACGGTGGCGGGCATCGCCTTCGCCATGTCGGCAACCGCGATCGCCCTGCAGATCCTCGACGAGCGCGGCTCCTTGCAGAGCGAGTATGGGCAGCGCACCTTCGCAGTGCTTCTGTTCCAGGACATGGCCATCGTGCCGATCCTGGCGCTGGTGCCCCTGCTGGCCCCGGGCGGGAGCCACGACAATGGCGGGGACTGGCGCGAGTCGCTCATCGCCACGGGCCAGGCGGTCGGCGCGATCGCGCTGATCGTGGTCGCCGGGCGCTACCTGCTGAACCCGTTCTTCCGCATCCTCGCCATGACGGGCGCGCGCGAGGTGCTGACCGCCGCCGCCTTGCTGGTCGTGCTCGGCAGCGCCTTCGCCATGCAGTATGCAGGCATGTCCATGGCGCTGGGGGCCTTCCTGGCCGGCCTGCTGCTCGCGGAATCCCACTTCCGCCACCAGCTCGAGGCGGACATCGAGCCCTTCCGCGGCCTGCTGCTCGGCCTCTTCTTCATGAGCGTGGGCATGGGGCTCGACGCCTCGCTCGTGATGAGCAACGCGCTGTTCCTCGCGCTCGCCGCGCCCGCCCTCGTCGCCGTGAAGATCGGCGTCGCCTACCTGCTGGAGCGCTGGCTCAAGCCCGACGGCTCGCCGCGCCCGCGCAGCGACGCCCTGCGTTCGGCCGCGCTGCTGGCGCCCGCGGGCGAGTTCTCCTTCGTGCTGCTGCCCATGGCCGGCGCGATGGGCATCTTCACCCCCGCCCAGGCGGCGACGGGCACGGCGCTCGCGGCGCTCACCATGGTGGTGGGCCCGATCGTCGCCAAGCTGCTGGAGATCGCGATCGAGCGGAGGGAGGCGCGCCGGCCGGCGCCCGCCGTCGACCTCGACAGCTTCCAGGGCGCGCATGGCAGCGTGCTGGTGCTCGGCTTTGGCCGCTTCGGCCAGCTCGCCACGCAGGTGCTGATGGCGGACGAGGTGGATGTCACCGTCATCGACAACAACGTCCAGCGCATCCAGGCGGCGGCGCGGTTCGGCTTCAAGATCTACTATGGCGACGGCACGCGGCTCGACGTGCTCAGGGCGGCGGGGGCGGACCGGGCGCGCGTCATCGCCATCTGCGTCGACGACCGGCAGGCCGCGCTCACGGCGCTGGAGATCGCGCGCGAGAACTTCCCGCTCGCGCAGGTTCACGTACGGGCCTTCGACCGCATCCACGCCGTGGACATCCTGAACGGCGGGGCGGACTACCAGATCCGCGAGACGCTGCTCTCGGCGCTCGAATTCGGGCGCGAGACCCTGGTGGCGCTGGGAGTCGATACGGACCGCGCGGCAGAGGTGCGGGAGGCCGTTCGCGAGCGCGATGAACAGAGGCTGGCGCGCCAGCTCATCGAGGGCAAGGTGGCACCGGCCGACTACAGCGGCGTGCCGCGCCTAACCCCTGAGCCGCTCTCTACGCCGCGCGGGAAATCGAGGGCGCTCTCGGCCGAGACCGAGAAAGCGATCGGCGAAGGGAGCTCCCGGTGAACGCACCTGTGAAGGGCAACGACGCGGTCTTCACCCGCGGCTCGACCTTCCGGCACGTCGCGGTGATGTCGGCGACCGGCACCGTGGGGCTGATGGCGATCTTCGTCGTCGACCTGCTGTCGCTGCTCTACATCTCCTGGCTCGGGGACGTAAACGTGACCGCGGGCGTGGGCTTCGCCACGACGGTGTTCTTCTTCTCCACATCGATCAACGTGGGCCTGATGATCGGCGTGACCGCCGTCGTCTCGCGCGCTCTGGGCGCACGCGATCCCGTGCAGGCCCGCAGGCTCGCCGGCTCGAGCCTCGCCTGGATGACCATCGCCGCCGCAGCGGTCGGCTTCGGGATGATGGCCTTCCTGGATCCGCTGCTCCTCGCGCTGGGGGCGCAGGGCGAGGCTCTGCGCGTCGCGCACCGCTTCCTGATGATCACCATGCCCACCAACGCCCTGATGGGGCTGGGCATGGCGCTGGGCGGCCTGCTGCGCGCCCAGGGCGATGCGCGCCGGGCCATGTTCGTGACGCTCGCCGGCGGGATCGCGACCGCCATCATCGATCCCCTGCTCATCTTCGGCCTGAAGCTCGGGGCGGACGGAGCGGCCATCGCCATCGTCGCGGCGCGGATCGTGTTCTGCATCGTCGGCTTCCATGGCGCGGTGAAGGTGCACGACATGGTGCCCTGGCCGCGCCTGATGCACGCGCTGGAGGATTTCCGGCCGCTGGCCGCCATCGCGGTCCCGGCCGTGCTCACCAACGTCGCCACGCCCGTCGCCAACGGTTTCATGACCGGGCTCATCGCCCAGTACGGCGACGAGCCCGTCGCGGCGAACGCCATCGTGACCCGGCTGGTGCCCGTCGCCTTCGGCACGGTCTTCGCGCTGACGGGCGCGGTGGGCCCGATCTTCGGCCAGAACCTCGGAGCAAGGCTGTTCAGCCGCGTGCGCCAGACCCTCACCGACGGGCTCGTCTTCACCCTGCTGATCGTGCTGCTGGCCTGGGCGTTGCTCTACGTGGGGCAGGACGCGATCGTGCACGCCTTCGCCGCGCATGGCCGCACCGCCGAGCTGGTTCGCTTCTTCTGCAACGTCATTGCGGCGAGCTGGATCTTCCACGGCGCGCTCTTCGTGGCGAACTCCGCGTTCAACAACCTCGGTTTCCCTCTGCTGGCCACGGGCTTCAACTGGGGCAAGGCGACATTGGGGACCCTCCCCTTCTGCTGGGTGGGCGCGCGGCTCGGCGGGGTGGAGGGCATCATGGTCGGTCAGGCGGTGGGGGCGCTGATCTTCGGCGTCGCTGGCGTCTGGGCCGCCTATCTCTGCGTCGACAGGATCGCCCGGCGCGCTGCTCCTGCCTGAGTCCGTGCGGGCTGGCGTCGCGTCCGGGAGCCGCTAAGCTTGGCCCGGGAAAGGGTGACCCATGCTCAACCTGTTCGAAATGATGCAGAAGGCCCAGAACGGGTCGGCCGTGGACGCCATGGCGAGGCAGTTCGACCTGACGCCCAAGCAGGCGGAGAACGCGGTCGACGTGCTGCTGCCCGCTTTCGCACTCGCGCTGCAGCGGCAGATGCAGAACCCGCAGCTCTGGCCCGCCTTCTTCGCCGCGATGCAGCCGCCCTCGGGAACGCCGGGTCTCGACGCCGGCCGCGCCCTGACGGCCGAGGGCATGCGGCAGGGCGCGGAATGGATGGAGCGCCTGTTCGGAACCAGCGACCTCAGCCGGCAGGTGGCCGCGCAGGCCGCCGCGACGTCCGGGCTTCCCGCCAGCATGCTGCAGCAGATGATGCCGGCCATGGCGACGATGCTGATGAGCGGCATGCTGAAGACGTTCAGCCAGCAGGGCCTGGCGGGCGTGATCGATGCGATGAGCCGGGCCATGCAGGCCGGGGTGGCGCCCGCGGCCGCCAGGCCGCCCGAGCCGGAGGCGGCCGACACGCCCAACCCGTTCACCGCCGGACTGGAGGCATGGTCCAAGATCCTTGCGGCCGCGAACCCCGCCTCGGAGCCCGCACCTGCGCCGCCCGAGCCGGAACCGGAGGCCCCGAGCGAGCCCGAGCCGCCGCCGAACCCTTTCGATCCCGCAGCCTTCGCCGCGATGATGGCGACCATGTTCGGCATGGCGGCCAAGCCGGAGGCCGAGGCTCCAGCCCCGCCCGAACCCGAGGAGCCGCCAAAGCCGGAACCGGCCGCAACGAAGCATCCGACCCCCGGCGAGGACGAGGCGGCGGCCGCCGCCGACCAGGCCGCGGAAGCCTGGACGAGCTTCGTGGAGACCGGCCGGGAAGTGCAGGAGCAGTACCTGAAGAACCTGCAGGACCTGTTCGGCCAGATGCTTGCGCCGCCCGAGAAGAAGGGCTGAGAGGGACGAGACCGTCGCCCTCAATGCTCCTCAGGATGAGAGGGTTGAGCGCACGGAGATGCACAGAAAAAAGGTCCCGCCTTGCGGCGGGACCATGGGGCGGGAGGGCCCGAGGGGGAGGGCGTTTCCCGCGGGAGCTCGGGGGTCAGGCGGCGAGGCTGAGGCGGGGATCCGCTGCTTTCGGCGCGCTCACCAGCGCATCCGGTCGAAGCGAGGCCCTGAGCTGGTTCAGTTCCTCGCTGCGGCTGCGGGCGGCCACGCCGGCGAGCCAGGAGGACGGGTCCGCCTCGCGCGCCACGAGGGCGTCGTGCACGTCCGCGCGCCGGAGCCCGATATCGCGGAGCATGCGGTCGTCCATCTCGAGCAGGCGGGAGACGCGTTGCCGGTTCACCCACCGCGTCACGAGCGCCGAGGCGATCGCGAAAAAGCCGACCTTGGCCGTCTGGACCGGCGCGGGGGCGGCGGTGACGGGGGTCCGGGCGGGGGTCATGGCACTCTCCTGTGTCTCGTGGCCGCTTGGGCCATCCTGCAAGGGTGCTCCGGTTGTCTGCCATCCGGCGGCGACGGGAGCGTGACGTGCGGTCCGAAAGCGAAGCAACCTTGGCGTCGCGTCTTCCGCCTCTCCTGGATACGCCGCTCGCAATCATCAGAAAAACGAATGTTTGGAATGGACGACATCACGTTCAGAGATGTAACGTCCAAGCCTCCCCACTGAGGACGCGGCCATGGCGGCCCTGCTCGACATCGACCAGCTCAAGACCTTCGCGGCCATTGCGGAGGCCGGCTCCTTCACGCGCGCGGCCGAGGTCGTGCACAAGACGCAGTCGGCCGTATCCATGCAGATGAAGAAGCTGGAGGAACGTGTCGGCCGTCCCCTCTTCGAGCGGGACGGGCGCGCCTCGAAGCTGACGGAAGACGGCGAGCGGCTGCTCGACTATGCGCGCCGCATCCTGCGGCTGAACCACGAGTGCGTGGCGAGCTTCGCCGACGCGGAGCTGGCCGGGCGCGTGCGGCTCGGCGTGCCCGACGACTACGCCGACCGCTACCTCCCGGAGATCCTCGCCCGCTTCGCGCGCTCCAACCCGAAGGTGGAGGTCAGCGTCACCTGCGAGCCGACACCCATGCTCGTGGAGCGGATCGGCACGGCGGACCTCGACCTCGCCATCATCACCCATGTCGAGGGGCGCGGCGTCGCCGAGATCATCCGCGAGGAGCGCCTGCTCTGGATCGCCTCGACCCGCCACGGCGTTCATGAGGAGACCGTGGTCCCCCTGGCCCTCGGCCGCCCCACCTGCAACTGGCGGCGCGCCGCCACGGAGCGGCTGGAGCGGATCGGCCGGCCCTACCGCGTGCTCTATTCCAGCTGGAACTCCAACGCCGTCGGCGCCGCCGTGGCGGCCGGGCTCGCCGTCGCCGTCCTGCCGGAAAGCGCGGTGCGGCCGGGCATGCGCGTGCTCGGGCCGGCGGACGGCTTTCCCGCCCTGCCCTCCTGCAAGATCGGCCTCCTGCGCAACAAGCACGAATCGTCGGCGCTGGCCGACGCGCTGGCCGGCCACATCGTGTCGAGCCTCGACAACCTGCGCACGGCGCCGGCCGACGGGCCGCTCGCGGCGGAGTGAGCGGCGTCAGCCGTTGCTGTTGGCGGCGACGGCGCTGGTGACGGTGCTGAAAGCGGCGAGCAGGGCGGAGCGGATCGAGCCGGACGCGCCGATCACGGTGACGGAGAAGATCGCGGCCATCAGCCCGTACTCGATCGCCGTGGCCGCGCACTCGCAGGTTGCGAAGCGGCGCAGCAGGCCCGGCCGGCGGGGGCAGCACGCTGAGGCGTTGGGGCGAGCCATGTGGGGTTCCGTCGCTTGATAAGACGCAGCTTCCGCCTCAGGTCTTAAGACGCGATCACGATTTCGCACGGCATTGGCGACGAATGCGACGAATCGCCCGTCCGTGTCCGGGGGCCGCCCGACGCGGTAAATGGCGCGTTAACCGGCGAGAATACGCCTTAGCCCCGGCCGGGCCGCGACAGGACCAGCCAGTTGCCCACAAGCGCTAGGCCAAGCCCCGCGAGCGCCAGGGGCGTCCAGCGGTAGCCCTCCGCCACGGTGGAGATGAGCAGGGCGACGACGGGGATGAGGACCGTCGTGTAGCCGGCGCGCGCCGCGCCGATGCGGTCGAGCAGCCTGAGATAGGCCGCGAATGCGATCACCGACGCGACGCAGGCGAGATAGACGAGCGAGCCGAGATAGCGCCATGTCGTCTCGATGATGAAGGGCTGGCCCCGCAGTGCGGCGATGAGCGCGAGGGACGCCGTGCCGTAGATCATGCCCCAGACGGTGGAGGCGACGACCGGAACGCCGCGGCGGCGCACCGCGGTGGCCGCGATGTTGCCGGCGCAGAAGACCAGCGTCCCCGCCACGCAGAGCAGCAGCCCCGCCCAGGACCCCGCCCCGCCCGCGATCTCCGGCGCGAACATGGCCGCCACGCCCGCGACGCCGACAAGGCCGCCGAGCGCGATGCGCCCGTCGATCGGCTGGCGCAGCACGAGGGCGGACAGCGCAAGGTTTCCGACCGACGCGAGCGAGAAGACGACCGCGAGCAGCCCGGACGGCACGGTGAGGCCGCCATAGTAGAAGAGCAGGAAGTTGCCGGAGAAGAGCAGAACGCCCAGCACGACGAAAAGCACGTGGTCCCCGGCCGGAAAGGCCAGCGTCTCGCCCCTGGCCAGCGCAAAGGCCAGCATGATCGCGGTCGACAGGCCGAAGCGCCACACGAGGGACACTTCCGGAGACACCGTGCCGAGCTGGTAGTGGAGCGCGATCCAGCTCGTGCCCCAGACGAGGACGACGACGGCATAGAGGCCGAGGTCCGTCCGGTCGAGCGCCGCGGACGGACGGGAGGGAGACAGGGTCGACACGGGGGCTCCGGGGCCGGCGCTGGCGGGAGCCTCCCGTTAGCGCAGACGGCCGTCTTGCGCCATGGGCCGGCGCTCATGGCGGCTGCGCATCCGCCCTGCGCAGGTTGCGGCGTTCGGCCGGGCATGCCAAGGGCTGGAGCACCGAGACACGCCGGGGACCCCATGACTGACGCCGCCCCATCCCTTTCCCGCGACGGCTGGCGAGAAACGAGCCTCCGGGGCCGTCGGCTCGTCGTGACCGACGACAAGCCGACCTTCTGGGACAAGGCGGCATCGGGCGCCTGGGAACCGGAACTCCTCGCGACGCTGGAGGCGCAGGTCGCGCCCGGCTCCGTCTTCCTCGACATCGGGGCCTGGGTGGGGCCTACGAGCCTGTTCGCAGCTCTGCTCGGGGCGAAGGTGGTCGCCGTCGAGGCTGATCCCGCCGCGGCGGACCGGCTCGCTGCCAACGTCGCCGCCAATCCCGCTCTCGCGCCCCGCATCCGCGTCCTGCGCCGGGCGGCCTCCGCCGAACCCGGGATCATCCGCCTCGGGGCAGCACGCAAGCCGGGCGACAGCATGAGCAGCGTGCTCCATGCCGCGCGCGACGGCAGCTGGGCCGTGGAGGCGGCGACGCCTGCCGACCTCGTCGCCGCGGCTGAGGAGGCGGGGCCCGGACCCCTGGTGGTGAAAATCGACATCGAAGGCGGGGAATACGGCCTCCTCCCTGCGCTGTTCGCCGCACTCCCCGCGCGCACGCGAGCCGTGGTCGCCGCGTTCCACCCCGGCCTGCTGCGCGAGGCGGGACGAGCGGAGCAGGACATCGCGACGGCGACCCGCGCCTGCTTCGCAGCCCTCGATGGCTGGGATGCGGTGACTCTCGAGCCGGAAGCCAAAGCAGCGACGATCGAAAAGGCAGCAACGGCACATAATTGCACGATTTTGTTCAAGCGATCGATCAGCAATTGACGAAGATCATGCCAGCCTGAGCACGGCAGTACCGCGAGGCAGCGAGGCGGGGCGTTGTCACGGGGATGTCTTAGCGCTGGACGAAAATTGCTCGTGCGAAATGGCGGGCGACCCGCTAGACTTTGCCGCGAGGGGCCTGGCGTCCACGCCGGGGTGGGGACGGGTACGAGCGGACATTCCGTTTGCTTTTCAGCCGCTTGATCGTGCGCTGGCGTTGGGCCGGGGCTTCGGCATCCAGCCCTGCACGGCGCTATTGGCGTGTATGGGAGTCCGGTTGACATGACCTATGGGAAGCCGGACTTCTCCAGCACGCTCGGCCCGGTACCGGGCCGGCGCGCACCGCGGGTCCTGATCTACAGCCACGATACGTTCGGCCTCGGCCACCTGCGACGCTCGCGCGCGATCGCCAACGCGCTCGTGCAGTCAAACCCCGACGCCTCCGTCGTCATCATCTCCGGCTCGCCGGTGATCGGCTCCTTCGAGTTCGGCAACGGCGTCGACTTCGTGCGGGTGCCCGGCGTCGTGAAGCTGCCGAACGGCGACTACACGAGCCTGAACCTGAACCTCTCGCTCGACGAGGCGGTCGCCCTGCGCGAGACGATCATCCGCAACACCGCGGACGTGCTGAACCCCGACATCGTCATCGTCGACAAGGAGCCCACCGGCTTCCGGGGCGAAATCCTGCCCATGCTGGAGGCCGCCAGGCGCAGGGGCGCGCGGCTCGTGCTCGGCATCCGCGACGTCATGGACGAGCCGGCTCTGCTCGTGCCGGAATGGGAGCGCAAGGGCGCGGTCGAGGCGCTCGTGACCTATTACCACGACATCTGGATCTACGGCCTGAAGGAGATGTACCAGCCACTGGTGGCTCTCGACCTCCCGGAGGAGGTGCAGCGGCGGATGGTCTACACCGGCTACCTGCGCCGGGAGCTACCGGACGAGCCGCATCTCGCCCGCTATCCCAAGCTCACCCGCGGCCCTTTCGCGCTGGTCACGACGGGCGGCGGCGGCGACGGCGAAGAGCTGATGGACTGGACGATCTCGGCCTACGAGTCGGATCGCTCCATCCCCCTCCCCGCGCTCCTCGTCTTCGGCCCGTTCATCGCCCGCAACACGCGCCGGCACTTCCTGGAGCGGATCGCCAAGCTCGACAATGTCGACGCTATCTTCTTCGACTCCAAGCTCGAGCACCTGATGAAGAAGGCGACGGCCATCGTCGCCATGGGCGGCTACAACACGTTCTGCGAGATCCTGTCCCTCGACAAGCCCGCCTTGATCGTGCCCCGCACCTCGCCGCGCATGGAACAGGCCATCCGCGCCTCCTGCGCCGAGCGGCTGGGCCTGCTGCACCAGCTCGGCGGGCTCGGCGAGAGCGGCGGGAAGGCGCATGATCCCGCCGAGATGGCCGAAGCCATCAAGGCGCTCGTCCACCAGAAGCGGCCCTCCGAGGCCTTCGTGCCGGGCCTGCTCGATGGTTTGGAGAAAATCCAGGCCATCACCCGGCCCTGGATGGAGGCGGCGAGGCGCGGTGCGCCGCTCGGCTCCATCGTCGGCGTGGCCGCCGAATGACCCTCGCGCCCCCCGGGTCGGTCGGACCCGTGGCGATCGTCGTCAAGGGCTACCCGCGGCTTTCCGAAACCTTCATCGCCCAGGAGATCCTGGCCCTTCAGCAGGCCGGGCTGGCGCTGGAGATCTGGGCACTGCGCATGCCGACAGACAAGGCCGTGCATCCCCTCAACCGCGCCATCACGGCGCCCGTGCGCTACCTGCCGGAATATCTCTACCAGGCGCCCCTGCGCGTACTGGCGGGGGCCTGGGCGGCCTTGCGCGAACCGGGCATCGGCCGGCTGATGCGCACCTTCTGGCGCGACGTCCTCCGCGACCCCACCCCAAACCGCGGCCGACGGCTGGGGCAGGCCTTCGTGATGGCGCGCGAACTCTCCCCCGCCATCCGGCACATCCACGTGCACTACCTCCACACGCCGGCCTCCGTCGTGCGCTACGCGGCGATGCTGACCGGCCGCACGTTCAGCTTCTCGGCCCACGCGAAGGACATCTGGACCACGCCGGCCTGGGAAAAGCGCGAGAAGATCGCGGACGCGACCTTCGGCGTCACCTGCACGCAGGCAGGCCTCGACACCCTCCGGGAGGTCGCGAGCCCTGCGGACCGCGGCAAGCTCGCGCTCGTCTATCACGGCCTCGACCTCTCCCGTTTTCCCGACCCGCCGACGCGGCCAGCGCGGGACGGCGGCGATCCCGCCAACCCCGTCGTCATCCTCTCGGTCGGGCGCGCCGTGGCGAAGAAGGGTTATGGCGACCTGCTTCCGGCGCTGGCCCGCCTGCCGGCGGGCCTCCACTGGCGCTTCGTGCACATCGGCTCCGGCGAGCTGCGGGACGCACTGAAACGGCAGGCGGCCGAACTGGGACTCGCCGACCGCATCGAATGGCGAGGCGGGCAGGCGCAGGACGCGGTGATCGCCGCCATGCGCGAGGCCGACATCTTCGTCCTGCCCTGCCGGGAGGGCGACAAGGGCGACCGAGACGGCCTGCCCAACGTGCTGATGGAGGCCGCCACGCAGGGCCTGCCGATCCTTTCCACACGCTTCGCGGGCGTGCCGGAATTCGTGACGGAGGGCCGCGAGGGGCTGCTCGTCGCGCCCGGCGATTCCGCGGCCTTGGCCGACCGCCTCGGGAGGCTCGCCCTGGATCCCGCCCTGCGCCGCAGGCTCGGCGCGGCGGCCCTGGAGCGCGTGCGCACCGGCTTCTCGTTCGAGGCCGGCGTGGAGGCCGTGCGGGCAGGGCTCGTGCGCGCGCTCGGCGCGCCGCAGGAGCTGCGCCAGCCCGATCGCGAGGCGGCGGAATGAAGGTGCTGTTCCTCGCCCCGCTGAAGCCGCCGGACCATCCAGAGCCTTCGGGCGACCGCGAGATGGCGCGGCTTCTCATGCGGGCGCTGGAGGGCACGGGTGGGACGGTCATGCTCGGTTCCCGCCTGCGGATGCTCGACCGGACGGGCGACACAGCCCTGATGCAAAGCCTCGCCGCCGAGGCGACGCAGGAGGCGGCGGGGCTGCTGGCCGGGATCGAGGCCGGGCCTCCGGGACGCCGTCCCGACCTCGTCTTCACCTACCACCTCCACTACAAGGCCCCCGACGTGATCGGCCCGCACGTGGCGCGCGCGCTGGGCATCCCCTACGTGGTCGCCGAAGGGTCCCGGGCCCCCAAGCGCGCGAATGGGCCGTGGGCGGAAGGCCACCGGCTGGCCGAGGCCGCGCTCGACGCCGCCGACCTCGTGCTTGTGATGAACGAGCGGGACCGCGAGGTGCTGGAGAGGGCCCGGCCGCCGGGCCAGCGGGTCGCCGACCTCCTGCCCTTCGTCGATGCCGGAGCCTGGCCGGACGCACGCGATCGCCGACGCCCGGCCGCCCGGCCGCTGCGGCTGCTGAGCGTCGGCATGATGCGGCGCGGCGACAAGCTCGCGAGCTACGCTCTCCTGGCGGAGGCCCTGGGCAGGCTGGAGCCGGGCGGCTGGACGCTCGACGTGGTCGGCGACGGTCCCGCCGCCAGCGAGGTACGGGACCGCTTGGCCGGGTTCGGCGAGGCGGTGCGCTGGCACGGGCGCGTGGCCGACAGGGCCGTGCTGGCCGGCCACTATGCACAAGCGGACCTCCTGGCCTGGCCGGCGGTGAACGAGGCCTATGGCATGGTGTTCCTGGAGGCCGCGCTGCAGGGCTGCCCTGCCCTCGCGGGCCGCTACGGCGGGGTGCCCGGCGTGGTGAAAGACGGCGCGACCGGCCGGCTCGTGCCGGGCGGCGACGTCGCCGCCTTCGCCGAAGCCCTCGCCGGATTCATCGCTGACCCCGCTGCGCTGGACCCGCTCGGCCTCGGTGCGGCCCGTCTCGCCCGGGAGGAGCGGACGCTGGAGCAGGCCTCGCGGACCCTCGCTGCGCTGCTCGCCCCGCTGGCCGCATCCTCCCGCTCAGCTCGGGGAGCGGCGGCGTGAGCGGGCGTGCGGGACCCATGCTGACCCTCGTCCAGCCTGCCCCCGGGCGCATCTTCATCGTGGTCACGCATCTCCTCGGCGTCGGGCACCTCCAGCGGGCAGCGCTGCTGGCGGGGGCGCTGGCCCGGGAGGGCCACGCGGTAACGCTGGTGAGCGGCGGCCTGCCGTCGCCCATCGCTTCGGTCGAGGGCCTCGCTCTCGTGCAGCTCCCGCCCGTGCGCTGCATGGGGACCGACTTCAAGACCCTGCTCGACGAGGAGGGCGCGCCCGTCACGCCGGAGCGGCTGGCGGAGAGGCGCGCGCGCCTGCTGGCTGCCTTCGACGCCGTTCAGCCGGACGTCGTCATCACCGAGCTCTTCCCCTTCGGCCGCCGACAGCTTGCCGAAGAGTTCGACGCGCTGCTGGAACGCGCCCGGGCGCAGAGGCCTCGTCCGGCGGTGCTCGCCTCGGTGCGCGACATCCTCAACCCGCCCTCGCGGGTCAAGCGCGTGGCTGAGGCGCTGGCACGGCTCGGCCGTTCCTATGACCGCGTGCTCGTGCACGGCGATCCCGCGGTGTCCCGCCTGTGGGACAGCTGGCCCTGCGCGCCCAGCCTGGCCGCGCGGCTCGTGGATACCGGGCTCGTCGCGGACCGTGACAGGCAGGAGCCCGCGCCCGCCGAAGACCCCGGGGAAACCGGCGAGATCCTGGTCTCCGGCGGCGGCAGCGCAGCCGCCCTCCCCCTGTTCCGGGCGAGCCTCGATGCGGCCCGCCTCCTGCCCGACAGAGGCTGGCGCCTCCTCGTCGGGCACGGCGTCCCGGCCGAGGCTTACGAGGCCATCCGACAGGATGCGCCGCCCCATGTCGAGGTGGAGCGCGCACGAGCCGATTTTCCAGCGCTGCTGGCGCGGGCCGCAGTGTCGGTCAGCCAGTGCGGCTACAACACGATGGCCGACGTGGCGCTGACGCGCGTGCGCGCCGTCGTCGTGCCCTTCGGGGAGGGCGGCGAGCGCGAGCAGGGCATGCGCGCGGCCCGGCTCGAGGCCGCCGGCCTTGTCGACGTGCTGGACGCGGACGCGCTGTCGGGCGAATCCCTCGCCGCTGCGGTCCGCGCCGCCCTGTCGCGCCCGCGTCCGCCGCTGACCGATCCGCGCAGGCCCGCCTTGCCGCGGGTGAGCCTCGCCACCAACGGCGCGGCCATCTCCGCCGCCGCCGTCGCCGAGGCCTTGCAGCGAGCCCGGTCCCGCGAGCGGGCTTTGGCCCGCGCCGAGGCGGCGCTCGACGCCTGCGGGCCGATCGACGTCTGGTGGCGCGACGACGACGCGGTCGAGGACACGCCCGCCCTGCAGCGGCTGCTCGCCTTGGCGCTGGCCCATGGCGCGTGTCCCGCGCTCGCCGTGATCCCGGCGACGGCCGAAGTCTCCCTCGCCGAGGCGCTCGCTGCCCATGTGGGAATTTCCATCCTCCAGCACGGCTTCGCGCACGCGAACCACGCGCCCGAAGGGCAGAAGAAGATGGAGCTCGTGGCGAGGGCGCCCGAGGCACTCGCGCTTATGGAGCTCGAGACCGGTCTGCGGCGGCTGAGCCGGCTCTTCGGCGAACGCGCGCTGCCCGTACTCGTGCCGCCGTGGAATCGCATCGACCCCGCACTCCTGCCGCTGCTGCCCGGGCTCGGCTTCCGGGGCCTGTCGACATTCCGCGCACGGCCACGCCGCGAGGCGGCGCCCGGGCTTCTGGCGGTGAACACGCATCTCGATCCGATCGCCTGGCGCCAGGCTGGCGGCCTGCGGGAGCCGGCGGAGCTGTGGGACGACCTGGCCGGCCAGCTCGAAGCCCGCGCCGCTGGCGGGGCCGACGCGACGGAACCCTTCGGGCTGCTCACCCATCACCTCGTCCATGACGAGTGGGTCTGGGCCTTCCTGGACGACCTGCTTGGCCTTTTCGCCGAGCATCGGTCTGTGCATTGGCGCACGGCGCAGGTCGTGTTTGGCGGACACAATGGAGTGAAGCCCGACGGCTAGCGACGCCGCGGTCAAAGGCTCCGTCCGAGGGGGTTCGGACCGGGCCGTTCAATTTGTGGTTACAGGCGTCGCAAAGCCGCGTTAAACAGGGGCAAAGGGGAAGAAGGAATGGATCTCGGGAGGTCGAAGGCGACAGCGGCCGCTCCCCTCGTCAGCATCCGCGATCTTGCCGTGGAGTTCGACGGGGACGCCGGCGTGGTGCACGCCGTGCGTGGAGTCTCGTTCGACGTCCAGGCCGGGCGGACGATCGCCGTCGTCGGCGAATCCGGCTCGGGAAAGTCCGTGACGGCCAATGCGCTGATGCGCATCCTCCCCAAGCGCGGCCGCATCGTGCGCGGCCAGATGATCTTCAACGATCCTGCCGGCCATGGCCCGATCGACATCGCCAGCCTCGATGCGGAGAGCGAGCAGATGCGCGGCCTGCGCGGCGGCCGGCTCGCGATGATCTTCCAGGAGCCGATGACCTCGCTGTCGCCGCTGCACACCGTCGGCGACCAGATCACCGAGGCGCTGAAGATCCATACCGGCGCGACGCAGGCCGAGGCCGACAAGAAGGCCGTGGCGGTGTTCGAGCGCGTGGGCTTCCGCCACCCGGAGCGCATGCTCACCACCTACCCGTTCGAGCTGTCCGGCGGCATGCGCCAGCGCGCCATGATCGCCATGGCGCTGATCTGCCGCCCGGCGCTGCTCATCGCGGACGAGCCGACCACCGCGCTCGACGTGACGACCCAGGCGCAGATCCTGGCGCTCATCAAGGAGCTCCAGGAAGAGACGCAGATGGGCGTGCTGCTCATCACCCACGACCTCGGCGTGGTCGCCAACATGGCGGACGACGTCGTCGTCATGTATCGCGGCGAGCTCATGGAACGCGGCACGCGGGAGGAGATCTTCCGCCGTCCGCAGCACCCCTATCTCAACGCCCTGATGCGCGCCGTGCCGCGCTTCGACATGGGACCCGGCGAGCGGCTCACGCCGGTGCGCGAGATCAAGGTGGACGCCAAGGCGGTGGCCGAGGCCTCGGGCGGCAGCCAGAAGCGGGTCGCGCCGGGCCGCACGGTCCTCGAGATCACCGACGTCAGCAAGACCTTCACGCTGCGCTCCGGCGCCCTGCTCGGCAAGACCGAGACGGTCGCCGCGCTGAGCGGCATCAACCTGTCGATGACGGCGGGTACCACGCTCGGCCTCGTGGGCGAGTCCGGCTCGGGCAAGACCACGCTCTCGAAGATCATCATGCGCGCGCTGAAGCCCACCACGGGCCGCGTTCGCTTCGACGACGGCTCCGGCCCGCGCGACGTCTTCGCGCTCGCCGGCAGCGAGCTCAAGGCCTATCGCCGCGCCGTGCAGTTCGTCTTCCAGGACCCGTTCTCCAGCCTCGACCCGCGCATGACGGTGTTCGACATCCTGGCCGAGCCGCTGCGCGTGCACGAGGTCGGCACGGAGCGCGAGCGCTTCGTGCGTGTGAAGGGCCTGCTCGACCTCGTCGGCCTCGACCAGCGCTCGATGCGCCGCTACCCGCACTCCTTCTCCGGCGGCCAGCGCCAGCGCATCGGCCTTGCCCGCGCGCTCGCGCTCAACCCCTCCGTGATCCTGTGCGACGAGCCGACATCCGCGCTCGACGTCTCCGTCCAGGCGCAGATCCTGAACCTGCTCAAGGACCTGCAGGGCGCTCTGGGCCTCTCCTTCCTGTTCGTCTCGCACAACCTCGCGGTGGTCGACTACATGGCCGCCGAGATCGCCGTGATGTGCCGCGGCGTGATCGTGGAGCAGGCCCCGCGCGCGACGCTGTTCCGCAACCCCGTGCATCCCTACACGCAGGCCCTGCTGGCGGCGGTGCCGAGCCCCGACCTCGACCACCCCCTCGACTTCGAGCGCCTGCTGGGTGCGGGTTTCTCCGATCCGGCCGCCTGGCCGGACGCCTTCGCGTTCAAGCCCGGCGTGACCCGGCCCCAGTCCGTCGAGGTCGCGCCGCGCCACTTCGTGTGCATGAGCGACGCCGCCAAGGCCCCGCTGAGGGCGGCGTCATGACGTCCTGCTTTCCCTGACAGGTGCCGCCATGCCGACCCTCACCCGCCGCACCGCCCTGCTCGCCGCGCTCGCCGGAACGGTCCTGCCTCGCTCGCTCTCGGCGGCGACACCGCTGACCTACCAGGAAGCCCCGAACCTCAAGGACCTCGTCGCCTCGGGCAAGCTGCCGCCGGTGGCGGAACGCCTACCGGAGCAGCCTCTCGTCTCCGACTTCGCCGCCCGCAAGCGCGCCATCGGCCGCTATGGCGGCAGTATCCGCACGCTCGTCAGCAAGGCGCGCGACCTGCGCTACCTCTCGGCCAACAGCTACACGCGCCTCGTCGGCTACGACGAGAAGCTCGATCTGCTGCCCGACCTGCTGCTCTCGGCCGAGGCCCAGGACCACCGGATCTTCACGTTCACGCTTCGCAAGGGGCACAAGTGGTCGGACGGCCACCCGTTCACGACCGAGGACTTCCGCTACTTCTGGGAAGACGTGGCGCTCAACAAGGACCTGAGCCCGTCCGGCCCCTCTGAGCTCTTCATCGTCGACGGCAAGCCCGCGAAGGTCGAGATCCTCGACGAGCAGACCATCCGCTACACGTGGACGGGGCCGAACCCGCGCTTCCTGCCCGCCCTCGCCCAGCCGCGCCCGCTCACCCTCTTCCAGCCCGCGCACTACATGCGCCAGTTCCACAAGAAGTACCGTGACAAGGCCGAGCTCGAACAGCTCGCCGCCAAGGCCAAGCTGAAGTCGTGGGCGACCCTGCACAACCGCATGGACGATTCCTACGACAATTCCAACGTGGCCATCCCCTCGCTCGGCCCCTGGCGCGTCGTCACGGAGTCGCCAGCGACACGCTTCGTCTTCGAGCGCAATCCTTACTTCCACCGCGTCGACCCCGAGGGCCGGCAGCTCCCCTACGTGGATACGGTCCTCGTCGACATCGCCGCGCCGGGCCTTTTCGCCGCCAAGGCCAATGCCGGCGAGGTGGACCTGCTCTCGCGCGGCCTTTCGATGAACGACGCCCCCGTGCTGAAGGAGGGCGAGGCCACGCACAGCTACAAGACGCTGCTGTGGACCTATGCGCGCGGCTCGGCCTATGCCTTCTATCCGAACCTGAACTGCAACGACCCGGTCTGGCGCGAGCTCAACCGCGACCTGCGCTACCGCAAGGCGCTCTCTGCGGCGATCGACCGGCGCATCCTCAACAACGCGCTGCTCTTCGGCCTCGGCACGGAGGGCAACAACACCGTGATGAAGCAGAGCCCGCTCTACGAGGACAAGTTCCGCACGGAGAACGCCGCCTACAACATCGATCTCGCCAACAAGCTGCTCGACGAGATCGGCCTCACCGAGCGCGATTCCACGGACATCCGCAAGCTCAAGGACGGGCGCATCCTGGAGATCGTCGTCGAGGTGGACGGCGAGAGCAGCGACATCGTGGACGCCTTGCAACTCGTCACGGAGATGTGGCGCGACGCTGGCATCAAGCTCTTCCTGAAGCCGCAGGACCGCACGATCCTGCGCCAGCGCTCCTATGCCGGCCAGACCGTCATGGTGGCCTCGCAGGGGCTCGACAATGCCGTGCCCACGGCGCTGATGCCGCCGACGGAACTCGCGCCGGTGCGGCAGGAGCATTTCTGCTGGCCCAAATGGGGCCAGTATTTCGAGACGCAGGGCAAAAACGGCGAAGCCGCCGACATGCCCGAGGCCAAGACGCTGATGGACCTCTATTCCGCGTGGCTGCGCACTGCCGACGTGGAGGAGGCCGCGCGGCTCTGGGGCGAGATGCTGCTCGTCCACGCGCAGAACCAGTTCGTCATCGGCACGGTGGCCGGCGAGCTGCAGCCCATCGTGGTCAACTCGAAACTGCGCAACGTGCCGCCCAAGGCGCTGTTCTCGTGGGAGCCGACCTCGCTGATGGGCATCTACCGCGTCGACGAATTCTTCATGGAGTCCTGACGCGTCATGGCGATGGTCCTCTACCTCCTGCGCCGCACGGTGACGATGCTGCTGACGCTGCTCGCGATCTCGGCGCTGGTCTTTCTCATCATCAAGCTGCCGCCGGGCGACTTCCTGACCAACCAGATCGCCGAGTTGCAGGCGCAGGGCGATGCCTCCGCCGCCGCAAAGGCGGAGTTCCTGCGCGCGCAATACGGCCTCGACCGGCCGGTCTGGGAGCAGTACCTGACCTGGATCGGCCTGATGCCCGGGCCGAACGGCTGGTCGGGCCTGCTGCAGGGCGACTGGGGCTGGTCCTTCGAGTTCCAGCGGCCTGTCAACGAGGTCGTCGGCAATGCGCTGGGCCTCACGATCCTCGTCAACATCGCGACGGTGATCTTCATCCACGTCGTGGCGATCCCGATCGCGATCTACTCGGCGACGCGGCAATACTCGCTGGGCGACTATGCGGCCACCCTGATCGGCTATATCGGGCTGGCCACGCCGAATTTCCTCCTCGCCCTCATCCTGCTCTTCTACCTGAACCGCTGGTTCGGCATCTCCATCGGCGGGATGATGGACCCGAGATACGTCAACGAGGGCATGTCCTGGGCCAAGACGCAGTCCATCGCCTCGCACCTCATTGCTCCGGTCATCGTGATCGGGCTTTCGGGCACCGCCGCGATGATCCGGCGCATGCGCGCCAACCTGCTGGACGAGTTGCAGAAGCAGTACACGGTGACGGCCCGGGCGAAGGGCATGAAGCCCCTGCCCGCGCTGCTGAAATATCCCTTCCGCATGGCGCTGAACCCTTTCGTCGCCGACATCGGCAACCTGCTGCCGCATCTGGTCTCGGGCTCGGTGCTGGTGTCGCTGGTGCTGAGCCTGCCGACGGTCGGGCCGGTGCTGCTGCAGGCGCTGAAGCAGCAGGACCAGTTCCTGGCCGGCTTCATCCTGATGTTCGTGGCGGTGCTCACCGTGGTCGGCATGCTGATCTCCGACCTGATGCTGGCGGTGCTTGACCCGCGCATCCGCTTCGGCTCGCGGGGTTGAGATGAGCGCGATCACGCACGACCCTCTGGCGCCCGGCCACTACGTCAACCCCGCCCCGTTCAATCCGGCCGTGGCGGAGGAGCTCTCGGCCTCGGAGGAGCGCTTCTACCGCGCCTCCGCGCTGACGCTGATCTGGTGGAAGTTCAAGCGCCACAAGGTGGCATTGATCTCGGCGATCTTCCTGGGCCTGCTCTATCTCTCGCTGCCCTTCGTCGAGATCATCGCGCCCTACGGCATCAGCCAGCGCAACGGCGAGCACCTCTCGGCGCCGCCCCAGGGCGTGCACCTGTTCCACGAGGGGAGCTTCGTCGGGCCCTTCGTCTATCCCTACGCGTTCCGCTTCAACGAGGACAAGTTCCAGCGCGAATACGTGGTGGACCGCACGAAGCCGCAGCCCCTGCGCTTCTTCTGCCAGGGGGCGCCCTACGAGTTTTGGGGCATGACGAAGGCGCACTTCCATCTCGTCTGTCCGCCGGAGGGCGGCACCTTCTTCCTGGTGGGGACGGACAAGCTCGGCCGCGACCTCTTCTCCCGCATCGTCTACGGCGCGCGGATCTCGCTCACCGTCGGCATCATGGGCATCGCGGTGTCATTCGTGATCGGGCTGACGCTGGGCGGGCTCGCGGGATACATGGGCGGCTGGGTCGACGCCTCCGTTCAGCGCCTCATCGAGGTGCTGCGCTCGCTGCCGGAACTGCCGCTCTGGCTCGCTTTGTCGGCGGCGCTGCCGGCGAACTGGAGCCCGGTGCTCGTCTTCTTCGCCATCACGCTGATCCTCGGACTGCTCGACTGGCCGGGCCTCGCCCGAGCCGTGCGCTCGAAGCTGCTGTCGCTGCGCGAGGAGGATTTCGTGCGCGCCGCGGAGCTGATGGGCGCCTCGCGCGGTCGCATCATCGCCACGCATCTCGTGCCCAACTTCATGAGCCACCTGATCGCCAGCGCCACGCTGTCGATCCCGTCCATGATCCTGGGCGAGACCGCGCTCTCCTTCCTCGGCCTCGGCCTCAGGCCGCCGGTGACGAGCTGGGGCGTGCTGCTCAACGAGGCCCAGAACCTCGCGGCCGTGAACCTCTATCCCTGGCTGCTCGCGCCGATGGTGCCGGTGATCCTCGTCGTCCTCGCCTTCAACTTCATGGGCGACGGCCTGCGCGACGCGGCGGATCCGTATAGCTGAGGGGTCAAGGTCCCCGTGCGTCATCCCGGGCGCGCCGCAGCGCGCAGCGGTGCGGTGCAGACCCGGGACCCAGGGCAACGCTGGTCGAAACATTTAGCCACGTTGTCCTGGGTCCCGGCCCTCCGCTTCGCTGCGGCCGGGATGACACCGAGAGGTATGGCGCACGAAGAAGCGCGGTTGCCCCGCCTCAGAGCACGTTGCGCTCGAAGACCGGCTCGACGCGCTTCTCCCAGGTCGTCTCATAGAGCCCCAGCAGCTCCTCGGCCGCGGTGCGGCCGTGCTGGGCGATGACGTGGAGTGGGGCGAGGTAGCGCGTCTCGTCGCGGCCCTCGGCGTCGAGGATGCCGCGACGGCGCAGGCCCTCGTGGGCGAGGTCCAGCACGTCGAGGGCGACCTCGCGGGCGCTGCGGCCGCGGACTGTGGCGGCGAGGCCCTGCCGGGGCACGGCGTCGCGCAAGGCCTGGCGGTCCGCCGCCGTCCAGTCGGCGACGAGGCGGGAGGCCTGGTCGAGCACGCCGGGCTCGTAGAGCAGGCCGACCCAGAAGGCCGGCAGCGCCTGCAGCATGGAGCGCGGGCCTGCGTCCGCGCCGCGCATCTCGAGGTAGCGCTTGAGACGCACCTCGGGAAAGAGCGTGGAGAGGTGGTTCGCCCAGTCCGAGATCGTCGCGCGCACGCCCGGCAGCTGCGGCAGCCGCCCCTCCAGCAGGTCGCGGAACGAGGCGCCGGTGACGTCGTGGTACGTGTCGCCACGCTTCACGAAGTACATGGGCACGTCGAGTGCGTACTCGGTGTAGCGCTCGAAGCCCATGCCCGGCTCGAACACGAAGGGAACCATGCCGGCGCGATTATTGTCGGTGTCGCGCCAAATCTCCGAGCGCATCGAGAGAAAGCCGTTCGGCTTGCCCTCGGTGAAGGGCGAATTGGCGAAGAGCGCGGTCGCGATCGGCTGCAGCGCGAGCGACACCCGCATCTTTTGCACCATGTCCGCCTCGGAGGCGAAGTCCAGGTTCACCTGCACGGTGCAGGTGCGAAACATCATGTCGAGCCCGCGCGTGCCCACCTTCGGCATGTAGCGAGCCATGATGGCGTAGCGCTGCTTGGGCATGACGGGCGTCTCGGCCAAGGTCCATGTGGGACTGTGGCCAAGTCCGAGGAACTGGATGCCGAGGGGACGCGCGACGCTGTTGACCGCGTCGAGATGGGCGCGCAGCTCCGCCTCGCTGTCGTGCAGGTTCTCGACCGGCGCGCCCGAGAGCTCGAACTGTCCGCCGGGCTCCAGCGAGATGGCTCCGCCGCCCACGGGGTCGAAGAGCCCGATGATGTGCTCGCCGTCGAGGATCGGCTCCCAGCCCGTGCGTGCGGCGAGCCCTTCCAGGATGGCCCTGATGCCCCGCAGCCCCTCGTAGGGCACGGGTGCGTGGTCGTGCCCGAAGAAGGGGAACTTCTCGTGCTCGGTCCCGATGCGGCCGGGCGCATCGCCCTTGGAGCCCGCCTCGAACCACGCGACCAGTTCGTCCCGGCTTTCGATCGGAGTGGGATCGGACTGGTCACGCGCCATCAATCGGTCCTCGCATGGGCTCCCGCCAGAGACCGACGGGACCGATGTCATAGGGCTCGGCATGCACGGTGGCAATCTCCCGGGGGACTTGCAGCCGTGCAAGCTGGCCCTGCTGCAAACTCACGGCCGCAGGCTCAGCCGCGCCAGTCTCCCAGCATCGCCTGCACCAGCGCCATAGCGGCGACAGCCGCCGTGTCGGCGCGCAGGATCCGCGGGCCGAGCGACAGCCTGACGACATGGGGCAGGCGCAGGAGCCGGCTCCGCTCCGCCTCCGAAAACCCGCCTTCGGGCCCGATGAGCACCGCCAGGGGTCCCGTCGGAACGGCCGACAACGCCGCGAGCGGGCCGGCTGCCTCGGCCTCCTCGTCGCAGAAGACGAGCCGGCGGCCGGCGTCCCAGCCGTCGATCAGCGCCTCGAACCGGATGGGCTCGTGGATCGCCGGCAGCGAGAGGATGCCGCATTGCTCGGCCGCCTCGATGGCGTTGGCCTGCATGCGCTCGAGGTTGAGCCGGCTCGCCTGCGTATGCTGGGTGAGGACGGGCCGAAGGGCGGCGGCGCCCATCTCGACGGCCTTCTGGACGACATAGTCCAGCCGGGCGTGCTTGAGCGGGGCAAAGCAGTAATGCAGGTCCGGGACGACCGGCTGGGGACGCGTCTGGCGCTCCGCGGCGAGTTCCGCCGCCTTGCGCGAGGCAGGTCGAAGCCGGGCGAGCCATTCCCCGTCCCGGCCGTTGAAGACGAGCACGGCGGCCTCGGCGCCCAGGCGCAGCACGGTCAGCAGGTAATGCGCCTGCTCGCGCGACAGGGGCAGGACATGGCCTGCGGCGAGGGGCGCATCGACGAACAGGCGCGGCGTGCGCCCGTCGGGCTCTGTCATGGAAGGCTCGCTCGCTGGGTTCTGGCCTGCCCTCTTTAGTGCGCCGCAGGCCGGATTTCAGCCGCTTTCTCGCGAGAGCGTCCGCGCCGAAATCGCGGGACCGGATTGCGAAACAGGCCATTGACCTGATATGAGCCACCCGCCCAGCACAGGAACCATGGAATGGCCTTTGATTCGCTGAGTAGCCGACGGAGCCTACGCCGGTTCTCCGCAGCGTCGGTCGTCGCCGCAGGATTGTTCGCCGGTGTCTTGGGCCCCGCCTTCGCCCAGTCCGACGAGTGCCAGGAACTCGGCAAGGTGATCCAGCGCCAGGGCGAGCTCACCCAGGCGGCGCAGGGCATCGGCAAGAAGAAGATGACGCCTGCGCTGATCGCCCAGGCCTGTTCCACCTTCGGGCAGCTCGCGGCCAACACGAAGGTCGCGATCGCCAAGCTCGAGAAGGACGGCGCCTGGTGCCATGCCCCGCCGAACATCCTCGACGCGCTGAAGGCCTCGCAGCCCAACATCAGCAAGGCGCAGTCCAACGCCTGCACGGCGTCAGCAAACGTGAAGAAGCAGATGCAGCAGGCCAAGGCCCAGCAGGAACAGCAGAAGAAGCAGATGCAGGGCGCAGGCCCGATCGGCGGCGGCGGCGACGTGCTGGGCGGCCCCATCAAGGTGCCCCAGGGCGCGCTGTGACCTCCGACGGCTGGCCGACGTGAGCGCCGCACCCGGCCTCGGCGGCCCACCCGTCCCCGACGCTCCCGCGGGCAACGTCGTCGACCGCCTCGCACCCCCCGCCTGGCGACCCTATTTCCGCCTCGCCCGCATCGACCGACCCATCGGCTGGTGGCTGCTCTTGCTGCCCTGCTGGTGGTCGACGGCGCTCGCCTCGGGCGCTGGCGGCTGGGGCTTCCCATCCCCGATCACCCTCGCGCTCTTCCTGATCGGCGCCGTGGCGATGCGCGGCGCAGGCTCGACCTACAACGACATCGTCGACCGCGACCTTGACGACAAGGTGGAGCGCACGCGCGCGCGCCCTATCCCTTCGGGCCAGGTGAGCGTGAAGGGCGCGGCCCTCTTCGTGCTCGCGCAGTGCTTCGTCGGCCTCCTGGTGCTCGTGAGCTTCAATCCCTTCGCCATCGTGCTGGGCTTCTGCTCGCTCGTCTTCGTGCTGGCCTATCCCTTCATGAAGCGCGTGACCTCCTGGCCGCAGGCGGTGCTGGGCCTCGCCTTCTCGTGGGGCGCGCTGATGGGCTGGGCGGTGCTGTTCGGGCGGCTCGATCCCGCGCCGGTGCTGCTCTACGTCGCCGCCATCGCCTGGACGATGGGCTACGACACGATCTACGCCGTGCAGGACATCGAGGACGACGCCATCGCCGGCATCAAGTCGACGGCGCGGCTCTTCGGCGAGAAGACGCAGGTCGCGGTGGCCTGCTTCTACGCGGCGGCTGTCGGCTTCACGGTGCTGAGCCTCTGGGAAGCCAAGGTCGGGTTGATCGGCTGGTTGGGCGCGGCGGCCTTCGCAGCGCATCTCGCCTGGCAGGTCTCGCACATCTCGGTCCGGGACGGCGCCGGCGCGCTGCGCCTTTTCCGCTCCAACCGGGACGCCGGCCTTCTGCTCTTCGCGGGCCTCGCCCTCGACGCGCTGTTGCGCGCGGCCTGACCTCAGCGGCCGAAGGGCATCTCGACGCCGCGCACCATGATCGGACGCTCGGGCAACCGCGCCGTCTTGCGGCGGCGCAGGAAGCGGGGGCGGCGCTTGGTCATGGCGTAGCTGCGGCGGCGCTCCCGGGTGGGTCCGCGCAGGACCAGCCCGATCTGGGGCGTGGCCTCCAGCGTTTCGCCGGCCGGGGTCTGGATCAGCAGGGGCTGGCCGAGATCCGCCGCGGCCCGCCGCCACAGCGCCACGACCTCCGTCTCGGCCACGTCGGGGAACAGGAGCGCACCCGGCGCGTCATCTCCGAAGGACAGGAGAATGTCGAAGCGCAAAGCGTCCTCGCCGTCCTGCGAGATCCGCAGGAGCAGTCCGGTGCTGCCGGCCGCCAGCGTCTCGGCCGCCGCACGCGGTCCCTGCACCACGTGGACGTTGGCGAGGCCTGAGATCGAGATCGCCATCCTGGATCGTTGCACGCGCATGCCCGACTGCCATGTCCCGCTACCCCGAGGAGCCCGTGAAGCAAGTTGTGCTTCTGCAGAGACCACACTCAAGACACGAGTTTTTGCCCTGTATCTGGCGAACAACTTGGGCCATCAGCCCTGACGACTGGCTAAACCGGGTGGTTAACGACTTGGATACAGAATGGTAAATGACGGTTTTCCTTGACAGATCGTTGTAGATCCGCCGCGTCGCGCGGCTTGTCGCGCTGCAGCGCAAGGGGTAGAAGGCGCCATCGACGCGGAACCACCATGAGCCTGCCGAGCGGCGACATTCCTGCCAGGGTGATCGAGGAAGCGCGGCGTTCCACGCGGGACGCCGGAACGCTCGCGCTCTCCTTTTTCCGCCATGGCGGCGAGACCACCGCGGAAGTCTCGTTCAAGGCGGGCGGTTCTCCGGTCACGGAGGCCGATTTCGCGGTCGACAAGCTCCTGAAGGAGCGCCTGACGGCGCTGGCGCCCGAATTCGGCTGGCTTTCGGAGGAAACCGAGGACGATCCGGCCCGCCTGCAGCGCCGCCTCGCCTGGATCGTCGACCCCATCGACGGGACGCGCGCCTTCGCGCGGGGCGACACGGACTGGACGATCGCCGTGGGCATCGTCGAGGACGGCGTGCCCGTGGCCGGCTTCGTCTACGCGCCCGTGCTGGACGAGTTCTTCGAGGCCGCGGCCGGCGCACCGGCCCTGCGCAACGGCGAGCCCATCCGGGCGACGGACCGCGCGGGCCTGTCCGGTGCACGGCTCGCCGGCCCAAAGCCCATGCTGGACCGGCTGGCGAGCCGCGCGGCCTTCGAGCGCGCGCCGAAGATCCACTCGCTGGCCTATCGCATCATTCATGTGGCGGATGGTCGCATCGATGGCGGGCTGGCCGGCGGCCGCTCGCATGACTGGGACCTCGCCGCGGCCCATGCCGTGCTGCTCGCCGCGGGCGGCGTGCTGCTCGACGGCTTCGGCCGCGCGCCGCGCTACAACCGGGCTTCGACGGTGCAGCCGCCACTGGCGGCGTCCGGCACGGCCCTTGCCCCCGCGCTCGCCGAGGCCGTCAAGGGCCTCGCCGCATAACCCTCCATCCTGCGCCAGGGCGCGCCTGCGCCCGCGCGCCTCTTCAGTGACGGACCGACCATGACGAAGACGCCCGCCAACAAGCCGCAGCTGCCCCACCTCGTGTTCGGCGGCGAGCTCGTGAGCCTCGACGGCACCGAGTTCAAGGATCTCTCCGCGATCGACATGGTCGGCATTTATCCGGACTATGCGAGCGCCCATGCGGCGTGGAAAGCCAAGGCGCAAGCCACGGTGGACAACGCGCACATGCGTTATTTCATCGTTCACCTGCATCGTTTCCTCGACCCTTCGCAGGGCCACTAGGCCCGCCGGCGGCGAGAGCCGCCGACGAGAGACTCCCGGCTTCATGCTCAAGACGATCGGCCAGTCCTCATGGGTGCAGACGCTGCTGGGGCGTCTGCTCGCCGCCTATCTGCGGCTCGTGAAGCGCACCAACAGCTGGTCCACCGATCCGGCCGACCTCTTTGACCGGCTGGACGCCGACAAGCCCTTCATCTGCGCGCTCTGGCACGGCCAGCACTTCATGATCCCGCTGGGCAAGCGCCCGCAGGACCGCTACGCCGTGCTGATCTCGCGCCATGGCGACGGCGGCATCAACGCCGCCGCCTGCGACAGCTTCGGCATCCGGCCCATCCGCGGCTCGGGCGGCAAGCCCTCGAAGATGCACAAGCGCGGCGGGGTGACGGGCCTGCGCGAGATGGTGCGCGCGCTAGAGCAGGGCGACAGCGTGACGCTGACCGCCGACATTCCCAAGATCGCTCGGGTGGCGGGCCTCGGGATCGTGACCCTCGCCCGGCTCTCCGGCCGGCCGATCTACCCGGTGGCCGTCGTGACGAGCCGGCGCATCACGTTCGGCAACTGGGACCGCACCAGCATCGGGCTGCCCTTCGGACGTGGCGTGGTGGCCGTCGGCGAGGCCATTCGCGTCCCGCGCGAGGCGAGCGAGGCGGAACTGGAGGCCGCGCGGCAGGTGCTGCAGCAAAGCCTCGACCACGTGCACGAACGCGCCTATGCCTTGGTGGGCGGACATGATCCGGGCCGGGATTTGCGCCCGGCGCCGCAACCCTCCGCCGCCGCGGGCAAGGCCTAGGCCATGACGACGCGTCCCCTCGCGCTGCGCACCTACCGGGTGGCGTCGGGCCTGCTCGGCCCCTTCACGCGCCTGCTGCTGGCCGAGCGCGCCCGCCGCGGCAAGGAGGAGCGCACCCGCATCGGCGAGCGCCGGGGCGAGGCGACGCGGCCCCGCCCGGCCGGCCGTCTGGCCTGGCTGCACGGCGCCAGCGTGGGCGAGACGGTCTCGATGCTGCCGCTGATCGAGAGGCTGGTGGCGCGCGGGCTCACCGTGCTTGTCACGTCGGGCACCGTGACGTCGGCGCGGCTGCTGGAATGGCGGCTGCCGCCAGGCGCGATCTACCAGTTCGTGCCGCTCGACGTGCCCTCCTATGTCCGGCGGTTCCTCGAGCACTGGCGGCCGGACATCGCGCTGCTCGCCGAATCCGAGCTCTGGCCGAACCTCATCGTCGAGACGGATGCGCGCGGCATCCCGCTCGTGCTCGTGAACGGCCGCATGTCCGAGCGCAGCTTCCGGCGCTGGCAGAAGATGCCGGACATGATCGGCGCCCTGCTCGGGCGCTTCGACCTCTGCCTCGCCCAGTCGCGCGCCGATGCCGACAGGCTGGCGCGGCTCGGCGCGCCGCGCGTGGGGGTTGCGGGCAACCTGAAGTTCGACGTGCCTCCCCCGCCCGCGGATCCGCTGCGCCTCTCCGGCCTGACGGGACTCGTGGGGGACCGCCCGGTCTGGGTCGCGGCATCGACGCATGGCGGCGAGGAGGAGCAGGTGATCGACGCGCACCTTGCGCTCATGCAGCGCTTCCCGCACCTCCTCACCATCATCGCGCCGCGCCACCCCGCGCGCGGGGAGGAGGTCGCCCGCATCGCCGAGGATGCGCGGCTGCATGTCGGGCTGCGCTCGCGGGGCCTCGAGCCTGACGGGGCGACGGACATCTACGTGGCGGACACGATCGGCGAGCTCGGCCTGTTCTACCGCATTGCCCCGCTCGTCTTCATGGGCGGATCGCTGATCCCGCATGGCGGCCAGAACCCGATCGAGCCTGCCAAGCTCGGCGCGGCCATCCTGCACGGCCCGCACGTCCACAACTTCACGGACGTCTACGCCGCACTCGACAAGAATGGCGGCGCGCTGGCGCTCGCCGACGGGGCGGACCTCGCGACCTCGCTGGGCCGCCTGTTCGTCGATGGCGCGGGCGTCCGGGCCATGGCGCGCGCGGCCTCCGAGACGGTGGACTCGCTGGGCGGGGCGGTGGACCGCACGCTCCAGGCCATCGAACCCTTCCTGCTGCACATGGCGATCGGGGACCGCTGATGCGGGCTCCCGGTTTCTGGTCGAAACCGGGCCACCCGCTCGCCTGGGCTCTTTCTCCCCTCGGCGCCCTCTATGGCGCGGTCACGGCGCACCGGCTGCGCCAGCCGGGACAGACTGCCGCGGTCCCCGTGCTCTGCGTCGGCAACTTCACGGCGGGCGGCGCGGGCAAGACGCCCGTCGCCCTCGCGCTGGCGGAGAGACTGGTCGCGCTCGGCCGGCGGCCCGTCTTTCTGACGCGCGGCTATGGCGGGCAGATCCGCGCGCCGATTCTGGTGGACGTCGCCCGGCATGACGCCGCCGCGACCGGCGACGAGCCGCAGCTTCTCGCCCGAGCCGCGCCCACCGTCGTCTCGCCGGACCGTGCGGCCGGCGCGGCGCTGGCGTCCCGGCACGGCGACGTCATCGTGATGGATGACGGCCTTCAGAATCCCTCGCTGCGCAAGACCGCGGCCGTCGCCGTGGTGGACGGCGCGACGGGCCTCGGCAACGGCTTATGCATCCCTGCCGGGCCCTTGCGCGCGCCGATGTCCGCGCAATGGCCGCTGGTCGAGGCCGTGGTGGTGATGGGAGAGGGCGCGGCCGGCGGCGCGGTAGCGGCCGAGGCGCGCCGGCGCGGCTGCAAGGTCATTTCCGCGAGGCTGGAGCCGACGCCCGGGGCCCGGGCCTTGTCCGGACAGCGGGTCTTCGCCTTCGCCGGCATCGGCCGGCCGGAGAAATTCTTCGCGAGCCTCGCAGAGGTCGGGGCGGAGGTCGTGGGCACGAAGGCCTTCGCCGACCACCAGCCCTATGACGCGAGGAGCGTGGCCAGGCTCCGCGAGGAGGCGGCGACGCGCCGGCTCCAGCTCGTCACCACTGCAAAGGATATGGTGCGCCTCAGGGCGGCGCTGCCGGGCGACCCGTTCGGAGATGTCGCGGTGCTGGACGTCAGAGCCCGCTTCGACGACCCGAACGGCCTGGACGCGTGGCTGCAGGCGCGAATCAGCGGTGCTTGAGCGAGGCCAGGCGCTGCAGGACGGCCTCCCGCGAGGAATAGGCCTCCTGGAGGTCGACGCTCCAGTAGCGCAGCTCCTCCATCGGGATGGGCGCATTGGTGACCGCGCAGCGCACGAAGGCGCCGGGCCGGACCACGCGCAGGTCACCGTCGAGATATTCGACCACGGCTTCGCCCTGGAGGGGCGTTCGGCGATCGTGCAGGTTCATCGAAATCTTCCATCGGGGCGGCCGGCCGCCCGGTTGTGCCGACAAATCCGTCAGGACACTTGTCGACCTGAATATGCCACGATTTGATCGTTCACCGTTGTAACGTAGCCTTTTTACTCCTCCAAGCGCCACTCCACCACGCTCAGGTCACCCATGTCATCGCTCCGCGGCCGGATCGTCTGCGCCGGCCTCATCGCCGCAGCTCTCGCCTTTGCTTCGACCGCCCCAGGCCGGGCCGCCGAACCCGTGCGGATCACGGGCGGCAGCACCACCCTGCCGGGGCTGATGTACAAGCCGACGGGGACCGGGCCGTTCCCGGCCGTGGTGGCGCTGCATGGCTGCGCCGGCCTGTTCGACAAGGCGGGCAAGCCCGACGCCCGAACGGAGGACTGGGGCAACCGTCTGGCGGCCAAGGGGTTCGTGGTGCTGTTTCCCGACAGCTTCGGCCCGCGCGGCGTCTCCAACCAGTGCCGGACCCGCGAGCGCGTGGCGCGCTCCTCCCGCGAGAGGAGGGCCGATGCCCATGCGGCGCGGCGCTGGCTGCAGCAGCAGGGCTACGTGAAGCCCGACGCGATCAACCTGATGGGCTGGTCAAACGGCGGGTCGACCGTGCTCTACGCCGTGCGCAAGGAGCGCCTGTCGCGGCCCGGGCGCGGCATGCGCGTGATCGGGCCGGACTTCGCCAGGGCCGTCGCCTTCTATCCCGGCTGCCGCGTGCCGGCCGACAAGGGCCGCTTCCAGTCCCGCGTGCCGCTGATGATCCTGATGGGCGAGGCGGATGACTGGACGCCCGCCAAGTACTGCCAGGCGCTGGCCGCGCAGACCAAAGGCACGCCCTTCCCCGTGACCTTCGTCGGCTATCCCGGGGCCTACCATGACTTCGACTGGCCGGACCGCCCCGTCACCGTCCTCAAGGGCCTCGCCTTCGCGGCAGGCGGCACGGGCGAGGCGCATTCGGGCACGGACGCCGCGGCCCGCGCGGACGCCATCGAGAAGGCCACGGCCTTCTTGGCGCGGTGAGTCGAGATCGCTGACAGGCGCGCTCAACCCTCGAACAGGCTGCCCTGGCCGACCGGCGTCTTGCCGGCCTTCGCCGGCTTGGGGCGCGCCGGCGGGCGTTCGTCGCCGCCGGCGACGCGGGCGGGCGCCGTGCCGTCGGCGAAGCGCAGGACCAGCGGATCGCCTGCGGCCAGTTCGTCGGCGCGCTTCACGAGGCCGCCCTCGGCCCGGGTGACCAGCGCGAAGCCGCGGGCGAGCACGCTCTCGTAGGAGATGCTGCGCAGCAGCTTGTCGATGGTGCCGAGCCTGTCGGCGCGCCGGTGCAACTGGTTGCGGTGCGCCGTCGCGGCGCGCGCGGCGAGCCCGGCGAGGCGCTCGCGGCGCTGCTGCAGGCGTAGCTTTTCGGCCCGCAGGTTGGCGTCGCGCGCCGCCGCGAGCTGCTTGCCGAGGCCCTGCAGCCTTTCGCGGGCCGCGGCGAGCCGCGCCCGGGGCGACTGACGGTCGAGCAGGCGCACCAGCTCGGCCGCTCGGTTGGCGTGACGGCGCAGGCCGAGCACCAAAGCCTGCTGCAGACGACCGGCGGCGAGATCGAGCTTCTGGCGCGGGGGTGCGACGAGATCCTCCGCCCGCGGCAGGGCGCGCGCCGCCGCGCGAAAGTTCTGGCGCTTGAGATCGACGTGGCGGTGCAACGCGCCGCGGTGGCGCTGGGCGAGGTCGCCGACGGTGCGCAGGAGGTCGCTGCGCACGGGGACGGCGATCTCGGCCGCCCCGGTGGGCGTGGGAGCGCGCCGGTCGGCGGCGTGGTCGATGAGCGTCGTGTCGGTCTCGTGGCCGACGGCCGCGATGAGCGGGATCGCGCTCGCCGCGGCGGCGCGCACCACGATCTCGTCGTTGAAGCCCCAGAGGTCCTCCAGCGAGCCGCCGCCTCGGGCGACGATGAGGAGGTCCGGCCGGGGGATGCGCCCGCCTGCGGGCAGTGCGTTGAAGCCGACGATGGCGGCGGCGACCTCCGCCGCGCTTGTCTCTCCCTGCACGCGCACCGGCCAGACGAGCACGTGCCTGGGGAAGCGGTCGGCGAGGCGGTGCAGGATGTCGCGGATAACGGCGCCCGTGGGCGAGGTCACCACGCCGATCACCTTCGGCAGGAAGGGCAGCGCCTTCTTGCGGCCGGCGTCGAACAGGCCCTCTGCGGCGAGCCGCTTCCGGCGCTCCTCGAGCTGCGCCAGCAGCGCGCCGACGCCGGCCGGCTCCAGCGTGTCGATGATGATCTGGTACTTGGACTGGCCGGGGAAGGTGGTGATCCGCCCCGTCGCGATCACCTCCATGCCGGTCTCCGGCTGGATGCGCAGGCGCGCGGCGGAGGTGCGCCAGATCACGCCCGCCAGGCAGGCCTTGTCGTCCTTGAGGTCGAGATAGACGTGCCCGGATGTGTGGCGCTTTACGCCGCCGAGCTCGCCGCGCACGCGGACATGGCCATAGGCGTCCTCCAGCGTCCGCTTCAGCGCCCCCGAAAGGTCGCTGACGGACCATTCGGGCGTGTTGGAAGGAGGCTGGCCGCTCATCGACGCGACCATAGAGACGAATCACACCCAGCGCCAACGGGCCGGTTGAACCCGCTTGCCGCGATGCTTAAACGGGGGCGACCCCCTTATGCCCCGCCCGCCGGAGAGCCCGCCCCATGAAGATCCTCCTCGTCGGTTCCGGCGGCCGCGAGCACGCGCTGGCCTGGGCGCTGCGAAAGAGCCCGCTCTGCGAGCGGCTCTACATCGCCCCCGGCAATCCCGGCACGGCGGAGCTCGGCGAGAACGTCGTCGTGGACGTGGCGAACCACAAGGCGGTGATTGACTTCTGCCGGCTGGCGGGCATCGGCTTCGTCGTGGTCGGGCCCGAGGCCCCGCTCGTGGACGGCCTCGTCGATTCGCTGGCGGAAGCCGGCATCAAGGCCTTCGGTCCTCGCAAGGCGGCGGCGCAGCTCGAGGGCTCCAAGGCCTTCACCAAGGAGCTCTGCCGGGAGGCGAACATTCCCACGGCGGCATTCGCGCGCTTCACGCAGGCCGCGCCCGCCCGGGCTTATGTCGAGGCGCAGGGCGCCCCCATCGTGGTGAAGGCCGACGGGCTGGCGGCCGGCAAGGGCGTCGTGGTGGCGGCGAGCGTGGGGGAGGCCCTGGCTGCCGTCGACATGATGTTCTCGGGCGGGCTGGGCGCGGCCGGGGCCGAGGTCGTGATCGAGGAGTGCCTCGTCGGCGAGGAGGCTTCCTTCTTCGCGCTGTGCGACGGGACGCACGCCGTGGCGCTCCCCTCCGCGCAGGACCACAAGCGCGTGGGCGACGGCGACACTGGCCCCAACACGGGCGGCATGGGCGCCTATTCCCCCGCCCCCGTGATCGACGCCGCCATGGCCGAGCGCGTCATGGCGGAGATCATCCGCCCCACCGTCGCCGCCATGGCGGCGCGCGGGACGCCCTTCACGGGGATTTTCTTCGCGGGGCTGATGATCACGGCCGAGGGGCCGAAGCTCATCGAGTACAATACCCGCTTCGGCGACCCCGAATGCGAGGTGCTGATGCCGCGCCTGCGCTCCGACCTCGTCGACGCCCTGCTCGCGACCTGCGAGGGCCGCGTGGACAGGCTCGTGATGGACTGGTCGGACGAGGCCGCCTTGACCGTGGTGATGGCGGCGCGCGGCTATCCCGGCAAGCCCGAGACGGGCACGCCGATCGGTGGCATCGAGCGCGCGGCCGCGCTGCCGGGCGTGCAGGTGTTCCATGCAGGCACGCGCCGCGAGCCCGACGGGACGCTGGTCGCGGCCGGCGGACGGGTGCTGGCGGTCACCGGCACGGGAGCCACCATCGCGCAGGCGCGCGAGCGCGCCTATGCCGGCGTGGCCGCCATCGAGTGGCCCGGCGGCTTCAACCGCACCGACATTGGCTGGCGGGCGCTTGCGCGCGGCTGAGCTCTCGCTCAGGTTGAGGTCAGCGCGTTCGGCATCTCGCCTCCCGTGCTCATTTCGCTACGGGAGACCCAGCCGATGCAGCCGTCACGCCTGGCCTTCGCCGCCCTGACGATCCTCTCCGCGGCCTCGATCGCACAGGCGGAAGACAAGGTCGTGCCGGTCAAGTTCCCTCCCGGGGCCAGCTCGATCGTGCTGAAGGGCTCTGTCAAGGGCTCGGACGGCATGAGCTACCGGTTCGACGCAGTCTCGGGCCAGACCATGCAGCTGCTTTTCAGCCCCAAGAACAGGAGCTGCTACTTCAACGTTTTCGAGCCCGGTTCCGACACGGCCGCCCATATCGGCTCGGTCTCGGGCAACGAGTTCAGCAAGAACCTCGCCTCGACCGGGACGTACCGCGCCGACGTCTACCTGATGCGCAACGCGGCGCGGCGCAACGAGACCTGCCGCTACACGCTCTCCGTCGAGATCACCGGGGCTCCGGGCGGCGCGGGCGCGGGCATCTCCGACACGATGATGCGCGACGCCTGCAAGGGCGCGACGGCGCCGATGTACGGGGTGCAGCCCAGGGCCGTCGGCGTGGGCGGGCCGATCCGGAAGGCGGCGGATGGCGGCTTCACGCTCGACGGCACGATCGACAAGGGCCGCGAGGGCCGGAAATCGATGCGCTGCATCTTCAAGGCGGACCGGCAGCTCGCCGACGTGATGGCGACGACGCCGGACGGCGAGTAGGGGAACATCGCGAGCCGAAGCCATCCAGTCCCGCGCCTTGCCGTACTGGATTGCGTCGCAGAAGCGCTCCCCGCGATGACGGCGCGGTGAAATCGCCCTAGGTTTCCTCCTTGCAGTCGCGGAGCATGCCATGTCCGACCTAGCCGACCTCTTCCCCGGGTTCGAGAGCCACTGGATCGACACGGATGCCGGCAAGATCTTCGCCCGCTCCGGCGGCAGCGGCCCGCCGCTCGTGCTGCTGCACGGCTTTCCCGAGACGCACGTGATGTGGCATTGCGTGGCGCCCGAGCTCGCCAAGTCCTTCACCGTCGTGATCCCTGACCTGCGCGGCTATGGCTGGTCGAGCGCCCCGCGGGGCGAGGCCGGCGCGGCGCTCTATTCGAAGCGCGCCATGGGCGGCGACGTCGTCGCCGTGATGGAGAAGCTCGGCCATATCCGGTTCGGCGTGGTCGGCCATGACCGCGGCGCGCGCGTGGCCTACCGCCTCGCGCTCGACCATCCCGGCCGCGTGGAGCGGCTCGCCATACTCGATATCATCCCCACCCTGCTGATGTGGGAGAGGATGGACGCCAAACGGGCCATGCAGGTCTATCACTGGCTGTTCCTGGCCCAGCCGGAGCCCTATCCCGAGACGATGATCGGCAGGGAACCCGTATGGTTCCTCGAATGGACCCTGGCGAGCTGGACGGCCGACAGGTCTCTGCGCTCGTTCGACAGGAGGGCGCTGGACCACTACCGCGCCTTCTTCAACAATCCCGAGCGCATTCATGCCTGCTGCCACGATTACCGAGCGGGTGCGACGCTCGACTTCGCCGCAGACGAGGAGGATCGTGACGCAGGCCGAACGATCAGCTGCCCGACTCTCGCACTCTGGGGCGCGGCGGGTATCCCGGCAGCCGGGTCGAAACCGCTCGACGATTGGCGCGCCACGTTCGCGCCCAAGGCCGAGGGGCGCCCCGTGTCCAGCGGGCACTTCATCCCCGAGGAGAATCCGGCCGACCTCCTCGCCGGCCTCCTGCCCTTCCTAAAGGCCTGACTCCATGCCGAGCCGCCGCCACAAGCCGCCGCCGCATCCGACCGAGGGCCGCACCGTCGCCCCACGCATCGGCCTCGCTCTGGGCGCGGGCGGCGCGCGGGGGCTCGCCCATATTCCCATCCTCGAGGTGCTGGACGAGTTCCACATCCGCCCCGCCCGGATCGCCGGGACGTCGATGGGCGCCATCCTCGGCGCAGCCTATGCGGCGGGGATCTCCGGGCGCGAGCTGCGCCAGCACGTGCTGGATATGGTCAAGGACCGGCCGCGCCTCGCCTCGAAACTGCTGCAGGCCCGCGTGGGCAAGATCGCGGACCTCTTCTCCAGCTTCAACAATCCGGTCCTGGTGGACGGGGAGAAGCTGCTCGACCTGTTCTGGCCCGAGGCGGTGCCGGACCGCTTCGAGGACCTGCCCATCCCTTTCCAGGCCGTGGCGACCGACTTCGGCGGGCGCTGCTCCACCGTGTTCTCCAGCGGCGCGCTGGTGACCGGCGTTGCGGCCTCCATGGCCATTCCGGGGCTCATCAAGCCCGTGCAGGCGAGCTCGCGCATCTACATCGACGGGGGCACCACTAATCCCCTGCCCTTCGACATCGCGGCCGAGGATTGCGACCTCGTGATCGCCGTGGACGTCACGGGCGGCCCGCCCGAGGGCAAGCCGCCGCCGGAGGCGATGGACGCGATCTTCGGCGCGACGCAGATCATGCAGGGCGCCATCACCGCGCTGATGCTGCAGACCCACCGGCCCGACATCCTCGTGCGGCCGGAAGTGGCGGAGTTCCGCGCGCTGGACTTTCTGAAGGTCTCGACCATCCTGCGCGCCGCCGAGCCCGCCAAGGAGCAGTTCCGCCGGGACCTGACGCAGGCGCTCGCCTATTCCGTCAGCGCCGTTCCGCAAAGAAACTCCTGAGGAGCGCCGCCGCCTCGCTTTCCCCGATGCCGCCATAGACCTCCGGGGCATGGTGGCAGGTGGGCGACGCGTAGAAGCGCACGCCGTTCTCCACCGCGCCGCCCTTGGGGTCGCCCGCGCCGAAATAGAGACGGCGGATCCGCGCGAAGGACAAGGCGGCGGCGCACATGGCGCAGGGCTCGAGCGTGACGTAGAGGTCGCAGCCGACGAGCCGCTCGGAGCCGAGGGCTTCGCAGGCTGCCCGCACCGCGAGGATCTCGGCATGGGCGGTGGGATCGCGGTCCCCGAGCGTGCGGTTGCCGGCCTTGGCAAGCACCTCGCCGTCGCGCACCACCACGGCGCCGACCGGCACCTCCCCGCGCGCGGCCGCCGCCCTCGCCTCGTCGAGGGCGATCCCCATGGGATCGAAGCGTTCGCCGTCCGGTTGCGCCATCGATTTCCTGTCCCCTTCCGGTCGCCGCCCTCGCAACCGGGACGGCACTCTGCTATCAGCGCGCCATGAGCGACAAGACGAAAAGACCAGGCGGCGGCAAGGGCCGGCCCCCGATGCAGCGCGGCCCACGCGGCGGCGACGGCGAGAGCCGTCCACCGCGGCGCGCAGCCGGCGGCGACAGCCGCCCCTTCCGCCGCAAGGATGACGAGGCCCGCCCCCGGCGCGAGCGCGCAGAGGGCGAGTCCCGGCCACCGCGCCGCGAGCGCCCTGCCGAGGACCGCCCCGCCCGCTCCTTCGCCAAGCGCGAGGGCGGCGAGGGCCGCCCCTTCCGCAGCCGCGAGGAGCGCTCCGGCGACGAACGTCCCGCGCGCACCCGAGCTTTCGAGAAGCGAGATGGCGGGAACGATCGGCCATTCCGCCGTCGCGACGACGAGGCTCCCCGCGGGCCGCGCCGCGAGGAGCGCTCCGGCGGCGACCGGCCGGCCCGGTCGCGCCCCTTCGCCAAGCGCGACGAGGGCGGCGAGCGCCCCTTCCGCGGCCGCAAGGAGGACCGCCAGCGCAGCTATGCCCGCGAGGCCGCGCCCCAGCCGGCCGGCGGGCCGCGCGAGCGCAAGAACCAGAAATCTTCCGAGAGCAAGGAATTCTCCGAGCGCATCGCCAAGGTGATCGCCCGCGCCGGGCTTTGCTCGCGCCGCGACGCGGAGGCCTGGATCGAGGCCGGCCGCGTCAGCGTCAACGGCGAGGTGCTGACGAGCCCGGCCCTCGACGTGACCAAGTCCGACAAGATCGTCGTCGACGGCGCGCCGCTGCCCACGCGCGAGCGCACGCGTCTCTTCCTTTACCACAAGCCCCGCGGGCTCGTGACGACGGCGCGCGACCCCGAGGGCCGGGAGACGGTCTTCTCGGCCCTGCCGCCCGGCCTGCCGCGCGTCGTGACGATCGGCCGGCTGGACATCAACACCGAGGGCCTGCTGCTGCTCACCAACGACGGTGGCCTGTCGCGCGTCATCGAGCTGCCGGAGACCGGCTGGCTGCGCCGCTACCGCGTGCGCGCCTATGGCGAGGTGACGCAGCCGCAGCTTGACGCGCTGCGCGAGGGCGTCACGATCGACGGCATGCACTATGGCCCGATCGAGGCCGATCTCGACCGCGAGCAGGGCGACAATGTCTGGCTCGTCATCGGCCTGCGCGAGGGCAAGAACCGCGAGGTGAAGCGCATCCTCGAGCACCTCGGGCTGCAGGTGAACCGGTTGATCCGCGTGTCCTTCGGGCCGTTCCAGCTGGGCGACCTGCCGGAAGGCGCTGTGGAGGAGGTGCGCACGCGCGTGCTTGCCGACCAGCTCGGCCACGACCTCGCCGAGGCCGCGCAGGTCGACTTCGAGGCGCCCGTCTTCGTCTATGACGAGGACGACTTCCGGCCCAGGGACAAGACGGCCCGCGCCGACGCGCCGCGCGGGCGCGAGACCCGCGGCCGCGAAGGCTTCGGGCGGGATCGCGACGAGCCGCGCCGCGGACGCGACGAGCGCCCCTCCCGCTTCAAGCGCGAGGACGCGCCCGAGGGTCGCCGCGGCCGTCGGGAGGAGCCCGAGGCGGAGGAAGCGCCGCGCCCCAAGCGCCGGCACCCGACCGAGGTGAAGCGCAGCGTCTGGCGCGCCGGCGAGGAGGAGGCCGAGGCGCCCCGCGCCAAGGCCCCGCGCCGCGGCACCGATCCCCGCGCCGCCCGCCAGGAGAGCGCCGAGCGCACGCACGAGCGCGCCGGCAAGGTGCAGGACCGCCGCGGCCGGGCCGTGCTGGTCGAGCGCATCAAGGCAGACCCCGCCGCCCGCGTGCGGGAGGAGCCCGAGCCGCGCAAGGAGCGTGCTGAGCGCTCCGCCCGTCCGTACCGCGAGAGGGATGACCGCGCGGCCGAACCGCGCGAGCGCGAGCGGCCCTCCCGCTGGGGCGAGCAGGCGCAGGAGGCGCCCCGGCGCAGGAGCTTCGCCAAGCGAAGCGAGGAGCGCCCCCCGCGGAGCTTCAAGGACGGGGAGCGCGCCCCGCGTGGCGACCGGCCCGTGCGCCCGCGAAGCGAGAGCCGGACGGAGGGCGGGGAGCGGCCCAAGCGCAGCTTCGGCGACAAGCCGCGCGGTGAGGGGTTCCGCGAGCGCCGGCCCGAGGGCGGCGAGCGGTCCGGGAAGCCCGGCTTCCGCAAGCAGCGCACCGAGGGCGACCGCCCGGCCACGGGCCGCAATGCCGAGAAGCGCTCGGGCGGCTTCAAGCCGCGCCAGGAGGGCGATCGTCCGCGCGGCGACCGGCCCGGCGGCTTCAAGCCGCGTTCGGGAGGTGACCGACCCGGTGGAGGACGCACAGGCGGAGGCGGACGACCCGGCGGCGGCTCGCGGCCCGGCAAGGGTCCGCGGCGGGACTGAGGCGGGGGAGCGGGCTTGCGCATCGTCGGCGGCCGGTTCAAGGGGCGCGGGCTTGCCGCGCCCCGCACGCAGGCGGTGCGGCCCACCTCCGACCGGCTGCGCGAGACCATCTTCAACGTGCTGGCGCATGCCTATGAGGACCCCGTCACGGGCGCGCGCGTGCTCGACCTCTTCGCCGGCACCGGCGCGCTCGGCTTCGAGGCTTTGTCACGCGGCGCGGGCTATGCGCTCTTCGTCGACGATTCCGCCGAGGGCCGCGGCCTCCTGCGCGCCAACATCGACACGCTCGGCGTGGCAGGCGTGACCAAGGTGTTCCGCCGCGACGCCACGAAGCTGGGGGACGCCCACCCCAACGCGCCCTTCTCCCTCATCTTCTGCGACCCGCCCTATGGCCGCGGCCTCGCCCCCCTCGCGCTCGCCTCCGCCCGCGCCGGCGGTTGGCTGGCAACGGATGCGCTCGTCGTGGTGGAGGAGGAGGCCGGGGCCGACGACCTCGTGCCCGATGGTTTCGAGACGCTGGAGCGCAGGGATTACGGCGACACGCAGGTGGTGTTCGCGAGGGTGGCGTAGCTTTCTGCGTCGGCCTTCAGCCCGCCGCCTTCGCGGCCCTGCGGATGGCGGCCCGATTGAGCGTGCTCTTCAGCTGTTCCGAGGAAAAGGGCTTCAGAAGGTAGCCGTCCGCCCCGGCGGCGAGCGCCTCGGCGACGAGGTTGGTCTGACGGCTCGCCGTCATCAGGAGCACCGTGGCCTCGGCGAACGCCGGCTTGCTGCGGATGGCCGCGAGCAGCTTCAGCCCGTCGATGTCGGGCATGTTGATATCGGCGATGACGAGGTCGATGCGGGTATTGTGCATGAGCGCGAAGGCGTCCGCTGCGCTCGCCGCCTCGAAAACCTGCGGCAGGTCGAGACCCCGCAGCATCTTGAAGATGATCTTGCGGGTCGAGGAACTGTCGTCCACGACGAGCGTGGAGCGGAAGGTGAGGTAGGGGTCGCGACCCGTATCTTCGACGAAGATGTCGACGCCGACGATCTCCTCCATGTCAGGCCTCCACGCCTCTCGGCGTCGTCCGCGCCGCCTCGTGGCCGGCAGCAGGGAGGCAGGGCGGTGAGGCCTTCATGGATCCTCGCAGGTGGCGACCTGCCGCTGCCGCACGGCGGCCCGGCTCTCGCTTCTGGATACTCCCCGAGAACAACTTCTCGTTGGTTACGCTTCGTCGGCCGGCCCCATCCGGGAAACTACGTATAGGCAAGGGCCAGCCCGGCAGGCAGACGTCGGGCATCGACCTCCGGGACAGGACGCAGCCGTGAAGACCACCGTCGCCACCGCCGAAGGCCCCCCTGTGACTTTGCGCAGCACGGACCGCGGCAAGGTCCTGGTGGAGGTGGACGGCCGCCTCGTTGTGCTCTCGATCGAGGACGCCCGCGCCATGGCGAGGGCCTTGGTCGAGGTCGCCGACCACGCCGACCGGGACCGCTGGAAGGCGTAGCTCCCGCAGCAGCCTATCCGACGGAGCCACCGCCGTGCTGACGCGTTGCCGGCACGGAGGTCGGCGATGCTCGTCTATGGCGACCAGTCGGAGCAGATTGCGGCAGGCGACCAGGCCGCACGGGTCGCCGCGACAGGCCGCGCCGCCGGAGCGCTGCCGGCCGGACTGGCGCGCCATGCGGCGCTGGTCGAGGCGCTCATCGAGGCCGGCAAGTGGCTGCAAGGCGTCGCCGACGCGCAGGCGGCGGAGCGCGGTCACGACGCGCTCACTCCGGAGCAGGTGGCCGGGTCCCGGATCCTGCGGGGTCTCGCTACCGCGGTCCTGCGATCCTGGACCAGCCGGTTCGAGGCCGGATCTGATCCTTCGCAGTTGGCCGACGGACTGCAGGATCTCTCGGCGACGATGTTCGTCGGTCTCCGAGAGCCCGAAGGATATGCCATCTACGGCCTCTATCCCGAGGGATACGGCGTGGCCGCAGCCCGGTCGGGTCTCTCTCGGGACACCCTCGTCGTGGGCCTGCGCAGCATCGGAACCTCCCTCGCGGCCATGGTGTCGGCGGGCCTCGCCGCCGCGCCGCCCGTGACCTTGCGGCCAGGCGGGCATCCATTCGACAGGCGGATCAGCCCTTGCCCCAGGTTTGCCGGGCACCTGGCGGACCGCCGCTCGCCTTTCGTGGCCATCGTGGACGAGGGGCCGGGCCTGTCGGGAAGTTCGTTCGGCTGCGTCGCCGACTGGCTGGAGGACAGGGGACGCCCGGCATCGGGCATCGTCGCCTTCGCGGGCCATGGCGGCGACCTGGGTCCCCACGCGAGTTCCCGCCACAGGGGGCGCTGGAGACGCCTCCGCCGGCCGCTCGTGCCGGCCGAGGATTTGGTGGGCCCCGCTGCTCCTTTCGAACACAGGGTGGAGACGTGGCTCACCGACCTGCTCGGCCCGCTCGAAGGTCCGGCGGTCGAGATCAGCGGTGGGGCCTGGCGCGACCATGCCGGCCCCTTTCCGGGCGGTCCTCCGCCGGCGCAGGCGGGACAGGAACGCAGGAAGATCCTCGTGAAAGCCGGCGGCGCGAGATGGCTGGCGCGCTTCGCGGGGCTCGGCGCGCTCGGCCGTCGCAAGCACCGGATGGCCTTGGAGCTCGCGGAGGCCGGCTTTGGTCCTCCGGTCGCGGGATTGCGGCACGGCTTCCTCGTCGAGCGCTGGCTCGACGATACGACCCCCATCGACCCCGCTGGCCTCGACCGCATGGCCTTTGCCCGCCATGCCGGGCGGCTGATCGGGTTCCGCGCCCGGTCCTTCGCCGTGGGCGGGCCCATCGTGGACCGGACGGGCCCGGCCGGCGCGAGCCTGGGGGACCTGCTGGCGATGGCCAGGCACAACGTCTCGGAAGTGCTCGGCCCCGTCATGGCCGCACGGCTCGACCGCTGGACGGGCTGGCAGATCGAGGAGCTCTCTCGCCTCGTGCGCCCCATCGCGGTCGACGGGCGCATGCAGCCCTGGGAGTGGCGGCGTCGGGCGGACGGCTCCCTCGTCAAGACGGACGCGGTGGACCACCATGCGGGCCACGATCTCGTGGGCTGCCAGGACGCGGCATGGGACGTGGCCGGCGCGCTGCTGGAGTGGGACCTCGGCGCGCCCGAGGCCGACGCGCTGCTTCGGTCTGCGGCGGAGCACGGAGCGGGACCGATCGCTGCCGGTCTGCTGGCCCTGATGGTTCCCTGCTACGCGGCGTTCCAGCTCGGCGCGTTCCAGCACGCAGCCGACATGGCCGGCGACGAGGCCGAGCGCGCACGCTTGAGCCGTCGCGCCCGACACTACATCAGTCAATTCGACAATCGCGTTTGAGAGATGCCAAGTCTACCGACCTGAAGCTCTGCAATAAAATCGTTTCTCTTGCTGTGTACGTTCCCGCTTGTTAATCCCAATGCAGGCCGGCGCACCTCATCGACAGGGAGATTCCGCGCCACGGACACGCCCCCGATGTCTGAATACATGAGCAATTTCTTCGATGCCGGCGCCCTGTCACCGCATGGCCTCTGCCTCTTGTGGCGGCCTGAGCTGATCTGGCTCCACGTGATTTCCGACAGCATCATCACCGTCGCCTACTACTCCATTCCACTGGCGCTGATCTTCTTCGTGCGCCGGCGCGCCGACCTCGGCTTCGGCTGGGTGTTCTGGTGCTTCGCGCTCTTCATCACGGCCTGCGGCACCACGCACCTCATGGCGATCTGGACGCTCTGGCGTCCCGACTACGCGGCGGAAGGCCTGATCAAGGCGGCGACAGCCGCGGCCTCCATCGCGACGGCCGGCGCGCTGTGGCCCCTCTTGCCGGTGGCGCTGAAGATCCCCTCGCCCAACCAGCTCAAGGCGATCAACGCGCACCTCGCCCGGAACGTGCAGGAGCGCGACGCGGCGCTCGCGAACCTCGAGCGCGAAATGGCCGACCGCGAGAAGGCCGAGGCCATGCTGCGCCAGTCCCAGAAGATGGAGGCGCTGGGCCAGCTCACCGCCGGCGTGGCGCACGACTTCAACAACCTTCTCTCGATCGTGATGCTCAACATCGAGCGCGTCGCGCGCGAGGTGCCGGCCGAAGGAAAGGCGTCGCGCGCAGCGCAGACCTCGCTGGAGGCGGCAAGGCGCGCCGCCCAGCTCACCGCGCAGATGCTGACCTATGCGCGCCCGACCGGCTCGGGAGCGGAGGAACTCGATCTCTCCGCGTTCCTCCGCGGCTTCAAGAGGCTCGCGCAAGACGCTCTCGGCCCGCAGCGCGCCTTCGCCATGACGGTCCCCGATCAGCCCTGCCCCGTGGTGGTCGACGGTGCGGAGCTCACCGGCGCGCTCCTCAATCTCGTGGTCAACGCACGCGACGCGACGCGACGCGGAGACGCGGTCACGATCGATCTCGTCATGCGCGACGGTCACGGCAACACGAACGACCGCGAGGTCGTCCTGCAGGTGCGCGACACCGGCCACGGCATGTCGCCGGAGGTGAAGGCGCGGGCCTTCGATCCGTTCTTCACCACGAAGGAGACGGGCAAGGGCTCGGGGCTCGGGCTCAGCCAGGTGCTCGGCTTCGCCCGCGGCTGCGGGGGCCGCGTCGAGATCGAGACCCGTGAGGGCCGCGGCACCACCGTGAGCATCGTCCTGCCCGCGTCGAGGGCCGCCTGATGCACCCCAGGACCATCCTCGTCGTCGAGGACGAACCCCTGCTGCGCATGACGGTGGTCGAGGAGCTCATGGACCGGGGATATGCGGTGCTGGAGGCCGAAGACGCCGAGGCCGCGTTCGGCATCATCGCGGACACGCCCGTCCTCGACCTGCTCTTCACCGACATCCGGCTGCCGGGCTCGCATGACGGCTGGCACGTCGCCGAAGCAGCCCGCCGTCGCTTTCCCGACCTGCCGGTCCTCTACACGACCGGCTATGCGCCCGACCCGCAGCGCCAGGTCCCCGCCGGCCCCACCTTGCGCAAGCCCTACCCGCTCGACCACCTCCTCAAGGCGCTGCGCGACGTGGGGATGTAGGGGCCACACCTCTTCTGCAGGACAGCACCCACCGTCATCCCGGGCGCGCCGCAGCGCGCAGCGGTGCGGCGCAGACCCGGGAGCCAGGACCACCCCGTCTCTGCCGACTCGGACCCGGCGTTATCCTGGATCCCGGCCCTCCGCTTCGCTTCGGCCGGGATGACAGGGGAAAGGCGGCCTGGCCGCGTCGCGCCGATGACTCTACTGCTTCTTCTTGCCGTCTGCGTCGAAGGTGGCGATGAAGGCGATGACGTTGTCGATCTCGACGGGATCGGTGAGCCCGGCGAAGGTCATGTTGGTGCCGGCGACCGTCGCCTTCGGCTGGCGCAGGTAGACCTTGAGGGCGTCCTCGGTCCACACGATGCCGGAATTCTTCGTGGCCTCGGAATAATTGTAGCCGGGCACGGTGCCGGCCTTGCGGCCGACGACGCCGTTCAGCACGGGGCCATAGAAATTCGTGGCGCCCTCGCCGATGTGGTGGCACTGCCGGCACTTGTTGAACGTCTTGTCGCCCGCCTGGATGTCGGCGGCCGCGGCGCTTCCGACGCCGAGCGCCAGAGCCACGATCGTTGCGGCGAATTTCGCCATGGATACCCCCTCGTGCAGCAGGCCTTGCGGCCGATGATGCGGCAGGACAGGGCGACGCCCCGGGGGATGTCCGGCCAGCGGCGCGACCCTAGCACCGCGCCCCTCGTGGAGGACGTGTACTTTGGAAGGACGCGTGTTCTGGAAGGACGCGGGCGGCTCAGGACGAGCGGCGGGTCTTGACGAAGCGGTCGAAGGCGACGGCGAGGATGATGATGAGGCCGATGATGACCTGCTGGATGTAGGACGACACGTTGTTGAGGACGAGGCCGTTGACCAGCACGCCGATCAGCGTCGCGCCGACGACAGTGCCCGCGATGGAGCCCGCGCCACCGAATAGGCTGGTGCCACCGATGACCACGGAGGCGATCACGGTGAGTTCGTAGCCGATGCCCGCCACGGCCTCGGCCGAGTTGAGCCGGGCGTCGAGCACGAAGCCGGCGAGGCCCGCGAAGAAGCCGACGATGACGTAGACGGAGAGGATGATGCGGTCGACCGGCAGGCCGGCAAGCCGCGCTGCCTCGGGATTGCCGCCCACCGCGTAGACCTGCCGGCCGAAGCGGGTATGGCGCAGCACGATGTGGCAGACGAGCGCGCAGGCGAGGAAGAGGATCACGGGCACGGGCACGGGTCCCAGCTTCTCCTGTCCCCACCAGCGCAGGTCCGCGTCGAAGCCGGAGATCGGCCCGCCGTCGGAGACCTTCAGCGTCAGGCCGCGAAAGATGGAGAGGCCGCCCAGCGTCACCACGAAAGGTGGCACCTTGAGCCTGGTGATGCCGAGGCCCTGCACGAGCCCGCAGCCGATGCCGACCGCCATGGCCGTCAGCATGGCGGCGAACCAGCCATAGCCCGCGACCTCGTCGGGATCGAGCGAGAGCGTGTTGCCGGCGGAGCCCTTGGCCACGACGGCCGCGAGCATGCCCGCGAAGGCCAGCACGGAGCCGACCGAGAGATCGATCCCGGCCGTGAGGATGACGAAGGTCATGCCGAGCGCGATGAGCCCCGTGATGGAGATCTGGCGCAGCACGTTGAAGAGGTTGGTCTGGTCGAGGAAGCGCGGCTCCAGCACGGCGAAGACCGTCATCATCACGAGCAGGAAGATGAGCGGGGCGAAGCGGCCGACCAGCGACCAGACGACCTTGCCGCCGGCGCGCTCCGCGCTTGCCTTGGTCTCCTGCACCGGGCTCATGCCGTCATCTCCGCCGCGCGATGCGCCGTTCCCTCGAGCGCCATCAGCGCCATCAATTGTTCCTGCGTCGCCTCGGTCGGCAACAGCTCCCCGGTCAGCCGTCCCTCGCGCATGGTGACGATGCGGTCGGCGATGGCGAGCACCTCCGGCAGTTCGGAGGAGATCGCGACGACGGCAATGCCGCGCGCCGCGAGCTGGTCCAGCAGCTCGTGCACCTCCGCCTTGGCGGAGACGTCGATGCCGCGCGTCGGCTCGTCGACGATCAGCACCTTCGGGTCGAGCGCCAGCCAGCGCGCCAGCACGATCTTCTGCTGGTTGCCGCCGGAGAGGTTGGCGATCTTCTGCTCCGGCCCGGTCATACGCACCTTCATCGAGCCGCGGAAGCGCTCCAGCTCGCGCTTCTCCAGCGCCTCGTCCATGAAGAGCCGCGGGCTGAAGCGCTCGAGCGAGGCGATCGAGAAATTCTGCCGGATGGCCTGCTGCAGGAAGAGCGCCTGCTGCTTGCGGTCCTCCGGCACGAGGCCGATGCCCTGGCGGATGGCGTCGCGGGGGGACTTGATCACCACCGGCTTGCCGTCGATCTCGATCCTGTCGATCAGCGCAGGGTCGGCCCCGAAGATGGCTCGCGCAAGCTCCGTGCGCCCTGCCCCGACGAGCCCCGCGATGCCGAGGATCTCGCCGGCCCGCACGTCGAGGTCAATGCCGCGAAGCAACGTGCCATGGCCCGCCCGGCGAGGGCCGGTGCTGCGGACGCCACGCACCGAAAGCCGTACCTGCCCGGCCGAGTGGCGCACGGCCGGCCGGCGGTAGAGGTCCGACGCTGCGCGCCCCACCATCAGCTCGATGATGCCGGCGATGGTGAGCCCCTGCCGCTCGCGCACGGCGGCGAGCCGGCCGTCGCGCAGCACGGTCACGCGGTCGCAGATGGCCACCGCCTCCTCCAGGCGGTGCGTGACGAACATGATCGAGACGCCCTGGCTGCGCAACGTGCGCATGATCTCCAGGAGGCTCGCGACCTCCGTCTCGGAGAGCGCCGACGTGGGCTCGTCCATGATGATGAGGCGGGCCTCGATGGATAGCGCGCGGGCGATCTCCACCATCTGCTGCTCGGCCACCGAGAGGTCGGAGACGAGGGCGTCGGGATCGATGTCGAGGCCGATCCGCTTGGTGATGGCCTGCGTGTCGCGGCGCATCCTGGGCCAGTCGATGAAGCGCCCGAGGCGCAGGGGCTCGCGGCCGATATAGACGTTCTCGGCGACGGTGAGCGTCGGGACGAGGTTGAACTCCTGGTAGATCGTGACGATGCCGAGCTTCTGCGCGGCCTGCGGGCTGTCGATGGTGACGGGCGTCCCGTTCCAGCGGATCTCGCCGGAATCCGGCGACTGCGCGCCGGAGATGATCTTGAGCAGCGTCGACTTGCCGGCCCCGTTCTCGCCGAGCAGCCCGTGCACCTCGCCGGGCTCGACGGTCATGGACACCGAGTCGAGCGCCAGCACGCCGGGAAACTGGCGCGTGAGGCTGTCGATCTGCAGCAGCGGAGGAGACGTCATGCAGGGGCGCGCGGGCGGAAGGGTCGGCGGGGCCCGCGAGGGACCCCGCCGCTCCGGCTCAGCTCATTTCCGACAGGCGCTCGGCCTTGTCGAGGTTGTCCTTGGTGATCGCGATCGGCGTCAGCAGCTTCACCTTGGACTCAGGCTCCTTCTTGTCGCGCGCGAAGGCGACCGCGATGCGCATGGCCTGGCGGCTCTGCTCGCCGGGGAACTGCTCGATGGTCGCGGCCATGCGGCCGTCCTTCACCGCCTTCAGCGCCTCGGGCAGCGCGTCGAAGCCGTAGATCTTCACGTTCGTGAGGTTGCGCGCCTTCACCGCTTCCATGGCGCCCAAAGCCATGTCGTCGTTGGCGCAGACGATCACGTCCGGCGTGCCCTTGCCGGCGAGGCCGGCCTCGGTGACCGGCAGAGCCTCGGCGCGCGAGAAGTTGGCGGTCTGCTCGAAGATGATCTGGTACTTGTCCTTGGCCTTGTCGAGGACGTTGTGCAGGCCCTTGTTGCGGTCGATCGCGGGACCCGCGCCGGGCTGGCCCTGCAGGTGGAAGATCTTCGCCCCGTTGGGGAAGGCCTTCATGATCGCCTCGGCCTGGGCCTCGCCGCCCTTCACGTTGTCGGCGCCGACATGGGCGAGGATGCCCGGCACGTTGCGCACCTGGCGGTCGATGGTGACGACGGGCACGCCCGCCTTCACGGCCTGCTCGATCGCCGGCGCCATGGCGTTGACGTCGAGCGGCGAGATGACGATGGCGTTGACCTTCTGCGTGATCGCGGCCTCGACGTCCGCGGTCTGCTTGGGAACCTTGTTCTCACCGTCGGTCTCGATGAGCTTGATGCCGCCCAGCGTCTTCGCCTCGGCGGCGAGCTGCTTCTGCATGTGCACGAAGAACGGGAAGGACAGGCTCGGCAGCGAGGTCGCCACCGTGAGCTGCGCCTGCGCGAAGACCTTCGTGCCGCTCAGGCTGGCGACGGCGACCAAACCGGTGGAGGCAAGAAAATGCCTCCGGTTCAGATGAACCAACATCGGGCTTCCTCCGTGATCACGCCGCGGTTCCTCCGCGTGCGTGTGATTTATTGTCTGGCGGATGAGGGGCGACGCGCGATCACGAGACGGGGCTTGGCCATCCGCGATGCGGCGGCGGCCCTGCAGCGTTACATGCCGCTTGGGCATGAAACCTTTCGAAACTGGCCGAAAGACGCTCGCAGGACCTGTCCTGTCTAGAATTCTCGCGTTCCGAACCCTGATCCGGCTCAGCACGGTAGAAGTGGGCCTGACCTTTGTCTACTCCTAAAGGCGAAGAGGACGGCCGGCATGGCGCGCATGTTCGCCCTGCAGGGCTCGAGCCTGCATGCCGGGACCGGACACCCGGACAAGGGAGGATGAGGATGCGCGGCGCACTGATCGGTTGTGGTTTCTTTGCGCAGAACCACCTGCATGCCTGGCAGGACATGAAGGCGGAGGGTGTCACGCTGGTGGCGGTCTGCGACCGCGACAAGGCCCGCGCCGAGGCGGCCGCGGCCCAGTTCCACATCCCCCATGCCTATGGATCGGCGCAGGAGCTCTTCGCCGCGCACCGGCTCGACTTCGTCGACATCGCCACGCGCATGGATACGCACCAGGAGCTCGTGCGCCTCGCCGTCGATCACGGCGTGCGCACGATCGTGCAGAAGCCCTTCGCGCCGGACTGGGAGACCTGCGTCGACATGGTGGCGCATGCTCGCGCGAAGCGCGTGCCGCTCGCGGTGCACGAGAACTTCCGTTTCCAGACGCCCATGCAGCGTGTCCGCCAGGTACTGGAGAGCGGCGCCATCGGGGAGCCGAGCTGGGGCCGCCTCGCCTTCCGGACAGGCTTCGACGTCTATCGCACGCAGCCTTACTTCCACGAGGAGAAGCGCCTCGCCATCCTCGACGTGGGCATCCACGTGCTGGACATTGCGCGCGTCTTCCTGGGCGAAGTGAAGCACGTCTCCTGCGAGACGCAGCGCCGCAACCCCAGGAACGTCGGCGAGGACACGGCGACCATGATGATGCGCCACGTCTCGGGCGCGGTGAGCCTCGTCGAGTGCACCTACGAGGCCAAGCAGATCCCCGACCCCTTTCCGCAGACCTTGCTGACCATCGAAGGCCCGCGCGGCTCCCTCAAGCTGCACGAGGATTTCCGCCTGGTGGTGACGAGCGACGGGCAGGCCACGGAATCACACATCGGCTCACCCCTGCTCTCCTGGACCTCGCAGCCCTGGCACGCCGCGCAGGAGAGCGTGCTGCACACCCAGCAGGCGATCATCGCGTCGTGGCGCGCCGGCCACGACGCCGAGACGAGCGGGCTCGACAACCTCAAGACCTTCGCGCTGGTGGAAGCCGCCTACGAGGCCGCCGAGACAGGACGGGCGGTGGCGCCGAGGGCGTGGGGATGACACGCCATCCTCGAGCGATCGCTGCTCGGGAATCCTAGTCCGGCAGCGTGAAGCGCTGGATCTCGCAGTTGCGCATCCAGCGTCCCGTCAGGGCGTGGAAGAAGGTGCCGTGGCCCACGACAGCGATCCGCTCGGCCTCGTGCGCCCGGAGCCAGTCTCGGAAATGCGCCACCCGGCCTTCGAAAATGTCGAACGGCTCGGTGGCGTAGGGCCCGCCCACGTCGGGATCGTGGTGCCACCAGGGGTCGGCGAGGTGGTCGAAGACGAGGTGCGGGTAGTCCCGCTTCAGCTCGGCCGGGGAACGACCCACGTCGCAGGTGCTCTCCAGCCGCTCGCGGTGCTTGCAGGTGACATGGATCGGGATGTCCCGCGCGCCGAAGATGATCTCGGCGGTCTGCAGCGCCCGGGTGAGCGGCGAGGCGATGACGAGGTCGACAGGGTCATTGGCGAGTTCCGCCGCGGCCTCGGCGGCCTGCCGCCGGCCCAACTCGGTCAGGCGTGCGTCGATGTGTCCGGGGTCGCGGCCGGTCTCCTCGTAATGGAGGTTGAAGGTGGACTGGCCGTGGCGGATGAGCAGGACGGGCTTCATGGGGGCGGTCTAACGCTGCAGGGGGCCTGGAGCAACCGGCTCCGGCGGGACGCAGGACTGCACACGGGGCGGTAACGTTTACGAACCGTTCAAGTTTGCCAGCGATCTTGACCGAAACCGCCGCGTCCCTGGCGGAACCAGAGGATGAGTTCCATGAAGCGCATCGCGTCGGCCGCCCTCGCGGCCGTGATGCTGGTCGGTGTCGCCGGCCAGGCGGCACACGCCGCGGAAGGCCGGAATGCCGCCCTGTTCGGCGGGCTCGCCGCGGGTGCAGTCATCGGCGGGGCCCTGATGGGCGCCGCCCGGCCCGGCCCGGTCTACGCCGCGCCCCCGCCGCCTCCGCCCCCCGTGGTCGTCTACGAGGAGCCGGAGCCGATCTGCCACCGGGAGCGTCGCCCCCTCTTCGACGAATACGGCAACGTCGCGGGCTTCCGCACGATCCGCGTCTGCGAGTAGCCGAACCGCGCCAGGTGCGGGTTCGAAGGAGGCGCCGCCGGCCGGAAGGCCAGGCGGCGTCATCGTTTTCAGGCCAGGCTGTCTCCAGGCCGGCTCAGTTCACGAGGGTCGGCGAGAGCACCTTGGTGGCCAGCACGTCGGCGATCTTCGAGACCATGTTCGAGTTGCCGTCGCTGAGCGTGCCGCCGAGATAGAAGCCCGGCCAGGTCTTGATCTGCTTCCAGCCGTCCGCCGCACCGTCGCGGTCCGTCGAGGACAGGTCCGGGTTGCCGAAGAAGATCAGCATCTTGCGGAGCTGGTCGATGGTGGCCGTATTGTTCCACTTGGCGAGCAGGTCCGTGTAGGTGCGCGGCATCGCGGTGGTGGCGGGATAGTTCGGGTTCTTGATGCTCAGCGAATAGCCCGGCTTGTGCGCGGCCGCGTCGGTCCAGACCACGATCAGCGGATAGATGGCGTCGATCGGGGTGGAGCTGCCGGCGGGGATGTCGCCGACCTTGGCCCAGGACGAGGACATCGCGTTGTTGACGCATTCCAGGCCTGATTCAGGCAGGTCGCCGCCGCCCCAGGCCGTCTCCGGGTTCACGAAGGAACTGAAGTTCGTGCGCTGAGCCGGTAACGGGAACCACGTGGATTCGCGGATGGGCGGCTGGTCGCCGACATAGGTCCAGTAGGCGGGATCGGTGCTCTTGATCGACTTGCTGGTGCAACCGCTGCTCGTACACACGGTGGCGGTCGTGTTCGAGCCCGACAGATAGTAGCCGCCATAGTCCCGGTAGAAGACCACCCGCACCCGCATGGCGTCGAAAGCGGGGATGTTGCGCTTCACGAGCTCGGCATTGAGGTTGGACTCGAAGTTCAGCGCGTTGTTCTTCACGGCCGTCAGCGTCGCGCTCATGGAGCCCGTGCCGTCGATGCACATCACCACGTCGAGCTGCCGGTTGATGGGCTTGGCCACGGCCGAGACGGCCTTGACGTTGACCTCCAGCGAGTCCTTCGACAGCGCATGCGGCATGAAGGAGCGGATGTTGGCCTTCACCGTCCCGGTGATGTTCGTGGCCTTGGAATCCATCGTGAAGCTGACGTCGACGATCTGGGCCTTCAGGTCCGTATCGATCTGGGCGTCGAAATAGCGCTGGGCCGCGGCAATGCGCGTGTTGTCGGCGTCGTTCAGGCGGGCGGCCGCGAGCACCGCGGTGTCGACCGCGTTCTGCAGCTTCTGGCGCAGCCGGACCGTGTTGTTGTAGTCGATGCCAATGGCGACCGCCATCGCGATGGGGATCGCGAGCACGGCAAAGAGAGGGGCGAAGCTTCCCCTCGTGTCCCTCATGAGCGCAGCGAGGGAGTTGCGCAGCTGAGACATCATGACTGGTCGTCCTCGTCGAGCGAACGAGAACAACCTATAGTAGTAATTCCAAGGCCTCGTTAAACGTGACTGCTCTGCTGCCCCCGTTTACTGCAAGACTTCGTTCATCATGACGATGCCTGCGAGGACGGCGGATCCTCCTCGGTCTCGACGATCTGCCCGCCGTCATAGCCGCAGGCGATCCGGCCAAGCCGGGCCCGCCCGGCATCCGTCCTGAGCTCCGCCGCCAGCGTGGCGACGTCCGCCGAATCCGGCACCTCCCCCGCCCGGCCCTGCAGCGCGAGCCTCGCAACGAGCGCAGGGTCCAGCAGCGGCAGGTTGGCCCACAGGCCGCGGGCGAGCTCGCGGGCGAGGCGATGCTCGGGATGGCGGGGATTCTCGGGCGCCCGCCCGATCTCGTACATGTGGATCGCCGCGTCCCAGGGCGCGCGTTCGCGCGGGAAGCGCGCCAGGATCTCCGCCTGCTCCGCCGCGACGTAGAAGCGGTTCAGCGTGTCGAACAGGACGAAGCGATAGTCGGCGGCGAGCAGCATCGGCTCCCACGCTTCCCAGGCCGGCGCGCCCGTGCCGGGCTCGATGGCCTCGGCCAGGATGACCTTCGGCCGGCGACGGGCGAGGTCGATGCCGGCGAGCACGTCGCCCTCCGCACCCTCGACGTCGATCTTGAGGATGTCGATCTCCCCGACGCCCTCCTGTTCGCAGAGATCGTCGAGCGTCAGGCAGGGAACCTCGACGGTGCGGACCGTCGTGCCGAGCGTGGCGGCCTGCTGCGCAAAGCCCTCCACGGTCGTTGACAGGCCGTGGAACCGGTCGACCTCGTGGAAGGCCACGCTTCCGCTGCGCCGCCCGACGATCCCCTCGAAGACCCCGTCGCGCGGCCGCAGGCGCCTGTGCAGATCGGTCAGCGCCCGCTGCGGCTCGACCGTGATCCCCAGCCAGCCCCGCAGGTAGAACCAGTAAGTGACGTTGTCGGCGACCGGATGGCCGCCCCCGACGTCGATGTAGAACCCTGTCTCCTGCCCGGCGAAGGCGAGCGACAGGTGATAATCCTCGAGGTTCTGCGTGTAGGACAGGTCCATGGCTGGGTTCCGGACGACGGCGCCTCTCCATAGCACGGCGCGCCGTCGGGCGGGGGGCGCGGAACGCGCGAGCGGGGCAACCCGTTTGGGGTGATCGCACGCGCTCCGGAATGACCCATGTCCACGACCGACTGGTTTCGCCCCGCCTCCAGCTCCCGACCGGCCGCCCGCGGTGGGCCCTTCCTCGCCATCCTGGGCGCCCTCGGCGCGGCGGCCCTGGCCGGCGGGATCGGCTTCGTGGTCGGCTTCGCCCGCGGCGGCGCGCTCGAGAACGGGGAGAGCGGCTTCGACCGCAGCAGCCCGGACGAGAAAAATCCTGCCCGTGCGCTGGATCCCGCCCGCGGGCGCATGGCCGTCGCGCCTACGCAGATCCCCGCCAAGGGCTGGAAGGACATCCTCTGGCGCACCTGGGGCGAGATCGGCAAGGACCGCGTCACCTCCATCGCGGCCGGCGTGACCTACTACTCCATCCTCGCCCTGTTCCCGGCCGTCGCAGCGGCGGTGTCGATCTATGGCCTGTTCACCGATCCCATGACGATCACGCGCCACTTCGAGGAGGTGAAGCAGTTCCTGCCCTACGGGGCCGCGGACATCATCGGCGGGCAGATGCGCAGCGTCGCGGCCAAGGGCAACGGCACGCTGGGCCTCACCTTCGCCATCGGGCTCGTGGCGTCGCTGTGGAGCGCCAATGCCGGGATGAAGGCGCTGCTCGACGCGCTCAACATCGCCTATGACGAGGAGGAGCATCGCTCCTTCGTCAAGCTCAACGCCGTGGCGCTCGCCTTCACGCTCGGCGGAATCCTGTTCGTGGTCGTGGCCTTGGCCGCCTTTCTCGGCGTGCCGCTCGTGCGGTCCTACGTGCCGCTCGGGCCAGCCGCCAAATGGGCGATCCTGATCGGCCGCTGGGTCGTGATGGCGGTGCTCGTCGCTCTCGCACTGGCGGTGCTCTACCGCTACGGCCCGGACCGGCGGGAGCCGAAATGGCGCTGGATCACGGTGGGCAGCGCAGCGGCCTCCGTCGGCTGGCTCGTCGCCTCGGCGGCGCTCTCCTTCTACGCCACGCGGTTCGCGAACTACGACGCGACCTATGGCTCCCTCGGCGGCATCATCGGCCTGATGGTCTGGATCTGGGTCTCGGCCATCGTCATCCTGGTCGGCGCCGAGCTCAACGCGGAGGTCGAGCACCAGACGACCCGGGACTCGACTGTCGGCGGGCGCAAGCCGATGGGCGCGCGTGACGCGACCATGGCGGACACGATCGGCGAGGCCAAGGACTGAGGCGCCGCCTCGGGTTTGCCGAAGCCGAAGCTTGCCGCTGTCCAAGTTGACATTCGGCGGGGGCGCGCACAATTTCCCGGCGATTCAGCCAGGATCGCTCCTGGCCACCCGGGGAGAGCGCCATGCCCGCCACGCAGACCATCGACCTCGATGCGATCAAGACTGCGCCGCTCGAGCGCAAGCCTTACTCGTACCTGATGAACTCCAACTTCCTGAAGAAGGAGCAGGTCGACACGCTGCGGCGCGAGTTCCCCGACATCCAGAAGCCCGGCTTCCTCACCGTCGACGACGTGGAGATCAAGGGAACCTTCAAACAGCTCATCGACGAACTGGAAGGACCGGAACTCACGGCCGCCCTCTCCGAACGGTTCGGCGTGGACCTCAGCCCCTATCCGCGGCTGACGACCATCCGCAAGGTGTCCCAGCTGAAGGACGGCCGCATCCACACGGACGGTCCCAGCAAGGTGCTCACCCTGCTCGTCTACATGAACGACGAGTGGCAGGACGACGGCGCCGGCCGGCTGCGCGTCCTCAATGGCCCTGACGACTTCGACGACATGGTCACCGAGGTGCCGCCCACGATGGGCACCGTCTTCGCCTTCCTGCGGGCCGACAATTCCTGGCACGGCCACAAGCCTTTCGCCGGCGAGCGGCGCGTGGTGCAGGTCGCCTGGATCAAGGACGCAGAGGAACTCGAGCGCAAGAAGAACCGCAACACCGTCGCCAAGTTCTTCAAGGGCATCTTCGGCCGCTGACGCTTCCCTTCCCCCATGCAGCCGTGCAGGCCCCGGTGTAACGAAGCGCGCGCCGGGGCTTGTCGTTCATGGCCACGCTCACGACATCGAGGGTCGGACAACCCTGGGAGGAGGAGCGCGGCATGGCCGAGCGAAGGTGGCACTCTCTGAAGCATGGCACGGCAGCCCGGCGGCGCAGGGCAATGCTGATGGGCGTCGCCCTCGCCGGAGCCTCTCCCGGCCTGGCGCTGGCCGAGACGGTGGACCGGATGACCTGCGCGGCGGCCAAGAAGGTGGTGCAGGCCACGGGCGGATATGAAAAGCGCACCGGCTTCGGCGCGCTCCCCATCCGTCCCGTGAACCCCGAGAGCCGGCAGGGCTACTGCCCCGGAAGCTCCGCCCCGGTCTTCGCCATCGAGAAGACGCTCGACAACCCGGCCTGCGTGGTCGGGTACACCTGCGAGCGCCGCGGCCCGCGCTGACCGGCTTCAGCCGTCGGCCAGCCACGCCTTCGCGAGGTCGATGTCGGGCTGGACGAGTCCATGGCCCGTCGGCAGGACCTCGTGCCGCACCTCGGCCCCGTCCGCCTGGAGAATGGCCGCCAGGCGCGCGGCATTGGCCGCGGGCACGATGGGGTCGCCGGCTCCACTCGTCATGAGGATCCGCTTGCCCGCGAGTTCGGCCTGGGGCGGGTCCTGCAGCGGCACCATGGCGCGCCAGAGCACCGCGCCCGCCAGCGCCTCAGGGTGAAGCTGCAGCAGCGCCGCCGCGATGTTCGCGCCGTTCGAGAAGCCCACCGCGATCGGGGCCGGCAGGCCATGCGCCTCGCGCGCCGCGGCGATGAAGCCGGCAAGCTCACCGGCGCGATGGCGCACGTCCGCCTCGTCGAACACGCCCTCCCTGAGGCGGCGGAAGAAGCGCGGCATTCCGCCTTCCAGCACGCGGCCACGCGGCGACAGGAGCGCCGCCCCTGGCGCGAGCATCGGGCCTAGAGGCAGCAGGTCGTCCTCGTTGCCGCCGGTGCCGTGCAGCAACAGCAGGGCCGGCAGGCCGGGCCTGGTGGCCGGGACGTAGCGATGGGTGAAGAGGTCGAGGGACATGGGGGATCTCCGCGCCCCGCGCGATCGATGCACGGGGCGCTCGTGTGGGAGGGGATCAGGTCAGCCGAGGTCGGGCAGCACCGACTCGATCTGCGCGCGGCGCGGCTCGAGGAAGGACGGCAGCTTCAGCGCCTGGCCGAGCTCGGACTTCGCCTCGTCCACCGCGAAGCCCGGGATGTCCGTGGCGATCTCGAAGAGCACCCGGCCGGGTTCGCGGAAATAGACGGAGCGGAAGTAGTTGCGGTCCCGCTGCTCGGTGGTGCGGATGCGATGGTTCTCGGCGAGCTTGCGCACCATCGCCTCCTGCTCCGCGTCGTCCTTGGCCCGGAAGGCGATGTGGTGCACCGACCCGGCCCCCGGCCTCGACGGGACGGCGCCCGAGGCGACCGCGATGTCGACGACGCCGCCCACCCCGCCCTGCGGCGTGGCGTAGCGGACCGTGTCGCCTTCGCGTCCGGTCTCGGCGAAGCCCAGCACGTCCGTGAGGATCGCGCCCGTCGGCCCGGAATCGCCGAGCAGAAGGGTCACGCCGTGGAAGCCCCGCAGCGCGTGCTCGGCCGGAACCTCCGCCGTCGCCCAGGCGGGCTCGGCCTCGGCCCCCTTCACCCCGACCAGGGCGAAGGGCATGCCGTCGGGATCGCGGAACGTGAGCACGCTCTCGCCGAAGCGGCGGACCGGACCCTCGCTCGCCACGCCCGCCGCGAGCAGGCGCTGGGTCCAGAAGCCGATCGACCCCTCGGGCACGCGGAACGCCGTCTCCCGGGTCTCGCCCACCCCGATCCGGCCAGGGGCGACATGCGCCCAGGGGAAGAAGGTCAGGATCGTGCCGGGCGAGCCGGCCTCGTCGCCGAAATAGAAGTGGTAGGTGCTGGGATCGTCGAAGTTGACGGTCTTCTTGACGAGCCGCTGCCCGAGCACCCGCGTGTGGAAATCGAGGTTGCGCCGCGCGGGGCCGGCAATGGCGGTGACGTGGTGGATGCCGTGATGGGTCATGGCTCAATCTCCCGGCGGTCGATGCGCCGCCTCATGCCGCCGAGATAAGGCCTGCGGCGCGGCGCGCCAGTGCCTTTGTCTTGCAGGAACGCAAACGTCTATCCGCAGGCTGCACCTTGCAAAACGAGGCGCCTCGAAACGGGATCGTCGGCAGAGGCCGAATATCCTGGGCATCCTTGCAAGAACGCGCAGGGCTGATCTTGCCTGACCGGGCAGGCCGGTGTCACTCTTTCCGCGAGAGACGGGCCCCGCCGCGACACGCGGGCGTCATGCTTTCACGTCATCTCCGCTCGGCTCCGGCGACGTTTGGGCACCCAGCCTTCCCGTTCCGGCCTTGAAAAGGACCACGACCATGGCCCGCCGTGAAGTGCTGACCCTGTCGCCGGGTGCGATGTCCCGTCTTCTGGCGCTCGCCGGCGCACTCGCGTTCGGCGGTGGAGGGGCACTCGCCCAGCAGGGCGGGCCGGCGCCGGTCTCGGTCGCCAAGCCGATCGTCAAGGACATCACGGAGTATGACGAGTTCACAGGCCGCTTCGAGGCGACCGACTTCGTGGAGGTGCGGTCCCGCGTGACGGGATACCTGGACAAGGTCTCGTTCAAGGATGGCGGCTTCGTGAAGGAGGGCGACCTGCTCTTCACCATCGACCCCCGCCCCTACCAGGCCGCCTACAACAAGGCGGAGTCCGCGGTGACGGTGGCGCAGTCCCAGTTCACCTTCGCCTCCAACGATCTCGAGCGCGCGGAATCCCTGCGCAAGACCGGCAACATTTCGGACCAGACGGTCGACCAGCGCCGCCAGGCCTTCCTGACAGCGGAGGCCGACCTCGCCGGCGCCAAGGCGGCGCTGGAGAGCGCGCGGCTCGACCTCGACTTCACGCAGATCAAGGCGCCCGTCAGCGGGCGCATCTCGCGCAAGCTCGTCACCGAGGGCAACCTCGTCACCGCGAACAACACGGTGCTCACGACGATCGTCTCGCTCGACCCGATCCAGTTCTATTTCGACGTCGACGAGCGCAGCTTCGTGGCCTACGCCAAGGCCGGCCTGAACAAGAGCCGCAACCTTGCCTCGCCGGTCAGCGAAGTCGTGGTGGCCGTCACGGGCGACAAGGAGCCGACGCGCAAGGGGCGGCTCGACTTCATCGACAACCGCCTGGACAACGCGACGGGGACGATGCGGCTGCGCGCCGTGTTCGACAATCCCGACTTCTTCCTGACGCCCGGCATGTTCGGCCGCATCCGGATCGTCGGCTCCGACGTCTACAAGGGCGTGCTCGTGCCCGACGAGGCCATCGCCAGCGACCAGGACCGCCGCGTGGTCTACGTCGTCGGCGACGACGGCTCGGTGAAGCCGACGCAGGTGCGCCCGGGGCCGAAGCAGGACGGCTACCGCGTGATCCGCGACGGACTGAAGGGCGACGAGACCATCGTCGTGAACGGCCTCACCCGCATCCGGCCGGGGGTGAAGATCGAGCCGAAGATGACGACCTTGCCACCGTCGCGCGAGGCCTCCTGACGTCGTCCGAGGCTCCCTGAAGCCCGCCCCCGCTCCAGCGCCGGAACGCAGCCGATGAAATTCGCGCACACCTTCGTCGACCGGCCCGTCCTGGCCTCGGTCCTCTCCATCGTCCTGGTGCTCGTCGGAGCCATCGCCTGGTTCGCGCTGCCGGTGGCGCAGTACCCGGAGATCGCGCCGCCGAACATCGTGGTGCGCGCCACCTATCCCGGCGCGAACGCCGAGACGGTCGCCGCCACCGTTGCCACCCCGCTCGAGCAGGAGATCAACGGGGTGGAGAACATGCTCTACATGTCCTCCTACTCGACGAGCGACGGCAGCATGTCGCTCTCGATCACCTTCAAGCTCGGCACCGACCTCGACACCGCGCAGGTGCTCGTGCAGAACCGCGTCGCCATCGCGACGCCGCGCCTGCCCGAGGAGGTGCGCCGGCTCGGCGTGACCACGCTGAAGTCCTCGCCCGACCTGATGATGGTCATCCACATGCTGTCGCCCGACGACAGCTACGACCAGCTCTACATTTCCAACTACGCCCGCAACAACGTGCGCGACGTGCTGCTGCGCCTCGACGGCGTCGGCGACCTCACCATCTTCGGCGAGCGGCAATACTCGCTGCGCCTCTGGCTCGACCCGGACAAGCTCGCGGCCTTCGGCCTCACGGCAGGCGACGTCGTCACCGCCGTCCAGCAGCAGAACGTCCAGGTCTCGGGCGGCGCGCTCGGCACGCAGCCGGCGCCGACGGACAATGCCTTCCAGTTCATCGTGACGACGCAGGGGCGCTTCGAGGATCCCCGCCAGTTCCGCGACATCATCGTCAAGGCGACGGAGGGCGGGCAGCTCATCCGCGTCCAGGACGTGGCGCGCGTGGAGCTCGGCGCGCAGGACTACGTCACGAATTCCTACCTCGACAACAAGCCTGCGGTGGCGCTCGGCATTTTCCAGCGGCCCGGGACGAACGCACTGGGCTCAGCCGCGGAAATCATCCGCACGATGGAGCGGCTGAAGCAGGACTTCCCCGCCGGCATCCAGTACCAGATCGTCTACAACCCCACGGAGTTCATCGGCGACAGCGTCCACGAGGTCTACAAGACGCTGGGCGAGGCGATCATCCTCGTCATCCTCGTGGTGATCGTGTTCCTGCAGAGCTGGCGAACCGCCATCATCCCGATCGTCGCCATCCCCGTCTCGCTCATCGGCACGCTCGCGGTCATGCAGCTGATGGGTTTCTCGCTGAACACGCTGACGCTGTTCGGCATGGTGCTCGCCATCGGCATCGTGGTCGACGACGCCATCGTCGTGGTGGAGAACGTCGAGCGCAACATCGCGCGGGGCATGACGCCCCGCGACGCCGCGCACGAGACGATGGATGAGGTGGGCGGCGCGGTGGTGGCCATCGCGCTCGTGCTGTGCGCCGTGTTCATCCCCACGGCCTTTATCCCCGGCATTTCCGGGCAGTTCTACAAGCAGTTCGCGCTCACCATCGCCGTGTCGACGGTGATCTCGGCCTTCAACTCGCTGACGCTCTCGCCAGCGCTGGCGGCGTTGCTGCTGAAGCCGCACTCGCACGCGAAGCCGACCAACCCGATCGCCAAGCTCGGGGCCGCCTTCGCGGACAAGTTCAACCGCGGCTTCGACAAGACCTCGGACGGCTATGCCAGCGCGGTGCGCTACGTCACGCGCCACCGCCTGGTGATGATGGCGATCTATCTCGGCCTCATCGGCGGCACTGTCTTCATGGTCCGCTCCGTGCCCACGGGCTTCATCCCGACGCTGGACCAGGGCTATGCCATCGTGGTCGTGCAGCTGCCCGACGGCGCCTCGCTGTCGCGCACCGACGCCGTGGTGCAGCGGGCGAGCAAGTTGATGCTGGAGACGCCCGGCGTGGAGCACGCCATCGCCTTCAGCGGCTTCTCCGGCGCAACCTTCACCGTCGCCTCCAACGCGGCGGCGATCTTCGCCAAGTTCAAGCCCTTCGACGAGCGCATCAAGAACGGCCTGCCCGCGCAGAAGATCATCGACGACCTCTTCGGTCGGATGCAGGCCATCGAGGAGGCCTTCATCATCGCCGTGCCGCCCCCGCCCGTGCCGGGCATCGGCAATTCCGGCGGCTTCACGATGCAGCTGCAGGAACGCCAGAGCGCGGACGTGCGGCGCGTTCTCGCCACCGCCTACCAGCTGCTGGGCGCGGCCCGCGGCAGCAAGGACGTCACGGGCGTCTTCACCACCTTCACGGCGAGCTCGCCGCAGGTCTACCTGGAGATCGACCGCACCAAGGCGCGCATGCTGAACGTGCCGATCCCCAACATCTTCGAAACGCTTCAGGTCAACCTCGGCACCGCCTACGTGAACGACTTCAACGCCTTCGGCCGCCTCTACCAGGTGCGCGCGCAGGCCGACCAGAAGTTCCGGCTGGAGGAGAGCGACATCCAGAGGCTCAAGGTGCGCTCCTCCTCCGGCGCGCTGGTGCCGCTGGGCACGCTGGTCGAGGTCAAGTCCGTGAGCGGGCCGGACCTCGTGCAGCGCTTCAACATGTACCCCTCCGTGCCCGTTCAGGGCACCGCCGCGCCCGGCGTCTCGTCGGGCCAGGCGCTGGACGCCATGGAGGCCCTCGCCAGGCAGGTCTCGCCGCCCGGCATCGGCTTCCAGTGGACGGGCCTCGCCTTCCAGGAGAAGAGCACGGGCAACACCGCCATCTTCATCTTCGCGCTCTCGGTGCTGTTCGTGCTGCTCGTCCTCGCCGGCCAGTACGAGAGCTGGTCCCTGCCCTTCGCGATCGTGATGATCGTGCCGATGGCGGTGCTCTCCGCCCTGCTCGGCGTGTCCGCGCGAGGGATGGACAACAACATCCTGACCCAGATCGGCCTCGTCGTGCTGGTGGGCCTGGCGGCGAAGAACGCCATCCTCATCGTGGAATTCGCGCGCGAGGCGGAGGCCAAGGAGGGCATGGACCCGATCTCGGCCGTTGTCGAAGCCTGCCGGTTGCGCCTGCGCCCGATCCTGATGACGGCCTTCGCCTTCATCCTCGGCGTCGTGCCCCTCGTCATCGCGACGGGCCCCGGGGCGGAGATGCGTCAGGCGCTCGGGACGGCCGTGTTCTTCGGCATGACCGGGGTGACGATCTTCGGCCTGCTGCTCACGCCGGTCTTCTACGTGGTGCTGCGCTTCCTCACCATCCGCATCGCGGGAGGCAAGGTGGCCCAGCTCGAGAAGATGGCCCACAAGGGCGAGGCCTGAGCGCGGGCATCAGGTCTTTTTACTTGACCGGAGGAACACGTATTCCGTGTATCCGTTAACCCTTCGTTAACCATGGGGCGCGAGTCTTTCCTCGTTGAGGAGACGTCCCATGCCTTCGGTCGTCCTGATCTACCTGATTTTCAACGCTCTTTGCATGGTGATCCTGGTCATGCTCGCGGAAAGCGCCCCGCTCTGCGACGAGAACGAGAATCCCATCCATTCGCCTGAAGACCTGCACGACGAGCTGCCCGGACGCCCCGGCGTGGGCGCCCTCGCGCGCAGCCTCGAGGCCGAAGAGCGCGCCAGAGCCCGCATCGCGGTCTGACCGGCGAGGCGCGGGCGCCGAGCGACAGCCTCAGGCCGGTTGCCGAGGCGACTTGCTCAGGCGACTTGCTCAGGCGACTTGGCCGATGGCTCGCGGCTCCTGCGCGATCGCAAGGCGGTCGCCGCCGAGCGACAGCGAGCACCAGGCCGTCTTCTTGACCTCGATGAGGCCGTCCCCGCCAGGGTTGAGGCGCGTCATGTGGCCATAGAGCTCACGCGCGGCAACGCGCAGCTCGTGGGTCCCTCCTGCATCGGCGCCGAGGATGACGGTGCGCGGCCCCATCTTGCGCAGATGGTCGGCGCTGACATTGCCCTTGGGGCGTGTGGTGATGATCAGATCCAGGGGATGGCGGCCATCCACGATCAGGCAATCCGCCGTGATCTCCTCCGCCTCCATGATCTCCAGCCAGTCCGTGCCCTTGCTCATGCCGGCGCAGATCGCCGCCCGCGCATCGTCCCCTGTCCCGTGGGCAACCCGCATGACGACGGGGCGGAGCGCGCCCTCCGTGGTCTCGTGCGGTGTCCGGGCAGCGAGAAGGCGGATCTGGGTCTCGCCGAACTCCATGATGTCGTCGGGCTCGACGGTCTCCACTTCGCGTTCTCCGCGGAAGTTGAGATAGGACTGCGGATAGGCGTCGCCCTGCCCCGCGAGTTCCAGACAGTTCTTGACCGGAAAGAACTCGCTGATGTCCTCGGGCCCCACCGTGCCCTCGCTGTCCATGCCGGCCGGGACGAAATAGTCGATTGCGCCGTCCTCCAGCACCTCGAAGAGCCGCTGCAGGACGTCGTTCGTCGTGCCCAGCCCGATCTGGTTGCCGAACAGCACGCGCGAGCCGTCGTCGCAAACGACGAGCAGCATGCCGCCGCACGGATCGATGAAGTGGATCTGGGTCGTCGCCATACCGAGTTCCGAAACTGGGCTCAACACCACCGGGATAATCGATCTTTCGAGTGTACAACTCTCGATTTTGCGTTTCCGTTAAGGGCGGCGATGGGGCGCTCCCTCCCCGGCCATCCCTGCGAATTCTTAGCTGCACCGGCTCCAGATCGGACTTCAATGATTGAGAACTATCAATCAATTTTAATTTAGAGCTTTGACGGTTGTCTAAGGGCGTGCGGGCCCGAGCTGGCTCGACAGGATGCCGGAGTCAGCATGCGCAGGTGGTTGAGAGCGTCGATCGGGAACAGGGCCCTCGTGGTGGTGGCCGCAGCGGGCTTGGCAGCGGTTCTCATCGCCTTTGCCGGCAGCCTCGCCTTACGCATGCAGAGCGAGGCGGCCTTCCGCGTGGACGCCGCGCGCCAGCAGGCTCAACTGGCCGAGCGACTGAACGGCACGACCTATCGCGCCGTCATGGAAAGCCGCGGCATCTACGCGGCCGCCTCGGTGGAGGCGGCCAAGCCCTTCGCGAAGGGGCTTCTGCAAGCCGTCGGAGAGGCCGAGGAGATCGCCGGCCGGCTCGACGCCCTGCAGGGAACACCGGAAAGCCGCGCGCTTCTGGAGAAGACCCGCGAGTTCGGGACGTTCCGGCGGGAGCTGGCGCGGGTCGGAACCGAGGTCTCGCCGAAGGCGGCGAACGAGCTCGGCAACAACGAGGTGAACCGCGCCAATCGCAGCGCGCTCAACGATCGCGTCACGAGCCTGCTCGACAAGGGGCGTGAGCTGGCCGACTCGGAGGCGGCGCGCAACGCAGAGCTGACGCGGCTCCTCGAGGCAGGGTTCCTCGTGGGCTCGCTGCTCGCAGCGGTCGCCCTGACCCTTCTCGCCGTGTGGACGGTCGTGCGCACCATTCGCCGGCCGCTGGCGGAAACGGCCGAGGCACTGCGCCGGGTGATGGCGCATGAGCCGGTCGAGATCCCCGGTACGGAGCGCAGCGACGAACTCGGTGCGATCGCCACGATCATGCGCAACGCACAGGCTGCCGACGCCTCGATCCGTGATCTCGAACAGGCCCGCAGGGCCCAGGACCGCGAGACGATCGACCGGGCAGCCCGCATCGCCGACCTCCAGGCGCGCTTCGCCGAGGTGATCGGCGCGGCCGTCGACGGCGACCTGTCGGCCCGCGTGGGCGCGACGCGCACGGACGCCGACCTCCAGAAGCTCGCCGACCAGGTGGACCAGCTTCTGTCGACGTTCGACGCCGGTATCTCGGAAACGCAGGCCGTCCTGCGCCAGCTCGCCAGCGGGCGCCTGCAGGCGCGCATCGCCGGCAGCTATGTCGGCGCCTTCGCCCGGCTCAAGGAGGACACCAACGCGCTGGCGGCCGAATTTGAGGAAACCCTCTCACGCCTCACGGCCGCCTCCACCGCCGTCCGCTCGGCAACCGTGGAGATCCTGGCCGGCGTCACCGACCTCGCCTCCCGCACCTCGGACCAGGCCTCCGTCGTGGCCGCCACGACGGCCCAGCTCGGTTCCTTCTCCGACGCCTTCCGCCAGAATGCGCAGAAGGCATCGGAAGCCGCCCACCTTGCCCGGCTCGCCGGGGCGGGCGCGGCGGAAAGCGAGCAGGCCATCGGCGCGGCGTCCGACGCGATGGAGCGCATCGCGCAGTCCTCCCGCAAGATCTCCGACATCATCGACCTGATCGACGACATCGCCTTCCAGACGAACCTCCTCGCCCTCAACGCGGCCGTCGAGGCGGCGCGCGCGGGCGACAGCGGGCGCGGCTTTGCGGTGGTGGCAGCCGAGGTGCGCGGCCTGGCGCAGCGGGCCGCCGGCGCCTCCAACGACGTGAAGCAGCTCATCGTGACCGCCCAGAGCGACGTGGATTCCGGCGTCGCGCTGGTGGGCCAGACTTCTGAGATCTTCGGCCGCATCGCGCAGTCCGTGAGTGACGTCGCCCGCCTGATGGACACGATCTCCACCGCCTCCAGCTCGCAGAGCCAGGACATCGTCGCGCTCGGCCACGAGGTGGAACGGATCGACGACATGACGCAGCAGAACGCCGCCCTCGTCGAGGAGACGAACGCGGCCCTCGCCGTGACCGACCAGCAGACGGCCGGGCTGGAGCAGCTCGTCTCCCGCTTCGAGTTCAGGGCGCAGGACGACGATCGGCGACGCCGGCCCAAAGCCGCGCACGCGGCCTGAGGCGATTCGTCGCGCGGCCTGCCCGTCGGCGGAAGTTCCCGGAGATTCGAAGGCCTTTGCCCGCCCGCCTGCAGGGTGGCGCCCGATCTTCAATCATTTGGACCGATCCCTCGGGCTTGCGGCTCGCGTTCGTCAGGGAATGCCCGCCTTTGCGTCCGGATCCGCGCCTGCAACCGGCCTCGCGGAAGCGACGTTGGCCGCCCGGATGGAGGCTCTGAGCGGGAACGGCATGACACGGGCGGCGACGGCCGGGGCCTTGGGTGGCACGCGGTTTGCTACGCTTTCGTGACTAGCAAGAGGTCTTGCCAGACGAGTTGGGGAGGAACGCCGAAGCTCTGCTGATGAAGATGGAGATCGAGCGATGAATCGCGGTTTGTTCTCACTTCCAGTGCTTGTGGCGTTTGCGTCTTCGGCGGTCCTGGGGAGCCTGGCTCCGGCAGCCGCGCATGACGTCTACACGCAGCTGCGCTCCACCACGGGCCAGCTGTGCTGCGGCGGAGACCCCGTCACCGGCGATTGCGAGGCCATCGGCACCCGCTACAAGATCGAGCCCGACGGCGACGCCATTTTCATGTCCAGCCGCTACCACGCGCAGGTCCGCATCGCGAAGGACAAGATCACCTGGCTGCCGGTCCCCGGCGGCGAGGACAGCGAGGCCCACTGGTGCGGCGTGCCGCGCACGAAGGTCTACCTGGCGCCCGTGAACGCCGAGAACCCGGACCTCGCCTTCTGGACCTACTGCGCCTTCATCGCGCCCGGCGGGGTCTGACCGGGGCGCAGGCCCCCCGCGCGAGCCCGCTTCTTTACGCGGGCTGGCCACTTGGCGACACTGCGGACCGAGAGGGCCACCAGGCCCCTGTTCCGGAGGACACGCCATGATGCGGGCCACCCCGCCCTTCCGCGCCGACATGGTCGGCAGCCTCTTGCGCACGCAGCCGCTCAAGACGGCCCGCGAGCAGTTCGCCCGCGGCGCCATCGACGCTGCCGCCCTGAAGGCGGTCGAAGACGACGAGATCCGCGCGCTGATCCGCAAGCAGGAGGCCGTCGGCCTGCAGGCCGTGACGGACGGCGAGTTCCGCCGCGCCACCTGGCATTTCGACTTCCTGGAGCAGCTCGACGGGGTCACCTCGGTCCAGGCCGACAGCGGCATGAACTTCAAGGGCGGCGTGGGGATCACCAAGGCGATCCGCGTCGTCGACAAGGTCGGCTATTCCGGCCACGCCTTCGTCGACCACTTCCGCTTCGTGAAGGAGAACACGACGCGCACGCCCAAGATGACCATCCCGAGCCCCAGCATGCTGCACTACCGGGGCGGCCGGAAGATGATCAACATGGGCGTCTACCCGGACATGGACGGCTTCTACGCCGACCTCGGAGCCGCCTATGCCGGGGCGGTGGCGGATTTCGCGAATGCGGGCTGCCGCTACCTGCAGCTCGACGACGTGAGCTTCGCCTATCTCTGCGATCCCGAGCAGCGCCAGATGCTGCGCGACCGCGGCGACGATCCCGAGCATCAGCCCGAGATCTATGCGGGAATGATCAACCGCGCGGTGAAGGGACGGCCGACCGACATGGCCATCACCATGCACCTGTGCCGGGGCAACTTCCGCTCCACGTTCATCGCCTCCGGCGGCTACGAACCGGTGGCGGAACTCCTCTTCAACGGCATCGATGTCGACGGCTACTTCATGGAGTGGGACACCGACCGCGCCGGCGGCTTCGAGCCGCTCCGCTTCCTCCCCAAGGGCAAGACGGTCGTGTTGGGCCTGGTCACGTCCAAGACAGGGCAGCTGGAAAGGCGCGAAGACATCCTGCGGCGCATCGATGAGGCCGCGAAGTTCGCGCCCCTCGACCAGCTCTGCCTCAGCCCCCAGTGCGGCTTCGCCTCGACCGAGGAGGGCAACACGCTGGCCGAGCAGGAACAATGGGACAAGCTCGCGCTGATCGTGGACATCGCGAGGGAGGTCTGGGGGTGAGGGCCACCCCGCAACGCCCTCACCCTGTGGAGCCATCCATCTTCGCATGGCGTCTCGAAGGGGCGACTCTCCTCAGGATGAGGGGATTGAGCAGGTTGAGACGGCTATCCGCCTAGGCTCTGAGCAAGAACGGACGCAGCCCTCAAAATGCCCGGAAGCCGTCAGCGCGTCACGGCCTTGACGATGGCCTCGGCCACGAGCTCGGACATGCAGACGCGGCGGTGGGCGGCGTCGGAGGGCAGTTCGGACAGCTTCTGCTGCTCGAGGTTCACGAGGTACTGCATGGCGGCGTAGCGGCGGAACAGGTTGAGGTTCGCCTTGTCGGACACCTCGCTGATCTTGCCGACGATGCGCCAGTAGAGCTCCTCGTGCTGCACCTGCGGTACGAAGGGCGGGTCGATCAGGATGAAGTCGATCCCCTTGCCCTTCAGCCATTCGGCTGCCTGAAGCAGGGTCTCGCCGAAGCGGTCGGGGTCGATGGCGGCGAGCGCATCGGTCGTGCCGACCTGCCAGAGCACGAGGTCAGGCTCGGTGCGGCCGACCTCGCTGCGGATGCGGCTGAAATCGTCCCAGGCGAAGCCCGAGGCCTGTCCGTCGTCGACGATGTCGAACTTCACGTTGGGCAGCCGGCGCTCCAGCTCCGTCGTGAGCCGTCCGCGACGCTTCTCGCTCAGGGGCGAGCCGCCGATCGAGGGGCCGATGACGAAGATGCGCACGGGCCGGTTGAGGTCGACAAGCCGCTCGGTTCGCTTCAGGTCGCCCGGCAGGTTGAGGAAGACGTCGGGGATGCGGCAGCTCGCGCTGACGCTCGCCTGGGCAGCAGACGGGACGAAGACCCCGGCGGCGAGCGCCAGGGCGAAGATCAGCGATCCGATGGCACCAGCGCCGCGGCCGGCGAGGCCGCGCGCGCCAGGGCTCCGTTGCGGTTCCATTCGAGCGCCCACGCGAGGAGCATCTGAAGCACCAGTCCCGTGCTGATCATTAGCACGTCAAGCACCGCCTCTCCACCGACCGATATGCGCAACGTCTGGGCGAGAATGGCGAGGACGGTGCCGAGCCCGAAGACGCCGAGGGAATGACGGCCGAGCAGCACGAAGGGCTGCAGGGCCCGGAAGCGCGCGATCCACTGCTCGAGGGGCAGGCGGCTCACGACGATGACGAGCGCGAGCACGTGCAAGAGCCGGGGCAGCGACAGGTTGGTCTTGTCGAAGTCCCAGATGAAGCGGGGCAGCCCGTGGCCGTCCTCCAGGAAGATGCCGGCCCTGACCCAGACCAGGGAGCCGAGCAGGAAGGCTCCGCTCGCGAAGGCGAGCCAAAGGGGCGGACGCACGGGCCGGCCCGAGCGCAGCCGCGCCCCGAGCACCAGCCCGATCGCGAACAGGAACTGCCAGGCCAAAGGATTGAAGAACCAGGCGCCATCGCCCGGGTAGCTGGGCAGGTGCAGATCCAGGAGTTGCGTGGCCAGGTAGAGGGCTCCCGAGGCCGACAGGGTCACGGCGGCGTTGATGCGCAGGCCCAGCATGAGCAGGGGCGCCATCGTGAGCAGCACGACGTAGAGCGGCAGGATGTTGAGGTAGCTGGGCTGGTGGCCGAGCGTCACGAAGCCGATCAGCGCCTGGGCGGGAGAGGCGAGGAAGAGGTCGAACTGCATCGCCTCCGCGATGCGGCTGTCTTCCATCTGAAGCGTCGCCGCCACGACGATCGCGCCGGCCATGCAGAGGATGCCGAGATGCGTCGCATAGACGTGGAAGGCGCGCAGCACGATCTTCAGCGTCGAATAGGCCCCCCGCCCAGCCCAGAACAGCGGCAGGTAGGCGAACGCCGCCGCCATGCCGGCAAGCAGCACGAACAGCTCGGACGCGTCCGAGAAACCGAAGTTCTTGTGCGTGTAGCTCTCGAGCAGATTGCCGGGAACGTGGTTCACGAAGATCGTGACCAGCGCGAAACCCCGCCACCAGTCGACACTCGACACGCGCGCGCCGCCGGGCATGGGCCTCTCCCGTCTTAACCGCGATGCATCATTTCTCGGCTTGAGCTGAACGCAAAGATCATGCCTTTGGTTCATTCATATTGCATTCAGGAACAGCCCTCTATGCAGCAGGCTGGTTAACACAAGGTTGTGAAGGTCGAGGGGCAGGGATGACGACGACGAGCCGGCCATGGGCCGCCGCCTTCCTTGCGCTCGCCGTTTTGGCCGTCGCACCCGTCTCCCCCACGCGCGCAGCGGGCCTGGACTGCCCGAAGGCGACCATCGCCAGCGGCGAGTTGCGGACCGACGGCCTGCGCAAGCGTCTGGCCAAGGCCCAGCCGGCCTATGTTCTCGCCATCGGCTCCTCGTCGACCGAGGGCGTCGGAGCCTCCGCGAAGGCGGCCGCCTACCCCGCCCGCCTCGAAGCCGACCTTCGCCGCACCTGGCCCGGCGCATCGATCACGGTGGAAAATGCCGGTATCGGAGGCGAGAAGGCCGACGCCACGTTGCAGCGCCTCGAGGACCGTCTGGCCGCAGCGCGCTACGATCTCGTGATCTGGCAGGTCGGCACCAATGACGCGCTCGGCAAGGCCGACCTCGACGCCTTCCGCGACAGGGTCCGGCGCGGTATCGCCCTGGCCCGGGCGGCGCATGTCGACATCGCGCTGATGAACCAACAGTACTTCCCCGGCATCAAGGACGCGGCGACGTACGAGCGATTCGTCTCGGCGCTGGCGGACGTCGCGCGCGAGGAGCGCGTGCCGGTGCTCGACCGCTACACCCTCATGAAGGGCTGGCAGGACGAGAACCCCGGCAAGCTGCTGGCGGCTCTGTCCGGAGACCGGTTCCACATGGGCGACGAGGGGTATGCCTGCCTCGCCCAGCTGGTGGCCGGAGACCTCGCCAAGGCCGTGGGTCCCGCCAAGGCCGTTCCGGTCGCCGGCGTGGCGCTCTCGCCGCTCAACTAAGCGGCTTTTGCTTCCCTCTGCACACTTCACAGGCAGCATCGCGCGTCGCGGCGCAAGCTGCGTCGTTTCTGCATGACCGAAATGCCGCTCTCGGCATACGTGATGCTTGTGCAATTCGACTGACATGCCAGACTTGGACCTACGGAGCTGACGATGGGCCGACGAGACGCCATCGGGCACCGAAGGAAACCAAGGAGGAATGCATGTCCCAAGATAATGGGCCGACGTCCCGTCGCGACCTGCTGAAGCTCGCCTCTGTCTCCGCCGGCGCCGCAGCCGGCCTCTTCGGCGGCTTCGGTTTCGATCCCCTGATGAGCGCCGCGATGGCCAAGGAGGCTGGCCGCTCCTCGAAGCCCCTCAAGGCCGCGTTCTCCAATGCCGGCCTGCAGGCCACCTGGTGCGCCCAGGGCAAGCGCGCCGCCGAGTACTGGGGCAAGCTGTTCAACGTCGACGTGACCTGGTTCGACGGCGAGCTCAGCGCCACCAAGCAGCGCGCGGCCATCGACAACATGGCCTCCCAGAAGTGGGACTTCGTGGCCATCCAGGCCTTCGGCATCGGCACGCTGACGCAGCCCGTCAACAAGATGATCGAGGCCGGCATCCCGGTCATCGACATGGACACGCTGATCGCGCCGCTCGACACGATCAACGTCCACTCCTTCCTGGCCCCGGACAACGAGTTCATGGGCGCCGCCGTGACCCAGGCGCTGGTCGACAAGATCGGCGGCGAGGGCAAGGTGGTGATGACCCAGGGCGCGCTCGGCCATACCGGCGCCCAGGGCCGCGCCAAGGGCTTCGAATCGGTGGTGAAGAAGTTCCCCAAGATCGAGGTGCTGGACACGCAGCCCGCCGACTGGGACGTCACCAAGGCGGCCCGCATCTGGGAATCGCTGCTCACCAAGTACCCGAAGATCGACGCGGCCTTCTTCCACAATGACGACATGGCGCTCGCCGCCGCGAACGTCATGAAGGCCAAGGGCCGCACGGAGATCCTCATCGGCGGCGTCGACGCCATGCCCCCGGCCATCGCTGCGGTGCAGGACGGGCGCATGTACGCCACGGTCCGCAACCCGTCCTGCCGCATCCATGGCGGCGCGATCATCGCGGGCGTGTCGGCTGTCGTGAACGGCGAGAAGACCGGCGCAGGCGGCATCCCGAAGAACATCGTCACGGACGGCCCCGTGGTCACCAAGGCCAACGCGCCGGGCATGGCATGGATGCAGGAACAGTTCCTGATCTGATCCTCATCCCGTCGTCATGAACGAGTCCCCTGCGAGGCTGGTCCTCTCCGGCATCTCGAAGAGCTTCGGCGGCGTCGATGCTCTCCGGGATGTCGACTTCACCCTCAGGGCCGGCGAGATCCATGGTCTCGTCGGCGAGAACGGCGCGGGCAAGTCGACGATGATGAAGATCATCGCCGGCGTGCATTCCGGCTATCGCGGGTCCATGACCTTGGACGGGCGGGAGGTCCACTTCCGCTCGGCCAGCGACGCACTCGCCGCCGGCATCGGCATGGTGCACCAGGAGCTGAGCGTCGTGCCCGACCTCAGCGTCGCCGAGAACGTCTTTCTGGGCGCGCAGCCCGTGACGAAGTTCGGCATTGTCGACTGGCGCGGCATGGCGAAGGCGGCGCGCGAGCAACTCGCCAATCTCGGCATCGACGTCGATCCCTCCATCCCGCTGGGAAGCCTGCCCATCGGGGTGCAGCAGCTCGTCGAGCTGTCGCGCGTGCTCTTCTCGGGCGCACAGATCATCATCCTGGACGAGCCGACCTCGGCCCTCTCCCCGCCCGAGATCGAGCGGCTCTTCGCCGTGCTGCGCAAGCTGCGCGAGCAGGGCAAGAGCCTGATCTTCATCTCGCACTTCCTGGAAGACGTGCTCTCCATCTCCGACGGGATCACCATCTTCCGCAACGGTCGCAAGGTGGTGACGACGGCCGTGACGCCGGAGGTCACCAAGGCCTGGGTCATCGAGCGCATGATCGGCGCAGGCCACGGCGAGCTCGAGGGCACCTATCTCGGCGCCGTCGACCTGCAGAGCCGGCCCGACGCGCCGGCCGTGCTGGAGGCGAAGGGGCTCGGCTGGGGCGCGGCCTTTCGCAACGTCGACCTCACGGTGCGCGCGGGCGAGGTGCTCGGCGTCTACGGCTTCATGGGCTGCGGGCAGCTGGAACTGGCGCGCGCGCTGTTCGGCAAGATCAGGCCCGACCACGGCACCCTGCGCATGGGCGGGCGCGACGTCGTCTTCGCCAACACGACACAGGCCGCCGACGCCGGCATCGCCTTCGTGCCGGAGAGCCGGCGCAGCATGCTCTTCCACGAGGAGCCCATCTACAAGAACACCTCCATCGCCATCCTCGGCGAGATCTCCAGGACCTGGCTCAAGCCCTCCGCGGAACGCCAGATCGCGCAGAGCCTCGTGGAGAAGCTCGGCATCCGCCCCCCGCTCGTGGACCAGCGCCTCGGCGCGCTGTCAGGCGGCAACCAGCAGAAGGTGGCGCTCGGCAAGTGGCTCACGCTGCTGCCCAAGGTGCTGGTGCTCAGCGAGCCCACGCGCGGCATGGACGTCGGCGCCAAGGAGGACGTGCTGCACATCGTGCGCGGCCTCAAGGAGCAGGGCGTCGGCGTGGTCGTGGTCTCCACAGAGCCCGAGACCGTTCTCTCCCTCGCCGACCGCATCGTGGTGATGAAGAAGGGCGAGATCACCGAGGAATTCGCCAGCATGGCCATCAGCAAGGACCGCCTCCTGGCGGCCGCGTAAAGAGACGGACGAGACATGAGCGCACCTGCCAAGAAGGTGGAGACCGGCCTGGGAGAGCGGAGCCTGGGCGCCTGGCTGAAAAGCCAGATGCGCAACATCGCGCCCTTCCTGACCCTGATCTTCCTCGTCGTCTTCTTCAGTCTGGCGAGCCCGTCCTTCGCGACCGTCGGCAACCTGCAGAACATCCTGTCGCAAGTCTCCGTCACCGCCATCATGGCCGTGGGGCTGACCTTCGTGATCCTGACCGCGGAGATCGACCTCTCCGTTGCGAGCGTCGCCAACGCCACGGGCATCGTCGTGGCGTTCTTCACGCTTCAGGACGAGAGCGTGGCGATCGCCAACCTGCCCCTGCCGGGCTTCATCGCCATCGTGCTCGCGATCTTGAGCTGCCTCGCCATGGGCGGCATCACGGCCTTCGGCGTGACGAAGATCGGCATCCCCTCCTTCATCATGACGCTCGCCATGCTGCAGATCGCCAACGGCATCTGCGCCATGCTGGTGCGCGGCCAGATCGCCTATTCCGTGCCGAGCCTCGTGCAGACCCTGGGGGCGGGCAGCATCTGGGGCGTGCCCTGGCTCGTCATCGTGGCGGCGCTGGCGCTGCTCATCGGGCACATCGTGCTCACCTACACCCGTTTCGGGCGCTACGTGTACATGGTCGGCGGCAACCGCGAGGCGGCGGAGTATTCCGGCGTCAACGTGCGCAAGATCATCGGCGCGGTGATGATCATCTCCGCCTTCTGCTCGGGCCTCGCCGGCATGCTGGGCGTCGCCCATTTCGGCAGCGCGCAGCAGAACGAGTTCGAGACCTACCTGCTCGACGCCATCTCGGCGGTGGTGGTGGGCGGCACGAGCCTGTTCGGCGGGCGCGGCGGCATCGGCAACACCATCGTCGGGCTCTTCGTGCTGGGCGTGCTGAACAACGGCCTGGACCACGTCAACATCGACAGCTTCCTGAAGATCCTGATCCGCGGCCTCATCCTGCTCGCGGCGCTGATCATCAACGTCTATGCGGAGCGCCTGCGGGCGCAGCAGGCGGCGGCGGGCGCCTGAGCCCGACCTGCAGGAGAGGGTCATTGCGAGGAGCGCGGCGACGAAGCGATCCAGCTTTGCCCAGCACGGGACTGGATTGCTTCGCTCCCCTCGCACTGACGGGTGGGGCCGCCTGACGGCCGAATCCGGATCCGCGGATGACGTTCGGCGCGTGCGCCGCCGCACAGCCGGAATGCGCGGTCGGCGCGATCCTTCCATCATCGAGAGCCGGACAAGAACAACAGGCCGGCTTCTCCTTCGAATGGGAAGGGCTAAGCCATGAGCGAGTATCATCAGATGAAGAGGCAGGCTGCCTTCAGGTCGATGCTGCTGGGTCTCGCCGCAATCTACGTTCTGTTCGGCTGCGTCGTCGCCACGGCCCTGTCGCTGTCCAGCATGTAGGCAAGACGGCCCGTTCCTCGCGGGAACGGGCCGGTTGGGTACGCCAGACTCCGTTTGGGAGCCAATCTCTCTGGATCAGGCCCGCCGCCTCGCCGGCTCGCGCCAGTCCCGGTCGCCGCCGAGGGATCCAGCAGCCTCCCCTTTCACCCTGAACGTCGCCACGAGCGCGTAGAGCTGTTCGATCCGAGCCGCCAAGGCTCCGGCGGACGCCGCGCTCTCCTCGGCCAGGGCCGCGTTCTGCTGGGTCATGTCGTCCATGTGGGAGACGGCGTGGCTCATTTCCTCGATGCCGGTTGACTGCTCCGTCGTGGCGGAGGCGACCTCGGACACCGTCACGGCGACCTTGCTGGAAGCGTCGACGATCTGGCCCAGCACGTCGCCGGCCCCGCGCACCAGCTTGACGCCCTGTGCAACCTCGGCCTCGCTCGCCTGGATCAGCGTCGTGATGCCCTTGGCGGCGTCGGACGAGCGCTGCGCGAGCGTGCGGACTTCAGCGGCGACGACTGCGAAGCCCTTGCCTGCGTCGCCGGCGCGGGCGGCCTCGACGGAGGCGTTGAGCGCCAGGAGGTTGGTCTGGAAGGCGATCTCGTCGATCACCCCGGTGATGTCGGAAATTTTGCGGCTCGCCTCCTCGATGCGCGACATTGCCTCGACGGCGTCGCGGACGATGCCGCCGCCGGCCTCGGCGACACGCATCGCGTCCTGCGCCATCTCGACCGCGCCGCGGGACGAGATCGAGCTCGACTTGACGGAGGCCGCGAGTTCCTCGGTGGTCGCGGCGGTCTGCTCGAGCGCCGAGGCCTGGTCTTCGGTGCGGCGCGCGAGATCGTTCGCCCCGGCATTGATCTCGGTCGCGGCGGAGGCCACGTCGGCGGCCGTCGCCTGGATGGTGGCGAGCGTCGTCGCCAGCTTGGCCACGGTGTCGCCGATGCCGTCCTGCAGCTCGCCGAGCAGGCCGCCGTAGCGCTTGGGGAAGTCGCGCGTGAGGTCGCCCGCGGCCACGCTGCCCATCATGTCGCTGAACTCGCCGATGCACTCGCCCATCAGGGTCGAGATGCGGTTAAGGCCGTCGGCCACCTCGCGCACGAAGCCACGCTTGCTGTCGAGCGGGATACGGGTGGAGAAGTCACCGCGAGCAGCAGCGTCCACGACCGCGGCGACCTCGGCTTGCGCCTGGAGCTCGGCGGTGATGTTGCGCCACAGCAGGGTATGCCCGACCTTCTGGCCCTGCACGTCATAGATGTAGTTCATCTCGACGTGGATGATCGTGTCACCGGCCGTGAGGCGCTGGACGCGCATCTTGCCATCGTCGCTGATGAGCTTGCGCTGCAAGTTGCCGTTCATGCTGTAGTAATCAGTGTGCTCGCCGAACATCTTCTCGACGGAGAAATCGTGCCGCGCCTCGCGGAAGATGGGCTCGAGATGCATGAAGAGCTGCACGAGCGCGCCGCTCATGAAGACCACCTTCTCCTCGGGATCGGTGATCATCAACAGCGTGTCGGAGCCGTCCATGGCCGCCATGGTGAGCGCCTGCTGCGAGCCCAGCGTTTGGAAGCGGCGCAGGGCGCGGGCGATGTCGCCGACCTCGTTGGTGGCCTCGGCGTGAGGCACCACCATGCCGAACTCGCCCTGCTGGAAGCGCTTGAGCACGTCGACGAGCTGGGCCAGCGGCCCGCGAATGGTGCGCACGAAGAATAGCGCGACGAGCAGCGCGAGCACGGTGCCGAGGGCGGCGAGTCCGAGGCGCAGCAGGGCGCCGGACCAGATCCCGGAGATCCGGGCCTCCAGCAGGCGCTGCAGCTCGCTTTCGGACCCCTGCCAGAACACGCCGAGGTCCATGCGGAGCTGCTCTTCGGCCTTGTCGTAGGCGGCCTTGAGGTCCGCCGTCGGCTTGCCCTGCTCGATGCGCTGCTGGAGATCCGACAGGACGCCGGCATAGGCCTTCACGGCCGCCTGGATGGCGTCGACCTTCCCCTGCATCGCCTTGGCGACCGTCCCGTCGGGGTTGCCGTCGAAGGAGGACTTGATCGAGGCGAAGGCTGCGTCCGTCGCTGCGTCGAGGCGGGTATGGGCCTGGATGAGCTGGCCGTAGGTGACATAGCCGTCGGTCTTGCCGCTCCAATAGGGCTGCGCGCTGTCACGGACCGCGACCAGCGCTCCCAGGACCTCCGGGACGCGGTTCGTCACGACGTCCATGGCGTAGTAGCTGTCGAGGTCGGGATCGAGCGTGAGGTTGGAGCCGTCGCTGATGCGCAGGATGGCGTTCTGTCCCGCAGCCACGATGCCCGCGACGTCGCCGCCCGCCTGGAGCTTGTCGAGGAAAGCTTTCACGGGAGCCGCGGTCTTCATGGCCTCGTCATAGAGGGGTCCCATCTCCCGCAGCCTGCCGGCATCCTGGGCCGCCGGCTTGCCCGCCGCGACGAGCGTGAGAGCGTCCCACACCGGCTTGAGGTAGACGGTGCCGTCCAGCTCGGCCCGGGCGAAGGTGACGTCCTTCTGAACCTGCGAGACATAGAGATAGGTCATCAGCGCCAGCGGCAGCGTCATGATCGCGATCACGAGGCCAATCTTGGTGGCGAGACGCAAATTGCTAAGTGAGGCGATAAACCTGGACATGACGGGCTGTTCCCGCGGCCATCCGGACGACGACCGGTTGTAAGGACGACTGGACACACGCAGCATGACAATGATCAACGAACGACCGGTTAAAGGTCCGGGACGTCGGCATGTCATTTGCTGTCATGCCCTCCGCCCTCGGACGCGGTCTGCCCAGCCATCCCCTTGAAAAGCCGCAATCACGATCTTAAGTTCATGTTCCGTTCTCATCGCGAGGAGACAACGCGATGCGTTACCTGGTTCAGTCCTTCTCCCATGTCCGCGGCCAGCTTGAGCCGGGATATGGTCAGTTTCTGAAAGACCGCGCCCAGGCCCTGGCCGCGGCGCAGCGCATCATCCGGACGCGCGACGGCGTCGTGGTGATGGAGCAGCAGGAAAACCTGTTCGGCGAGGGCGAAGGCGAGATGCGCCTCGTCGCATCCTTCGGCGACGTGCCCTGCCAGGAGACGCTACGGCAGGCCGCCTAGCCAGCGCTGGAATGCAAAAGTCCAGATCACCGTCGTGCCGATCGCCTCAAGGGCGCACCGCACCGGACATGCCGCGGCGCCTCGCCAGGACAAGCAAAAACCCGGATCCAGGTGAGCCCTGGCCGGGACGGTGGTCGAGAGACGCTGAACCATGCCCCTGCTCAACCCGGGACCGGGAAAGGCTCCTAGCCTATCATGCCACCATCGAGGAGCGGCGAGCAGAGGCGTCGTGACGCAGAGGCGTCGTGGCGACCGCGCTGTGCGCGGTCTCCTGTTTTGTAGATCTGCCGCATCGGCGATCGAGAGGGCCTGGGCCCCGTGGGGCCAAGGCCAGAAGCTCATACGGCCTCGGCCGGCGGAGGGGCTCAGCCCACCTGGAGATTGACCGCGGACTCCTTGCCCGTGCGACGGTCAGCCTGCAGCTCGTAAGAGATCTTCTGACCTTCCTGCAGGCCGCGCAGGCCCGAGCGCTCCACGGCGCTGATATGCACGAACACGTCCTTCCCGCCGGCGTCCGGCTGAATGAACCCGTAACCCTTCTGGTCGTTGAACCACTTCACAGTACCGGTCGCCATTTCTTCCTCAGCTTAGCTCTAGGTCGTTTGCGCAGCGCGCATGAGCAGTGTGGCTTTATTGCGCGCCTTTCGCAAGGCATTGTCCTTGGGAAAAATCTTCCGCTACAACTTTAGGCAACTGCACCTGTCAAGCACTTGATGGGTACTGAATAGTTGATCGAATTGAACCCATCAAAAATCATCTTTCAGGCGCAGGATTTGGCTTTGGGCAGCATCGGACGGGTCTGCCGAGGCGATAACGATTGCCCGAAACCTTCGCGCGACCACGTCAGAAGAAGCGTATCCCGCTAGGCAGCGTCCGTTGCTGAATAGGCGGCGCTCGGCGCCCGCCCACGATCTTGCGAATTCTGAGGCTCGTCGCCGGCCTGAACCGCCATGTGCCTGACGAAGATCACCGACTGGCCGATGCTGGTGGTCACTGCCGCGGCCTCGGTGCTCGCCGCGATGCGCTCTTGATCGAGGCCGTCCGTCTCGCCCCACAGGCCGATCACGAAGCCTGCGCCGGGCAGCTTGCGGCGCAGCCGCTTCACGGCGTAGCGCACGCTGCCCTCGCTGCGCTGGTCGAGATAGCACAGGCAGACCAGCCGCACGCCGTCGGGCCCCAGCTGGAACAGCTTGGCCGACGACAGCAGGTCCGGCCCCACGCTGCGCGCACCGATGCCGTCCTGGACCAGGGCCGCGGCAAGCAGGGCCGCGGCTGCCTCGTCGAGCGGGGTGCGGCCGCCGACGCAGAGCACGGCGCCCTCCTCGCGCCAGGGCTGGCTGATGGACGCATGAGCGTCGTCGTCGCCGTCGTCTTCGTCCTCCTCCTTGCGGCCGGCCAACCGGCCGAACCAGTTGAGCCCCTCGTCCGTGCGCAGGTGCTCCACCACTTCGAGGACGGAATCACGCAGGTCCTGGGCGCGCGCCGCGGGCAGCGCGCCGCGGGCAGCATCTGCCTGGGCCAGCCGCAGGCCGGCGAGGGCGACCGTGTCGCAGTAGTCACCGATGGCGTGGTCGGCGAGGTAGGTCTCGGCCTGGTCGGCCGCCTCCAGCGGATCGCCGGCCAGCATGCGCTGGTAGAAGGTCTCGCCGGGCGAGAGCGGAGGCCTGTCGCCGAACATCACGTCGAGGCTCTGCAAGGCATCGATATGGCGGCCCAGCACCACGAGGCAAACGGTGAGCGGCGTGGACAGCACGAGCCCGATCGGCCCCCAGAGCCAGGTCCAGAAGGCCGCCGCCACGACCACCGCAACCGGCGAGAGACCGGTGCTGTGGCCCTGCACCATCGGCTCGATGAGGTGGCCGAGGATCGGCTCCGTCACGAGGAAGAGCAGCGCCGTCCAGAGCGCCATGGACCAGCCGGGATCGACGGCGAACGCCAGCAGGATCGGCATGATCGCCGAGATCAGCGAACCGATATAGGGCACGAAGCGAAAGATCGCGGCGATGGCGCCCCACAGGAAGGGGCTGGGCACGCCGATCACCATCAAGCCCAAGCCGATGACCACGCCGAAGCCCGCATTCAGGCCGAGCTGCACGAGGTAGAGCCGGCTGAGCCGCCGTCCGGCATCGTCCATGGCGGCAGTGGTGCGGTGCAGGTCCTTGGAGCCCGCGAGGCGGATGAGCCTGTTCCGCAGGTCCTGGCGCTGCAGCAGGATGAAGATGACGAAGACGATGACGAGGCCCGTGGTCGCGAAGGGATGCAGCAGCGGACTCAGCCAGGACAGCAGAAGCTGGACGCCGGTCTGGTCGGGCTGGTGGACCTCGACCGGAATGGGGCGGCTCTCGGCGGGCGTGCCCGCGCCGTCCGGGGTCGCAGCGGGCGGCGCGGCCGGCCCCGTCGGCGCGGCCTGGGGAGCGGGAGCCGGCGTGCCAGGCGCGTCCTTTGAGCCTTCCGGCGGCTTGGCGCTGAGCTCGCTGTTGACGTGGCGGAGCATCTGCGCGAGGCGCGTGAAGGATCCCGCGCCAGAGATCACCTCCTGCGCCTCATGCACCTTGCGGGTGATGGTGGTCTGGTAGGAAGGCAGGTTGCCGGCGAGCTGAGTGAGCTGAGTCGCCATGAAGGCGCCGACGCCGAAGACCAGCCCGAACGCGAACACGACGACGACCGCGACCGAAACGCCCTTGCTCATGCGCCAGCGCTGCAGCAGCCGCACCAACGGCGCCAGCACGAAGCTCATGAGGATGGCGAGGGCGAGGGGGACGAGGATTTCGCGGGCGGCATAGAGGACGCCGGCGATGATGGCCCCGGTCAGCCACCAGTTCCGGGGAGCCTCGGCAGTCCGCTCGTGCGGAAGGGCGGGCTCGTGAGCCATCGTTCGGTCCAGGGGTCAGCTCCACGCAGGTGGGTCCGGCCTCTCGGCCGAGAAAGGGTGTTCACCGGGGGTGGCCAGCCAGCCACCCCCGGACGGACCGATCCCGCTACGGGACGGTCGTCGACCGGCCGCGCATGAAGCCGAAGATCGCCGAGATCAGGAAGAGAACGATCGCGGCGAAGAAGATGATCTTCGCAATGCCGACAGCGGTGCCCGCGATGCCGCCGAAGCCGAGCACGGCGGCGATGAGGGCGATGATGAGAAAGGTGATGGCCCAACCGATCATGGGAATTCCTCCTTCAAGGTGCCCGTTCAACGGCAGCGACCCTGCTGGAGTTCCGTCGCGTGGCGCACGGATCTCACAATCCCGTCAGTCTCTCTTCCAGGAGATCCCACTCGGTCGGGGCCGGCAGGCCGAAGCGCAGCCAGCCGGGCCGGTGGGCGAAGGCGCGCACGAGCACGCCGCGGCGGCCGAGGCGGTCGAAGAGGCCACGGGCGTCAGGGTGCTCGCCCAGCACGTAGAGAGGCGTGCCCCCGAGGATGCGGAGGCCGAGCCTTTCTATGAGACCGCCAAGCCGTTGCTGCTCTCCGCCCAGCCGTCTTGTGTGGTCCGCAAGCCAATCCCTATCGGCCAGGGCACGCCGGCCGACCGTCACGGCGGGACCCGACACGGCCCAGGGACCGAGGGCTGCACGAATTGCCTCGGCGACCGAGGCTTCCGCCAGCGCGAAGCCCAGCCGCAGCCCCGCGAGACCATAGGTCTTTCCGAAGGAGCGCAAGACGAGGAGGCCGGGCATGCCGGCCCTGGGGGCCACGGCATGCGCGCCGGGCAGGACGTCCATGAACGCCTCGTCGACGACGAGCGTTCCTCCCCGGTTCGCCATTCGCCGGGCCATCGCCACGAGGTGCTCCGGAGGGACAAGCCGCCCGTCGGGATTGTTGGGATTCACCGCCACGGCGACATCAGCGTCGGCGAGGTCGTCGAGGCTCTCGACCGTTCGCACCTGCGCGCCTGCGCTCGCCCAGCACAGGGCATGCTCTGCATAGGTGAAGCCGAGGATGGCGACATGGTGCGCCGGGACGAGCCGCGGCAGGATCTGCAGGAGCGCCTGCGTCCCCGGCGCGGCCACGACGCAGGCGGGATCCGCGGCGCCGTAGGCGCGGGCGGCCTCCGCCTCGAGCTCCGCGACGGAAGACGCCTCCGGCAGCCGGGTAAAGGCGTCCGCGGGAATGTCGCCGACCGGGTAGGCGACGGGGCTGATGCCGGTCGAGAGGTCGACCCAGGGCTGGGGCGCATCCGGGAAGGACCGGCGCGCGGCATCGCGCGCGCCGCCGTGGTAGAAGAGCGCGCCAGTCGCTTCGTCCTGTCCCGCCCCGATGTCCGCCACCGTCCACGCCACCCTGTCGCTCGCCCTCGCCGCCCTCGTGCTCGAGGCGCTCGTCGGCTATCCGCAGCCTCTCTACCGCGCCATCGGCCATCCGGTCACCTGGATCGGCCGGCTGATCGGCTGGCTCGACCGCACGCTCAACCGTGAGGAGGAGGACTTCGCCGCGCGTCGCCGGGCGGGCGTGCTCGCCTTCGTGATCCTGCTGCTGGTCACGGGGCTGGTGGGTTTCGGCCTTGACAGGCTGCTCTCCGCGAACCTGCCTGGCTTCGCCGTGCTCGTGGTGCTCGCCGCCTCGCTGCCGGCCCAGCGCAGCCTGCACGAGCACGTCCAGGCGGTCGAGGCCGCCCTGCCGCGCGAGGGCCTCGAGTCGGGCCGCAAGGCCGTCTCGATGATCGTGGGACGCAACGTCTCCGTGCTTGACGAGGGCGGCGTGGCGCGGGCGGCGATCGAGAGCCTCGCCGAGAATTTCGCCGACGGCGTCGTCGCCCCGGCCTTCTGGACGGCGGCCGGCGGCCTTGCCGGGGGGCTGCTCTACAAGGCGACGAACACCGCCGACAGCATGATCGGCCATCGCACAGCGCGCCACGCCGCCTTCGGATGGGCGGCGGCGCGCTTCGACGACCTCGTCAACCTGCCGGCTTCCCGTCTCTCCGCTCTGTGGATCGCGGGAGCGGCGCTCTTCATCCCCGACGCCTCGGCCGTTGGCGCTTGGCGCGCGGTTTGGCGGGACGCGCCGCGCCACCGCTCGCCCAACGCGGGCTGGCCCGAGGCCGCCATGGCCGGCGCGCTCGGCCTTTCCCTCGCCGGCCCCCGTGTGTACGGCAGCGAACGCATCGAGGACGCGTATATGGGCGACGGCCGGCGCGAGGCGACGGCGGCCGACATCGCCCGCGCGCTTCGCCTCTACCGCGCCGCCTGTGCCTTGCAGCTGGCCGTGCTGGCCCTGCTGGTGCTCCTGCTCAGCGCGCGAGAGTGAGCAGGCGGTCGATGTCCACGTGCCTGGCGAGGTGCTCGGCAAAGGCGTCGAGGATCGATTCGACGCTGGCTTCGTAGCGCAGGGCGGAGGCCTCGGCGCGGATCCAGGAGAGCCATGAGGCGCGCTGTTCGTCGTCGGCGAAGAGGCCGTGCACGTAGACGCCCTGCACGAGGCCGTCCGGCGAGGCAGCACCCTCGTACCTGCCATCTCCGAAGCGGAGAACAGGGCGGGACCGGTCCGGGCCATCCGTCTCGCCCACATGCATCTCGTAGCCCCGGAACGAAGCGCCATCGCGCAGGCCCGTGCCCTCGACGCTCTCCAGCGTCTTGCGCACTGTCAGCACCGTCTCGACGTCCAGCAGGCCAAGCCCCTCGCGCTCGCCGGGCGCGCCCTCGATGCCCTGGGGGTCCACGATACGCCGGCCCAGCATCTGGTAGCCGCCGCACAGGCCGAGCACCTTGCCGCCCCGCCGGACATGGGCCTTGAGGTCGATGTCCCAGCCCTCCTGGCGCAGCGCGTCGAGGTCGGAGATCGTTGCCTTGGAGCCCGGCAGAATGACGAGCGCCGCATCTGCCGGCAGGGGCTCCCCGCGGCGCACCATGCGGACCTGCAGCGACGGCTCGGCGCGCAGCGGATCGAGGTCGTCGAAATTGGAAATGTGCGGCAGCACCGGCACGGCGACGATGCTGGCCCCGTCGCCCGGCCGCGTCCGCCTGCCCAGCACCACGGCGTCCTCGGCCGGCAGCTTCGCCGCATCGGGAAACCAGGGGACCAGCCCCAGTGGCGCCCAGCCGGTATGGCGCGCCATGAGCGCCATGCCCTCGGCGAAAAGCGTGGGATCGCCGCGGAACTTGTTGACCACGAAGCCCGCCACCGTCGCGGCGTCCTCAGGATCGATCACCGCCTTCGTACCGACGACCTGCGCGATGACGCCGCCGCGGTCGATGTCGCCCACCAGCACGACCGGGACGCCGGCCGCCCGGGCGAAGCCCATGTTGGCGATGTCGTTGGCCCGCAGGTTGACCTCGGCCGCGCTTCCCGCGCCCTCGACGAGGACGATGTCGCACTCGTCGCGCAACCGCGCGAAGCTCTCCAGCACAGCGCCCATGAGGCGCGGCTTCCAGGCCTGGTACGCGCGGGCTTTCGCGTTTCCAACCACCTTGCCCTGCACCACCACCTGTGAGCCGATCTCGCTCTGCGGCTTGAGCAGAACGGGGTTCATGTGGACCGTGGGCGGCACGCCGCAGGCCCGCGCCTGCAGCGCCTGGGCGCGGCCGATCTCGCCGCCATCGACCGTGACGGCCGCGTTGTTGGACATGTTCTGCGGCTTGAAGGGCCGCACGGACAGGCCGCGCCGCACCAGCGCACGGCACAGGCCGGCGACCAGCAGGGACTTGCCGACATCAGAGCCGGTGCCCTGCAGCATCAGGCAGCGAGCGGGCATCGCCTCAGAACTCGATGCCCTGCTGGGCCTTCACGCCCGCGGCGAAGTGATGCTTCACAAGCGTCATCTCGGTCACGAGGTCGGCCGCCTCGATCAGCTCGGGCTTGGCGTTTCGGCCCGTCACGACCACGTGCAGGTCCGGCCGGCGGTTGGACAGAGCCTCCACCACTTCCGCGAGCGGCAGGTAGTCGTAGCGCAGCGCGATATTGAGCTCGTCGAGCACGACGAGGCGGATGGCGGGATCGGCCATCAGCTCCTGCGCCTTGGCCCAGGCGGCCGAGGCGGCGGCGACGTCGCGGGCGCGGTCCTGGGTCTCCCAGGTGAAGCCCTCGCCCATGCTGTACCAGCGCACCTGGTCGCCGAAGCGCTCGATGGCGTGGCGCTCGCCCGTGTCCCAGGCCCCCTTGATGAACTGCACGATGCCGACGGGCCAGCCGTGCCCCAGCGCCCGCATGACGAGCCCGAAAGCCGCCGTCGACTTGCCCTTGCCCGGGCCGGTATTGACGATCAGCAGGCCCTTCTCGGCAATGGTCTTGGAGGCGACCTCGGCATCCTGCACGGCCTTGCGCTTGGCCATCTTCTCGCGGTGCCGGCGCTCGGCTTCGCTCTCGTCCGTCCCGCTCATCGTGTCGTCCAGCCTGTCATTTCACGGCCATGGGCAGGCCGGCGACCATGAAGAGCACGCGGTCGGCCCTCGCCGCAAGCATCTGGTGCAGGAAGCCCGCCTCGTCGCGGAAACGCCGCGCCAGCGCGTTGTCGGGCACGATGCCGAGGCCGACCTCGTTGGAGACGAGAACGACGGCGCTGCGGGCGGCTGCGATCGCGGCGGCCAGGTCCTCCCCCGCCGCCCGCACGTCGCGCCCCGCCAAAATGAGGTTTGTGACCCATAGAGTGAGGCAATCCACGAGGATCGGAGCCATGTCGCGGCCGAGGTCGCCGATCGCCTCCGGCAGGGCGAGCGGGGCATCGGTGGTCTGCCAGCCATCCCCGCGGCGCTCGCGATGCAGGGCGATGCGCTGCGCCATCTCTTCGTCGTAGGCCTGGGCCGTCGCCACGTAGCGCCAGGGCGGCGGGAGAGCCGTGACGAGGCTCTCGGCGTGGCGGCTCTTGCCGGAGCGGGCGCCGCCCAGGACCAGGGTCAGTTTCGGCAGCATGCCGGGCTCTCCAGGTGTCGTCCGGGTTCGAGGGTCCGTGCGCGCCCTCATTGACTCGCTTGGAGCCCCACGTCTATCACTCCGGTGTCAATGGTCCCCCGGATCCGGGGGTGAAAAGGGAATGCGGCCGGCCGCGAGGCCGGGCAAGCCGCAACTGCCCCCGCAACTGTGAGCGGGTAGCATCGCGCCAGGGAGCCACTGGGTCCGCCGGACCCGGGAAGGCGGCGCGGGGCGCCGATCCGCAAGTCAGGAGACCTGCCATTGCAGAGCTGCATGTCCCGGGCGGGGTGCCCCGGGGCTGTCCGGACCCGTTCGCCGGGGCCGGGCGCACGGCGTTCGCGCCGGGCTGCATGCACCCCGCCGGAGCAGACGGACGGGCATGGGCGAGGCGACGACGATCCACATCTGCGTGACCTGCAAGTCCGCCGACGACCCCTCCGAGGAGCGCGCGGGCGCACGCCTGCTGCGCGCCGTGCGCGAACTCGCCGCCGAGCGGGGCAGCCCCGTGAACATCGTCCCCGTCGAGTGCCTCAGCGTCTGCAAGCGTCCGGTCACCTTCGGCTACGCCGCGCCCGGCAAGTGGACCTACGTCTATGCCGACGCCGCTCCAGAGGCCGCAGCCGCCGTGATCCTCGATGGCGCGGCCCTCTATGCCGAGGCCCCGGACGGCCTCATTCCCTGGCGGCAGCGCCCGGAACACCTCAAGCGGAACGTCATTTCGCGGACGCCGCCGCTCGCCTCCGCCACTCCCGACCCCTCGCTCCCGGAAGCCGCCGAATGACCATGCTCCCTCCCGACGCCTCGCTGCGCAAGGTGCCCGTGACCATCGTCACCGGCTTCCTCGGCGCGGGGAAGACGACTCTCATCCGCAACGTTCTGGAGCAGGCCAAGGGCCGCAACCTCGCGCTGATCATCAACGAGTTCGGCGACGAGGGCGTGGACGGCGAGATCCTGCGCTCCTGCGGCATCGAGAGCTGCACGGAGGAGAACATCGTCGAACTCGCCAATGGCTGCCTGTGCTGCACCGTGGCGGACGACTTCATCCCCGCCATCGAGGCGCTGCTCGCGCACGAGAAGCGGCCGGAGCACATCATCGTCGAGACCTCGGGCCTCGCGCTGCCCAAGCCGCTGGTGAAGGCCTTCGACTGGCCCCCGATCCGAGCCAAGCTCACGGTGGATGGCGTCGTCGCCGTGGTGGACGGCCCGGCCGTCGCGGCCGGCCGTTTCGCCGACGACCCCGAGGCGCTCGCCGCCCAGCGGGCGGAGGACGAGTCCGTCGACCACGACAACCCGCTGGAGGAGGTCTACGAGGACCAGCTTCTCTGCGCCGACCTCGTGGTGCTCAACAAGGCCGACCTGCTGGATGACGGCATTCTCTCCGAGGTGTCCCGCTCGATCGGGCGCACCGTCCCGCGCGCGGTGAAGGTGGTGGAGACGCAGGAGGGCCGCATCGGCATCGACGTGCTGCTCGGCCTCAACGCCGCCGCGGAAGACGACCTCGCTGGTCGTCCCTCGCACCATGACGCCGAGGAGGGGCACGACCACGACGACTTCGACAGCTTCGTCGTGCCGCTGCCGGCTGTACGGGATCCCGCGGCTTTGGTGGACCGCCTCGCCGAGGTCGCCGCGGAGCACGACGTGCTGCGCATGAAGGGCTTCGTCGCGGTGGAAGGCAAGCCGATGCGCCTGCTGGTGCAGGGCGTCGGCGCGCGCTTCCGCCACCAGTACGACCGGGCCTGGAAGCCCGGCGAGGAGCGGCGCAGCCGCCTCGTCGTGATCGGCCAGAAGGGCCTCGACCGCGCGGCGATCGAAGCGGCTTTCGGGAACCTCGCGGCCTGAGCCATGCACCTGCTGCGGACGCAGACGCAATCCCTGGACGAAGCGGCCCAAGCGGTCGACCTCGAACAGTCCGCGGCCGACATCCTCTTCCTCTCCTTCACCGACAGCGACCTCGCCTTGGTGGCCTCCGCGTGGGAGCAGGCGGCGGGCGATCCCGCGACGCGTTACCCGGGCCTGCGCCTCGCCAACCTCGCGCAGCTGCGCCACCCCTATTCGGTGGACCTGCAGGTGGAACGGCTGGCGGGCGCCGCGAAGGTCGTGCTGATCCGCCTGCTCGGCGGACTGGACTACTGGCGCTATGGCGTCGAGGAGTGGGCTGCGGCAGCGCGACGTCACGGCTTCACGCTCGCCGTCGTGCCAGGCGACCACCAGGAAGACCCGCGCCTCGACGAGGCCTCGACACTGCCGGTCGAGGATCTCCGCCGGATCTGGACCTGGTTCCAGCATGGCGGCCCCAGCAACGCGGCCTCTTGCCTCGGCTGGATAGCGAGCCGGGCGGGCCTTCCTCGCAACTGGCGGGAGCCGGAGGCGGTGCCCTCGTTCAGCCGCTTTGCCCCTGGCGAGCATGCCGCAACAGGCGAAGCGCCCCGCGCGCTGGTCGTGTTCTACCGCTCGGTCCTGATGGCGGCCGATACCGCTCCCATCGTGGCACTCGGCGAGGCGCTCGCGGCCCGCGGCTTCGCCGTGGCCTGCGCGGCGGTGACGAGCCTCAAGGACCCCTCCGCCGCCGAGGGGCTGGGCGGCCTGATCGCCGCGAACAAGCCCGACGTGGTGCTCAACACCACTGCCTTCTCAGGCCGCACGGGCGACGGCCCCGGCGTGCTCGACGGCGCGGACTGCCCCGTGCTGCAGGTGATCCTCGCCGGCTCCTCCCGCGAGGCCTGGGCGGGCTCCGACCGCGGGCTCGCAGCGGCGGACCTCGCCATGAACGTCGTGCTGCCCGAGGGCGACGGCCGGCTCGTCACGCGCGCCATCTCCTTCAAGGCGGAGACCGCGCGCCATGCGGACCTGGAATTCTCCCGCATGGCCCACGCGCCGGACGCCAACCGCATCGCTTGGGTCACCGACCTCGCCGCCGCTTGGGCGCGCCTGCGCCGCACGCCGCGGGGTGAGCGAAAGCTGGCCTGCGTGCTGTCGGACTATCCGCACAAGGGTGGCCGGGCGGGCTACGCCGTGGGGCTGGATACGCCGGCCAGCGTGGACGCGATGCTGGGGATCCTCGCCATGGCTGGCTACAACGTGCCGGAGAGAGTGGATCCGCAGGATTTGATGCAGGCGCTCGGCGGCGGGGCTTGCGCCCAGCCGACCCCCACCCCGTACCCCTCCTCGCAAGGGGGAGGGGGGTGGCTGGCGTCAGGGCGAATGACGAGCGTTGCAGCGGGGGTCCCCAATGACGTTCACGGTTGCTCGATTGACGAGATCGCACCTGGTTGTCGTGAGCCGCCGACCTCTCAGGCCCCCTTCCCCCCTGCGGGGAGGGGTGAGGGGTGGGGGTCGCCGGGCGTAGCGCCGGAGATCATCCAGATCCCCCTCGCTGTCTACCGCAGCTGGTTCGCCAAGCTTCCCGGAGCCTTTCGGGCCACGGTCTCCGACCACTGGGGCGACCCCGCCTCCGACCCTGCCGTCGTCGACGGTTCCCTCCGCTTCCGCGTCGTCCGCCTTGGCCACCTCGTCGTCGCCCTCCAGCCGGAGCGCGGGCGCGCGGACGGCCGCAAGGGGGACTACCACGACACGAGCCTGCCTCCCCGCCACGCCTACATCGCCTTCTATGCCTGGCTGCGCGAGCACGAGCGCGTCCATGCCTTGATCCACCTGGGCACGCACGGCACGCTGGAATGGCTGCCCGGCAAGGCCGTGGCGTTGGACGAGGCCTGTGCGCCCGAGGCGGTGCTGGGCCCGGTGCCCGTGCTCTATCCCTTCATCGTCAACAATCCCGGCGAGGCGGCGCAGGCCAAGCGGCGGCTGGCCGCCGTGACGCTCGGACACCTCACGCCGCCGCTGACCGAAGCAGGCCAGCACGGCGCCGCGGCTGAACTCGAGGCGCTCTTCGACGAATATTCCGACGCCCAGGCGCTCGACGCCCGCCGCGCCCGGCTGCTGGCGACGGCCATCCTCGACAAGGCCCGCGAGACCGGGCTGCTGGAGGAGGCAGGCCTCTCGGCCGAAGGCGAGGCCGAGGCCGTGCTGCAGCATCTCGACGCGTGGCTCTGCGACCTCAAGGAGATGCGCATCGGCGACGGCCTGCACGTCTTCGGCCGGCCGGTCGATCCCGCCCGCCGCGAAGCCACGGCCGCCGCCATCGCGGGCGCCGCCGGCGCGGATGCGGCTTCTGTGACAGCGCGCCTCGACGCCTGCGCCTCCGCTGAAGCGGCGGCGCTCCTGGCCGGGCTCGATGGCCGCTTCGTGCCGCCGGGGCCGGCCGGCGCGCCGTCGCGCGGGCGGATCGACGTGCTGCCGACGGGGCGAAACCTCGCCACCGTCGATCCCCGCGCCGTGCCGACCCGCACGGCCTGGGAGATCGGCCGGCGGACGGCCGAGGAGGTCGTTGCCCGCTACACGCAGGACCATGGCGACTGGCCGCGGCGCATCGTCATCGACCTCTGGGGCAGCGCCTCCATGCGCACGGGCGGCGACGACCTCGCGCAGGCGCTGGCGCTGCTCGGCGTGCGGCCGGTCTGGGATACAGGTTCCGCCAGGGTGTCCGGGTTCGAGATCCTGCCGCCCGCCCATTGGGGCCGCCCCCGCATCGACGTGACCCTGCGCATCTCGGGCCTGTTCCGCGACGTGTTCCCCACGCAGATCGCCCTGTTCGACGAGGCGGTGCGCGCCGTCGCCGTGCTCGACGAGGACGAGACGGACAACCCCATCGCAGCCGCGGCGCGGCGCGGCGAGACCCTGCGCGTGTTCGGGACTGCCCCCGGCCGCTACGGCGTCGGCCTCGGCCACGTGCTGCAAGGCGGGACTTGGGAGACACGCGCCGAACTCGGCGAGGCCTTCCTCGCGGCTTCCGGCTGGGCCTATGGCGCGCGGGACGAGGGGCGCGCGGCGCCGGAGGCGTTCCGGGCGCAGGTGGCGGAGGCCGACGCTTTCGTCCACCTGCAGGACATGGCCGAGCAGGACGTGCTCGACAGCGACGCCTTCGCCGAGCACGAGGGCGGCTTCGCCGCGGCTGCCGCCTCGCTGGGCGCGAAGCCCGCCCTCTACCATCCCGACACGACCGGCGGCGCGCCCAAGGTGCGCACGCTGTCCGAAACGATCGCCCGCACCCTGCGCGGGCGCGCCGCCAATCCCCGCTGGATCGCGGGCCAGATGCGCCATGGCCATCGCGGGGCGGCGGAGATCGCCGAGAGCGTCGACAACCTCTTCGCCTTTGCCGCCACCACGGACGCCGTGCCGAGCCGGCACTTCGACGTGATGTTCGACGCCACGTGCGGCAATGACGAGGTCCGCCGCTTCATGATGGACGCCAACCCCCAGGCGGCCGGCGCCGTGGCGCGACGCTTCGAGGAGGCGGCGCGGCGGGGTTTCTGGACCACCCGCCGCAACTCCTCCGCCGCGACGCTGCGCGACATGCTGGAGGCGCTGGCATGAGCGGCGGCAGGGACACTCTCGTGCGCGGCTGGTGCCCGGGCGCGCTGCGGCCCATGCGGACCGGCGACGGCCTCCTCGTGCGGCTTCGAATTACCGGGGGAATCGTGCCGGCCGGGCTGGCCAAAGCGATCGCCGAGGCGTCGCACGAGTTCGGCAATGGCCTGATCGACCTCTCCGCCCGGGCAAACTTGCAGGTGCGGGGCGTCTCGGAAAAGTCTCTGCCCGGCCTGATCGACAGGCTGGAGCAACTCGGGCTTCTCGACCAAGACCCGGATGCCGAATCCGTGCGCAACGTCATCGCCAGCCCGCTGGCGGGCCTCGACACCACCGCCCTGATCGACATCCGGCCCATCGTGAGGGAGCTCGAACGGACGCTCGCCGGAGACAGGGCACTCCACGCCCTGCCCGGCAAGTTTGGCTTCCTCGTCGATGACGGCGGCGCCGTCGACCTCGCGTCGGTTGCGATCGACGTGCGCTTCGAGGCGTTCCAGAGCGCCGCGGGGGTGGCATTCGCCGTCCAGGCTGGTGGAGATGCCCTCTCCGCGCATCCCGTCACGACATGCCTCGCCGACGACGTGCCGAGCGTCGCTGCCGCCCTGGCGCGTGCGTTCCTGGAGCTTCGTCACCGTGCGCTGGGCCAGGACCGCCGGATGGCGTCGCTGGTGGACCGGGTCGGCCCGCAACGGCTCGCGCAGGCTGCCGGCCTCGTCTGGAGCGATCCGTCGCGCTGGTGCCCGGCCCCCCACCCCTTCGGAGCCTATGGCTGGATGTCGGCAGGCGACCTGTCCGTTCTTGGCGTCGGCGCTCCGTTCGGGCGCTGGAGCGCGGACGATCTGCAATGGCTGGCCGGCGTGTCCGACCAGCACGGGCTTGGCGAATTGCGGCTGACTCCTTACCGAGCGCTCCTCATCCCGGGCGTCGCTCCAGATTCGGTGAGCGCCGATGCGCTTCGCGCGCGCTTCATCACCTCCGCCGACGACCCGCGCCTCGCCGTCGCCGCCTGCCCCGGCGCGCCGGCCTGCGGCAACGCCACGACGCGCACCCACGACGACGCGCTCGCCCTCGCCACGCTCGCACGGCGGATCACGCCCAGCGGCCTCGCGCTGCACGTCTCCGGCTGCGCGAAAGGCTGCGCGCATCCGGGCAGTGCGCCCCTGACGCTCGTCGGGGTGGACGGGGCCTATGATCTCGTGGCAGGAGGCGCGGCCGCAGACGAACCGGTTCGCCGCGGGTTGGCGGTTGGGGCCGTCGCGGCGCTCCTCGAAGAGCAGGTCCGGACCGGGAAGGAACTCGACGCGTGATCTCGACCACCGACCGCACCAACTACGTGCGCGACGGCGACGCCATCTACCGCGAATCCTTCGCCATCATCCGGCGCGAGGCCGACCTCGCCCGCTTCGCGCCCGAGGAGGAGCCCGTCGCCGTCCGCATCATCCATGCCTGCGGCATGGTGGAGGCGGCGGCCGACATCGCCTTCGCGCCGGGAGCCTGCGGGGCGGCGCGCGAGGCTTTGCGGGCCGGAGCGCCGATCCTCTGCGACGCCAAGATGGTCGCGAACGGCGTCACGCGCGCCCGGCTGCCCGCCGGCAACGACGTGATCTGCACCCTCGACGACCCCCGCGTGCCCGACCTCGCCAAGGCCATCGGCAACACGCGCACGGCCGCCGCCATGGCGCTGTGGGGCGAGCGCCTCGCCGGCGCCGTGGTCGCCGTCGGCAACGCGCCCACCGCGCTGTTCCGGCTGCTGGAGATGATCGACGAAGGGGCGCCGCGCCCGGCCGCCGTCATCGGCATGCCCGTCGGCTTCGTCGGCGCGGCGGAATCCAAGGAGGCGCTGGTCGCCGACGGGCGGCTGCCCTGGCTCGTGGTGCGCGGCCGCAAGGGCGGCAGCGCCATGGCCGCCGCGGCCGTCAACGCGCTGGCGAGCGACCGCGAATGAGCACGCTCACCCTCCCCGCCGACGACAAGCCCATGGCCGTCACCACCGGCTGCCTGCACGGCGTCGGGATCGGGCCGGGCGATCCCGAACTCCTGACGGTGAAGGCCGTGCGCCTCATAGAGGCCTCGCCTGTCATCGCCTACTTCGCCAAGGCCGGGCGGCGCGGCAATGCGAGGGGCATCGTCGAGCCCTGGCTGAAGCCGCACCACGAGGAAATGCCGCTCTCCTATCCCGTGACGACGGAGATCCATTTCCAGGATCCCTCCTACGTGTCGCAGCTCGGCAGCTTCTACGACGAGGCGGCGCAGGCGGTCGCGGCGCGTCTCGATGCGGGTCAGGACGTGGCGCTGCTCTGCGAGGGCGACCCGCTCTTCTACGGCTCCTTCATGCATCTCTACGTGCGCCTGCGCGGGCAGTATCGCACCAGCGTCTGCCCCGGCGTGACCGGCATGTCCGGCTGCTGGACGGCGGCCGGCGCGCCGATCACCTGGGGCGACGACGTGCTCACCGTGCTGCCCGGCACGCTGTCGCGCGAGGCATTGGCGGAGCGGCTTGCGGGCACCGACGCGGCTGTCTTCATGAAGCTCGGCCAGAACTTTCCGAAGGTCCGCGCCGTGCTTGCCGAGGCCGGCCTGCTCGACCGCGCCGTCTACATCGAGCGCGGCACCATGCCGGGCGAGAAGGTGATCCCACTCGCGGAGAAGACGGACGACGCGGCGCCGTACTTCTCGATCGTCATCGTTCCCGGCCAGGGGCGGCGGCCATGACGCAGACTACGCCCGGCCGGCTCCTCGTGGTGGGCCTCGGCCCCGGTCCCGCCCACTGGATCACGCCGGAGGCCAGCAAGGCGCTGGAGAACGCCACGGACCTCGTCGGCTACGCCCCCTATGTCGCGCGCGTCCCCGAGCGCCCTGGCCTGATGCGGCACGCCAGCGACAACCGCGTGGAACTGGACCGCGCGCGCGATGCGCTGGCGCTCGCCGCCGCCGGCCGCAACGTGGCGGTCGTCTCCGGCGGCGACCCCGGCATCTTCGCCATGGCTTCCGCGGTGATGGAGGCGCTCGACGGAGGCGACCCGGCCTGGCGGGCGCTCGATATCCGGGTGCTGCCCGGCGTCTCCGCCATGCAGGCGGCCGCGGCGCGGCTCGGTGCGCCGCTCGGCCACGACTTCTGCGTCATCTCGCTGTCCGACAACCTGAAGCCCTGGTCCGTCGTCGCCCGCCGGCTCGTCGCCGCTTGCGAGGCGGACTTCGTCGTGGCGCTCTACAACCCCGCTTCCAAGGCACGGCCCGGCCAGATCCACGAGGCTTTCGCGCTCCTGCGCGCGCATCGCGAGGGCGGCATCCCCGTCGTCTTCGCGCGGGCCGTCGGCCGGCCGGACGAGCGCATCCTGGTCACCACTCTGGCCGAGGCGGATCCGGGCGTCGCGGACATGAGCACGCTCGTGCTGATCGGATCCAGCGAGACGCGGCTCGTGCCGCGCCCGGCAGGCGAGCCGTGGCTCTACACCCCGCGCCACTACGGGGGCGCGCGATGAGCCTCCATCACGTCGTCGAGCCAGGCGAGCGCCGCCACGGGGTCGTGCACCTCCCTTACGCCGCCGCTCGCCGGGCGACGGATCACCACGACGGGCAGGCCCAGTTCGCGTGCGGCAGCCAGCTTGGCGCCGGTCGCCGCGCCGCCGCTGTTCTTTGTGACCACCACCTCGATGCCCTCCTCGCGCATCAACGCCCGTTCTGCGTCGAGGTCGAAAGGGCCGCGCGCCAGAACGAGGCGATGCTGCGGCAGGGCGTCGAGCCCGCCCGGCGGGTCGATGCTGCGGATCACGTAGCGGTGCTGCGGGGCTGCGGCGAAGGCCGGCAGGCTCAGCCGGCCCACGGTCAGGAACACCGTGCGCGGCTCGGCGCCCAGCGCACGCGCGGCCGCGGGCGCGTCGTCGACCTCGGTCCAGTCGTCCCCGGTCCCCGCCTGCCAGGCCGGCCGGCCGAGGACGAGCAGCGGCGTGCCGCTCTCCCGGCAGGCCTCGACGGCGTGGGCGCTCATCTGCGTGGCGAAAGGATGCGTGGCGTCGACCACGGCGTCGATCGTGTTGTCGCGAAGGAACTGGACGAGGCCCGCCACGCCGCCGAAGCCGCCGATCCGGTAGGGAACCGGCGGTCGAACGGGGGCCACGGTGCGGCCCGCCAGCGAGAGCATGGTGTCGATGTCTTCGCGATGGGCGAGGAGGCCCGCGAGCGCGCTCGCCTCCGTCGTGCCTCCGAGCACCAGCACCCGCATGCGCATGCACCCCATTCGCCGGAGGGCGGCCGATGAGCGCGCCCTCTCCGCTTGCCTCGCCCGCTCCCCCCGGGCGGTGGCTCGCCATCGTCGGGATCGGCGAGGACGGCCTCTCCGGATTGAGCCCCGCCGCCCTCGCGCTCGTCAAGCAGGCAGAACTTCTCGTGGGCGGCGAGCGGCACCTCGCGCTCGCCGGCGAAGAGGCGAAGGGCCGGCGGATGGCCTGGCCCTCGCCGCTCACCGACGCCCTCCCCCTCCTGGCGGCCGAGCGCGGGCGGGCCGTCTGCGTGCTCGCCTCCGGGGACCCCTTCTTCTACGGCGTGGGGACGACGCTCATGCGTCACTTCGACGCCGCGGAGATGGTCTGCATCCCCTCCCCGTCCTCCTTCAGCCTCATGGCGGCCCGGCTCGGCTGGGACCTGCAATCGACGGCCTGCCTCTCCCTGCACGGGCGCGCCCTGGAACGGATCCGGCCGCACCTGCAACCCGGCGCAAGGCTCCTCGCTCTGTCATGGGACGGCGGCACGCCTTCCCGCCTCGCGGCGATGCTCTGTGCGCTCGGCATGGGTCGGTCGACCATCTCCGTCGGGGAGGCTTTGGGCGGCTCTCGCGAGCGGCTGTCCAGCCGTGTCGCCCACGACCTCGGCGATAGGGCATTCGACCCGCTCAATATCGTGGCTCTCACGGTCGAAAGCGATCCCGGCGCGCCGGTCCTGTCGCTCGCCGCAGGCCTGCCGGACGAGCTCTTCGAGCATGACGGCCAGCTCACCAAGCGCGAGATCCGCGCCATCACGCTGTCGGCGCTCGCGCCGCGCCAGGGCGAGCTCCTGTGGGACATCGGCGCGGGCTCGGGCTCCGTCGGCATCGAGTGGATGCTGCGCCATCCCGCCAACCGCGCCATCGGCATCGAGCCGCGCGCAGACCGCGCCGCGCGGGCCGCCCGCAATGCGGTGGCGCTCGGCGTACCCGACCTCCGGGCCGTGCATGGCGAGGCTCCCGCTGCGCTCGAAGGGCTGCCCACGCCCGACGCCGTCTTCGTCGGAGGCGGTGCGACGGATCCGGGCGTGCTGGACGCCGCCTGGGCGGCCTTGCGGCCCGGCGGTCGCCTCGTGGTCAACGCCGTGACGCTGGAGACGCAGGCCGAGCTCGTCAGCCGCTACAAGGCGTTGGGCGGCGAGTTGATCAACGTGCAGGTGACGCGGGCCGATCCCGTCGGCGGCTTCCATGGCTGGCGGCCCTCGATGCCCGTGACGCAGTGGGCCGTGGCCAAGCCCACGCGGGAGGCGGGCGCATGACGATCCCGCTCCTCGCGGTCGGCGTCGGCTGCCGCTCCGGCTGCCCTGGAGAGACCATCGCGGCGCTGGTGCGCCGCGCGCTGGAGACGCTGGGCGACGCGGGAGCCGCGGCGCTCTTCACCAGCGTCGACAAGCAGAGCGAGGCCGGCATCGCGGAGGCGGCGCTGCTGCTTGCCCTGCCGCTCGTCTACCTCCCGCGCAAGGCGCTCGAAGCGGCGGCGCCGCGCGCGCAGACCCGCTCGGAGCGGGTCGTGTCGCTGTTCGGCGTGCCCTCGGTGGCGGAGACAGCGGCGCTCGCCGGAGCCGGCGCAGGCTCGGCGCTCGTCGTGCCGCGCATGGCCGCGGAAGGCGCCACCTGCGCCATCGCTCGGCCGGCCGCGGGAGCACCCGCATGACCGTCCATTTCATCGGCGCCGGCCCCGGCGCGCCGGACCTCATCACCGTGCGCGGGCGCGACCTCCTCGCACGCTGCCCCGTTTGCCTCTATGCCGGCTCGCTCGTGCCGCGCGCCCTCCTCGACCACTGCCCCGGCGGGGCGAGGATCGTCGACACCGCCGCGCTCGACCTCGAGGCCATCGTCGCGCTCTTCGAAGAGGCTCACGCCGCCGGGCAGGACGTGGCGCGGCTTCATTCCGGCGACCTGTCAGTCTGGAGCGCCATGGGCGAGCAATTGCGGGCCTGCGAGCGCCTCGGCATCCCCGTGACCGTGACCCCCGGCGTCCCCGCCTTCGCCGCCGCGGCGGCGGCGCTGCAGCGCGAGCTGACCCTGCCGGAGGTCGGTCAGTCCCTCGTCCTCACCCGCACGCCCGGCCGCGCTTCCTCGATGCCGCCGCGCGAGACCCTGGCCGCCTTCGCCGCGACCGGGACGACCCTCGCCATCCATCTCTCCATCCATGCCCTGGACGAGGTCGTGCGCGAGCTGCTGCCCTTCTACGGACCGGACGGGCCGGCGGCGATCGTGTTCCGCGCCTCCTGGCCGGAGGAGCGGATCATCCGGGGCACTCTGTCCACCATCGCGGTGGAAGTCGCCAGGCAGCCCATCGAGCGCACGGCGCTGATCCTTGTCGGGCCCGTGCTGGCCGCCGAGGATTTCCGCCCGAGCGCGCTCTACGATGCGGAATACCAGCGCCGCTTCCGCACGCCGGGCTGGCGGGGAACCGAGTCGTGACGGAGCGCTCAGCCGACGGCCTTGAAAGGCGTGCGCGCAAGGATTGCGCCGGCACGGTCGACCACGACGACCTCAAGCTCGCAACCGGCTCCGGCCAGTGCTTTGGCGGCCGTGTCCCAGGCAGCCTGCGCCACGAGGACCGGCAGGTCGAGCCCGGTCGTCCGCACCGCATGCAGCACCTCGCCCGCGCTCTGGGCTGCCAGCGCAGCCTCGATCATGCCCGCTTCGCCGCCGGCCTCGCGCACGCGCTCGGCCAGCCAGCCGATGTCCACCTGACCGCGACGGGAATGCAGGTCGAGCAGGCCCTGGCCGAGCTTCGTCATCTTGGCGAAGCCGCCGGCCACGGTGACCCGCGGCACGGGATGGCGGCGCAGGTACTTCAGCATGCCCCCGGCGAAGTCGCCCATGTCGATCAGGGCGGCGTCCTCGAGCCCGTGCAGTCTCTGCACGGCGAGTTCGGACGTGTTGCCCGTCGCCCCCGCGACGTGAGACAGGCCGACGGCGCGGGCGACGTCGATCCCGCGGTGGATCGTGTGGATCCAGGCCGCGCAGGAATAGGGCACCACGATGCCCGTGGTGCCCAAGATCGACAGCCCGCCGACGATGCCGAGGCGCGGGTTCAGCGTCTGCAGGGCGAGCGCCTCGCCGCCGGGAATGGACACTTCGATCTCCACGTCGCCGGGAACGCCGAGCGCCGCGCTCGCCTCGGCGATCGCCTCGCGCATCATGGCGCGCGGCACGGGGTTGATGGCGGGCTCGCCGGGCGGGATGGGCAGGCCGGGGCGCGTGACCATGCCCACGCCAAGCCCGGCCCGGAACGTGACGCCCCCGCCGCGCGCGCCATGGCGGACGGTGGCGAGCACCAGCGCGCCGTGGGTCACGTCGGGGTCGTCGCCGGCGTCCTTGACGACGCTCGCGCGCGCATGGCCGTCTCCCAACTCCGTCATGGCCAGGGCGAAGCTCGGCCGCTCTCCGCCGGGCAGCGTCACCGCGACGGGATCCGGAAAGGCGCCCGTCATGAGGGCCTCGAAGGCGGCGCGGGCGGCGGCGGTGGCGCAGGTTCCCGTCGTCCAGCCGCGCCGAAGCGTCGGAGCGGGACGGTCGCCGGTCTCGCCCGGGAGGCTAGGGTCGGACCCATGATCCTTGTTCCCGCTGATGCCGTTCTCGCCCATGCCTGCTCCTACCGCGTGATGCCGCAGCCGCCTAGCCTTTCCCGCCTCGCCGCCGCAGGAGCCGCCCGATGAGCGGCCCGCGTTCGCTGCTGCGCAGCCTCCCGGTCTTCCGGCCCGGCACGGTCTGGCTCGTGGGGGCGGGACCGGGCGATCCCGGCCTGCTGACGCTGCACGCCGTACATGCCCTGCAGAGCGCCGACGTGATCGTCTACGATGCCCTGGTGGATCCCGAGGTGCTCGACCTGACCAGCCCCGGTGCGGAGCTCGAATTCGCCGGCAAGCGCGGGGGGCGGCCCTCGCCCAAGCAGCGCGACATCACCGACAGGCTGATCGCCCTGGCCCGCGACGGACGTCGCGTCCTGCGGCTGAAGGGCGGCGATCCCTTCGTGTTCGGCCGTGGTGGCGAGGAGGCGCTCGCGCTCGTGGCCGAAGGCATCCCCTTCCGCGTGGTGCCCGGCGTCACCGCCGGCCTGGCCGGCCTCGCCTATGCCGGCATCCCCGCCACGACGCGCGACACCAACCACGGCGTCATCCTCGCCACGGGCCACTGCGCGCCGGGCGAGCCGGGGCTCGACTGGGCCGCGGTGGCCCGCACGGGCATGCCGGTCGTGCTCTACATGGCGATGTCGCACCTGCCGGAGATCACGGCGCAGCTCACGGAAGGCGGCCTGGCCGCGGACACGCCCGTCGCCGTCGTCACGGACGCCACCACCGCCCGCCAGCGCGTGCTCGTGACCACCCTGTCTGACGCCGTCGTCGACGTCGCCCGGGAAGGCCTGGGCTCGCCGGCCATCATCGCCATCGGCGCGATCGTGCGGCTGCGCGAGGCGCTGGCTCCGCTCTCCGTCGTGCTGGAAGCCGCGCAGTGAGCGCCAGGGCCGGGCTGGTCGTCGCCGCGCCGCGCTCCTCCAGCGGGAAGACCAGCGTCACGCTGGGCCTGCTGCGCGCCTTCGCGCGCCGCGGGGTCAGGGCGGCCGGCGCCAAGTGCGGGCCGGACTATATCGACCCCGCCTTTCACGAGGCGGCCAGCGGCCAGCCGAGCCTCAACCTCGACGCCTGGGCCATGCCGCCCGGACTGGTGGCCAGCCTCGCGCGCGAGGCAGCCGGCGACGCCGACCTCACCCTCTGCGAAGGCCTGATGGGCCTCTTCGACGGCGTGCCCGCGTCCGCCGGCCGGAGCGGCTCCTCCGCCGACATCGCCGCAGCCACGGGCTGGCCCGTACTGCTGGTGCTCGACGTAAGCGGGCAGTCGCAATCAGCCGCCGCCCTGGCGTTGGGCTGCGCCCGCTACGACCCTCGGATCCGCATCGCCGGCGTGATCGCCAACAAGGTGGGCAGCCCCCGTCATCGCCGCCTCGTGACCCAGGCCATCGAGGCCGTCGGCTTGCCGGTCCTCGGCTGCCTGCCCCGCGAGGAGGGCATCGCGCTGCCCGAGCGCCACCTCGGCCTCGTCCAGGCGCGTGAGACGAACGGCCTCGACGCCCTGCTGGACCGCATGGCGGACTGGGTGGAGGGCCATTGCGACCTCGACGCGATCGCCGGTGCCGCTTCCCCGTTGGAGCTGCCTGAGGCCGAGGCCGCAGGCACGCTGCGCCCGCCTGGCCAGCGGATCGCGCTGGCGCGCGACGATGCCTTCTCCTTCGTCTACCCGCATGTCCTGCAGGGCTGGCTGCGCGCAGGCGTGGAGATCCTGCCCTTCTCTCCCCTCGCCGACGAGCCTCCGCCCGCCGGATGCGACGTCGCCTGGCTCCCAGGCGGCTATCCGGAACTGCACGCCGGGCGTCTCGCCGCGGCGCATCGGTTCCTGGACGGCCTGCGCCGGTTCGCCGAGACGCGCCCGGTCCATGGCGAGTGCGGCGGCTACATGACGCTGGGCGCGACGCTGACAGACGCGGCGGGGACGGTCCATCCGATGGCGGGATTGCTGGGGCTGTCGACCAGCTTCGCCCGGCGCAAGATGCAGCTCGGCTACCGCGACGCGACGCTGGTGGCGGAGTGCTGCATGGGCCCGGAGGGCGCGCGCCTGCGCGGGCACGAGTTCCACTATGCGAGCGTGCTGGACCTCGGCGGAGACGCGCCCTTCGCCATGGTCAGTGACGCCTACGGATCGGAGCCGGCCCCGACCGGCAGCCGGCGAGGCCGGGTGACCGGATCCTTCTTCCATGCCATAGCGCAGGCATGGCCATAAGGGCCTGCTAAGGGTCGCCAGAGCCTAAGGGTTTTGCCTTATCTTTGCGCTTGCGCGAAGCGGAAATCTCTGCTGCTTTTTCCGCCCCGGACAAGAAAAAGGCCGCCCAAGAGAGCGGCCCAAGTCTAGGGAGGAAACGCCCAAAGAGGGCTGCAGTGCCTCAGCACCGCAGCCCTCACTCTATTTGTGCACCGCACCAAGTGCAAGAAGAATTTACGCAGGCGCTTTTCTGCCTTTACTTCTGGCAAATCGAGAGCAAATTGCCCGCGTTTGCGGCACGGCATTTGGTTGCGATCGGGTTTCTGCTCAAAATGCGCGCAGAATCGATCGATTTTCCCTGAGACCAGCTGCTCCACGGGCCTGTGGCCGAGGGCATGGTCATCTTATCCTTTGGTCTTAGGTTGCCCTGCAGCAAGCCCCCCGAGACCACCCCTAGCGTTGATGAAGGCTTAATTTTTTCGGCGGCAATGTCCGCGTCATGAAGCGCGGAGTGGCCCAGTTTCTCGTCGGCTCCGTCGTCCTCGGTCTGCTCGGTGGCTGCGGCCTGTTCCACTACGAACAGCGCGCCGCCTGGCGCGACCAGGCCGAGCAGGCCTGCCTTGCCTCCAAGGCCGTGAAGGTGACGCCCTGGATCGAGACCGGCCGCGAGATCGACGGCCCCGGCGCCTGCGGCATGCAGCAGCCCTTCAAGGTCTCCGCCTTTGCCGAGGGCACGGTCGCGCTGACGAGCCGCGCCACCCTCGCCTGCCCCATCATCCCGCAGATCGACGGCTGGCTGGAGAGCATCGTGCAGCCAGCGGCGGAGATCTATTTCGGCCAGCGTGTCGTCGAGATGCGCGCCGGCTCCTATTCCTGCCGCAGCATGAACAACCAGGCCGGCGCCGCCCGGTCGGAGCATTCCTTCGGCAACGCCGTGGACGTCATGGCCTTCCGCTTCTCGGACGGTCGCGAGCTCACCGTCGAGCGCGGCTGGCGCGGCAGCGAGCCCGACCAGGCCTTCCTGCGCGAGGTCTTCCTGGGGGCGTGCCGGATGTTCTCCACCGTGCTCGCTCCTGGCTCGGACCCCTTCCACTACAACCACCTGCATCTCGACCTCGCCCGCCACAATGGCGGAAGGGTGATCTGCAAGCCCATCATCAAGTTCGCGTCGCGGCTCGGCGAAGCCCCTGGCGCGCCGATGTCGCCGCGGCCCTACGGCCAGCCCTACGGGACCCCCGGCGCGACCCGCGAGGGATACGACTCCCAGGCCCTGGAAGAGCTCATCGAGGACAACGGAGAGCCGGTCAGCGTCGCGCCCGCCCGCAAGTGGTGAGCACCGCCCTCACCAGGGCATGGTCGTTCCATCGTAGTTGAAGAACGATCCGGTGCGCTCCAGCGTCAGGCCCATGATGAGCACGTAGAGGCCGTCGACGCTCTCCTGCGTGTCGATGTCGGCTTCCGGCCCGCCCATGTCCGTGCGGACCCAGCCGGGATGGGCCGACGCGATGGCGACGCCCATGGGCTGCAAGTCCGTCGCGAGGCCCTGCATCACCTTGTTCACGGCCGCCTTGGAGGCGCGATAGGCGATCCTGTCGGACTTGGCGTGGGACAGGCTGCCCATCCGGCTCGACAGGATCAGGATGCGCGGCCGCGCGCCGCGCCGCAGGTTCGGCAGGACCGCCTGCGTGACGCGCAGCGGGCCGAGCGTGTTCACGTCCAATGTGTGCAGGAACCCCGCGAAGTCCATGTCCAGCGTGGACTGGCGGTGTGGACCGATGATGCCGGCATTGTTGACGAGGACATCGACCGGCCTGTCGCCCAGGGCCGAGGCCAGGCCGGCGACCGAGGCCGCCTCCGTGACATCGAGCGGCATGCGCGCGAGGCGCTCGCCGTAGCGGGCCTGGAGATCCGCGAGCCCCGGCGATTGCGTGTCGCGCGCCGCGGCGATCACCGTGTGGCCATGTGCGAGGCAAAGAGCCGCGAGACCGAGGCCGAGGCCACGGTTCGCTCCGGTGATCAGGATCGTCTCAGCCATCAGTGACTCTCCTCGTGCAAACCGTCGCCAGCCCGCCGGATCAACCTCGCCCGTCGGGCCTGCCATATCCGCCGCCCGTCGGCGTCACCACGGTGACGGCCTCGCCGGGCTCCAGGATCGTCTGGTCGCAGCCGCCGAGATCCTCCATGCGTCCGTCGGCCCGCCGCACGAAGGTGCGCCCGACCTCCCCCGCCTCGCCGCCCTCCAGTCCGAAGGGCCGCACCCTGCGGTGCGAGGAGAGGATGGCGCAGTCCATCCGCTCGAGGAAGCGGATTGTGCGGCTCGTCCCGTCGCCGGCGCTCCAGCGGCCCTTCCCGCCCGATCCCTTGCGAATGTGGAAGTCCTCGAGCAACACCGGGAAGCGATATTCCAGGATCTCCGGGTCCGTGAGCCGGGAGTTCGTCATGTGCACGTGCACGCCCGGCGTGCCGTCGAAACCGGGACCGGCAGGCGAGCCGGAACAGATCGTCTCGTAGTACTGGTAGGCGTCGTTGCCGAAGGTGAGGTTGTTCATGGTGCCCTGCGAGGCCGCCATCGCGCCGAGCGCGCCGAACAGCGCGTTGGTGACGGCCTGCGACACCTCCACATTCCCGGCGACGACCGCGGCGGGGTATTCCGGCGACAGCATGGTGCCCGGGGGCACAATGATGCGGATGGGCCGCAGGCAACCCGCATTCATGGGGATCTCGTCCTCCACCATGACGCGGAACACGTAGAGCACCGCCGCACGGGTGACGGGCAGCGGCGCGTTGAAATTGTCCGGGCGCTGGGGCGAAGTCCCCGTGAAGTCGACGGTCGCCTCGCGCGCCGCCTTGTCGATGCTGATGCGGACGCGGATCTCGCAGCCCTGGTCCATCGGGTAGACGAAGCTTGAATCGTGCAGCCGGTCGAGCACGCGGCGCACGCTCTCGGCGGCGTTGTCCTGCACGTGGCCCATATAGGCCTCGACGACGGGCAGGCCGAACTCCAGGAGCATCTTGCGCAGCTCCTGCGCGCCCTTCTCGTTGGCGGCGACCTGCGCCTTGAGGTCGTTGACGTTCTGCACGACGTTGCGCACCGGCCACGTGGCGCCGGTGAGGAGGCGCACCGTCTCCTCCTCCAGGAAGTGGCCGTCCGCGACGATGCGGAAATTGTCGATGTAGACGCCTTCCTCCTCAATGAGGGTGGCGCGCGGGCTCATCGAGCCCGGCGCGACGCCGCCCACATCCGCGTGGTGCCCGCGCGAGGCCACCCAGAAGAGGATGGTCTCGTTCGCCTCGTCGAAGACCGGCGTGCAGACCGTGATGTCCGGCAGGTGCGTGCCGCCGTTGTAGGGCGCGTTCAGCATGAAGACGTCGCCCGGCCGGATGCGGCCCTCGTTCATGCGGATGATCGTCTCGACCGAGCGGTCCATCGAGCCGAGATGCACGGGCATGTGCGGCGCATTGGCGACCAACCGGCCCTCGCGGTCGAACACGGCGCAGGAGAAGTCGAGCCGCTCCTTGATGTTCACGGAATAGGCGGTGTTCTGCAGCGTCACGCCCATCTGCTCGGCGATGGACATGAAGAGGTTGTTGAAGATCTCCAGCATCACAGGGTCGGCCGTGGTGCCCAGGGCGTGGCGGCGCGGCAGCGGCACGACGCGGGTGAGAACGAGGTGGTCGAGCGCGGTGAGTTCGGCCCGCCATCCCTCCTCGACCACGACGGTCTGGTGCGGCTCGATGAGCAGGGCCGGGCCCCGCAGCGCATGGCCCGGACGCATCGCCTCGCGCAGCACGACAGGCGCATCGTGCCAGGCGCCTTTCGAGAAGAACCGTCGCCGCGCCGCCACCGGCGGCTCCCCCCGGCCGCTGACGGGCAGGCGATGCGGCTCCGGCCGCGCCCCGCCGCCCACCGCCTCGACCGACGCGGCCTCGATGACGAGCGGCTTGCTCTCGTCGATGAACCCGAACCGCGCCCGATGCGCCCGCTGGAAATGCCCTCGCATGGCCGCCAGGAGCGACTCCGACGAGCCGCCACCCGAAAACGCCGCCAGCGCGTCCGCGTCCACCGGCACCTCCAGCGACGTGTCCGTGCCGGCGTAGCGCACATGGGCGCGCACGTGCAGCTCGATGGCGGCGGGGTCGACGCCCTGCCCGGCCACCTCGTCCCGGCAGATGGCGGCGAGGCGCCCGGCCTCACGAGCCAGCACCGGCAGCGCGTCGGGTCCGAAGGCGTGCTCGATGGCCTGCTGCCTGTTGGCGCGGATGTCGGCGAGGCCCATGCCGTAGGCCGAGAGCAGCGAGGAGAAGGGGTGGATGAGCACCGTCGTCATGGCCAGGGCATCGGCCACGAGGCAGGCATGCTGGCCGCTTGCGCCACCAAAGGCATTGAGCGCGTAGTGCGTCACGTCGTAGCCGCGCGAGACGGAGATCTTCTTGATGGCCTCGGCCATGTTGGCGACTGCGATCTGCACGAAGCCGTCGGCCACCTGCTCGGGACTGCGCGCCTCGCCCGTGGCGGCGGAGACGTCCCGGGCCAGCGCGGCAAAGCGCGCCTCGACAGACGCGCGGTCAAGCGGCTTGTCCTGGCCCGGCCCGAAGATGGCGGGGAAGAAGTCAGGATCGAGCTTGCCGAGCATCAGGTTCGCGTCGGTGACCGCGAGCGGGCCGCCGCGGCGGTAGCAGGCGGGCCCGGGCACGGCCCCGGCGCTGTCAGGCCCCACGCGCAGGCGTGCGCCGTCGAAGTGCAGGATGGAGCCGCCGCCGGCCGCCACCGTGTGGATGAGCATCATCGGCGCGCGCATGCGCACCCCCGCCACCTCCGTCTCGAAGGCGCGCTCGTAGACGCCGTCGAAATGTGCCACGTCCGTCGACGTGCCGCCCATGTCGAAGCCGATGACCCGGTCGAAACCAGCCTCCCGGCCCGTCTCGGCCAGCGCGACGACGCCGCCGGCGGGTCCGGACAGGATGGCGTCCTTGCCGGCGAAGAGGTCGGCGGCCGTCAACCCGCCGGAGGACATCATGAACATCAGGCGCGCGCCTGAGCGGGCGGCGTCGAGTTCCTCGGCGACCTGCGCCACGTAGCGCCCGAGGATGGGCGACAGGTAGGCGTCGACCACGGTCGTGTCGCCGCGGCCGACGAGCTTGATGAGCGGGCTCACCTCGTGGCTCACGGACACCTGATCGAAGCCCAGGGAGCGGGCGAGCGCCGCCACAGCCTGCTCGTGGGCGGGGTAGCGGTAGGCGTGCATGAAGACGATGGCGACGGCCCGCAGCCCCCGCCCTTTGGCAGCGTCGAGCTCCCGTCGCACCTCATCGAGGTTTGGCTCGCGCTCGATCGTGCCGTCGGCGCGCACGCGCTCGTCGACCTCCAGGACCCCTGCATAGAGCTGGTCCGGCTTGACGATGGCCTTGTCGAACAGGCGCGGGCGCGCCTGGTAGCCGATGCGCAGGGCGTCACGGAAACCCTTCGTGGTCACGAGCAGCGTCGGCTCGCCCTTGCGCTCCAACAGGGCGTTGGTGGCCACCGTCGTGCCCATGCGGACGTCGCGGATCGCGCCGGAGGGGATGGGCTCACCCGCCGCAAGGCCGAGATGGTCGCGGATGCCCTGCACCGCGGCGTCGCGATAGGCGCCGGGATTGTCGGAAAGCAGTTTTCGGGCATGAAGGCGACCCGTGGGGTCGCGGCCGAGCACGTCGGTGAAGGTCCCGCCGCGGTCGATCCAGAAGTCCCAGCGGGAGGCGAGAGGATCTGCTGACATGGCAAGGTTCCGGGGGCGTTCGACGCGAAACAGATCGTTCTTCTAGGCGGTGAGACGCGCGCTTGTCGAACGCCCACCCGGCTGGAAAGGGTCAGGCGTAGGGTCTCCTGAACCAAAGTTGACGGTATCAGGGCGAATTCCCGCCTGCGTTGCATGGCTGCACTTGACCGCTGCCACGCCTTCGCCCCATCGTCCCGCCCAGATGATATTCCGCCAGAGGATCACCATGCGCACTGCACTGAGGACGGCCGTCGCGGGCATCGCCGTGTTGTCGGCCCTGGTCTCCGCGCAGGCCTATGAGCGCCTGCCAGCCGAGCAGTGGACCAATCCCTATTCCGACCCCCTGTCGGCCATCCCCGCCTGCGAGGCGCCCGAGGTTCTTTCGTACATCCAGACGCGGTTCGCCGACAACGAGACGAGCTACTGGAACTCGACCCTCGCCATCAGCGCGATCGAGCGTGTTCACGCCGTCGGCTACCGGACGTGGGGACTGGACTTCATTCCGCGGCGCTTCTGCACCGGCGTGGCCATGACCACTGACGGCAAGCAGCGCCAGATCGACTATTCGGTCATCCAGGACGCCGGGTTCGCCGGGTATAGCTGGAACGTCAGGTGGTGCGTGTCCGGCACGGACCGGCAGCTCGCCTATGCGCCCGACTGCAGGATGGCCCGTCCCTAAAGGCTTCACGCCGCGGAGCAACCCGTGATGACGCGTTTCGACCCCCGCCGCCTCCTGGGCCTGGCGGGGGTTTTCTTTGGCCTTCTTCAACTCCTGGCTGCACACACGACAGCCTTCGCGCAGAGCGGCAGTCGTGGCGCAGCTGCGGGGGATTTCGACTTCTACGTCCTCGCCCTCTCCTGGTCGCCGGGCTTCTGCAGCGTCGGCGGCGGGGACGACAAGGGGCTCGACCAGTGCCGCAATGGATCCGGCCTGGGCTTCGTGGTGCACGGCCTCTGGCCGCAATATGACCGTGGCTTCCCGACGGAGTGCTCGCCGGCCAACCGCACGCCGTCCCGCATCGCGCTGGACAGCGCCAAGGGCGTGTTTCCCGACGAAGGCCTCGCGCGCTACGAGTGGCGCAAGCACGGCACCTGCTCCGGCAAGAGCCCGACGGACTATTTCGCCGACGTGCGGGCGGCGCGCGACAGCGTGGTCATCCCCAAGGCGCTGGTGTCGCCGACGAGCGACCAGACCTTTGCCCCCATCGATCTCGAGCGCGCCTTCGCCGCCTCAAATCCCGGCTTGCGGCCGGACATGATGGCGGTCGACTGCAAGTCCTCCACGCTGGAGGAGGTCCGCATCTGCTTCAGCAAGGACCTGCGCAGCTTCCAGGCCTGCCCCGAGGTCAATCGCCGCGGCTGCCGGACGCGGGACATGAAGGTGCCCGCAGTGCGGTGAAAGGCTGAGCCCTCACGGTCCGCACGGTGTCATCCCCGGCCGGAGCGGCAAAGCCGCGGAGGGGCGCTTGCTCCGTTCCGTCTTTCTTCTGGATCCCCTTCCCGGCGCCTCGCGCCGCCGGGGATGACGCGGAGGTTCAGTACAAGCGGCCGCCATTCGGCACGGGAGCCGTCGGCCCGATCAGCATGACCTCGCCGGCCGCGTCGGGCACGCCCAGCGTCAGGACCTGAGACATCAGAGGACCGATCTGGCGGGGCGGGAAGTTCACCACGGCCAGCACCTGCTTGCCCACAAGATCCTCCGGCCGGTGGTTGACGGTGATCTGTGCCGAGGACTTTCTGGTCCCGAGCTCCGGTCCGAAATCGATCAGGAGCTTCAAAGCAGGCTTGCGGGCTTCGGGAAAGGGCTCCGCCGAGATGACGGTGCCCACGCGGATGTCCACCTTGAGAAAGTCCGCGAATGCGATCGTCTCCGCCGGCCCCTTGTCCTCAGCCATGCCCTGCCCCTTGTCGCTGCGCGCCGGACTCAGGCCGGCGCGTAGCCTTCCTCGTCGTCGTCATGCGCCGGCGCGGACCTTTCGGCCCGCTGGCGCTCGCGGAAGCGCCGGCCGCCATCCGCCGCCGTCTCGAAGAGCGTCCGCAGGGGCATGGCCAGCCGGCAGAGGTCGTTGACGGCGGAGACCATGCGCCCGCCGCGCACCAGCTCCTGGTCGAGCTTGGCCATGGTGCGCGCCATGCCCGGGTCGTCGTCGCGGAACCAGGTATCGAGCAGGCGGCCCCACATCAGCACGAGGCCCTGCAGCTTCAGCGCCCCGGCCGGCCCCTCCGTGCCGATGCCGGCCGCGGCCAGCATGTAGCGGTGGGAGTTGAGCGCGAGCTGGTTCAGCGCGGCGAGGGTCACGGGATCGGCCCGTACATCGCGCGCGATGCGGCGCAGCGCGTCCTTGTAGGGCGCCATGGCGTCAAGCCTGCGCATCAGCACGTCGAAGAGCCGCTCCTTGGGGCTCTCGTCCATCAGCTCGGGGCCGGTGCCGTCCAGCACGATCTTGTCGATCCGCTTCGAGAAACCGGCGAGCACCGCGCCCTTGGAGGGAAACGTGTCGCGGAGAACGCTGAGGCTGACGCCGGCGCGCTCGGCGATGTCGGTGAGCTCGATGTCGTCCCACGAGCGCTCGGCGGCGAGCGCCATGGTGGCGTCGATGATGGCGTCGCGCGGGCTCGCCGCGGGCTTCGCCTCAGCCGCGGCCTCGTTCTTCGCAGCCTCGGCTTTCTCGGTCTTGGGCCGTCGCGCCATCGGGACCTCCTGTCTTGTGCCTGCCCTGAAGATAGGGCGGCGCGGCCCCTGCGTCCAAGCGGCCGGACGCCGCTAGCCTGCGAGTTCGCCGGCCCGCCTGTGGGCGGCGGCGACGGCATCCGCGATGAGCGGAGCGAGGCCCTCGCGCTGCATCAGCACCTCCAGGGCCGCCGCTGTGGTGCCGGCGGGCGAGGTGACGTTCTCGCGCAAGGTGGAGGCCGGCAGCGGCGAGCGGTGCAGCAATTCGCCGGCGCCCTCGACAGTGCCCCGGGCCAGGCGCTCGGCCATGTCGGCCGGCAGGCCCAGCTTCTCGGCCGCGGCGGCGAGGCACTCGACGAGATGGAAGACATAGGCGGGGCCGGAGCCGGACACCGCCGTCACCGCGTCGATCAGGTCTTCGCTCGCCAGCCACTCGACGCTGCCCACGCCGGAGAGCAGCGCGTCGGTGGTCCTGCGCTGCGCCGGCGTCACCTCCGGGCTGGGCGCCGCCCCCGTCACGCCGCGCTGCACGGAGGCCGGCAGGTTCGGCATGCACCGCACGATGGAGGCGACCATGGGCAGGCGCGCGCGCAGGTCGCCGATGGTCTTCCCGGCGAGGATCGAGATCAGCAGCGTCTTTCCGTCGACGATCTGGCTCACTGTGGCGGCAGCGGAATCCAGCATCTGCGGCTTGATGCCGAGCACCGCAACCTCGGCGGGGCGCAGGGTCGACAGGCTGGGATTGAGCGCAATGCCGTGCTGCTCGCAGGTCGCCACGAGCACCGGGCTGGCATTGGGATCGATCACGGTCACCCGCTCGCCGGGCATGCCCAGGCGAATCCAGCCCTCGAGCAGCGCGCCGCCCATCTTGCCGGCGCCGACGAGGATGAGGGAGGCGGGGAGATCAGGGGATGGCGTGTGGTGCGGCTGGGGCGACATGGGTAACTCCGGCGAGGCCAACGCGGCCTTCGCAGGCTCTAGACCAAGCCGCCGCCAGCGGGAACCCGGAAATTCGACGATGAGGCCCCCGTCCGGGGCATGCCCGGGGCCTCGCCGCGCCCCGGTTCTAGATGTGGAGCGCGTCAGGCCTCCCCGACCGTCTCGAACATCGCGCCTTCCATGGCCTCGCGCGGGGTCTTGCCGGCCCAGAGCACGAACTGGAAGGCCTGGTAGTAGCGGTCGCAGGCCTCGAGCGCGACGGAGAGCAGGGTCTCGCACTGCCGCCCGCTTGGCTCGGCTCCGCCAGCCAGCAGGAGGGAATGGCGGAACATCACCACCTCCTCGGAGGGCCACAGGTCGAAATGGCCGACCCAGAGCTGCTCGTTGATGAGGGCAACGAGTTCGAGCACGTCGGCCCGCTTGCGGGTCGGCACCTTGAGGTCGAAGGCGCAGGCGCAATGCAGCGCCTCCATGTCCTCCAGCCATGTGAAGGCAATGTGGTAGTCCGACCAGCTCCCCGTCACCGAGACCGAGATCTCGTTCTCGTGCGCCCGGTCGAAGGACCAGTCGCGGACGTGGGCCAATCGCTCGACCACGTCGAGGGGGTGCTCGGCGCGTTCGGCGACGTCTATTTCCATGGCAGGCATGCCGTTCCCCGGCTCGAGTGGCTGATCGCGTGCAGGTCTTGCACGCTCGTCCCCGGACTCGGGCTTCCGTCCCGGCTGCGACCGGCGCGAAGCCGATTGGCCTGTTCAACGTGAAGAGATTCTTGAGGAATCTTCCCTCGCCGCCCAGCGAATCACTTCTTGGTCCGACGATAGCGCGTGCGAGTCAGGGCACACAACGATCGAGTTGGACCGTCGTGGATTTGCTGAGTCGGGACAATCGACGGGCCCGCGATGTCCACAAGGGATCGGGGACCTGAGTCAAACCGCCGCAGCCAACGCGTTGCGATTCTTGATTCTTTCAAGTTCGGCGTGCGGCCTGCCGGCGGCAGGGCCTCAGGCGCCGCCGAGCCTGGCCTCCAGCGCGGCGATGCGGGCGGCGAGCTTCTCGTTCTCCTCCCGCGCGAGGATCGCCATTTCGCGCACCGCCTCGAACTCCTCGCGGGTCACCACGTCCATGTCGCGGATCAGCCGCTCGAGCTGCGCCTTCATCACGCCCTCGGCCTCGCGGCGGACGCCCTGCGCCACCCCCGCGGCATCCGTGAAGAGCTTGGCGACGTCGTCGAAGATCCGGTTCTGGGCCATGTCGGCAACTCCTGTCGCGGCAAACGCCGCATCATGCTGCGGCCTCCATAGCACGGCGCGGCCCGGCGTTTCATCAGGCCGATGGCCGCGTGCCGCCCTGGCACGAAAGGTTAACGCCGCCAGCGGCGGCACCGCCGATCCACGGAGCAAAGACGCGCCGCAGAGCGCAGGAAACCCGCGGCGCAACCGGGACAACCCGCACCGCGGTCGATGATTCGGACATGCTGCGTTCATGCTCCGCGCCGAGGATGAACGCCGGCCGAGCCCCGTGCTCGGCCGCCCGGAAGCTTCCATTAAGGTCTGGCCGGCCCTTCCGTACGCCTGGCTGCTCCTGCTTGACGAGGCAGGGCGCAGCGCTCATGCAGGCTTTCCCGGGGATCGGACCCGCCCTGCTCCACGGACAGGCCCTGCATGACCGCCCTTTCCACCATGGCCCTGGTGATGCCGGCCATTGACCCGATCATCGTCCAGATCGGGCCGCTCGCCATCCGCTGGTATGCGCTCGCCTACGTGGCGGGCCTCCTGCTCGGCTGGCTCTATGCGCGCAGGCTCGTCGAGAACGAGGCGCTCTGGTCGCCAGCCCAGCGAAGGCCCACGCCCGTCGAGCTCGACGACCTCCTCGTCTACGCTGCCATCGGCGTCGTCGTCGGCGGGCGCGTCGGCCACGTGCTCGTCTATGGCCTGCCCTACTACATGCAGAATCCCGGCGAGATCCTTCAGGTCTGGCATGGCGGCATGGCCTTCCACGGCGGCCTCTTGGGCGTGATCCTCGCCACGCTCGTCTTCGCCTGGCGCCGCGGCCTGAGCGCGCTCAGCCTGTTCGACATCATGGGCGTCGTGGCGCCGCTCGGACTGTTCTTCGGACGGCTCGCGAACTTCGTGAACCAGGAATTGTGGGGCCATGTCACCGACGTGCCGTGGGGCGTGGTCTTCCGCACCGGCGGCCCCCTGCCCCGCCACCCGAGCCAGCTCTACGAGGCGGCGCTGGAGGGGCTGCTCCTGCTCGTGATCCTCGGCCTGCTGGTGCGCCGGCAGGGCTTCCGCCGGCCGGGCCTGCTGGCGGGGCTCTTCGGCATCGGCTACTCGCTCGCGCGCTCCTTCTGCGAGCTCTTCCGGGAGCCTGATCCCGACAGCGAGCAGCTCGCCTACGGCTTCACCATGGGGATGGCGCTCTCCCTCCCCATGCTGCTCGCGGGGCTCGCTCTGGTGGCTTACGCGCTTCGCAGGCCGCCGCTGGCCGCCGCGGAGAGCCGCGCGTGACGGAGACGCCGCTGCTGGCGGAGCTGCGCGAGCTCATTGCCGCGGAGGGCCCGATCGGCGTCGACCGCTACATGCAGCTCTGCCTCGGGCATCCCCGCCTCGGCTACTACATGACGCGCGATCCCTTCGGGCAGGCAGGCGACTTCGTCACCGCGCCGGAGGTGAGCCAGATGTTCGGCGAGCTGATCGGCCTGTGGTGCGCCGATACGTGGGGCGCGCTGGGCTCGCCGGGCCGCGTCCATCTGGTGGAGCTCGGCCCCGGCCGGGGCACATTGATGGCGGACGCCTGGCGGGCGCTGCGGCTGGTGCCCGCCTTTCAGGCGGCCGCCGGCATCCATCTCGTCGAGACGAGCCCCGTGCTGCGCGAGCGCCAGCGGGAGACGCTGGGTCGGGTGGCTGCGTCCCCGGTCTGGCATCAGTCGCTCGCGACCCTCCCACGCGACGCTCCGCTCGTCGTCGTCGCGAACGAGTTCTTCGATGCGCTCCCCGTGCGGCAATTCCAGCGCGTCGCCGGCGGCTGGCGCGAGCGCCTGGTCGGACTGAACGTTGAGGGTCGTCTCGCCTTCGGGCTCGCGCCAACTCCCGAGCCGGGCGTGGTGAAGGATGCGCCGGATGGCAGCGTGCTCGAATGGCCGCAGGCCGCGGCGCAGGTCATGCGCGACCTCGCCGGACGCCTTGTCGGCCAGGGCGGCGCGGCCCTGATCATTGACTACGGCCACCTGCAGAGCGGCGCGGGCGATACGTTGCAGGCCATGCGCAAGCACGCCTTCGTCGACGTGCTTGCCGAGCCTGGAGAGGCCGACCTCACGGTGCATGTCGATTTCGCCGCCCTGGCCCGCGTGGCGGCCGGGGGAGGAGCACAGGTCTTTCCGGCCCTGGAACAGGGCGCATTCCTGCGGGCGCTCGGCATCGAGGCGCGGGCGGCGAAGCTTGCCGGCGCAGGGCACGCGGCCCGCGTCGCCACCGTCCGGGCCGCCCTCTCCCGTCTCGTCGACCGCGAGCCGCCGGGCATGGGAGCTTTGTTCAAAGTCCTGGCCGTGGCCTCGCCCGGGCTCGCGGAACTCGCCGCTTTCGGGCAGGCTGTCGACAAGACCTCCCCTCCCGCCGGAGACCCCGCATGATCCAGGCCCCCGAGCTCGACCTGCCCGGCATCGTCCACGCCTTCTTCACCCGCGAGGGCGGCGTCTCCACGGGCATCTATGCGAGCCTCAATGGCGGCCTCGGTTCGGCTGACGACCGCGAGAACGTGTTGCAGAACCGCCGGCGCATGGCCGCGGCGATGGGCGTGGCGGAGAACCACCTGGTCAACGTGCACCAGGTCCACTCGCCCGAAGCCGTCATCGTCGAAGGTCCGTGGCCGGGCGACGAGCGCCCGCGCGCCGACGGCATGGCGTCGCGGACGAAAGGCGTCGCTCTCGCCGTCGCCTCGGCCGATTGCGGGCCGGTGCTCTTCGCCGATCCGCAGACCCGCGTGATCGGGGCCTGCCACGCCGGCTGGCGCGGCGCCTTCGAGGGCGTGCTGGAGCGCACGGTGGAGGCGATGGAGAGCCTTGGCGCGCGGCGCAAGCGCATCGTGGCCGTGCTGGGCCCCACCATCGGGCCGCATGCCTACGAGGTCGGGCCGGAATTCGTGACACGCTTCCTCGAGCGCGACCAGGCCTATGGCCGCTTCTTCACCGACACGAGCGCCGGCAAGCACGCCTTCTTCGACCTGCCCCGCTTCATCGGCGCGCGGCTGGAAGACACCGGCGTGGGGAGCTTCGCCGACCTCGGCCTGTGCACCTATTCCCACGAGGAGCGCTTCTTCAGCTACCGCCGCTCCACGCATCGCGGCGAGCCCGACTATGGCCGCCTGATCTCCTCCATCGCGCTCGCGCCCTGAGGGGTCCGCTCACTCCACGATGTCGGGGGTGCGCCAGCCGATGTGCTGGCCGCTGTCGACGGCGATCATCTGGCCGGTCACGGCGCGCGCCGCCGCCAGATAGGCGACGGCTTCGGCGATTTCCTCCGGCAGCACGGCCCGGCCGAGCGGCGTGCCCTCGGCCTCGCGGCGCAGCCCCTTCTCGCCATCGAGCGGGTTGGGGACCGTGGGTCCCGGCCCGACGGCGTTCACCCGGATGCGCGGGGCAAGGGCCTGGGCCAGCGCGGTCGTCGCGGTCCACAGCGCGGCCTTGCTCAGGGTGTAGCTGAGATGCTGGGGCGTGAGCTTCCAGACGCGGTGGTCGACGACGTTGACGATCGAGGGATCATTCCCGTCCGCCGCGCGGGCGAAAGCCTGGCTGAGCAGCAGGGGTGCGCGCAGGTTCACGGCCATGGTGTGGTCGAAGGCCGCAACATCGAGCGTGACGAGGTCGTCCGAGGCGAAGACCGAGGCGTTGTTCACGAGCAGAGCCGGAGCGCCGAGCGCCGTGGCGGCGGACATGATCCGCTCGGCCGAGGCCGGGTCCGCGAGATCGGCCGCCACCGCGGCGGCCTGCCCCAGCTCCGCGCAAAGGGCCGTCGCCTCCTCCGCGGAGCCGCGGTGGTGGACGAGCACGGCGTAGCCGCTCGCCGCCATCCGCCGCGCGATCGCCGCGCCGATCCTCCTGGCGCCCCCGGTGACGATGGCGACGCGGGACGTTCCGCTCACGGCCGCTCGTCCCCCTCCGCCTCACGCTTCAGCTTGTTCTCGAAGTACTTGGCGGCGCGCAGGTATCGGTAAAAGGCGAAGTTCATGGCCGTCATGAAGCCGTAGACGCCGCGCAAGGCATGGCGTCGGCCGATATAGGCCTTGATGAAGTTTGCCGGGAATTCGAGAACGAGGCGGGCCACGGAGATGGTCTCGCCGCGCTTCTCGAGATCGGCCACCTGGGCGCTCGTATAGGAATTCAGCTTGTCCATCTGGTGGCCGAGCGAGCGCACCGAGAAATGGTGGATCACGCCCTTGAGCCGGCCGACCCGGGCGCCCGGCTGCAGGTCCACGCGGTCGTGTACGGTGGAGGCCGAATAGCGGCCACGGTCCTTGCGGTAGAGGCGGACGGGGGCGAGCGCATAGGCGAAGCGGTGCGGCTTCTTTTCGCCCGGGAAGATCTCGGCGATCCAGATGCCGTAGGCGTCCTTGTCGGGTTCGCCTTTCGAGAAGAGCGACCGGATCTCCTGGGCGAGGTCCGGCGGGATCACCTCGTCGGCATCGATGTTGAGGAGCCAGGTGTGCCGGCAGAGGTCCTCGGCGAAGCGCTTCTGCGGCCCATAGCCATGGAAGTCGTTGACGACCACGCGCGCGCCCTCGGCCGCAGCGACCTGGCGCGTGTCGTCCGTCGAGTGGGAATCGACGACGATCACGTCGTCGCTGAGCCCCCGCACGGCGCGCAGGGTGCGCCCGATCCGGTCGCCCTCGTTGCGGGCGATCAGGAAGATGGAGATCGGGAGGGGGGCGGGATCGGCCATGGCCCGCCATTGCCACGTCCCGGCAGGTTGGACAAGCGCATGACGCGGCCTTCTGGGGCGGCGGCGATCCAGGACGACAGGACTGTCGTCCTCTCGCCACAGGCGTAAACGAGAGGTTGCGCCAATCGGCAGACGTTTAGCGATTGGTTCACCGTGAATTGTGGTTAGGGTTAAAATCCGAGGAGAGCTGGACTATCTCCCTTCTACAACGGCCGTCACGGCCGAACGGGAGATCCGCATCATGATCGCGTTGCGTACGATCAGCCTCGCCGTGGTCCTCGGCGCCTGCGCCGCTGCAGGTTCGGCCATGGCCGGCGACCTGCCCTCGAGGTCGACCTATAACTACAACACTGGCTACCAGCCGGCGCCCCAGAAGAACTGGACCGGCCCCTATGTGGGCGCGGTCCTGGGCGGCGGCTTCGGCAAGGCCGGCTCGGCCAGCACCAGCGGCTTCGTCGGCGGGGTGCAGGGCGGCTACAACATGCAGTTCGACAAGGTCGTGGCGGGCGGCGAAGCCGACATCATGGCCTCGGATGTCAGCAACAAGACCTTCAACGAAAAGGTCCGCACGAACTCGCTGGGCTCGGTCCGGGCCCGCGCCGGCTACCTCGTGGATCCCAGCGTTCTGGTCTACGGCACGGGCGGCCTGGGGTGGGGCAATACCGAGAACCAGACGATCTGGGGAAAGAGCTCGACCACCAAGGGCGGCTTCGTCCTCGGCGCCGGCGGGGAGTACATGGTGCACCCCAACGTCACCCTGAAGGGAGAGTACCTCTACTACAACCTCGGCAACACGAACGTGCCGACGAGCGTAGGGCCGGTGAAGGTCGAGACGACCACGAACGTGCTGCGCGCGGGCGTGAACTACAAGTTCTGAGGACCCCTCCCGGGGTGGGGCGCAATTGCCAGGACGGCAGGAGCCCGGCCCCGAGCCGGGCTCTTCTTTCGTCGAAGCGGACCCGACGGTGTCAGTGCGGCTTCGTCGCCTCGAACGCCGGCACCTTGGCCGCGAAGTCGTCCAGCCACGCCACGAGCTTCGGGTGGGTCTGCCGCCAGGCCCCGCCGAAGCGGAGATCGAGGTAGCCCAGCGCGCAGGCGGTCGCGATCGCGCCGACATGGGGCTTGCCCGACCAGGCCGGCGCCTCCGTCTCGAGCGCGGCGAGCGCACGCTCCACCTTCTTGGCCTGGTGCTCGGTCCACTTGGCCTCGTGCTTGTCGGCCTGCCGGAAGCGCCCCTCATAGACCTGCAGCAGGGCGGCGTCGAGCAGCCCATCTGCGAGAGCCTGCTGCACAAGCAGGGCGAAGCGGTCCTGCGCTGCCGGGAAAAGGACGCCCGGCGCGAGATGGTCGAGATAGTCCACGATCACGCGGGAATCATAGAGCGTCCGACCGTCGTCGAGCACCAAGGCCGGGATCTTGCCCAGCGGGTTCTGCTGCCGGATGGGATCGGCGGGATCCATCGTGTCGGTGGGTGCGACCTCGATGCGGTCGAGCAGCCCGAGCACGGAAGCGGCGATCTTCACCTTGCGCCCGAACGGCGAGGCGGGGGAGGAACGCAGGATCATCGGGAGTGCCTCACAAGGAAATGGATCTGGCTGCCGCTTGGCGGCCCAGCACAGCTAGCAGGCTTTCCCGAAGGCTGGAATGGTGTGGTCGTGCGATCGCCCGACGCGTGCACGAATGGGGCGGTCACCCTCCGCCCCGACGGCACGGCGGCTCAGTCGCCGAGCAGGACCAGGTTCACGGCCTTGGGGCCCTTGCCCTTCTTGTCCGGCTCGACCTCGAAGGTCACCTTCTGACCCTGATCGAGAGTCTGCAGTCCCGCGCGAGACACGGCCGTGACGTGCACGAAGATGTCGCGCCCGCCATCATCCGGCTTGATGAAGCCGTAGCCCTTCTCGGTATTGAAGAATTTCACCACACCCTGCTGAGACATACCCGCCGCTCCCTCGGGCCAACGGCCCGCAACCAAGACCTGGTGCCGCGGCCGGAGTGGAGCTTTTCACTTCAGCGGAGCGGCACGCCTGCGTCTGCTCCCCCACGGTTCAGACAAGGCAGAGCAGCCCCTAATGCAGAGGCAACCCCAAACCGTATTGTCCGTAATTTTGCGAGTTATGCAACAGGAAAACCTTCTGTCGTGGGAATAAACAGCATTAGTCAACGATCCGACCTTCATGCGAGCGGTCTTCGGAGACCTCGCAGCGCCAGGTCGGCCGCGTCCCTTGCCCGAGAACGCGGCCAAGCTCAGGCAGGAGAGAATTCAAGTCGTTGGCCAGGGTCCAGGGCGGGTTTACCAGGAGAAGCCCGCTGCCGCGCAGCCGGCCCTGGGCACCGGCGGGCCGCACCAGGAGTTCGACGCGAAGACGCTTGCCGACCCCCCCTTCGGCGAGCATCCGGCTGAGGACGTCTCCGTCATCCTCCTGCTTCAAGGGATACCAGAGCAGGTAGAGGCCGGTCTGCCACTTGCGCCAGGCCGCCAGGACGGCGCGGCCCATGCGCTCGAACTCGCCGGGCTCCTCGAAAGGCGGGTCGATCAGCACCAGCCCGCGCTTCTCGACCGGCGGGACATAGGCCTTGAGCGCCGTCCAGCCATCGAGCGCGAGGGCCTTCGCGCGACGGTCGCGCCCCAGCGCCTCTGCAAGCGAGGCGAAGTCTTCCGGATGTTTCTCGATGGCGATGAGGCGGTCCTGCCGCCGGATCATGCGCCGCGCGAACTCCGGCGAGCCGGGATAGATGTCGGGACCGTGTTCGGCGCGGACGTCCCGGACGACCTCGAGATAGGGGGCCAGCAGCGCGGCGGCTTCGGGCGCGAGGGTGGCGTCCAGGATCCGGCCGATGCCGTCGCGCCATTCCCCCGTCCGGCTGGCGCGTTCGCCGCCGAGGTCGTAGAGACCGACGCCGGCATGCGTGTCGATGACCCGATAGGCGCTGTCCTTGCGGTTGAGGTGCTGCAGCACGAGCGCGAGAACGGCGTGCTTGAGCACGTCCGCGAAGTTCCCGGCATGGAAGGCGTGGCGATAATTCATGGCCGCCATGAGCGACGCGGCCCGCGCCGTGTCAACCGTGCGGCTTCCCCTGCGCACCTGCGCCGGTATGATCGGGAGATCCCGCCGGAGCGAGTCCCGTGTCCCTCGACCTGAAGTCCGCCATCCGTTCGATCCCCGGCTATCCCAAGCCAGGCATCGTCTTCCGCGACATCACGACCTTGCTCGGCGACGCACGCGCCTTCCGCCGCTCGGTCGACGAGTTGGTGCAGCCCTTTGCCGGCACCAAGGTGGACAAGGTCGCGGGCATCGAGGCGCGGGGCTTCATCCTGGGCGGGGCCGTCGCGCACCAGCTTTCGGCCGGCTTCGTGCCGATCCGGAAGAAGGGAAAGCTGCCGCACAAGGCCGTCTCCATCGCCTATTCGCTGGAATACGGCCTCGACGAGATGGAGATGCACGAGGACGCCGTGGCGGCCGGCGAACGGGTGATCCTGGTCGACGACCTCATCGCCACCGGCGGCACGGCGGAAGCCGCCGTGAAGCTCCTGCGCCAGATGGGGGCAGAAATTGTCGCCGCCGTTTTCGTCATCGACCTGCCCGAGCTCGGCGGCGCCGACAAGCTGCGCGCCCTCGACGTGCCCGTCCGGACGCTGATCGCCTTCGACGGGCATTGATCTCACAACAAGACTGCGGGCCGGACAGGCCCGCCACAGGGAGACGCACGTGATCGAGGATCTCAAGGGCAAGGTGGTGCTGGTCACCGGGGCCAGCACGGGGATCGGTGCGGCAGCGGCCGAGGCCTTCGCGGCCAATGGCAGCCGGGTGATGGTGCACTACAACGCCAGCCGCGCGGAGGCCGAGGCCGTGGTCCAGCGCATCGCGTCCAAGGGCGGGGAGGCGGCCCTGGTGCAGGGCGACGTGAGCGACCGCAACCAGCCCAAAGCCATCCTCGACTCCACAGTGGCGCATTTCGGCGGGCTCGACGTGCTCGTCAACAATGCCGGCGGCATGCTCGGCCGCAAGACGCTCGTCGAGATGACGGACGAGTACTACGACCACGTGATGGAGCTGAACGCCTGGTCGGTGCTCGCCTTCATGCGCGAGGCCCAGCCGATCCTGCGGGCGCGCGGGGGCGGGTCCATCATCAACGTCACCTCCATCGCGGCGCGCAACGGCGGCGGCAACGGCGCGGAGCTCTACGCGGCGTCCAAGGGCTTCGTCTCGACGCTCACGCGCGGCCTGTCCAAGGCGCTGTGGAACCAGGACAAGATCCGAGTGAACGCCGTCGCGCCCGGCAGCATCCTCACGCCCTTCCACGAGCGCTACTCGAACGAGGCGCAGCGAGAGGGCATGCGCCAGACGATCCCCATGGGCCGGCTCGGCACGGCCGAGGACTGCGCCGGCGCCTTCCTCTTCCTCGCCTCCGACCAGCTCTCCGGCTACATGATCGGGCAGGTCATCGAGGTGAATGGCGGGCAGCTGATGCCGTAAGGGGCCGCCCTTCCCTTCTCCCCCTTGCGGGAGAAGGGCGCACCCGGCCGCTTACCCCGCTTTCCCGTCGTCCCTGCTCTGCCAGAACGCCGTGCTGGTGAACTCGAAGACCCGTGCGCCCATCTGGTTGGTGCCGCCATTGAGGTGGGTGACCAGACCCCATCCGGGGCGGGATGCGGAGGCGCGCTTCTCGACCAGCGTGGAATCGTAGCTGATCGTGTCGCCGGCATAGACCGGAAGGATCCAGCGCAGGTCCTTGAATCCGGGCGAGGGACCCATCCGGGCGACGGGCAGGCCCTCGGCCTGCCGGGCGGCCGCCTTGCGCAGGCGCGTCTGTACCATGAGGCGCATCCAGATGCCCGCCGTGTGCCAGCCCGATGCGCAGAGCCCGCCGAAGGGCGAGGCCTCCGCCGCGGCCTCGTCGAGGTGGAAGGGCTGCGGATCATAGGCCCTGGCGAAGGCCTTGATCTCCTCAGGCGTGAAAAGGTGCGAGCCCAGGGGCTCGGTCTCGCCGATGACGAGGTCCTCGAAAAACTCGCTCATGCCACAGCCTCCGGCCGGGGCGGCCGGCGTGCGAACATGATGCTGTTCGTCTGTTCCATCACCGGCGTTCCCGACGCGTCCAGCACCTCGAAGCGGAAGCGCACGAAGCCGCGGTCGGGCCGCGACTGGGAGGCCTTGGCGGCGAGCACGGTGTGTCGCGCGCTGAGCACGTCGCCGGGGCGGACGGGCCGCAGCCACTTCACCTCGTCGATGCCCGGCGCGCAGATGCCGGCGCTCGTGGCCAGCACGTTGTCGGCGAGCATGCGCATCAGCATGGCGCAGACATGCCATCCTGAGGCCCCGAGCCCGCCCAGGATCGAGACCGCGCCGGCGGCCTCGTCGAGATGCATGGGCTGGGGATCATACTGGCTGGCGAAGGAGACGATCTCCTCCCGCGTCACGGGATAGGAGCCGTAGCTCTCCGTCTGTCCCGCCTGGAAGTCCTCGAAGTAGCGCATGGGCCGGGCCGCTGTCGCTGGATGGGTCCGGTCCTATAGCGGGCCGGCCGGCCCGGGATCAACCGGGACCTCCGGCGAATCCGTCCGTCTCGTCAGTTGGCGAACCTGAAGTGCAGGCAGTCGCCGTCCTGCACCACGTAGTCCTTGCCCTCCAGCCGGAACTTGCCGGCCTCGCGCGCGCCGCCCTCGCCCTTGAAGGCGACGTAGTCGGGATAGGCGATGGTCTCGGCGCGGATGAAGCCCTTCTCAAAGTCCGTGTGGATGACGCCCGCCGCCTGCGGGGCGCGCGTCCCCTTGGTGATGGTCCAGGCCCGCGCCTCCTTCGGCCCCACGGTGAAGTAGGTGACGAGGTGCAGGAGGTCGTAGCCCGCGCGGATCACGCGGTTGAGGCCGGGCTCGTCGAGGCCCACGGCCTCCAGGTATTCCTTCTGCTCGTCCGGTGCGAGGACGGCGATCTCGCTCTCGATCTTCGCGGAGACGACCACGGCGACCGCCCCTTCCTCCTTCGCGCGCTGGAAGACCCTGGCGGAGAAGGCGTTGCCGTCATGCGCGGCGGCCTCCTCGACGTTGCATACGTAGAGGACGGGCTTGGCGGTGAGCAGGTTGAGCTGCTGAAATGCGCGCTCCTCCTCCGTGCGGCGCTCGACGAGGCGGGCCGGCTTGCCGTCCTGCAGCAGCTTGAGGCAGCGCTGCACGAGGTCGAGCGTCTCCTTCGCCTCCTTGTCGCCGCCGCGGGCCTTCTTCTCCAACGCCACGACGCGCTTCTCGAGGCTCTCGAGGTCGGCCAGCATCAACTCGGTCTCGATGGTCTCGATGTCGGCGATGGGATCGACCTTGCCCTCGACATGGGTGATGTCGCCATCCTCGAAGCACCGCACGACATGGGCGATGGCATCGACCTCGCGGATATTGGCCAGGAACTGGTTGCCCAGCCCCTCCCCCTTCGAGGCGCCGCGCACGATGCCGGCGATGTCGACGAAGGTGATGCGCGTGGGAATGATCTGAGCCGAGCCCGCGATCTCCGCCAGCGCGTCGAGCCGCGGATCCGGCACGGCGACGTCGCCGACATTGGGCTCGATGGTGCAGAACGGATAGTTCGCCGCCTGCGCGGCGGCCGTCTGCGTCAGCGCGTTGAAGAGGGTCGACTTGCCGACATTCGGCAGGCCGACGATTCCGCATTTGAAGCCCATGGGGATCTCACCGTTCGTTCGGCTTGCGTGTAGCGAATGGGTTGACGATCGTCATCCCCCCAATCACGCGACCGTCCTGCAGGTCCTCGCTGAGGAAGGTGACGCAACGCGCACGGATGGCGGCGCTGAGAAGCAGGCTATCCCACCAGCCGAAGCCGTGATCATCCTGGATTCCCCAGGCCAGCCGGATGGTTCCGCCATCGAGCGGAGCGCTGCAATAGGGCAGAAAACTCGCCACGACCTCTCGTGCCTGCTCCCGGTTCAGCCAGCGCCGCTTGTCGGTGACGACCCTGTAGAACTCGTTGATGCTCTGGGGGCTGAGCACGAGTTCGCCCGACTGCATCGCCGTGATCAGCAGCTCACCGACGACGAGCCGTTTTTCCGCCGCCAAGGGATCGAGCGTGTAGATCAGGATATTCGTGTCGACGAACAAGCTCTTCTTCGCGGTCGTCATACAGCTCGTCTCTTGTCGGCAGATCTTGCGAGATGCCCGGATATCCAGGGCCATCCAGGAATCGCTTCAACACGGTCCAGGGCTGCTCGTCCGTGGCCGCTCCGCGCTTCTGCGCCAGAATATCCCCGACATAGCGCGACAGGCTCTTGCCAGCCTTGGCCGCCTCGACGCGGGCCCAGGCTGCGGTTTCCTCGTCCAGGCTGATGGTCACGTTCTTCATGGCACGAACTCCGTGAGTTCGTGATATCGTGAGTCCGTGAGATCGTGTCAAGCCAGCCGGCTCAATCCCGCTCCTTGACCCCCTTCACGTCCGTCCAGCCGCGTCCTTCCATGCTCAGGTGAACCTTGCTCTGGAAGGCGGCGTCGTCGCCCTTGGCAAGCAGGGGCGCGTGGTCCGAGACGGCCTGGCAGAGGTCGTCCACCCAGTCGCGCTCGCCCTTGCCGAAGTCGTTCAGGACGTAGGCGTGCACGAGGTCCTTGTGGCCGGGATGGCCGATGCCGAGACGCACGCGCTTGTACTCGTTGCCGCACAGCGCCGTGATCGAGCGAAGGCCATTATGGCCGGCATTGCCGCCGCCAAGCTTCACGCGCAGCTTGGCGGGCGCAAGATCGAGCTCGTCGTGGAAGACGACGACGTCGCCGAGCGGGATCTTGAAGAAGCGCATGGCTTCCCCGACCGCGCGGCCGGACTCGTTCATGTAGGTCTCGGGCTTCAGCAGCACGACGCGCTCGCCGCCGATCGTGGCTTCCGTCGCCTCGCCCTGGAAGCGGCGACGCCAGGGGCCAGCCTTGTGGTCGCGTGCGATGCGCTCGACGGCCATGAAGCCGATATTGTGCCGGTTGCCCTGGTAGCGCGAACCGGGATTGCCGAGCCCTGCAAAGAGGAGCATGGCGGGTCCTCGTATCTTTTGGCCGGCCCGGAGGGGCCCATGCGAAAAGGCCCCGCGGCGACGCCGCAGGGCCCGGTTCTCGAGTGGCCGGACCCGGCGCGAGGCCGGGTCGCAAAACGCCTTACTTCTTGGCCGGAGCGGCAGCGGCCGGAGCGGCCTCGGCGGCCGGCGCGGCCGGCTCTTCCTTGAGGCCGGACGGAGCCACGATCGTGGCGACCGTGAAGTCGCTCGCATCGACCGGACGCACGTTGGCGGGCAGCTTCACGGCGGAGATGTGGATGGACTGGCCGATATCGGCGCCCGCGAGGTCGACGGTGATCGATTCCGGGATGTCGTTGGCCGGCACCAGCAGCTCGACGGAGTGCAGCACCACGTTCAGCGTGCCGCCCCGCTTGAGGCCGGGTGAGGTCTCCTGGCTGACGAAGTGCACGGGCACCTCGACGCGCAGCAGCTGGCCTTCGCGCAGGCGCAGGAAGTCCACGTGGAGCGGATTGTCCTTGACGGGGTCGAGCTGGTAGTCGCGCGGGATGACGCGGGTCTTGGTCCCGTCGACGTCGATCTCGAACTGCGTCGTCAGGAAGTGCCCGGCGAAGATGAGCTGGGTGGTTTCCTTGCCGTCGAGCGAAATCGAGACGGGCGGCTCGCCGCCGCCATAGATCACGGCCGGGATACGGCCCTCGCGACGCACGGCGCGAGCGGCCCCCTTGCCGCCCTGCTGGCGCGTCGCAGCCTTCAGCTGCTTCACGGTGGTGGACATGTCTGATCCTCTTGAAACCGAAAAAGCCGCCCATCCGAGCGGCCCTGCGCGCCCGTGCCTCCAAGGGTGTCTGCCGGGCGCGCGGGGGCTATAGCCGAAATCACGGTCGGACGCAAACCTGGGCCATGGAGAGCCTCGACGGTTGAAAAGCCGACCGGGGCATGGCCATTAGGGACGGGAAGGCCTCGATCCGAGGTCCACGTCCCCGATCAGGAGCTCGCGTTGACCCGTATCCGCGCCGCCGCGTCCGCCGTCGTCCTCTTCCTCGGAGTCTCCGGCACGATGGCGCCGCTGGGCGCGCTGGTGTTCGAGGAAACCGCGACGCTCACTCTCTATGGCGCGGGCGTGACGGCGGGCGCAGGCTGGCTGTCCTGGAGCACCTATCGCGCATCGAGGACGTCCGACAAGGACCGCGCCAGGTCCTGACCGAAGCACCGGGAGGAGGCGAGCCGTGGCTGTCGCAGGATCGATGCCCTGGTGGGCCTGGCTTTGGCCGGCGCTCGGCTGGGCCGTACTGGCCGCCGGCGCCGCGCTCGGCCTGACGACCGTGGTGATCGCCATCGCCACCGCAGCGCTCATGACCTGCGTCTTCGCGGCCGTGTACCACGCGGAGGTGGTCGCGCACCGCATCGGCGAACCCTATGGCACGCTGGTGCTGGCCGTCGCCGTGACGGTCATCGAGGTGGCGCTGATCGTCTCCGTGATGGTGGCCGGCGGGCCCGAAAAGGCGACTTTGGCCCGCGACACGGCCTTCGCCGCCGTCATGATCATCTGCAATGGCCTGGTCGGCATGTGCCTGCTCGTGGGCGGCATGCGGCACCGCGAGCAGGGCTTCCAGCTGCAGGGGGCGCTCGCGGCGCTCGCCGTCCTCGCGGCGCTCGTCACCCTGTCGCTCGTCCTGCCCAACGTGGCGACCAGCACGCCCGGCCCGAACTTCAGCAAGGCCCAGCTGGTCTTCGCGGCGGTGGCCTCGCTCGTGCTCTACGGGAGCTTCGTCTTCGTGCAGACGGTCCGGCACCGCGACTACTTCCTGCCCGCGGGCGGCGGGACGGAGGACGAGCACGCCGCCGCGCCGTCCAATGCACAGGCGCTCACCAGCCTCGGCCTGCTGATCGCCTCCCTCGTCGCCGTGGTCGGCCTCGCCAAGCTGCTGACGCCGTCGCTCGAGGTGGTGCTGGAGCAGATGTCGGCGCCGAAGGCCTTCGTCGGCATCGTCATCGCCATGCTGGTGCTCCTGCCGGAGAGCCTCTCGGCCCTGCGCGCGGCCCGGCTGAACCGGCTGCAGACGAGCATGAACCTGGCGCTCGGCTCGGCGCTGGCGAGCATCGGGCTCACCATTCCCGCCGTGGCGGGCGTCTCGCTCCTGCTGGACAAGCCACTGCTGCTGGGCCTCGGCAGCATGGAGAGCGTCCTGCTCGCGCTCACCCTTTTCCTGTGCGTCATCACGCTGGGCACGGGCCGCACGACGGTGCTGCAGGGCATCGTCCACGTCGTGATCTTCGCGGCCTTCCTGTTCTTCGCGCTGGTCCCCTAGGGCTGCTCGAAGCGCACGATCCCGTCCCTGTCGAGCGTCTTCAGCACGTCGGCGGCCCGAACGCCGCCGATGGCGAAGTCCGGCGCGATGTCAACGAGCGGGACGAGAACGAAGGCGCGCTCGAACAGGCGGGGGTGCGGAAGCACGAGGTCCGGCGCGTCGATCGCGACGTCGTCATAGGCGAGAAGATCGACGTCGATCAGCCGCGGTCCCCATCGCACCAGCCTCTCGCGGCCCATGGCCCGCTCCAGCGCGAGACACAGGCGCATCAGATCCAGCGGAGCCCTGTCGGTGCGCAAGTGCGCGCAGGCATTGAGGAACCAGTCCTGCTCCACGGGCCCCCAGGGCGGCGTGCGGTAGAGCGGCGAACACGCGACGATCTCGACCCCGGCGGCTTCCAGCCGGCGCAGCGCCTCACGGATATTGGCGGCCTTGTCGCCGATATTGCTGCCGAGGCTGGCATAGACCTCAGCCACGGCGCGACCGCTCGATCTCGACGGCGATTCCTTCGATCATGTGCGCGATCGGCGCGGAGGGCTTTTCCACCTTCACGGTCACGGCGTCGATGGCGGGAAAGGCGTTCAGCACCTCCGCCGCGACCGCCTCGGCCAGGGCCTCGATCAGGTGGAAGCGGCGGCCGGTCGCGCAGGCCTGAACCACGTCCGTGAGGCTGCCGTAGCACAAGGCCTGGGAATAGTCGTCGGATCGGCCGGCCGGCGAGAGGTCCGTCGCGCAGGTCACCGAAATGTAGAAACGCTGGCCCAGCCGGGCTTCCTCCTCGTGCACGCCATGATGGGCGTAGACGGCGAGGCGGCTGACGATGATGCGGTCGGTCACGGGGAAAGGCCTCTCAGGAGCGCGTAGACCGACAGCATCTCGCGATGTGCGGCGACATCGTGGACGCGAATGATGTCGGCGCCGAGCGCGACGGCGGCGGCATGGGCCCCCAGCGTGCCCGGCAGTCGCTGCTTTGGCACCGTCGGATGCGCCAGGAACCGTTGCAGGAACGACTTGCGAGACGCCCCGATCAGCACGGGAAACCCCAGCGCCTTGAGCTCGGGCAGCCGGCGGATGCAATCGAGGTTCTGCTCGAAGCTCTTGCCGAAGCCGATGCCGGGATCGAGCGTGATCCTGTCAGATGCGACGCCCGCCTGATGGGCGATCGACAGAGTGCGCTCGAAGAAGCGCTTCATGTCCGCGATGATGTCCAGCGAAGCGTCGATCTCGCGGCGGTTGTGCATCACGATGGCGTCGACGTCATGGGCCGCCACGACCGAGGCGATCGCCGGGTCGGCCTGGAAGCCCCAGACGTCGTTGACGATGCGGGCGCCGAGACCGATTGACCGCTCGGCCGTCGCAGCGCGCCAGGTGTCGATGGACAGCGGGATCGAGAGACGGCCCTGGAGTCCCTCGATCACCGGCACCACCCGGCGCAGTTCTTCCTCGAGCCCGACGGCCTGGTGGCCGGGGCGCGTGGACTCGCCGCCGACATCGACGATGTCAGCTCCGTCGGCCTCGTGCGCGAGCGCCTGTGCGATCGCGGCGGAGGGATTGAGGAAATCGCCGCCGTCGGAGAAGCTGTCGGGGGTGACGTTGACCACGCCCATGATGCGCAAGGGCAGGCCGACCCTGACCGTCTCGGGGGAAGACGTGCTCATGGCCCAGGTCCTTCGCCTCGGGCGCCTTCCGCGCCGAGATGCGGCATGCTCAGTCGAACAGGCTCGACACGCTGGCTTCGAGCGCCGTGCGCCCGATGGCCTCGCCCATGAGCGAGGCGACGGAGATGACGCGGATGTTGCGCGCCACCTTCACAGCCTCGGTAGGCTGGATGGAATCCGTGAGGACGAGCTGCTTGAGCTTGGAGGCGGCGATGCGCGCCACCGCGCCGCCCGAGAGCACGCCATGCGTGATGTAGGCGTAGACCTCGCGGGCGCCTTCCTTGAGAAGGGCCTCGGCCGCGTTGCAGAGCGTGCCGCCGGAATCCACGATGTCGTCGACGAGGATGCAGGTGCGCCCGTCCACCTCGCCGATGATGTTCATCACCTCGCTCTCGCCCGCGCGCTCGCGGCGCTTGTCGACGATGGCGAGCGGAGCGTCGATCCGCTTGGCGAGCGCGCGGGCGCGCACCACGCCGCCGACGTCCGGCGAGACGACCATGACGTTGGAGGTGTCCATCCGCTCCTTGATGTCGCGCGCCATCAGCGGCGCGGCGAACAGGTTGTCGGTGGGGATGTCGAAGAAGCCCTGGATCTGGCCGGCATGCAGGTCGATCGTCAGAACGCGGTCGGCGCCCGCCTCGGTGATGAGATTGGCGACGAGCTTGGCGGAAATGGGCGTGCGCGGGCCCGCCTTGCGGTCTTGCCGCGCATAGCCGAAGTAGGGAACGACCGCCGTGATGCGCCGGGCCGAGGAGCGGCGCAGCGCGTCGGTGATGATGAGCAGCTCCATCAAGTGATCGTTTGCCGGGAAGGACGTGGACTGCACGACGTAGACGTCCTGCCCGCGCACGTTTTCCTGGATCTCGACGAAGACCTCCATGTCCGCGAAACGCCGCACCTGGCACTTGGCGAGTGGAACTTCGAGGTAGGTGGCGATGGCCTCGGAGAGCGCCCGGTTGGAGTTGCCTGCAACCAGCTTGATCTCAGCCTTCATCAGGTCGGCTCCGGTTCGCTCGGGTCGGCGTCCGCCCGGGGCTTGGCAGGTCCAAGGCCCCCCACGGATGGCTTTGCCGGGCTCTTAGCAGCCTTGTGCGTTGCAAACAATATGACCCCGTCGTGACATCCCCGGGAAGTGAAGGTGCCGGGGCGGCGCGGGGTGACATGGATGGCGCGCGCTTTACGGGTTGGCGGAGCCCGTGCCGGCCAGGAAGGCCGCGACCTGGTTCATGCTTTGGGCTGTCGCCTTCTCGATCTGGCTCTCGCCGATCTGCGCCCAGGGATTGGCGTTCTGGCCCTTGGCGAGGGTCGTCGTGCTCACGCGCTGTGCGCGCTTCTTCGACGAATCGAAGACGTCCCAGACGAAGGCGAGGGCCGTCTCGCCATTCTCGGTGGAATAGGCCGTGAGATATCCCTTCAACCGATAGCGGGGTTCGCCGGCACCGGCGCCCACCAGTTCGATCCGCCTTGCCGACGCCTGGGTCACGACGGCGTTGTTCACCTGGGCCTGTAGCGCCTCGGGCGCGCCCTCCACGCCTTCGAGCGCGACCGGGACGCCGGGCGCGTCGACCTTGGGGCCGGCGGCCTCGAGGCCCTGCTGGCAGGCGGCGAGCCCTAAGGCGCCAAGGCCGAGGAGCACGGGGAGGATGGGGCGAGGCAGGCGGCGCGCAGGCCTGCCCGGCAGCTCCGGCATGTCCCCTCCGATGGTTGCGGCCTCCGGCTCCAGCCGGGCTTTAACCACTGATTAACCGGAGACATGGCCGCGGTCCAGCCCGGCCCCACCCGAGGGAAGGACAGGCCGGCCTCAGCGCACCTTGAGGCCGAGGTCCGCGCCGTTGAGGGGCTCGCTGCCCGTCCCCGTCACGAGGGACGTGCGCGCCAGGCACATGGCCGTCTCGCTGGCGGAATCCATCAGGATCATGTGCGCGAACATCACCATGCCCGGCTCCAGCGCCCAGGCATGGTCGGCGTAGAACATCGGCGGGTCCATCCAGGAGGGCGTGAACTTCGCGCCCAGCGAGTAGCCGCACGCATTGAGCCTGTGCTGTGACAGGCCGCGTGCATCGAGGACACGTGTATGAGCGGCGAACACGTCGCCAGCCGTCATCCCCGGCCGGATCGTCGCCTCGCAGGCCAGCAGCGCCTCGCGGGCTGCCGCGTGATAGGCGACGTGCAGGGGCCGCGGCTCGCCCACCACGACCGTGCGCATGAGGGCCGCATGGTAGTGGCGATAGGCGCCGGCGAATTCGAGCGTGATCTGGTCGTTGGAGCCGAGCACGCGACGCCCCGACTTGTAGCGGCAGAGCAGCGCCTCCGGGCCCGAGCCGATGATGAACTCGTTGCCGGGATAGTCGCCGCCGCCTTCAAAGATCGCGTTGTGCTGGGCCGCAAGGATGTGGCCCTCGTCCGCCCCGGCCCGGATCGTCGCCAAGGCTGCCGCATCCGCGGCGTCGGAGAGCTCCGCCGCCCGGCGAACATAGGCGATCTCGGCCGCCGACTTCACGGCCCTGAGCCGCGGCACGAGCGAGGACACGTCGACCAACGTGGCGACGCCCTCGAGCGAGGCTTCGAGACGCTTGCCGTTGAAATGGGTCAGGCCGTAGCTGTCGTACTCGACGCCGATCCGCTTTCCCGCGAGCCCGAACTCGCGCACCAGCGCCGCGGTCTCCTTCGTCGGGTCCGCCCCGGCGGCGTCGCGCCAGATCCGGATATCCCGCAGAATCGAGGTGAGTTGCGCCTGACGCAGGTCGGCCGATCGCGTCAGCAGGGCCGCACGGCCATCCGCCGTGACGAGCAGCGTCTGATAGAAGCAAAAGCCGAACGTGTCGTAGCCCGTCAGCCAGTACATGCTCTCCTGGGCGAAGAGCAGCATGCCATCGACCTTCGCCTCGGCCATCCCGGCCTGCAGGCGCGCGAGCCGCGTGGCGAATTCGTCGGCAGTGAAGTGCAGGGCCATGTCACGTCCATTCCGTCGGAACCGGGCAGACCCTGACGGAGCGGGGCGAGGATGTCGAGCCTCTGGACAACACGGAGGAGCCCTGCGTCCACCCCTCCCCTTCACGCTCCGGCGGCCCTGGCCTACATCAGCGGCATGAGCCGTCCGCCTGGGAAGCCCGATTCGAAAGACCTCGCCGCGCGCGGAGCCAATCCGTCCGACGCGCCGGACGAGTTCGGCCTGGAGGAGGACGAATTCGAAGAGAGCGAGCCGGACGCCCCTGAGGAGGACACCGGCGTTGACCTTTCGCTGGGCGAGGAGGGCGCCTCGCGGCTGCGCGTCGGCACGGCCGTCATCCAGCGTTTCTGCAAGACCTTGCCCAACGCGCCCGGGGTCTACCGCATGGTCGACGCCAAGGGCGACGTGCTCTACGTCGGCAAGGCGCGCAGCCTGAAGAAGAGGGTGACGTCGTACACGCGCGGCGTCGGGCACTCCAACCGCATCGCCCGCATGATCGCCGAGACGGCGGCCATGGAGTTCGTCACGACGGCGACGGAGACCGAGGCGCTGCTGCTCGAGGCCAACCTCATCAAGCAGCTCAAGCCGCGCTTCAACGTGCTGCTGAGGGACGACAAGTCCTTCCCCTACATCCTCATCACGGCCGACCACGTCTCGCCGCAGATCACCAAGCACCGCGGCGCGCGAAACCGGCAGGGCGATTATTTCGGCCCCTTCGCCAGCGTCTGGGCGGTGAACCGGACGCTGAACGCGCTGCAGCGGGCCTTCCTGCTGCGCAGCTGCACGGACAGCTATTACGAGAACCGCACGCGGCCCTGCCTGCTCCACCAGATCAAGCGCTGCGCCGGGCCCTGCACAGGCGAGGTCGGCCATGTCGAATATGCCCGCCTCGTGGCGCAGGCCCGCGACTTCCTGCGCGGCAAGAGCCAGGGCGTGAAGGCGGCGCTGGCGGCCGAGATGCAGCGCGCCTCCGACGAGCTCGAGTTCGAGCGTGCCGCCCGCTACCGCGACAGGCTGGCGGCGCTTTCGGCCATCCAGGCGACGCAGGGCATCAACCCGCAGAACACCGAGGAGGCCGACGTCTTCGCGCTGCACGAGGAGGCCGGGCAGTTCTGCATCGAGGTGTTCTTCTTCCGGAACTACCAGAACTGGGGCAACCGCGCCTATTTCCCCAAGGCCGACCGCAGCACGCCCGCCGCCGAGGTGCTGGCCGCCTTCGTGGCGCAGTTCTACGACGACAAGCCCGCCCCGCGGCTCGTTCTGCTCTCCCACGACGTGGACGAGGAGGCGCTGCTCGCTGATGCGCTTGCGCTGCATGCCGGCCATAAGGTCGAGGTGCAGGTCCCGCGACGCGGCGAGAAGCGCGACCTCGTCGAGCACGCCGCGCAGAACGCCCGGGAGGCGCTGGCGCGCCGCTTGGCCGACACGTCCTCGCAGCAGAAGCTGCTCGCCGCCCTGGGCCAGGCCTTCGGGCTCGCCTCCGCGCCCCGGCGGGTGGAGGTCTACGACAACTCCCACATCATGGGCACGAACGCCGTCGGCGGCATGATCGTGGCCGGCCCGGGCGGGTTCTCCAAGCCGCACTACCGCACCTTCAACATTCGCTCCGAGGAGCTCACGCCGGGCGACGACTACGGCATGATGAAGGAGGTGCTGAAGCGCCGCTTCTCGCGCCTGATGAAGGAGGCGCCCAGGGCTGCGGCAGACGCCGCCGGAACCAGCGTGTCATCCCCGGCGGAGGCGGTGCAGGCGGCCGCTGCGGACCTATCCGAAATGCCGGCCTGGCCGGACCTCGTGCTCATCGACGGAGGCCGGGGCCAGCTCGACGCGGCCCGGCAGGTGCTGGGCGAGTTGGGCCTCACCGATGTGCCGCTCGTCGGCGTCGCCAAGGGCCCCGACCGTGACGCGGGGCGCGAGACCTTCTTTGTCCCCGGCCGCGAGCCTTTCAAGCTCGCGCCGCGCGACCCGGCGCTCTACTTCATCCAGAGATTGCGGGACGAGGCGCATCGCTTCGCCATCGGGACCCACCGCGCCAAGCGCAAGCGCGAGTTCACCAAGAGCCCGCTGGACGAGATCCCCGGCATCGGCCCGGCGCGAAAGCGCGCTCTGCTGCTGCATTTCGGCACTGCGAAAGCGATCTCGCGCTCCTCGCTGGAGGACCTCGCCAAGGCGCCGGGCGTGAACGCCGCGACGGCCAGGGCCGTCTACGACTTCTTCCACGAGGGGCGCGGCTGAGCCGGGCGGACACGGCGTCGCGAGCAGGCCTGTTATGGGCGCTGCCGCTGTTGACGCTCCGCCGCCGGGCATGTTCTCTCCCCTTTCCATGGCGCTGGCGAACGAGATGCGACGGGCGAACCCGTTCAACCTTCCGAACGTGCTGACCTACGGGCGCGTCATCGCCGTGCCCGTCCTCGTCGTGTGCATGTTCTGGCCCGAAGAATTCTGGATGCGCTGGACGGCCTTCGCGATCTTCACGCTGGCGGGGATCACCGACTTCTTCGACGGCTACCTCGCGCGGGCCTGGTCCCAGCAATCGACCTTGGGCCGGATGCTCGATCCGATCGCGGACAAGCTCCTCGTCGCCGCCGCGCTGCTGATGCTCGTCGCCGACCGCACGATCCAGAGCTGGTCCATCTGGGCGGCCATCGTCATCCTGTCGCGCGAGATCCTCGTCTCCGGCCTGCGGGAATACCTGGCGGAGCTCCGGGTGAGCGTGCCCGTCTCCACCGTCGCCAAGTGGAAGACGACTTTGCAGCTGCTCGCCCTCGGCTTCCTCATCGTTGGGCCGGCCGGCGAGCACATCCTGCCGGGGACCGTAATGATTGGCCTCGTGCTGCTCTGGGTCTCGGCGCTGCTGACGCTTTACACCGGCTACGACTATTTCCGGGCGGGCATCCATCACATCGTGGACCACGGCGCATGAAGCTCGTCTATTTCGCCTGGGTGCGCGAGCGCATCGGCCGTCCCGAGGAGGAGGTCGAGCTTCCGCCGGACGTCACCACCGTTCAGGAGCTGGCGGCGTGGCTTGCGGGCCGGGGCGAGGAATATGCCTACGCCTTCGAGAACCCCGCCGTGGTGCGCGCGGCGATCGACCGCAAGCATGTCAAGCCCGGCGCGTCGCTCGCCGGCGCGCGCGAGGTCGCCTTCTTCCCGCCCATGACGGGCGGCTAGGATCGCCGCATGGTCGGCATCCCCATCGACGTGCGCATCCAGCCGGAGGATTTCGACGCGGCCGCCGAGAGCGCGCGGCTGACGGCGGGGCGCACCGACATCGGCGCGGTCGTCACCTTCACGGGCCTGTGCCGCAGCGAGGGCGGGTCGCTCGCCGCGCTCGAGCTCGAGCACTATCCCGGCATGGCCGAGGAGGAGATCCGCCGCGTCGCCGAGGAGGCCGCCGGCCGCTGGCCGCTGCAGGGGATCACCGTGATCCACCGCCACGGCGCGATCCCGCCGGGCGGCAACATCGTGCTTGTGGTCACGACCTCCAGCCACCGGGCCGCGGCCTTCGCCGGGGCGGACTTCATCATGGACTTTCTCAAGACCCGCGCCCCCTTCTGGAAAAAGGAGCACCGCGCCGACGGCACGCAAGGCGACTGGGTCGACGCCAAGGAGGCCGACGACGAGGCGACGAAGCGCTGGGGGTGAGCCCCCTTCTCCCCTCGCGGGAGAAGGGAAGCGGCGCCCTCCGACAAAACGGCGCCCCGGAGGGCGCCGTCATTCTTGCGTCACAGCGAACCGACCCTCAGGCGGCGTGCGCCTTCGGCGTCACCTCGGAGGCGTAGTCCTCGACCATCTGTCGGGAGATGGCGGCCGGCGTGAAGCGGTAGGGGCCGGCCTCGGAGACCGGGGTCACCTCGGCGCCCGTGCCGCAGATGAAGCATTCGCTGAAGCTGGACAGCTCCTCGGGCATGATGCGGCGCTCGATCACCTCGATGCCGCGGCGCTTGGCGATGTCGATCACCGTGCGGCGCGTGATGCCGTCGAGGAAGCAGTCGGCGATGGGCGTGTGCAGCGCGCCGTCCTTCACGAAGAAGACGTTGGCGCCCGTGCACTCGGCGACGCGGCCCTGCCAGTCGAGCATCAGCGCGTCGGCATAGCCCTTCTTCTCCGCGCGGTGCTTGGAGATGGTGCAGATCATGTAGAGGCCGGCCGCCTTGGAGTGGCAGGGCGCGGTCTGCGGGTCGGGGCGGCGGTACTCGGCGATGTCCAGCCGGATGCCCTTCATCTTCTGCTCGACGTCGAACATGGACGGCCAGTCCCAGGTGGCGATGGCCACATTGATGGTCGAGTTCTGCGCCGCGACGGCCATCATCTCGCTGCCGCGCCATGCCACCGGCCGCACGTAGCAGTTCTTGAAGCCGTTCTTTGCGACCACGAGGTCCTTGGCCGCGTCGAGCTCGGCCACCGAATAGGGAATCGTGAAGTCCAGGATGCTGGCGGACTTGTGGAACCGCTCGGAATGTTCGGTCGACTTGAAGATGCGGCCGCCATAGGCGCGCTCGCCCTCGAACACGCAGGATCCGTAATGCAGGCCATGGGAGAGTACGTGCAGCTTGGCGTCCTTCCACGGCAGGAGCTTGCCGTTGAACCAGATGAAGCCGTCACGCTGATCGAATGGTAGGACGGACATGTCCGTGACTCCCTGGCACGTTCTGTGTTGCTTTGGCCGGCATCGAGGCCTGCCGGTCGGCCCAGGGCCCGCTCGGACGGCGTCCGGCGCGGGCCGCGGTACTTTCCTTTCGCCGCGAGGCCTTGACGAGTAACAATCAAGCTGAAATATGTCAACATCGCTGACGTAACCGGAGCCGACCTGTCCATGCAGACGGCACTCGAGCGAAAAAGGCAGCCGGTCGGGAACGCGGATGCGTCCGCCTCCGCCGCGAGCCAGCCGCTCTACGACCTTATCGAACTGCTGTTCTTCGCCTATCGCGACTTCGTGGGCGATCCCGACCGGATCCTGGAGCGCTACGGCTTCGGCCGGGCGCACCACCGGGTGCTGCACTTCGTCAATCGCAATCCCGGCCTCACGATCGCGGCGCTGCTCGACATCCTCAAGATCACCAAGCAGAGCCTCAACCGCGTCCTCAAGGAACTCCTGGAGCAGGGCTACGTGGAGCAGCGGGCCGGGCAATCGGACCGTCGGCAGCGACTGCTATACCCCACACCGTCTGGCGAGAAGCTGGCTTTGGAGCTCGCCAGCCTGCAGACGCGCCGCATCGCGCGCGCCCTGGAGGAGAGCGGCGCGGGCGCGGGCGACGGCGCGCGCCGCTTCCTCGAGGCCATGATCGAGCCGGGCGGGCGGCCCGGCGACCTCTCCGCCCTGACGAGCCCCGGCGATCCCCGATGAGCCCCAAGCCCCGCTCCGTGCCGGCCGACGACGCGCCGCACATCCTCGTCGTCGACGACGACAGCCGCCTGCGCGACCTGCTCTCCCGCTTTCTCTCCGACAACGGCTACCGAGTCTCCACGGCCAGGGACGGGGCGGAGGCGCGCGCACGCATCGCCACCATGATCTTCGACGGCTTCGTGCTCGACGTGATGATGCCCGGCGAGAACGGCTTCTCGCTGGCGGGCTGGATCCGCGAATCCTCGATGGTGCCGATCATCATGCTGACGGCGCGCGCCGAGGCGAACGACCGGGTGCGCGGTCTGGAGATCGGCGCGGACGACTACGTGATGAAGCCCTTCGAGCCGCGCGAGCTCGTGCTGCGGCTCAACAACATCCTGCGGCGCACGGCATCCGCCCCGCCGCCGACGACGAGCGGCCCCGAATTCGTCCGCTTCGGCCCGTATGTCTACCGCTTCGACCGCGGCGAGCTGCGCTGCGGCGAGGAGATCGTGCGCATCACCGACAGGGAGCGCGACATGCTGACCGTCCTCGCCTCCAAGCCCGGCGAGACCGTGCCGCGCGACGCGCTGGCGGGCTCAGTCGAGCTCTCCAACGAGCGCACCATCGACGTGCAGATCAACCGGCTGCGCCGGAAGATCGAGTCGGATCCCGCCAATCCCGTCCACCTGCAGACGGTGCGGGGGATCGGCTACAGGCTCTTCGTCGATTGAGCGCGGAAGGGGCAGCGCCCGCGCCCCGGGCGATCGGACGCCCGACGCTCTGGCGCCGCCCTGCCCAGGCCTATGACCGCGCGGCCCGCTGGCTTGGCGGCCGCATGCCGAAGGGCCTCTTCGCCCGGGCGCTGATCATCATCATCGCGCCAATGATCATCCTGCAGTCGGTCATCGCCTACGCCTTCATGGAGCGGCACTGGCAGACGGTGACGCGCCGGCTCTCCGCCGCGGTGACGCAGGACATCGCGGCCCTCATCGACATCGCCCAGAGCTACCCGCAGGACGAGGACTACGAGACGCTGACGCGCATCGCCGGCGACCGCCTCGGCCTCGACGTCGAGATGCTTCCCCCGGGCCAGCTGCCGCCGCCAGGCCCAAAGCCCTTCTTCTCGATCCTCGACAGCACCTTGTCGCGCGAGATCCGCAAGCAGATCGGCCGGCCGTTCTGGATCGACACGGTGGGCAAGTCGAACATCGTCGAGATCCGGGTGCAGCTCGACAACGGCATCCTGCGCGTGCTCACCCGCCGATCGCAGGCCTACGCCTCGAATTCGCACATCTTCCTGATGTGGATGGTGGGAACGTCCTTCGTGCTGCTCGGCATCGCCGTTCTCTTCCTGCGCAACCAGATCCGCCCGATCCTGCGGCTCGCCGACGCCGCGGAGAGTTTCGGCAAGGGCCGCGAGATCGAGTTCCGGCCGCGCGGCGCCCGCGAGGTGCGCCAGGCCGGCCATGCCTTCATCGAGATGCGCCGGCGCATCGAGCGCGCCTTCGAGCAGCGCACCGCCATGCTGAACGGCGTCAGCCACGACCTGCGCACCATCCTCACCCGCTTCAAGCTCTCGCTCGCGCTGATGGACGATGAGTCCAACCCCGAGATCGAGCCCTTGAAGAAGGACGTCGACGAGATGAGCCGCATGCTGGAGGCCTACCTGGCCTTCGCCCGCGGCGACGCTGGCGAGGCCTCGGCGCCCACCGACATGGGCCAGTTGCTGGAGGAGCTCAAGGCTGACAGCGAGCGCGCCGGCCACGCCACGGAGGTGATCGTGAGCGGCGACCCTGTCGCCGTGGTGCGGCCTGCGGCGTTCAAGCGCTGCCTCTCCAACCTCGTCAACAACGCGGTGCGCCACGGCGACCGCATCGCCATCGCCGCCACGCACGACCCGCGCTGGCTGACGATCACCGTCGACGACGACGGCCCGGGCATTCCCGAGGAGCAGCGCGAGGAGGTGTTCAAGCCTTTTGTGCGGCTCGACGAGGCGCGCAACGTCGACGAGGGCGGCACCGGCCTCGGCCTCGCCATCGCCCGCGACATCGCCCGCTCCCACGGCGGCGACGTGACGTTGAGCCAGAGCCCCATGGGCGGGCTTAGGGCGACAGTGCGGGTGCCGGTGTAGAGCACGGCGGCCCGGCGCGATGCCCTCCTCCCTTCGTGGGAGAAGGGACCGGAAGGGCGGATGAGGGGGCGTCGGGCGTTTGCCTGAATGCGCGCCCTCTCCCCCGGCGAACCCCTCGTCCGTCCGGCCTCCGGCCGTCCACCGTCTCCCGCAGGGGAGAGGGGAAGAGCGCCCTACCCTCTCAGCACCCGCCCGGCCACGGCGTCGAGCCTGGCGAGCACCGCGGGGTCGCGGAAGGCGGGAGCCGTCATGATGGCGTTGTCGAGGGCGCGGTGGGAGCCGACGGGGCACTCCTCGCGCTCGGCCGGGAAGTCGCGGGCGAGGCGCGAGACGATGCGGCGGGCCTTCTCGATGTTGGCGTGCATGACGGCGATCACCGAGGCGACGTCGACATGGTCGTGCTCGGGGTGCCAGCAGTCGAAATCCGTCACCATGGCGAGCGTGGCGTATGTGATCTCGGCTTCGCGGGCGAGCTTGGCCTCGGGCATGGCGGTCATGCCGATCACGTCGTAGCCGAGCTGTCGGTACGTCATGGACTCCGCATAGCTCGAGAATTGCGGCCCCTCCATGCAGACATAGGTGCCGCCCTTGCGGATCGCGATGCCCTCCCCATCGGCCGCATCGGCCAGCCGGGCCGCGAGGCGCGGGCCGACGGGATGCGCCATGGAGACATGGGCGACGCAGCCCGTGCCGAAGAAGCTCGAGGGCCGGCCATGTGTGCGGTCGACGAACTGGTCCACGAGCACGAAGAGCCCCGGCGGCAAGTCCGGCTTGAAGGAGCCGCAGGCCGACAGCGAGACGATGTCCGTGACGCCGCAGCGCTTGAGCACGTCGATGTTGGCGCGGGCATTGATCTCGGACGGCGGGATGCGGTGGCCGCGGCCGTGCCGCGGCAGGAAGACGACCTCGGTGTTTCCGACCCGGCCGAAGCGCAGGACATCGGAGGGCTCGCCGAAGGGGCTCTCCACCTTCCGCTCGTGGACGTCCTCCAGCCCCGGCAGGTCATAGATGCCCGATCCGCCGATGACGCCGAGAATGGCCTTCGTCATGCTGCTCTCCCTCTTGCCCGGCGAGCCTAGCGGGCGCAGGGCGGCAGGCAAGTGGCTGAAGGATCCTCCCGTCGTCATCCCGGGCGCGCCGCAGCGCGACGCGGTGCGGCGCTGACCCGGGAAACAGGATTACCAGCGTTTCGATGACGCACGAACCAGCGGCACCACCGTTGTCCTGGATCCCGGCACTCCGCTTCGCTGCGGCCGGGATGACAGTGGTGAGGAGGCCAAAGAAAAAAGGCCCCGGCGTGCCGGGGCCTTCGGTTCATGTCAGCCGGCTGAGCGTGGCGCTCAGGCGTGGCCTTCCACCGTCGACCAGATCTTCTTCTTGGTGAAGTAGAGCAGGCCGGCGAAGACCAGAAGGAAGGCGAGGACCTTGAAGGCGAGTTCCTTGCGGGCCTCAAGGTGCGGCTCGGCCATCCACATCATGAAGGCCGTGACGTCCTTGGAGTACTGCGCGGTGGTCTCGGGCGCCTGGGGCTTGCCGCTGGCGTCCTTGGGATACTCGACCTGGCCGTCGCTGAGCGGAGGCGGCATGGAGATGATGTGGCCGGGGAAGTACTCGTTGTAGTACTTGCCGTCCGGTACCTGCACGCCGTGCTCGGGCTCCTTGTAGCCCTGCAGCAGCGCGGTGATGTAGTCGGGACCCTGCTCCTGGAACTGGAGCACGATGTCGAACAGGAACCAGGGGAAGCCGCGCTCGTAGGTGCGGGCCTTGGCCAGGACCGAGAAGTCCGGAGGCGCGGCGCCGCCATTGGCGGCCGCGGCGGCCTGCTTGTTGGGGAAGGGAGAGGGCCAGCGGTCGGCCGGGCGGCCGGGGCGCTCGAACATGTCGCCGCTGTCGTTGGGGCCGTCCTTGACCTTGTATTCCTTGGCGAGCGCCGCGACCTGCGCCTCGGTGAACTGCGGTCCGCCCTCTTCCGAGAGGTTGCGGAACGCCAGCAGGTTGGCCGAGTGGCAGTTGGCGCAGACCTCGCGGAACACCTTGAAGCCGCGCTGCAGCTGCGTGGAATCGTAGTGGCCGAACGGACCAGAGAAGGACCAGGTGTTGCGCGGCGGGACCACCGCCTCGGCGGCCGAGGCCTGCGGGGCCGCCGTGCCGAGGGCGAGGACACCCGCGAGAAGGCCGGCCAGGAGGGGCAGCTGGCGCGCCAGGCGCGGCAGGGTGAAGTTGGTCATGGTCATGTCCCCCAGGCTCCGCTCAGCCCTTGGTGTTCGGCGAGGCGGCTGCCCCGGCGGCCATGGCGTTGGCCGAGCCGCCGCCCTTGCCGAGCACGGCTTCCGCGATCGAGCCCGGGATGCGGCGCGGCGTCTCGAAGAGGCCGAGCAGCGGCAGGATGATCAGGAAGTGCGCGAAGTAGTAGGCGGTGCAGATGCGGGCCGCGAGCACGTAGCCCCCCTCCGGCGGCTTGGCGCCGAGCCAGCCGAGCAGCACGCAGACGATGGCGAAGATCCAGAAGAACTGGCGGTAGATCGGCCGGTAGGCCGCCGACTTCACCTTCGACGTGTCGAGCCAGGGCAGGAAGGCGAGGACGGCGATGGAGCCGAACATCGCGATCACGCCGAGCAGCTTGTCCGGGATGGCGCGCAGGATCGCGTAGAAGGGCAGGAAGTACCACTCGGGCACGATGTGCGCGGGCGTCACGGCCGGATTGGCCTCGATGTAGTTGTCGGCGTGGCCGAGATAGTTCGGGATGTAGAAGGCGAACCACACGTACATCATGATGAAGCAGACGAGCGCGAACGCGTCCTTCACCGTGAAGTAGGGATGGAAGGGCAGCGTGTCCTTTTCCGTCTTCTTCTCGACGCCGGCGGGGTTGTTGGAGCCCGGCACGTGCAGCGCCCAGATGTGCAGGATCACGACGCCCGCGATCATGAAGGGCAGCAGGTAATGCAGCGAGAAGAAGCGGTTCAGCGTGGGGTTGGCCACGGAATAGCCGCCCCACAGGAAAGTCACGATCGTCTCGCCCACCCACGGGATGGCCGAGAAGAGGTTCGTGATCACGGTGGCGCCCCAGAAGCTCATCTGGCCCCAGGGCAGCACGTAGCCCATGAAGGCCGTCGCCATCATGAGGAGGAAGATCACCACGCCGAGGATCCACAGCACCTCGCGGGGCGCCTTGTAGGAGCCGTAGTAGAGCCCGCGGAAGATGTGGACGTAGACGGCGATGAAGAACATCGACGCGCCGTTGGCGTGGAGGTAGCGGATCATCCAGCCATAGTTCACGTCGCGCATGATGTGCTCGACGGAGTTGAAGGCGAAGTCGACGTGCGGCGTGTAGTGCATGGCGAGCACGACGCCCGTCACGATCTGGGCCACCAGCATGAAGGCCAGGATGCCGCCGAAGGTCCACCAGTAGTTCAGGTTCCGCGGGTTCGGGAACACGACGAACGAGGAGTGGATGAGCCCGATGAGGGGAAGGCGGCTCTCGAACCACTTCCCGACAGCGCTCTTCGGCACGTAGGTGGAATGTCCGCTCATGGCGTGGTGTCCTGCGACGAATGGCCCGGACGAGGGGTCCGGTGAAAGAAGGCTCAGCCGATGGTGATCTTGGTGTCGCCCGCGAACTTGTAGGGCGGGATGGGCAGGTTCGTCGGCGCGGGACCCTGGCGGATGCGGCCGGACGTGTCGAAGATCGAGCCGTGGCAGGGGCACTGCCAGCCGTGGTAGGGACCCTCGTGGCCGAGCGGCACGCAGCCTAGGTGGGTGCAGTTGCCGTAGACAACCAGCCACTCGGCCTTGCCGGGCTTCACGCGGGCGCTGTCGGCCTGCGGGTCGGGCAGGGTCGCGATGTTGACGTCCTCGGCCTCCTTGATCTCCTGCGGCGTCCGGTGACGCACGAAGATCAGCTTGCCGCGCCAGAAGAGCTTGACGATCTGGCCCTCGGCGACCGGGGCGAGGTCGAAGTCGACCGGGGCTCCGGCGGCGACCGTCGCCGCGTCGGGCGCCATCTGGTCGATGAAGGGCCACACGGTGGCGGCGAGGCCGACCGCCCCGACGGCTCCCGTCGCGATGAAGAGAAAGTCCCGCCTCGTGTAGTCGGCGGGCTTGGAATCGACCGTCGTCGTCGCCACGTCTTGTGTCCTCGAACCTGCGCCCGGCGGCAGGTTTGGCCGCGGACGGATCAACGGTGGGTCTGGCTATACCCGGTCATATGCTGCCAATGCATAGCCGCCGCAATGCGACCGGGCGTCGCCGCGCGGCGGTGATTTCGCACGCGCGACACGGCTTGTCCATAGTCCGGAGGACTGAAGCGCGGCCGATTTTGGGGGCTTCGTGACGGGATTGCCGCGTAGGCGCCGGCATGGCACAGCCGGCGCACCGAACCTCCGCCGGACCCTGCCGTGACGCTGAGCATCGCTCTCTTCCAGCCCGACATCCCCCAGAACACCGGCACGATCCTGCGCCTTGCCGCCTGCCTGGGCGTTCCGGCCGAGATCATTGAGCCCGCGGGGTTCCCCGTCTCCGACCGCGCCTTCCGGCGTGCGGGGATGGACTATCTCGACCAGGTCAGCCTCACCCGGCACGTCTCGTGGACGGCTTTCGAGGCGGACAGACGCGCCCGCGCCCGCCGGTTGGTGCTGGCGACGACGCGGGGCGAGGTCGCCTATACGGATTTCCAGTTTTCCCCGGGCGACACGATCCTGCTGGGTCGCGAATCGGCCGGCGTGCCGGAGGTGGTGCACGCGGCGGCCGACGCGCGCGTCGTCGTGCCCTTGCTGCCGGCGCTGCGCTCGCTCAACATCGCCGTGGCCGCCGCGATGATCCTGGGGGAGGCGCTGCGCCAGACCGGCGGCTTTCCGCCGCTCCACACCTGAAAAGAGACCCCGGAGGAAAGCCCGTCGTGTCCCGTTCGCCGCATTCGCCCTATTCCGATCCGTCGCCCCTGCCCGCGCCCGACGTGCTCGAGGGGCGCAAGGAGCAGGCGGCTGCCTGGTTCCGCAGCCTGCGCGACCGGATCTGCGGCCGGTTCGAGGCGATCGAGCAGGAGGCGACAGGCCCCTTCGACCCGGAGGCTGGCGGCCCGGGCCGCTTCGTCCGCACGCCCTGGCAGCGGACGGAAGGGTCAGGCGCGCATGGCGGCGGCGGCGAGATGAGCCTGATGACAGGCCGTGTCTTCGAGAAGGTGGGCGTGCACATCTCGACCGTGCACGGCGAGTTCGCGCCCGAATTTCGGGCGCAGATCCCCGGCGCGGCGCAGGATCCACGCTTCTGGGCCTCCGGGATCTCGCTCATCGCCCACCCCTGGAACCCCTTCGTGCCGACCGTCCACATGAACACCCGCTTCGTGGTGACGACCCGCGCCTGGTTCGGCGGCGGGGCGGACCTGACGCCCGTGCTGATGCGCCGGCGCACGCAGGACCACCCGGACAGCCAGCTCTTCCACGCCGCCATGAAGCGCGCCTGCGACGCACATGCGGCGGTCGCGCCCTATGCCAACTACAAGGCGTGGTGCGACGAGTACTTCCATCTGAAGCACCGCAACGAGCCACGCGGCATCGGCGGCATCTTCTACGACGACCACGACAGCGGCGACTGGGCCGCCGACTTCGCCTTCACCCAGGATGTCGGCCGCGCCTTCCTGGAGGCCTATGACGCGGTGGTCGCCAACAACCGCGCCACGCCCTGGACGGAGGAGGACCGCGAGGAGCAACTCGTCCGCCGCGGCCGCTACGTCGAGTTCAACCTGCTCTACGACCGCGGCACCATCTTCGGGCTGAGGACGGGAGGAAACGTGGACTCGATCCTCTCCAGCCTGCCGCCGCGGGTGAGGTGGCCATGAGGACGGGCGCAGTGACGGCGCTGGCGATCCTCGCGCTGGGGGTCGGCATGGCGAAGGCAGCGGACACACCAGCGCCGGACGTGCTGCGGGCCTCGGGCAACGAGCCGGGCTGGGCGCTGACCCTGACCCAGGACGCGATCACCGTGTCGATGGCCGACGGCCGGCGCTTGACCCTGGCCGCGCCCGCGCCGGACAAGCTGGACGACCGCACCTTGCGCTATGCCGCGGAGGCGGAGGGGAAGCCCTTCTACGTCCAGGTCGTCGATCGCCCATGCCGTGATTCCATGACGGGCATGCCGCACCCGAAGACCGTCTTCATGACCCTGGCCGGAAAGCCCTACGAGGGCTGCGGCGGCGACCCCGCCAGCCTGCTGGCAGGCGGCGACTGGCTCGTGACGTCGCTCGCCGGGTCGCCGGTGGCGACCGATGGCCAGGCCGCCAGCATCGCCTTCACGTTGGACGGCAAGGTTTCGGGCTCGACGGGGTGCAACCGGTTCATGGGCGGCTTCGCCCTGACCGGGGAAACGCTGACCTTCGGCCCTCTCGCCGGCACCCGAATGGCCTGCCCGGAGGCGCTGATGCAGCAGGAAAGCCGAATGTTCGAGCTGCTGGCCGCCGTCCGCGGCTTCCAGATCACGGAGGCAGGCGATCTCGTGCTGCTTGCGGGAGACCGGCAGGTCGTGGCGAGGCGGGCGCCGTAAGCGGGGGAGTCTTGACGACCCGATGCGCGCATCCGATCGTATGGTGGAATTCCTCCATCCAGAGGTGGAAATGGCTCTTAACATCAAGAACGAGGAAGTCGAACGCCTCGCCCATGAAGTGGCGGGGCTCGCGGGGGAGTCGCTGACCGCGGCCGTCGCGACGGCGCTGAAGGAGCGTCTTGCGCGGCTGCAGCCCATCAGCGCCGAAGCCATTCTGGCGATCGGGCGAGAATGCGCGGCGCATCTGACCCCCGAAACGCTCGCCCTGGATCATGGCGAGTACCTTTACGACGACATGGGGCGGCCCAAGTGATCGTCGATACGTCGGCCCTGGTCGCTATCCTGCGTCAGGAAGACGATGCCAACCGTCATGCGTTGGCGCTGAGCTCGGGCGACGGTCCGAAGCGACTTTCGGCGGCGAGCTATCTGGAGGCAGCGATCGTGATCGACTCATCGCGCAGTCCGATCGCGAGCCGTAAGCTGGACGACCTCATCCAGCAGGCTGGGATCCAAGTGGAGACCGTCACCGCGGAGCATGCGAAGCTGGCCCGCGCGGCGTACTATGATTTTGGAAAGGCAAGCGGTCATCCTGCTGGCCTGAATTTCGGCGACTGCTTCGCCTATGCGCTGGCGAAGGTCCACAACGAACCCTTGCTGTTCAAGGGTGAGGACTTCTCGAAGACTGACGTGAAGGTTCAGCCCTGACGTGAACTGTTCCGCGGCAGAGCGGATTAAGGTGGATATGAGTGCTCCCTCCCCCCTCGACGCGCTGGTCGCCGCCGCCCGCGAGGCGGGCGGACGGGGCCCTGCACCGGTGCACCTGTGGAATCCCGCCTATTGCGGCGAGATCGACATGCGCATCGCGCGGGACGGGACGTGGTTCTACGCGGGCACCCCGATCGGCCGGCCGGCCCTGGTGAAGCTCTTTGCCTCGGTGCTGCGGCGCGACCCCGAGCGCTTCGTGCTGGTGACCCCCGTCGAGCGCGTCGGCATCGTGGTGGAGGATGCGCCGTTCATGGCGGTGGAGATGGCCGCGCAGGGCGAGGGCGAGGCTCGGGCGCTGACATTCCGCACCAATGTCGACGACGTCGTGACGGCCGACGCCACCCACCCGCTGCGCTTCGTCAGGGAGCCCACCGGCGGTCTGCGGCCCTATCTCCTCGTCCGCGGCGGACTGGAGGCGAGGCTGACGCGGCCACTCTTCTACGAACTCGTGGCGCTCGGGGAGGAGCGCGACGTGGAGGGGCGTCGTCTCTACGGCGTCGCTTCGGGCGGCGCGTTCTTTCCCATGGCGGAGGCGGCGGAGATCGCCGGTCTGGCGTGAGCGCGATCGGCGCGGCGGACATTCACGCCTTCGGGCCCTTCTCGCCGGAAGGCCTGGCCGCGCGCGCGCTCGACCGGCTGAGCCTCGACGTGCCGCCGGAGGCGTTCGCGCCGGCCGTGCGGCCGCCGCATGGCGACCACCAGCTCGCGCCCTCGCTGGAGCCTGTCCCGGAGGCCGTGCTGAAGCCGGCGGCCGTCCTGGTGCCGGTCGTCGCCCATCCCGGCGAGGCCGGCGTCCTCCTGACGCGCCGCTCCAGCCACCTGCGTGACCACTCCGGCCAGATCGCCTTCCCCGGCGGCAAGATGGACGAGGCCGATCCTTCGCCGCTCGAGACCGCCCTGCGGGAAGCCCATGAGGAAGTAGGCCTCGCGCGCGACCACGTGCGGCCGCTCGGCTACCTCTCGCCCTACCAGAGCTCGACGGGCTACCGGATCCTGCCCGTCCTCGCACTCGTCACGCCCGGCGTGCCGCTCGTGCCCAACCCCCACGAGGTCGACGCGGTGTTCGAGGTGCCGCTTGCTTTCCTGATGGACGAGGCGAACCACCAGCGCCATGCCAGGGAATGGAAAGGAGCTCTCCGGCATTATTATGCGATGCCCTATGGCGAGCACTACGTATGGGGCGTCACCGCAGGCATCCTGCGCAACATGTTCGAGAGGCTCTACGGCCCATGACGCGCGCCTTCGGGGAGGAGCTGCTGCTCTTCCTCCTGCCCTTCGCCCTCTTCGCGCTCTGGCTCGTGCTGCGCCGGCGTACCCCGCTGAAATGGGTGCACTGGGAGGGACGCGTGCCCTGGCTCGTGGTGGCGGGCCTCGTGGCGGCGAGCGGCTGGCTGGTCTGGACGGGATATTTCGCCCCCCGCGGCCACGGCGCCTACGTGCCGGCGCACATGGAAAACGGCGTGTTCGTGCCGGGGAAGCTGGAGTGAGCCCGCCTTCCCTGCCCGAGCGTATGCCTCCCGGCGGCATCCTGGCCCGGCCGGACGTGCAGGCCGCCTTCGCGCTGCTGGACGCCGACGGAGAGGAGGCGCGCCTCGTCGGCGGGGCGGTGCGCAACAGCCTGATCGGGCTGCCGCCCGGCGACATCGACATCGCGACCACCGCCCTGCCCAAGGTCGTGATGAAGCGCGCCCGCAAGGCCGGACTCCGCGCCCTGCCCACGGGCGTCGAGCACGGCACGGTGACGCTCCTCTTCGATGGCACGCCCATCGAGGTCACGACCCTGCGCGAGGACGTCGAGACCGACGGCCGGCGCGCCATGGTGACCTTCGGCCGCAGCTTCGCCCACGACGCGCTGCGGCGCGACTTCACGATGAACGCGCTCTACGCCGATCGCGACGGGCGCGTCATCGACGAGGTGGGCGGCCTCCCCGACCTCGCGGCCCGCCGGGTCCGCTTCATCGGCGACCCCGAGACGCGCATCCGCGAGGACTATCTTCGCATCCTCCGCCTCTTCCGCTTCCATGCCGCCTATGGCGAGGGGCCTCTCGATCGCGCCGCGCTCACGGCGTCCATCCGCCTGCGCGACGGGCTCGCCAGGCTGTCGGCGGAACGGATCCGTGCAGAACTCCTGAAGCTGCTCGCCGCCCGACGGGCCGCGCAGGTTGTGCCCGAGATCGCCGATTCGGGGCTGCTCGGGCGCATCCTCCCGCTGGCGCCCGACCCGCAGGCCTTCGCGCGGCTGAAGGCCGGCGGCGAGACCGACCCGATGGGGCTGCTCGCCGCCTTGGCGGTGCGGATCCCGGAGGACGGCGTGCTGCTGCGCGCGAGGCTGCGGCTGTCGAACGCGGAGACGGAGCACTTGGAACGGCTGGGCGGCCTCGTCGCTGCGCTGCACGACAAGCCGCTGGACCGCGCCTCGCTGCGCCGGCTCGCCCATCGGCACGGGTCCGAGCCCGTGCGGCTGGCCGCTTCCGTCGTCCTGGCCCGCCGCGGTGCGGGCGAGCCGGAGATGGCGGCCGTCGCCGCGGCCCTGGCCGAGCCCCTGCCGGCCCTGCCCTTCACGGGCGCGATGGTGGTCGCGGGAGGCGTCAGGCCCGGGCCGAGGGTGGGACAGGTGCTCGGCGCCGCGCAGCGCCTGTGGCTCGATGCGGGCATGCCGACCGACGGCGCAGCCTGCCAGGCCATCCTTGCCGCCGCCCTCGCCGAGGCGGGCGCGTCCGGCCCCGCCTGAGGCCGGGACATTTGCGACTCCCCTTTCGGGACCGGCCGGGCTACGATCCCACGGTGTTTTCCTGCGAACATCGTTGATGACCCGCGAGCCGCCACGCCCTGCCGATGTCGCCCGGCGATTGGCCCACCGAAAAGCAGCCGATGCTCCCGCGGGCCGCAGGCCCGAGAGCGGCGCGTGGCTGCGCGACACCTTCACGTTGCCGCGTGCGGAAGCACGCGAAAAGGCGCGCGAATTCTTCAGCCGCTTCCCGAAGGCCGCCTACATGACCGAGATCGAGTGGTGGCGGGAGCTGGAGGACGGTCGCATCGAATTCACGATGCGCCGCCTGCCGAGCGCCGACTGACCCGCGACGAAACGCGCCGGCGGCCTATTGCGTTGGCTCCAGACCGCCGTGGCTCGGCCTTGAGAAAGCCCGGATGTGCACGTGATCGTGTGTGGCGCGCGGACGCAGCCGGCGCGAGCACGCTTGCCGAGCATCGCGAAACGGGGCGACACTCCCGACAGGGAAGACCGGGCCGACACCGCGCGGCCCGGGCCTTGCAAGCACAGCGGTCAGTACCGGGCCGATGCCTGGCAAGGTTGAAGGAAGACGGGACACGCGTCCCGGAAAGGATCGTCATGAGCGCCGACGTGAATGCCGCCAGCCTCGACACCATGATCGTGCGGGCCGCCGAGACGGCTGTTGAGCAGATCGGCAAGGCGCGCGAGGCGATCGGGCAGGTCGTGTTCGGCCAGACCGAGGTCGTCGAGAACGCCCTCATCACCATCCTGGCCGGCGGCCATGGCCTCGTGGTGGGCGTGCCCGGCCTCGCGAAAACCCGCCTCGTCGACTCGCTCGGCACCGTGCTCGGGCTGCAGGCCCGGCGCATCCAGTTCACGCCGGACCTGATGCCGTCCGACATCCTCGGCTCGGAAGTGCTGGAGGAGAGCACGGCCGGCCGCCGGGCCTTCCGTTTCATCAAAGGCCCGATCTTCGGCCAGCTGTTGATGGCCGACGAGATCAACCGCGCGAGCCCGCGCACCCAGTCGGCCCTGCTGCAGGCCATGCAGGAATACCACGTGACCGTGGCAGGCGAGAGCCACGACCTGCCAAAGCCCTTCCACGTGCTGGCGACCCAGAACCCGATCGAGCAGGAGGGCACCTACCCCCTGCCCGAGGCCCAGCTCGACCGCTTCCTGATGCAGATCGACGTCAGCTATCCCGACGCGGCCACCGAGAGGCGGATCCTGCTGGAGACGACCTCCGACAACGTCGCCAAGGCCAAGACGGTGATGACGGCCGAGGACCTCATGGCCGCGCAGCGGCTGATGCGCCGGCTGCCCGTGGGGGAAAGCGTGGTCGAGGCGATCCTGGCGCTGGTCCGTTCCGCCCGTCCCGGCGAGGGCGACCCGAATGTGGCCGGCCACCTCGCCTGGGGCCCCGGGCCCCGCGCCGGCCAGGCGCTGATGCTGACGGTGCGCGCCCGCGCGCTCCTGCAGGGCCGCCTCGCGCCCTCGCTCGACGACGTCGCCGCGCTCGCCGAGCCCGTGCTGAAGCACCGCGTGGCGCTCACCTTCGCGGCGCGCGCAGAAGGCGAGACGGTGAGCGGGCTCATCGCCAAGCTCGTCGAGCGGATCGGCTGAGGCCGTGGCGATGGCGAAGGTCCGCGTCCTCAACGAGGCGGAGAGGCGGCCCGGTCCCGGGCAGGCCACCGACGCGCTGGACCTTGCCCGCCGGCTGCCCCGCATCGCCATCGAGGCCCGCCGCATCGCCGCCACCGCCGCGCACGGCATCCACGGGCGGCGGCAGGCCGGGCCGGGCGAGGCGTTCTGGCAATATCGCAGCTTCAGCTTTGGCGAGCCCGCGAACCGCGTGGACTGGCGGCGCTCGGCGCGCGACGACCGCTATTACGTGCGCGAGCGCGAGTGGGAGGCCGCCCACACGATATGGCTCTGGATCGACCGCTCGCCCTCCATGGCCTTCTCGTCCTCCCTCGCCCAGGCCCCGAAGATCGAGCGTGCGCTGGTGCTCGGCCTCGCCCTTGCAGACCTCATGGTGCGTGGCGGCGAACGCGTCGGCCATATCGGGCTCACCAACCCCCTCGCCTCGCGCTCCATCGTGGAGCGGCTCTGCGAGGCGCTCGCCACGGACCGCGCCACGCCGCCCGACCTGCCGGATGCTCGGCCTCTGCCCGCCCTGACCGAGGCGGTCCTCATCGGCGACTTCCTGACGCCGGCGGCGCGGGTGCGCGAGGCGATCGAGACCATCAGCGGGCGCGGCGCGCGCGGGCATGTCGTGCTCGTGGCCGATCCCGTGGAGGAAACTTTCCCCTTCGAAGGGCAGGCCGTGCTGGCCGACCTCGAGGGACCACAGACCCTGCGCGTGGGCGACGCAGGCTCTTTCCGCGACATGTACTTGGCCCGCATGGCTGAGCACCGCGCCGCCTTGCGCGAGGCCTGCGCCCGGCGTGGCTGGAGCTTTGCCATCCACCGGACGGACCGGCCGGCCTCCGAGGCCCTGCTGGCTCTGGCCGCCCGCATCAGCGACAGCGGAGCAGGCTCGGCGCCGCCGGCCCGGGCGGCGGGAGGCTAGGCCATGCTGGATTTCCTCCCCCTCGGCTTCAGCACCCCGGCCGTGCTCCTCGCGGCAGCCGCGCTGCCGGCGCTGTGGCTCCTGCTGCGCGTGACGCCGCCGCAGCCGCGGCGCATCGATTTTCCGCCGCTGAAGCTGATCCTCGACCTCGTGCCGCGCCAGGAATCCCCGGCGCGCACGCCGTGGTGGCTGCTGCTCCTGCGCCTGACGATCGCCGCGCTCGTGATCCTCGCCATGGCCGGGCCTGTCTGGAACCGGGGGAAGGACGCCGCAGAGGGCAGCGGCCCGCTCGTCCTCCTGATCGACAATGGCTGGGCCTCGGCCGGAGACTGGGCCGACCGGGTCGCCGCCGCGCAGGACCTCATCCGCGGCGCCGGGCGCGCGAACCGGCCCGTCGCGGTCGTGCCGACCGGCGAGAGCAACCCGGACCTCTCCCTCGCCGATTCCGGCGGCGCGCTCGACCGCCTGCGGGCGCTCGCCCCGACGCCCCACACACCCGACCGCCTCGCCCAGATCCTGCCTTTGCAGCGCCTCCTGCAGCGCGAGCCCTCCGCCGAAATCATCTGGATCAGCGACGGGGTGCGCGTGGACCAGAACGCCGCCTTCCCCGAGGCGCTGGCCAAGCTCATGAACGGCAAGCCGGTCACCGTGCTGACCGGCCCGGCCCCGCGCGCGGTGGCTTTGGCGGGTCTCGAGAACGGAGCCGCAGGCCTCGGGGTTCGCGTCATCCGGGCGGCTCCCAACGGGCGCGATACCGGCGTGATCCGCGCCTCCGACAAGCGCGGCCTCGCGCTCGGCGAGGTCGCCTACGCCTTCCCCGAAGGCGCGACGGAGACGCAGGCCCAGCTCGCTTTGCCGATCGACCTGCGCAACGAGATCGCGCGCATCGACGTCGCCGAGGAGCGCACGGCGGGCGCCGTCGCGCTGGTCGACGAGAGCAGCCGCCGCCGCCGGGTGGGCCTCGTCTCGGGCGGCACGGTGGATACCGCGCAGCCGCTGCTGTCGCCGACCTACTTCGTCTCGCGCGCCATGACGCCCTTCGCCGACGTGCGAGAGCCCAAGATGGGACCCGTCGAGGCCATCGGCACGCTGATCGACGAGAAGACGCCGATGCTCGTCCTCGCCGACACCGGCGCCCTGCCGCCGGACCTGCGCGAGCGGCTCAATGCCTACGTGAACGAGGGCGGCTTGTTGCTGCGCTTCGCCGGCCCGCGCCTCGCCGCCGCCGCGAACGACGACCTCGTGCCCGTGAAGCTGCGCCGCGGCGGTCGGGCGCTCGGCGGCGCGCTCTCCTGGGAGACGCCGCGCAGCCTCGCGCCCTTCGACCGGTCGAGCCCCTTCTTCGGCATCACGCTGCCCAAGGACGTCTCCGTGACGCGCCAGCTCCTCGCCGAGCCCGACGCGGAGCTCGCCTCGAAGACCTGGGCCGCGCTCGCCGACGGCACTCCCATCGTCACCGCCGAGCGGCGCGGCCAGGGCCTCGTCGTGCTCGTCCACGTCACCGCCGACACGACATGGTCGAACCTGCCGCTCTCCGGCCTCTTCGTGGAGATGCTGCGCCGGATCACCGCGCTCGCCGGCGCCGGCGACGGCCAGGGCCGCGCCAAGGCGAGCGGCAGCCAGGCGGTGGTCGCGCCCCTGCGCACGCTCGACGGCTTCGGCGTGTTCGGCAATCCGCCGGCCACGGCGCGCCCGATCCGGGTCGACGCCATGCCCGTCGCAAGCGCCGACCATCCTCCAGGCTTCTACGGCACGCCGGATTCCCCGCTCGCAGTGAACACGCTCGCGCCCGACGCGGTGCTGACGCCGCTGGACTTCGCGCCGCTCGGGGCGCGCGTCGAGCCCTTGGTGCGGGAAGCCCCGGTCGACCTGAGGCCCTGGCTCATCGCCGCAGCCCTGGCGCTCTTCGCGCTGGACAGCCTCGCCATGCTCTGGCTGAGCGGCCGGCTTGGCTTCGCGCGCCGGCGCGCCGCTGCGGCCTCGCTGCTTCTCGCCGCCGGCCTCGGGCTCGGTTTCGCCCTGACCCAGCCTGGCGGCGCGATGGCCCAGACGCAGGCGGCGCCGCCGCCGGCGGCGACCGAGCGCCCTCCGGCGCAGCGCCCGCAGACGCCCATCAGCCCCAAGGAACTCGACGCCGCGCTCTCGACGCGGTTCGCCTACGTCGTCACAGGCGATGCCGGCGTCGACGAGACGAGCCGTGCGGGCCTTGCCGGGCTCGGGACCTTCCTCTCCGCGCGCACCGCGCTCGACCCAGCGGAGCCCGCGGCGGTCGACCCGGCCGTCGACGAGCTCTCGGTCTACCCGATCATCTACTGGCCGATCGTGGCCGGTCGCCCCGTGCCGAGCGAAGCGGCGATCCGCAAGCTCGACGACTTCATGAAGAGCGGCGGCACGGTGGTCTTCGACACCCGCGACGCCCTGAACTCCCGGCCCGGCTCGCCGCCGACCCCGGAGACCAAGATGCTGCGCCAGATCCTGGCCGGCATCGCCGTGCCGGCGCTCGAGCCCGTGCCACGCGACCACGTGGTCACCAAGGCCTTCTACCTCATCGACAACTTCCCCGGCCGCTATGCCGAGGGCCAGACCTGGATCGAGGCGATCCCGCGCGAAGGCCCGGACGCCGAGCGTCCCGCCCGCGCGGGCGACGGGGTGTCGCCGCTGATCATCACCTCCAACGACCTCGCCGCGGCCTGGGCGACGGGCCGGCGCGGCGAGCCGCTCTACCCGCTCGTGCCCGGCGGCACACGCCAGCGCGAGATGGCCTTCCGCGCCGGCGTCAACATCGTGATGTACGCCCTCACGGGCAACTACAAGGCCGACCAGGTGCACGTGCCCGCTCTCCTCGAGAGGCTGGGCCAGTGACGCAGCGGCGGCCGGACAGGTGACATGAACCTCGACTGGAGCCCCCTCGTCCCGCTCTGGCTGATCGTGCTGCTCGCGCTCGCCGCGGGCATCCCGACGGTGATGGCGATCGTGCTGCGCCAGCGCGGCTCCGTGCTTCGCGCGCTCGCCGTGCTCGCCTTCCTCGGCGCGCTGCTCAATCCCTCGCTGGTGCGCGAGGAGCGCGAGCGGCTCAAGGACGTCGTGGCCGTCGTGACCGACCACTCGGCCTCGCAGGGCCTTTCCATCCGCCCCGGCCAGACCGACGCCGTTCTCGCGGACGTGACCAAGCGTCTCGCCGCCCTGCCCGACGTCGAGACGCGCCAGATCGACGTGCGCGAGGCGGGCGGCGGCGCGGACGGGACGCGGCTCTTCTCGGCCCTGCAGTCCGGCCTCTCCGACGTCCCGCCGGAGCGCGTGGCCGGCGCCATCCTGATCACCGACGGCGTGGTGCACGACGTGCCCTCCACGCCCGCGCTCCTCGGTTTCAAGGCGCCCGTGCACGGCCTGATCACCGGCTTCGCCGGCGAGCGGGACCGGCGCATCGAGCTGCTGGACACGCCGCGCTTCGGCATTGTCGGCCGCGACCAGACGGTGCGCCTGCGCGTGCTCGACCCCGGGCACGAGCAGCCGATCCGCGTGACCCTGCGCCGCGACGGGCAGACCGTGCTCGACCGCCAGGCCATGCCGGGCGAAGTGCTGCGCCTGCCTGTCCGCATCGACCATGGCGGCGCCAACGTCGTCGAGATCGAGGCGGCCGAGGCGCCGGGCGAACTCACGGCCGTGAACAACAAGGCCGTCATCACCGTCGAGGGGATCCGCGAGAAGCTGCGCGTGCTGCTCGTCTCGGGCCAACCCCACGCGGGCGAGCGAACCTGGCGCAACATCCTGAAGTCCGACGCCAATGTCGACCTCGTCCACTTCACCATCCTGCGCCCGCCGGAAAAGCAGGACGGCACGCCGATCAACGAGCTCTCGCTGATCGCCTTCCCCACGCGCGAGCTGTTCGAGACGAAGATCAACGAGTTCGACCTCATCATCTTCGACCGCTACGCCAACCAGTCGATCCTCCCCGGCATCTACTTCGCCAACATCGTGCGCTACGTGCGCGACGGCGGGGCCGTGCTCGTGGCCGCGGGCCCCGAATTCGCCGGCCGGGCCGGCCTCGCCGGCACGCCGCTCGCCGCCGCCATGCCCGCAACGCCGGACGGCAAGATCGTCGAGCGTCCCTTCACCGCGCAGGTGACGGGCATGGGCCAGAAGCACCCCGTCACGCGTGAACTGCCGGGGTCGGAGGCCCAGCCTCCGGCCTGGGGCGAGTGGCTGCGCCAGATCTCCGCCGACGTGCGGTCCGGCAACGCGGTGATGTCCGGCGCGGACGACAAGCCGCTCCTCGTGCTCGCCCGCGAGGGCAAGGGCCGCGTGGCCCTGCTGCTCTCCGACCAGGCCTGGCTCTGGGCCCGCAACTTCCGCGGCGGCGGCCCGCATCTCGACCTGCTGCGCCGGCTGGGCCACTGGCTGATGAAGGAGCCGGATCTCGAGGAGGAGGCCCTGCGCGCCACCGCCAAGGGCAACGTGCTGACGGTGGAGCGCCAGACGCTGGCCGACGCCGCCGACGCCGTGACCCTGACCGCCCCCTCAGGCGCGACGCGCGAGGCCACGTTGACGCAGGACAAGCCCGGCCTGTGGCGCGCCACGGTCGAGACGCCCGAGGCCGGCCTGTGGAAGCTGACCGACGGCAAGCTCACCGCCTTCGTCAACGTGGGACCGCCCAACCCCCGCGAATATCAGGAAGTCGCGTCAACGCTCGAGATCCTCAAGCCGATCGCCGACGCGACCGGCGGCTCCGTGCGCCGCGTGGCTGAGCGCGAGAGCGACAGCCCGCGTGTTCCGACGATCCTGGCGCTGAACTCGGCGACGCGATTCTCGGGCTCCGACTACATCGGGATCAGGACGACGGACGCCTCGGTCGTGCGCGGCGTCGGCGTGCTGCCGCTGTTCCTCGGCTTCATCGGCCTTGGCCTGCTTGCGCTCAGCCTGCTCGCCACCTGGCTTGGCGAGGCGAGGCTCAGCCGCCGGCCGGGGTGACGGGAGAATGCCGGGCGCGCCCTAAATGGCGGCCTTCGCGATCATTCCCTTGGCCGGGGCGAAGGAGCCTTCGGTGAGTTCGAGATAGAGGAGCCGCGCCGCGTCTACGGGGCCGGGCATGAGGAGCTTCTCGTGCGGCACGCGGCGGAAACCCACCTTGCCGTAGAAGGGCTCGTCGCCGACGAGGATCACCAGCGCATGGCCGGCCGCCCGCGCAGCCTCCAGCGCCCGGGTGACCAGCGCCATGCCGATGCCGCGCTTCTCGAAGGGCGGATCGACCGTCACCGGACCCAGCAGCAAGGCGGGCACGCCGCCCGCGGTGATGCGCGTCATCCGGATCGAGGCGACCACCAGCGTTCCGACGAGGGCCGTGAAGGAGAGATCCGCCTCATGCGGCACGCCCTCGCGCAGACGATAGGCGGTGCGGGCGAAGCGGCCTGGGCCGAAAGCGCGCTCGTGCAGCTTCTCGATCGCGTGGGCGTCGTGCGGGAGTTCGGGCCGGATGGTCAGGGAGAGGTCGGTCATCGGGAGGCTCGCTCGCGGCGCGCCTCGCTGGGCGGCTGCGCAAAGTCGGTCGGCAGGGACGAACGAAACGCGCGACGGGCTTGCTCAGCCGCGTCGGGTCCAGGCTCGTCGTCGCTGCGTCCCCGGGATCATCCCGTCCTCCATTGGCGCGGCGGGAGCGCTAGCACGGGCGGCGAGGCGCGTCTACCGCCCGTCCCGGCCAGGTCGGCTACCAATAGGGCGAGATCGGCTGCAGGCCCTGAAGTTCCAGCAGCCGTGCGGTCGTCGCCCGCGTGGTCCCGCGCGGCAGGGCGTCGAGGGGGAAGAAGCCCGTCTCGAGGATCTCCTTGTCCGGCAGCCTCGGCGCCGTCTGACGGAAGGCGCGCCCGACATAGACCGCCACGTGGTCACGCCGGGAGACATGCCGGTTGTAGTAAAGCCCCTGGAGCGCGAGAGGCCCCGTGAGCTCGATATTGCCTTCCTCCCGGACCTCCCGGGCGAGCGCCTCCTCGACCGTCTCGCCCGCTTCGACGCCGCCGCCGGGAAAGTGCCAGCCCTCGACATAGCCGTGGCGAACGAGGAACACGCCACGCCCGTCGAGGAGGATGGCGCGCGCGCCCAGCGTCATGGGCCGCTGCACACGCCAATAGAGGTGCATCGCCTTGCGAATGACGCGCTCGCGCAAGGGCAGCGGCGGACGGGCGCGCTCTTCCGTCATCGCATCGACACGCGGCGCTGGCGTGCTCCTCGCAAGGCATCGGCGGATCCAGCCACTTGAAGTGAACCCGCAGCTACCTTAGAAAGATTCCAAACTGTTCGTGCGGAGCCCGCCATGCCGATGAAGTCCCTCGCCGAGCTGACCGAGAAGGAGGTCCTCGCCCTCGCCATCGCCAGCGAGGAGGAGGACAGTCGGATCTATCAGACTTTCGCGGACCAATTGAGGGAGAACTACCCCCATTCGGCGGTCATCTTCGACGAGATGGCTGAGGAAGAGCGCGGCCATCGCCACATGCTCTTCGACACCTATCGCGGCAAGTTCGGCGAGCACCTGCCTCCCATCCGCCGCGAGGACGTGAAGGGCTTCCTCAAGCGCCGGCCCATCTGGTTCACGCAGAACCTCTCCGTGGACAAGATGCGGCAGGAAGCCGAGATCATGGAGCTGCAGGCCGCCAAGTTCTACGAGAAGGCCGCCTCGCAGACGCTCGACATCAACACCCGCGAATTGCTGCTGCGCCTCGCCGAGATCGAGCGCGGACACGAGCGCAAGGCGGGCGAGCTCGAGAAGAAGCTGCTGGCGGGCGACGCAACGCACGAGGAGGAGGCGACCAAGCGCCGCATGTTCGTGCTGCAATATGTGCAGCCGGGCCTTGCAGGCCTGATGGACGGCTCCGTCTCGACCCTCGCGCCACTCTTCGCCGCGGCCTTCGCCACGCACAGCAACTGGGAGACATTCCTCGTGGGCCTCGCCGCCTCGATCGGCGCGGGCATCAGCATGGGCTTTGCGGAGGCGCTGTCGGACGACGGCTCGCTGACGGGCCGCGGCTCGCCGATCCTGCGCGGCGGCGTCACCGGCCTGATGACGACGATCGGCGGCCTCGGGCACACCCTGCCCTACCTCGTGCCGGATTCCGTGCCGAACGCCTTCTGGGTCGCAACGTCCATCGCTGTCGTCGTCGTCCTGATCGAGCTCTGGGCCATCGCCTGGATCCGCGCGAAGTACATGGACACGCCGTTCCTCCAGGCCGCGTTCCAGGTGGTGCTGGGCGGGGCCCTGGTGTTCATCGCGGGCATTCTCATCGGAAGCGCCTGAGCGCTTGACGGCGGCGGACGGGGAGGCGACAGGTGGCGCATCCCAAGGACGTGCAATGTTCCGCCTCGCCCACCTGTCCGATCCGCATCTCGGTCCCCTGCCCCAGCCACGTCTGCGCGAACTCGCCGGCAAGAGGCTGACGGGCTACATGAACTGGCGGCGGGGACGCGACCGCATCCACGACATGGGCCTGCTCGACCGCATCCTGGCGGACATGCGGGCGCAGGAGCCGGCTCACATCGCCTGCACCGGCGACCTCATCAACATCGGCCTGCACGGCGAGTTCAAGGTGGCGCGCGCCTTCCTGGAGAAGCTCGGCCCGCCCTCCAAGGTGAGCTTCGTGCCTGGCAACCACGACGCCTATCACCGCACCACGGTGGGCGACATCGAGCGGTTCCTGTCGCCGTGGATGACGTCCGAGAACGGGCGGTTCGAGGGCTTCCCCTATGTCCGGCTGGTGGGCCCGCTCGCGCTGGTCGGGCTCTCCTCGGCCGTCGTGACGGGGCCCTTCGTGGCGTCGGGCACGCTGGGTCGCGAGCAGCGCACGCGGCTCGCCAACGTGCTCGCCTTCCTCGGCCAGCAGCCGCTCTGCCGGGTGGTGCTGATCCACCACCCGCCGCACAAGCACAGCGGCTCGGCGGGTCGAGGGCTCACCGACGCCTCGGCCTTCGAGGACATCCTGGAAAAGGCGGGCGCCGAGCTCGTGCTGCACGGGCACAACCACCTCACCTCGATCAACCGCATCCCCGGCCCGAAGGGGCCGATCCCGATCGTCGGCGTGCCCTCCTGCTCGGCCGTGCGCGGCACGCTGACGCATCGCGCCGGCTACCACCTGTTCGACATCGACCTCACTGAGACCGGGATCACCATCGAAGGCCGCACGCGGGGCCTTCTGCCCAGCGGCGAGCTCGGCGACCTCGGCAGCCTGCCGCTGTAGCACGGCCTGCCCCCAAGACCAGCCCATCCTGACCCCGAACGGAAAAGGGGCGCGGCCGCCCGCACCCCTTTCGCCTTCTGTCCCCGACGGAGGCGCTACTGCGTCTTCGTGCCGGGCCCGCCGAGCTCGGCGAGGTAGTCCTTGAGCATGCTCACGCCGTTGAGCGGCTTGTTGACGCCCTGGTGGCAGGTCGCGCAGTTGATCTTCGCCACGTCGCCCATCGGTCCGAGCCGGTGGGCCGGGAAGGTGGAGGTGAGGGGCGTCAGGTAGTCGTTGTTCAGCGCGCGGGCCAGGCGGATGCCGTACCAGGCGGTGACGCGCTGGGGCGGGCTCTGGTCCCAGGCATTGAAGGCGCGGCTGTCGTGGCAGAACACGCAGTTCACGCCGAGCCCGTTCGACATGTTGATCATGAGCGCGTAGGTGTGCTCCGTGTCCATGATCGTCGACTTGTTGCCCGAGGGCAGCGCGGTCAGCGTGTGCACCCGGATGTTCCTGTCGCCCAGCAGGAATTCCGACTGGTAGTCATAGGGCAGCGAGGTCGAGTTCGAGGTCTTGGTGACCACGTTCTGGCCGTTGCGCCAGCCCATCCAGCCGGTCTCTCCCGCGCCGGCGATGGGGCCGGGGCCGTTCTCCTTGAACCAGATGTTCTGCGGCACGGGACGGCCGCGGTGGCAGGTGTAGCAGGTCACCCCGGTCTGGGCGACGTGAGTCTTCCAGTCCGAGTTGATCGTGCGGGTCATCTGGATCATGCGGCGGGCGACCTTCAGCGTATACTTGCTGTAGTCCGCCATGTTCTCGGTGTTGTGGCAGTAGGCGCAGCCCTGCTGGTCCTCCGGTACGCCCTGCGCGGCGACCCACTCGGCCATGGAGGCCATGAGCCCGTTGAACTGGTCCTCGTGCAGATCGCCGAGAACCTCGAGGTTTGGGTAGAGCTCCTTGGCGAGCTGGCCGGTGGGCTGCGACTGGTAGGGCGGCGGGGGCGCGGTGTTCAGCGCCACCAGCTTCGCCTCGCGCTCCCGGTCATGGACGACCGCCATGCCGGTGCCGCGGTAGCCGGTCTGCTTGATGTTGACCGGGGGAAGGCTCCACCCTGCGGTGGCCAGCATCCAGCCGGTCAGGAGGACGCCGATCGCGCCTGTGACGGGGACCCAGAGTTTCATGGCTTGGCTCCCGCGGCGAGAGAGGGATCGACAACGCCGCCATACACGTCGGGATAGGGCGGCACGAGGCCGTGCTTGATGCCCCAGAGGTACCAGTTGTCGACCACGGTGCCGGTGAGCAGGATGCCGATGCCGCCGGTGAGCGGGGTCAGCACTGCGAACCACCAGGCCCAGCGATGGATGGATTCCATCGTCGCGTTGAAGCCCATGGTCCAGCGCCAGAACAGGGCGGCGCGCTCGGAGGCCGTGCCGCGGTCATAGATCTGCTCGATCTCACGCTCGCCGCCATAGCGGCTCACCGCCAGGATCGTCGCGCCGTGCATGGCGAAGAGCAGCACGGAGCCGTAGAGGAAGACGATCGAGAGGCAGTGGAACGGGTTGTAGTAGAGGTTCCCGTAGCGGATCGAGAAGGCCGTCGTCCAGTCGAGGTGCGGGAAGATCCCGAAGGGCACCGCCTCGCTCCAGCTGCCCATCAGGACGGGGCGGATGAAGCCGAGCACCAGGAAGAGCCAGATGGCCGAGGCGAAGGCCCAGGCGACGTGCGTGCCCATGCCCAGCGCCCTGGCGCGGGTATAGGTCCGCACCCACCAGAGCAGCACCGAGGCCGTGATGAAGAGGCCGGCGATGTTCCACCAGCCGCCCTGGTTGAGCGGGGGAATGATCTTCAGCCCCTGCGAGGGCGGTGGCGGCTCCAGCGCCAGCCAGGGCAGCTGCCGGATGAACTGGATCGGGTTCCAGTGCACCGAGGCCAGCATGTTGAGGCCGATGATGACGAACCCGATCGAGAAGGTGATCAGCGAGAAGGTGCCGAGCACGCCCAGGTAGATCGGGCCGAGCTGCGCGTTGCCGAACTTGCCGATCCAGTAGTTGGAGACCGGCTCGCCGATGCGCTCGTAATCGCCGCCTTCGATCGGCACGCCCACTTCGGGGGCGCCGCGGACCTGAACCCGCGTGAGGATGTTCTGATATTCGGGAAGGAAGTACACGGTCGCGCCCTTTCCTTAGGAGGACCAGATCGGCAGCTTGAGCCACCAGTTCCACCATTCCGGCCAGCTGCGGTTCCAGAAGGGCCCGCTGATCACGATGCAGACCGCGCTCCAGAACGCCGCGCTCAGCGCCAGGAACAGACCCAGCCGGTGGATGCCGAGCGTGCCGATCGAGTAGCCGATCGTGTCGCGGAAGAAGGTGTCCTCGTGCTCGGGGGTCTTCACGTCCTCGCCCGGCGCCGGGTTCACCGCCGACAGCACCAGCGCGCCGTGCAGCGAGAGCGCCAGACACGTGGTGAAGAAGAACGTCACCGCGATCATGTGCGCCGGGTTGTAGTGGAAGTGGAGATACTGGTAGCCGACGTTCGACACCCAATCGAGATGGCTGAAGATGCCGTAGGGGAAGGCGGCGCCCCAGGCTCCCAGCAGGATCGGCCGGATGATCTCCAGCGTGACATAGGCGAGGATCGCGAAGGAGAAGGCGAAGGGCACGTGGTAGCCGATGCCCAGCTTCCGGCAGATCTCCACCTCGCGCAGCGCCCAGGAGCCGAAGGCGCCGGTGGCGCAGATCGTGATGATCTGCCAGAGCCCGCCCTCCATCATGGGAGCGGGCCCGAGCCCGTACTTGTAGTCGGGCGGTGCGATGTTGATCTGCCAGATGTTCCAGGTGGGGCCCATCGCCGCCCCGTAGAGGATCAGCGCGGTGCCGACGAAGGTGAAGAAGGCGGTCGTGACGCCGAAGAAGCCGACGTAGAACGGACCGACCCAGAAGTCGAAGAGGTCGCCACCGATGAGGGTGCCGCCCCTGACCCGATATTTGCGTTCAAAACTGAGCAAGGCCATCTCGCCCCTCCCTCGACCGAGTCCAACGCCGCCCTCTCAGAGGGTGGGTCGACGGCGGGCGTAGCGCCTGAGCGCACACGTCCGCCGTCAAGCCGCCATGGGGGGCTGGTCGCCGAGAGTCGACCCTGCCGCCCACGGCAGTGCTGTCACTTGACCGGCGCGCCGATCAGCCAGTTGAAGCGTTCGGTGCTGAGCAGAACCAGGTGGATCAGCACAGCCAGCGAGAACAGGAAGACGCCTTGCGCCACCAGAACCCGCCGCGGATCGAAAACCTTCCAAATGCGCCACATGACGAGCTACCTCACGAGAAATGCGGCAGCACGGTGCTGGCTACCGTGGTGAGAGTTTCGAGTGCCGAGGTCGCATATCCCTTCGGGCCCGGGATCCATGGCCGCCAGAACCACACGAGGATGTGAGCCACGATGGCAACGGCGACGAATAGATAGAAGCCCTGGAGATAGTACCTGTGGAACTCCTCGGCTTCCTGGTCAGTCAAGCCTGTCCAGGACGCGTTCTTATCAGCCATGAATACCTCCGACTGACGAGCCTTACGGCAGTTACCGCACACCACCCGTGCGGCGGAGTTTGCCGAAATCTTGCGATCCCAGCGATTTCATCCGGCCGAAACCGAACGAACTTGGCATCCCAGGGCAGAGCCGCACCTGCCGCGGCTCCCGCCTGGAGATGAATGGCTCCGGCCCGCAGGCCGGACGCGCTCAGGCCATGAAGGCCAGCGGGATGGTCGCCGCCACCATCGCGCGCGCATCGGCGACGACGGAGGGGTGCTCGCCGCCGCAGATGCGCCGGCGCCAGGCCGGCGGCAGGGCGCGCGCGCCCACGGCGACGGTGAGGAAGAGCGGGAAGGCGGCCGCCGTCATCAGGCGGTACTCGCGCTCGGCGGCGCGGCGCGCCCTGCGGCGCTCCACCAGGGCCGCCTCGGCCGCCGAGGCGACCCAGGTCTGGTAGAGCTTGGAGCCCGCAGTCGTCGGGGCCGCGGAGGCCCTCGGAAGGGGCGACGTCGTCGTGGGATAGGCGAAGGTGTCGGTCATGCGGCATGGCCCTCCACGAGCTTTTTCTGGACGGATTGGACGCGGGCGAGATCCACGCGGGTGTCGCCGGCGATGCGGGCCGCCCGTTCGGCGGCGTCGCGCAGCCTCTTGGCGGCGGAAATGCGCACGAGGACGGGCTCCGCCTCGACCATGCGGTCGAGCGCGTCCTTGGCCTCGGCATCCCACGCCACCTCCTCGTGCAGGCGCGCGCGCGTCGGCTCGACGGCGTCGAGCTGGGCGGCCAGCGGGAGGATGTTGAAGAGCGTGTCGAAGAGCGCGTTGCAGACCTCCTGGACGAGGTAGGTCGCGCCCGAATAGCCCATGAACGGCGTGCCGGTGTGCCGGCGGATGATCGACCCCGGGAAGGAGGCGGGGATGTAGGTGCCGCGTCCGCCGGCCTCGACGAGGTACATGCGCTCGTTGAAGCTGCCGAAGAGCACCAACGGTGTCTTCTCGCGCACGAGTTGGCGGATCGCCGCGTTGTCCGTCTTGCGGCCGGGCTGGCGCGCCACGGCGAACTGGCAGGGCAGCCCGAGATCCTCCTCGAGGAACTTGCGCACGCCGCGCACATAGGTCTCGCTCGCCACGATGGCGAAGCTCGCCGTGCCGAAGAAGTCCTGCGTGACGGAGCGCCAGAGGTCCCAGAGCGGCTTGATGGTGGTGTGCTTCTCGCGCTCGATGAAGGGCTCGGGATCGAGGCCGGTCAGTTCGCCCAGGCTGCGCAGGAAGAGCGTCGTCGAGTGCAGGCCGATCGGCGCCTGCAGGTAGGGCTGGCCGAGTTCCTCGCAGAGCAGGCGGCCGAACTCGCGGTAGAGGCAGACGTTCACGTCGGCGTCGACCAGCCGCGGCACGTCCGCGAGATGGCTGCCGAGCGGGAAGACCAGATTCACCTCGGCCCCGATGCCTTCCACGAGCCGCCGGATCTCCGCGAGGTCGGAGGGCATGTTGAAGGTGCCGTAGATCGGCCCGACGATGTTGACGCGGGGCTTGTCCCCCTCCTTGCGCGGCTTAGCCTTCGGCCGGCGGCCGCCCTTGGCGCCGTATTCGGTCCAGAGCCAGCGCAGCGCGCGGTCGGCGGACTGCCACTGGTCCTCGTCGATGGTGCGCGGCAGGAAGCGCTGGATGCCCGTGCCTTCCGGGGTCACGCCGCCGCCGATCATCTCTGCGATCGAGCCCGTGACGACCACGGCCGGCAGGTCGGGATCGAGCACGCCGTGGGCGCGCTTCATCGCCTGCTCCGTGCCGTTCTGGCCGAGCTCCTCCTCGGCGAGGCCGGTGACGACGATGGGCAGCTCGTGCGGCGGCAGCGCGTCGGTGTAGTGCAGCACCGAGGTGACCGGCAGGTTCTCGCAGCCCACGGGGCCGTCGATGATGACCTGCAGGCCCTTGATCGCCGTGAAGACGTAGACGGAGCCCCAGTAGCCGCCGGCGCGGTCGTGATCGAGGATCAGCATCCCACGGCCTCCCCGTTGTCGACGGCATTGGCCTTGCGGTTGCGGGCGGCGTGCTTCCTGCGGAAGTCCGGCCGGTCCTGCGGCGTGTCCTCCCAGATGCCGGCTGCATGGCCCGTGCCGACGCCCTCGAAGAAGGCGCTCATGGCGTCCATGCGATCCTTGCCGGCGAGCGCAGCGTTGACGACCTGCGCGAGCGAGCCGGCTCCCGCCGGACCCATCAGCGGGCGGGCGGAGATGAGGTTGGTGAAGTAGAGGGCCGGGGTCGACGTCTCCTTCGCCTTCTGCACGACGGGGGTCGTGCCGATGACCAGGTCGGGCTCGAACTCGCGGAACGCCGCGAGATCGTCCTCGAGCGAGGCGCGGTAGCGGACCTCGACGCCATGCGCCTGAAGCCAGTCCCGATCGGCCTCAGACCACGGCGTGCGCGCGCAGGCCGTGCCGACATAGCGCAGGTCCGCGCCGCTCTCGACGAGGAGCCGGCCGACGAGCAGCTCCGAACCCTCGTAGCCCGAGAGCGTGACACGGCCCCGGATCGGGGAACCCGCCAGCGCGCCGGCGATGGCGCGTCCTGTCGCGTTGCGCGCCTGGTCGATCACCTCGCGCGCGACGCCGCAGGCCTCGCCGATCGCGTTGAGCCAGGCGTCCGCCCCCTCGACGCCCACCGGCGCGGAGCCGACGACGCGGCGGCCCGCCGCCTCGAACTCGCGGATGGAGGCCGCGTAGAAGGGATGGATCGCGGCCACCGCCGCGCAGTCGAGAGCGGCATAGAGCTCGCGCCATTCGCGCGTCGGCACGACGGGACCCGCCGCGAGCCCCATGGGCTCCAGCATGCGGCCGATGCCGACGGGGTCGGCCGGGAACATCTCGCCGAGCAGCGTGATGGTCGGCCTGCCGGAGCGCGGCTGGGCGGGCGCCTGGACCGGGCCCTGCTCCGCTTCGAGCCTTGCATAGTTCAGCATGGCCCCGGCGAGCACGTCCTTCGCCTCGGCATGGGTCGGCACGCCGAAGCCCGGCACGTCGATGCCGATCACGCGCACGCCGTTGATCTCCTTGGGCAGGAGGCGCAGCGGCACGCCCGATGCGGTGGGCACGCAGAGGTTGGTGACGACGATCGTGTCGTAGAGATCGGGATCGGCGAGCGCGAAGACGGCCTCGCGGATGTCCTCGAAGAGCTTGCCGGTGACGAGCGTCTCGGAGTTGAAGGGCACGTAGCCCACGCTGCGCCGTGCGCCGTAGAAATGCGAGGTGAAGGTGAGGCCGTAGACGCAGCAGGCCGAGCCCGACAGCACGGTCGCGGTCCGGCGCATGCGCAGGCCCACGCGCAGCGAGCCGAAGGCAGGGCACATGCTCTGGGGCTGGTCGTGCGGACCTTTCGGGTAGTCCCGGGCGTAGCGGTCGAGCGTCTCGGACTGGCCGGCGGCGCGCGCGGCGCGCTCCATCTCGGCCGCGCCGGCGTGGCAGCCGCCGCCTGTGGCGGCAGCCGGCGCGGACCCGGCCGAGCCGAGGTCCGTCGGGCGTTCGTCCAGGATCGTGGCGGGATGCTCGTCCATCCTCACACCGTGTCGTAGACGACTTCGAGGGAGGGCTTCTCGACCAGGCTCAGGCCGCGCATGTCGGCGGCCGTCGCAGGCTCGAGGACGACGTTGCGGCCGACGCTCTCGCCGGAGAACAGGCCGAGCAGGCCGTCCTGGCTGAGCGGCGCGGGCTGGCGCGGCGGAGCTTCGGCGACGTTGGTCGCCAGTTCCTCGAAGAGGGACGCCCACTCGGTGCCGGGCCGGCCGATGATCTCGTAGTTCGCGCTCTTGCGGCGGATGTCCTCGTGCGCCGGAATGGCGGCGAGGACGGGAATGCCGACGGTCTCGGCGAAGGCATGCGCCTCGCCCGTGCCGTCGTCCTTGTTGATGACCATGCCGGCAACCCCGACATTCCCGCCGAGCTTGCGGAAATACTCGACCGCCGAGCAGACATTGTTGGCGACGTAGAGCGACTGCAGGTCGTTGGAGCCGACGACGATGACCTTCTGGCACATGTCGCGGGCGATCGGCAGGCCGAAGCCGCCGCACACGACGTCGCCCAGGAAGTCGAGCAGCACGTAGTCGAAGTCCCACTCGTGGAAGCCGAGCTTCTCGAGCAGTTCGAAGCCGTGGATGATCCCGCGCCCGCCGCAGCCGCGGCCGACCTCCGGCCCGCCAAGCTCCATCGCGAAGACGCCGTCGCGCTTGAAGCAGACGTCGCCGATGGCGACCTCCTCGCCCGCGAGCTTCTTCTTCGACGAGGTCTCGATGATCGTGGGGCAGGAACGGCCGGCGAAGAGCAGCGAGGTCGTGTCGCTCTTGGGGTCGCAGCCGATCAGCAGAACCTTCTTGCCCTGCTGGGCCATCATGTAGCTGAGGTTGGCGAGCGTGAAGCTCTTGCCGATGCCGCCCTTGCCGTAGATGGCGATGACCTGCGTCTTGCGGGTGGGCGGTTCCGTCGACACGGGGTCGGGGCCGATCGCGGCCTCGGCCCGCAGCGCGGCGGCGGATGTCTTCAGAGCGTCCAGATTGCGCGGGGTCGCATTCATGGGCGGTTGCTCCAGTCCAGAACCATCTTCAGGCAGGCGGGATCGCCGAACGCCGTGCGGTAGGCCTCCGACGCGTCGACGGCGGGCCGGCGATGCGTGACGAGACCGTCCAGCGAGAGGCGGCCCTCCTCGACGAGGCGGATGACGGACTGCACGTCGCCGGGCGCGAATTCCGCCGCGATGCGCAGGCGCGCCTCCTTCATGAAGGCAGCGGGGAAGGCGAAGGAGAGTCGTTCCTCGTAGAAGCCGGCGAGCACGATCTCGCCGCCGCGCGCCAGGCGCATCACGAGGTCGTCGAGAAGGCCAGCGCTGCCGCTGGCCTCGCAGATCGTGCGGTAGTTGCGGCGCGGGTCCTTCTCGGCCTCGATCACCTGGTATCCGTCGGCGCCGTCCCGCCGGGCAGGGTTGCGCTCCCACACCGTAGGCTGGCCGTCGAGCGCGACGGCGATACGGGCGATGAGCCGGCCGAGCACGCCGTGGCCGACGATGAGCTCCGGCAGCGGGCCGCTGATCACGGCGTGGAAGGCGGTGGCGGCGAGGGCGAGGAGCACGCCACGCTCGCCGAGCTGCGCGTCCACCGGAACGGCGCGATGCCCGGGCAGCACGAGGCGGGATGCGCTGGCGCCGAACAGGCCGTTGATCCCGTCGAAGCCGCGGGAGCCCGGCACGAAGACCGTCTCTCCGACGCGCCGGCCGGAGGCGTCGCCCGCCGCGGCGATGCGGCCCACGGCCTCGTAGCCGGGCACCAGCGGATAGCCCATGCCGGGGAAGGGCGGCATCCGCCCGTCATAGAGCAGGCGCTCGGTGCCGGTGCTGATGCCGCTCCACTCGACGTCGACGACGATGTCGTCCGCCCCGGGCGGCACGAGGGCCACCTCGCCAAGCATCAGGTGCTCGGGTTCGCGGAGTATGACGGCGGTCGCATGCACGGTCGTATCGCTTCCGGTGGAGGCTCGACTCGGGACGTTTCGGGGACGCCATCCGTCGGTACCGTCACTATAGATTGACACCTCTGACTGTCAATTAGTCATGACAGTTCCAGCGATGCGGAATCGCTGGGCAATCGCGCCGTCAGGCGCGGGCCTTGATGAGGCTGGTGAAGAGGGGACGGCGCGTGGCGAGCGGCTCGGCGGCGGAAAAGCCGGCTTCGCGGATCAAAGCCATGAGTTCGGCGGCGGATCGGCTGTCTCCGCCCTTCATGGCCAGCAGGTAGAACGAGAAATACACGGCCCCCATGGCCTCGGCCCCGGACGTGCCCGCCATGGGCTCGGCGACGAGCAGGGTGCCACCCTCCGGGAGCGCTGCACGCACGGCGCGCAGAATCGCCAGGGCACGCTCACGTGGGTGATCGTAAAGCACGCGGATCAGGGTCGCGGCGTCCGCGCCTGTCGGGAGCGAGCCTGAAAAAAGATCGCCGCCCACGGCACGCGCGCGCCCGGCGAGCCCGGCCGCCCGGAAGGCCGCCTCGGCCCTCGCCGCGACGGCCGGCAGGTCGAAGAGGATGAAGTCGGGTTTCGGCCCTCGCGCGGCGGCGGCCTTGATGAAGGCCCCCTCCCCGCCGCCCACGTCCATCACTGCGCGGTGGCCGGCCAGCGGATAGGCGTCGAGCACCTCGTCGGCGATGAAGCCCTGCGAGACCGCCATGAGGCAGCTATACTCTGCGACGGCGTCTGCATCGAGTTCGCCGGGCTTCGACGCCTCCGCATAAGCCCAGAAGCGGGATAGTTCGGTGCCGTCGCGCTCGCCCCGCAGCAGAGCGACAGGGTCACCGAGGTCGCGATAGAGCAGCGCGTGATGGCGCACCATGGCGCCGATGCCGGGATTGCCGAGCAAGGCCGCGCCGAGATCGCCGAGGCCATAGCGGCTTGCGGAGGCCTCGCGCATCAGGCCCAAGGCCGCAGCGGCGGTGCAGAGCCTGTAGGCTCCGTCCAGCGGCAGCCCCGTGCGGCGGGCGATGGCGTCGAGGGGTAAGGGGCCGTTTTCGACGGCTTCGAGCAACCCCGTCTCCACGCAGGCGAAGAGCGCCTGGGAATAGACGAAGCCGGCCACGAGGTCGAAGAGCTGGTTGGCCTTCTTGCGCGCCACGGGCCGCGTGAGCGGAAACGTGGCAGCCCAGCGCTGGAAGCGCGGGCTGCGGATCATGCCGTTGCGCCACGCATGGAAACGGTCAACCCAGCCGCCCGTCGGGGCGGATGGTGACAGGAGGGGTCCCTTGTCCGCGAGGGTCACGCCTGGCCCCTGTCGCCCTCGGCCTCAGGCGGCCGTGAGGGCGAGATCCTTGGGCACGAGGCGGCGCGCCTCGCTGCGGATCAGCGCCTCGAGTTCATACGCCCGCGGGCATTCCGGAATGGCCCCGATCGCCTCGGCCACGCAGCCTTGCAGGCGCACCAGCGTCTCGCCGGGACCGAAGCTCGCCACCGCATTGGGACGGTGGTGGGCGGCGTCCTGGCCTACGGGCTTGCCGATCTCCTTGGCGTCGGCCAGCGCGTCTCGCAGATCGTCGGCGATCTGGTAGGCCGCGCCCAGCCGCTCGCCGAAGTTCCGCCAGGGATTGGGGTCAGCCCCGGCGGCGAGCGCCCCGGCCATGGCCGCACCGATGAAGAGCGAACTCGTCTTGGCGCGATGATAGACTTCGAGGTCGATGTGGTCCTCGGCCTCCCAGGCCTGCCCGGCCACGATGCCGTGCGGCATGCCGACGGCGTGGGAGATGGCGCCGATGATGCGCGCCATGCGGGCGGGAGCCTCGACGGCCTCCAGAGCCACCGTCTCGAAGGCAAGCACGATCAGCGCGTCGCCGGCCAACAGCGCCGTGGGCTCCCCGAACAGCGCATGCACGGATGGGCGGCCGCGGCGTTGTGACGCGTCGTCGAAGCAGGGCATGTCGTCATGCACCAGCGACGCGCAGTGCAGGAGCTCGATCGAGGCGAGCGCTGCATCGGTGACGGCCGGCGCGTCGTCGCCGCAGGCCTCTGCCACCGCGAGGGTCAGCCTCGGCCTCACCCGCGCTCCGCCCGGGAACACGGCATGCCGGAGCGCCTCGGCGATCTTGCCCGGCGCGCGCGGCCCGCAGGCGCGGCCCACGGCGCGTTCGAGTGCGAGTTCGATCCGCGACTTGGATTCCATCGACGCTCTCCCTTGCACTCCACAAATGTCAGGCTATCGGTACGGATGCATGTGTCAATATGTTTTGACACTCAAGGGACTTTCGCCCACCATTGCCGCGAGCGAGGCCGTACGCCCGCAGGGACAATCGCCGTGGCGGAGGACCGCATCGTCATCGTCGGCGGGGGCATGGGCGGCCTCAGCGCCGCCATCGCGCTCGCCTCCCGCGGCGTGGGCGTGACAGTGCTGGAGCGCGCGGCCGCGCCGGGCGGAAAGATGCGTGAGGTCGCCGTGGGCGACGCCCGGATCGACGCGGGCCCGACCGTGCTCACCATGCGCTGGGTCTTCGAGGAATTGCTTGCCGAAGCCGGGACGAGCTTCACCAGCGAGGTGAAGCTGCACCCCTCCGAACTCCTGGCCCGCCACGCCTGGAGCGAGGACGAGACCCTCGACCTCTTCGTCGACATCGAGCGCTCGGCCGACGCCGTGGGGCGCTTCGCCGGGGCCGAGGAGGCGCGGCGCTTCCGGGCGTTCTGCGAAAAGTCGGCCGAGGTCTATCGCACGCTGGAAGGCCCCTTCCTGCGCGATTCGCGGCCCAACTTCTTTTCCCTGACGTGGCGCGTCGGCATGGCCAACCTGCCGGCGCTCATGAGGCTGCAGCCCTTCGCCACGCTCTGGTCGGCGCTGGGCGAGTGCTTCGAGGACAAACGTCTGCAGCAGCTCTATGGGCGCTACGCGACCTATTGCGGCTCCTCGCCCTTCCAGGCGCCCGCCACGCTCATGCTGGTGGCGCACGTGGAGCAGGACGGCGTGTGGTTCGTCGAGGGCGGCATGGCGCGGCTCGCCGAGGGGCTGGCGTGCGTGGCGAAGAGGCTCGGAGTCGACCTGCGCTGCGACACGGAGGTGTCGGAGGTCCTCGTCGAGGGCGGTCGGGCATCCGGTGTGCGACTCGCCTCGGGCGAGCACGTCGCGGCCGACGGCGTGATCGTCAACGCCGACGCCAGCGCGGTGGGGCTCGGCCTGCTGGGGCCTGGCACGGCGAACGCCGTCACGCCGGTGGCCCTCCCCGATCGCTCGCTCTCGGCGCTCGCCGTCGCCGCCCATGTGGAGACGTCCGGCTTCCCGATGGTGCGGCACAATGTGTTCTTCTCGTCGGACTACAGGCGCGAATTCGACCAGATCTTCCGCGAGCGCCGGCTGCCGGACGATCCCACCGTCTACATCTGCGCGCAGGACCGCGGCGACGTGGCCCCCGATGGCCCGATCGGGCCGGAGCGCATGCTCATGCTCGTCAACGCCCCCGCCACGGGGGACGTCCGTTCCTTCTCCGACGCGGAGATCGCCGCATGTCTCGACCAAAGCCGCAGGAGGCTCGCCGCGTGCGGGCTCTCGATCCAGTTCCCGGAGGACCGGATCCGGGTCGCCACGCCGACGACCTTCGGGCAGCTCTTCCCGGGGACGGGCGGCGCGATCTACGGCAGGGCGTCGCACGGCTGGCGGGCCTCGTTCCAGCGTCCGGACGCGACGACCTCCATTCCGGGGCTGTTCCTGGCGGGGGGCAGCGTCCATCCGGGGCCGGGCGTGCCGATGGCGGCCCTGTCGGGACGACTGGCGGCCCGGGCGGCGCTCTCGGCGCTCGCTTCGACCAACCGGTCGCGCCCGGCGGCTATCTCTGGTGGTACGTCGACGCGCTGAGCGACGACGGCCGCTTCGGCCTCAGCATCATCGCCTTCGTCGGCAGCGTCTTCTCGCCCTACTACTATTGGGCGGGCCGCCGCGAGCCCGAGGACCATTGCGCCGTCAACGTCGCCCTCTACGGGCCGGGCATCGGGCGCTGGACCATGACCGAGCGCCGCCGCCGCGACCTCTCGCGCGACGCCACGACCCTCGCCATCGGCCCTAGCGCCCTGCGCTGGACGGGCGGGAGCCTGGTCATCGACCTCGACGAATGGTCCGCGCCCATCCCCAGGCGGGTGCGGGGGCGCATCACCTTGCATCCGCACGGCCTCGCCGAGCGCCGCTTCGCGCTCGATCCCGCCGCGCGCCACCACTGGATGGCCATTGCCCCCTCGGCGCGCGTCGAGGTGGACCTGACCGCGCCGGCGACGCGCTGGACCGGGCACGGCTACTGGGACACCAATGCCGGCGACGAACCGCTCGAGGCGGGCTTCCGCTACTGGAGCTGGTCGCGCGCCGCTCTGCGCGAGGGCGCGGCCCTGCTTTACGACATGGAGATGCGCGACGGCTCGGAGCGCCAGCTCGCCGTGCGCTACCGCCCGAATGGCGAGGCGGAGGATTTCGCTCCGCCGCCGCGCGTGCGCCTGCCGGGCACGCTCTGGCGCATCCGGCGCACCACGCAGGCGGACAGCTCAGACGCGGTGAACGTTCGCCGCACGCTGGAGGACACGCCCTTCTACGCCCGCAGCGAACTCGCCACCCGCCTGCTCGGCGAGGACGTGCCCGCCGTCCACGAGAGCCTGGACTGCGACCGCTTCGACCAGGTCTCCACGAGACTGATGCTGCCATGGCGGATGCCACGGAGATTTGTCTGAGGAAATGGCTGATGGCAGGGCGTGCCCACTAGCTGTGAGCGGCTAGGAACTCGACGAGGAGCCGGTCGTCGTCTCCCCCGCCTGCTCCCTCTCCATCGCGAGCTTGTCCTTTTCGCGGGCCTTGGCGCGCTGGTTCAGCTCCCAGAACTGCCAGTGGATGAAGGCGACGAGCACGCCGAAGCTGAAGAGGAGTTCGATGAGCGCGGCCCAGGATCCGTCCAACGGACCCTCCTAACCGATGTCCTGGCCGGCCATGGCGCGGGAGGATTGCGCGGAGGCCTCGAGCTGGCGGCGCTCGATGCTGCCGAGCACCTCGATCATCCAGCCCACGCGCTCGTCGATCACCGTCCACGGCGCGGACCGCCCGACGCTCACCCGGGCGGCGCTGTCGACGAGGTAGCGTGTCTGCGGCAAGGGCGGGTCCTGCGCCATGCGGCCCGGCAGCGCCGCTGCGGCGAGGGCCTGGCCTAGCAAAGTGACCTTGCGCCGGTCCGACACCACGGTGCGGACCGAGACCGAATCGCCGCCCGTCCGGCGCAACTGCCAGCCGATCTCGCGATAGATCAGCCGCGCAGCCTGGATCGCGGGCCGGCAGGCGGCGGGGAGGCCCGCGACGCCGGGACCGGCCCGGTCGTAGAGCGCGTCGGCCTCCATGAGCAGGCGCTCGACGAGGCGCCTGACGCGCGCGTCGAAGACGGGGCGCGCCAGGAACGCAGCGGGGTCGAGGCCCACCTCGTCGCACCAGGCGAGCGGCAGGTAGAGCCGGCCGTTGCGTGCGTCCTCGCCCACGTCTCGGGCGATGTTGGTGAGCTGCATGGCGACGCCGAGGTCGCAGGCGCGGGCCAGCACCGTGCGGTCGCGCCGCTCCATCAGCACCGTCATCATCGCGCCCACGGCCGCGGCGACGCGGGCGGCATAGGCGACGAGATGTTCGAGGGTCAGGTAGTGCCGGCCGGCGGCGTCCCAGGCGAGACCGTCGAGCAGCGCCTCGGGGAGCGCCTTGGGCATCTCGTAGCGCTCGACCACGTCGGCGAAGGCGCGGTCCGCGGGGTCGTCGCCCGGCCGCCCGGCATAGAGCGCGTCGAGCCGCGCCTGCAGCCGCTCCACGGCGTCGCGCCGCGCATCCGGCCCGTCCACCGCGTCGTCGGACAGGCGGCAGAAGGCGTAGAGCGCCGAGGCCGGCCAGCGCACCGATTTCGGCAGCAGCAGCGAGGCGGCGAAGAAGCTGCGCGAGCCTAGCCGGATGCGCTCGCGGCAGGCGATGTAGTCTGCGGCGAGGCGGGGATCAGCGATGGGTTTCGCCATGCGGCACCAGCCTGTCCAGGATACGCGCGGAAGAGATCACGCCGGGCACGCCGGCGCCGGGATGGGTGCCCGCGCCTACGAGATAGAGGTTGCGGATGTCCTCGCTCACGTTGTGCGGGCGGAACCAGCCGCTCTGCAGCAGGCTCGGCTCCAGGCCGAAGGCCGCGCCGTGCACCGAGGAGAGCCGGTCTCGGAAGTCGAGCGGCGTCAGGATGCGCGAGGAGATGACGCGGTCGCCGAGGCCAGGCAGGATCGTCTCCTCCAGCCGCCGCTGCATGCGCTGGCGATAGGGCTCGGCCTGCGTCTCCCAGTCGATGCCGCTCTCCAGGTGCGGCACGGGCGAGAGGGCGTAGAACGTGTCGCAGCCCGGTGGCGCGAGCGACGGGTCCGTCGCGGTGGGACGGTGCACGTAGAGCGACAGGTCATCCGCCAGCACCTTGCGGCGGAAGATGTCGTCCAGCAGCCCCTTGTAGCGCGGCCCCAGCACGATCATGTGGTGGTCGACGTCAGGATGCACGCCGCGCGTGCCGAAGTACCAGACGAAGAGGCTCATGGAGAAGTCGGAGCCCGCCACCTTGCGCTCGTTCCAGCGCAGCTTCGCGGCGGCCGGCAGCAGGCGCGTGTAGGTCCAGGCGCTGTCGGCATTGGAGACGACGATGTCCGCCTTCACCACCTCGCCCGATGCGAGGCGAACGCCTGTCGCGGCGCCGTCATCCAGCAGGATTTCCGCCACTTCCGCGTGGGTGCGCAGCGCGCCGCCCTGGCCCTTCACGAGGTCGACAAGTCCCTCGACGAGCCGCCCTGTGCCGCCCATGGCGAAGTGCACGCCATAGCTGCGCTCGAGGAAGCTGACCAGCGCATAGAGCGAGGTGACGCGAAACGGATTTCCGCCGATGAAGAGAGGGTGGAAGCTGAAGGCGATACGCAGCCGCGGGTCGGACATGTAGCGCGACACCATCGCGTAGACCGAGCGGTCGGCGCGGTGGCGCACGAAGCCCGGCACGGCGCGTGCCATTCGGCCCCACGTGTTGAGCGGCTCCTGCCCCATCTCCTCGAAGGCGAAGCGGTAGATGGCCTCGCTCTGCTTCAGGAAGGCGTCGTAGCCTGGAAGGTCCGCCGGGTTGAAGGCCCGCACCTGCTCGCGCATCGCGACGTCGTCGTCCGAGCAGGTGAAGAAGGAGCCGTCGTCGAAGCGGATGCGGTAGAAGGGCCGCATCGGCCGGAGATCCACCTCGTCGGCGAAGCGCCGCCCGCAAAGGGTCCAGAGCTCGTCGAAGAGCTGCGGCAGGGTGATGATGGTCGGGCCGGCATCGAAGGTGAAGCCGTCCTGCCGGAACACCGAGGCGCGGCCGCCGAACTGCTCCAGCTTCTCCAGCACCGTGACGCGGTAGCCGCGTGCGCCGAGGCGTACCGCGGCGGCAAGGCCACCGAAGCCACTGCCGATGACGACGGCGTGGGGACGCTCGCGCGGGGGAAGACCATGCGCCATGCGGGGGACCTGGGCTGGCGGGACATCGATGACGCCGGCCAGTCGAGCATGCATCGTCGCGTCCGTCATGAGGCCTCGCTGTCGCGGGCGCGCGACAGGATGCCCTGCGCAACGGCCTCGTCCACGATCAGGCGGGCCACGTCGGCCGGCTTCTCCTCGTGGGCGAGGTGGCCAAGCCCACGCAGCACGTGCACCCGGGCGTCTGCCAGACGGTCGCGCACCTGGAAAGCGACGTCCGGCAGCACGGCCCGGTCATTGCCGCCGACGATGAGCAGCGTGGGAACGGCGAGCTTCGAGAGGTCCTGCTCGAAGCTCTCGAGGTCCCAGTTCGCCATCATGCCCAACGCGCCGGCGACATGGCCGGGCTTGCGGAAGAGGCGCTCGTAGAGGTCGACGCCCTTCTCGTCGATCGTGGACCCCGTATTGTGCAGCAACCGCTCCACGGCCCCGCGGTCCGCCGCCCAGGAGAACAGGCGCGGCGCCAGCGGATTGAGGAAGAGCACCTTGGCCATGGGCGGGAAGAGCTGGCCCGCGATCCCGCCGAACGGGAGCAGCGCCCCGTTGAGCCCCACCAGAAGCCGGGGATGAAAGGCCTGGTCGAGCGCCATGCGGATCATGATCGCCGCGCCGGCCGAATGGCCAACCGCCACCGCAGGGTCGATCTCCAGCGCCGCGAGCAGTTCGGTGAGCCCGACCGCCATGCCCGTGAGCGACGGCCTGCCGCGCGGAAAGGAGCCCGTGAAGCCATGGCCGGGAAGGTCCACGGCGGTGACGGAAAAGTCCTCGGCGAGAAGCGGCATCAGGCCGCGCCAGGAATGGGTCGCCGCCCCCGTCCCATGCAGCAGCAGGAGCGCCGGCCCTGTGCCCATCTGCTGGACGTGCCACCGCAACCCGCCCGCACGCACGAAGCGGCTGGCCTTGCGGTGCGGCCAGTCCCGGCCGTCCTGTTCCCAACTGGGGCTGTCCCCATCCTGGGCCATGGCCGTCCTCAGGCGAAAGGCGCCGCCGTCCTGACCACCCGCGACAGGTCGCGGGCGTCGGCATGCGGCAGTGGGATGTAGGTCCCCGCCATCGCCTCGGCCACGGCGCGGGCGCCGGGCTGGGGCGAGGGCGAGGTGTCGATGAGCAGGGCGGTCGCGCCGGCGGCGCGGAGCGCGCGCGCCGAGGCCAGCGCGTCCTCCGCCGCCCTGGGCCGGCCGGGGCTGCCGTCGCGGGCCACGTTGGCGCGGCCGTCGGTGAGGATGACGAGCACGGGCGAGCGCCCCTTGCGTCGGCTCGCCTCGGCGAGCGAGGCGGCGGCATCGAGGCCCGCGGCGAGCGGCGTGCCGCCGCCTCCGACGAGGCCGGCCAGCGTCCGCTTGGCGCGCGCCAGCGAGCGCGTGGGAGGCAGGACGAGTTCGGCCCCCTGGCCACGGAAGCAGACCAGGGCCACCTCGTCCCGGCGGGCATAGCAGTCCGCGAGAAGCAGCTCCACCGCGCCCTTGGCTTCGCCGAGCCGCTGCAAAGCGAGCGAGCCGGAGGCGTCGACGACGAAGATGACGAGCGTCGCCGTGCGGGACTGGTTGCGCCGGACGCGCAGGTCGTCCTCGTGGAACAGGATTCGCCGGGCCTGGGCGGGATGGCCGGGTGCAAGCGCCTGCCGGCGCAGCCGTTGCAGGCCGAGCGCAGCGCGCAGGGTCGCCACGAGGTCGAGGCGCTTGTTGCCTTCGGGCCGGCCGGGCCGGTTGCCGATGGGCCGCCCGCGGCCGACCGCCTTGGCCGGAGCGCCGGCTCGGCCGTCGAGCGCCCTGCGGGGCGCGGCGAGCGCAAGGCTGGCGAGCAGGCCCACGGGCAGCGAGGCGGCGATGGCCTCGACCAGCCGCTCGACCGCGTCCGGCGGCTCCTGCTCCCGCTCGTCGTCCTGCGTTTCGGCGGAGGCGTCGGGCGGCGGCGGGGGCGGCTCGGCTTCGGCCTGGTCGGGCTCCTCCGGCACTGGGCAGCGCGTGGCGCGCGGCGCGAGCACGAGGCGGCCGGCCACCACGAGATCCTCCTCGACGAGGCTGGTGCGGCCCTCGAGCGCCGCCCGGGCGCAGGCCGTACGCAAGGCCGCGAGCGGCGCGCGCAGCGAGGCGACGCCCAGCACGGCCGCGAGCTCGCAGAGCTTCTCGATGACGCCGGGATCCGCGACGACCGACGGCAGCAGCCGGCGCGCGGCTTCGACCTCCGCCCGGTCGTGCTCGACCAGCCCGTCGGCCGCGTTCGCAGCGTCGTCCAGCGCGAGCAGGAAGGCCGCCCTGTCCGCCAGCGCAGGCGGCGCGGCCTCGTCGGGCTCGACGCCCTCGTCCAGCGCGACGAACCCGAAGCGGGCGGGGCTGCGCAGCTCCACGCCGTCGCGCGCGGCGATCACCTCGCGCCGGTCCTGCGCGGCGGCGATGCGGCCGGCCGTCTGCAGCGTGATGCGTTCCGCCATGGGCAGCAGCGCGACCCCGCCATCGGCGCCTGCGAGCAGGCCCCGCTCGATCACGGGCATGCCGGATTGCAGCGTCGCTCCGAGATCCAGGCCGCCGAGCAGGCGGTCGTCGGTGACCGAGAGCGGCACGCGCACCTGGGGCGCAGCTTCAGGCAGCAGCCCACGCAGGATGGCGAGCCATTCCTCGCGGAGAGGACCGACCCGGGCCCTGAGCACCACCCCTCCGAGCCCGGCCGGATCGACCGCAAGAAGGGCGGCGGCCAAGACCGCGTCCTCCCACGGCAGGACCTGGTCGGGTTTTGGGGTCATGGCGGGCCCAGCACCTCGGTGAGAGCGCGCTCAACGCGCAGGGTGGAGCGGGTATCGTCCAGCGGATTGCGGCGCAGGCGGTGAGCCAGGACGAGCGGCGCGACCTCGCGCAGCTGGCGGCGGCCGACGGCCGCCTCGCCTTCCAGCGCGGCGACGGCCCGGGCGGCGCGAACCAGGGTCAACTCGCCCCGCAGGCCGTCCGTTCCGAGCGCGATGCACAGGCGCGCGGCGTCTTCCAGCGCGGCCATGGGCGTGTCGACCTCGGGCAGGCGCGCGCGGGCGCGGACGATGGCGCGGCGTAAAGCCGCCTCCTGCTTCTGCCAGGCCGCGCCGAACCCTGCCGGGTCGCGGTCGAACGAATCGCGGCGGCTCACCACCTCGATGCGCTCCCGCAGGTCGGTCGGCGTGCGGATCTCGACGGAGAGGCCGAAGCGATCGAGGAGCTGCGGGCGCAGTTCGCCCTCTTCCGGGTTGCCGCTGCCCACCAGCACGAAGCGAGCGGGATGGCGGACGCTCAGGCCCTCGCGCTCGACGAGGTTTTCCCCGGACGCGGCGACGTCGATCAGCAGGTCGACGAGGTGGTCCTCGAGCAGGTTGACCTCGTCGATGTAGAGGAAGCCGCGGTTGGCGCGGGCCAGAAGGCCAGGCTGGAACGCCTTCTCGCCGTGTGCGAGCGCACGTTCCAGGTCCAGCGCGCCGACGATTCGGTCCTCGGTCGCGCCGAGCGGCAGGTCGACGACGGGGACCGGTGCGAGCCGGCCCTTCAACTTCGCGCCGGCCGCGGAGCAATGCGGGCAGGCCGATGCAGGCCTTTGCGGGTCGCAGCCATAGGCGCAGCCCTCCACCACCTTCTGCGGCGGCAGCAGGGCGGCGAGCGAGCGCACGGCGGTGGACTTGCCGGTGCCGCGGTCGCCGAGAATCAGGACGCCGCCGACCGTGGGATCGACCGCCGCGACGAGCAGGGCGCGCTTCATGGGGCCTTGGCCGACAAGCGCCGAGAACGGGTATGTCTGGCGGACGGCGGGAAGCTCGGTGCGGGAGACGGGTGCGCGCGTAACGCGCGAAGGCTTGGCGGGGGGGCTTTCCACCCGAGAGGGCGCAGAGCCGACATCCTCGGCCGGTCCGCCATCCAGGGGATCACGGGTCGCCCAGTCGTTCATCGCGCAGACCTCGCCGTCTCGGACTCGGCCGTGTCCCACTCGGCCCAGGAGAGGGCCAGACGGCGGCGCGGCATCCATGCGGACGACAATAGGTCTTTACAGTCTGAGTGTCACTTTCAATTTACACGCCTGACCCTCGTCAGGGAAATGCGGGCGCGGGTCCCGCCTCGCTCTTTCGTCGGCTGCGAGAATGCGATCCAGTCGGATCGCGCTCCCAGGCGAGACCACGCGGGCGTTACGGGAGCGCGGGTGTTCGGCGCCCCCCTTCACCGAGAGCGAAAATGCGAGCCTGAAGGTTGCTGAGAGCAACCCATGGTTTGGCGATTGCACCCGCTGTTTACCGCAATCTGGAATATCAACCGTTGGAGCAAATGCCCCTTGCGACCTCCCACCCTGCATGCTAGTGAGTGAACGCTCACTTACATCCAAGGCCCATCGGAGCCTCGCCATGATCGGTCGCCTTCTCGCCAGCCGGCGCTTCCTGCCTCTCTTTGGCTGCCAGTTTCTCTCCGCCTTCAACGACAACTTCCTGAAGAACGCGCTCGTGGCGCTCGTCGTCTACGTGCTCGTGCGCGAGGACGCCGGCACGCTCGTCCAGCTTGCACTGGTGATGCTGGTGGCGCCCACCTTCATCCTGTCCGGCATTGGCGGCGAGATGGCCGACCGGTTCGACAAGGCGGTCGTGGCGCGGCGGCTGAAGTTCCTGGAGATCTTCGCCTCGGGCATCGGGGCGCTCGGCTTCGCGCTGCACGGCGACCCCGAGTTGTCGAAGTGGTCAGTGCCCCTGCTGATGACCTGCCTTGGCCTCTTCGGCATCGTGGCCGCGCTCTTCGGCCCCATCAAGTACGGCATCCTTCCCGACCTGCTGAAGACCGAGGAGCTGCCGGCGGGCAACGCGCTCGTCGAGGGCGCGACCTTCATCGCCATCCTGCTCGGCACGATCGCCGGCACCAAGGCCGCCACCGCGAACGCGCACACCGCCTGGTTCGCGGGCCTGCTGATTCTCTTCGCGGTGGCCTGCTGGGGCACCGCCGCACTCATCCCGCGCACCGGAGGCAAGGCGCCGGACCTGCGCATCAACCCCAACCTCGTCGGCTCGACGATCAACCTGCTCCGCTACTTGTGGTCGGAGACCCGCCTGTGGCGCGGCATGATCGTGGTCAGCTGGTTCTGGCTGGTCGGCTCCGTGGTGCTCTCCCTGGTCCCGACCATGGTGCGCGACCGCCTGGGCGGCAATGACGACCTGCAGATCGCCTTCATGACGATCTTCTCCATCGCCATCGCCGTCGGCTCGCTCTTCGCGGCGTGGATGGCGCATGGCCGCATCATCCTGCTGCCCACCGCCATCGGCGCTCTGCTCATGGGCCTCTTCGCCATCGACCTCGGCCTGGCTACCTGGGGCGCGGCCAAGGGCACCGAGGCCATCGGGCCCCTCGCCTTCTTCGGCACGGGCCATGGCGTGCGCGTGGGGATCGACCTCGCGGGCCTCGCCATCGCCGCCGGTCTCTTCATCGTGCCCGTCTTCGCCGCCGTGCAGTCCTGGGCGGGCGAGGACCGGCGCGCCCGCGTCATCGCCGCTGGCAACGTCATCCAGTCCGGCTTCATCGTGGCCGGCGCGCTGGGCGCCGGGGCGCTGCAGGCGGCGGGCGTCAGCGAGGGGCAGATCCTCGTGGGCCTCGGCGTGCTGAACCTCGTGGCCGTCCCGCTGATCTTCAAGCTGCTGCCCTTCAACCCCTTCCGCGACCTCCTCTCGATCCTCTACCGCGCGATCTACCGGATGGAGGTCACCGGCATGGAGAACTTCGCGAAGGCGGGCCCGAACCCCATCATCGCGCTCAACCACGTGAGCTTCCTCGACGCCGGCATCGCCTTGTCGCTCTTGGACCGGGATCCCGTCTTCGCCATCGACAAGGGAATCGCCGAGCGCTGGTGGGTGAAGCCCTTCCTGCACTTCACCCGCGCCATGCCGCTCGATCCGACGCACCCCATGGCGACCCGCACCCTCATCAACGCTGTCAAGGACGGCGAGACGCTGGTGATCTTCCCGGAGGGCCGGCTCACCGTCACAGGCAGCCTGATGAAGGTCTATGACGGCGCGGGGCTCATCGCGGACAAGACGGGCGTGCCGATCGTGCCCGTGCGCCTCGAGGGTCTGGAGGCGACCCCGTTCTCCCGCCTGTCGTCGCAGCAGGTGCGCAGGCGCTGGTTCCCCAAGGTGAAGGTCACCGTGCTGGAGCCGGTGCCGCTCGCCGTCGATCCCGAGCTCAAGGGCAAGGCGCGCCGCCACGCGGCGGGCGCTGCGCTCTACCAGGTGATGTCGGACCTCGTCTTCCGCACCACCTCGACCGACCGCACCGTCGTGCAGGCCGTCATCGAGGCCGCGCAGGTGCACGGCGCGGGCCGCGTGGCGGTAGAGGACCCGGTTTCCGGCTCCCTCACCTATCGCCGCCTCCTGGCCGGCGCGCGCGTGCTCGGCAAGCGGCTCGCCCCGCTCGCGGCCGAGGGTGAGGCGGTCGGCGTCATGCTGCCCAACGCCAACGCCGCCGCGGTCACGCTGCTCGGCCTGATGTCGGCCGGGCGCGTGCCGGCCATGATCAACTTCACGGCCGGCGCGGCCAACATCGCCGCCGCCTGCAAGGGCGCCGTGATCGGCTCCATCGTCACCTCCCGCAGCTTCGTCGAGAAAGGCCGGCTGGAGCCGCTCGTCGAGGCGCTCTCGGCCTCGGTGCAGGTCGTCTACCTCGAGGATGTCGGCGCCAAGATCGGCCGCCTCGAGAAGATCCTGGGATTGCTGGCCTGGAAGCGCCCGCTCGCCAGCCGCAGGCCCGACGACCGCGCCGCGATCCTCTTCACGTCAGGCTCCGAGGGCACGCCCAAGGGCGTCGTGCTCTCCCACCGCAACATGCTGGCCAATGCCGCGCAGGCCGCTGCCCGCATCGATTTCGGCCGCACGGACAAGGTGTTCAACGTGCTGCCCGTGTTCCACTCCTTCGGCCTGACGGTCGGTCTCGTCCTGCCGCTGGTGTCGGGCGTGCGGGTCTATCTCTATCCCTCGCCGCTGCACTACCGGATCGTGCCGGAGCTGGTCTACGCCTCAAACGCCACGATCCTGTTCGGCACGGACACGTTCCTGGCAGGCTATGCCCGCACCGCGCACCCCTACGACTTCCGCTCGCTTCGCTACGTGCTGGCCGGCGCCGAGCCGGTGAAGGAGACCACGCGGCGCGTCTACATGGAGAAGTTCGGGCTGCGCATCCTGGAGGGCTACGGCATCACCGAGACCTCGCCGGCGCTCGCGCTCAACACCCCCATGTTCAACCGCTTCGGCACGGTGGGCCGCATCCTGCCGGGCATGGAGATGAGGCTCGAGGAACTGCCGGGCGTCGAGGATGGCGGCCGGCTCCACGTGCGCGGCCCCAACGTGATGATGGGCTACCTGCGCGCCGAGAATCCCGGCGTGCTGGAGGTTCCGCCCGAGGGGTGGCACGACACGGGTGACATCGTCAGCGTCGACGCCGAGGGCTTCATCACCATCAAGGGCCGAGCGAAGCGCTTCGCCAAGGTGGGCGGCGAGATGATCTCGCTCGCGGCCATCGACGCGCTGGCTTCCGACCTCTGGCCCGGCGTGCTGTCGGCCACCGGCGCGGCGCCCGACGCGCGCAAGGGCGAGCGCATCGTGCTCATCACCGAGAAGCCCGGCGCCACGCGCTCGGAGTTCCTGGCCTTCGCCCGCTCCCGTGGCGCGACTGAGTTGATGGTCCCCGCCGAGGTGGTGAGCGTGGAAAAAATCCCGCTGCTGGGTTCCGGCAAGACGGACTTCTCGGCGGTCACCCGCCTGATCCGCGAGCGCCAGGCGGCCACCCCCGCCACGGCCGAGCCTGCGCCCACCGCGGAGGTGACGGCATGAGCAGCGCAACCACCCGCAACGGGCCGCGCACCCGCGAGCGCATCTGCGCGGAGGCGCTCGCCCTCTTCGCCGAGCGCGGCGTGGACGGCACCACCGTCCGCGACATCGCCCAGGCCGTGGGCGTGGCCGAAGGGGCGCTCTACCGGCACTTCCGCTCCAAGGAGGACATCGCCCGCGCCATCTTCGTCGAGCACTACGCCGCACTCGCCCGCGACGTGCTGGCCATCGGCTCGGCCCCGACGCCGTTCCCGCGCCGCGTGGAGGCGCTGGTGCGCCGCTTCACCGACCTGTTCGACGAGGACCCCGCCCTCTTCGCCTTCCTGCTCATCAACCAGCACCGGCATCTCGGCGAGATCTCCTCCAGCCCCGAGGAGAATCCAGTGGCGGCGCTGAGATCGGTGTTCCACGCCGCGCAGGAGCGCGGGGAGGTCAGGCCGGGCAATCCTGATCTGCTGGCGGCCATGGCCTTGGGCCTCGTGGTGCAGCCGGCCGTCTTCCGCCTCTATGGCCGCCTCGCCGGCCCCCTCGTAGACGCTGCGCCCGCCATCGCCCAGGCGGCCCTGGCCATGCTTGTTCCGGAAAAAGCGGTGGCGTGACGCTCAGGCCCGGCGCGCGAAGGCGCGCCGCAGGCCGGCGACCATCCGCACGCGCATCTCGCGGATGTCGGCCGCGAGCCTCCGTCCGGCCTGGTAGATCGCGGTGGACCGCGCCCAGGCGAGCGCGGTGTCGCGCACCCAGATGACGTAGCCCATGACCACGGCGAACCAGCGGATCTGGAACAGCTTGTCGCGTCCCGCCTCGTAGATCCGCTCGATCACGAGGAAGCTCGCGCCATAGGCGAAGGCCAGCATCAGGAGGCCGGGCAGGAAGCGCCCCGTGCCCATCCAGACGACGCCGATGATCTTCAGGGGCTCCACGGCAACGATCGGAACCGCGAGCACCAGCAGAACCGCGTAGGGCGGCAGCGTTGCGATCGCCGTTTCCATGCGATGCACCAGCGCCAGTCCGGCAAACCAGCGGATGACAGGCCGGTAAAGCGGCCGCGCCAGCTCGTCGCAGATGACGAGGACGGCGATGACGGCCCGGATGGGCGACAGCGCGATCCTGAGCGCCAGGGACTGGCGCCGCTCGGGTGTGTCTGTCATGCGCACGCGGATCCGGGCGACGGGGCGGTGCCACACGCCCCTGTCGCAGCGGCGGCGCGCCCGGACGATGTGGTCCCGAACGGCGAGCCGCGCAAGGCTTTGATAGGGGATCAGTCCTTTTCAGCGTCCAACGAGGTCGATCGCCGGCCCAGGCTGCGCGTTCGGGATTGTCTCCGCCCGCGCCGCGCCGAGGCAAAGCACGAAGCCCAGCAGGATCATCGCGCCGACGAGGGCGTCGCCGATGAGCCGATCCAGCATCTCCATCCCCTTCGACTCGCCGCACCCCTGCCGCTTCGCACCACGCATCGTCGTCGTCCTGCCCTTGATCATCGTCCCCTCCTCGCCGTGACGGGACTCGGATAGCCTGCGGGGGCGTCAGATTCTGTCCGAGGGTGCGCATGACCTTCTCCAAGGCCGAGGACCTCCTCGATCTCGCCGCGATGGTGCGCGCCCACCGAAGCGGCGTGACGCTCGTCGACGTCGAGCGCCGCTTCGGCTGCTCGCGGCGCACGGCGCAGCGGATGATGCGCCACCTCGAGACGCGCTTCCCCGACGTCGACGCCGAACTCGGGGAGGACGGCGTCAAGCGCTGGCGCCTGCGCGGCGGGCTGAAGGACCTGCTCTCGCTCGGCGCAGAGGAACTCGCCGCCCTCGACCTCGCCATCGAGCAGTTCGAGCATGGCGGCCAGAAGCTGGAGGCGCGCATGCTGGAGCGGCTGCGCGACAAGGTCGTCGCCCTGGTGCCGGGATCGAAGGCCGCAAGGCTCGACACGGACCACGACGCCCTGCTCGAGGCCCAGGGCTTCGTGGCGCGTCCCGGGCCACGCCCCCTCGTCGACGAGACGATCGCCGCCGTCATGGCCGAGGCGATCAAGGCCTGCCTGGTCGTGGAGATGGAATACCAGGCCCGCAGCGACCCCGCCCCGCGGCGGCGCGCCGTCGAGCCCTACGGCCTGCTCTCCGGCGCGCGCCGCTACCTCGTGGCGCGGCCCGAGGGCGACGAGACCGGCCCGGTGCGCACCTACAGGATGGATTCGATCCGCTCGGCGGAACTGACGGCCAGGCCCTTTTCCCGCCCGGAGGACTTCGACCTCCAGGCCTTCTCGCGCCGGGCTTTCGGTCTGTTCCAGAGCGACAGGGAATATGGCGAGGTCGTCTGGCGCTTCGCCCCGGAGGCGGCCGAGCATGCCCGCGGCTACCTCTTCCACCCCGACCAGCAGGTGACGCAGGAGCAAGACGGCTCGCTCCTCGTCCGCTTCCATGCGGCGGGCCACCTCGAAATGGCGTGGCACCTCTATTCGTGGGGCGACAAGGTCGAGGTGCTCGCGCCTCCCGCGCTGCGCCGCCTCGTCGAGGGCTACCGGAGGGGCGATTTCGAAGCGTTGCCCTGACGGGGGCGACAGGATCTGACACCCCGACTGGGAATCGTGGAAGGGGCGGACGCCACGGCGACGCCCGCGCTCGACAAGCCCGCCGGGAATCTGCCACCGCTGCCCGCCGACCTGCCGCACCCGAGGACAAGTCCGATGCGCCTGCTCCATACGGCCGACTGGCATATCGGCCAGACGCTGAACGGCTGGACCCGCCACGCGGAGCACGCGGCCGTGCTGGGCGCGCTGCCGGACCTCGTGGTGGCGCACGAGGTCGACGCCCTCGTCGTGGCAGGCGACATCTTCGACGGCATCAATCCCTCCGCCGAGGCCCAGCAGCTCCTCTACGACACGCTGATCGCGCTGCACGAACGCCGGCCACACCTCACCACGGTGCTGGTGGCGGGCAACCACGATCCCGCCTGGCGGCTGGAGGCGCCGGCAGGGCTGCTGCAGCGCATCGGCGTCCACGTGGTCGGCGTGATGCACCGCGAGGCCGGGGCCATCGACCTGGGCCGCCACCTCGTCCCGCTGCAGGACCGGCAGGGCCACATCCGCGCACAGGTGCTTGCGATCCCCTTCCTGCGCGCCTCCGACCTGTCTGGCCTCGGTAACCGCCAGGCGGATGGCAGTTCGCCCATTGTGGAGGCGACGCGCCGGCTCTACGCCGAGGCGACCGACGCCGCGCGCCTTTGCATCGGCGACCTGCCGCTGCTCGCCACCGGCCACCTGCACTGCGCCGGCGGGCTGGAATGCGAGGGCGCGGAGAGGCGGATCCTCGTCGGCGGCGAACATGCGGTTCCGCATGACGTCTTCCCTGGCGACCTCGCCTATGTCGCGCTGGGCCACCTGCACCGCCCCCAGGTGATCGGGCGCGAGCAGGTGCGCTATTCCGGCTCGACGTTCCCGCTCTCGGCGACAGAGCTCGGCACGAGCCACGGCCTGACCCTGGTCAGCCTCGACGGCCCGCTCATGCGCGTCGAGCACATCCCGGTGCCCCGACCCGTGCCGTGCCATCGCGTCCCGCAACATGGAGCGATCGCCCTGCGAGACTTGGAGGCCGCGCTCGCGGCCCTGGTCCTCGATCCCGACTGCCCGCCGGAGCGCCGCCCCTTCGTCCAAGTGGTCCTCGAACTCGACGGCCCCGCGGCGGGCCTCGCCGGCGAGGCCGAGCAAGTCCTGGAGCGCTACCCCATCCGCAGCGCCGGCATCCGCATCGAACGTCCACGCACGCAGGCCGCGGCGGCAGTTGACGGGGATGCGCCCCGTCCGCTTGCCGAGTGCGACCCGGCCGACCTCTTCGCCCGGGCCTTCGAGGCCGCGAACGGCGTGCCGCCCGAGCCGGAGCACCTCAGGGCCTTCCACCTCGCGGCGGCGGGAGACTGAGCCTTGCGCATCCTCGCCATCCGCGGGCGCAACCTCGCGAGCCTGGCCGGCGACTTCGAGATCCGGCTCTGCGACGAGCCCCTCGCCTCGGCGGGCCTCTTCGCCATCACCGGCGAGACGGGCGCGGGCAAGTCCACCCTGCTCGATGCGCTCTGCCTGGCGCTCTACGCGGACTGCCCCAGGCTCGGGCCCGGCGGCACCGACGAGGCTGTGCCGGACGAGGCGGAGACGACGCTGAGGTCGCGGGACGCCCGCACCTGCCTGCGCCGCGGCGCCGCCGAGGGCTATGCGGAAGCCGATTTCGTCGGCATCGATGGCGAGACCTATCGCGCCCGCTGGACCGCCCGACGCGCCCGCGGCCGCGCCTCCGGCAAGCTGCAGGCGGAGGAGCGGTCCCTGACGCGGCTCTCGGACATGACCGTCGTCGCGGACGGCAAGAAGCCCGTGGCCGACGCCGTGCCGGAAAAGACCGGTCTCACCTATGACGAGTTCCGCCGCACCGTGCTCCTCGCCCAGGGCGAGTTCGACGCCTTCCTGCGCACGGGCGAGAAGGACCGCGCGGAACTGCTGGAAAAGATCACGGGACAGCAGGTCTACCGCCACATCTCCCGGCGCGTGTTCGAACTCGCCGCCGAGGCGGACCGGGGCGTGGCCGATATCGAGCGCCGGCAGGTGGAGATCCGCGCCCTCTCAGAGGAAGAGCGCGCCGCCCTCGGCTTCGAGAGAGAGACTCTGAAGGCCGAGGCGACCCGCCTTGCAGAGGCGCAGCGCACCATCGATATCGAGCTCGGCCGCCACCGCGAGATCGACGAGGCGGCCCGCCTCGTCGCCGAGGCCGGGCAGGATTGCGCTGGCGCCATCGCGAAGGTCGAGGGCCTGCAGCCCCAGCGCGACCGGCTGGCCGTGCTCGCCAAGGCCGATGGCCTGCGGCCGACGCTGCAAGGGCGCGACTTCGCGGAGGGCGAACGCGACGCGGCGCGCGCGGCGCACGAGGCAACCCTCCGCCTCCACGCGGAAGCAGAGGAGGCCTACCACGCGAAGACGGCCGTCCTCGCCGGCGCGGCCGACGCCCTCGCCGAGCGCGAGGCTGAGGTTCTTGTCTTTCTCCCGCTCTGGGACGAGGCCGCTGCCCTCGACGTCCGAGTCGAGCAGGCCCGGGCGGAGTGGGAGCGGGCGGAGACCGAGGCCGGCACGGCCAAGGCCGGCGTCGAGGGCGCGGCCGGAGCCCTCTCGGACATCGTCGCCGCCCTGCACGTCGAGCGCGAGGCGCTGCGCCATGCGGCGGCAGAGGCCGAGCGCCTGGCCGCGCTCGTGCCCCTGCTCGCGCGCACGGACATCGAGGACAAGATCGCGAAGCGTGACGAGTTTCGACGCGGCTTCGCCGACAGGACGGCGCGGGGCGAGGCGACGGCGAAGGAGCTGGAGCGCCTGCGCGGGAGCCTCGCGGACGCGCTGGAGCGGGACAGGTCGGCGCGCGACGAGCGCGAGCAGCTCGTTGCGCTGGTGCAGGAGCGGCAGGTCGTCCTGGACGCGATGGCAGAGGACACTCTGCGCGCCCGCGCACAATCCCTGTCACGCCTCCGGGAGAGCCTTGCCGAGCTCATCCCGGCGGCCCGGGGGCGCGACGCCGCCGAAACGGAGCGCCTTCAGGCGGCGGAGAAGGAGCGCCTCGCAGATCGAAGCATCAAGGTCGCCGAAGCCGCCCTCGCCGCCGCTCGCTCGGAACATGGCATGGCCCAGGGTGTCGTCGACGCCCTGACCGGCCCGCTCTCGCGCGCGGAGGACGGCGCGTCCGAGGCCGCCCATGCCTGGCGGCTGCGCCTCGTGCCCGGCGAGGCCTGCCCGGTTTGCGGGGCGACGGAGCATCCCGCCACGTCGGACGAGCGTTTCGCCGCACTGGCCAGGGACCTTCGCCAGCAGGTCGAGGCGGCCAGGGCGCGGTCAGCCGAGGCAAGCCGCAAGGCGCAGGATGCGGACAGCCAGGCCGCGCAGGCGCGGGCGGACCGAAAGACCGCGCAGGATACCGCGAGCCAGGCGGCAAGCCGCCTGCGCGACGCCACGGATCGGCTCGTCGCCGGCTGGCCGGCCGCCATCGAGGCGGGAGAGATTTCGGATGTGCGCGGTCCGACCGCCGCACCGGACGGCGTTGCGGCCGACGCGCTGGCCGAGTGGCAGCGGCGAGCGGCGGGCGCCGCGGCGGAAGCCCGTCGCGGCATCGAGGCCGCGGACGCTCTTCGCCGCGAGATTGCTGCCCTGGCGAAACGCCGCGACTCGCTGGCCGCCGCGATCGAGCGGGAGCAGCCAGAGCACGAGGCGCTTCGCAAAGGGATCTCCGACGCTGACACGGAATTGCAGCTCGCCCGCCAAAAGGCGGCCGAGTTCGAGGAGCGCCGCCAGTCCGCCGACCGCGAGCTGACGCCCCTGCTGGCGCCGGCCGGCCTTACCCCCTCTGACCTCGACCGCGACGCCGGGCAGGCCTCCACTCTCTTCAAGGGCCGGGTTGACGCCTGCCGGAGGGCTCAGGCGGAGCGCGAACGCTGCGAGAGGCAGGTTCGCGACCTGGAGCCACGCGAAGCGGAGGCGCGGCTTGCGCTGGACGCCGCCCATCGGCAGCACGCCGCGAAAGACGTGGAACTCCGCAGCCGGCAGGACGCGTACGAGAGGCTTTTCGCCCAGCGCGCCGGGTTGCTGGGCGGCGAGGCGACGGCCCTGCACAGGGCGCGCATCGAAGGCGCGCGCGCCGGGGCCATTCGTTCGAAGGAGATGGCAGCCAAGGAAGCTGCAGACGCCCTGCGGAGCCGCGACGTCGCAGCCGAGGCCGTGCGGAACGCGGCGCTGAGGCTGCAATCTGCAGAGGGCACTCTCGCCGCGGCAGAGGGGGATCTCGCGGCCGGGCTGGACGCGGCCGGTCTCGACCGCGGAACGGTCCGCGATCTCCTCGCCGTCCCGGGCACCGAACGGGCCGGCCTTGCCGAGGCGCTGGCCAAGGCCGACCGGGAGCGCACCGAGGCGCAGGCGCGGCTGGACGATCGCCGCACGGCGCTGGCCCGCGCTGAACTCGCCGGGCGTCCCGAACGGTCGCGCGAGACTCTCGCCGTCGACCGGCAGGAGGTCACGGACCGGCTGGCGGCGGCGCAGGGCCGGCTTGGCGCCGTCGAGACCGAGGAGAAGGTCGACGACGGCAAGCGCGCCGCCATCGCTGCGCTCGAGGCGGAGGGCGCCGAGAAGCTCACGGAGGCGCGCACGTGGCGGGCTGTGAACCTCGCCATCGGGTCCAGGGAAGGCGACAAGTTCGCCCGCTTCGCCCAGAGCGTGACGCTCGACCTGCTGGTGGAGCTCGCCAACCGGCACCTCGCGGATCTCAAGCCCCGCTACAGGCTGCGCCGGGCGGGCTCGGACCTCGGGCTTCAGGTGGTCGACCGCGACATGGGCGAGGAGATCCGCTCCACGCGCAGCCTCTCGGGCGGAGAACGCTTCCTCGTCTCGCTGGCGCTGGCCCTTGCGCTGTCGGGCCTGGGCGGCCGCAAGAGCTTCGCCGAGACGCTGTTCATCGATGAGGGCTTCGGCTCGCTCGACGCGGAGAGCCTCGACCTCGCCGTGGACGCGCTGGAGACCCTGCGCAGCCAGGGGCGCACGGTGGGCGTGATCAGCCATGTCGAGGCGATGAAGGACAGGATCGCGGTTCAAGTGCGTGTCTGGAAGGCGGGAGCCGGCCGCAGCACCGTGACCCTTCATTCGCCCTCCGGATGGGGCGAAGCCGCCTGATCCAGGCGTTGCCATTATGGCACAGGTCCGTCGCGAAAAGAAAAAGGGGCAGATAAACTGCCCCCAAATCACTTGCCGTCTGATGCGGCTCACCCTAAATCTGGCGGTGCAGCACTTGCTGCTTGCCCTCTTTGGGCGTTTCCTCCCTAGACTTGGGCCGCCGCAAGGCGGCCTTTTTGTTTTCGCCCGCTGTTAGAGCATGAGCGACGCGCCTTCGCAAGGCTGTTTCGCGGCTCCAAACGCATTTTCGCGCCACAAGATGCCCAGATCAGAGGCAAACCCTCAGGCATTGGCCTCGGGGGGCAGGAAATCCACGTCGTGCTGCGCGGAGAGCTGAATCACGGTGGGAACGTCCGTCTGGTTGTGCAGCGCATTGAACAAGGCTTCGAGCTTCCCGGCGGGCGAGACCCAGAACAGGGCGCGGGCAGGCTTGTCCGACTTGTTGAAATAGCCGTGCGGGATGCCCTTGGGCATGCGCACGAGGTCGCCGGCCTTGGCCTGCGTCCACGCGCCGTCGAGCTTGAGGTCGAGCACGCCGTCGAGCACGAGGATGAATTCGTCCTGGGTGGGGTGGATGTGAACCGGCACGAACTGGCCGGGATCACTGTTGGTCTCGAAGGCGAAGGTCGTGTCGCAGCTCGCCTTGGGGAAATAGACCTGCCCCAGGATGTTCCACTGCGTGCCCTTGTAGCCCTCGCCCTCGCGGGTGATGCCCTTTTCCAGATCGCTCATGCGTCCTCCCCCATGGGTTGCGGCCTGAGGCCGAGCGGCCATGATGGCATCTCCGCCGAGCTCGGGCCAAGCCCTCAGGTCGTCTCCGGAAGGGCCTCCGCGAGCGTTCGTGCAAGCCGAAGGTCTTCGACGAGCCGAACATAGGCCTCCTGCGAGGACCGGGTGTCGTCCAGGCGCAGGATGTAGGCGGGATGCGTCGCGATGAGCCCTGTCCGCCCGTCCGGCAGCCGGAACGGCCGTCCGCGCACCTGCGTGACCGCGACGGAGCGGCCCAGCACCGCCTCAGCGGCCGACGCGCCGAGCATTACCACGATCGCGGGCCCGACCATGTCGAGCTCGCGCCGGAGCCAGGGCAGGCAAGCCTCGATCTCGCCCGAGGACGGCCGCTTGTGGATGCGGCGCTTGCCGCGCGGTGCGAACTTGAAGTGCTTCACCGCATTCGTGAGATAGACGGAACCGCGGTCGAGCCTGGCCTCGCCGAGCGCCCGGTCGAGCACCTGCCCGGCCGGACCCACGAAGGGCTTGCCGGCAATGTCCTCCTGGTCGCCGGGCTGCTCGCCCACCAGCATGATCCGCGCGACGGCCGGCCCCTGACCCGCAACGCCTTGCGTGGCGGGCTCCCAGAGCGGGCAGGCCCGGCAGCCGCGGATGGCCTCCGCAAGCGTCGCAGGTTCACGAGCGCCAGCGCCATCGTGCGCCAGCGCGCCGCGGCGGGCGACCGGCAGAGTGGGGGCGGCCTCGACCATCTTCGCCGCGCGGGCAGGCGCTTCCGTCACGAGGCTGCGGATCAGCGCCGCCTCCGGCAGGTTGTGCCAGAACCTCTTGGGCATCTCGGCCCGCATGGCCTCGGGGTTGACCCGGGCGGGATTGAAGATGTTGGCGTAGTAGGTGCGCCAGAGGTGCTCCAGCACATCGTCGTCGGGCGCGTCCCGACGGCTCGCCCCGGGCCCGAAGAGCAGCGTCTCCCCGGTCCAGTGGATGCTGCGCCGTGGCGTGAGGATCGACCATACGAGGCTCGCGAAGCGCTTCGCGAAGAAGGGCGCGGCAGCCTCCTCCACGAAGTGCTCCGGCTCGTACCATGCGATGAACCGCTCGCCGTCCTCTGTGGCGATGTCGCGGAAGCGCACGAAGGCGTGCATCTTGTGGATCTCGCGCCGGACCGCCTTCGCCATGGCCGCAAGGCGCGCCATGTCGCGGTCGCTGGCCAGCGAGAGAAGGCCTGGTTCGTCCCCGAGCCGCCAGAGGATGCGGTAGACGAGCCCGAAGCGCGCGGGGTCGCTGTGCAACAGCGCCGCCTCCGCCTGGTCGAGAAAGGCCTTGCCGACCCGCGGGACGGGGCGCACGGGATCGGCTCCCGGCCCGGCGTCGAGCTCGGCGCCGGTGTCCCGTGCCAGGAGATCGGCGTCCTGCTCGCCCGTCTCCCACGCGATCCGCTCGGGCGGGACGCCGCGCGCCAGCAGCTGCCGCGCCCGCTCGCGAAAGCCGCCGGCATCCGAGGGTCCGGCGAGCCGCACGGACAGGCAGGTCCGAGAGAGGATGTCCGGCACGGCGCTCAGGCGGCGAAGAGGTCGAGCTGGCGGGGCGGAGGCGCGAGCCGGCTCGCGAGGTCCACGCGGTCGAGCAATCCCGTCGGCCTGTGGTCCGGCAGCACGATGAAAGGCGCGGCCTTGCGAAACGGGACACGCAGTCGCGCGAGGTCATCGGCGCGCAGGCTGCGCACCCGGCGCGAGGCGATGATGCGGTCCACCGTGCGCACGCCGAGCCCCGGCACGCGCAGCAGGTCCTCGCGGCTCGCCCGGTTCACGTCGAGCGGAAAGCGGTCGCGGTGCTTCAGCGCCCAGGCGAGCTTCGGGTCCATGCCCAGCGCCAGCATGCCGCCCTCCCCGCCCGCCACGATCTCCTCCACGTCGAAGCCGTAGAAGCGCATCAGCCAGTCCGCCTGGTACAGCCGGTTCTCGCGCACCAGCGGCGCCGGCTTCAGCGGCAGGCCCTGGCTCGCGTCGGGAATGGGGCTGAAGGCGGAGTAGTAGACGCGCTTCAGGCGGTAGCTCCCATAGAGCGAGGCGCTGGTCTGCAGGATGCGTGCGTCGTCGGCGTCGTCCGCGCCCACGATCATCTGCGTCGACTGGCCAGCCGGCGCGAAACGGCGGCGTGCCCTGCGCGCGGGCACGGATGCCTCGTCGATCGTCTCCCGCAAATGACCCATCGAGCGCCGGATGGCGCCGATCTCCTTGCGCGGCGCGAGGCGCTCCAGGCTATCCGGCTTAGGCAGCTCGATGTTGACGCTGAGCCGGTCCGCCCAGCGCCCGGCCTCCTCGACGAGCCGAGGGTCCGCGTTCGGGATCACCTTGAGGTGGATGTAGCCACGGAACTGGTGCGTCTCGCGCAGAGTCCGCGCCACGCGCACCAGTTCTTCCATCGTATAGTCGGGGCTCCTGATGATGCCGGAGGAAAGAAACAGCCCCTCGATGTAATTGCGCTTGTAGAAGCCCAGCGTCAGCGCGACGACCTCCTCCACCGTGAAGCGCGCGCGGCGCACGTGGCTGGACGAGCGGTTGATGCAGTAGAGGCAGTCATAGATGCAGGCATTGGTGAGCAGGATCTTCAGCAGCGAGACGCAGCGTCCATCCGGCGTGTAGCTGTGGCAGATCCCGGCGCCGCCTGAGGAGCCCAGGCCCTTGCGGTCGGAGCTGTCGCGCTTCTCTCCTCCGCTGGATGCGCAGGACGCATCGTACTTCGCCGCGTCCGCCAGGATCTCCAGCTTGCCGATCAGGTCCATTGCATTCTCCTTGGAGAAGCACGATAGAAAGTTCCTTCTTTGTTCTCAACATGCAGCGTGCGCCGCCGCGCTGCGGCCAACCGCCACGGGGTTCAGCGCCCCCGTGATTGCGAGCCGAATTGAAGCAATCCTGTCCTCGCCAGGCGAGAATTGCTTCGTCGCTGCGCCACTCGCAATGACAATCCAAAAGCCACGCTAAAGCTTGCTTTGTTCAAGATCGCTTTGTCACGGCAAAGCTCAAGTCATTCTGATCTTTCAGTCTGGTTTTTGCTTGATTTCCCTTGTCCTCTAGGCGCCGCCGCGCAAGAAGGATGCTTTGCGGAATCCCCAGATGCCCGTCTCCCGTGCCGCGTTCATCCGGACGACCCTTCTCTATCTACTCGGCGGGATCGCCGTCCTCGTCGTGATCGTCTCGACGAGCGTCTGGTTGACCATGCAGTCCCGGACTTATTTCGACCGCGTGGTCGCCGCGCGCGAAGTGCGCAACCGCGCCGCCGATCTCTTCTCGCTGGTGCAGGACGCCGAGACCGGGCAGCGCGGGTTCCTGCTGACGGCGGATCCGACCTTCCTTGCTCCGTACGAGAAGGCCCGCACGGAGTTCGACGACCGTCTCGCCGCCCTCGACCGTTCCTTGCCCTCGGGGTCCGAGATCCGGCCCGATTTCGAGGCGCTGCGCGACACCCTCCGCCAGAAGATGCAGGAGCTTGGCAACACGGTGGAGCTCACCCAGGGAGGCCAGCACGATGCGGCGCTCGCTCTCGTGCGCGCCGGGCGCGGACGCCAGCTCATGGACGACGCGCGGGCGCGCTTTGCGAAGATTCTCGCTCTGGCCGACTTCGACCTGACCAGGCGCAGCGAGGCGCAATCCACCGCGACGATGGCGCTGCTCTGGGTGACGAGCGCCGGCGCGGTCATCATCCTTCTCATGGCGGGGGCCGGCGCCTGGACGATCTACCAGTACACGCGCGAACTGATGAAGGCGCGCACCGAACTCGAAGGACTCAACACCGAGCTCGAGGACCGCGTGCAGCAGCGCACCCAGGCGCTGCACAAGGCGAATGCCGAGATCCAGCGCTTCGCCTACATCGTCACGCACGACCTGCGGGCGCCGCTCGTCAACATCATGGGCTTCACCAGCGAGCTCGAGGCCACGTTCAAGCCGATCGGCGAGTACATGGCGGCCGAAGGCCCGGCGCGCGAGGCGCTGGAGGCCGAGGCGCACCAGGCGCTCAAGGAGGACGTGCCGGAGGCCATCGGCTTCATCCGCTCCTCCACCCGCAAGATGGACGGGCTCATCAACGCCATCCTGAAGATCTCGCGCGAGGGCAGCCGCACCTTGCGGCCCGAGCGGGTGGACCTGCGCACGGCGCTCGACAACGCCGCCGCCGCGGTGCGCCACCAGTCCAGCCAGGACGGCGGCGGCATCGAGGTGGACGTCCAGGCGCCGGCCATCGTCACGGACCGACTCTCCCTCGACCAGGTGCTGGGCAACCTCCTCGACAACGCGGTCAAGTACCGCACACCGGACAGGCCCATCAGGATCGACCTGCGCGCCAGGCGGCTGCGCGGCGGGCTCGTGGCCATCGAGGTGGAAGACAACGGGCGCGGCATCGCGCCGGCCGACCACGAGCGCATCTTCGAGCTGTTCCGCCGCTCGGGCACGCAGAACACCCCGGGCGAGGGCATCGGCCTCGCCCACGTGCGCACCCTCGTGCGCAACCTCGGGGGAGACATCACCGTTGCCTCGATACCAGGTCGGGGCAGCACGTTCACGATCACATTGCCGCCCGATCTCCGGGCCGCCAAGCGGAGCGACCTGCCGTGAGCAACAGCGCCAAGCCCGTCACCATCGTGATGATCGAGGACGATGAGGGGCATGCCCGGCTCATCGAGAAGAACATCCGCCGCGCCGGCGTGAACAACGAGATCCTGCCCTTCCGCAGCGGCACCGAGGCGCTGCATTTCCTCTTCGGCCCCGACGGCTCGGGCGAGGTGAGCGCGGGCCGCCACCTCCTCATCCTCCTCGATCTCAACCTGCCCGACATGGGCGGCGTCGACATCCTGGAGAAGGTCAAGGCGAACGCCCACACCAAGCGCTCGCCCGTGGTGGTGCTCACAACGACCGATGACAGCCGGGAGGTGCAGCGCTGCTATGATCTCGGCGCCAACGTGTACATCACCAAGCCCGTGGATTATGAAGGCTTCGCACACGCGATCCGACAGCTGGGCTTGTTCTTCTCCGTCATGCAAGTCCCCGAAACGCCCTAGCCGACCATGACCCTGGAGCCTGCTCCGGGCCGGGACCCGACGACAGACATGCCGAACCGTACCCTCCGGGTGCTCTATATCGACGACGACGTCGCCATCGCCCGCCTCGTGCAGCGCATCCTGACGCGCCGGGGCTATGCGGTGGAATGCCTGTCCTCCGCGGAGGATGGGCTCGCCCGCATCGGCTGCGACGACATCGATTGCGTGGTGCTCGACCACGACCTCGGCACGGCGAGCGGCCTCGACGTGCTCACGGCCCTGCGCGACCGCGCGGGAGCGCCCCCGGTCGTCTACGTCACGGCATCGGCGGAGCTTTCGATCGCCGTGGCCGCGCTCAAGGCGGGGGCGGTCGACTACGTCGTCAAGACGGTGGGCGATGATTTCGAAGTGCTGCTGGTCGCCGCCATCGAACAATCTCTCGAAAAGGCCAGGCTGCGCCGCCAGAAGGAGCTCGCCGAGCGAGAGGTGCGCGAGGCCCGCGACAAGGCCGTGCTGCTGCTGGCGGAGGTGAACCACCGGGTGGCCAACAGCCTCGCGCTCGCCATTTCCCTCGTGCGCATGCAGGCGGCCGCCCTGAAGGATTCCGAGGCGAAGGTCGCGCTTGCCGAGACGCAGAACCGCATCGCCGCCATCGCGAAGCTTCACCGCAGCCTCTACACCTCCGAGGACGTCCGCTCCGTGAACCTCGCCGCCTACCTCGAAGGCCTGGCAGGCGAACTTGCGGACACCCTCACGGCGGACGGCCGCACCCCCGCCCTGCGGCTGGACCTTGCCCCCGTGCAGGTGCCGACCGACAAGGCGGTCTCCATCGGCATGGTGACGACGGAGCTCGTGACCAACGCCGTGAAATACGCGTACCCGAACGAGGCCACCGGCGACGTGAGGCTCATCCTGCGCGCCCGCGAGGATGGCGGCTTCGTGCTGCGCGTGGAGGATGACGGGGTCGGCTATGGAGAGGCGGAGCCGGGCCAGGGCTCCGGGCTCGGCAGCAAGATCGTGGGATCGCTGGTGCGGGCGCTGAAGTCCGACCTTCGCTACGAGCAGGGCTCCCCCGGCACGCGCGTCGTGCTGGAGGTGGAGGGCGAGACGGCCGGAGCCTGAGGCGCTAATCCCGTCGGGCTTGATCTGGAACAGATCCGGCCACGTCTCTTTGCGCTATCACGGCAGCGTCCGGAGACCGCCATGACACCCCTGCCGACTCCCGCACCGATGTCCGCGCCCCCTGCCCTACCCGTGCCCGGGGCCATCCCGCTCACCGGGGCGGACACGGCCGCCCCGGACATCGACGCCGCAGGCGCGCGTGCCATGGCCGAGTTTGCGGACGTCTGGGACCACGCGTTCCACGCCTTCCTGGCGCGTCTGACGGGCGGCATCTCCCCGGCTGGCCTCGCCGAGGCCTTCATGGACTGGGGCGTGCATCTCACCTTTTCTCCGGGCCGCCAGGCGGAACTCGCCGCCCTCGCGATGCGCCAGGCTCGCAGGCTCGCCGACTATGCCGGCCGGGCGGCCCTCGCTCCCGAGCCGCCGCCGCGCTGCATCGAACCGCAGCCGCAGGACCGACGCTTTTCGGACCCCTCCTGGCGGCGCTGGCCATGGGATGTCCTGCACCAGGGCTTCCTGCTGCAGGAGGAGTGGTGGAAGGCCGCGACGACGGGAGTCAGCGGCGTGACGAGGGCGCACGAGCGCATCGTCGAGTTCACCACGCGCCAGCTGCTCGACATCGCCTCGCCCTCAAACAGCGTGCTCGGCAATCCCCAGGTCCTCGAGAGGACCCAGCGCACCCAGGGCCTCAACCTCTTGGAAGGCGCGCGGGCCATGGCCGCCGACGTGCAGCGCGCGTTGCGCGGGCTGCGCCCGGCAGGCGCGGAGCGCTTCCAGGTCGGCCGCGACGTCGCGGCGACGCCGGGCAAGGTCGTCTATCGCAACAGACTGATGGAGCTGATCCAGTACGAGCCCGGCACGCCGCAGGTGCGGCCCGAGCCGGTGCTGATCGTGCCGGCCTGGATCATGAAGTACTACATCCTCGACCTCTCGCCGCAGAACTCGCTGGTCCGCTACCTGCGCGACCAGGGCTACACGGTCTTCATGATCTCCTGGCTGAACCCCGGCGCCGACGAGCGCGACACCGGCATGGAGGATTATCGCACCTTCGGGATCATGGCCGCGCTCGAGGCCATCGGACTGATCGTACCGCGGGCGCGCGTCCACGCGGTCGGCTACTGCCTCGGGGGAACGCTGCTCTCCGTCGCAGCCGCCGCGCTCGCGCGCGACGGCTTCGAAATGCTCGCCTCCGTCACGCTGCTGGCCGCGCAGACGGATTTCAGCGAGGCCGGCGAGCTGATGCTCTTCATCAACGAGAGCGAGATCGCCTTTCTCGAGAGCCTCATGTGGAGCCAGGGCACGCTGGACAGCCGGCAGATGGCCGGCGCCTTCCAGCTCCTGCGCTCCAACGACCTCGTCTGGTCGCGGCTGGTGCACACCTACATGATGGGCGAGCAGGAGCCCGTCTCCGACCTCATGGCCTGGAACGCCGACGCCACGCGCATGCCCTACCGCATGCACTCCGAATATCTGCGCCAGCTCTTCCTCGACAATGACCTCGCCGAAGGCCGTTTCAAGGCGGGCGGCCGGGCCGTGGCGATGGGCGACATCCACGCACCCATTTTCGCCGTCGGGACCGAGCAGGACCACGTGGCGCCCTGGCGTTCGGTGCACAAGATTCACCTCTTGGCGGACACCGATGTCACCTTCGCCCTCACCTCGGGCGGGCACAATGCGGGCATCGTCTCTGAGCCAGGCCATCCGCACCGCCGCTTCCGCCTGCGTCACGCCCCGCATGGCGAGCCCTACCTCGACCCCGACGCCTGGCTTGCAGCTGCGCCCCTCTTCGAAGGCTCGTGGTGGCCGGCCTGGGTGGCGTGGCTCAACGCCCTCTCTGGGCCGCCTGTCGCCCCGCCCCGCATGGGCATGCCGGGCCTGAAGGACGCGTTGCTGTGCGATGCGCCGGGGACCTATGTCCTGCAGCCCTGAAGGCCAGGCGTCATGATCCCCCATGCGAAAGGCCAAGCGGCGGAGGAGGCGTTCTGGACGCGCACGGCGGACGCCCTGTTCGCGGAACTCTCCTCCGGCCCTGACGGCATTCCCGCCGAGGAGGCCGAGACGAGATTGGCGCGCGTCGGCGAGAACACGGCTCTCTCCGCACGCCGCCGCTCGCTCCTGCTGCGCATCCTCGCCAAGCTGGCCGAGCCGCTCGTCGCCATCCTGCTGATGGCAGGCCTCGCCTCGGGCCTCCTGGGCGACTGGGAGAGCTTCGGCGTCATCGCCGTCATCGTGCTCTTCTCGACGGGCCTCGACGTCTTCCAGGAACGCCATGCCGAGAGCGTCGTGGACGCGCTGCGCCATTCCGTATCTCCCACGGCGCGCGTGCAGCGCCCCGGCGGGGCGGTCGACGAACCTGCTCGCCGCCTCGTGCCGGGCGACGTCGTGCTGCTGCGCGCCGGCGCCCTCGTGCCGGCCGACGGTATCGTGCTCGAAGGCCGCGACCTGCTCGTCAACGAGGCGCTGCTGACGGGAGAGCCCTACCCGGTGGAGAAATCACCCGCCGTCGCCCGGGCGACAGCGGCCGCCGAGGCCTCGGGCGCCCTCTTCAGCGGCACGAGCGTCACGTCGGGCGAGGGCCGGATGCTCGTGGTCGCGACAGGCGCGCTCACCCAGTTTGGCGCCATCGCGGCCTCGCTGCAGGAGCGCGCCGCGCCCACGGCCTTCGAGCGCGGCGTGCATGCGCTGGGCATGCTGATCCTGCGGCTCACCGGCTTCCTCGTTCTCTTCGTGATGCTGGTGCAACTCGTCGGGCGCGGCCTTACGCTTGAGACCTTCCTCTTCGCGGTGGCGCTTGCCGTCGGCCTCACGCCCGAATTGCTGCCGATGGTGATGACCGTGACGCTGGCGCGCGGCGCCATCCGCATGTCGCGCCGCAAGGTCGTGGTGAAGCGCCTCTCGGCCATCCACGATTTCGGCGCGATGGACGTGTTCTGCACGGACAAGACCGGCACGCTCACCGAGGCCCGCATCGCCCACGCCGGCGGTTTCGGGCCGGACGGCAGGGACAGCCCCCGGGCGACGATGCTCGCCCGGCTCAACAGCGTGCATGCCGGCGGCGTGCGCAGCGCCATGGACGACGCGCTCGTCGCCGCGCCGGAACAGGCCGAGGAGGCCGGCTGGACAGCGCAGGGCGACCTGCCCTTCGACTTCGAGCGGCGCCGCTCCTCGGTGCGGGTGGCGCGCGGCGAAGACCGCATGCTCGTTGTGAAGGGCGCGCCGGAATCCGTGCTGGACCGCGTCACCCAATGGGAAGGACCGGAGGGCGCGGTCTTTGAGCCCGACGAGGCCCAGCGCGCCGCGCTGGCGCAGCATATCGAGCAGGAGGGGGCGGCTGGCCGGCGGCGGCTGGCCGTGGCGATCCGTCCGATGACGCGGGGAGACGCGCCGCTGACGGTCGCCGACGAAAGCGATCTCGTGCTGGTCGGCTTCGTCGCCTTCGTCGATCCGCCCAAGCCGAGCGCCACCGGGGCCGTCGCGCGCCTGCGGCGCGCCGGCATCCGCGTCAAGATCCTGTCCGGCGATTCCGGCGCCGTCGTGCAGCACCTCGTCGACGTCTTGCGCCTGCCCGCCCATGGTGTCCTCGCCGGCGCGGCGATCCAGGCCATGACCGACGCGGCGCTGGCCCGCGCGGTGGAGCACCACGACCTCTTCGTCCGCGTCACGCCCGACCAGAAGCAGCGGATCGTGCGCGCGTTGCGCGCCCGCGGGCACACGGTCGGCTTCATGGGGGACGGCATCAACGACGCCCCGGCGATCCACGCCGCCGACGTCGGCCTCTCCGTCGAGGGCGGCACCGAAGTCGCGCGCGAAGCGGCCGACATCGTGCTGCTGGAGCCCAACCTCGAGGTGCTCGCGGACGGCATCGCCGAGGGCCGGCGCACCTATGCGAACATCATGAAATATGTCCGGATGGGCACGAGCTCGAACTTCGGCAACATGCTCTCCGTCGCGCTCGGTTCCCTCGTCCTGCCCTTCCTTCCCCTCGCACCCGTGCAGATCCTGCTCAACAACCTGCTCTACGACGTCTCCGAGGTCGGCATCCCCTTCGACACGGCCGATCCCGAGACGCTGGCGCGCCCGCAGGCCTGGGACATGCGCCAGGTGCTGCGCTTCACGCTCGTCATGGGCCCGCTCTCCTCGCTCTTCGACGGGGCCACCTTCTACCTGCTGCTTCGGGTCTTCGGCGCAGGCGTCGAGGAGTTCCGGACGGCGTGGTTCGTCGAGTCCATCATCACGCAGGTGCTTGTGATCTTCGTCATCCGCACCGCCCGGCCCTTCTGGTCCAGCCGCCCCCATCCCGTGGTCGTGGTGACCTCGCTCGGCGCCCTCGCGGTCGCGCTGCTCGTGGCCTTGACGCCGCTCGGCCGCGCCTTCGCGTTCGTCCCGCTGCCGCAGAACCTTCTGCTCGCCATCGGCGGCTTGAGCCTCGCCTACCTCGCCTGCGCCGAACTCCTCAAGCGCGTCGCCATGCCCGTTCCGGCCGGGCGGAACCGCCGTCATGGCTGACCCTCGTCTCGATGTGCTGATTGCCGGCGCAGGCCCTGTCGGGCTGATGCTGGCCGACCTGCTGACGGCCGAGGGCCTCGCGGTCCTCGTGGTGGAACGGGCGGCGGAATTGCCCACCGACCTGCGGGCCTCGAGCTTTCATCCCGCCACCCTCGATCTCCTCGCGACGGTCGGTCTCGCCGATGGACTCGTGGCGCAGGGCCTGCGCTGCCACCACTGGCAGGTGCGCATGCACCCTTCGGGAGAACGGGCCGTCTTTCCCGTCGACGCCATCGCCGACGAGACGGGCTTCCCGTTCCGCCTGCAATGCGAGCAGAAGCATCTCTCGGCGGCGCTGCTCGCGCGCATCGAGGCGCGCCGGCCGGGCACCGTGTGTTTCGGGTCTACGCTGGAAGACCTGCATCAGGACCCCGATCGCATCAGCGCGCGCCTGGCCGGACCGGATGGGCCGGAGATCCTGCATGCGCGCTTCCTCGTCGGGGCCGATGGCGGCCACAGCACCGTGCGCACGTGCCTCGGCATCCCCTTCGAGGGCGAGACCTATCCGGAGATCACCCTGGTGGTGACGACGCCCTTCCCGTTCGAGGAGCACATCGAGGGACTCTCGCTCGTGACCTCCTGCTGGACGCCCACCGGCAACATGACGTTCCTGCGCCTGCCCGGCTTCTGGCGGCTCGCGCTCACCGTTCCCGACGGCGTCAGCCCCGAGGCCATGGCCGGGACCGGCCAGGTGGACGACGCGCTCCAGGCGCTGCTGCCGCAGCCGCGTCCCTACCCCATCTTCGCCGCCTGGCCCTACCGGGTGCGCGAGCGGCTGGCGGAACGCTTCGTGGAGGGCCGCGTGGCGCTGGCGGGCGACGCCGCGCACGTCAACTCGCCGGCCGGCGGCCTCGGCCTCAATGCCGGCCTGCACGACGCCTTCGAGCTCGCCGCGGCGTTGCGGGCCATCCTGCGCGACGGCGCCCCGCCTGAGCGCCTCGACCTCTATGCCCGCCGTCGTCGCGCCGTGGTTGCCGAGGCCGTGCTGGGGCAATCCGCACGGAACCGCCGCCGCATGCGCCAGCGCGACCCCGACGAGCGACGCGCGGCGCTGGCCGAATTGCAGGCCATCGCGGCCGACCCCATCCGCCTGCGCGACTACGTCCGCCGAGCCTCGATGGTTGAAGGCCTGAGGATGGCCGCGGCCATCACCTGAGGCGGCAGACCTCAGTTCGCCTTGCAGGAATGCAGCTGTCCGTCGAGGCCACGATAGGTCTCGGTGGTCGGGTCGTAGCTCTTGAACTTGGTGCAGCCGGTCCAGAGCTTCGTCGCGCCCGCCTTGGGCTGGTCGTAGATGATGGTCGTGCCCTCCGGCAGCACCCGCGGCTTCACCTTCGGAACTGGTGCCGGCAAAGCGGCCTGGGACGAAGTCTGGGCCGGCGCCGCGGGCTGGGCCGGGCGCAGGTCTTGGGCGGGTTCCGCCGGGAGCGGCGGTGCGGGTGGAGGGACCGGCGTCGGAGCGGGAGCGGGCTCCGCGGTAGCGGTGCGGGAAAGCTCCGAGGCCTTGGGTGGCGCAGGGTTCGGAAGGGGAACGAGCGGCCCGCCCACCGGCGGCTCCGAGCCACTCGTCCCGGAGGCGGGATCGGAAGCGGCGGAGGCCTGGGACTGAACGGGCGTTTGAGCAGCCGGCTGCACGGGCGCGGCCACAGGCGCAACGGACGCGCCTGCGGGAAGACCGGCCGGCGGCGCGGCGAAGCGCCCAGCCTCGGTCAGTCGGCCCCCCGTTGCCGCAAACAGCAGACCTGTCAGCGCGGCCGAGATCACGGCCAGCAGGAACACCCCTCTCAGCATCGTCGCCCTTCGAGCGCCGGCGTGGGCCGGCGTTACGCTGGATACAGGACCGTAATGTGGCACGGGAATCGGGCGAGACTGTGCGACTCAATGTTGCAATCTTAAGAAATTCGCCCACAGGCAGCATGGCTGCCGAATGAGGTTTACCCTCATCGACGATCATCGAATTCCGAATTGCCAAACCAGTGAGCCGCGATGGACCATGCCTCTGCGGCGGGCCCGGCAATGGTCTTGCATGTCTGGCGAAGGCTGCCGAGGGTCCTGCCATGTTGCCCGAGAGCGTTGAAACCCTTGTGATCGGTGCGGGGCAGGCGGGGCTGGCCGCGAGCGAGCACCTCGGCGCGCTTGGGCTTCCCCATCTCGTCGTGGAGCGCGCCCGGATCGCGGAGCGCTGGCGCTCGGAGCGCTGGGACTCGCTCGTGGCCAACGGGCCGGCCTGGCACGACCGCTTCCCGTCGCTCGCATTCGAAGGGATGGATCCCGACGCCTTCGCCCCGCGCGACAGGATCGTCGCCTATTTCGAAGCCTTCTCGGCGCAGATCGGCGCGCCCGTGCGGTGCGGCGTCGCGGTCACCGCGCTGAGGCGCGGACCGGGCGGCTCGGGCTTTCTGGCGCAGACGTCGGAGGGCGCTCTCGCGGCGAAGAACGTGATCGTCGCCACCGGCCCTTTTCAGCGCCCCGTCATCCCGGAAGTCGTGCCGGCCGGCGCGGGGTTCACGCAACTCCATTCGAGCGCCTACCGCAGTCCGGCCCAGTTGCCCGAAGGCGGCGTACTGGTCATCGGCGCGGGCTCCTCGGGTACGCAGATCGCCGATGAACTGCGGCGCTCAGGACGAAAGGTCTTCCTGTCCGTAGGCCCCCACGAGCGCCCGCCGCGTCGCTACCGCGGCCGCGATTTCGTGTGGTGGCTCGGTGCGCTCGGCGTCTGGGATCTCAAGACGCCCGGTCCGGATACCGAGCACGTCACGATCGCGGTGAGCGGCGCGCATGGCGGTCACACGGTCGACTTCCGGGCCCTGGCCTGGCAGGGCGTGACGCTCGTGGGTCGGGCCGAGAGCTTTGCGGACGGCCGCGTGCGCTTCGCGCCGGACCTTGCCCAAACCATCGCCCGCGGCGACGCCAGCTACCTCGCCATGCTCGACGCTGCGGACGAGCTTGCGCGGCGCGAGCGGCTCGACCTGCCGGAAGAGCCTGAGGCGCGCCTCTTCCCGCCCGACCCGCCCTGTTTGCGCGATCCCATCACCGAGCTGGACCTCGCGGCGGAGGGCGTCACCACGATTCTCTGGGCGACGGGATACGCGCTCGACTTCGGCTGGCTGGAGATGGACGCGCTCGACGCCAGAGGCCGACCGGTGCACCAGCGCGGCGCTTCCAAGATCCCCGGCCTCTATTTCCTCGGACTCTCCTGGCTTTCCCGCCGCGCCTCGGCCTTCATCTGGGGCGTCTGGCACGACGCGAAGTTCGTGGCCGAGCACATCGCGGCGCACCGGGACTGACGGTCCCTCCGAGGCCGCCCGCAGCGGTCCCTGGACCGACTGTCTCCAGCGACGGTGCCAGGGCGAGGCTTGCCGCCCCACGTTGCGCCGAGCCCCATTTCCATGTATCTTTCGTGCATTGCGAAGGTCGTTTCGATGCACATTGTTTTGGGAATGCTGATTGGCATTCTCGCAACTTGTACTTTCAACTTTGAGTTGCAGGCCGCGTCGCTGGACGATTCGGTCCGTACAGCTGTCACCTCTTCGCCTGCGGTCGGGGAAGTGGAGAGCGTCAAGTCGGCTGTGGAGGAGGACGTCGCGCAGGCACGGGGCGCTTACCTTCCCAAGGCCGACCTCGAGGCTTCCGTAGGCCCTCAATGGGCCGACAAGCCGCGGTCGCTGGCGTCGGCCAATAACCGGCAGTGGAGCAACGCCCGCCAGGCCGCTTTCGTGATTCGCCAGACCCTGTTCGACGGCTTCGCTCGAGACGGCGACCTGCTGCGCCAGCAGGCGCGCCTCAGCGGCGCGATCAGCAAGGTCGTGGAGCAGACCGACACGGTGGCGCTGGCGGCCACTGAGGCCCATGTCGACGTGGTGCGCCAGCGCCAGGTGGTGAAGGACGCCGACACGAACGTCGCAGCCCACCGCGCCATCCAGATGGACGTGGAGACCCGCTACAGGGGTGGCGGCGCGACCGTGTCCGAACTGGAGCAGATCCGCGAGCGCGTGGCGGTCGCCGAGGCCGCGCGCGCGGACTTCGCCCGCTCCCTCGGGGTGGCCGAGGCCAGGTACGAGCGCGTCACCGGCCGTGCGCCGGCCACGCTCGCCGTTCCCCGAGCGCCGCGCACGCCCATTCCTCCGCTGGACAAGGCCGTCACCATGGCCTTCTCGGAGAACCCGGGGCTCAAGGCCGCGTCGGCGGAGATCGATGCGGCCCTGGCCGACGTGGACGTGGCCCGTGCGCGCTTTGCGCCGCAGGTCGGCGTGGAAGTCCGCGCCTCCCGGGGGCTCGACCTGTCCTACACGCAGGGCAAGTCTAATGATGCGCTGGCACGCATGACGATGGCCTGGAACCTCTTCAACGGCGGCATCGACGATTCCCGTGTCCGCCAGCGGATGGAGGCCGCCAACGCGCAACGCTTCCGCCTCGACAAGCTGCGCCGCGAACTCCGGGAGTCGCTCGCCGCCGACTGGGCGACGCGGACCACGAGCGGGGAGCGCATCGCCGCGTTGAAGCGCGCCCTGGCGCTCGCGCGCAAGGTCACGGTCGCCTATGATGACGAATACAAGGCGGGCCGTCGCGGCCTGCTCGACGTGCTCGACGCCAAGGCGTCGGAGTTCCAGGCCAAGATCGGGCTCGCCGGGGCCGAGGCCATCGCGCTCATGGCGCAATACCGCATCCTCGCCGCCAGCGGACAGATCCGGCGCGAGTTCAAGCTCGCCGCCGATCGCCCGCGCATCGCCGTGCCGATGATCGCCGCACCGGCCTTGCAGTGAGGCTCGATCCACCGCCCGCCGCCCGCCGCGACATCGTGCACGGCCTGGTGTGGCTGGCCCATCGCCATGGCGTGACGACCACGCCGACGGCGCTCACCACGGGCCTGCCGCTGCTCGGCGCGGACCTCGCTCCCACCGCCATCGTCGAGGCGCTGAGGCGCGTAGGGCTCACGGCCACGCTCGCGTCGGAGCCCCTGGAGCGGCTGCCAGACCTTGTCTTCCCCGTGCTCGCACTGGACGCGCTGGGGGGAGCATGCATCGTGAAGGGGCTGGACCGGCCCGCCTCGCGCGCGCATCTCGTCCGCTTCGGACCCGCCGGCCAGGCGCTCGAGGAAGATGCCGGGATCCCAACGGCCGCCGCCATCGTGCTCGCCACCCCCATGGACAAGCTGCCGGCGGAGGGGCGCGGACGGGCTGCCTCCCTGGGCGACCACTGGCTCTGGGGACCTGCCTCGCGCTTCTGGCCGGACTACGGGCAAGTCATCGCGGCAGCGCTGCTGCTCAACATTCTTGGCCTCGCTTTGCCCCTCTTCACCATGAACGTCTACGACCGCGTGATCCCCAACCTCGCGATCACGACGCTCTGGACCCTCGTGGCCGGCGTGGCGCTCGCCATGGTCTTCGAGTTCATGTTCCGGGCGCTGCGTGCGGCGATCCTCGACGAGGTTGCGCGGCGACTGGATGTCAGCGTGGCCGGCCGCCTGTTCGAGCAATTGCTGCGCATCGACATCGCGCATCGCCCACCCTCGGCCGGCATCGTGACGAGTCAGATCCGCGAGTTCGAGGCCGTGCGCGACCTCGTCACCACCGGCGTCGTGACGAGCATGATCGACGCCGCCTTCGTGCTGATCTTCATCGCGGTCATGGCGCTCCTGGTCGGGCCGCTGGCGCTCATCCCGGCTGTGGGCCTCGTGCTGATCGTGGCCGTCACGATCGGCCTTCACCTGCCACTCAAGGCGGCGATCGAGGCCGGCCAGGCGCAGCTCGCCCGGCGCAGCGCGGTGCTGGTCGACACCGCCTCGGGCCTCGAGACCCTCAAGGCCATCGGTGCGGAGAGCGCCATGCGTGCGCGCTTCAACCAAGCCGTGGCGGCCTCCAGCCGCGCGCTGTCCAAGGCGCGCTTCTGGGCCAATGTCAGCGGTTCCGCCACATCGGAGATCCAGCAGGCGGTCTCGGTCTGCCTGCTGCTCGCTGGCGTCTTCGTCGTACTCTCGGGATCGGCCACCGTCGGCGCGCTGGTGGCGGCGAACCTGCTCGCCGGCCGCGTCCTGGCCCCCGTGGCCGGCATCGCCCAGACGCTGACGCGCCTGATGCAGGCCCGCGCCGCCGTGACCACCATCGACCGCTTCATGGGCCTGCCGACGGAAGCCGGCACGCTGGCGCAGACCGGGCTGCGCCCGGGCTCCGGCGCGTTTGCCTGCCGCAAGCTCGGCTTTGCCTATCCCGGCGCGCCGGGCAAGGCGCTCGATAGCGTCGACCTCATCGTGCGCTCGGGCGAGCGCATCGGCATCATCGGGCGCGTCGGCTCGGGCAAGAGCACGCTCGGCCGGCTCCTGTGCGGCCTGTACCGGCCCACCGAAGGCTCTCTGCTGATCGACGGCATCGACGTCCGTCAATACGATCCCGCGGAGCTGCGCGCCGCCGTCGGCTTCTGCCAGCAGGAGCCGGACCTCTTCACCGGAACCGTGCTGGAGAACGTCACGATCGGCCGCCCGCTGGCCACGGAAGCGGAGCTGCGCACGGCCCTGCAGGCCTCCGGCCTCGACGAGATCGTGCAGGCCCACCCGCAGGGACTCGCCATGCCCGTCAGCGAACGCGGGCGCAGCCTCTCGGGCGGCCAGCGCCAGGCCGTGGCGCTGGCCCGCGTGCTGATCCGCCAGCCCCGCGTCCTCTTCCTCGACGAGCCCTCCGCGGCGATGGACGGGCTCAGCGAGAAACGTCTCGTGCAGCGGCTCGCCGGCATCGCCGAGAGCGGCACCACCTTGCTCATCGCCACGCACCGCGACCCGCTGCTCGCCCTCGTCGACCGGGTTCTCGTCTTCGAGAACGGGCGCGTCGTGCTCGACGGCCCGCGCGACGAGGTGATGGAACGCTTGCGAGGTAGCGCGGGTCCGGTTCTGTCGAGGCCCGCCTGATGCGGTTGGAGGAGGCCTTCGCCAACGACGTGCGCGCCGCGCTCGACAGCGAGCGCACCCGAAAACCTTGGCCGCTCCTCGCGGTCTGTGGCGGCCTGTTCCTGGCAGGGCTCGCCTGGGCCGGCCTGACAACGCTGGAAGAGCACGCCTCGGCGCCCGGCAAGGTGATCCCGTCGAGCCAGATCCAGGTGGTGCAGACGCTGGAGCCCGGCATCCTCGCGGCGTTGCTGGTCAAGGTGGGCGATACGGTCGAGGCCGGGCAAGTGCTGATGCGGCTCTCGGACGCGAGCGTCGCCTCGCAGCTGGGCGAGATCCGCCAGCGCCGCTCCGCCCTGCTGGCCCGGCGCGAGCGTTTGGCGGCGGAAGTGGAGGGCCGCACGCCCGACTTCGACGCCGCCGACGCCGACCCGGCATCGGCGCAGGCCGAGCGTCGCCTGTTCGAGGACAAGGCCGCGGCGCTCGCCCAGGAGGTCGCGGTTGCCGAGCGACAACTCGCCCAGCGTCGGCAGGAGCGCAGCGAGGCGGACGTGCGCCTCTCCGAGGCCGACCGACTCGTCCAGATGCTGGAGCGCGAACTGGACATGGCGCGCGGCCTCGCCAAGCGCGGCGTCTTCCCGGAGATCGAGCTCATGCGCCAGGAGCGGGTCGCCCAGGCCGAGCGGCGGGAGGCCACCGTGCTGCGCGCCGCATTGCCTCGCCTGGGCGAGGCGGTTGCGGAGGCTGAATCGCGCCTGAAAGGCCTCGTGGGAAGCCGGCGCGCGGCGGCGCAGGACGAGCTCGTCAAGACGCTGGGAGACCTCGCGGTGCTCGAGGAAAGCGTCAAGGCCGTTCAGGACCGCGAGCGCCGCACGGCCCTTCGCTCCCCCGTGCGTGGCGTCGTGAATGCGCTGCCGGTGAGCAGCATCGGCGCCGTGCTGCAGACCGGCCAGCACGCCGCGGAGATCGTTCCGCTCGACGACAGCCTGCAGGTGGAGTGCCATGTGCGCCCGCAGGACATCGCCTTCATCGGCGCGGGCCAGCACGCAAGCGTGAAGGTGAGCGCCTATGACTACACGGTCTATGGCGAGTTGCCCGGCGAGGTCATGCGCATCGGCGCCGACACCAAGACGGACCCCCAGGGCAACGCCTATTACGAGGTGATCGTGCGCACCGCCCGCACGGCATTGGGCACGCCGGAAAAGCCGCTGCCCATCATCCCCGGCATGGTCGTGCGGGTCGACATCCAGACAGGCGAGAAGAGCGTGCTCGCCTATCTCCTCAAGCCCCTGCGCAAGGCCGCCGCCGAGGCGATGCGCGAGCGCTGAGGCGGACCTGCCGGATCACTTGCTCGTGGCCACGTGCACGCCGTCCCAGCCGGGTCCCGGCGGGTTCGCCCGGTAGTCCTCCACGCGCTCGCGCAGCATGGCGAGGTAGCCCGTGACGCCGAAGTCGCGGCCGCGTTCCGCCAGGGCGTCGAGGCGGACGAAGGCGCCCTCCCAGTCCTGCCGCCGGATGGTGGCGTGCAGATCCCGAACGGCGTTGCGATAGTCCTGGAAGTCGGGGCGCGCCGCCAAGACCCCGCCGCCGAGCAATGTGAAGATGCGCTCGGGCTGCGTCTTGCCCTTCACCTTGATCAGGTCGATCTCCAGCGTGGCGAAGCGCTCGCCCACGAGGTCCGCCGTCACGCCGCCGATAATCACGTTCAGATGGTAGGCCTTGCTCTGGCCCTCCAGCCGCGAGGCGAGGTTCACGGCGTCGCCGAGCACCGTATAGTCGAAGCGCAGGTCGCTGCCCATGTTGCCGACCACGCAGTCGCCCGTGTTGATGCCGACGCCGATGGCGATGTCTGCCGCCTGGCGGCCCGCCTGAAGGGCCTCCTCCGCCAGCGTCCTGTTGAGCGCGGCGAGCCGGGCCATCATCTCCAGCGCCGCCGCGCAGGCATGAGCGGCGTGGTCCTCCACGTCGAGCGGCGCGTTCCAGAAGGCCATGATCGCGTCGCCCATGTACTTGTCGATCGTGCCCTCGCGCTCGAGGATCGCGTTGGTGAGCGGCGTCAGCAGCTGGTTCATCAGCCGCGTGAGGCCCGGCGCGTCGCCCTTGAAGGTCTCCGACAGGGTGGTGAAGCCGCGCACGTCGCTGAACAGGATGGTCATGCAGCGATTCTCGCCGCCGAGCACAAGCCGCTCAGGCTCGCGCGCGAGCTGCTCCACGAGGGCCGGCGAGAGATATTGCTGGAACGCCCCGCGCACCCTGCGCCGCGCCGCCTCCTCGCGCCGGTAATTGTCGATCGCCATCACCATGAAGATGAGGAGCGCGGAGGCCGAAGGCAGGCTCGCGTCGATCAGCATGCGCTTCTCGGCGAAGAGCCACCACGAGCCGCCGGCGAGCGAGGCCATGAGGCCGAGCGCCAACAAGGCCGATTCCACCGAGCCGAGCCGAGGCAGGACGATGACGATGAGCAGGCCGAGCAGCGCGAGCGCGCAGAGTTCCGCGCCGAGCGCCCAGTTCGGCTGCCACAGGGCCGAGCCCGACAACACCGTCTCGATGAACTGGGCGTGGATCTCGACGCCGGGCAAGGTGACGCCGAGCGGCGTGGCCTTCATGTCCGACAGGCTGGTGGCAGAGGCGCCCACCAGCACGACGTGGCCAAGCAGCCGGTCCTGCTTCATGCGTCCCGAGATGAGGTCCGCCGCCGGGACGAAGCGCTCCGGCCTGTGGCCCGTGAAGTGGATCCAGGTCCGCCCCGCGCGGTCGGTCGCCGCCTGCAGAGGACCCACCCGCACCGCAGCCAGGCCACCCGCGGCGTCGGTGCGCAGCAGAAGGGCGTCCTGCCGCGTGGCCACGCGCAACAGGTCGAGCCCGAAGCTCGGCGCCAGCCCGTCCCCCACGCGCGACACGACGGGATAGCGGCGCAGCACGCCGTCGATGTCGGGCAGGAAGGAAAGCAGCCCACGCCCCGCGGCGGCCTCCTCCAGGACCGGGAGGTTCGCGAGCAGCCCCGCATAGGTGACGAGCACGTCGCCGGGCGGCGCGCCGGCCAGCGCGACGGGCGTCTGCGGCAGGTCATGCGCGGCGCCGGCGCGCTTCTGCTGCGGGGCGCCGGCTCGCCCGAGCACGACGGGCACCTCCGCCATGGCCTCGGCGAGCGCCGCGTCATTATCGGCCGGGACGCCCGCCGGGAGGGCGGAACCGGGCGGGAAGAGCCGGGCAGGCGAGAGCCGGTCCGGCTCGGCGAAGATCACGTCGAAGCCCACGACCGACGCGCCAGCCGCGCCCGCCTTGCGCAGCAGGTCCGCCAGGAGCGTGCGCGGCCAGGGCCACTGGCCGAGTTGCTCCAGGCTGGCATCGTCGATGTCGACGATGGACACCGGCAAGGGCGCGTAGGCGCGGGGCCTGGCCTGCTGGTAGGTGTCGAACACCCGGTTGCGCAGGCCCTCCAGCCAGGGCGGATCGGCGACGCGCAAGGCCAACAGGGCGGCCAGCAGCGCGAGGGCGACGAGGCGCCCGGGGCCGAAGGAAGCGAAGGCGCGGGCGAACCGGCGCAGGATGCGCGACGAGAGACCCTGTCGCCGCGGCGACAGGGCGGGTCCGGCCGCCTCAAGGACCGCTGCCGGCATGGGCGATGACGCTGGATTGATGAATGCCGCTGTTGTCCCGCCAGACCAGATTGAGGACGTCTCCCGCGCGTACGGTGCCGTTGTCGAAGGTAAAGATCTCCGAGGAAATCCCGTTCTGGGTATCGGTCACCCAGAAGCCACCTTCGCCGGTCGTATTGTCGACGTTCACGCTCACGAACGGTGTCAGCAACCCGGAATCGATGGAGTCCCCTCCCAGCCCTGAAAGTCCGAGCGATGCGACATTGGAGAGATCAATGATGTCCGCCGCCTGCCAGTCCGTGACCCGATCGACCTCACCAAAGGCGCCGGCGACGAATACGTCATTGCCGGCGCCCCCCTTGAGCACATCGTTGCCCGGGCCGCCATCCAGCGTGTCCGCCCCGTCGCCGCCCTCCAGCGTGTCCGAGTTGTCGCCGCCGCCCAGAGAATCATTTCTGTCGTTGCCGACGAGGCTGTCGTTTCCACCGCCGCCCAGCAGGGTGTCGTTCGCCGATCCACCGGCGAAAGTTTCGGGAGCGGCGGCGCCCACCACGCTGATGGCGCCGCTCGACCCCTGGCCGACGAACGTCACCGTCTCGACATTGGCAAAGGCGCCGGCAACGCCTCCGGCCACGATCACGCCAGTGGCGAAATTGATCGCGTAGGCGCGCGTCTCGCCGGAGAGGCTGATCGTCAGGGAGTCGTTGTCCTGGCCGCCGTCGATCGACATCGCGCCCCAGCCGGCAGAGATGATGTCGTCGCCTTGGCCGCCCAGGACCGTGTCGGCGCCGCCTTGCGCATCGATCGTGTCTCGGCCGAGGCCGCCGTCCAGATAATCCGCATTGTTGTCGAGCGGCGCGAAGGAGAATGCGACCGAGAGCAGGCGATCATTGCCCTCGCCCCCGATCAGCGTGTCGTTCCCCAGGCCTCCTTCCAGCGTCTCGCCCGCGGCGCCGCCGACGAAGCTGTCGGCCCCGCTTCCGCCGGTGGCGTTCAGGACCTCGATGCCCGTGACGGCGCCGACCTCGCTTCCCGCGAGGATGCGGCCGGTCTGGATGTCGACGGCCAAACCACGGGATTCTGTGGAGATGCTGACCGTGAGCGTGTCGTTGCCCGCGCCGCCGTCGATCGACGCCGCGCCCCAGAGAATGCTGAGGCTGTCATTGTTGTCGCCCCCCAGCAGCGTGTCCTTGCCTCCGTCGCCAAACAGCCGGTCGGAGCCGACGCCGCCCTCCAGACGGTCGTCGGCGCCGGAATTCTGGTCGAAGGTCCCCGCGTAGAGATCGTCGCTGCCCTCGTTGCCCGAGATGCTGTCCGCCCCCGCGCCCCCGTAGAGCGTGTCCTGGTCGGCCCCTCCCAGCAGAGTATCCGCGTCGGCGCCCCCGAAGAGGTAGTCGTTGCCGAGGCCCCCATCCAGCAAATCGTCGCCGGCATTGCCGATGAGACTATCGTCGCCTGACCTGCCCGCGAGGCTGTCGGCCACGTTCGAGCCATTGAGGTAATCATTCCCGTTTGCGCCGCCGAGGGTCACGGCCGCCGCCGCGAAAAAGGCCCTCAGGCGCTCGATCCCAGTGACGACGCCGACGGCCCCGCCGGCCTCGATCCTGCCCCCGTTCTCGAGGTCGATCAGCACGGCCCCGGTTTGCCCTGAAAGATCGGCCTCCAGCGTGTCGTCAGTCCCAAGTCCGCCGTCGATCGACGCCGCGCCGAACCCCATCGTGATGGAATCGTTCCCGTCGCCCCCCAGCAAGGTGTCCAGACCGCCAAGGCCGCGGATCGTGTCGTTTTCTCCAAGCCCGTTGATGCTGTCTGCGCCAGCCGTGCCCGTCAGATTGTCACGGCCTGCAGTGCCGGCGAGGACGTTGGCGCTGGCCTGGGCCGTGATGGTGGAGGCGCCGGCGCCGATATCGACCCGGATGACATCGCCCGCGGCGAACGAGCCGTCCAGCCGCGCCCAATCCTGCCAGCTCGAGCCCGAACCGGCTCCGTCTTTGTCGACCTGGACCAGCGCGCTGCCATCGGACTGGACGCGCACGCGCACGACATCGTTCAGCGTTCCGGCAAGCGGAGTGGCGGAGAGATCGAGAATGTCTCCCGATGCGGTCGTGGCAAAATCGGTGACGCGGTCCGTCGATCCCAGGCGGAACCGGTCCTGCCCCAAGCCGCCTGTCAGCGTGTCTGCGCCGCCCCCACCGTCGAGCGTGTCGTCGCCGGCGCCTCCCGAGAGAGAATCCGCGGCGTTGTCGTCTGTGCCACTCTGCCCGGAGCCGGACAGCGAATCCGCCCCTTCCCCGCCCGAGAGGGTGTCCGCACCTGCTCCGCCCCAGAGGCTGTCGTTCCCACCTTCGCCGGAGAGGGAATCCGCGGCGCTGCCTCCGTTGAGCACGTCGTCGCCGGCGGCCCCACGCGCCGTGAGGGCGCTGGCGCCCCCCACCGTGATGAGTTTCTCGATCCCGGCAATCGTCCCCGAGATGCCCGACGACAGGATCGTGCCGGCCGTCAGGTCAATGACCGCACTCCCGTCCAGCGCCACGTAGAGCGTGTCGAATCCCGTGCCGCCGTCGATGTCCCGGGCGCCGCCGGAGATGCGGACAAGGTCGTCGCCCGCGTCGCCATAGAGGCTATCGCCGCCGCCGTCGCCGAAGAGCGTGTTCCCGCTGCCCCCGCCCCAGAGGACGTCGTTCCCGTCCCCGCCGATCAGGACGTCGCTGTCCGTCCCGCCATAGAGCGAGTCGTCGCCGGCACCACCATCGAGCGAATTCGCGCCGTTGAACCCGTTCAGGCTGTCGTTGCCGCCTGCGCCGCTGAGGCTGTCCGCGGACGACGAGCCGTCGAGGATATCGCCATCGCCGGCGCCGCCGAGGGTGACGGCCGCCTGCGCGTTCCTGACGACCAGCCGCTCGATCCCTGTGACGCCGCCGACCGCCCCGGCGGCCTGGATCTTGCCCCCATTCCCGATGTCGATCAGCATGGGGCCGGATTGGTTCGACAGGTCGGCCTGCAGCGTGTCGTTGCCCAGGCCACCGACGATCACTGCTGCGCCGAACCCGATGAGGATCAGGTCGCTTCCGTCGCCGCCCAGCAGCGTGTCCGGGCCGAATCGACCGGTCAGCGTGTCGTTGCCGCCGAGGCCCGCGATGCTGTCGGCGCCCGACGTCCCGTCGAGAAAGTCGTCCCCGGCCGTGCCGGTGAGGACGTTGACGTAGGCCTGCGCGGCGATCGTGGTTGCGCCGACGCCCACATTGACGCGGAACACGTCGCCGCCGGAGAAGGAGCCGTCAAGTTGCGCCACGGTTTCCCAGCCCGAGCCGGATCTCGTCCCGTCGGCGTCGACCTGGACCAGCGCGCTCCCGTCGGCCTGCACCCTGATGCGCACCACGTCGTTCAGCGCGCCGACGAGCGACGTCGACGACAGGTCGATCAGGTCGCCCGCCGCGCCCTTCTCGAAATCCGTGATGCGGTCTGTGGCTCCGCGCTGCAGCAGGAAGATGTCCTGGCCCGCGCCGCCGGCGACCGTGTCGGCGCCGTCCTGGCCGAAAAGAGTGTCGTTCCCGTCCCCACCATCGAGCGAACTGCTTCCGGCATCGCCCTGGAGGAGGTCATTGCCCGTCCCGCCGGCCAGCGTGTCGCCGTCGCCACCGAGCAGGGTATCGTTTCCGGCGTCGCCTTTCAGCAGGTCACCCGGGTCGGGCGCCAGGCTGGTGCCGGCGGTGAGGACGTCGTCGCCGCCGCCGCCCAGCAGCGTGTCGGCGCCTGCGCCGCCGGTGATCGTGTCCGACAGGCTGCCGCCTACGATGCTGTCGGCTCCGGAGCCGCCAAGCACCGCGCGCTCCTCGATGCCGGACGTTGCGAAGACGTACCCCACGCCCGCGACCGTCCCGCGTCCCGCTCCGATGTCGAGCGCGATGGAGTCGCCGACTAGCGCGAGATCGATGGTGAGGGTGTCCGAGCCGCCGCCGCCGGCGGCGGAGACGTTCCCAAGGCGAACGATGAGAGCGTCGTCACCCTGGCCACCGACCAACGTGTCGTCGCCGCGCACGCCATCGAGCGTGTCATCGCCGCCGCCCCCGACGATGCTGTCGGCAAACGATGTCCCGTTTACGAGGAAGCTCTCGAAGCCGTTGAACGTGCCCTGGGCGACGCCGCCGGAGAGGAGCGCGCCTGCGCCGAGGTCGGCCACGAGCGGCCCGCCGAGCGCGTAGGAATAGAGCGTCAACGTATCGTTTCCGGAGCCGCCTTCGGCCAGGAAGGGGTCGCGGAGCTCGACGGAGACGAAGTCGTCATCCGCCCCGCCCAGCAGGGTGTCCCCTCCGAAGTCGCCGTAGAGCGTGTCGTTCCCGTCCCCGCCCTCAAGCCGGTCCGCGCCGCCTTCCGTGGAATTGATGACCGGGTTGCTTGCGCCGACGACGTCGTCGCCCGCGCCGCCCAGCACCGTGTCCGCCCCGGTTCCGCCCTGCAGCGTGTCGTTGCCGGCGCCACCGAGCAGCTTGTCGGCCCCGTCGCCCCCGTAGATCAGATCGTCATCAGCGCCGTTCAGGCCGTCCGGCCCGCCGATGATGGAGTCGTCGCCAGCGCCGCCATCGATCGAGTCCGAGCCGAGGCCCCCCGAGATCGTATCGGCGAACGAGGTTGGGCCCGAGACGGACATCCCCTGCAGGAGATAGGTGTTCCCGAAGATGTCGGTCGTCGTGACGCCGTCGCTGGCCCCGTTGACGGTGAAGGAGTTGCCGATGGTGTCGTCGTTGTCGGTGCCGGTGATGCTGGCGCCGAACTGAACGGTCGTCGGGGCGGTGACCGCAATGAACCCGCTGCCCCTGCCGACAAAGGCGAAAGAGTCCCCTGCGGCAAAGTTTCCTTCGAAATAGGCGACGTCCTTCCACAACCCGTCGGCGGGTCCGAGGACCTGCAGGATGGTCTGGCCAAATCCGTTCTGGATGATCCGGGCGACATCCGAGACGGCGCCGGGGACGTTCGCCATTGCGCGCGACAGGTCGAGGACGTCGCCTGCCGCGCCCGTCTCGAAATCTGCGATGGTGACGGGGTCCGCCCCGAGCGCTTCGAGCGAGAACGTGTCGCGTCCTGTTCCACCACGAAGCGTGTCGTTGCCGCCGCCGCCAGCGATGCTGTCGTTGCCCACGCCGCCCGACAGGTCGTTGGCGTCGGTATTTCCGGTCAGCGTGTCGTCGAAGACGCTGCCGACGACATTCTCGATGCTCGTGAGCCGGTCATTGCCATCGGCCACCGTCGCGGCGCCCGCGACCAGGTCCACCCGCACGCCGCTGGCGCCATCGCCGAGCGCGAGCACGTCGCGGTAATCCACCGCGTCGAACCCGATTCCGCCGTCGATGGAATCCGCCCCGGCCATGCCGCGGAACGTGTTGTCGCCATCGTCTCCGATGAGCGTGTCGGCGAAGGCCGAGCCGCGGACGGCTTCGATGGAGATCAGGATGTCGTTCCCGTCGCCGCCGCTGGCCGAGCCGTCGTAGAGATCGACGCGGACGGCGGACGTGGCGTGATGGTAAAAGGCCCAGTCGTTCCCGAAGCCACCATCCAGCGTGTCGTCCCCGGCGTCGCCGCGCAGGGTGTTGTCGGCGCTGTCCCCGATCAGGACGTCGTCGTACCGCGATCCGCGCAGGCCCTCGATATTCGACAGGCGATCGTTCCCAGCCCCGCCGCTCGCGGTACCGGCAGCGAGGTCTGCCCGCACCGCGCCGACGTCGTTCCACAGGTCCGCCCAGTCATTGCCCCCGCCGCCATCGAGCGTGTCGTTTCCGAGGCCGCCATAGAGCCAGTTGCCGCCATGGTCGCCCTGGATTGAGTCGGCGAAGGCCGAGCCGGACACGTCCTCGATATTCGAGAGCCGGTCGCTGACGCCATTCCCGAAGGCGGTCCCCGTCGCGAGGTTCACGGTGACGGCCGTGCCCAGCGAGTGGTAATGGGCCGTGTCCTCACCGTCGCCGCCGTCGAGCGTGTTGGCGCCCTCGTTGCCCCAAAGCTCGTCGTCGCCCGCGCCGCCAAGGAGGCTGTCATTCCCCCCGCCGCCGAGCATCGAATCGTCGCCGTCGAGCCCAGTCAGCGTGTCGTTGCCGCGTCCCCCGTGCATCAGGTCGCCGGCGTCCGTGCCTGTGAGAGCCTCGTCGGCCGTCGTGCCGTTGAAGACGCGCACGTCGCGGTCTGAGAAGCGCAGAGTCTCCACGCGCTGGAGCAGGTCGACGCCGTCGGGTCCCGTGATCTTCAGCAGGCTTTCGCCGTCGGCGCCGGAGACGATGGACCAACCGGACGAACGCCAGGACTCGGAGAGCACGGCAATGTCGTTCCCGGCCCCGCCATCCAGCGTGTCGTTGCCGGACCCGCCATCGAGCGTGTCGTTTCCGGCTCGCCCGGCGAGCGAATCATCCCCTTCGAGACCGCGTAGCTTGTCTGCGCCGGCCCCGCCGGTCAGCGTGTCAGCCTGCGCGGTCCCCGTGAGATCGCGCCCGGAATCCTCGGGCAAGGTCAAGGACGCGACGTCCCCGTCGAAGTTCCAGCGGATGCGCACCGCCTGCCCCGGGGCCTGATCCGCGCCGCCCGTGGCGATCGTCTGGTACGCGAAGTTCGACCCTGTCCCGTCCTGATCCACCTGAATGACGATCGAGCCGTTGCTCAGCAGAACGCGGACATAATCGCCGAGGTTGGCGGCGGTGACGCCCCTGCCTGCCAGCCATTGCGACACGTCGACGGTGTCCGCGGAACTGAGGTCCGTGATCGTCTCGATCTGCCCGATCGAGGCGGATTGCAGCACGAAGACGTCGTTGCCCAGCCCGCCCGTCAGGGTGTCGCCGCCCAGGCCGACCAGCGTGTCCGCCCCGTCGCCGCCGTCGAGCACGTTGCCGCCCGGGTCGTCTGAGGGAGAGCCGCCCTGCAGGTAGTCGGCGAATCCATTGCCGCGCAGCGTATCCGCCCCTGCCCCGCCCATGAGGGTGGAGCCCACGTCACTGCGCCCGACGATGCTGTCGTCATAAGCCGTCCCGATGACGGCCTCGATGCTCATGAGGGTCTTGATGGTGCTTCCGACGAGGACGTGTTGGCCGGCGCCGTCGCCCAGATCGGCTTGGATGGCCTGCTGCTCCCCTGCGAAAGACGCCGTGTCCTGACCCAGGCCGCCGTCGAGGAAGTCCGCCCCGGCGCGGCCGTCGAGCGAGTCGTTGCCTTCACCGCCGAAAAGCGTCTCGTCGCTACCGCTCCCGATCAGCGTATCGTCATACCGGGAACCCAGGACCTGGTTGATGCGCAGAAGCCGGTCGTTCCCCTCCCCTCCGCTCGCCGTGCCCTCGCCGAGGTCGACGCGCACGGAAGAGGGGCTGTTGGAATAGTCGGCCATCGCAAGGCCGACGCCGCCGTCGAGCGTGTCGTCCCCAGCGCCGCCCTGGAACGTGGCCGGTCCGTCGCCGCCAACGAAGGAGTCCGCGTAGGCGGATCCGATAAGGCGCGAGATGCCGTAGAGCTGATCATTGCCCTGGCCGATCGCCTCTCCGTTCCCGAGGTCGACGGTGACGCCCGCTGTGGCGTTGGCGAAGGACGCCCACACGGATTGGCCGCCGATCAACGTGTCGTCGCCCTCCCCGCCGTCCAGCGTGCTGAGGGTTTCGCTCGACAGGCGGTCGTTGCCCCGCCCGCCCGCCAGCGAGTTGTAAGGTCCCGGTCCTTCGAGCGTATCGTCCCCCGCCCGGCCCTCCAGCGTCACGGACCCGAAGGCATGCCCGGTCAGCTTGTCGTTCCCGCGCCCGCCCGTGAGGCGAACGCCGCCCTTCTGCGCCTCGAGGGTGACCGCGTCCCCCGCGGGGATCGTCACCGTCAGTGCGGCCGTCGCCTCGCGGCCGGTCGAGTCCACGATCGTGGTGTGGAAGACGTCGGTCGTCGCCTCCGGCCCCGTGCGGGCGGGGTCGAGCACGTAGAGGTAGCTTCCGTCCGGATTGATCCGCAGCGTGCCGTGGTCGCCGACGATCGTGACGGCCGTGTCCGAGATCGTGACCTCGCCTTCCCGCGGCTGCGGCCCGCCGCCCACGCGAAGCAGGCGGATCGTATCGCCCGGGTCGGGATCGCTGTCATTGGCGAGCGCGTTGCCGGACGCCTCGCCGTCATCCCACAAGGTCGCCGCGTCTGCGCGGGCCACCGGCGGGTCCGGCACGGGCGTGATGGCGACGGGAATCTCGAGGGTGCCGCCCGAGCCGTCGGCGGCGGTCACCTTGATCGTGAGGCCGCCCAGCTGCGCGTCTGGCGAGGGCTGGTAGGTCAGACCGTTAAGCGCCGCGAGCAGCGCCGAGGCGGATCCCGACATGGTCACGTCGTCTGTGCCGTTGCCGATGACGACGAGGCCCTGCGTGGTGGCGAGCGTGATCGTGGAACGTGCGGTGATGCGCACCACAAGAGGGGTGTCGCCGGGAACCCCGCTGAAGGTGAAGCCAGACAACGTGGAGGGCGTGTCCTCGGTCACGGCGGCCGAGCCGGATGCGAATCTGATCGGCGGGCTGCCTGCCGGGAAGATTGCTGACGCGGCCGCCGTCTGCGGCGCCACGATCACCTGCACCGTCTCGATCTTGGTCGTGTCGATCACCGTGAGGCCGGTCCCGCCGCCGACCGTGGGGAGACTGCTGGTCGGAAGCGTGACGCTTCCCGTCGCGGTCGCCCCGGTCGCGCCGGCCTGAACCGCCTCCACGGCGGCGGCGATCTGGATCAGCTGGCCCTTGTCGATGAAGCCTTGCTTGCCGGGCGTGTTCTGGTTGGGTCCCGGCCCCTGCGGGGTCGTGCCCGGCTGGTCGCCCGGCGGGGTCGACAGGGCCTGGTTGTAGAGCCGATAGGCCTCCTGCGCGTCTTGTTGCCCTTGCTGCAGCTGCAGGTCGCTCAGCCTGATCTCGACCGGCGGGCTCGACGGAGTATCAAGGCGATAGCCGAGCGTCGTCTCCTGCACCACGGCCAGGAGCTGGTTGGTGAGACTTACGATCTGGTAGGCGCCGACCCGGCCGTCCGGATCGGGCAGGATCTTGAATTCCACCTGCCCCGTCACGGCGTTGATCACGACGTAGGGCGTGGTGCCGCGGATGCCCATCGTGGCGACGGGCGTCGTGACGCGCATCGAGCCTGTCTTGGCGACCTGTCCGGTGATGAAGACGAAAGTGCCCTCGACGAGGTTCGCCGAAAACGTGTTGTCCGTGCGGGCAGGGTCGTAGACGAGTTCGTTCATCACCATGCGGGCGCCGCCCGACAGGGAGAACACGGTGTCGTCGGCGAGCTTGAGGCCGAGCTTGGCGTCCCGCGCGCTGGCGATCACGTCGCCCTGGAAGATCGCGTCGCCGATGGCAAGAGGCTGGGCGGCGGCGCCGCGCTGCACCGTCGCCGAGCCGGTCAGCGTCTCCACGCGGCCGATCTGCCGCGGCGCACTGGCGCCCGCGGCCTGCGCCATCTGCCAGTGCCCATGACCGGAGAGCGCCTCGACCACCGAGCCCGCGAGAACCGAGCCGCCGGGCGCCACGAGGTCGGGCCTCGTCTCAGCGGCGAAATAGTCAGGCACGTGGAAGCCGCGTCCGTCCTCCCCGACGACCAGGAGGTCGGGTCCCGCGCGCTGGTAGGCGCCGCGGAACATCGCGCCCGCGTGCGGCACGGCGACCTGCGCCGCCCCGGGCTCCACGGCGACGGTCGCGATGCGGTCACCGGATACGGGCCCGGCATGGTTCATGCGCACGCGTCCTTATGCAACTTATAGTTGAAATACTTTGAATGAAGTACGGATCATCACAAAAACATGTCACGTGACACAGTATTTCTATTTGCATCGCCTGGGAAGATCTGTTCGGCCAGCACCAAATGGTCTAAGCAGGACATCGTGAACCTACGCGGTCCCCGGGGCCGGCAGCCAACGTCACTGCGGAGAGTCCCCTGGCCGGCAATCACGTCCCAGACCTGAACCGGGCGATCTGGCGCATGAGCCGGCGGGCGCAGATCCGCCTGCTCATGCTCATCCTGCTATCGCTGCCGGTCTATTTCGCCGCGCTCGAAATGCCCGTCGTGATCGTCAACGAGGGGATCCTGGGCGAGGCCTTCGAGCATGGCGCGACCGCGCGGCTCTTCGGCCTGACGCTGCCCCTGCCCGCCAGCCTCGGCGGCTCGTGGACGATCTTCGGCGGCATCGAGGTGGACCAGCTCGGGTTCCTGCTCGTCAGCAGCGCGGTCTTCCTGTTGCTCATCCTCGTGAACACCGGCTTCAAATACGCGATCGAGTTGCAGAAGGGGCGAATCGCCATCGCGGTCACCCAGACGCTGCAGGAGGAGGTCACCGACCGCCTGCTGGCCGCCAGGCCGGAAGCCTGCGCCCGGCTGAAGTCCGGCGAGATCGCAGCCTTCGTCCGAGCCGACATCGAGCCCATCGGCGCCTATGCCGGAAGCGCATTCGGCACGCCGCTCGTGCAGATCGGGCACGCGGTGCTGGCGCTCGTCTTCATCGCGCTGCAGAGCGCCCTGCTCGGCGCGCTCGCGGCGATCATGCTGCTCCTTCAATTCTGGATCGTGCCTCGCCTGGGCCATCACGAGGTGCACCTTCAGGCCGTGCGCCGGGCGGTCGGCGTGGTGCTCGGCGGACGAGTCGGAGACCTCGCCGCCGGCCTCGTGGCGACGCGCGCCGAGCGCGTCGCCTCCTACGAAGCGGCGCGCATGCACACGGAGTTCGGACGCTATGCCACGGCCGCGGAAAACGCGCTGCGCTGGGCGGCGATCACCCACGCCGCCATGGGCGTCTTTTCGCAACTTTCGAGACTGGCCATGTTCGTCGTCGGGGGCTTGCTCACCTTCGGCAAGCTGATCCTGATCGGCAACCTCGTGGCGGTGCTCAACGCGTTCCGCGAACTGCCGGAGACGGTCGAGGAACTGTTGAAATGGCATCACAAGCTGCACGATACGACCGACCGGTTCTCCAAGGTCCAGGGGTTCCTGGTGCGCGAACCGCAGCGCCCGATCGAGTCCGAACAGCCGCCCAGCCTCGCCTATGGCAGGCTGAAGACCAAGGCCCTCAGCGTCGAGACGAGCCGCGGCCTGCTGGCCATCGACAAGCTCGATCTGAATATCGCCCTGCCCGCCCATGTCGGCCTTGTCGACAAGGACGGTGAGGCGGGCGCGACCCTCGCCGCGCTCCTCGGCAGCGAACTGACCAGCTACCAGGGGCGGATTCATTTCGCCTCGACCGCGCTCGAGGATCTGTCTCCGGAACTCTTGGGACGGGAGCTCGGCTATGTCGGGCCGCAACCCCACGTGTTCGACGCGAGCGTACGGGCCAATGTCAGCTACGGGCTGAACCGCCGAACCGCGGTCGGGGAAGGCGGGGACTGGGTGGACCTTTCGCTTGCGGGAGCCGAAGGCCCAAGGGAGCTCGACGACCGAATCGTGTCCCTGCTCGCGGTCTTCGGCATGGGGCCCGACCTCTACGCCGGCGGGCTGGGCAGCCCACTGCCGAAGGCTCCCGACCAGATCTTCGCCGAACGCCTCGTGGCGAGCCGGAAACGCCTGCGCGAGAGCCTTGAGCAGGCCGGCCTCAGCGAACTCGTCGAGCCGTTCCGGGCAGACCTCTTCATCGAGAATGGCAGCATCCTCGAGAACCTCCTGTTCGGCCGCGCCCATCCGGATGCGCCCATCACGCGCGAAGACCTCATGGCCGACAGGGGCTTCCTGACGGTCCTGCGCGAGACGGGCCTTCACGACAGGCTCGCCGAGGTCGGCCGGACCATCGCCAACGAGTTGCTCGGCGTGCTGGAAACGGGGGCAGGCGAGGCCATGCCGGCAAGCCATGCGGCCCTGTTGCCCTTGCGCGACATCCCGCTCGTCCGCGCCGCGCTCGAGGCGGGGGATGCCTCTGCCCTCGTCCAGGTGTCGTTCGACTATTGCGAGCCGCGCCACCGCCTCGGCCTCGTCGACGAGAGCCTGCGACGGCAGGTGCTGCAGGCCCGCATTCGCGTCGCGGGGTCATTGGGGCCCGCCCTGCGGGCTCGGCTGCACATTTACGACGCCGATCGCTTCTGCAACGCCGCGTCCATCCGCGACAACCTGCTCTTCGGCCGCGTCGTCCAGCGGATTGCAGGCGCCGCCCGGCGCATCGACGGTCTGCTCGCGCAGGCGCTCGTCGACCTCGACCTGCTGGCGGACGTGCATCGCATGGCCCTGGACCTGCCCGCCGGCTCGGCCGGCAAGTCGCCGAACCGGAGCGAGCAGGTGGGCCTGGGGCTCGCCCGCGCCCTGATCAAGCGGCCGAGCGCCCTCGTCTGCAACACGGATCTCGACTGCTTCACGACGGCGCGTCGGGACGCGATTCTCCGGCACCTCCGGGAGGTGATGGCAGAGCGCACCCTCATCGTCGTCACCGACGATCCCGCGGCGCTCGCGGGCTTCGACCTGATCGTCCGTTTCGATGGTCCGCGGCTGCAGTCTGTCGAGTCCGTTCGCGAAGACGCAGGCCTGCGTCCTCTCGATCTCGCGGGTTGAGCATGGCAATAGACGACGAGGTTCAGATCCTGGCCGGGCTTCCCCTGTTCGCAGGAGCCGACGCGGCTGCCTTGAGGCTGCTGGCCTTTTCCAGCGAGTTGGTCACGGTGCTGGAGCGCGACACCCTGTTCCGCCAGGGGGACCCTAGCACGGCCGCCTATGTCGTGCTCGACGGCGACGCGGAGGTCAGCATCGCCGGACCCGCCGGACCGATCACCGTGGCGGTACTTGGGCCTCGCCACATCGTCGGAGAGATGGGCGCGCTCACCGGAGCCCCGCGCTCGGCGACGGTGGTCGCGAGGACCCGAATGGAGGCGCTCGCCATCCCGGCCGACACCCTGCACGGCATCTTGCGCACGTCGCCCGACGTGTCGATCGGCCTGATTCAGGAACTGGCCCGCCGTATCGAACGCTCCAACGCTCTCATCGCCGGCCTCAGCCGCGGGGGATGAAGGAGACCGACGGCGTCTGCAAGGCGTCCGCCGGCCCCTGCCATGATGGACGCCAGGCCCGGTCAGGCCTTCTCGGCGCCCATCAGCAGCTTTTCCGTCCGCGCCTCGTCGATGCGGTTCAGCAGCTTGTTGCCCTCATGGACATCCCGGATCGTCTTGGTCGCGGTGATGCAGGACTGGATCAGCATCGCGATGCCCATGGCGAAATAGCCCTTCATCCAGATCTCGATGGGCGCGAAGAGCAGGCCGATGGCGAGCATGGCCACCGAGCCGATGAAGGACGCATAGGCGAAGACCACCCAGGCGCCGGAATGCTGCGGGTTCTGCGGGTTCATGACATTGTCCTCACGTTTGGATCACGCGGCGGCGGCGGCGGCGGCGCGGGCCTTCAGCCGTTCCAGAACGGCGGCGGCGGTAGACTTGGTGGCGGCTCCGAAGCCCGCCTCCTCCAGGCGCTCCGCCACCGCGTCGGCGCCGGTCCGCCCTGCGTCCTCCGCCTGGTCGATCGCGGCGGCTTCGGCCTGCTTGCGGCGCAAGCGCTCCAGCGTCGCCTCGGCCTCGGCGAGCGTGGAGAGCGACTCGGAGCCGGGCGCGGCCGTCTTGATCCGGCGCACGGCCTCGGCCGCGGCCGCGACCCTCCTGCCGCGCTGCAGGGCCGTGAAGCGGCGGCCGGCCTCGTTGAGGGCGCGCTGCAAGCGAGCCATCTCCGCGCCGAATTCGGCCCGGGCGGTTTCGGCAGCCTGCCTGTCATTCTCCAGGTCGGCGATCGCAGAGGCCGCCTCGGCGGCGAGGTCGTCGCGGCCCGCCCGCAGCGCATCGAGCGCCCGGGATTCCAGGTCGGCGATCCTCGCGCTCGTGCGTTCGATCGCCCGGCGCTCCGCCTCCTCCTGCGCCGAGGCGATGGCAAAAGCCTTTCGGCTTCCGGCGACCGCCGCGGCGACGTCACGGATCTGCTGGTCGAGGATGAGCAGGGCGTTGCGGTCTTCTACCGCCTCCATGGCGGCGAAGGCGTGCCCGCGGAGCAAGGTCCGAAACAGCTTGAACATCATGGGCTCCATGGCCTAGGTTTCAGTGAACATTGTTCACAGCGCAACCATGACAGGGAGCTGAACAATGTTCAAGCTGTTTTTGAACAACGTTCATAGGATCCTGATGCCGCCTCATTTGCCCAAGCTCGCGGCTGACCGCCGCGCTGCCCTGAAGCAGTCCCTTGTCGAAGCGACGCGCGCCATCATCGGCGAGCACGGCCTGCAGGCCGTGAAGGCGCGCGACATCGCGGCGCGGGCAGGATGCGCGCTGGGAGCCATCTACCAGGCGTTTCCAGATCTCGACTCGCTTGTCCTCGCCGCCAACGAAGGGACGCTCGCGGAGATCGAGGCGCATCTCGCGTCCTACGCGTGTCCGGAGGCGCAGGCCATGACACGGGCGGGCGACCCGCCGGAACTGCCCCGGTTCCTGACGCTCGCTTTCGCCTACCTCGACTTCGCCGCCGGCAACAGGCCTTGTTGGCGGGCCTTGTTCGAGCACCGGATGGCGGACGGCAGACCGGTGCCGCATGCCTTTTCCGATCGGCTCACGAACCTCTTCCTTTTCATCGAAGAGCCGCTTGAGGGGATGCGCCCGGACCTCTCCGACGAAGACCGCACACGTTTCGCCCGCACCCTCTTCTCCGCGGTGCACGGGGTCGTGGCCCTGGGCCTCGAGGAGAAGCTCGCGTCCCTCTCCGCGCGGGATCTGCGCCACCAGCTGGGGCTGGTGGTCTGCGCCATGGGAAGGGGTCTTTCCCTGCCCTCCCGGTCACTTTCTCCAAAGTCGCCAGCGGCAAGGCTTCCGCGACGGCAACGGCCTGGAGACAATTCGACTCGATCTTGAGGGAGCTGCTGCGCGCGCCGTTCGCGCCGTTCCACAGCGCTCAAAGCCAAGGTCTTTCCGTTGCAGAGGATTTTTCTCAAGGCAGAGCTTTCGGTCATGCGGGGCGGGAGAGACCGTCAGGAGAATCTCGCTAAACTTCAATAACTTAAATTTGTGGGACGCCTGTTACCCGCTCCTTGGAGTCCCCCCGGGCACCATGCTGCCACAGGTGCAACATGCGTCGTCCCATCATGCCTCGCCTCCGCCTCCGCTCGTTCCTCGCCGCCGCCGGCGGCAACGTCGCCATTCTTTTCTCGCTGAGCTCGCCGATCATGATCGCCGGCGTCTCCTTCGGAGTGGAGACCGGCTACTGGTTCTACCGCCAGGCAAGCCTGCAGAGCGCAGCCGACGCGGCTGCCTATGCTGCGGCTCTCGAGGCCAGGGCGGGTTCCACGAACACAGTGATCACGAGCGCCGCCACGACCGCGGCGGCGGCCAACGGCTTCTCGACCACGAACGGCACGATCCAGATCACCAATCCCTATGGCGGGGGCGGCGGAGGCAGCACCTCGGTCAAGGTGCTGCTCACCCGCACCGAGAAACGCTACTTCTCGCAGGTCTTCACGACGACACCCGTCCAGACGAGCGCCAAGGCCATCGCGACCTTCAGCACCTCGGCCAATGCCTGCATCGTGGCGCTCGACAAGTCGGCCTCGGGCGCCGTCTCTTTCTCGGGCAACTCGACGCTCACACTGACGAGCTGCAACGTCATGGCGAACTCGATCTCGGCGAGCTCCGTGACGGCGCAGGGCTCCGCCACCGTGAGCGTGCCCTGCATCATGACGGCGGGCGGCGTATCGCTCACCGCCAACGTGACGCAGACCAGCTGCACCTCGTCGCTGACGCAGTTGCCACAGGTCGCCGACCCCTTCAAGGACGTCCCGCCGCCCACGGCGTCGGGCAATTGCAAGAACGGCAACGGCAACACGCTGCAGCCCGGCAACTACTGCAACGGCATGAACCTCAGCGGCAACGTGAACCTCAACGCCGGGACCTACTACGTGTCCGGCGACATCAAGATCAACGCCAACGCCAACATCAGCGGCAGCGGCGTGACGATCTTCCTGGCGGGCTCGTCGAGCATCACGATCAACGGCAACGCGACGGTGAACCTGTCCGCTCCGACGACAGGCACCTATTCGGGCATCCTGTTCTACGGCGACCCGAGCAACACGTCCTCCGTCAGCAACAAGTTCAACGGCACGGCCGGCTCCAAGCTCACGGGCGCGCTCTATTTCCCGACGCAGGACGTCAGTTATCTCGGCAACTTCTCCGGCACGAGCGGCTGCATGCAGATCGTCGCCAAGACCGTGCAGTGGACTGGCAACACCACGATGTCCGTGAACTGCTCGTCCTACGGAATGAAGAATCTTCCCGTCTCGAGCGTCGTCAAGCTGACCGGCTGAGCACCCCATGATCTCCCGCCTGCTGCGCTTCCGCGCCGACCAGACCGGCGTGTCCGCCGTCGAGTTCTCGCTCGTCGCCCCCGTGCTCGTGGCGATGGTCATCGCCACCATCGAGGGCGGGCTGCTCACCATGCGGTCCTACGACATGCGGGCGGCGCTCAACGCGGGTGCGCAATACGTGATGCAGGGCGGCACCAGCACGACCGCCGCCAAGGCGGTTGTGATGTCCGCCTGGTCCAAGAAATCTTCCGACGCCACGGCGAGCGTGAGCCAGTCCTGCAAGTGCGGCACGACGGCGAATGCCTGCTCGACGCTCTGCGCCGACGGCACGGTGCCCATGAGCTACTTCGCCTTCTCCGCGCAGATGACGTCGAAGGGCATCTTCACCACCAACGTGATCACCGCGCAGGACACGGTCCGTGTGCGCTGACAGGCCTCCACGTCCGACAGGCCGGCGCTGGTTCCGCCGTCACGACGGCGGCAACTCGGCCGTCGAGTTCGCGCTCATCTCGCCCGTCTTCTTCGCGGCGCTCTTCGGCATCGCCCAGTTCGGTTGGGCCTTCCTGTGTGGACAGAGCGTGCGCAATGCCGTGCAGAAGGAGGCGCGCCTGCTCATCTCCGCGCCCAACACCACGGCGGACCAGATCAAGACGGCCATTCTCGCGGACCTCAAGAACATCATCTCCCCCACCATCTCCGTCGCGGTGACGACCGAGACCGCGAGCGGGGCCACCGTGAAGCGGGTCACCTGCACCTACAGCCACCAGGTGCTCTTCCCCTTCGCGCCTTCCGTGACGCTCGACCTGAGCTCGAGCGTGGTCGTGCCCATGGCGGTGCCCTGAGCGCCGCCTGCCCCGCACACCCCCATTGTGAAGGATCAATGACAGGCCTCCGCGACGGTCCCACCCTTGCCCGGCGACGGTCAGGGAGAACGCCGATGAAGGGCATGCGGAACATCGCCAGGTCTGCAATCGGGAAGCCCGCTTCAGGCAAAGGGCACGCAGCCCCGCGCAGGGCACGCAAGTCGCGCGAGCGCCTCGGTGCCGAACTGCCGCCGGGCGAACTCAACGCGGACTCCATCCGCGCCGCCGCTGTCGAAGAGGCTGTCGCCGGACGCCAGATCGCCGAAATCAGCGCTCTCCAGACGATCCTTGCGGAGAAGGGTCTTGCGCTTCCCGAGAAGGCTCAGGCCATCGAGGCGGTGCTCGCGGGCGCTGCGCCTGACGACGCCGAAGCGGTGGGCGAGGCGATCGGTAAGCCGGCCTCGGCCAGGCACCTGCGCAAGACCAGCGACGAACTGGCCGAGGACTGGCGGGAAGGCGGCTATCCCTACAAGTACAAGATGCTCCGGCGCGACTACGAGGAGCAGAAGTTCCTCCTCCAGGCCGAACTCCTGAAACTGCAGGGCTGGGTGAAGGAGACGCGCCAGCGGCTCATCATCCTGTTCGAGGGCCGCGACGCCGCCGGCAAGGGCGGCACGATCAAGCGCTTCATGGAGCATCTCAACCCCCGCGGCGCGCGCGTCGTCGCGCTGGAAAAGCCCAGCGAGAGCGAACGCGGGCAATGGTACTTCCAGCGCTACGTGCAGCACCTGCCCACGACCGGGGAGATCGTGATGTTCGACCGCAGCTGGTACAACCGGGCTGGGGTCGAGCGCGTGATGGGCTTCTGCTCGGACGCGGACTATGACGAGTTCCTGCGCCAGGTGCCCGAGTTCGAGCGCAACCTCGTGCGCAGCGGCATCCACCTCGTGAAGTTCTGGTTCTCGGTGAGCCGCGCTGAGCAGCGCCGTCGATTCAAGGAGCGCCAGGCCCATCCGCTCAAGCAGTGGAAGCTCTCGCCCATCGACCTTGCCTCGCTCGACAAGTGGCCGGAGTACACGCGCGCCAAGGAGGACATGTTCTTCCACACCGACACGGCCGACTGCCCCTGGACCGTCATCAAGTCGGACGACAAGAAGCGCGCCCGCATCAACGCCATGCGCGTGGTGCTGCACTCGCTGCCCTATGCAGGCAAGGACCCCAAGATCATCGGCCGCGTCGACGACCTCATCGTCGGACGCGCCAGCGTCGTGCACGAGCGCGGCGAGCACGACCCGAACTCCGGCCGCTACCGCGCCGCCGCTTCGGCCTGACTGCGCGCCTGTGCTTCGAGCGGGCGCACGGGGGTCGCGTAGCGGCCCTCTTCGTGCCAGCGCCAGTAGGTATCGCGCACCTGCAAAGTGAGCGGCCCTGGCCGGTCATTCCCCAGGATGCGCCGCCCGACACGCGTCACCGGCATCACGCCTCCCGCCGTGGTCGCCGCGAAGACCTCGTCGGCATCCTCGAGCACGGCGCGCGGCACCGGGGCAATGGCGGCCTCGAGGCCGAGCTCCGCGCAAATCTCCAGCACGGTCCGGCGCGTGATACCGTGCAGGCTGCCGCGGTCCGGTGTCAGCACGCGCCCATCCTTCACCACGAAGAGGTTGAAGCCCGGCCCCTCCGTGGCGAACCCATCGGCGTCGCAGAGCACGGCCGTGTCGTAGCCGGCTTCGTGCGCTTCCAGGAGACCGCTCGTGAGATCGTTCCACTGGTAGTTCTTCACGGTGGGGTCGACGCTCGCGTCGGGCACCCGCGGCGTGCTGCCGATCCACAGATGCGCGCCGCGTTCCTGGACGGCTTGCGGAATCACGTCGATCCAGGGGATCGCGTAGCAGATCAGGTGGTTCTCGCAGTCGGCCGGCCGGCGCGAGCCGAACACCTTCGGCCGTCCCCGAGAGCACGCCATGGAGACGTAAGCCTCGTCCAGGCCGGCCAGCGCGACGCAGCGATGAAGGATGTCCTCGATGGCTGCCCGGTCCTCGGGGGGCCGAAGCCGGCGACGCTCCATGGCGCGCTCGAAACGGTCCAGATGGTCCTGAAGCCGGAAGAACGAACCGCGGTGCACGTGCACCACGTCGTAGACGACGTCGGAGCGCGTGAAGCCCCAGTCGGTGACGGGGATCGTCGCCTTCGCCATCGGCACGAAACGGCCCCGCACATAGGCGGCTCCACCGTGGAAGGGGTTCTGCGGAGAGGGGGCTGGATCGGGCATGGCGGACCTGCGGGAGGGACACGCGCGCCAGCCTAGACCAGCGCCGGCCTGCGAAGAACAGGCTTCTCGCCCGCTTGGGCAAAGGCCGGAGACAGGGTCTGGCCAAACCCGTCCGCACGATTTTTCCCGCCTTTTTTGGCCCTGTGGTCCAGCTCACAGCGGACAAGGGGGCATGCAGGCAATCTCCACCCATCGCCACACGGCAACGGCCACCCGGCGGTGACCTGAAACCCAAACCCAACCGATGGAGATAGACATGACCGACTTCAACCAGGGCTCCCAGAACGTCAACCTCGTCGCCGCAAACGGCGCCTTCAACGACGTCGGCGGCGACGTCAAGGCGACCGCCACGCAGGACGTCGGCAGCTACCACGACGGCTTCGGCTCCTCGTTCCCCTTCGGCGACACGAACCTCGGCTCGCAGAGCGTGAACCTGATGGCGGCCAACGGCCTCGGCAACCACATCGACGGCGACGTCAAGGCCTATGCCTCGCAGGACATCGGCTCGGGCCACGAGGGCTTCGGCGGGCTCTTCCCCTTCGCCGGGGGCGACGTGAACGTCGGCCAGCAGAACGTCAACCTCGTCGCCGCCAACGGCGCCTTCAACAGCATCGACGGCGACGTCAAGGCGACCGCCCACCAGGACATCGGCAGCTACCACGAGGACGGCCTGTTCCTCCTGCCGCTCGAAGTGCACCCCCTCTGATCCCATCCCTCGAACCTGCATCGGCAGCCGCCTCCCGCAAGGGGGGCGGTTCGCCGTTGGGGCACGCGGCGCCGGCACGAAATGTCAAGCACGACGGCTCGCTGGCCGGCCATGCTCGGGATCTCGCAACGGCATTTCGAGGGAGTCTCTATGTCACCCATCCCACGCATGGCCGCCGCCTCGGCGGCGCTGCTGGCCCTTTCGCTGCTGGCAGCGCCGGCCTTCGCGCAGGAGGAGCCAGGCGGCGCAAGTCCTCCGGCCAAGACGATCGGCGGGCAGCAGCAGACCTTTCCCTCCCTCATCGTGTTCAACGCCCGCGGCGCCAGCCTGCAGGGCGGCACGCTCACGCTGAAGGGCGTCTCGCCCAACGCCGTCGTCTTCGCGGACCGGCCCGTCCGGGCCGCGGGCCACGCGCTCACGCGCCACGTGCTCGAGGACTGGGAGGAGGGCGAGACCTTCGCAAAGGATCCGCCGAACGCGACGGTCTCGACGGTGTCGAATGACGGCCAGACGATCAAGGACGCGGTCGTCGTGCTGAAGGATCCCAGGCTACAGGGCGACGACCTCGTCTTCGCGGTTCAGGTGCTCGAAGGCGACCTCGCCGGCGCCGATGGCCCGGCCGCCGTCTTCATCGACATCATCGGCATGCCGTTCACGCCTCTGTCCTATGCGGGAGTGGCGCGCCGCACTGCCCGCCGGGCCGCGTGGTACGGGGCCGCGGCCGCACCCTACTACCACCCCTATTATCCGCCGCCGCCGGCCTACTATTACCGGCCTCCGGTTCCCTACCCCTATTACCGGCCCTACTACTGAGATCGGGAGGGGCGCCGCGTCAGCCTGCCTCCGGCGCGGCGGCGCGCGCGCGTCTTCGGCGCCCGAGGTCGGTGAGAGCCAGCGCCAATGGGCGTTCGATGCCGGCGTGCACCAGCGCGCCGGCCATCAGGCCCAGCGATATTCCGAGCACCACGAGTCCATCGGCCGGCAAGGCGGGCGACCACGCGACCAGGAAGGCCAGCGCGCCGGGGTGGGCGAGATAGAGCGCATAGGACGCGTCTCCTGCACGGCCGAGCAGCCTTGCCGTCGGGCTTCGAACCAAGGCCCCTTCCATCAGGACGGCTCCGGCGACCAGGAAAACGGATGGGACGCCAAAGAGAAAGACCCGTCTGAGGGCGAGTTCGCCGGACTGGGTGAAGATCGATTCCGATACTTCGCCATAGCCGACGACGAGGAGAGCCGTGACCCAGGCAGCGGCCAGGAACAGCGCTGCGAACCCCGCCGAACGTCCCCACGCAAGGCGTGGGAGGGCCAAAGCAAGCCCCACGCCCGCCAGGAATTCGACGATGATCGGGTTCCCGAGAAAGCCGAAAACTGCCGACCCGGTGGCGCCCGAAGCCGCCCAGGATCCGGCAAAGAGACCGAGCAACGCGACGAGCGTCCGCCGGCCCGGCCGCGCCAGCAGGGCGCAGAAGGCCGCATAGAACAGCATCTCGAAGCACAAGGTCCAGGCCAAGGGATGGATCGGCTCGACGAAGCGGCCGCCCCAGACGGGCCAGAAGGTCAGGCTGGTTGCAAGCGACGCGTACGAGTGGGCCGCGTCGTTCGCCCCGATGAGCCAGGGCAAGGTCATCAGCCAGCAGAGCGGCACCACCCGCAGCAGCCGGGCGCGTGCAAAGCCGACGGGATCCTGCGGCGGCCGTGCCGTGGGGAAGGCGGTGCGGGTGATGATGAACCCGCTGATCACGAAGAAGATGTCGACGCCAATGGCGCCGATATCGCCCAAGGTGCCATGGGCCAGCCACGCCGTCGCGCCGGGGCGGATCCGCTGCGCGGCGTCGACGGCGTGCGCATGCAGCACCAGCGCCGCGGCGACGAAGCGCAGGATCTGCAGTGAGTTCAGGCGTCGCGCCGCGCCGGCTGCGGCTGGATCCATCGCACGCGTCCCGGAGCATCGCGCCGGGGCGGCGCGGATTGCAGGGCCACGCCATCCTGGCAGCGGCGGACGAAGGCATCGCTAATGACGCCGTCTGCACCAGATTGACGTAAACGAGCGGTTTACGCGGAACGGAGCGCCGTGAATTGACAAACTTGCGAGACCTGCGCTGAGTCCGGCGAATGACCAGTTTAAATGTTCAACTCAAAGCACGCGGGAGGATACTATGAGCCTTGTCAGTACGCTCGCAAAAGTCGCCTTGGGCGTCGCCGTGGCCAAGGGCGCCGGCTATGTGCTCACGCAGGCTAGCGCCGGAGGCCGGGGTGGCTCGCCGGGCGGTGGCGGCCAACCCAATCTCGGTGACGTGCTCGGCTCGGTGATCGGCGGCTCGTCGGGGTCGCCACAGGTTGGCTCGCCGCAGGTGGGCGCGCCCCAGGTCGGCTCGCCAGGTTCACGGGGCGCAGCCCCATCCGCCGGCGCGGGCGACCTCGGCGCCATGCTGGATTCCGTGCTCGGCGGCGGTCAGCGCCCGGCCTCCGCGCCGGCCCGCCCTGCACAGCCCTCGCCCACTCCGGCCGGCCAGGGCCAGCCCAGCCTGCAGGACATGCTCGGCTCCATCCTCGGCGGCGCCGGGGGCGGTGCGGCCGGCGGCCTGCCGGGCGGTCTCGGCGGCCTGCTGGAGCAACTCGCTGGCGCGGCCGCCGGCGGCCCCACCGGCGGAGCATCGCGTCCGGGCGCTGCGCCGGGTGGCGGCATGGGTCTCGACGCCATCATCGGCGGCCTCGCCTCCGCGCTCGGCGGCGCGGCAGCCGGCTCCGCGGCGGCTGCTCCCTCGCAAGGCGGCGGCTCCTTCGGCGACCTCCTGAACCAGTCCCTGCGCACCGGCCAGGAGCCCAAGATCGCTCCCGCCCCGCAGCAGGAGGCCGCGGCCGGTCTGATGCTGAAGGCCATGATCCAGGCGGCCAAGTGCGACGGCGAACTCGACGAGAACGAGAAGGCCAAGATCATGGACGCGCTGGGCGACGCGACGGCGCAGGACATGGCCTTCGTCAACCGCGAGCTCGCTTCGCCCGTCGACATCGCCGGCCTGGTGCGGCAGGTCCCGAAGGGGCTCGAGCAGCAGGTCTACACGGTCTCGGTGCTGGGCATCGACCTCGACAGCCAGGCGGAGGCCAGGTACCTCGACGCGCTCGGCAAGGCGCTCGGCCTCGATCCGCGCATGGTGAACGCGATCCACGCCAAGCTCGGCGTGCCCGCGCTTTACTCCTGAGGGCAAGGCCGCCGGCCCGCCCGCGCAACGAAGCTCGGGCGGGACGCGTTGGGGGGACATGGCCCTGCGCATCCGCTCCCTTTCCCTCGCCCGTTCCATCGCCGGCCTCCTGCCCTGGCGGGACGCGCCGCCGCGGCGGCGGCTCGTGATCGGGGTCTCGGTCTTGGCCCTCACCGTGATCATCGCCGGCGTCATTGTGGGCGCGGTAGGGGGAAGCTTCATCGCCCAGCTCTGGACACGGCCGGGCGTGGAGAGCGAACGCATCCCGTGACGGCTCCGGTCACACGTCGTCGAGGTGCCGCGAGACGGTGACCTTCTCGCCGAGAAGGCCGCGGGGCCGCCACAGGATCATCGCCGAGAGCAGCACGCCGATCGCCACGATCTGCAGCGCCGCGGCGCGCGCCTGGTCCTGCGCCGGCACGATCGCGGCGATGGCGAAGCCCGAGAGGCTCCACAGCGCCCAGATCAGAACCGCGCCGAGGATGGCGCCGCGGTTATTGCCGGAGCCGCCGACGATGAGCATGGTCCAGACCTGGAAGGTCAGGGCGGACTGGTAGTTGTCCGGCGCGATGAAGCCGATGAAATGCGCGTGCACCGCCCCGCCCAGCCCCATGATCGCGCCGCCCAGCGCGAAAGCCTGGACGCGGTAGAGCGTGGGGTTCTTGCCCAGCGCGAGAGCCGCACGCTCCTCCTCCCGGATGGCCCGGAGCACGCGTCCCCAGGGACTGCGCACGAGTCGCTCCATCCCGGCATAGACGGTGGCGACGACCAGCCCGACCAATGCGAGCGAGGCGAAGCCGAAGAGGGCGGGCCGGTCGGCGAGGCTCTCGAAGGGCCGCGGGATGAAGCCGATGCCGAAGGCCCCGCCGGTCAGGCCTTGCGCGTTCAACGCGACGAGGTGCACCACGACCGCCACGCCGAACGTGGTGATGGCAAGATAGTCGGCGCGCAGCCGCAGCGTCAGCGCCCCCACCATCGCCGAGGCGAGCCCGGCGGCGGCCATGGCGGCGAGCCACCCCACGGCGATCGGCAGGCCGAAGCCGCCGAAATGGGCTGTCGTCGCGGGTGTGGTCAGCAGCGCGGAGACATAGGCACCGATCGCGACGAAGCCGGCGATACCGACATTGAAGAGCCCTGTCTGGCCCCATTGCAGGTTCAGCCCGAGGCAGACGATGGCGTTAAGGAGGGCCACCGTCAGGAAGAAGCTGAGATAGGAGGCGACGCCCAGGAGGTCCATCAGGCCCTCCTGCCGAACAGGCCGGTGGGCCTGACGAGGAGCACCGCGATGAGCAGGAGGAAGGCGACCGCCGCGCGCCACTCCGCCCCGACGAGTTGCACCGTCGCGGCCTCCGCCACGCCGACGATGAGCGCGCCGGCCAGCGCCCCTGGCACGCTTCCGATGCCGCCAAGGATCGCCGCCGCAAAGAGCGGCAGCAGCATGTCGAAACCCATGAACGGCCGGATCTGCACGAGAAGGCCCAGCATCACGCCAGCCGCGCAGGCGAGCGCGCCGCCGAGGATCCAGGTGAGCCGGACGACTGCGGCGACATCGATGCCCACCACGCGCGAGAGCGCTGGGTTCTCGCTGACGGCCCGCATGGAGCGGCCCATTTGCGTCCGCGTGAGCAGCAGGTGCATCGCTACGACGAGCACGGCCGTCGTCGCGAGCAGCGCGAGCTGGTCCGGCGTGACGCGGATGCCGAGACCCATGGGCTTCGCAATCTGCAGCTCGCGCGAATAGTAGACCGGCCGCGAGGTGAACAGGAATTCGAGCAGGGAGCGCAGCGCCATCGAGGCGCCGAAGCTCGCCATGACCACCGTGATCGAGGCGCCCTTCTCGCGCAGCCGACCGAACAGGACGGCGTCCAGAAGCAGCGCCAGGCCGCCCGTCAGCGCCATGGCGATCAGGCCGGAGCCGATCACCGCCCAGCCAAAAGAGAGGTCGCCGAGCGACTGCGCCCAGCTTGGCACGGCCGCACCGATGAGGCCGGCCAGCACGAGCGTGAGATAGGCGCCCCACGACAGCATCTCGCCATGCGCGAAGTTGGAGAAGCGCAGGATCGAGTAGGTCAGCGTCACGCCGATCGCCCCGAGCCCGATCATGCAGCCGGCCATGATGCCGTCAGCGAGGAACTGCAGGTTCATGCCGCTCCTCCGGCATGCACGGGCGCGGCACGCATTCCACCGAGGTAGAGCGCAGCCACGGCGGGGTCATCGGCCAGGGCGCGCGCCGTGCCGCGGTGGCGGTCCCTGCCCTCCACCAGCACCACCGCATGATCGGCGATGGCGAGACCGGCCCGGGCGTTCTGTTCGACGAGCACGATGGTGACGCCGGTCCCGCGGATCTCGACGAGCTTGGCGAAGACGGTCTCGACGAGCTTGGGGGAAAGGCCCGCCGAGGGCTCGTCCAGCATCAGCACGCGCGGTCTGACGAGGAGCGCGCGGGCCACGGCCAGCATCTGGCGCTGCCCGCCGGAGAGGCGTCCCGCCGCCAGCATGCGCTGGCGGGCGAGATCCGGGAAGAAGGCAAAGCACTCCGCGATGCGGCGGCGGCGCTCGGCCGCGGGCAGGATGCCGGCGGAGACCTGCAGGTTCTCCTCGACCGAGAGGGTGGCGAAGACGTTCTCCGTCTGCGGCACGAAGGCGAGACCCTCGCGCACCATGCGGTGCGCCGGCCTGTGCGTAATGTCTTGGCCCTTCAGCAGCACCCGGCCGCCCTCGACCGGCACGAGCCCGGCGATGGCCTTGATGAGGGTCGACTTGCCCGCCCCGTTCGGGCCGAGCAGCACCACGATCTCGCGTTCTTCCACCGTCAGGTTGGCGCCATTGACGATCGGCACGCCCGGCTCGTAGCCCGCGACGAGTCGCTCGACCTGCAGGATCGGCGCGCTCATGCGGCGGCGCCCCCGAGATAGGCCTCGATGACGCGCGGGTCGGCCGCCACCTCCTCCGGGCGGCCTTCGCACAGCAGGCGGCCGGAGGCCATCACGAAGACGTGGCGGCACAGCCGGGCCACCATGTCCATGTTGTGCTCGATCACGAGGAAGCTCATGCCGCGCCCGTTGAGCTCGGCGATGCGTGCGATGATCACCTCCAGCAGGCTCGGGTTCACCCCCGCGGCGGGTTCGTCGAGCAGCATGATGGCGGGCTCCGCCATGAGGGCGCGAGCGAGTTCCAGCAGCTTGCGCTGCCCCCCGGAAAGCACCCGCGCCGGCTCGCGGGCGAGGTGGCCGAGCGAGACGAAGTCGAGCAGCGCCATGGCCCTGTCGAAGGTCTCGCGCTCCTCATGCGCCACGCGGCCGGGCGCCAGCCAGTTCGGCAGGATGCGCTCGCCGGCCTGGTGCTGCCGGCCCAGCATCACGTTTTCGACCAGCGAGAGCGCCGCGAAGGGGCGCGGGATCTGGAAGGTGCGGGCGAGGCCGCGGGCGACGCGCCGGTGCGCGCCCTCCCCCTCCACCGCCTCGCCCTGCAATAGAATGCGCCCGGCCGTCGGACGCTGCTCGCCGGCCAAGCAGTCGAACATTGTCGTCTTGCCCGCGCCATTCGGCCCGATCAGGCCGGCGATGGAGCCGCGTGGCACGGCGAGCGACACGCCGTCCACGGCCGCCACGCCGCCGAAGCGCTTGATGATCCCCTGCGCCGCGAGAATGGGCGCGTCCGCTCTGCGGCCTGCCCCCGGAAGCGCTATGTCGGCTGCGGCCTGCATCCTGTGGCTTGCTTTGATCCGTGATCTTTGATCAAACTTTCACAGCCACGCTAGCTGCCACGCCAGCGGCCCACAAGGGGGAACGACGACGCCGATGGCCGGACCCTCCACGAGGACGGGAGCAAGCCGCGATCCGGCCCGCCGCGCGGGCTCGGCCGCGCAGCCGCTCGCCCCGATCCTGCGCGAGACCGTGCAGGACCGCGTCACCAAGGAGCTGCGACGCGCCTTGATCTTCGGCGCCTTTCAGCCCGGACAGGTGCTCACCATCCTCGACCTCGCAGCCCGCTTCCAGACCAGCACGATGCCGGTGCGCGACGCGCTCTCGCGGCTTATCTCCGAGCAGGCCCTGGAGGCGCTGCCCAACCGTTCGGTGCGCGTACCTCTGATCACCGCCGAGCGGCTCGACGACCTGCTCTATGCCCGCCTCGTCAACGAAGGCGCAGCCCTGGAGCTTGCCGCGCCCCGCCTGACCAAGACCGACATCGACGCCCTGCGCGCGTCGATACGCGACTATGACCGGGCCATCTCGCGGCGCGGCCGCGCCGGCGTCGAGGGAGAGCTCGAAGCCAACCGCGCCTTCCACGTGCGGCTCTACCAGGCCTCCGGCTCCTCTGTGCTGATGCCCATCATCGACAGCCTGTGGCTGCAGTCCGGCCCCGTGGTGAGGGCTGCCGTTGACGCCTTCGATCCCGGCGCGGAACTCTCCGCGCCCCACTTCCACATCGAGATCCTCGACGCTCTGGAACGGGGCGACGTGGAGGCGGCCAAGCGCGCGCTGGCCCGCGACATCCGCCGCGCCTTCGACCTGCTGCGGACCCGCATCGGGACCGGCAATGGCGCATCCCAGGGGCTTTCCTCATGAGCAGGCCGGCGCAACCTGTCGAGGACGCCTTCGAGCTCTACGACCTGCGCGTCGAGGCCGTGATCCCGCCGGGCGCCAAGGTCTATTGCGGAGCCAAGGAGGGCGACCATTTCGAGCTGCGCGGCGAAATGCTGACCCTTCCTCGGGGCCAGGGCTTCTCCATCTACTCGCTCGCGGCGGTGCTTCCCTTACTTGCCGCCAAGCAGCGTCCCACCCACCCCAACGACTGGATGACCAGCGACGCCGAGGTCGCCTGCCCCGACCCGAACTGCGGCAGCCGCCTGCGCATCCGCCGCCTGGGCCTTCGCCGCTTCAGCCATGCCGAGACGACGGCGGTGCCGCTGCCCTCCGCGGACGAGCCGGGAGCCTGAGATGGAGACGATCGAGCTGCGCCCCGGCTACACAATCTCCCGCGTCATCCGCGGCGGCTGGCAACTCGCCGGAGGCCATGGCGCGATCGACCGGGGCCGGGCGGTCGACGACTTCATCGCGGCCTTCGATGCCGGCCTCACCACCTTCGACTGCGCCGACATCTACACGGGCGTGGAAGAACTCTACGGCGAGGTGCGCGCCACGCTGCGCGCCACGCGCGGCGAGGAGGCAGCCTCCCGCCTGCACGTCCACACCAAGCTGGTGCCGGACCTCGCCATCCTCCCGCGCATCCGCCGCGCCGACGTCGAGACCATCATCGACACCTCGCTTCGGCGGCTGCGCGTTGAGCGGCTGGACCTCGTGCAGTTCCACTGGTGGGACTACGCCTATCCCGACTGGATGGACGTGTTCCACTGGCTCGCCGAACTGAACGCGGCCGGCAAGGTTCGCAACGTCGGCGGCACCAATTTCGACACGGAGCACGTCGCGGCCATACTGGCGGCCGGAATTCCGCTCGTCGCTCTGCAGGTGCAATATTCGGCGCTGGACCGGCGGCCGGCGACGAGCCTCGTCGACCTCTGCCTGCGCCACGATGTCAAGCTGCTCTGCTACGGCTCGGTCGCCGGCGGGTTCCTCAGCGACCGCTGGCTGGGCCAGCCTGAGCCAGCCTCGCCGCTCGAGAACCGATCGCTCGTGAAGTACAAGCTCATCATCGACGATTTCGGCGGGTGGGATCTCTTCCAGGAGCTCCTGCGCACGCTCCGCGCCGTCGCCGACAGGCACGGCACGGACATCGCGACGGTGGCGAGCCGCCTCGTGCTGGACCGGCCCGCCGTCGCCGCCGTGATCGTCGGGGCGCGCAATGGCGCGCACGTCGGCGCCAACGCAGCCGTCTCCGCGATCCGCCTGGATGCGGAGGACCGCGCCGCCATCGACGCCGTCACGGCCCGCAGCAAGGGTCCCGAGGGCGACGTCTACACGCTCGAGCGCGACCGCACCGGCCGGCACGGCTCGATCATGAAGTACAACCTGAACACCGGAACGGCCTGAACGGCCCGGCGTGACAAGAGAGGGGAGACACAGATGAAGACCAAGACCTTGATGATGGGGACGGCGCTCGCCGTCCTGATGGGCGCCGCCGCCGCGCAGGCGCAGGACTGCAAGATCACCGTCGGCCTCGTGATGGAGCTGACGGGCCCAGCCGGCGAATATGGCAAGGCCGGCGCCAAGTCGGTCGAGATGGCGTTCCGAGACATCAACGACGCCGGCGGCGTTCAGAACGGCTGCAAGCTCATCACCGACACGCGCGACAGCCAGAGCTCCGGCTCGGTCGCCGTCGACGCCGCCAAGCAGCTCGTCGACCTCAAGAAGGTGCCCGTGGTGATCGGCGGCATCATCTCCTCGGTGTCCATCCCGATCGTCACCTCCGTGACCGGCCCCGCCAAGGTGGTGCAGGTGTCACCCGCCTCTTCCTCGCCGACGCTGACCGCGCTGGGCCGCGACGGAAAGACCAACGGCATCTTCTTCCGCACCATCACGTCGGACGCCTTGCAGGGCACCGCGGCGGCGAAGTACGCGCTCGACCAGGGCTTCAAGAAGATCGCCGTCATCCACGTCAACAATGACTTCGGCGTCAACATGTTCAAGGAGTTCGCTGCGGCCTACAAGGCGCTCGGCGGCGAGATCGTCAACGTCACGCCCTACAACGAGAAGCAGGCGAGCTACGATGCCGAGGCGACGGCCGCCATGGCTTCCAAGCCCGACGGACTGTACCTCATCGCCACGCCGGTCGACGGCGCCACGGTCGCCCGCGCCTGGATCTCCAAGGGCGGCGTGCCGAAATTCCTGCTCAACGACGGCATGAACAGCCCCGACTTCATCCAGAGCGTCGGCGCGAAGTACCTCAACGACGCCTACGGCACGTCCTCCGGCACGAGCCCGACAGCCTCGACCGAGTATTTCAACGCCAACTACAAGGCCTTCTCGGACATTGACCCGAGCAACCCGGCGGCAGACCGCGCCTATGACGCCGGCGCGATCGTCGGCCTCGCCATCGCGGCCGGTGGCACCGAGCCGCTGAAGATCCGTGACGCGATCTTCAAGGTCACCGACCCCGCAGGCACGCCTGTCCATGCCGGCAAGGCCGAGTTCGCCAAGGCTCTGGCCCTCATCAAGGAGGGCAAGCCCGTCAAGTATGAGGGTGTCATCGGCCCCATCGCCTTCGACCAGTACGGCGACATTACCGGCCCGTTCCGGCTTTGGAAGATCACCGACGGCAAGGTGACCACGGTGGGCGAGATGAGCACCGCCGACGTCAACGCCATCAAGGCGAAGATCGCGAAGTAGCAGCCAGCGCCTGGCGCCCCCCAACCCCTTACCCCTCCCCTCGAGGGGGAGGGGGAACGGCCACGTCGGCGCTTCCTCTTGGTACCGTATCAACCACCATCGCAAGCCGCGACGGTCCAGCCCCCCTCCCCCTTGCGGGGAGGGGCGAGGGGTGGGGGCTCCCCGCTCCGCCGCCAGCCTCTGGAGTCCCCATGTCCCCTGCCCTCCCCGACCGCATCGAGCTTGCGCCGGGCCTGTCGATCAGCCGTATCGTCACGGGGCTCTGGCAGGTCGCCGACATGGAGAAGGACGGCGTACTGCTCGATCCCGAGTTCGCCTCGTCCGACATGCTGGCCTATGCGCGAGCCGGCTTCGACAGCTTCGACATGGCCGACCACTATGGCAGTGCGGAACTGATCGCCGGTCGCTTCCTCTCGCGCGTCGCTGCGGGCGAGGCGTCGGGACCCGACCGGCCGGCCGTTTTCACCAAGTGGTGCCCCACGCCCGGCCCCATGACCCGCGACGTAGTGCGAGCCGGCGTGCAGCGCAGCCTCGACAGGCTCGGCGTCTCCCGTATCGACCTCCTGCAGTTCCACTGGTGGACGTTCGAGCACCCCGCCTATCTCGACGCCATGAAGGAACTCGCCGTCCTGCGCGAGGAAGGCGTGATCGGCCACATCGGAGTCACCAATTTCGATACGGCGCACCTTCGGCTCCTGGTCAAGCACGGCATTCCCATAGCCTCCAACCAGGTTTGCTTCTCCCTGCTCGACCGGAGGGCGGCCGGCGAGATGAGCGCCTTCTGCCTCGAGAACGACGTGCGCCTGCTCGCCTATGGCACGCTGGGGGGCGGGCTCATCGACCGGCGCTGGCTGGGCCAGCCCGAGCCGGGCGCAGGCGACATCGCCGACTGGAGCAAGATGAAGTACCGCCGCTTCGTCGAGCAGGTCGGCGGCTGGCCGGCCCTGCAGCGCTTGCTGGCGGCGCTGGATGCGGTCGCGACACGCCACGGCGTCAGCCTCGCCAACGTCGCCACGCGCTGGGTGCTGGAGCAGCCGGCGGTGGCCGGCGTCATTGTTGGCGCCCGCCTCACCGAGCGCGAGCACCGCGCCGACAACCTCAAGCTTTTCTCGTTCGCGCTCGGCTCCGACGATCATGCCGGGATCGACGAGGCGCTCGCCGGTCTGAAGCCCCTGGCCGGAGACTGCGGCGACGAGTATCGCCGCCCGCCTTTCCTCACGGCTTCCGGCGATCTCAGCCATCATCTCAAGAGCCTGCCCAAGGTCTACACGGCCGAGCCCGTGCCGGGCCGCCCCGGCCGGCAGCGCGTCTCCTCCGGCAGCCTATGGGAGCCGCTGGCGGGCTATAGCCGCGCCGTCCGCGTCGGCGACCGCATCCTCGTGAGCGGCACCACCGCGACGCATGGGCAGGGCGAAGTCGTCTGCCCCGGCGATCCCGCGGGACAGGCGACCTACGTGCTCGACAAGATCGCAGCCAGCATCGCCTCGCTCGGCGGCAGCCTGGAGGACGTGGTGCGCACCCGCGTCTTCCTGCAGGACGCCGCCCACGTCGAGACGGTGTCGCGCATCCACGGCCGGTACTTTGGCGAGATCCGCCCGGCCAACACCTTGTTCCAGATCGGCAGCCTGATCGGCGACTACCTCGTCGAGATCGAGGCCGAGGCCGTGGTGGGCTGAGCCAGCCCGAGCGTCAGTCCCTGATGTCCACCCCGTCGAAGGGATGCCGCCCGAGCGGGTCGATGACGAAGCCCGTCACCTCGCGCCGCGTGGCCATGAAGACGACGGAATTGGCGATCGGCACCCAGGGCGCCTGGTCGTGGAAGATCTCCTGCGCCTTGCGATACAGCGCCTCGCGCTGGCCGCGGTCGCTGATGAGCTTCGCCTTGGTCACCAGCTCGTCATAGGCGGGGTCGCACCAGCGAGCGATGTTGTTGCCGCCGAGGCGCGCCGCGGTGCAGCCGAGCAGCACGTGTAGGAAGTTGTCGGGATCGCCGTTGTCGCCGGTCCAGCCATAGAGCGCCATGGGGAAGGCGCCGTTCTGCAGGGCGGAGCGATAATCCGCCCATTCCTTCGTGACGGGCTTCAGGCGGATGCCGACCTTCGAGAGGTCCGCCTGAATCATCTCCGCCACGCGCTTGCCGTTGGGATTGTAGGGGCGGCTCACGGGCATGTAGAAGATCTCGGCTTCGAAGCCGCCCGCGAGGCCAGCCTCCGCGAGCAGGCGCTGCGCCTCCGCGCGGTCGAAGCCATAATCCTCGATGGCGTCGTCGTAGGACCAGAGCGTCGGCGGGATCGGGTTCTTGGCCGCTTTTCCCGCTCCCTGGTAGACGGCCGAGACGATCGCCGCCTTGTCGATGGCGAGGCTGATCGCACGGCGCACGCGCACGTCGTCGAAGGGCTTCCGGGCCGTGTTGAAGGCGAGGTAGCCGACGTTCAACCCCTCCTGCTGCAGGAGCTTCAGGGCCGGGTCGTCCGCGATGCGCTGGGTATCGCCGGGATTGGGGAAGGCCATGACATGGCATTCCCCGGACTTGAGCTTGGTGAGCCGTACAGCCGGGTTGGGCGTGATGGAGAAGACGAGCGTGTCGATGGGCTGCCGTCCACCCCAGTACTCGTCGAAGGCCCGGTAGCGGACGGTGACGTCCTTCTGGAAGCTCTGGAACACGAAAGGGCCCGTGCCGATGGGCTGCCAGTCCAGCAGCTCCGGCTTGCCCATGGCGAGCAGCCTGTCGGCATATTCAGCGGACAGGACAACGTTGAACGGCATGGCGAGGTTGGCGAGGAACGGCGCCTCCGGCTGGTTCAGCGTGATGCGCACGGTCATGTCGTCGATCTTGTCGATCGATTTCAGGAGCTCGGGCATGCCGAGATCGCGGAAGTAGTCGAAGCTGAAGCCCGAGACCTTGTGGAACGGATGGTCCTCCTTCCACTGCCGAACCAGCGAGAAGACGACGTCGTCGGCGTTCATCTCGCGCGTCGGCGTGAACAACGCATTGGAGTGAAACTTCACGCCCTTGCGCAGGCGGAAGACGTATTCCGTGCCGTCGGGCGAGATGGTCCAGCTTTCGGCGAGACTCGGCACGATGGTGGTCGTGCCCTTCTCGAACTCCACGAGGTTGTTGAACATCGGCCGCCCCGCATTCATGCCGGTGGTGGTCGTCACGATCTGCGGGTTGAGCGCCTCGGGGTTCCCCTCGGAGCAGAACACGAGGGTCTTCGCCGCTGTTGGGCCTGCGGAAAGCAAGGCCAGCAGCGGCAGGGCCAGCAGGGTGCTTCGTGCATTCATGGGCGTATTCCTCGCGTCACGCGCCGGCGGGCGCGGCCTCGGACGTCGCCGGCTCGGCCGGCGTCGGCAATGAGCGGGGCAGGTCGATGCGAAAGGTCGTGCCCTGGCCGGCGATGCTTTCCACCTTGATGCGCCCCCGCAATGTCTGGACGACGAGGTTGTAGACGATGTGCAGCCCGAGGCCGGTGCTGCCCTTCTGCCTGGCCGTCGTGAAAAACGGGTCGAAGATGCGCGGCAGGTCGGCCACTGGGATTCCTCGACCCTCGTCGGTCACCCTGAGGCGGAGGCGCTCGCGGTCCGGCTCGGTGACGCGCAGGTGGAGGACGCCGCCCTCACGGTCGCCATAGCCGTGCACGGCCGCATTGACGACGAGGTTGGTGAGCACCTGCCCCAGCGCACCGGGATAGGTCTCGGCCGAGAGTCCCTCGGGACATTCGATGTCGACGCTGATGCCGCGTTTGCGCAGGACGGGACTGAGGCTGGTGACGAGCTCCTGCAGCCAGGACTTGAGCTCGATGGTCCGGCGCTCGCCGCTCACCTGGTCCGCCGCGACCTGCTTGAAGCTGTGCACGAGGTCGCCGGCGCGCGAGAGATTCATCGCCAGCAGGCGAGAGCCCTCCCGCATGCGCTCGGTGAAGGCGGAGAGCTGCGAGCGCAGGATCTGCCCGCCCTGCGCGGCCTGGGCGAAAGCCTTCGCCTCCTGCTCCATTACGCTCGCGGTGGTCAGCGCCACGCCCACCGGCGTGTTGATCTCGTGCGCCACGCCCGCCACGAGCTGGCCGAGGGAAGCCAGCTTCTCGGCCTGGATCAGTTCATCCTGCGTGCGCCGCAGGTCGGACAGCGCGGAGTCCGCCCGCTGCACGGCGGCCCGCAGCTCGGTCTCGCGCGCCACGATCTCGTCGACGAAGAAATTGGCCGCGCGCGCCATGTCGCCGAGTTCGTCCGTACGGTCCGCATCCGACACGCCCCCCTCCTCGGGATGATCGGCGAGACGCAGCATGCTCTGCTGCACCCGGCGCAGCGGCGCCACGATGGACCGGGCGACGACGAGCGCGGCGTAGGTGCCGAAGAGCAAGCCGATCGTGGCGCCCACGAGCAGGATCGTACGGGTCGTCGTGCCGAGGCGGTCGGCGTCCCCCGTGAAGGTGTCGTTGAGGAGCCGCGCGCCCTCGGTCAGCTCGACCGCGGCGGCGTCCATGGCGAGCATCGTCGCCTTCTGCTCGCTGAGGCCCTTGGCGGTGGTGGCCAGGCGGCCGCGCCACTGCGCCAGCGCTTCGATCATTTCCGTCTGGATGAGCGGCGAGATGGGCAGGCGCGCCATGGTGGCGCCGAGCTCGTCGCTCTCGCCCAGGATCGCCGAGGCCCCCGCGATGTCGCGGGCGGCAAGGGCGTCAGAGGTGCGCTGGCCCAGCTTGAGCGCGGCGATCGCAATGTTCTGCGTGGCCTGTTCGGTCTCGTTCGCCTCGATCGAATAGGTGAGCAGCTGGCCCACCTCCTCGTGCAGCGCCCGCTCCGCCGAACCGTCCACCTTCAGCAGTCGCTCGCACCAGTCGATCAGCTGACCGGATGCGTGGCCACGAGTGGTGGAACTCGTTGTGCTGGCCTGCTGGGCGTAGGCCGCCAGCAGCTGCTGGAGCTGGGCCGCCTCGTCCTTCCGTCCGGTGGCTTCGAGAGCGCGTTGCAGGTCGAGCCCGGCATTGCGCACCTCCGCAAGATTGAAGCTCTCCTGCGAGGCTCCCGGCTCGTTACGATCAGACTGGGCGATGGCGATAACGGCCCTGAGAGTCTGAGCGGCGTCCACCGCGTCCCGGATGGCGCGCAGCCTCTGGTCCTTGTCGGAGACGGACGCCACGATGTCGGCATTGGAGGCGTGCTGGCGGGTGCGCGCCTGGTCGGTCAGGGCGACGAGCGCGGCGGCGCGCTCCACCATCTCGCCGACGAGCCGGTCGCTGCTCTCCGTCGAGCCTACCAGCTTGCGCATCAGGTCGTTGTAGCGCACGAGGTTGTCGGCTGCGCGCTCAACGGCGGCGCTCTGGTCAGGCGAACGCGTCGTCGCGGCGAGCGCCTTGAGGTCCGCGCCCGCGCGGTCGGTCAGTTGGAAGAACCTCTGCACGCTGGGTCCGCGATCGGCCGGGCGCGTCATGCTGAAGCGGTCCCGCTCGGCCGTGGCGACCAGGAGATCGCGATAGACGCCGCCCGCCAGCACCGCGCCGGCCCGCGCCCTGTCGGCTTCGCGCAGCAGGAACCACGAGGCCACGGCGATGACGGCGGCGATCGCGATCGGGATGGCCCCGACCAGGAACACTTTGGACGATATGCGCAGGGCGCGCGCTCCCTGAAGTCACGAGCCCCACGCTGGAGGCACGTGAACTCTAGCAGAGGCACTCGCAGGAGTGGTATGCGCCAGCACACGCGCCGGGCATGCCCCCCGATGCCCTTGGGGACTCGAGCGAGACAGGACGAGGACATCATGGGCGAATGGGCCGCTGCCATGGATCTCAAGGCTTCGATCGACCCGTGGATGCGCGTCATATCAGCCCTGATTGAAGCGGGCGGCGTGGGGATCATCGTCATCGGGGCCGTCGCGGCCACGCTCGTGTTCCTGCGTGACGCCTTCGGAGAGGCTGGCTGGGACGGTGCGTTCCGCGCCTACCGCGCCAATCTTGGGCGGGGCATCCTGCTGGGGCTCGAACTGCTGGTCGCCGCGGACATCATCGGCACCGTGGCCATCACGCCCTCGCTCGACAACCTCGCGGTGCTCGGCCTGATCGTGCTGATCCGGACCTTCCTCAGCTTCTCGCTGGAAGTCGAGATCGAAGGGCGCTGGCCCTGGCAGGCGCGATCGAGCGAAAGCCGGGCGGACAGGCTCTGAACGGCGATGGAGCTAGCTTGACCTCGAGCCGAACAGGATGACGACGCTGCCAAGGACGCAGAGCGCACCGCCTACGACGTCCCATCGATCGGGCGCAGTCCGCTCGACCGCCGCCATCCAGGCAAGAGAGGCCACGATATAGATGCCTCCATAGGCAGCGAAGGCCCGCCCCGCCATCGGGGCCTGCGCAAGCGTCAGCAGCCAAGCGAAGAGCACGAGACAGGCTACGCCGGGAACCAGCCACAGGGCAGGCCGACCAAGACGCGCCCAGGACCAGAAGGCGAAGCAGCCGGCAATCTCGGCCAGGGCTGCCCCGATGAAGATGGCGATGCTGGTCACCTCGTCCCCGGCACGCTCACTTTTCCTCAGGCACCCAATGCCAGATCTGCATGGGCTCGTCGAAGTTCTTCATGAGATGGATGCCGCCATCCTCGAAATGGGCCGCGGTCTTGCCCCGCACGAGGCGGTGGACGTAGTCGGACAAGGTGACGCCGCCCGCCTTGGCGAGTTCCTGGATCCGCACCGCGAGCGCGATCCCCTCGCCGAAGCGGTCGTTGTTGCTCACCATGATGTCGCCGACGGCGATGCCGATGCGGAAGCGGAGATGCGAGCCGCGCGCCCCGGTCGCGGCGTAGCGCGCCACCGCCTGCTGCGTCTCGACGGCCCAGTCCACGCTGTCCACGACGCTGGCGAACTCCACGAGAGCGCCGTCGCCGAGCATCTTGAAGAGCGTGCCGTTGTAGCGCGAGAGGCCGGGCGCGAAGGTCTCCTCCAGGACGGCGTCGATCGCGGCCTGCGTGCCCGCTTCGTCCTCCTGCACCAGACGGCTGAAGCCGGAGACATCGAAGGACACGATCGAGGCCAGCCGGCGCTCGTTGGGCGCGGCGCGCAGCCAGCGCATGCGGCGCAGTACGGAGCGCACGCGGGCGAGGAGCTCACGCAGCTCGCAGGGCTTGGCGATGTAGTCGTCCGCTCCCATCTCGAGCCCGACCACCCTGTCGATGGGCGAGGCGCTCGCCGTGAGCATGATGACGGGGATGCGGCTCGTGTGCTTGAGGCTGCGGATCACCGACAGCCCGTCTTCCCCGGGCATGTTGAGATCGAGGATGATGAGGTCAGGCGGGTCCGCCTGGACGAGCTGGCGCAGGCGCGCGCCGCCGTCGCACAGCGAGACGCGAAAGCCATGCAGCCCCAGATAGTCGCCGACCATGGCCCGCGCCTCGGGCTGGTCGTCCACCACGGCGATATGGACCGGTCCTGTCATGCGGCAGCCTCGCGTCCTTCCGCCAGCGGCACGACGATGGAGAAGACGGCGCCTTGCCCGATTCCCTGCGACTGGACTTCCACGCGCCCGCCATGCAGCTCCACGATGCGCTTGGCGATGAAGAGCCCGAGGCCCGTCGAGTTCTCGCCGCCCGTCGGACGGGCGGATAGGCGCTGGAACCGCCCGAAGAGCCGGGGATAATCCTCCGGCGCGAGGCCGGGACCGCTATCGGCGACGCGCACCCGCGCCTCGCCGTCGCGTTCCTCGAGCGTCACCGAGACGCTCCCGCCAAGCGGGCTGTACTTGACGGCGTTGCTGACGAGGTTGTCGATCGCCTCTCGCATGCGCTCGTGATCGCAGGCGACGACGAGCCCGTCTGGCGCCTCCAGCCCGAGGCGCTGCTGCTTGCGCTCCGCCAGGGGCCGGTTGGCCTCGACCGCCTCGCGCACGAGCGCAGCGAAGTCCGCGCGCTCGCGATACACGGGAATGTCCGAGGCGTCGGCCATCGCGTCCTTGATCAGGGCGTCGACCATGCCGGTAAGCTGGCGCGCGGATTCGCGGATATGGCCGATCTGGCCGAGCGCGGGATCTCCCGCCGAGCGGGTCGGCTCCAGGAGCTCTCGCAGGATCTCGGTGCGTCCCATGATGACGGAGAGTGGATTCTTGAGGTCATGCGCGACGATGCCGAGGATCTCGCGCTGAAAGGCGTTGGCGCGCCGCTCCCGCGTCCATTGCGCCTCCAGGCGGCGATTGGCCGTGACCAGTTCCCGCGTGCGCTGGGCGACGCGCTGCTCGAGCAGCGCGTTGGCTTCCCGGAGTTCGTCCTGCAGAGCCATGGTGTCGAAGGCGCTGGCGAGGCGGTCTGCGAACAGCTCCAGCAGCACCCGATCCGCGCGCTCCCTGGGTTGCCCCTCCAGGAGCACGAGAAGATGGCGCCCCGCCTCGCTGCGCAGCCGCAGCGCGATGCGGCCGTCCTCCTGCAGGATGGGGTCATCATGGCGGGTCAGCGCCTGGGCGAGTTCTCGCAGGCCCGGCCCGAGCTGGGCGAGCGTCTCGCCCGACGCCTGGCCTGCCCCGGCCAGGACAAGGCCGTTCCATGGCGCGCCGGCTTCCGCCAGCACGATGGCGCCGGCCTCGCCATGGTCCGTGAAAGCCATGAGACGGTCCAGCACGCCCCGCGCAAGTCCCTGCATGGAGCGCTGCTTCAGCAGCGTCGAGGTCGCCTCAACGATGGTCGCGAGCTTGCGGCTGGTCTGCTCGATCCGGTGGAGCTGCGCATGGCTGCGGAGGGCGGATGTGAGCGCCGTGAAGAGCTTGTCGGCGGTCAGTTCCGTCTTCGCCTTGTAGTCGTTGATGTCGTAGCGAAGGATCACCTCTCGTTCCGGCGCCTGGCCCGGCTGGCCTGTGCGCAGGATGATCCGCACTGTCTCGTTGCCGAGTTCGTTGCGGATGAAGCCGACAAGGTCGAGGCCGGCGGTGTCGGTCTCCATCACGACATCCAGGAGGACGACCGCAGTGTCCGGATGGGCGGCCAGCAGCTCCCGCGCCTGCTGCCCGGAATAGGCGGAGAGGATCTCCAGGCCGCGACCGTGCAGCTCGTACCCCTTGAGCGCGTAGCGCGTCCCCTCATGCACCGCCTCGTCATCATCGACGATGGCGATCTTGGCCGTTCCCGACATCCGCGGCGCTTCGACGAACGCGTCGTCGACGACCGACAACAGGACGTCGTCAGGCGTGGGTCCGGACTGCTTCAAGATGGTCTCCGGGACTGCTGCCCTTGGCTCTTCTGAAGGCGCCATCTTGCAATGAGTTCAACATCCTAAGCACGTCAAAATTGCACGCGGTCCCGCGCCAAGCTGGGACCGGCCGGAGCGCAGCAAGTGCCGCAGGGAAGAGGGCAAGCCCTCACGCCACTCTGGTTGCGAGGTCCATTGCGCTTCCTCATGGTCGGGCTTGGCCGGGGTCAACGGAGCGAGAGGAACGCTGACGCCTGATTCGGCCAGCGCGTCAGGCAGCTCCCGCCAGCGCGCTGACGTCGGCGGCGTCCTGCCGACGGTCGAGTTCGGCGAGGATATGCCGGCGGGTGGCTCCCTCGAGGAAGGACTTCACCGCCTCCCGGTCTCCATCAGGCATGAACTCTGCGAGGGCGACGTGCATGGCGATCAGCGGCCCCAACTCCGCCATGGCCAGGCGCTCGACCTCGGTCCGGTGGAGTCCTGACGCATTGGAAACGATGTGGCTGGTGCGCACCAGGATATGGCGCCACAGGGCATCCTGCCGCGCCCCAAAGCGCGCCTCCTGGCGAAGGCGGGCGACACCGCCGGCCGCGGCCGAAAAGACCAGGGCGCTGAGGACGGTCGCCAGCATCAGGCCACCGGTGAACACCATCTCATGGGGGGCGAAGGGCATGATCGCGCCTCTGTGACCGTCACACCCTCAGCCTGGCCCAAACCCGCCGACCCCGACGTGCGTTAGCACACACCAAAGGTTGCGCTGTGGGCGGGAGCCCGCCTCCAGGTGAAGCACCTCACAGCCGGACGCCGCCAAACGCGCCAGGATCTGCCCATGGTTAACCGCTGATGAAGGAGGATCCCGTGATCACCCGCTCATGCCGGCGACACCACCGCCACGAACGTCATGCCGCAGCGCGCCACGACGTCGCCGCGGCCCTCGCTACGGCCCTTTCGGGCCGGCCTTCCAACACCCACGGCTGCGCCGCCGAGGCGAGGCCGGAACACAGGGACGTCAGGCCATGAAAAGGCTCGCTCTCATCGCCCTCGCCACGGCTTTGGGCTGCTCCTCGGCGCTGGCCGCGGATCTCTCCTGCGGTCCCGCCAAGCCGGCCTTACGCCAGCTGCTGGACTCGGCCGCGTCAGATCCGGACCTGAAGCTCTTCACCCTCGAAGGCATCGAGGCCCGCGTGTACCTGGACCAGATCAACCAGGCGGAGCCCCGGACGAATTTCCGCGGCGAGGCGATCGTCGGTCTGGAGCGCAAGGACGGTTCGGCCGTGGTCGGCCTGCTGCAGGCACGCGGCAGCACCTTGTGCACCTACCTCATCCTCGCTCCGCAGGCGCACCAGGTGGCCCTGACGGTCGCCCGCAACGACGTCTAGGACGCCGGCGAGGCACGCCTCGCCGGTGCGGCCAGCCGCCGCGCAGGCGGTCTGCTGTGCCCTTCTCCGCGTATGCAATCGAACCCGCGGCGGCGTCCCCGGGCGTCGGAGCCGGCAGCGGAGAGACTCTTGGATCGCGACAAGGATCATTCAACCCCGCATGCCACTTCGCGACCTATGCTTGGCGATCAGGAGGAGTGCCGCGCAACGGTGTTTTTCGACGGCAGTTGTCCGCTCTGCCGGGCGGAGATCGCGCATTACCGACGCCTGGACAGCGAAGGCTCACTCGATTTCATCGACGTCTCCAGCAGTGGGTGCCGGCTTCCGGCCGATCTGACGCGAGAACGCGCTCTCGCCCGCTTCCACATCCAACGTCCGGACGGGTCCCTCGTCTCCGGCGCCGCAGCGTTCGCGGATGTCTGGTCCCGGCTGCCCAGCTGGCGATGGGCCGCGCGCGCGGCCTCCCTCCCGGGCATGCTCACGCTGCTGGAAACGGCTTACCGGGCCTTTCTCCCCCTGCGCCCTCGCCTGTCCCGATGGTTCGGCGCACTGGCTTCGACTGCGGGCAGGCGGGAGCGTGAGTACCCGAGCGACTGAACAGATGCGGTTATCGCCCAGACGGCGACAGCGCATGGCTGGACCCGCGCCCGCGCCGGTTGCCAAGTCTCGGGAGAACCGTTCTAAAACCTGCAACAACCACGATGGAGGGAGGACTTCATGACCAAGCGCATTGTCTTCACGGGCGGCACGGGCAAGGCGGGCAAGCACGCCGTGCCCTACCTCCAGGCCAAGGGATACGAGATCCTGAACGTCGACCTGAAGCCGCTCGACCTGCCGGGCGTGCCGACCCTCGTCGCCGATCTCACCGACAACGGCCAGGCTTTCAATGCGCTCACCACCCATTTCGGCTTCGAAGGCTTTGACAAGGGCCGGCCACCATCGGCGCCCGACGCGGTGGTCCATTTCGCCGCAATCCCGCGCGTACTGATCGAGCCTGACAACGTCACCTTCCAGGCCAACGTCGTGTCAACCTACAACGTGATCGAAGCCGCCATGAAGCTCGGCTGCCGCAAGGTGATCATCGCTTCCAGCGAGACGACCTACGGCGTCTGCTTTGCGGAAGGCGACAAGGACTTCAGGAGCTTCCCGCTCGAGGAGGATTACGACACCGACCCGATGGACAGCTACGGCCTGTCCAAGGTCGTGAACGAGAAGACCGCGCGCGCCTTCGCGATGCGCTACGGCGCCGACATCTATGCGCTGCGCATCGGCAACGTCATCGAGCCGCACGAGTATGACCGCTTCCCCGGCTACGTCGCCAACCCGATGACGCGCAAGCGCAACGCCTGGAGCTACATCGACGCCCGCGACCTCGGCGAGATCGTGCGCCTGTGCATCGAGAAGGACGGCCTGGGCTTCCAGGTGTTCAACGCGGTGAACGACACGATCACCACGGACATGCCCACCGAGGAGTTCCTGAAGCGCCATTGCCCGAACACCCCCATCACACGAAAGATGGACGAGTGGGAAGCGCCGATCTCCAACCGGAAGATCCGCGAGGTGCTGGGCTTCAAGGAGGCCCATAACTGGCGCAGCTACGTGAAGTGAAGTCTGCATCAGCTTTCGGACCCGCCCGGACGAAGCGCCCGCAGGGGTTCTCGCCACCTCGCCTCTGACCGAAAGCGTCTGCAGCGTCCCACCAATGCCCGCGAGCAAGCCGGAAGCGTGCTCGCGGGATCTTCTCGATCGCGCGTGGGTGTCAGCGAGACCCTGGCGGAGAATTTGCCGGTCGGACCCTCCGCCGATCCTGGATTGACGATCACCATTGGCAGCTGAGCTGGCCCGCGCGCCACGCAATCCAGCTGTTTCTCGCCACATCTCCTGTCCAAATAACACGCGACGCCGATGACCGACCTCTGCCGCGCTCCGCAGCGGCAGCAATAGGCGGAAGCCTGGCGGCAGCGTCTCTCATTCTGTGTCCACACCTGTGATTTTCTGAAAATCCAGACAGACTTTGCGCGAATTCATTGCAGCGTATTCGCTGCATTCCGTTCCAACTCACGAACGACTTCACTCACTGATCAAGATGCTTCGAATGCTTGAATCGTAAAAAAACACCAAACCTCATTTGACAGTCTACCTTGGTTAACAGGAGCTTCTTTTTAACACGGGACCTTGTGAAGACCTGTCCCTTCACGCAATTTTACGGATCTCATTTCTAAGATTGCCAATCATCGATTGTAGTCTTCGCCTAGAGCCAGCTTTCCAGGGTCCCCCGATGCCGACGATCTCCCTCGAACCGGAGCGTGCGACGCTCGCAACGTGCGAGGCACTTCATGCGAAGGTCGCCGATGCGCTCGCGCAGGGAGCCGATCTCGCGGTGGGCCTCGCAAAGGCCGCCGAGGTCGACGTAACCGGACTGCAAATTCTCCTCGCCGCGTCGCGCGCCGCGGACGCTGCCGGATCGTCGTTCTCCTTGACCGGCGAGATCTCTGCGGCCGCCGCCACGGCCTTCGCCCGAGCGGGCCTCGACCCTAGCACCCTTGTTCGACAGCGCCTTGCCACGGAGTCGCTTTCATGAAGTCCATTCTCACCGTCGACGACAGCCCGAGCATCCGCCAGATGGTGCGGCTCGTGCTCAGCCAGGCGGGCTACGCCGTGACGGAGGCCTCCGACGGTTCGGAGGGGCTCGCCAAGGCGAAATCTCAATCCTTCCAGCTGGTGGTCACCGACCTCAACATGCCCAACATGGACGGCCTGGGCCTGATCCGTGAGCTCAGGGCGTTGCCGGCCTATCGCGGCGTGCCGATCGTATTCCTCACGACGGAGTCCGACACGGAGCTCAAGCAGCAGGCCAAGGCAGCCGGCGCGACGGGCTGGATGACGAAGCCGTTCCAGAAGGAGCAGCTCCTCGCCATCGCCGGCAAGTTCCTGGGCTGAGCCACGATGTTAGAGCTCGATCCCGCCGCCACATTCCGTCAGGAAGCCGCCGACCTGCTCGATGAACTGGAGCAGACGCTGCTCGATCTCGACGCCGCGCCGGACCGCCGCGACCTGATCGATGCGGCCTTCCGGGCCATGCACACGATCAAGGGCTCGGGGGCCATGTTCGGCTTCACCGAGGTCGCCTCGTTCACGCATGACTTCGAGACAGCTTTCGACCGGCTCCGCAAGACCGGCGCGGCGCCAAGCCGTCGCCTCGTCGAGGTGGCGCTGGCCGCAAAGGATCACATCCGCGCCCTCGTGCAGGACCCGGCGTCGACCGACCCCGTCTTCGGCGCCGCGATCCTCGACGACCTCCGAGAGACCATCGGCGAGCCCGGCGAGGGCGCCGCTCCGGGCCTAGCGGAAGTCGTCGCTCCCGCGGCCACAGCGAACCAGGCGCCAGTCCGCTATCGCCTGACGCTCCGGTTCGCGCCTACCATCCTGCTCAACGGCACCAACCCCTTGCTGCTGCTCGACGAGCTCCGCGGGCTAGGGGACTGCACGGTCCGTCCGCTCCTCGACCGCCTGCCAGCCCTCGAGGAGATGGAGCCTTCGCAGTGCCACCTCGGCTGGGAGGTCGACCTCGCCACGATCCAGCCGCGCGGCGCCATCGAAGACGTCTTCATGTTCGTGTCGGACGACATGGAGCTGATGGTCGAGGTCATCGGCGATGAGCCCGCGGACGGCGCGGTCGTTCCGCCCTCCGCGCCGGCGCAAGTCTTTGCTCCTGCTCCTGCATCTGCTCTGGTCCCGGCGTCCGTCTCGGCCGTTGCCCCGGCCGGTCCGCAGGCTGCCGCAAAGAGCGCTCCCGCGGTCGCGCAGCGTTCCGAAGAACGCGCCGGTGCCACCGTCCGTGTCCAGGCCGAGCGCCTCGATCGCCTGATGGACCGCGTTGGCGAACTCGTGATCGTCCAGGCGCGGCTCTCCCAGCTCGTCGGGCTGCGGCGCGACCCTGGCCTCCAGTCAGTGGCCGAGGAGATCGAGCGTCTGGCCGATGGCTTGCGCGACACCGCGATGGGCCTGCGCATGGTGCCGATCGGCTCGCTGTTCGGCCGCTTCCGCCGGCTGGTGCACGACCTCTCGCGCGAGCTCGGCAAGCCCGTGGAGTTCGTCACCACGGGCGAGGAGACCGAGCTTGACAAGACCATGATCGAGCGCCTGGCCGACCCGCTCGTCCATGTCATCCGCAACGCCATCGACCACGGCCTGGAACTGCCAGCGAAACGGGCCGAGGCCGGGAAGGCCGAGCGCGGGACGATCCGTCTCGCCGCGCGGCATGTCGGCGCGGAAGTGCAGGTCTCCGTCTCCGACAACGGGCGCGGGCTCGACCTCGCCCGGATCCGGGCCAAGGGCGAGGAGCAGGGCCTTATCGCACCCGGCGCCCCGGCCACCGAGGCCGAGCTCGTGCAGATGCTCTTCCACCCGGGCTTCTCCACGGCAAAGGAGATCTCCGCGCTGTCCGGGCGGGGCGTGGGCATGGACGTCGTGAAGAAGACGCTGGAGGCGATGCGCGGCACGATCGACGTCACCTTCGTGCCCGGCCAGGGCAGCACCTTCACGCTGCGGCTGCCGCTGACCCTCGCCATCATCGAGGGCCTGCTCGTGCGCGTCGCCGACGGCCGCTACGTCGTGCCGCTCTCCGCGGTGGAGGAGTGCCTCGAACTGGAGGCGGCGGAGGATCGCCGCTCGGCGGGGCGCTCCTTCCTCAACGTGCGCGGCAGCCTCGTGCCCTTCGTGAGGCTCCGGCAGGTTTTCGGAGAAGGCGGCGAACCGGGTCCGCACCAGAAGGTCGTGGTCGTGTCCAGCGGCGACACGCGGGTCGGGCTCGTGGTCGACCAGATCCTCGGCCACCACCAGACCGTCATCAAGTCGCTGTCCCGCCTGCATGCGGGCGTCGGCCAGTTCTCAGGCGCGACCATCATGGGCGACGGCCAGCCGGCGCTGATCCTGGACGTGGGCCACCTGGTGGCCGGGGGGCAGCCGCGCGGCGAGCGCCGCATGGACAGGGAGGCCGCGTGATGGCCGACGCAAGTAACAGCCTGCAGCAGCGTGTCGTGATGCTGGGCCTGGGCGACGAGATCTTCGCCGTAGAGGCGTCCATGGTGCGCGAGATCCTGGACCCCGTGCCGGTGACGCGCGTGCCCGGCGCGCCGGACTTCGCGCCGGGCGTGATCAACGTGCGCGGCGCCATCCTGCCCTTGGCCGACCTGCGGGTCCGCTTCGGCATGCAGGCCGGCGCACAGACGCAGGACACGCGATTCCTTGTGCTGGAGATCGAGGAGACCGGAGAGGACGGCCCACTCGTCGCCGGCATCGTCGCTGACAGGGTCTACGAGGTGACGGACATCGAGGAGCCGCCGGCTTCGACGATCCCGAAGCTCGGCATGAACTGGTCACCGGACCTCGTGCGCGGCGTCGCTCTCTGGAAGGGCGAATTCGTGATCGTCCCTGACCTCGCAGCCATCCTTCATTGAAACAAGCCATTCGGATATCGGGGGATTTCCATGCGCTTCACCGTCCGTGCCAAGCTCGGCCTGGCCTTCGCGTTGATCATCGGTCTTTCCGCGGCATCGAGCGGCGTGAGCTATTTCAAGCTCTCCGCGCTCAATGACAGCCTCGACTTCGCCATCCACAGCGTCGCCAAGCGGATGGAGGTGGCCGGCGACCTCAAGGCCGCCCTCCTGGAGGACCTGAGGGCCGAGAAGAACGCCCTGCTGAGGCCGACCGACGCAGAGATCGCCGCCCAGATCGAGAAGGCCCTCAAGGCGCGTGGCGACGTCGTTCGCCTGCGCGAGGAGCTCGTCCAGCTCGCCACGACGACCGAGGGCCGGAAAGCGCTGGATGAGCTGAAGGCCGTCTACGAGAAGCATGCGGAGCTGCAGGACCGCACCTTCGTTCTTGCGCGGCAGAATTCAGGCCGGAAGGCGTCCGACGCCCTGGCGGGCGAAGGCCGGCAGACCTTCGAGGCCTTCGAGAAGGCGTCCGCCAGCCTGACCGACCAGGGCCGCGAGACCGAGGCCATGAACGTCGGCCTGCGCGACTCCGTCGAGCGCGCCATGATCGAGCTGCAAGGCGTCGTCGGCGCCGCCAGCCTCGCCCAGATCGACGAGCGTGCACGCCCCGCGGAGGAGGCGCTGGAGGGCGTGCGGCACAGCCGTGAAGCCCTTGCCGCAGGTGGCGGTGCCGAGGCCTCGGCTGTCCTGAAGGCGGCCGACGCCTTCACGATTGCGGCCGGCAAGATCCTGTCGACCGCCCGTGAGGCCGGCACGATCAAGGCGCTCGACCTCTCCAACGGCGAGAGCCGGCTCGTCGTCAACGAGGTCGAGGAGAAGATCGAGGCCTACCTCACCCTGATGGACAAGGTGATGCAGGAGACCGAAGCGTCCGCGGTCGCGCAGTTCCGCCAGGCGGAGATGGTTCTCGGCGCGTGCTTCCTGATCGCCCTCCTGCTGGGCGTCGGCGCCGCCGTGTCGCTCTCGCTGCTGATCAACCGCGGCATCCGTCGCTCGCTGGACGTCGCCGGGGCGATCGCCCGGGGCGACCTCACCCAGCGCATCACGTCCACCACCCAGGACGAGTTCGCCGACCTCGGCGGCGCGATGAACCGGATGTGCGACGGGCTGGAGGAGGTGACCCAGGTCGCCGTGCGCATTTCTGAGGGCGATCTGCGGGTCCAACCGCAGCCGCGCTCCGAGGCCGACACGCTGGGCCTCGCCCTCGTACAGATGGTCGAAAGACTGCGCGAGGTGGTGGGAGACAGCATCGCGGCCGTCCGCAACGTCTCGGGCGGCGGCCAGGAACTGGCGGCGAGCGCCGAGCAGCTCTCGCAGGGCGCGACAGAGCAGGCCTCCGCCACGGAGGAGGCTTCCGCCTCCATGGAGCAGATGGCCGCCAACATCCGGCAGAACGCCGAGAACGCGAGCCAGACCGAGAAGATCGCCCGCCAGTCGGCCAAGGACGCCGAGGCGAGCGGCCAGGCCGTGGGCACCGCCGTCGAGGCCATGCAGACCATCGCCACGAAGATCACCATCGTGCAGGAGATCGCCCGCCAGACCGACCTGCTCGCGCTCAACGCGGCCGTCGAGGCAGCGCGCGCCGGCGAGCACGGCAAGGGCTTCGCCGTGGTCGCCTCGGAGGTGCGCAAGCTCGCCGAGCGCAGCCAGGCGGCGGCCACCGAGATCGGCATGCTCTCGGGCAGCACGGTGAAGGCCGCGAGCGAGGCCGGCGCCATGCTCGCCAAGCTCGTCCCCGACATCCGCCGCACGGCCGAGCTCGTGGAGGAGATCACCGCTGCCTGCCGGGAGCAGGATATCGGCGCGTCCCAGATCAACGAGGCCATCCAGCAGCTCGACAAGGTGACGCAGCAGAACGCCGCCGCCTCCGAGCAGGTCTCGGCCACGTCCGAGGAACTGTCGGCCCAGGCGTCCCAGCTGCAGTCCACGATCTCCTTCTTCCGCACCGACGAGAGCGCGCCGGTCGAACAGGACGACCAGCCCGTCCACGCCATGCAGCGCCGCGTGGAAGCCGACCTGGCTGGAAAGCTTCCCGCTCGCAAGCCGGCCGCGAAGGCGTCCTCGCCGGCCAAGCCCGCGAGACGCCCGGCGAAGGCCAGCGGCCGTGCGGTGGCGAATGGCGGCTTCGTCTACGACCTCGGCGGCGACGATGCCGAGGACGGAGACTTCCACCGACACTGAACCCCGGTCGGGGTGGGTTGCCGCCCCGAACCATCCATGAACTCGTTCCAGGATTGCCTCGATGCGTTTCAGCGTTCGCGCCAAGCTCGGCCTTGCCTTCGCCACTGTCCTCGGCCTTTCGGCCGCCTCGGCGGGCGTCAGTTATTTCAAGCTGTCCAGCCTCAACGAGACGCTCGACTACTCGATCCACAGCGTCACGAAGCGCCTGGAAGTGGCGACGGACCTGAGAGCGGAGCTGCTGGAGGACCTCAGGGCCGAGAAGAACGCCCTGTTGGCCACGAGCGAGGCCGAGATGGCCGGCTACGAGCAGAAGGCGCTGGAGCACCGCAAGAGCTTCGTGAAGCTGCAGGGCGAATTGCTCGCGCTCGTCAGCGAGCCCGAGTCGCGCAAGATCCTCACGGACCTGCAGGCCACCTACGACAAGCATGTCGAGCTGCAGGACCGGACCTTTGCGTTGGCGAAGCTCGCCTCCGCGCAAAAGGCGACGGCCATGCTGAAAGGCGAGGGCCGGACGGCTCTCGACGCCCTGACGAAGGCGTCGTCGGCCTTTGTGATCGAGTCGTCGCGGGCGGGCGCCGAAGACCAGCTGATCAGGGCGCAGGAGCTCCGCGACGTCGTCGACCAGTCGCTCATTGAACTGGAGCTGCTGGTCGCCACGACGCAGGCTGCGCAGATCGAGGAACGCGCGCGCGGCGTCGCCGACGTGCTCGACAACGCCAGGCGACTGCGCGAGGGGCTCAAGGACAACCCTGCGGCAGCGCCGGTCATCCGGGCCGCCGAGACGTGGGGAGAGGTCGCCGGACGCGTGCTCGCCGTGACCCGCGAGGCCGGGCCCGCCAGGGCGCTCGAGCTCTCCGTGACGGAGGGCCGCCAGAGCGTCAACCAGGCCACCGACAAGATGGAGGCCTACCTCTCGACGCTCGACAAGGTGATGGCCGATACGGCGACATCCGCGCAGGAGCAGTTCAAGTTCGCGCAGACGGTGCTGGCGATCTGCTTCGCCATCTCGATGGTCATCGGCGTTGGCTCGGCGCTGGCGCTGTCCATCCTGATCAATCGCGGCATCCGCCGCTCGCTCGACGTGACCCGCTCCATTGCTGGAGGCGACCTGAGCCAGCGTGTCGAGGTGACCTCGCAGGACGAATTCGGCGACCTCGCGGCCTCGCTCGACGATATGGTGCTGCGGCTGCGCTCCGTGGTGTCCGACACGGCCCAGGCCGTCCGCAACGTCTCGGCCGGCGGCCATGAGCTCGCCGCGAGCTCCGAGCAGCTCTCGCAGGGCGCGACCGAGCAGGCCTCGGCGACCGAACAGGCCTCCGCCTCCATGGAGGAGATGGCCGCCAATGTCCGCCAGAACGCCGACAATGCCAGCCAGACCGAGAAGATCGCCCAGCAATCCGCCAAGGATGCCGAGGTGAGCGGCACGGCCGTCAACGCGGCGGTCGACGCCATGCAGACCATCGCCGAGAAGATCATGATCGTGCAGGAGATCGCCCGGCAGACGGACCTGCTCGCCCTCAACGCGGCCGTCGAGGCGGCCCGCGCCGGCGAGCATGGCAAGGGCTTCGCCGTCGTCGCCTCGGAGGTGCGCAAGCTGGCCGAGCGCAGCCAGACGGCGGCCGCCGAGATCGGAACTTTGTCGTCGAACTCGGTCAAGACGGCGCGCGAGGCCGGGGCGATGCTTGCCAAGCTCGTGCCCGACATCCGCCGCACGGCCGAGCTCGTCGAGGAGATCACGGCTGCCTGCCGCGAGCAGGACATCGGCGCGGCCCAGATCAACGAGGCCATCCAGCAGCTCGACAAGGTCACGCAGCAGAACGCCGCGGCGTCCGAGCAGGTCTCGGCGACGTCGGTCGAGCTCTCGGCCCAGGCCGAGCAGCTCAAGTCGGCCATCGCCTTCTTCAACGTCGGCGACGAAGCCTCGGCCCAGCCCGAGGCGGAGACCGGGGTCCACGCGCTGCAGCAGCGCGCGGAGGCCGGCATGGCCGGAGCCAAGCGCGTTGCAAGGCCCGAGGCTGCTCCTCGCAGGCCCGCAAAGCCGGCGCGCGCCAAGGCCAAGCCGACGGGTCGCGCCGTCGCCAATGGCGGCTTCGTCTTCGACATGGGCGACGAGGACGCCGAGGACGGCGACTTCCGTCGCGGCTGACCGAGAAGGACCGAACCATGGCCACATCGGCGAACTATGTCACGCTCGCGATCGACCAGGATGTCTACGCCCTTCCGGTGGAGGGTGTCCGCGAGATCCTGGAATTCCGTCACATCGCGCGGCTGCCCCATGCGCCGGCCTGCGTGCTGGGCATGATCGACCTCCGCGGCCAGAGCTTCCCTGTGGTCGACCTGCGACTGCGCCTCGGGATGCGCGCCGCGGAGCCCACGCCCGCGACGCGGATCGTCGTGCTGAACGCGACGCAGGGCGGCGCGAGCGTCGGGGTCGGGCTCGTCGCAGAACGCGTATTCGAGGTCACGGGGTTCGACACGGACGTGCTGGAGCCCGCCCCTGCGATCGGGTCCGGCATGGCCTCCGCCTGCGTCGCAGGCATCGGCCGGCGCAACGGGCGCATGGTCGTGGTGTTCGACCTGGAGCGCCTCCTGCAGCTCGACGACATGCCCGATATCCGCGCCCTCTCGGCTGAGGCGGCGTGACGTGGCCGGGGACCATCTGACCGACCGCCAGTTGCGACGGCTCGTGGACTTCATCCAGACCGAGGTCGGCATCCGCCTGCCGCCGGCCAAGAGGGTCATGGTGGAGTCGCGGCTGCGCCGGCGCGTGCGGGCCCTGCAACTCCCGGATCTCGCGACCTACGGCAAGCAGGTCCTCGAGGCCGAGACGATCCCGCAGGAGGAACTCGTCCATCTCATCGACTGCGTGACGACGAACAAGACGGATTTCTTCCGCGAGCCCTCGCACTTCGAGTTCCTGCGCGACACGATCGTGCCGGAGCTCATGAGGAAGCGGGATTGCCGGCGCTCGCCGATCAAGCTGTGGAGCGCGGCGAGTTCCACCGGCGCGGAGGCCTACACCATCGCGATGCTTCTCCACGACCTTGCGCTCGCCTCGCCCTTGTCCTTCGAGATCACCGGAACCGACATTTCGACCGACGTGCTGGCGCAGGCCCGCCGCGGAGTCTACCCCGCGGACATGCTGCGACCGGTCCCGAAGGCCTTCCGCAAGCGCTACATCATGCGGCCGAAGGACCCCTCCCGCGACGAGTTCCGCATCGCGCCGGAGCTGCGCCGGAGCGTACGTTGGGCGCGCCTGAACCTCATGGACGCCAGCTACCCGCTGGGGTCCGACTTCGATGTCATCTTCTGCCGCAACGTCCTCATCTACTTCGACCGCGACGTTCAGGAGCAGGTCCTGGCGCGGCTCACGCAGCACTTGCGGCCGGGCGGGTTTCTCTTCGTCGGCCATTCCGAGTCGATGGCCGGACATGGCCGGTCGGGAATGGTCCAGATCGTTCCCACGGTCTACCGCTCCGCCCAGAACGGGAGGATGGCAGCATGAGTTCCGGACACCGGACCAAGGTACTCCTCGTCGACGACAGCGCCTCGGTGCGCCAGACCCTCGCGGCGATCTTGGGCGACGCCCCGGACATCGTGGTGATTGGCGCGGCCTCGGACCCGTTCGTCGCGGCCAAGAGGATGCAGGAGGAGTTGCCGGACGTGATCATCCTCGACGTCGAGATGCCGCGCATGGACGGCATCACCTTCCTGCGCCGCATCATGGCCCAGCGGCCGATCCCCGTGATCATCTGCTCGACGCTCACCGAAGCAGGCTCCCAGATGCTGATGGACGCGATGGAGGCCGGGGCCGTCGACGTGATCCCCAAGCCCCGCGTCGACACCAAGCAGTTCCTGCAGGAATCGAAGGTCCGCATCTGCGACACGGTGAGGGCGGCGGCGCAGGCCCGTCCTTCGGCCGTGAAGCAGCGGCCGTCGCGGACCGTGGAAGCCAAGCTGTCCGCCGACGCCATGCTGCCGCCCCCGGTCGCGACGCGCGCAATGTCTCAGACGACGGAGCGCGTCGTCATGATCGGCGCCTCGACCGGCGGCACGGAGTCGCTGCGCCAGGTGCTCGAAGCGCTGCCGGCGACCGCGCCAGGGATCGTCATCGTCCAGCACATGCCCGAGCGCTTCACGGCGGCCTTCGCCAAGCGGCTCGACGGTCTGTGCCAGGTCGACGTCAAGGAGGCGGAGGACGGCGACGCGGTGCTGCCGGGCCGGGTTCTCATCGCTCCTGGCAACCGCCACACGCTGCTCACTCGCAGCGGCGCCCGGTACCAGGTGAACGTGAAGGACGGTCCGCTCGTGTCGCGCCATCGACCCTCCGTTGACGTTCTGTTTCGCTCCGCCGCGCAATATGCGGGGGCCAATGCGCTGGGCATCCTCATGACCGGCATGGGCGACGACGGGGCGCGAGGGCTGCTGGAAATGCGCAAGGCCGGCGCGCACACCGTCGCCCAGGACGAGGAGACCAGCGTGGTGTTCGGCATGCCGAAGGAGGCGATCGCGCGCGGCGCAGCCATGCGCATCCTGCCCCTCGACGCCATCGCCGGAGAAATCGTCCGCCTGCGCCACACACCGACCCTGGACCGTGCCTCGTGACCTCTTCCGCCCTCGCTCAGCCGACCCTGCATGCCGCCGCCGACGCCATCCGCACGGGGGCCGCGGAGATCGAACGCGTCTACCTCCAGGTGGGCGACGGATTGGGCAAGGCGCTCGAGGTGGTCACCGACCTCACAACACGCGTGGAGCAGATCCCGGCCGAGCTCACCGGCGAGCGCATGAGGGATGCGTCCGAGGCGCTCTGGCGCCTCTCCTCGGAGATCTCCGCCGTCGCCGAGGCTCTCCCCGTGGAGCGCGCCGCGCTGGAGGGCATCGGCCGCAGCCTGGAGGGGCTTCGTGCGCCGCTCGACCGGCTGCTGACGAGCGTCCGGACGCTGGTCGTCCTCGCCCGCAGCTCGCGCGTGGAGTCGGCCAACCTGTCGGGCAACCAGTACAACTTTGTCGAGTTTGCCGCTGAGATCTCCGTGCTCGCGGACAAGGCGCGCGGGACCATCGGCGACTATGCCCGAGAGTTCGGCCAGCTCTCGCGCCTCGTCGCGACGGCCCGCGACAGCCAGGCGCGCTTCGACGACGACCGGCGCGCCGCGATCAAGCGCAGCGTGGGCGACCTGCAGGCGGCCTTCGACGTGATCGAGGAGCGCCAACGCGCGGCCATCCGCGCCTCCGACGCCGTGGTCGAAAAATCCAGGCACATTTCCGAGGTGGTGGGAGAGGCCATCATGGGCCTCCAGGCCGGCGACAGCACGCGCCAGAGGCTCGAGCATGTCGTCGAAGGGCTCGAGGCGGTCCAGCGCGACACGGGAGACCAGGCGACCTTCGCGACGGCGGCCCTGCAGGCCGCCCAGCTGACCCACGCCCTCGGCGACTTCGACACGGCGGTGCGCGGGACCGTGTCGTCCCTCGCGGCGCTTGGGTCCGAGGCCGACGAGATCGCGGGGCTTGGACGTTCGCTGGTGCGCACCGGCGAGAACGGGATGAGCCTGCACGAGGCGCTGCGGGGGAACCTCTCCTCGGCGGGCCAGCTGATCCGCGAATGCGAGGCGGCGCGCACCTCCGTCGACAGCGCCATGGCGGGCCTCGCCACCACGCTGAGCGCCTTCCGCGACCGGCTTGGCGCGCTGAACACGATCAGCACCTCGATCACCTCTGTCGGCCTCAACGCCGCCATCAAGTCCGCCCGGCTCGGCCAGGAGGGGCGCGCGCTGGCGGTGATCTCCGAGGATCTGCGCCACTATGCCGAGCGCATCGTTGACGACACGAAGGTCCTGATCTCGGTCTTCGACGAGGTGCTCACCTCCTCCGCTACCCTGGACGAGGCGCGCTCCCGCCAGGATTCCCAGCGCATGGCCGAGGCCGACGTCGAGATCGCCGGGCTCCTGGAAACGCTGGGAGCGAACGAGGCCGTGCTCGCCACGGCGCTCGCGCTCTTCGCAGACGCCGGCTCCCGCCTCGCTGGCCATCATGCGCAGGCAGAGCGCGACTTCGCCGATCTCGATCGCGCGATGCAGCCAGCGCGGGAAGCCATTCCGGCGCTCCAGGCCCTCGGCCGCAACGCCAAGGCCGGCGCCGCGCCCGCGCTGCCCTCCGGCCGGCGCTATTCGATGGAAAGCGAGCGGCGCATCCACGCGGCCTTGGCGGGCTGAGGCAATCACCGGGCCTCGCTCATTGCCTCTTCTCAGTCAACCCCGTCCCGCGGCACACTGTGCCGAGGCAGGCTCGCGGGGAGAGAGACGATGGAGAAGGTCGCGTTTCGCCAGATGAAGGACGGCACGCGCGAGGAATACCTGATGCTGCGCGAGCGGGAGCACGGGTTCATCGCCGGCACGGCCGAACGCCTTCTCAAGGAACTGCGCCGAGCGGACGACGAGAGCCTGGAGGGCTACCGCATCACGCGCCTGGGCCACGCGCTGCAATCCGCCACACGCGCGCTGCGCGACGGGGCAGACACGGACTGGATCGTCTCCGCCCTGCTGCACGACATCGGCGACGGCCTCGCGCCACAGAACCACGACCGTTTCGCGGCCGAGATCCTCCGGCCCTACGTTCGCGAGGAATGCACCTGGGTCGTCGAGCACCACGGCCTGTTCCAGATGGTCTACTACGCCCACCACTATGGCTGGGACCCGCATGCGCGGGAGGCGTTCAAGGACCATCCGGCCTACCAGTCCTGCGTCGACTTCTGCGAACGATGGGACCAGAGCAGTTTCGACGATGCCTATGACAACCTTCCGCTCGACACCTTCGAGCCGCTGGTCCGCGAGGTCTTCGCGCGCAAGGCCTACGACCCCGCCGTGGTTCAGGTCGGCGTGATCAAGGGGCTGCCGCCGCTCGGCTGACGGGCGGCAAAGCCGGCCGACTGAAGGGCTCAAGCCGTTGTCACGTCCCAGTGGACCGCCAGCCAGACCGTCTTCTCGTCCGCGGCCGTCCACGTCACCCGGTGCCGCGTGCGGGCGGGAATGAAGACGTGGTCGCCGGGGCCCAGTGAACGCTCACCCTCACCGTCCAGCCAGAGACCGGCCCCGCCGCTCAGCAGCAGGACCCACTCATGGTGCGGCTGGTCGTAGGGCTGATCGACCGGCGTCGCCTGCCCCTGCGAGACGATGCGCTCGATGCGCACGCCGTGACGTGTGCAGAGGTCGTCGACAACTTCGGCCGCGCTCGCGTTGGGAAGGTTGTGGAGCAGGTTGCCCGGCGGTCCACTCACTCCATCGCCTCGACCTTCAGCGACTCGCCGTCGAGCCGCGCCTGAATGGGCTTGGTCCACAGGGCAGGCTCGACCGAGTCCGACGCCCTGTAGATGCCGTCGATGGCCAGGAGTTCCGCCTCGAAGCGCCGGCAGAAGATGCGGGCCTTGGGGTTGCCTGCGACACCCGCTATGGCGCGGCCTCGCAGCGCGCCATGCACGGTGATCGTCCCGCCGGCGATCACTTCCGCCCCCGATTGGACGGCTCCGATGATCGTCACGTCGCCGGTCGGGAAGTAGACAGACCGGCCGGAACGCAGGGATTCGTCGACGACGAGAGACGTCGGCGCGCCTTCGGGCACCGAAATGGCAGGGCGGTTTGCCTGGCTCGCCTCTTGCGGATTCGTGGCGATCTGGAAGTCGGGCGCCGGATCGCCCTTCCCGCCGACGAGATCGGGCGGCACGCCGATGCCGAGCCATTCCACGTCCGCGCCGTCAACGCCCATCACACGGATGCCGCGTCGGCCGAGTTCTGCCACCATGGTGGGAATTTGCGACCGGTCCATGTGCATCGCCGAGAGGTCGAGCACGACGGGCCGCCCCTTGAAAAAGGCCGGGGCTCGGGACAGCCAGTCGTCGAGGTCGACAAGCCAGGTCTCTAGCGGCGGATCCGGTGCGACGACCAGCGCAAGAAAATTGCGGCCACGGAAGCGGATGGACCGCCCTTTCGCGGGTGCAGACATGTGAGCCTCCGGCATGGGCGCCCGCGGACGACTCACGCTCCGCGCACGGCATGAACTCCCGTTGCCTACATGATTTCCATCGGTGCGTCTGCGAGCGTGCCCCGGAGAGGTGTGGACGACGACACCAGGTGCGAGGCCCGCAATAGGAAAAGGCGGCCTTTGGTGGGCCGCCTTCGCAGATCCGGGACCGTTTTCGGGCCGCTGACGGCCTGACGTCCAGCTCAGTACAGCACGCACTTCCGCACGCCGCCCACGATGCCGTAGCGGCGGCACACCGCGCCGGCGCGCGGAGCGACCACGACGGGTGCCGCCGGCCGCGTAGCGACACAGCCCGCGCCGCGTACGCCACGGGCGCAGGCCACCGCAGCCTCGGCGCTCCCCGCGCCCAAGCCGTCTGCCATGAACCAGGTGCTGGCGGCCAGGGCCGCGAAGATGATGGCACGCATGTGTTGACCCTCCAGAGGCCTCTGTTTCAGCCGCGATGCGTCGTCATCCCGACGCGGCCACTGAGCTTAGCCGTTCAGCTCAGGGTTGCGAACTCTTGATTGAAAAAGGGGGCAGCAGGGCAGGACCGTCGCCATGTGCGCAGAGACACATCCAGCCATTAACCATGGGAGCATGCTCGCACCATCAACTGATGGAGGTCGCCATGACCGACTACAACGAAATCCGCAGGGAAAAGCTCTTCCGGCAGCTGGGCGTCGTCGTCTTCCTGGCCTTCGCCGCCACCAACATCCTGCTGACGCTCGAGACCTTGTCTCAGTACTGATGACACGTGGCGCCGGCCCGCGCGCCCGGCCGGCTCCGAGATAGCTTGGCCCTGGCCAGTCTCCGCGCCCGGCACATCTGTTGCAGGCCCTCCGAGGACCGCCCCGCGGCCAGGAGAGCCGAACATGGAAAGAAATCTCGTCGTCGCCGCAGCGCAACTCGGCCCCATCGCCCGCGACGAGCCTCGTACCAGCGTCGTGTTCCGCCTCCTAGGCATGCTCGAAAAGGCTGCCGCCCGGGGCGCACAGCTGGTCGTTTTCCCCGAATTGGCGCTCACCACCTTCTTTCCCCGCTGGTTCATGGCGGACCAGGCCGCAATCGACGTCTTCTTCGAGACGGACATGCCCGGCCCCGCGACAACGCCGCTCTTCGAACGGGCCAAGGCGCTCAGGGTGGGCTTCTGCCTCGGCTACGCGGAGAAGATTGTCGAGGACGGACGCATCCGGCGTTTCAACACGTCCATCCTCGTGGATGCGGGCGGCACGATCGTGCACCGCTACCGCAAGATCCATCTGCCCGGCCATGCGGAGCACGAGCCCTGGCGTCCCTTCCAGCACCTCGAGAAGCGCTATTTCGAGCCGGGAGAAGTCCCCTTTTCTCCGGTGGAAGCCTTTGGCGGGCAGGTGGCGCTCGCCATCTGCAACGACCGGCGGTGGCCGGAAACCTATCGTGAGGCCGCCCTGCGCGGCGCAGAGATGATGCTGATCGGCTACAACACGCCGCAGCATTATCCGCCCGCTCCGCAGCATGACCATCTGCAGAACTTCCACAACCATCTGGTGATGCAGGCCGGCGCCTATCAGAATGGCATGTGGGTCGTCGGGGTGGCCAAGGCGGGCAAGGAAGAAGGCTGCGACCTGATCGGCCAAAGCTGCATCATTGCGCCCACTGGCGAGATCGTGGCGACGGCCTCGACGCTGGGCGACGAGGTCATTGTCGCCGACTGCGATTTCGAGCGCTGCGCGGAGATCCGCCGCAACATCTTCAACTTCGCCCTGCACCGCCGGCCGGACATGTATCCTTCGGTGTGAGCCTCAGAGCCACCAGCGCACGACGAACGGTACCAGCAGCGAGGTCAGGAGCGCGTTCAATCCCATGGCGATCCCGGCGAAGGTGCCGGCCACCGGATCCACCGCGAAGGCGCGCGCCGTGCCGATGCCGTGCGAGGCGAGCCCCGCCGCGAAGCCGCGGGCGGCGTAGTCGCGGACGCCCATGGCGTTCATGAGCGGGGTCACCGTGACGGCCCCGATGATGCCAGTGGTGATCACGAGCACCGCCGTGAGCGCGGGCTCGCCGCCCAGTTGCTCGGACAGCCCCATGGCGATGCCGGCGGTGACGGATTTGGGCGCGAGCGCGACGAGCACGGGCCTCGGTACGCCGAATGCCAGGGCGATGCCGATGGCCGAGACCACCGCGACGACGGAGCCCGCCAGCAGGGCCGCCGCCATGGGGAGGATGTTCCGCCTCACGAGCGGCCAGTTGCGGTAGAGCGGGACGCCCAGAGCGACCGTGGCGGGCCCGAGGAGAAAATGCACGAACTGCGCACCGTCGAAAAAGGTGCGGTACGGCGTTCCCGTGAGCGCGAGCAAGAGGCCGACCCCGACGATGCTGAGGAGAACGGGATTTGCGAGGGGATGCCGGCCCGACAAGTCCGCCAGCTGGTCGGCGGCAAGCCAAACCGAGATCGTGATCGTCAGCCAGAGCAGCGGGGTGGCCGACAGGTAGACCCAGAGGGACCACGGGTTCGTCACGGGCGCCTCCCCGCGACGAGCCTCGACACGGCCACGAAAACCCAGACCGTGACGATCATGGTCAGCACCGTCGAACCCACCAGCGCCGCAGCCAGGCCCACACCATGCGCCCGGAGCAGCGGCAAGTGCTGCACGACGCCGGCGCCGGCGGGCACGAAGAGCAGGCCGAGAACGCCGATGAGGGCCGCCGAAACCTTGGCGACCGCGCTCGCCTCCAGGCCTCCGGCTCCCAGCCACCCTCTTCGATCCGCCAGGGCCAGGATGCCGACGAGCAGGACGAGGCCGAGGACCGGTCCGGGGACGGGGAGGCCGATCGCCCGGACGGCGATCTCACCGGCGAGCTGGCAGGCCAGAAGAAGGCAAAAGGCGCGGAGCATGCGCCAACCTAGCAAGCAGGCCGGGGCGGGCAAGGCTCGGCTGGCTTGGAGGCTCGGCTGGTTTCAAGGCCTGGCTGGGTCGTCAGCCCAGGACGTCGGCATAGTCCCGGTGGCGACGCATCCAGGCCGCGGCGTAGCCGCATAATGGGCGGATCTGCCAGCCCTGTGCCCGGGCGGCGTCGGCGACCTCGCGCATCAGCCGGTCCGCATGCCCCTTGCCCCGCAATTGGCGCGGAGCCTCGACATGGGTGATGGCCACCAGGCCGTCGCGCCGGCGGTAGTCGGCGAAGACCACGGCCCCGTCGACGTCGATCTCGAAGCGATGCTGCTCCGCATTGTCCCGCATGATCGCTGCCTCCGACGGGCGATGATTCGGCAAAGCGAACTCAACTCATCACTTGGGCCTGCGGGTCATCGATTCAAGGGCATGTCCCAGGCGGGCACGTGAGCCGGATTTACCTGCCGTTGCAATCGTCGCGTTTGCTTTGCGCGCTTCCGGGTTCCACCATCGGCATCAACGACGAAGCGACGCACGTCCGTAACGCCTACGCGTGCGAGACGGCATTCGGGGAGGCAGACGCGTGAGCGAAGCAGGCATCCGCCACAACAAGGAACTGGCCGACCGGGCCTGGCGCATCCGCCGCAATGCGGTGCGCATGGGCGCGGTGCAGGGACAGGGCTACATCGCCCAGGCGCTCGACATCGCCGACGTCCTCGCCGTCGCCTATTTCCACGCCATGCGCTACCGCCCCGAGGATCCAGCCTGGGAGGAAAGGGACCGCTTCCTCCTCTCGAACGGTCACTACGCCATCGCGCTCTATGCGGCCCTGATCGAGGCCGGGATCATCCCGGAAGCGGAACTCGAGACCTATGGCTGCGACGAGAGCCGCCTGCCAATGTCCGGCATGGCCTCCTACACCCCGGGAATGGAGATGTCCGGCGGCTCGCTTGGGCTTGGGCTCGGCATCGGCGTCGGCATGGCCATGGGCCTGAAACGAAAGGGCTCGACGAGCCGGGTCTACGTCCTGTTTTCCGACGGCGAGCTTGGCGAAGGCTCGGTGTGGGAGGCCATGATGGCGGCCTCGCAGTTCAAGCTCGACAACCTCGTCGCCATCGTGGACGTGAACAACCAGCAGGCGGACGGGCCGGCCACGCAGGTGACCGCCTTCGAGCCGCTCGTACCCAAGGTCGAGGCCTTCGGGTGGCACACCCAGCGCATCGACGGAAACGACCTCGACGCCGTGGTGGCGGCCTTCGACGCAGCCAGGAAATCGAGCGAGCCCAGGCCACGGATGATCATCGCCGACACGCTGATGGGCAAGGGCGTGCCCTTCCTCGAAAGCCGCGAGAAGAACCACTTCATGCGCGTCGACGCCCACGAATGGCAGCTCGCCCTCGACGCGCTCGATGCAGGGAGGCTCGCATGACTGCTGCCGCGCCTCCGCCTTCCGGCAAGCCGCGCCTGACCACCTCGGCGATGATCGCCTCGATCGCCAGCGAGGGGCAGGCTACGCGGCCCGCCCCCTTTGGCCACGCTCTCGTCGAGGTCGCCCGCCAGCGGCCCGAGATCGTCGGCCTCACGGCCGACCTCGGCAAGTACACGGACCTGCACGTGTTCGGTGCAGCCTTCCCGGATCGCTATTACCAGATGGGCATGGCCGAGCAGCAGATGTTCGCTGCCGCGTCGGGTCTCGCCGCCGAGGGCTTTACGCCCTTCGCCACGACCTACGCCGTCTTCGCCACCCGCCGCGCCTATGACTTTCTCCACCAGACGATCGCGGAGGAGGACCGCAACGTGAAGATCGTCTGCGCGCTGCCGGGGCTGACGTCGGGCTACGGCCCGAGCCACCAGGCGGCGGAGGACATCGCGCTGATGCGGGCCATGCCCAACATGACCGTCATTGACCCCTGCGACGCGACGGAGATCGAGCAGGCCGTGCCGGCCATCGCCGCCCACAAGGGCCCGGTCTACATGCGATTGCTGCGCGGACAGGTGCCGGTCGTCCTGGAGGAGTACGGCTACCGTTTCGAACTCGGCAAGGCCAAGCTCATCCGCGAGGGCGCTGACGTTCTCATGATCTCCACGGGCCTGCTGACGATGCGCGCGCTGGAGGCGGCGAAGACGCTCGAGGCCGACAAAATCGGCGTGGCCGTGCTCCACGTCCCCACGCTGAAGCCAATCGATACCGAGGCGATCCTGCGCGAGGCTGGCAAGGGTGGACGGCTGGTCGTCGTGGCCGAGAACCACACGGTGGTGGGCGGCCTCGGCGAAGCGGTCGCCGCGCTGCTGCTGCGCAACGGCGTGCATCCCGTCTTCCGCCAGATCGGGCTCCCCGACGAATTCCTGGCGGCCGGCGCGCTGCCCACCCTGCATGACCGCTACGGCATCTCGACCTCGGCCATAGCCGGCCGGATCAGGCAATGGCTCTCGCGCTGATCCCGGCTGTCTGCGGTAAACACCCGGCCCAGGCTTCAGGGGCGCGGGCTTCTGCTAGGGTGGGTCACCCCCTCGACCGGAGCCCTCCCCCATGCCCAACAAGATCCTCGTCCTCTACGGATCCTACCGCTCGGACCGCACCGGCATCCGGCTCGCGACCTACCTCGTGCGTGAGCTTCTCGCCCGGGGCGAGGATGTCGAACTCATCGACGCCAAGGCCATCGGCCTGCCGATGCTCGACCGGATGTACAAGGAGTTTCCCAAGGGCGAGGCGCCGCCGGCCATGGAGAGCCTGGCGCAGAAGATCCGCGCGGCGGACGCCTTCGTGTTCGTCACCGGCGAGTACAATTGGGGCATGCAGCCCGGGCTGAAGAACCTGACCGACCACTTCCTCGAGGAATGGTTCTGGCGCCCGGCCGCCATCGCCAGCTATTCGGCCGGGCGACTCGCCGGAGCCCGCTCGAACACGGCCTGGCACGGCACGTTGTCGGAGATGGGCATGGTGGTGATCTCGAGCACGCTGACCGTGGGGCCGATCGCCGACACGCTGGATGCTGATGGCCGCCCGGCGGGGTCCTCTGCCAAGGCGCTCGAACGCGCGTTCCCGCGTTTCGCCGACGACCTCGCCTGGTGGACGGAGGCCTGCCGCGAACAGCGGGCGCGCCGGGCACCTCCTTACTGATTGAGCTTACTGATTGGGCGGCCGTGTGAACGGAGAGAGTGCCCTCGCGACGACCTCGGTCACCGCCCGCCCGGTCTGCGGCGCAGGACGAGAAGCAGGCCGATGAACACAACGGCCGCGGCTGCGACACCCAGCGCGCAGGCCCACCAGAAGCCGCTGTCTTCCTCCGTGAAGGGCAGCCCCTTCGTGTTCATGCCGAAGATGCCGGTGACGAGTGTCGCCGGCAGGAACACGGCGGTCAGCATGGACAGGATGTAGAGCTGGCGATTGGTCTCGGCCGCCATGTGCGCGGCCACCTCGTCCTGCAGCAGGCGGGCGCGCTCCTGCGAGGCGTGGATCTCCTGGTGGATCGATTCCAGGCGTTGGGCGATTCGGCCCGCCGCGTCCCGGACGTTCTGGGGAAGGCGCAGGGGCGGCGCGAGTTCGACGCGGCGGAACAGTCCCAGGAGCCGGGAGAGCTGCCGATTCAGGCGGACGGCGCGTCGGCGGATGCCGCCGATGCCGTCGTGTGCGTCATGATCGTGGCCCTCAAGGATCTTGTCCTCGACGGCGTCGACGGCGTGGCCAAGCTCCGTCGCTGCAAGCGCCACGGAATCGGCTTCGCGGTCGACAATGGCTTCGAGGAGGTCGAGCGCGCTCTCGGCGGTTCGTCCGGCGAGGAGCGCGCTTCGGGTTGCCTCGATAGAGCGCAGCGAATGCCGGCGCGCCGTGACGAGAAGGCGCGGCTTCAGCGCGAAGCGGAGCTGCGCCATGTCCTCCGTCGCCTGAGCGAAATCGAGACGGAGATCGACGAAGACGCCTGACAGGGCGTCGCCCTCGATGTCGATGCGGTCATGCGCCTCCGACGAGACGAGGACGTCCTTGGCTTCGTCCGGGAGATGCGGCAGCGACAGGATCCAGTCGCGGCCCCGCTTGTCCACGATATTGACGTGCACCCACCAGAACGCGACGCCCGGCGCATCCAGCGCGGGCATCACGTTGATGGGCAGGTCCGTCGGCCGGCCTTCCTCGTCGAAGGAAAAGGCGAAGACGATGCCGGGTCGGCTCTGCTCGTCGGCGAGGGGGAGCGGCCTGTCGCGCATGGTGCAGGCCCGCGCCAGATATCCGGCGCGGGCCCGGGCTCCGTCAGTTCAGCGCGTTGCCAGGCACGATGAGCGGCGTGAAGCCGAAGACGCCGGGGCTGTCGGGGTCGACGGTCACGCGCACCGCGTGGATCTGCGTCTCGCCCATCACCTGCAGGCGCAGCACGTTCGCAATCGGCTTGCGCGACGTGTCGAGGAAGTTCGTCACCTCGAAGCGGTGATTGTCGCCGTGGATCACGAGGACCGGCTTGCCGAACGCCTTCGCCCCGCGCTCGACGGCCTTGATCGTGTTCACGAAGGCCGAGGCGCGCGGCACTTCGGGCTCGTTCTGCCGGATGTCCTGCACGTCGGCCTGCCAGGCCAGCACGACGGCGCGCGCGCCGCTCTCGGTCGCCTTCTTGAAGGTGGAATCGATCCACGCGATGTTGGCGGGATCGCGGTCGAAGAACTCCATCGCCGTCTTGGGGTCGCCGGGCTCGAAGTTGTTGTTGGAGCCGGGAACGTGGACGGTGGCGAACAGGACGCCGTTCTTCTCCCAGCGCGCGTTCTCGATGTAGGTGCCGAACTTGTCGGCCATCACGAGGCCCTCGCTCTCGACCGGCATCGGAGCCTTGCCCAGCGACTGGCCGGGATTGGCGAAGAACATCTGGCGCACCTTGGCAAGGCGCTCGAGCGGCTGGAACTTGCCGGCCTTCTCGCGGTGGCAGTCGGTCCATTCGTTGTCGCCGATGGTGTAGACGAGCGGCTGCTCGAACGTGGCGAACTGGTCGAAGACCTTCTTGAAGTTCTCGTCGGTGCAGGGCGAGGAGCCCGACTTGATGTCGCCGACATGGATAGAGAAGGACGGTTTTGTCTGGTTGATCAGCGCGATCAGCCGGTCGAACTTCTCGTAATCGTCGGGGAGCTTGTAGGGCATGTCGCCGAGCGCCACGAACTCGAAGGTCTTGGATGCGGTCTGCGCCTGCGCAGCGCCAGCCGCGACGAGCGCAAGGCCGGCGACGAGAAGGGTGCGGAACATGGGGGTCTCCTGTGCTGGAGCCCAAGCCCGTAGGGCCGTTCCATGACACTCCCATGACTTGTGTCACACACGCCCTCGCCTTGTGGATTATGACAAGTGCTCCCGTCATGGTCTCAGCGCGAAGAAGAGGGGACCATGAGTGAGAAGACGCTGAGGAAATTCAAAAAATTGCTCGAAGCTCACGCGAACACCATGAAGGCCCGCAAGGAGGCAGCTAAGAAGCGGAAGTCCATCAAAGGGCTCGGGGGTGCCATGGGCGACATCGCGGCCCTCGCCTCTGACATCGGCTCGGAGGCAGTGAGGGCCGAACTGGCCTGCCTGAAGATGGAGCGAAAAGCCCTGAAACAGTTGCATGCCTACGCGGTCAAGGTGGCGCAGGCCGGGGCCAACCGGGGCAAGGACGGCCCGGCCTGACGCAGGTGGCGCAACGGTGCTTGGAGGCGGCCGAACGACGGCAGGCGGGAGCGCAAGGTGCTCGCCTGCCCTGCCTTCAGCCGTTGGCCGGCCCGAGCAAGGACTCGATCCTGACAGGGAGTTTTCGGACCCGACGACCCGTGGCGTGGAACACCGCGTTCGCCACGGCAGCATTGAGGCCGACATGGCCGAGTTCGCCCAAGCCCTTGATTCCGAGGTCGTTGACCTGATCGTCGTGCTCCGGCAGCAGGATCGTCGCGACGTCGACGATTTCGGCATTCACCGGGATCAGGTATTCCGCGAGGTCGTCGTTGTGGTAGCGAGCGTGCCTTCGGTCGATCTCGGCAGCCTCGTGCAGGGCGGAGCTGACGCCCCAGATCTGGCCCCCCATGAGCTGGCTCTTGGCGGTGAGAGGGTTGACGATCCGGCCCGCCGTGTAGGCTCCCACGATGCGGGGGACACGAACCTCGCGTGTGCGCTCGTTGACGCGGACCTCCACGAACTGCGCCCCGAAGGCGAACTGGATCCTGTCCTTGAGCCTAGCTCCGCCCGCGAGGGAGCTCGTGCCCCGGTAGAGCTTCTGCATCGCACCCGGGCGGCCGCTGGGCCGACCTGCGTCGGATACATTGTGGAGGCGCAGCCCCAGCCGACGAGCCAGTCGCCCTACAGCATGGAGCCCGGGCGCGCATCCCGCCTCGTCCAGCCCAAAGCCCAGAAGGACGCCGACCGACAGCTCATCTCCCGACCGCCAAGAAGACGGCGGGGATGGCCGCTCAAGCTGGGGCTGCAAAGCTGAGAGTTTTGCTGTTAGCGTGAGATCGTTTTTCCTCGGCAGGTTGTGCCGCGCTAAGCGAACTCACGATGTCGGTTGGTTTGGTTGAATCAGAGCTCGACGTCCTGCGCCGGGAGCTGACGCAGGCGCGAGCCGAGCAGTCGGCGACAGCGGACGTCCTCGCCGCCATCGGCAACCCGACTGTCTCGCTGGAGGACACACTGGTCCTCCTGATCCGATCCGCCATCGCCCTGTGTGGCGGGGAACGAGGCGTGATCTGGATTCGCCAGGGCGAAACCCTCGTGCTCGGCGCCCATTTCGGCTATCCGCGCGACTGGGTGGAGCATGCTTTGGCCACCGCCATCCTCCCCGCGGCGGATTCGCCAACCGTTACGGGTCGGGTGGCCTTCACGGCCGAAGTCTCGAACGTCGCGGATTTGCCGAATGATCCGCGCTTCAAATCCTACGATGCTCATCGCCTCGGCGACTATCGGGGTAGCCTTGCCGCGCCGCTGAAGCACGGCGGGTCGGTGATCGGCGTCATCGGGCTCACCCGCCCCACGCCGGGCTTGTTCACCGAGCGGCAGGTGGATTTGATCAGGCGCTTCGCCGACCAGGCAGTCATCGCCGTTTCGAACGCCAAGCTCGTCAGCGACACCCGTGAGGCCCTCGATCGGCAAACGGCGACCGCCGGGATCCTGCGCGTGATCAGCGAATCCCCCACGGACGCAAAGCCCGTCTTCGACCGGATCGTCGAAACCGCCCGGAGCGTGCTGCACTGCGAGACGGCGGTGATGATCCTGTGCGAGGGGGACAGCTTCTACTCGGCGGCGGTCATGACGTCGAAGGGACTGGTCACCACCCTGTCGGGCAATCGCCTGCCGATCGACGTCGAGGCGAACTTTCCGTCGCGCGCCATCGTGCACAAGGAGGTGCTGCATATTCCCGACTGGTCGCTCATCCCGCTGCCCGAGCACGAGCGCAAGGTCAGGAACGAGTTCAAGGTGAACTCGTCGCTTTACCTGCCCCTCGTAAGGTCCGGCGAATGCATCGGGCTGCTGGCGCTCGTGGGAACCCGACCGAACAATTTTGGTCCCAAGGACATTGCGCAGGCCGAGGCCTTCCGCGACCAGGCGCTGATCGCGATCGAGAACGCCCGGCTGTTCAACGAGACCCAGGACGCCCTCGAGCGGCAGACCGCGACCTCGGAGATCCTGCGGGTCATCAGCCAGTCCCCCACCGATGCGCAGCCCGTGTTCGGCGCCATCGTGTCGACCGCGGTGCGGGCCCTGCGCTGCGACGTGGCCTTCGTGCTCATGCGCGACGAAGACGTCTACATCCACTCGGCCGGCGCGTCGCCCGAGGGGCTGATGACGGATCTCGCCCCGGACCGCGTGCCGATCGACCCGTCCGCCAACTTCCCCTCCCGCGCCTTCCTGGCGGGAGAGATGCTCTATCTCGCAGATTGGTCGCGCATCGAACTGCCCGAGCACGAGCGCAACATACGGGAAGCGTTCGGCGTGAACTCCGCGCTTTACCTGCCGATGATGCGCGACGGCCAGTGCATCGCGTTGCTGGCATTGGTAGGGAAGCGACCCAACAGCTTCGGCCCGGGCGAGATTGCCCAGGCGGAATCGTTCCGGGACCAGGCGCTGATCGCGATCGAGAACGCCCGGCTCTTCAACGAGACACGCGAGGCGCTGGAACAGCTCCAGGCCTCCGCTTCGATCCTGAGCGTCATCAGCAACTCGGTCGCCGACGCCAAGCCGGTCTTCGAGGCCATCCTGGAGAGTTGCCGCCACCTCTTCGGCGGAGACGAGCTTGACGTGCTCCTCGTCGACGAGAACGGCCAGCTCACCATCGCGGCCTATCTGGGCAAGTTTTACGACATCGTGGCGCCCACCTTCCCGGCGCCGGTGGAGCGCACGCCCGCAGGCCGCGCGATCCGGGAGCGCAGGGCCGTGCACTGGCCCGATCTCGCGCATGGGGAGGACGTTCCCGGCATCCTGCGCAAGATGGCCAAGCTGACAGGCTATCGGTCGATGACGTTCGCTCCGATGCTGCTGGGCGACCGCGGCATCGGCGCGATCGGCGTCGCGCGGTCGACAGGCCCGTTCCAGCCCAAGGAACTGGCCATGCTGCAGACCTTCGCGGACCAGGCGGTCATCGCGATCGAGAATGCGCGGCTGTTCAACGAGACGCGGGAAGCGCTCGACCAGCAGACCGCGACGGCCGACGTGCTCCAGGTCATCGGCCGTTCCGTGTCGGACGCAGCGCCGGTCTTCGAGACCATCATGGAGGCGTGCCAGCGCCTGTTCGGCCTCGAGGCCGTGGCCGTCTATCTCGTGGACGGCGACCTGGTTCGGGGCGTGGCGCATCGCGGTTGGTCCTACGGCGACTGGGGCAAGGACGTCACGCCCCTGGCCAGCAGTTCGACCGGCGTCGCCATCGCCGAGCGGCGCACGGTTCATTTCCCCGATCTCGCCGACAAGCCGGATCTGCCCGATCACTTCAGGGCGCCCATCCGGGAGTCGGGCGGCCTGACCATCCTCTATGCGCCGATGCTCTGGGAGGATCGCGGGGTCGGGTCGCTGGTCCTGTCGCGCAGGCCCGCGAAACCCTTCTCGGAAAAAGAAATGAAGCTCGTCCAGAGCTTCGCCGACCAGGCCACGATCGCAATCCAGAACGCGCGGCTGTTCGAGGACGTAAGGAACAAGACCCGCGATCTCGAGGAATCGCTCGCCCAGCAGACCGCGACGGCGGATGTGCTGAAGGTGATCAGCCGCTCGGGAGCCGATCTCGACGTGATGCTGCAGAGGCTGGCCGATACGGCCGCAATGTTCTGCGGCAATAGCGCCGTCCACCTGGAGGACGAGGGGCTGATGAAGGTCCGCGTCGTGTCGGGCGGGTCATCCGATTGGGTGGACTATCTCCGCAAGAGGCCCTTCCCGGCCGATCCCTCCACGCAGATCGGTCGCGCCTGGGTCACCGGGGAGATCGTGCACATCCCAGACATCCTGGGCCAAACGGACTTGCCCTGGGGTCGGGCCGCGGAGATCAGCGGCTATCGCTCGACCGTCAGCGTGCCCATCGTCAGCCGCTCGCACGGCGTGGTCGGCGTGTTTTCCTATGGCAGCGGCGAGGCCCATGCCTTTCCCCCGCGCCGGCAGGAGCTTCTCAAGTCCTTCGCGGACCAGGCGGCCATCGCGATCGATAATGCCCGCCTCCTCGACGAGGTGCGGGGACGCACCCGCGACCTCGAGGAATCGCTCGCCCAGCAGACCGCGACGGCGGACGTGCTGAAGGTGATCAGCCGCTCCGCGTTCGACTTCGACCGTGCCGCCTCGACGATCCTGGAGGCGGCGGCGAGGCTCTGTCGCGCGACCATGGCGACGTTGCACCTGCGCGACGGCGATGTCTGCCGGCTCGCGACACAGATCGGGATGCCCGAGGCTTTCGAGCGCCTCGCCCGCGAAGTCCCCATTCCCGTCAAGTACCCGCTTCATTCGAAGCGGCCGGCGCGGGCGGGCGAGGTTGCCCATTTTGCGGATGCATGGTCTGACCCCGACTACCTCTACACTGATACAGCCAAGCTGGCCGGCTATCGGGCCGTCGTCATCGTTCCGCTGATGCGCGAGGGGGAGTTGCTCGGCATCTTCAGCCTCGCGCGCCCTGGGGCCGGGCCGTTCACCGAAAGCCAGATCAAGCTCACCCAGACCTTCGCCGACCAGGCGGCGATCGCGATCGAGAATGCGCGCCTTTTCAAGGAGACCCAGGATTCGCTGGAGCAGCAGACCGCGACTGCGGATGTGCTCAAGGTCATCAGCCGCTCGGCCTTCGACCTGCAACCCGTCTTCGACATGGTGGCCGAGAGCGCCGTGCGGCTCTGCGAAGCCGAGCGGGCCGTGATCTTCCGGTTCGATGGAGAGGTCCTTCGGGCAGTTGCGGCCCACAATGTCGGCCCGGAGCTCTGGCAGTTCGTCGTCGACCACCCAGTTGCCCCCGGCATGAACAGTATCTCGGCCCGTGCCGCGCTGTTCCGGCGGACGGTCCAGGTGAACGACATCCAGTCCGACCCTGACTACGCCTACGCTCCGAGAGACGTCGACCTGATCAGGACGATGGCGTCCGTCCCCTTGATCAAGGGCGACAACATCGTAGGCACCATTACGATCTACAAGCTGGAAGTGAAGCCCTTCACCGACCGGCAACTTGCGCTTGTGGAGACCTTCGCCGAACAAGCGGTGATCGCCATCGAGAATGTCCGCCTCTTCGACGAGGTGCAGGCCCGAACGGAGCAGCTTGCGGCCTCTCTCGAGGAGTTGCGCGCGGCGCAGGATCGCCTCGTCCAGACGGAGAAGCTCGCCTCTCTCGGACAGCTCACGGCAGGCATCGCCCACGAGATCAAGAACCCGCTCAATTTCGTCAACAACTTCTCCGCTCTGTCCGTCGAACTCGTCGACGAGCTCCGCGACGTCCTCGCGCCCGTTCCCCTCGAGGACGCCGTGCGCGCGGAGGTCGAAGAGATCTCGGGCATGCTCAAGGGCAACCTTGAGAAAGTCGCCAGCCACGGGAAGCGGGCCGACTCCATCGTCAGGAACATGCTGCTCCACTCGCGCAGCGGCTCGGGCGAGCGCCGGCGCGTCGACGTCAACGGACTCGTGGAGGAGAGCCTCAACCTCGCCTATCACGGCGCACGGGCCGAGACGGCAGGCTTCAACGTCACGCTCGACCGCGACTATGACGGGAGCGCCGGCGAGGCCGAGCTGTTCCCTCAGGAGGTGACGCGCGTGCTCCTCAACCTCATCGGCAATGGTTTCTACGCCGTGCGCAAGAAGGCGGAAGACGCCCTCTCGGGCTACGAACCCCGGCTCTTGGTCGCCACGCGGAATCTCGGTCCGACGATCGAGATCCGAGTCCGCGACAACGGAACGGGCATACCGGAGCATGTGAAGCAGAAGATGTTCGACCCTTTCTATACGACAAAGCCGGCGGGCGAAGGCACGGGCTTGGGCCTGTCACTGAGCCACGACATCGTCGTCAAGCAGCATGGCGGCCGCATCGATGTGCAGACCGAGCCCGGTTCCTTCACGGAATTCACGATGATCCTGCCGCGCAGCGCCGCCGCGCCCATGAGCGGTGGTGAGGCATGAGCGTCCTGATCCTCGTCGTCGATGACGAGCCCGATGTCGCCGACCTGTTTCGCCAGCAGTTCCGCCGTGAGCTGCGGGCGGGACGCTTCACGCTCGATTTCGCGACATCGGCCGCGGGCGCGATGGAGAGGGTGGCGCGGCGCGACGACGCGCACCTCATTCTGGTCTTCTCCGACATCAACATGCCCGGCATGACTGGGCTCGAGCTGTTGCCGCATGTGAGGGAGGCGCGCCCGGACGTTCCCGTCATCATGATCACGGCCTACGGCGACGACGAGACACGCCGTCTGGCGCTCGAGGGCGGCGCCGCCGGGCTTCTGGTCAAGCCGATCGACTTCGCCCTGCTGCGCGAGGAGATCGACAGGAGGCTCGCGCCGTGACGACCATCCTCGTGGTCGATGACGAGCCCGACCTGGAGGCGCTGATCCTGCAGAAGTTCCGCAGGCGGATCGCCGCGGGGGAGCTGCAATTCGTCTTCGCCAGGGACGGGGTCGAGGCGCTCGAGCGTGTGTCGGCCACCCCCCGGCTGGATTTGGTTCTCTCCGACATCAACATGCCGCGCATGGACGGGCTGGCGCTGCTCGGCAAGCTCCAGGAGACCCCAGAGCCTCCGGCGACGATCATCGTGTCGGCCTATGGCGACATGTCGAACATCCGGACGGCGATGAACCGCGGCGCCTTCGATTTCCTGATGAAGCCCATCGACTTCGCGGATGTCGAACTCACGATCGGCAAGACGCTGCGCCACGTCGAGGCCTTCCGCGACGCCCGCGCGCGGTGGCTCGAGGCCGAGAAGTCGCAGGCGGCGCTGGCCCGCTATTTCTCGCCCAATCTCGCGGCCGAGCTGATGTCCAGCGGAGAAGGGCTCGACCTTCGCAGCGCCTGGCGCGATGTCACGGCCATGTTCACCGATGTCGCAAGCTTCACGACACTCGTAGAAACCCTGGAGCCGGACCTGCTGGCCGATCTCCTCAACCGCTATTTCCGGCGCATGACCGATATCGTCTTCGCGCACGAAGGCACGGTTGCCAAGCTGATGGGCGATGCTCTGCACGTCCTGTTCGGGGCGCCTGTCGGACAGGACGACCATGCCGCCCGGGCCGTCGCCTGCGCGTTGGCGCTTGACGACGCCGCCGAGCAGTTCAGGGCGGAAGCGATCGCGGAGGGTGTGCTTCTCGGCGTGACGCGGATCGGCGTCCACTCGGGACCGGCTCTCGTCGGCAATTTCGGAGGCGGACGCTTCTTCGACTACACCGCCTATGGCGACACGATCAATACGGCCGCCCGGCTGGAATCCGCAAACAAGGCGATCGGCACCCGCCTGTGCATCAGCGCCGACACCGCAGCGAGAGTCCCCGGCTTTCGCGGCAGGCCGATCGGGGACCTCGTGCTGCGGGGTCGGGCTGCGCCGCTCAGGGCGTTCGAACCCGTGAAGGAAGGAGCGGGGGATCCGGCCGCCTACGACGCCGCCTTCTCGAAACTGGAGGCGAACGATCCCGCCGCCCTGTCGGCCTTCGCAGCCCTGGTGGGGATCAACAGCGAAGACCCCTTGGCGAGCCTGCATCTGCGGCGCCTCCTCGACGGGCGCTCCGGCGCCAGGCTCGAAATCTAGGGAAGGACCGGTACGGGTCCGCCGCGCGCACCTGTTGAAGGCGCGCCAGGTCGCTGACGGCACCTCCTTGTCGTTCAGCCGTGGCTGCGCCTATCGTCGAGGCTCCGCGCCGCAGCCGAGAGTTTCCGCCGATGTTCGATGTCCTGGTCCGCAACGCCAACCTGCCCGACGGGCGCAGCGGCATTGACATCGGCATCATCGCGGGCCGGATCGCCGCGGTCGGGCGCAACCTCGCCGGGGAGGCCGGACAGGTGATCGACGCCACGGGGCGCCTGGTCTCGCCGCCTTTCATCGATCCCCATTTCCACATGGACGCGACGCTGTCGCTCGGCTTCCCGCGGCTGAACCGTTCGGGAACCCTGCTGGAGGGGATCGCACTCTGGGGCGAGCTCAAGGAGCAGATCACCGTCGAGGCGCTGGTCGAGCGCGCGCTGCGGTATTGCGACCTCGCAGTGACGCAGGGCCTGCTTGCCATCCGCAGCCACGTCGACGTGAGCGACCCCCGGCTCATTACCGCGCAGGCGCTCATTGAGGTGCGCGAACGCGTGAAGCCCTACATCGAGCTTCAGCTCGTCGCCTTTCCGCAGGACGGCTACCTGCGCGCTGCCGGCGCCATCGAGCTCCTCGACCGCTCGCTCGACATGGGCCTCGACATCGTCGGCGGCATCCCGCATTTCGAGCGCACCATGGAGGACGGAGCGGAAAGCCTGAAGCGCCTCTGCCGCATTGCCGCCGATCGCGGCCTGCCCGTGGACATCCATTGCGACGAGACGGACGACCCGCTCTCCCGCCATGTCGAGACGCTCGCGGCCGAGACCGTGCGTCTTGGCCTGCAGGGACGCGTTGCCGCCTCGCATTGCACATCCATGCACTCGATGGACAATTACTACGTCTCCAAGCTCATCCCGCTCATCGCGGAGGCGCGGCTGGACGTCATCCCCAACCCGCTCATCAACATCACGCTGCAGGGACGGCACGATACCTATCCCAGGCGCCGCGGCATGACGCGCGTGCCGGAACTGATGGCTGCGGGCGTCAACGTCGCGCTCGGCCATGACTGCGTGATGGACCCCTGGTATTCCATGGGCTCGGGCGACATGCTGGAGGTCGCCCACATGGCCGTCCACGCGGCGCCCATGACGTCGCTCGAAGGCATCCGCTCGCTTTATTCCGCGATCACCGTGAATTCCGCCAAGGCCATGCGGCTCGAGGGCTACGGCCTCGAGGTGGGCTGCCACGCCGATCTCGTGGTGTTGCAGGCCCGCGACCCGATCGAGGCCATCCGCCTCAAGGCGAACCGCCTCCTCGTCATGCGCCGCGGCAAGGTGCTCGCCGAGAACGCGCCCCGCCTGGCGCGCCTGCATCTGGACGGCCGGCCCGGCGAGGTCGACGCGGCGAGCTATGCGCCGCGGCTATCGTGAGGCTGGCCTGCGACCCAGCGCTTCAACCCGCTGGAATGCCTCCGGCAATGCCCGCTTTCCGGGCTTCCGGTGCCCACGGGCTCGGCTTGACTCGCGCCCTGCCGCGGTCTGAACTTTGACCATGCAGTCAGGCGCCTTCCGCGGGGGGAGCCGCCTGCCATGACAAAGGGAGTCGGGGCAATGTCAGGCGGATTTTCCAGGCGCAGCTTCCTCGTGTCGACGGCGGCGGCAAGCGTCGCCCTGTCCCATCGCGGCGCTGTCGCCCAGGGCGGCAAGCTGAAGGTGGCGGGCATCCATGCCTCGCCGGTCGAGAACGCCTGGAACTCCCGCCTGCACCAGGCCATGCAGGACGCCGCCAAGGAAGGCGTGATCGAGTACGTCTTCTCCGAGGGCGTCTCCGGGACGGACTATCCCCGCGCCATGCGCGAATATGCCGAACAGGGCGCGCAACTCATCGTGGGTGAATCCTACGCGGTGGAGAACGAGGCCCGCCAGGTCGCGGCAGACTATCCCAAGACCGCTTTCCTGATGGGCTCCAGCGGCAAGGAATCCGGCGACAATTTTGGCGTTTTCGGCACCTGGAACCATGAAGCGGCCTACCTCGCGGGCATGCTCGCCGCCCCGCTCAGCAAGAGCGGCAAGTTCGGCGCGGTGGGCGCCATCCCGATTCCCGAGGTCAACATCCTCATCAACGCCTTCCGCGCGGGCGTGAAGGAGAGCCGGCCGGACGCCAAGTTCCTCGTCGGCTTCATCGGCACCTTCTTCGATCCGCCCAAGGCACGGGAGTCGGGCCTCGCACAGATCGACGCCGGCGCGGACATCCTCTTCGGCGAGCGCATCGGCACCGCGGACGCCGCCAAGGAGAAGGGCATCAAGTCCGTTGGCTCGCTGATCGACTACACGCCGCGTTATCCGCAGACGGTCTTCGCCAATGCGATGTGGTACTTCCGCCCCATCCTCAACGGCGCCATCGCCGACGTGAAGGCGGGCAAGAAGACGGGCAAGGACTACAGCACCTTCAGCTTCATGAAGGAGGGCGGCAACGACATCGTCTTCGAGAAGTCGGCGGCGCCGGCCGACGTCGTGGCCAAGATGGAAGTCAAGCGCGCCGCCATCAAGGCCGGCAGCTTCACCGTGCCGGTAGACCCGGCCGAGCCGACCTGAGCCGGCCCGCACCGGGGCAATGCGCCCGGCCCGGCCCTCGCGGCGGGACCGGGCCGAGTTTCGCAAGGGCCGCCGCGTGACATCAGCCTTGGAGCCCGATGACGGCCAGGCGCTGGCGCGAGCCATCGCGCAAGGACGGACGGCGGCTTCCGCCGTCATGGAAGCCTCGCTTTCCCGGGCCGACGAACTCCGGGGCCTGGGCGCCATCTCCTGGATGGACGCGGGCATTGGCCGCGCCGGCGCGCAGGACTGGGACGAGCGCGGCCATGACCGGAATACCGACGCTCCCTTCGCCGGCGTGCCCTTCCTCATGAAGGACCTCGGCTCGGCCGCCGCTGGCTTCCCCATGCGCTTCGGTACGAGACTGGACCCGGTCATCGCGGGGGCGGACAGCGACCTCGCCGCCTGCTTTCACGAGGCGGGGCTCGTGCCCTACGGCCTGACCACCGTACCGGAACTGGGCCTCGCCCTGTCGAGTGAGCCGCCCTGCGGGCCGGTCGCCCGCAATCCGCTGGACCTCTCCCGCACGCCGGGCGGGTCCTCGGGCGGCGCAGCCGCCGCTGTCGCCTCCGGCATCGTCGCGCTGGCCCACGCCACGGATGCCGGCGGCTCCATCCGCGTGCCCGCCGCCTGCTGCGGCCTGGTGGGGCTGAAGCCGACGCGCGGCGCGACGCCCGGCGGGCCGGATTTCGGCAACCACCTCGGCGGCCTCGCCAGCGAGTTCGCGGTGACGCGCTCCCTGCGTGACGCGGCCCTGCTGCTCGACGCGGTTGCCGGACGTGCGCAGGGGCCTTCGCCAGATCCCGCGCTCGGCGGGCCGGCGCTCGCGGCGCTTGATCAGGATCCGCCAACCCTACGCGTCGCCATGCTGGAAGATGCCGGGCCCGACATGCCGATCGCCCCGGAGATCGTCGACGCCATCCGCCACGCCGGACACGTCTTCGCCAATGCCGGGCACGAGGTGACTTATCTGCGCTCGGCCCGCGTGCTGCCCCATGCCGGGGTTTCGGGAGACGTGTTCGGCGCGATCGTGGCCGTCAACATCGCCCGTCTCTTCGGACCTTTCCCGGAGGGGCTATCCCCTGTCGCCTGCGCGTTCGCCCGGCAAGGCGCGGAAATGCCAGCCACGCGGTTGCAGGAACTCGACCTCGCCGCCGTGCGGGTGGCACATGCGATGGGGCGGCTCTTCGACGAGGTCGACATGATCGTCGGTCCCATGCTGAGCTGCCCTCCCCTGCCCATCGGCAGCTTCCCCATGGACCATGGGGATCCCGGGCTTCACCTCCGGCGGATGGCGGCCTTCGCGCCGTATGCTGCGCTCGCCAATGTCGCAGGCATTCCCGCGCTCTCGGTTCCGCACGGACGGTCCGCAGGGCTTCCGGTGGCCGTGCAGCTGCTGGGGCCCATGGGTTCCGACATTCGCCTCCTTCAGGCCGCCCGCGCTCTGCAAAGGGCCATGCCCTGGCGTTTCGAGAAGCCCGTCGCGGGGTTGCCCGCATGAGCTCCGGCCCCGCTCCGGCCCCCTCGCCCGTGCTGCGCCTGGAAGGCATTACAAAGCGCTTCGGCGCGCTGGTCGCCAACGAGGATATCAGCCTCACGCTCGCTCCCGGCGAGATCCTGGCCCTGCTTGGTGAGAATGGCGCTGGCAAGACCACGCTGATGAACATCCTGTTCGGCCACTACACCGCCGACGGGGGACGCGTGCTCGCCTTCGGCCATGTTCTGCCGCCCGGCCAGCCCCGCGCGGCCATCGAGGCCGGGATCGGCATGGTGCACCAGCACTTCACGTTGGCCGGCAACCTCACTGTGCTCGACAACATCATGGCCGGGACCGAGAGCCTGCTGCGCCTGCGCTCCGACCGGGGCTCAGCGCGGGCGCGCCTGCGCGCCATCGCCGAGCGCTTCGGACTTGCGGTGGAGCCGGACGCGCTCATCGCCGACCTCTCGGTGGGCGAGCGTCAGCGTGTGGAGATCCTCAAGGCGCTTTACCGCGACGCGCGCGTGCTCATCCTCGACGAGCCCACCGCCGTGCTGACGCCGCAGGAGGCCGACATGTTGTTCTCGACCCTACGCGGCATGGCGGCCCAGGGGCTCTCGGTGATCTTCATATCCCACAAGCTGCAAGAAGTGCTCGGCCATGCTGACCGCGTGGTCGTGCTGCGCGCCGGGCGCGTGGTGGCCGAGCGCCGTGCGGACGCCACGTCGCGCAAGGAACTCGCGGAACTGATGGTCGGCCGTCGCGTCACGCGGCCCGTGCGCGAACGGCTTGAACCAGGCTCTGTCGTGCTGCGGGCTCGCGGTGTTTCGGCCGGGCGCAACGGCAAGGCCCTCGAGGGCCTCGACTTCGAAGTCCGCGCCCGCGAGACGCTGGCCATCATCGGCGTTTCGGGCAACGGACAGGCCTTGCTGGGCGAACTCGCGAGCGGCCTGCTCGCGCCCTCCAGCGGACGGTTGGAACTCTTCGGGGAGGACGTCGCCTCGCCGACGCCGCGCGGCTTCATCGCGGCGGGTGTCGGCCGCATTCCCGAGGACCGTCATGCGAGCGGGGCCGTCGGCGACATGACGATCTGGGAAAACGCGGTGCTGGAGCGCGTCCGCACGCCCGCCTACTCGGCCGGCGGCTTCGTGCGCCGCACCGCCGCCCGCGCTTTCGCCCAGCGCGTGATCGAGCGCTTCGACGTGCGCGGCGGCAAGCCCGACACGCCGGTCCGCCTCCTTTCCGGCGGCAACATGCAGAAGCTGATCCTCGGCCGAAATCTCGATCCGACGCCTCGCCTTCTCGTCGCGGCGCAGCCGACGCGCGGGCTGGACGAGGGAGCGGTCGCCGCCGTCCATGCCGAGATCCTTGCCGCGCGCGTGGCGGGCGCCGGGGTGCTGCTGATTTCCGAGGATCTGGACGAGGTGATCGCACTCGCCGATCGCGTGCAGGCCATCGTGAAGGGGCGCCTCTCTCCAGCCATTCCTGTCGAAGAGGCCGATCCGCGCCGCCTCGGCCTGATGATGGCCGGACTCTGGGGCGAGGCGGCCTGATGCGCCTGGAACGCCGTGCCCATGTCCCCATCGCGCTCGCCGTTGCGGCGCCGCTCGGCGCAGTGCTCGTCGCCCTGCTCGTCGCCGGCGGCCTCGTCGCGCTCTCCGGCGCATCCGTCTGGGCAGCCTACCAGCGGATCGTCGTCGGCGCACTGGGATCGCAGCTCTCGATTACCGAGACGCTCACCCGCACCACGCCCCTCATCCTCACGGGCCTGGCAGCCGCTGTCGCATTCCGGGCGCGCGTCTGGAACATCGGTGCGGAGGGACAATTCTACCTCGGCGCCATTGTCGCGGCGGCGCTCGGTTCAAAAGCGGGGCTGCACTGGCCCGCGCCGGCGCTCATCCCCACGCTGATGCTGGCCGGCGCGGCCGCAGGCTCACTGTTCCTGCTGCTGCCGCTCGCGCTGCGCCTGCGCTTCGGCGTGGACGAGGTCGTCACCACGCTGCTGCTCAACTTCGTCGCGGTGCTCTTCGTCTCCATGATGATCGAAGGTCCGCTGAAGGATCCTCTCGCCTTCGGGTGGCCGCAATCCATCCCAGTGGTGCCGGACGCCCAATTGACGAAGCTCGTACCGCGCTCTCGCCTCCATGTCGGGCTGCTCGTGGCCATCGGCGTCGCGCTGCTGATCGCCCTCGTGCAGGCGCGCACCGTCTTCGGCCTGGAGAGCCATGCAGCGGGCTTGAACCCCACGGCGGCGCGCTTCGCGGGCGTCTCGCTCGTCGGCGTCACCATTGCGGTGGCCTGCATCTCTGGAGGTCTCGCAGGGCTCGCCGGGGCCATCGAGGTCATGGGCGTGAAGGGATACGTTACGAAGGACCTCTCGCCGGGCTACGGCTATACCGGGATCGTGGTGGCCATGCTGGCCAACCTCAATCCGATCGGGGTCGTCGCATCCGCCTTCTTCGTGGCGGTGATGTTCGTGGGCTCGGACGGCATGAGCCGCGCGCTGGGCGTGCCAAGCTTCATCGCCGACGTCATCGTGTCCCTTTCGCTCCTCACCATGCTCGTGGCCCTGCTCATCGTGCAGTACCGGATCCGCCGCTGATGGACGCACTCGAGATCTTCACGACGGCAGGCTTGTGGGCCGCGGTGCTGCGCATTGCCACGCCGCTGATCTTCGGCACCCTCGGCGCGCTGCTGTGCGAACGCGCGGGCGTGCTGAACCTAGGCATCGAGGGCATCATGACCTTCGGCGCCATGATCGGCTGGCTCACCGTGTTCAAGGGTGGCGACCTCTGGACGGGCCTGCTCGCGGCGGCCGCCTGCGGCGCGCTGTTCGGCCTGCTCCATGCGGCCATGACGGTGCAGCTCAGCCTGTCCCAGCACGTGACGGGGCTCGGAATCACGCTGTTCGCCTCGAGCCTGTCGTACTACCTGTTTCGCCTGGTCGTGCCCGTGCAGGGCACGCCGCCCACCATCAAGCCCTTCCAGGTGCTGAAGATCCCCGTGCTCTCTGACCTGCCATTCCTGGGCGACGCCCTCTTCGCGCAGACGGCGCCAACCTACCTCGCCATCGCGCTGGCCGGCGTGGCGGCCTACGTCCTCGCCCGCACCCCCGTGGGCCTCGCCGTCCGCATCGTCGGCGAAAATCCGCATGCGGCGGAGGCGCAGGGCATCGATCCCGTCGCCGTGCGCTACGGCGCCGTGATCGCGGGCTCGGCGCTGATGGGGCTGGGCGGTGCGTTTCTCACCCTCTCCGCCTTCAACAGCTTCTTTCCGACCATGATCCAGGGCCGCGGCTGGGTGTGCATTGCACTCGTCGTCTTTGCCTCGTGGAAGCCGCAGCGCGCCCTGTTCGGGGCGATTCTCTTCGCACTGTTCGACGCATACCAGCTGCGGCTGCAGCACATTGTCGGCAAGGCCGTTCCCTACCAGGTCTTCCTGATGATCCCCTACCTGCTCTCGATCGTGGCGCTGCTGCTGATCGCGCGGCGGGCGAGGGTGCCGCAGGCGCTTATGCAACCCTTTCACCGGGGCTCGCGGTGACGGCTTCGCCCCGGCGAATGGGGAGCGGTCCCCTCACCCGAGGTCGACCATCACCCGGCCGGCTTCGACCGTCACGGGATAGGTCTTGAGGTCCACGCACACAGGCGCGCCGAGGGCTTCGCCCGTGATGAAATCAAAGCGCCCGTTGTGCTTGGGACACTCGATTTCGGTATCCATCACGAGCCCATCGGCGAGATGGGCGTGCTCGTGCGTGCACAGACCGTCTGTGGCGAAGTATCGGTCGTCAGCGGTCCGGTAGATGGCGAAGGTGCGCCCGCCATGGTCGAAGCGGATGACGTCCTCCGCCTCGACGTCGTCGATGCCGCACGCGTCTATCCAGAGAGCTGGCAAGGGATTCTCCTGAGCTTGCAGACGAATGTGCGACCCCTACTCCGCGGCGACGATCCGGGCGCCGTGGTTGTAGGGAACGGGTTTAGCACTGGCGGGCAGGATCCGCTTGACGTACCAGCCGGGCTCGCGCGTCTGGCGCAGCAGGGCCGGGATGATCTCGCGGTAGGCCGCCCAGCAGCTCGGATAAGGCGGAGGGCAATCCGACTTGATGGCCGCGTGCAGTCTGGGCAGCGCGTGGTAGGGCACCATGGGGAACATGTGGTGTTCCACGTGGTAGTTCATGTTCCAGTAGAGGAACCGGAACACCGGGTTCATATACACAGTCCGGCTGTTCAGCCGGTGGTCCAGGACATCCTCGGCCAAACCCGCATGCTGGGTCAGCCCGAAGAAGATCACCATGAACGCACCGTAGAAGCTCGGCAGCCCCACCAGCATGGCCGGCAGGATGGAGCGGGTCGCGATGCACGTGGCGATCACGGCGGCGTAGATGGCGAGGTAGATCCGCGCGGTGCGCGTGACCTTGCGGCGCTCCATCTCGGGGATGAACGTCTCCTCCTCGGCCGTCAGCCGGCCCGTGGCGTGAAGGACGAGGTTGCGGAAGTAGACCGTGCCGGACCGCAGCGCGAACAGGTTCAGCGCCAGGCCGGCGAAGTCGGGCGGCCGCGGCACGGCGATCTCGGGGTCACGCCCGACGATGATGGTGTCGGTGTGGTGGCGGGCGTGGCTCCATCGCCAGACGGTCGGCTCGCGCATCACCATGAAGCAGGCGACGTTGTAGACCACGTCGTTCATCCAGCGGGTCTTGAAGGCCGTGCCGTGGCCGCATTCGTGCCAGCGGCTGTCAGAACTCGATCCGTAGAGGACGCCGTAGCAGAGGAAGCAAGGCACGGCCCACCACGTGCCCCACGTCCAGATTCCCAAACCGCCAAAGAGCGCCAACAAACCGAACCAGAGCAGCGTGTCGCGCATGGCCGGACCATCCGAGCGCTTCATCAGCTCCTTGAGATCCTTGCGCGGGATAGGGCACGCATACCACTCGGCCGAGGCGAGGCCGGCCTCCTTCGCATGCGCCGCATCGAGGCCGACGAGGCTGTAGTCCCGGCGGGTCACCGTCACTCCCATGCATTCCTCCCTGCGCCGTCCCGGTCAAAGGCCGAGGTCCGTCCTGAAGCCGGGAAGCTCGGCAGCGGCGAACGGTGCGACATCAGATTACATCTGTCATGGATTTGCGGAAGGTGGCGATGTGCTCCAGTTGCCGCCACTCAACCTCGTAGCCACCAGCAACGCGTTCTCGCACCAACGGGCTGGTGACCGAGGGATCACGACGCGGGTCAAGCGCCAGGAGATCCCCGGGATCGCTGTCTCCCGGACAGCAGCCTGATGCGTTAGCCTGCGCGATAGATTTGGATTCCCGGCGCTGCCCTCGCGCATCCCGCTATAACCTTCAGCCTTGCCGCGGCAAAGGACGCCCCATGATCCTTGCAAATGTGCAGCCCGAGCATGGTCATGCGCTCGATCCGGCGGATGCCGCGTTGCTGGGCCTCGCCGGCGCGGAGCAGGTGGAGCACGTGCTCGCCCATCGGCCGGGCCACCGGCCCACGCCGCTGCACGCACTGCCAGGGCTCGCGGCCGATCTCGGCCTCGGCAGCCTCCACGTCAAGGACGAGGGCTTTCGGCTGGGGCTTGGCAGCTTCAAGGCGCTCGGCGGAGCCTACGCCGTGGTTCGCCTCGTGCTCGAGGAGGCTGGGCGCCGTGGGGACCGGGAGATCGGCGTCGAGGATCTGCACAGCCCCCACGTGCGCGCCGTAGCGGCCGACATGACCTTCGCCTGCGCCACGGACGGGAACCATGGGCGCTCGGTCGCCCAGGGCGCCGGGTTCGTCGGGGCGCGCGCCGTGATCTTCGTCCATGGCGGCGTCAGCGAGGAGCGGGTCGCTGCGATCGCCCGCTTCGGCGCGGACATCCGGCGTGTCGCCGGAACCTATGACGACAGCGTCCGCGAGGCTGCGCGCGTCGCTGGCGAGCACCGCTGGACGATCCTCTCCGACACGTCCTGGCCCGGCTATGAGCGCATCCCCGGCCTCGTCATGCAGGGCTACACGGCCATGCTGCGGGAGGCGCTGCGCGCTCTGCCCGCGCCGCCCACCCATGTCTTCGTGCAGGCGGGCGTCGGCGGCGTCGCGGCGGCCCTGGCTGGCCACCTCGCCATCCTATACGGCGCAAGCCGACCCCGCTTCGTCGTGGTGGAACCGGTACGGGCGGCCTGCCTCTTCGAGAGCGCGCGTGCGGGACATATCGTGCAGGTGCCGCATGGCGAAGCCACTGTCATGGCGATGCTGGAATGCTACGAGCCTTCTCTCGTCGCCTGGCGCATCCTCTCGCGTGCGGCGGATGCCTTCATGGAGGTCGACGAAGAGGATGCCGTCGCCGTCATGAACCGCCTGGCGAGGCCCATGCCGGGCGATCCCGCGGTCGTGGCCGGCGAGAGCGGCGGAGCGGGGCTTGCGGGCGTGATCCGCGCCGCGAGGGATTCCGACGCACGCAGGATGCTGGGCCTTGACGCCTCCTCCCGCGTGCTCGCCTTCATCACCGAGGGAGCCACCGATCCCGGCCTTTACCACGAACTGGTCGGCCTGACGCCCGAGGCCGTTCTCGCAACGAACTCGGCGCTGGGAGGCAGGGGGTGAGCGCAGGCTCCGTCAAAGGCGAACGCCTGCTCCGGCGCCTGCAACAACTGGGAGCCGTGGGCCGGGACGAGGCCGGTCGCCTGGTGCGGCTCGCGGCGTCCGACGCCGACCGGGCGGGACGCGACCTGTTGGTCGGCTGGATCCGGGATGCAGGTCTCGAGGTCGCCATCGATCGCATCGGCAATATCTTCGGCCTCTGGCGGGAGGGATCGGATCCGCAGGCGGCACCGGTCCTCGTGGGCTCCCACATCGACACGGTGATCGACGCCGGCATCTTCGACGGCTGCACCGGCGTTCTCGCCGGACTGGAGGTGATCGAGACGCTGAAGGAGCTTGGCTTCGTTCCAGCCCGGCCGCTCGCCCTTGCCGCCTTCACCAACGAGGAGGGCGTGCGCTACGCGCCGGACATGATGGGCTCCCTGGTGACGGCGGGCGGTCTCCCAACCGACGAGGCTCTGGCCACCATCGGGACGGACGGCACGTTACTGGGCGAAGAGTTGCGGCGGATCGGCTATGCCGGGGATCACGAACCAGGCTTCCTGCGGCCGCACGCCTACCTCGAACTCCACGTCGAGCAGGGGCCCGTTCTGGAACGCGAGGGGGTGCCGATCGGCGCCGTCGCGAACCTGCAGGGCATCTCCTGGCAGCGCGTGACGATCGAGGGAGAGGCGAACCACGCCGGCACGACGCCGATGAGCCTGAGGCGGGACGCCGGCCTCGCCGCGGCCCGGATCGTCGCCGCCTTGGCTGACAGGGCGCGAACCTCGAATACGCCGACGGTCGCGACGGTCGGCTGCATCTCCTTCGAGCCCAACGCGATCAACGTCATCCCCTCGCGCGCCATCTTCACGGTGGACCTGCGCGATCCCGACGAGGCGCGCCTGCGCGAGCAGGAGCAGTCCTTGGCCGCGCATCTCGACGTCGTCGCCGCGTCGGAGGGCGTGACCATCACCGTGGAGCGGCTGGCGCGGTTCGAACCCGTCACCTTCGACGCGCATATCGTCGAGCGGATCGAGCAGGCCGCCCGCAGCCGCGGACTGGCTTGCCGGCGCATGACCTCGGGCGCAGGCCACGACGCCCAGATGATGGCCCGCATCGCTCCTTCTGCCATGATCTTCATCCCGAGCACGGGGGGCATCAGCCACAACCCGCGGGAACATTCCGCGGACGCGAACATCATAGCGGGCGCCAACATCCTGCTCGACGTCGCCGCCGGCCTAGCCTCGGAATTGAAGGGCCGACGGGATTGGTAGGGGAGGAGTCAATTCCAAGTACGTGGATCGCCCGCTTCGATCCGTTTCTCCGCTGCGACCTCAGCGTCGCTTTGTGAGCCCATGCTGCTGCAATCGCCAGACCAGCATCTCAAATCGATCTTGCCCAAAGAAGGGCTCGCCTTGGAAAACCATGGTTGGCACGCCCCAATGGCCGGCGGCATGAAGATCGGCATCGTTCTGCGCCAAGCGGTCCTCAAACCAGTGTGGGTTGGCTTCTATTGCGGCGTTCATTTCAGTAAGGTCGAGCCCTGCTCGATGTGCCGCGTCCGCAACATGAGACCCCTCGTTCCAACCTTTTACTGAGCCATCCCAGAGAACGGGAGCGAGTTCCCGCGCGAACGCCAAGCCCTTTCCCCGAGCATGAGCGGCGACCCCGAGCCTGCTAAGCCACCTGGCCAGGGGCTGTTCCGGCGCGAGTGCAAGCGTTGTGGGATCTTGATCAATCGGATCGGGCACCGGGCGAGCGAACGGCAATCCATGGTAGGCAGCAGCACGGGCCGTGTCTTTCATGAAGTAGGGACGTGCAAGTGGGTCCATCCGGGCAAAGTAGTTCGGTGTTCTGATCGCATTCGGATGGACAAATCGCATGTCCACGTCGACGTAAAAGTCGTCTTGAAGTTTCAGTATCCGTGGCAATACGACGTAGGAGTACGGACTGCGAAAAGACCAATAGAGGTCGATAGCCAAATCTCCCATGACGTCCCCCTTCGAAAAGGCGAGGCTGCCCGCACGCTTTGTCGCCCGTGCGGTGAGCGCCACATGTGGAGAAGGCAGGATAGCAGTGGGCTCAGTGCGGAGCGAGGCAGTCGAGCCGAAGACGCATGCCGGGCAGCTATCCAGTCGTCCTGAGAAACTCGCCTCGCCCTGGCGGAATCAACGAGAGCGCTTCGAATTCCCGAACGACCGCGCAACGAGACTGCGTTAAAGCCAGATGTTCAAGCGAGCGAATAACCAACGTCGTTTCCACGGCTCTCTGAAGCCCATTTAGCGACGTATGTCTTTGAAAATGTTGGTAGCGGAGGAGGGATTTGAACCCCCGACACAAGGATTATGATTCCTCTGCTCTGACCAACTGAGCTACTCCGCCCCGGATGCGGGGTGGTCTTCAGCGTCCCGCAAGGCGTGGTGGATATAGGGCGGCGGTTTGCGGGCTGTCAAGGATCGTGACGGACCCTCCATGCTGCCGCACTGCAGCCCGGCACGCTCTCTGCGGCTGTTATGGCTTCCCGATCCGCGCGAGGGTGAACAGCCCCAGCGGCGACACGGGGCGGCGTTCGAGGAGGGTGGCGCCGGAGCATCCGGCGATCCAGTCGCCGATGATGGACCAAGGGAATTCGGGTCTCCACCCCAGCCGGTGGCCGAAGCGGCCGAGTGCAGCCTCGGCCCAGGCGACCGGTCCGCTCTCGGCTCCCACATGGTTCACCAGGACGATCTCGCCGCCGGGGCGGGTGACCCGCCAGAGCTCGTCCAACGTGCGGGCAGGGTCCGGCACGACGGTCATCACATAGGGGGCTACGACGGCCCCAAAGGCTCCGTCGGAAAAGGCGAGGCGCGTGGCATCCATCGCCAGCAGGCCTGCCACATGGGCGAGCCGCTCCTCTTCCACCCGGCGCGCGGCGCGCTGCAGCATGGGAACCGAGAGATCCACGCCAACCAGCGTGACGTGGCGGGAGAACATGGGCAGTTCGAGGCCCGTGCCGACGCCGACGTCCAGGATGGGGCCGGACGACTTGCGGGCCGCAGCCTCCGCCGCGGCCACGGCGGCGCGGCGCCCGGCGGCCATGACAGCGGTGAAGGCGAGATCGTAGACTGGCGCCCATCGGGCATAGGCGGCCTCGACGTCGGCCTTGCCGAGCGCCACGCGTCAGCCCTGCGCGGCTGCGCGCTGGGCCATCGCGGCGGGCGCGGCCGGCTGCAGTGCCGGAGCAGCGCGACGGATCGCGCCCCCCCCAAGCACACGGGCGCGCGGCCCGGCACCGTCGTAGAAGACGCAGGCCTGGCCGGGAGACACGCCATATTCGCCCGCGGAGAGCTCCACCTCGGCTTCGCCCTCCACGAGCCGCAGGAGGGCGGGTTGGGGTGCGCGGGTGGACCGCACGCGCACTGCCACCTCCACTCCTTCCCCAGGCAGGTCCTCGAGGCGACCATCGCCAAGCCAGTTGACGTCGCGAACACGGATCACCTGCGTGGCCAGCGCCTCGCGCGGGCCCACGACGACGCGGGCGCGCTCGGCGTCGATGCGCACCACGTAGAGCGGCTCGCCGACGGCGAGACCGAGACCGCGGCGCTGCCCTACGGTGTAGTGGATCACCCCATGGTGACGCCCCACCACGCGACCATCGAGATGCACGATGTCGCCGGGCTCGGACGCTGCGGGCTTCAGCTTCTCGATGACGTCCGTGTAGCGGCCGCTCGGCACGAAGCAGATGTCCTGGCTGTCCGACTTGTCGGCAACGGGCAGGCCAAACTGGCGCGCCAGTTCGCGCACCTCGCGCTTCGGCAGGTCGCCCAGCGGAAAACGCAACAGCGAGAGCTGCTCGGGCGTGGTGGCGTAGAGGAAGTAGCTCTGGTCGCGCTCGGCATCCGCAGCACGGTAGAGCGCGCGGCCCCCGCCCGGCAAAGCACGGTCCGCGATGTAGTGGCCCGTTGCGAGCACCTCGGCCCCCAGGTCACGCGCCGTCTCCAGGAGGTCACGGAACTTGATCTGCCGGTTGCATTCGATGCATGGCACGGGAGTCTCGCCCGCGAGGTAGCTCTCGACGAAGCGGTCGATCACCTCTTCGCGAAAACGGTTCTCGTAGTCGAGCACATAATGCGGGATGCCGATGGTCTCCGCCACCCGGCGGGCATCGTGGATGTCCTGCCCCGCGCAGCAGGAGCCGGCGCGATGGACCGCGCTGCCGTGATCGTAGAGTTGCAGCGTCACGCCCACGACATCGTAGCCCTCGCGCTTCAGCAGCGCGGCGACGACGGAGCTGTCGACGCCGCCGGACATGGCGACGACCACGCGCGTCGCCTGCGGAGCGCCGGCGAGACCCAGGCTGTTCGGCATCGATTTCGTTCCTGCGACCGGCGGGACGGCCCGGACATGGGGTGGCGGCCCGCAAGGGTCAACCCTTGTAGCAAGTCGGGGCCATCGGGGCCAGCATGGGCGCGGCGCGGTGGGCAAGACTTGCCGGGGTCAGGAGCACGGGCCGGCAATCCGCACCGCTCCGGCATGGTGAACGTCCCCTTACACCGCTGAAATTCCAGTTGTTTTCGCTGGCACGGGGATTGCGGATGTTAGGGGCGAGAAGGAAGGCCGCAGCATGTCCACCAGCACCGTCCAGTTCCCTGCCCTCGACACCCGGTCCGAAACAGCCCGGAAGTCGGAGAGCACCCCACCCCCCTCCGCCAGCCAGGCCTTCGCCTCGGCTCTGGACGAGGCCGGGCGGAGCGACGCCACGGCCTGGGAGACGCGAGGCACGAACGTGGTGGCCCCGCAGCGCAGCGCAAACCGCTCGCCGGAGGCGACTGCGCCGGCCACGGGACCGCGCCCACCGGAGGCGCGGTCTCCGTCCCAGCCGGCCCCGAGGAGCGCCGCCGCGAGGCCTCCGCAGCGGCCCGAACGACGGGCCCCTGAACAGTCGACCCGAGACAACGACCGGTCAGATCCTCCAGCATCTTCGCCGGCGCAAACGAAAGACGCCTTGTCCAAGGGGGAGGCCAAGTCCGCGACCATCTCTTCGGTGGGTTCGGACAAGGCTTCCACCGATGGCAAGGCCGCGAAGGCCAGCGACGAACCCGCGGCGCCTGCGCAGGACGATGCGAGCGCGCCTGCTGACGCTGCTCAGGCCGACGCGGCCGCAGCGGACGTCGCAGCTCTTCTCGCAGCTGCAGCAGCGGGCCAGGGCATCCAGGCGCCCAACCAGGGCGCGGCTGCCAAAGGCGGAGATCCGCAGGCCCCCGACGGAAGCGGCGCCGTGAAGGGTGCCGAGGGCGTCCTTCTGGCGGCGTCGGGCGGTTCGGGAGAAGCGGGCGAGGCCGGGCCGGGGAAGGGCGAGGGCAAGGCGGTCGGCAAGGCCGCCAGAGGCGCGCTTCCGCTGACGGGCACGCAAGTTCCTGCGGGACAGGCGACGACGGACGAGGCCAACGCGGCGGATGCAGAAACATCCGCCACGACCCCGGTACTGGAGACGAAGCCCCAGGGCGAAGCGGCGCCCATGCGGATGCATCCCTCGCTGCAGGCGTTGGGCGACGCGCTCAAGGCTGGAGGCGAGGCGTCGGCCGCTCTCCAGTCCGACGGCCTGGCGGCACTCTCGGGAGACGGCGCCAGCACGACCCCAAGCGTGCCCTCGGCGGCGGCTCTCGGCCACCGCCAGGCCGGAGCGCCGGCAGCAAGCGGTCCGGCCGCACCCACGCAGCAGCCTGCCAGCACGACGCCCGCGATGCCGCTCTCGGCGGTGCCGATCGAGATCGGCATGAAGGCGCTGGAGGGCTCGCAGGCCTTTCGCATCCGCCTGCACCCCGAGGATCTCGGCCAGATCGACGTGAAGCTCCACATTGACGATGACGGCACGGTGAAGGCGCAGCTCACCGCCGACCGCGTCGAGACGCTCGCCATGCTCCAGCGTGACGCCAAGACGCTTGAGCGCGCCTTCGAGCAGGCGGGGCTGAAGACCTCCGACAGCGGCCTGCAATTCTCGCTCGGCTCCGACAACGGGCAGGCGGGCCGCCAGCAGCAGAACCAGCAGGGCTCAGGCCAGAACCAGCAGCAGACTTTCCAGCCGCTTGCGGGCCAGGAGCTCACAGCCACCATCCGCGCGATCCAGGCCGCCGCTGGCGGCCTCGACATCCGCATCTGAGGAGGGCGCGATGAGCACCATCAGCAATGCAGCCGCCGCGCAGTCCGCGACGTCGAGCGCTTCGACCGGCTCCTCCCCCGGCGGGAGCGGCACGGGCGCGGCCTCGATCGCCAACACATTCGACCAGTTCCTCACTCTGCTGACGACGCAGCTCAAGAACCAGAACCCGCTCGACCCGCTCGACACCAACCAGTTCACCCAGGAGCTCGTGCAGTTCGCCTCGGTCGAGCAGCTCATCAAGCAGAACACGACCCTGACGGCGATCCTGACCTCCGCCAAGTCGCAGACCGCCACCAACGCGCTGGGCTTCGTCGGCAAGCAGATCACCGCTGACGGCGCGGCGACGACCCTCTCGGGCGCCAAGGCGACCTGGCGGCTGACCTCGCCGCGGGCGGCCGCGCAGGCCACGATGGTGGTGAAGGACGCGCAGGGCGCCGAGGTGTTCCGCGAAGTGCGCAGCCTTTCGGCAGGCAGCCAGGACTATGCCTGGAACGGACGCACCAATTCCGGCGGCACCGCACCCGATGGCACCTACTCGATCTCGGTGGACGCCAAGGACGTCTCGGGCACCGGCATCACCGTGAGCTCGGAGATCTCCGGCGTGGTCGACTCCGTCGACCTGACGGGCGAGGTGCCCGTCCTCTCCATCGGAGGCGTCAAGGTGCCGGTCGACAAGGTCAAGACGCTGAGCACAGCGTCCTCGAGCAACTGACCCCGTGCTTGAGCCTTGGGCGCGCTGCCGAATTCCCCGATTTGGCTTAGGCAATTCTTAAGTTGGCGCGCTTTATGGTGACATCCAGCGTTGGTCAGTTGAGTTGTGTGAGCGTACGATGACCGAACCCTATCGTCCGAGGGTGAAATACGTGATTGGGCCTGACGGGAGCCCCCTGACGATTGCCGATCTCCCGCCGAGCAATACGCGGCGCTGGGTCATCCGTCGCAAGGCCGAGGTCGTCGCCGCCGTCCGCGGCGGTCTGCTCTCCCTCGAAGAGGCCTGTTCGCGCTACACGCTGACCGTCGAGGAGTTCCTGTCGTGGCAGGCCTCGATCGACCAGCACGGCCTTGCCGGCCTGCGCACCACGCGCATCCAGCAATATCGCCACTGACCATCGGCCCTAAGGGGTCCCTTGCAAGAGCGCCGGTCACTCCGGCGCTTTTTGCTTTTCGCCTGGCGCACATCACAGGCTCCCGATCGTCTTGAGCCTGGCGCGCGGATGGATCTCCGCCTGCGACATGACAGGCGTCTCCCTGCGGAAGCGCTCGATGATGGAGCGCGCGAAGGGCCGCACGAAGGCGGACGTGACGAGCACCGGCGTCTCGCCCTGGCGGGCGGCCTCCTCGAAGCGGTCGCGCACCTGGATGACGAAGTCCTGCAGCCGCGAGGGCTGCATGGCGAGGTGGCGCTCGTCGCCCTGCCCTACGATCGATTCCGCGAAGGCCGTCTCCCAGGCGGGCGAGAGCGTGATGATGGGCAGTTGCCCCTGCGCCGAGGCGTATTGCGCACAGAGCTGGCGGGCGAGGCGCTGGCGCACGATCTCGGTGATGTCGCGCGGATTCTTGGTGGCGTTCACCGCCTCCGCGATGCCCTCCAGGATGGTGCCGAGGTCGCGGATGGAGACGCGCTCGGCGAGCAGCAGCTGCAGCACGCGCTGGATGGCGGTCATGGGGATCTGGCTCGGCACCAGGTCCTTCACGAGGTCCGAATGCTCCTTCGGGAGTTCCTTCAGGAGCTTCTGCAACTCGACGTAGGAGAGCAGCTCGCCCACGTTGGCCTTGAGGATCTCGGTGAGGTGGGTGGAGATGACGGTCGCCGCGTCCACCACCGTGTAGCCGCGCAGCTGCGCCTCATCGCGCAGCGAGGCGTCGACCCAGGTGGCAGGCAGGCCGAAGGTCGGCTCGATCGTGTGCTGGCCCGGCAGCTGGATGCGTCCGCCCATGGGGTCGATGGCCATGAACTGGCCGGGGAAGACCTGGCCCTGCCCGGCATCCACCTCCTTCATCTTGACGACGTAGGTGTTGGCCTCGAGCTGCACGTTGTCGAGGATGCGCACGGAGGGCATGACGAAGCCCATCTCCATGGCGAGCGTGCGGCGCAAGGCCTTGATCTGCTCGGTGAGCCGGTCGCTGCCGTCGGGGCTGTTGACGAGGGGCAGCAGCGCATAGCCGATCTCGATCTTGAGGTCGTCCATCTTGAGGACCTCGGCCATGGTCTCCTCGCGCGGCGCGGTCCCCGCGGCGGCCGCCTTGGCCTTCTCGGCGTCAGGCTTGGCGGCGGCCTCCTTGCGCATCGCGGAGATGCGGCGCGCCATGTAGGCCGCGCCGCCCGCGAGTCCCAGGAAGGGCAGCATGGGCAGGCCCGGCAGCAGCGCCATCGCGGCCATGACGGCGGCCGACATGCCCAGCGCCTTCGGCATGTTGGCGAGCTGCTTGGCGATGGCCTTGTCCGCGGAACCGGAAACGCCGGCCTTGGAGACGAGCAGGCCCGCGGCGGTCGACACGATGAGCGCGGGGATCTGCGAGACGAGGCCGTCGCCCACCGTCAGCAGCGTGTAGGTGTGCGCCGCCTGCGAGAAGGTGATGCCCTGCTGGGCGACGCCGATGATGATTCCGCCGATGATGTTGATGAAAGTGATCAAGAGGCCGGCGATGGCGTCGCCGCGCACGAACTTGGAGGCACCGTCCATGGCGCCGAAGAAGGAGCTCTCGTCCTCGAGCTTCTTGCGCCGCTGCTTGGCCGTGGCCTCGTCGATCATGCCGGCCGAGAGGTCGGCGTCGATGGCCATCTGCTTGCCGGGCATGGCGTCGAGGGTGAAGCGCGCAGCCACTTCGGCGATGCGGCCCGAGCCCTTGGTGATGACCACGAAGTTCACGATCAGCAGGATCGCGAAGACGACGAGGCCGATGACGAAGTTGCCCCCCATCACGAAGGTGCCGAAGGCCTCGATGACATGGCCGGCGGCGCTCGTGCCCGTGTGCCCGTTGGCGAGGATAAGGCGCGTGGAGGCGAGGTTCAGCGCCAGCCGCAGCATCGTGGCCATGAGCAGCACGGTAGGGAACGCGGAGAACTCGAGCGGCTCCTCGATGAAAAGCGCCGTCATCAGGATCAGCACGGAGAGAATGATCGAGACGGCGAGGAACAGGTCCAGCAGGAAGGCCGGCAGCGGCACGACCAGCACGACGAGGATGGTGAGGACGACGACCGCGAGCAGGATGTCCGAGCGCTGCAGCAGCGCGCCCAGCACGCCCGCCCCGCCGCGCACCGTGAAGCCGCCGCCCGCGCCCGCACCGGTCGCCGGAACCCTGCCGGGCTGCACCACGGAAACGTCGGACATGGCCTCGTCGCAACTCCTGGAACGCGTCGACTCCGGGCACGGCGCGCGTCCCTGCGGGCGCACCTCCCCAGGCAAATTTTGCCGGGCGCATGGTTAGCGGGTGGTTAACGGCCGGACCGGGCCGCCGGAGCGAGCGAGCGAGCGCGCGGAGCTCCGCGAGCTTGGCTTCGTTGGAGGCCAGCAGTTCGAGCGCGGTGGCGACCATGGCGTCGGCAGAGGGAGCGCGGCCTGACTCGACCGCTTCCGTCACGAAACGCTGCAGCGATGTGTCGAGATCGATCCGCAAGAGTCCTCGCGGAAGGGTGATATCGAGGATGCGCGGAAAGAGAAGGGCGGTCGCTGCGCGCGCCTCGCCGGGCGTCCCCCTCCCCCCTTTGCGGGGAGGGGTGAGGGGTGGGGGTTCGCCGGGCGGAACTCTCCCACGGCGACGCAGCGCGTCCCCAGCCGACCCCCACCCTGTATCCCTCCCCGTATCCATCCCGGCTACAGCCGGGATGGGCACAGAGGATGCCCAAGCCGGGCCTGGCCGGCGTCGGTGGGGAGGGAGGCGGCTGGCGGCGCGGCAGGAGGTGGCGCTTAGGCCTGCCCTAAGCCCCGCTCACCCTGGCCTCGCCGGGCGGCGGGATCGTGACGCCGTCGCCGGCATATTCGTTGAGCTTGTTCCTCAGCGTGCGGATGGAGATGCCGAGGATCTTGGCGGCGTGGGTGCGGTTGCCGAGGCAGTGGTCCAGCGTGTCAAGGATGAGGTCGCGCTCGACGTCGGCGACGGTGCGGCCGACGAGGCCGCGGACGGTGGCCTCGGCCGTCTCCAGCGCGCGGGAGGCGGGGTCGCGGGCGGCCTCGGAGAGGGATTCGCCCTCGGGCGTGAGGATGGCGTCGGGCGTGATCTCGTCGCCCGCAGCGAGCAGCACCGCGCGGTGCATCGTGTTTTCGAGCTCGCGCACGTTGCCGCGCCAGGGATTGGCGAGCAGCACGCGGCGCGCGTCGGCGGAGAGCGGGCGGGCGGCGACGCCGTTCACCTCGGCATATTTGCGGATGAAGTGGCCGGCGAGCTCCAGGATGTCCTGCGTGCGCTCGCGCAAAGGCGGCAGCTTCAGCTGCACGACGTTGAGCCGGTAGAGCAGGTCCTCGCGGAACGTCCCCTTGCGCACCTCCTCGGCGAGGTTGCGGTTGGAGGTTGCGATGACGCGGATGTCGACGGGCACCGGCTTGGCGCCGCCGACGCGGTCGATGACCCGCTCCTGCAGCGCGCGCAGGAGCTTGGCCTGCAGGCGCACGTCCATCTCGGAGATCTCGTCGAGCAGCAGCGTGCCGCCGTTCGCCTCCTCGAACTTGCCGACGCGGCGCGCCACCGCGCCGGTGAAGGCGCCCTTCTCGTGGCCGAAGAGCTCGGATTCCAGGAGGTTGTCGGGGATGGCCGCGCAGTTGACGGAGACGAAGGGCTTGTCCTTGCGGTTGGAGCGCGCGTGGATGTGGCGGGCGATGACCTCCTTGCCCGTGCCGCTCTCGCCGGTGATGAGCACCGAGGCCTCGGACTTGGCGATCTGCTCGGCGAGCTTGACGACGCGCGCCATCGATTCGTCGCGGTAGACGAAGCTGCGGCTGTCGCGCGAGACGGCCTCCAGCACGGCGGCGATGAGTTCGGGATCGGGCGGCAGGGGGATGTATTCGCGCGCGCCGGCCTGGATGGCGGCCACCGCCGCGCGGGCGTCGGTGCCCGTGCCGCAGGCGACGACGGGCGTGCGCATGCGCTCCAGTTCGAAGGCTTCCACGAGGTCGCGCACGGAGAGCGCGACGTCGACCATGACGAGGTCCGCGCCGCGCGCGCGCATGACGCTGAGCGCCTGCTCGAGCGTCTCGGCGTTGGTGACGCTGGCGCCGCGGTCCATCGCGATGCGCGTCGCCTGGGAGAGCTGGCCCTTGAGCGTGCCGACGATGAGAAGTCGCATGGATGTTCCTCCGCTCAGCGGTCGGCCTTGATGATCTCGGTCATGGTGACGCCGAGCCTGTCCTCGACCAGCACGACCTCGCCGCGCGCGACGAGCCGGTCGTTGACGAAGATGTCGATCGCCTCGCCCACGCGCCGGTCGAGCTCCAGCACCGTGCCGGGGCCGAGGCGCAGCAATTCGCCGATCTCCAGGCGCGTGCGCCCGAGAACGGCGGAGACGTTCACGGGCACGTCGAAGACGTGCTCGAGGTCCTGCGCCACCTTGCCGGTGACGACCCCCTCGTCGGGCGCGACCTGGCCGGAATCGGCGAAGCCGAGGTCCGTGCCGCCACCCTTGAGGTTGGGAAGTGGGATGTCGTCCTGTTCGGCCATCCGTCAGGTCCTCACGAAGCGCTCCCGGCCACGCCGGGGAAGCGCCGCGCGACGGCGGCGCCGATGAGGGCGTCGAGGGCGGCGCGGTCGCGCACCATGCCCCCGTCGGCCCATTCGATGGTGAAGTCGCCCTGCGCCATGCCGTCCTCGCCGAGCACGACGAGGCGGCCCTCGAAGCCGCGCTCTCGGGCCTGGCGGTCGAGCAGCGTCTTGGTGCGGTCGACGAGCTCCTGTGGCACGCGCACCACGATGTGCGGAACGCCCACGAGCTGGCGGAAGCACTCCGCCGCGGCCGCCTGCAGGTCGTCCAGGGGGGCGCGCTGCAGCGCCTCGCCGGCGACCTTGCGGGCGAAGGCGAGGGCGAGCTCGGCCGCCTCTCCCTCCAGCCGCGCGGATTCGGCGTCGAGCCTGGCCAGCGCGGCCTGGGCCATGGCAGCGATGCGCTCGGCGGCCTGCGCGGCGCGCGCGGTCGCCTCCTGCTCGGCGGCGCGGCGGCCCTCGATGACGCCGCGCTCGAAGCCGTCGCGCTCTGCGTCCTGCACGCGCTTCACGTCCTCGGCGCGGCGCAGCACCCGGCTGCGCCCGTCCGGCGTGAACTCCTCGTCGAAGGTGAACCTGCGGGCGTCTGTCATGTCAGTAGATCAGGTCGTCTTCGAGGGCGGCGGGCGAGAGGTCGATCTCACCGTCCTTCTCGAGCTGGCGGGCGACGGCGACGATCCGGGACTGGGCCTCGTCGACTTCCCTGAGCCGGATCGGCCCGAGCAGGTCCATCTCCTTCAGCAACAGGGCGCCGGCGCGCTTGGACATGTTGGCCAGCACGACGTTGCGCAGCCGCTCCGGGGCGCCCTTGAGCGCCCTCGCGAGGTCCTCGCGGTCCAGCCGCCGCAGGACCGCCTGCACGACCGGGCTGGACAAGTCCGCCAGGTGCTCGAAGGAGAACATCCGCGCCCGGATCTTCTCGGCGGTCTCGGGATCGCCGCGCTCGATGGCGGAGAGCAGGCGCTGCTCCTCGGGGCGCCCCATCGTGCTCAGGATCTCCGTCATCTGGTCGATCGGGTTGCGCCGGCTGCGGCGGCTCAGCGCCGCGATGAACTCCACGCGCAAGGTCTGGTCGATGCGGTCGAGCACCTCGCGGGGGACCTCGTCCATGGTGAGCATCCGCTGGACGACTTCCTCCGAAAGGCGCTGAGGAAACTCCGCGAGCACGCGCGCGGCATGCTCGGTGTTCACGCGCGAGAGGATGACGGCCGCCGTCTGGGGGTGCTCGTTCTTGAGGAAGTTGGCGAGCAGGACCGGGCTCACGTTGGTGAGCTTCTGGTACATGGTGCGGCCGGCCGGGCCGTTCGCGGAATCGATGATGTCGTCGACGAGCGCCTTGGGCAGCACCTTGGACAGGAGGGCGCGCGTGCCCTCGACGTCGCCGCGCAGGGGCCCCGTCGAGGCGAGGACCGCGATCTCCTGCAGGAGCTTCTCGACCAGGCCGGCCTCGATGGTGCCGAGCTGCATCATCTCGCCGGAGATCAGCTTGACCTCCTCGTCGTCGAGCTGCTCCCATATCGCCCGGCCGTAGTCCTCCCCGAGCGCGAGCATGACGATGGCCGCGCGCTGCAGCCCAGTCAGTTCGGTGGCGGAGCGGAGCGAGGTCGCGACCATCACGAGCCCTCATGGATCCACTGGCGCAGGATCGTCACGGTGCCGGCCGTGTTATCCTTCACCATTTCGCCGATGCGCTCGATGGACTTGGCCTGCACCTGGCCGTTGACGCGGGCGATGTCCATCATGCGCCCGGTGGCGGATTCCTCGACGTGGACGGGCTCCGAAGCGGGTCCCGCGAGGGCGGGCGCGCCTGCTGCCCCGGCCCCGGTGATGGCGGCCATGGCCGCCTGCCGGGCGGCGGAGAGGGTCGGCAGGCCCGAAGGCGCGATGACGGTGCGCACGAGCGGGCGGACCACGACCAGCGTCACGATGAGCGTCAGCACGGCGAGCACGAGCAGCTCGATGCCGCGCATCACGTCGTCCTTGGTCGGCGCGTAGGCGGCGAGGAAGCCGGTGGGCGCCGCGATGTCCGGCTCGGCCGGGGCATCGGCGAAGCGCAGGTTGACGACCTCGATCTGGTCGCCGCGCTTCGCGTCGAAGCCCACCGAGGAGCGCACGAGCGCGGCGATGCGGTCGAGCTCCTCCTGCGGGCGCGGCGCGTAGACCAGCTCGCCCGTCGGCGCCTTGGAGTAGGTGCCATCGACGAGCACGGCGACGGAGAGGCGCTTGAGCCTACCGCCTTCCAGAACCTCGGTGCGCGTCGTCTTGGAGATCTCGTAGTTGATGACCTCCTCGGCCTTGGTCGTCTGGTCGCGCGCCGCCCCGCCGCCCGCGCCGTTGGCGCCGGGCAGCTCGTTGCCCACGGTGACCTGGCCGTCCTTCGCCTCGACGGTGGCGGAGGCCTCGTTGCGCGTCTGCGTGGAGCGGACGACCCGGCTCTCGGGGTCGAAGGTTTCCGAGGTCTGCTGGATGCGGTTGGGATCGATCTCGGCGGAGACCTGCACGCGGCTGCGGCCCTGGCCGACCACGGAGGCGACGATGTCGTCGACCTGCGACTTGATGCGGCGCTGGTAGGCCTGCTGCTTCTCGTCGAGCGCGGCTGCCCCCGCGGAGTCGCCCTGCTGTCCGTCGGCCAGCAGCCGGCCCTTCTCGTCGACGATGGAGACCTGCTCGGGCTTGAGGCCCTCGACGGCCGACGCGACCAGATGGCGGATGGCGCGGACCTGCCCGGGGTCGAGCTCGCCGGAGACCTTGAGCGCGATCGAGGCGCGCGCGGGCTCGCGGTCGCGGTCGAACAGCCGGCGCTCGGGGATGACGAGGTGGACGCGGGCCGCCTGCACGCGCGACATCGTGCGGATGGTGCGGGCGAGCTCGCCCTCCAGGGCCCGCAGCGCGTTGACGTTCTGCACGAAGCTCGTAGAGGAGAAGCTGTCGCCCTTGTCGAAGATCTCGTAGCCGACGCCGCCGCCCGTCGGGATGCCCTTGCCGGCGAGGTCCATGCGCAGCTTGGCCATGTCGGCCTTGGGCACGAGCACCGTGCGGCCGTCGTCGCGCAGCTCGTACTTCACGTTGCGCGCCTCGAGCTCCTTCACCACGGAGCCGGAATCCTCCATCGGCATGTCGGTGAACAGCACGCCCATGGCGGGCTGCGAGAACCGCATGATCATGAAGGCGAAGAAGCCGACGAGCGCGAGCGTCACCGCCCCCATCGCCGCGATGCGGGCGGGTCCGAGCTTGTTGAGGAAATCGACGAGGCCTTGCAAGACCCAAACCCCGAACATCAGACGGGCGCCCATTTCGGCGCCTGGGCAAAAATTGCCCGGTGCAGGGTTAGCGAGAGGTTAAGAACCGGAAGCGCCAGCGAAAAATGCCGCGGAAATCAACCGGAAAGAGTGCGAATTCGCGCTTTCGGGGATGGGTTGCGCAACTCACAAGACGCCCTCCCTGCCCTCCCCCGCTGCGCGGGAGTGGGTTTCGGGCGACGCTGCGCGGCAACTCTCTCCCGCGCGGCGCGGGAGATGTCGGCGACGCCGGCAGAGGGGGCTTTTCACCCCGCCCGCTTGCGCAGCCAGAGGCTCGTCTCGAACGCGCTGGGAAGCAGCGGCAGGTCGCCGACCGCCGCGGCGACCTCCGGGGCGAGGCGGGTGGCGGCGTAGTGGCTGGCGAAGAGGATGTCCCAGCCGCCGCCAGCCAGCAGGGCGCCGACGACGGTCTGCTCGTTGTAGCCGCGCCAGTCCCAGGCCGGGGGATAGGCGTCCGGCAGCAGGATGTCGTGGACGTGCAGCAGCACGCCCGCCGGCAGGCGCGGCAGCACATCGAGGACGAGCCGGTCGACGTCCGTGCCGGGCATGGCGATGTGGCTGGAATCGATGAACAGCACGTCGCCGGGACCGAGCGTGGCGAAGAGGGCGTGGTCCGCCTTGGCGAGCACCGATGGGACATGGGTGAGGCGCAGGGCCGCGATGGCGGCGCGCGGGGCCGGGTCGATGCAGGTGATGGCCGTGGCGAGGCCCCCATCGGCCACGGCCCGGGCCATGAACCGGGTGGAGTGGCCGGAGCCGACCTCCACGATGCGGGCGGGCTTCTCACGGCGCACCAGCGCATAGGCGGCGGCGGCGTCGAGCCTCGGGAACCAGTCCTGCGACCAACGGGCGCGCTCGGGTCCGACCTCCAAAGTGGGGAGGTCGACCCGGTGCGTCTCGATCGCGGCGAGGACGGCCCGCATGGCCGGCTCGGCGGCGGAGAAGACGGGCTCCAGAGCCGGATAGCCGGCGGCCTCGACCGTATCCGCGTAGCGATAGGGGATGAAGAATCCGCGCCGCGCGAGGCCAAGCACCGTCAGCAGTCCGAAGCGGGTGGCCCGGCTGCGCACGCGTTCAGGCCGGGGGACGGCGCGCCAGCTCCGCGAGGCGCGAGCGCTCGAACAGCAACACGACGGGCAGCGAGAAGACGAGCGGCAGGATGAGGTAGAAGAGCCGCCACACGAGCAGAGCGGCGAACACGGCCGGGGCCGGCATGGTCGGCATGATCGCGAGGAAGACCGCCTCCATCACGCCCACCCCGCCCGGCACCTGCGAGAGCAAGCCGGCCGAGAAGGACAGCAGGAAGGCGCCGAGCACCACGAAGAAGCCGGGGTTCCCGGCCTCCGGCAACGCGAAGTAGATGATGCCCGCCGCGCCCATGAGCTCCAGCGGCGCAGCCAGGTATTGCCGGGCCACGATGGGCAGGCGGGGGTAGACGATCTCGAAGCCGCCGATCTTCACAGGCTTGAAGTGCAGCCAGGAGCCGATCGTGTAGAGCGCGCAAAAAGCCAGGCACCCCACGCCGATGATGCGACCGATCGTGGGACCCATGCCGAAGGCGGGCGACAGCCGTTCCAGCGGCTGCAGGATCTGTGGTTCGCCCACGAGCACGATGCCCAGCAGCAGGATCGTGCCGAAGGCGAAGGTGAAGGAGCACAGCGCAACCAGCAGTGCGACCTCGGCGGGCGTCAGCCCTTTCGCCGTGTAGGCCCGGTAGCGCACCATGCCGCCTGAGAAGACCGAAGCGCCGATGTTGTGCGACAGCGCGTATGTGACGAAGGAGCAGACGGAGATGTAGAGCCAGGAAATGCCTTCGGCCTTGCGCAGGTGGAGCAGGGCGATGCGGTCGTACCAGGCGAGAGCGCCATAGGCGACCAGGGTGGACAGGCCGGCCAGGAGGTAGGCATGCGCGGGGATGTCGGCGATCTTGTGCCCGATCACGCCGGCGATCGTGATGATGTTCTGCCAGAGCGAGCCTTGGTCCAGCAGGGCCTTGACCGCCTCGTCGGCGGCCGCCTCGGCCTTGAGCTTCTTGTACAGAAGATCGACGGACCACACGACGGCCACCAGGCCGATCACGGGCCAGACATACTCCATGAGTTTCTTCATGCACGACGAGCCGCGAAGCCCGCCCCCTCGCGGCCGGAAATTGCTCGCATCACTGCACGAGACGTTCGACAATCGCAAGACAGTGCGGACGGATGCGAGCCTCCTTCACGGTCCAGTCCTCGGCCTTGGCCTTGGCCGGGCGACTCAAGATAGCCGAGCACGTTTTTCGAGATCATGAACTCCGATCCCTCCCCCCTCGCCAGCCTGCCCTTCGGCACCCATGCGCTGCCGCCGGGCACGCTCGTCTCCGTCGTCACCTTCCTCGAGATGCGCGCCCGGCCCGCGCGCCGCATGTCTGAGCAGGCTCCGGACGGGGCCACGCTCGTGTCGCTTGCGCGGGACGTCGACCGCTATCTTGCGCTCTACCGGCGCCTGGGCGAGCGCTGGATCTGGTTTTCCCGCCTGGAGCTCGACCGGGTGGAACTGCGGGCGATCCTCGCCGATCCCGCCATCGAGTCCTATGCCGTCGTGGTCGATGGGCGCGATTGCGGATTGCTGGAGCTCGACTTCCGGCAGGAGGGAGAGGCGGAGCTTGCCTTCTTCGGCCTCACCGAAGACGTGATCGGGCGCGGCCTCGGACGCTGGCTGATGGACGAGGCGCTGGCGCGGGCCTGGGCGCGGCCCATCGCCCGGCTCTTCGTCCATACCTGCAACTTTGACCATCCCCGCGCGATCGCGTTCTACCGGAGGTCAGGCTTCACGCCGTACAAGCTGGCGCTGGAATATGTCCGGGATCCGCGGCTGACGGTGCTGGGCGCACCGGGGCTCTTTCCGGACCTGCCACCGGCGGGTTGAGCGGCAGGACAGGCAGGCGAAAGCCCGGGACGGACCCGGGCTCCGCAAGACCGGTCGGCGGCGATCAGGCCCGCGCGAAGGTGCCGCGCATGGCGAGGCCGATGCGGTCCATCTCCGACTGCTCGCGGGCGCTCTCGGCGGCGCGCTCGCGGGCCTGCTCGCGGTCGTCGAGGATCTCGAACTTCTTGAGCTCCTCGAAGGCCTCCTCGAGCTCGACCCGCGCATCGTTGAGCTGGCCGCGCAACTCGTCGGCCGAGCGCACCAGGTTCTCCTTGCGGGTCATGGCGGCGCGCGCGTAGGTCGGATAGGCGAAGTGCGCCTTGTCCGAGATGCCGGCGCGCTGCTCCTCGAGCGCGATCTCCCGCTCAAGGTCGTTCGCCATGCGCTCGAAATCCGCGATCATCATTTCGATCTGCGCCACGCGGCGACGCTTCTCGTCGACCTGGAAGCGCTTGAGACGCATGACGGTTTCACGCGATTTCATCGGGTGCACTCACACTGGGCGGCCGGTCGGGGTCGGCCGTCAAACCGGGCGGATGATCAGGCCCTCAAGCGCTGGCCATGATCTCCGCGAGACGGCGATAACCATCGCCCAACGAGGTTGACTCTTCCTTACCTTGGCGGAGGAATTCGTCGAAAAGCGGCGAGAGGCGGATGGCGCGGTCCACTTCGGGCGAGGATCCGGCCCGGTAGGCGCCAAGCCGGATGAGCTCCTCCATGTCAGAATAGGTCGCCATGGCCTGGCGGGCGGCGAGAACCGTCGGCCAGAAGGCGGGGTCGCAGGAGCGCGGCATGGTCCGCGACACAGACTTCAGCACGTTGACGGCGGGATAGCGCCCGCGCTCCGCGATGGCGCGCTCCATCACGATGTGGCCGTCGAGGATGCCCCGCACGGCGTCGGCGACGGGCTCGTTGTGGTCGTCGCCGTCGACGAGCACGGTGAAGATGCCGGTGATCGCCCCCTCCCCCGCCCCCGGCCCGGCCCGCTCCAGGAGCTTCGGCAGTTCGGTGAAGACGGTGGGCGTGTAGCCCTTCGTGGTGGGCGGCTCGCCGGCGGCGAGCCCGATCTCGCGCTGGGCCATGGCGAAGCGGGTGACGCTGTCCATCATGCACAGCACCTGCAGGCCCTCGTCGCGGAAATGCTCGGCGAGCGCCAGCGTGAGATAGGCCGCCTGGCGGCGCATCAGCGCAGGCTCGTCGGACGTGGCGACGACGACGACGGAGCGGGCAAGGCCCTCCTCCTTCAGGTCCTCCTGCAGGAATTCCTGCACCTCGCGGCCGCGCTCGCCGACGAGGCCGATGACCGACACGTCGGCAGCGGCGTTGCGCGCGAGCATGGACAGCAGCACGGACTTGCCGACGCCGGACCCCGCGAAGATGCCCATGCGCTGGCCCTGGCAGCAGGTGACGAAGGTGTTGAGCACGCGCACGCCGAGGTCGAGCGGCGCGCCGACGCGGCGGCGGGCATGGGCGGAGGGCGGCTCGGCGCGGAAGCGCACGAGGTCGGGCCCGGGCGGCAGGGGGCCCTTGCCGTCCACGGGCTCTCCCATGGCGTTGACGACGCGCCCCAGCCAGCCCCGCGAGGGCCGCACGCCGCCCGGCGCGCTGCGCACGATGGCGCGGCAGCCGCGCCTCAGTCCCTCGACCGCCCCGAAGGGCATGACGAGCGCGCGCTGGCCCGAGAAGCCGACGACCTCGCACGGAACGAACTGGCCCGCCGCGACCTCGATGTCGATCATGCCGCCGACATGCATGGCCTGCAGCGGACCCGCCACTTCGATCATCAGGCCGCGCACGCTGGCGACGCGCCCATAGACGGTGAGTTCGTCGAGATCGGCGAGGTCGACGTGCAGCGCGCCGAGAGATGAATGCCCATCGCGCGTCATGCGTGTGTCCGTAACGATTCGTTTACCCGTCTGGTTAACAATGCACCCGTGGCTCGTCCGTGTCCCCGGTCCCCTCGCCCCAAGCGCGGAGGCTTGAGTCGCCAGAGTCGCTTAGAGGAATTTCTTTATCTACCACATGAGGTAAGCAAACCGCTGATTATTGTGACTCCGCAGTGTTTTACCGCGATTCGCGGTGAAGCTTCCGAATGCGGCTTGCGAAGCAGAATCAGCTTTTGTTAACCATTGTGGCCTAACGTTGCGAGTCGAACCACCGGGTAGCCACCCCGAGGCACCCAAATGCCATCGCCGGCGCCTTCGGCGGAGGCCGCGGTCGCGGACCAGGGGCGAGCTTGGAGACCTGAAATGCGGGTACTGCTCATCGAAGACGACAGCGCGACCGCGCAGAGCATCGAGCTGATGCTCAAGTCCGAGAATTTCAACGTCTATACGACGGATCTCGGCGAGGAAGGCATCGACCTCGGCAAGCTCTACGACTACGACATCATCCTGCTGGACCTGAACCTTCCGGACATGTCGGGCTACGAGGTGCTGCGCAGCCTGCGGGTCTCGAAGGTCAAGACGCCGATCCTCATCCTCTCCGGTCTCGCCGGCATCGAGGACAAGGTGCGCGGCCTCGGGTTCGGCGCCGACGACTACCTGACGAAGCCCTTCCACAAGGACGAGCTGGTCGCCCGCATCCACGCCATCGTCCGCCGCTCGAAGGGCCACGCCCAGTCGGTCATTACCACGGGCGACCTCGTCGTGAACCTCGACCAGAAGACCGTGGAGGTGCTGGGCTCGCGGGTGCACCTGACGGGCAAGGAATACCAGATGCTCGAGCTGCTCAGCCTGCGCAAGGGCACCACGCTCACCAAGGAGATGTTCCTCAACCATCTCTATGGCGGCATGGACGAGCCGGAGCTGAAGATCATCGACGTCTTCATCTGCAAGCTCCGCAAGAAGCTCGCCAACGCCTCGCAGGGCAAGAACTACATCGAGACCGTGTGGGGCCGCGGCTACGTGCTGCGCGAGCCCAACGAGGGCGACGAGCGGATCCCCGCCTGACACCCGCCGCACGGACGGAACGAGCCCCGTTTCGGCGGGGCTTTTTCGTGGGGCGAAGGTGGACGTGGTCAGGCTACGCAGATGCCGGGAACGGCGACCTTCTGGAAAAGATGCGGGCTCACCGTGGCTTCCTCCGGATAATGTGCCAATCGCGCACGGAACTCGGGGTTGGCGAAGGCAGCCCTGAAATGGGCTACCGATTGCCAAACGGCGTAGTTCAGGAACACCCCGCTGCCGGCAATGCCACGGTGAAGTTGGGTAGAGATGAAGCCCGGCTGGGCTTTCATGAGGGCGGCGTCCGCACTCCAGGCTTCGATGAGTCGGTCGGACTCCTCTGGCGGAACGACAAAGGTATTGATCAGGACTACTGGATTTCCATCGCTCTTGAGCTGGTCGCCCAACGTCACGAAACGGTCCATCTCGACGAACCTAGGCATCTCGGATCTCCACAGTTGTGCTCTTGGCAAGGGGTGGGGTGGAGGACGCTGCGAGGCGGCGCTGCAACTCGCGCAGGAGACGCGTGGCGGCCCCGATCTCGCGCGGGGACAGACCGGTTGCCAGAGCATCGGCCCAAGGTTCCTGGCGCGAGATGGCCGCACGGTAGGCCTTCTCGCCCCGCTCGGTCATGATGACGAGCATGGCGCGCCGGTGGTGCGGGTTTGGCTCGAGGCGAAGAAAGCCACCGGCACGCATCTCGTCCACCACGCGCTGAACGGCCTGACGGGTCAGGCCCATGTTGCGCGCGAGATGCGCGACCGGAAGTGGCACGGGAGATAGAGCAATGGCGCCGAGAACCTGCCAGCGGGCACTGGTCAGGTCGAGGTCTCCGACCAAAGCGTCTCCGGCGGCGAGCAAGTCTCCATTGAGCCGGAAGACCTCGATGATCAGTTCCGTGAGCAGCCGGCGACCGGTGCCTTGACGTTCGTCGCTCTCGGGCGGTTGCTCATCCATGAGCAACATGTTGTCCGATAAAGATCATGACGTCAAGTCGACAATATGATGTCATTATGGATACAGGACTCCGGGCTTTTGAAGCAGTCCCAGGATTTTCGGGCTCCTATCGTGCCTCGGTCCGGGCGTAGCGGCTCGGCGCGTCCGCGGCGCGCATGTAGAAGCCGCGGTGCTCGGGGTGGGGCATGACGGCGTTGCCGAGGCCCAGGGCGGATTCCGCTGAGCCCAGCAGCAGCACCCCGTCGGGCGCGAGGTGGCGGGCGGCGCGGGCAAGGACGTCGGCCTTCACGGCCATGTCGAGGTGGATCAGGACGTTTCGCAGCAGGATGAGGTCGAACTGGCCGAGCCCCGGCATGTCCTGCAGCAGGTTCATCACCCGGAAATCGACCGCGCGGCGCAAGGGCTCGGCGATGGTCCAGCTGTCGCCGTCCTGGCGGAAATTGTCGAGCAGGCACTGGATGGGCAGGCCACGCTGCACTTCGAAATGCGTGTATCGCCCGGCGCGAGCCTTCTCGATCATCTCACGCGAGATGTCGCTGGCGAGGATCTCGACCCTGACGCTCGACAACAGCGCGGCCTGGCGCGCCACAGTGATCGCCAGCGAATAGGCCTCCTGGCCGCTCGAGGCGGCGGCGCACCAGATGCGGATCAGCTTCTTCTCCCGGCGCGCCGCCGCAAAGTGGGGCAGGAGGACGCTCTCGATGTGCTGGAAAGGCCGCTGGTCGCGGAAGAAGAAGGTCTCGTTCGTCGTCATGGACTCGACGACGCGCGCCGCGAGGTCCCCGTCGGGCTGGCGGCGCACCTCCGCGAGCAGCGCCGACACGTCCGCATGGCGCTGCTCCGCCGCGAGCGCGCCGAGCCTCAGGTCCGCGACGTAGCGCTTCTCGGCCCAGAGCGCCGCGCCGGAACGGCGCAGCAGGAAGCTCTGCAGGAAGCTGAAATCGGCGTCGATCATGGCGGGGGACTGCTCCCGCCCCGGCGCCTTGCTGCGCGCTCGACCCGCATGGGACGTCTCCCCTCGGGGCGCGTCAGACCAGGCCGACCTGGTGCAGCTTGGTGGTGATGATGTCCTTGTCGAAGGGCTTCATGACGTATTCGTCCGCCCCGGCATGCATGGCGCGCGCAATATGGGCGATGTCGTTCTCGGTGGTGCAGAACACAACCTTGGGCGCGGCCCCGCCCGGCGCGCGCCGCAAGGCCTTGAGGAACTCGTAGCCGTCCATGACGGGCATGTTCCAGTCCAGCAGTATGGCGTCCGGCATGCGCTGGCCGCACAGGCGCAGGGCCTCCTCGCCGTCCTCGGCCTCGGTGATCTCGAAGTCGAGGGTCTCGAGGATGCGGCGGGCCACTTTCCGGATGACCGCGGAGTCGTCCACAACGAGACAGTGCTTCATCACGGCGATCCCTTGGATGAGAGATGGGAGGTCGAGCGGGGCTCGGAGAGGGCGGAATGGTCGAGGGCGGACTCGATGTCGAAGACGACCAGGAGCTGCCCTTCGGTCCAGTGGATCCCGCGAGAGAAGCGGGCCCAGCGCGGGTCGAGGTTCAGGGGGTTGGGCTGGCGGTCGCCGGCAGGAAGGTTCAGCACCTCGCCGACCTGGTCGACGACCAGGCCGAAGGATTCGCCGCCGAGCTCGACGCCCACGACCGTGAGCTCGCCGGTGTCGGGCGCATCCGGCAGGCGCAACAGCCGGCGAAGCGAGACTGCGGTGACGACGCGGCCGCGCAGGTTGATGAGCCCCGCGATCTCCGGCGGAGCCAGCGGCACGCGCGTGATCGTCGTGGCGATGAAGACATCGTGCACGCTGGCGATGGGCAGCCCGAAGAGCTGGTCCTCGACCACGACGGTGACGTAGTCGACCGTGTCGTGCGCGCGCTCGTGCGAGCGAAGGGGTGGGCGCAGGGCGACGCTCATGCGGCCAGCTCCACGGCCTCGACGGCTTCCGCGAGCGACTCGATCAGGCCGGCCCTGTCGAACTTGGCGACGACGTCGGACAGACCCAGCGCACGGGCGCGGTCCAGCGCGTCCGGCAGCACGCGGGAGGCGAGACCGATCATCGGCACGGGATCGAGGTGATGGTCGCCCTGCACGATCTCCTGCAGCGAGAAGCCGTTGGGCGCAGGCCCCTCCACGTCGGCGACGATGACGTCGAACGCGTCGCCGCGGCGCAGCAGCGTGAGCGCGGCGTCGATCTCGGCCAGCGCGACCACCTCGTAGCCGGCCGCCTTGAGCACGGGAACGAGCATGCCGCGGAAGAACGGGGCGCCGTCGACGAGGAGGACGCGGCGCGTGCGCAGCGGCTTGCGCGGGCCCTTGTCCTCGAACCAGTCGGGATAGGCGAAGGGCAGGAAGTGCGCGACGTCGAGGATCTCGGTCGCACGGCCGCGGATGACGGCGGACCCGATGATGCCGGGCCCCTGCCCGGTCGTGCGGATATCCAGGTGATCCTCGACGATGTCGACGATCTCGTCGACGGCGAGCCCCGCCGTCCTGTCTCCCTCGGAGAAGACCAGCACGGGCTGGACGCCGGCGGTCTTCACCTGCATGCCGTCCGCGGCGGGAATGACGGGGATGAGGTCGCCGCGATACTGCGCGACGCTGCGTCCGCCCACCGTCTCGATCTTCTGCGCGTCGATCTCCTCGAGGCGGGTAACGGCGGCGAGAGGCACGGCCTTGAGCTCGCCGCGGCCAGCCTTGAAGACCAGGAAGCTGCTCTTCTCCTCGTGCAGGCGCTTGCGCTGGGGCGGGGCGTCCTCGCCGTCCTGGCGGTTCTGCGCGGGCGCGTCTCCCACCTTGGCCATGAGCCCGTTGGGATCGAGGATCAGAATGACGGTGCCGTCGCCGAGGATGGTGTTGCCGGAGAAGACCGACATCGAGCGCAGCAGGCCCGACATCGGCTTCACCACGATCTCCTCGGTGTGGAACACCGCATCCACCGTGACGCCGAAAGTCCGCTTACCCACCTTCATGACGACGATGAAGCCGTCGTCGGGCGCTGGCGCCCGGCCCGGCGGATCGCTCTCCAGGACGGTCGAGAGGCGCACGACGGGCACCATCTGGTCGCGCAGGCGCAGCAGCGAGCGGCCATTGATGGAGTTCAGCCGCTGCTCCGTCGAGGTGCGCGCCTGCACGAGCTCGATGATGGCGGGCTGCGGGATGGCGAAGCGCTGGCCACCGACCTCGACGATGAGCGCCGCCACGATGGCGAGCGTCAGCGGGATCTTCATGGTCAGCACGGAGCCCTGGCCGGGCGTCCAGCGCACGTCCACCGAGCCCCCGATGAGCTCGATGTTGGAGCGAACCACGTCCATGCCGACGCCTCGGCCGGAGACGTGCGAGACCTTGGAAACGGTCGTGAAGCCGGGCTCGAAGATGAAGCGGGCGATGCGGTCGTCGCTCATCCGGTCGAGCTCGGCCGGCGTGACGAGCCCGCGCTCCAGAGCCTTGGCGGCAATGCGCGAGATGTCGAGCCCGCGCCCGTCATCCGCCACCTCGATGGCGATGGTGCCGCTCTCGTGCGAGGCGGAGACGCGGATCGTGCCGCGCGCCGGCTTGCCCTTGAGCAGTCGCTCGCCGGGCGGCTCGATGCCATGGTCGGCCGCGTTGCGGATGAGGTGGGTGAAAGGGTCCTTGACGAGCTCCAGCACCTGGCGGTCGAGTTCCGTGTCACCGCCGGAAAGCTCGAGCTCGATCTCCTTGTTCAGCTCGGTGGCGAGGTCGCGCGCCAGGCGCGGCAGCTTCTGCCAGGCCGAGCTGATGGGCTGCATGCGCGTCTTCATGACGCGCTCCTGCAGCTCCGCGGTGACGCTGGAGAGGCGCTGCAGCGGCACCTTGAAGTCGGTGTTCTCGCTGCGCCTTGCAATCTCGATGAGCTGGTTGCGGGTCAGCACCAGCTCCGAGACCATGGTCATCAGACTCTCGAGCGTGTCGAGGCCGACGCGGATCGACTGGACGCCCGGGGCGTTCGGCGCAGTTGGGCGCGCCACGGCGGCGTTGCGGATCTGCTCGGCCGCGGAGGCGTTCACCACCAGCGGACCCGCCTGGGCCTGGGCCGGCTGCTCGGGCGGCAGGATCTGCTGGATGCCAAGCGGCGGCAATGGCGGGGGACTCGGGACGGGTCCGGGAGGCTCTGCCGCCGGCGGGGCAGGCGTCCCCGGTTGCTGCACGGGCGGGCGGGCGAAGGCCTGGGCGTTCGTCTGGGCGGCAGCCTCGCGGCGGCGCTCCTCGACCTCGCGCTCCAGGTTGGCGATGAGGTCGAGGTCGTTGCCGTCCGGCTCCGCCTCCGTCTCCTCGAGCGCCTTGAGGATCTCCTTGATTCGGTCGATCGTGGCGAGCGTCAGCGTTACCGCGTCCGCCGTCACCGGCGAGCCCTCTCGGAAGCGGCTGATCATCGATTCGGCGGCGTGGGACAGCGCCTCGAGACGCGGCAGGCCGAGGAAGCCGCAGGTCCCCTTGATGGTGTGGACCAGCCGGAAAATATGCGCCAGCACGGTCTCGTTGTTCGGCTCGCGCTCGAAACGAACGAGTTCACGATCGACGCTCTCGATCGTGTCAGACGTTTCCGTCAGGAATTCCCGGAGGATTTCGTCCATGCGTCCGCCCTGCGGGACGCGCGAACGTCCCTGAAAGGACGGTGAACCCGAGTGGTTTAAGATCGGTTGAGAACGGGGGTCCGGGAACGCCAATCCGCAGCCGGATCGTCAATTTCTATCGGAAGTACGCTCTGGAAATGATGCACGTCAGCCGGTCACGAGGGCGAACCGGTCGACATCGACCAGGCCCTTGTCGGTCAGCTTGAGGTGGGGAATCACGGGCAGCGGCAGGAAGGCGACCTGCAGGAAGGGCTCCGGCAAGGTCACGCCGAGCCCGTGGGCGGCGGCCCGCAGCGGCACGAGCTGGCGGTGCACCGTCTCGTGGTCGGCGAGGCTCATCAGGCCGGCGACGGCCAGCGGCAGCTCCGCCAGCACGCGCCCACCCTCCGCCACCACGAAGCCGCCCTCGATCTCACCCAGCCGGTTCGCGGCAAGCGCCATGTCGGCCTCGTCCGCGCCGACGACGCAGATGTTGTGGCTGTCATGGCCGATTGAGGAGGCGATGGCCCCACGCTTCAGGCCGAACCCGTTGACGAAGCCCAAGCCGATCGAGCCGCCGCGTCCGTGGCGCTCGATGACGGCCACCTTGATGACGTCCTGCGCGAGGTCGACGGCGAGGTGCCCATCGGCATGAGGCAGGGTGCGCGTGAGGTGCTCCGTGATGATGCGCCCGGGCAGCACGCCGATGACGGGCGTGGTCGGCGTGGGCCAGCGGATGGCGAAGTCCGCGGCCGTGACACGCCGCGCCTTCACCGACCGGCGGCCCACCGGGGCGACGAAGCCGCGGGCGGCGAAGAGCGCACCATCCACGAAACGGCCCGCGCTGATCACGGACGAGACGGCGCAGCCCTCGAGGTCGTCCAGCAGCACGAGGTCGGCGCGCCAGCCCGGCGCGACGAGGCCGCGGTCGCGCAGGCCGAACGCACGGGCGGCGGAGATGGAGGCCATGCGGTAGGCGTCGAGCGGGCGTGCGCCGAGCGAGATGGCGGTGCGGATCGCGTAGTCGAGATGGCCCTGCTCGGCGATGTCCAGGGGATTCCTGTCGTCCGTGCAGAAGGCCATGAAGGGCGCGTGGTCGGGCGTGATCAGCGGGGCCAGCGCGTGCAGGTCCTTCGACACGGAGCCCTCGCGGACCAGCACCGTCATGCCCTTCGAGAGCTTCTCGCGGCCCTCCTCCGCCGAAGTCGTCTCGTGGTCGGTGCGGATTCCCGCCGCGCAATAGCCGTCGAGGTCGCGCCCGCGCACGAGCGGCGCATGCCCGTCGATGTGGCCGCCCTGGAAGGCGGCGAGCTTGGCGAGCATGCCGGGATCACCGGCGAGCACGCCCGGATAGTTCATCACCTCCGCGAGGCCGATCACTTTGGGATGGCCGGCGAGCGGCACGATGTCCTCTGCCTCCAGCCGCGCGCCGGAGGTCTCGAGATGCGTCGCCGGCACGCAGCTCGACAGGTTGATGCGAAGGTCCATCGCAGTCTGAAGCGACCAGTCGAGGAAATACTGGATGCCCTCCACGCCCAGCACGTTGGCGATCTCGTGGGGATCGCAGATGCCCGTCGTCACGCCGCGCGGGAGCACGCAGCGGTCGAACTCGCCGGGGGTGACGAGAGAAGACTCGATGTGGAAGTGCGTGTCGATGAAGCCGGGCACGACGACCTTGCCGGAGGCGTCGATCTCCCGGGCGCCGCGATAGGATCCGCCCGTGCCAACGATGCGGTCCCCGCAGATCGCGATGTCGCCGACCGAAAGATCACCCGTCACGAGGTCGAAGATGCGCCCGCCCTTGACCACGAGGTCCGCCTGCTGCACCCCGCGCCCCTGCGCGATTATGTGGGCCAGCGTGGCGGATGTGACGGGCTGTGACGGCATGGCGCTCTCCTCGCGGCGACGGCCGCGCGAAAAGGATGCGCGAGGAGACGAGGGGCGTCCAGAGGAGCGCCAAGCGGTCGTCAGCTCGTCGTGGCCGCCGCCTCCGCCTGGACGCGCTGGAGGGTGCTCTGGACGGCGGCGCCGGCCACCGCGGGATCCAGGTGCTTGTCCATCGCCTGGACGGAGATGAGCGAGTTGGCGAACTCGATGCCAAGGGTGGGGAAGACGCGCACCATCCGCTTCACCGCCTCGCGCTGGACGTAGGACGGCTTGCCCGGCTTCACCGTGAACTTGAAGCGGCAGACCAGAGCGTTGTCGAGGATGTCGGCGACGCCCTGCATCTTCAGGGGCTCAAGGAACTCGTCCTTCATCTCCGGGTCTTCGAGCATCTCCTGCCCGATCTTCTTGACGGTCTTGCGAAGCTTCTCGACGTCGGTGTCGCGGGCGAAGCGCAGGTTGAACTTCACCGTGGTCCAGTCACGGCTGAAGTTCGTGACCTGGCCGAGCTGGCCGAAGGGAATGGTGTGGACCTGCCCGTTCTGGTGGCGCAGGCGGATGGAGCGCAGGGTGAAGCCCTCCACCGTGCCCTTGGCCTTGCCGCAGTCGATGTACTCGCCGACGCGGAAGGCATCGTCGGCGAGGTAGAAGATGCCCGAGACGATGTCGCGCACGAGCGTCTGGCTGCCGAAGGACAGTGCCAGGCCAAAGACCGATGCGCCGGCGATCAATGGCGTGATGTTGACGCCCCACTCGGACAGCACGATGAGCAGCGCCGTGACGAAGATGACGATGACGAGCGCGATGCGCGTGAGCGGCATCAGCGTGGCGAGGCGCGAGGCCGTGGTGTTCGCCACGTCCTCGTCGGCCGGCGCGCCGGGCGCGGCCGCCTGCACGCCATAGCGCTTGGTGACGAAGGTCACGAGCTCGAAGCCGACATAGGCGAGGAACAAGGTGACGCCCGCCGTGATCGAGGCGCGGGTCAACGCGCGCCAGCCCGTCGCGTCAACCAGGCCGAGCACGTCGACGATCCAGGTCTGCGCGATGATGACCGCCGCGCCGATGAGCAGGGCGACGTTGAGGCAGCGCGCAAAGAGATCGAAGATCGTCATCTCGCCGGGCTTGCGCTTCTCCCCGGCCCGGGCGACGCGGCGCAACACGGCCTCGATGAGCGTGCGCAGGATGATCCAGCCCAGCACCGTGTTGAGCGTGAGCAGCATGGCGGCGGGGATGGAGAAGCGCGCCATCACGGCGCCGAAGACCTGCGCGGCGACCAGGGCGCAGAAGAAAGGCACGGCGATCACGAGCCAGTTGCGGGCGAGGATGCGCCCCAGCACGCTCTCGCCGGCGATCTCCGTGAACCAGCTCGCCACCGCGTCGCGCGAGCGATAGCACGCCCACAGGAAGGCATAGAGCAGGCCGGCATTGCCGATGAGCTGGCCGAAGGCGACGGCCTCCTGCGGGGCCTTCAAGGCGATCGCGATGCGCAGCACGATGCGCAGGATGACGATGGCGATGACGACGCCCGCGATGCGGCGGTACACGGCGCCCGCCTGAGCGTCGCTCATGGGCGCAAGACGGGCCTCCGGCGTGCTCGGGCGCAGCACGACCCGGAAGGCGAACATGTAGAGCCGCCAGTTGAACACGGAGGCGAGCACGCCGGCGCCCAGCTTCGACTGCGGGTCGGCCTCGTGGAACCACGCCCCCGTGAGGCCATTCACGACGAGCCACATCGCCGCGAGGCCGGCGAGGTCCATGAGCGCGAGGACGACGAGATAGACGAGGCTCTGCGGGCCCTTCTCGGGCAGCGCGCCCGCGACGGTGCGCCTGCGCGCACCCATCAGAACCGCATCGACGATTCGTTCGGCTGCCAGTGCGAGCGCAATGGAGAAGGCGAGCATCAGGAGGAAGGTGAAGAGCCCCGGCCCGCCCTGCGCGCTGCGGTCCAGCGCCGCCGGCACCTTGGCGTAGGTGCTGAAGAAGTCCGGCGCCGCCTTGAGGTCGGCCTCCGCACGATCGATGAAGGTGGCGACGCCGGCGGCGAAGGAATTGTCGTCCCCGCCCTCGGCGGCCGCGGCCTCCCTGGGGGGAGCCTCCTTGGCCGCAGTCTCCTTGGCGCCCGCCTTGCCGGGAGCGGCCTGTTCGGCCTTGAGCTTGCTCGCGACAGAACGGCTGATCGCCTCCACGAGGTCGTCGAATTGCTGCTGCGTGAAGCCCTGCGGCAGGGACGGCGGCGCTGTTTGAGCCCGGCCCGAACCTGCCCCTGCAAGGAGAGCAAAAACCACGAGCGCAACGCGGACCAACAGCATGCAGGAGCCCCCCGGCACGCCCCCTCCGCCTGAAGCGACGCTGGGGGCGTCAAATGCATATCGCGTGCGGGGGCCAGCGCCAACTGCGGGCTGCCGTGCAAAAAGAAAGGCCCCGTGGGGCGGGGCCTTTGAGAGAGTTGAAGCAATCGCCACTCTTCGTGACGACCCCATGCTCTCCGTCCGGACGTGGTCTGCCAAATTAAGGATATGTAAGGTGCAAGTGCCAGCGATAGCTTGGCTTTTCAGCCGTCGCGCCGCCGCCGTCGACGCCCGCCTTCTTCCGACGCCTCAATGACTTTCGGGGCTGGCATGTGGACGACCTCGGCGAGCCGGGGGAACGGATCGACCTTGTTCGGGATGGCCATGGCGGCCACGAAATGCTCCTGGAAGGCGGGCTCGATCGCCGTCTCGATCTTCTCGATCCGGCGCACCATGTCCTCGATCTCGTGGCGCGAGCGGAGGTTGAGGAGCGCGATGCGCGCCCCGGTGCCCGCGGCGTTGCCGGCGGAGGCGACCTTCTTGAGGTCGCAGTCCGGGATGAGGCCGAGGATCATCGCGTAGGTGACGTCGATGTGGCTGCCGAAGGCCCCCGCCAGCGTGATGCGCTCCACCGTCTGGACGCCGTAGCGATCCATCAGCAGCTTCACGCCGGCATAGAGCGCGGCCTTGGCGAGCTGGATGGCGCGCACGTCGTTCTGCGTGATGGCGAGGCGCGGCTCGCCGTCGCGGATCAGGTAGGAGAAGGTGCGGCCTGTCGCCTCGATGCGCGGCGTGCGCGCGGCGAGCCCGCCATCCACCACGCCGTCCTGCGTGATGATGCCGGCGAGGAACATTTCGGCGATGACCTCGATGATGCCGGAGCCGCAGATGCCCGTCACGCCCGTCGAGGCGGTGGCCTCGGCGAAGCCGGGATCGTCCGACCACAGGTCGCAGCCGATCACCTTGTAGCGCGGCTCCAGCGTCTGCCGGTCGATGCGGATGCGCTCGATGGCGCCCGGCGCGGCGCGCTGGCCGCAGGAGATCTGCGCACCCTCGAAGGCGGGGCCGGTGGGCGAGGAACAGGCGAGCAGCCGCGCGCGGTTGCCAAGCACGATCTCGGCATTGGTGCCGACGTCGACGAGCAGCGTCAGCTCATCCTTCAGGTAAGGTCCTTCTGAGAGCACAACGCCCGCCGTGTCCGCGCCGACATGGCCGGCGATGCAGGGCAGCGCATAGACGAAGCCGCCGGGCGCAATGGAGAGGCCGAGTTCGCGGGCGCGCGCCTCGTAGGCGCCGTCGATGGTGAGCGCGAAGGGCGCACCGCCGAGTTCCACCGGATCGAGCCCGAGGAAGAGGTGATGCATGATGGGATTGCCCACCACGGTCATCTCGAGCACGTCCTGCCGCTCGATGCCCGCCTCGCGCGCGACCTCGCCGACGAGGCTGTCCAGCGCCTCGCGTACGGCGGCGGTGAGTTCCCGGTCCCCGCCGGGGTTCATCATGACGTAGGAGACCCGGCTCATCAGGTCTTCGCCGAAGCGGATCTGCGGGTTCATCAGGCCCGCGGACGCCACGACCTCGCCGCTCAGGAGGTCGGTCAGATGCGCCGCGATAGTGGTGGAGCCGATGTCGACGGCGAGGCCGTGCGCGGCCTCGCGGATGCCCGGCCAGATCGCGACGACGTCGCGGCCCTTGCGCACGGCGACGGTGACCTTCCACTCGCCGGCCCGAAGCGTCTTCTGCAGGCCGGAAAGGACGGAAAGATCCGCCTCGACCCCGTGCACGTTCCATTGCTGGCCGAGCGCGAGGGCGAGGCGGCGGAAGTCGCTGGAGGGGTCGTGCATGTCCGGCTCCTCCACCTCGACGTAGTAGAGGCGGACGACCGGATCGATCTCGATGGGATGGGCCTCGGCGCGCTTGCGCACGACCTGGCGGTGCACCTGGCTGTCCGGCGGCACGTCGACGACGAGGTCGCCCGTCACTTTCGCCTGGCAGCCGAGGCGGCGGCCGTCGACCAGCGCGCCACGCTTGGAGACGTAGCGCTGCTCCACCGCGTTCCAGCCGGTGACGTGGTCGGCGCGCGACTCGATGCCGTGCTTGGGGAAGGAGCCCTCCCCCACCTGGATCTGGCAGCGGCCGCAAATGCCGCGCCCACCGCAGACGCTGTCGAGGTCGACGCCGAGCCGGCGCGCAGCCTCCAGCACGCTCGTGCCCTCCGGGAAGCGGCCCCGCTTGCCGGAGGGAGTGAAGACGACGAGGTGGCCGGCTGACGCCATCGGGGGATCCACGCGCTCTGCCGGCCCCGCGGCCGGGATCTTCGGAACGGTCACTCGCGGGCCCTTCTGCGACCCTCGCGGCGGCCGCGCGCGCCTTCCGCCTGCGCGGCGCCCTCGGGCGCGGGCTCGCGGAACTTGCGGATCCAGGCGCCGCAATTCGGATCGTGCCCCATCACCACGTCGGCGCCCAGGATGGCCTGGATGTCCTCGAGGTGCAGCGGGTTCATGATGGCGGAGGTCATGCCCGCGCCGATCATCATGGGCATGAAGGAGGCATTCAGGCCGCGCCGGTTGGGCAGGCCGAAGGAGAAGTTTGACGCGCCGCAGGTGGTGTTGACCTTCAGCTCCTCGCTGAGCCGGCGCAGCAGGTGGATCAGCTTGCGTCCCGCGTCGTTGATCGCGCCGACGGGCATGACCAGCGGGTCGACCACGATGTCCTCGCGCGGGATGCCGTAGTCGGCCGCGCGCTCGACGATCTTCTTGGCGACGGCGTAGCGCACGTCGGGATCCTCGGAGATGCCGGTCTCGTCGTTGGAAATGGCGACGACGGCCGCGTTGTACTTCTTCACGAGCGGAAGCACCTGCTCGAGGCGCTCCTCCTCGCCCGTCACGGAATTGACGAGGGGCTTGCCCCTGTAGACGGCGAGCCCGGCCTCCAGCGCGGCCACGATGGAGCTGTCGATCGAGAGCGGGACGTCGACGGTGTTCTGCACGAGCTGGATGCACTCGGCCAGGATCTTGGGCTCGTCGGCCAGCGGAATGCCGGCGTTCACGTCGAGCATCTGCGCGCCGGCCTCGACCTGCGCGACGGCGTCGGCCACCACGCGGCTGTAGTCGCCGGCCGCCATCTCCGCCGCGAGCAGCTTGCGCCCTGTCGGGTTGATGCGCTCGCCGATCATGACGAACCGGTGATCGGGCCCGATCACGACCTTCTTCTTTTCCGAGGTGATCAGCGTCTCGGTCATGGTCTCAGCCCCCTGCGCCGACATGGCGGCGTCTCGATAGCGTGTCAGTACAAGGAAAGCTACTTGGCAGACCACGACATCACTAACACGGGAGCGACATGTGCTCCCGAACGGACGAAGCGGGCGGGGAGCAGCAGCCCGTGCTGGGTGTCATCCCCTGCGGCGCGGAGCGCATCCTGGACCGCGGGCATCCGGGCTCGCAAGTCAGTGCGGACCTGGAGGCTCGCGGTCCAAACTGCCCAAGAGCGGAGCGCGGGCCTCCGGCCCGCAGGTGCCGGCCCGGGAGGGCCGCGCTCCGGAAGAGTTGCTACGCCGCGCCGAGGCTCTCCACGGCCTGGGTGCTGGGCATGAAGTCGCGGCGCCAGGGGGTGCGGCCCTGCAGGACGCCGCTCTCGTGCACGATCTCGGAGACGTATTCCTCCTGGCGGTAGGCCATGACGTGCACGCCCGAGACGCCCTTGATCTCGCGGATCTGCTGGATCAGCTCGACGCAGATCTTCTTGCCCTCTGCCTTCTGGTCCTTGGCGCCCTCGAGGCGCGCGATGACCGCGTCGGGGATGTGCACGCCCGCCACGTTCGCGCGCATCCACTTGGCCGTCCGGGCGGAGGCGAGCGGCCCGACGCCGACGAGGATGAAGCACTTCTCGTCGAGGCCCATGTCGCGGACCTTCGTCATGAAGCTTTCCAGCAGCGGCAGGTCGAAGCAGTACTGGGTCTGGCAGAACTGTGCGCCGGCGGCGATCTTCTTGGCGAGGCGCAGCGGGCGGAAATCATAGGGTGGCGCGAAGGGGTTCTCCGCCGCGCCCATGAAGACCTGCGGCGGCGAGGTGATCTTGCGGCCCGACAGGAAGGTCTTGTCGTCCCGCATCTTGCGGATGACCTGCAGCAGCGAGGTCGAGTCGAGGTCGAAGACGGGCTTCGCCTCGGGATGGTCGCCGCACTGCACCCCATCGCCAGTCAGGCAGAGGATGTTGCAGACGCCGAGCGCGGCGGCGCCGAGCACGTTGCCCTGGATGGCGATGCGATTGTAGTCGCGGCAGCTGATCTGCATGATCGGCGAGTAGCCGATGCGCGTCAGCAGCGCGCAGATCGCCACGCTCGACATGTGGCAATGCGCACCGGAACCGTCGGTCGCGTTGATGCCGTCGACCCAGCCCTCGAAGATGTGCGCGCGCTCGTAGACGTCCTCGGCCTCGGCCGAGTCCGGCGGGTTGAGCTCGGCGGTGATGGCGAACTCGCCGCGCCGCAGCACACGCTCCAGCCGACCGCGCGAGGAGTGGCCGGGCAGCGGCGGCAGCGGCGCATGGGGCTCGGGGCCGATGTCGTCGGGATGGGGCGTCACGCTCATGACGGTCGGCTCTCGTGCGGGAAAACGGGGCTCGGTGCTGCGGCTAGTGCTTCTTGGCGGGCGCCTGCGGCTCGTCGCCGACCTTCTGGCGCACGACGGAGAGCCAGGAGGATTCGCCCTTGCGGCGATGGTCGACCGGCGGCTGCACCTCGGCGATGCGGTCGCCCTTGATCATCGTCCGGCTGCCCTCCCAGGCCTTCACCCAGACGCAGGGCATGTCCGGATAGACCTCGCAATTGCCATTGGCCCTGACGCCGCCGCAGGGACCGTTGCGCAGGCTCTTCGGACAGTTCATCGGGCAGGACATGCCGGTCGAGGAGAGGATGCACTGTCCGCACATGCGGCAGTCGAACAGCGCGCCCTTGATCGCCTTCTCCACCGCCGCCACGGGGCGCTCGGCCTTCTCGTAGCCGATCGCCTTGAAGAGCGGGTGGAGCCTGACGATGGTCGGCTCGAACACGTCGTAGAGCTTCTCCATCAGCCGTGAGTTGCGGATGGACACGAAGCGCATGCGGAAAGCGTCGGCCTTTGGCGGGCTCTTGCCGCGGGGCTCGAAGGCGGTGGGGGTGAGCATGGGTCGGTTCCGCTGGCGGGTGATGTCAGGACGCGGCGCGGGCTTGGCTCAAGCCGTGGCGCGGCCTTGGTTGAAAACGAGGGCCTTGACCTTTTCGGCGTCGTACTCGGCCTCGAGGCGCTTCGCGGCGGACTCGGCCTCGGCCTCGAGGTCCTCGCCACACTCGACGGGGTCGGCGCGCCGCCAGTCGGCGAGGTAGTCGTCGGTCGCCGCGGCGCCGGAGCGCATCGCGGCCATGTCGATCGCCTCGGTGAAGCGCAAAGGCAGCTCGCGCTTGGCGCTCTTGCGGCCCTGCTTGACGATCACCTGGGCGGGGATGTCACGCCAGTAGACGATGGTGAGCTGCGCCATGGGTCCTTGCATCCTCTGTCGTCTCGCCATCGCCGCCCAGAAAGTCGGGGACGAGGCCGTAGCCGGTAAAGCGGCGCTCGAAGGCGAGGCCCAGCCGAGCGGCGGCCTGCTCGGCCTTTCGCGTGAGCGCTTCGTCGTCGGTCTGCGCGAGGTACAGGACCCGCGCGTAATTGCCGAAATAATCCTTCAGGAGCTGCGGGTAGCGGTCCAGCCCCAGCCCCTTGATCATCAGCCGGTCGAAGTGACGGACGAGGTAGTCCGTGAGGTAGAAGGTGCCGGGCTCCGCGTCGTGCAGGCCGGCGAAGGCCTCCAGCCCCGTGAAGAAGGCGTAGCAATGGTCGCCGCCGATGCGCTCGACGCCCTCCTCCGCCAGGACCGCGTCGAGCAGACCGCCCGTGCCGCAATCGCCGTAGAGGCAGAGGATGTCGTCGTAGCGCCCGCGCGCGGCGCGGATCTTCCGGCGCACGCCCTCCGGGATCTTCTCGGGCCGGTTGTGCCAGATGGCCGGCAGGCAGGTGACGTCGAGGTGGTCGAGGCCGTTGGCCTCTTTCACCGCGAGGATCTCCCGCGCCAGCGCGCCGCAGGCGATGACGAGGGTGCGGCGGGGCGCTGGCGCAGCGTCGAGAGGCTCCTGCCCGCGCATGCCCGCCGCCCGGGTCAGGCGCGCGACTGGACCGAGCCCTGCCGCTTGGCCATGAAGGACTTCGCCGTCTCCACCGCGACGGCGGCGTCGCGGCAATAGGCGTCGGCCCCGATGGTCTCGGCGAAGGTCTCGTTGAGCGGCGCGCCGCCGACCAGCACGACGTAGTCGTTGCGCAGCCCCTTCTCCTTCATCGTGTCGATGACGACCTTCATGTAGGGCATTGTGGTCGTCAGCAGCGCCGACATTCCCAGAATATCAGGCTGGTGCTTGTCGATCGCCTCGAGATAGTTCTCGACGGGGTTGTTGATGCCGAGGTCGACCACCTCGAAGCCGGCGCCCTCCATCATCATGCAGACGAGGTTCTTGCCGATGTCGTGGATGTCGCCCTTCACGGTGCCGATGACCATCTTGCCGATCTTCGGCGCGCCGGTCTCCGCCAGGAGCGGGCGCAGGATCGTCATGCCGGCCTTCATAGCGTTGGCCGACATCAGCACTTCCGGCACGAAGAGGATGCCGTCGCGGAAGTCGATGCCGACGATGCGCATGCCCTCGACGAGCGCCTGGGTGAGCACGTCGTAGGGGGTCCAGCCGCGGGACAGAAGAATGCGGACGCCTTCCTCGATCTCCTCCTTCAGTCCGTCATAGAGGTCGTCATGCATCTGCTCGACGAGTTCATCGTCGGACAGGGCATTGAGATCGAGTTCGTCGTCAGCCATCAGCCATCTCCAGCGCGGGTCGACCCTGGGCACAGTGCAGGGATTTGATATAGCGCATTGTCGCCGGCGAGACACCGGCTGCAGCGATCCCGACACGACCCAGAGGGCCTTGGGCGTTGCTGCAGGAAGCCCGGCGACGCAGGTCGGCCAGAGGCCAGCAAGCGTCGGCAACGGATCATTTGCCGCCTTCGCCTTCGCCGATGCTCGCCGCGCCTGAGCCGCAGTTCGCGCCCTATCCTGGGCGAGAACCGGGCAGGGCCGATCCCCCTCCGACACGCCCGGGAGCAGCCTTGATGGACGCCAGCGAAGCACGTGGACGCAGGGGGCGCCGCGGCGGCCGGGGCGAGGGCGAGGCGGCGGCCGCTCCGCCGCGCGTGCAGCCGCGCCTGCCCTTCCAGCCGACGGCCCTCGTCTCCGCCGACGAACTGGAGTCGATCCATCAGGCCTCGCTCACGGTGCTGGAGGAGATCGGCATGGACTTTCTTCATGCCGAAGCGCGCCGCCTGTTGAAGGAGGCGGGCGCGGACGTGTCGCCGAATTCCGAGCGCGTGCGGCTCGACCGCGGGCTCGTCGAGTCCAAGCTGGGGCTGGCCCCGCGCCAGTTCACGCTGCATGCCCGCAATCCCGCCCACCACCTGCAGATCGGCGGCGACGCGGTGGCCTTCTGCTCCGTGGCGAGCGCGCCGAACTCCTTCGACCGCGACGGCGGCCGGCGACCGGGCAACCGCGCGGACTACCAGAACTTCATCCGCCTCGGCCACACGCTGGACAGCATCCACCTGTGGGGCGGCTACCCCGTGGAGCCGGCGGACATCCACGCCTCCGTGCGCCACCTCGACGCGCTGTTCGACATGCTGACGCTGTCGGACAAGGCGATCCACGCCTACTCGCTGGGCAGGGAGCGCAACCTCGACGGGCTCGAGCTCGTGCGGATCGCCCGCGGCATCGACCGGGAGACGCTCGAGCGCGAACCTTCGGTTTTCACCATCATCAACTCGTCCTCGCCGCTCAGGCTCGACGGGCCGATGCTGGAGGGCATCATCCAGATGGCCTCGCACAACCAGCCGGTGGTGCTGACCCCCTTCACGCTTGCCGGCGCCATGGCCCCGGTGACGGTGGCCGGCGCGGTCGTGCAGCAGAACGCCGAGGCGCTGGCGGGGCTCGTCTTCACGCAGACCGTGCGGCCCGGAGCGCCCTTCGTCTATGGCGGCTTCACCTCCAACGTCGACATGAAGTCCGGCGCGCCGGCTTTCGGCACTCCGGAATACATGAAGTCTGCTCTGCTGGGCGGACAGCTCGCGCGGCGCTATGGCGTGCCCTACCGCTCGTCCAATACCAACGCCGCCAATACGCTGGACGCGCAGGCCGCCTATGAGAGCGTGTTCTCGCTGTGGGGCGCGATCATGGGCGGGGTGAACCTGCTGATGCACGGCGCGGGCTGGATGGAGGGCGGCCTGCAGGCCTCCTTCGAGAAGATGGTGCTCGACGCCGATCTCCTGGCGATGGTCTCTGAATTCCTGCGCCCTCTCTCCACCGCACCCGACGACCTCGCGCTCGACGCGATGCGCGAGGTGGGCCCGGGCGGCCATTTCTTCGGCTGCGCCCACACGCAGGCGCGCTACCGCAGCGCCTTCTTCGCGCCGATGATCTCGGACTGGCGCAATTACGAGACTTGGCGCGAGGCGGGCTCGCCGACCGCCTACGACACGGCCCACCGCCTCTACAAGCAGCGGCTCGACTCGTACCAGCCACCGGCCATGGACCCCGCCATCCGCGAGGAACTCGAGGCCTTCGTCGCCCGCCGCAAGGCCGAAGGCGGCGTGCCGACGGACTTTTAGACACCTACTCTGACGCCAATGAACCCCTTGGGAGTTGACCCATGAAAACCCATGCCCAGGCCGTGGTGATCGGCGGCGGCGTCGTCGGCTGCTCGGTGCTCTACCACCTGACCAAGGCCGGCTGGACGGACGTGGTGCTCGTCGAGCGCGCAGAGCTCACCTCGGGCTCGACCTGGCATGCGGCGGGCGGCTTCCACACGCTGAACGGCGACCCGAACGTCGCCAAGCTGCAGCAATACACGGTGGAGCTCTACCGAGAGATCGAGGCGAAGTCGGAGGTCTCCTGCGGGCTCCACCTGACGGGCGGCGTGATGCTGGCCGGCACGCCCGAGCGCATGGACTGGCTCAGGATGGCCCACGCGAAGGGCCGCTACCTCGGCATGCATACCGAGATCATCTCGGCCTCAGAGGCCAAGCGCCTGATGCCGCTGATCGACGAGAGCAAGTTCGTCGGCGCGATGTACGACCCCCTGGAAGGCCACCTCGATCCCTACGGCACCACGCACGCCTATGCGAAGTCCGCCCGCCTCAACGGCGCGGAGATCGTGGTGCGCAACCGCGTGCTCGACGTGGCGCAGCGCGAGGACGGCAGCTGGGACGTGGTGACCGAGCAGGGCACGATCCACGCCGAGCACGTCGTCAATGCCGGCGGCCTGTGGGCGCGCGAATGCGGGCGCATGGTGGGGCTGGAGCTGCCCGTGCTCGCCATGGAGCACATGTACCTCCTCACCGAGGACATGCCGGAGGTGGCGGAGATCAACGCCTCGACCGGCAAGGAGGTGATCACAGCGCTCGACTTCGAGGGCGAGATCTACATGCGCCAGGAGCGCGGCGGCATGCTCATGGGCACCTATGAGCGCGCCTGCAAGCCGTGGTCGGAAAAGGTGACGCCGTGGGACTTCGGGCAGGACCTGCTGGAGCCTGACCTCGAGCGCATCGCGCCGTCCCTCGAAGTCGGCTTCGAGCACTTCCCGGCCTTCGCGAACGCCGGCATCAAGAAGATCATCAACGGCCCCTTCACCTTCGCGCCGGACGGCAACCCGCTGGTCGGCCCGATCCGGGGGCTGCGCAACTACTGGGTGGCCTGCGGCGTCATGGCGGGCTTCAGCCAGGGCGGCGGAGTGGGCCTCGCGCTGTCCAACTGGATGGTGCACGGCGACCCCGGCTTCGACGTCTGGGGCATGGACGTGGCGCGCTACGGCGACTGGGCGACGCTCGGCTACACCAACGCCAAGGTGCGCGAGAATTATTCGAGGCGCTTCCGCATCCGCTTCCCCAACGAGGAACTGCCGGCCGGCCGGCCCCTGCGCACGACGCCGATCTATGACCGGCTCGTCGCCGACAACGCCGTGATGGGCGAGAGCTACGGGCTCGAATACCCGCTATGGTTCGCGCCGAAGGGCGAGCCCGCCACGGAGGTGTTCAGCTTCCGCCGCTCGACCGACTTCCCCCACGTCGCCGCGGAGTGCCGGCGGGTGCGCGAGGGCGTGGGCGTGATGGAGACGTCCGGCTACGCCAAGTACGTCGTGACCGGCGAGGGGGCGGAGGCCTGGCTCTCGCACCTGCTCGCCAACAAGGTGCCGGCGGAGGGCCGCATGGTGCTGACCCCCATGCTGAACCACGAGGGCCGGCTGATCGGCGACTTCACCCTCGCAAAGCTCGGGGCGGAGCGCTTCCTCATCATCGGCTCGGGTCCGGCCGAGCAGTACCACATGCGCTGGTTTGAGGCGCACAGGCCCGCCAGCGGCGTCGAGATCCGCGCCATGGGCGCCGACCTCGTGGGCCTCTCCGTGGCCGGCCCGCGCTCGCGCGAATTGCTGGCGCGCATCGCGAGCCAGGACGTCTCGGCCGCCGCCTTCCCTTTCATGGCCATCCGGGAGATGGACCTCGGCCCCATCCCGGCCATCGTCGGACGCGTCACCTTCACGGGCGACCTCGGCTACGAGATCTGGGTGAAGCCGGAATACCAACGCGCGCTGCTGAACCTAGTGCTTGAGGCCGGCAAGGACCTGGGCGTCGGCCATTTCGGCCTGAGGGCGCTGAACTCCATGCGGCTGGAGAAGAGCTTCGGCACCTGGGCGCGCGAGTACCGGCCGATCTATGGCCCCTTCGAGGCCGGGCTTGGGCGCTTCGTGAGCCTCGCGAAAAACGACTTCATCGGCCGCGACGCGGCGGCGCGCGAGAAGGAGAGCGGCGGCGAGCGCCGGCTGGTCGTGTTCAAGGTCGACGCCACGGACAGCGACTGCATCGGCGACGAGCCCGTCTGGCATGACGGCCAGGTTGTCGGCTGGATCACGTCAGGCGGCTACGCCCACTGGTCGCAGGCCTCGGTCGCGATGGGCTACGTGCCGAAAGCGCTGGCCGACGCCACGGAAGGCTTCGAGATCGAGATGATCGGGGTGCGCCGCAGGGCGACGCCCCTGCGCGAGGCACTCTTCGATCCGAAGGGTGAGCGGATGCGGGGGTGAGGCCTCCTTGCCGGGCATGCCCCCTCCCCCTTGCGGGGAGGGGTAAGGAGTGGGGGGCGGCTCCGCTCGGCACTGATTTCCGGCGTTGGCGCTCCATGCCCTTCACCCCCACCCCGTACACCTCCCCACAAGGGGGAGGGGGGAGCGGCGGGCCGCGTACTGCCTTCACGCCCGGATGATGAACCCCCGTGCAATGTGGTTGCGCACGAACCACAGCATGGCGAGGCCGGGGACGAGCGACACGACGGTCATGGCCATCACCAGCCCCCAGTCCGTGCGAAAGCCGAACAGGGCGTTGATGGCCATGGTGATGGGCTTGCCGGCCGTCACCGTGAGGATGCGCGCCAGCACGACCTCTACCCACGAGAAAAGGAAGGCGAAGAAGGCGGCGATGCCGATGCCCGGCGCGATGGCGGGTGCGAGATGGCGCACGAAGAAGCGTGGCAGCGAATAGCCGTCGAGGAAGGCGGTTTCGTCGAACTCGCGCGGCACGGCGGCGATGAAGCCCTCCAGGATCCAGATGGTGACGGGCAGGTTGAACATGCAGTGCACCAGCGCGATGCCCACCGGCGAATTCACCAGCCCGAGCTGCGCGAAGACGATGAAGAGCGGCAGCGACAGCACGACGGGCGGGGTGATGCGGAAGGCGAGCAGCAGCAGGAAGACGTGCCTGTCCCCCACGAAGCGGTGGCGTGCGAAGGCATAGGCGGCCGGCAGCCCCGCGGCGAGGCAGAGCCCGACGTTGAGCAGCACGTAGGCGAGCGAGTTGAGGATGGACTCGCGAAGCGCCGGCGTGGTCGCGATCGCCTTGTAGTTGGCGAGCGTGAAGGCGCCCTCCGGCAGACCCTCGCGCGCGATCGTTGCGGTGAAGCTGACCATCACGGCCTGGGCGAGCGGCAGCAGCACGAAGACGGCCAGCGCGATGACGACGAGCGCCGAGAGCGCGGCCCGTCGCGGGCCGGCCCCGGGCGAACCGGCGGACACCCTCATCGCGCCGGCTCCAGCCCGGTGGCCTTGCGCGCCTCCATGGCGCTGCGCCAGGCCCAGGCCACCGTCAGCACGATGAGGAAGTAGACCACGGAGCGCGCCGCCGCCGGTCCGTAGTTGAAGGCGTTGATCTCCTCGCCGAGGTCGAGCGCCAGGAAGGCCGTGGCCTCCTGCGGGCCGCCTGCGTTGATGCGGAAGGCCTCGGTATAGATCATCAGGCTGTCCATGAAGCGCAGCAGCGCGGCCATGGCGAGCACGCCCGACATGCGCGGCAGCTGGATGTGACGGAACACCTGCCAGGGGGAGGCGCTGTCGATGGCCGCGGCCTGGTAGTAGACGCCGGGGATGGCCGAGAGCCCCGCGGTGGCGAGCACCACGACGAGCCCCAGCCAGTGCCACGTGTCCATGGCGAGGATGACGAGCCAGGTGTGCAGAGGGTTGAACTTCCAGTCGAGCGTGACACCGACAGCCTGCAGCGCCAGCGCGAGCCGGCCGCGCGTGGGGTTCAGCAGGTCGAGCCAGAGCATGGGGATCATGTTCCACGGCACGAGCAGCGGCACGGCCATCAGCAGCAGCACCGGCGTGCGCCAGCGCCCGAGCCGCATGAGGAACAGCGCGATGGCCACGCCCAACGGCAGCTGGATGGCGAGCACCAGCGCAGAGAAGCTCAGGCTGCGCGCCAGGCTCGCGTAGAAGCGCGGCGAGGAGACCAGCGCCTCGTACCACTGCACCCCCACCCAGAAGGGATCGGTGATGACGAAGAGGTCCAGCACCGAGTAGTTCACCACAGCGACGAGCGGCAGGATGCCCACGAACCCCATCAGCAGCCCCGCCGGGATCAGGAAAAGCCAGGCGCGGTCGGACGGCGTTCTCATGCGGGGCTCGGGCGCGGGAGGAGGCGGAGCCACTGCTTCTAGCCCAGGCTGCTGCCCTGCTGGAACCGATTGAAGTGGGAAGCAGGCATTCGAGGCGGCCATCCCCACCATCTGCGAGAACCTTGGGCGTTGGCCCCCTCCCCCTTGCGGGGAGGGGAGCGGCCAGCGCTGCGCTCCGGGCGGGATGACAGGGCAGAGCCAGGCCCCGCACCTCCGCGGCGCGAAAGGTCAAGCGGGGCGGCGCGCCGGTCAAGTCGCGCCGGCGGCTCGCGCTAAGCTCACGTCGGTTTGGGCCGCCGGCAGACGGTGGCGACACGATGCGGGGCGCGTGCAATGACGATCATGACGAAGGGGATGATGGGCGCGGCTTTGGCGGGCGCGCTGCTGCTCGGGGGCTGCAACACGCCGGCCTCGAGCCCGGCCTCGCTGCAGGCGGGCATTTCCGACTGCCTGATCAACAACCCCAACTACGCGCAGGCCTGGAACTGCTCGCGGGGCCTCACCGGCAGCTACAACGAGTACCGCAACGTCTACGTCGCCAACGGCGATGCGATCCAGGCGCGCGTCAACAGCGGCGAGATCACCGACGCCCAGGCCCGTGCAAGCCTGTCCAGCGGCTTCGCGGACGGCGGCCCGATGCGCAGCGGCGGCGGGAGGCGCTGAAGCACGCCGGCCCCTCACGCGGCTTCGCCGACTTCCCCAAGGAACGCGGCGACCTCCTGTCGCAGCGCGTCCGCGCCGAGGGCGAGGTCGCGGGCGCGGTCCTCGATCTGGCCGGCGCGCGTGCGGGCTTCCTGGGTTTCGGCGACGATCTCGCCGATGGCGCCGCCCACCTGCCGGGCGCCCTCCGCCACCTCGTTGAGGTTGGCCGAGATCTCCTCCGAGGTGCGGGATTGCTGGGACACGGACTCGGAGATCTGCGCCGAGAGCCGGCTCACGGATCCCGAGACCTCCGTCATCAGGTTGACTGCCTTCGCCACGCGATGGGCGGTCTGCCGGATCATCGCGAGCTCCGCCGAGATCCGGTCCGCGGCATTGGCGGTCTGGCCGGCCAGCGTCTTGACCTCCTGCGCGACCACCGCGAAGCCGCGCCCGGCCTCGCCCGACCGAGCGGCCTCGATGGTCGCGTTGAGGGCGAGCATGTTCGTCTGAGACGCGATGGTGCTGATCATCTCCGTGATGGCGGAGATGGCGTCCGTCGAGGCGGCCAGGGTCGCGGCGTCCTCGGACGTGTTGCGGGCGACCTCGGCCGCCTCCTGCGCCACCTGGCTCGACTGGATGACGCGGGCGTCGATGTCGCTCGCCGCGGCGGTGAGCTCACCCAGAGCCTCGGCGACGACCTGCATGCCATGGGCGGCCAAGTCGCCGGTGACGTGGGCCGTCGTGCTTCGGTCGTGCACGCGGTTCATGCGTTCGCTGACGTTGCTCGCTTCCGCCAGGAAGTGGTCGGCGGAGGACGCGACGGACGCGAGCGCCCCGGTCACGACGGCGCGGAACCGCTCGATGGCGGCGGCCACGCGGATCTCCCTTTGCAGCTTGGCCTGCGTCGCGGCGGCGGCCTCGCCCATCAGCTGGTTGCGGGCGAGCACGGCTTCGCGGAACGCGCGGATCGAGTTTGCGAGCGTGCCGGCCTCGTTGCGCCAGGAGACATAGGGCACCTCGAGGTCGAGATCGCCCTTGGCGAAGGACGCGTTGACCTTGGCGAGGCTGGTGAGCGGACGAACGACCACCTTGTCCACGAGGATGGCGAACACGACCAGGCTGCACAGGACGAGACACGCGAGGCCGAGGTCCACGAAGAGCGCGATCCTCTTGATTCGCGAGCTCCACTCGATGCGCTCGGAGGCGTCCTTCAGGTTGGCCTGGACGAGGTCGCGCAGCGTTCCCGTCACGGACAGGTTGATCAGGTCCATCTCGGTGGAGACAGGGACCGCATTCTGCGGCGTGACGCTCTGGGCGAGCTGGGCGAAGTGCTTCACCTCGGCGCCGAGGTGATCGAACGTGGCAAGCTCCTCCTGATGGCCTGGCTTGATCAGGCCACGGTATTGCGCAAATGCCTCGTCCCAGCGCCGCAGCGCCTCGATCGCGTTCTCGCTCAGAGGCTCGGCGCGGCCCTCCTCGACCTTCTTGCGCGACACATCGAGGAACAGCTCGTTCCAGTCGAAGGACAATTCGGTGAGCGCCGAGAGCCTCGGACCCGAATTCCGCTCGATGAATATGAGGTTGCGGCCGAGCTCGTCGAGGGTGGAGAGATTGCTGAAGGATCCCAGCGTGACCAGGACCACGAGAAGAATGGAGCAGACACGCGTCATGCTCCCGATCTTCAATGCGGTCAATCTCATCGCGTCGCCCCAGGTGGTCCAAGACTTGGCAGGAACCCGTTAAGATCCGCTAACCTCACTCTGTACGCCCTCACTTGTCGAAGATCATGCGCGCCAAGGGCGCACCGCTGCCGGGCGCCTGCGCGGGTGAAGGCCGGCCGGTCAGCGGTTTCAAACAGCCAGTGGCGGGCGGCCGCCCGCCGCCGGCCGCGACCGGGGGTGGGGGACGCTTTCTTCCACGAAAAGGAGCCTCACGCCCGGCATCCCCCTCCCCTCACCCCTCCCCGCGAAGGGGAGCGGAGCGGCCCCGACGCGGGCGATCCTGACCACGAAGCGTCGCAAACCGCTGCCACGCATCCGCAAGGCGAAGCCATAGTGGCCGGGCCTCGTCGGATGACGGTCTTCAGCGTCCGTCGCGGCCTGGGTTTCGGGGAAGGACACATGCCTGTTCCGCTTCTGATCCATGCGGCCGACGTGCCCGAGGAAGCTTGGTCCGATCCGAAGCGGGGCGAGATCCGCTGGCGCACGCTTCTGTCGGCGAGCCGGACGGACAGCGACACCTTCACGGCCGGCATCGCGACGATGGGCGTCGGCGACCGCTGGGCGATCCACCGCCATGCGGAAGCCGAGCTCTATTTCGGCCTCGCGGGCGAAGCCGACATCGAAGTGGACGGCAAGCTCTACAGGCTGAAGCCGGAGACATTGCTCTTCATTCCCGGCAACGCGTTCCATGGCATTCCGCCGACATCGGAGCCGGTGCGGTTTTTCTATGCCTTTGCGGCGGATGATTTCGAGAGGATCAAGTATACGTTCCGGGATGGAGGTTGAGGCGAAACAGCGAGGCAATGGCGTCGGCCGCACCAAGGGCATGGCATGGGCGCGCCGACTATCGGGCTTGTGTACGGGACAACCCACACGGTGACGCGTAGCGTCGGGAGCATTCCCGAAGTTGTGGCGCGAAAGGTCACGAAGGCGCAGCTTGCCAGGACTCGCGCCGGGGACCCGCGATCCTGTTCATGTCGTTGACACACTTGCATCAACTCAGGACAGTTCCCCCATTCAGCGAGAGCGCACCATGTCAGATCCGACGGAAAACGACGAGGAAGTCCCTGTTACCCAGCCCTTGGAGATCGAGGACGAATATAGGCTCGCGCTTGACACGGCCGATGTCGAGGATGACACGCTTCTCGAGCAGCCAGGAGACATAAAGTTTCTTATCACCAGCTATGGGGCTGATTATCCAATCGACGCCGTCATCTTGCGCTTAAAATCGGGAGCCTTTTTCATTCCCCCATTTCAGCGCAGGTTCGTGTGGTCACAGCGCCATGCGTCACGTTTCATTGAGTCTCTGCTAATGGGTCTGCCGGTCCCAGGAATTTTCCTTTATCGGGAAGCCGATACAAACCGGCATATGGTTGTTGACGGTCAGCAGAGACTCCGGACTCTCCAATACTTTTTCGATGGCGTGTTTCTCGAAAAGAAGTTTCGCCTGACAGGTGTCGCGGATCAGTGGAATAACCTTTCATATGATCAGCTTAGTCCCGCAGATAAACTGAAACTTGGAGATTCGATCATCCATTCGACGATTTTCCATCAGGACGAACCGAAACAGGGTCATAGAAGCTTATATTTCGTGTTCGAGCGAATAAATTCAGGTGGGATACGCCTGTCGCCTCAGGAGATTCGTAATGCTATCTACGACGGAACACTTCTGTCTACGGTCCGGAACCTCAATAGTAACGCCGCATGGAGATCTATATTTGGTGAGAGGAAAAATGCGCGCCTAAAGGACGAAGAGTTGATTCTTCGCTTTTTGGCAATGCGAGCACGCGCGGACACATACGCTCGGCCTATGCGAGATTTTTTGAACGACTTCGCTGAGGATTTCAAAAACGTGGACCAGGATGTACTGGACAACTTCTCCCGAGCCTTCACGGACACCATACAAGCAATCTCAGATGTCAAGGGCAAAAGTGCGTTTCGGCCACGAGGAACACTGAACGCCGCGGTCTTTGAGGCCGTCATGCTTGGGCTGTCGAGCAGAATCGAAAAGGACAGCACGCCTGTCGACAAGGAAAGGCTCGGGATCGCGTATGACGGACTTCTCGCCGACAAGAATTTCATTGCTTCCAGTGAGCGTGCTACTGCCGACGAGGAGGCGGTAAAGACCCGAAGACAGTTGGCGACGACCGCTTTCGCAGGATGCTGATGTGTCCTTCTCGATCACCCAGAGGCTGGTAGCGCTCGAGAAGGTTATCACCGAGGCTGAAAACACGTCCCATGCAGCGGAGGTATCGTCCTACTTGTGCCGATTCGGAAGTGTTCTAGTCTGCGGACACTTAGAGCGTTGCCTTGAGCTGATCGTGTGCGAGAGGTTCGAGGGAACGATGCCGCCGCAGATGTCGACATTCTTGCGACGGTACTTCTTGGCAGGGAAAAATTACGACTGCGACAGAATTGTGGCTCTCCTTAATCGGTTCGACACAGCATGGGGCGCTGCCCTCGAGGCGTTCATCGCAACAAACCAACGTGTTAAAGAAAGTGTGTCGTCCTGCTACGCTGTCAGAAATTCTGTCTCACACGGTGGAGGACAGAGCCTCGGATCAAAAGCACTCAAACAATACTTCGAGGACGTAGTTGCACTGATAGCGGAAATCGAACACATTGTAAGGAAAGTCTAGATGCCTGATCCTGAACTGATTAATCACGCGCGATAAAGGCCCGAGTTGATCATTAAATCAATTCTTCTGAATTTGGCGTTGCATGCGTCCTGTAGAAAGCCAGCCCCGAACGTCGTCACATAGCGCCCGGCCTCACCCCACCCGCGTCCTTTCCAGCATCCCCTCATCCACCTCATACCCCAGCCCCGGCTCCCGCGGCAGGACGATCATGCCCTCCGCGTCCACGTCCAGCGGCGTGGCCATCATGTAGTCCCTCCGGTCCAGGCCCCATTCCGGGGGGTCGTAGGGGAACTCCAGGAACACGCCTTCCGTCACGCCGGCCGTGAGGTGGGCGTTGGCCATCACGCCCATGCCGTTGGTCCAGGTGTGGGGGGTGAAGACGAGGCTGTGCTCCTGCGCCATCAGGGCCACGCGGCGCAGGCCGCTGATGCCGCCGACGAGGGCGGCGTCGGGCTGGAGGACGTCGAGGCACTGGTCGACGATGAGGTCGCGGAACTCGTAGAGCTCGCGCGTCATCTCGCCGCCGGCGATGCGCACGTCCGTCATCTGGCGCAGCCGCGCCATGCCCTCGCGGTCCGAGCGGAAGAGCGGCTCCTCCATCCAGTACACGCCGAGCTTTTCCAGCTCGCGGGCCACCTTCACGGCGTCCTTGAGCGACCAGGCGGGGTACGTATCCCACGGCATGCGCCAACCCTGGTTGCAGTCGACCATGAGCTGCCAGTCGTCGCCCACCTTGGCCCGCACGGCCTCGAGCGCCTTGATGTCCTTGCGCCAGTCGCCGCGGTGGAAGCGGATTTTCATGGCCTTGAAGCCGCGCGCCTTGTAGGCGACGGCGGCCTCGGCCAGCGCGGCGGGATCGCGCAAAGTGCCGGAGGAGGCATAGGCGGGGATGCGGTCCGTGAGGCCGCCCAGCAGCTTGAAGACGGGCTGGCCGGTGATCTTGCCCGCGAGGTCCCACAAAGCGAGGTCGAGCGGCCAGCAGCGCCCGTAGTGGAACTGGATGTTGTTGATGATGCGGTAGTGCCGCTCGAGGTCCATCGGGTCCTGCCCGACGAAGAGATGCTCGTGCCCGGAAAAGCCCACCATGAGGTCGCCCGAGCCGATGCCGGTGAGCCCCTCGTCCGTGTGCACGCGCACGATGGTGGCGTCCCAGAAGGTGCGCGGCTTGGTGTCCCAGCTCGCCCGGAAGGGCGGGTCGAAATGATGCCGGTGCTGGGTGATTGCGATGCCGGTGATCTTCATGGTGGTCTCTTCTGGTGGAAAAGAGGTCCGCGCAAAGGCGCGGGCGCGCTGTCGCGCTTGCGGTCTTCGGCCGTGCGGCCCCCGGTGGTCTCGGGCTCTAGTATTGGCGTTTCCTGCGCCGAGCGGAAGCTCTGATGGTGTCGTTCGTTCCCCACGATGTCATCCCCGGCCGGAGCGGCGAAGCCGCGGAGGGGAAGGGGATCCAGGAGCCGCGGCGCGCGAGTCTGGATCCCCTTCCCGGCCTGCTGCGCAGGCCGCCGGGGATGACACGCGTGGGTGGGGAGGCGCGAGCCTCTACCCCTGCGTCAGCACCGTCTCGGCGAAGCGGCGCAGCTGGTCGTCGGCGGGCTTGCGGCGGTTGGCGTTCAGCATGGCGACGTTCTCCGGCCGCAGCATCTGGGCATGCAGGTGCTCGGCGGTGACGCCGTCGAACTCGCCGGCGAGCGACACCTTGACGCCCGTGCCGCGCAGCAGGCGCTCGAAGGCGGCGGGGACGCGGGCTGCGTCGGCGCCCTCGCCCATCGACTCGGCGACGGCGGCGAAGGAGCCGTCGTCCTCGCCCACGTTCCAGCCGAGCGTCGCCAGCATGGCGAGGCCGACGGCGCGGCCGTGGTGGATGGGCCGCAGCGAGGCCATGGCGTGGCCGATATTGTGGCCGATCGCCGTGCCGCCATTGTCGATCGCGACGCCCGCGAAGGCGGCGGCGAGCTGCAGGCCGGCACGCGCCGCGAGGTCCCGCGGGTGCGTGACGCAGCGCTCGAGATGGCGCACCACGAGGCGGATGGCGGCGTGGGCATAGACGTCGTTGGCGGGGTTGTGGCGCGCGTTGGTCGCGGCCTCGACGGCGTGGACCCAGGCGTCGATGCCCGTCGCCGCGGTGAGGTGCGCCGGCAGGCCGACCGTCAGCGCGGGGTCGAGCACCACCCGCTCGGCCTTGATCTCGTCGCCCCAGTACCAGACCTTGTTGCCGGCCTTGTCGGTGAGGATGGAGGTGCGGGTCGTCTCCGAGCCCGTGCCCGAGGTGGTGGGCACGCAGATCTTGGGCAAGGTGCCGGCCGGGAAGGGCGCCGCGCACAGCGCGTAGGTCTCCGACGGCGCGCTGGACGGCGCGATGGCGGCGATGGCCTTGCCGATGTCGAGCGCCGAGCCGCCGCCGAGCGCCACCACCACCGTGGCCTTCTCCGTGCGGGCGAGCGCGGCGCCGGCGTCGCATTGCTTCGTCGTGGGATCGCTCTTGATGTCGTCGAAGAGGATGGGCGTCGCGCCCGCCTTGCGCAAAGCGGCGAGCGCCTCGTCCACCATGCCCGAGGGCTTCAGGCCGGGATCGGCGGCGAGCAGCACCCGCGCCCCCTCCCCGCCCAGGGCCACGGCGAGCGGGCCGATCTCGGCGAGCGATCCCTCGCCCTGGACCATGGTGGGAATGCGATCGAGCGTGACGGACACGGTGGGCTCCTGAAGGGTCGGCTTTTTGGAGTGGAGGTTCAGTCCAGCGCAAGGTTCCGGTCAAGACGACGCTTGCGCATCGACCGAAACATCCTCTTCCGCGGCGCGGGGAACGGCCCAGGCCTCGGCGATGATCGTGGCGGCGACGAGGCCGCGGTCGCCCTCCATGTCCGGCAGGTCCACGCGGTCCACGTGGATCTCGACATGCGGCGCGCCCCCGCCCAGCGCGGAGGCGCGCTCCAGGGCCTGTTCGGCGGCGAGCGCGCGGGCGCGGTCCAGCGCCTCGCCGGGCTCGGCGACGGGCAAGGGATCGCCGCCGGCATGGATGCGCCAGGCGCCCATGCCTTCGGAGGAGATCTCCACGATTGCCTGCACCTTCACGACGCCCACCGCCGCGCCGACGGCGTTGGCGACGTCGCCATGCTCCGGCAGCACGATCTCGCAGCCGAGCCGGCGGCCGACATCGGGGTAGTAGACCGGGGCGGGGCCACCCACGGCGACGACGGGGGCGCGCGGCGCGATGGCGACGCGCAGCCCGCCGAGGCGGTGGGAGCCGTCCGTCGCGGCGGCCACCAGCGCGTCCGCGCCGTCGAGGGGGACGCCTGCCAATGTTTCCAGCAGCACGCGGCCGGTCTTGGCGACGACGGCGTCGAACACTTCCTCCGCGAAGTCGCGGGCGAAGGGCTCGAGCGCAGCCTCGTCGAGGAAGCGGCTCATGCGCTTCCAGCGCTTGAACGCCGCGCCCGCCAGCACCGCGCCTTCGCGCGACCACTGTCCCTGGCGGCCCAGCACATGCGCCGCGTCGCTCGGCGTGAAGCCGGCGACCTGCAGGAGGCCGCGGCCGACGAGCCGGTCCAAGGTGCGCTGTTGCGAAGGGCCGCGGACGGCGTCCTTCATCGGCACGGGACCGGCCGCGGCGAGGTCCAGCATCTCGCGGTCCCGCGGGACGATATCGGCGGCGGCGGGGGGCGGGGCCTCCTCGCCGTCGCGGCCGAAGGGCCGCACGATGAAGCGCCCGGCATAGGGCTCGCCCTCGGGATCGGCAAGCGTGGCGCGCAGGTGCCGCAGCACCTCGGGATGGCGCGCAGCGAGCAGGGAGACGGGCACGATGCGGTTGGTGCGCAGCATCACCCGGCCCTGGTTGTCGAAATCGACCTCGCTGTCGCCGCCGAGGCCGAAGGTGCGCATGTCGATGGCGCGCACCAGCGTGCGCCGGCCGCCGACGACAGCGCCCGTGCGGTCGAGCCGCGGCCAGCCATTCTCGAGCTCCGCGACGTCGGTGGTCGTGCCGCCGATGTCGGAGATCACGAAGTCCGAGAGGCCGGAGAGGAACTTCGCACCGATCACGCTGGCGGCGGGGCCGGAGAGGATCGTCTCGATGGGCCGGCGCGCGACCGCCTCCGCCGTGGCGAGCGTGCCGTCGCCCTTCACGATCATCAGCGGCGCCTCGATGCCGTGGTGGCGCATGGAAGCGCGCACGGCGGCGATCAGCGCCACGATGCGGGCGATGATGCGTGCGTTGAGCGCGGCGGTGAGCGCGCGCCGCGGCGCATCGAGCGCCTGGGCGAGGTCGCTGGAAAGCGTCACCGGGCGGCCGGTGAGCGCCTCCGCGAGATCCTGCACGCGCCGCTCATGGGCGGGGTTGCGGACGGAATAGTGGGAAGCGACGGCATAGGCCTCCACGGACCCGCCGGTCTCGCGCAGGAAGGCCTCGACGGCGGCCGCGTCGAGCGGCGCGGCCTCGTTGCCGGAATGGTCGTGCCCGCCCAAAACGCGCAGCACGCGCGTGCCCGGCAGCGCGCGGGCGATCTCGGTGCGCTCGGCCATGCGGTCGTCGAAGCCGACGAGGATGACGCCGATGGCGGAGCCGTGGCCCTCGACGATCGCGTTGGTGGCCAGCGTGGTAGAGAGCGAGACGAGCGCGACGTCGGACCCCGCGATATGCGGCGTCGCCTCCAGCACGGCGTGCAACGCCTCGGTGACGCCGACGGAGAGGTCGCCCTTGGTAGTGAGCGCCTTCGCCTTCGCGAGCACGGTTCGAGCGCCCGCGTCGATCAACGCCGCGTCGGTATAGGTGCCGCCCGTGTCGATGCCGATGGCGTATCTGGTCATGCGGCGGTCCGGAGAGACGTAGCGCTTCTGCCCGCGCACAACGCCGTCATCCCGGCCGGAGCGCAGCGGAGAGCCGGGATCCAGGACAACGCCCGCGGGGGTGGTCCTGGGTCCCGGGTCTGCGGCGCAACGCTCCGCGCTGCACCGCGCCCGGGATGACGATCGGTGATCATCCGAAGGGAGCGAATGGCAACCCTCACGCCCGGAGCCGCTCGTTCTGCGGGTCGAAGGGGCTTTCCTCGACGATGGTCACCTTGTGGCGCTTGCCGAGGATGGCGATCTCCAGCTCGCTGCCGAGTTCGCCCAGCTCGGGGCGCACCATGCCGAGCGCGAGCGACTTGCCGAGGCGCCAGCCGAAGCCGCCGGACGTGACGCGGCCGACAACCTCGTCGCCCCGATAGATGGGCTCGGAGCCGCGCGCGTCGCAGTCGGTGACGCCGTGCACTTCCATCGTGACGAAGCGGTTGGCAAAGCCCTTCTCGCGCCAGGCGACGAGGGCGTCGCGGCCGAGGAACTGGCCCTTGTTGGGATGCACGAAGCGGTCGAGCGCGGATTCGTAGGCGGAATACTCGATGGAGAGCTCGCGCCCCACGAGGCGGTAGGACTTCTCCAGCGCCATCGACATCATCGCGCGGATTCCGAAGGGCTTGATCCCGTACTTTGCGCCTTCCTTCATGATGAGGTCGAACAGGGCGTTCTGCGTCTCGATGGGGTGGTGCAGCTCCCAGCCGAGTTCGCCGACGAAGTTGACGCGCAGGGCGTCGACGCCGACATGGCCGATCGAGATCGGCTTGCCCGTGAGCCAGGGGAAGGCGGCGTTGGAGAGGTCCGTGTCGGTGAGGCCCTGCAGCAATTCGCGCGAGCGCGGGCCTGCGACGATCATCACGCCATAGGCCGTGGTGATGGGCGTGAAGCGCACGCTGCCGTCTGAGGGGAGCAGCTTCTTCAGCACGTCGTGGTCGTGGCGCTCCAGCGCGCCGGCAGAGACGAGGTAGAACTGGCCGGGCGCGCGCTCGTAGACCGTGAACTCGGCGCGCACGCCGCCGCGCGAGGTCAGCAGGTGGCAGAGCGCGATGCGGCCACGCTGCTTGGGGATGCGGTTGGCGAGGATCGAATCCAGCCACTCGCGCGCGCCTGGGCCGGAGACGATCGCCTTGGCGAAGGGCGACATGTCCTGCAGGCCGACATTCGTCGTGACGTTCCGGATCTCCTCCCCGACGAAGGGGAAGTAGTTGGACCGACGAAAACTCCACTTCTCCTTGACCTTGCCGTCCTCGGCCGGGGGGGCGTGGTTCTCGTTGGTGAGCACGTCGTCGACGTTGAGCTCGGAGGCCGGGACCTCGTAGCCGGGAGGCGCGAACCAGTTGGGCCGCTCCCAGCCATAGACGGAGCCGAACACGGCGCCGAGCGCCTTCATGCGCTCGTAGTTCGGCGCGGTCTTCAGCGGGCGACCGGCCTGGCGCTCCTCGTCCGGGTAGTGCGGCGTGAAGACGTTGGCGTAGGCCTCCTCGTTCTTGACGCGGAGATAACCCTGCGAGGCGTAGGGGCCGAAGCGGCGGGGATCGACGCCCATCATGTCGATGGTGGGCTCGCCCTCGACGATCCATTCCGCGAGCTGCCAGCCCGCGCCGCCCGCGGCGGTGACCCCGAAGGAGTGGCCCTCGTTGAGCCAGAAGTTCTTGCGGTCCCAGGCCGGGCCGATGATGGGGTTGCCGTCCGGCGTATAGGCGATGGCGCCGTTATAGACCTTCTTGATGCCGACCTCGCCGAAGGCCGGCACGCGCACGATGGCCGCCTCGATATGCGGCTCCAAGCGCTCGAGGTCCTCCTGGAAGAGCTCGTACTCGCTCTCCTTGTCCGGCCCGTCGACGTAGCAGACGGGCGCGCCCTTCTCGTAAGGGCCGAGGATGAGGCCGCCGGCCTCCTCGCGCATGTACCAGGCGCTGTCGCTCTCGCGCAGCACGCCCATCTCGGGCAGGCCCTGGCGGTGGCGCTCGATGATGGCAGGGTGCGGCTCGGTGACGATGTACTGGTGCTCGACGGGGATGACGGGGATGTCGAGGCCGACCATCGCGCCGGTCTTGCGGGCGAAGTTGCCGGTGCAGGAGACGACGTGGTCGCAGGCGATGTCGCCCTTGTCGGTGCGCACGATCCAGCCGCCGGGGGTCTCGTCAATCGCGGTGACTGTGGTGTTGCGGTAGATCTCCGCCCCGCGGTTGCGCGCGCCCTTCGCGAGGGCCTGCGTAAGGTCGGCGGGCTGCACGTAGCCGTCGTCGGGATGCTGGATGGCGCCCAGCAGGCCCTCGATGTTGCAGAGCGGCCAGACCTCCTTCACCTGCTCGGGAGTGAGCAGGTTGACGTTGATGCCGATCGTCTTGGCGACGCCGGCATAGTACATGTACTCGTCCCAGCGGTCCCTGGTGCGGGCGAGGCGGATGTTGGAGACCTGGCGGAGGCCGACATGCTGGCCCGTCTCTTCTTCCAGCGTCTTGTAGAGCGCCACCGAGTACTTGTGGACCTGTCCCACCGAGTAGCTCATGTTGAACAGCGGCAGCAGGCCGGCGGCGTGCCAGGTGGAGCCGGACGTCAGCTCCTTGCGCTCGATCAGCACCACGTCGGACCAGCCCTTCTTGGCCAGATGGTAAAGCGTGGAGACGCCCACCACGCCGCCGCCGATGACGACCACGCGCGCCTGTGTCTTCATGGTTATGATCCCCGATGTCCGGCCTTGCGCCGCCGGCGTCCCCTGAGACGACGCCCCTGTCCGATCCTGCGCGACCGTCGCGCGGCGGCCCGCGCGAGGCTCACCGTCCGACGACGCCCATTGTCGAAGCTGCGCCATGGGTGTCGCATCCGGGATGGTCGCATCCAGGACAGGGATCGTGACGCTCCGTGACAAGTCTGGGGCGCAGCCACGGGAGTTCGCCGGGGGAGCCGGGCCTACCGTCCGCACACGTCAGTCCTGCATCTCCATTCAGCGGGCCGCGGCCGAAGCCGCCGCCGATTCCGGGAGGCCGCCGTGAGCGAAGCCACGTCCATCGTCGCCGCCGAGCAGGGCGGCCGTGAGGCCCGCCGGGGCCGCGAGGCCCGCCGGCAGGCCCGCGCCCAGCGCGCCGCCGTGTCCATTCCCTACATCACGCGCGCGATCCCCACGACGGAGATCCTCTCCGAGGAGGGGCTCGCCATCATCGAGCACAATGCCGAGACCATCCTGCAGGAGGTCGGCATCGAGTTCCGCGACTATCCGCGCGCGCTGGAGCTCTTGAAGGCCGCGGGCTGCGACATCAAGGGCGAGCGCGTGCGCTTCCCGCGCGGGCTCGCCAGGCAGCTCATCTCCACCGTGCCGAGCGACTACATCCAGCACGCGCGCAACCCCGAGCGCAGCGTCCATGTCGGCGGAAAGGACACGGTCTTCGCGCCGGTCTACGGCTCGCCCTTCGTCCATGACCTCGACAAGGGCCGGCGCTACGGCACGATCGAGGACTTCCAGAACTTCGTGAAGCTCGCCTATGCGAGCCCCTACATGCACCATTCCGGCGGCACGGTGTGCGAGCCCGTCGACCTGCCGGTGAACAAGCGCCATCTCGAGATGGTCTATGCGCACCTGAAGCTCTCGGACAAGCCGTTCATGGGCTCGGTGACGCATCCCGACCGCGCGCTCGACACGGTGCGCCTCGCCGAGATCGTCTTCGGCAAGGAGTTCATCCAGTCGAACACGGTGGTCACCAGCCTCATCAACGCGAACTCGCCGATGGTCTGGGACAACACGATGCTCGGCGCGGCCGACGTCTACGCCCAAAACAACCAGGCCGTGATCATCACGCCCTTCATCCTGTCGGGCGCGATGAGCCCGGTGACGGTGGCGGGCACGCTGGCGCAGGTGCTGGCCGAGGTGCTGGCGGGCGTCTCCTTCGTGCAGCTCGTGCGGCCGGGCGCGCCGGCCATCTTCGGCACCTTCGTCTCGACGCTCTCGATGCAGTCGGGCGCGCCGACCTTCGGCACGCCCGAGGCGGCGCTCGCCATCTACGGCGCGGGCCAGCTGGCGCGGCGCATGAAGATGCCCTTCCGCACCGGCGGCTCGCTCTGCGCCTCCAAGGTGCCGGACGCCCAGGCGGCCTATGAGAGCGCGCAGACGCTGGTGCCCACCCTGCATGGCGGCGCCAACTTCGTGCTGCACGCGGCGGGCTGGATGGAGGGCGGCCTGGCGTCGTCCTATGAGAAGTTCATGATGGACTGCGACCAGCTCGGCATGATGCACGTGCTCGCCAAGGGAATCGACCTCAGCGAGAACGGCCAGGGCATGCAGGCCTTCCACGAGGTCGCGCCGGGCGGCCATTTCCTGGGTTGCGCGCACACCCAGGCCAATTTTGAGACCGCCTTCTACCGTTCCACCATCGCCGACAACAATTCCGTCGAGCAGTGGGAGGCCGAGGGCCGGCTCGATGCCGCCCAGCGCGCCAACGGCCTGTGGAAGAAGGCGCTCGCCGAATACGAGGCCCCCGCCATCGACCCCGGCGTGGACGAGGCCCTGCGCGACTACATCGAGCGCAAGAAGGCCTCGATGCCCGACGCGACGCATTGAGGGGGTGGGGACGGCGATGATCCGCTACGTCACCCTCGGCGCCGACGACCTCGCCGCCGCCGGCCGCTTCTACGACACGGCGCTCGCGCCGCTCGGCCTCGTGCGGCTGGTCACGCGCGACGACGAGATCGGCTATGGCCGGCGCGCCGAGGAGGGCGGCAGCGGCAAGTCGCAGCTCTGGATCATGAGGCCCTTCGACGGCGGCAAGGCGAGCTTCGGCAACGGGGTGGACGTCGCCTTCGACGCGCCCTCGCGCGCGGCGGTCGACGCCTTCCATGCCGGCGCGCTGCTGGCGGGCGGCAGGGACGAGGGCGCGCCGGGGCTGCGGCCGCACTACTCGCCCACGTTTTACACGGCTTACGTGCGCGACCCCGTGGGCAACAAGCTCAACGCGGTGTTCGACGCGCCGGTCTAGGTCTGCCTGCGAACGCCGCGCTCCAGGCGTCGCATCCGCGCTGCTTTCAGTCCGTTTCTTCTCTTTCCCACCCTCGCGATGTGCTCCACGATGCAGGCTGAAGCCGGGCAACGCATCCCGGCAAGTGCGTGCAGAAACGAGAGGGGATCGACGATGCGCCGTTTCACCACCATGACCCTGGGCCTTGCCGCCACGCTCGCCGCGGGGGCCGCGCAGGCGGCCGATCCCGCCGCCTGCAAGACGGTGCGCTTCTCCGACGTCGGCTGGACGGACATCACTGCGACCACGGCGGCGACCTCGGCGGTGCTGAAGGGCCTGGGCTACACGCCCAAGGTGGAGGTGCTCTCGGTGCCGGTCACCTACACATCGATGAAGAACAAGAACATCGACGTCTTCCTCGGCAACTGGATGCCGACCATGGAGGCGGACCGCAAGCCCTACATCGAGGACAAGTCCGTCGACATCGTCGGCGTAAACCTGGAGGGCGCGAAGTACACGCTCGCCGTGCCGGTCTACACCTACGAGGCGGGGCTGAAGACGTTCGCCGACATCACCAAGTTCCAGAAGGAGCTGAACGGCAAGATCTATGGCATCGAGCCGGGCAATGACGGCAACCGGCTGATCCTCGACATGATCAAGGACGACAAGTTCGGCGTGAAGAGCTTCCAGCTCGTCGAGTCCAGCGAGCAGGGCATGCTGGCCCAGGTGGAGCGCGCCACCAAGCGCAAGGAGCCGATCGTGTTCCTGGGCTGGGAGCCCCACCCCATGAACACCAAGTACAAGATCAAGTACCTCGAGGGCGGCGACGACATCTTCGGGCCGAACCTCGGCGGCGCGACGATCTACACCAATACGCGCGCGGGCTATGCAGGCGAATGCCCGAACGTCGGCAAGCTGCTCGCCAACCTCAAGTTCTCCCTGACCATGGAGAACGAGATCATGGGTTCGATCCTGTTCGACAAGGAAGACGCCGACAAGGCCGCCGCGGCCTGGCTGAAGGCCAACCCCAAGATGGTCGAGGGCTGGCTGGAGGGCGTCACGACCCTCGACGGCAAGCCCGGCCTGCCCGCCGTGAAGACCGCGCTGGGGATGAAGTGAGCCGTAGGAGCGCGGGCCTCCGGCCCGCAGTCAAAGAGGGCGGGCCCGGAGGCCCGCTTTCCGAGGTGCGCCGCCCGCCCCCGGCCTGTGACGCAGATCACAGCCGGCCGCCCGGGTTCCGCGCTCCGCTGTGAGCGAGGTCACAACAGACGCCGGCACGCGCGCGAGGGGATCGATGGAAGAGTGGTTCACGGGCTCCAAGCTTCCCCTGGGGAAGTGGATGGAGAGCGCCGTCGGCGCGCTGACGGATCACGGCCAGGCCGTGTTCGACCTGATCTCCACCGCGCTCGGCGCGGTGATCGAGGCTCTCACGGCGGCCTTGCTCTGGTTCCCGCCGCTGGCGCTCATCGCGATCTTCTGCGCGCTGGCCTATTGGCTGCACCGCTCCTGGAAGCTCGTCGCCTTCATGGCGCTGGCCTTCCTGCTCATCGTCAACCTCGGCTACTGGAAGCCCACCATGGAGACGCTCTCCCTGGTGATCTTCGCCACGCTCACCTGCGTGGTGATCGGCGTGCCCATTGGCATCGCGGCGGCGCACCGGCCCTGGCTCTACGCCGTGATTAGGCCGGCGCTCGACCTGATGCAGACCATCCCCACCTTCGTGTACCTCATCCCCACGCTGATCCTGTTCGGGCTGGGCGTGGTGCCGGGGCTGATCTCCACCGTGATCTTCGCCATCCCCGCCCCGATCCGTCTCACCCATCTCGGCATCACCTCGGTGCCGAAGTCGCTGATCGAGGCGGGCGAGGCCTTCGGCGCGACGAAGTCGCAGCTGCTGTGGAAGGTGGAGCTGCCGCACGCGCTGCCCACCATCATGGCCGGCGTCACGCAATGCATCATGCTGAGCCTCTCCATGGTGGTCATCGCCGCGCTGGTCGGCGCGGACGGGCTCGGCAAGCCCGTGGTGCGCGCGCTGAACTCCGTGAACATCGCCATGGGCTTCGAGGCCGGGCTCGCCATCGTCATCCTCGCCATCGTGCTCGACCGGGTGTTCAAGCAGCCCGAGCGGCGCAGCCGGGAGAGCTGAGATGAGCGCAGCGCCCGCCACGTCTCCCGGCGACGACATCGCCGTCGAGTTCCGCAACGTCGACATCGTCTTCGGCCAGGATACCAAGGAGGCCGTGCGCCTGCTCGACGCCGGCAGGTCGCGCGAGGAGATCCTCGCCGCCACCGGCAACGTGCTGGGCGTGGCCGGGGCATCCCTCAAGGTCCACAAGGGCGAGATCTGCGTGCTGATGGGGCTCTCGGGCTCCGGCAAGTCCACGCTGCTGCGCGCCGTCAACGGTCTCAACACCGTGACGCGCGGCGAGGTGCGGGTGGCGCATGGCGCGGCCATGGTGGACGTCGCCACCATCGATGCGCGGACGCTGCGCGAGCTGCGCACGACGAGCGTCGCCATGGTCTTCCAGCAATTCGGCCTGCTGCCCTGGCGCACCGTCGCCGAGAACGTCGGATTCGGCCTGGAGCTGCGCGGCATGGGCAAGGCCGAGCGCGACCGCGTGGTCGCCGAGAAGCTGAAGATGGTCGCGCTCGACAAGTGGGCCGGCAAGTTCGCGCACGAGCTCTCCGGCGGCATGCAGCAGCGCGTGGGCCTGGCCCGCGCCTTCGCCACCGACGCCGACATCCTGCTGATGGACGAGCCCTTCTCGGCGCTCGACCCGCTGATCCGCACCAAGCTGCAGGACGAGCTGATCGACCTCCAGCGCAGCCTGAAGAAGACGATCCTCTTCGTCAGCCACGACCTCGACGAGGCGCTGAAGATCGGCAACCACATCGCCATCATGGAGGGCGGGCGGATCGTGCAGTTCGGCACGCCCGAGGAGATCATCCTGCGGCCCGCCAACGATTACGTGCGCGAGTTCGTGGCCCACGTGAACCCGCTCAACGTGCTCACGGCCTACAACGTGATGCGCGACGTGCGCGACCTCGAACCGGCGGGCGAGGGCTGGCTCTGGCTCGACCGCCGGCGGACCTGCCGCTTCCGCGTCGACGGCGAGAAGCGCGTGCTCGCCGCCGAGCGCGACGCCAAGGCCGCGCAATGGCTCTCCTGCGACGAGGCGGAGGCCGTGCTGCCGCCGGACGTCTGCGTCGCCTACTGGGCGCGGCCCAACACGCCGCTGCGCCTCGTCATGCTCGCCATGCACCGCGACGCCGCGCCGGTCGCGATCTTCGACGAGCAGGACAGGCTGGTGGGAGCGATCGGGGTGCGGGACATGATCCAGGCGGTGCTGCGGAGAAAGGCGACGCCGGCGGGGTGAAGGACCGGATCGGTCGGCTCTCGAAGGGCTTTGTCAACCTCGTTGCGCGCCGCCCACCTCCCCTCAATGGGGAGGGGGAGCGGAGAGGCTGCGGCACTCTCCCCTACCTCTGCTTCTCCCGCCAATCCTCGGCCTCATAGAACCCAGCATTGCTCGCCGGCAGCGGGTCTCGCCCGCGGATCATGTCCGAGGCCTTCTCGCCGATCATGATGGCGGGGGCGTTGAGGTTGCCCGTCGTCACGACGGGCATGATGGACGTGTCGGCAACGCGCAGCGCCTCGACGCCACTGACGCGCAACTGCGGGTCCACCACGGCCGTGGGGTCGTCGGCATGGCCCATCTTGCAGGCGCCGCAGGGATGGTAGGCGCTCTCCAGCTTCCGGCGCAGGAAGGCGTCGATCGCCTCGTCGGTGACGACATCGGCGCCCGGCTGCAGCTCGCGCCCGCGATAGGAATCGAAGGCGGCCTGCCCGAAGATCTCGCGGGTGAGCCGCACGCAGGCGCGCATCTCCTCCCAGTCGTCGGGATGGCTCATGTAGTTGAACAGGATGGACGGCGCGGCGAAGGGATCGGCCGAGCGCAGAGTGATGCGGCCGCGACTCTTGGAGCGCATCGTGCCGACATGGGCCTGGAAGCCGTGCATCGTCACAAGAGACGACCCGTCATAGGACACGGCCGCCGGCAGGAAATGGAACTGGATGTCGGGCCAGCGCACCCCAGCGCGGCTCCGGATGAAGCCGCAGCTTTCGAAGTGGTTCGTCGCCCCGAGCCCGTCGCGGAACGCGAGCCAGCGCATGCCGATCAGCGCCTTGGCTCCCAGACCCATGACTGAGTAGAGCGTGATGGGCTTCAGGCTCTCGACCTGGAAGTAGAATTCCAGGTGGTCCTGCAGGTTCTCGCCCACGCCCGGCAAGTGGTGACGCACCTCGATGCCAAGGCCGCGCAGCTCCTCCGCCGGGCCGATGCCGGAGAGCTTCAGGAGCTGCGGCGAGTTGATGGCCCCGCCGGCCAGGATCACCTCCCGCCGCGCGCGCACGATGCGCTCGGGCGAGCCGGGCCCGCCGGGGCGGTAGGCGACGCCGACCGCGCGGCGGCCCTCCATCACCACGCGGGTGACCAGGGCGCGGCTGCGCAGCGCGAGGTTGGGCCGCTTCAGCGCGGGCTTCAGGTAGGCGTTGGCGGCGCTCCAGCGCCGGCCCTTGTGGATGGTGCGGTCCATCCGGCCGAAACCCTCCTGCCGGTAGCCGTTGACGTCGTCCGTCTCGGCATAGCCCGCCTGCTTCGCGGCCTCGATGAAGGCGCGGTAGAGCGGGTTCTTCAGCGGGCCGTAGCTCGTGTGCAGCGGACCATCCGAGCCGCGCCAGGCGTCGCCGCCCTCCTCCCGCGTCTCCGCGCGCCTGAAGTAGGGCAGCACGTGGCGGTAGCCCCAGCCCTCCGCGCCGAGCTCCTCCCAGCCGTCGAAGTCCAGCGCGTTGCCGCGGATATAGACCATGCCGTTGACGGAGGAGGAGCCGCCCACGACCTTGCCGCGCGGCGTGTGGAGGCGGCGGCCGTCGAGGTACGGCTCGGGCTCCGTGTGGTAGCGCCAGTCGTAGGCGGCGGAGTTCATGGGGATCGAGAGAGCCGAAGGCATCTGGATGAAGACCGAGCGGTCGCTGCCGCCGGCCTCCAGCACCAGCACCGTCGTCGAGGCGTCCTCGCTGAGGCGGCTCGCCATGACGCAGCCGGCCGAGCCCGCCCCCACGATCACGTAGTCGAAGTCTTCGCTCACCGAAACGCCGTCCCCGGCAGGCCTCGGGCCCGCATGCGCAGCCAAGGCGCACGATTGTCCGAGCCGGGGCGGCGCGGCTTCTCCGGAGCCGACATTTCACGACGGGGAATGGCCGCAGGACGGATGTGGTGGGCCGCGACGACGGCCACTCCCCTCCCCACAAGGGGGAGGGGGGCGGAGAGGTCGGTGGAACCTGAGGGGCAGAGAGTCCCGCGCCCTACGACAAATTCTCGATCAGCCCGTCCGCGCCGATGCGGATGTTGTCCGCCGCGGGGACACGCGGCAGGCCGGGCATGGTCATGATCTCCCCGCAGATCACCACCACGAATCCGGCGCCCGCCGACAGGCGCACCTCGCGGATCGGCACAACGTGGCCCGAGGGCGCGCCGCGCAGGGTGGGGTCGGTGGAGAAGGAGTACTGGGTCTTGGCGACGCAGATCGGCAAATGGCCGAAGCCGGCCGCCTGCAGCTCGCGGAAGCGGTTGCGCACGGCCTGGTCGGCGACGATGTCGGCCGCACCGTAGATCTCGGTGGCGATGAGGCGCATCTTGTCCCAGAGCGGCAGCTCGTCGGCATAGAGCGGCTGGAAGCGGCGGTCGTCGAGCGGGCGGGGCTGGTCGACGATCTTGGCGACGGCGTGGGCCAGCGGCTCGATGCCGGCCGAACCCTTGGCCCAGTGGTGGCAGGTGAAGGCCTCGACGTGGAACTCGTCGCGACAGACCCTGGCGAGCAGCTCGTGCTCGGCAGGCGTGTCGGAGACGAAGTGGTTGATGCCGACCACGACGGGGACGCCGAACTTGCGGAGGTTGCCGATGTGGCGGCCGAGATTGACCATGCCCTTGCGCAGGGCCTCCAGGTCCTCCGTGGCGAGCTGGTCCTTCGCGACGCCGCCATGCATCTTCAGCGCGCGGATGGTGGCGACGATCACGGCGGCGGAGGGCGTGAGCCCGGCCTTGCGGCACTTGATGTCGAAGAACTTCTCCGCGCCGAGATCCGCGCCGAAGCCGGCCTCGGTCACCACGTAGTCGGCGAGCTTGAGGGCGGCGCGCGTGGCGGCGACGGAGTTGCAACCATGCGCGATGTTGGCGAAGGGCCCGCCATGGACGAAGGCGGGGTTGCCCTCGATGGTCTGCACGAGGTTGGGCTGGAAGGCGTCCTTCAGCAGCACCGTCATGGCGCCGGCGGCGTTGAGGTCGGCCGCGCGCACCGGCTTCTTGTCGCGGGTATAGGCGACGATGATCTGGCCGAGGCGCTCCTCGAGGTCGGCAAGGTCGCGGGCGAGGCAGAACACCGCCATCACCTCGGAGGCGACGGTGATGTCGAAGCCGTCCTCGCGCGGGAAGCCGTTGCTGACGCCGCCCAGCGAGCCGACGATGGAGCGCAGCGCCCGGTCGTTCATGTCGAGCACGCGCCGCCACGTGATGCGGCGCGGATCGATGTCGAGCTTGTTGCCCCAGTAGATGTGGTTGTCGAGGAGCGCGGCGAGCAGGTTGTTCGCCGAGGTGATGGCGTGGAAGTCGCCCGTGAAGTGCAGGTTGATCTGCTCCATCGGCACGACCTGGGCATAGCCGCCTCCGGCCGCCCCGCCCTTCATGCCGAAGCAGGGGCCGAGCGAGGGCTCGCGCAGGCAGATCATCGCCTTCTTGCCGATGCGGTTGAGCCCGTCGCCCAGGCCCACCGTGGTGGTTGTCTTACCCTCCCCTGCCGGGGTCGGGCTGATGGCCGTGACGAGGATGAGCTTGCCATCCGGCTTCGACTTGAGGTCCTTGAGAAAGGGCGCGCCGACCTTGGCGATGTGCCGCCCATAGGGCTCCAGCGCGTCGGCGGGAATGCCGAGGCGGCCGGCCACGTCCTGGATGGGGCGCAGCTTCGCCGCGCGGGCAATCTCGAGATCGGTCGCCATGCGTGTTTCCCCCGTATGGCCGCATCGTCGAGCAAGCTCCGGCAGCCTGGCAAGAAGCATCGGGCATCGGGGCGATCGGGCTGCGACCCGATCCGCCCTCTTCTGGCCTGAAAGCGTCAGCGCGGGCGGGAGGGAGCGGGGCCTCCCCCTTGGCAAGCCTCGGTGCCTGCCACCCCCCTCCCCCTTGCGGGGAGGGGTACGGGGTGAGGCCGGCCGGGCGTGATGAACGTACGGGGGAAGGTAGCGGCGGCTGAGCCCACTCACCCTCTCCTTCACCGCCCCCCACCCCTTGCCCCTCCCCGCGAGGGGGAGGGGGCCGGAGAGATCGAGCCTTGGGAAGGAGCAGGCATGCTCCCCTACGCCCCCTGGCCGATGTCCGGGCCGTCCTGCGGCCAGGCGGGGGCGTCGTCGAGGATGTGCTGGAAGGCGGCCTTGTCGGCCACGTAGATGTGCTGCGCGACGTCGAGGCCCGACGTGTCGTCCAGCGTCCCGGCCATGATGCTCGTGCGCTGCAGGCCCACGCCGCGCCAGAACAGGTTGCCGCCGCAGCGGGTGCAGAAGCCGCGCTCGGCCTCCTCGGATGAGCGGTACCAGGCGAGCGTGCCGCTCTCGGTGATCGCCAGGTCGGCATTGGCGGCCCGCGTGGCGGCGACGAAGTTGCCGCTCGTGCGCTGGCACTGCTTGCAATAGCAGGTCACGACGTCGCGCAGCCGGCCCGTGACGCGGTAGCGCACGCCGCCGCACAGGCAGCCGCCGGTCCTCGGTCCCTCGATCATGTCAGGCTCCTCGTGCGCCGCGCGGCCCTACTGGAGATTGCGCCGCTCCTGCGAGGGCGTGCGGTTGAAATGCTCGCTGTAGCACTTGGAGAAGTGCGAGGCCGAGACGAAGCCGCAGGCGAGCCCGATCGTCAGGATGGGCATCGAGGTCTGGCGCAGCAGGAAGCGGGCGCGGTTGAGGCGCAGGCCCAGATAGTACTTGGTGGGCGCCTCGCCGATATACTTGCGGAAGAGCCGCTCGAGCTGGCGGGTCGAGAGGCCGACCTCCTCGGCGAGCTCCGAGCAGGAGAGCGGCGTCTCCAGGCTCTTCTCCATTTCCGACACGACGGCGAGCAGCTTGGGATGGGCGACGCCGAGGCGCGCCCGCAGCTCCATGCGCTGGCGCTCGTGCGCGTCGCGGATGCGATGGTGGATGAGCTGGTCGGTGACCTGGGCCGCGACGTCCGGCCCCTTCTGCTTGGTGATCATCGACAGCATCATGTCGATGGCCGCCGTGCCGCCCGCGCAGGTGAAGCGGTTGCGGTCGATCTCGAACAACTCCTGCGTCACCTCGATATCCGCGAACTCCTCCTTGAAGCTGTCGTGGTTCTCCCAGTGGATCGTGCACTTGCGGCCGGAGAGCAGGCCCGCCTTGGCGAGCACGTAGGTGCCGGTGCAGACAGCGCCGATGGATACGCCGTAGAAGGCCAGCGTGCGCAGCTTGGCGATCAGCTCGCGGTGGTCGAAGCGGTGCACGTCGAGCCCGGCGCAGACCACGACGGCAGGCATCGGGCCGACATCGGCATAGGCGCCGTCCACCGCCACCGCCACGCCGTTCGACGCGGCGACAGGCTGGCCGTCCGGCGAGAAGAGCCGCCAGCCATAAACCTGCTTGCCGCAGCACCGGTTGGCGAGCCTGAGTGGCTCCAGCGCCGACGTGAAGGCGATCATCGAGAAGTCGGGAACGAGCATGAAGCCGAATGTGTGGACGCTGTCCGGAGCCCCGATGGTCGTGATCCGGCCATTCTGGGTCTCCGAGGCGACCGGCGGCGGCGTCCGCAACATCTCAATGCTCCCGAGACGACATTCCATGGCCAGCGTCGGACGAATGGTCGCGCCAGTCAATCCCGATCACGACAGGAGATGTCGAATCGCGACAGCAGTACAGTGATCGAGATGCTGAGGAGCGAAGGGTTTCAGGCGCTGGCGCTGGCCGACGGCTTCGGCTCGGGCGCGGCCTCGTCCGCCGGCTGCTCCGAGGGGGCGTCGCTCACCGCGGCCAGCCTCACCTTTCGGGTGCGGGGCGCAGGCGCATTGTCGGCCGGAGCCTTGCGCAAGGACTCCAGCTCGGCCCTGAGGGCCAGCATCGCCGTCTCGGATTGCCGGCGCAGGGCATCGAGCTCGTGGGCCATCGCCGAGCGCTCGGTGCGGGCGGCGCTCGCCGCACCCTCAGCGGCGGCCTTGTCGTTGCGCAGGCTCTCGATGACCCCGGAGAGCTCCCCCTTGAGGTCCTTCGCCTGGGCGCGCGCCTGCTCCAATTCGGCCGCGAGCCGGGCGGCTTCGGCCTCGGCCGAGCCGAGCTTGGTGGCGAGGTAGACCTTGTCCGATTCCGCCGTCGAGGCGCGCTCGGTCGAGGTGGCGAGGTCGTGCTGCAGGCGCTCGATCAGCTTGTCGCGCTCGTCGCGCTCGTGCTGCAGCGCGCCAATGCGGTGCTCGTTGACGGCGATCTGCGTGTCGCGCTCCGAAATTCCGCCGCGCAGGTCGGCGATATGGGCCACATTCTCGGAGATGGTCCGCTCGAGGTCCGACACCCGCAGGCGCAGGCCCTCGGCCGTGGTCTCCAGCCCCGCGATGGAGAGCCGGCGCTCCTCCGCCGTCTGCGTGAGCGCGCGGTGCTCGGTGCGCAGAGTGGAGAGTTCCGCCTCGATCGTGGCGAGGTCGTGCGTGCGCGCGGCGAGGTCGGACGAGGTCCGCTCGAGCACCGCCTTGGTCTCGTTGTTGGAGGCGATGAGGGCGGCGTGCTCGCCCTCGAGCGTGGTGAGGGACTGGGTGCGCGCGGCAAGCTCGGCCTGGAGCGAGGCGATCTGCACGTCCCGCTTGCCCACCTCGAGCAGGCTCGCGGCCTTCTCCGAGGCGACGCTCTGGCCCTTCATCTCGACCTTGCGGGCCTCGACGGCGAGTTCAGCGCGCAGCTGGTCGCGTTCGGCGGCGATCTGGGCGAGGGATGTCGGCAGGCGCGCTTCCACGCGCCGCCGTGCAAGCCGCTCGGCCCGGCGCGACAGGCCAGGAAGGATCAGCAACGCCAGCAAGGCCGCCGCGAGGAAGCCTATGGCGAAGACCATGATCTGCTCGATCAAAGGCTCGCGCCCTCATGACTGAGCGGCGGCCCCTGCGGCCCCCCGCAACTCCCAATAGCACAAACAGATTGCGGCGAAAGGCCCGTCCGCGTGCTCCGGGACCGTGGAAGGCAGGGCCTTTCTGCGGTCACGGTGAACGGTCTAGAACGGATTCCACGTCGCCTGCGGCGTGAACTTGAGGTAGCCGAGATTGACCCCGAGCCGCGCGCCGACGCCGGAGCTGATGGGCACCAGCACCATTTCGTCGGCGATGAGCGCCGTCATGCTGAAGCCGCCGACCACGTAGGCCGAGCCGTCCACGCCGCCGAAGCGCTTGAAGATCGCGTCGGTGGCGGGAAGATTGTAGACGAGCATCATGGTGCGCGATCCATCGCCCCCGAAATCGAAGCCGAAGGACGGGCCTTGCCAGAACACCCGGCGATCCCCCGCATTGCGGGTATAGAGCACGCCCTCCCCGTAGCGCAGGCCGCCGACGAAGGCGGCCGAGCCCTCCTGGCCAAGAATGTAGCCGTTCGGCTGGCCCCATTTCTGGCCGGCCGACTCGATGGCGGAGGCCAGGCCCCGCGAGACGTTGCCGAAGAAACGATGCCCGGAATTGACGAGTTCGTCGCTGGAGAAGGCCTGTGGACGCCCGCCCGGCGCGCCGGCGGAGGATTGGGCGAAGGCGCGTCCGGCTCCGGCGAGGCCGAGGCAGGACAGCGAGCCTGCGGCGAGCGCCAGGGCGGCACGGCGGCGCGTGAACAGCTGGTCGGGCTGGTCGGCCGTCACGCTGCGGCAATTCTTCATGCGGTACGTTCCCCCACGTCCAACCGCCCCGTCATCGCCGCAGCGGCCCCGTCGCGGGGTCCCGCCGGCCGGGGCGCCAGCGACTGGCATGCAGCCAGATCGTGGCAGGTCCAAGGCCCTTGCGCGCGGGAAAGCCGACACCGAATCAACCGTCCACACGCGGGAGGAGGTTCGGGCGGAATGCCGCCGCTGGCAAGGCGGCACGCCCTCGCGCTCGGTGCAATGACTTTCTTGGCCTTTCTTGCGGGCAGTCTGCCGCCCGCGCCGGCGGCTGAGATGAGCGAGCGGGTGGCCATCGATCCCGTCTCCGGCATCGCCATCTTCGGCTATGACCCGATCGGCTATTTCCTCGAGGGCCGGCCCGTGCCGGGACGCGCGGCGTTCGAGCTCAACTGGCACAACGCCGTCTGGCGCTTCGCCTCGAAGGCCAATCTCGAGGAGTTCCAGCGCGCGCCGGAGGTCTTCGCTCCCGCCTATGGCGGCTATGACGCCGAGGGCGTGTCGCGCGGGGTGGCCGCGCTGCCGGACCCGACGGTCTTCCTGATGCAGGACGACCGGCTGTTCCTGTTCCGCTCCGAGGAGGCGCGCGAGCGCTTCACCGAAGACGAAGGCACGTTGCTCGCCGCCGACGACGCCTGGCCCAAGCTCGCAGCGACCTTGCGGCCTTGAGCGCCACAGGGCCGTGCATCCGACGGGTCTACGGCTTCCGTCGGCCGCGTTGACATTGTATCCGCTAGCACAGGTGCGCGCCCGGCGATTCGCCGGCCGCTCGGCGGAGGCCTCTCATGACCGCAGTCACGCTGGAATCCCTCGACCTCGCCGCCCTCCTGTGCAGCCGGGTGTGCCATGACGTGATCAGCCCCGTCGGGGCGATCGTCAACGGCCTGGAGGTGCTGGAGGACGAGAAGGACGAGACGATGCGCGGCTTCGCGCAGGACCTCATCCGCAAGAGCGCGCGCCAGGCCTCGGCCCGGCTGCAATTCGCCCGCCTCGCCTTCGGGGCTGCGGGCTCCGCCGGCGCCTCGATCGACACGGGCGACGCCGAGCAGGTGGCGCGCGGCTTCATCCAGGACGACCGGACTACTCTGGTCTGGACGGCGCCGCGTGTGCTGCTGCCGAAGAACCAGGTGAAGCTGCTGCTCAACCTGCTTCTCATTGCCCAGACGGCTGTGCCGCGCGGGGGCACGATCGAGGTGATCCTCACGGTCGAGGGCGAGCAGGGCCGCTTCAGGGTGATCTCGAAGGGCCTCAACGCCCGCATCCCCGCCGCCGTGCCCCTGCTGCTCAAAGGCGAGCCAGAGAGCGGCACGGTCGACGCCCACTCGATCCAACCCTTCTATACCGGCCTCATCGCCAAGGCGGCCAACATGAAGGTCGACATGAGCATCGAGGGCGACACGGTGACGACGACCGCCGAGCCGATCGGGGGTTGAGGGGTGCAGGCGAGCTGAGCAGGAAGAGGCCGAAGCGTCTCCACTCCCCTCCCCCTTGCGGGGAGGGGTGAGGGGTGGGGATCGGCGCGGCTCGGCGCCTTGCTGATCGCTCACAAGGCCCCGGCAACCGCCACCCTGTATCCCTCCCCCGCACGGGGGAGGGAGGCGGGCCCCCTCGGGCTAATGCCGGATGACGCAAAGCTCGATGAGAGGCGGTCTCACCCCGTCGTGACGGCGGTCTCCACGTCGCTCGGGTCCACCCGGCGCGCCAGCGCCTTCTCCAGCTTCTCGCGGTCGAGCTCGCCTTCCCACGCCGACACCACGATACAGGCGACGCCGTTGCCGATGATGTTGGTGAGCGCGCGGCACTCGCTCATGAACTTGTCGATCGAGAAGACGATCGCCATGCCCGGCAGCAGGCGCGGATCGACCGCGGCGAGCGTTGCCGCGAGCGTGATGAAGCCTGCGCCGGTGATGCCCGAGGCGCCCTTGGACGTGAGCATGGCCACGCCAAGGATCGTGAGCTGCTGCAGGAAGGTGAGCTCGATCCCCATGGCCTGGGCGATGAAGAGCGTGGCCAGGGTCATGTAGATGTTCGTGCCGTCGAGGTTGAACGAATAGCCCGTGGGCACGACAAGGCCGACCACGGACTTCGAGCAGCCCAGGCGTTCCAGCTTCTCCATCAATTGCGGCAGCGCGCTCTCGGACGAGCTGGTGCCCAGCACGATCAACAACTCGTCCCTGATGTAGGCCAGGAACCTCAGGATGCTGAAGCCGGCGAACCGCGCGATGAGGCCGAGCACCACGAAGACGAAGAGCGCCGCCGTCAGGTAGAAGAGGCCGACCAGCCCGGCGAGATTGGTCAGCGCGGAAGGTCCGAACTTCCCGATCGTGTAGGCCATGGCGCCGAAGGCGCCGATCGGCGCCGCTTTCATGATGATGGCGATCACGCCGAACACCGCATGGGCGGCGTCGTCGATGAAGGCGCGGATCGTGTGACCGCGCTCGCCCAGCGTCATCAGCGAGAAGCCGAACAGGATCGAGAAAAGCAGCACCTGCAAGATGTCGCCGCGGGCGAAGGCGCCCACCACGCTGTCCGGAATGATATTCAGCAGGAAATCCACCCCGTGCTGAGCTTCGGCCTGCTTCTGGAAGTTGGCAACGGCGCCGGCGTCCGGCTTGGCGGCGATGCCGTGCCCAACCTGGATCAAGTTACCGACGACGAGGCCGATGACGAGGGCGAAGGTGGAGACGACCTCGAAATAGATGAGCGCCTTCACTGCGACGCGGCCGACCTTCTTGGCCTCCTGGATATGGGCGATGCCCGACACCACGGTGCAGAAGATGATCGGCGCGATCACCATCTTGATGAGCTTGATGAAGCCGTCGCCGAGCGCCTTGATCCACTCGTTCTGTGCGAAGGTCGGGAACAGCCAGCCCACCAGCCCGCCGAGCAGGATCGCGATGAGAACCTGGATGTAGAGCACCTTGTACCAGGGCTTCTTCGCAGCCGGCGCTGCGGGCCGCCCCGTCTGGATCACCGTCGTCGCCATGTCGTTCCCCTTCCGCGGGTCTTGTTCTATGCCGCCCCGCCCGGCTTTCCTGGCGAAGTCTAACGCTTTCGCGGCGGAATGAGATCGGTGATCGTGCCCTCGAACATCTCCGCCGCCATCCCCACCGTCTCCGACAGGGTCGGGTGCGGGTGGATGGTCAGCGCGATGTCGGCGGCGTCTGCGCCCATCTCGATGGCGAGCGCCGCCTCGGCGATGAGGTCGCCCGCATTGGGGCCGACGATGCCGCAGCCGACGATGCGGTGCGTCTCCTCGTCGAAGAGCACCTTGGTGATCCCCTCGTCCCGGCCCAGGGCCAGCGAGCGGCCGGAGGCGACCCAGGGGAACACGCCCTTGCCCACCTTGACTCCTTTCGCCTTCGCCTCGGTCTCGGTGAGGCCCACCCAGGCCACCTCGGGATCCGTGTAGGCGACGGAGGGGATGACCTTCGCGTCGAAGGCGCTCTTGTGGCCGGCGGCGACCTCGGCCGCGACATGGCCCTCGTGCACCGCCTTGTGGGCGAGCATGGGCTGGCCGACGATGTCGCCGATGGCGAAGATCCCTGGCGCGTTGGTGCGCATTTGCCTGTCGACCGCGATGAAGCCGCGCTCGTCCACCGCGACGCCCGCCGCCTCCGCGCCGATGGCCTTGCCGTTGGGCCGTCGGCCTACCGCCACGAGCATCTTGTCAAAGACCTCGGTCTTGACGCCGTCAGGCCCCTCGTAGGTCACGTGCAGGCCGTCGGCCGCCGCCTTCACGGCCGTGACCTTGGTCTTCAGCAGGATCTTCTCGTAGCGCTTCTCGATGCGCTTCATCAGCGGCGTGACGATGTCCCTGTCCGCGCCGGGGATGATCTGGTCCATGAACTCGGCGATGACCACCTTGCTGCCGAGCTGGTGATAGACCGTCGCCATCTCCAGCCCGATGATGCCACCGCCCAGCACGAGCAGGCGCTTGGGGATGTCCTTCAGCTCCAGCGCTCCCGTGGAGTCGATCACGCGCGGGTCGTCGTGCGGGATGAAGGGCAGCGTCACGGGCTCCGAGCCCGCTGCGATGATGGCCTGGTCGAAGGTGACGACCTTCGTGCCCGACTCCCCCTTCACCTCGACCGACTTCGGCGAGGTGAAGCGGCCCTCGCCCTGCACCACCGTGACCTTGCGCGCCTTGGCGAGCGCCACGAGGCCGCCGGTGAGCTTGCCGACGACGCCGTCCTTCCAGCCGCGCAGCTTGTCGAGGTCGACCTGCGGCTTGGCGAAGGAGATGCCGTGCGAGGCGAAGCCTTCCGCCTCGTCCATCACCTTGGCGGCGTGCAGCAGCGCCTTGGAGGGGATGCAGCCCACGTTCAGGCAGACGCCGCCGAGCGTCGGCCAGCGTTCGACGAGCACGACCTTCTTGCCGAGGTCGGCGGCGCGGAAGGCGGCTGAATAGCCGCCGGGACCCGCGCCCAGCACGAGCACCTCGGCATGCAGGTCGCCGCCCGCCGGCAGCTTGGCGGGAGCTGGCGCAGGCGTGGCGGCGGCCGGGGCTCCGGCGGCGGGCGCGCCACCGGCGAGGGTGAGGATGAGGCTGCCCTGGCTCACCTTGTCGCCGGTCTTCAGCTTCACCTCGCCAACGACGCCGTCCATGGGCGCGGGCACGTCGAGCGTGGCCTTGTCGCTCTCCAGCGTGATCAGCGTGTCGTCGGCCTTGATCGCCTGGCCCGGCTTGACGTGCACCTCGATGACGGGGACGTCCTTGAAGTCGCCGATGTCGGGGACCTTGATCTCGTTGCTCATGGCTTCACCTCTCAGGGACGGGGACGGCGGCTCAGAGCACCAGCCGGCGCACGTCCTCCAGCAGGGTGGAGAGGTGGCGCGTGAAGCGCGCCGCGGCGGCCCCGTCGATGACGCGGTGGTCGTAGCTGAGGCAGAGCGGCAGCATCAGCCGCGGCTTGAACTCCTCCCCGTTCCAGACCGGCGCCATCTTCGAGCGCACGACCCCGAGGATGGCGACCTCGGGCGCGTTGACGATGGGCGTGAAGGCCGAGCCACCGATGCCGCCGAGCGAGGAGATGGTGAAGGTCGCGCCCTGCATCTCCCCGGCCGAGAGCTTGCCCTCGCGCGCCTTCTGCGAGAGGTCGCCCAGCTCGCGCGAAAGCTCGACGACGCCCTTGCGGTCCACGTCCTTCACGACGGGGACGACGAGCCCCTCGGGCGTGTCCACGGCGATGCCGATGTTCCAGTACTTCTTGTAGACGAGCGCGTCCTTCTCGGGCGTGAGCGAGGAGTTGAAGTCCGGGAAGGCCTTCAGCGAGGCGACGCTCGCCTTCATCAGGAAGGGCAGCAGGGAGACGCGGTAGGGCTTCTTGTCGCCCTTGGCCTTGTCGTCGAGCTCCTTGCGATAGGCCTCGATGTCCGTGATGTCGGCCTCGTCCGTGTGCGTGACGTGGGGGACGTTGAGCCAGGAGCGATGGAGGTGCGGGCCGGAGATGCGCTTGATGCGCACGAGCGGCTTCGTCTCCACCGGGCCGAACTTCGAGAAGTCGACAGAGGGGATCTCGGGGATGCCGGAGCCCGTCGCGGCGGGAGCCGGGGCTGCAGCGCCGGACTTGCCGCCGCCGAGGAAGGCCTTCACGTCCTCCTTGGTGATACGGCCCTTCTCGCCGGTGCCGGCCACCTTGGTAAGGTCGATCTCGAGCTCGCGCGCCAGGCGGCGCACGGCGGGCGAGGCGTGCACGCCGCCGAAATCGGCGAGCGCGGCGGCGGGCGCGTGGCCAGCGGGGGCGGCGGCGCTCGGAGCCGCAGCAGCGGCAGAGGGCGCGGGGGCCGGCGCGCTCGGGGCGGGAGGCGCCGCCGGCGCGGGCGCCGCGGCAGGTGCGCCGCCCTCCCCGGCCAGCGTGAGGATGAGCGTGCCCTCGCTCACCTTGTCGCCCACCTTCACCTTCAGGCCTTCCACCGTGCCGGCGGACGGCGCGGGCACTTCCATCGTGGCCTTGTCGGATTCCAGCACGAGGATGGGATCGTCGGCCTTCACGGTGTCGCCCGGCTTCACGAGCACTTCGATGACGGGGACGTCCTTGAAGTCGCCGATGTCGGGCACCTTCACGTCGATGGAGGCCATGTTGCGTTGCCTTCGCAGGTGAGCCGCGGGCGGGGGCGGCGCAGGAGAGGAGAGGTGGGAGGCGGGGGCCGGCGCGTCAGACGCGCGCCGGGTTCGGCTTGTTGGGGTCGATGCCGTATTTCTTGATCGCGTCGGCGACCGTCTTGCTCGGCAGGAGCTGGGCGTCGGCGAGCTGCTTCAGCGCGGCAACGGCGACGAAATGCCGGTCGACCTCGAAGAAGGAGCGCAGGCGACGGCGATAGTCGGAGCGGCCGAAACCGTCCGTGCCGAGCACCTTGTAGGGACCGGGCACGTGGGCGCGGACCTGCTCGGCATAGAGCCGCATGTAGTCGGTAGAGGCGACCACCGGCCCGCCGCCGCGCGAGGCGAGGCACTGCTCCACCCAGGAGAGGCGCTTCGGCTCCTCCGGGTGCAGCATGGACCAGCGTTCGGCCGCAGCCGCTTCGCGCGCAAGCTCGGTGAAGCTCGTGACGCTCCAGATGTCGGCCTGCACGCCGAAGTCCTGCTCGAGCAGCTCGGCCCCGGCGATGACCTCGCGCAGGATGGCGCCCGAGCCCATCAGGTGGATCTTGCGCGCGCCCTTGCCATTCTTAGGCTCGGCCCCCTTGAAGAGGTACATGCCCTTGATGATGCCCTCCTCCGCGCCATCGGGCATGGCGGGGTGCTCGTAGTTCTCGTTGAGGGTCGTCAGGTAGTAGTAGACGTCTTCCTGGTCGCCGATCATCCGCTTCAGGCCGTTCTGGATGATGACGGCGAGTTCGTAGGAGAAGGTCGGGTCGTAGGAGACGCAGTTCGGGATCGTGGCGGAGAGGATGTGGCTGTGCCCGTCCTCGTGCTGCAGGCCCTCGCCGTTCAGCGTGGTGCGGCCCGACGTGCCACCGACGAGGAAGCCGCGGGCGCGCATGTCGCCGGCCGCCCAGGCGAGGTCCCCGATGCGCTGGAAGCCGAACATCGAGTAGTAGATGTAGAAGGGGATCATCGGCACGTTCGACGTCGAGTAGGATGTCGCAGCTGCGATCCACGAGGCCATCGCGCCGGCCTCGTTGATGCCTTCCTGCAGCATCTGGCCGGACTTGTCCTCCTTGTAGAAGGAGAGCTGGTCGGCGTCCTGCGGGCGGTAGAGCTGGCCGACCTGGCTGAAGATGCCGTATTGCCGGAACATGCCCTCCATGCCGAAGGTGCGGCTCTCGTCCGGCACGATCGGCACCACGCGCTTGCCGAGCGACTTGTCGCGCAGCAGCGTGTTGAGAATGCGCACGAAGGCCATCGTGGTGGAGATCTGCCGGCCCTCGGTCGACTTGAGCTGCGCCTCGAAGGCGGAGAGCGGCGGGACGACAAGCGCGTCGCTGGTCTTCGCCCGGCGCGCCGGGAGATAGCCTCCGAGCGCCGCGCGGCGGGCGCGCAGGTACTTCATCTCCTCGCTGTCCTCCGGCAGGCGGAGGAAGGGGAAGCTCTTCAGCTCCTTGTCGGAAATGGGCAGGCTGAAGCGGTCGCGGAACTGCTTCAGCGCCTCCTCGCCCATCTTCTTCTGCTGGTGGGTGATCATCTGGCCTTCGCCCGCGTCGCCCATGCCGTAGCCCTTGACGGTCTTGGCGAGGAGGACGGTGGGCTTGCCGCGCGTGTTCACGGCCGCCTCGTAGGCGGCGTAGATCTTCTGCGGGTCATGCCCGCCGCGGCGCAGGTTCCAGATCTTCTCGTCGGACCAGTCGGCGACGAGCGCCGCGGTCTCGGGATAGCGGCCGAAGAACTTCTCGCGGATATAGGCGCCGTTCTTCGACTTGAAGTCCTGGTACTCGCCGTCGAGGCACTCCTCCATGAGCTGGCGCAGCTTGCCGCTCTTATCCTTGGCGAGCAGCTCGTCCCAGCCCGAGCCCCAGATGCACTTGATGACGTTCCAGCCGGAGCCGCGGAAGTCGCCCTCGAGCTCCTGGATGATCTTGCCGTTGCCGCGCACCGGGCCGTCCAGGCGCTGCAGGTTGCAGTTGATGACGAAGATGAGGTTGTCGAGCTTCTCGCGGCCCGCCAGCGCGATGGCGCCCAGGCTCTCGGGCTCGTCCATCTCGCCGTCGCCGCAGAACACCCAGACCTTGCGCTTCTCGGTGTCCGCGAGGCCGCGGGCGTGCAGGTACTTGAGGAACCGCGCCTGGTAGATCGCCATCAGCGGGCCGAGGCCCATGGAGACCGTGGGGAACTGCCAGAAGTCCGGCATCAGCCAGGGATGCGGGTAGGACGACACGCCCTTGCCCTCGACCTCCTGGCGGAAATTCGTCAGCTGCTCCTCGCTGAGCCGGCCCTCCAGGAAGGCGCGGGCATAGACGCCAGGCGCGGAGTGTCCCTGCACGAAGACGAGATCGCCGCCATGCTGCTCGTTGGCGGCGTGCCAGAAATGCATGAAGCCGGTGTCGTAGAGCGTAGCGGCCGACTGGAAAGAGGCAATGTGGCCGCCCAACTCCGAACTGTCCTTGTTGGCGCGCAGCACGATGGCGGCGGCGTTCCAGCGGATGATGGAGCGGATGCGGTGCTCGATCTCGCGGTCGCCGGGATGCCTGGGCTCCTCGTGCGGCGGGATCGTGTTGACGTAGGCGGTGTTGGCCGCGAAGGGCAGGCGGGCGCCGTGCTTGCGGGCGGCGGCCACGGCCCCGGTGAGCAGGGCGTCGACACGATTGGCTCCGTCGAAGGCGATCACGCTCTCGACCGCGTCGATCCACTCGCGCGATTCCAGGTCCTCGTGATCGCTCATGCGCCCCTCCCTGACAGAACGGGCCGGATTTTCCGGCCCTCATGCGTTCTTTAGAGCAGGGAGCGGCACAATGAAAAGCCTACGGTGGAAAAAAGCGCCGCGGGCATGCGCATCCGCGCACGCCCGCGGCGTGCCCTCAGGGATTCACGCCGGGGCGTGGCAAAGCGCGCGGCCTCAGCGCACGATCGAGCCGCCCCAGTCACCCTCGCCGCGCGGATCCTGCGCCGCGCAGTTCTCGCGCACGGACTCGGAATAGAGCCCCGGCCGTGCCCGCACATCCGAGCAGCTGGAATCGCGGGTGGCGATCGGCGCGGGCGAGACGGCGCCGGCATAGCCCATGGCGTCCGTCCAACCCATGCGGCGGCACTCGGTCACGACGTGCCGGGCATAGAGCGACGGGTTGGCGTGAACCGCCTGGCAGGAGACCTCGGCGGGCGGGCCGGCGGTCACGGCCATGGCCGGAACCGGTGCGACGGCGAGCGCGCAGAGAGCGAGCAGCATCTTCGTGTTCATGGTGGTCTCCGTTGGTTTCCCCAGCCCTCGGTGGCCATGACCTTGCCCCATCGCAACAATTGCTGCGCCTGCCCGAGGGGAGCGGCAACTTACGGAGATGTGAGGAACCCCAAAGCCTTACGGAGAATTCATGACCGTCGCGAGGGTGTGATGGGCCTCGCGAAGGCGTGAAGCGAAGCTTTCAAAGCATCAAATACTTGTATCACCTTCCTCATGCGGGGGAGATGACAAAGATGACGCCCGTCAAGATGCATACTTTGTGGGCATCGCAACATGAAAAAACTTTCATGAATCGGAAAACCCCTGCGAATGTCGCAGGGGCGTTCTTGCCTCAAGGCGGTCAAGTGGTCCCGTCAGCTCGTCCGCACGGCGAGCCACATGGTCCACAGGCCCACGATGATCAGGGACACGGCCAAGGCCCGCATGAAGGCCAGGTTCGCATCCTCGCCGCGCCGCCGGTAGCCCCGGAGCGGCCGGTCGACGTGTTGCGCTCTCCACTTCGTCATGTCCTCCTCCAGCCCCGAAGAAGCACAGTCCAGTCAGAGAGACGCCTCCCGCGCCGGCCAGGGACTTGGTCGCCCCGGTCCGGACAGGAAAAGGTTAATACCGATTAACGATTTATGGTTGAGAGTTTGTAAACGTAGTTAACGGCGTGCAGCTCGTTATGTCGTCGGCGCGAAGACGCCAGTCTCGAAGAAGCGGTCCACCGCCGCCTCGGTCGGAGCGGTGTCGAGGCCGCGCCCGGCGAGCCACGCGGGGTCGCCATGGGTGCTGCGGTAGCGCTCCCCGCTGTCGCAGAGCAGGGTTACGACCGATCCTCCTTCCCCGCGCTCCTGCATGGCCGCGATGAGCTGCAGGGCGGCCCAGAGGTTCGTGCCCGTGGAGCCGCCACAGGAACGCCCGATTCTGCGCGACAGCGCCTTCGCGGCGCCGAGGCTCGCGGCATCGGGCACGGGAATGGCCCGGTCGATGAGTTCGGGGTTGAAGGAAGGCTCGCAGCGCGGCCGCCCGATGCCCTCCACGACGGAGGATGGCCCGTCGACGGTCTTCACGGATCGGTCGGCGAGGTGGCGGTGGAACACCGAAGCCTCGGGATCGGCGAGGCAGAGGCGCGTGCCGAGCCGGCGGTAGCGGATGTAGCGTCCGAGCGTGGACGAGGTCCCGCCAGTGCCGGCACCCACCACGATCCAGCGCGGGATCGGATCGGGCTCCTGGGCCATCTGGGAGTAGATGGACTCCGCGATGTTGTTGTTGCCGCGCCAGTCCGTGGCGCGCTCGGCATAGGTGAACTGGTCCATGTAATGGCCGCCGAGATCGCGGGCGAGGCGGGCGCTCTCGGCGTACATCTCGGCCGCGCTGTCGACGAAGTGGCACTCTCCGCCATGGAAGGCGATCTGCGCGATCTTCTCGGGCGAGGTGGAGCGCGGCATCACCGCGATGAAACGCAGGCCGAGCATGGCCGCGAAATAGGCCTCCGATACGGCCGTCGAGCCGCTCGAGGCCTCCACGATCGCGGTGTTGGGTCCGATCCAGCCGTTGCACAAGCCATAGAGGAAAAGGGAGCGCGCCAGCCGGTGCTTCAGGCTGCCGCTCGGGTGGGTCGACTCGTCCTTGAGGTAGAGCCCGACGCCGGGCACGGCGGGCAGCGGCACGCGCAGGAGGTGGGTGTCCGAGGAGCGGTTGAAGTCAGCCTCGATGATCCGCACCGCCTCGGCCACCCAGGCGCGCGCCTCCGGCTCGACCATGCTCCCCTCCCCGCCCCGTGTTCGCAACGTGGCCGATGCATATCGCTATTGCGCCAGTCTTGCGAGCCGGCTCGAGACACCTGCCGCCATTGACGTTCCCGAAACCTCGACGGAGGATGATTCAGCCTGAACCAGGCCTGTTTCCGATCCCTTGGCCCGCCTTCCGGGCCCGAAGACCCCCGCGATGACCTCCGAAAACCGGACGACCCATATCCGCCTCACCTCCCATCCGGAGCCGGGGACAGGATCGCGACTGGCCATCCAGTGGGGGGCTGCGACGGCGCGGGAGCGCGGGCCGGTGATCGGCTCCGTCACCAACCCAGCCGACCGAAACGTGATCGGCGCGCATGGCGGGTCCTACGCGCTCTACCGAGCGCTCGCCGTCTCCTCCGGAGCGCTGAACCCGCTGGCGCGGCCGGACCTGAAGAACACCCATCCCGTGACCGAGATCGGCCCGCATCCACAGTGGAGCGAGCCCGGCCGCATCGTGTCGCTCGATCCCTGGGGGCACCTCGCGGGGGAAACCTTCGCGACGGAGATCGCGCAGGGACTCGACATCCGCCCGACTATCGCGGTGACGCGTGCGCGTCTCAACATGCCCGAGGTCTCGGCCGGCCTTGCCTTGGGCCGGCTGAAGCCGGACGGCATGATCCTGTTCCCCAACGGGGATGTCTCCGTCACAAAGGTCGCGGTGGACCCCGTCTGGCACCTGCCCGGCGTGGCCCTGCGCTTCGGCGTGAGCGAGACGAAGCTGCGGCGCACGCTGTTCGAGCAAACGGGGGGCATGTTCCCGGAACTCGTGACGCGGCCGGACCTCTCGGTCTTCCTGCCTCCCATCGGCGGCACCACCGTCTACCTCTTCGGCGACGTCGCGGCCCTGTCCGACCCTCGCAAGCGCGTGGCCTGCCGGGTGCACGACGAGTGCAACGGCTCGGACGTCTTCGGCTCGGACATCTGCACCTGCCGGCCCTACCTCGTGCACGGCATCGAGGAATGCGTGCGCGAGGCGCAGCAGGGCGGCGCCGGCGTCGTCGCCTATAACCGCAAGGAGGGCCGCGCGCTGGGCGAGGTGACGAAGTTCCTCGTCTACAATGCCCGCAAGCGGCAGGAAGGCGGCGACCAGGCCGCCACCTATTTCGAGCGCACGGAATGCGTGGCCGGCGTGCAGGACGCCCGCTTCCAGCAACTGATGCCCGACGTGCTGCACTGGCTGGGCATCCGCCGCATCGACCGGTTGATGTCGATGTCCAACATGAAGTACGACGCGCTCGTGGCCTCAGGCATCGAGGTCGTCGAGCGCGTGCCGATCCCGCCGGATCTCGTGCCGCCCGACGCCTCCGTCGAGATCGAGGCCAAGAAGGCGGCCGGCTACTACACGCCGGAGGGACGGCCCGACGAGGCGGCCCTGCGCGAGACGGTCGGCCGCTCGCTCGACCACACGTGAGGACCGACGCTCTCCCCGGGCGACGGCGGGCAAGCCGATGACGACCTCCGAGGCGGATCTCGCCCGCTCCCTGCTCTCCCCCCGCGCCGTGCGCGAGCGCGCCCATGCGCTGCTCGACAAGGGCATCCGCGGCGAGCTCACGCATTTCGAGGTGGATTCCGGCCGGCTCGCGCGCTGCGCCGACTATGTGCTGGACGTCATCCGCTCGAACTACCCGACGCTCGACGTGCCCTTCCACGCCCGCTGGCGCCACTTCGCGGCCGGCGGCTTCGACCGCTGGGCGACGCTCGACCGCGACATGGTGTGGCCGAACGACGCCGCCAAGGCCCGCGCCGCCTTCGACCTCGCCATCACCAGCGTGCTGCTGGACGCCGGCGCCGGCCCGGCCTGGCGCTACCGCGAGGCGGCGAGCGGGGAGAGCTTCGCCCGCTCGGAAGGTCTCGCGGTGGCGAGTTTCGACATGTTCGCGGCGGGGCTTTTTTCAGCCGATCCCGCTGCCAAGCTGCGCGCCGACGCCAGCCGGCTCGCCAGCCTGGAGCCCGAGGCGCTCGCTGCGGGCTTCCAGGTGGACGGCGACAATCCCATGGTGGGCCTCGTCGGCCGCGCCGCGCTTCTGCGCCGGCTGGGCGAGACGGTCGCCGCAAACCCTACCGTCTTCGGCCGCGCCGATGCGCCACGCCCGGGCGGGCTGTTCGACCACCTTGCCGCCCAGTCCGAGAACGGCATGCTGCCGGCCGAGGCGATCCTGGCGGCCCTGCTGGACAATCTCGGCCCGATCTGGCCGGGCCGCATCAGCCTCGGCGGCGTCGGCCTCGGCGACACGTGGAGGCATCCCGGCATTGCAGCACCCGACGCGACCGCCGGGCTGATGCCGTTCCACAAGCTCTCGCAGTGGCTCGCCTTCTCGCTCATCGAGCCGCTGCAGGCGTCCGGCATCGGCGTCTCGGGCGTCGACGGCCTCACCGGCCTTGCCGAGTACCGCAATGGCGGGCTCTTCATCGACAGCGGCGTGCTGCGGCTGCGCGACCCCGCCTCGGCCGGGACGCCGCACGCGGTCGATTCCGAGCTGGTGGTGGAATGGCGCGCGCTGACCGTGGCGCTCCTCGACGACGTGGCCGGCCTCGTGCGCCAGCGCCTGCGCCTGACGCCGGAGGCCTTTCCCCTCGCCAAGGTGCTGGAGGGCGGCACCTGGTCCGCCGGGCGGCGGATCGCCCGGCAAAAACGCGTGGATGGCGGGCCTCCGCTCACCGTGATCAGCGACGGGACGGTGTTCTGAGGCGAAAGGCGCTGCTAGGTTCGGGGCTTAGACCCGTTGCCGAGGAAGCGTCCATGTCGAACGTCACCGTCGTCGCCCACCCGCTGGTCCAGCACAAGCTGACGCTGATGCGGGACAAGAAGCGCTCGACCAAGGGCTTCCGGCAGCTCCTCAACGAGATCGGCATGCTGCTCGCCTACGAGGTGACGCGCGACCTGCCGCTGGAGATGGTGGAGACGGAGACGCCGCTCACCACCACGATGGCCCCGATGATCGCGGGCAAGAAGCTCGTCTTCGCGCCGATCCTGCGTGCCGGCGTCGGCTTCCTCGACGGCATGCTCTCGCTGGTCCCGTCCGCGCGAGTCGCCCATATCGGCCTCTACCGCGACCCCGAGACGCTGACGGCAGTCGAGTATTACTTCAAGGCGCCCTCCGACATCGCCGACCGCATGGTCGTGGTGATCGACCCCATGCTGGCCACAGCCAACTCCGCCGTCGCCGCCATCGACCGGCTGAAGGAGCGCGGCGCGAAGGATATCCGCTTCGTCTGCCTGCTCGCTGCGCCCGAGGGCATCGCGCGGCTGACAGGCGCGCATCCCGACGTGAAGATCTGGACGGCCGCCGTCGACAGCCACCTCAACGACCACGGCTACATCGTCCCCGGCCTCGGCGACGCCGGGGACAGGATGTACGGGACGCGGTGAGTCAACCGGAGGAGCGCGGCTCCCCGATGACGCGAAGGAGTATCACGCGGTAGGGTTGCCTCTGAGATCACGAGAGGTCCCCCATGCGCCCATTCATCTCGCTCGTCATCGGCCTAGCCCTCCTGACCACCCCCGCTCTCGCCGTCTCCCCTCCCCCCGTAAAGGGCGAGAAGGCGATGGTGGCGACGTCGCAGCACCTCGCCTCGAAGGTGGGGGCGGAGATCATGCGGCGCGGCGGCAACGCCATCGACGCAGCGGTGGCGGTGGGCTACGCGCTCGCGGTGACGCATCCCTGCTGCGGCAATATCGGCGGCGGCGGCTTCGCCACGATCCACCTCGCCGACGGGCGACAGACCTTCATCAACTTCCGGGAAAAGGCCCCGCTGGCGGCGACAGAGACCATGTATCTCGACGCCAAGGGCGAGGTGATCCCCAAGGCGAGCCTGGAGGGCTATCTCTCCGTCGGGGTGCCCGGCACGGTGCTGGGCCTCGACACGATGCTCGCCCGCTACGGCACGATGAGCCGGGCGCAGGTGATGGCGCCGGCCATCGCGCTCGCCCGCGACGGCTTCGAGCTGGTGCAGGGCGACGTCGACATCCTCGCGACGTCCACGAAGTCCTTCGCCTCGCAGCCCAATGTCGCCGCCGTCTTCCTGAAGGACGGACGCGCCTTCCGCCCCGGCGAGAGGCTCGTCCAGGCCGACCTCGCCAACACGCTGGAAGCCATCGCGCTCAACGGCCCCGACGCCTTCTACAAGGGCCCGACCGCCGACAAGGTCGCGGCGGCGAGCGCCGCCAACGGCGGCATCCTCACGCGCGCCGACTTCGAGGCCTACCATGTCACAGAGACGGAGCCGGTGCGCTGCACCTATCGCGGCTTCACCGTCGTCTCGGCCCCGCCGCCGAGCTCGGGCGGCACCACGATCTGCCAGATCCTCAACATCGCCGAGGGCTGGCCCATCGGGCAGCTCGGCTTCAACTCGGCACAGACGATCCACCTGCTCACGGAGGCCATGCGGCACGCCTATGTCGACCGTAACTTCCAGCTCGGCGACCCCGACTTCGTGAAGAACCCGCTGGAGAAGCTGCTCTCCAAGGACTACGCCGCCGCCATCCGCGCCAGGATCGACCCCAACAAGGCGTCCACCTCCAAGGAGGTGCAGCCCGGCGTCGAGCCGCACGAGGGCATGCAGACCACGCACTATTCGGTGGTGGACGACAAGGGCAACGCGGTCGCCGTGACCTACACGATCAACGCGCTGTTCGGGGCGAAGGTGATCGCCGGCGACACCGGGTTCTTCCTCAACGACGAGATGGACGACTTCACGGTGAAGCCGGGGGTCGCCAACCTCTTCGGCCTCGTGCAAGGCAAGACCAACGCCATCGCGCCCGGCAAGCGCCCGCTCTCCTCGATGAGCCCGACCATCGTGACGCGCGGGGGAAAACCCTTCCTCGTGCTCGGAAGCCCTGGCGGCTCGCGCATCATCACGATCACGCTGGAGACGGCGATGAACGTGATCGACCACGGCATGACACTGCAGGAAGCCGTGGACGCGCCGCGCTTCCATCACCAGTGGCTTCCCGACCAGGTCTATGTCGAGCCCTTCGCCATTTCCGCCGACACGCGCAAGGCGCTCATCGACATGGGCTACACGCTGACCCAGCAGGCGCCCTGGGGCGCGGCCGAGGCGATCATGATCGCGCCGGAGATGCCCATCCCGCTCACCACCCCGGGCCAGCAGGCCTCCACCAGCGACAGCATGGTCGGCGGCGCGCAGGAACCCGGGCGGCGCTACGGCGCCAACGACAACCGCCGGCCCGCTGGCGCGGCCGTCGGCTACTGACGCGGGCCAGTCGCCGTCACGTTCCCCTGGGCTTGGCCCGCGCGGTCGGCTGCGCGGCGGCGGGATCGTCCGGCCAGGGGTGGCGGGGATAGCGGCCCTTCATCTCCGCCTTCACGGCGCTCCACGAGCCGCGCCAGAAGCCTGGCAGGTCCTTCGTGATCTGGATCGGCCGGTGCGCGGGAGAGAGCAGGTGGAGCACCAGCGGCAGCCGCCCTCCGGCCAGCGCCGGATGGTCCCTCAGGCCGAACAGCTCCTGCACGCGGATGGCGAGCACAGGGCCTTCCTCGGCCTCGTAGTCGATGGCGTGGTGGTTGCCCGTGGGAGCCGCGAAATGAGTCGGAGCCTCGGCGTCCAGCCGGCGCGAGAGGTCCCAGGGCAGCAGGGCCGCCAGCGCCTGGCCGAGGTCGTCCGCCGTCACTTGCGCAAGGCTGATGCGGCCCTCGACGAAGGGGCCGAGCCAGTCCGCCGCTCTCGCCGCGAGGCCTTCGTCGGTGAGGTCCGGCCAGGACGCATCGCCCCGCCGCAGGAACTCCACGCGGTGGCGCAATTGGAGCTGGGCCTTGCTCCAGGGCAGGCGGTGGACGCCGAGGCCGGCGATCCCCTCCGCCAGCATGCGCCCGGCCTCCGGCCCGGGCTTTACGGGCAGCGTTTGCTCGGCCAGCGCGATGGCTCCCAGCCGGCGCGAGCGGCGGGCGCGCAGCGAGGCCGAGGCCTTGTCGAAGCTCGTCTCCTCGCGCGAGACGATGTGCCCTGCGAAGTCCTCCTCGATCTCGTCCTGCGCGATCGGCGCGGCAAGAAGGATGCGCGCCGAAGCCGCCGTGCCGGATAGCTCGGCGACGGCGAGGTAGGGTTCCCGCGCGAGCGGATCGGAAGGCTCGACCGATCCCGCCCGGCCATTGGCCATCAGGAACGCCCCGCCCGCGCCGCGGCCCTTGGCGACACGGTCGGGATAGGCGAGCGCCAGCACGGAGCCGGCGCGCCCCGGATCGCCCGTTGCCCCTTTCCCCGCAGCCTCGGCCCAGCCCGCCGCGAGGCGGCGCATCTCCTCGGCGCGCTTGCTGCGGTCGCGCCGGAAGGCCTCGACGCGGTGGCCCAGATGCGTGCCCTCGCCTCCCAGTCCACGCTCCGTGATCACGGCCGCGATCTCCGCTGCCAGCCGCCCCTCGCCCCGCCGTCCCGCGGCGACCACCATGCGGGCGAGCCGGGGCGGCAAGGCGAGGTTGCGGATGGCGCGGCCTTCCTCGGTGAGACGGCCGTCGGCGTCCAGAGCATCGAGTTCGCGCAGCAGCTTGCGGCCCTCCCCGAGGGCCGGCGCGGGCGGCGGATCGAGGAATGCGAGCGTCGTAGGATCGGCGACGCCCCAGGCCGCGCAGTCCAGCAGCAGGCCCGACAGGTCGGCGGTGAGGATCTCGGGGCGGGCGAACGGCTCGAGCGAGTTAGTCGCCGCCTCTTCCCAGAGCCGCCAGCAGACGCCCGGCTCGGTGCGCCCGGCGCGGCCGCGGCGCTGGTCGGCGGCGGCGCGCGAGACCTTCACCGTCTCGAGCCGCGTGAGGCCGAGCGCGGGCTCGAAGCGGGGCACGCGCGCGAGGCCGCTGTCGATGACGACGCGCACGCCCTCGATCGTCAGCGACGTCTCTGCGATGGAGGTCGCCAGCACCACCTTGCGCCGGCCCGGCGCGGCAGGCTGCACGGCAAGATCCTGCGCGCGCTGGTCCATGGCGCCGTAAAGCGGCGCGAGGTCGACGGCGGGGTCGGCGATGCGCTCGCGAAGCCGCTCCTCGACGCGGCGGATCTCGCCCTGTCCCGGCAGGAAGACGAGCAGCGAGCCGGGTTCTGCCCGCAAGGCTCGCAGCACGGTCTCGGCCACCTCGTCCTCGATGCGGCGGAGGGGATCGCGGCCGCGGTAGAAAGTCTCGACGGGGAAGCTGCGTCCCTCGCTCTCGATGAGCGGCGCGTCGCCGAGCAGCCGGCCGACCCGCGCGCCGTCGAGCGTGGCGGACATCACGAGGAGGCGCAGGTCTTCCCGCAGCGCGCCCTGCGCGTCGAGCGCGAGGGCGAGGCCGAGATCGGCGTCGAGCGAGCGCTCGTGGAACTCGTCGAACAGCACGGCGGCGACGCCCGAGAGCTCCGGATCGTCCAGGATCATGCGGGCGAAGACGCCCTCGGTGACGACCTCGATGCGCGTGCGCGGTCCGATGCGCGAGCCGAGCCTGACGCGCAGGCCCACGGTCTCGCCTACCCGCTCGCCCAGCGTCTTGGCCATCCGCTCGGCGGCGGCGCGGGCCGCGAGCCGGCGAGGCTCCAGCAGGATCAGCTTGCGGCCATCGACCCACTCTTCGTCGAGCAGCGCGAGCGGCACGCGCGTCGTCTTGCCCGCGCCGGGCGGGGCGACGAGCACGGCCGAGCGGTGCGTGCGCAGCGCCTCCGCGAGGGGCTGCAGCACGGCGTCGATCGGCAGGGGCGCGTCGAAGCTCCGCATGGCGCCCGTTTGGCCGAGGCAGGCGGGATTGGCAAGGGGAGCGGCGACCGGAGGGACTTGCCCCGCCTGAGGCGAGCGGTCGCCGCTCCCCTCCCCCTTGTGGGGAGGGGTGAGGGGTGGGGGTCGCCGGGCGTGAAGATCGGAAGCACCGCAGCCTTCCCCAGCGCCCCCACCCTGTATCCCTCCCCGCAAGGGGAAGAGAAGCGGCCGGCGTCGCGATTCGAGGTGGCCCGGCGCAGCGCTAGTCCTTCAGCCCCTCCCGCTTGCGCCACTCCGCAAGCATTGCGGCCCGACGCCGGGGATAGCGCACGCCGATGGGCGCGAGCGACCGGATGCGGTCGGCACGGAAGGAGCGGTAGTCGTCGCGCAGCTCGCACCAGGCGACGAGCACCTCGTCGCGGGCGAAGAAAGCGAGCGTCATGGGCCAGATCGTGCGGGTGCTGACGCGACCAGACTCGTCCGAATAGTCGATGACGACCTTTTGCTCGTCCCTGATGGCCTGGCGAAGCCGGGCGACGTCGATTGCGTAGCCGGGCTTGTCGAAGGTGGGTCCCGCCATGAGAGCCCCTGCCTCTGCCCTCTCGCGGAGCGCGGGCGGCATCACGTCAAGAATGCGACGGAGCGCCTTGTCCGCGGCCGCGGCCAATTGCTCGTCCCTGCGTTCGGCGACGAGGCTGAGGCCGAGCGCCAGCGCCTCCGCCTCCTCGCCGTCGAACATCAGCGGCGGCAGCAGGAAGCCCGGGCGCAGCACATAGCCGACGCCGGCCTCTCCATCGATGGGCGCGCCCATGCCGACGAGCGTGCCGACGTCGCGGTAGATGGTGCGGACGGTGACGCCGAGTTCCTCCGCCAGCACGGCCGCCGTCACCGGGCGGCGGCGGCGGCGCAGGGCGTCGAGAAGGGAGAACAGGCGGGCCGAGCGGGACATGGGGGGATGGTTCCCCCTCGCCCGGATTCAGGCAAGCGGCTTGCTCAGTTCCAGTTGAAGACCTGGATGACGGCGGGGATGAGGATGACGATCAGCAGCACCGGCAGGAAGAACAGGATCATCGGCACGGTGAGCTTGGGCGGCAGCGCCGCGGCCTTCTTCTCGGCGGCGTTCATGCGCTCGTCGCGGCCTTCCTGCGCCAGCACGCGCAGGGCCTGGCCGACGGGCGTGCCGTATTTCTCGGCCTGCACCAGCGCAGTGCAGACGCTCTTCACGCTCTCCATGCCCGTGCGGGCGGCAAGGTTCTCGTAGGCCTGCTTGCGCTGGGGCAGGAAGGAGAGCTCGGCCGTCGTGAGCGAGAATTCCTCGGCGAGTGCGACGGACTGGATGCCGATCTCCTGCGCCACGCGGCGGAAGGCCTGCTCGATCGACATGCCGGATTCCGCGCAGATCAGCAGCAGGTCCAGCGCGTCGGGAAAGGCGAGGCGCATGCTGTTCTGGCGCTTGGTGATGACGTTCCTCAGGAACACCTCCGGCGCCTTGATGCCCGCGAAGGCGCCGCCCAGCGCCACCGCGCCCTTCACGAGCGGCGGCTGGTCCGTCTCCCAGAGGAGAAAGGCCCACAGCCCCGCGCCGATGAACATGACGATCGGCATCACGAGGCGGAAGAACAGGAACGCGATCTCCGCCTGCGGGCCGCGATAGCCGGCCATGGCGAGCTGCTGCTTGGCGTTCTCCGTGCCGAGCCATTTCCCGAGCTGGAACTGGTCGACGACGTTCTTCATGTAGGCCTTGGGCTGCTGGCGCAGCGTCGGCTTGGACTCGTTGGCGCGGTTCAGCCGCTCGCGCTCGCGGGCGCGGATCTGGTCGCGCTCGTAGGCGACGGCCTTCATCCGCTTGCCGAGCTGGTCGGACTGCAGAAGCGGCATGGCGATGGTGAGCACGGTCGCGGCGGCGGCGATCGCCGCCATCACCATCATCAGGAACTGCGGGTCCCCGAACTTGACCATGAGGGTGTTGAGCACGTGCGTCCCCTCAGATGTCGAAGCTGATCATCTTGCGCATCACGAGCGTGCCGCACAGCATCAGGAAGCCGCCGATCGCCATCCAGATGCGGCCGTGGATCGTCGTCCAGAGCAGCTCGATGTAGGCGGGGCTGGAGGCGTAGACGAGCGCGCCCACGATGATCGGCAGCGAGCCGATGATGGCCGCGGAGGCCTTGGCCTCCATGCTCATCGCCGAGATCTTGCCGCGCATCTTCTTGCGCTCGCGGATGACCTTGGAGAGGTTCGACAGCACCTCCGAGAGGTTGCCGCCCGACTTCTGCTGGATGCTGATGACGATGCCGAAGAAGTTGGCCTCGGGCACCGGCACGCGCTCGTAGAGCTTCAGGGCCGCGTCGCCCACGGGCATGCCGAGGGCCTGGGCCTCGACCATGGTGCGGAACTCCGTGCGCACGGGTTCGGCGGCCTCCGAGGCGATCATGCGCAGGCAGTCGCCCAGCGGCAGGCCCGAGCGGATGCCGCGGACGATCACGTCCATGGCGTTCGGCAGTTCCTCGATGAACTTCTTCATGCGCCGCTTGCGCAGGAAGCCCAGCACCCAGCTCGGCACGCCGAAGCCGCCGATGAAGGCCGCCGTGCCCGCCGCGATGGGGTTCAGCGTGGCGAGCATGATGGCGAGCCCGAAGAGGGCTCCCGAGAAGGCGCTGACCGTCCAGAACTTCTTCTTGTCCCAGTCGAGGCCGGCCTGGGCGAGTTTCTTGTCCAGCGTGAGCTTCTTGATCTCCTGCTGCTTGGCGTCGAGCTCCTTCAGGCTGGTCGCGACCTTCTCGCGGCGCTGCTGCGCCTCGTTCTGGCGGGCGCGCGAGGCGGCCTTGCCGGCAGGCGTGGCGACGACGAAGGCTTTCTGGCGCTGCTCGGCGCGCGCCGCGCCGGAGATCCAGGGATAGGCGACGGCGTAGGCGACGCCGCCCGCGGCGAGCGCGGCCAGGATGCCGACGGCGAGCTTGGTGGGGTCGATCATGCCGGGCAGCCTCCGCCGGGGCAGGCCGCCTTATGCGATCTTGGCGTCATCGCTCACGTCCATGCCGTCGAGCGCTGCGGCAAGCCGCTTCTCCTCGTTGTAGTAGCGGGCGCGCTCCCACATGCGCGGGCGGCCAATGCCGGTCGACTGGTGCTGGCCGATCAGCTTGCCGTGCTGGTCCTCGCCGGAGATCTTGTAGACGACGAGGTCCTGCGTGATGATCGTGTCGCCTTCCATCCCCAGCACCTCGGTGATGTGGGTGATGCGGCGGGAGCCATCGCGCAGGCGGGCCGCCTGCACGATGACGTCGACCGAGGAGACGACCATCTCGCGGATGGTGCGGGACGGCAGCGAGAAGCCGCCCATCGTGATCATGGATTCGATACGGCTGAGCGCCTCGCGCGGCGAGTTGGCGTGCAGCGTGCCCATCGAGCCGTCATGGCCCGTGTTCATGGCCTGCAGCAGGTCGAACGCCTCGGGTCCGCGCACCTCGCCGACGATGATCCGCTCGGGACGCATGCGCAGGCAGTTCCTGACGAGGTCGCGCATGGTGATGGCGCCGGTGCCCTCGAGGTTGGGCGGGCGCGTCTCCAGGCGCACCACGTGCGGCTGCTGCAGCTGGAGCTCCGCCGCGTCCTCGCAGGTGATGATGCGCTCGTCGTCGTCGATGAAGCGGGTGAGGCAGTTGAGCAGGGTCGTCTTGCCCGAACCCGTGCCGCCTGACACGACGACGTTGCAGCGCACGCGGCCGATGATCTTGAGGATCTCGGCGCCCTCGGCCGAGATCGAGCCGAAGCGCACGAGCTGGTCGAGCGTCAGCTTGTCCTTCTTGAACTTACGGATGGTGAGCGCGGCGCCGTCGATGGCGAGCGGGGGCGCGATCACGTTGACGCGGGACCCGTCGGGCAGGCGGGCGTCGCAGATGGGGGAGGATTCGTCGACGCGACGGCCCACCTGGCTCACGATTCGCTGGCAGATGTTCATCAGCTGCGCGGCGTCGCGGAAGCGCGTGTTGGTGAGCTGGATCTTGCCGCTCACCTCGATGAAGGTGCGGTCCGGCCCGTTGACCATGATGTCGGCGATGTCGTCGCGCGCCAGCAGCGGCTCCAGCGGCCCGTAGCCGAGAACGTCGTTGCAGATGTCGTCGAGCAGTTCCTCCTGCTCGGAGATCGACATCACCACGTTCTTGAGCGCGATGATCTCGTTGACGATGTCGCGGATCTCTTCGCGCGCCGCCTCGCTGTCCAGCTTGGAGAGCTGGCTGAGGTCGATCGCCTCGATCAGGGCGCTGAAGATCGTGCTCTTGGTCTGGTAGTACTCGTCGGACTTGGGACGCTCGACGGCAATGGTCGGCCGGGAGCCGGCCGACTCCGCCGTGGCGGGAGCAGGGTCGGGCGCGCGCGGCGCCGGAGCCGGCCCCGGCGAGGCGGGACCTCCGAATTGCGCTCTCTTACCGAACATGCTGCTCTCTCATGCCGATGACGCTGTTGTCGCGCTCAACCCTTTGCAAAGTTCCTAACGCGCCGGTTGCATTCACGCCCGCTTGGACAATCGGCCCAGCAGGGGCGCGAGGAACGAGCGGCTCTGCTTCTTGGATTCCGACTTGCCGATCAGCTGGCGGGCGAGGTCGAGGAAGCTCTCCGCGATCTTCCCGTTGCCCTGGATCTCCGCGATCATCTGGCCATTGTTGGCGGCCGTTCCGAAGAGCTGCGGGTCGAAGGGGATGACGGCGGACGGATCGCATTCCAGCGCCTTCGCGAACTCGGCCGGCGCGATCTCCGGACGCTTGGGCATGCCCATCATGTTGAGCAGCAGCTTGGGCCGCCGGTCGTTGGGCCTCGCCTGGCGCAGCAGGTCCATCATGACCTTGGCATTGCGCAGGTTGGCGAGGTCGGGGGCCGCGACGATCAGGATCTCGTCCGCGCCGATCAGCACGCGCCGCGACCAGCCGGTCCAGACATGCGGGACATCCAGCACGATGCAGGGCGTGGAGGCGCGCAGGATGTCGATGACGGCGTCGAAGCTCGTCTCCGGGAAGTCGTAGAGGCGGTCGAGCGTGGCGGGCGCCGCGAGCAGGCTCAGCGTCTCCGCGCACTTGGAGAGCAGGCGGTCGAGGAAGTTGGCGTCGAGCCGGTCCGGCGCGAAGACCGCCTCCGCGATGCCCTGCGGCGGGTCCTGGTTGAAGTTCAGGCCGGCTGTGCCGAAGCCCAGGTCGAGGTCGGCGATCACCGTGGCCGTCGAGAGGCCGCGCGAGATGGCCCAGGCAAGGTTGTGCGCGACCGTGGACGAGCCCACGCCGCCCTTGCAGCCGACCACGGCGATGGTGCGGCCGACGGGCTCCGCGCCCGGGGCATGGTAGAGCTCGGACACGGCGCGGATGAAGGCGAGCGTGTCGATGGGCGCGATCAGGTATTCGCTCACGCCGCGGCGCATCAGGTCTCGGTAGAGCATCACGTCGTTGACGTGGCCGATGACGATGACCTTGGTGCCGGCGTCGCAGCTCTCGGCCAGCTGGTCGAGCGAGGCGAGGAGCTGCTGGCCATGGCCGGCGGCGAATTCCAGCACGATGAGGTTGGGTGTCGGGGCCGTGCGGTAGACCTCGACGGCCGCGGGCGCGCCGCCCATCTGCACCTTGAGATGCGCCTTGTCCATGCGCCGGTCCGAGGCCGAGGCCTCGATGACCTGGGACACGTCCGGCGATTCGCAGAAGGCCTGGATCGCGATGCGCGGGACAGGCGGAATGTGGACGTGGGCGGTCTCGGGCCCGTCATGCGGGGACCGGTGATGGCCGTGCTGCATCTCAGTTTCCTCCGCTGCCGCCGCCGCCGCTCACGCTGGCCGAGCCCGTCTTCCATGCGGTCGAGGGATCGATGGACTTGCGGGCGTCGTCGAACACCTTCATGCGCCGCTGCACGTCGGCGCGCGCCTCGGGCCGCGGCCGCACGAGGTCGATGGGATCGTCGACCTGGTTGGCGATCGCCGTCTGATAGGCGCAGCCGAAATTGTGGTAGGAGCGGTTCTGCCAGCCTTCCAGCGAGGCGGCGTTGCCCGCGACGTCGGCCGGCCACTCCCCGCAGCGGGACATGACCTTGGCCTGCAGCTTGGCGAAGGTGAGGCGCACGGGCGCGCCCATCGGGTCGCCGGGCGATTCGTAGGTGGTGACCTGCACCATGCCCCCGCTCACGCCGTTGGCCGCGAGCTCCGAGCGGATCGCCTGCACGCCGCGATGATTGGCGACCGGCAGGCCCGGCTTGTTGCTGGGGACCATGATCAGCATCGGACCCCGGCCGTCGCGCCGGAAGTCGAGGGCGAAGCGACGCAGGTCGTCGGCCTGGCGCGGATCGAGATAGCCAGCGTTTCGCCCGACGAAGAGATCGAGGTCCGTGGGCGCGTTCACGAGCCCGATGGGATGCCGCAGCCGGTAATCGGCCGGCAGCGTCGAGGACGTCGTCTCCTGGCTGGCCGTGCTGCAGGCCGCGAGCGACAGGGCGAGCAGCCCCACGGCGGCGATCGGACGCCAGGACCGGCGCAGCGCCTTGGCGGTGGAGGAGGAGCTGAGGTCCCGAACGCGCATCGGAGGGCCTTTCTGGGCTTTCTGGCAGGTGGCCGTCTTGCTGGTCGCCATGGCGCTCACTCGATGATGAAGCCGGCATTGCCGCGATAGGCCGACGTGGCGGGCGGCCGCGGGCTGGGCGTGCCGTAGATCTTGTTGAAGCGGCCGAGCAGCACCGCCTGCGGATCGCTGGCGTCGACGAACCCGTCGTCCGGGCGCGCCACCGCGTTGGGGCTGGAGGGCCGCGCGATGTAGGGCGTGACCGTGATCAGCAGCTCCGTCTCGTTGCGCTGGTAGTCGCGCGAGCGGAACAGAGCGCCGAGGATCGGCAGGTTGAGCAGCGCCGGGAAGCCGTTGATGATCTGGCCGCTCTGCTGCTGGATGAGGCCCGCCGAGACGAGGCTGGCGCCCGACGGCAGCTCGACCGTCGTGTCCATCTTGCGGGTCTTGAAGGCCGGCGCGGTGACGTTGCTGTATTGCAGCTGGTTGTTGCTGTCGATGTCCGTCACCTCGGTGGAGACATGCAGGCTGATGCGGCCTTCCGACAGCACGATCGGCGTGAAGTTGAGCGCGACGCCGATGTCCTTGTACTCGATGCTGGGCAGGCAGACGCTGGCCCCGAACGTGCCGGTCGAGCAGCTCACGCCGGAGGGCACGGGCACCTTGCCGCCGGCGGAGAACTTCGCGGCCTCGCCGGAGATCGCGGTGAGCGTCGGCTCGGCGAGCGTGCGCAGCAGGCCGTTCCGCTCGGCGGCCTGGAGCGTCATCTTGCTGCTGGTCGCGCTGCCGATGCTGCCGCTGATCGCGGAGTTCGAGAGCACGGTGCGAGACAGCGCGAAGGGGTTGTCGAACAGCACGTTGCCGGCGATGTCGCCGACCTGCCACGTGCCGTAGGAGTTGATGCCGAGCTGCTTCAGCACGACGCGCTGCACCTCGGACACCGTCACCTTGAGCATCACCTGGTCCTTGCCCCGGACGGTGATGGAATTCACGACGTTGCCGGTGATGGCGCCCTGGCCCATCGGGCTCGTGCCGACGAAGCCCTTGGCGATGTCCATGGCCTGCAGCGCATCGCCGGCGTTCGCGACCGAGCCGGTGAGCACGATCGTGTCGCCGACCGCCACGACGTTGACCTGGCTGTTGGGCATGGCCGCCTTGATGGTGCGGCGGAGCACGTTGAGGTCGCGGCCGATATTGATGTCGAGATTGGCGATCTGCCGGCCCTCGGCGTCCATCACCACGACGTTGGTCTGCCCGTCGGCCTGGCCGATGACGAAGATCTTGCGGGTGGAGCGCACCACCGCGTTGGCGACCTTGGGATTGGCGACGAAGACCTCCTTGGCGTCGCGCGGCAGGTCGACGATGACCGACTTGCCGATGCCCAGGTCGATCTTGCGGACCATGCCAGCCTCGCCGGAGGAGATGGCGAGCTGGCCGTTGGCGGACTGGGCGAGGACAGGCGGGGCGGCGAGGCCTGCGGCGGCCAGGGCGGCCATCCCCAGAACCAGGCCCCACCGGCCGGCATGTCCGCTGATCCTTGAGGTCATGAGCGTGTCCCGTGTTTCCGCAGCGCCCGCATCGCGCTCAGCGCTGCGCGGCGGTCCCGTAGCGAACGATGGTGAGTGTGGTGTCGTCGGTCTTGACGAGCTGGTCCTCGGGCTTGCCGGCGTCCTGCAGGCTGCGCAGCGCGAGCGAGAGCTGGCCCAGGCGCTGCGCCAGCAGGATGATCTCGACCTGGCGGGGATCGAGCTCGAGGGTCGCGGTCTCGCCGACGACCACCTTCTCGCCATTGCGCTCCTGGATGTTCTGGCCGATGGCCAGCACGCGGATGTTGCGCAGCAAGGTCTCGCTCAGCACCACGTCGCCGCCAGCAGCCTTCGAGGCGACCTCGTCGCGGAAGGTGCGGATCACGTCCACCCGGTCATTGGGGAGAATGAAGCCGCCGGCCGAGTTCGCGCCCCGGTTGTCGATTGTAATGGCCACGGCGCGCGCGCCGGTCGGCAGCAGCGCCGACATGACGCCGCCCTCGCCCGACTTGATGAGGCGCTCCTTGCGGATGGGCTCGCCGGGGATCATGGAGACGCGGGAGATGGCGCCGTTGAAGTCCTGCAGGGCGTTGGGCTGGTCGGCCTTGGTGATCATGCCCTGGCCCGTCGCGTCGGCCGGCCAGGTCTGCCAGCGCAGTTCGCGCGAGGTCACCGCGCCGCCCATCGGCACCTCGGCGGCGGCGACGAGAACCTCGGTGGTCTTGATGGCCGCCACGGGCGCGGGAGCGGGGGCCGGAGCCGGCTCCGACGTGTTGGAGGCGAGGTAGGCGGCGACGCCGCCTGCCGCGACGGCCACGCCGAGTACGAGAATTCGAGCCGCGTTCATACGCCTGTCCCCATCAGCCGCACACGCGGCGCGAGTGGATCACTGAGGCGATCTTCGTTGCGTTATGGTTAAAGTTTCGTTTGCAAATCGCTCGATGCCCGCGGAGCGCGAGAATTGCGACCGGAGAGCGTAGCGGTCCCGTATCCATGAAAACGCGGCCGGCCACGCGCTGGCGGCCGCTCGGAAGCATCGTCCGGATTGACTGGCCGACCGCTCAGACCGCGAAGGCGGCCTTCCATATCCCGCTGTCGGGATAGACCGCGAGCCCTGCGGCCGCGAGGGCGATGCCGTAGGGCACGCCCGTCTTGGGATGATGCAGCTTGAGGAGCCAGGGCAGGCCACTGGTGAAGCGCGGCAGCGGATAGGAGCGGAACTGGAGGAGAGCCAGCGTGAGAGCGCCCCCGAAGAGAGACGCGAAGATTCCATAGTCGAGCAGATGGTCCCAGCCGAGCCACAGCGCCGTGACGGCGGCGAGTTTGGCGTCGCCCCCGCCGATCCATCCGGCGGCGAACATGGCGAAGGTGACGGTGAGCACCAGCGCGCCTGCGCCGACATGCTGGGCCAGGGCGGCGGCGGGCAGCCCGGTCAGGATGGCCACGGTGGCGAAGGCGGCGAGGAGAAGCAGAGAAACCCGGTTCGAGATCGTCATCGAGAGCAGGTCGCTCGCTGCGGCATAGGCCATCAGCAGCGGGAACAGCAGCAGGACGAGCGACTGGGTCATCGAGCAATCCCCGGGGATGGCCGGCGCGGCAGGCCGGGCTTCACTGGAGAGGAACGGCGGCGCGGCGCCGGCCACCAGCCGGCAAGCCCCGCCGCGCGCTCCGAATCGACACGGCCCCGGCGCGACGCCGGGGCCGACGACACGTGGTCGGAACGCCTTAGTTGGCGTTCTTAACGGCGGTGCCGATCGTGTTGTAGGTCGTCTGAAGGTTGGTCTTCAGCGAGGTCAGGGCGGTGATCAGGCCCACCGAGACGATGGCGGCGATCAGGCCGTACTCGATGGCGGTGGCACCGGACTCGTCCTTCACGAAGCGGGCAAAGAGGGTCTTCATCATGGGCTCCTGGAACACTGTTCACACCTGCGCCGGTATTGTCCTCAGGTTGCTTTGGAGGCGTCCCGGGCCGGCGTTGACGGGACGGACCGTAGCCGCCCGTGATTGCAACCGAGTTAATCGATGGCCCGAAAACAATTAATCCGGCACGAGATGAGACGTGAGTTAACGATGTCTTGCGTGAATATTCGATGAAGTGCGACTTTCATCTTGTCCACATTTCCGCCCACGCCGATGCGAGAGCTTCGAAATTGCTTGGCCTGTCTGATCGGAACCCCATGGCGGCAAAGGTAAAGCCGCATCAAGCGCCTTCGCGCGCCTTCTATCTCCATTAGAAGTTCATTCACCATTCGAAACCTATGGTCGTAGCCGTCGAGGCTGGGGATTGCCATCTCTGCGTGTGCGCCCCTGAACTCAAAACAGCGCGTGTTGAGGTTGACCCACATGTCCACGGTTCGTCGCATTGCGCTCGCCGCCGGCCTGCTCGCCGGGCTCGCGGCGCCGGCTTTCGCGCTCGACAGCATCGTCGTCCAGACCGACCGCGCGCAGGTGCTGAAGCTGCCGCCCAGGGCGACCACCATCGTGATCGGCAACCCCATGATCGCCGACGTCTCGATCCAGAAGAACGGCTCGATGGTCGTCACCGGCAAGAGCTACGGCACCACCAACCTCATCGCGCAGGACCCGACGGGCGCCGTGATCGGGGAGTCGCTGATCAAGGTCGAAGCCGCCAATGACGGCATGCTGGTCGTGCAGCGCGGGCTGGAACGGGAGACCTATTCCTGCACCGCGCAGCAATGCCAGCCCACGCTCAGCCTCGGCGACGTCCAGAAGCAGTTCGAAATGGTCGGCAACCAGACCAACGCCCGCAACGGGCTCGCGAAGTAAACGCCCTGCCCCGGCCAGTAATGTTCCGTTAAGGCTCGCGGCAGGTGTGTTTTGGGGCTCCCTGCACTTTTAGGAGATAGGAGACGGTCAAGCCCTACCGTGGTCGAACGGGCGCTGAGCGTCCGCCGCACGTCGGGTCAGACCGCCGAGAGGTCGTCAATGCTCAACCATCGCCGGATCCGTCGGGCCACGCCCCGGTCGGTGTGGAGTGCGCTTCGCCGCGAGAGCAGGGGCTCCGTTGCGGTGGAGTTCGCGTTGCTTGCGATTCCCTTCCTCGGCCTCGTCTACGCCATCTTCGAGACCTCCCTCGTTCACATGACCGGGCAGGTGCTGCAGACCGCCGTCACGGACGCCTCGCGCCTGATCATGACCGGCCAGGCGCAGGGCAAGGCGATGACCGGCTCGCAGTTCAAGGCGGAGATCTGCAAGAAGGTCACGGTTTTCTTCAATTGCAGCCGGGACCTGCAGGTCGACGTGCAGGTCTACACCTCCTTCACCGGCGCCTCGATCACGACGCCCCCGGTCGACGCCAAGGGCAACCTCGATACCAGCGCCTTCAAGTACGACGCCGGCCAGCCCAACAGCATCGTGGTCGTGCGCGCCGTGGTGGCCTACCCCATCGTGGTGCCGCTGATCGGCAAGACCATGGTCAACCTGTCGGGCAACAAGCTGCTGATCATGGCGTCGTCCGCGTTCAAGAACGAGCCCTATTCGAGCTCGCCATGAGGAACCGCGCGCCGACCACTCCGCGGTCTGTCATCCGGCTGGCCAAGCGTGCGGTCCGCTTCCTGCGGCGGGACACGCGCGCCGTGGCGGCGGTCGAGTTCGCGCTGCTTCTGCCCCTGATGCTGACGCTCTACATCGGCTCGGTGGAGGTGACGCAGCTCCTGACGGCGGACCGGCGGATCGTGCTGCTCAGCCGCACCATCGGCGACCTGACGACGCAGTCGGCGAGCCTGGTCGCGGCCGACGTGGACAACATCCTGAACGCCTCCACCGCCGTCCTCGCCCCGATGAACGCGTCCACCGCCCGGCTGCGCGTCAGCAGCGTCGCGATCTCCGGCTCGGGCTCCACGGATCCCAAGGTGCCCAACAAGGCCTCGGTGTGCTGGAGCTACCAGCGCAACTGGACGGCGCTGACCAAGGGCTCGTTCCTCACGACAGACGACCTGCCGACCGGGCTGCGGACGGACGTGGGCTCCTCGCTGGTCATCGCGGAGGTGCAGTTCCCCTACAAGCCGGTCATCGGCTACGTCATCACCGGAACGGTCACCCTGTCCGAGAAGATCTTCATGCGCCCGCGCGTGTCGACCTACGTGGCGCGCACGGACATGACGAACAACGCGATCCCGAACCCCACCACCGGCCCCTGCACCTGAGGCGGACGCCTGCGCTACTCCTTCAGGAGCAGCGAGCCCTTGCTGACCTGCATGGTCGAAAGGCGGCGCAGGAAGGACATGCCGAGCAGGCTCACCTTGAGCTTGCCGGCGGGCAGCACCACCGCCTCGACGTCGCGCTGCACGATGCCGCCGAGGCGCACCTCGCGCAGCATTACTGGCGCCGCGGCGAGCGTTCCGTTGGCCGTGGCGAGCGAGACCTTGTAGTCGCCGGCATTGGGATAGATCCCGGCCCGGGCCGCGTCCTCGAGCGAGAGAGCGATGACGGACGCGCCGGTATCCACGACGGTCTGGATCATGATGCCGTTGACGAGGGCCGGGGCCAGGAAATGCCCGCGCCCGTCCTCCGGCAGTACCATCATGCCGCGCGGCTCGTTGCCGGACTCGCGCGGCGGTGTCCCCGCGGACGCCGCGCCCTTGGCCGGCATGCGCTTCAGCCCTTCTACGGCAGCCACGCTGGCGGCCGCCACACAGACGATCAGTGAGAGGTTGCGAAACATCGTTTGTGCACGCAGGGGGACGTTGCCTGCACGCTAGCAGTCACACATCACTGCTTCGTGGAACCGACCCGGCCGGTTTCCCGCCCTTGATTAAGACTTTAGGAACTGTCGGGCGGTCCTCAGGCCTGGAAGCCGGCCACCGCCCGCTCGATCTCCGCCTGGCGCGGCAGGCTCACCTGCGCGCCGGCCGTCAGGCAGGTCAGGCTGCCGGCCGCCGCGCCGCGGGCAAGCGCGCTGGTGAAGCCGAAGCCCTGGTCGAGCGCCGCAGCCAGGGCGCCGCAGAAGCTGTCGCCCGCCGCCGTCGTGTCGACGGGCTTGATGGGGAGGGCCGGCGCGCTTCGGCGCACGCCGCCCGTCCAGCCGATCACGCCCTCCGCGCCGAGCGTGACCACCGCGGTGACTCCATGCCTTGCGTCGATCTCGCGGGCGATCTCGTCGGGCGACCCGGAGATTCCGGCGCCTGCGCCGACCACCGTCACCTCGTGCTCGTTGACGACGAGGATGTCGAGGCTCGCCAGCAATTCGGGGGGCAGCGCCCCGGCCGGGGCCGCGTTTAGAACGACGCGCGCGCCGCCTGCCTTGGCGCGGCTCGCCGCCTGCACGGCCTCGCCCTCGGGCACCTCGCGCTGGAGCAGCAGGGTGTCTCGCTCCGACCAGGGATAATCGGTCAGTTGGCCGGCGGAGGCGAGGCGGTTCGCGCCGGAGGCGACGACGATGGCGTTCTCGCCGGTCTCCTCCACCGAGATGAAGGCGGCCCCCGTGGGGCTTTCCACCGCGGCGACGCGGGAGAGATCCACGCCGTCCTCCCGCAGCAGCGAGAGGGCGATGTCGGCGAAGGGGTCGCGCCCGACGGCGGCGGCGAGGATCACCTGCGATCCCGCACGGCGTGCGGCGAGCGCCTGGTTGGCGCCCTTGCCGCCGGGGATCACGGCGTAGTCCGGCCCCAGCACCGTCTCGCCCGGTCGCGGAATCTGCGGCACGCGAGTCACGAAGTCGACATTGACCGAACCGAACACGACGATCATGGCTGCCCCATTCCGCTCTCCGCGTAGGCCTGCAGGAACGCCTTGGCCTTCTCCCCTACGGTAGCGGCATCGCTGCTCGGCTTGTAGAGGGCCGAGCCGATGCCGAAGCCTGCGAGCGGCGTGCCAGCATAATCCTTCATGTTCCCGACCCCGACGCCCCCCACGAGGACGAGCCGCGTGCCGCGTGGCAGGACGGCCGCGAAGGCGCGCACGGCGGCGGGCGTGATGAGCTCGCCTGGGAAGAGCTTGAGGACGTCCGCGCCCGCATCGAGCGCCGTGGCGGCCTCGGTCGGCGTCATGACGCCCGGCGCGGAGACAAGGCCGAGCGCCTTTGTGCGGCGGATCACGTCCGGGTTGGCGTTGGGCGACACGATGATCTGCCCGCCTGCCGCCGCGACGTCCTCCGCCTCGCCGGGGCGATAGACCGTGCCGGCGCCCACCACGGCCCGCGAACCCAGCGCCTGCGCGAGCAGCCGGATGCTTTCCAGCGGCCGGGGCGAGTTGAGCGGCACCTCGAGGACCCGGATGCCCGCGCCGACGAGCGCCTCTCCGACGCCCACGGCCTCCTCGGGCTGGAGGCCGCGCAGAATGGCGATGACCGGGCAGGCCGCGAAGGCGGCGTCGAAGGCGGAATGGTGCGTCACGGGCGGATCCTCGGGTTCAGCTGTTTCTCGGGTTCAGCTCTTCGGGGGCGCCTGGAGGTCGACGAGGCGCAGGAGACCGCGGAGGAACGTCTCTTCCGGCGGCAGGATCCGGCAGGCGCGCTTGTGCGCGGCGAGCGCCTGCTCGTAGCCGCGCCCGACCGCTCCCTCGGCCACGACGGTGACGTCGGCCTGCTCGTCGGCCATGGCCAGCGCATGGCGCACCTCGGTCCCGATCAGCAGGCCGGACAGGAAGGGACCGACCTCATGGCCGGACATCTTGCCGAGCAGCACGAGCGTGCGCGCGGAGAAGGCCTGGTGGGTCAGGCCACCCGGGCGCTCGCAGGCGGCGAGGCCCCGCGCGAAGCCCGCCTCGTCCTCCGGCTGCTCGGCGAGCTTGCCGAGGATCGTGTGGTCCGTCAGCGCGCCATAAAGATCGCCGGTCATGAAGGTGGCGAAGCCCTCGATGCGGCCGGCCTTGATCCGGCTCCACTTGGCATGCGTGCCCGGCGTGACGACGATGCCGTCCACGACGCCGGAGCCGACGATCTTCGTCTCCTCGCCGCGCATCACATCGGGGACGCCGGCCTCGTCCTCGGCTGTGAGCCCCGGCACGATGAGGGCGCGCAGGCCGTCGCCGAGGTCGACGGGGGCCAGGGCTTTCGCTATGTCGCCGGCCGTCGCCGGGCAGGTCAGGTAGGGCACCTCGATCCAGCCGTTGCGGCTGCCGACCATGCCGGCCAGCACCACCGGGAGGTCCGGCCGCGCCGCGAGCCAATGCCCGACATGCTTGCGCAGGGTCGCGGGAAAGCCGCCAGGAGGCACAGCCATGATGCCCTCGTCGGCGCCGGCCTTCTCGATCACCGCGCCTGCGCCGTCTAGGAGATAGGCCCGCAGCCGGCTCGTTCCCCAGTCGACCGCGATGAGACGAGGCGCCGTGCTCATGAAATCCTCCCGGACCACCTTGGAGCCCGGCGACGCGCTGCTGGCCAGCCTGCTCATCGGTCCTATAGGGCAGGCAAGCTGCGCTGCCAATGATGGCCGGTCCCGGCCGGACAAGTTCGCCCGGCGAAGCGGCTAGGGCTTTGTCCACGCTTGACCGAATCTCACGAGGGGCCGAAGCGAGATGCAGAATCGGGGGAACGCACGCATGAGGATCATCCTGTCCGCCGCCCTGGCGGCCGGCCTGGCGTCTGGAGGCCTCGCGTTTGGAAGCCTAGCGCCTGGTGTTTCCGCCGCCCTCGCCGAGTCCGGCGAGATCAACCGCGCCGTGGGGGGCTATTCCTTCCAGGATGCGGCCAGGGAGGCGCCGTCGACGCGCAACTTCCGCTCAAAGGACGGCAAGCTCACCTTCGCCATTGTGACGCACACCGCCGGCAACGGCTTCTTCGATCCCGTCTATGTCGGCGCGCAGGTGGCTGCCGACGCCTTCGGCATCAAACTCGTCATGCTGGGCTCGGAGTCCCCGGTGGACGACATCCCGCGCGAGATCGCCATCCTCAACCGGATCGTGCAGGACCCTACGATCGACGGCGTGGTCCTGACGACGCCGCAGTCCGGCGCCTTCGACGACATCGTGCGCCAGCTCAGGGCGAGAAGCATTCCTGTCGCGACGACGAACTCCTACGACCCCAAGCTCGTCGACCGCAACCAGATCTCCCACACCGGCCAGGACGCCTCGGCCGCCGCCATCGGCGGGGAGGCGCTGGCGAAGTGCCTCATCGACCGCAAGGTGAAGGGCGGCACGGTGATCTTTCCCAACCTCGCCCTGCTGGGCAACGAGGAGGTCAACCGCCGGATCATGGTGGCCTACCAGGCCACGGTGAAGACGCTGAACGCCGCCGGCCGGCTCAAGGACTTCAAGGTGGACGCCGGCACCCAGAACATCGGGCTCGACATCGACCGCGACGACCTGACGGGCTCTGTGGCGAGCCTGATCGAGAAGCGCAAGGACGTGGTGGGCGCCTTCGCCGCCAATGCCTTCGTCACCGGCGCGCTGGGCGACGCCATCACACGCCTGAAGCTGGAAGGCCAGGTCTGTTCCTTCGGCTTCGACCTGGGCCCGCGCCAGCGCGACCTGATCCGCAGCGGCGCCCTGACCGGCTCGCTGGGGCAGCAGCCCTTCCTGCAGGGGTTCTGGCCGGTCGTCCAGCTCTACCTGCAGATCGACCGCGGCATCTCCGCCGCAAACCTCGACACGCGCGCGCAGCTCGTCACCCGGGAGACGGTCGACATGGTGGGCCGGCGGTTCGAGAACTAGGGGTGTCTCAGCGCCCCGCCATGTAGCCCTTCACCACGAGGTCGGCCGTGGAGGGGTTGCAGGCCATGGGAATGTCGTAGACGAGCGCCAGGCGCGTAAGCGCCTTCACGTCGACGTCGTGGGGATGGGGCGAAAGCGGGTCGACGAAGAAGACGAGGCCGTCGAGCTTGCCTTCCGCGATCAGCGCGCCGATCTGCTGGTCGCCGCCCAGCGGCCCGCTCTTGAAGCGGGTGATGGCGAGCTCCGGGCAGCGCTCCAGGATGCGGCCGCCCGTCGTCCCCGTTGCGTAGAGATCGCAGCGGCCGAGCTGGGCGCGGTGGCGCTCCGCCCATTCGACCATGGCGTCCTTCTTCTGGTCGTGCGCGATCAGGGCGAGCCGGAACCGGGCCATGGGCGTCTCCTCGGGGGAGCGTTAGCCTAGGGGAGCGGCGCCGCGCCGGGCAAGGCCACCAGAACGATCGTCAGTTGCCGTTGCCCCAGCGCTGCTGCCACATCTTCTCGCCGAACATGCAGGACACGCGCGGCGTCTCGACCTGCGCCGGCATGACCATGGCCGGCACTTCGGGCGGCGGGGTGAGGGCGACCTCCAGAAGGATCTTCGTCTTCACGGCGTCGACGAACTGCGCGCGCTCGCGCACCGGCACGACGAAGGCCGCGGGGCCGCCGATGACGCACTGGCTGTAATAGGCGTCGAGCGGCTCCACGTCGGGGTAGCCCATGTTCGGCCGGTTGAGCATGATGGGCAGGCCGTTGATGGTGATGCCCTGCGCCAGCGCGTCGTCGCGCGCATCCGTCACGGGGCGGCCCTGGTTGTTGGAGCCGTCGCCCGACACGTCGATGACGCGCTTGATGCCGTGGAAGTCGTTCTTCTCGAAGAGCGGGACGGCGAAATCGAGCGCGCCGGAGATCGAGGTGCGGTAGAGCCGGCGCGGGGGGCGGTTCTGCAGCACGTCCGTGAAGGCGCGGGCGCTCTCGGGGCTGTCGATGATCTGCCAGTCGACGACGACGTCCTGGCTCGAGGTGCCCGCCCATTCCACATAGGTGACGGCGATCTTGCCGTTCAGGCCCTTCTTGATGGCGTCCATCACGAGGGGGGAGTTGAGAGCCTCGACGTAGCCCTGGCGCTGCAGCGCCTGCTCCTCCGGATCCATGGAATAGGAGATGTCGACGGCCAGGACGAGTTCGACATCCACCTCCACCGCGCCGTTGCGGGCCTGGGCCGGGGCGGCCGCCAGGAGCGCCGCCAGCCCCAGCGCCGCCGCCGCGCTCCCGCCGCGAGGTCGCCCGGTGCGCCGGCCCGCACGCGGGCGCAAGGCAGGGACGGGCGACGGGACGGGGTTCGGCATGACGCGTTTCCTCCGGCGCGGTCCTTTGGACCATGCCGCAGTCTGCCACCGATGCGCGAGACGGCCAATGCCGGCGTCTGCGGTGTTTCACCGCTTCACCTGTGCCATGCCGCATGCCATCCTGCACCGCAACGGAGCCGCCTCGACGCGGCGACGGCAACACGGGAGAGGGTCACACATGCGTTCCTGGATCATCGGTCTCGCCGCGATCGTCGGCATGACGGGCGCGGCTGCCGCGCAGGAGGTCAAGCCCGCGATCGTCTATGACATCGGCGGGAAATTCGACAAATCCTTCAATGAAGGCGTGTTCAACGGCGCCGAACAGTTCAAGAAGTCCACCGGCGTCGATTTCCGCGACTTCGAGATCAAGACAGACGCCGAGCGCGAGCAGGCGCTCCGCCGCTTCGCCAAGGACGGCTATTCCCCGGTGCTCGCCGTCGGCTTCAGCCAAGCGGTCGCGCTCGAGAAGGTCGCCAAGGAGTTCCCCAACACCAAGTTCGCCATCATCGACATGGTGGTGGACCTCCCGAACGTTCAATCAATCGTGTTCAAGGAGCAGGAGGGCTCGTTCCTCGTCGGCCTGCTCGCGGCCAAGGCCTCGAAGACCGGCAAGGTCGGCTTCGTCGGCGGCATGGACATCCCGCTGATCCGCCGCTTCGCCTGCGGCTACGTGCAGGGCGTCAAGTTCGCCAACCCCTCCGCCGAGGTGTTCCAGAACATGACGGGCACGACGGGCGCGGCCTGGAACGACCCCGTGAAGGGCGGCGAACTCGCCAAGGCGCAGATCGACCGCGGCGCCGACATCGTCTACCACGCGGCTGGCGGCACCGGCGTGGGCGTGCTGCGCGCGGCGGCCGATGCCGGCAAGCTCGGCATCGGCGTGGACTCGAACCAGAACGGGCTCTATCCCGGCAAGGTGCTGACCTCGATGCTGAAGCGCGTCGACAACGCCACGATCAAGACCTTCACGGACGCCAAGGCCGGCACCTGGAAGGCCGGCGTCTCCGTGCTGGGCCTCGCCGAGAACGGCGTCGGCTACGCCATGGACGACAACAACAAGGCCCTTGTCACCGCCGACATGAAGGCCGCCGCCGACAAGGCCGCCGCCGACATCGTCTCCGGCACGATCAAGGTGCACGACTACATGTCCGATCAGAAGTGCCCGGGCTGAGGCAAGGAACTGCGCTCCGCTCTGGCGGGGCCATCATACGCCACGGAGGCCGCGCTCCCTTCTCCCCTTGCGGGAGAAGGTGGCCGGCCGAAGGCCAGACGGATGAGGGGGTGCCGGGCGTGAGCCGGAGCCGACGAATGCTGCCCCGACGCCCCCACTTCCGCCCCTTCGGGGCACCTTCTCCCGCGAGGGGAGAAGAGTCGCCGCCACGGCGCGCGACAATGAAATCTTCCCCATCGAGCCCCGGATGACCGCCAGTTCCTCCCCGCCCCCCGCCATCGAACTCGTCGGCATCGACAAGCGCTTCGGCGAGGTGCATGCGAACAAGGCGGTCGACCTTCTCGTCCGCAAGGGCACGATCCACGGCATCGTCGGGGAGAACGGGGCGGGCAAGTCGACGCTGATGTCGATCCTCTACGGCTTCTACGAGGCCGATGCCGGGGAGATCCGCGTCGACGGGCGCAAGGTGACGATCCGCGCCCCGCGCGAGGCCATCGCGGCGGGGATCGGCATGGTGCACCAGCACTTCATGCTGGTGGAGCCGCTCTCGGTGCTCGACAACGTGATGCTCGGCGCGGAAGGCGCGCCGCTCTTGGCTGCCGGCGCGCGCCGGGTGCGCGAGGAACTGGCGCGGCTCGGGCGCGACTACGGACTCGTCATCGATCCCGACGCCATCGTCGGCGAGCTGCCCGTCGGGCTGCAGCAGCGCGTGGAGATCCTCAAGGCGCTGATCCGCGGCGCGGAGGTGCTGGTGCTCGACGAGCCCACCGCCGTGCTGACGCCCGAGGAGGCCGACCTGCTCTTCCGCCTGCTGCGCACGCTGGCGGCGGAGGGCAAGACCGTCGTGCTGATCACGCACAAGCTGCGCGAGATCATGGCCGTCACCGACCGCGTCTCGGTGATGCGCCGCGGCGAGATGGTGGCGACGCTCGACACCCCCGCCACCTCTCCGGCCGAACTGGCGGAGCTGATGGTGGGCCGCCGCGTGCTGCTGCGCGTCGACAAGGCGCCCGCCAGGCCCGGCCGCGTCATGCTGGCCTGCACCAACCTCACCGTGCGCGACGCCAAGGGCACGGCGCGGGTGGAAGATGTCTCGCTGGAGGTGCGCGCCGGCGAGATCGTCGGCATCGCTGGCATCGCAGGCAACGGCCAGAGCGAGCTCCTGGAGGCGCTGGCGGGCATGAGGCCCATCGCGGGCGGGGTGATCGTCTTCGACGGCGCACCCGTGCCCGAGGCGACGCGCGACCCGCACGACCTGCGCCAGCGCGGGCTCCTTCACGTGCCGGAGGACCGGCTGCGCATGGGCCTCGTGCCGCCCTTCGAGGCCATGGAGAGCGCCATGCTGGGCTTCCACGACGAGCGCCGCTACGGGACCGGCTTTCTGCTCGATCAGCGCGCCATCGAGAGCGACACCGCCCACAAGATGGAAGCCTACGACGTGCGCCCGCGCGCGCCGCGCCTGCGCACCTCCAAGTTCTCCGGCGGCAACCAGCAGAAGCTCGTGCTGGCCCGCGAGATCGAGCGAGCGCCCAAGGTTCTGCTGGTCGGCCAGCCGACGCGCGGCGTCGACATCGGCGCGATCGAGTTCATCCACAAGAGGCTGGTCGCCCTGCGGGACCAGGGCGTCGCCATCCTGCTCGTCTCCGTCGAGCTGGAGGAGATCATGGGGCTCGCCGACCGCATCATCGTGATGTGCGGCGGCCGCATCACCGGCGAGCGCGCCGCCGACCGCACGGACGAGCGCGACCTGGGACTCCTCATGGCAGGCGTGACGGAGCAGGCGGCATGAGCGCGCCGCTGGAGCTTCCGCGCTGGGTGGACGTGGTGCTCGTCCCCGCGCTGGCCGTCATCGCGGCCTTCGTGGTGGCGGGCGTGGTGGTGCTGGCCATCGGGCAGAATCCGCTGGAGGCCACCTACCTCCTGCTGCGCGGCGCGCTCGGCAGCGGCGAGGGCATCGGCTTCACGCTCTACTACGCCACGAATTTCATCTTCACCGGCCTTGCCGTGGCCGTCGCCTACCATGCGGGGCTCTTCAACATCGGCGCGGAGGGCCAGGCGACGCTCGGCGGGCTCGGGGCGACGCTGGTCTGCCTGCACCTCGACGCGCTGCCCGGGGTCATACTCATCCCGCTCGCGATCGTCGCCGCCGCCCTGTTCGGCGCGGCCTGGGCCTTCATCCCGGCCTGGCTTCAGGCCAAGAGGGGCAGCCACATCGTCATCACGACGATCATGTTCAACATGCTCGCCTCGGCGCTGCTCGTGTATCTCCTCGTCAACGTCATGGGAAAGCCTGGCTCCATGGCGACGGAGACGCGCAGCTTCGCGGCCAACGCCCACGTGCCTTTCGTGCACACGGTGCTGGCGCTCGTGGGCATCAAGATCCCGACCTCGCCGCTCAATCTCTCCTTCGTGCTGGCGCTCGCCTGCGCCTTCGGGACGTGGGTGCTGATCTGGCGCACGCGGCTCGGCTACGCCATGCGGACCGTGGGCGCAAATCCAGGCGCGGCGCTCTATGCCGGCATCGGCATTCCCACCATCGTGATCATCGCCATGCTGATTTCCGGCGGGCTCTCCGGTCTGCTCGCCGTCAACGAGATCATGGGCGTGCAGGAGCGGCTTCTGCTGGAGTTCACGGCCGGCGCGGGCTTCATCGGCATCGCCGTCGCGCTGATGGGGCGCAACCATCCCGTGGGCATCGTGCTCGCCGCCATCCTCTTCGGCATCCTCTACCAGGGCGGCACGGAACTCGCCTTCGACATGCCCGCCATCACCCGCGACATGATTGTCACCATCTCCGGCCTCGTGATCCTCTTCGCCGGCGCGCTGGACGGCATCTTCCGCCGGCCACTCGCGGCGTTCTTCACGCGCCTGTCGCGGCGATCGCGCGCGGATGCGGCCGCCGCCGAGGCGGCGGGGAGCGCCTGAGCATGGACGCCTTGGGCACCGCCATCGCCATCTTCGATTCAGGCGTGCGCCTTGCCGTGCCGCTGCTCTTCGCCTGCCTCGCGGGCCTGTGGTCGGAGCGCTCGGGCGTCGTGGACATCGGGCTCGAGGGCAAGATGCTGGTGGCGGCCTTCGCCGCCGCCGCCGCCGCGCACGCCTCTGGCAGCGCCTGGGTGGGGTTGCTCGCAGGCATTCTCGCTTCGATCGCCTTCGCGCTGGTGCACGGCTTCGCCGCCATCAGCCAGCGCGGCAACCAGATCGTCTCGGGCGTCGCGATCAACATGCTGGCCGTCGGGCTCACGGCGCTTGTCGGAAACGCCTGGTACGGCCAGGGCGGCCGCACGCCGCCGCTCGATGGGCCGGAGCGCTTCCAGCCGGTCACGCTGCCCTTCGCCGAGCAGGTCCGCGACATCCCCGTTCTGGGCCGGCTCTATGCCGACGTGCTGTCCGGCCACACGCTGCTCGTCTACGTGGCGCTCGCCGTCACCATCGTCACGGCCTGGGTGCTGGCGCGAACGCGCTTCGGCCTCAGGGTGCGCGCGGTCGGCGAGAACCCCGCCGCGGTCGACACGGCCGGCATCTCGGTGACCGCCCTGCGCTACGCCGCCGTGGTGCTCGCAGGCGTGCTGTGCGGCTTCGGGGGCGCCTATCTCTCGCTGGCCCAGGCAGCGGGCTTCCTGACGCAGATGACGGCGGGCAAGGGCTTCATCGCGCTCGCCGCCCTCATCTTCGCGAAGTGGCGGGCCTGGCCGGCCTTCTGGACCTGCCTGCTCTTCGGCCTGCTCGACGCCGTGTCTATCCGCCTCCAGGGCGTGGAGGTTCCGGGCTTCGGCCAGGTGCCGGTGCAGGCGATCCAGGCTTTGCCCTACGCGTTGACGGTGATCCTGCTCGCCGGCTTCATCGGCCGGGCGATCCCTCCCAAGGCCTCCGGCCTGCCCTACGTGAAGGAACGCTGACTTGGAGAAGCGCTGACATGGCGTCGACCGACGACAAGCCCCCGCAGGACCTGCTGGAGGCCGCGACCGCCATCCGCGACAAGGCCTATGCGCCCTATTCCGGCTACCGCGTCGGGGCGGCGGCGCGGGCCAAGTCCGGCCGCATCTATGTCGGCGTGAACGTGGAGAACGCCGCCTATCCCGTCGGCACCTGCGCCGAGGCCGGCGCGCTCGCCGCGATGGTGGCGGGCGGAGACGTGCAACTCGCCGAGATCGCAGTGGTGGCGGAGGGCGGCGCGCTGGTGACGCCCTGCGGCGGCTGCCGGCAACGCATCTTCGAATTCGGCGGCCCGCTCGCGGGCGTGTGGACGGCGGACTTGCACGGCGCGCTGCGCCGCTTTACGGCAGACGAGTTGCTGCCCATGGCCTTCGGGCCGGCCTCCATGGCGGAGCGCGACGGGAACGACGGGAGCTGACGACATGGCCGATCACGGCCCGGGCGGAACCGCCGCCGAGGCGGCGGCCGCGCTGCAGGCGCGGATCGGCGAGCCCGTCGAGATCGCGATCGTGCTCGGTACGGGGCTCGGCGGCGTCGCGGACGCCGTAGAGGCTGCGGCTGTCGTTCCTTATTCCGAGATTCCTGGCTTTCCAGGAACGGGCGTGTCGGGCCATGCCGGCCGGCTCGTGGTCGGACGGCTGGCAGGCCGCCGCGTGGCGGTGATGCAGGGCCGCGCGCACTATTACGAATCCGGCGATGCCGGCGTCATGCGCACGCCCATCGAGACCCTGGCCCGACTGGGCGCGAAGGCCCTCATCCTCACCAACGCCGCCGGCTCTCTCCTTCCGGAGGTCGGGCCCGGCGAGCTCTCCCTGATCGCCGACCACATCAACCTCTCCGGCGCGAACCCTTTGATCGGCGACCGGGACGACAAGCGCTTCGTGTCGCTCACCGACGCCTATTCCCCGCGCTGGCGCGCCCGCTTCCGGCGCGCCGCGGAGGCCGAGGGCATCCGCCTGCACGAGGGCGTCTATGCCTGGTTATCCGGCCCCAGCTTCGAGACGCCCGCCGAGATCCGCCTCGTCTCGATCGTCGGCGGCAGCCTCGTCGGCATGTCCACCGTGCCCGAGGTGATCCTGGCCCGGCGCTTCGGCCTGGAGGTCGCGGCGGTCTCCATCGTCACCAACCTCGCCGCGGGAATCGAGCAGGCCTCGCCCTCGCATGCCGAGACCAAGGAGGTCGCGGCCCGCGGCGGCGCGACGCTGCAAAGGCTGCTCCTCGCCGTCCTGGAGGACCTCGACCATGAATGACGACGCGACCCTCGCGGCCCGCCTGCTCGGCCTCCTCGACCTCACCAACCTGGAGGCCCATTGCGGGCCAGCCGACATCAAGGCGCTCTGCGCCAAGGCCCTCGCGCCGGAGGGCAGGGTCGCCGCCGTCTGCATCTGGCCCCAGTTCATCGGCGAGGCGCACGAACTGCTGCGCGACAGCGGCGTGAAGGTCGCCACCGTCGTGAACTTCCCTGCCGGCGGCGAGGACCTGGAGCGCGTGCTCGACGACATCGGCGAGGCGCTGCAGGACAAGGCCGACGAGATCGACCTCGTGATGCCCTACAAGGCCTTTCTGCGCGGCGACGAGGCCATCGCCTCCGACATGATCCGTGAGGCCAAGGACGTCGTCGGCCCGCAGAAGCTGCTCAAGGTGATCCTGGAGACCGGCGCCCTGCCCGACCGCGACGCCATCGTCCGCGCCAGCCGCCTGGCCATCGCTGCAGGCGCGGACTTCATCAAGACGTCCACAGGGAAGATTTCCGTCTCCGCGACGCCCGAGGCGGCCGAGGCCATGCTGGGGGTGATCAAGGAGGCGGGCGGCAAGGTGGGATTCAAGCCGGCCGGCGGCATCCGCACGCTGGCGGACGGCGCGACCTACCTCGACCTCGCAGACCGCATCCTCGGCCCCGGATGGGCCACGCCGCGCACCTTCCGCATCGGCGCGAGCAGCCTGCATGGCGCGCTCGTGGCGGCGCTCGGCGGCGCGGCGCCCGCGCCCTCCCCCAAGCCGGGATACTGAGCCGTGCTGCCGCAGGAGATCATCCGCCGCAAGCGTGACGGCGCGGAGCTCACCGAGGAGGAGATCGCCTTCATGGTCGGCGGCCTCGTCGGCGGTCAGGTGACGGAGAGCCAGGCCGCGGCCTTCGCCATGGCCGTGTTCTTCAAGGGCATGTCCATGCCCGAGCGCGTTGCGCTGACGCGGGCCATGATGCGCTCGGGAACGGTGCTCGACTGGGATCTGCCCGGGCCCGTGCTCGACAAGCACTCGACAGGGGGCATCGGCGACAATGTGAGCCTGATGCTCGCCCCCGCCATCGCCGCATGCGGCGGATTCGTGCCGATGATCTCCGGGCGCGGCCTCGGCCACACGGGCGGCACGCTGGACAAGCTCGACGCCATCCCGGGCTATCGCTCGCAGCCCGAAAACACGCTCTTCGCCAAGGTGGTGGAGGATGTCGGCTGCGCCATCATCGGCCAGACCGAGGACCTCGCCCCCGCCGACAAGCGGCTCTACGCCATCCGCGACGTCACGGCGACCGTCGAGTCCATTCCGCTGATCACGGCTTCGATCCTCTCCAAGAAGCTTGCCGCGGGCCTCGAAGGCCTCGTGATGGACGTGAAGACGGGCAGCGGCGCCTTCATGGCCACGCTCGAGGGCAGCATGGAGCTCGCCGAGAGCCTCGCGCTCGTCGCGACGGGCGCGGGCCTGCGGACCACGGCTTTGATCACCGACATGAACCAGCCCCTCGCCAGCGCGGCGGGCAATGCGCTGGAGGTGATGAACGCCATCCGCTACCTCGACGGCACGCGTCGCGACCCCCGCCTGCACGAGGTCGTGGTGGCGCTCGGCGGCGAGATGCTGCTGCTCGGCGGCCTCGCGGAGTCGGTGGAGGACGGGTGGGCGCAGGTCGATGCGGCGATCGGCTCCGGCCGCGCGGCCGAGACTTTCCAGCGCATGGTCTCCGCGCTGGGCGGGCCGGACGACCTCGTGAAGAACCCGCATGCGCACCTGCCGGCCGCACCCATCGTCCGCCCCGTCCATGCCCCGGCCTACGCGACGGTGGCCGGCATCGACACGCGCGGCGTGGGCGTTGCCGTCGTCATGCTCGGCGGCGGACGCACCCGCCCGCAGGACGCGATCGACCACGCCGTGGGATTCACCGATCTCGCAGGCATCGGCGACGAGGTAGGGCCAGACGCCCCGCTCGCCATCGTGCATGCCCGCACCGAGGACGCGGCGGAGCAGGCGGCACGGGCCTTGCTGGCTGCCTACACGCTTGCCGGCGAGGCGCCCGATCCCGGCCCCACCGTCGTCGCCCGCTTCGCGGCGTCGGAGGAGGGCGCGCTGCCCGAGGCCGCCAATGACGGAGACATGACGTGACCATCCTGCTCGCGGCCACCGGCATGGACATCCCGGTCTGGACGGCGCGCCTGCGCGACGCCCTGCCCGAGATCCCGGTCGTCGTGCCCGGCGACATCTTCGACCGGCGCGCCGTGCACTATGCCGTGACCTGGAAACATCCGCCGGGCTCGCTCGCGGGGTTGCCGCACCTGGAAGCCATTTTCTCGCTGGGCGCCGGCGTCGACCACATCCTCACCGATCCCAAGCTGCCGGAGGTGCCGATCCTTCGCGTGGTGGACCAGGATCTCACCAACCGCATGAGCGAATATGTGGTGCTGCACTGCCTGCGGGTGATGCGGCAGGCGGAGGTCTACCGGGCGCAGCAGGCCGAGCGCCTGTGGCGCGACGACGAGAACCAGCCCGCCGCCTGCGACGTGCGCGTCGGCCTGCTAGGCCTCGGAGTGCTGGGCCAGGACGCGGCCCGCAAGCTCGCCGTCATGGGCTTCGACGTGGCGGGCTGGAGCCGTACGCCCAGGATCGTCGAGGGGATCACGACTTTCGCCGGCTCCGAGCAGCTTCCGGCCTTCCTGGCGCGCACCGACATCCTGGTCTGCCTCCTGCCGCTCACCGACGACACGCGCGGGATCATCGACGCCAGGCTGCTGGCGGGCCTCGCCCGCCAGGGCCGCTGGACCGGCAGGCTCACCGGCCCCCACCTGATCAACGCGGGGCGCGGCCAACTGCAGGTCGAGGCCGACATCCTCGCGGCGCTCGACGCGGGAACGCTCGCCAGCGCGACGCTCGACGTCTTCCAGTCGGAACCCCTGCCGCAGGATTCCCCGCTCTGGTCGCACCCCAAGGTGACGGTGACGCCGCACAACGCCGCCGTGTCGGAGCCGAACGCTGTGGTCGGCCTGATCGCGAGCCAGATCCGCCGCCACCTCGCCGGCGAACTGTTCCAGCATGTCGTGGACCGCAGCCGCGGCTACTGAACGACTGAGGAGACCGCCATGGCACCCGTCGCCTCCGGACCCCTGACCCCGCGCGAGCGGCTCATCGTGGCGCTCGACCTGCCGAGCGTGGCCGAGGCCGAGGCCATGGTGAAGCGGCTGGGCGACAGCGTCGTTTTCTACAAGGTGGGGCTGGAACTCGTTTATGCCGGTGGCCTCGACTTTGCGCGCCGGCTGGTCGACTCCGGCAAGGAGGTCTTCCTCGACCTCAAGTTCCACGACATCCCCAACACCGTCGCGCGGGCGACGGAGCAGGTCGTCGCGATCGGGGCGACCTTCCTCACGATCCACGCCTACCCGCAGACCATGAAGGCGGCCGTCTCGGCGGCCGGGGGCTCCGAGCTGCAGCTTCTCGGCGTGACGGTGATGACATCCTACGACGACGCCGACCTCGCCGAGGCCGGCTTCGCGCAGGGCGTGAAGGACCTTGTGGCACGGCGCGCGCGGCAGGCCATGGCGGCGGGCGTGCACGGCCTCATCCTGTCGCCCGAGGAGGTCGGCGCCATGCGCGCGGAGCTCGGCTCCGCCGCGACCCTGGTCACGCCAGGCGTCCGGCCCGCAGGGTCCGACCAGGGCGACCAGAAGCGCGTGATGACGCCGGGCGACGCTATCCGCGCTGGCGCGAGCAGGCTTGTCGTCGGCCGGCCAGTGACACGGGCGCCGGACCCGCGCAGAGCGGCCGAGGCGATCGTCGAGGAGATAGCAGGGGCGACCGCCGCGGGTTGACCCTTGCCGGTCGATGCGCTCATCTCCTCCTCCTCGTTGGGGAGGACAACATGCCGAAGGGCTACATCATCGCGCGCGTCTCGGTCGACGATCCCGACGCCTACGCCGTCTACGCCAAGGGCGCCTTCGCGGCGATGAAGATCTACGGGGCGAAGATCCTGGCGCGCGGCGGCCGTTCCGAGGCGCTGGAGGGCCCCGCGCGGCAGCGCAACGTGATCCTGGAATTCGAGAGCTACGACCAGGCGAAGAAGTACTTCAATTCGCCCGAGTACCAGGCGGCCCGCCAGAACCGCCTGAATGGCAGCACGGGCGAGTTCGTGCTGGTGGAAGGTTTCGACGGAGAGCAGCCGTGAAGGGCTATTGGATTGCACACGTGGATGTGCACGACCCCGAGGGCTATAAGGGGTACGTGAGCCGCAATGGCGCGGCCTTCGCAAAGTATGGCGGGCGCTTCCTGGTGCGCGGCGGTCCCGGCGAGACGATCGTCGGCACGCTGAAGCCGCGCCACGTCGTCATCGAGTTCCCGAGCTACGAGGCCGCCCTGGCCTGCATGAACTCGCCGGAATATGCCGAGGCCACCCCGCACCGCGACAGATCGGCCCATGTCGACGTCGTGGTGGTGCAGGGCTACGAGGGACCCCAGCCCGGGGACGCGTGAGCGGCGAGGCCCGGAGCCTCGGACAGCGGGTATTCCGCCTCCACGATGTAAGGCCCTCCTCCCGTCGAGGCGCGGGAGGAGAACAGGATGAAGCGGTCCGCCGTGTAGCTCTGCGAGGGCACGTGGCCGAGGCTCGCGAGGAAGTCCGCGGCGTGCCAGGGCGTCGTGTCGCGCAGGCGGGCGAGCGTCACGTGGGGCGTGAACTTGCGCCGTTCCGGCGGCAGGCCCGCCCGGCGCACGAGGCGCTCGTGCTCGGCCTGGAGCTCGATGAGCGCCTGATTGGGCGCGACGCGCGCGACGAGCGCGCGGGGCCGGTCCCCGCCAAAGACCTGCAGCCCGTCGATCGTCAGCTTCACAGGCCTGCGGCGGACATAGCCCAGCATGGCGTCGACGTCGCGGGCGTGCCAGTCGTCGATGTCGCCCATGAAGCGCAAGGTGACGTGGTAGTTCTCCATGTCGATCCAGCGCGCGCCGACGAGGCCTCCGCGGAGCGAGGCAAGCAGGCTGGCGATGTGGGTGGGAACCGCGAGACCTGTAAAGAGGCGGGGCATGGGGCCTCCCCCTTCGGTTCGGGACACCTGAGCGGCGGTGCCGCAGGCGGCCTGGGCCAGGACGGGCCGGCGCTCGAAAGCGTCGGCATGTGCGCTTGCGTCGAAGAATGCTGCGACCGCGAACGATTCTCAACGTCCAAAGCTTAACGCATCCTTGCCGGCGTAAGTTGCTGTACGCAGGGCCTCACGGGCAGGGATTGCAGTGCTGCTGGTGAATCGCGTTGATGCGGGCCTCCAGCTCCGGCGTGATGGCCACGTCGAGGGAGCCGAGATTGGTCTCGAGCTGCGCCATCGTGGTCGCGCCGATGATGGTCGAGGTGAGGAAAGGCCGGGAATTCACGAAGGCGAGGGCCATCTGGGAGGGGTCGAGCCCGAACTCGCGGGCGACGGCGACGTATTTCTCGATGGCGGCGTCGGCCCCCACGGTCTCGTAGCGCTGGCCGCGGTTGAACAGCGTGCGGCGCGCGCCCTCGGGCTTCGCCCCGTTGAGGTACTTGCCGCTCAGCGCGCCCTGCGCCAGCGGCGAATAGGCGAGAAGGCCGACCTGCTCGCGCATGGCGACCTCCGCCAGCGCGACCTCGAAGGTGCGGTTGAGCAGGCTGTAGGCGTTCTGGATGGACGCCACGCGCGGAAGGCCGCGCGCTTCGGAGGCCGAGAGGAAGCGCATCGTGCCCCAGGCGCTCTCGTTGGAGAGGCCGACATGGCGCACCTTGCCAGCCTTCACGAAGTCGCCGAGCACGTCGAGGATCTGCTCGATCGGGTTTTCCGGGCCGACATAATCCGGCGTCTTGAACACCGTGGGGTTCGATCCCCACGGGACCGCCCGGTCGGGCCAGTGCAGCTGGTAGAGGTCGATATAGTCGGTGCGCAGACGAGACAGGCTCTTGTCGAGCGCCTCCGTCATCTGCGCGCGGTTGAGCTCGCCGGGGATCTTGCCCTCGCGGAACCACGTCATGGCCGTGCGGCCGACGACCTTGCTCGCCAGGATCACCTTGTCGCGCGACTTCCGGCTGGCGAACCAGGAGCCGATGATGCGCTCCGTCGAGCCCTGCGTCTCGGGCGCGGGCGGGATCGAATAGAGCTCGGCCGTATCGAAGAAGTTCACCCCCCGGTCGAGGGCGTAGTCCATCTGCTCGTGGCCCTGGGCCTCGGTGTTCTGCTGGCCCCAGGTCATGGTGCCCAGGCAGATGAGGCTGACCTCGAGGCCGGTGCGGCCGAGGGGACGACGCTGCATGGAAAGCTCCGCGAAAGGCGTGGCGGGGGACGCGCGGCTCGCGCTTGCGGGCCGGCAATGGACTGTCCCGGGGTGATATCGCCCGGCACCCGCCGCGATCAAGCCCGCGAGGCGCAAGTCAGATCCGCAAGTCAGATCCGCAGTTCAGCCGGTCGGCTTCACCGTAGCCAGGAAGGCCTCCACCGAGGGCTGGATGCGCTTGACGATCTCCGCCACCCCCGCAGCGGAGGGATGCAGGCCATCCCCGATATGCAGGGTCGGGTTGCCCACGACGCCGTCCAGGAAGAACGGATAAAGCGGCACGCCATACTTCTTGGAAAGGTCGGGATAGATGGAATCGAAGGCCCTGACGTAGTCGGCGCCGAGATTGCGCGGCGCCATCATGCCCGCGAGCATCACCGCCATGCCACGCTCCCTCAGGCGGGACACGATGGCGTCGAGGTTCGCCCGAGCCCGGGCGGGGTCCAGCCCGCGCAGCGCGTCATTGGCGCCGAGTTCGACGATCACGGCGTCGGTCCCGTCGGGGATCGACCAGTCGAGCCGGGCGAGGCCGCCCGCCGTGGTGTCGCCGGAGACGCCGGCATTGGCCACCTCGACCTTGAGGCCAGCCTTGCGCAGGGCCGCCTCGAGCTGCGTCGGAAAGGCGTCCTTGGCCGGCAGCATGTAGCCGGCGGTCAGGCTGTCGCCGAAGGCGACGATGCGCAGCGGCCGGTCGGCCCGCGCCTCGGAGAGGCCGAAGAACGGGTTTGGCATCAGGCCTCCTGCGAGCCCCACGCCGCCGGCCAGCAGCATGAGCATGGTTCGGCGGTCCACACACGGCCCGGGCGGGGCTTGCTGGACTTTATGGCCGCCGTCCCCACATGAAGCTGCGGTCGAGGCCAGCGCGATGGGGTCGGTCGGCGTGTTCTGCCGTTCGGAACTGCGTGTCATGGGCTTCAAGATTGGAATGGATCCGGGCATGGTCAAGGCAATCGAGCTCAACGACGTCGATCTCAGCCTGGGACGCGGCGCGGCGCGGGTCCACATCCTCAAGGGCGTCTCGCTCGCCGTGGAGCGTGGCGAGGCGGTGGGCCTCGTGGGCCCTTCGGGCTCCGGAAAATCCACCCTTCTCATGATCATGGCCGGCCTTGAGCGTCCCGACAGCGGGCAGGTGCGCATCGAGGGCTCGGACCTCGGCCCGATGGACGAGGACGCGCTGGCGCGGTTTCGCGGCCGGCGGGTCGGCATCGTCTTCCAGTCCTTCCACCTGCTGCCCACCATGACGGCGCTGGAGAACGTGGCCGTTCCTCTCGAACTCGCCGGCGCGCCCGACGCCTTCGACCGGGCCAGGGCCGAATTGCAGGCCGTCGGGCTCGGGGCGCGGCTCGGGCACTACCCCGCCCAGCTCTCTGGCGGCGAGCAGCAGCGCGTGGCGCTGGCCCGCGCGCTGGCCCCCAACCCCGCCATCCTCGTCGCCGACGAACCGACGGGGAACCTCGACGAGGCCACCGGCTCGCAGATCGTCGACCTGCTCTTCGCCATGAAGCGCGAGCGCGGGGCGACCCTGGTGCTGGTGACCCACGACAACGGCCTCGCCCTGCGCTGCGACCGCAGGATCGCGCTGAGGTCCGGGAAGATCGAGAGTTCGGCTGCCCGCGAGCCGGAACCGGCGTGAGGGACTGCCCGTGAGCGACATCGCGACGCGGGACGCGCCCGCCTCCGTTCCTTCCGCCCTGCCCGCCTCGGGCTGGGGCACCACGTTCAGGATCGCCGGCCGCAACCTGCGCAGCGGACTCAGGGGTTTCGGCGTCTTCCTCGGCTGCCTGGCGCTCGGGGTCACCGCGATCGTCGGCGTCGGCTCGACGGCCCGCTCGCTCGCCGACGGCCTCGCCTCTCAGGGCCGCATGATCCTGGGCGGCGACGTCGCCGTGAGCGTCCTCTCTCGGGAGGCCACGCCGGACGAGCTCTCCTGGCTGCGCAGCAAGGGCTCGGTGGTCACCACCGCCACGCTGCGCGCCATGGTGCGCACGACCGATGGGCGATCCACCCTGGTGGAGCCCAAGGCGGTCGACGCCGCCTATCCCGGCGTGGGGGAACTGGTCACCGAGCCTGCGCTCGACCGCAAGGCCCTGTTGGGCGAGCAGGGCGGGGCCTGGGGCGCGGCCGCGGACCCCGTGCTGCTTCAGCGCCTGGGCCTCAAGGTCGGCGACACCGTCTTGCTGGGCGAGACGCGGCTGGCACTGCGGGCCGAGTTGGTCTCCGAGCCCGACAAGCTCGCAGCGGGGATCGCCTTCGGCCCCCGGCTCATCTTGTCCCAGGATGCGCTGCGGGCGAGCGGGCTCGTGCAGCCCGGCAGCCTCGTGCGCTGGACCTACCGGATCTCGCTGCCCGGCGGGGCGGCGGATGATGCAGCGCTCACGGCGTTCTCGGAGGACCTGCAGAAGCGCTTCCCGGAATCGGGATTCGAGGTCCGCTCGCGGACCAACGCAGCCCCCCAGTTCGCCCGCAACATCGAGCGCTTCACGCAGTTCCTGACGCTCGTCGGCCTCACCGCTCTCGTGGTGGGCGGGGTCGGCGTCGCCAACGCCGTGGCAGCCTATGTCGAGCGCCGGCGCGCCACGATGGCGGTGCTGAAGGCGGTCGGCGCCACGGGCGGCCGCGTCTTCGCCATCGCGCTCACGGAGATCCTGGCGCTCGCCTGCATCGGCATCGCCATCGGCCTCGTCGCGGGGGCGCTGCTGCCCTTCGCCGTGGCGGCGACGGCCGGCGCCTTGCTGCCGGTCCCGCTGGAGCCGCACGTCTATCCGCACGAACTCGCGCTGGGCGCGCTCTACGGCCTGCTGACGGCGCTCGCCTTCTCGCTCTGGCCGCTCGGCCGGGCGCATGACGTTCCGGTCTCGGCGCTCTTCCGGGACCAGGTCGAGCCCGGCCTCGCCCGGCCGCGCTTGCGCTATCTCGTCGCGGTCGTCGTCGCGGTGGTGGCGCTGGCCGGCGCGGCGATCCTGCTCTCCTACGACAGGCGGATCGCGCTCTTCGCCGTCGTTGGCACTGCCGCGGCCTTCGTGATGCTGCGGCTCGTGGCGGCCGCGATCATGCGGATCGCGGCGCGCCTGCCCCGCCCGCGGCGCACGGAGCTGCGGCTCGCGCTCGCCAACATCCACCGCCCCGGCGCCCTCGCGCCCTCCCTCGTCCTGTCCCTCGGCCTGGGGGTGACGCTGCTCGTCACGCTGGCCGTGATCGACCAGACCATCCGGGCGCAGCTCACCCGCTCCCTGCCGGAAAAGGCGCCGAGCTTCTTCTTCCTCGACGTTCCCGCCGCCGAGGCGCCGCGCTTCGACGCCTTCCTCGCCAAGGAGGCGGCAGGGGCGAAGGTGGAGCGCGTGCCGATGATGCGCGGGCGCGTCATGGCCCTGAAGGGAGTGCCCGTCGCCGAGGTCAAGGCGGCCGAGAACGCCGCCTGGGTGCTCGAAGGCGACCGCGGCATCACCTATTCCGCTGTCCCGCCCGAGGGCTCTGTGATCGTCGAGGGCGCCTGGTGGCCGCAGGACTACAAGGGGCCGCCGCTCGTCTCCTTCGACAGGGAACTCGCCGAGGGACTCGGCCTGAAGCTCGGCGACGAGATCACGGTGAACGTGCTGGGCCGAAACCTCACGGCGAGGATCGCCAATCTCCGACGCGTGGAATGGCAGTCGCTCGGCATCAACTTCGTCATGGTCTTCTCGCCCTCGACCTTCGCCGGCGCGCCGCACACCGACCTCGCGACGGTCACCTTCCCCGGCGGGGCGGACCCGGCGCGCGAGGGCGCCATCCTGGCGGCGGCGGGACGGGACTTCCCCACCGTGACGAGCGTGCGGGTGAAGGACGCGCTCGAGGCGGTCAACGACGTCGTGGGCAAGCTGGCGCTGGCCATCCGCGGCGCGAGCGCCGTCGCGGTGCTCGCCAGCATCCTCGTCCTCGCCGGGGCGCTGGCGGCCGGCCATCGCTCCCGTGTCTACGACGCGGTGGTGCTGAAGACGCTCGGCGCGACGCGCGCCCGGCTCCTGGCCGCCTTCGTGCTGGAATACGGCCTGCTCGGCCTCGCCACGGCCGTGTTCGGGGCGCTGGCGGGGGCCGGGGCGGCATGGTGGATTCTGACCCGCGTCATGAAACTCGACTTCGACTGGCAAGTCACGGGAGCGCTCGGGGCGGCCGGCCTGGCCATTCTGCTCACCATCGGGCTCGGACTCCTTGGAACCTGGCGCATCCTCGGCCAGAAACCCGCGCCTTATTTGCGGAACTTGTAGGTGAATTACAGAACCTTCATCTTTGTTGCCCGGCGGATTTTTGTAGATTGTTCAGCGGAGCGGCAGCTTCTCTGACCGGAGCCTTGACGTTTTCCAGCCGACCCCTTGTTTCCGTCACAAGGCCCCCTCATATTGTCGCCAACACCGGTCCAAAACCGGTGGGAGGGAAGCATCGAATCCGCTCTTCAGAGAGGACTCACGTCTATGTCTCAGTACGATCGCAACGCCTACGCGCCGTTCGGCACGTCCACGGCCCAGAACGCTGCCGTGTACGACCAGGGCCTCCGGTCCTACATGCTCGGCATCTACAATCACATGACCGTGGCGCTGGCGATCTCGGCGCTGGTGGCGCTCGGCGCGTTCATGATCTCCACGACGACCGGTCCGACCGGCCGCATGGCCCTGACGCCGATCGGGCAGGCGCTCTACGTCAGCCCGCTCAAGTGGGTGGTCATGCTGGCTCCGCTGGCCTTCGTGTTCCTCTTCTCGTTCCGCTTCGAGAAGATGAGCTACCAGTCGCTGATGACGACCTTCTACGCCTTCGCGGCGGTGATGGGTTTGTCGCTCGGCACGATCTTCATCGTCTACACGGCCGCTAGCGTCGTGCAGGTGCTGTTCATCACGGCCGCGTCGTTCGGCGCGCTGTCGCTGTTCGGCTACACGACGAAGCGTAACCTGTCGGCGATGGGCTCCTTCCTCGTGATGGGCCTCTTCGGCCTCATCATCGCGGGGCTGGTGAACATCTTCATGCAGAGCAGCGCCCTGCAGTTCGCCATCAACGTCCTTGGCGTGGGCATCTTCGCGGGCCTGACCGCGTGGGATACCCAGAAGCTCAAGGAGCAGTACGACTACGTGTCGTCCGACGGCGAGCTAATGGCGAAGTCCTCGATCATGGGCGCGCTGACGCTCTACCTGGACTTCATCAACATGTTCCAGTTCCTGCTGGCCCTGTTCGGCAACCGCAACAGCGAGTGAGCCTGACGGCAGAGTCGTTCGACGAGCCCCGGGGGAAACCCCGGGGCTTTCTCTTTTGGGGCCACCTTGGCGATCGGAACTTGCCTGGCGGGCTTCGGCGCAGGCAGCATCAATCCATGCATGTCCTGATCCGTCCCTCCCTCCCTGGTGACATCGCCGCAATCACGGCGATCTATCGTCCCGCAGTCCTGTCCGGCACGGCCTCTTTCGAACTGGACCCGCCCGACGATGCCGAGATGACCCGCCGCCGGGATACACTGGTTGCAGCCGGCTTTCCCTATCTCGTGGCCGAGCAGGCGGGGCAGGTGACCGGCTACGCCTATGCGGGGGCTTACCGACCACGGCCGGCCTATCGCCACTCCGTGGAGGATTCCGTCTACGTGGCGCCCGGACGCCAGGGACAAGGCATCGGCAAGGCTCTTCTCGCGCGTCTGATCGGAGAGTGCGAAGCCTTGGGCTTCCGGCAGATGGTCGCCGTGATCGGCGACAGCCTGTCGAACGGCTCGATCGGCCTGCACCGTTCGCTGGGCTTCGAGCCCGCCGGCATCGTCCGTGCGGTGGGCTTCAAGCACGGGCGCTGGCTCGACCAGGTCCTGATGCAGCGCCCTCTCGGCCCGGGCGGCTCGGAGCCGCCGGGCTGAACGACGTCAGCCACGCGCCAGATCGGCCAGGAGGCTTGCCGCCACCGTGAGCTTCGACAAGGTGAGCCCCGAGCCCGCAATGGCCTCGACCGCCATCACGATACGTTCGGCTTCCGCACCTCGACGCTCCGACCAGACGGCGACCGGGTCCTGCCCCCCACCGGCCGCCTGGGACGCTTCGATGGTGAGCGCTCGGTGGGCCGTCTCGATGGTGGCGAGCGCCCGGTCGAGCGCGAGCCTGTCGTAATAATCGGCGAGCGGCACCTCGCGCGCCGCCGCCGCGATGTCGGCGAGCTTGAAGCGCGAGCCGAGGGCGTAGTGCGTCGCCGCCACCATCTCGACCGGCTGGCCCGTGCGCTGCGCGACGAGGACGATGTCCGGCGCCGCGCCGAGCTGCGGCAATGTCGCGAAGCGCACAGCGATGGGTTCCGGCACACCCTCAGCCATCAGCGAGGCCGCGCGGCGACCGGCCGCCTCGACCGCGGGATTCGGCAGCACCCGGTGCAAGGCCGTCTCCACCGTCGCGATGCCCTGATGGAATCGACCCACCACCGCGTCGAGCGTCTCGGCCTGCCAGTCCACGTTGCGGATGAACCAGACGAGCCGCGAGAGCAGCAGGTCCTGCACCTGCCTGTAGAGCCGCAGTTGCACCTTGCCCGGCACCTGCCCGTCCAGCGCGTCGAGCGAGCCGTTCAGCGCGATGAGGCCGTAGCTGTCGCGCGCCGCGGCATAGGCCGCGGCGATGGTCGGGGCGTCCGCTCCCGTCTGGTCCGTGATGCGGGTCACAACGGTCGCCCCGCCGCGGTTGACGATGGCGTTGGCGAGCTGCGTCGCCACGATCTCGCGCCGGAGCCGATGCCCCTCGACCGCGTCGGGGAAGCGCTCCACCAGCATGTCGGGGAAGTAGCGCACGAGCTCGCGCGAGAGATAGGGATCGTCCGGCACGCGGCTGTCGAGCAGCGCGTCGTGCAAGGCGAGCTTGGCATAGGCCAGCAGCACCGCGAGTTCGGGCCGCGTGAGCCCCTCGCCGCGACGCTCCCTCTCGGTGAGCGCCGCCTCGTCCGGCAATTGCTCGACCGTGCGGTCGAGCCGGCCCGCGCCCTCCAGCGTCTGCATGAGGCGGCGGGCGAAGCCGAAATCCTCCTGCCCGCGCGTCTCGGCCAGCGAGAGGGCCAGCGTCTGCAGGTAGTTGCTGCGCAGCACGAGGCGCGCGACGTCGTCCGTCATGTCCGCGAGCAGCGCGTTGCGGGCGTCGTAGCTCAGCCGGCCGTCGCGCTCCGGAACGGCCAGCGCGATCTTGATGTTCACCTCGACGTCCGAAGTGTTGACCCCTGCGGAATTGTCGATGGCGTCGGTGTTGAGTCGCACGCCCGCTCGCGCCGCTTCGATGCGGCCGAGCTGCGTGCAGCCGAGGTTCGCGCCCTCGCCGATCACGCGCGCCCGCACCTCGCGGCCGACGATGCGCAAGGCGTCGTTGGCGCGATCGCCGACCTGCTCGTCCGTCTCCGTGGTGGCCCGGATATAGGTGCCGATGCCGCCGAACCAGAGCAGGTCCACCTTGGCGCGCAGGATCGCCTTCATCACCTCGGCCGGCGTCGCCTCGGGCACGTTGAGGCCGAGCAGGGCCCGCACCTCCAGCGAGAGCGGCACGCTCTTCAACTGGCGCGAGAACACCCCGCCGCCCTGCGAGATCAGGCCCTTGTCGTAGTCCTGCCAGGAGGAGCGCGGCAGGTCGAACAACCGGCGGCGCTCGGCGAACGAGGCCGCCATGTCCGGATCGGGATCCAGGAAAATGTCGCGGTGGTCGAAAGCCGCAACGAGCCGCGTCTGCTGGGAAAGCAGCATGCCGTTGCCGAACACGTCGCCGGACATGTCGCCCACGCCCGCCACCGTGAAGGGCGTGACCTGGATGTCGTGGTCCATCTCGCGGAAGTGGCGCTTCACCGCCTCCCAGGCGCCGCGGGCGGTGATGCCCATCTTCTTGTGGTCGTAGCCCTGCGACCCACCGGAGGCGAAGGCGTCGCCGAGCCAATGATGGTGCTCCAGCGACAGCGCGTTGGCGATGTCGGAGAAGGTCGCCGTGCCCTTGTCTGCGGCCACGACGAGGTACGGGTCATCCCCGTCGTGCCGCACCGTGTTGGCCGGCGGCACGATGGCGCCGGCGTCGATGTTGTCGGTGAGGTCGAGCAGCGTGCCGACGAAATCCTGGTAGGCGGCGACGCCTTCGGCCATGAAGGCCTGCCGGTCGGAGGGCGGCGGAAGGCGCTTGGGCACGAAGCCGCCCTTCGCGCCGACGGGCACGATGACGGCGTTCTTGACCTGCTGCGCCTTCACGAGACCCAGCACTTCCGTGCGGAAATCCTGCCGCCGGTCGGACCAGCGGAGCCCGCCACGCGCCACCTTGCCGAAGCGCAGGTGCACGCCCTCGACGCGCGGCGACAACATGAAGATCTCGTAGAGCGGGCGCGGCAGAGGCAGGCCGTCGATCTTGCCGCTCTCGAACTTCACCGCGATGGCCGCGCGCGGCCGGCCGTCCCCGTCGAGCTGGTAGAAGCTCGTGCGCACCGCCGCCTCCACCAGGTTCACGAAGTGGCGCAGGATGCGATCCTCGTCGAGGCTGGTGATGGCGGCGAGGCCCGCCTCGATCTCGCTGCGGATCGTCGCCTGCATGCGCGCCCGCTCCGCCTCGTCCTGCTGGCGCGGATCGAACCGGGCATGAAACAACGCGAGCACCTGGGCGGCGAGCCCGGCATGCTTCACCAGCGTCGACCACATGTAGTCCTGGCTGAACGGCACGCGCGCCTGCTGCAGGTATCTTGAGAGCGTGCGCACCAGCGCGACGTCGCGCCACCCGAGGCCTGCTTCCAGCACGAGCGCGTTGTAGCCGTCCGACTCCGTCTGGCCCTTGAGCAGGGCCATCAGCATGGCCTCGATCTTCGGCTTCATCGCGGGCACGTCGACCGGGCCGCCGCGCGCGCGCTTCAGCGTCATGTCGTGCAGCCAGATCATCATCTCCTCGCCCGCCTCGGCAGGCCGCACGCGATAGGTGCGCTCGCTGACGACGCGGAAGCCGAGGTTTTCCAGGGCCGGCACGCGGTCGGTGAGCGCCATGGCCTTGCCGAGGGAGAAGACGACGAGGTTGACGCGACTCACATTGTCCGTGCCGGCGCGGCGCTCGAGGCGCACCGCGTGGCGCGAGCCCTTCATCAGCCGCTCGATCACCGCGATGTCGGCGACTGACTGCTCCGGCGTGAAGGCCTCGCGATAGGCGGCCGTGAAGGCCTCGCGGTAGCGCAGCGCGAGGGCGCGGGCCTGCGGCCCGTCCATCGATTCAGACAAGGCCTCGACGAGCCCGTCACGCCAGGTGCGTACGACGCGGTTGACCTCGTCCTCCAGGGTGGCCCGGTCGAGCCGCGGCGTCTCGCCCTCGTCGCGGCCGATGATGTAGTGCGTGCGCGCGAGCGGCCCCTCGGGATAGGCCGGGTAGGCCGCGGAGAAACGGCCCTTGTAGAGCCGCGCCAGCAGCTCTCCGAGCTTCTGGCGGATCTGGCTGTCGTAGCGATCCTTGGGCACGTAGACGAGCACCGAGACGAATCGGTCGAAGCGGTCGGCGCGGGCCAGGACCCGCACGCGCGGGCGCTCGTAGAGGCTCAGGATGTCCAGCGCGAAGGCGAGCAGCGTGTCGACGTCGATCTGGAAGAGCTCGTCTCGCGGATAGTTCTCCAGCACGTTGCGCAGTGCGCGCCCGGAATGGCTCGCCGGGTCGAAGCCCGCGCGGCGCAGCACCTGTGCGACCTTGTGGTTGATGAAGGGGACGTTCTCCGTCGTCTCCGTGTAGGCGCTCGACGTGAAGAGGCCGACGATGCGCAGCTCCCCGCTGAGCAGCCCGTCCGCCGTGAAGAGCTTCACGCCGACATAGTCGAGATGGACGCGCCGGTGCACCCGCGACTTCACGCTCGCCTTGGTGACGATGAGCGGCACGGGCTCGCTGAGGAACGCGCGGATCTCCGGCGTGATGGCGACGAGTTCGCGCCCGCGGCGCAGCACCTTGACCGTGGGGTCGGCGAGGATGCCGAGGCCGGTACCCTCGACGGGGTCGGCCGCGACGTTCTCGTCGGGAAAGCGGTATTCCCGCATGCCCAGCAGGGTGAAGTTGTCGTCGGCGAGCCAGTTGAGGAAGGAGACGGCCTCGGTGACCTCCTCGGGGTCGAGCGGCGGCGGGTTCACCTTGTAGGCGTGGATCACTTCGGAGAGCCGGCCGCGCATGCGGGCCCAGTCGTTCACGCAGGCGCGCACGTCCGCGTAGACCCGGTGCAGGCCGTCGACCACGGCTTGGCGGCGGGCGGCATCATCGATCCGGTTGAGGTGGACGTGGATCAGGCTCTCGCGGCGCGTGCCCGCCTGCGCGCCGGCGATGGCCTCGCCTGCGAAGCGGATCAGCTTGCCCTGCGCGTCGCGCTCCACCGCCACGATGGGGTGGGCGACGAAGAGGATCTCCAGCCCCTGCTCCGAAAGCTCCGCCAGAGTGGAGTCGAGCAGGAAGGGCATGTTGTCGTTGATCACCTCGAGCACGGTGATGTCGCGCCGCCGCCCGGAGACCTGCGCCTCGGCGTCCGTCAGACGGATCTCGTCATGGCCCGGAACCCGCGGCTCGGCGAGGTGGGCATAGGCCTGCGCCGCGAGGCCGGCGAGCGCGACGGGGTCGTAGCAGGCGAGGTCCTCCTCGGAGACGCGGGCGTAGAGCACGTCGGCGAAGCCGGGCGGGGCGCCCTCAGGCACGGAGGCCAGCCGCTCTCCGATGCCAGCGATGATCCTGGTCTTCTCCGCTCCCCGCGCGTCGAGGTCCAAGCTCGCCATGATGTCCTCCCTCGGTGGACGCTGCGCCACCGTGCCGCCATGCTATGCACGGCGCCGATAGCGTTGCCATGACGAAATGCAGGGTCGAGGAGACCGAAATGGCGGAAAAGAAGCGCGAGGTCGGCGAAAGGCCCCGGCCGCAGGGCTCGGGCGGGCGCACCATGGCCCTTGACCTGCCTCCGGCCGCACTGTCGCCCGCCATGCGCGAGCTCTTCGACAAGTGCCTGGAAAAGATCGGCTTCGTGCCGCACGTGCTCGCGGCCTACGCCCACGACATGGCCAAGCTCGAGGCGTTCTCCGCCCTCTACAACGACCTGATGCTGGCGCCATCAGGCCTCTCGAAGCTCGAACGCGAGATGATCGCCGTCGCCGTCTCCGCCGAGAACCGCTGCTTCTATTGCCTCACGGCCCATGGCGCGGCGGTCCGCCAGCTCTCGGGCGATCCGATTCTCGGCGAGCTCATGGTGATGAACTGGCGCGCGGCCGATCTCTCGTCACGCCACCGCGCCATGCTGGGCTTCGCCGTGAAGCTGACGCGATCGCCGGGCGACGTGGAGGAGGAGGATCGCGCGGCCTTGCGCGACGCCGGCTTCGGCGACCGCGACATCTGGGACATCGCCGCCGTCGCCGCCTTCTACAACATGTCCAACCGCATGGCCTCGGCCGTCGACATGCGTCCGAACGATGCCTATCACGCGCAGGCGCGGTGACCTCGGCCGTCATTGCGAGGAGAGCTCCGACGAAGCAATCCAGAAGACGGAAGGCGAAGGCGGAATTGCTTCGCTTCGCTCGCAATGAAGTAAAGAACTAAGCCTTCCTCAGCCCCACCTCGACCAGCGCCGTGTCCTGCCGAGCCGACAGGGCCTTCAGGTCGAAATCTCGGATGGCCTCGTCGAAGAGCCGGTGGAAGTTGAGCTCGGCCTGCAGGTGCAGGAAGACGCCGCCGAGCCCGATGGCGGCGCGGTCCATGAAGACGAATTCCTGCGGCACCGTGACCGGGCCCTTCTCCTTCAGGGCCTTGTGCACGGTGAAGGCCTCGCGCCGTCCATACTCGGACGGCTTCACCTTGTCGGCGATGGTCCGGACGCGGTCTTCCAGCAGCGGGCCGTAGATGAAGCGGGCCCAGATGTTCAAGACCTCGATGAGGTCACGCTTCAGGCCCTTGAAGCCCCAGGTCTCGTAGGCGTGGACGACGCGCTCCTCGTCGTTCTCCAGGAGGCCCGTGTAGAGGTCCACCACGCCACCCACGAAGCGCGGCGGGAAGATGCGGATGCAGCCATAATCCAGCAGGTTGATGCCCGCGGGCCGGCCTCCCTCCGAGAACACCGTGTAGTTGCCGAGGTGGGGATCCCCATGGATCACGCCGTAATGGCTGAAGGGCTGCCACCAGGCCTGGAACATCGCCGTGGCGATGCGATTGCGCTCCTCGAGCGTATGCTCCTTGAATGTCAGCATGCGCTCGCCGTCGAGCCATTGCAGCGTCAGGAGGCGGGCTGTGGAGAGCTCCTGCCGCACGTGCGGCACACGGACCAGCGGCTCGTCGGCCAGCATCTTCGCATAGAGCCGAGCGTGCTTGGCTTCCCGGCGATAGTCGAGTTCCTCCCGTACGCGCGCGCCGATCTCCTTGGCGATCTCGCGCGTGTCGATGGCGGGGTCCATGCGCCGGTGCACGGCGAAGAGCACGTCGAGCTGGCGCAGGTCCGCCTCCACGGCGGATTGCATGTCAGGGTATTGCAGCTTGCAGGCGAGGTTTTCGCCGTCGAGAGCGACGGCCCTGTGCACCTGGCCGAGCGAGGCGGCGGCGGCCGAGCGCAGGTCGAAGGAGCCGAACTTGGTGGCCCAGTCGGGCCCGAGCTCGGCCATCATGCGACGCTTCACGAAGGCCGGGCCCATCGGAGGCGCGTCGCTCTGCAGCTTGGAGAGCTCCTCGGCATATTCGGGCGGCAGCACGTCGGGGATGGTGGCCATGAGCTGGGCCACCTTCATCAGCGGCCCCTTGAGGCCACCCAGCGCCTGGGTCAGCGCCGCCGCATTGGAGCGGTTGGCCCCGTCGAGACCGAACAGCTTCGCGCCGGCGATGCGCGCCGCCACGCCGCCCACGTTCGCCCCGACCTTCGCGTAACGCGAGACCCGCGCGGTCATTCGATTGCGTTCGTCGTCGCTCATGCAGCCCTCGACCGGCAGCCCTCGACCGGATCTGACCGTCAGATAGGGCGACGGCGAGGCAATTCCAGAGAAATCAGGCCTCGACGGCCCGGTTCGCTCGACCCAGGGTTGAGGTTCCGGCAATGATTGCCGGGGCAGGCCTGGCGCTGCGGACGGCATCCCACACGCACAGCACCGCGACCAGGCTGAACAGCGCGGGATAGAGGGGCCAGTCTGTGAGGCGGGAGATCACGAAGAAGGCGCCCGCCCCGGTCTGGAACGCCAGCAGCGCCGCGAAGACTGGCAGCGGGGTTCGTGCGTCCGCAAGCCGCAGGGCGATGAGTGGCGCCACCATCAGGAGGTCGGCGGGCAGGACGTAGGGCAGCGACGCCAGCGTCAGCAACGGCACCAGAGCCGCCCGCCCCTCGTACGCGACGCCGGCCCCTTTCAGCCAGACCATCGCCAGCGCCGAGCAGCTTGCGAGGGCGAACTGCACGGCGAGTGCAGGGGCCTTGTGAACCGTGAGTTGGCGCAGGCCCGCATACCAGGATGGCTCCCAGGACCACAGGAGTTGCTTTTCCAGCATCGCCTCGGTCTGCGCCGGCACGCCCTGCTGGAGAAAGGCGAGCCATGGCTCCCAGCCGATAACGAGGACGGAAAAGGCCAGCAGCACCGCCGCCGTGACGATCGCCGAGGCGATGGCGCTCCATTGCCGCTCGATGAGCAGAAAGAGCGGCAGGAGGACGCCGAAATGAGGCTTGATGGTGAGGATGCCAAAAGCAAGGCCGGCGAGCACGGGCCGGCGCGGCAGAATGGTGAGGCCGCCGATCAGCAGGACGGACGCGATGATGGCGACCTGGCCGAAGACGAGCGTGGACAGAAAAGCGCTGGAAATCAGGATATAGAACCACACGGCCGCCGAGGGGCGGAAGAAGCGTGCCACGAACCAGGCATAGAGCGCCACATTGGCCACGGTCCACAGGAGGGCGGCAGCCGGGAAGCCGAGGAGACCCAAGGGCAGCGTCAGCATCAGGAAGTGCAGCGGATAGGACCAGATGTGCCCGCTCTCGAGCGGGAAGAAACGCCAGCGCGCGACGTTGAAGTCATATTGGTCGAACAGCACCGAAAGATCGGCGTGCCAGAAGGTCCAGGCCCCGAACCAGGTATTCTTGAAGTCGACCGGCAGCCCCGGAAACCAGCCCTCGAAGGGAGAGGTGGAGGCGACGATCAGGCCGAAGAACACCACGTTGCCCGCGGTCGCCGCCATGAGCAGCGCCGAGCAGATCAGGACCCGGCTCACCTCTCTTGCAGTCATGTCCGTCCGCCTGCCCGCCGGAAGCGAGGCGAACCTAGACGCGAAAACCTAAGATTTCGCAGCCGGGCGTCGTCAGGCGAAGCCTTCCAGCTCCACGATCATGCGCTCGATGAGCGACAGGCCGATCTGCCAGAAGGCGGGGTCGCGCGCATCCAGGCCGAACGGCGCCAGCAACTCCGTGTGGTGCTTGGTGCCGCCCGCGGCGAGCATGGCGAGGTAGCGCTCGGCGAAGCCCTCCGAGGCGTTCTCGTAGACGCCATAGAGCGAGTTCACCAGGCAGTCGCCGAAGGCGTAGGCATAGACGTAGAAGGGCGAGTGGATGAAGTGCGGGATGTAGGACCAGTAGGTCTCGTAGCCCGGCCCCAGCCGGATCGCCGGCCCCAGGCTCTCTCGCTGCACCTCCAGCCAGATCTCGCCCAGCTGCTCCGTGGTGAGCTCGCCTGAGACGCGGCGGGTATGGACCTCGCGCTCGAAGCTGTAGAAGGCGATCTGGCGCACGACCGTGTTGATCATGTCCTCGACCTTGGCGGCCAGCATGGCCTTGCGGGCCACGGGATCCTCGGTCTTGGCGAGCAGAGCGCGGAAGGTCAGCATCTCCCCGAAGACCGAGGCCGTCTCGGCCAGCGTCAGGGGCGTGGGGGCCATCAGGGCGCCGTTCGGCGCGGCGAGCACCTGGTGCACGCCATGTCCCAGCTCGTGGGCGAGCGTCATCACGTCGCGCGGCCGACCCTGGTAGTTGAGCAGCACGTAGGGGTGGGCCGAGGGCACGGTCGGGTGCGCGAAGGCGCCGGGGGCCTTCCCTGGGCGCACGGGCGCATCGATCCAGCTCTCGTCGAAGAAGCGGCGGGCGATGTCGGCCATGCGCGGCGAAAAGCCGGCATAGGCGTCGAGAACGGTCCGGCGCGCATCCGTCCAGCCGATCGTGGCCTGCGGCACTTCCGGCAGGGGGGCGTTGCGGTCCCAATGGTTCAGCGCCGTCACGCCGAACCATCGGGCCTTCAGCGCATAATAGCGGTGCGACAGGCGCGGATAGGCTTCCCGCACCGCTGCGACCAGCGCATCGACGACCTCGCGCTCCACGCGGTTGGCGAGGTGACGGCTATCGGCCACGTCCTCGAAGCCGCGCCAGCGGTCGGCGATCTCCTTGTCCTTGGCCAGCGTGTTGGTGATCAGCGTGAAGATGCGCCCGTTGGCGCCCAGGGTGGCCGCGAGCGCGTCGGAGGCGGCCTTGCGGACGCCCTCGTCGGAATCCTGCAGCTTGTTGAGCGTCGGCTCGAGGGTCAGCTCCTCGCCGCTCACCTTGAACTTGAGGGAGGAGATGGTTTCGTCGAACAGGCGGTTCCAGGCCGCCCGGCTCGTCACCGACTTCTCGTGGAAGAGCTGCTCGATCTTGTCGTCGAGCTGGAACGGCTTCTCCTTGCGGATGTCCTCCAGCCAGGGCCGGTAATGCGCCAGCGGTTCCTTCGCGGAAGCCTTGGCGAGCCGGGCGTCGTCGAGGCGGTTCAGCTCGAGCTGGAAGAAGAGCAGGTCGGACGAGGCGGCGGTCAGGCGCTCCTGCGCATCGCCATAGAATTTGGCGCGCTTCGGGTCCGTGGTGTCGCCGGCATAGACGAGGCCGGCGAAGGAGATGATGCGGCCGAGCCGGTCCTCCAGCGCCTCGTAGCGGCGGATGGCGGCGGTGAGGGCCTGTTCGGGCTCCTTGCCGTCGAGCAAAGCCTGCAGCGTGCCGCGATAGGCCTGCGCGAAGCTCTTGCACTCCTCTTCCGCCGCCTCGAGATCACGGGCGAAGACGGGATCCTCCATCGAGGCATAGAGGTCGGTCAGGTCCCATTCGGGCAGCTTGCCGAGCGCGGCGGCCGGCGCCTTCGCCGACTTGCCGGCCAGAGCGGAATGGACGATCGCACGAAAGCGCATGGGGCCACCGCCGTCAGAGGACACTGGTCTCCTGATATCGGGAGGCGTCGCCCGGGATCAATGCCGCATCGCACGCCGGGCCGGCCTTTCGCGCGGAGGGTCACTCTGAAACCACGCTTTGCACCGATGGCACGCATTTCGAGCGATCGGCCCCGGTTTCGTCCACGGTGTTAAAGGGACGTTTACCGGCAAACCCGACCATCGCACCGAAACGGCACAGCCGGTGAGTCGGGACTTTCATGAGCAGCACCATTCTTATCGTCGACGACGATCCCATCCAGCGCCGCCTGCTCGAGAACATGGTGAACCGGCTCGGCTACACCGCCATCGTCGCGGAGAGCGGCGAGGCCGCGCTCGCGATGCTCGACAGCCGCGGCGACGAGATCGACCTGATGATCCTCGACCTCGTCATGCCCGACCTCGACGGCATGGGCGTGCTGGGCAAGTTGAAGGGCCGCTCCGACCCGCCGCCCGTGATCGTGCAGACGGCGCATGGCTCCATCGAGACGGTGATCTCGGCCATGCGGGCCGGCGCGGCCGACTTCGTGGTGAAGCCCGTCGGGGCCGAGCGCCTGTCCGTTTCCATCAAGAACGCCCTGCGGGCCGATGCGCTGGAGGACGAGATCCGCCGCTTCAAGCGGCACGCCTCCAACACGCTGGGCTTCAAGGACCTCATCACTCGAAGCCCCGAGATGGACCGCGTGATCCGCCTCGGCGAGCGCGCGGCCAAGTCCACGATCCCTGTGCTCATCGAGGGCGAATCCGGCGTCGGCAAGGAGTTGCTGGCCCGCGCGATCCAGGGCGCGTCGGACCGGCGCGGCCGGCCCTTCGTGACGGTGAATTGCGGCGCGATCCCCGACAACCTCGTGGAATCCATCCTGTTCGGCCATGAGAAGGGCTCCTTCACGGGCGCGACCGAGCGCCACGTCGGCAAGTTCGTCGAGGCCCATGGCGGCACGCTCTTCCTCGACGAGGTCGGCGAATTGCCGCTCGAGGCCCAGGTGAAGCTGCTGCGCGCCATCCAGGAGGGCGAGGTCGACCCCGTCGGCGGGCGCAAGTCCGTGAAGGTGGACATCCGCCTGATTTCGGCCACCAACCAGAACCTCATAGAGGCGGTGAAGCAGGGCCGCTTCCGCGAGGACCTCTATTACCGCCTCAACGTCTTCCCCATCACGATCCCGCCCCTGCGCAACCGGCGCGAGGACATCCCCGACATCGCGCGCCGCTTCATCGCGCGCTTCGCGGCCGAGGAGGGCAAGCGCCTGCGCGGCCTCACGGCCGAGGCCTCGGCGCTGCTGTCGAGCTACAACTGGCCGGGCAACGTGCGCCAGCTCGAGAACGCCGTGTTCCGCGCGGTGGTGCTGGCGGACCGTGACGAACTCGGCTTGGAGGAATTCCCGCAGATCGCGGCCCATGTCTCCGGCTTCGAGGTCCGGGTGCCGTCCCTGCCGCCGGTTGTGCCGCCCCCGGTCGCGGTCGTGCCCGCCTTCGTCGACCCGCAGCCCGAGCGCGTGCTGCGCGATCCCCGCAAGCTCGATCTCATCGACGACAAGGGCGACGTCCGTCCCCTCGCCGAGATCGAGGAGCAGGTGATCCGCTTCGCCATGGACCATTACCGCAACCACATGACGGAAATGGCCCGCAAGCTTGGCATCGGCCGCTCGACCCTCTATCGCAAGCTCAAGGAGATGGGCCTGGGCGAGGGCGAGGAGCCGGTCGGGGCCGACGCAGCCTAGCCGCGCCCGCAATACTCGTGCTGCGCGCGGGCGTTGCTGATTGGGCACGCCCCGCAACCCACCGGCCGGCGCGCCTTGCCTTGGACATCGTGCTCATGGCCAAGTGTAACCTGCACAGTACAAGGTCGATTCGATGGTCGTGACTCACCGGCGCGTCTCGCGGGCTTCCTGGCTTGCCGGGGCTTCCTTCGTCCTGCTGGTCATGGCCGGACCCTGTCTGCAGGCCAAGGCCGAGGACGCCACGGCCGCCATCGACATTCCGCCGCCGGACCTGCCGCCCGTCGAGGTCGTGATCGACGTTCCGCGCCCCGCGCCCGACGTCCAGGTGGTCCTGCCCGAATGGCCGCCGGACGTTGGCCTGCCCGTGATCGCGGTCGCGCCGGCGCGAGACCTCGACGCCGAGATCGTCGCGGCGCTGAAGGCCCGCTTCGAGGGCGCGCGGACGCCCGGCTCGGCAGCCGAGATCTCCAAGCGCGACCGCGAGCTCGTGGCCGCCTTCTACCAAGCGCGGGACTACAAGCCGCTCTTCGTCGACGAGGCCGGCCTCACGCCCCTCGGGCGCGAGATCGAGAGCCAGATCGCGACGGCAGACCAGGACGGGCTCGACGCCGCCGCCTATCCCCTCCCCTCGCTCATCGGGGGCGACGCGGGCAACCTCGGCGACGCGGAATGGCTTCTCGCCTCCGCCGCCTTCGCCTATGCCCGTGACGCCCGCGGCGGGCGCATCGTGCCGGCGCGGCTGTCGAACCTCATCACGCCGGAGCTGAACCTGCCGTCTCCGGGCGACGTGCTCGGCAAACTCGCGGCGAGCGAGGACGGAGCGGCGGTCCTGGCCGCCTACCAGCCGCAGCATGTGGGCTACAAGGCGCTGCGCGACAAGCTCGCGGAACTTCGCGAAGCCACTGGGGCGGTGCAGTCCCGGCCGGCCATCGGCGAAGGCCGCCCCCTGAGGATCGGCATGAACGATCCCCGGGTGCCCGCTTTGCGGGCCCGGCTCGGCCTGCCCGCGTCGCCGGACGAGACCTTCGACGAGCAGATCGCGGTCGCGCTCGCGGACTGGCAGCGGTCCCAGGGGCTGCGCCCCACGGGGCGGCTAGACCGCGGCATGGCCGGCGCGCTGGACGGACGCACCTCCCGTGGCGTCTCGGCCGCCGACATCGTGGCCAACATGGAGCGCTGGCGCTGGCTGCCGCAGGACCTCGGCGAACGCCGTGTCGAGGTGAACCTGCCGGAATTCACACTTCGCGTGCTAGACGAGCAGAAGGTCGTCCACCAGGCCCGGGTCGTGGTCGGCAAGCCGGAGACCCCGACTCCGCTCTTCTCCAACGCGGTCCAGTTCGTGGTGGTGAACCCCTACTGGAACATCCCGCCCTCGATCCTCAAGAAGGAGATCCTGCCCAAGCTGGCGCAGGACCCGACCTACGCCGCGGCGCATGGCTACGAGGTGATCCAGCGCGGCAACAGCATTTCCGTCCGCCAGCCGCCGGGCGAGCGCAATGCGCTGGGCTTCATCAAGTTCCTCTTCCCCAACCAGCATTCCGTGTACCTGCACGACACGCCCTCCCGCGCCCTCTTCGCGCGGGACAGGCGGGCCTTCAGCCATGGCTGCGTGCGCGTGGACCAGCCTTTCCGCTTCGGAGAGGTGGTTCTGGGGGCGGACGGCTATGACGAGCAGCGCCTGCGGCGCATGGTGGGCAAGGGCGAGCGCACCATCCGGCTGAAGCAGCCTCTGCCGATCCACCTCACCTATTTCACGCTGCGCGTGGACGAGAATGGCCGCCTGCAGCGCCTGGACGACCTCTACGGCTATGACGGCCGGGTGAAGACGGCGCTGGGCATCAACCCCAACGGCCTGCGCTACGCCACGCTGAAGACGGGGCAGACGCGCTAGCCTTCAATAGCTCAGCCGTCGTCATTCCCGGCGCTTCGCGCGGCCGGGGATGACATATCGGTGGGCGCATGTGCTTGGCCGCTGCTCCCGCTTGACGTCGAGCAGATCTCTTGCACGCGCCTGACGCGCACCTTTTCGCCACTGCCGTACGGAGTGCTACGGAGGGACCGCGTTTCGCCACGCCGATCCCTTTTTCGCCACCTTTCGGGACTAGCCCCGACCTCGGGGCTGATACGTGGCGTGACAGAGCGCTGGGCGCGGAAGGGGGACTAACGTGCCATTAACTGTTTTCGGCAACGTTTCGTTGAGCTTAAATGCACGGCAGAGGCTGTGTGTGGTGTCCAAGCTTCAACGAACGGGCTGAGCCTTTGTCGCGTATCCTCTCGCTCCGCTTCGCATCGGCGACGCGCCCTCTCCCGCGGCGCGCCCTTCGCGTCATGTCCTGCGGCGCCGCCTCCCTCGGCGTGGTGGCGCTCACGACGGCGCCGCTCCAGACGGCGATCGCCACGGGCGAGACCCGCACGCTCGAGATCTACCACACGCATACCAAGGAAAGCGCCTCCATCACCTACAAGCGGTACGGCCAGTTCGACCGTGATGGACTGGAGAAGCTCAACTGGATCCTGCGCGACTGGCGCCGCGACGAGCCCATCAACATGGACCCGCGGCTCTTCGACATCGTCTGGGAGGTTCGCAAGGAGGTCGGCTCCAACGAGGCGGTCAACATCGTCTCTGCCTATCGCGCGCCCGAGACCAACGCCATGCTGCGCCACCGCTCCCGCGCCGTGGCCAAGCACTCCCAGCACATGCTGGGCAAGGCGATGGACTTCTTCCTGCCCGACGCCTCCATGGCGAAGGTGCGCGAGGTCGGCATGCGCCTGCAGCGCGGCGGCGTCGGCTATTACCCGACCGCCTACAACCCCTTCGTGCATCTCGACGCCGGCAGCGTGCGCATGTGGCCGCGCATGACGCGCGACCAACTCGCACGCGTCTTCCCCGACGGCAAGACGGTCTTCATCCCCACCGACGGCAAGCCCATGCCGGGCTATGATCTCGCCGCGGCGGAGATCCAGGCCAATGGCGGCAGCGTCTCCGCCTATGCCTCGGCGGGCGACGAGGACGTGCCGGGCTTCTTCTCCAACCGCAAGGGCAAGAGCTTCTTCGCCGCGCTGTTCGGCAGCGGCGACGACGAGGATGCCGCCTTCGTGGCGAGCCAGCGCGGCGGAAAGCAGACCAAGGGCTCGGGCCGCACCAAGATCGCCTCCTACGCGCCGGCGTCCGCCGCCGACGACGGCTCGCGCATCGTCCGCGACTCGGGCGACGCCGCGGTCGCGCCAGCGCGTCCGCCTAAGAGCTTCGAGCAGCAGGTCGTGCGCCCGGCTCCGGAGCCGGAAGCCCCACCGCCCGCCGCCGCCGTGGCCGCCGCGCCGGAGCCCGCGCCCGCACCTTCGCCGGTCCCGGCCGCGGGCCCGCAGGTCGCCGACGTGCCCATGCCCGCGCCCCGTCCGGTCACTCTCGCCTCGCTGCAGACTCCGGGCGGCCCCGCCATGGTCTGGCAGCAGGGTCCCGCGGGCCAGGCGGCCCAAGAACCCGAATCCAAGGTGGTCGCCAACGTGCCGCTGCCGCTCGCCCGGCCCAGCGGAATCGCGCAGATCCTCGCCGCTGTGCCGCTGCCACCGTCGCGGCCGGTCCAGGTGGCCTCCACCACGCCCATCGTGCCCGCGACGATCGAGCCCTCGCTGCCGCCGGTCCTCGCCGGCAGCGCGATCGTGACCCCGCCCAGCACGGTACTCGCCTATGCCGCCGCGCCGACACCTCAAGCCCGGCCGTCCTCCGTTCCCCTGAAGACCACCGTCGCGCCGCCGGCCGAGACGATCGACGCCAAGCTGACCACAGGTACCTTCGACAAGGCGGGCCTGAACGCCCTCTTCGCCACGGCTTCTGTCGCGCCCGCCGCTGCGACCGCCGCGACCGTGAGCACGACCCGCACGCGCGCCGCCGACCGTCCGATCGCCGGCATCACCGCCAAGCCGACGACGGCCATTGCGCAGGGCTTCACGACCTCGTCCGGCAGCGACCTCCACGCCGACCGCTTCACCGGCCCTGCGGTCCGGCCGCTGCCTGTGGCGAGCTTCGCGAAGAACTGAACGCCGTCGGAGCTTCACGCCTGCGCAAGCCGATGTGATGATCGCCGGGCTTCCCCGCGCGAAGCCGCTGCGCCATGTTCCGGACGACCCAGGACCATGGAGAGTTGCATGCGGACGCCGCTGACGATCGCCACCCAGGACGGGACATGCGCCGCCACGCTCGTGACCCCGGACGGTGGCGCGAAGGGCCGGCGCGGGGTGATCCTCTACATGGACGCGTTCGGCCCGCGGCCGGCGCTCGTCGCCATGGCCGGGCGGCTGGCGGAGCACGGCTATGCCGTTCTCGTCCCCGACCTCTTCTACCGCAACGCGCCCTATGGCCCCTTCGACGCCAAGACCGCCTTCACGAACGAGCACAGCCGCAAGGCGCTGATGGCGCTGATCCAGGGAACGACCCAGGCGATGACGGCGCGCGACACCGCCGCGTTCCTCGAGGCGCTTGAAACCCATAGTGCCCAGGGACCGATGGGGGTCGTCGGCTATTGCATGGGAGGCGGCCGTGCCCTGACCGCGGCCGGGACCTATCCGGACAAGGTGGCGGCAGCGGCGAGCTTCCATGGCGGCGGCCTCGCCAGCGAGGCGCCGGACAGCCCGCATCTCCTTGCGCCCAGGATGAAGGCCAGGATCTATGTCGGCGTGGCCGGCGTCGACAACAGCTTCCCGCCGGAGCAGTCCGCCCGCCTTGCCCAGGCCCTAAGGGAGGCGGAGGTCGACCACGCCGTCGAGAACTACGTGGGCAAGAGCCACGGCTGGTGCGTGCCGGACCACGGCGTCTACGACGAGGCGGGGGCCGAGCGCCACTGGAAGCGCCTGCTGACCCTGTTCGGCGAGGCGATGGCCTGAAGGTCGCGTAACGAAAAAGGGCGCCTTGCGGCGCCCTTCGCATGAGGTTCGGCGAATGCCTTACGCGGCCTTCGGCGCGTCCTCGGCCTTGGCCTCCAGAACGGCCTTGCCGCCGACCGTGATCGGGATCTGGCGGGCCTTCTTGGCCTCGGGGATCTCGCGCACGAGGTCGATGTGGAGAAGGCCGTGCTCCAGCGCAGCGCCGGTCACCTGCACGTAGTCCGCGAGCTGGAAGCGGCGCTCGAAGGTGCGCGCGGCGATGCCCTGGTAGAGCACGTCGGACTTGCGCTCCTCGGCGGCCTTCTTCTCGCCGCGCACGGAGAGGACGTTCTCCTTCACCTCGATGGCGATGTCGCGGTCATTGAAACCGGCCACGGCCACGGAGATGCGGTAGGCGTTGTCGCCGGTCCGCTCGATGTTGTAGGGCGGGTAGGAATTGGCCCCGTCGGGTCCGCTCATCTGGTCGAGCATCGAGAAGAGGCGATCGAAGCCGATCGTGGAGCGGTACAAGGGAGAAAGATCGTACTGACGCATGGTTATCCTCCATCAGAAGCGATAGGTCGGATCCGCCTTCAAGGCCGGGTCCTGCGATGACGCGCAGCCGTTACGGCCTGCGCTAAACCCGATGTAGGCAGTGCTTTTCGGCCCTTCAAGGGGCGGGTCCGCGCCTCGTGCGATGAACCGGCGATGAATGGGGCGCTCCGGCCCCGTTCATGTGCAGGCTGGCAAAAGGTCGGCGTCGTCCCGTTGGACCCTTGCCGATGCCGCGTTCCCACTTGCCTTCCGTCACCGCCCTCCGGCTGACCGCCGCCGCGCTCGTCGTGGGCGTCGGACTCGTGGCTGGCCAGGCGCGGGCCGGCGACATGACCCCGCCCGATGACAAGGCGGACGACGTCACCACGCCCCAGCGGGCCGAGGCCGTCTTCGTCCGGCAGGGCTACGTGGGCGTCGCCGACCTGCGGCGCCGCGGCGGCGTCTGGCTCGCCGACGTCACCGAGCGCAATGGCCGTCGCTGGCGCGCCGTGCTCGACGTGACCACCGGCGAGGTGGCGGGCCTGCGGCCGATACCGCAGCCTCCTCCCGCCAGGCCTGTCATCGGAATGCAGACGAGCGAGCGCTAGGATCCTCGACTCGCAGGCGGATACCGCGCGGCTCCCGCGCACCTGACGTTTCCGCCGACGCGCCGCATCGGCTACGATGCGTGGCCTGACTCGCCGGGAGCTCGTCTTGGAACTCGCCTCCACGCCGGACATGCCGGTCCCCAGCAATCCCACCGTGGGGATGATCGAGAGCTCCGGCGGCTTGCGGCTGCGCTACGCGCGCTGGAGGCAGACCACCCGGCGCTGCCGGGGCACCGTGTGTCTGATGCACGGGCGCTCGGAGTTCATCGAAAAATACTTCGAGGTGATCACGGACCTGCGCCGGCGCGGCTTTGTGGTGCTGACCTTCGACTGGCGCGGCCAGGGCGGCTCGGACCGGCCCCTCGCCAATCCGCGCAAGGGCCATGTCGACGATTTCCAGGACTATGCGGACGACCTCGACGCCATCGCCGCAAATGTGCTGCCCTCCTGCCCCAGGCCGCATTTCGCTTTGGCCCACTCGATGGGCGGCGCGATCCTGCTGCGGTCTCTGTCTGGCCGGGACGGGCCCTTCGAGCGCGTGGTGACGACGGCGCCGATGTGCCGGATCGCGCTCGTCCACCACCCCCTAGGGGCGCGGCTGCTGGCGGCGAGCCTCGACGTGCTGGGCTTCGGCGGCAATTTCATTCCTGGCGGCGGCGAGACCGCCGTGACGACGAAGCCCTTCGCCGGCAACCCCGTCACGTCGGATCCCGTCCGCTACGCGCGGGCGGCCGACCTCGTGGCAGCCATGCCGTCGATCGGCCTCGGCGATCCCACCGTCGGGTGGATCCATGCGGCCTTCCGCGCGATGGCGCCGTTCGACGATCCCAATTTTCCGCTGACGATCGAGACGCCCGTGCTCTGCATCGCAGGCACCGCGGACACCATCACCGACACGGCCACGGCGGAGCGCTTCGCGGCGCGGCTCAAGGCCGGCAAGGCGCTAATCATCACGGGCGCGCTGCACGAGATCATGATGGAGCGAGACGCGATCCGCGAGCAGTTCTGGGCCGCCTTCGACGCCTTCATCCCCGGCACGCCCGTCAACGTCGAGACCGAGCCGGACGACGAGCCCGGCGAGGAGCAGGTCGAGGCGGCCTGAGACCGGACGGCTTCAGCCGACGAGCAGCTTCAGCGCGGCCTCGTGCAGCCTCTTGTCGCCAGCCGCGATCACGGCGCCGCCCGCCGTCGGCGGATTGCCCTGCCAATCCGTCACGATGCCGCCGGCGCCCTCGATGATCGGGACGAGCGGGACGATGTCGTAGGGCTTCAGCCCCGCCTCGATCACCAGGTCGATCTGGCCCGCGGCCAGCATGCAATAGGCGTAGCAGTCGCAGCCGAAGCGCGTCAGCCGCACGGAATTCTCGACGCGCAAGAAGCCATCCAGCGCCGCGCCTTCGAACATGCGCGGCGTGGTGGCCGAGAGCGTGGCGGAGGCGAGATCCTCGCAGCGGCGCGTGCGGAGCTGGCGCTCGCCGAGCGGTCCGCGCCAGGAGGCGCTGCCGCCGTCGCCGAAGAAGCGCTCCTTCGTGAAGGGCTGGTGCATCATGCCGTAGCACGGCACGCCGTTGCGCTTGAGGCCGATCAGCGTGCCCCACATGGGCAGGCCCGCGATGAAGGCCTTGGTACCGTCGATGGGGTCGAGCACCCAAACGAACTCGCGCTCGCCCCCCTCGTCGCCATATTCCTCGCCCTCGATGCCGTGCGAGGGGAAGACGCGCTTGATCATCTGGCGCATGGCCGCCTCGCCGGCGCGGTCGGCCTCGGTCACGGGATCGAAGATCCCGCCCTTGTTCTTGTCGGCAGCCGCGATGGCCGTGCGGAAGAACGGCAGGATGGCAGACCCGGAGACGGTCGCCAGGTCGTCCACGAAGGCAGCGAAGTCGACAGCTGACATGTCCCGTTCCCCCAAGCGCCCCAGCGCTATAGGCGAGGCGCATGACGATGGCAACGCGATCCCTCAGGAGACCCATTCGAAGCGCAGCGGGAAACCTGACCAATTGATCATACCGCACCGCAGCAATACCCATATCGCATAGCTGCGGCCGAATGATTTATTCGTGCTGCGTTTCCAATGGCTTATGAGGCGGCTGGCGTCGCGTCTCGATACGTCAGTGTTCCTTGCCTTTTGTGCAGTGCAATGCCATACTCTTCTTGCGCTTGGACGTGCCCTGCATGTCCGCGCAGCCCTCCTTGGGCGTTTCCTCCCTAGACTTGGGCCGCTGGCGAAAGCCGGCGGCCTCTTTCTTTGTGCAGGCTTGTCTTCGGACCGGCGGGCCTGGGCTTGGCCGCAGAGCCATGCACAGCATGCGCAGCGCATCGACGAGAGGATGTTACTCCGCCGCGAGTTGCCCGCCGCCGAGGTGAAGCTGGACGACCTCGGCGAGTTCGGCCGCCATGCCGACGAGGTCGCGCGCCACGAGCGAAAATCCCTCAGACCGGACGAAGCGCCGCTCATCCATGTAGAGCGCCCGGCTCACCTCGACCTGCAGCGCGTGGCAATGGGCGGCCGGGTTGCCGTAGTGCTCGGTGATGTAGCCGCCCGCATAGGGCTTGTTGCGCGTGACCGTGTAGCCCCGCGAGCGCAGCGCGCCGTCGATCACGTCCGCGAAGAGCGCGCTGGCGCTGGTGCCGTAGCGATCGCCGATCACGAAGTCGCACCGCCCGGCCTCGTCCCTCTGCGCCTGGGCGGAGGGCATGGAATGGCAGTCCACCAGTACGGCCATTCCGAACGTGCGCTGGGTGCGCTGCAGGAGCTTCTGGAGGGCGCGGTGATAGGGCTTGTAGAGAAGCTCGATGCGCAGCAGCGCGTCCTCGACCGGCAGGCGGCGGGCATAGATCTCCTGCGAGTCCCCGACAATGCGTGCGATGGTTCCGAGCCCGCCAGCGACCCGCATGGAGCGCGTGTTGGCGAACGCGGGCAGCCGCCCGTCGAACATGCGGGGATCCAACTCGTAGGGTTCCCGATTGACATCGAGATAGGCCCTTGGGAAATGAGCCTGCATGAGCGGCGCGCCGAGCCCCGTGACGCCGGCGAAGAGCTCCTCCACGAAACTGTCTTCGGACCGGCGCAAGGTGAGCGGATCGAGACGGGAGGCCTGCAGGAACGCACGAGGATAGACCCGGCCCGAATGCGGCGAATTGAAGACGAGGGGGATCGTCTGCTCGTCGGGCTCGACGATCTCGAACGGGGTCTCGAAATCGTCGATGATGGTGCCGCTCATCGGGGGCCGTCACCTCCTGGGGATTGGTCGATCAGTGTGCCTTTCGCGCGACGCTCTGTCCACGTCGGCGGCGTCGCAGTTTCACGGCTTATTTACGCCACAAGAGTTACATCGCCTGGACCGCCGGAGTTGACGAATGATTCCCGAGACTGCCCCCTCCCGCCGCATCCTCCTGGCCGAGGACGACAACGACATGCGCCGCTTCCTGGTGAAGGCGCTCGAGAATGCGGGATACGAGGTCTCGTCCTACGACAATGGCCTCTCCGCCTATAACCGGCTGCGGGAGGAGCCCTTCGAGCTCCTGCTGACGGACATCGTGATGCCCGAGATGGACGGCATTGAGCTGGCGCGCCGCGCCACCGAGCTCGATCCCGACATCAAGGTCATGTTCATCACGGGCTTCGCGGCGGTGGCGCTGAACCCGGATTCGCAGGCCCCGAAGGACGCCAAGGTCCTCTCCAAGCCCTTCCACCTGCGCGACCTCGTCGCCGAGGTCCAGAAGCTGCTCAAGGCCGCCTGACCAAGGCGCGCAGGACTGGACGGGACGCCCGCTTCGGGCGCTTGCCATCCCCCGCCCCAGCCGGTATACGACCCGTCACTTCGAGGCGGCCAAGCTGCCCCGAGGGCGCGTAGCTCAGCGGGAGAGCACTACGTTGACATCGTAGGGGTCACAGGTTCAATCCCTGTCGCGCCCACCAATTCTGAAAGCCCTCTGTTTTCAGGCATCTAGCCACAGAAGACGGAGGGCTTTTTTATTGAACCAAGTGGGGCTTTGGTACTGATTGCGGTACTGAAACTCATCACTCAGCAGCCAGAAGGCGCTGCTTGGCTTGCCGTCTGGCACGCCGCGCTAGGATCTTCTGGCGCCGCTTGATCACCTCCGGGTCACGTCTGGTGTTCGCGATCGGCCGGTCGTTGACTGGATTGTTCTGCGGAGCAGGAGAAAGCCCTCCGGTCCACTGATTGCCGTTGAACGTCCGAACGCGTCGGGCGACTTTCTGCGCTCCGACCTCGTTCACACAGCGGATTTCGCCGTACTCCGATTCGGCAGCGGCGTCGTAGGCAGCAGCGGCGTCCTCGGCGGTGTCGAAGTTTCCCAGAAAGACAGTACGCCCATTGCGCCTGATGTCGGCTGAGAAGAACCTGGTTCCGTCCTTCCGATGACGAAGCGACACGCCGTTGAAGCCCGACTTGTTGTGCCGAGCAACGCCCGTGTTCCGCATGCTCTCACTCTGCGTCGCCTCCCGCAGGTTCTCGATCCTATTATCCCCGCGGTCGCGGTTCCTGTGATCGATGAACCCGGACGGCCAGACGCCATAATGCAGGCGCCACGCGAGCCGGTGGCCCATAACGAGCTTCACGCCAGCCTTGATGCGGACGTATCCAGGCGAAGTGCCGTTGTCGTAGCAGGCCCCACAGGGCCGGCCGTCTCTGAATATCTGACCCGTCTCAGGATCGTACGTGTATCGCTCGATGCCGGCGAAATCGGTTTCTGGAGTCTTCGGTTTCCTTGGCATACCAAGGATATCCCGGAAGACTATGCAAGGAACAAACTATTTTATTGAACCGGATTCAAGGCACGGAAATGTCGGTTATAACTGACCTTAAGTCGCTTAGTGTCGGTTATAACCAATATTTTGGAGTCCGCGATTTTCCGTTTGTCCCTTGCGTAGTCGTCTGAGACGGTCAGATCGTAAACTCTAGATGCGCTGGTGGAGGGAGTGGTCCCGGTGAAGCCAGCGCATCGACGCAAGCTCGGTGGTCGTCATGTAACCGCTCCTGAACTACTCATTCTTTTGGAGATGGGCCGCGCCCGCGAAGTCCTCGTATGAGGGCTGCAAAACGCCAGATCGCAAGGTCTGGCGTTTCTGTTTTCACCGCATCCCAGGCTTCCTCTCTTCCTCATTCACCCATTCCTCGAGATTGCGTGCTACACCGCTCCGCATGACCCACGGCTCCATCCAGTCGATATCGGCGGCGCTGCTCCACCGCCACCCATCCCCAATCGACTGAGCCGCCCGCGCGGCTCCTGGAGCCGTGCCGTGTCTGACAACGATCATCCCGATTACATCGTCGACCTCCCTCTTGACGAACCCGCGGCCGCGCCGGCCGACGCTCTCGACATCTGCGATCTCGCGATCCTGAGCGCGCTGCGCCGCTGCGGACTGGACGACGCCATTCGCCGCGCCCGCGAAGACTTGCCGTCGATCATCGGTATCACCTTTCCGACCGGCTACGAGGTCAGCGTTGCGCTGCCAGCGATCGCCGTCACCTGGTTTCCAGGCGTCACGACGACCCACGAGCAGCGCGATCTGACGACCGAGAGCGTCATCGTGACCGGAGGCCGGCAGAGCGTCACTGCATCGCTGAGCAATCCGGGCATGACGATCCTCGTCGCAGAGTGCAGTGATGTTGATCTCGGGCGCGCGTGGCACATCGCTGAGCTTGCGGACACACGCATCGACGTCACCGTAACCGCTACCGACATCCATGCCGCGCTCGCCCAGGCGTATCCGGACTTGCGCGACGAACAATTCGAAGTCCACGAGCGCGCGACAGTCGGCGACCTCGGCCGCTTCCTGCAGCACGAGACGACCGGCTGGCGCGTGCTGCGAGCTGTGAACAAGATGGCGCGCAGGCGCTCAGCTCATACAGCGAAGAAGGCCGAGGAGGACGAGAAGCCCGCATCGAGAAAGAAGGTTCGGTTCCCGATCACCGAGCCTACCGGAGTCAAGCTGTCCGGCCTACCCGGCTTTGGAGCCGCGCGACCGTGGGCAATGCAGCTCGCTGCCGACCTGCAGGGCTACCTCGCGGGCACCGTTACCTGGGAGGACATCGACCGCGGCGCGTTGCTCGTCGGCCCACCAGGCTCGGGTAAGTCCACGTTCATGCGAGCGCTCGCATCCGAGTGCGGAATTCCCATGATCTTCACTGGTTTCCAGGACTTCTCGAACAACGGCGAGGGTCACATGGGCACGGTCATCAAGGGCATAAAGTCGCTCTTTGTTGAGGCGCAGTACACCATCGACGAACGTAAGGTTGTCATCGTTGCTATCGACGAGATCGACAGTATTCCTCCTCGCGGTGTTGGATATCACCCTGACTATTGGGCTCCGATCGTGAACGCGCTGCTCGCCGAGATCAATGGCCGCCCAGGCATGATCGTAGTGGGCACGGCGAACAGCGCCAACGTTGACCCGGCGCTGATCCGACCCGGGCGGATGGACCGAATCATCGAGATCGGCCGTCCGCAGCGCGATGAGATCGGGCCGATCCTGCGGCATCACCTTGGCGTCGACATTGCCGGCCTGGACACCGCAGCTGCGTGCCTGTTCGGATCCTCAGCTGCAGACTTGGAGCAGATCGCGAGGTCTGCTCGGCGCCGGGCGCGCGTTCTCGGACGCGTTGTCTCGATGACCGACATCGTCGCTGCCATCGACGAGATCAGACCTCCGATCCGTGACGCCGAGCTCGCGTTCCGCATCGCTCATCATGAGGCCGGGCATGCGATCGCGATGCTCAGCAGCCCGCAAAATCGGGACGTCGAGCTCCACATGTCAGGCACCTTCTCGGCGGCTGCGGGATCAAATGACAACGGCGTTGGCTTCCAGTCGCTCGGATACCTGAGTCGCCGCCTCGTCGAGCTGCTCGCCGGCCGGATCGCCGAGCAGAAGTTCGCCGGTGACCTGACGCGTGGATCCGGCGGAGGCCTTGGCGGCGACATGGAGCGCGAAGAGGCGAGCGACCTGCGCCGTGCGACACTGATTGCGCTTGAGCTGGAGACCCAGCACGGCGTCGGCGTGAGTGGCCTGGTTCACGTGCCCGGCGCGCTTGAGAGTGCGCTTCTGCAGCCGGACATTTATCGTGCTGTGCGAGCGCGGCTCGACGCTGCTAGGGCCGAAGCCGAGCGCATCATTGAAGATCGATGGCACGTTGTCGGCGCGCTTGCCGTGGAGTTGGTACGAGAACGTTACATTGCGGCCGAGCGCGTGCGGGAGATCGTCGCCAGGGCTGACGCCCTGAAGCCGCGGGCTGACGCGGCGTTCGTGTCCGTTTTCTCGGACGCGGATGAGTAGACCGATGTTCTGCTATAGCCGAACTCCGCACCGGAGTTCTGGGATATCCGAACTTTATGCTACAAAGAGAATGGCCGCTGTTGTTGCCGCGGCCCCAATGGCCTACGGCTCCTCGACCAGATGTACAAGCATCGCGATACACTGCTGGGCAACTTCGTAATACATGTCGTGGACCAACGTGCAATTTAACGCCTCGTCGATAGCTTGATTCATGGCGTCTTGCCTCGGTCGCTTTCTTGGCCACGCGCGAAATCGTCGTCAGGCACTCGCACCCACTTCCCAGACCGGTGCCATAAGCGCCGGGCTGCGACCGGGACGACAACCGCGAAACGACGACCACGCGCATGGAACGATGAAAGTCACAAATTTATTTTCATCGGAATAAAAGTCCGATGAAGGTTACGTCCTCAAATTCGTCCCGAATCGAAGGATTTTCATGTCACGAAATTTGGCATTGATCGGATTTCGGAATCGATTCAACATTAGAGACCTTGCAAGTCACTCACGCACGTCGCGTCAGCGGCAAGGCTCCCCTTCTCTCGCGCTTTACGACAGATGGATCACGCATCTTCAGCCACACTTGGCGAACTCGCGTCTTTGGATCGTGCGCCCGGCAGCGACTTTCGGCTGACCGATCGCTACGCCGCACCAGCCGACCTGCTTGAACGTATGGGTTGCGTCCCGGCGGACGGGCCAATCCGTCACGCTGTGAAGCACCTGATCGGCTGTTGCCTGATCGGTTGGAAAGTCCTCCGGTGGACATCCTACTCTCGTGGCCACTCCTGGTACTCCACGCGCAGGAAAGTCGGATACCCATTCACCTACGTGGCTACCCTTGCCGCCGTTGATCTCCTAGTTGCCTATGGCTGGATAGATGAGCTGCGGGCGGCACAGGACGACCACTTGGTCACACAGATGCAGAGCTCGTTTCGGCCGACACAGAAGCTCCTAGACCTCGCCGCCAACACGAACGCGAAAGTTATCTATTTCGAGACCGAACGGCCGACGCTTATCGTCCGGGACAAGAAGGGCAACGACATCCCGATCCAGAACACCCGCCAGGCCGTTGAGATGCAGCGCGCCATGGATCGCCGAAACGAGTTCTTCAAGAACGTGTCGATCGAGTTGAAGTCCGAGCGCATCCGCCAAGTCAACGGTGTCATCATCGTTGACGACCGCCATATCATCCTGACAACGCCCTACCTGACGCTCACCCAGATTTGCTCACGTGGCACGCTTTCGCTGCACCGGCGCCTCTATACCTGGGTCCAGAATCTTCCCTCATCACTCCGCAGCGAGCTTCTGATCAATCGCGAGGAAACGATCGAGCTCGACTACCGGAGCATGCACCCCCGGATGCTCTACGCGCTGCGCGGGATCGATCTCGATCCCGATTTCGATCCCTACGACCTTGAGGGCTACCCGCGGCAAGTCGGCAAGCTCGCGATGCTCGTTGGCGTCAGCTCGCGGTCTCTCGGTCAGGCCATCGGTCACCTGATCGCGATGAAAGACCTACGCGACGAACACGGAAACATTGTCCCGGACGAGAACGGAGACGCGATTCGTGTCCGTCGAGTTCAGTTCAGGGACGGCACGAGGTGGGAGTACTCGAAAGCGGAGACTAGGCGGATCCTCCTGCTGCTCAAGAAGCGGAATCCGGCAATTGCGGACCTCTTCTGCTCCGACGCCGGGATCCACCTAATGACCCAGGACTCGCGCATCGCATGCGAGATCGTCGACGCGCTCATGAGCCGCGGTATTGTGTGTATCCCGATCCACGATTCGTTCATCGTCCAGAAGCGCCATGAGGCCGACCTGAAGGCCGAAATGGATGCGGCGTGGAGCCGTTTCCTGAAGCGGATTCCGAGCCTGAAATCCGCCTGGCTGCAGCGCACGATTCATTCAACAAAATCAAAGGTTTCCGATGCCAAAATCCTACATGATGGTTCTCGCTCTCCTGTCTCTCTGTCGCCTGGGGTGGGTTCGGAAACTAGGGTTTCAAATGAGAATCCCGGGGTGACTCATAGAGACCGTGGGGTTTCCCAAAAGACTCCCGGGGTGACAAACGCGCGCCCGACCGCGCAGGAAGTCGCCAGGGTCGATCAATCCGTTTCCGTGGCTCTGGAAGCGCCCGGGACCGCGAAGGTGGAACCTGTGCCGTCCATGCCGGTCCTTCCGCGCCTCCCAAAGCGTGTCGTCACCGCGCCTGTTCCGGTAGCCCGCAAGTCGGAAACGTCCGCAACCCCGGTCAAGCTGCCGTCGATGCGGCCTCAGCGCGTCTGGGAGCCTCGTGGGCAGGCAAAACGTGAATCCGTAGCTCGTTGCTCGGAAAAGGCGGGAAAGCCTATCCAGGGCCGCCCTAATTCGGTTCTGGATAGTCTCCGCAGTCAGGGTGTTGAACTGGATTGCAACTGCGATACCGGAGAGCCGTATGTGATCCCGGTCCAGGAGCCTCCGCTCGGCGGCCGCGCTACGGCTATCGCCGCATGGAAGGCGCGCAAGCACGCGGAGAAGATCGCCGAGAAGGCGAAAAAGCGAGAGCGCAAGGCAGCCGTCAAGGCCGCTGACGAGGCGTTCAAGGCGGCTCAGAAGGTGGATCCCAAGATTGCGGCATACAACTACGCGATGGAGCTGACCCGTATTGCCCGCGGTGAGGTCGTCGTGACGATCGATCCCGATGACCCCTATAACGTTCTGTCGCCGGAAGAGATCGAGCGCATGAACCGGCCGGCGACGCCGGAAATAGTGAAGTTATCACGCAAGCTCGAAGACGAGATTCCCTGGTGATCCGGCTTGTAACATTCGCTCTCGGGTGAGACCGATGTCTCTTTCGCGGACACCGGTGAAGACAGGAATGGTCGAGAGGACGCTGGAACCGCGGACGAAATGCTGCGCAGAAGTAGTCAAAGGCTGCGGCCAAAGGCCGTCGCCGAGGCTCACCGGTCGCGCCGCGACAACAGCGTAGTGGGAATAACGATCGCGGGATCTCGGGTGCGATTCTCCCCCTCTCCGCCACCACGTTCAGCAAGTCCTTGTGAAGCCTCAACCTTCTGATTCCGCAGATCTTTTCTGCCGGATTCTGATACACGCAGGTGATACACAATGGTGCTTGCTTGCGCCCGCCCCTGGCGGCACCCGGCGACCGGCGTCTATTGGCTGAGACGACGCGTACCGGCGCGGCTGCGCACGGTGCTCCCGAAGCGCGAGATCCTCTTCACGCTCGCCACGCACCTGCCGGGGGAGGCCCGCTCGAGGCATGCCCGGCTGGCGGCCCGGATCGATGACGAACTGTCCCGCATCGCCGCCGGCGAACTGCCCGCCGGCATGCTGTGCGCCGGCCATATCTCGCCCTTCCGATCTGGCCGCGAGATGCCGGCCAATGGCCTGACGGTCACCTCAGCCGTTATCGAGCCGCACGTGCCCGCGCCGGCCGTGCCGTCCGCTACGACGCAGGCATCTCCCCCTGTCGACCTTGGCGACCTGTTCGACGGCTACGCCAATGAGGCGGCGCTGTCTCCGGCCACGCGCAAGCGGTGGCGGCCCGTCATGGATCACCTCGCCCGACACGCCGGCACGCCCGACGCCGCAAGGATGACGCCGGAGATCCTTGTGGCCTGGAAGGATCACCTCCTCGAGGAAGGCCGCAGCCCCGTCACGGTCCGGGATGTCTATCTGGCAGCCGTGAAGGCGACCCTGGGCTGGGGGCTGGACCAGAAGCGCCTCCGCGCCAATCCAGCCCAGGGCCTGCGCGTCCGTGTCCCCAAGGCGGTCATGCTCAGGGACCGGGGCTTCACGGACGAGGAGGCGCACGCGATCCTGGTCACGACGCTTGCCCCGCAGGACTCCCGGATCTCCCGCGAGAATGCGGCCGTCCGGCGCTGGGTCCCGTGGCTCCTGGCCTACACGGGGGCCCGCGTGAATGAGATCACCCAGGCGAGGGGCAAGGACATCAGGGCCGTCGGCGCCATCTGGGTGCTTCGGATCACGCCGGACGCGGGACGGGTCAAGACGCAGGAGTTCAGGGACGTGCCGCTGCATTCCGAGCTCGTGCGCCAGGGCTTCCTGTCCTACGTCGAGAGGCGCGGACTCGGCCCGCTGTTCTATGATCCGGGCCGAAGCTCGGGATCGGAGCAGAACCCGATCTACAAGCGCATGGGACAGAAGCTCGGCGAGTGGGTCAGGACTATCGTGGCCGATCCGCAGGTCGACCCCAGCCATGGCTGGCGACACCGGTTCAAGACGGTGGGCCGAGCCGCAGGCATCCCCGACACCTACCTGGATGCCATCCAGGGGCACGCCCCGGCGACGACCGGGCGCCGGTATGGTTCGTTTCCACTGACTGAACTGGCGGGCGCGATCGAGCGCCTCCCGGTGGTTCGGACAGACACACCAAAGGCCAACACCTGAGTGCCGGATCGACGGCCTGCGTTGAAGAATGTCCTAATTTGGACTATATCCAGATCTGGATGGAGAGTTTGATGCCGCAGGCGCGGGAGAAGAAGGCGAAACAGGTCGTCGAAGCCCCCTTGGTCTTGGGGCTCATGGACAGTGCCGAGCGCCGCCGGTTGAGCGGCCCGGGCCTGCGCACCTTCCTGGCCGTCGCGGACCTCTGGGCGCTGACCGAAGCGGAAAGGCTGAGGCTTCTGGGATCCCCGTCTCGCTCGACCTATCACAGCTGGGCAAGAGCGGCCCGGGAGCATCGCGAGATCACGCTCGACCTCGACATCCTCGTCAGGCTCTCTGCCGTCCTGGGCGTCTATCAGGCGCTGCGCGTCCTGTTTGCGACGGAGCGGGACGGGCTGGCGTGGCTGCGCGGCATCCACCGGGCCACCGTCTTCGGGGGCGGGTCTCCTCTGCAGCTGATGACCAGCGGCTCCCAAGACGCCATTCTCACCGTGCGGCGGTTCCTCGATGCCGCCCGGGGCGGGATCTACATGGCTCCCAACGAGCTTGATCTGAATACTCAGCTCTACCGCGACGAGGACATAGTGGTCTCGTGAGGGTGGCGTCGGCACCGCAGCCGACCTATCGGCTGATCCCCTCCCAGTTTCCTCCGATCGGTCTTTTCGACACCGTCTCGACGGCAGCTGACCTGCAGGCCGTGATGGACCTCGCGGGCTGGACGAATGACCGTCTCGTCGCCCACCGAGCCGCACGGTTGCCGCGATCGAAATGGGTCTACGGACGTGCGAACGCCAGCATCGTGATGGCGTCCTTCCTTCACGTCGCTCCGGGCGGCTCGCGCTTCAACGGCCCTGATCTCGGTGCCTGGTATGCGTCCGAGAGCCCGCGGACGGCCATCGCGGAAGTGGGCCATCATCTGAGGCGCGAGGCCGTGAGCCGGCTGCTGCCAGGTCAATCGCGCACCTTTCGCGTCTACAGCGCCAAACTGGTGGGCAACTACGTCGACATCCGAGGCGAGGCCACTGCAAGCCCCGCGCTCTACGACCCGACGAGCTATGCGGCCTCGCAGATCTTCGGCGAGCAACACCGAGCGGCGGGGCTGCCGGGCATCCTCTACGACAGCGTCCGGCACCTCGGCGGGACAAATGTCGTCGCCTACGATCCGCCGAACATTCTTGACGTCACCCAGGCTGACCATTTCGACATCGTGGTCAGCGTCGATCACGGGAAGATCGAGGCGAGGCGGCTCTCGCGATGACCGCGCAAATTGGCCGGGCCACGTCGCCTTCGCGTGTAGAAGCGACCTGCGGAATCGGCTGAGGGATGGACCACTGCCGACCCGATGAGATCTCGGACGAAGGTGGCTTACGTGAGCAACGCTCAGCAGTAGGGCTTTTGGATGAGCCGCGCCCGCGCCCCGGCGGGCTCGAACCTCCGATACCGCCCGCCTGAATAGTGGGCGCAATCAAGCGCCAGCCCCGCCTTCACGAGCTCGGCGGCGACGTCTTGCCCTCGAGCGTTGAAGCAAACTCCGACCAAACGGTTGTAGGTTCGGTCTCCGTTAAGCTCACAGCGGACCGGAGCGCCGATGCCCACGATTTCCTGCATTTTCGACGCGGCCGCGTCGCCGTGCGGCTCCGCAGGTTTGCCAAAGTGTGCGGTTTCCTCGGCATCGAGGCCATTGAGCCGGACGTGCAGGCCGCTGACCACGATGGTGTCGCCGTCGAGCACAAGCGGCACACCCGTGATGACGGCGCCGCGCGCCTGAGCAAGATTGGCTGGGCCGGCGGCCAGAAAGGCCGCAGCGGCGATAAGGATGGTCTTCACGGATTTCCTCGCATTTCAAGGGAGATGGGTTCCGCAAAAGGGCCCTTTGTTGTCAGGTCTTGCGGTACATGTTCGCGTTGCGGAGGAACTCGTCGACCTCGCGCGCCTGGCGCAGCCGGGCGACTTCGCCCCCCAGACGACGCACATCACCGCCGTCCTTGACGAGGCACCAGATCGCGGCCAGCGGACCAAAGAAGATGAAGGCCAGCAGGCGGGCCATGGCTTGCTCCGTCCATAGGTTCAGACGCCCCCGTTCAAACAGGCGCTCATGCAACCTATGGATGGGCGGCCGACAGTCTTGCTCTTCGCTGCCAAATCATTGTTATCTGCCGCCAAGCTTGGACATGGCGGCAATATGCGAAACGTCGATGAGCCTCTTCCGACCGCATTGTCTTTGGCTTCGCGGCTTGCTGCCGCAGCGTTGCAAAAACAAGGTATCGATTACGCCCCGCTCGCGAAGCGAGCCGGTCTGCCCATAGAGTTTCCGAAGCGGGTCCCGGTGGTTCCCCAGGCTCAGTTCCTGGAGTTGGCCTCCACGGAGCTCAATGACGTACTCTTAGGACTTCATTTGGCCGAAAGCGCGGAGCCGCGAGAGGTTGGCCTGCTTTTTTATGCAGCTTCAGCGGCCGAAACGGTCCGAGATGCACTTGAGCTTCTTGCCCGGTACTACAGAGCCGTCAACGACGGCATTCTGCTGCGGATTGTCTCGAAGGGCACGAAGGTGAAGGTAGAGGTCGACTTTGCTCGACTTCGCCGCCACCAAGCACGACAGATCACAGAGTTTGGAGTTGCTCTCACGATCAGGGCGCTCCGCGAGATGGCCGGCACTCGGATCTGCCCAACGCACGTGATGTGGACGCACTCCCGGAATGCAGAGCTGAAATCTGTCGAATCCTTCTTCGGCTGCGATTGCACGTTCGGCGCCGCCGAGGACTGCATCGAGTTTGACACCTCCGCACTCGATGTAGCCCTTGTCAGCAACGACCCTCATCTGTTGGAGACCCTCAAGCCATTCTGCGACGAGGCTTCCACGTCCAGAGCCACAACGCCCGGGAGCTTTCGTGACTTGGTCGAACACGAAATCACTCGATCACTCCCGCAGCGACGCGCAAGTATTCGAGAGGTGGCCCGCAGGCTAGCCGTAAGCGAAAGGACGCTTGCGAGGCGACTGACTAGCGAGCAGACAACCTTCGCAACTGTAGTGGATGACGTTCGCCACAGCTTAGCTCTCCAGTATATCAGAGAACCGGGAATGACGTTGTCAGAGACTGCCTGGCTCCTTGGCTATGCAGAGACGACCTCATTCAACCATGCGTTCAAGCGTTGGACAGGACATACTCCCACGAGCCACCGGAAGATTTCGTACGAGAAATTCCATAGGCCGTCCCGTTAATTGGAGCGGTTTTGATTGTGCCCGCTTGGAGGATATCTCCAGCGGCACAGACTGCCTGCTCATAATCATCGTAGAACGTCTAGGGAAATGCAGTGGCCAGCGGTAGCCGAAGGCTGCACTCGGACGATGCCGGTGGCGAGGAGCTGACCCCGGCGAGTGCCAAGGCAGGTTGAGGAGCGCTCGTCACGTCCGCCTAGCGCGAGAGCTCGGCTTCGCGAGGAAGGTCCGCCTCGCGCCAATTTGAGACCTTGGATCGCCAGCCTGCAGGTGTCCGCTGTTGTCTCCGGCCCGGACCTTCCTTCGGGTTGAACGAGCGTCTGGCCGACGCGTCAACTGGACGGCAACGTCCCGGCTGTGACATCAGCGCGAATTGGTAATGGGCCGTCGCCGGCACTATTCCCGGTCAGCGCGCATATAATCAGGATGGCTGACAGCCCAGCGTATGGCGGCGCTGGGCTGCCTCGGTTGTTTCCAACGGGTTCCCAACCTGTTTGGACTGGTCAATACCAATAGGAACGACGGGCGCCGTGCCATCCCGCCCGGTGCGCCACCACCGCCCGACGATAGTAGGGACGGTGCCAGTAGGCCTGGCGATACCCAATATAGGGACGGTACACCCTCCTCACGATGACGACGGGACCGCCATACCCGGGCGCATAGGCATAGGCGGGCGCGTAACCATAGCCGACAGGGGGTGCGTAGGCGTAGGTCGGCGCGTAGTACGGGTACGCTCCGTACCCATACCCGTATCCATAGGCTGGAGCAGCAAGCGCCGATCCGATCGCGAGCCCGGCCAGGCCGGCCGCCAAGCCCGCTCCCCAGCCTCCATATCCCCATCCTCCGCGATACCCGCCCCAACCCGCGTGGTATCCTCCCCAGCCGCCGCGATAGCCTCCCCATCCTCCGTGGTAGCCGCCCCAGCCGCCTCTCCATTGGGCGGCGGCATGGCTGGGCATGAGAGCGGACAGGGCGAGCGCAGAGGCAAGGGCAATCGTGCTGGTCTTTGTCATGACGAACCTCGACAACCTGTTCGGCGGAGATCGTCCAACAAGGGTGGGCCGCTGCGGCATGCTGCAGCCGCGCTCCTGCTGAGCGCTGGTCCGCCGGCTGGCGGGACTTCAACGCGCCTCATGGCGCAAGGCGATGCTAGGCCTCTATGCGGTCGTTCAACAAGAGGCGACCTACCGCACGATCGACGATCCCCAGTCGCTCGAGCCGCGCACGACCAAGCCGCAACTCTCCCAAATACTGGGAGAATAGAGCGACGGGTTTGCCCGCACGTCCGAGCAACTGCTATTTCGTGTCAGGCCCGGTCCCCGGTAGGCGCCGTAGTATGGCTGGCCGTAATACCCGTACCCATAGGCTCCTCCATAGTAAGGGTTCCCGGCATTGTACGGCGCTGGCGCTGCATAATAGGGGGCGGTTGCGAGCGCACCCAAGGCCAGGCCGCCGATGAGGCCCGCCGCGCCCCAGCCCCAACCGCCATGATAGTGCCCACCGCGGTATCCCCACCCACCGTGAACGGGGACGCCGCGGTATCCATAGCCACGCCATTGGGCTGACGCCGAAGTCGGAGTGCAAAGGCTCATCGCCAAGCCACAGGCCAAAGCAGTCGACCATAAGCGAGACATCCCAACCACCTTCAGACCAGAACATCCGGACCGGACCGGTGCGCCAGGATGAGGTCGGGTTCCGACCTATCCTCCTGCTTGAACGCGGTGACGATGCAAATGTTTGCCCACGGCGTGAGTTTCACTTCGAGCATGGACCCCTTCCCGCCCAAGCCCTGTGAAGTTGCATTGAAGTTTTCGACCATGCGATCGCGACGGCACGGCATGTCCTGGACGCAATTCAGGAAATGGGCGCCACTCTGTAAAATTCGATTACTTTCAAAAGCTGCTCGAAAACAAGAAACGGAAGGAGACAGCCCCATGACCATACGCGGAGTTTCACTGGTTGCGGCCATGTTCGCGGCGACCTCGTTTGCAGGTTGGACGGCGGGACCAGGGAGCGCGGAAGCCGCCGTCGTCTACTGCACCTATATTGGTTATCCGACTGGCTGCATTGCCCGGCCAGGCGTACGCCTTTATCCGCGGCCTCCTGTCGGCGCAGTCACGGCGCCGCGCCCGGGCAATAGGAACGGCGGGGTCAATCGGATAGGGGTCCGCCGCTAGCTGGCGCATCGTCGGACTGCCGAGGATCCCGTCGCGTCGGTGTGCGGGCGAAGGTTGCCGGAGGAATGGCGGGACAACGACGGCACCAGTTACATCCTGTCCGGTTGACCGGCGACACGCTGCGCGCGCACCTGGTCCTTTCACTCCACCGCAGTCCAAGAGCGGTCGGGGTCATAGCGAGCCATGGCGCGCGCTGCGTCCAGTGTCCGGGGCCCAAGATTCTTCTGGTAGATCCTGCCCTGCTGGTTGCAGATGAAGGTCATGACGCCGGTCCTGCCCCACTCGGCGGGATAGGCGACCAAGGCGAACCCAACGATCATCCGTCCCTTCACGAGATAGCTGTAGGCGCCCCCGGGGGCCGATGAACCCTGAGCCTTGAGGATTCGAAAATAGTATCCGCGATAAGGCTCCGGCCCATTCCGAAGGCGGGCCGCGCGAGCCGCGAGATCGCCGCTGATGCGGCCGTCCAGTGGGCTGCGGTCGGCCTGGCTTTCCGGCGGCCAGTAAAGGCCGTCATGCCGCCCGGGGCGGCTGAGAATCCGCTGCGCGTAGTCCGGAATCTCGTCGCCATCGGGATTGAGCCGGTAGTATTCGCGCTGGGCTTCCACATAGGCCTTGCAGGCCTCGATGGCGCTGAGTTCGTTGAAGCCGATGGTGCGGTTGACGAGTTCCTCCCGGCCGGCCTCGACGTCGAAGACCCACTGATCGCCACGCTTGACCAGCGGGACGGGGAAAGGCCACCCGGCCGTGCCGAGCGCCAGGACCCGTCGGTCGGAAGCGGGACTCTCGATCGCGACTCCATCCTTCGCCGCGGCCACGAAGGCGTCACGCCGCCGCTTGTCTTCCTCCGGGTCCCCACTGCTGAGGAGGTCCGTCGAGCCGGGCCCGAAGATCGCGGCGAGGGAGCCCGGCTCCCCCGCGGAAGCGGCCTTGACTACGGCGTCTGCCGCGGCCTCGGGGCTGGGAAAGGCCTGCTGCGACGAGACAGCGACGGGGACGCCAACCCAGACGCAGAGGAAAGCGCCAGCGGCGGCGATGGTCCGGTTCAAGGTCGGAAGCGGCGGCCATACGGGCATGATGACTATCCTGCAGAGGGAATGCTCTTCGACTGAACGTCAGCGTCGGCGTCCGCCGCCGCCCCGCATCGCTGCGCCTCCACCCCCACGGCCACCGCCGCCGAAGCCGCCGCCCCGCGAAGCCCCGCCAAAGCCGCCGCCGCCCCTGGGGGGACCGCTGAAACCGCCGCCGCGCGAGCCCGGCGAGAACCCTCCGCCGCCCGGGCGCGGACCTGCCCCCATGGCCTGGCGGCTTGCCGCGCCCCGGTTGCCGACCGCGCCTGCACCCCGTCCCATGTCGATCCCGCCAAAGGCCGAGTTCGGACCGATCCCCTGGGACGGCCTCGGCGCAGGCCTGTTCGGGGCCTTCGCGGGCTTGGTTTTCGGGGCGGCCGGCCGTGTGGCCGGCTTCTGGCGCTGGCTTCCGCCCCCCGGCCGCGCCTCAGGCCGGCTGGCAGGTCCGGCCGGGCGTGTCTCGGGCCGCGAGAGGCTGGGGACCTGCGGCACAGCAGGCCGGCCGCCCGGCCGGTCGAGCCCTGGCCCGTCGGGTCGGCCTGCCCCGCCCGGACGGGTTCCTGGTCCTCGATCCCCTCCGGGGCGGTTGCCCGCCCCCTGTCCCAGGCCCGGCTTCGTGCCCTGGCCCGGGCGGTAACGGTCGGGGTCGGGCCGCCAGGGCTTCCCGTTGCCCACGATGTTGCCGCCATTGCCGATGTTGATGTCGTTGCCGATGTTGACGTTGCCAGGCGGGCGCACGCCCGGGCGATAACCTGGATAGGGTGGCCGATAGCCCGGATAGCCCGGCCATACCGGCGGATACACGGAGCCGCGGCCCCAGTTCCAGTAGGCGTTGTTGGCGATGACGCCCACGGCGACGCCCGTGCCGAATCCGATCAGCCCGGCCGCCAGCGCATCTCCGCCCGTGTAGGAATAGACCACCTCGGGATCATAGCTCGGCACGTAGACCACCTCGGGGTCGGTAGGCTCGATCACGATCACCTCTCGCCCTTCCTCCTGCCGCTTCACCACCTTCTGCTGCTTGGTGGTGGCGAGAGCCCCTGTGGTCTCGGCCTTGGCGCGCAGGTCCTGGATGGTCTTGGCCACGTCCTCCGGCTGGTAGACGAAGGCGTCGCCGAGATCGCTCGTCCAGTCCAAGTCGTCGTTCATGCGCTTGACGACGTCCGGAAAGCGCAGGAGCGCCTTAACGCTGGCATCCCACGGCATCTTGTCCGCCGCTGCGAAGTCGCCCTTGGCGACGGCGTCCTTGTTGCGCTCCATCCAGCGCGCAGCCTGCACGATGTCGAGCGGATAGGCCGAGGCGGGCAGGAGCTGGGCGAGCAGCGGATCGGGATAGAGGGCGATCGGCTTGACGAGCTTGTCGATCTCCGCGCGGGTGAAGGGATCCTTCTCTGGCGCCTGCTGGGAGGCAGCAGATGGCGAGGCCGCGTCGCCAGGGGCCGGCGCGGTCTGCGCCGCGACGGGCAGCGCGGCCGTCGACGCGAGCAGGATGGCGAGCGCCGCCGATCGCAGGCTCGCTCCCACGTCGAACCCATTCGGGGACATCACTTCGCTGCCTGGAACTTGCCCACGACGCGCTGGCACGCCTTGCCCAGGCTCGCCTTCTTGCTGGCGAGGCACTGCAGGATGTTGCCGCCGCCCGGGGGCACGTCCGCGCAGGATTTCTGGATGTCCGTCCAGCAGGCGTCGGCAGCCATCTCGACCCGGTCGAGCGCGCGCTCGAGGTTGCGGGACGCCTCGAACAGGGCGAAGTCGCACTTCGTGCTCACCTTGTCCTCGTGCGCCTCCATGCAGAGCAAGAGCCGTCCCTCGCCGGGCGTGACCGTGCTGCAATATTGCTTGAGGTCAGCGGCGCAGGCGTCGCGGATCTTGGCGACCGCAGCCTCGACCCGCGCCTCGATGCGGCTTGCCGTCTGCGCGGCGGTTGGAGTGGCCCCAACCAGAGCGACTCCCAGGAAGAGGGCGGAGGTGAGGCTCGTCGCAATGGCTCGCATGTCCGTTCTCCTTCGTGATCAATGCCGCGTCAGCACAGGACGAGGTTGGCGGCCAGGCCGCCTTCGCTCGTCTCCTTGTACTTGCTGCCCATGTCGCGGCCGGTCTCCGCGAGCGTCTTGATGGTCGTGTCGAGGTCGACGCGATGGCGCGTCTCGATCTCGTTGCTGGCGATGGCGTAGGCGGTCCAGGCCTTCACCGCGCCAAAGGCGCAGCGCTCGATGCAGGGCACCTGGACATAGCCGGCGACGGGGTCGCAGGTGAGCCCGAGGTGGTGCTCCAGCGCGGATTCCGCGGCGTTCTCGATCACCTGGGGGGACGCGCCCATGACCTCGGCGAGCAGCGCGGCCGACATGGCCGAGGCCACGCCGATCTCCGACTGGCAGCCGCCCTCGGCGCCAGACAGCGTCGCGTTGTGCTTGCAGAGGTAGCCCACGCCGGCTCCGGCCAGGAGACCGCGGCGGATCTTCTCCATCGGCACCTTGCGGCCGCTTTCCACGAGCGCGAAGACGAGCGCCGGCATCACTCCGGCGGAGCCGCCGGTGGGCGCGGTGATCACGAGGTGGCCGCGGGCGTTCTCTTCGGAGGCGGCCAGCGCGCAGGCCGAGAGGAGGCCGATCGCGCGGTCGCTCTCCTGCTTGTCGTCCATGGCGCGCGCCCACACGGTGGCCGCCTTGGAGTGAAGCTTGATGGGTCCCGGAAGCACGCCCTCCTTGACGGAGAGGCCCGACTTCACCGTTGCGAGCATCGCGCCGGCGATCTTGTCGAGGAAGGCGTTGACCTCCGCCTCGCTCTTGCCTGACACGGCGACCTCGTTGGCCATGATGACGTCGGCGATCGAGATCCCGGCCTTCTCGGCGTGGCCGCGCAGCTCCTTCATCGACGCGTAGGGATATTTGGGCTGGCCCTTCTTCGGGGGCTCGTAGCCCTTCCACTCGATGAAGCCACCGCCAACGGAATAGTACTCGAGCTCATAGAGAGGCTTGTCTCCGGCCATGAGCTTGCAGGTCATCGTATTGGGATGCGGGAAGTCGCCCTTCGGCGAATCGTAGACGATGTCGGCCAGCGACAGCTCGAAGGTCTTCTGCCCGAGCTTGACCGGATAGGTCTGGCCGGGGTTGTCGCGCATGGCGTCGAGGAAAAGCGGATCGACCGTAGCCGGCTCCTTGCCGACGAGGCCAGCGAGCGACGCGCGCTCGGTGCCGTGACCCTTACCGGTAGCGGACAAGCTGCCGAACAGATGGACTCTCAGCCCCGTCGCCTGCGCAAGCTGGTCGGCCGGCAGCTTGGTGCAGCGCTGGTAGAAGTCGTAGGTAATGCGCATCGGGCCTATCGTGTGGGAGCTCGAGGGGCCGGGGCCGACCTTGTAGAACTCCTCCACCACCGTCATCACGGGCCCCTTCGCCTCCTTGACGATGGAGAGGCTCGGGGAGAGCGGAGCGCTACCGATGGGCTTCGCCTCCTGGGCTGCCTGCTGCGCCCGCGCCTCGGGCGACCAGGCCGTGCCCGTCATGATCGCGGCGGCGCCGATCGCGGCGTGACGCATGAGGAAGGAGCGGCGGTCCACGCTTGCGTCTGCGATCGGGCTCAGGACCGCTGCAATCGTTCCCGTCAGATCCTCGTTCCGTTGCTCGGACATTGGCGCATCCCCCTGGATCAACCGGTGGCTTCGCCGACCGCCTCGGTGCCGTGTGCCGGCATGGGCGGGTCGATCGCCGGTGACTGGGGTCAGGATCGGACGAAGATTCCCGCCTGAGGACGTATGTTACGGAAACTTACCCCGAGACCCCACGCCAAGGGGGCGCGAGTGATGTGAAGTCATCCCAAACCGCTGCGGCTTCGGCCAGGCACGACCGGGGGAGGACCAGATGGACTCAGGCGCAGGAACAGGGGGAGCGGCCGTCGCGCTCGACCCGTGGCGTGGCTTCGAGAGGGGCAGCTGGGCTAGCGAAATCGACGTCCGTGGATTCATCGTCGCGAACACCGCGGCCTACGAGGGTGACGAAAGCTTCCTTGCGCCCCTGTCGAAGAAGACCAAGGCCGTCTGGGAGGCGCTGCAGCCCTTCTTCCTGGAGGAGATGAAGAAGGGCGTCCTCGACGCAGACCCCCGCACCCCCTCCACGCTGCTGGCCCATGCCGCGGGCTATATCGACCGCGGCAACGAGGTCATCGTCGGGCTGCAGACAGACAAGCCTTTTCGCCGCGCCATCATGCCGAACGGGGGCTTGCGCATGGTGGAGAGCGGCCTGAAGGCCTCGGGGATCGAACCCGACCCCGCGGTCCACCAGGCCTTCACCCGGTACCGCAAGACTCACAATGACGGCGTGTTCGACGCCTACACGCCGGAGATCATGGCTTGCCGCAAGGCCGGCATCATCACCGGCCTGCCAGACGCCTATGGTCGCGGGCGCATCATCGGCGACTACCGCCGGGTCGCGCTCTACGGCGTCGCCCGCCTCCTCGAGGCGAAGAAGGCCGAGCGGGCCCAGCTCGACGACATGTGGCCGACGGACGACGTCATCCGGCTGCGCGAGGAAATGGCCGAGCAGATGCGGGCTCTCGCGAACCTGCAGGAGATGGCGAAGCTCTACGAATTCGACATTTCCCGTCCGGCCGCGGATGCGCGCGAGGCGGTCCAGTGGACCTACCTCGGCTATCTCGGGGCCATCAAGGAGGCCAACGGCGCGGCCATGTCCATTGGCCGCATCAGCACCTTTCTCGACGCCTATATCGAGCGCGACCTGCGCGAGGGCCGGCTCGACGAGGCCGGCGCGCAGGAGCTCATCGACCAGCTGGTCGTGAAGCTGCGCATCGTGCGCTTCCTGCGCACGCCCGACTACGACGCGCTCTTCTCCGGCGACCCCTACTGGGCGACCGAGTGCATCGGGGGCATGGACCTCGACGGGCGCACGCTGGTGACGCGCACCAGCTATCGCATGGTTCACACGCTGACCAATCTCGGTCCCGCCCCCGAGCCCAACATGACGGTGCTCTGGTCGCAGCACCTGCCCGATCCGTTCAAACGCTACTGCATGCGGATGTCGGCGAAGACGTCCTCGATCCAGTACGAAAACGACGACCTCATGCGCCCCAAATGGGGCGACGACTACGGCATCGCCTGCTGCGTCTCGGCCATGCGGCTCGGCAAGCAGATGCAGTTCTTCGGGGCCCGCGTGAACCTCGCGAAGTGCCTCCTTTATGCCATCAATGGCGGGCGCGACGAGGTCAGCGGCGCGAAGGTCGCCCCGGCGGCCCCGCCCTGCGCGGGCGACGAACTCGCCTATGACGACGTGATGCAAAAGTTCGACTCCATGATGGAATGGCTCGCGCGCACCTACGTGCACGCGATGAACTGCATCCACTACATGCACGACAAGTATTTCTACGAGCGGCTGGAGATGGCGCTGCATGACCGCGACATCCTGCGCACCATGGCCTTCGGCATCGCTGGTCTGTCTGTGGTCGCCGACAGCCTCTCCGCAATCAAGTACGCGAAGGTGCGCCCGGTCCGCGACGAGACGGGCCTCGTCGTCGACTACGAGGTGACCGGCGACTTCCCGAAGTTCGGCAACAACGACGACAGGGTCGACCAGATCGCCGCAGGCCTCGTGAAGACCTTCATGGACAAACTGCGTAAGCACCCGACCTATCGCGGCGCGCTGCACACGCAGTCCGTTCTCACGATCACCAGCAACGTGGTCTACGGCAAGGCGACAGGCAATACGCCGGATGGGCGGCGCAAGGGCGAGCCCTTCGCGCCCGGTGCCAACCCCATGCACGGTCGCGACAGCCATGGCTGGCTGGCCTCCTGCCTTTCGGTCGCCAAGCTGCCCTACGAGCACGCGCTGGACGGCATCAGCTACACGGTGTCCGTCGCGCCGCAGAAGGCGCACCTGACAGAAGACGAACTGGTCGACGGCGCGACAAAGGCCTTCGACATGTATTTCGCCCATGGCGGCTTCCACATGAACTTGAACGTCATCGACAAGGAGACGCTCAAGGATGCGATGGAACACCCGGAGAAGTACCCGCAGCTGACCATCCGGGTCTCCGGCTACGCGGTGAACTTCGTGAGGCTCACCAAGGAGCAGCAGCAGGACGTCATCAGCCGCACCTTCCACGGCCAGATCTGAGGAGTTGGCCATGCCTCAGCTCGGACACCTCGAGGCCGGCAGCCGGCACGACCTGCATGTCGGGGTTTCCCCCGACGCGCCCGATGAATCCCACGCCGACGGCGACGGCGCCTTTGGCTATGCCCATTCCTACGAGACGGCGTCGCGCTACGACGGGCCGGGGGTGCGGGTCGTGCTCTTCCTGTCGGGCTGCCTGCTGCGCTGCACCTACTGCCACAACCCGGATACCTGGCACCTCAAGGACGGCACCTATGTCTCCGCACAGGAGGTCATCGATCGGCTGGCGGGCTTTGCTTCCGCGTTGAAGCAGCTCGACGGGGGACTCACCATCTCGGGCGGCGAGCCCATGGTCCAGCTCGCCTTCACCCGCCGCATCCTGGCCGGGGCCAAGGCGCTTGGGCTGCATACGGCCATCGAAACCTCTGGCTACCTTGGCGATCGCGTAGATGACGAGTTCCTCGCGCAGCTCGACCTCGTGCTGCTCGACATCAAGAGTTCGGACCCGGCCATCTACCGCGATGTCACCGGCCGTGACCTTGCCCCGACGCTGCGTTTCGCCGAGCGGCTGGCCGCCATGGGCAAGCCGGCCTGGGTGCGCTTCACCCTCGTGCCGGGCCTGACCGACGACCCTGCCAACGTGGAGGGAGTCGCCCGCTTCGTGGCGCCCATGGCCAATGTCGAGTGGGTGGAGGTGCAGCCCTTCCACCAGCTCGGCGCCTTCAAGTGGAAGGCGATGAACCTGCCGTACCGCCACGCGGACACCCCGCCTGCCTCGCCAGACCTGGTGAGCCGGGTGATCGGGCAATTCCGCGCGGCCGGCTGCCGCGTCCGCTGAAGCCCCCGGCAAACGAAAGAGACTGCCATGCTGGACCTGGCACGTGACGTCATCGGGGCGCAGCCGATCCTGGCGACCTTCCTTGCGATCAGCCTCGGCTACCTCGTCGGCCAGATCAACATCGCCGGCTTCTCGCTCGGCGTCGGTGCGGTGCTCTTCGTAGGCCTGGCCATCGGCGCCTTCGCGCCCAGGGCGCAGATCACCGGCCCGCTCAGCCTCACGGGCCTGATCATGTTCCTCTACGGGATCGGCATCCTCTATGGCCGCCAGTTCTTCGAGGGGATCCGCGGCGCGGCAGGACGGCGCTACAATCTCCTGGCGCTGGCCGGCGTTGTGGCGGGCCTCCTCGTCGCGCTGTTGCTGGGTCGCATCTTTGGGGTCTCGGTCGGGCAGACCCTTGGCCTTTACGCCGGCTCCATGACCAGCACGGCGACCCTGCAGGCCGCCCTCGACGTGACCGGCAGCAAGGAGCCCTCGATCGGCTATTCGGTGTCCTACCCCTTCGGCGTGATCGGCCCGATCCTGTGCTTCTACTTCATGACCCGCAGGGTGCAGCCGAGCTTCCCCCCAAAGGCGCAGCGCTTCCACATGGCGGAGGTCACCCTGTCCGAAGCCGCGGCCGGGCGCACCCTCATCGACGTTGAGGCGGGTCTCCCGCAGGGCGTCAAAGTCACGATGGTGCGCAAGGACGGCCACAACGTCGTGCCCGCGCCCGGCCTCCTGCTGGCGGCAGGCGACGGGTTGCTGCTTGCCAGCGATGCGCAGGACGCCCTCGCACAGGCCGTTGGCGCCCTTGGCAGGCTGGAGCCGGGACGCCTCGCGAAGGACCGCTCTGACCTCGACTTCCTCCGGGTCTTCGTCGGCCGGGGCGCGATGGTCGGCGTCCCGCTTGCGGACCTCCCGATGCCCAAGGACTTCCCCATGCACATCCTCCACGTCCGCCGCTACGACGTGGACCTCGTGCCGGCGCCGGACCTGCAGCTCGAGTTCGGAGACCGCGTCGGCGTGCTGATGCCGCCCGATCGGCGGGAAGACGTGCGGCGCCACTTCGGTGACAGCGTGAAGGCGACGGCGGAGTTCAGCTACGTGTCGCTCGGCCTCGGCATGGTGCTTGGCATCCTGCTGGGGCTCATCCCCATCCCGATCCCGGGCGTCGGCAAGGTGACCCTCGGCATCTCCGGGGGGCCGCTGATCGTAGCCCTGATCGTTGGCCAGTTGCGGCGTACTGGGCCGCTTCTCTGGGTCATGCCGCTGCCGGCCAACATCGTGCTCCGCAACTTCGGCCTGGCGCTCTTCCTGGCGGCCGTGGGCATCAATGCCGGCCAGCCCTTCGTCACGACCATTGCGCAGACCGGAGCGAGCCTCCTCGTCATCGGGGCCATTGTGCTCCTGACGACCGTCCTGATGGTCCTGCTGGTGGGACACTATGTGCTGAAGATCCCCTTCGACGATCTGCTGGGGGTCGCCTCAGGCGCGACCGGCAACCCCGCGATCCTCGTCTATGCGACGCGTATGGCGCCCACCGAGCGTCCCGACATCGGCTACGCCATGATCTTCCCGTCCATGACCATCGTGAAGGTCGTGGCGATCCAGGTTGTCGGCCTGATCCTCGCAGCGGGCGGAGGCTGACGTGAAGCCCCTGCGGGACCATCCTGCAAAGCCTCACGACCCCGGCGCGGCGGCGCCTTTCGAGGTGCTGCTGCCGCCGGCCATGGCTCTGAAGGCGGAGGAAGCCGGTGCGCGCAAGGCGGGGATGGACCCTCTCTCCCTGTTCGTCCTTTCCGTGCTGGCCGGCGCCTTCATCGCCTTCGGTGCGGTCTTCGCGACCACGGTGGGCGCCGGCTCCGCCGCACTTCCCTACGGCGTGGTCCGGCTCCTCACGGGCGTCGTCTTTTCCCTGGGCCTGATCCTCGTGATCATCGGCGGCGCGGAGCTCTTCACTGGCAACACCCTCATCGTGATGGCTTGGGCCAGCAGGAAGGTCACGACGCCGCAGCTCCTGGCGAACTGGGCCCTCGCCTTCGCTGGCAATGCCGTGGGCGCCGTCGCCACGGCCGCCCTGGTGTTCCTGTCCGGGCAACACGCCTTCGGCAACGGGGCAGTCGGGCTGAATGCGCTCGTCATCGCCGAGGCCAAGCTCTCGCTGGGCTGGGGCCAGGCCTTCGCGCTGGGCATCCTGTGCAACGCACTGGTCTGCCTCGCCGTGTGGATGTGCTACGGCGCCAGAACCAGCGCGGACAGGATCCTGACGATCGTTCCGCCCGTATCGGCCTTTGTCGCCGCAGGCTTCGAGCACAGCATCGCCAACCTCTACTTCGTGCCCGTCGCGCTCTTCATCAAGGCGGGAGCGCCCAACGGCTTCTGGTCAGCGATCGGGCGTACGTCCGCTGACTTTCCGCACCTCGGCTGGTCGGGCTTCCTCGCCGGCAATCTGCTCCCGGTCACCCTCGGGAACATTGTCGGCGGTTCTATCTTCGTCGCGATCGTCTACTGGTTCGTCTACCTGCGCGGAAGCCGACCATGAGACGGAAGTCCCCAAGAGGAAACCGCGCAACCATGGGGGAGTGCGCGCCATGTTGACGGTGGAGCGTACCGTCTCGGTCGTGGCCGACGGCCTGCGGGCCATCTACGGCGACGAGGCACAGACGGTCGTTGTTTTCGTCCTCAGGCAATGCCGGGAACAGCAGGACGCTCAGGGCGAAAAGGTGTGGAGCAGGGTGCTCGAGCGCATCATCCGGGAGCAAGCCCGCCCGGTCTCGTCCGGTTGAGACGGGGCTGGAGCGGCTCCTCGCGCGCGCTCTACCGCTTGAGAGCGACCTCCATGCCGCTGAGGTCGATGGAGAACATCAGCCCAACCTGCTTGCCCTTCAGTTCAAGCACCACGCCGCGGCTGTTCTTGAGCTTGGCCACCTTGTTCCCGCCAGCGACGGCCACGCCTGCCTCGGCGGCCGTGTAGGTCCCCTCAATGTCCTGCGGGCTGGTGAGGTTGTAGGCGCGGCCGATCAACTCGGCCTTTGACGCCCCGATCGTGGCGCCGAGGCTGACGCCACCGATGTTGAGCGGATAAGTCTTCCCCCCTATTGAGAGCGATCCATTGCCACCGGAGACGCCGACAACGAAGCCGGCCTTGAAGATCTGGATCCGGACCGAGCCGGTCTTGGCCCAGGCCGGAGCAGCGGTCACAGCCATGGCGGCCCCGGCCAACGCGGCTGCCACGAACGTCCTTCTGCATGTCATCGACGATCTCCACTCAATTGCGGCGGGGCTAATTGATCCCTCACGCGACCAAAGAGGATTCCTTCGTCTGGACACCGGCAAGCCGCGAGCCGCCGGGAAGAGGCAAGTTACTGTAGGTTACCTCTCCGACGGCTGCGCTAGCGCCAGCGTCGTGCAAGAGAGAGGACGTCTGCCGGCTCAGTCCAAACCTACGTCTGCGGGGATCCCATGACCAACAGCTGTTATCGCGCCGAGGACGGCGTTGCCGCCTCTTCGCTCTTCCGCTTATTCGCGCTTGCTGCACTGATCCTCTGCCCTCTTTCCGCGGTTGCGCAGGATGGTTCCGGGGTTCAGGGAGCCTGGGTCGAGCAGAGCCAGAAGTGCGGCGACGTATTCACGTTTCGCAATGGCAAGCCCAGGTTTAAGGAGCCTGTCAACATCTTCGCGCCGGGCATGATCATCACGGGAAAGCGCCTCGTGACGCCCCAGGCGACGTGCAGCCTCAAGAGCGCGAAGGCGGACGGCAGCCGCACTCTGGTCACCCTGCGGTGCGCCAACTCGATCTCGCAGTCGGACGTGAAGGTGCTTCTGGCCAAACTCCCGGATGGCCGCCTGGCCCGCTACTACGACGAAAACGACCGGTCGGGCAGCCGGTATACCTACTGCAGCGCCCAATAGCAGAGCTTAAGTCATGGTGAGGTCTGCGGTTTTTGCCGCTTAGGTTGTCTACTGACTTGAGCCCTTCATTGGGGAGGCATAGCTTGACGACAAGACGGAGGCGATGTCCTCCGCCACCGGAATGACAATGGGAAGGGGCGCGGTCATGTTTGTCGAACGTGACAAGCCCAGATCTGACCCAGAGCCCGTCTCGGGGGCATGCCCGGACGAGGTCCGTCGCCAGGTCGAGCGCATCAGTCTCTCTTCGGATTTTGCGCATTCGGAGAGGCTCAAGAATTTCCTTCGCTTCATTGTCGAGGAGAAGCTGGAGGGCCGCGGCGACCGTCTGAAGGCCTATTGTATCGCGCTGGCGGTCTTTGGCCGCGAGCCCACCTTCGATCCGCAGGCGGATCCCATCGTGCGGATCGAGGCGGGACGGCTGCGCCGGGCGCTGGAGCGCTACTATTTCACCGAAGGACGCAGTGATCCGATCCTCATCGAGGTTCCCAAGGGGAGCTACGCACCCCACGTCACGGTCCGCTGGACGAACAGAGTCGATATCTCTCGCTTCGAAGCGGGCGAGCCACTGGACGAACCTCACCAGGGCAGGGACGAGCGCGTCGCGCGTCCCAAGACGACGGTACCGCGTTGGTGGCTCGTCCTGGGGGCCTCGATGGCCATCCTCGCTGCTGCAGCCGCGCTGAGCAGCGCTTGGGTCACCTCCCGCGGCGCGCCGAAGGAGCCCGTGCTGCTGGTGCTCCCATTTGCAGCCTCGGGAGACGGTGCCGTCGGCGCGCTCGTGAGCATGGGCTTGACGGGAGCCCTCATCGACACACTCGCCGGCGCATCCGGCCTCCGGGTCATGGGACGCGAGACGACCCGATGGGCCCAGACCAACATCGCTCTCGCCTCGATGCAGCAGACTTACGGACTGACGCACATCTTGGAGGGCGACGTCATCGTCGAGGACGAGAAAGTCACAATCTCGAGTCGGCTGGTCGACGCAAGCAGCGGGAGCATCATCTGGGTACGGCGATACCAGCGCGGGCGCAGCATCGCGCTTGAAGACATCCAGGCCGACATAGGCGGGAGAATCCTGGCGACTCTCAAACCAGCGGGTGCCCCAGGCCCGATTGCGACTGCGGGGGCGGTGGAAAGCGCTTGGGATGCCTATTCTTGCAAGCTTCGCTTCTTCCAATACCGCACGGAGCTCACGCGCGACAATCATAATGCCGTTCAGCGCTGCATGGAGGCCTTGGTTCAGCGCTTTCCCGCGGACGCTACTGCGTGGGCAATGCTCTCGCTCATACTCGTGGACGAGCTGAGGGGTGCGACGCGGGACGACGGGGACAGGCCGAAGATCCTTGCGAACGCCAGGACGGCCGCGGAAAAGGCCGTTGCGCTCGCGCCGGGGGATGCCCGCGCTTTGGAGGCTTTGGCGCTCAGCCTGTATTTCTCCCGCAAGCCCACCGAAGGCCGTGCCGCCGCCGAGAAGGCGCTCGCCGTAGCGCCCCACGACCCGGAACTCCTCGGCGAGCTCGGACCCCGCATCGCTCAGGCAGGTGAGTGGGACAGGGGTCGCGAGCTCTTGTTGGAGGCCACGGAATTGAACCCAGGTAACGCGGGTTATTATTCCGGCCATCTTGCCTTCATCGCCTTCATGCAGGGCGATATCGGCGCCGCGAGCGGCTACATCGCCCGGACCAATCAGGCACAATTCTCGACGCGCCTTCTTGTCGAGGCCCTGGTGGCCGCAGAACTCGGAGATGCCGACCGCACGGCAAAGGCGCGGACGCGCTTTCTCGAATTGTCGCCCGGCTTCTTGGCTCGCCTCGATGATGAAATTGCTCAGCGGAACATGACGGACATGGATGCCGCCCGGCTTCGCAGGGCAATTGCCAAGGCGGGCTTCACGCTGCCCTAGTGGGTTGAAAGGGCTGGATTTTCGGACCGTAAGTTTCTGTAACTTACGCGTGTCTTTGATCTGCATCGTTGCGCCGTGCCCTCCCACATTGTGCATTGCGGGATCCTCATTCACGGAGGCTGCGGACATGGCTCATCCAGCGACCGACCCGAACCATTCCTGGCCGGCCACTCCCCTGGCCCACGCCGCCCTGACCTACTGGATCGACACCGCGCAGCGCTGTCTGCTCTTCGCGGACACGTTGCGCGAGCGCGGCAACGTCTATCACCGCCAGGCGGCCAGCAAGGTCCCCAACGTCCTCAGCTTCAAGGCCGAGCTGGTGGTCGACGGGCGGACGCTCCCGCGGCCCGTCAACTACGCGCTGGTGCGCATCGTCCCGCCGAAGGAAATGGAGATCGACCGGCGCAAGCGGCCCTTCATCGTCTTCGATCCTCGCGCAGGCCATGGCCCCGGCATCGGCGGCATGAAGCAGGACAGCGAGATCGGCGTCGCGCTGAAGGCCGGGCATCCCTGCTATTTCGTCGGCTTCCTGCCCGATCCCGTTCCCGGCCAGACGATCGAGGACGTCTGCAAGGCCGAGGCGCGCTTCATCGAGGCGGTCATCGCGGCCGAGCCGGAGGCGCAGGGCAAGCCCTGCCTGATCGGCAATTGCCAGGCCGGGTGGCAGATCATGATGACGGCGGCCCTGCGCCCGGAACTGGCCGGACCCATCATTCTCGCCGGCTCACCACTCAGCTACTGGCAGGGCCGGCGCGGCGAGAGCCCCATGCGCTACCTGGGCGGGCTCCTGGGTGGCACATGGCTGACGGCGCTCGCAGGCGACATGGGGCACGGCATCTTCGACGGAGCGCACCTCATCGCCAATTTCGAGGCCGGCAACCCCGCCAACACCTACTGGCAGAAGGCCTACAACGTGTTTTCGAAGATCGACACGGAGCCGGAGCGCTTCCTCGACTTCGAGACCTGGTGGGGCTTCCCGGTCCTGCTCAATGCCCAGGAGATGCAGTGGATCGCCGACAACCTCTTCGTCGGCAACAAGCTGGCGCAGGGGCTGATCGCGACGTCCGACGGCGAGCGGATCGACCTGCGCAACGTGGCCTCGCCCGTCGTCGTGTTCTGCTCCTGGGGCGACGAGATCACGCCGCCCCCGCAGGCGCTGGGCTGGGTGCTGGACCTCTATGATCGCGACGAGGATCTCGCGCGCTCCGGCCAGACCATCGTCTACTCGGTGCACCAAAGCATCGGGCATCTCGGAATCTTCGTGTCCGGGAAAGTGGCCACCAAGGAGCATGCAGAGTTCACCTCCTGCATCGACATGATCAACCTGCTGCCTCCGGGCCTCTACGAGGCGGTCATCACGGAAGTGGCGGAAGGCACGGCCCGTCAGGACCTGATCGAGGGCAAGTATCTGCTGAACTTGCAGCCCCGCAGGCTCGAGGACATCCGTGCGCTGGGCCGCAACGATACGGAGGACGATCGGCGCTTCCGCACCGTCGCCCGCGTCTCCGAGATCAACAAGGGCCTTTACGAGACCCTGGCCGCGCCGCTCGTTCGCGCGGCGGTCAGCGAGACGACGGCGGAGGCTTTGCGCAAGGCCCATCCCCACCGCATGCGCTTCTCCGCCCTGTCGGACGAGAGCCTGACGGGCGGATTGCTGAAGCAGGCTGCCGCCTCCGCGCGCGAGAACCGCGTCGTGGCTGCGGACGACAATCCCTTCCGCGTCGCCGAGGCACTGATGGCCGAGGCGATTGCGCAGGGCTGGAAGCAATGGGGAGCCTGGCGCGACGCGCTGCAGGAGCAGGCCTTCCTGTGGACCTATGGCTCGCCTCTGCTGCAGGCCATGGTGGGGTTGCGCGCCGACACCGAGGGCAGCGAGCAGCGCGCTTTGCGGGACGTCTCCCGCGAAGCCGTGGCCCAAGCCGAGGAGGAGCGTCTCGCCCGCGAGATCGACAAGGGTGACGTGGTCGACGCCGTGCTGCGGGCAGCCCTCTATGTCACCGAACCCGGCTACGGGGTGGACGAGCGGGCCTTCGCCGCGCTGACTGCGATCGCGGCGGAACTGCCGGCCCGCCTGAAGATCGGGCAGGAGGCCTTCAAGGCGGCCTTGCGCCGGCAGGCCCTGACCTTGCGCCTCGATCGTGCCCGGGCGCTGGAGACGCTGCCGGCCCTGCTGCCGCAGGAGGCGGCCCAACGGGAGAAGGCGCTCGCCGTCGTCGAAGCCTTCTTCGAGAGCCGCGAGCGCACACCGGGCGAGGCGCAGCGCCTGGCAGAGATACAAAGCCTGTTCCGCGGGACGCAGCTCCCGGGCGGGCGAGGGAGCAAGCTTAAGCTGGTGGGAGGCCGCTGATGGCGGGGATCCTCAAGGGCAAGAAGGCCCTCGTCGTCGGCATCGCCAACGACCAGTCCATCGCCTGGGGCGTCGCGCGGATGATGCGCCAGACCGGGGCGGAGCTCGCGGTCACCTACCTCAACGAGAAGGCGGAGCGCTTCGTGCGCCCGCTGGCCGAAGAGCTGGAGGCCTCGCTGATCCTGCCGCTCGACGCCGCCGATCCCGCGCAGGAGGAGGCCGTGTTCGCGGCGATCGCCAGCCGATGGGGCGGGCTGGACATCCTCGTCCACTCCATCGCCTTCGCACCCCGCGACGAGCTGCACGGTCGGGTGGTGGACACGTCTGCGCAGGGCTTCGCCCAGGCCATGGACATTTCCGTGCATTCCTTCATCCGCCTGTGCCGGCGCGCCGAGCCGCTGATGAAGAACGGGGGAGCCTGCCTGACGATGAGCTTCTACGGCGCCGAGAAGGTGGTTTCGACCTACAACGTGATGGGTCCGGCCAAGGCGGCGCTGGAGGCCGCCACGCGCGAGATCGCCTCCGAGCTCGGACCCAAGGGCATCACGGTCAACGTGCTCTCGCCGGGTCCCATGGCGACGCGCGCGGCCGGCGGCATCGCCTCGTTCGACGCGATGATGCAGGAGGCGGTCGAGCGTTCTCCCATGAAGCGCCTTGCCACCATCGAAGACGTCGGCGCCGCCGCCGTGTTCCTGGCGAGCGACGCGGCGCGGAACATCACCGGCGAGACCCTTCACGTCGACGCCGGTTACCACATCATGGGCTGAAGAAAGTTGGCTTCGCTGAGGCGCGGACAGCGCCCGGCGAGGACGAGACTGAGAGAGAGGATAGGGAGGGGTGAATGGACATCGCGGCAAGGGACGACGGCGGCCCGAAGGGCAAAGGCAAGGCCAAGGGCAAGCACAGGAAGGACCATGGACGGCAGGACGGCCTGCAGATCGACCGCGACGCCGCGCATGAAAAGATGTCCGGCAAGGAGTACGAGAAGGCGCTCGCCAAGCTGCAGGGCGACCTCGTGCAGCTGCAGCTCTGGGTGAAGGAGACCGGGGCCAAGGTCTGCATCGTCTTCGAGGGCCGCGACGGGGCTGGCAAGGGCGGCACGATCAAGGCGCTGACCGAGCGCACCAGCCCGCGCGTCTTCCGCGTCGTCGCGCTGCCGGCGCCGACCGAGCGCGAGAAGAGCCAGATGTACGCCCAGCGCTACCTGCCGCACCTGCCGGCCGGCGGCGAGATCGTGATCTTCGACCGCAGCTGGTACAACCGCGCCGGCGTCGAGCGGGTGATGGGCTTCTGCACCGATGAGCAGGCCGACAGCTTCCTGAAGATGGTGCCGGCCTTCGAGCGGGTGATGGTCGAGTCCGGCATCGTCCTGCTGAAGTACTGGCTCGACGTCACGCAGGAGGAGCAGACGCGGCGGATCAAGCAGCGGATCGAGGACCCCCGCAAGATCTGGAAGCTCTCGCCGATGGACGTCGAATCCTACAGCCGCTGGTACGACTATTCCCGTGCGCGTGACGAGATGTTCAAGGCGACCGACACGTCCTGGGCGCCCTGGTACGTCATCCAGTCCGACGACAAGAAGCGCACGCGGCTGAACATCATCAGCCACATCCTCGAGCACATCCCCTACGAGAAGACCAAGCGCCACAAGATCGAATTGCCCAAGCGCCAGAAGGCCAAGGGCTACGTCGAGCCTGACTATCCCTACCGCAAGATCCCGCTCGTCTACTGAGTGGTGAAACGCGCGACCATCGGAAGGGACGTCGGATGACGGACTTCGACGAACTAGGCAGGACCGTGCTGCGCAACCGCCTTCTCGGCCGCTGGGCAGCCGGGAAGTTGGGCCGGTCGGGGCCTGAGGTCGAGGCCTATGTCGAGGCCCTGGCCGCCATGGCCGCCGGCCAGGGCGACGTGTTCGCCCGCATCCGGCAGGATTTCGACGCGGCCGGGGTGGTCCAGTCCGACGCCGAGATCGCGCAGGCGCTGACGGAGATGACCGTCAAGGCGGGGCGCGTGCTGTCGACGTCAGCGGGAGGGATTTCGGACGCGGCGGCCGTCGCTCTCAAGCGCAATCTCTCGGCAGGCTGAACACCGGCCCGCCGGGCCAAAGGAGGATCGACAATGAGCCCAGGTGATCGCCACGCGCGCTATGCCCGCCTGATCGCAGCCGCCCGCGAATTCCCCGCGCTGCGGGTCGCCGTCGCCCATCCCTGCGATGCCGCGGCACTCGGGGCGGCGCTGGAAGCGGCCCAGATGGGCCTCATCGAGCCCATCCTCGTGGGACCGCAGGCGAAGATCCGCGTGGCCGCGGAGCAGGTGAAGGGCGCCGACCTCTCCCGGTTCAGGCTGGTCGACGCCGAGCACAGCCACGATGCGGCCGCCAAGGCGGTCGCGCTGGTGCGCGCCGGCGAGGCCGAGGCGCTGATGAAGGGCAGCCTCCACACCGACGAGCTGATGGGGGCAGTGGTGGCGCGCGACGTCGGCCTGCGCACGGCGCGGCGCATCAGCCACTGCTTCGTGATGGCGGTGCCGAATCATCCCGATCCCCTGATCATCACGGATGCCGCCGTCAACATCGCGCCGACCCTGGAGGACAAGGTCCACATCGTGCAGAACGCGATCGACCTCGCGCATGCTCTCCGGATCGAGGAGGTGCGGGTCGCGATCCTCTCGGCCATGGAGACCGTGAACCCGAAGGTGCCTTCCACCATCGAGGCCGCAGCGCTCTGCAAGATGGCTGACCGAGGCCAGATCACCGGCGCGTTGCTGGACGGGCCGCTCGCCCTGGACAACGCCATCGACCTCGGCGCGGCCGCGATCAAGAAGATCGTCTCGCCCGTCGCGGGGCGCGCCAACGTGCTGGTCGTGCCGGACCTCGAGGCCGGCAACATGCTGGCCAAGAGCCTGACCTTCCTGGCCGACGCCGACGCGGCGGGGATCGTGCTGGGAGCCCGGGTCCCCATCATCCTGACGAGCCGTGCGGATTCCGAGACGACGCGGCTCGCCTCCTGCGCCGTGGCCTCGCTGGTCGCCGCGGCGGCCCGGGCCAAGGCAACGATTCCGGCGGTGTGACATGAGTCTCGCTTTGGTCATCAATGCGGGCTCCTCGAGCCTGAAGTTCCAGGTCTTCGACGCGCAGGACGGGTCGGAGGCCCCGCTGTTCCGCGGCCTTTACGAAGGGCTCGCCGGCAGCAAGGACGGCTCGCCCGCGCGGGCGACGATCAAGGATGGCGCCGGGAAAGTCGTGCATGAGGCGACCTGGCAGGTGGCGCCAGGCAGGGGGCACGAGGAGGCGCTCGACCGGCTCTTCGCCTGGGGGCGGGATGCCGTTCAGGGACGCGGCATCAGCGGCGTCGGCCACCGCGTGGTGCATGGCGGCCCCCGGCATGCCGCGCCGGTGCTGGTGACGGACAAGGTGCTGGAGGATCTGGAGGAACTGGTGCCGCTCGCACCGCTCCACCAGCCGCACAATCTCGGGCCGATCCGCATCATCGCCCGCATGGCGCCGGGCCTGCCGCAGGTCGCCTGTTTCGACACGGCCTTCCACCGCAGCCAGCCCGAGCTCGCCCAGCTCTTCGCCCTGCCACGCGCGATCTCGGCGCGCGGCGTGCTGCGCTACGGCTTCCATGGCCTGTCCTATGAGTACATCGCCTCGGTCATGGGCGGCTACGATCCAGCGCTCGCGAAGGGACGCGTCGTCGTCTGCCACCTTGGCAACGGCGCCAGCGCCTGCGCCATGCGGGCGGGGCGCAGCATCGCCTCCACCATGGGCTTCTCGGCGCTGGACGGGCTGATGATGGGCACGCGCAGCGGCTCCATCGACCCCGGGGCGGTCTTCTACCTGATCCGCGACATGGGCCTGACGCCGGCCGAAGCCGAGACGCTGCTCTACACCAAGTGCGGGCTGCTCGGCGTCTCCGGCATCTCCAACGACATGCGGACCCTGCGGGCGCAGGCGCCGTCGCAGCCCCATGCGCGCCAGGCCATCGACCTCTACGTCTACCGCATCGTGCGCGAGGTGGGCTCGCTCGTGGCCGCCCTGGGCGGCGTCGACGGACTGGTCTTCACTGCGGGCATCGGCGAGAACGACGCCGCCACGCGCGCCGAGGTCATGGCCGGCCTGGGCTATCTCGGCTTCGCGCTCGACGCTTCGGCGAACGCAGCCGGCGGGCCGTGCATCGGCAGCGGCCCGGGGCCGAAGGCCTGGGTCATCCCCACCAACGAGGAGCTCGCCATCGCCCGCCACATGGCCGCGGTGCTGGCGGCCCGTCTCTGACATCCATCCGAAGGGAGACTTCCATGGCGACCAACGAGACCCTGGGCGACGAGGCCTTCATGTCGGCGTCCGACCTGCGCGCCTACATGACCAACATGCAGATGGCCAAGGCCGAGAAAGCGATGTCGGCCATGGACTCCGCCGACAAGGCCCGCAGGGAGCTCATCCGCACGCTCTCCGAGCCGGTCGTGCTGACCCCGGACTTCGTGCAGGGGCTCAAGGCCAGGCTGGCCGGGACCGTCCGCAAGGCGGCCCAGACCGGCGACACCGAGGCCATGGTGATGCGCTTCCCCGTCGACCTGTGCAGCGACAGCGGGCGCGCCATCAACAATGGCGACGCGGACTGGCCGGACAGCCTCACCGGCCGACCCCGCCAGGCCTACGAGCTGTGGCGCGACCACCTGCGCGACGCGGGCTACAAGCTCAAGGCGATGATCATCGAGTGGCCCGGCGGCCTGCCGGGCGACGTCGGCTTCTTCCTGAGCTGGTCCGACAGCAAGGCGCATTGAGGGACCCGCCAGCGGACGGCTGCGCGCCGCCCGTCATGGCCCCAACGGCCTGGAGACGGCCTGGAGGATGCCCATGCCCGCCACCCCGACGATGCACCCGGGCGCGCCGCACAGCCTGCCGCCCTTCATCACCGCGCCCGGAGACACGGACGTCCTCCTCGTGGCGATGGCGCTCCTCCTGCTGGTCTCGGTCTTCGCCGTGGGCATCCTCTTCCTGCGGCTGCACACCTTGCCGGAGCGGATGGCGCATCGCTCCCAGAAGCTGCAGTTCGAGATCGTGGCGGTGCTGGGGCTGATCTCGCTGTTCACCCACCAGCACATCTTCTGGATCGCGGGACTGCTCCTGGCCCTGATCGACCTGCCGGACTTCGGCTCGCCGCTGGGCCGCATCGCCAGGGGGGTCGAGACCATGGCGGGCATCGAGCCGGAGGAGGACGGGATTGAGGACCGCAGCCCGCCGCCGGCCGGCAGCCACGCGCCGGAGCCGGACCCTGCGCGACCGCCCGTCCCCGCGTCCGCGCCCATTCGGCCGACGCCTGTCGCGCCCTCGCCCAAGCCGGCCCATGGAGGCTGAGCCATGCTCGAACTCATGCTGTGCTCGATGCTGACCATCCTGCCGGACTACCTCTACCGGCGCTTCGCCCAGGGCAAGCGGCTCGGCAAGGAGATCACCATCTTCTCCGTCTGGTTCGAGCTGCGCTATGGCCTCGTGGCCTGCGTGCTGCTGACGGTGGGCCTGATCACCACCGTCTTCTACAACCACCCGGCCACGTCCAACGTGGTGTCCTTCTTCCGCACGGTGCCGATCGTCCCCGAGACGCTCGGGCGCGTGGCCAGCATCGAGGCGGGCATCAGCGGCCATGTCACGGCTGGCGACGTCCTGTTCCGCCTCGACGACGCCACGCAGAGGGCGGCCCTGGACACCGCGCGACGGCGGGTCGAGGAGGTGGACGCCTCCATGGTCGTGGCCCAGGCCGACCTCCTGGCCGCCGACGGCCAGATCCAGCAGGCGCAGGGCGCCTATGACCAGGCCCTGGAGGAGTTGCAGACCAAGCAGGAGCTCTACAAGCGCAACCCCGACGTCGTGGCCCGGCGCGAGATCGAAAAGCTGCAGAACCTCGTCGACGGCCGACAGGGCGGCGTGACGGCGGCGCAGGCCAACAAGCAGGCGGTGCAGACCAAGCTCTCGACCCTGCTGCCGGCGCAGAAGGAGAGCGCACTGGCGGCGCTGCAGCAGGCGCAGGTCGCCCTCGACAAGACGGTGATCCGCGCCGGCGTGAGCGGCCGGGTCGAGCAGTTCGCCCTGCAGGTCGGGGACATCGTCAACCCGCTGGCGAGGCCGGCCGGGATCCTCATTCCCGACGGGTCCGGGCGCAAGGCGCTGCAGGCGGGCTTCGGCCAGATCGAGGCGCAGGTCATGGAGGTGGGCATGGTCGCCGAGGCGGCCTGCGTGTCGAAGCCCTGGGTGATCATCCCGATGGTCGTCACGTCCGTGCAGGACTACATCGCGGCCGGGCAGTTCCGCGGCGGCGAGCAGCTCGTCGACGCCCGCCAGGTGGCGCAGCCCGGCACCATCCTGGTGACGCTGGAGCCGCTCTTCGACGGCGGCCTCGACGGCGTGACGCCCGGCTCGAGCTGCGTGGCCAACGCCTATAGCAGCAACCATGAACGGATCGTCGATCCGAAGACCGGAACGTTCGAGCGCGTCGTGCTGCACGGCGTCGACGCGGTCGCGCTCGTCCACGCCATGCTGCTGCGCATTCAGGCCGTGATTCTGCCCATCCAGACATTGGTCTTCGGCGGCGGGCACTGAGGCGGGCGCCGCACGCCGGGATCAGGGGCTCGGGGTCTCGCCGCGGCCGGCCTCGGGACCCGCGCCATCGCCCGGCATTGCCATGAACTGCTGGATCGCCGTGCGGGCGTTGAAGTGGAGCCGACGCGGCCCGAGCAGCCTGTCGAGGCCGGCGCTACGGAAGACGGCGAGGACGCCGGGATTGAGCCCGGCCAGCCAGACCTCCGTTCCGCCCTCCTCGAGGCGGCTCGCCTGCCCCCGCAGCATCGCGATGGCGGAGTACTCGATGTCCGGCACGCGGCTGAGGTCGATGACGACGACCCTCGGGGCCTGCGATGCGACCAGCGCGCCGACCTGATCGGCCACCGTCTGGACGTTGACGAAGAAGAGCCTGCCCTCGGGACGCACGACAAGGAGCCCAGGCACGGTCTCGTCCTCCGGGTGATCCGGCGAGAGCGGCCGCAGCACGTCGGCGCCGGGCTTGCGCCCGATCACCGAGACGCGCGGATGGGCGGTCTGCGCGGCGAGGCCGACGAAGGAGATGATGATCGCCACCACGATGCCCTGCAGGGTTCCGAAGGCCAGCACGCCGAGCGTCGCGGCGAGCGCCCAGCCGAACTCCATGCGCCGGGCCCGCAGGATGTCCAGGAACTCGGCGGGCTGGATGAGCGGCAGGGAATAGACGATCACGATCGCCGCCAGCGTCGCCTGCGGAAGCCAGCCGAGCACGGGGGCGAGGACGAGCATGACGGCCAAAGCGGCGGCTGCGGTGACGAGCGAGGCCGCCTGGGACCGCCCGCCCGCGGCGCGCACGACACCGGTCTGCGACGTGCCGCCCCCCGCCGGCATCGCGCCGAAGAAAGCTCCCGCGAGATTGGCGAGGCCCGTGGCGACGAGCTCCCGGTCGGGCCGCACCGGCGGGTCGCCCGGGGCGATGAAGGCGCGCGCTGCCGCGATGCTCTCCGTGAAGCTCATCAGCGCGATCCCCAGCGCGCCGGGAGCCAGGACCTGCAAGAGCCCGGGCGGCGGAAGGGTTAGCCTCGGGAGTCCTCGCGGGATGTCGCCCACCGTCGCGACGCCTTGTCCCGGGAGCTTCAGCAGCCATGAGGCCGCGATGGCCGCGGCGACGATGGCCAGGGGCGCCGCGGAATGGGGGCGCAGGCGCTCGAGCAGCGTCAGCGCCGCCAGGGTGGCGGTCCCCACGGCCAGCGTGGCGACGGAGAGGTCGGGGAGGTGGCGCGCAAGCCCCAGGAGGTCCCGCAGGAAGGACACCTTCTCGACATGCACGCCCAAGAGCTTCGGCGCCTGGTCCAGCACGATCACGAGGCCGATCCCGGCCTTGAACCCCGTGAGCACGGGGACGGAAATGAAGTTCGCGACGAAGCCGAGGCGCAAGGCCCGGGCAAAGAGAAGCAGGATTCCCACCATGGCGGTCAGAGCCGCAGTCGCGGCGGTGAGCGCGACCGGATCTCCGTCCGGCGCCACGGTCCCCAGCTCGGCAGCGGTGAGGATCGCGAGCGTCGTCGTGGAGCTCACGCTCAGCACGCGCGAGCTGCCCAGCAGGCCATAGACCAGGCCCGGCACGAAGGCCGTGTAGAGCCCAACCGCCACCGGCAGCCCTGCCACCGTCGCATAGGCCATGGCCTTCGGCAGCACGACGGCCGCCGCCGTGAGGCCCGCGACAAGGTCGAAGCGAAGGCCGCCAAAGGCGCCCGTCGCCCCGGTGGAGAGATGTTGCGGCCGCAGGTCCATGGTTCTCGACGTGACTCGGACGGCGGATCGCCTCTGCCCCAAAAGGCGGCGACGCCGTCCCGAACCGTATCGGGGAGCCGCCGGCCTGTGGAGCAGGTCGGCGCCGTCCCGCGCCTGCAGGGGTGCAAGTTTCTGTAGGTTACACAGATGCGCTGGACTTTGCTGCTGGATGCCAGTCGCCCGGCCTTGTCGGCGAGCGGGTCTACTCATCGCGGCAGTGCAGACCTCCAGGATCGTTTTTCCGAGAGTCCGCCTTGGGTCAGGAGTTCGCCTCGCCCCATGTCCAGACCCTCACCGTGCGGCACAAGGCAGACCTCGAATGCGTCTGTGGAGGGCAACTCGTTTCTGACCGCTTAGACACGACCACCATCTCAATCAGCGGTCGTCACGTCTTGGACCTTGTCTCCGCTGAGGGCCTTAGCGGCTCACTTTCCAAGTCTTCGAACACGAGGGCATGGCTGAAGGCGAGGCCCATGACTGCATAGATGAGCTTGGTCTGGGCCAGCGTGGCCTGGCGCCTCGGACAGGCCGCGGTGGCATCTAGCGGGGCCTCTTGCTGCGTGGCGGCGCTCTTCGTGGCCCGGGAGTCGTCCTCGAGCGCCAGCCAATAGCGGAGTCCTTCCGGGTCGCACGACTTCCACCTGATCTGTGTCGCCATTGCAAGGCGTCGCGACAGGATGCAGAGCGTGGCCCTGCAGACGGAGAGCGCCGGACACAGGCCCGCAGCACCAACGGTCTCCGCAGTCTGGCGAAAGGTCGTCAGAAGCAAAGCCGTCGTCTCGGACATTGCGGCCGAGACCGGAGAGGTCGCTCCCGCGGACCCGACCACAGCAAGGTCAGCCTCGAGCCTGGCGAGATCCTGCGCGATCCCGCGCGCGACGCCTCTGAGGCTGCGGGATCCCAGACGATCGCCGTGTCCTGTGTCCCGGACGAGCACCGCGAGTTCCCGGTACACGGCCGCCATGTTTCCCAGCAGGTGGTGAAGGCACTCGCGCTTTAAGCCGCCGAGGATCGCGGACCGGATGGCGGGCATCGAGTAGAAGGCCCGGCGTTGGCACGTCGTCGCTGACCAGAGCCATTCCGCATCCGCGTCGCGAAACCTGTGGTGGTCCGGCCCGTGTGAGGCTCCGGGGATCGACGGGCGCTGCCGGTCGGCGATGGGCAAACGAAGGATCTGTCCAGCCATGAAGGCTCCTGTCGTGGCGATGAGGGGCGGGGGGGTTGCAGCTCAGGCGACGGCGGCGAGGTCCCGGGCCGCGGCGACCTCGATGACGTCGGGTATGCCGTTCGCCCTGAGGCTGCGGGAGGCGATCGCCGTTGTGTTCCGCTTGTCGCACAGCACCACGGCCAGGTCGCAGACGGAGGCGAACCCCCAGGCGAGAGTGCTGTCCGCCATGGGCGGAACGCTGATGAGGATCACGTCATGATGCCGACGGAGTTCGCCCAGGGCGACAGCCGCCTTGCGGGGCCAGTCCCTGGACGAGGACACGGCGGGATCGGCGTCATGCCGATGCGCCTGCGGCGGCGTCGGAAGACTGCGCCAGGCCCGGGAAGTCTCTCCCGACCCTCGTCTCGGAACCGACACGCCGACGCCAAGGATGATCGGGTTCACCGCCCCATCCAGCCGCTCGGCCACGGCCTCGCAAAGCTGCGGCCCCTGGTCGTTCTCGACCGAGCAGACGAGGACGCAGACGGGACGATCGACAGCCTTGGCGCTGATCTGCCGGGCGACCTGGCTCGATGCTGATGCCATAGCGAGTGGGGCCGATGGGCGCCGGAAGGCGCAGCGCTCCGGCCACTCGTCCCTCAACGGCGCGTTGGAGAAGCAGTCGGCGTGGCATGGCACGCCCGCCGAAGCGCACAAGGCCATGGTCTCCCGCACCGTGTCTCCTGATCCTGCGACAAAGGCCATGTCGTCGGCCCGAAGCATCGGAAGGATCTCTTCGATCGTCGCGACGAGATCCTGGCCCACTCCGTTCTCGGCCGAAGTGACGAAGGGGCGAACATGGACCTGGGGGAACCGGCCGAGGCGCTCGAGCGCCGGCACCATGTAGAGCCCGGAGGGCGAGCGGGCGCCGGCCAGCACGATCATCTCGCGGTCCGGCCTTTCGCAGAGCGCCTGGTGGGCGATGGACCAGATGGGTGCGAAGCCCGTTCCCGTGCCGACGAGCACAAGTCGGCCCTCGTGCCGGCTGCGCAGGTAGGCGGACCCGTAGGGACCCAGCATCCTCACTTTGTGTCCGGGCCGGATCTCGCGGCCGAAGGCATTCGAGACAATCCCGTTGCGCACGCGCCGGACATGGAGTCTGACCAGGCCGGGAGTGGCGGCCGCCAAAAGGGGCTGGGTCGGGCTGTAGCTGCGCGCCGGGAAGCCCTTCCACTCGAACCGCATGTACTGGCCGGCAAGAACGGGAATGAACTGGCGTGGCGCCATGACGACCTCGACGACGCCCCAGCCGAGCTCATTGACTTCGACGACCTGCGCTGTCGTGCCCTGCACCGGCGGCGTCTCCTCCACATCGAGCGTCACGTCCGCCCGTGGTCGTGCCTGGCAGGCGAGCACAGCGGCGGGATCGCCGGTTTCCCCTCCGGCGGTCTGGCCCTCAACGACGGTCACCCGGCACGTCCCGCAAAGGCCGGCGCGGCAGTCATGGGGCAGGTCCACACCACTCCGAAGTGCAGCGTCGAGAAGGGTCTGCCCTTCTTGAGCCTTGAACTCGCCGCCCGTTGCAAGCGTCACGCGGTAGGTGCTCATTTCTGCATCTCCAGTTCGATGGCTCTGATATGGCGGGAATGATCGGAAGCCGTCCTGTCGAAGGCCGCGAGCCAGACCGACAGGCGGTCGGTGACCGCGTGTCCCTCTGGCCTTAGAGCGGCCAGCGGACGGCTCACCACGAGCGTCCAGCGGCCCGCCGACCAGGTCGCCGCGCATGAGACAGGCTGCAAATCGGCGACCTCCCGCGGGACAGCGATGAAGCCTGGGATCACTGCCCCGGGCGCAAGGCTGGAATCTTGGTCCGGCGTGTAGGGCGTGCTCGACGCCTCGTTCAGCAACTCGGGCGAAGCCCTGCCAAGAGAGGCCTTTACGATGCGGCCTTCGGCGAGGGGTGCGCGAAGCGGCCGGGCCGGGCCACCGGGACGGTAGGCCCAAGAGGAGTTCGGTCGGATGCGTCCGTATGTTGAGACCGTCCTGATCCCGCCACGATAGGGCTCACGGTCGGCCCGTTGTCCATCCGTGGGCTCGACGGGCGGGCCGAAAACCTCGAGGTCGCACCAGCCGGTTCCAGGGCCGGCGAACCAGTGCAGGACGTCCACGGACGAGCCATCGGTCGTGTAGTGCAGGCCATGGCCGGATCCCGAACGTGGCTTTTCTTCCAACGGCTGCCGACCCGGATGGAACGCGCCCGGTCCGAACGCGGCAGGCGCGGTCGAGAACATGACGGCGAACTGGTCGACCCCATTGGTGGACGTCGATGACTGGATCTGCCAACCGCTCCCCGTCCGGACCAGCCTGGCTGTCGAGACGTCCGGCGTCGGATCCTGCCAGGTGAACGCCATCACGATGCGCTGCCCATCGTGCACCGCACGGGCTTCCACCTCCGATTGCCCGTCATGCAGGTTTGCGCCGGAATAGGTGCGCACGCGCAACGGGACCGCGTTCTTCCACGCGGGATGGGCAAGATCGCTGTCGCGATCGGGCGTCTCGCCCACCTTCGCGGCGACAAGCGTCAGCGGAGCGTGGCGCTCCACGGCCGCATAGCCGGAGACTGCTCCGCCGAAGGCGAGGATGACGGCGGTCGCCACCCTGTGTCGCGTCACGAAGGACATGGGCCTGCTCCAGGGCCCGCCGGTGAACCGAGCGACGCTGGAGAGTTCGCGCGGTCTCGGCCGAACGATCCTGAGAAGCTGGTCGAGGCCGCCGATCGCGAGGTGACACGCGACGTGCAGGACCACGAACGCGGCGATGCTCCAGGACGCCCAACCGTGGAGAGAGAGCAGCCCCGGCGCGATCCCCACATGGATGAGAAGCCCGCTGGCGACCTGCCAGGCTGCCAGGCCGAAGAACATCCAGAGCAGGACCAGGCTGGCGGCGCTCCATGCGCCCCGCCCGGGAGCGGCCAGCCCCGCGAGCCTGCTGCGGTCGAGACTGACGCGCCTCGCCAGGCCCGCCGTGCGCAGCAGCACGAGGTGCGCCACCATGAAGCCAGCCATTGCGATCCCGGCGACGATATGGACGAACCAAAGCCGCCAGGTGGGAAGGCCCGGTGCCAGCAGCTTGTCGAGCGCCGTTGCGGAGGGACCTTCGGCCTCAATGCGGACGCCGGTGGCGAGGGCCACAACCACGCTTGCAGCGAGGCCCCAATGCAGAAGGATCGTCCCGATATCCGTCCGCGGCCGCGACTTGTAGATCGTCATGCATCGCCCTCCCATGCGCGGGATCCAGTGATAAGCGATGGCCGCTAGACGTCACATGACAGGTGATGTCATGATATGTTCAGTTTACGTGCCTTACTTTTTCAACATTCATGCCATAGAATTGTCACCGGCGGAAGAAAAAATGGCGGAAATGTTACGGATAAAGTCCACTAAAATTCTTGGAAAGAAAATATATTGCCTTCCGCTTAGTGCAGGAGGGGTTGTTCTGTGTTGTTTTGCCATCGCAATCTTCGCAACAAGTAGCGCGAAGGCTGAAACCGAGCGCGAAGGGTCCCGAAGCTCCGGATCCTGGGGTGGGCGAAGCAACGACGATGCGGGTCGTGGCTCGACCTCGAGCGGCAGCACCGGCGGAACTGCGACGGGCGGAACAAGCAGCTCAGGCGCAACCGGAGGCTCGCCGTCGGGCGCTTCCGCAGGAGCGGCCGGCAGCAGTGCCTCCGGAGGCGCTGCGGCGTCCTCATCGGGAACAGCCGCTTCGCTGAGCCAGGCTACCGGATCGGCCATCGTGAGGGACGACGCCACAATTCGGTCCGATCAGGATCTCGCCCGCGAGGCCGTGGCGCGGGGCCAGATCCTGGCGCTTTCGGCCGTTTTGCCCCAACTCGAGCGCGCCGCGCCGGGCCGCCGGCTCTCCGTCGCCCTGCGCCCCAGAGGCCAGGGATGGGCCTATGACTTCTCGGTCCTCACGCCAGGCGGCGTCGTGCGCCGGGTGGTTATCGATGCGAAGACGAACAAGGTGCTCGACATGCGGGATGCCCAATGAAGATCCTCGTCGTGGAGGACGATCCCGCCATCGCTGGCGTCGTCACAAGAACCCTCAGGGCGTCGAATTACTTGGTCGAAGTCACGGGCGATGGGGAGGAAGCCAGCCACAAGATCCTTAATGAGGCGCCGGCGGCCGTGGTGCTCGACCTCGGCCTGCCGAAGCTGGACGGACTGACTCTGCTGCGCCGCGTGCGCGCCGCCAAGGTTTCGACCGCCGTCCTCATCCTGACGGCCCGCGGCGCCTGGGCGGAACGGGTCGCCGGGATCGACGCAGGTGCGGACGACTATATCACCAAGCCGTTCCATGCGGACGAGTTGCTAGCCCGCCTCAGCGCCGTGCTGCGGCGGGGCCTCGGCTACGACACGCCGGTCCTGCGATCCGGCGAGGTGGAACTCGACACGCGGCGGCTGACGGTCACCGTCGCCGGCGTCCCGGCGACGGTGTCACCCATGGAGTTCCGTGTCCTGCGCTATCTCATGCACAATGGCGGTCGCGTCGTCGGCCGGCAGGAACTCCACGAACACCTCTATGCCGACGAGCAGGAGCCCGACAGCAATGCCGTGGAGGTCCTGATCGGCCGGATTCGCCGCAAGCTCGGCGTCCAGCTTGTCCAGACCCGAAGAGGATTTGGGTATTACGTGGAGACCGACTGACGTGTTCGGTTCGCTGCGGCTCCGCCTTTTCGCGATGGCGACGTTTGGGATCGCAATTACGGTGGCGGTGGCGGCGCTCGCCCTGGTACTGAGCTTCCAGCGGCACGTCGAGCGCTTCGCCGAGCACGAACTGCAGCGCATGCTGGGCGACGTGGTGGCGGCGGTCAGGATCGACGTGTCAGGGCGTCCAGTCCTGGCCACACGCCTCCCCGACCCGCGCTACGGCCAGCCTTATGGCGGAGCCTACTGGCAGATCGCCCAGGCCGACGCACCCGTGGTGCGATCACGCTCGCTCTGGGACGTTGCCTTGCCCGTCCCGGCCTCCTCGGACAAAATCCGGGCCACCGTCCTCCCGCTGGCCGGCGTTGCCGAGGGGGTCTACGCCCTCTCCCAAACGGTCACGGTTCCCTCGGACAACGGGGCTAAGACCCTCGCTATCACCACGGCCCTCGACTACCGGGATCTCCTGCAGATGCGGCGGTCCTTCACGCAGGACGTGTTCGGGGCGCTCGCCCTGATCGCGGGCTTTCTGCTGGCCTGGGCGCTGGTGCAGGTGAGCGTCGGACTGCAGCCCGTCAACGACCTCGAGGCGCAGCTCGCGCAGATCCATCGTGGGGCCGAGCGGCGCCTGTCGGGCCGCTTCCCGGTCGAGCTGCGGCCCCTCGTGGCCGGCCTCAACGACCTCCTCGACCACCAGGATCGCATCACCGCCAGGGCCAGGGAGCGCGCGGGTTCCTTGGCCCACGGCCTCAAGACGCCGCTCACCGGTCTCTTCGGCCTAGCCGAGGACCTCCGCAATGGTGGACGTCCTGCGGAGGCCCACCTGCTAGAGACGCACCTGACCTCCATGCGCGGCCCGCTGGAGCGCGAACTGGCCCGTGCTCACATTTCCGGTCCCATCGTCGCCGGGATGACCTTCGACGCGGCGGACGCGATCGACAGGCTGCTGATGCTCATGCAGCACCTTCCACGCAGCGAGCAACTTTCATGGACCTGCGAGGTGCCACCCGGCACGTTGGTGTCCATGGACCCCGCCGACTTCAGCGAGATCGTCGGCAACCTCCTCGACAACGCCAGAAAATGGGCGCGTAGTCGGATCGCGGTGACATGCAGTGCCCGGGATCAGCAGGTCGACGTCGTGATCGACGACGACGGGCCCGGCATTCCCGAGGACAAACGATCTCTGGTCCTGGCACGCGGCGAACGCGGAGCCCTCGATTGCGAAGGCAGCGGCCTTGGGCTCGCGATCGTGGCCGACGTGCTGGCTGAATATGGCGTAGCGCCCAGCATCGGCGCCCGCCCCGGCGGGGGCTGCAGGATCACTTTCGCCGTGCCTGCCCGCGTATCGAACACCGAATTCCCGCGTGTCTTGTCTCGTACTTTCCCCGCGGAGCCATCGCCGGCATCCTGACTGCAGGGCGGAATCGGCGTCGTTCGTTTTAGTCGCTGCAGATAGCGGACCTTATTAAGGTCCGCTTTGGGTCCATGCTGTTGAAAAACTCCGTTGTGGGACCGGCATCAGCGTGATTCCGTTCTCCTCGGCACTTGTGAGGAGACGCAGCGATGATGGGACGTCGGCGGAACGACCAAGCGCAGTTCTTCTACTCGTTTCGTCTGGACGAGCGTGTTCCCGCCGATCATCTCCTGCGCAAGATCAACGTTTTCGTTACGCGGGCGCTTGCCGACATCCATCGGGAGATTGCGAGCTTCTACAGCCATACAGGGCGACCCTCCATCGACCCCGAGCTGATGATGCGCATGATGATCGTGGGCTACACCTACGGCATCCGATCGGAGCGCAAGTTGTGCGAGGAGGTCGGGCTCAATCTGGCTTATCGGTGGTTCTGCCGGCTTGATCTCGACGACGCGGTGCCAGACCACTCCACCTTCTCGAAGAACCGTCACGGGCGCTTCCGCAACAGCGACCTGCTGCGCCTGGTGTTCGAGCGCGTGGTCGGCATTTGCCTGGCTGCCGGGCTGATCAAGGGCGAGGGTTTTGCGGTCGATGCGAGCGTCATAGAAGCTGATGCCAGCCGCTATCATGGCATCGAGCCGGACAAGATCGACTGGAACGCCGTGGAAAGGCCGAGCCGTGCCGTGCGCGAGTATCTGGAAGCCCTCGACGGCACCGAGGATCTCGAGGCCGGACGCAAGGTTCCCAAGGTCATCTCGCCCAGCGATCCAGCGTCTGCCTGGACGGCCAAGGCCAACAAGCGGGTGCAGTTTGGCTACGGGCTGAACTACCTGATCGACAACGAACACGCCATCATTGTCGATGTCGAGCCGACGCCGGCGCGGACCTTCGATGAGGTGCGCTCCACCACAACCATGCTCGAGCGCACCCAGGCACGGTTTGGTTTGAAGCCAACGAGACTGGCCGCTGACACAGCCTATGGGACAGGCAAGTTTCTGGGATGGCTGGTAGACCGGGCGATCGAGCCGCACATCCCGGTCTGGGACAAGGGCGAGCGTGACGATGGCACGTTCGGGCGCTCCGACTTCGCGTTCGATCCCAGCCACGACCAATACACTTGTCCGGCAGGCAAGATCCTGAAGCAGTTCCGTCGCAACTACACCGTTGCGCGCACTGACAGCGCCCATGACGGCATTCGAAAGTACCGCGCCTCGCAGAGCGACTGCCGGACCTGCGAGCTCAAGGCGCAGTGCTGCCCGAACAGGGCGTCCCGGATCGTCCTGCGAAGCGTCCACGAGGAGGCGCGCGAGCGGGCGCGACGGGTGGCGGAAACACCGCAGTTCGTCGTGTCACGGAACGAGCGCAAGAAGGTCGAGATGCTCCTTGCCCACCTCAAGACGACCCTGCGGTTCGACCGTATGCGCCTGCGAGGAATGACGGGGGCGAGCGACGAGTTTCACCTCGCCGCCCTCGTCCAAAACCTGCGGCGCATGGCTCGACTGACAGCTGCGGCGGTGGCCTGAGACAAGAGGTGGGCCGAGCCTCGGGGCGCGACAATCTCAATCCCGAGGTCGCAAGAAAAACTGGTGCGTGCCGGGCGACGAGCGGCTCACGCCGCAAAGTTTTTCAACGGCATCGACCCATACAAGACGCTGCAAACGTCTGCTTGGCGGAAGCCGGCCAGAGCAGTGGATTGACCCAAGGCTTGAACGGCGACCTGCTAGATGCGGGCAAGCGGGCGGACCGTCAGGAAAACCATCACAATGGCCGCAAGCATCACTCCCGCAAGGAGCGTCGCGCCCCAGTCTCCAGAGACGATGCGGACGAGCACGAGGCCCGCGCAGACGACTGCGCCTGCTACGGGTACCGCCAGCGGAACCTCGAACCGGCCCGGAGGCTCCCCGGCGCGAGTCTTCAGGACCACAAGCGCCACGTTCACGACGGCGAACACCGTGAGGAGCAGAAGCACGGTCGCAGCCGCCAATTGTGCGACGCTTCCCAGGAGCGAGAGCGGAGCCAGGATGACGAAGATCAGGCCAATGGCGACATGGGGCGTGCGCCGGCTCTCGTGCACGGCGCCGAGCACGCTCGGCAGAAGGCCCTGCCGGGCCATGCCGTAGAGCAGCCGAGAGGCGGTCACGTAGTTCACCAGCGCGGTGTTGGCCACGGCGAAGAGTGTGATCGAGGTGAACACCGCCGCGGGCAGCCACGGCGCCACGCGGGCCATGACGGCAGTGAGCGGGCCTGGCGCCTCGGCCAGCGTACGCCAAGGCACCACCGAGACGGCCGTGATCGCGACGCCCACGTAGAGGAGCGCGGAGAGGAGCATCGCAGTGACCAGTCCCAGGGGGATCGTGCGCTGCGGGTCGCGGCACTCCTCGGCGACGTTGATGCTGTCCTCGAAGCCGATATAGGCGAAGAAGGTCAAAACCGCCCCCTGCACCGCGAGAACGGCCAGTGAGACGTCCGTTGCGGCCACGGGCACCTCGAAGTAGTCCACCGTGCCCCAGAATGTGATGCCGAAGCCGATCACGAGCAGGAGCCCGCCCGCCTCCACGAGGGTGCACAGGACGTTCACCCACATGGCCTCGCGAATGCCCCGCAGCACGAGCCCGCCCAGGACGAGGACGAAGCCGAGCGCAAAGAAGGAGACCTGGCCGGTCGCGCCCACGAGCTCGGCGAGGTTCGCGGCGAAGACGCGCGACTGCGTCGCCACCGACAGCAGGCTGGAGGCCGCCACGGCGAGGCCGACGGAGAAGCTCAGGACAGGCCGCCGGAAGGCGCGCTGCACGACATAGGCCGCGCCGCCGGCATGCGGATAGCGTGAGCCCAGCGAGGCGTAGGAGAGCGCGGTGAGCAACGCGGCGACGAGCGCGACCAGGAAGGCCAGCCAGACGGTGTTGCCGACGAGCCCGGCCGCGTGCCCGATCAGGCCGTAGATGCCTGAGCCCAGCATGGAGCCAAGCGCGTAGAAGGTGAGCTGGAACGGTCCGATCGTCCGTCGCAGCGCCGGGTCTGTATGGGCGGTGTTGCCGGTCTTGTCCGTCACCCGCGTCCATCCTGGTCAAGGGCGCGCCGCACTCTCCGGATGACGACCTGCCGGGCCCGCTCGTCGGCGGCGCCGCGGACGGCGTCTCCGATGTCGAGGAGCAGGCGGGAGAGATCATTGTGCCAGTCGAGCTGCCCGACCCGCTCGGGCGCGATCCGGCTGGGCCGACCTGCGTCGAGGACGCGGGCGCCCTCGCCAGCCAGATCGAACGCGGCGTCCAGGCCCGGGGTCAGGATCCGGTCGGCGCCGACGAGGCTGGAGACGCGGCCCTTCATGGCCAAGATGGCGGGTTCCTCCCCGTGCACCAGGAAGAGCGCTTTGCGGATGGGCAGGCGGCCCTCCACCCAGGCTGCGAGTTCCGGCGCGTCGGCATGTCCCGAATAGAGGTCGAGCGAGCGGATCCTGGCCCGGACATCGATCTCCTCGCCCTGGATGCGAACCCGCCTGGCGCCGTCCTGCAGGATGCGCCCGAGCGTGCCCTGGGCCTGGTAGCCGACGAGAAGCACCGTCCCGTTCTCCCGCCAGAGCCAATCCTTCAGGTGATGCCGGATGCGGCCAGCCTCGCACATCCCGCTCGCGGCGATCACAATGTGGAAGCCGCCAATGCGGGATATGGCCTTGCTCTGCTCGACGCTCTCGGTAAAGCGCACATGCTGCGAGCTCAGCGCCCGACGCAGAGCCTCGCCATTCTCTCCCTCCCTGGCATGAGACTCGAATACGGCGCTCGCCCGCGTGGCGAGAGGAGAGTCGATGAAGATCTGGGTGTAGGGCACCTCGCCGGCCTCCATCAGGCCCACGAGATCGACGAGCAACTCCTGCGTTCGCTCGACGGCGAAGGACGGGATCAGCATTGCCCCGCCGCGGTGGGCGCGGGCTGCTTCCAATTCCGCCCGCAGCAGCACCCGTCGTTGTTCGGGTGTGGCGTCCTGGCGATCGGTTGCGCCATAGGTGGCCTCGCAGACCACGTAGTCGAGACCGCTCGGGGCCTCGGGGTCGCGCTGCAGCAGCTTTTGCGCGGGGCCGATGTCACCGGAGAAGAGCAGGCGCGTCACGTCTCCGTCCGCGCTGGCCTCGACCTCGACCGAGGCGGAGCCAAGGAGGTGCCCGGCGTTCCAAAACCGGGCGCGGAGGTCGGGGGCCGCCTCGAACCAGGCGCCGAAGCGGACCGGCCTGAACTGCTCGAGGCAGGCGACGGCATCCTCCGCCGTGTAGATGGGCTGGACGGACGCTCCCTTCCCGCGCCTGGCGTTGCGGCGGTTCAGCTGCTCGACCTCCATCTCCTGGATGTGGCCGGAGTCCGGGAGCATCACGGAACACAGATCGAGCGTCGCGGGGGTGGCGTGGATCGGCCCGCGGAATCCGTCCCGGACCAGCCTGGGTAGGAGCCCGCTATGATCGATATGGGCGTGCGTGAGGAGGACGGCCTGGATCGCCCTGGGGTCGAAGGGGAAGGCCCTGTAGTTGAGCTCCTTCTCCGTCTTCGATCCTTGGAACAGGCCGCAATCGATCAGGACACGGGCCCGCTGCGTTTCCAGGGCGAAGCACGACCCGGTGACGCCCAGGGCGGCGCCGTGGAAGGTGAGACGGAGCATTGCGGGTCCTCGTTTTGGAAGCGGAAGGCCTGCTATCGGATGGCGAGACGCTCACCCGCCTTGAGGCTCGCAGGCGGGAAGACGACGACGCGCTCGCCGGCTTCGAGCCCGCTGCCAACGGCGGCCTGCCGGGCGTTGCGGCGGAGCACCACGACCTGCCGCTCACGGGCTTTGCCATCCTCCACGACGAAGACGGCCCAGCCTTCGCCCCGGCGGAACAGGGCGGCGGAGGGCGCGAGCGTCGCATCGGGGATCTCGTGGGTGATGATGCGGACGTTCACCCTGAAGGCGTCGCCGAGCCCGGCCCAATCCGAGCGCGGGCTGGCAAAATCGATCACGACCCAGACCCTCTGCTCCTCCACCCCAAGTGCGGAAGTCTTGGTGAAGCCCGCCGGCTCGACGAGGCGCACCGTGCCGGCGAGGGGCTGCTGGCCGCCCCAGCGGTCGATGGCGACATCGGCGCCCGGGCGCACCTCGACGGCGTCGGTCGTAAGAAGGTCGACGGCGACCTCCAGGTCGCGAGGATCGCCAACCTCGACGAGCGGCGCACCGGCCGCCACGGCGGCCTCGCTCTCTTGCACCACCTTGAGAACGCGCCCGTCGACCGGGGCCGTCACGTCCCACCGGTCGACCGCGTCCGGCTCGTTGTAGCGGGCCAGCAGCGCGCGGGCCTGAGCGAGCTCGTGCTCGGCAGCATGGCGGCGCAGTTCCGCCGCGTCGCGGTCCCGTTGCGCCAGCCGCAGCGCCAACTCCTCGCGCTCCAATTGCTGGGCCGAAGCGATGCCATTCTGACGCAGGGTGCGAACGCGCTCGGCGTCGGCCCGGTTCTGGGCCTCCTGGGCTGTGGCGCGCTCCAGTCTCGCCTGCGACTCCTGCATTGTGGCCTCGGCCCCACCGACCCTCTCCTCGAGTTCGCGGCGCGTGCGGGCCTCCAGGAGCGGTGACAGGGAGGGCAGCAAGGTTGCGACCACGGCGCCCTGCTTCACGACGTCGCCGGCCTTCAGCCCGGAGCGCAGCACACGCCCGGCGAGCGGCGCTGATACCACGTAGCGGTTGCGGATACGCGTCCTGCCGTCCTCCTCCACCGTGGCGCGGAACACGTCGCGGGTAACCTCGCCGGTCTCGACCATCACGGGCTTCGGCCGGAGGGCCCATGCCAGCGCGGCGAGCGCGGCCGCGGCCGCCAGTCCCGCGATCAGTCCCTGCCGCATGCCCGCCACGCTCACTCCCGCGTCTTGAGAACGGCGACGAGGTCGAGGCGGTCGACGCGCCTGCGCACCAGGAGGGCACTGCCCAACCCGGCGGCTCCGACCACGAGGACCGCGATCGCATAGGTCGGTTCGCTGATCACGGGCGGGATCTGGAAGCTCTCGTTGTCGCGCAGCGCCAGCAGCCCGGCAACGAGCTGCCCGGCGATGACGACGCCCATGGGAATGGCCACCAGCATCTGCACCCCGAGTTCCGCCAGGAGGATGCCGGACACCTCGCCGCGCGTGAAGCCCAACACCCGCAGGCTCGCGAGCTCCCAGGCTCGTTCCTGGAGCGCGACACGGGCGCTGTTCGTGACAATGCCGACGGTGATGATCAGTCCGAAGAAGGTCAGGACGACGGCCGAGACGATTACGAGCCCGGCGATCTTCTCGTCGAAGACCTGAAGCCAGACGCTCTTGACCACGACGGCGGCCACCCGGGGACGCTCTGACAGGGAGTGCCAGACCGCCGTTGCCCGCTCGGGATCCACCCGCACCGCCGCCTGCGAGATGCGGTCGTCCTCGCGCATGAGGCGGTTCAGCGCGCCGACCTCGATATACGCGTTGTAGCCCAGGATCTCGTCCGCTAGCGCAGCCACCGGCGCTGCGAAGACGGGCCGTCTGCCGTCGAGCGCCTCGACCGTGACGACCGAGCCCGGGCCCACCCCCAGCCGGTCCGCCAGGCCCCGCGAGAGCGTGAGACCCTCGGGCGTGATCTCGACCGCGCGGAGGTCCCGCGCCTTGGGCACGCGGAGCTGACCGCTGGCGGCGAGGCCGGTGAGGCCGAGGCGATACTCGGCGGTCCCGGCGCGCAGCCGCACCGGCACGATACGCTGTCCCTCGACCGCTAGCACGCCGGGAATCGCGGCGATTTCGTGGGCCGCCCGGCCCGCGACGGGATCCGTGAAGGTCACGACAGCGTCGGCGCGGTCCACCCCTTCGAACTGGACCGCGATCATGGTGTCCAGCGCGTCCCACCAGAAGAGGCCCATCACGATCATCGGCACGGCCATGGCGAGCGCCAGGATCGAGAGCGCCGTGCGGACGGGGCGACCCACGAGGCCGCGCAGGGCCATCTTCGCGGCCGGGCTCCAGCGCCGGCCGACAAGACCATGGGCGAAGGCGGGAGGAGCGGCCGGCCGCATCGCCTCCGCCGGACGGAGCGCCAGGACCCGCCTCAGGGCCGCGAGGGCGCCGGCCGAACCGGCCGCGAGGCTCACCGCGGCGGCGAGCAGGGGAACGGCCGGCGGCAGATGATAGACGAGCGCCGGGAAGCGGAAGAACGGCCGGTAGTTGTCGAGCATGCCGTGGCCGTACCAGACGCCCATGGCGATGCCGCCGGCGCATCCGAGGCCGCAGAGGACGGCGACGAACTTGAGGTAGTGCAGGACGATCGGGAGGGACGGGAAGCCCAGCGCCTTGAGGGCGGCGATCGGCTCGCGCTGCGCCTCCACGAGGCGCCCGAGCACGACGTGGAGCAGGAACGAGGCGATGGCGAAGAAGATGGCCGGGACCGTGACCGCAAGGGTGCGCTGCTCCGCGAGTTCGTCGGAGAGGAAGCGGTGGGACCACTGGTCGCGCCGGGCGTAGGCGCCCCTCCCGCCATGGCGGTCGAGGACATCGTCGATCGCGGCCAGGACCGCCGGCCCGGATCCGCCCGGCGCCAGCGTCGCCGCGATGCTGTTGAAGGCGCCCTTCATGTCGAAGGCGGCCTCCACGGCGTCCTGTCCGGCCCAGAGCACGGCGAACGACCGATCATCGGGAAGCGGATTGCCGGGCCGAGCGGCGTAGACGAACTCGGGCGAGGTGGCGATCCCGGCCACGGTGAAGCCCTGGACCCGGCCATTGAGGACGACGCGGATCGTATCGCCGGGCTGCACGGACCACGTTTCGGCGAAGCCTGCCCCCACCAGAACCTCGTCGCGGCCGGGCTCGATCCACCGACCACGCGCCAGCGTCGGCCTGTTGAGCACAGGTGGGCCGTCGTCGGGCAGCGAGACGATCCGGCCAGCGACGGAGAGATCGGTGAAGGGCCAATCGACCCTCACCTCCTTCACCACTCGCGCCTCGACCGTGCCGATCCCCGGGATCTCGGCAAGGCGTTGCACGACGCTGCGCGGGACGCGCTCGGCCTCCGCCCAGACGTCTGCGAAGCGGCTCTCGCCGTAGTAGACCGCCTCCGTTGCGACGAGCGATGTATAGGTCCCGACGGAGCCGACGAGCACGGTCACGCCGGTGCCGATCAGCACCGCGACGGTGACCACCTGGGCGCGGAGCGTCCAGAGGTCCCGGAGCAGCTTGCGGTCGAGCATGCTCACCAGCTCAGCTCCGCGGGCGTAAGACGCGTCGCATTCACCTCTTCCCCGACGATTCGGCCACCACCCAGCCTGAGCACCCGGTGCGCCATCCCGGCGATCGCCGTGTTGTGGGTGATGATGACGGTCGTGGAGCCAACCTCGCGGTTGGCCCGGGCGATGGCCTCCAGCACCAGCTTGCCGGTCTCCACGTCGAGCGCGCCGGTCGGCTCGTCGCAGAGCAGCGCGTCGGGCCGCTTGACGATGGCGCGCGCCACCGCCACGCGCTGCTGCTCGCCTCCCGAGAGCTGCGACGGGAAATGGTCGAGGCGCCGTTCGAGGCCGACGAGCGCAAGCGCATCCCTCGGGTCCATCGGCCTCGCTGCAATCTCGGCCACGAGTTTGACATTCTCCAACACCGTGAGGCTGGGGATGAGATTGTAGAACTGGAACACGAACCCGACATGCTCGCGGCGATAGCGCGTCAGCTCCGCCTCTCCGGCGCCAGTGAGCTCGTGGTCCCGCCAGCGGGCCGTCCCCGATGTCGGCGCGTCCAGCCCACCGAGGATGTTCAGGAGCGTCGACTTCCCGGATCCCGAAGGTCCGAGCAAAACGACGAACTCTCCGGCGAAGATGTCGAGGTCGAGGTCCCGCAGAGCGAAGACGGTGGAAGGGCCATGGCCATAGGTCTTGCAGAGACGGCGGGCGACGAACACGGGGGCGGCGTCGCCTTCGAGAGGCGTGGCTGCCGCATGGTCATTCGGTTCGTTCACGCCCATTTTGGCACTGTACGGCTCTTTCGAACCCGACGCCTTGCGCGTTCGCAAGGCGGTTCGAGGTCTCTCGCCGGAGCAGCGAGAGAGCCAATTCAATTCGGGACGAGCGCCGGATGGAGGCTGAAGGCAACGTCACAGATACGGCAGCAGGAGTCGCGCGGCGGCATTCCGGAAGCGGACCAGCGGACTTGCCGACGTCAGTTCCTGCCGCGTGAGCTTCCTGGTCCGAGCGACTTTCTCATTGATGATGGCATCGAGCTTCCCGGCAAAGGCGCGATCCCAGACCTCGAGTTCGAACTCGAAGTTGAGCCTGAGGCTCCGAACGTCCCAATTGGCGCTGCCGACGAGACTCCAGACCCCGTCGATGGTCATGATCTTGGAATGGTCGAGCGGACCACGAGACAGGTGGACGGCACAGCCACTATCCAGAAGGGTCCCTACCTGGGCGCGCGCGGCCCAGTCCACCATAGGGTGGTTTGACGCTCCCGGAATGATGATTTCGACCGAGACCCCGCGAAGCGAGGCGAACGCCAGCGCCGTGTGCAACGTACGGTCCGGCAGAAAATAGGGAGTTGCCAGGCGAATCCGGGTTCGTGCCGCGTTGACGGCCCCGATCATGATCGCCTCGATCTTCGCCAAGTCGTCGTCGGGGCCCGACTGGATCCCCCGGGCCAGGGCAGGACCCCCGCCCTCCGGATCGGCAGGCGGAATGGGCCGTGGGCGTTCGCCCGTCGTGAAGCTCCAGTCCTGCTCGAAGGTGGCCGAGAGATCGCGCAGGACGGGACCTGAAACGGCGAAGTGGATGTCGTGCACTCCCTCGGCCCTCTTCCGTTCTAATGCGATGTTTTCCGCTCCGATGTTCAGGCCCCCTGTGAAGCCCACCCGCCCATCGACGACAAGAACCTTCTTGTGCAGTCTCAGATTCAGAAACGGCATCCGCCACGGCATCCAGCTGTGCAGGAACCGGGCGACGGCGACGCCCGCCTGGGCCAGGGCAGAGACGGCGGGCGAGCGGAAATAGCCCCCGCCGATGCCGTCGACCAGGACGCGCACGTCCACCCCCCGCTGCTGCGCCCGCACCAGTGCCTCGATGAAGGGGAGCCCGGCCGCATCCGCCCGGAAGATGTAGCTGGAGAGGACGACACTCGAGGTCGCCTCTTCGATGGCGCGCAACATGGCGGGATAAGCCATGTCGCCGTTCAGGAGCGGGTCCAGCCTGTTGCCCTGCTTCAACGGACTCCCCGACACGCGCCTGGACAGGACGGCGAGCGGTTCGAGGTGAGGTTCGCCGACCTCGACGTGCGGGGCAGTGTCCGGAGCGGGATCCGTCCAGGCCTGATGGCTGCGTCGCAGTCTCGACGCCTTGCGCGCGATCCGGTTGATGCCGAGGATCAAATAGAGGATCGAGCCCACGAAGGGAGAGAGCCAGGCCAGCGCGATCCATCCTGCGCTCGCCCTGACGTCGGTTTTGTGCCTGAGGACATGCAGCGTGACGAGGACCGCGCCCGTCACATCGAGGGCCGAGAGGAGAAGTTCGAGGCCCTCAGCCATGCGCGCCCAAGGCAGGCATGGCCGTCAGCCAGGCCGCAGCAAGAGACAGGGCGAGGCCGGGCAGGACCCTTGAAACGAACGCCTTCTCCCCCGTTCCAACTGCCATCACCGCCTTGGCGCAGGCATTCGTCGTCATGGCTGCCAGAACCGGCAGGACAGCGTCGCTCGGGGCCATCTGGTCGGACGCAGTGAGGGAGGCGACGGAGAGGGCGGCGGCGTGTGTGTCGATCAAACCGCCGAGAGCCGCGCCCAGCACGACGCCGGTCTCCCCGAAAGTGGCCCTGAGCCACGCCGCGGCGACCGTCATGAGGGCCAGGGTGGCTGCCAGGATCAGGGCTGTCTGCACGCTGAAGGCGCGCCGGGTCGTCGGAACTCCGCTGTCGCCCGCTTTCACAGCACGGACGGTGAAGGCAATCCCGTAGCCCAGCGCGACAACGCCTCCGGCGAAAAGGGGCAAGGCCATGGCGGCGAGCGTCGGGCCGCTCGCGACGGCAAGGAGAAGCGTGAGCTGCGCGAAGGTGGCGACAGTCGAGAGTGTGGCGCCGGCGACCGCGGCCAGCAGGTTGGCCGGGTTCCTGGCCGCAAGACCGCCCATGGATCCGATCGTCGCGGTGCTGGACACGAACCCCGACGCGAAGCCGGCAAGAGGCAGCCCGAAGCGAGCCCCTATTGCGCGCGTGAGGACATGACCGCAGGCACCGATCGCGAGAACCAGGATCACGAAGAGCCACAGCGCATGCGGATTGAGGACCCCGTACGGCCCGATCGGCCGGTCCGGGAGCTGCGGCCAGACGACGACCGTCGCGATTGCGAAGACGAGGGCGTCGTTCACCTCGGCGTCGGTGAGGGAGCCTTTGACGAAGCGGTGGACAGGATCCTTCGCCACGAGCACGACGGCCGTCGTGACGCCGACGAGCCCAGCCGACACGATGTCGCTCATCGCGAGGGCGCCTATGAGCGGCGTGGCCAGGAGGGCGATCTCTGTTGTCAGCCCGGGGTCATCCCCACGGTCGCGGAGATAGGCGAGCGCCACGAGCAGCCCCACGCCCGCCAAGACCAGGAGAAGAGCCCACGGTCCGCCGACGTGGATGGCGAGCGCGCCGAGGAGCCCTGCAAGACCGAAGGTCCGCAGGCCCGCAGCCCCGCGCGTTGGGCCCTCGCCCTTCCTGCGTTCGCGCTCGATCCCGATCAGCAGGCCGAGGGCGAGCGCCACGGCAAAGTTCAGCCACGGCCCGGACAATCCGCCCTCCCCCGTCGCCGCGTATTCCACCTGATTTGATCGGGGCTGTCATTGGGGCGGATCAATCCCGGCCGGAAACCAGGGGCCTGACCGCGATCAACGACATTCGCCGCCGTTGCGCTACTCTCGCCCCATGAACCGGTATTCGCGCGAAGATCACGAATTGGCCCGGAGGCTAGGCCCGATCCACGCACGGCAGCGACTGGGGATCGAGGAAGCCCATGAGGCGCAGATCCTCGGGCAGGGGCTCAACTTCTTCCACATCGAGAATTGGTATTCGATCCACTCGGTCATCCGGAACAGCCTCCGCATCGTGGGCCTCTACGGGAGGGGGCGTCGCAACGCGTCCAAGGTGAGGCTGGTAACGAATAGGGTCGTCTCCGCACGCCTGCCGGAAGCGTTCGACGGGTACCGCATCCTCCATCTCAGTGACCTCCACGCCGACATGAGCAAGGCGGCGATGAGCCGTGTGGTCGAACTGGTCACGGACCTTCCCTACGATGCATGCGTGCTGACCGGCGACTACCGGGGGAAGACATTCGGCCCTTTCCAGGCCTGCCTGGACGGTGTCGAGGAGGTCGTGACGACGCTGAGAGGGCCCGTGTTCGGCGTCCTCGGCAACCACGACACAGTCCGGATGGTGCCGCGGCTCGAGGCCATGGGTGTCCGCATGCTGATGAACGAGCGCGTGACGCTCGCGCGCGGCAATGCGCTGATCCATCTCGCCGGGGTGGATGACCCACATTTCTACAGGGCCGACAATCTCGAGAAGGCTGGCGATGGCATTCCCGAGGACGCTTTCTCCGTCCTGCTGTCCCACACGCCGGAGATCTACCGCCAGGCCGCGCATGTCGGCTTCGACCTCATGCTGGCTGGCCATACCCATGGCGGCCAGATCTGCCTTCCCGGGCAGATCCCGCTCACTCTGGACTCTGCCCTGCCTCGCCGCTTCGGAGCGGGCGCGTGGCAGTACGAGGGAATGAGCGGCTACACATCAGTCGGTGCGGGATCGAGCGTCGTTGCGGTGCGCTACAACTGTCTGCCGGAGATCACGATCCACGAGCTGGCAAGCGGGAGCTTCAGTAAGGCCGGTCCCTGATCCTCAGGGCAAAGAGGAGTCGGGAGATCAAGACCTCGCCGATCCAGAACGTCGCGACGCCCGCGATGATGTCGAGGGCGCCCAGCCCGAGAGTGCCGGCGAGGACGAATAGCGGGAGGATGATCTCGGGAACCTGGTCCAGCCCGGGCGCCATGCTGCTGGGCTTCAGCCTCAGCCTTCGCTTGGTGAAGCTGGACAGCAGGTCACCGGCCATGGCCGCCATCCCCCCGAGAGCTCCCAAACCGGGCCCGAGCCCCATGAGTGAACCGGCGACCGCCGCCATGACGACGGCCAGCAGGAGCCCGCGTATCGTCTTGGATGTGCCGAAGAGAGGCTCGCCGTCTGGGAGACGGAGCCCGCCGTCGAGCGGCCATGCCCAGCGATCCCCAAGCCACCGTTTTGCTAGGATCGGCGTTCCATTGGCGACGGTCGCCAGAACAAGCACCTGCAACAGTGGCCCGGGATGAAGGCTCGCCAAGCTGATCGTCCTGTGCCTCTCGCGGTCGCTGGCTAGAACGATAGGGCATGCCGATGGGGCGGCACAGTGTTGGTCTCCGAGCCATGTTGCACACACGGATCCGGATCTGCCCGGCGCAATCTGCTTATGACGCTGCGATCAAAAGGGGGCTCATGCGGGTCAGCGTGCCGTCGCGCAGCACGACCTGGTGCCAGACGGCGAGGAGAGCGTGGATTCCTGCGAGCCAGATCAGCAAGGTCCCGCCCGTCTCGTGCACCTCGGCGATCCAGCCGGGCGCACCCTGGACAGGGGCCGCGAGCGCGGGAAGCGACAGGCCGAGGAAGGTGACGGGCACGCCGAGGCGGCCGGCCGCGTACCAGCCCGTGAGCGGCAGCGCGATCATGAAGGCGTAGAGCGCCCAATGGCCGACCCTCGCGGCGAGGTCCAGCCAGGGCCGCTGCGGCGCTTCGGCCGGCGGCGTGCCGCCGAGGAGGCGCGCCGCGATGCGCGGCACGACCAGCACGAGGACCGACAGGCCGAGCCAGAAGTGCAGCAAGGGCGGGTTGTCCTTGACGTGCCGGCCGCCCTCCGAGGTGACCCAGGCCGCCAGGATCAGCACGGCCATGAGCCAGTGCAGGGCGATCATCGTCTTCGAATAGCGGGTCATGCGTCGTTCTCCTTCCAGTCCTCTGTCAATGCTGCCTGGCTCGCCCTCGTCGTCGCGGGCCCGATGTCAAAGCGTCGAGACCACCTGTCCGTCCGTTCGCGTCATCACGACATCCAGCCCGGCGCTTCGGGCGAGCGCGACCCCTCGTCGCGACCCCGCCACCACGATCGCCGTCGCCCAGGCGTCGGCGGCCATGCAGGTGCGCGCGATCACCGTGACGCTGGCGAGGTCGCCAGAGAGGGGCGCGCCCGTGCGTGGATCCATGGTGTGGGAGGCGTCCACGCCGTCGACCTGCGCCCTATGGCGGTAGGATCCGGAGGTCGCGACGGCCGCATCCTCCAGCGCGAGAACGCCGGCGAGTTCGCGGCGATCCGCCATCGCGGCCTCATGGCCGACGAGCCAGGGCCGGCCGTCCGGCTTCGACCCAGCGGCGCGCATCTCGCCGTCGATCCCGACGAGCCAGGACGAGAGACCGGCTTGGGACAGCACGCGCCCGAGTTCGTCGACGCCGTAGCCCTTCGCGATGCCGGACAGGTCCAGCGTCAGCGGCCTGAGCTTGCGCGCACGCAGCCGCGCGGCGTCGAGTTGCAACGTCTTCGGCGGCTCGAACGAGGGCCGCCTTCCGAGGGCCTCGATCAGCATCGCGTCAGGCTCGCGGCGGCCGCCGCCGAACCCCCAGGCGACCACGAGGTCGCCGACGCCGATGTCGAACAGGCCGTCAGACGCCTCGCCGACGGCGAGCGCCGTCTCCAGCACCACGCCGAGTTCGCGCGGGATCTCCACCCAGTCGCCGACCGGCGCGGCGTTGAGCCGGTTCAGGTCGGAGTCCGGCTTCCAGGTGGACATTTGTCGGTCCACCGTGTCCACGGCCGCCTGCAGCCGCTTCTCGAGACCGGCGTCGTCGAAACCTTCCGGAAGGTACGCGACTGCGCTCCAGCGCGAGCCCATGGTCGGCCCGCTCCAGGCGCAGCGGCGCGGCAGGGCGACGCGTTCAGTAGACGTCTTCGACATAGCGGCCGGCCGAACGGAGAGTGGCGAGATCGGTCCCGAGCGGATGCAGGATCGGGTCGAGCGTGCGCGAGACGGCCTGCGCCATGTCGCGACCGCCGCAGACGAGCACCTGCGCCCCATGGCGGATCAACTCGCGCAGGTGCGGCGCATCCGCGGCCAAACGGTCTTGCACGTAGGCGGGGTCCGGCGCGCGCGAGAAGGCGGTGCGGAGCGATGTCAGGCGGCGTTCCGCGAGGTGCTGGGCGAGTTCGTGCTCGTAGAGGAAATCGGAGGCGGGGCTGCGGCCGCCGAAATAGAGGTGCACCGGTCGCCCCTCGGCGTTGGCCCGGACGAAGCCGGCCAGCGGACCCACGCCCGCACCCGCGCCGATTAGGATGAGCGGCGAGCGCCCGATCGACGGCCGGAAGGCAGGGTTCTCGCGGATGAAGGCCTGGATTCGGCCGGCCGGCTCGAGCCCGTGCAGGAAGGTGGAGCAGGCCCCGCCGGGGCGCAGCCTGACGCAGATCTCCAGGACGCCGTCGGCCGAGTCGGAGGCGAGCGAGTAGAAGCGCGGCATGGCGTCTCCCGGCGGCACGACGCCGACGAGGTCGCCCGGCGCGAAGCCCGGCAGCCGGCCGCTCTTGCCGCTCTTCCGGCTGGCCGCGGCGAAGCGGAGGATGGCGACGGGGGCCCCCACGGCGGCGCCGTAATCCTCGCGCTCCACGAGTTCCAGGGTCGTCAGCGGGGGAAGCTCCGCGCGATGCTGCAGGTCGAGGTCGCAGCCCATCGCCGCGCCGAGGTCCCGCCCCCAGGCGGCGAATTCCTGCGCCGACTGCCGGTCGATGCGTTTCGTCGGGAGAAGCTGCGGCCAGCCCTTGCGCTCGAGCGCCTCGGCGACTGCCTCCGCATAGCCGCAGAAGCGCGGGAAGGTGCGGTCGCCGAAACCGAGCACGGCGACGGGGATGCTCCCGGTGATGCGATCGAGCTTCTCCAGGAACGCCGTCGCGGACGACGGGGCTGCTCCGTCACCCGCGGTGGCGGTGAGCACCAGCAGCCTTTCCGCCCGGAAATGGTTGGGTGAAAGGTCGTTCATGGCGGCGACATGGACACGGCGGCCCGCCCGGGAGAGCGAGGCCTGCAAGGTCGACGCGAAGCCCCAGGTCGCGCCGCCTTCGCTGCCGACGAGGATGACGGTGTCCGCGTCCATGGCCGGAACACTTGCGGTCACGCTGGCGGAGCCGGCGCGGCGCCGCCACCAGATCACGAGGCCGGTGCCGGCGAGCGCTGGCACGCCCGTGGCGCAAAGCCCGAGGACGAGGCCGAGCGCCCACGCGCCGCGACCGGTGTGCAGCATCACGATCACGTCCATGATCCGGTCCCACACGCTGGCCGGGGCGAAGGAAAGCACTGTCCCGGTGACGCGGTCGATGCTGGCCTCGCCCGCCGAGGTGCGCAGCACGAAGACGTCAGAGGGATCGTCGGCGGCGGGAAAGCTAATTTCCCGGAGATCTGAAAGAGGAACCGCGCGCAGCGCGGAGAGCGCTGCCGGCGCTGCAGGAGCGCCCGCGGTCGATGTCATCGCAGCCTGCGTCGACGCTGCCTCGGGCAGCAACCCGAACGTGCTTGCCGACATCCACAAACCCGTCAGCGCGGAGAAGGCCAGCCCGAGCACGGCGGCCCGGCCGAGCTCGCTGTGCAAGCGCTGGGCCGGGCGGCCCTTCATCGGCCGCAGCATCGACCGCCAGGAGCCGGCGCGGCGTGCGAGGAGAATGGCGCCTGAGAGAGCCAGCACGAGCATCGCAAGGGCCGCGGCGGCGGCGAGGAGCCGTCCCGAGTCGCCCGCCAGGAAGGCCCGGTGCAGGTCCGTGAGCCATCGCGTGGTCTCCGATATGCGATAGGGACCGAGCGAGGCTCCTGTCGCAGGATCCACCACCTCCACGCCCCCCTGGTCGTCGCCGAAGCTTGCCGTCACCGCCCCGCTCGGCCGCACCACGATCCCGTCGACCGCGGGACGCCGCGCGGCGATGGCGCCCGCAAGGTCTGCGACGCTCACACCCGCGGGGATCGGCGCCGTGCTCGCCATGTCGAGCGCAGGAAGGACGGACAGGGCGACCCCGCTCACGGCCGTCACTGCGACAAGCAGCGCGAAAACCAGTCCGGGGAGCGAATGAAGGCGACGCAGCACGGCCCGGCCCTCCTCAGAACGTGACCTTGAAGGACTTCACGTTGCCCTTCCCGGCGATGGGCGCGCCGGACGCCTTGCTGGACAGGGGCGCGACGGCGTCGGAGGGGCTGTCGAGCCCGTCCTCGACGGCGGTGTCGACATGCACCTCGTATCCCGCGTCGATCAGCGCGTCGGCGAGGTCGAGGCTGACCTTGAGGGTCTTGCCCGAGCCAATGCTCGCGCCGGTGATGCCGTCGACTTCGCTCGCCGCCCCGCCCGAGGCGCGCTGCCAGTCGGAGAGGTGGCGGTAGTACTTGGCGCGGCCGCCCGCCATCCAGAGCGTGCCGCGATACTTGCCCGCGGGGTCGGTGACGTAGAGCACCACGTAGGCGCCATTGCCGCCGTAGGACTTCAGCGTCGCCTCGAAGGTGGCGGGACGCGCCTCGGCGATGCCGGGGAGGGCGGCGGCGGTCGCCGTCGCCAGGACGGGAATCAGGATCTTCATGTCTTCACCTCGGGAAGGGGATTCGGCGGGCGGGGCCTACGGCCGTCACTGCACGTCGACCTTGGGACGCGCCTTGCCGTTGAAGAGGCCGTTGTCGGGAACGGGAGCGTTCGGGTCGGCCATGCGAGGGCCGGGGCCGCCTTGCTGTCCGCCCTCGTCGTCGTCGTCATCGTCCGCCTCGGCATGGCGCTCGTGGTGGCTCTCTCGGCGGCCCTCTTGGCGGCCCTCGTGACCCCAGCGCGCGCCGTGCTCGCCGGCGAAGCGGTGATGGCCGCTCTCCCCGGAGAACTCGGACGATCCGTCCCGTCCATCGTGGTGACCCGGCGAGGCGGCGAGCGTCACGCCGAAGGCGGTGGTGGCGAGGAGCATGGCGGCTCCGACAAGAAGGGCGGTTCTGGACCTCAGGATCTTGGGCATGGCTTCACTCGTTGCGCTTGCGATGGCCGGCACCATCGCGCCCGCGGCTGACGTGAGCCTGACGGCGGCATGGACGTCCCGTCAGCTTGCCGTCAGGTTCACGCCTGGAGCGGAACGGCGCTGAGGCCCGCGAACCGCACCGTGGCGCAGAAGCCGTCCTCGCGGCCGGGGGCGGGCGAGGCGAGGGTGAGCGCGAGCCCTGCGCCGCGGCAGATCGCGGCCGCGATGGCCAGGCCGAGGCCAGAGCCCTGCGCCGCGGTGGGGCCCCGCTCGAAGGGCCGGGTCAGGGCGTCCAGCCGCTCCGCGGGAACGAGGGGCCCCGCATTGGTGACCTGCAGGAGGCCCGGCTGCAGCACCACCGAGACGGGCTCGTCGGGATCGCCGTGCCGGAGCGCGTTCTCCGCGAGGTTGCGGGCAAGGATCGCGAAGGCGTCCGGGTCGAGGTCGGAGGTCCAGGTCCGGTCGGCGATCGAGAGCGCGATCCGGTCCCCGACGTCCCCCTGGCGGCGCAGCTCGTCGACGACGAGCTCCAGCACCGGGGCGAGCGGCGCCGCCTCCTGGGCGATCAGGCCTCCGCCCTCGGCCTTGGCGAGCTGCAGCAGCTTCTCGGAGAGCCGCGAGAGCCGGCGCAGCGACGTGGCGATGGCGCGGGCTCGCTCGCGCCGGGCGTCGTCCGGCAACTCCGACACGAGCCGCTGCGCCTGGGCCAGGGCCGCCGCGATCGGTGTGCGCAGCTCGTGCGCGCTGTTGGCGGTGAAGCTGCGCTCGGCCTCCAGCGTGCCACGCAGCCGTCCGATCAGCGCGTTCACCGAGGAGGCCACTGGCGCCAGCTCCCGCGGCAGCCCCTCAGCGCCGACCGGGTCGAGGTTCCCCCGGCCGCGCGCCTCCAGGGCGGTCTGGAAGGAGACCACCGGCCGGAAGGCCAGCCTCACGGCGAGCCACACGCCCACCATCGCGATGGGGATGAGGGCCGCAAGCGGCCAGAGCAGCGCCGAGACGGCATGCCACACCGCGTCCCTTCGTTGGGCCAGTTCCTCGGCCGTGGTGACGATGATCGTGCCCTGCACGGCCGTCTCGGTGTAGGTGCGCAGCCGATCGGAGCTGTGGAAGCCCTGCGGCATGCCCTTGGGGATCTTCATGGCGTCGGCGTCGCTCGACTGCAGGAGTTCGCGCCCGGCGGCGTCGCGCACGACATAGGTGATGTATTCGCGATGGGGGCCCACGGGCGGCATGCGCTGGGCGGCCGCGCCATCGTCCCGCGACAGCACCTCCGCATAGGCGAGCGGCAGGATGCGCTGCGCCACCTCCTGCAGCGCGCTGTCATGCACGGCGCCGATCTCGCGCTCGAGCAGCAGGCCCGCTGCGAGCGACGCCGCGAGCCAGAGGGCGGCGGTGCCGAGTGTGAGGCCGAGTCCCAGCCGCCGGCGCAGGCTGGGCGGCGATGCCTGGCCCAGCCGGCTCACGCGTCCCGCCCGGGCGCGCCGAGCTTGTAGCCCATGCCGCGCACGGTCTCGATCATCTCGGCGCCGATCTTCTTGCGCAGGCGCGCGACATGCGCCTCGATCGTGTTGCTCTCCACCTCCGCGTCGAAGGAGTAGAGCCGCTCCTCCAGCTGCGCCTTGGAGAGCAGCGTATTTGGGCGCTGGACGAGGGCCTCGAAGAGCGACCACTCGCGGGCCGTGAGTTGCACCGGCTTGCCGCCGCGCAGCACCGAGCGCGCCGCGAGGTCGACCTCGAGGTCGCCGATCGTGACGAGCGGATTGGGATTGCCGGCATAACGCCGGCCCACGGCGTTGACCCGCGCCGAGAGTTCGAACAGGTCGAAGGGCTTGACGAGATAGTCGTCCGCGCCGGCATTGAGCCCGGCGATGCGGTCGGAGATCTGATCGCGCGCCGTGAGGATGATGACCGGCGTCACGTCCCCCGCGGCGCGGCGACCCCTGAGGAAGTCGAGCCCGCGGCCGTCCGGCAGCATGAGGTCGAGCAGAACGAGGTCGTAGGCCGCAGCGAGGATGGCCGCCCCGGCGTCGTCGAGCCGGCGCGCCCAGTCGACCGAATGGCCGTCCGCGGCCATCTGGTCGCGCACGGCCATGCCCAGCCCGGCATCGTCCTCGATTAGCAGGATCCGCATTCGCCTTCCATTCCTGCACGAAGGTTATCCCGTTCGCGCGCGCCGCGGAGCCTGATAAATCGGAGGTGCCGTCAGGCCAGCGTCAGGTTGGCATGGGAGGAGGGTGCGGAGATGTCCGCGCAGCGCAGGAGACGGGAGATGCGAGGAGCCGCGATGGCCGCCTTCGGCCTGCTGTGCCTCGCCGGCCCCGCACTGGCGGAGCACCGCTGCCGCGTGCCCCTCGGCGAATGGCAGCCTCGCGAGGCGCTGCAGTCCCGGCTCGAGCAGCAGGGGTGGACCGTGCTGTCGATCCGCGCCGATGACGGCTGCTACAAGGTGCGAGCCCGCAATGGGAACGGAGAGCGGCTGGAAGGCAAGTTCGACCCTGCCACGCTCGAGCCTGTCGCCCGGCGCGGCGGGCAGGGCGATCACCACCACGACGAAGACAGCGACGAGCACGAGTGAGCGCTTGTGAGCGCCAGGGAGACAGGACAGACCAATGCGCGCCCTCCACCGCGAGAACCACCTCATCGAACGCATCGGCTGGCTTCGCGCGGCCGTGCTGGGCGCCAATGACGGCATCATCTCCACCGCGAGCCTCGTGGTCGGCGTCGCCAACGCCGCGACGGATTCCAGCGAGGTTCTCGTGGCGGGCGTCGCCGGGCTCGTTGCCGGCGCGATGTCCATGGCGGCCGGCGAGTATGTCTCGGTGAGCTCCCAGGCCGACACGGAGGAGGCCGACATGGCGCGCGAGCGTCGCGAACTTGCCGAGCAGCCTGAGGAAGAACTCGCGGAGCTCACTCAGATCTACGTGCAGCGCGGCGTGGAGCCGGCGCTGGCGCGCCAGGTCGCCGAGCAGATGACGCGCAAGGATGCCTTCGCGGCGCATGCCCGGGACGAGCTCGGCCTGGCGGAGCACGTCGTGGCGCGACCCGTCCAGGCGGCCCTCACTTCCGCCGGGACCTTCTCGGCGGGCGCCGTCGTTCCGCTGGTGCTGGCGCTGGCGTCGCCGGCGGGCCTCCTCCCCTGGATCGTCTCGGGCGGCTCCCTCGTCTGCCTCGCGGGGCTCGGGGCGCTCGGCGCCCGGCTCGGCGGCGCCGCGATCGCCAAGCCCACCCTGCGCGTGACCTTCTGGGGCGCGCTCGCCATGGCCGCCACGGCTCTCATCGGCAAGCTGGTCGGGCACGCGGTGTAGACACCTCCGTTCGGCCGGCTCTCACCGGCCCACGTTCCCGTGCGGAGCGGAAAAACTGACGAATGCTGTCGCAGAACTCCGGGGCCGGCCAAGCTTGAACTTGAGAACAAATGACGTCTTCAACGTGAACCAAGCAATCACTCACTGTCGGCTTTTGAACCTGCAGCTAGACATAAAGCGAACGCTTTGCCGAAAAGCGTACAATGAATTTGGTACACTCAAATACAAGCTTCTTCTTATGTTTCGACACGATGATCTAACGGAAGGAGCTCTTCGTGTTGGTTTCGGGAGTTTGCCGGGATCTATCGTGTCAACATATCTGGTTCAGGTCGTTGGCCCGACGGGTCCGGTATCCTCCGCGAGGATCGATGCCCAGAGTGTGGCTGCGGCGGCGGAATATGGGATGAGCATGGCTGCAGAAATATTTGATTTCGAGGTGAGCGCTGCTCTCGCGGGTATCCCCTGGCGGGTGAGGGTCACGAACGAAATGGGGGTAATCCTCGCCGAACTCCCTACCCGTGCAATTCGATTGCCTCTGTGAGCATAGGAACTGACGGAGCCAAGCGGCCCACCGGGGAGGCCATGACGAGGTCAACTTGGTTGAAAGCGCAGGCTTTGCTTGCCGAGGCCGCGCTGAACGGTGGCATTCTTCGCGGGCCTGTCAGCGCGGAATACGCCGAGGCTCTCAGCAGGTTACTCCAATCCGGCAAGTTAGAGGTCGCGGACGATCAGACTGGGGAGCCTGCCTACAAGATCAAGCTCGGGGCTCTCTCGACCGAGAGATAGTCAGGCGGCCACGTCTCTATCTCGACTTTTTCCACGAGCGATGTCGTCTCTGCTCCAAGATAGCGACTACTCCACGCTTCAGCCATCGGGCATCTTATTGGTGTTCTGATGGACCGCTCCCGCCTATGTCTCGCTCTAAGCCTCATCAGCGGCGAGCACAGCCGATGTCATCACCACAATGTATGTGGCTATGAAGCTCGCTAGGCCCCATGCCCAAAGCGGGATTTGCGCCAGAACATTCATTTCGTCCCCCATTCAGGCGACGGCACGCGAACCGCGCAGCCGTCGGCAGCCTGACCGTTCCCCAGCGCTCTACGGCGCCTTTCCGTACAATAGCCAGGCTCACGCCCATTTGAAGCAGCGCTTTAGGTTGATGCTGTTTGCCGGATGGGATCAGCTTCGAGCTGCTCCAGAGCGGGTTGAATTTCTTTCGTCATTCAAGTGAACTTATTTCCAGCCTGCGACGTTGAAGGTTGGAGCCGTCTCTTGCGGCCTGGGGCCGCCTATGACGGACGACGAGTTGCAGATTCTTGCCGCGTTTCAGGGTGGGAATACTGAACTTCGGGTTGCGCGTACGGCAGTACACGCGGAGGGCCTCACTTCGCTCTTGCAGCGTGGCCTTCTGATCGAGGTTGGTCACTGCCTCGGCGATCAGGTCGCGGTGTTCGTGCTCACTCCGGCAGGACACACTTATCTCGGCTTGGACGGCGCGAGCTATCACTGAGACCACTTGGTTGGACGGGTTTACCACCTGTTTACCACGGTGGCGCAGCCTTAGCCTCGGCAGGATGACCGTTCCCTTCCTCTTTGCCTCAATTTTCAGATGAGTTCGGCCCCTCTGCGCTCCTGGAGGGGCCGCATTGTTTTCAGACGCGATAGGTCGTTCAAAGTCGCCGGTTCCCCGTCTTTCTCTCTAACGGCCAAGCTGTCGCTTTACCGCGCTTGGTCTATACTCTGGCGCGCGCTGCCGGAACACCATCGGCCGCTTTCTCTTCTGGAGGGCATCATGCGCCTGCGTGCCGCCTGCCTTGCCGTTGTCCTAACCTTTCCAATCTGCACACCGACTTTGGCCTGCTCCCTCGAAGCCATGCGAAAGCTGCTTCTCTCTTCCGACGACCATGTCACCTGGGCTGATTTCTGGTCCGACCTCGACGAGCGAGAGGCTCTCTCAGAACTCGGCTACGCTCAGTCGGATCTCCGACATCTCGGCCGTCTCATCGCCGATCCCGATTGTGACGACAGTCGCGACGTGCGTGCCATGCGTCGCGACTTCGCTTCCGCAAGTGCCGCCTGCACGCGCCGGCAAGCCCTGGCCAGCCGACGGCCCTAGCCCGGTGGGCTTTGCCAGAGCACCTCGCGTTCTAGCTGCCCGATATAGGCCCGCAGCATGGGGTCGTGTTCCATCGCTTTGAGCCTCTCGAACCAGTACCGCAGATCTCTGGCTTCCTCCTCCAGCATCTCGAGGCTTCTCGGATGCCCCGTTAGGGCCGTCCGCATTTCGGCAAACTGGGAGCGGATCACTCCGGCCATCATGGACACGGGCAGTGCGGTGTATTCGCTCTCAATAGTGTTGAGCGTTGCAGCGAGGTTAGAGGCAGCCAATCGAAAGATCCTAGGCATGAGTCAAGAACCCGGTGGGCTTCGATGACCGGTACCTTGCGGGGTCCACTGCCTCGTAGGGGGGTGGAAGCGGGTGACCCAGACCGCCGCAGTCCGATTTCTAATTGGCTCTCATTTAAAAGCCTGTAAGTCTCATATCCAGAGACCAAAACCGTACTTCGGCAACCCGGCAAATGCCGCCAATAGGCATGCTGGTGTTGCTGGCGCGAAATGTCAAACACCCATTAAAGGAACCGCCGGACACGTGCTTTGAGCCTAAACAGGCCTGAAAGCGCACTTTTGCTCCTCACGGCATTGCCAAGTTCAGGCGGCCGGGCAGTGCGATTTGCCAGCCTCGGGTTTGTTCCACAATAGAGACCCAGCGTAAGGGTTATCGAAGAAGATGGCCACCACCAGACGCTCAGAGACATTATCAACCGTTAGCCAAATGAGCGGTCTTTTGCGACCGCAGTCTCAGCTGGAGCGGAGCCAGGGATGCCCTGTGCCTTTTCGAGCACCGCGGGCGTTAGAGGCCGGGTCAAAAGGGCGCGGCGCTCGGAATCGTCGAACTAGACGAAGCTCAGCCGCGTGCCACTTGCGTCAAGGCCGCACTATGCCAGGGCGACTTCCTCGACCCGCCCATCGCGGAGGACACGCCGGCCAGTCAACACTTAGGGCCTTTATCCTTGGCCCGAACGAACGCCGCGAGGAGGGCCAGGGCCGGGGTTGAGCCCTCGGCCGAGACGCACATCACCTGCTCACCGAGTGACGTGATGGTCGCTGATAGCCGAGCGGGTCGCATCGCGAGTGTCCAGAGAGTGCCTTTCGCAATCGCGTCAACGAAACTGATCGCCGCTTCGAGGGAGCGTGTAGGCGCTGAGAAGGAGCTCTGCTCTCCCCAGAAATCCAGCATGGAATCCAGCAACTCTGAAGGCTCCGAGCTGGACTCCAAAATCGCCGCAAGATCGACTGCCCCGGACATGGCTGCGCACCAGCTGGCACTCGGACGCAGGGGCGACCGAATGCTCGTTTGATCCTGATTCCCAGCCGGGGATATGCAGATATACGATCGGCGAGAGATAGATGCCACCGCCTCGCATGTGCCGTAACACAAAGGGAAGTGAAGCGATCTGAGACGACGGATAAGGGCGATACCCATCGAATGCCGCCCCGACATCGAAGCAGGCGGCCTATGAGTGGTTGACCTCCGTCAACAGCTCGCGCACCGATGTGTCCGGAAGAATTGACATTGCCGCAGCCCCCGAGGCTAGCGAAAGGCCAACAGAGCTGCTGGATTCACTTTTGCACTTTTGAGCAGAGCGAAGTACGCCCCCGGCTCCGACAAGTTCCTTGGTTACGGCATTGGATTTCCTGGATGCGCTCGCACCTGACAGCAAGTGGGTGATCACCGGAGGCAATGGCCGTGCGACCGCCACCATTACGGCGATCGGTGGCCATGTGGTGTGCGTGTCGTCGGAGGCAGCCACGTCAGCGCTTGCCCTTCTGGCTGCCCTCGTCAAGGCAAAAGGCGGTCGCTAGCTCCGATCGATCGCGCTAGGCCGCTTGCCGCCGCTCCAGTGTTTCGCAGGAGCCGACCCGGAATTCCGAGACCAACGCCTCCAGATCGGACATTTGCTGGCTGAGCAAGCTGGCCGACGCGGCGCTCTGTTCTGCAAGAGCGGCATTTTGCTGGGTGGCGTTGTCGAGCGTCGAAACCGCCTGGCTGATCTCGTCAATGCCAGTCGCCTGCTCGGCGGCAGCGCTCGATATCTCGGCGATGGTTCCGGCAACCTCTTGAGCGGTCTGAACGATGGATTTCAAAGCGTCGCCAGCTGCCCGACCAAGGCGCACGCCGGCGTCCACCTCGGTGACGGATTTTGCGATCAGGCCGGATATGTCCTTTGCGGCCGCGCCCGAGCGTTGCGCCAGGGTGCGGACCTCCGCTGCCACGACGGCAAAGCCCTTGCCGGCCTCACCCGCTCGAGCAGCTTCAACTGCCGCGTTCAACGCCAAGAGGTTCGTCTGGAAGGCGATCTCGTCGATCACGCCAGTGATGTCGGCGATCCGCTTGGAGGCGCCTTGGATGCGCTCGATCGCAGTGATTGCCTCGCCCACGATGCGACCGCCTTCCGTGGCGCCATGGCTGGCGGTCTCGGCCAACCGTGCGGCCTGCGTGGCCGAAGTGGCGCTCTGCTTGACGGAGGCAGCGAGCTCTTCCGTCGTGGCCGCATTCTCTTCAAGGCTTGCGGCTTGCTGCTCGGTGCGGGACGCCAGATCTTCCGAACCGGCGCGGATCTCGTTGGCTGCGGTAGCGACGTCGATCGATGTGCGCTGAATGGTCGCAATCGTTTCGGACAGGCGGCCTATCGTGTGATCGATGTTACTTTTCAACTGGCCGAAGACGCCTTCGTAGTGGCCTGCGACAGGCCGGGTCAGATCACCGCCGGCAAGGGCCGACAGAGAAGCGCCAAAGTCGTCCACCGCGTCGGTGATCAGGTCCGACACAGCGTTGAGCCCCTGCGCAATCTCACGCGCCGTGCTCTTCTTTCCGGCCATGTCGACCCGCTTGGTGAAGTCACCCTGAGCCGCCCCCTGCACGATGGCGGCTATCTCGCGCTCGGCCGCCAGCTCCTGGGTGATGTCCGTCCACACCAGAACATGGCCCATCTTGTCGCCGTGGGCATCGTTGACGTAGCTCATGTCGACATCGATGACGTAGGCGCCAACTTCATAGCGCACGCGACGGCGACGCCCGTCGTCCGAGATCAGCTCCCGGCGTAGGTTAGCGTTGGTCCGGTAGTAGTCGATGTGCTCGCCATACATCGCCTGGATCGAGAAATCTTCTTTCGCCGCCCGGAAAAGCGGTTCGAGCCGCATGAAGAACTCGACGAGGCCGGAGCTCATGAACGTGATGCGCTCCTCCGTATCGGTGATCATGAGCATGGTCCCCGATCCATTGAGGCCCGCAGTCGTCAGGGCGTGCTCACCCGACAATCCCTGAACGCGACGCAACGCCCGGGCGATGTCGCCAAACTCGTTGGGAAGGTCGATGCCGGGGATTGCGGTCAGGAAGTCGCCTTCCTCGAACCGCCCAACGCTTTGCAGGAGGCCCTCCAGCGGCCGATTGATTGAGCGAAGCATCAGGGCCGTGAAAATCGCGACAATCGTCAGGCAAATCGCGACCAGCCCCAACTCGATATTGCGATCGCGCCGAAGTGTCTCAACGCGCGCGTCAAGCAGACGAACGAGCTCGGCGTTGGCCTGCGGCCACAGAGCGTCCACTGCCTCGATTTCGACTCTGGCCTTTTGGATCAGCGCGGAGCTGTCCTGTGACTGACTCGAAAGAAGGCTCTCCGCAATTGAGGTAGTCACAATTCCGGCGCCCTTCAGGCGATCCACGCCTGACGTGAATGCAGTTCGTACCGTGCCATCAGTATTGGATGACATCGCGGAGGTCAGCGCATTGGTCACAGCTTCGCGCGCGAGCTTGGTCCGCATATTGAGTTCGATCGCGGGGCGGCTATAGAACTCCGCGCCAGACTTCGACAGTTCGCTTGTCAGAACGAGCGAGCTCCGCAGCTCCGGCATGTGCACCGACACCGCGTCCATGGCGTAGAACGACAGCAAGTCCGGATCGAGCGTCAGGTTCGATCCATCTGCGATCTTGGCCAGCAGGCTCTGGCCGGCGGTTAGATCATCTCCCAAGCTGCCCTTTCCGAGCGCAGCCCGGAATGCCTCGAGGCTCTCGGCCGTCCCCGCAATGCCAGCCACGCCAGCTTGGATTTCGTTCAGCCGGAGGAGCGCCTTGGTCGGATCATCCCCTGCTAACTTCACCACCTCCCAGACGTGGGAAAGCTGCTCGGCCCCCGCTCGTTCAGCCTGCGCGAAACGTACGTCCTTGCCAACTTGATTGACGTAAAGGGTCAGGAGCAATCCGATTGGTGCGAGGGCTGCAACCAACAGGGCCGCAATCTTCAGCCCAATGGTGAGGCGAAGGCGGGGGAACGGGACGGACATGATGAAACCTCGGCAGGCCGGACTACGACCGGCACGAACTCGACAATTCTCGCTCGATCAATTTTACGGAGCACTACTGTGATCTAGCTCAGGCTAAACATTTGGCGTGAACGTTACTGAGTTCTAACGCTCATGAGGCATTTTCCGCATAGCAAAAGATAGCACTATCTGCTGCAGCCAGATGGCGGATATTTGAGGACGCAGTACGAGGGGGGATCGTACCCCTTTTCTCATGCGTGAAGCTCGCCTCTGACGAAGCTCTACTCATCACATGGTCTGCTCTGCTTGCGCAGATTGGGCCGGACGAAAGTTGCGGCGGCAAGTCCGCACAGCCTCGGCTGCGCTTCCTCGGGCAACCGCTTTGCGGATCGGGTCCCGCCGGCAGTACCCAGAGTATCGATGTGGCTCAGCAACAGACGAACGCCTCGATCCGGACGTCATCGCGCGGTGGTCCGGTTGGCGTTCATGTGCGGTTACCGAGAAATTGGGGTAAGCGTCCCTCGCCCGCTTACCCATGTCGCGCGGGACCTGCTTGAGGTGAGACGGGTCTTGCGGCCGGGCGGCCTCTTGGTCGCCTATGTCACAGATCGCAGCACGATGCGGCGCTGGAAATTCGCGCGAGAGGATACGCACCGCCATTTCGACGCCACCGCCCTCACGTCCGCGCTGACACTCGCCGGCTTTGGGCGGGAACGGGCAGCGATCCACCCACTCGCACTTCCTCTGGGAGTCGCCGGTCTGCTTGCCATCGCAAGCACTCCACCTTGAAGTCCATGGAGGGACGGCGATGCGTCAGCTCCTCGGTTTGGCGCGTTCTCATGGTGTGCCGACGAGCAGAATGGCCTTAGGCCGTCTTGTCCACCAGTTGGCCCGTCCCCGGAGCAGTCGGCGCCTTGACCGGCGGCGGAGAGCCAGCGTCGTCTGCATCGTGGTCATTCGACTTGGTTGTCTGCTGCGGCGCAGATGCCGTAGGAACGTTCACCGGATACGGGCTTTGGATCGTGCTTGAAGCTGCTGCTGAGATGCTCATGGTCAACGCTACACTTTCTTTGAGAGACATGAGCGTGGAGCAAAATGATGAACTGACTGGAAAATTGATTGCGGAGCGGACATTGTTATTTCGCAACATTCACCTGGTCCGCTCCCAATAGTAGGGGATTGGCGGACAAAAGCTTCATCGGTTCAGAGATGAGCGCTTTGGTGGCTCAACACGCTCAGGACACCAAGGCTGATGCCAGTTGAAAGAACAAATGGCTACGGAAAAGGGTCGAACCCACATTCCCAGCGCTGGCGAACGCTGAGACCCCAGCCCTGGACCCAGACCTCGCGCCAGACATAGCCGCAGGTCGATGCGGTCCCGTAAGCGGCGGCGGGGTAGACGTTGGGCACAGGTGCGGGCAGCGGCGGCGGATCCGAGTACCCGCAATACGTGACGTTGCAGCCGCGGCCGGGATAGCCGACGACGGCGGGAGAGGCGACCATCCCGAGATCCACGATCCTGCGCCCCGTCACGACCTCGACGGGACGGCAGGGAGGAGCATGGCGCGTTCCGCACCGGGTCTGGCGTGCATGTGGCGTCACGTCAGCAGCTTCGGCGCTACCAAGGTGGCCAAGCAATGCGAGGGCGAAGCCTAGGGCCAGGCTCGAGCGGCGGATGGGCATGGTGGTTCCTGACGGCGATCTCGAGCGTCATCCTCCGTCAAACCGGTAAATCAATATTGACCATCGTCCGGCCGGCCCAGAATGCAAAGGCTTTGAACTCAAACTGTCCCTTAGACAATTAACACTTATTAGCTATTGCGGCCAAATTGGTTTGCCCTGAGGAGTGCCGGCAGGCTGGATGCTCTGGAGAAGTTTCGTTCATGGTCCGCGATGAATGGCGGCAATATCGGGGGGCTTGGCATGCCGGCGACACTGACGCTCAACGTGAATGGCGTGGACAGGACGGTGACCGTCCCCGACACGGGCATGCCGCTGCTCTGGGTCATTCGGGATTTCCTCAAGTTGACCGGAACAAAGTACGGCTGCGGCATCGAAATCTGCGGGGCCTGCACCGTCATGGTCGACGGGCAGGCAGAGAAGTCCTGCGACATGGACGTCGGTTCGGTAGTGGGCCGGAAGATCGTCACCATCGAAGGCCTCTCGGCGGATCCCGATGGCAAGAAAGCCCAGAAGGCCTGGATCGACAACCAGGTCCCTCAATGCGGCTACTGCCAGCCTGGAATGCTGGTCGAAACCGTCGCCGCAATGAAGGCCGGCCATCACGGCAGTGAGATTTCCGGTGAACTCGACCACATCTGCATTTGCGGCACCTACCAGCGCATCAAGTCGGCCGTGACCGGCCTCTGACACCGAAATCGGAGGAGACGTCCATGACCATTTCAGTCCGTGCCGACACCGTCACAGCCTCGTCGAGGACAGAATTCCAATTTGACCGCCGGACGCTTCTGAAGGGCAGCGTCGCGAGCTTCGTTGTCGCCTTCACTGCCGCCCTAACCGAGCGCGAAGCCCTCGCCGCCGGCAACAACATGGTCGGCGCCTATATCCGCATCGAAGCCGACCCGAAGAACGCCCAGGGGAACATCGTCACCGTCTGCGTCGGCGCGTCTGAAATGGGCCAGGGCATCATGTCCGGTCTCGCCCAACTCGTCGCTGAGGAACTGAAGATCCCGTGGACGCAGGTGCGCACCGAGCATGCGGTTCTCGCGCCTGACCCAGCGAACTCGCCGAACCTGTACGCAAACCCCATGTTCCATGCTCAGCTTACCGGCGGGAGCACGAGCATGCGCGGTTGGTTTGACCCGCTGCGGCAAGCGGCAGCCATTGCTCGCGAGCAACTTCGGACGGCCGCCGCCCAATTCTTCAACGTGGCGCCGTCCGTGGTCACCATGGCCAATGGCCTGGCGACGGTCGGGAGCACGTCGTATCCCTACAGCAAATTCGTGGCTGTCGCGTCCGGCCTCGGCCTTCCCAGCCCGCTGCCGGTGCCCTCGACGAGCTACAGCGTCATTGGCCAGCGGGTGGCGCGCCCAGATCTGCCGGCCAAGGTGGACGGCAGCGCGGTCTTCGGCATCGACGTCCAGGTGCCCGGCATGGTGTACGCCGCGGTCAAGCATTGCCCTGTTCTCGGTGGGACAGTGGCCGCTATGCCTGCGGTCCCTGCGGGGGCTATCGCAGTCGTCAATCTGACCAACGCTGTGGCCGTGGTCGCAAACGACACATGGTCGGCCATGAGGCTGGCGCAACAGCTGAACGTCAAATGGACGATCCCGACCAGCTCGGCGGCAATCGACACGGCCTCCATCCTCGCGACGTCGAAGGCCCTGCTCGACTCAACGACGGTCGTTCCGCAGGTTTTTGGAGCCACTCCCAACGCCGACAGCGCGCTCAGTCAATCCGCCAATACGATCAATCAGGTCTATCAGCTGCCGCATGTCGCGCATGCCTGCATGGAGGTGCTTTCGAGTACAGCTTCAGTGACCCCGACCTCCTGCGAGATCTGGGCGCCTACGCAGGGGCAGAGCATCAACATCGCGACTGCCGCCAAGCTGTGCAACATCGCCCCGTCCCAAGTGAAGGTGCACACGACCTTTTTGGGAGGTGGACTCGGCCGCAAGTTCGAGCAGGATTTCGTCGCGCAGTCGGTCCTCATTTCCAAGGCAGTCGGCAAGCCCGTCAAACTAACGTGGTCGAGGACACAGGACTTCCAGAACGACAAGTACCGCCCCAACGCGGTGATCCGCGTCCAGTTGGGCGCAGACGCATCCGGGGCCCTGACCTCGCTGATTTACCGCAACGTAGGCGCCTCGATAGCCAAGCAGAACGGCAGCACCAATCCCGACGGTGGAGCTGTCGCCGGCGTCACGGATCTTAAGTACACGATTCCTGAAAAGCGGGTCGAGTTCGTCCCGAACAACGTGGGTGTACCGCTCGGTTACTGGCGTTCGGTTGGCGAGTCCTACAATATCTTCGCACTCGAAAGTGCGATCGACGAAATGGCAGTGAAGCTCGGCAAGGATCCGCTGGCCTATCGTCGCTCGCTGGTGACGGATACCGCGCCTCTCGCGGTGCTTGACGCGGTCGCAGCGCTTAGCGGTTGGTCGAGTGCGCCGCCGAAGGGCCGTGCGCGCGGTGTCGCCTACATGTATGGGTTTGGCAGCCACATCGCCATGGTCTCGGAGATCTCGTTGGATGCCTCGGGCCGCATCGTCGTGAACAAGGTCTCTGTCGCGATCGATTGCGGCACAGCCGTCAATCCCGACTCGGTCGAAGCCCAGATGCAGAGCGGGATCGTGCATGGCCTTGGCGCCACCTTATGGGGCGAGGTCGTCTTCACGGCCGGTTCTGCCAAAGTCTCCAACTTCAGCAATTACAGGGTGATGAAGTTGCGGGAGATGCCCACGGTTGCCGTCAAGATCGTCTCCACCGGCGGGAAGGTGGGCGGCGTCGGGGAAACCGCCGTGCCGGTGGTCGCCCCCTCCGTCCTGAATGCCTACGCGAAGCTGACGGGGACGCGGCTGCGGACTCTGCCGCTCTATCCGGGCTCCACGATGAGCGAGGCATAAACTGCCATTGAGCTAATCGCCGGCCTCCGGGTCCGCGGGCCGGCGATGCACCAGGTGTCAGCGGCGCGGGGCCGAGAAGATCATCTTGGCCCGCATCTCCTCCGCGACCGATTGAGCGTCGACACTGTCCTGGATGATGCGCGGCTGGATGAAGACGATCAGCTCGGTCCTGTCGCGTCCGGTCTGCTTGTGGGCGAAGAGGTCCCCAAGGTAGGCAATGTCCTGCAAAATCGGGACGCCCTGCCTTTCGCCGGTCCTGCGGTCCGAGATCAGTCCTCCGAGCAGCACGGTCTGCCCTGTCGACACCGAGATCGAGCTTTTAATCACGCGCTGCGACACGGTCGGCGTCAGCGTGCCCTGCGAACCCGGGTCCTTGTTGATGACGTTGCTGATCTCCTGTTCGACCTCCAGCGTGACATAGCCGTTGGCTGCGACGCGAGGCAGGACCTTCAGGATGACTCCGGTGTTGCGGTAGTCGATGTTGTTGGCGACCGGGATCGCAGGCTGGCTGAGGAGGCCGGTCGTCGATGTCCCCACGAGCGTAGCTTGCGTCGTTGCGACCGGGACCTGATCACCCACCTGGATGGACGCGACCTGGTTGTCCATGACAACGACAGAGGGGTTGGACAGGACCTTCACGTGCGTGCGGGTTGAGAGGGCATCTATGATGATGCGTGGATCTTGGCCGGGTCCGAGGACGAGATTGAACCCCGGAAGAACGCGCTCGAGAAGCGGCTTGGCGAGGGACGAAAACCCGATCGATCCTCGATTGGGCTTGCCGCCGAGATCGCCGCTTCGAAGAAGGTATTGCACCCCGTACTGCAGTTCGTCCGTGAGCGAGACCTCCGCAATGGTGGCCTCGATCGCAACCTGAAGTCTCGGCCGGTCCAGTTGCTGCAAGACACGCTCGATCGTCACCATGCGCTCCCGGTCTGCGAAGATCAGAAGCGAATTTGTGGTCATGTCAGGCGTGATCTTGATCCGCCCGCCCGGGGTGCCAGTGGAGTCGCCCACGCTCCCAGTCGATGAAGCCGCATCGCCGGCATCAGGCAAGCCCACACCGCCAGGTCCTCCGCGCAGCTTGGACGAGCCAAAAAGCCCACCGCCATCATTGCTCCCGGCGGGCGCTGCACCGGGCGGCTGGCCGCCCTGGTTGATGAGTTGCGACAAGGTCTGGCGTCCCGACTTTGCACCCTGGGCCGACAGTCCATCGGAGGAGAGGCTGCTTCCGGAGCCAGCCCCTACGCCACCGCTCCCACCACCAGTGCCGAAAGCGTCGGACAACAGGGCCGCGAGGTACTTGGCCTCTCCGTACTTGACCCTGTAGACCTTCGAGACGCTCGCGGCGTTATCAGATCGATCGAGCCGCCGGATCCAGGTCATGGCAGCGCGCAGCCCTTCCGGCTGCTTAGCGATGACCAGCACGGCATTCATGCGGGCGATCGGTTGGAACTGCACCATTCCCCGGGCAACTCCACCCTCGCCGGCATCCATGATGTGGCGAAGCTCGGCAATGACGGTTTCGGGCGGCGCATTGGCAATGGGGTAGATCCCCACGGATTGGCCGCGCATCCAGTCCTGGTCAAAGGCCTTGACCGATTCAAAGGCCGCACGCCGCTCCTCGCTGGAACCCTCGACGAGGAGCACGTTCGCGGTGGGTCCTACCTTCACGGAGCCAGGCTTGGCGGCAAAGCTGTCGATCAGCTTCAGCATGTTGTCGGCCGTGACGTAGCGAAGCGGGATCATCGTGATGCCGTAGCCCGGAGTCGCCTGGGCGCGCTCGACCCGACCGCCGCCGACGGCCTCCGCGGACGGCACGATGCGATAGCCGCCCGCTTCCTTGACGAGGCGAGCCTGCGAAAGGCTCAGGGAATTTTCGAAGAGAACCAGCAATTCATTGGATTTCAGCGGACGGCCCGAAGAGAGCGTCATCGTGCCCGTGACGCGAGGGTCGATGACCAGCCCAGCCTTGAGAATGTCGACGATGACGGCCTTGCCAACGGTCGCGATAGGCGTGTTGTCGAAATCGATCGTGTACCCTTCCGACGTGCTGGCGATTGCCTGGGCCGGAGCGGCATCGGAATTTGCAGAAGCGGCGGGCGAGCTGCTCGAGCCGAATCCAAAAAAGCTAAATCCTCGGCTCTGCGGCCTCTGGACGCTCGTTCCTATTGAACCTGTGGTGGACACGCCCTTGGCAGAAAGGTCGATATTGGCGACCTCATCGTAGACGCCCGGCTCAGGTGGCCTCTTAGCACAGGAACCCAAGGCCGCCATCACCACGACCCCGATCGTCAAGCACAAGAAGGCCTGCCCAGCCAAGGGTCTTCCGGATGAGTTCATTGGACCGGCGGTTAAGCGAATCACACGCGAAGATACGGAATTTGGCACTCAGGGGCAAAAAGTCCCACAAGATTTAGCGCCCATTAAGGAGAGCGACCTAACGTCCTGAAGTAGTTATCCGTCGTCCGAGCAAAATCGCGCCAAGCCCAGCCAACGAGCAGACTGATGTCCGCCAAAGCGGCTTTTCCGGACCGTTCAGCGGGCGATGATCTCACGGACCTGGCCGAAAGGGTGCTCCCGTCCGGCGCCGACAGTGGCGTCAAGACGTTCCGGGATCTGTGGACACGCTCCGGCCTCGATGCCGACGCGTTCGCGGACCAGATGGCCGACCTGCTGTCGGTCGAGCGCATCAGTTTCGACCGCCTGAGGCAGGCTGAGTCCCTCGCCGAACACTTTTCAGCGCGTTTTCTTCGCGAGTGTGGGGCCTATCCGTTCAGGGCGTCCGACGGGCGGCCGGCAATCGCCGTTGCTGAACCTCCTTCGCCTGAACTCGCGAGCGCCGCCAGCCTGGTGCTGGGCCAGCCGGCCCTCGTCCAGATCGCCTCCTACGACGACCTGTCCTCAATGCTGGCGGAAGGTCTCGGCGAAACGGCTGCGCCGGAGTCTCAGGAGTCCGGAGTCGCGGACGACGATGTCGAGAGCCTGCGGGACCTCGCCAGCGGCGCGCCGGTCGTGCGCGCCCTGAACGACCTCTTCGAGAAGGCCGTCGAGTCCCGGGCGACCGATCTCCATATCGAACCGATGCGCGACAACCTTTCTGTCCGCCTGCGTGTCGACGGGATCCTGAGGCCAGTCCCGGCCCCACCGTCGAATTTGGCCGCGGCCCTTCTTTCGCGCGTCAAGATCCTCGCCGGCCTCAACATCGCCGAGCGCCGGCTCCCCCAGGACGGAGCGGCTCGTCTGAAGGTCCAGGGGAACGTGATCGACGCCCGAGTCGCCATCATGCCGACGACGCGCGGCGAGGCCGCAGTCATTCGTTTCCTTCCCCGGGACAGGGGATTGCTGGACGTTGGTCGCCTCGGAATGCGGCCCGCGCTGGAGCAGGCGTTCAAGCGGCTCCTTGCGATGCCCAACGGCATGGTGATCATCACGGGGCCGACCGGCAGCGGAAAGACCACGACCCTGGCCGCCGCACTCACGTCACTGAACGAAGCCTCGCGCAAGATCCTGACCGTTGAAGACCCGATCGAATACGAATTGCCTGGCGTCGTGCAGACCCAGGTCGCGCCGAGCATCGGTTTGACCTTCGCCAGCGCTCTGCGCGCTTTCTTGCGCCTCGATCCCAACGTGATCATGGTCGGTGAGGTGCGTGACGCCGAGACCGCTGGCATCGCCGTGCAAGCCGCCCTGACCGGCCACCTCGTGCTCACGACGCTGCACACGGAGACGGCTGCGGCGGCCATTCCCCGGCTGATCGACCTCGAAGTCGAGGACTTCCTGCTTCAGTCGACCCTTCGGGGAATCGTGGCCCAGCGCCTCATCCGCCTGCTGTGCCCCCATTGCAAGCGCGCGACCCGGGTCGATCCGGCCAAGCTGGCCCTGGACCCGCGCCACGCCCTCCTGGGCCTGCGAAAGGGTGACCTCGTCTGCGAACCGGTCGGCTGCGAGCGCTGCGGCGGAAGCGGCTATCGCGGCCGTAGCGGGGTGTTCGAGATCCTGGAGGTCACCCCGGAGCTGCGCACGCACATGCGGCGTGGCACAGACGGCCCAACGATCGAGGCAGTCGCGCGAAAGTCGGGCTTTAGAACCATGTTGGACGACGCTGCCGATATCTGCCGCGAGGGCTTGACCTCGCCGGCGGAGGTTCTGCGCGTAACGGCGATGCGTTGACATGTCGCGCTTCCGCTATCGCGCACTCACGCAATCGGGGGAACTCGTCACGGGCGAACTTGCGGCGCCCCACCGGGTCGAAGTGTTGAAGCGCATCGAGTATCTCGGCCTCATACCGGTCGAGACCGAGAACGCCGATGAAGGCTGGTCGATAGCTCGTCTTCTGAGCCGAGAACTGACGTTTGCCACTCTCTTGCGCCGGGGACCGAGCCCCGATGACGTCACGACCTTTTCGCGCGATTTCGCCATCCTGCTGCGCTCCAACATTCGTCTCGACCAGGCGCTGGAACTCCTGGCCGATCCTGAGATGTCAGGAGCGCTGGCGCCCGTCGTGGCCAGCCTCCACACCGCGATCCGCTCGGGCGAGAGCCTCGCAGACGCACTCGGGCAGTGGCCCGACCTTTTCCCGGCCGACTATGCCGCCCTGGTGCGCATCGGCGAGGTTTCGGGAAATCTCGCGGCGATCATCGACGCCCTGGCGGAACAACGCAGCCGGATGGCCTCACTTCGCCAGAGTGCCGGCGATGCGCTGCGCTATCCCGCATTCCTGCTCTGCGCCACTTTCGCCGTGTTGATGTTCTTCCTGCTCTTCGTATTGCCGAAGTTCGCCAGCGCCTTCCAGGATCTCGGCAGCCAGATCGACCCCATCGTCCGTGGCCTCCTCTGGCTTTCGGAGGTTGTCCGCGAGCACATGGCCGGTCTGGGGCTTGGGATCGGACTCGTCGCCTGCACGATCGGGTTCATTCTGCGTTCGCGCCAGACGCGGCAGGCAGTGCTTTCCCACCTGCTCAGGCTGCCCGGCCTGCGGAGCCTCGCGGCCCAGTATCGGACCGCCATCGTGTGCCGGATGCTGGGCACATTGCTCGCCAACGGGACCCAGTTGACCACTGCGCTCCAGCTCATCGCCGGGGTGGTCGCCGATGAGCGCAGCGCCGTGGCATGGCAAGCGATCAAGGAACGTGTCAGGCAGGGCGGGCGGCTTGCTGACGCCCTCGCCGGCCAGGACGCGGTCGTACCCGTCGCGTTACGCATGCTGAAGATCGGCGAAGAGGCGGGACACCTTCCGGCCGTCGCGTTGCGGGCGGCAGAACTGGTCGAAGCCCGTCTGGAGCGGCAGATCAAAAGAGCGAGCGCCGCCATCGGGCCGGCCGCCATTCTGGCGATCGCGACCATCGTCGGCGGTCTCGTCGTCTCGCTCATGACCTCGCTGATTTCGATCGGCCAACTTGCAAACTGAGGACCTGACGACAATGGCAGGGAACACGTGCAAAACCGATCGAAGCCTTCGCCCTCGTGATCTGCATACCAGGCGGGACGCCGGCTTCACGATCGTCGAGATGCTTGTAGTCCTTGGCATCATCGGCCTCCTGGTGGGTATCGTCGGGCCCCGCGTGCTGGGCTATCTCTCCGATTCGAAGGTCAAGGCGGCTCGGATCCAGATCGACTCCTTCGCGGCAGCGCTCGACCTCTTCTACCTCGACGCTGGGCGCTATCCGACGACGGCAGAGAACATCGGGGCCCTCATGCAACGGCCTGCCAGCGTGGCTTCGTGGAACGGCCCCTACCTCAAGGGAAACTCCATCCCGAAGGATCCCTGGGGGAATGCTTTCGCATACCGCTTTCCCGGACAACACGGCGCCTACGACCTCTACTCACTCGGCCCGGACGGTCGGGAGGGCACCAGCATTGTTGCGAACTGGACCCGCTGATCCCGCAGCGCCCACGGCTGGGTTCACGCTCTTGGAAATGGTCGTCGTGATGGCGATCGTCGGGCTTCTCGCCGTGCTGGCCTTGCCCAGGGGGCCGGGAGCAACGTCGCGGTCCGAGGCTGAGCAGGTCGCCTTGCACATGGCTTCGCTGCTGAAGGCCGACCGCTACGCCGCGATGCGCTCGCACGCTACTGTCACGACAGTCTTCGATCTGGACGCACGCGAGATCCGCTCCGGCGCGACCAGTCGAAGATATGTCGCACCGGGCGACCTCGATCTGCTGGCGAACGCGTCCTCGCATTGCCGCGTGTCCGGGCGGCGCGTCGGGATCGTCTTCCTTGCGGACGGGCGCTCCTGTGACGCCAGGATTGTGCTCGGACGCCTGGGGGCAGGCTTCGCCGTGCGGGTGAACGGCATCACCGGGGGCGTGTCCGTTGAACAGGCCTGAACGGGAGCTTGGCAGAAAGGCCGGCGGGGAACATGGCTTCACGCTGCTCGAGGTGCTGGTCACGCTCGCGGTCGTAGGCACGATCCTGGCGGCGATCGCACCTGTCTTCGCCGCAAACCTGATCCACGCCCGGGGCGCGGAGGACCGGCTGCTGCTTTCCACGGCAGCGCGGTCGCTCCTCGACACGCTTCCCTCCCGGGACAAGCTGCGGCCGGGTCAATTGTCGGGAACGTTGGAAGACGTTTCCTGGACCATGGAGGTCACCCCCTATCAACTGCCAGGTGCTCTCGCGACGGGGTCCTGGGTGCCCTATCGCATCACGATCGACCTGACGACACCGCGCCGACATAACGCGCGGATCGAGACGATCAGGCTCGGGCGGACGGTCCGGTCATGAGCGAGCAAGATGCCAGGGCTGTGCTCCGGGACGAGGGTGAACGTGGTTTCACGCTCACGGAGATCCTTGCAGTCCTCGTCGTGACCGGCCTCGTCACCGGAAGCGCCACGGCGCTTACCGGGCAGTGGCTGCAGAACTGGGACCGGGGCACCCGCATCTTTCAGACGCAGGAAGCTGTCGCGCTGGCATTCGACCGCGTGGCCCAGGACCTCGAGGCCGCGCTTCCCATGACAGAGGTTGGGCGGGATCCGCCGCACTATTTCCGGGGGTCTTCGAGGGCGTTGGTTTTCGTGCGTCCGGCGCTTTCCGCCACCCAGCCAGACGTACTGGATGTCGTGGGCTTCGCTTCGACGGCCCGCGGCCTCATGCGCAGCCGGGCGCCGTTCCGCACCGGCGACAGAAACCTTTCCGCGCCGACGCAGGATGCCTCGTCACTCCTCGATCCGCCCCTCGCGATGACCTTCGCGTACCGGGACGAAGCCGGGCAATGGCTGGACGAGTGGCGCTCGGTTCAACTGCCTGAAGCTGTCCGCCTCACCGTGGCGATGCCGGGCCATTCCTCGCTGGTTGCAGTGATACGGCCGCAGGTGACGTTGCCCTCCTTCTGCGTACAGGCGACGAGTTTTGGGACTTGCCAAGCCTTGGCGCGCGGCGCGCCCGTCGGCCTCCCTGACGCCGAGGCAGCCAGCCGCCGCACGCCGACAACCGTGCGGCACCGGTCGGAGGTCACGCCATGACCACCGCGGATAAACACGACCGCCGCGACGCTGGCTACGTCCTTGTCTCGATGCTGTGGATCGTCGGCCTTCTGGCGACGGCGGTCGCCTCGATGTCGGTCTTCGCGTCAAACTCCATGACGGTCCTGGCCAGCAGCATGGACCGCGCGCGTGCTCATGGCCTGCTCGAGGCCGGACTGGAAGTCGCGGTCTCTCGGATACTTGCAACTCCTTCGAGCGAGGCGACGCGCGGCCGGCTGGAGACGCGGCTTGCAGAGGGCCGCCTGCGCCTCGCCTGGAAGGGGGAAACCGGCAAGATCGACCTCAACCTTGGCCCACGGGCGCTCTTGGCAGGTATTCTTGCGCGGAGCGGGGTGGGAGAGGCCGAGGCGGACAGCGTGCTGCAAGCCCTCATCGCCAGGCGGACCGGCGCCGGCGGCCAGCCGCCCCTGCCGTTCCGACACGTAGGCGAACTCGCCGCGGTCGGCCTCAGCGGTCCTGTCATCGCCAGACTGCGGCCCTTCGTGACGGTCTACGGAGGGCGCGCGCAAATCGACCCGCGACTGGCACCGCGTGATGTCCTAGCCGTACTCCCCGGCGTGACCGAGGCCAGGCTGCGCAGGCTCCTCGGCCTCCGGGATGCCGGATCCTCGGACTGGAAGGCCTGGACAGAGGAAGCCGGGGAAGACGTCCAATACCTCGCCCTGTCGCGGAGCCCCAGCGTATTGGTCCAGATCAGCAGCGTCCTGCCAAGCGGGCTCACCGCGAATGCCCGGGCGGTTGTCATGTCCTTCCCGGACGATTCAGAACCCTATCGCATTCTCTCGTGGGAGGAGGTCCCTGATGACGGTGTGGCGGGGCCGAATGGGGACGTCGAGCTATGATCTGGCAGGATTTAACCATTCGGGGAATCTGGGCTGCCTTCATCGAGAGCGTAACCCAGGCCTGTGAAAGCGCCCTTGAGAGGCGGCGACCCTCCCCACGGATCCTCCTGACCGAGGCGCCACCCCACCAGGACTCCGTGGACGAAGAGGTCGAAGGAGTCCGGAGCTTGGCCGTCTCCCTCGACAGCGACGGGTCGCTTCCGCACAATGTGGTTTCCGGATTAGCGGCCTCGGCAAGGGGCGCACGCCTCGAACTCCGGCTGGCCGCGTCCCGGTTCTTCCTCCGCCGAGTGTCCCTTCCCCACCAGGCCGGGGCCTTCGTGGGGGACATCCTGCGCACGCAGATCGACCGGCTCGCCCCCTGGCCGCCACAACGCGTCGCCTTCGGGCACGTGCTGCTCCCTTCCGAGGGCGAGACCCTCGTCGTGGGTGTGGCAGCAACTGACCGGGCTCTGCTCGATCGATTGCTGGAGGTGCTTGCAACGCTCGGTCCACGCAGCGTGCGGATCTGGTCCGCATCGCCGCCCGGCAGCGACCTGCCGGATATCCCAGTGATCGAGCGTGAGTGGGGCCGGCTGCGCCACCAGGTTCTCAGCCGCGGCCTGTCCTTGACCCTTGCCGCCGCCTGGGCCCTGGCTCTCCTGTCGTCGGGCGTCGCCGCCTGGGAAACATCCTCTCTGGGGGCCAGCTATGCCGAGGTCCAGGCCCAGATCGCACAACGCCGCACAAACGCCGCGCCGACCGACAGCCTCGCCGCAATCGAGCAGCGTCTGATCGCACGCAAAATCGCAACTGCCCCGGTAACGCTCCTCCTGGAGGACGTTTCGCGCCTTCTTCCGGACGACGCATTCCTTCAGGAGTTCGAGGTAAGCGGGGACATGATCCGGCTCACCGGCATTTCCCGCGACGCTTCCAGCCTCGTACGCAAGATCGAGACGTCGCAGATGCTGTCCGACGCGAGCTTCTTTGCCCCGACCACTCGCGGCGACGCGGGAGGCGGCGAGCAGTTCCATGTTGCAGCACGTCTGCGACAAGCGGCGATGTCGAAGCCATGACCCGCCCCTCCATGACATTGGACTCTCCTCCTGGTAGCGCTATGCGGCTGCGAAGATCCGGTGCCGTGGCACTTTACCTTCTGCTGCTCGTTGCAGCCGCTTGGGTGGTCGTCGGCGCGGCGCTCGACGTCACCTCCGCGTCCGGTGAGTTGACCGAGGCGCGCGAGCGGCTTGCCGCGATCGAAAGCCGTGCCCATCAGCAGCCGGCCTTTCGAGGATCGATCGGCGAGCTTCCTCCGGGTTCGGCCTTTCTGGCCGGGGAGAAGCTGAGCATTGCCGCAGCGGACTTCCAGAAGCGGGGAGCCGACGCGGTCGCCGCGGTGAGCGGCCTGGTCCTTTCTTCCCAAGTCGAACGCGGGGAGACGAAGGGCGGAGCAACCGGGCTCGAGCTCCAGATTGAATGCGAACTGCCCCAATCTGGATTGCAATCCCTGCTCTATGGCTTGGAAGCCTCTGCCCCGCTCCTCTTCATCGAGAGTGTGGACCTGCGCTCCAAGCTGGATGCTTCGGAGGCAGGGGATCCGCGCATTCGAGCGACCTTGCGGCTTTCAGCGACATGGCGGGAGGTGGGGCCATGACGCTCCGCATAAGCGTCTCTTTGGCTGCCGTGGCCGCGGCCTTCCTCGTAGCCATGGCTGGCGGGTTCAGGGCCATGGCTGAGCCTTCCACGATTTGGTCCATTCCACTGGACAGCCTCACCGAGACGCGTGAGCGCCCGCTCTTTGTACCGAGCCGCCGCCCGCCCGCGGCGGCGGCAAGTGCCAGCCGCGAAGAAGGCGCGCCGGCGACACTCCTCGGCGTGGTCGAAGCTGCGGACGGATCCGGTCTGGCTGTCATTCAGGGAGATGGCGGCGCCCCCGTCCGGGTTATGCGCACGCAGGCCTATCGCGGGTGGCGGCTTGCCGAGGTGCGGGCGCGCCAGGCGGTGTTCGAGCGCGATGGCCGGGTCGTGTTACTCACGTTGCAACGTCCCGGGGGGACCGACGCCTCCAAGGCGTCGTCAGAGCCGGCTCTGGCGCCGTCCGCGGTCAACGACGTGCCGCTCATTCCGGCTCCGCTCCCTGGTTTCAACTAGGCCACTGACCGATTCCCCAGACCAGCAGGATGGCCAAGGCCAGAAACGGTCCGAAGGGGAGAACGTCGCTCCGGCCCAGCGGCCTTCCGGCTCCAGCGCGCGCGATGGCAAACGTGGCCGCCCCACACGCCGCCAGCAGAATCATGAGCCCAACGCCCGTCCAGCCGAGCCAGACACCCCCGGCCGCGGCAAGCTTCACGTCGCCAAGCCCAAGGCCATCGATGTGCCGGAGAACTCGGTAGAAATGCCGGACCAGCCCGAGCACACCCCCGGCCAGCAGAGCGCCCGCCAAGGCATCGATCAGCGTCGGATCGCCGAGGACGAATGACGAGATAATGCCCCCGGCGGCCAGCGCTCCCGTCAGTGCATCTGGAAGGCGGAATGACCTGGCGTCAACAACCGCAAGGGCCGTAAGGCATGTCGCCAGAAAACCCGCAGCGAGGAGGAACGGAACAGTCATAAGGTCCGTAATCGAACGACAAGAGAAAGTGCTCTCGGCTGACTGGAAGAGGCAAGAGGCCCCACGAGGTCCAGCAGGACGCCATGGATCCTGCGTCTAACGTGCGCAGCACCGGTTAAAGGCGGCTCAAGGTCTGCACGGGGACCAGCGCGATTGCGACAGCCTGCCCGACGCGTCGCTGCTCGAATCATCGTTGGTCGCCAGCGGAATGGTCAAACATTCACCCAATCCGGACGTTCGGTCTCACAAGGTTCAGAGTCCGCCTTGGGTCAATCCTTCGCTTCCGCCTCGCGCCATCAACGGACGCTTAGTGTAACGCTGGAAGCGGACGCTGCATACGGAGGCGCTGCCAGCCAATTAGGAGATGAGCCACTCTGGCGTGGCCCGTCGATACGGCGCAGGCCGAAGAATTTCTGATACGAACGTGGCTGAACACTTTAAAGGCTCTGGAGGTCATTGATGTCTGACGTCAGCGGAATCTCCACGCCAGCCTCTCAGGCCGAGATCAAGTTGTTCAGCGCTTTCGCGATCAGGCCAGCAATACTGAACCTGGTGGCGCGCTTTGAGAAGGAAACCGGCATCAGGGTCAATCCCGTGTTCGATCTCAATCCGTTGATCAAGAAACGCATTGATGCAGGCAAGTTGTTCGACATGGTCGCGATGAACGCGGACGTACTTGATGATCTTGTCAAGCAGGGGAAGGTCACTCCTCACGGCCGGCGGCCGTTTGGGCGAGTGGGACTGGGTGTCGCCATCCGTGCGGGCTCGCCGAGGCCCGACGTAAGCACGGTGGAAGGGCTTCGGCGCACCCTGCAAAACGCAGCTTCTATTGCCGACACGTCCGAAGGCTCTAGCGGAGCCATCCTCACCGCGGTGCTTGCCCAGCTTGGGATTTGGGATGAGGTGCAGCTGAAACTTAAGTCAGTGGGAGGTGGCGAGACGGGACACGTCGTGGCAAGGGGTGACACGGAGCTTGGAATTGTACCTGTCACAACGATCTTGGTCGCCGCCCCTGGGGCAGAGCTGGCCGGCATGTTTCCAGCCGAGTTGCAGAGCTACATCGATTTCGACATCGGGCTTAGCACCTCAGCTAGCCACGCTCGCCATTGTCTTGCCCTGGCAGACTTTCTGATGCGCGCAGAGGAAGATGACATGTTACGGTCTAAAGGTGTCGAGCGCCGTGTATGAGCGCGAATGGCATTTCGACGCATCCATGTCGTATAGCTGTGGCCGTCAACTTTGGGTCAACCGGTCGCTGCTGGTGAGCGCCATCCGCGAAATCTGAGCTCCGCGCCTAGAGCGGACGTTCAGTCGGTCGACGCAACGGCAGGAGCTGGGCAGCCCAGATTAAGTACTGCGCGGAAGGATTAGTCGGCGGGGGTGTTGTACGCAGTTCCGCCGCCGAGCTCGGCCACGTGCTGGCGCTTTTCGACCGAACACCGCCAGAGGGATTACGCGAGGCGCTTATCTTGTCGCCTGTCAGCGACGTGCAGCAGGGTCAGGTCACCCTTAAAGGAAACCGCTCAACCTTGCGGCCGTGGCGCAGCTCGATTTCTGCGCCCTGACAAAGGGGGTAGTCCGTCAGAATTGGGCGGATTGCCTCGAAGAGCGCGCGGGCGTCGGTGCCATAGAAGAAGAGCTGCACGGTTTTCGGGCCGCGCTCGTGACCGTCAAGCTCGCCAGCCTCCGTCTCCTCGAGGCGGCGCTCGAGCCGCGTCTCGAGCGAGTGCAGGTCCCACTTCGCATAAATCTCTTTGGGTAGGCCGACGCCGTCGAGCGTCACGAGCACGACGCCCTTGCCCTTGCGCTTCGCGGATCTGGGGGGCACGCGCGGCGTTGGCGGCGCCTTTGTCTGGAGCAAGGCTGCGGCACGCGCGTGCAGCGGATCGGCCTCGGCATTTCGGCCCAAGGCACTGAGCATGTCAGCCTCGTTCCTCAGCTTTTCCGCGAGCTTCTCGATGTTGCCGTTGGGCAGCGCTTCGATGAGGACGCGAGCTCGCACGAACCATTCCAGTGCCGCTTCGGGCTCCCCCGCGTCGCGGCGGATCTCTCCCTGCGTGCCGAGGGCATGGGCGAGAAACTCGCCGCCGACGGGCGTGAGGATTTCGATCGCCCGATCAGCTTCGGCGCGGGCGCGTGCGAAGTCGCCCTGGCGCCGGTAAACGTTGGCGACGTTGTTGTGCAGGTTGCCGCGCTGGGACGTCGTCGTGTTCGGGTCGCGCTCGCGGGCTTCGCGTGCCTTCCCGTACCAGCTGAGTGCCTCGTCCAGCCGGTTGGCCCGGCTGGCCAGCACGCCGAGATTGAGCCAGGCGGTGGCAGCCTGGTTGACGCGGTCTTTGGCAACGAAGATCTCCCCCGCCTCCCGCATCGCCGACCCGGCAGCGTCCGGCTCGCCCTGGAGACAAGCGTTACCGAGATCGAGCAAGGCGTAAGCAAGGACGAGATCGTCGCCCGAACCGCGCAACAGGCCGATCGCCTCGCGGAGCACATCGGCAGCTTCGGCCGAGTGGCCGATGCGGACGAGGCAACGACCGGCTCGCCACAGTCGACCCCGGACCAGTTCGGGACTGCGGCGGGTCAGCGCCACGGCCTGCTGGCAATAGGGGAGCGCGCGGCGGTACTCGTTACGGTCCATCAGCGCATCGGCGATCACGTCGACGCTCTGGAGGGTTCGGCTCGGTTCGCCCAGGCGCTTGAGAAGCGCCATTGCCTTGGCCGCGCGCTTCGCCATGGCGCCACCTTGGCCGCACGCGGCATGGCACCGCGATGCCGCGAAATGAGCCGCGACTTTCATTTCGCCGGCTTCTGGATCATCGCGGGTTTCGAGCTGGACGAGGATCGCGTCGAAGACGCCGATCATCTTCGGATTGCCGCGTCGCGCTTCGGGAAGCCCTACTTCCAAAGCCGCGGCGCAATCGTCGATCAACGCTACCGGGTCCATTGCAGGCCTCCTCGCAGACTCGCAGGCTCAAGAGCCACAGGCAGGCATCCGCCTAAGGCCCCGCATTCGGGAGACGGTCGTCCCTTGCCTGGCCACGGGATCGCCTCTCCTGCGAGCGGTGCCGTCGGCGTTCTCACGGAGACACGCCGGGAGGCCTGGACTATTGAGTCTACTTGTACGGCGAAGATTTTGCTGCCCGATGCGAAAAGATGCCGGGCCATCTCTGCGTCTATGGGTGGAGCTTTAGCACAAGGGTTGCGATCAGGCCGCCAGCCTGGGAACGGTCAAGCCGGAGCTCGCCACCGTGCAGCCGCATGACGCGGTCCACGATCGCCAGGCCCAGCCCGGACGAACGTCCCTTGTCGGGATTGAGCCGCTGGAAGGGTTGCCGGCAACGCTCCCGCTCGGTCTCGGGAATGCCCGTGCCGCAATCACTCACGGCAATCGTGACGCTGTCGCCGCTCTGTCGTGCGACGATGGTCACCGGCGGGGCGCCGTGGTGGAGGGCGTTGACGATCAGGTTCTCGAGCGCTCGGCTCATGGCGAGGGGCCTGACCTGCATGCGCGGAAGCGGCCCGATTTCCGCGTGCAGTTCCGTGGTGCTGCCGTGGTTCGCGACGACGTCCCTGACGACGTCGCCGATGTTGCAGTCCCGGACGTCCTCGGCTTCCTCGTTCCGCGCGTAGGCGAGAAACTGGGACATGATCCGATCCACCCGGTCGAGGTTACGCAGGACGCTGGCATGAAGCTCGGGATCCGGTTTGTCCGCCATCATCTCCACGGCCAGCCGCGCCCGCGTGAGGGGCGTGCGGACGTCGTGCGAGATGCCCGCCAGCATCATCGCGCGGTCAGATTCCAGCCGGGCAAGGTCGTTTGCCATCCGGTTGAACGCGACCGCGACCTCGGCCAGCTCGACGGGCCCGTCCTCCGCGAGGGGACGCGCGGGGAGGCCCGCGCCGATGCGGGTCGCAGCCGTCGCCAGGTCGGCCAGCGGACGATTCACGCGCCGCTGCACCAGAATCGCCCCGAGCAATCCGACGATCGCGCCCACGACGGACATGGCGAGCCAGTTCAGGGCGCGCTCCGTGGCGAGGATGCGCGCGTCCGTGGCGATCCAGAGAGGCGAGGGCCCTGCGTCCAGGCGGATCCACAAGGTCGGCTCCGGGTCCCGCAACACGAGGGCCCGGCCTGGACCCAGCTGGCGCGTGAGCTCCGCGAGGAAGCGGCGGGTGAGCCAGCGCTCGAGCAGGTTGGAATGGGACACGATCCCGTGCGGCGGATCCTTCGAGAAATAAACCATCGCATCGCCGAGGCGGGCCGGGAGCCGGACGGCTCCGCCCTGGACCTTGGGGCCGATGGCATCCTCGATGACGGCGATGTAGCGGCCGGTCAGGTCGGCCAACTGGCGGACGCGCGCAGCCTGCACGAAGAGCAGGTAGCTGGCGACTGACACGATCTGCCCCCCGATGATCAGCGCGGCGAGCAGGCAGGCATTGCGCGCGAGCATCGAGCGCGGCCAGCCCCGGCGCGGGGAGCCCTCCGCCATCAGGTCTCGGCTCCGGCCGTGAAGACGTAGCCGAACCCGCGCACGGTCTGGATGTAGCGGGGCGCGGAGGGGTCTGGCTCGATCAGGCGCCGAAGCCGGTGGATCTGGACGTCGACGCTGCGGTCGGAAAGCTCGGCGTCGGGGCTACGGGACAGGTCCATAATGCGGTCCCGGCTGAGGGGGCGGCCGGGGCGTGTCACGAGCGCCTCGAGCGTCGCAAACTCGGCCGTGCTCAGGAGGATGGATTGCCCGTCGCGGATGAGGGCGCGGGCTGCCAGGTCGAGGACGACATCCCCGATGGTGACGCGGCCGCTGTCGCGGGGCGCGCCCGGCGGAGCGCCGCCGTGCCGCCGACGCAGGACGGCTCCGATCCTCGCAAGCAGTTCCCGGGGATTGAAGGGCTTGGGCAGATAATCATCCGCTCCCATTTCCAGTCCGACGATGCGGTCGACGTCCTCGCCGCGCGCGGTCAGCATGATGATGGGAATGTCGTGGCCCTGGCCCCTGAGGCGCCGGCAGACTGACAGTCCGTCTTCCCCGGGCATCATGAGGTCGAGCACCAGGCAGCAGAAGGACTGCCGGGACATGAGCCTGTCCATCGCCTCGGCGCCCGCTGCTGTCCGCGCCTGGTATCCGTTCTGCCGGAGGTAGCGCTCGAGGAGCTGCCTGATCTCCGCGTCGTCGTCCACGATCAGGATCGGTCGGGTCTGTTCCACGGCGGGCCCCCATCCTTGCCCCATGGCCGGACAATCGCGCATCGGCCGGTTCCCGGCACGGCCAAGTTGATTACCGGAATTTACTGAACAGCCTGCTTGCAACAGTCGGTAACAGATCGGGCGCTGCCGGACACATCCGAGAAACAGCAGGGCGCAAGTCTCGGGTCGTCTCGAACGGACACCATGTCAGGGAGTCGACCATGAAAACCATCTTCGCCATCGCCGGCGCTGCCGGCCTCCTGATGATGACGGCGGTCAGCGCCGACGCGGGCTGGAGCCGGAGCGGTTCCATCTCGGGTCCCCGCGGCGGAACCGCCACGACCCAGGGCGGCGGCTCCTGCAGCGGCGGGTCGTGCAGCTATGGCGGTTCCATTACCGGTCCGCAGGGCCGTACAGCGACCAGGCAAGGCAATGTTTCGTGCAACGGCGCCGGCCAGTGCGAAACGAGCGGCACCTACACGGGGCCGCGCGGACATACCGTGACCCGCGGCGGCACGCTGACCTTCAGCCGCTGAGGACCAGAAGGCCGGCGGACCGGGGCACCCGGATCGCCGGCCCGGCACCAGGAACGTCGTCCATGCTGAATCTTCCCGACTGGGATCCGGGGCTACCGCAGTTGGCCCTGGCCACGTTCGCCACCTTCCTCGCGCTGGGTCTTCGCAGCGTCGTCATGGTGGGTGGCGCCTTTCTGTGGCGGAGTCGATCGGCGTTTGCACGTCGGCGCCTGATCGCACCCGTCCGCTATCGGCGCGGGCAAATCCTGAGCGAACTGAAGGCCGCCGTTGCAACACTCCTCTTCGACGCCGCGCTCTTCAACCTCGCAATCAGGCTGGGGTGGCTGACCCCGGCGCAGCCGGGACAGGGTTCCATCGCGGTAACGTTCCTGCTCCTCTTCGTTTTTGTGGAGGTGTGGTTCTACCTGTGCCACAGGGCCCTGCATGCCCCGGCGCTTTTCTGGATCCACCGCCAGCACCACACCGCAGTGATCGTCGACCCGCTGACGTCGCTCTCCTTCTCTCTGCTGGAGAGGCTGATCCTGGTCGGGGGCATTCTGCTGTACCTGGTCCTGCTGTCGTCCTTCCTTCCTTTGGCGCCGTGGGGCCTGCTCCTGTATGGGCTGACGAATTACGGTTTGAACGTCCTCGGGCACACCAATGTCGAGGTTTTTCCAGACTGGTTTGTCCGCTCGCGGGTGGGCCGCTGGGTCGTCACGCCGACCTACCACAGCCTCCATCATCAGCGCTTCAGCGGCCACTTTGGGTTGTTCACGACAGTTCTCGACCGGCTCGGTGGGTCGGTCTTCGCCGATTACGAGACGATTCACGAGCGCGGCGCAAAGGGGCGCGCGGTGGACCAAGCCTCTGCCCGTTAAAGTGTGGGATGACCCTCGTCGGGCCACTCCGCAGGGGCGCGTAAAATATGAGCGGGCAATCAGGCGGTTAGGCCTTTGGGCTGGAAGGCGCCAATTGCCGACTTGAGCTTTACGCACATAAGCGGACTCTTGCGGTTGCTCACAGCGTGCCTGCCAACCTGAGCTCGGCTATGCGGCGTCACTGAGCGCCAATTGTTGTCGCCTGCCGGCACAGCGGCTGCTTGGGCGCTTTCGGCCACGCAGAGACACGATCAGGGTACAAGGCGCGGATTACTCCCCGGGCGCCCCCGTCGGAACCGCGCGACCGGGCAATGGCGGCAGCGGTGGAGGACGTCCTGCGTTTCGCTTGCGGCGCCACTGCGCGGGGGCGACGCCGCGTCCAGACGTGAAGAACCGGGTGAAGGCACTGATCTCCGAGTAGCCTAGGACCTGGGCGACTTCGGCGATGCTCATCCTCGCATCCGTCAGGAACTGGCCGGCCATCTCGAGTTTCGCTTCCGTAAAGAGGTCACGAAAGGAACAACCGAGTTCCTTGAGCTCACGGCTCAGGGCTTCCGGTGCCATCCCGATCCGGCGGGCTGTCGACTCGAGCGAGTGGGTACCCGAGAACACCGATGGCACGAGCGCCCGCAACACGCGCTCACGCACGTCGGGCTGGTGGAGCGCCCATCGAGCGGCGATTGCATCAGCTAGCATTCTGCGCAGTTCTGGGTCGGCCTTTAGGTTGGCCGTCCGGAGCGACGATCGGCTGAACACCAGACCGAAATGCGGGGCGTTGAACGAGACGGGCGTCGATGCAAATACCGCCTCGTACGCTTCCAGGGAGGCAGGCTCAGGCAGGGACATCAGGACGGCCTTCGGCACCACGCCGCTGACCTCCTTGAAGACCGCGTAGCCAAACGCCGTTGCCCCCCGTGCAATGTAGCTTGCACCGCGGATGCCCGGCTGGTGGGTCCGATAGCCAGCCAGAAGATCGCCATTCCCGAGATCAAGCAGATAGGCGCCTGCTCCCCGCACGTAGCGAGGGTGGTTGCTGAGCAGGTCGTCGAGTGTCGAGCCAAACGTGGGGCCGCAGGCCATGTAGCGCCCCAGGACGCCGAGATGTTCGGAGCGACCACTGGCCCCGACGAGAAGGTCGAAGTCGTCCCGGCCGGATGCCGCCACGCAGTGTACAATCAGCTCCGAGAAGTGGTCGAAGCTGATTATGCCATCGATATCGGCCAATTGCCCGGGATGAAGCCCCGCCGAACGGATCACCGGATCGGGATCGACGCCCATCCCGTGCAGCAGGCGGGGAACCTCGACGAGCACGCCGACACGCTGCATGAGCCTCCTCCTTACGAGAACGCAATCTAAGAGACGTCACGCGATTGATATACTTGAGAGATTTGACGCAATCGCACCACTTGCGCGGGAAACTGTCAAATACAAAAAGGTGGCCGTCTGCCACGTTCGGATAGGCCGGCCAACTGGAGCGAGGCCGCACCGGAGCCGCGGGAGGACAACGATGTACTACACGGACGATTCTATACTTCCCGAAAACATGCAGCCGCTCATCATCACGGCGGCGCCATACGGACCGGCGTGGCTGCCGGGCGACGCCGACATCCCACTGACCTGGGACGAGCAGGTGCAAGCCGCCGTCGACTGCTACAATGCCGGCGCGACTATGCTGCATTTGCATGTCCGCGATCCCGCCACAGGGATGGGTTCGACCAATTTCGACCAGTACAACTACTTGCTCGAGCGGATCCGCAAGGCTGTCCCAGAGATGATCATCCAGGTCGGCGGATCGATCTCCTTTTCGCCGCACACGGCCGAAGCAAAGGCGAAGTGGCTCGACTACGACACCCGCCACATGCTGGCCGAGCTCGATCCAAAGCCGGAATTCGTGACGGTCGCGACGGGCACCACGCAGTGGGACGTCATGTCGATGATGTACCCCGACGACATCAAGGGCACGCATCTCGAGAACAACCCGAAAGTCCAGGCCGCCTGGGCCGGCATGTGGGTGGACGCCGGGCCGGCCTTCTACCTCGAGCACCTCAAGCGCCTGCGGGCCCACGGAATCCAGCCGTATTTCGTGCCGGGGCACGTGCACCAGTTGGAGATCATCGAGCGGCTGATCCGCGCGGGCGTCTACATGGGTCCGCTCAACATGGCGATCGCGGGCTATGGCGGCGGCACGCTCGGCCGCAATCCCTATCACTGGATGGATTTCCTGCGGCAGGTTCCGCAGGGCGCCGTCAGCACGTTCTGGTCGAGCATGCGCGGGTTGATCTCGCTCTCGGCCATGGCGATCGTGCTCGGCCAGCACGTGCGCGTCGGCAACGAGGACAATCTCTGGGGAGCCGACAGGAAGCGCGCCACCACGGTGAAGCAGATCGAAGGGGCCGTGCGCATCTGCAAGGAGTTCGGCCGCAAGGTCGCGACCGCGGCGGAAGCCCGCGAGATCATGAAGGTCGGCACCTGGTACAACAGCATCGAGGAGACACTCGACCATCTCGGCCTGCCGCCCAACCGGCGCGACGGTGAGAAGGGCTTCCTCGTGCACGAGACCGACGGCAGGAAGACCATCGCCAAGACGGGCGGCGACTCCCATCCGATGGCCTACTGCATGGTGCCGCCGGAGGCGGCGAAGCTCGCCATGGAAGCCGCCAAGGCTGCAAAGGCCTAGACCGCAGGTCGCACTTCAAGAGCCGGGGCGGCTCCCAGGGGGCCGCCCCGCGCTCAGGCAAAGCAGCGCGCATTTGCCGACCACGCTTACACGAGTCTTTCCGGAAGAGGCGCCCCTTGGGTGGACGACTGAGCAATTTCGAAATCTACGGCGATGAGCCCGAAAAGCTCGTGGAATTCTACCGCGAGCTTTTCGGATGGCGCATTGAACGCGCCGAGGGCGTCGACTACTGGCGGATCACCATCGAGGCGGGCGCGGCGCCGCTCACGGCGGCCGGCATCACCCGTCGGCCCTCCTTCGCGCAGGCGGGATGGATGAATTTCGTTCAGGTCGACTCGCTGGAGACGACGCTTGCGGCGGCGGCGCGGCTCGGCGGTACGGTCCTGAAAGAGAAGACTGCGGTTCCGCGCACCGCCTGGCACGCGGTCATCGCCGACCCCGCGGGAAGCGCCTTCGTGGTTTGGGAACCCGACCCGCTCGCAATGCCGCTGCCCGAGCCCGACTGAGCCTTCTCCCCAGCACGCGAAGGACCTCCATGAGCGAGACGACACAAGGTTCCCCCGCTCCCAACGGAGTCTGGGGACCGGGACTTGAGGCCTTGGACGCGTGGGACCCGCAATGGGCGGCCGCCTGCAGGTCCATGGCGAACACGCCGTGGGATGACGGGGTGCTGCCCCGCAAGCTCGTGGAGCTGATCGGGGTGGCGATCAACGTCGCCTGCACCAACCTCAATCCAGAAGGCACGCGCCGCCACATCCGCCAGGCGCTGGAGGCCGGCGCAACGCGCGACGAGATCCTGCTCGTCATCAAGTGCGCCACCGTGATGGCAATCCATTCCTGCAGCCTCGGCGCACCCGTACTCATCGAGGAAGCCAGGGCCGCGCACGCCGAGTTCGGGGCGCCTTCCGGCCATCCGACCCCGGCTTGCGACACCATGAAGGCCATCGGCCAGTGGAACGCTGCCTGGGATCCTTTCCTGCAACTCGACCCGGGCTGGACGGATGCCTTCATGGGCACGGGCGGCGGCATCTACCGGTCCAAGATCCTGTCGGCGAAGGACCTCGAGCTGATCAGCATCGCCTTCGACGCCTCCTTCACGCACATGTACGCGCCTGGCACCCGCCGGCACATCCAGAACGCCCTGAAGGCCGGCGCGACGCCGCGAGAGGTCTTCGCAGTGCTGCAGATCTGCGTCGCCCAAGGCGTCCAGGCCTGCCATCTCGGCGTGCCCATCCTCGCGGAGGAGTTGGCGCGGCGGGAGGCCGGCGAGAAGGCCCCGCGGGCGTCGTCATGACGGCGCCGGGAGGCCGGCGTCCATGACAAGAAGCAAGACCGGAAACAAAACCGGGACGCACCAGAACCTGAAGGAACTCGCCAAGCACGAGTTCATCCGCTTCTTCGTCTTGTTCCTCTATCTCTGGGCCATGTTTCTGCTGTTCGAGCTGCACCAATACGTCGTGCTCTCGACCTATCACCTCCCCATCGAGAGCTGGAGCATCGGGTTCTTCAATGCTCTCGTTCTCGCGAAGGTCATGATGATTGCCGACGGAGTGCGGTCCAAGACGTTCCTGCGCAACCGCCCGCTGTTCATCGCGATCCTCGGGCGCTCCATCGCCTTCGCCATTCTCTTCGTCGCCGTCGACGTGCTTGAGAAAGCGCTGATGGGATGGCTGCGCGGGCAGCCCATGGCCGAGAGCGTCCCGGCCTATGGCGGAGGAGGCCTTGCCGGCAAGATGGTGGTCGGCGTGATCATCGCCGTCTCTCTGATCCCCTATTTCGCGTTCCGGGAGATAGACATCAAGCTCGGGGAAGGCCGTCTCTCCGAAATCCTATTCGGTGTGCGAGCGACGCCAGGCGAAGATATCCCCTCCTCTCCGCATTGATGTCCACGGACGACGGTTGCAGCAATCCTCGAGGCACTGTCCTTCTGTTGCGCCCAGGTGCCGCGGCGCATGCGCGCCGCATTCCCTTCGGGGTGAAGCAATGAGACTGTCGCGACGCAACGTTCGGGGTAGTGATCCTGTCGCTAAGCCGAGGCGGAGAGCGGACCCGTTCATGGTCCGCCTTGGGTCAAGAGTTCGCTTCCGGCTTGCGCCAGCTGGCCGAGACTCGAAAACCTTCCAGGAAAGTGTCGAAGCTCAGTGGTTGGACGTTGCGCTGAGTTTGAACAAGGCTTGCCATGGTCAGGCCCCGTCAGCGCCGCCCTTAATATCTAAAGGGGGCGGCTTTCGACCCTCCGAATTCGGCTGGAGATCCCACCTGCCGATTTCTTCTACGACCATCCGTTCGATACGCGCGAGGTAGGGATCGCGGATTTCATGCTCACGGAGACCTTTGATCGTGAGATAGAGATACTCTGCCCCCGAGCCAAGAAAGCCGCGAGCATGAGCAAGGTCATTCGCGATCTGCTGCTCTGAACGGTCGAGAGCATCCATGGGGGCAAAGCGGCCTGCCCAAAAGGCGAGTGCCGGCACCACGCCATGGGATGTCGCAACCTTGATCCGGCGCGTCTGAGACAAGAACTCGCGATACGGATACTCGCGACGAATGAGCGTTGAGAGGGCTTCGATCCGATTGTTAGCAGCGATCCCCAGGAGCACACCTCGACACCGTCCCCCAGGGGCCAGCGTGAGCATGTATCCCGGTTTCTCAGGGGAGCCACGGGCGCGTTCGATCGAAATGCCGAAGGCCCTTCGCCAACCGAGCGCCATTCCAGTCGTTCGCTCCGCCACCTCAAATCCGGGATTCCAGATCAAGGATCCATAGGCAAAGACCTGCAGGGGAACGCCATGGGCCAGACCTAAATGATGGTCGAGCGCCCGGCCATAATCGTCGTCGGAAGCGCGCGTGAAGCGATTGGAGGGAACCTGCTGCACGGGAGGACCGCAGCGAGCCACAAGCTCAGGCGTAAGGGCAAGATGATGGCGAGGCGGTCTTGTTTGCTTGCTGCTTTGCATTCGGTGCACCCAAACAGCGTCACGACCTTGGCCGAAAGATACCACAACATCAGTCACGCTCGAGTCTCAGTCATTCTGCTGTTCGGCGTGGCACTGCGGCGAAAGCAGACGTGGCTAGGTCCGCCTTGGGGCATTTGTTCGCTCTCCTGTGCGCCGGAGGAAGAAATTGCTGCTGAAAGCGGACTTTGCGAATTGTGCCGGCAGGCACCGAGGCGATGCCGCGCTGCCTATTGGACTGCAGGAAACGCTTATCGTACGCGTCGCATGAGGATGAGCGGCCAGGGGCTCGGCATCTCCCCACATCGCACATGCACGACGGTCGGCTGCCGTGCCTTAAAGCCGGCATGTACGGCGGCTTCCAGCTCGTCAGGTGCTTCCGCGCGAAGGCCAAGGGCGCCGAACGACTGAGCGAGAGCGGCAAAATCCGGGCTCGCGAGATCTGCCCCGATGACGTGGTTGTTATAACGCTCCTGCTGAATCCGCTTCACGTTTCCGAACATTGCGTTGTCGAACACGACAAACACGACCGGCAGGTTGTGGAGCACGGCCGTCGCGAGTTCGCCGACTTGGTAGAGAAAGCCCCCGTCGCCGGAAATGGCCAGCACAGGCCGATTGGGCAGGGCAGCCTGCACGCCGAGCGCCGTTCCGACGCCCCACCCTAGGTTGTCCTGATAGCCAGGGGACAGGTAGGTCCTCGGCCCGTAAACCGGGAATCCGAGCCGGCCGACGAACCCGACCTGCGTGACCTCGTCGACGAAGATTCCGTCTTCGGGAAGAGCACTGCGGAGAGCCCGCAGCAAACTCATCTGCGGCTCAAGGCCCGCCAGCTGGCCGTCCAGCCAGGCTCGGTGTGCCGCGAGCTCCTCCTCCCGGGATGACCTCTGGGCGCCCAGCTTCCGCACAGTTGCGGCCAAAGCTTGGCAAGTCGGCGCAGCGTCGCCGACGAGCGCCACGGTGGCCTTGCGGAAGCGGTCCGGTTCACCCGGATCAATGTCGATCCTGATGATCGGGAGATCCTCGGGAGCGCCCCACATGCTCTGCTGCATGTGGAGGCGAGTTCCGATACCGAGGATGATGTCTGCGTCCGCCCAAAGCCGATGGGAAACGGGCAGCCTGACACTGAGACGATGGTCCGATCGGATCACACCTATCCCACGTCGATATCCGGCGACAGGCGCCTCCAGGCATTCCGCGAGGTCCTGAACCTCACGCCCTGCGTCCTGAGCTCCTCCGCCCACGATTATGAGAGGCTTCCGGGACGCGGCGAGCAAATCGGCGGCGCGATCGACGGCCGACGGGTCGGGGATCGGAGCAGGAATCAGGGGCTTCGGCCCATCGGGTTCGACCGGACCGTGCTGCGCCAAAACATCCATGGGCAGGTCGAGCATCGCCGGACCGGGACGGCCCGATGTGGCATGAGCGACGGCCTCGCCCACCACGCGGTGGACGTCCCAGGGCTGCCTGATGCGCGCGGCGTACTTGCAGAAGTGAAGCGCGAGCCCTGTCTGGTCCTTCAGTTCGTGGAGATGGCCCAATCCACGATCGATATCTGCTAGCGGGATCTGGCCGACGAGAGCCACGACAGGCGCATTCATGCTCATCGCGGTCAGCAGCGCCGCAGACGCATTGAGAAACCCAGGTCCCGGCACCAACGAACAGGCTTGGGGCCGCCCCGTCGCCAAGGCCGCACCGAGAGCCATGTAGGCCGCCGCCTGCTCGTGCCGCGGATGGATCACCCGCAGGCGATCACGACGGACCCAAAGGGCGTCAAACAGAGGATCGCTCTGTGCTCCGGGCAAAGCGAAAATCGTGTCGATGCCGTTGCTGAGCAGCGCGTCGACCACAGCATCAGCGGTCCGCATCGGAGGCACGACAGAATTCCCGTCTGGCATCGTCGTTCTCAAGAGATGAGCGGCGTCCTCGCTGGCCTGACAATGCTACCAGGGCGCCTTCGATACTGCCAACGCATACCTGTGTCAGTATCTCCGCGTCGCGCCTCTCGTGCGTAGCAGACGTCAGGGGATTTCGGCGATTTTCTCTGCAAGGAACAGTTTTCTGTCCCTATGCGGGGGTTACGTTGCGTGTCGAACAACGGACTTCCCGCAGGTCCGCCCTGGATCAACTCCAGCCCAATCACAGGAGCGATCACCGTTAGCCTGACTCCGATCCACAGCCTCTAAGAGACGTGGAGCGCGCAGGCGTCGAACCTTGCGCAAATCAGGAAACCAACGTTTACCGGCCAGCTTTGGACACCGCGCAGGCGATACTTGCCAGACGTCGACCGTCCGATCTGGAGAACGTGGATCGACAAGCCACCGCGGCGAACCCGGATCACTTCCTCCGCAACTCGAGGATAAACTGCCTGGCCTGCCAGTTGCCACTCCCGTCCTGGAAGATGTCGATCACCCCACTTCGAAGGAGGGGCGCGTAGAATTGCATGTTCTGCGCGACGAACGGTTTCGTCGGCGCGGTTCCTTGCCAGAGCACTGTTTTCCGATAGAGGCGGTTCAGCTTGGCGAAGGTTGTCCGGTAGTCGGTGATCGTGTTGACGATGATGTAGAGCCGCGAGCCGTCGTGCATGGCATCGGGCGCGACATCGAGGAAATCCAGCAGGATGCGGTTGCCGCCGTCACCCTGGCCGTCCACTCCCGTCATTTGGGCGCTCGTGAGCTCGTCGAGGTGCGCGGGGGCGACGATCTCCTGCGGCAGGTTTGCCGTGATCGCGTCGAAGCGGCCCGACGCGCCTGCGAAGAAGCCGCCCTGGAGCGCAGTGACCTGGTCGGCCTGGTTTAGGACATGGCCGTTGTAGTGGGCCAGGTTTACCGCGGGCTGCGACAGGTCCGTCGCCACGACCTCGCCCGCGCCTTGCTTGGCTGCGAGGATGGCATGCAGGCCTGTCCCGGTTCCAACGTCCGCGACGCGCTCGCCCCTGCGGAAGGACAAGCACCGCGCGAAGCGCAGGCCGAAGGCCGATGGCGTGAAGACATCCGGGTGGTGCTTGAGGACCACGAGCATGCCGTTGATGTCGTAGCTGTGGATGGTGCTGCTGGCGAAAGGGCTCTGTTCCGCCGTAGTGTCGATCTTGGCGTACATGGTCGATCTCCGATGCTTGGATGTCAGCCGGCAAGACGGGCGAGGACACGTGCCGAGTCGTCTCGGACGTCGGGCATGACGTCCTCCAGTCCAATGGGCAGGCGACAGACGTGCATTCCCATCTCGCCGACTGCGGCGGCGGCGGCGCGGTAACAAGCGAGCGCCTTTTCGTCTTGGCCAGGTACCGCGCGGTCGAAGGGAAGGGCCGCCTGGACGAGAAGCTCGCGTGAGCGCACGGCGTCGATCACGATCAGTGGCTCGAAGCCGTGCTCAGCGTAGATCGCCTCGACCGCCGCGCAGAAGCGGGCGACGCCATCGCTCGAGACCGTGCTTGCCGCGTTGAGCCAGAGAAAGCCGCACCGATCCCGGTCGAGGTTCATGGCGGGCTGGAAGTCGGTCGGCTTTCGCCAGTAACCGATCGTAACGTAGCCCTGGCGGGGAATGCCGGCCAGCGTTCGCATCCGTGCATGAAGGACGGGGTGCTCGGCGCCCTTCACAGGCCGTGCCGGATCATCGCGCAGCGCAAGAAGCTCGGAGCGGGTCATCGCCACCCGCGTGAAGTTGGAGGTATGCGGCGCGAGCCTCTCCTCGATGGCGAGGTCGACGGCCTCGGCGATGGCGGCCGTGGGAAGGTACGTTGCGAAGACAGCGTTGTAGGCCGTGTTCCAGGCCGCCAGGGGCTGCTGGTCGAGCAGGGCCTGCATCATCGCCGGTGGCAGCGGCGTCTCCCCCTTCATCGCGTCCCAGGGATAACGCCCCAGCGACTCCGCGAGCACGCGATAGCCGTTCACGAGGTACCAGTCGCCGATGATCAGGCCCTGTTCCTTCAGGTCCATCATCGCCTGGGTGAAAGCGGGAAGGGCCTGAGCGCTATCCACCGAAACGAAGTAGACGGAGTAGTGCTCCGGCAGGCGAGGCAGGGCGATCGTCATCTCGGTGATCACCCCGGCCGCGCTGTCCCGGAACAGCCCCGCGAGGTCCGGGCCGGGGGCATAGCGCACGACGGAGGCGGTGGGATCGCCGCTGTACCGGCGCATCCCGGTGCAGATGCGCTCTCCGGTGTAGAGCACGCCGTCGAGGGACAGCATCTGGTCCCAGCGGACGACGTGCGGGCCGGTGGTGGAACCGCCGGCGGCGGCGTTGGCGACGATCGAGGAGTCTGGCGTGCTTCCGCTCAGGGGCACCATCCATTGCGAGCCGCGAGAGCGCAGGACCTCGAACAGCTCGCGCTGCGTAACCCCGGCTCCCAGCGTGACATGCCCGGAAGCCTCGTCGAGCGCGATCGACTTCAGCCTGTCGAGGCGCAAGATGATTCCACCGTCAGTCCTGGGGACCTTCGAGCCGAAGCCCCAGTTCATGCCGCTGCCGACGGGATGAACGCGCCGCCCCGACGCGCGCGCCTCCCGGACGCAGGCCAGCACCTCCTCGGTGGACCCTGGCCAGACGACCAGCGAAGGCGTGCACCCCGTGCTATAGGTGGCCTGCGCGGCAACCTCGATCTCATCCCGCGACCACGTCACGTGGTCTGCGCCAACGATCGACGCCAAGCGCATCCTCACCACATCTTTGACAATCGCGTTCATGACGATCCCCATCAGTAATCTGACGGGAACACGGTGGCCGAATGGCACCGCTCGCGCTGTGGCGCCGATCACAGGGAATGCGTCAATGAGGGGAGGGAAAGGCCCGCAACAAGCGAACCGACCGTGCGACGCAGAACTGAACCAGTCAGTCCGCGGAGGTGTCTTCCCGCAAAGCAGACGTGCTTAAGGTCAGCATCGGGTCAACTGCACGCGTAAGGCTTAAGGGTGATCATGACCCAAAGCGGTCCGTTGATGAGTCCGCTATCGGAATCGAGGTTCGTTGAAGCGCCGACCTGGCCATGTGCTGTTGGATGTCTTGCGACTATTGGCTGCCCACCGGCCGTGGTGCCAGATCAGACGCCCCGGGAGGCGATGGCGTCCGTTCAAGGTCCCCGATCAGCTCCTTCATCTCGCGGATCTCGCGGACCTGCGCCTCGATGATGCCGTCGGCCAGCTTGCGGACCCGAGGGTCTTTGATGTGCGCGCGCTCGCTGGTCATGATCGCGATGGAGTGATGCGGGATCATGGCTTTCATGTAGGAAATGTCGCCCACCGTCTCCTGGCTCCTGATGAGCCACAGGGACGCCGCGAATACGACCGCGGCGACGATCAGGATGCCGGTATTGGCTGCGTGGTTCTTGTACATGCCCCACATGAAGCCGAGCATGATCACGGCCATGACGGCGCCCATGAGCAGGGCCATCCAGGCGCGGGTCTGGCTGAAGAACACGTGGTCCAGCGCGTAGGTGTTCAGGTACATGAGGCCGAACATCACCACGGTCGACGTAACGACCATGGCCGCGAAGCGGACATAGGACATGGAGGGGGCTCCCGTGATTGGGCAGGTGGGCCTGTCCTGAACGGGAGCCAAGGTTCCGGAGTTCCGGCGCGGGACATTCAATCCCCGGGGCAGAACTGCAGGCAAGCGCGGCAGCGAAAGGACCTGTCTTGTACCTCGCCGACTCTTAGGCCGTTCCGAGCATCCAGAGGCCGCGCGCCGCGATGAACAGCCCGATCGCGAAGACCAGCGAAGCCGAGATGTAGGGCAGCCGCTCGGCCCAGTGGTCGAAGGCGTGGCCGAAGCGGGCTGTCACAGCGCGGTGCCCCCACGCCGCCACGAGCCCCACGCCCACGAGCGTGATGGCAAGGCCCACGCTGAACGCGGCGACCATCCCGATGCCGAGCGTGAAGGCCTTCAGCTGCAGGCAGATGAGCAGGACGGCGATGGCGGCGGGACAGGGCAGCAGGCCGCCCGTGAAGCCGAACCAGAGGATGTCGAGATTGGTCACGCTGCGCCCGACGAAACGCTCCTTGATCTCACGGGCATGGGCAGCCGCGTGGGCGTCGCCGCCGAGGGCGGCCGCGTCGAGGTGCGCATGCCCGTGGCCGCCGTGATGACCATGATGCCGGTGATGTCCGTGGTGACCGCCGGGCGCGTCGTGATCGTGGTGGTGGTGCTCATCCGCCTCGGCGCCGTGTCCGTGATCATCATGCCCGTGTCCGTCATGGCCGTGGCCGCGTCTATGGTGATGCCCGTGATCGTGATCGTCGTCGTGCTCGCGCCGAAGCATCCAGAAGATGCGGAACGCCAGGGCCATGATCATCAGGCCCGACACCAGGATCAGCCAGGGCTCCGCGCGGTCGAGGATCATGCGGTCGCCGAGATAGAGGCCGAGAAGCGCGAGCCCCCACACCACGATCGTGTGCCCGACGGCGGCTGATACGCCGAGCAGCGTCGCCTGCGCGGGCGTTCCCCGGACCGCCACGATGAAGCCAGCCATCATGGTCTTGGAATGGCCGGGTTCCAGCGCGTGAAGGGCGCCGAGCACGACAGCGAGGGGAAGATAGAGCCAGGGGTTGGTAGCCCCGCTCTGGATGATTGCGGAAATGTCGGGCACAAGAACCTCGTCGGGACCGGGAAGTCTCGACAGAAATAGCATACCCCCCTATCCTATGCGAGAGGCTGGAGACGAGACGTGTCCCACACCATCAAGGACAAGGCGAAGCTGGTCGCGCGCGTCCGCCGCCTGAAGGGCCAAGTCGAGGCGGTCGAGCGGGCTCTGGACCAGGAGATCGGCTGCGCCGACGTCCTCCAGCTTGCCGCGTCCATCCGCGGCGCTGTGAACGGGTTGATCGGCGAGCTAGTCGAGGACCACCTGCGGATGCACGTCGTGGACCCCGCGCTCAGCCAGACAGAGCGCGAGCGCGGGGCCGACGAACTGGCCGACGTGGTCCGCACCTATCTGCGATAGCGTCTGGAGGCACGAGGCTTCACTTCATCAGGTACTTCACGAGGGCGGCGATCCCGAGCATGACCAGCACAAGCACGAGCATGCCTACCAGGCCCATCCCGCCCATCCAGCCGCCTATGCCGTTTCCCATGCCCATCATGGCGGCCTCCTAGCCGACGTTGTCGTAGGCCACCGTGTCCATCATCCCCGACGCCATGTGGTAGAGGTGGTGGCAGTGGAAGGCCCACTTGCCGGGGTTGGACGCCTCGAAGGCGATCGTCGCCTGCGCCATCGGCGGGAGTAGCAGGGTGTCTCGCCAGGTCCCCGAGGCACGACGGCCGTCGAGCTCCACGACCCGGAACCGATGCCCGTGCAGGTGCATGGGGTGGGCCATCATCGAGTGGTTGCGCATGCTGATCGCCACCGTGTCCCCCTGGCGGACCTGTAGAGGCCTGTCGGACGCCATCGCCCAGGCATAGCCTGCCATGGTCCCTGTCAGGTCGACGGAGAAGGACCGCGTCGGAGCGCCAAGCTGGACGCCGTTCCTCGCCTGCAGTCTGCGCTCGAACACGAGATCGAGCGCGGCCGCGGGCTTGTCGCTCGTGACATCGAGCTTGCGCACCGGCGCGCCAGCGGCGGCGAGCACGATCCCAGTCCGCTCCCGCGCCCCTTCGCGCAGCGCGAGAAGGGGCAGGACACCGTCCGGCGGGACCTGCACGAGGATGTCGGCGCGCTGCCCCATCGCGAGCGGCACGCGCGAGGCCCGGACGGGCTCCACGGGCTGCCCGTCGACCGCAACGACTTCGCCCGTGACCTGGCCGAGGTCGATCCAGAAGCCCGTCGCCGTCGCGCCATTGATGATACGCAGGCGAAGCCGGCCGCTCTTTTCCACCCGCACGACCTCCGGGTCGGACAGGGTCCGGTCGTTGGCCAGGTAGGCGTCATAGTCGATGTCGTTGAGGTCCATGGGCATGGCGCCATGGCCCATGGGCATGCCGTGCCCGCCAGGGCCGGCCATGCCGGCCGATCTTCCCATCCCATTCATCGCGCCCATGCCGCCCATCGGCATGCTGCCGTGCTGCATTCCGCCGTGCCCCTGCATGCCGGGCGCGCCTCCCGCTAGCCCCTTGAGCTTCGCCATTAGCTCGGCGGCCGGGGTGAAGCAGAAGTCGTGCAGCAGGACTACGACCTCCTGCTCATCGCGCACCGCTTTCTCGCGGACGATCAGCGGCGCGGCCAGCAGGTTCTGCTCCTGCAGCGTGTGGGCGTGCATCCAATGCGTGCCTGCGGTCCCCACGGGGAAGCCGTAGAACCGACTGGCGCCAGGCGCGAGGAGCGGCTCCGGCGCGTCGGCGACGCCGTCCGACGGCCAGGGCGGCGTCAGGCCGTGCCAGTGGATCGTCGTGGGCTCGGTCAACTCGTTGCGGAGGTCGACCGCGAAGGTGTCCCCCTCCGTGAGGGTAAGACCCGACGTGCCGTCCGGCTGCTGAAGTCCGTAGACGGTCGCGGCCTTTCCGTTGACCTCGATCGTGCGGGTCACCACCCGCAGGACCTTGGGCGAGGAGCCCTCGGCCGCCCGGGACGGCGAACGAGGAAGGAACGAGGACGTCCCGAGCGCGAGGGCGCCGGCGGCCGCGGAGCGGAGAATATGTCGACGGGTAAATGTCATGGTCGGATCTCGTGTTGGGCGCGGATCCCGCGGCAAGCTTTCGCTGGTGGGATCGGCGCGGGGTCAACGGGGCTCGTTGTCCCGAGCGTCAATCGACCGGGATGAGCCGTGATGGTGGCCGCGGTGCATGAAGAGGTGCATGAGCGGGCATGCGAGCAGGGCCAGGTACGGCAGCACGCCCACGGTGTGCTCCCAATGCCGGGTGATGAGGTAAAGCGCCGCCGCGGCCGCCAGGGCCGCCACGGCCGTGCCGGCGGGCGAGCGCCAGGACCAGGTCAGTGTCGGTGCGCTGCCGGAAGGGGCCGCGCGGTGTGTCTCTGGGGACCACGGCTCTGAAGCAGGCATGGGTCAGTCCTCGTTGAAGAGCTGCAATGGACCGCGCTCGGGGCGCGGGCGGAGGCTCAAGCGCGACGAGATCTAGGAGGCGGGTCGCTCGGCGAGGAGGCGCGGTCGCTCGCCGACATGTCCGACGTGATGGCGCATCGGGCCGTGCCGAAGGCCGGGCTCGGGCAGGCTTCTCCGGTGCCCATGGCTGCGTGGCAGCAGGGCGCGCCCACGCAGCATTCGCACGCGTCGACGCCGACGCTAGGATCCTCCGCCATGCTCGCATGCAGAGCAGCGGCCTCGTGCCGAGAGACCGACCAGCCCTCGGGGGCCTCATGGGCCCTCGCGGCCGATGGGACCGCGGCGGCAAGGAACAGGACACCCGCCAACCCTAGAAGCGTGCGCCAGAAGCAGCCCATCCGTGGCCCGATCCTGCTCATATGCAGGAGAATGACCCCGGGAGACGGGACAATCGTTGCGCTTGATCAATCGCCGATCATTGGGCCTGGTAGGCCGATGGGTTCCGGGCGTAGGCGGCCGCACAGAGTGGCGAGCAGAACCATCGCTCTCCATCAGCCCTGTGGTACGCGGCCAACGGCGCGTGCATTTTGCACACCGGGTCGATCCATCGCGGATCGACGTCGCGGGCAATAGCGATGGAGTAGATCCGCAGCGGTGTCGCTACGGACCGGAGTTGCCGTTCGCCCCGATCCTCTACGGCAACGCCGGACTTGCGGGCCGCCTCGGCCATGGGCTCGCTGGTGAGAAGTTCACCCGGGCCGGCGAGCGCGGTCAGCCGTGCCGCAACGTTGACGGTTGCACCGAAGACGTCTGCGCCGCGGCGAAGAACCGTCCCGCTATGAACCCCTGTCCTCGTGAGGGGTATACTCTCCTCCTCGCGACACCGTGCGAGCACTGTGCCCAGGACCGAGAGGGCTGTCTCGCAGTCGTCGAATGCGAGCATGACCTCGTCGCCGATCCACTTGAGGGGCGAGGCATCGCCGAGCCCTTCGTGGACGATCCTCTCGAAGCGGGCGAGCATCGCCAAGGCGATCTCGTCGCCATAGACATCCGTGGACGCGCTAAACCCTGCGAGATCGATGAAGGCGACCACCGCATCCGCTCGTGAACCGCTCACAACATCCTCATCGGCCTGGAAGAGGCTGTCAGTCTATGCGCGGCCGCCCACCTTGGCGACACTGGACCGCCCGCCCTTCGCTTGGCGGGGGTGACGCATTGGCAGCCCTCCTGCAGGCCGGACGACGGTCGGATCAGAGATTAACCGACCGAAGGCGCACGGCATTGCCGATGACGCTGACGGACGACAGCGCCATGGCGGCGGCCGCGATGATGGGCGAGAGCAGGATGCCGAAGGCAGGGTAGAGCACCCCGGCCGCGATCGGCACGCCGGCCGCGTTGTAGACGAAGGCGAAGAACAGGTTCTGCCGGATGTTCTTCATCACCGCGTGGGACAGGTTACGCGCCCGCACGATGCCGGTGAGGTCGCCCTTCAGCAGCGTCACGCCGGCGCTCTCCATGGCGACGTCCGTGCCGGTTCCCATGGCGATACCGACGTCGGCTGCCGCCAGAGCCGGGGCGTCGTTGACCCCGTCGCCGGCCATGGCCACCGCCCGGCCCTGGTCCCGGTAGCGCTTCACGACGGCGCTCTTCTGTTCGGGCAACACCTCCGCCTCGACGTCGGCGATGCCGAGCCGCTTGGCGACGGCCGTCGCGGTGGTGCGGTTGTCGCCGGTGAGCATGACGATGCGCACGCCTGCTTCGCGCAACGCCGCGAGAGCCTCGGGGGTCGACTGCTTGACCGGATCGGCGATGGCCAGCGTCCCCGCGAGCTTGCCGTCCACACCTACGAAGATGGCCGTGGCGCCTTCCGCACGAAGCTCCTCGGCCTTGCCGGAGAGCGCCGAAACATCAACGCCGCTGTCGGCCAGGAACTTCGCGTTGCCGAGCACGACCGTGCGGCCATTCACCTTGCCGACGGCCCCGCGGCCCACCGGGGAGTCGAAGTCGGTCACGGGCGCGGTGGCGATCCCGCGCTCCTCGGCCGCACGCACGACCGCCTGCGCGAGGGGATGTTCGCTCGCCCGCTCCACGCTGGCGGAGAGCCGCAGGAGCTCCGCCTCATTGAAGCCCTGTGCTGGCACGATCGCCGTGACGGCCGGCTTGCCCTCGGTCAGCGTGCCGGTCTTGTCGATCACGATCGTGTCGATCTTCTCCATCCGCTCGAGCGCCTCGGCGTTCTTGATGAGCACGCCCGCATGAGCGCCGCGGCCGACGCCGACCATGATCGACATGGGCGTGGCGAGGCCGAGCGCGCAGGGGCAGGCGATGATGAGAACGCTCACGGCCGCCACGAGCCCGAAGGCGAGCCGCGGCTCCGGTCCCCAGATCGCCCAAGCGGCGAAGGCGAGCACGGCGGCGCCGATGACAGCCGGCACGAACCAGCCGGAGACCTGGTCGGCAAGACGCTGGATCGGCGCACGGCTGCGCTGCGCGTCGGCGACAAGCTGGACGATCTGCGAGAGCATCGTGTCCCGGCCGACCTTCTCGGCCTCAATCAAGAGGGCGCCGCTCTGGTTGACGGTCCCACCAATGGCTTTGTCGCCGGCCGTCTTCGTCACGGGCATCGACTCTCCGGTGACCATGGATTCGTCCACGGCGCTGCGGCCCTCGACGACGGAGCCGTCGACCGGCACCTTGTCGCCCGGGCGAACCCGCAGCTTGTCGCCCACGGCGATCTGGTCGAGGGCCACCTCCTCGTCCGTGCCGTCGGGCTTGAGGCGGCGCGCCGTCTTGGGTGCGAGGTCGAGCAGAGCGCGGATCGCGCCGCTCGTGCTTTCTCTGGCCCGGAGCTCCAGAACCTGCCCGAGCAGCACCAGGACGGTGATGACCGCGGCCGCCTCGAAGTAGACCGCGACCGCGCCTCCATGTCCGCGGAACGCGGCAGGGAAGACCTCCGGCGCAAGGGTGGCGACTACGGAGTAGACCCACGCGATGCCCGTTCCCATGGCGATCAGCGTGAACATGTTCAGGCTGCGATTCACGAGCGAGTGCCAGCCCCGCTCGAAGAAGGGCCATCCCGCCCAGAGCACCACCGGCGTGGCGAGCGCGAGCTGGATCCAGTTCGAGACCTGGGGAGCGATCATGTGGTCGAAGGCGAACAGGTGCCCGCCCATCTCCATGACGAAGACCGGCAGCGCGAGGGCTAGCCCGATCCAGAACCGCCGGGTCATGTCAGCGAGTTCGGGGTTCGGGCCGGTCTCCGCTGTGGCGAGCACCGGCTCGAGGGCCATGCCGCAGATCGGGCAATTCCCCGGGCCGACCTGGCGGATCTCGGGGTGCATGGGGCAGGTATAGATCGTGCCTTCCGGCACCGGCTCGGGCGGCTGCGCGGCGGCAGGCGAGAGATACTTCGCGGGATCCGCCTCGAACTTCGTCCGGCAGCCGGCCGAGCAGAAGTAGTACGGGCGCCCCTGGAAATCCGTCCTGTGCTTCGCGGTGTGCGGGTCGACGTCCATCCCGCAGACGGGATCCTTCACCAGACCTGGGCGGGTCTCGCCTGCGGTCAGGTGATGCGCGTGGTCGCCATGGTTGCAGCTGGGGCCATGCACATGCCCCGCGTGGTCGTGGCCGGGCTTTCCGTGGTCGTGGTGCCGGTGGCTGTGGCCGTCGCTCATCGTCGATCCTCCACTGTCTGCTGGGCACCCTGGACCTTCCCATCATGGGAAGGTCAACCCGCCAATCTCCGGGACGGGAATGCGCCGCCGGCCAATACGGAGGCGCGCATGTTTCGTGCGTCACCTGGCCTTAGCGATGGACGTCACGGTGAGCTGGCCATTCACGCGGTCGGCGGTGAAGAGCACCTTGTCGCCCTTCTTCACCTGCTTGAGCATGGCCTTGTCGCCGGCCTTGAAGACCATCTTCATCTCGCCCATGTCGAGGTTAGGGATCGGGGCGTGGTCGAGGGTGATCTTCTCGGCGCTCTCGTCGATCTTCTCCACGGTGCCCTTCACCTTGGGCGTGTCTTGCGCGAGGGCCGGGGCCAGAAGCAGCCCAAGGGTCGCAGCTGCGGCAAGGAAGATGCGGGTCATGACGATGCTCCTATTTACTTGACGACGACGGTGCCGGTCATGCCGGCTTCGCGGTGACCTGGGATGAGGCACGAGAAGTCGAACGTGCCGGCCTTGTCGAAGCGCCAGAGGATCTCCGACGTCTTGGCCGGAGCGACGCGCTTGGCGTTCGGATCGTCGTGCTCCATGTCGGGGTTCTTCTTCATCTCCTCGGCATGCTTGAGGTTCATCTCCAGCGTGGCGAGGACCATCTCGTGGTCCATCGCTCCGTCATTGCGGAGCTTGAAGCGGACCTGCTCGCCCTTCCTCACCTCGATGCGGTTCGGCACGAAGGCCATGGTCTCACCGTCCTTCATGACGACATTGACGACGCGGGCCGGTTTCTTAGGGTCGCCGGGGTGGCCGAACGCATCGGTCGAGTGGTGGTGGCCGGGCGGGCCGGCGCCGGCCCAGGCGGCGGTCCCGAGGAGGGCTGCGCCCGCGGCGGCGACGGCCGCCAGGATGTGTCTGTTCACGATCGATCTCCGTCCTACGTGCATCTCGAAGGGTTCAGCGCTGGTCGTGGCCGCCGCCGGCCGGCTTCGTGCGCGGATCGACGGCGGAAAACTCCATGGCGCCCTTGGCGCTGGCCTGCTTGCCGGACCGCACGGGCTCCGGCAGCGCGCCCTTGTATTCGGATGCGACCGTTCCGGGCGGGTTCTTGAACCAGCCCGGATCCTTGTAGTCCCCTCTGGCAAGGCCCTCGCGGACCTTCACGACCGAGAACATGCCGCCCATCTCGACCGGCCCGAACTGGGCGAAGCCCGTCATCATCGGCAGGGTGTTGTCCGGCAGCGGCATCTCCATCGAGCCCATCTCGCCCATGCCGTTCGAGCCCATGGGCATGTAGCCGGGCACCAGCTTCTTCAGGCGCTGGGCGATCTCCTTCTTGTCCACGCCGATATAGGTCTTCACCGCGTGCCCCATCGCGTTCATCGTGTGGTGCGACTTGTGGCAGTGGATCGCCCAGTCGCCCGGCTCGTCGGCCACGAAGTCGAACGAACGCATCTGGCCCACGGCACAGTCGATCGACACTTCGGGCCAGGCGGCCTCCTCGGGCACCCAGCCGCCATCCGTGCCCGACACCTTGAACTCGTAGCCGTGGAGGTGGATGGGGTGGTTGGTCATGGTGAGGTTGCCGAAGCGGATCCGCACCTTGTCGCCCTTGCCGACGACGAGCGGATCGATGCCGGGGAAGACCCGGCTGTTCCAGCACCAGAGGTTGAACTCCAGCATGGTGTTGACCTTCGGCACGTAGCTCCCGGCCTCGATGTCGAAGGCGTTCAGCAGGAAGGCGAAGTCCCGGTCGACGCGGCGGAAGGCGGGATCGCGGGGGTGCACGATGAAGAGCCCCATCATGCCCATCGCCATCTGCACCATCTCGTCGGAGTGCGGGTGGTACATGAAGGTGCCGCTGCGCCGCAGCTGGAACTCGTAGACGAAGGTCTTGCCCGGCGGGATGTGCGGCTGAGTGAGGCCGCCGACCCCGTCCATGCCGTTGGGGAGGCGCTGTCCGTGCCAGTGCACGGCCGTGTTCTCCGGCAGCTTGTTCGTGACGAAGATGCGGACCTTGTCCCCCTCCACAGCCTCGATCGTCGGCCCGGGCGACTGGCCGTTGTAGCCCCAGAGGTGCGCCTTCATGCCAGGCGCCATCTCGCGGATGACAGGCTCGGCGACGAGGTGGAACTCCTTCCAGTCCCCATTCATGCGCCACGGCAGCGTCCAGCCGTTCAGGGTGACGACGGGCTGGTACTCGGAGCCGGAGGTAGGCGTCAGTGGCGCCTGCGTCCCGGCATCGGTCGTGGTCGGCGCCTCGGGAATGGCGGCGGCCTGCGCCCGGCCGCTGACCATGGTCGCGCCGGTAAGGACGAGGCCGCTGCCGGCCTGGATAAGGTTCCTGCGGGAGATGTCCATCGCGGTGTCTCTCGGGTTCAATGGGCAGGGGCCGGCTCGGCGCTGGCAAGACCGGCGGGCGCGAGGCCGGACGAGGTTCCACCGCCACCACCAGCCAGCGCGGCCTTCAGCTCGGCGTCGGCGATCCAGAAGTCGCGCCGCGCGTCGATGGCCTGGGCCTGCGCAAGGATGCGGGCGCGGACGTCCGTGATGAGGCTCGTCACGTCGACGAGCATGCCGCTGTACTGGAGCAGCGCCTCGTCCTGGATCTGCTTGCGCAGCGGCAGGACGGTCGCGTCGTAGTGCCGCGCGATGTCCCAGGTGCCGCGATAGGCCATCGCAGCCTCGCGGGCCTCGGAGCGCACGTTGACGGCCTTTTCGGCCAACAGGTTCGCCCCCTTCATGTAGCGCTGCTCCGCGTCCATCGTCCGGGCCTGCCCGAAGTCGAAGAGCGGGATCTCGAAGTCGATCGCGAGGCCGCGCCGGTTCAGCTTTTCCTTCTCGATCCCGCCGTCCTCCGCGACCGTCTTCTTGCGGTCGTACTTGCTGTTCCCGGCGAGCTCGACGTCCGTGGTGAAGCGGGTGGCCTGCGTGAGGCCGAGCGACTTTCCGAGCGCCTCCAGATCGAGACGGGCGGCCTGCAGGTCGACGCGCCTGGTAAGGGCTTGCGCCTCGACGTCGCTCGCCGTGCGGACTGCCTTGGGAAGGGGCGGCAGGGCAAAGGGAAGCCGGAAGTCGACGTCCGGCCCCCACAGGCCCAGGAGCCGCGTCAGGCGCTCCCGTTCCAGCCCCTGCGCCAGACGCGCCCGGGCAAGCTGGGAATCGAGTTCGGCCGCGAGCGCGTATTCGCGGGCTTGGTCGAGCTTGTTCATGCCGCCGCTTTCGCCGAGCTTGCGGGCGAGTTCGGCGGCGGCATCCGTCGTGACCTTGGCCTGTTGCAGCGTCGCGACCTGCTGGTTCGCCGCCACGGCCCGCCAGTACTGTCGGCGGACGTCGGTCGCGAGTTTCAGGGTTGCCTCGGCCGCCCGCATCTGCGCGGCCCGCAGCTGGTCGCCGGCAATCTCGCGCCGGGCCGGCAAGGTCGCCAGAGCGTAGAGGCTGACGAGCAGGCTGCGCTCCAGCTCCAGTTCGAGCCCGCCGCCCAGGCGGGACAATCCGATCTTCGGGTTCGGCGGCAGGCTGGCTTGGAGGAACGCCGCCTCGGAGACGCCGAGCTCGTTGTAGGCCGCCTGGAGGCCGCGGTTACTGGCGAGCGCGATGCCGACGGCCGTGTCGGCCGTGAGCGGGCGACGGAGCGCCGACCGAATACCCTGGTCGGCATCGGCCGCCTCAGCGTCGGTAGACACCTTCACGACACCGCGGCCGAGTTCGGCACGGGCGACGGCATCCACGGCCCCAAGGCCGCCCTCCGGGCCGGCGGTGACGCACCCGGCCAGCAGCAGGGCAAGACCTCCCACGCCGAGCGCTCGGGCGAGGGTGCGAGGCTCAGGGCGCATGCGAGGCTCCCTTTGGCGTGACGCTGCGGTTGAGCTCGTCCCAGCCCTTCGGCTCAACGATCTCGAAGCGTCCAGCGCCTGCCGTGGCGGGTGCGGCCCGGACAGGACGGACGGGAGGCGTGGCAACGGCGGGCGCGGCCAGGTAGGCCGGCGGAGCGGGCGCGCAACCCGCAATGCCGATCGCCGCCAGGACGAGAGGCGACAGTCTTGGCATGGTGGATCCGAACGGGTGGCATCCTGCCGCCGGCTCTAAGGGTAGGCGGCGCCGGTGCCTGGCAATGACCGTGGGCCCGCAATGGACCCGGCAAGCGGGCGTCAGCCCGCGCGGAAGTTAGGCCTGTCTTGGGGGGCGGAGGAAACCGTCGAAGCCGACACCGCGCGGGATTGGCAGGGCGACGAGGCCCACGAGCATGGCGGCGTGCCGTTGCGCCGGAACACCCGTCACTGCAAGAGGAGCGATGGCGTGGCAGCTCACGCTGCAACAGCTCGACGAGGAATGGTCGCCGGCGCAGGGGGGCTTGGAGGCGTCCTGCTGTCCGGGATCATCCACGGCCGCATGGTGGTGGCCTGCAGACACGCTGGCGAGCGCGCCCGAGGCATGCTGGTGTTCACCGGCGCCGTGGTCGTGGTGACCGCCGCCCTTGGCCGTCTCGAGCGCGTGGACAACAGCATGCCCCTGCGCTGCCACAGCCTGCACGGCGCGGCTCCCCGACAGCGGGAACAGCGCCAGCGCAAACGTCAGCAGCAGGGCGGCGATGCTCTTCATGGGCTCGAAGCAATGGTACCGGAGACGGCTGTTTGTCTCACATTCGCGCCGGCCCGCCAAGCGGACCGGCGCCACAGGGTCAGCCAAGGGGCGTAAAGCCGGCCTCGCGGATGGCCCCGCCTACGTCGGCTCCGGGTTGCACGCCCAGGACCGTCACGGTCTTGCCGGCGAGGTCCGCCGTCACGGCGGCCGCCGGCCACTTCGCCTGGATCGCCTTCGTGATCGTCGCGACACAATGGCCGCAGGTCATGTCGTCGACCCGAACGACATGATCGCCGACCGGGGCCTTCGTTGCAGCGGAGGGCGTCTCCGCCGTCTTCGCGCATCCACATCCGCACATGGTCTATCTCCTTGGCAGGTCAGGTTGCCGCGACCATGCACCTTCCCACCGTGGGAAGGTCAACCCCTCTTCGAACTCCTGCCGGCTTCAGCATTGAGCGTGGGTAGGACATCCTTGACCTTCCCATCATGGGAACCTTTATGAGGTGATGTTCAGGCAGAGGAGCCCACGATGAACATCGGCCAAGCCGCAGCCGCTGCCGGCCTTTCGACCAAGATGGTGCGCTACTACGAATCTATCGGGCTCATTGCACCAACGGTCCGCACGGAAGCGGGCTACCGCGTCTACGGAGCCGACGACATCCACACGCTCCGCTTCATCAAGCGGGCCCGCTCCCTCGGCTTCTCGATGGAGAAGACCGGCGAACTCCTCCAGCTCTGGCGTGACAAGAGCCGGGCCAGCGCTGACGTGAAGGCCGTGGCGCTGGAGCATGTGGCTGAGCTGGAGTGGAAGATCGCAGAACTGCGCGGGATGGCGGACACGCTGCGGCATCTGGCCGGGCACTGCCACGGGGATGCGCGGCCGGGATGCCCGATCCTGGAGGACTTGTCGGAAGCGTGCGAGGCGAAGTCCACCACGGTGCGACCGGCGCACGCGACGCATCGGTCGGCCTCTCCAGGCAAGAACGTCCGCTTGCGGGATTAAGGTGAGCTTCTCCTTTTGGCGCGACGCGGACCCGAATAGCTGTCGCCGTCGAGTGCGGCCTTGCGCCACCCTTAGGCCAGATGCGGCGTTCCAAGTAGGAGTTCGCCATGTCTGTCCAACAAAATGCTCGCGCAAGCCACAGGCCCTGGAATGCGGGTCGTATCGTCGGTGCCAAGCCGCCCCTGAAGCCTCAACACATCTGGGCACTGCGGACCCGACTGCAGATGGAGAAGCGCGTTCGCGACCTCGCCATGTTCAATATGGCCATCGACAGCAAGCTCAGGGGCTGCGATCTCGTTCGCCTTCGCCTGGGCGACGTCGCCGTGGGTGGAACGGTGAGGACACGCTCGACCGTCATCCAGCAGAAGACCGGGCGCCCTGTGCCCTTCGAGTTGACCGCGACGACGAGATCCGCTGTTGCGGCGTGGCTCGGCGTTCGTCTTTCGGGAGCAAGTGACTGGTTGTGGCCGAGCCGAAGCAAAGCCGGAGGCCACATCACGACGCGGCAGTACGGGCGCCTCGTCGATCGCTGGATGGCTCTGATCGGGCTCGACCCCGCCAGCTACGGTACCCACAGCCTGAGGCGAACGAAGGTGTCCCTCGTCTACAAGCGGACGGGAAACCTGCGTGCCTGCCAGCTCCTGCTGGGCCATACCAAGCTGGAGAGCACGGTTCGCTATCTCGGCATCGAGGTGGATGACGCGCTCCACCTGTCCGAACAGGAAGAGATCTGAATTGAGCCGCCGGCCGGCATGTGCGCTCGCCGGCGGTCTTCAGTGGGAGATGACTGGGTCTGCCTCGCGCCACAAGTGACCCTTCAGCCCTTTGCCGAAAGCTGACATTGGCCGTACCCCCGCAACGTTGAGACCTAGGCGCCGGCAATTCCTCGAAGCCTCACGCCCACGACGCTGCCGACGAACGCGGCGGCGGGCCAGACCCATCCCGACAGGCTGCCCGACGCCAAAGCTGAGAAGTAAGCTCCGATATTGCAGCCGTTCGAAAGTCTCGCGCCGTAGCCCATGAGAAGCCCGCCGAGGACGGCGCCGGCTGCCGCGCGTACCGAGATCCGCCAGCGCAGGACGAAGCGTCCACTCGAGGCGGCGGCGAGGGCCGCGCCGGTTATGATGCCGAAGTCCATGACAGAGGTGATATCGGCGAAGACGCTGGTCGCCAGGGCCGCGGGATCATCTCGCCAGTAAGGCCATGCCGCCGGGTGGAAGGCCACCAGAGCGGCGAGCTTCGAACCCCAGAGCGTAAACCCCGACGTCTCTCCCCAGGGACGTCCGGCGACCAGGAGGGTCATAGCATTGAGAATGGCCAGCGCCGTCGCGCCGAACATGAGCGGCCAGGGGCTTGTCAGTCCAGGGAGCCTTCCACGCAGCGAACGGTAGCCGCCAGCCGCCGCGGACCCTGGCAGTTTCAGGATTACCAGGACGAAGATCATGAGATGGATCGCCAGTGCGGCCGGCCACCCGGTCAGATCCTGCGTTGTCGTGGCGGGCAAGGTTGGCAAGCCTTGCCAGAGGTCGAGGGTTGCTGCGCCGAGCGCTGACCCGACGATGAAGAACGCGAGCGTGAGCAACAGCTTCAATTGGCCTCCGCCAAGAGCGAAGAGCGTCCCGGAGGCGCATCCTCCGCCGATCTGCATGCCGAGCCCGAACAGGATCGCTCCAAGGATGAAGGCGGGCCCGATCGGCGACCCGAAGCCTGACAGTGGCATTCCAAAGGCTTCGCCGGCGGCGAGAAGAGGAAAGAACGCGATGCTCGACAAGGCCAGGGCGACGGACTGCGCCCGAAACCCCGACCAGTTCCCCGTCTCGATCACGGCGCGAAAACTTCCGGCGAACCCGAAGCTGGACTGGAATAACGTGAACCCGAGGGCCACGCCGACCAGTGCCAGCAGCGGGACGCGGACCGAGCTGCCATTGGCGGCGGCGAGCGCAGTCAGGACGCCGATACAGGCCATCGCCAGGAGCAGGACGGTCCGCTGGAGTGGCTGGCCGGCACGCACAGCACCACTGCAAGCCGTCGCCGCCTGACGATATTCACGACCGGGCCTATCGGAGGCCCAGGCGCCTTCGACAGGGCCCTCGCCCGACGTCGCTCTCAACGCACTCCTCCCCGTGGGTTCATGTTGGAGATGGTGACGGCCTGACACTCGGCAATTCGGGACGCCGTCCGCCAATCAATTGACCGTGGCGGAGCTGTGATCAGTTCGCAGCGACGTCCGCGCCTGCGTAACTTTTGACGTGCTCCGACGAAGACTCCCTGAACGAGCATTGTCGTTTGCCGCACGATCGGTCGGCCCATTCGACGGATAGGAGCCGTCGCCACGCCACACAGCATAGGGAGAACTCACATGGTCAGAGTGGCAGCCGCAGCCTTCGTGATAGGCCTCGGATGGGCCGGGGCAGCCGGCGCGGACACGCCGCCAGGCTATGTCGTCGTCCGATCGTCCAAGTCGATCGCTGCGCTGGAGACCGACCTGAAGGCGGCCATCGACCAGAAATCGATGAACGTCGTCAATCGCGCCTCGGCTAGCGACGGCGCTCGCAATCGCGGCGCGTCGATCAGAGGCGACGTCGTAATCGGCGTCTACCGGAATGACTTCGCAGTGCGCATGCTCGCGGCGAGCGTCGATGCGGGGCTTGAGGCTCCCATCCGGTTGCATCTCGTCGAAGAGCCCGACGGTACGTCAAGCATCCGCTACCGGACGCCGAGCGCGGTCTTTGCACCCTATGGCGGAGGTGACCTCCAGGCACTTGGAGTCGAACTCGACGCCATCATGGCCGCGATCGTGGCAGCCGCGGCAGCTCCGCACTGACCGGGGCTCCTCGTGAACTCTGCGAACGATAGAGACTCGCTCATGGACAAAAATGCTGGGCGCCCCCTCGTCGGCCACGATGTCGTGCGTGGCGGAGGAATGATGCTGACCAGGACCTACGTCATGTCCCGCTCGGCGACCGGTCCGCAAGCCGGCGACAGCGCCTCTGCTGCTCGAAGCCCTGCCGTCCAAGCCAGCGGCGGTGGAGCGATTCCAGCTCCTGCCAAGGCTGGGGAGCCCCTGGACCCCGCCGTCAGCTGAGTGCGCCGGCCTGGTCAGGAGAACAGGCAGCGAAGCGCGCGAACGAGGGTCGAGAACCGGTGGGTCTCGGGCCTGCGGTTGGCATCGGCCACGGCACTGGCAACGCCGGGTTCCACCTCCACTGTGATCGGCCATTCGGCGTTTCCGACATCGAGCATGGCCTCGACCAATTCACCGGGCAGGTGGTCAGCTTGCGCGGGCGAGAGCTCCAGCCACAGACGACGGCCATCAAATTCGAGGTCCTCGCCCGCGCCAACAACGATCGATGTGAGCGATGTCGTGCGGCCTGCGGTGTCGATGGCGGCGACGATTCCCGCGGTCTCACCTGTCGACAGCCTGACCGCGTGGATCGAGACGTTGTCACTGCTCCTATTCTCGATGCGGAGCCGGAGAACCGACCGCTCCCCGGCCTGAGCGGGCATCGCCCGCACGGACGTAACTGCAACGCCGGCATAGTCAACGTCTCCTGCAAGGGTCGGTGCTGTGCCCAGGATCTGGGCCGTCAACAGGGACATCGTTAGGAGGCCACGGATCCTTGTCGTCATGGCTGACCGCTTCCTGGTTTCGACGCCCGAACCGTTCGGGCTGCTTCCCAGGCCTTCGATGGCCACGCGGCTAGGTTACGGTCCTCACGCCGATATGATTGTCGGTGGAGTCAGCGTTCACGCCAGCCGCCCTTGGCCTTCACGAAGGCGTGTTTGGCGTAACCGCCCGGCCCGCGCGAACGAAGAACCTCTTGAGCCCGAACGGAGGCTCGGCACGAGGAGACATCTCATGGACCGCAGGACGCTGTCGCTGGCCCTGGCCGCTTCGCTCACGACCGCTCTGACGACGCCGGTCGCCACCGCACGCGCCGAAGAAGCAGCGAAGGAGAAATGCTTCGGCGTGGCCCTCAAAGGCCAGAACGACTGCGCTGCTGGGCCTGGAACCACCTGCGCAGGAACCTCGCGCATCGACTACCAGGGCAATGCCTGGAAGTACGTTCCACAAGGCACCTGCGAGAAGACAGCGTCCAAGCGCTCGCCGACAGGCTTTGGCAGCCTGAGCGAGTTCAAGGAGAAAAAGGCCTGATGCGGGCGCGACGCTAGCGGAGAGTCGGCTACATGGGCGCATGCTGGACGCAACCGATCGTTCCTGGTGAGCGCGGGTCGACACTTCCTCTTCGCGCCGGTATTGGCCTCAAGCCGCAACACGCGGACGAGATTCTGTCTCTAGGCCCGGATCTCGGCTTCCTGGAGGTCCACGCCGAGAACTATCTGGGCGGCGGCGGTCGGCCTCATCGCATGCTCGGGCTTGTCAGAGCCGCTTTCCCCCTGTCCATCCATGGGGTCGGGCTGTCGATCGGGGGTGAGGGACCGCTCGACGCCGTGCACCTCTCCCGCATCGCGGAACTGGTCGACCATTACCAGCCAGACTCGTTCTCCGAGCACCTCGCCTGGTCGTCCCACGGAGAGAACTACTGGAACGACCTCCTACCCGTTCGCTACGACGCAGCGACGCTCCGCCGCGTCTGCGACCATGTCGACGAAGTCCAGGCGAGGCTCCGGCGCACGATCCTGCTGGAGAACCCCTCGACCTACGTCGAGTTCACGAACAGCTTCTATGACGAGGTGGACTTCATCGATGAGGTCAGCCGGCGCACCGGATGCGGGCTGCTCCTCGACATCAACAACGTCGAGGTCAGTTGCACCAATCACGGGCGGGATCCGCTGGCCTATCTCGATCGCTTTCCCCTCAATCGAGTGGGGGAGATCCACCTCGGCGGCCACGACATCGACGTGGGCCCCGATGGTACCCGCCTCCTGATCGACAGCCATGCCTGTGCGACCTCGGACGGGGTGTGGGGCCTCTACGAGGCAGTGATCGGGCGAACCGGACCCCTCCCGACGTTGATTGAGTGGGACAACGACGTGCCCTCGCTGGACGTCCTGCTGTCTGAGGCGGCACAGGCCGAGAGGCGCCTTCGGGCGAACGCCGGGCGCTACACGGTGTCGCAATGAACACGTGCGGCCTTCACGACGGTTTTGTCGCTGCTCTCGTTGATCCCGGGCTGCCGACGCCGGCGCTTGTCGCTGCTTCGCCGGGCGCATCGCGCGAACGGCGCTTCGGCGTTTATCGAAACAACGTCCTCGTCTCGCTCGTCAGCGCGCTCGAGGCGAAGTATCCCGTCGTGCGCGAGCTCGTGGGGCCGGAGTTCTTCGGGGCATGCGCCGCCACCTTCGTCCGTCGGACCCCGCCGCGCACACCGGTGCTGGCGGAGTACGGGGACACGTTCGCGCTGTTCCTGGAAGGGTTCGAGCCAGCCGCCAGGCTTCCTTACCTGCCGGATGTCGCACGACTGGAGGCGGCCTGGCTGCGGGCCTACCACGCGGCCGATGCGCTGGCGCTTCCGGCCGCCTCGTTCTCGGAGATCGACCCGTCCGACCTCGCGGACCTTCGGTTCGGTCTGCACCCTAGCGCCACGGTGCTGGCGTCACGCTTCGCGATCGGATCGCTTTGGGCCGCCCATCGCGGCGCCTTGGCTATCGAGGATGTGGACCCCTTCATGCCCGAGGACGTGCTCATCATCCGGCCAGGACTGGACGTCAACATTCTTCATCTTCCTTCGGGCTGCGCCGTCCTGCTGCAGACCCTGAGCCTGGGCCTCGACCTCGGGCGGGCGGTCGAGGACGCCATGGCCGCGCGCCCGGACTTCGATCTCACCGAATGCCTTCGGATCCTGACCTCATCAGGCATTGCGATCCAGATCCACGACAGACGCGGAGCCTGAAATGGCCACATTCGAGACTTCCAGCCGGGCGACCCGCGCCAGCGTCGTAGGGCTTGTGCGAAAGGTGATCGATGTCTGCTCGATGATCCCGGACGGGCTCATCGCCACGATTGGGCGATTTTCCATCGCGGCCGTCTTCTGGCAGTCCGGCCAGACCAAGGTCACGGGGCTTGCCATCAACCTGGTCGAGGGCACGATATCTCTGGGGATTCCCCGGCTCTCCGACAGCGCGATCGATCTCTTCCGGGACGAATACAACGTGCCGCTGCTCCCTCCCGAGGTGGCCGCCATCATGGCCACTATGGCCGAGCACACGTTCTCTGTCCTGATCCTGATCGGACTGGCGACGCGGTTCTCAGCGTTGGGTCTGTTGTTCATGACCGCGGTGATTCAAGTCTTCGTCTACCCCGGCGCCTACCCCACCCACGGTGTGTGGGCGACGGTGCTGCTGTTCCTGGTCGCCAGGGGCGCCGGGCCGCTGTCGGTGGATGCCTTGCTGAAGCGTCGCATTAGCAGGCTCTCCAGGTGAATCTGCGCGCGTCCGGGTGATGCGGACCGGCGGTAGCAGCTAGTGGGCAGCAGAGTTACTGCCTCGATGCGATCCTCAAACGGACCCGAGCAGTCCAGCTATAGTTGCCGTCGCTGAGGGTGATGTCGATCGAGCGAGGAACGGTGGTGATCAAAGGGGCGCCTGGCGCGAGCGTATCGAGCCGCTCACTTCCGATCGGTGCATCGATCTTCGTCTTGTTTGTCGTCCTATGGGTCGTCTGGGGCGCGGAGGTTCGACCGCACGACGTTCTGAACTGGCTTTCGGCGAAACGCGATTACGCCGCAAAGCATCCCGCCACGACTGCCGCCGCCTTCGCGTTGTTTTATGTCATGTTTACCGCACTTTCCCTTCCGGGAGTGTGGACCCTCAGTGTTGCAGGCGGAGCGTTGTTCGGACCATGGATCGGCGCGCCCCTCATTGCGATCTCGAGCACGCTCGGTGCGACGCTCGCCATGTTCACGTCGCGCTACCTGCTGCGTGACGTTGTGGCTTCGCGTTTCCCGCGTTTCGTCCAGAAAGTGGATCGAGGCATCGACAGGGATGGATCCCGGTGGTTGTTTGCCGCTAGGCTACTACCGGTTATTCCGTTTTTCGTTGTGAATCTCGCGGTTGGCCTCACCAACATGCGCATTTGGGTCTTCGCGACTGTGACACTCGTCGGGGTCTTGCCCTTCACGGTCATTTACTCCGTAGCGGGCTCGCAATTCGCCGCTATCAAACATCCTGGAGATCTCATCAGCGGTCGAATGCTTGCCGCCTTTGCTGCGGTTGCCGTCGCCCCGTTTGTTCTCAAGTTGTTCATGCGCAGAAAGGCCGACGATGACCACTCGGACTGACTAAGACAGCAGATTGGATCGGGATGTCCGCGAACCTGACGCGCTTGGGTTGCCGATAATCGTTCCCTGCGGTCCGGCCGGCGAACCATTAGCCCGGCCGGACCCCTGTCCTGTTTGTCAAAGATCTTTAGGCGCCTTGTCCTTGATGCTGGGCCAGTTCGTGGTGGCCTTCTGGATGTTGCCCGGCACGTCCTCCAGCCATTTCGTCTGGGCGGGCTTGCCGACGTTCAGGTACAGGTGTCCATCGACGATGCGCCACACGTTCGGATCGCCGTCGAGCTTTTTGTTCATCACGGCGCCCATGGCGCAATAGCCGCCGAAGGCGGGGGCGTACTTGGCCGGGTCCGCTTTGAACGCGTCGCGATCCTTTCCGGAGGCGAAGTGATAGGTCGCACCCTCGTACCTCGCCGAAAACTTCGGCAGGCCCTGCGTCGGCTTGCCGGATTTGAAGTAGGCGACGGGATCATAACCCCTCAGCGCCAGGCCCGCCTTGTCGACATTGACCGGGCTCGACGACGTCTCGTCGTAGGCGAAGGCGGGTACGGTCGCGACGGTCATTCCGCCGAGAACCGCGAGGACGCCGAGGACCAGGGTCCGGCGACGGGAAAAGGATGATGCGAGATCTCTCACGATGCTCTCCATGGGTGAACTGGCTCGATGCCCGCCACGACGGAGCGGTGGGGAGCCATCCCATCCTTCGGAGCCACAGAGACGCGAGTTACGCCTCGACACGCGTGTGTGATGGAACGAGACGCTGTCGTGATCGCTCGTCGCGGCGTACCGCTCGATGATTGCTGGACCGTGCAGGAGCGGACGGTTCAAACGGTCGGCGATTTCGCCTGGAAGGACGACGACGATGAAGGCACCACCGCATGGAAGCTTCTCGCGCCGGCACCTTCTCCAAGCCGCTGCGGTGAGCCTCGCGGGAGCCGTTACAGCTCCGACACGTGGTGCAGCGCAAAGTGCTCCCGCCTTCAAGACGACCGGCGGGCAGTTCGTGTTTCTCGAGCCACGCCCGGTGCTGCCCGCCGTGCATCTCACCTGTCTGGACGGAACGGCGGTCGACCTGAGACGCCCATCCGGAAAGCCGAGGCTGATCAGCATCTGGGCGACCTGGTGCCCACCCTGCCGGCGCGAACTCCCGACCCTCGCCCGCGTGCTCGCGCTTTTGGGTAAGAACGTCGAGGTCACGCCTGTCTGCATCGACCGGGCCAGCTCCAGGGTCCAGGTTTTCATCGACAGGCTCGGCGTGCGCCTTCCCACAGCGCTCGACCCCACAGGCCTGTTGGTTCGACCGCCCACGGAAGATCCGCCGCCGCCCATCGCCATGTGGGGAATGCCGATCAGCTACATCGTGGATCGAAACGGACGGGTGGCCGGGTACCTTGCCGGCGAGGCAGATTGGTCGTCGCCGGGCGGCATCGGGCTGCTCCAGTATTTTTCGGCGCAGGACGCGTAACTTTCCTGAACTGGCGAGCGAAGTTCCAACGACGAGTAAACTGACGTCGGAGGCTCGCATGGAAAGTCTGGGAAAAGGAATGTTGGCCGGCTTCATCGCCACGATTGTTCTGTCGGCTTTGATGATCCTGAAAACAATGATTGGGCTCATGCCCGAGCTGGACGTGGCGGAAATGCTGGGCGCCATGATGAAGGCTGGGTCCGCAGCTGGTTGGCTCGCCCATTTCGTCATCGGGACGATTGCCTGGGGCGGTTTGTTTGCCCTGCTCGAACACAGAATCCCAGGACATCGAATCTGGCTCAAGGGCGTGGAGTTCGGGTTGGGTGCATGGCTCCTGATGATGGTTCTGGTGATGCCCATGGCCGGAAAAGGCCTGTTCGGGCTGGACCTGGGACTGATGGCTCCGATCATGACCTTGACGCTCCACGTCGTGTATGGAGCCGTGCTCGGCGCAAGCTATGCGGCGTCCGACCCAGACCATGCGCGCATGTCCTTCGCGCGGTGGTGAGTGGGCTTACTTCAACTCCACGTGATCATGGTCGGAGCCGTAACTTCCGGACGGAGACGGACGAAGTACGGTTGCGCGCTGCCGCTGCGAAGGCGTCAGGCCAATGACATTCCGGAGGACTTCATGATCGACCGCCGTGCCGCCCTTGTGCTCGGGCTTGCCGCCGTTGCAGCCGTCGTCGCCCCTGCCTTTGCGGCGCCTGCCGCCACGCCCTTCAGCCAATCGGACTTCGAGGCGGCGCAGAAGTCGGGCAAGCCCATCCTGGTCGAGATCCACGCGGACTGGTGCCCAACCTGCAAGGCCCAAGCGCCGATCGTGTCGGAACTGCGAGACCAGCCGAAGTTCAAGGAGATGGTCTTGTTCCGGGTGGACTACGATGCCCAGAAGGATGTCGTGAAGCGGTTCGGTGCCCGAGTGCAAAGCACGCTCATTGCGTTCAAGGGAACTTCCGAGACGGGCCGCTCCGTCGGCGACACGGACAAGGCGTCCATCGAAGCCCTGCTGACAAAGGCGATCTGAGGTCGGGCCATGCTCGCGGGCACCATGGGTCTCGCCTTTCTGGCGGGGATCCTCTCCGTTCTGTCTCCCTGCGTCCTGCCCTTGCTGCCGATAGTGCTGGGGTCCGCCGCGACCGAGCACAGGCTGGCGCCCCTCGCGCTGGCTGGCGGCGTGGCGCTTTCCTTCGTCGCCATCGGGCTCTTCGTGGCGACGATCGGCTTCGCCATCGGGCTCGATGGCGACGTGTTCCGCGTGACAGCGGCGATCCTGATGATCCTGCTGGGCGCCGTGCTCGTCGTTCCTCCGCTCCAGGTGAGGCTCGCCGCTGCGGGTGGGCCGGTTAGCGACTGGGCCGAACGGAACCTGTCGGGCTTCTCGACGCGCGGCGTCGCCGGCCAGTTCGGCGTGGGTCTCTTGCTCGGCGCCGTGTGGAGCCCCTGCGTGGGACCCACCTTGGGAGCGGCGTCGGTTCTTGCCGCGCAGGGTTCGGACCTCGGCCGGGTTGCGCTCACGATGGTCGCGTTCGGGCTGGGGGCTGCCCTGCCGCTGGTTGCGCTGGGGCTCCTGTCGCGCCAGGCGCTCATGCGCTGGCGGGACCGCCTGATCGAGGGAGGCAAGGGCGCCAGGCAGGCCCTCGGCCTGGTGCTGGTCGGGGTGGGGCTGCTCATCGCCACGGGCGCCGACAAGCGGGTCGAGGCCGCTCTTGTCGAGGCCTCGCCCGCCTGGTTGACGCAGCTGACGACGCGGTTCTGATGAGCGCCGGGACGCTTTGCGCATCAACCTCCGCCGGGGAGGAGCCGTCCCTGGAGCGAGGGATGCGAGTCGATGACGGGCGCCCAGGCGCCGTGGACCGCCAGGGCGGCGAGCAACGACTGTCCAGGCTGATGGAACTGGCGCAGGGCGGCGACGGGAGGGCCTATGCCGAACTCCTGCGAGAGGTCTCGGTCGTCGTCCGCAGCGTTGTGCGGTCGCGCCGGCGCGGCGCCGGCACGGCCGACGTCGAAGACCTCGTCCAGGACGTTATGCTGTCACTCCACGCTGTCAGGGCGACATACGATCCCTCGCGCCCCTTCACGCCGTGGCTGATGGCGATCGTGCGCAACCGCATTGCCGACGGCGCGAGGCGCTACGCGCGGCGCCAGGCGCAGGACGAAAGGGACTACGACGTCACGCTCAGTCTCTATTCCGGGCAGCAGTCCGACGACGACGTGAGCGGAAGGCAAGCTCAGCTGACGACCGCCCTGGCGAGGCTGCCGGCGGCGCAAAGACAGGCGATCGAGCTGACGAAGCTCCGGGCCATGTCCCTCGAGGAGGCTTCGCGCGAGACCGGGGTCAGCGTGGGAGCCATCAAGCAGCTCGTGCACCGCGCGATGAAAACCCTGCGGCGAACTATGGGTGGGGATTGAGATGGATACGGATCGGCTGATCGAACGCCTGTCGCATGCCCCGCCACCCGTGCGGCCTTTGCCGCGGCCGCTGCTACGGACACTGGGCTGGCTCGTTCTATCTCTCCCGTACCTCGCCCTGGTCGTCCACGTCATGACGGCGCGAGCGGACCTCACCGCCGCCCTGACGTCTCCGCGCTTCGTCGTCGAACAGGTGGCGGCGCTCGCGACCGCCGCTGCTGCGGCCTACGCCGCGTTCTGCGCCAGCATCCCTGGCCGCGACAGGCGGCTCCTGACTCTTCCCCTCCTGCCACTGGCGATCTGGCTCGGCAGCGTCGGGGGCGACTGCCTCGTTGCGCTCGCCCGCTCGGACGTCTCGTCGCTTCGGTTCGAGGAGGACTGGATGTGCCTGCCGGCGATCGCGCTCGCCGGGTCCGTTCCCGCCGCGCTGATCGTGGTAATGCTGCGCCGAGGCGCGCCGCTGGCGCCCATGCTCACGATGGGGCTTGGCGGCCTCGCCGCCGCCGGCCTTGGGGGCTTCGGCCTGAGACTCTTCCATGCCGAGGACGCCAGCCTCATGGTGCTCGTCTGGCAGCTTGGGACTGTCGCCCTTCTCTCGATCCTCTCGGGCCTTATCGGGCCACAGGTTCTGAATTGGCGACGGTATGTCCAAATGGGGCCGCCACGCAATTCGAAAACGACCTGAGCTAGGACGGGAGCGCGCTGAAGGTCCCTTGCTCGCTACGAGACGATGGCGAGACTGCTGCGACGACGTGCTTCAGCAGGCTTAGCGCCTCATCAGTTCCATCGGCCGCTCCCTTCTCGAAGTCGCCTTCGACCTGTCCCATCGTGTTCGTAACGTGCGCGACGCACAGGACCGGCAGGCCGTGAAAGTTGGCGAAGGCGTAGAGAGCCGCCGCCTCCATTTCCACCGCAAGGATGCCCCGGCGACGCGCGCTCTCGATTGCCTCAGCCGTTTCCCGGAACGGAGCGTCGGTCGTCCAGGATGCCCCGACATGGCACGTGAAAGGCGCTCCCTGTAGGGCGGCCGACGCTACTGCGACTAAGGCCGCATCCGCCTCCGCGAACTCGGCGGGCGGGGCGTAGTGGTAGCTCGTGCCCTCGTCGCGCAGCGCCCGGTCGATGATGACGAAATAGGGCGGCGGACCTGCGGGAACGATCTGGCCCGCAGAGGTGAGGCTCACGAGATGCCGACAACCGCAAGCGAACAGTTGCTCCGCAATAAGAACGGCGTACGACGCACCCACCGCGCAACCGATGATCCCCACCCTCTTCCCGTCCAATTCGAACGTGAACAACTCGGAGTGGTAGCAAGGCCAAGCATCAAAACGCTTCGCCTCTCCTGTCGCCTTTAGCCGGCGAACGACGTCCCCATCCGGATCGAGGATGCAGACGGGTGGAACGGGCTCGTCCGCAAGCCCTTTTTGCCGACGCGCTTCCCGGATCATCGCCAAGGGCGCGAAGACCGAAGGCCGGTCGGGGTTCTTCTTGTCCAGGATCGGTGCGGGGGGCATGCTACCTCTTCGGATCGACACCGAACGAGATTGCTCGACGCGAGGCGGGATGGCCACAGAACGGGAAGCCCACTGGAACTCAGTCTACACGCAGAAGGTGGACACCGAGGTCAGTTGGTTCGAGCAGGCGCCCGAGACCTCGCTTACGCTGATCCGAGATACCGGCGCGTCAAAGAACGCAGGGATCGTTGACATTGGAGGAGGCAGCTCACGACTGGTGGACAGCTTGCTCGATAACGGTTACCGCGACGTCACCGTGCTCGACCTCTCGGAGCCCGCGCTCGATCATGCGAGGGGTCGCCTTGGCGAACGGGCGGGAAGGGTGGAGTGGATCGTCGCCGACGTTACCGCGTGGACGCCGGCCCGCACCTACGACATCTGGCACGACCGAGCCGCCTTCCATTTTCTCACAGATGCCACCGACCGACGCGCTTACGTGGCCACCCTCACTCATGCGCTGCGCCCGGGCGGTCAGGCGATTATCGGAACGTTTGCCCCGGACGGCCCCGAGCGCTGCAGCGGATTGCCGATCATGCGCTACAGCCCCGCCTCTCTTGCTGAAGAACTTGGTCGGTCCTTGAGGCTGGTCGATGGCACCTTCCACGAGCATCTAACTCCAACCGGGCGGATCCAACGCTTCCAGTTCAGCCGCTTTACGAAGACCTAGACCCCAGCTTCGCACAGCCGTTTGGCCAGTCCATACCAGCTCCGCGGCCACGTCCAAGTTGGGACAGCCATGCGCATTTTCGCCAAGCCGCGAACAGTTAGATGCCGAGAGCAGACCGTTCGAAAGTCGCCTTTGGGTCAATCCTTCGCATTCGCTTTGCGCGAAGCGGATCTAATGAATCCGCCCCGGGTCAGGAATTCACGGTCACGGTTTGATAAAGATTCCCGAACACGCGACGTTGAGGTAGGCTTGGACTTGCTTGGCACTAGGGATTTCGCCTCCAAAGAGGAGAGGAACGTAGAGCGGTCCGTAGAGAACAGATAGCGCCGCCTGGATATCGACGCCTTGCCTCAGTTCTCCGGCGGTTGCCGCCTGGTTCATCTTCTCCCGCCCCCAGCCCTGACGGGGCGCGAGCCACCTCTCCCCCAGCGCTGATCGCAGTTCCGGTTCGGTCAGTGCCGCGCCTAGCATTGCGGCCAGCGCACGGCCGCGCTCGCCACGCAGCAGGCGGGCGAGTTCGGTGATCTGCGCGCGAAAGTCCCCCTCTGCCGAGCCCGTGTCGGGAAAACGCAGCTCCTCCTCGGTCGCGAAGAAAAACGCGTCCACGGCGAGCTCCGCGCGTGAGCGCCACCACCTGTAGATCGTCGTCTTGCCGGCGCCAGCAGCCGCGGCGACGGCCTCGATGGTCACGCCCGCATACCCGCGATCGACGAGCAGGCGGAAGGCCGCGTCCAGAACTGCAGCCCGGCTCTTTTCGCTACGTGGGCGTCCTATATGTCTTGACGTGCTCATATGAGACGATACCGTATCGAAAGTTCGGGCAACCAGGAACCGCTCCCATGGCCGTCGTCCCTCATACCATCGATATCGTCGTCGCCGACATGGCGGTCTCGCTCCGGTTCTACCGCACCCTGGGCCTGCCGGTGCCCGAAGGACAGGATGACGAGGTGCAAGTTCAGGTGGCCACGCCGGGCGGCGCGACGCTTGGATTTCTCGCTGAAGCGATGATGAAGCAGGCCTATCCCGACTGGATCCAGCCGATCGGCCAGCGCGTCACGTTTGCCTGCAGATGCGATAGCGCTGCCGAACTCGACGCCACGTTCGAGCGGGTGGTCGCTGCTGGCTTCAAGGCACGCAAGGCGCCCTGGGACGCCTTCTGGGGGCAGCGCTATGCGATGCTGGAAGATCCCGATGGTAATCGCGTCGATCTCTTTGCCGCCTTAACTGAAAGCGGTGAAGAGTGAACCGCTCGAACGATGCCGCACCGATCAGTGGAGCACTCGATCGCGCCTGTTGGAGCGACCCGGCGAAAGCAAAGCAGAGCTTCATGCTCGAGGTCACGTTAGACATCCGCACAACCCGACAGCGGACCTCAACAATGTCTGTTCAGGGTCATGATCACCCTTAAGCCTCACGCGTGCAGTTGACCCAGAAGAGACGTTCGCAAGGTCCGCATTAAGTCGCTCCAGTAAGCGAAAGCCCCGCAGTGGTGTTTGCTGTCTAACATCATGCCAACGCACATCGGCGAAAAGGGCAGACTGACGCATAAAAGCAGGGGCGCGTATGGATCTTCCCCGTGCAACATGGCCTGCAGTTGTCCGTCGGCGCGCCGGAGAACTAGACTAGTCCAAGATAGGGCCTTTGGCAGCTTCGGCCCTCAATGCATCGAGGAACGCCGTCAAATCAGCATGATGCTCACGGCAGGCGTCTTCCACGGTATGGAATGAGCCGATGGGGCATCCGATGCACAAAAACTTGAAATTCAGGAAGACGCGGATGGTCAGAGGCCATCGGGCCATGACGTCATCGACCAAAAGGTCCGGAGTGATCGCCAGCATGGAACGCCTCCTTGCAAAGAGGTCATGCTAGCCCCGCGTTTCGAAAGCTCTTTGCTCCCGGACAAACTCCGCGCCCGACACAAAATCTCATGTGTCAGGCGTACGGTGCGGCCCGGCCCGCAAGGAGATGCTCGTTACACATCGGATCCATCGATGAGCGGGTTTGGGTGAGCGAAGCTGGCCAGACGCTCGGGATCCAGGCGAATGGTCCTCCCCTCCGTCTCCACGCCGTGTTGGCGCAGTTGCACGAGAGCGCGGGAAAGATGCTCGCTGGTCATGCCGAGGCGTCCCGCCAGCGTCGACTTGCCGATGGCGAGCTGGAAGTGCGGTACGCCGGCGACGGCCGCTTCCGTGAGGAGCCAGTTGGCGAGCCTCTCCGTTGCGTTGCGCATCCGCTGGTTTTTCAGCTCCTTCAGAACGTCTCGGTACCGGATCGCCATTTCGTAACCGAGCGCAGCGCAGAAGCCGCGATCCGAGGCCAGCGCCGATCTCACCTCGGAGGCTGGGATCGCCAGGATGCGAGAGGGTACGAGTGTGCGAGCGCTCGTCAGCTGCGGTTGGTCCATCCAGACGGCCGCGACAATGAAAGCGGCGGGCGGCCTGACGAAGGCCAGCGTGGTCGTCCCTGCCACGCCCTCGCTGAACGTTTCGACGAGTCCGTTCAACAGGACGAAAAGTGAACTCGGCCGCTGACCCTCCTGCAGAAGCATGTGCCCCGCGGAGTGGTCAAGGATCTGGGCGTTGGCAATGACCCGCGCGACCACGTCATCCGACACGCCACGGAAGAGCGGGAAACCGCGGACAAGGCTTGTGTCGCTTTCTCTCAAGATGGCAAGCCCAGCACTGCGGAAAGCGTCCAGATGGCTTCTTGATGTAGATTGGATTTCATCGCGTTGTGTTGATCAGCATCAAGGCGGCCTCGCTCCCGCCCGGCAAGACTGGCTCCGTCGCAGGGAGACGGAACCATGGACCGGGATGCATCTGCCAGCAGGGCACTTTGGGTATCTACCATTGCGTTTACCGTCTGCTTCGCGGCGTGGACGATCTTTTCGATCATCGGAATTCAGATCAAGCAGCAGCTCGGTCTGAGCGAGACTCAGTTCGGCCTGCTGGTCGGAACGCCCATCCTGACGGGCTCGCTGGTCCGCATCGTCCTGGGGGTCTGGACCGACCAGTATGGCGGGCGGCGCATCTACACGCTGGTCATGGTGGCCGGCGCAATCGCGACATTCCTTCTCTCCTGGGCCCACACCTATCCGCAGATGCTGGTCGCCGCGCTCGGCGTAGGCGTCGCCGGCGGCTCCTTCGCCGTGGGCATCGCCTATGTCTCGAAATGGTATCCGACGGGCAAGCAGGGCACGGCCCTTGGAATCTTCGGGGCTGGCAATGTCGGCGCCGCCGTCACCAAGTTTCTCGCGCCGTTCGTCCTGGTCGCCTATGGCTGGCAGGCGGTCGCCCAGGTCTGGGCGGCCGGCCTGTTGCTGATGGCGGCGATCTTCTGGCTGAGCACGAGCGAAGACCCCGTCACGCTGGAGCGGCGTGCCAAGGGCATCAAGCCGGAGAGCATGCTCCGGCAGTTCGCACCGCTGATGAACGTGCAGGTCTGGCGCTTCTCACTCTACTACTTCTTCGTTTTCGGCGGCTTCGTCGCACTCTCGCTGTGGCTGCCGCAATACCTGATCAACGTCTATGGAATGGACATTAAGTCAGCCGGCATGCTGGCCGCGTTCTTTTCCGTGCCGGCCAGCCTGCTGCGCGCCTACGGGGGGCATCTCTCGGACCGCTATGGCGCACGCCGCGTCATGTACTGGACCTTCCTGGTCTCGGTCATCTGCACCTTCATCCTCTCTTACCCGCCCACCGACTACGTCGTGAGCGGGGTCAAGGGCCCGATCCGCTTCCACCTCGAGATGGGCGTGTCCGGGTTCATCGTGACGATCTTCGTGCTCGGCTTCTTCATGGCGCTGGGCAAGGCTGCGGTGTTCAAGCACATCCCCGTCTACTACCCGAGCCATGTCGGCGCGGTCGGCGGGTTGGTGGGCATGATCGGGGGCCTTGGCGGATTCGTCCTGCCCCTCGCCTTCGGCGCTCTGAACGACCTCACGGGCCTGTGGACGAGCTGCTTCATGCTGCTCTTCCTCATCGTCACCGCATCCCTGCTCTGGATGCACCTCGCCATCCGGCAGATGGAGAAGGAGGCGGCCAGCAAGGCCCTTGGCGAGCTGCCGCAGCTTCCGGAGATGCAGGAGATCCACGGACCCGAGCACATCGGCGCCCTGTCCGGCGCCGTGCTCACTGACTGGCGGCCAGAGGACAAGGCGTTCTGGGAGAAGGAGGGTCGGCAGGTCGCCCGCAGGAACCTATGGCTCTCGATCCCTGCACTGCTCCTGTCCTTCGCCATCTGGCAGGTTTGGTCCGTCGTCGTCGCCAAGCTTCCCCTGGTCGGCTTCAAGTTCACCACGGACCAACTCTTCTGGCTCGCCGCGCTGCCGGGCATCTCCGGCGCGACCTTGCGCATCTTCTATTCCTTCATGGTGCCGATCTTCGGCGGCCGGCTGTGGACCACGCTGGCGACCTGGTCGCTGATGATCCCGGCCGTCGGCATCGGCTACGCGGTGCAGAACCCCGATACCCCCTACGTGGTGCTGCTGGCGCTCGCGCTCCTGTGCGGCTTCGGCGGCGGCAACTTCGCCTCGTCCATGGCCAACATTTCGTTCTTCTTCCCGAAGGCGGAGAAGGGCAACGCACTCGCGCTGAACGCCGGCCTCGGCAACCTCGGCGTCAGCGTCGTGCAGTTCCTCGTGCCGCTCGTGATCACAGCCGGCGTGTTCGGCTGGCTCGGTGGCGATTCCGCAATGGTGAAGGATGCTGGCCGGGACGTCCCGCTCTGGCTGCAGAACGCCGGGTTCGTCTGGGTGCCCTTCATCGCGGCATCCGCCTTCGCCTGCTGGTTCGGCATGAACGACATCGCGTCCGCCAAGGCGTCCTTCGCGGAGCAGTCGGTCATCTTCCAGCGCAAGCACAACTGGATCATGTGCTGGCTCTACACTGGCACCTTCGGGTCCTTCATCGGCTACTCTGCCGGCTTCCCGCTGCTCACGAAGATCCTGTTTCCCGAGGTCAACGCCCTGCAGCTCGCCTTCATCGGGCCGCTGGTCGGGGCCATGTCCCGTTCGCTGACGGGCTGGGTCGCGGACCGCTGGGGCGGCGCGCGGGTGACGCTCTGGGTCTTCGTGCTGATGATGCTCGGGGTCGGCGGCGTGCTCTACTTCGTCGGCATCAAGGACCAGCCGGGCGCGTTCTACGGCTTCTTCGGCATGTTCCTGGTGCTGTTCTTCGCCTCCGGCGTCGGCAACGCGTCTACGTTCCAGATGATCCCCGCCATCATGCGCAAGGAGATCGACCGCCTGATGCCGGGGGCCGACGCCGCCACGCGGCTCAGGCAGGCGGAGAAGGAATCGGCCGCCATCACCGGCTTCACGTCGGCGATCGCCGCCTACGGCGCCTTCTTCATCCCGAAATCCTACGGCACGTCGCTGGCCATGACCGGCTCCGTCGACGCCGCGCTCTACGGCTTCCTCGCCTTCTACGTCACGTGCGTCGCGGTCACCTGGGCCGTCTATGCGCGCAAGGGAGGCCTGCTGCACGACATCGAACGCCGCGGCGGGCCGTCCGGCGGCCCGACCCGCGTCGCGCCGCAGGCCACCGCCTAATTCCCGAACGGGCCCGCTCGGGCAGGAGAGACACATGAGCCATCTTCTCGACCGGCTGACCTACTTCACCCGCCAGCGGGAGGAATTCGCCGACGGCCACGGGATCGTCACGACGGAGAACCGCGACTGGGAGGACGGCTACCGGCGGCGCTGGCAGCACGACAAGATCGCCCGTTCGACGCATGGAGTGAACTGCACGGGCTCATGCTCCTGGAAGGTCTACGTCAAGGGCGGCATCGTCACCTGGGAGACCCAGCAGACGGACTACCCGCGAACCCGGCCCGACCTTCCGAACCACGAGCCGCGCGGATGCGCCCGCGGCGCGAGCTATTCCTGGTATCTCTATTCGGGCAACCGGGTGAAGTACCCGCTGGTCCGCTCCCGGCTCCTGAAGCTCTGGCGCGAGGCCCGAAAGACCCTGCCTCCCGTGGCGGCCTGGCGCTCCATCGTCGAGGATCCGCAGAAGCGCGCCTCCTACGTCACCAAGCGCGGCCTCGGCGGCTTCGTGCGTGCCACCTGGGACGAGGTGACCGAACTCGTCGCGTCCGCCAACGCCTACACGGCGAAGACGTATGGACCCGACCGCATATTCGGATTCTCGCCCATCCCCGCCATGTCGATGGTCAGCTACGCAGCCGGGTCGCGCTACCTGTCGCTGATGGGCGGCGTCTGCATGTCCTTCTACGACTGGTATTGCGACCTGCCGCCGGCCTCCCCGATGACGTGGGGCGAACAGACCGACGTGCCCGAGAGCGCCGACTGGTACAACTCGGGCTTCCTGATCCTCTGGGGATCGAACGTACCGCAGACCCGCACGCCCGACGCCCACTTCTACACCGAGGTCCGCTACAAGGGCGCCAAGAGCGTCGTCATCTGCCCGGACTATTCCGAGGCGGCCAAGTTCGCCGACATGTGGGTGGCGGTGAAGCAGGGCACCGATTCCGCCGTCGCGATGGCGATGGGCCACGTCATCCTGAAGGAGTTCTACGTCGACCGCCAGGTGCCCTACTTCGTCGACTACGCGCGGCGCTACACCGACATGCCCATGCTGGTGCGCCTCGTCGATCAGGATGGACGGCTCGTCCCCGAGCGCTTCCTTCGGGCCTCCGAACTCGGCGGAGAACTCTCCGCGACGAACAATCCGGAATGGAAGACGCTGGCCTTCGACGACGCGTCGGGCGCGCTCGTCGTGCCCAACGGCTCAGTGGGCTTCCGCTGGGGCGAGAAGGGACAGTGGAACCTCGAGGAGAAGGCAGCCGGTGCGCCGACCACGCTCCGGCTGTCGCTCGCCGACGATCACGACGGCATGGCCGGGGTGGGCTTCCCCTATTTCGGCAACCGCGAGCACGACCACTTCAAGGGGACGGACCATCCCGACGTGCTCGTGCGCAACGTGCCCTTCAAGACGCTGCGGCTCGCGGAGGGCGAGGTCAAGGTCGCCACGGTCTACGACCTCTTCCTCGCCAGTTACGGCGTCGACCGCGGCTTTGGCGGCGGCGACGTCGCGAAAGACTACGCCGACACCGTCCCCTATACGCCGGGCTGGTGCGAGCACATCTCGGGCGTGCCCAGAGCGCAGGTGGAGACGGTCGCGCGCGAGTTCGCGCGCAATGCCGAGAAGACCAACGGCCGGTCCATGATCATCGTCGGCGCGGCGATGAACCATTGGTTCCACATGGACATGAACTACCGAGGCATCATCAACATGCTGGTGATGTGCGGCTGCGTGGGCCAGTCCGGCGGCGGCTGGTCCCACTACGTCGGCCAGGAGAAGCTGAGGCCGCAAACCGGCTGGCAGCCGCTCGCCTTCGGTCTCGACTGGGGCCGCCCACCCCGCCAGCAGAACTCCACGTCGGCCTTCTACGCCCACACGGACCAGTGGCGCTACGAGACGCTGGACGTGAAGGAGATCCTGTCGCCGACGGCTCCCGCCGGCCCCTGGGACGGCGCACTGATCGACTACAACGTCAGGGCCGAGCGCATGGGCTGGCTACCTTCAGCGCCGCAGCTGAAGCAGAATCCCCTCACCATCGCCGCCCGCGCCGAGGCCGCAGGGCTGGCGCCGAAGGACTACGTCGCGCAGGCGCTGAAGACAGGCGAGCTGCAGATGTCATGCGAGGATCCGGATGCTCCGGAGAACTGGCCACGCAACCTTTTCGTCTGGCGTTCCAACCTGCTGGGATCCTCCGGCAAGGGGCACGAATACTTTCTGAAGCACCTCCTCGGCACGCAGAACGGCGTCATGGGCAAGAACCTCGGCGAGATGGGCGAGAAGAAGCCCATGGACGTCGCCTGGCACGAGGACCCGCCGGAAGGAAAGCTGGACCTGCTCGTCACGCTCGACTTCCGCATGTCGACGACCTGCGTCTATTCCGACGTCGTGCTTCCCACGGCCACCTGGTACGAGAAGAACGACCTCAATACGTCGGACATGCATCCCTTCATCCATCCGCTCTCGGCGGCGGTGGATCCTGCCTGGGAGGCCCGCTCCGACTGGGCGATCTACAAGGGGCTCGCCAAGGCGTTCTCGGCCGTCGCGCCGGAGGTGCTGGGCGTCGAGAAGGACGTCGTGCTCACGCCGATCTTGCACGATACGCCCGCGGAGATCGCCCAGGCGCTCGACGTAAAGGACTGGAAGCGGGGCGAATGCGAGCCCGTACCAGGCAGGACGATGCCGGCCGTCTCGCTGGTGGAGCGCGACTACCCCAACCTCTACAAGCGCTTCGTCTCGCTCGGGCCTCTCATGGAGAAGCTCGGCAACGGCGGCAAGGGCATGTCGTGGAACACCGACCACGAGGTCGCGGGCCTGCGGGCGCTGAACGGAACTGTCCCGGAGGAGGGACCGACCCAGGGCCTCGCCCGGATCGAGACCGACATCGACGCCTGTGAGGTCATCCTCTCGCTGGCGCCCGAGACCAACGGCGAGGTGGCGGTGAAGGCCTGGGAGTCGCTGGGGGGCTTCACGGGCCGGGACCACACGCACCTCGCCCTGCCGAAGGAGGACGAGAAGATCCGCTACCGCGACGTCGTCGCGCAGCCCCGGAAGATCATCTCGTCGCCGATCTGGTCGGGCCTGGAATCCGAGAAGGTCTGCTACAACGCCGGCTACACGAACGTCCACGAGTTGATCCCTTGGCGCACGCTGACCGGCCGCCAGCAGCTCTACCAGGACCACCTGTGGATGCGCGCCTTCGGCGAGGGCCTTTGCGTCTACAGGCCCCCCATCGATACCCGCACCGTCAAGCCGGTGATCGACTCTCGCCCGAACGGCGAGAAGCAGGTCGTCCTCAACTTCATCACCCCGCACCAGAAGTGGGGCATCCATTCCACCTATACCGACAACCTGCTCATGCTCACGCTGTCGCGCGGCGGGCCGATCGTCTGGATGAGCGAGGTCGACGCGGCAAAGGCAGGGATCGTCGATAACGACTGGATCGAGGCCTACAACGTCAACGGCGCACTGGTGGCGCGGGCCGTGGTCTCGCAGCGGGTCAAGGAGGGCATGTGCATGATGTACCATGCCCAGGAGAAGATCGTGAACGTGCCGGGCTCGCAGATGACCGGCAAGCGCGGCGGGATCCACAACTCGGTGACCCGCGCCGTCCTCAAGCCGACGCACATGATCGGCGGCTACGCCCAGCAATCCTACGGCTTCAACTACTACGGAACGGTTGGCTCCAACCGCGACGAGTTCGTGATCATCCGCAAGATGTCCGCCATCGACTGGCTGGACGCGCCTTCCAAGGACCAGCCTGCCCCGTCATCCCCCAGCCAGGAGGCTGCAGAATGAAGATCCGCGCCCAGATCGCGATGGTGCTGAACCTCGACAAGTGCATCGGGTGCCACACCTGCAGCGTCACCTGCAAGAACGTATGGACCAGCCGGGAAGGCATGGAATACGCCTGGTTCAACAACGTGGAGACAAAGCCGGGCATCGGTTATCCCAAGGAATGGGAAAACCAGAAAAAGTGGAAGGGCGGCTGGCTCCGCAGGCGCGACGGTTCAATCGAGCCCCGCATCGGCGGCAAGTGGCGGGTTCTCTCGAAGATCTTCGCCAATCCCGACCTCCCCGAGATCGACGACTACTACGAACCCTTCACCTTCGACTACGAGCACCTGCAGAAGGCGCCGGAGGTAGACACCTTCCCCACGGCGCGTCCGCGCTCGCTCGTGTCAGGCGAGCGCATGGAGAAGATCGAGTGGGGCCCGAACTGGGAGGAGATCCTTGGCGGCGAGTTCGCCAAGCGCTCCCGGGACGCCAATTTCGAGGGCGTCCAGAAGGAGATCTACGGCCAGTTCGAAAACACCTTCATGATGTACCTGCCAAGGTTGTGCGAGCACTGCCTCAACCCGGCCTGCTCGGCGGCCTGTCCCTCCGGCGCCATCTACAAGCGCGAGGAGGACGGCATCGTCCTCATCGACCAGGACAAGTGCCGGGGCTGGCGCATGTGCGTGTCCGCCTGTCCCTACAAGAAGATCTACTACAACTGGTCCTCCGGGAAGTCGGAGAAGTGCATCTTCTGCTATCCGCGGATCGAGGCCGGCCAACCGACGGTGTGTTCGGAGACCTGCGTCGGGCGCATCCGCTATCTCGGCGTGATCCTCTATGACGCCGACCGGATCGAGGCGGCCGCCTCCGCGCCGGACGACAAGGATCTCTACAAGGTGCAGCTCGACGTCTTCCTCGACCCGAGCGATCCCGTCGTGATCCGGAAGGCCCAGGAGCAGGGCATCCCGCAGGCCTGGCTCGACGCCGCCAAGGTCTCACCGGTCTGGAAGATGGCGATGGAGTGGGGCGTGGCGTTCCCGCTGCATCCCGAGTACCGCACCCTGCCCATGGTCTGGTACGTGCCGCCGCTGTCGCCGATCCAGTCGGCGGCGGAGGCAGGCTCGATCGGGGTCGACGGCGACATGCCTGATGTGCGCTCCCTGCGTATTCCGCTTCGCTACCTCGCCAACCTCCTGACCGCAGGCGACGAAGCGCCGGTCGCGACCGCCCTGGAGCGCATGCTCGCCATGCGCGCCTACATGCGCGCCAAGACGATCGACGGCGTCATCGACGAGCGCATCGCCCGGAAGGTCGGGCTCACCGGGGCGCAGATCGAGGAGATGTACCACGTCATGGCCATCGCCAATTACGAGGACCGCTTCGTCATCCCGACCGCCCATCGCGAGACCACCGCGGACACCTACGACATGCGCGGCTCCTGCGGCTTCACCTTCGGCAATGGCTGCTCGGGCGGCGAGAGCGAGGTGAACCTGTTTGGGTCGCCGCGCAAGGTAAAGTCGCCGATGGAGGTTTCGTGATGGGCGCGCTCACCTTCCGGGTCCTGTCGGCCCTCCTCGCCTATCCCACCCCTGACCTCATCGCGGCGAAAGGCGCGTTCGCGGCGGTCCTGGACGCGGAGGCGCTCGTTCCGCCAACCGAACGGGCGGCGCTCGACACGCTCATCGACGAGATCGCCCAGGGCGAGATCTACGACCTGCAGGAGCGCTACGGGCTCCTGTTTGACCGCACCCGCTCGCTGTCCCTCCACCTGTTCGAGCATGTGCACGGCGAGAGCCGGGATCGCGGCCAGGCGATGGTCGACCTCCTCGCGCTCTACGAGACGGCCGGCCTCTATGCCGCGCATTCGGAATTGCCGGACTTCCTGCCCCTCTTCCTGGAGTTCCTATCCACCCAGCCTCTTGCGAGTGCGCGCGGGCATCTGGCGCAGACGGCCCATATCCTGGAGGCCATCGCCGAGCGGCTGGCAAAGCGAGACTCCACCTACGAGGCCGTGTTCAGGACGCTCGTGGCCCTCTCCGTCGCGCGGCCCGAGCGGTCTGACGTCGAGGCGCTCCTGCAGGGGCCGGACCCCGATCCCATGGATCTCGCGGCGCTCGACGCCGCGTGGGAGGAGGAGGAGGTCCGCTTCGGCTCCGGCGCGCAATCGGCCGTGGGCTCCTGTTCGCACGACGGGCTGACCGCCCGCATGCGCCATGCCCGGCGCGCCGTCCAGAACGCTCCAGCTGAACCCCTGGGAGGCGCCCGATGAACACGACCCTCAACGCCATCCTGTTCGGCTGGTATCCCTATCTCTGCCTGACCGTGTTCCTGCTCGGCAGCCTGCTGCGCTTCGAGCGGGAGCAGTACACCTGGCGCACGGGCTCGAGCCAGCTCCTGCGGCGCAAGCAGCTGATGTGGGGCTCCAACCTCTTCCACGTCGGCATCCTGACGATCTTCGCCGGACATTTCGTCGGCCTGCTCACGCCCATCGTGGTGTTCGACGCCCTCGGGATCTCGCACGGGTTCAAGCAGCTTCTGGCCATCGTGGTCGGCGGCGTGGCGGGGCTGATGTGTTTCGTCGGAATCGCCCTCCTGACGCATCGCCGGCTCACCGACCCCCGGATCCGGGCGAACTCGTCCTTTTCCGACACGGCGATCCTGCTTCTGCTCTTCGCGCAGCTCGTCCTGGGACTGCTCACCATCACCGTCTCGCTCGGCCATCTCGACGGGCACGAGATGACGAAATTCATGAGCTGGGCGCAGGGCATCCTGACGCTCCAGCCAGGCGCCGCGGCCTATGTCGCGGACGTCCACCCCGTCTTCAAGCTGCACCTCCTCCTGGGCATGACCATCTTCCTGGTCTTCCCTTTCACGCGGCTGGTTCACGCCTGGAGCGCGCCGGTCTGGTACCTCGGCCGCCAGGGCTACCAGGTGGTCCGGACGCGCCGCGCCCTGACCCCGGGAGGCGCGCCGGCGGGGCAAGCCCGCATCCCGTCCCCCGCCCAGCCCGCGGAGTGAGGCGATGAGCTGTTCCGTCCAGTCTGTTTCGCCCGGCCGCAAGACGGTCAGTGTCAATGGCGTGGAGATCCCCCGCGACGTGATAGCGCGGGAAGCCCAGCACCATCCCTCCGAGAAGCCCACGGCGGCATGGATCGCCGCCGCGCGGGCACTTGTCGTCCGAGAGCTGCTGCTCCAGGAAGCCGGCCGCCTCAGCGTGACGGCCGAACCGCTCGTCGACGGCGATGGCCGCCGCGAGACCGCGGAAGAAGCTTCCATCCGCGCGCTGATCGAGCAGGAGATCCAGACACCCAGGCCTGACGAAGCGGCCTGCCTCCGCTATTTCGAGCGGAACCGGCGGCGCTTTCGCGGGTCCGACCTCTATGAGGTCGCGCACATCCTCCTGGCCGTCCCCCCGGGGGATGCGCGGGCCCTCGCCGCGGCCGAGGTCCAGGCCGCCACGATCCTCGCGACGCTCGCGGAGGAACCCCATCGCTTCGGCGAGATGGCCGGTGCTGCCTCGGCCTGTCCCAGCGCCGCCAATGGAGGGAACCTCGGCCAGGTCGGCCGTGGCCAGACGGCACCGGAATTCGACCGCGCCATGGCCGCGCTCGAGCCCGGGGCCTTAGGCGGTCCGGTCCGCACCCGCTACGGCCTGCACATCATCCGCATGGCCCGCAAGATCGAAGGAAAGAACCTGCCCTTCGAGGCGGTGCGCGAGCGGATCATGGCCTATCTCTCCGAAAGCGTCACCCGCCAGGCGATCGCGCAATACCTGCAGATCCTGGCCGATCGCGCCGACATCACCGGCGTGAATCTTGCCGGCGGCGCCGGTCCCCTGCATCACTAGGAGTCGTCCATGCAACTCGGTGACATCGTCGCCCGCCTGAACGACGAAGCGACCGCCGCTGAAGCGCTGCTGGGGTGCGGAGACCTGGCGCTCCTCGTCGACGTTGCCGATGTGGCAGGTCGATTCGGCGAAACTCCTGGCGACTACGCCGCCGGTTCGGTTCGCCGCTTCGCGAACTCAGCCGCGGATGAAGACTGGCTGGCGTTGATGACCGCGCTGGAGCGCACGGAGGATCCCGCGCGGACCTGCCTTGTGAAGATGGTCTCGTGGTCCCTGGCGCGAGATCGCCGGCCTGATCCGCATGGGCCGGGAGCAGGGGCGCACGCCTGCAGTTGCGGCGGCGGCCAAGGGTGCGGGTCGTGAGGCTTCCGCGGGCGGACGGCCTCGGCGGCCTATGGGCCGGTCCGAAGAGGCCGCTCGTCGCGCTGGTCTATGAGGATGGACCCGCCTTCGACCCCCTCATCTCTGCGCTGGTGCGCAGCTGGAAGGCCAAGGGGCTTCGCCTCGCCGGCGTCGTCCAGCTGAACGAAAGGCGGGAAGGCCGCAGGCGCTGCGACATGATCCTGGAGGATCTCTCGTCCGGGCGGCGCATCCCGATTTCCGAGGACCGCGGCGCCATGGCGCGTGGCTGTCATCTCGACCATGATGCGCTCTCCCGGATGATCCTCGACGTCCACCGATCGCTGTCGTCCGGAGTCGACGCCCTCGTCGTCAACAAGTTCGGCAGGGAGGAGGCCGAAGGCCGTGGCTTCGTCGACACCATCGCAGCAGCCACGGAGCATGGCATTCCCGCCGTGATTGGAGTTCCCCTCCGAAACTTGGCGGCGTTTCGATTGTTCGGCGACGGTGCAGCAAAAGAAGTCTGGGCTCTGTCGATCATCCCGGGTGATCGGACCATCATTGGTGACTCGTTTCACCCGGCAGCCGACTGATCGAGGGACAGGCGAGCGAGAGCTTTACGTTGGAATGGCGCGGCGACGTTGTCGCCGGGGAAGCGAGCCCCCGGGGGCGCCTTCGACTCAGGTCGGCCTCTGTGATCGGAACCACTGCGTTGGTATCGACGGACGAGCGGCGGCCGAAATCACGTGGCAATCGCTCGAACCTTGGGCTGGAGAGTCCCGAGATATCGACGAATTTGAAGTCCGGTAATGGCTCGCAGGTGGAAGTCTCCTGTTGGCGCAAAGGCGAAGTCGAGTTTGGTCCATGGAAGGCTCGGCACTGCACCCGAGGCAGGCGTTCGAGCGAAGACGCCCCAGAGTACGCCTGAGGTCAACCTTTCGTAAGGGATCACCCTCCCGTTCGACGTGGCCAGAAGCACCCAAGCCTTTCCCCTACAGATTGGGCGGAAGTTTTCTCGAAGATCCCTCACGTCGTGAGTGAACTTCGTGCGGCTTGCAGACAAGGCTCCGAGATATCGAACTTTTTTGTTGCGCATCGGTCATCAGCTTTTTGGTCTCCGGTCAAAATTCACCCGAAGTTCACTCGCGACTCGATCCACCTGGGAGAGGGCTGGGCGGCTAGTCCGTCTGAGCCAAAAGGATGCGCTTCCCCGGGGCATGTCCCGGGTGACGTTGTAGGAGCGCCGGTCCTCGGCAGAGTGCGAGGGCGATCAGGCGGCTACGGCGGACAGCCTGCGGACCAGATCATTGCTAAACAAGCTTAGCGACTCCAGGCTCATGGAGCGGCGCATGACGGCCCACTCATCGCACTGTTCGCGCATCAGCCCCCCGACCAGTCGGATCACGGAGCCGTCGTGGGGGAAGATGCCGAAGACGTCGGCGCGCGGTTTGATCTCGCCGTTGAGTCCCTCCAGCGGATTCATGGACGCGATCTGCGGTCAGTGCTCACGGGGAAAAGGTCATGTAGGCGAGCACGTCGTCGCGGGCACCGTCCATGAGCTCGGCGAGCTTAGGGAAGCGCTCGCGCAGGGCCTCGGCAACCTGCCGCCACCGAGCATGGGCCGCCTCGGCTGTGTCCTGGGCGACGATCGTCGTCGGCATCGCTACGGCCGCAGGATGTTGCTTCGGCGGCACGTGAGCCAAGGCCAGTGAACGCGGCACCTCTGGTGGGTGGCGCTGAACACCTTCACCGCGGCGGCCCTCAGGCCCTTTCAGTCCTCGGCGATGACGAGCGTACCCCCCGTAGTGCCCGGTCGGCCAAGGAGCGCAGGAACGCCTTCAAGAAGGGCTCGGCTTCCGAGGCGTCGGGGGCCACACCGAGCACCTCGCGGCGGCCGTCAGTGTTCACGCCTACGGCCACTACCACGGCCAGCGAGACGATTCTGCCGGCCTCGCGGACCTTTAGGTAGGTGGGGTCGATCCAAAGGTACGGCCAGTCGCACTCCATGGGACGGGACAGGAAGGCGTTCACCCGCTTGTCGATCTCTTCGCGGAGCCGGCTGACTTGGCTCTTCGAGATGCCCCGAACCGCCCATCGCCTTGACCAAGTCGTCGACCGCCCGCGTCGAGATCCCCTGCACGTAGGCCTCCTGGATAACAGCGGTGAGAGCCTTCTCCGCCGTGCGCCGCGGCTCCAGGAATGAAGGCAGATAGGAGCCTTGGGGGCATGGCCCTTCCCCCTCGCCGAGGAAAAACTGAGGCGTCGGTCAGTTTGCTTTGCGGGTACACAGACAGATAGAAAATTGCATAGTCAACGCAGTCCACAATCTTGGAGGCTCCTACCCGCCTAATCCGGTCGACTAATGCCGGAGTTCGCTCGACAGGTAGGGCATTTCCGTCATTCTCGCGCCAGGCCGGGCCGTTGCAGAGACCGGTAAGTGACCGCCGGTTTAGCCTTGAGGAGCGCGACCCTTATTGCATAAGTGCATCATCTCGTTGACGGCCGCGGACGGGGCCAGCAGCAAAGATTCTTTTGAATACCCTAAAAATGAGGGATGAACAATCTGAATTCATCGGGATACTTGATTGAAGAGATTCGGAACGGCTTCGCATCTGGTCGGCCTATCTGAATCTTTTGCTCGGTCCAATGTAAGAGGAAGTAAAATGTCGAAGGCTATGAAGCTCAATATTCCAATTAGTGAACGAGATAAGATCGAGGAAGCCCTCGCCAAGGTCAACGGGAAGGCGAAAGTATTTACTCTCGACTTCCCCGGCATTGTCAACGTCGTGAACCGGACTGACCGAATATTCTCAAAATTCGACGCCACTGCAAAAGAGACTACTGGGGCGACTGTCGAGTATCGCCCCCGCGGCCCACGGGCCAAGTCTTACGGATATCGCGCACGAAGCACCGCGATCGTATTGAAATTGCGATCTGGTGATTGGCACCTCGTGTCAGCGATCGAGGAGCATGTTCATCCCGGCCAGGGTGAGCGGTTCAAGATCCGCGTGAAGCCTGCCGCGAAGACGGCAATGATGGCGCGCATGGCCCAGCTCGTGGATGTATTCCCTCAGGAGCGATCTTCGCCCGAGTGAGTTGGGAATGCACTGGTAGCTCAGAGGCCAAGGATATCTCAACGGGGAATCCGAGCGCGAGCCTCAGTGGCGGACAAGTGGACGCAGCCCTCAGGGCTTAAGTGATCTTCCGCCGCCCAAAAGGTGCCGTGCCCTCTTGCTTGGCATCATACGGGATCTTGTCGGTTACTAGCGGTAGCAGCGAGTTGACAGACCAGCGCGAGTAGCAGCAGCGTAGTCTCTTGGCCAATAACGTGTGCAGGTCGGTCTCGACCGACCTGCACCGAACGACGCCATCAGAGACAGTAGCCCGCCCGCACCGAAGGCGGTATGCCTTCGCATAACAGATCTCCGAATGCTTCCCGAGAGCCTAGTTTCCGCGTATGGACTCACGAGCCATATTGCTCAGAAACCTTGTTCTCAGCTCGTTTGCCGTAACGCCCTCCAGAAGCGTCCTCCCCCCGTTACTCCCTCATTCGCCGTCACGCGCTGCATCAGATCGCCTTTAAATCCTCAGCCCGCTCGACCCAAGTTGCGCTCACGCTCCTATGCGCCCGGACCCGTAGCCGCAGCGCGTCTGCCGACATGTTCCGGTCGTAGCCTCTTGCGACCAGCAAATCGAGTGCCCGCAGCATGGGATCGACGCCCTTGATCAGGGCGTCCAGCCCGCGCTTCTGGCATACAAGTACGTAGCCTGCCGAGACCGCCCAGTCGCAAGCCCTGCCATCCGGCCGGCGCTTTTCGCGCAGGCTCTTTCTCCAGGCGCGCGACCGCTCGGCGACCTCGCGCCGCTGCCGGGCGCGCTTTGCACTCAATGCTTCCTCACTCATGCAGCCATCAAACTCCATGGGCAAGCAAGCCACAAACGTGATGGCGAATGCATGACGGCGAACAGGATTCGGTAAGTCGATTCAATGTCTTAATACACTCCTCGAGGTTTCTTGCTAGAACACCTTTAAGGGAGAAAAAAATGTCTGCATCTTCAATCGTGTCCAGCTTCGACGGACTCTTTAGTGCCATCGCCCGGGCTGCTGCGATCACACACATCCGCAGCCGTGAACAAGCCTGCGCCGAGGACACCGCCTGGCGTGGAGTGTCGGCCGTCCGCCGTGTTGGTGCCGTCCTACAGCGCGAGCGCGAGGCCCACGATCGCACAAAGCGCGACCTCCGCGTCGCCTTGGAGCGCGCCGAGCGCGCCGAGGTCATGCTCCGGCAGCTCGTAGCGCTTGGCGACATGCGTGAAAGTTGCGCGTGACCTGCACGCGGATTTCCGTGACCTGCGCCCACAGGTGCTTGCGAGTGTCAATCTTGCTTTGGAAATTTGAATGGCGATTTCTGGCGAGTCCGTAGGATAGAGAGCGGCCGTGCCCTCTTCATCGTGCGGCACACTCGCAATAAAAATCGAGGCCGCAGGAGCGCTCCTGCGGCCTCTTTTTCGTTCCGGCAATGTCGGATCGGATCAGTTGACGCCGTAGCGCAGCGTCGGCTCAGGTTCGATCTCGATGACCTCTGCAGCGCGCCGAAGCCGAGTTGCCCTGGCCTTCTCGGCGACGTCGCGCGCGCCGACAGCGAGCTGCCGTGCCGCTTTCGCGTAAACGGCCCGCATGTCCGCGTATGCCGGGTCTCCGAAGAAGATCGTCGGTGACACGCCCCGCTGCTTGACCGGCTCCGGCACCACGAACGAGGTAGCGCCGGCCTTCGGGACCTCTGGCACTCCTGCGATCAAACGCTTGCCTGCGATGTGGGCTTCCTGGGCGTCGCGGGACGCCCGGAGCAGCGCGAGGCTCTGCTCCCGCGTCAGAGACACAAGCCACGATTGCAGGTTGTTCGGGATGCCATGCATGCCCGGCCACCGGAGGTTGTTGAGACCAGTCGAGGCAACGCAAGCGAGCGTCCGGCTGACGACGCTGTCGGGATCCCACCGGTCGCCAACCTGGCGCTCACCTGCGTCATCGGAGACGCGGTCCAGGATGGCTTCGGCCTCGACTTCGGGATTCGGCATGGATGCGGGCACGCCGAGGACGCGGCGGGTAACGTTGATGACGCCATCGATGAACGTGACGACGAGCTCGATAGCGGCTGCGATGGCGCGGCCGATCTCGCGGAAGAGGGATTTCATGGCGCTTGCTCCAGGGACTTAAGTGACTGGAGCAAGCGTGAGGCTAGGCCATGCAAGGAACAAACGGCCGTCACTTCTCGTAGCTGGTCTGGTACGCGCCCGCAGCGAAACCGGCCTGCAGTTTGGTGACGCGCCCGGCCGCAAGAGAAGCCTCAATCGCGGCGCGCATATCCTTCGCGACGTCCTTACTGTTCGCAGGATTGCGCCGTGAAAACAGCTTCGGTGCAGGCGGCGCGACGATCGGCATCGGCTTGAATGGAGCCGCATGAGGACGCTGCGCTGGCGCGGTTGGCCGGGGGGCAACGAATGTCACTCGCTTGCGCAGCTTTGCTTCTTTGGCTTCGGCACGCAGGCCCCTCAGTTCTTCACTCGCCTCTGCCGCTTTCACCCGAGCGGCCAAGCGGGCCCACCTCGCCGCAGCACGCGCCACCTTTGCCAAGCGCATTTCCTCGCGCGCCTGGCGCTTCGCCGCCCTGACCGCTTCTTTCGCATCCCTGGCTTCGGCTCGCGCCTGCGCCAGAGCGTCGGCCTTAGCCTGCTTGGCCGCAGCACGCTCGGCCTTCCTGAACGCCGCGGCTTCCTCGCGCATCCTGCGCACCGCCCTGGACGCCTCGTCGTTCGCCTGGATCTTGTGCCGACGAGCCTCTTCCTTTGCAGCCCGGGCCCAGGCAAGCGCGGCCTCCTTCTCAGCCCGCCGGAGTTCACCCGCAGCCTGCTTCTCGGCGGACGCCTGGGCAGCATCAGTCCTTGCGCGCCTTGCGATCGTGACGCCGTATTTCTCACACGCCTTGTAGAGAGACGGACGGTTCACGCCGACCTGTTCGGCGACGTCCTCGACGTCTGGCCTGTCTGGCGACTCCATGATCGCCCGGAGCTGTCCGATGCGCTCCGGCGTCCACCTCGTTGTCGCCAGAGCGGGTTCGATCCCAGCTCGCTTGGCCGCGAACCATACAGACTGATATGTCCTGCCGAGCTGCGCTGCGATCTCGTATCGTCCAACGCCAGCCGCAGCGAGTTCGCGCAGCCGGTCCATGTCATCACTCGACCACACAGTCGAGAACCCTCAGAAGCCAGCGCCGCGTGAACGGACCTTGATCCCGAGGTCAGCAGCTTTCTCAACGACGGACGCCAACGGCCGTCCGAGCTTTTCGGCGCACCCGATGTTCGTCGCGCCGGCCGTAGCCATCTCGCGCATCGTATCGATCTCGACAGCCGAATAGGCTTCACGGCCCCGGCCGACTGGAACCTGATCTGAAGCTTGCTCGCTTTCGACGCGACAGTGGCGGCACCGCGTCGGAGCCTCTCAGCGGCTTCCTTGATCGACGCGCCAGCCGCAGCAAACTCGCGCAGCCGCTCGATCTTGTCGTCGGTCCACCGGCTGATAATGCCGCGCGATTTCGTCACGACGCCGACCTCGCCACCTTTGGAACCCTGATCTGCTCCGACCTCGGCATGGTCACGAGCCCGCCGATCTGGCACGCCCGGCGCACCCGGTAGACGTCCTCGCCGAGCATCGCGGCCGCGCGCGTGATCCCGAAGTCGCCGGCGATGTTCACGATGAGCTCAAGGTCTTCTTCGTCGAACTTGATTGTGGCTCCCCGCTTCCCCTGTTTGCGCGGGTAGTCCGTCAGGCCGCGGTCGTAAACCAAGGCGTTGACGTAGGCGTATGGCTCTCGGGCGATCATCGCTGCGTCCGTGACGCCGTGCTGCATGACGAGATCGAGGATCTCGCGCTCTCTGTCAGCCGAGTTCTTGCACCGGTGCGGCGCCACGCGTTCCGCACCGTGAATGCCGGCGCGGGCGAGGCGCCGCAGCGTCGAGACGGACAGTGCCGACCCCCAGCGCTCTATCGCGGCATCCATGCCGCTCTCCGCGACGACTTTCCCGACGATCTTCGGGTCAACATGCCTCGTCATCGCAGGACTCCGATATCGCGCGCGTAGTCACGCCATGCGCCGAGAACGACCTTCGCGAGGGCCGCGTCGCTGTCGCCGACGTGGTCCGCAGAAGCGTATCCTTCGACCTGCCGGATCTGCCCAAGACACCAAGCGCGCTGCTCGGCTGTCATAGCCTCGGTGCGGCCGTGATAGGCCCAGGCGCGTAGCGCTTTCTCCTCCGGGCTGCAGACGCACCAGGACCTCATGCCGGGTATCAACCAGCCGTCGATCTCGGCGTCCAGCTGCGCGTACTCCATGCCACACACGCACCCGATCTGCAGGTTATCGAACGGTGTGGGCTCTCGCTTATAAGGCTTGGTCATCGGTGCTCCTTCCGAATCCTCTCGACACAAGGGTGAATCGGAATCGCAATCCACGTAATGTCTTGAAAATCGAAGGATTAAGTCCTGAAATCGCTAGCCTAAATTTAATCGCTTAAGTGGGCAACTCGATTTGTCTTGAAAGGCCGTTGACAGATCTAAGGATCAGCGCGATCATTTCCTTCGTTCCATGAGTTCGTGAGTGCTGTCGGCGCCATAGCGCCGGTGCGGCCAGACAGTTTGGCCAGCCACAGATCTCGCTTCAGCAGATCTCTCACGAACGAAGGATCACTGCCCGCCTGCATGGGCCGCAGGATTCTTCGTCAGCATCTACGGAACCGGAGCCAGATTGATGACCGACGCCATCCTGAAGAAGCTCTCGGCAATCAGGGCGACCGTCGCATCGGCCCTCGTCGCGATCGATGAGCTTGAGCGCGAGGTGCTGGCACAGCCGGAAGAGGACATACCCGGTCTGGAGATTCCTGAAGACATCTTGAGCACACCCGAACCCGCGCCTCGTCCCCCGCGCCACGGCGCCTACGACTTAAGCGATTGGCACGACACCTATGCCAACGTCGACGAGAGTCCGGTTCCAGCAGCACTCGCAGCAGAGCAGCCGGCCGTGCGACCTCGGCCTCCGCGCCTGCCCGGCCGCGTGCCGGGGGGACCGAGCGTCAAAGTTGATCCGATCAGCAAAGAAGTCAGGCCCGATCCAGACGACGAGGCTGCTGACATCCCAGATCTGGAGATTCCGGAGGGCATCCTGAGCACGCCCGATCCCGCGCCGCGTCCTCCACGCCATGGGGCTTACGATCTGAGCGACTGGCACGACCCCTACGGCCACGTCGATGAGAGTCCGGATCCCGCTGCACTTGCAGCAGAGCAGCCGGCCGTGCGTCCTCGGCCTCCGCGTCTGCCCGGTCGCGTGCCGGGGGGACCAACCGTCAAAGTTGAGCCGATTAGAAAGGAAGTCAGACCCGACGCCGACAGTGAGGCTGCGGACATCCAGCAGCCGGAGGAAGACATCCCTGGCCTGGAGATCCCGGAGGGCATCCTGAGCACGCCGGATCCCGCGCCGCGGCCACCGCGCAACGGTGATTTCGATGATAGCGATTGGGACGACCCCTACACTCACGTCGACGAGACGCCGGATCCTGCGGCAATGGCTGCGGCGCCGACGCCAATACGGCCTCGACCCCCACGCATTCCGGGTCGTTTTCCTGGAGCTCCGCCACTGAAAACCAAGCCTGTCGACAAGGAGGTACGGCCTGATGACGACGCCGAGTTCGGCGACATCCAGCAACCGTCCGAGCCGCCGCCTGCGCCAGCTAAGCCCGCTTCCCTGTATCCGCTGAGGCGCCCTCCGCTGCGGCCGAAGCCGATGAGGCCGGAGCCGGCTGAGTCCGAGGGCGGCAAGACGCTATCGCCTGAAGACGAAATCCCGTTCTGACGGCCGTCGAAAGGAAACTGAAGGGTGCCTTCAGTTTCCTTTACTCGCACTCTGAAAAACAGCTTGCACGGTACCGATTCGCAGACGATGCACGAATCATGGGCTACTCGCTGATCGTTGCGCAAATTAACCTGGTTCCTGAAGATCCCTCCGAACCGATGACGCTGGAGCAGGCCGTGCTGTTGCCTGAGCTACACGGTCGCTATAGCGTCTCAGCCCTACGGCGCCGGGTAGACCGTGGCGAGCTGCCCCACATTCGTGACGGCCGCTACGTCCTGGTAACCAGGGCCGACGTGCAGGAGTGGAGAGAACGGTGCCGCGTCCGGCCGCAGGGGCGAGACTTTTCTACGACAAGAGCCGTCAGCAATGGCAGATCCGGGACACCGGCCGGCAGCACATCAGGCTCGACAAAGAGCGCGTACGAGATCGCCGCGCTGCTGAAGTCGAGCTCGCGAAATACGTCGCGGACCGGGAACTGACAAAGCCGATCGTCGTCGAGATCGACCCCGATATTGCGTCCGATCCGAGACTGGTGACGGTAGACGCGTGCCTCGCTCACTACGGCCGCACGAAGATCGGCACGCCGAACGCCGAGCTGACCGGAATTCACCTCGTCCACCTGTTGAGCTTCTGGTCCGGGAAGACGCTCGCTCAGGTTCGCGGGCAGAGCTGCAGGGATTACGTCGCCCACCGCGTCAGCCAGTCGTTCACGCCGAAGGGCGCCAAGACGTCGCGTCCGGTGACACCGCAGACGGCCCGGCGCGAGCTGGAGACGCTCTCGGCTGCGATCGGCGTCTGGCATCGGGAATACACGCTCACGGCGCGCCCTGTGGTCACAAAGCCTGAGGCGGGACAGCCGCATCCAGATTGGCTGACGGAGAACGAGTTCGAGAAGGTCGCGGCGGCAGCCAAGGCCGAGAGGCTCCAGCGCTTCCTCTGGATCGACTTCCTGACTGGATCCCGCAGCGGGGTGACGCTCGGGCTACGCTGGACTCCCGATCCCGACGGCATCGACGGACACGTCGACCTGGGCGCGATGACGATCCACCGCGTCGGCCCAAGAGCGCCGAGAACGAGGAAGCGGGCGCCGCCTTGCAGGATTCCGGACCGGCTTTTGCCGATGCTCCTGTCCTGGAAAGCGGACGACGAGAAGAAGGGCAAGGCCGACGGCTACGTCATCCGCTACGGAGGAGGGCGCGTCGACCGGATCGACCAGGTGTTTTCTGAGGTCGTCAAGGCAGCCGGAATCGGCAAGCGCGAGATCGACGGGACCGCCCGGCCGAAGGTGACGCCGCACATCCTGCGGCACTCCAGGGTCACTCTGCTGCTGCGCGCCGGCGTGAGCATCCAAGACGTTGCCTCGTTCGTCGGCATGTCGGCGAAGATGGTCGAGACGGTCTATGGGCACCACCACCCCGAGTACCAGAGGAAGGCGGCTGCGGCGTGAGAGCTGGTACCGAAACGGTACTGAAACCCCCGTTTTGGCCGGAATGAAGCGGTACCAGGCGGAGCAAGGCGGTGCGTAGCAGATTGAAATTACTGGAAACTCCAAGCCGATTGTGAAATCCGCATTGCGTTGACATCGTAGGGGTCACAGGTTCGATCCCTGTCGCGCCCACCATTTTCGAGAGCCCCGGGCACCCCTCCGAGCGAGACGGGTCCCGGGGCTTTTTCGCGTGTTGATTCCAGCCCTTGGGCGTCAAGGCAGCTGCTGTCCGTCCTGATCGCTTTTGGCTCTCGTTCGGAAGTGCGAAGGATTTTCCAGATAGCGTCGCCTGAACCTGCGATTGAAGTAGGACAGATCGGCGAACCCCGCGTCGTAGGCGATCGATGCAATGGATCGATTGTCGTACCGGGGACTCGTCAGCATCGCCTTGGCGCGGTCGAGACGGCAGTCGAGGGCGAAGCCGGAAAAGGTTAGCCCCGCCTCCTCGAAGAGCATCTGCACATAGCGCTCCGACACGCGCAGCCTCCTTGCCATCTCCGCCAGGGAGAGCGTCGGATTATCGGTCAACGCGGCCTTCATCGCCTCCAGCCGAGCAGCGCGCACCGATGTCGCCTGTGTCTGACAGCCGCGAGTGCCGGTCGCCAGCGCCACGAGGTCATAAAGGTGCTGCGCAGCCAACAGCCGGAGACGGGACTCGGCAACGCCCGGAGGCAGCGCGGAGAGATAGCCGCGCAGGAGCCCCATGGCGTCGGTGTCGCTTTCGATGAGCCGCGCGGCCTTGTTTTCCGCTCCAGCCGCAATGACGGCCGACGGAACCCTGACGGCGAGATAGGTCGCCCCCGACAACTCGATGGTGGCTGGCTCCCGATAGGAGAGAAGAACCCCCTCACCGACTGCCGGGGCCACCTCCCGCCCGAGTTGGCGCAATGCGAGCGCTCCGCCGGTATTGATGATGAGACAGACGGAGTCCTCGCCGTCGGACAGCATGCGCGCGGACCGGGCCATTCGGGCGGTGAGTGGCGAGACCATCCTCGCGCGGCGCAGGCCCGGCCAGTCCTCGGCGACCATCTGGATCGACTGGCTCGGATCCTCGGCGTCGATGGCTAGCCTCACGGCCTGCTCGAAGTCTTCACGCCACGCCGAGAGGGGCCGCACGGCCGACGCGGCAATTCGCGACTTGTCTTCGGTCGGGGAGGCGCGCGAACGAACCGCCATGGCGACCCCTGTCCTCGGCCAGCGACGGCTTGGCGCCACCCGAAGGTACACGCCAAGCCGGAGTTCATCAATCGAGCGCGCCCGAAGCCAAGTCGCGCTGCGCCTGAGTCCAAGTCGCGCTGCGCCCGAGTCCAAGACTGGGAGCGCCGATCGGTCATTCTGGGGATGCCCGGCGCGGACAACTCACGGGAGAAGCCACATGAGAAAGCCTTTAGCAGCCATCCTGGCAACGAGCCTCGTCGCGGTCGCAACGGCGTTCGCCCAGCAGGCCGCGCCCGCCGATGCGATCAAGCGCATCCCGCTGCAGCGGTTCGACGTGCCGGGGGCCGGCTATGAGACGGTGATCGGGATCGCGGAAATTGCGCCATCGGTTTCGATCGGCCGCCACACCCATCCTGGGCCAGAGTCGGGCTACCTGCTCGAGGGCAGCTTCGAACTCATCGTCGAGGGGCAGTCGCCGCGCTCCCTCAAGGCGGGTGACTCCTACCAGGTTCCGGCCGGCGCCCCTCATGATGCGCGGTCCGGTCCGCAGGGAGCGCGGGTGATCGCCACCTACGTTGTCGAGAAGGGAAAGCCCCTCGCCTCTCCCGCGCCGTGAGGGGGGGGGGGAACGCTGACCAGGGCTGCGAACAGACCGCGCCGGATGACGTCACCGCACCTGCGCGGTGGGGTCGAGGGCCGTGTAGATGCCGAAGAGCTCGACCTCCCCGATCCGGTGCGGAGCAGACGCATCCCAGGCCTCCTGCGCGGTTCTACCGGGCGAGAGCGACAGGCTCTCGCAGCTCAGGGCGGCCAGTCGGAAGCGGTAGGGGTGGTAGGTCTCGCAGGGAGGCGGCTCCGGCCCGTCATAGGCAGCGCGCCCATAGCGGTTGATGGCCTGCGCGAGCGGACCATCCGGAGCGCCGGCATTTTCGGGCAGGTGGCGCAGCGTGAGGTCATAGGCCAGCCAGTGCGGCCAGGGCCCCATGACGTCCTCCATCATCAGGATGAAGCTGCGCGTCGCGTCAGGCTCGCCCTCCCAGACAAGCGGCGGGGAGATATTCTCGCCGGCCCTGGCGAAACGGAAGGGAATGGCCTGCCCACTGGCGAAAAGCGAGGAGGTAATGCTGAAGCCCATCGGGTCTCTCCCGGCTTGCGGTCCGCAGCGGGCCGCCCACGGACGCGAACGCGCCCTTCGGCCAGGGGGTTCCCCCTCTGCGTCAGCCTTCAGCGGAGCTCCCGTCCTCCTTCCGCGGGTCTCCGGGAAGGCCCGTGTCGGTGCCCGCGGCACTCTGCACCTCGGCAGCCGAACGCTTGACGGTCTTCGCCCGGCTGCGGCGCTTCGGCTTGGGTTTCGCGCGGCCGAACTGCGCCTGGCTCATGATGTCCAGCTGGAACTGCTGGATCTCCGAGAGACGCTGCAGCTGGCGCATCAGCAGGTAGTCGATCTTCTCGTGCAGGTGCCGGATCTCGAGCTCGGCCTTGAGGTTCACCTTGTAGTCGTTGAGCGAGCGCAGCCGGTCTTTCGCCTCCTGTCGCTTCTGGCTCATCATGATGATGGGCGCCTGGACAGCCGCAATGCAGGACAGCACGAGATTCAGGAGGATGAACGGATAGGGATCAAAGGCGGACTTGTCGCCGAGCGCCAGGTTGATCGCCATCCAGACGATCAGGATCACGGCGAAGGCGATCAGAAAGGCCCAGGACCCGCCGAAGGCAGCGAGGTGATCCGACAGCCGCTCGCCAAGCGTCCGAGCCTCCTCGAAATCCTCCTCCGTGTTTTCCGCGATCGTCTCGTGGTCGGCGAGGCTCTCGGCCACTTGGCGGTCGAGCTCGCTGAGCTCGCCCCGCTCGTGCATGATCATTTCCTCGACCAGCAGCGAACGGTAGCGGCCGACCTCCTTTGGACTGATCAGGTCGTCCGGCCGGATTTCGGGAAAGTCCGTCTTGATGCGCGCGGCCAGGTTGGGACGCAGCGCGTAGAACGGGATCGCCTTGCGGCGGGAGACCATGCGGCCGGTGATGACGCAGGGAACACGCTTGGCAGGCTTAGCGGGTTCGGCGACGGGAGCGGGCATTGCGAGGTCGGACATTGCAGGGTCTCGGCTGGATCGACCGAGCCCATTCCAAGCCATTGCGTCGCTACCATGACGAGCGACGCGTCATGGCGATTAAGTCTTCGCAATCTACCAGCCCGACGCGCCCCCCACGGGCGCGTACGCTCAGTTCGGCTGCACGGTCTTGTCGCGGATCGTGCCGGCGTCGTTGACCTTCACGCCGCGCAGCAGGTCAAGCGCAAGGGTGAGCTGCTTGTCGTCCTTGGTCTCGGCGGGGACGTAGGCGGAGGAGCCGTTCTGCTCCTCGTCGCCGTTCTTGAGGTGGCCCTTCAGGCTCGCCTCGCCCTGCAGGCTGTCCTTGCCCTGCAGCTCCTTGGGCACCTCGTTCTCGACCGGCAGGTCGGGCACAATGCCCTTGGCCTGGATGGAGCGGCCGGACGGCGTGTAGTAGCGCGCCGTGGTGAGGCGCAGCGCGCCGTTCTGGCCGCCCAGCGGGATGATGGTCTGCACCGATCCCTTGCCGAAGGAGCGCGTGCCGATCACGGTCGCGCGGCGATGGTCCTGCAGAGCGCCGGCCACGATCTCGCTGGCCGAGGCCGAGCCGCCGTTGATCAGCACCATCAGCGGCTTGTCGCCGGTGAGGTCGGCGGGCTTGGAGCGCGCGGCGTAGCGCTGCATGTCGTCGTCGTTGCGCCCCCGCGTGGAAACGATCTCGCCCCGGTCGAGGAGGGCGTCGCACACCGCGACGGCCTGGTCGAGCAATCCGCCGGGATTGTTGCGCAGGTCCAGCACGAAGCCCTTGAGCTTCTCGGCCGGGATCGTCTTTCGCAGATTGTCGATGGCCTCCTTGAGGCCGTCCGCCGTGTTCTCGGTGAACTGCGTGATGCGGATGTAGCCGACGTCGTCCTCGGCGCGCGAGCGCACGGACTTCACCTGGATGATGTCGCGGGTCAGCTTTACCTCGAGCGGCTCGTTGCGGCCCTTGCGGCCGACCTGCAGCTTCACGGTCGACTTGATCGGCCCCCGCATCTTGTCGACGGCCTGGTTGAGCGTGAGGCCCTTCGCGTCCTCGCCGTCGATCTGCAGGATCGTATCGCCCGCCATCAGGCCAGCCTTGGCGGCGGGGCTGCCGTCGATGGGCGTCACCACCTTGATGATGCCCTCCTCCTGCGTGACCTCGAGGCCCACCCCGCCGAACTCGCCGCGGGTCTGCACCTGCATGTCGCCGAAACTCTTGGCGTCCATGTAGCTCGAATGCGGATCGAGCCCGGAGAGCATGCCCTCGATGGCGGACTGGATGAGCTTCGACTCGTCGGGCTTCTCGACATAGTCGCCCCGCACCTTCTCGAACACGTCTCCGAAGAGATTGAGCTGGCGGTAGGTGTCGGAGGCCGCCGCGACGGCGTCGCGCACGCCGGGAACGGGACCGGAATTGAGCATCAGGACCGCGCCCGCGCCGATCACGGCGCCGAGCGGGAGCATGGGGAACTTGCGCATGGAATCTCTGCCCTTTTCCCCGACGTTACGGCGTCCCGCGGCCTGGGGGAACTCACCTTTCCGCAACCGGAATGGCAGGAACAAGGCGGAACGGTGCGGCGCGTCAGCGCGTGAGCAGCAGGAAGCTCAGGACCACCGCCGCGATCCAGGCGGTTTCTGCCACCATGAGCCCGACCGGCTTCCAGCCCACCGCGAAGACGGCCTTGAACGATGTCTTGATGCCCAGGGCCGAGATCGCCGTGACGAGGCACCAGCGGGAGACCTCGCCGATGGCGTCGAGCGCGAGCGGGGGAAAGGGCACGAGGCTGTTGGCCACCATCAGCGCGGCGAAGCCGATCAGGAAGGCGGGCAGCCTCACCTTGGCCGTGGAGGCGGTGCCGCTGGAGCGGGCCACGGCGGTTGAGATGGCCAGAACCACCGGCAGGAGCATGGCCACGCGCAAAAGCTTGACGTAGGTGGCGATGTCGCCGGTCTCGTTGGACACGGAATAGCCGGCGCCCACGACCTGCGCGACGTCATGGATGGTGCCGCCGAGAAAGATGCCGGCCCGCGTGTGATCGAGGCCGAGCGCAGCAACCAGCGTGGGATAGAGCACCATCGCGACGGTGGACAACGCCGTGACCGTCACGACGGTGAGGATCGTATCCCCGTCGCTCTTGGACTTCTGCGGCAGCACCGACGCGATGGCGAGGGCCGCCGAGGCGCCGCAGATCGCGACCGAGCCGCCGGAGAGCACGCCGAACCAGCTGCGCAGGCCGAGCGCGCGGGCGAGCAGCAGGCCGACGCCGATCGTCGTGGCCACGCCGAAAGCGACGACCAGGATGGGGCCGATGCCCAGGCTCGAGATCTCGCTGAGCGTGACGCGCACGCCGAGCAGGGCCACGCCGAGCCGCAGGATGGTGCGCGAGGCGAACTCGATGCCGGGCAGGCACCGCGGGCTCTCGTGCAGGAAGTGGAAGGCCATGCCCAGCAGCAGGGCGAAGAGCATGACCGGCGTCGCGTAGTGCTGCGACAGCCAAGTCGCGGCGATCGCGATGGTGCCGGCCGTGAGCACGCCCGGATAGACGGAAAGGAGCAGCCGGACCTGCGGCAGGAGTTCCTTCTTGGGCGGCGTCGCGGCCGCGGCAGGCTTCGGCCGCTCTGCCTCCCATGCCAGGATCCCTTCCATGCTGTCGAAGGAGGCTTCGGCCGCGAGGCGGGACTTGGCGTCGGTGTTCAGCATGGCCGGACTCGCTGGGGGGCGCGCCTAGGACAGCCTATCCGAGCGTCCGGCGCAATCACGGTCTTAGCCTGCGCGCGGCACCCTGTCCGTCGGATGGGGTGGCTTGTGGTGCGACCAGAGCAGGAAGCGCCGGGCCACCTCGCCGTAGCCGTCATAGACGAGGCCGCCATTGTCTGCGACCAGACGGTCGCGGTTCTCTCGGTACCACCGGGGATAGCGGTACCAGGGGATCATGGGGTTCTCGTGGTGCAGCGCGTGGAGGTTGTTGAAGAGGAAGAGAGGGCCGAGGATCCAGGAATTCTCGACGATGGCCGTGCGCTCCTTCGCCTCCGGTAGCGCCTTGTGCTCGGCGAAGGAGCGGATCAGCAGGATGCCCGTGCCGGGCAGCACCATGCCGGCGAAGTAGAGCCAGAGCGGCAGGTGGCAGACCAACTCGAGCCACAGCACGACGGGCACGCACCAGAGGAGGTGCTCCACCCAGATCCGGCGCGCGCCGGGCTCGTCCGCCCCGACACGCCGGCCCTCGGCCATCAGGAACCGCGCGATGCTCCAGGGCGGACCGAGCACGATGCGGCCGAGCAAGGTGGTCTGCGCCTTCACGAGCGCCCGGCCGACGGGGCCCAGCCGTTCCCAGTCCTCGGCGGTCCAGTAATAGGACTCGGGGTCGTCGAGCGGGTCGGTGAGGCGCTCGTCGAGATGGTGCAGAAGGTGGGTCTGCCGATAGCGCTCGTAGGGCATCCACAGCGAGAGCGGCAGGATGCCGAGGATCCGGTTCACGCGGCGCGAGCGCGTGGGATGGCCGTGCAGGATCTCGTGCTGGAGCGAGGAGTGCAGCGTGATCAGCACGGCGCCGGCCGGGAAGGCAAGCAGCGGCCAGGCCATCGCGTGATAGGTCGCCAGGAGCCAGGCCACATAGGCGCCGAGCGTCAGGGCCATCGTGGGCCATTCGACCGCCTTGCGCCGCAGCTTCGGGATTCCCCGGCTGCGGAAGTCTCCCACACCGACGACCGTGCTCATTGATTTTCTGTGAAGTCCCTGACGCGCATGCGAATTCTTCGTCACGAAGAATGGCTGCGCCGCAGTCGGGACGCAACGATTGAATCGTTGCATTCGTGTTCATACGCAGACAGACTGCGGCATGTGTTTACAATGATCAACAAACGGGATCGATGACGGAGCACTCGGGCGCACAGCGCGCCAGCGCCGGAGCCTTCAGGGCCAAGCTCGAGGGGCTGATCGCCCGGTCGGGACTGACCGCCTCGGGCTTTGCCCGGGGCGCGGGGATCGACCGCTCGACGCTCTCGCAACTGCTCGACGAGCGCTCCGAGCGGCTGCCCAGGGCCGAAACCCTCGTGGCGATCGCCGCCTTTTCGCGCGTCTCGATCGACTGGCTGCTCGGTCTCAGCGGCAGCGAGCAGGTCGGCGCCGACATCATCGAGGCCGTGCTGCAGGTGAAGAGCGATTCCCGCACCGAGATGGAGCCCTTCGTCGACTGGATGAAGGAGGCGCGCGGCGCGCGGGTGAAGACGGTGCCGGTCACCTATCCCGACTTCCTGAAGACCGACGACGTGCTGCGCTTCGAGTATTCCGCATCGCTGGCGGTGGACGCCGACCGCAGCATCGAGATCGCCCGCACGCGCCTCGCCGTCTGCCGCGAGCCGGATACCGAGCTCGAGGCGGCCTTCCCGGTGCAGAACCTCGAATTGCTGGCGACGGGCGCCGGGGTGTGGAAGGGCCTGCCGCCCCGGGTGCGGCGCGAGGCGCTGGAGTCTCTGCGCGACGTCTACGACCAGCTCTATCCGGGCCTGCGGCTCTACCTCTATGACGAGCTGCGTTCGACCTCCGTGCCCTTCAGCGTCTTCGGCACGCAGCGCGCGGCCGTCTACATCGGACACCGCTACCTCGTCTTCAACGCGATCGAGCACATCCGGCTCTTCTCGCAGCGCTTCGACGAGATCATCCGCACGGCCGTCGTGCTGCCCCATGCGGTGGGGGACCACATCGAGACGCTCTTGGAACTCGTCGACCGCGCCCCGCCCTCCTGGCGCCAGCCCGCCGGGCGCAACTGACCCCCGAACCACCGGGCTTGTGCCGGCGCGGCCTTCGCCGCACGATCCGGCCGCGGTTCGTCCGCGTCGTCCCACCCTTCGGAAATCCGTCGATCATGCCCAGCCCCAAGCCCGTCACCTCCGCCCGCGAGGCCATCGCCTATGTCCGCGAGCGCGACCTTCCCTTCGTCCGCGTGGGCGTGTTCGACGTCGATGGGGTGTTCCGCGGCAAGTACATGAGCCGCGACAAGTTCGAGAGCGCGGTCGAGAAGGGGTTCGGCTTCTGCGACGTGGTGCTGGGCTGGGACTCCAACGACCAGCTCTACGACAACGTGAAGGTGACGGGCTGGCACACGGCCTATCCCGATGCTTCCGTCCGCCTGCTGCCCGAGACGATGCGGCTCATCCCATTCGAGGACGACCTGCCGCTCTTCCTCGGCGAGTTCGACGGGCAATGGGAGGGCGTCTGCCCCCGCGGCACGTTGCGCCGGGTGCTCGCCAGGGCGAAGGACATGGGCTTCGCCGTGAAGGCGGCGGCGGAGTTCGAGTTCTTTCTCTTCGAGGAGACGCCGCATTCCGTGCGCGAGAAGCGCTATCGCGACCTGCGCAACATCACGCCGGGCTTCTACGGCTATTCGATGCTGCGTTCCTCGGTGCACGCGGACTTCTACCGCGACCTGCTCGACCTCGGCGTCAAGATGGACTTCGAGATCGAAGGCCTGCACACCGAAACGGGACCCGGCGTGCTGGAGGCCGCCATCGGGGTGGACGACGCCCTGAAGGCGGCCGACAAGGCGGCCCTGTTCAAGACCTACACAAAGGTGCTCGCCCAGAAGCGCGGCTGGATGGCGACCTTCATGGCCAAGTGGTCGCGCGACTGGCCCGGCCAGTCCGGCCACCTGCACTCCTCGCTCGTTGACGTAAAGAAGGGCCAGCCCGTCTTCCACGACGCCTCCAAGCCGCATTCCATGTCGGACGTGATGCGCTGGTACGTGGGCGGTCAGCAGCAGCTCATGCCGGAACTGCTGGCCATGGTCGCTTGCACCGTGAACAGCTACACGCGCCTGATCCCCGGCTTCTGGGCGCCTACCGACGCCGCCTGGGGCGTCGAGAACCGCACCACGGCCTTGCGCGTGATCCCGGGTTCGCCCAAGTCGCAGCGGGTCGAGTACCGGATCGCCGCGGCCGACATCAACCCCTACGTCGCGCTCGCAGCCGCCATCGGCTCGGGCCTCTGGGGCATCGAGAACCGCATCGAGCCGGGCGAGCCCATCCAGGGCAACGCCTACGAGGTGAAGATGCCGAAGTCCCGCGCCCTGCCCCGCACGCTCTGGGAGGCCGCCCAGCGCCTCAAGGCCTCCAGGCCCGCCCGCTCCCTCTTCGGCGACGCCTTCGTGGAGCACTATGCCGCCACCCGCGAATGGGAAGAGCGCGAGTTCCGCAAGGCCATCACCGACTGGGAGATGGACCGGTATTTCGAGATCATCTGAGGCCGTTCACCAGTCCCAGCCAGAACGGCGGGTCAAAAACCGCTTGGAGCCTTGCCCCTCGGCGGGGCATGACGGCAAGCGACGCAGCCCATGGCGGCCGCGTCGGCGAGAAGGAATTCGACATGAGCGACATCGTCTGCATCTCCCCCATCGACGGCCGAGAGGTCGCGCGCCGCACGCCCGCTTCGCCGGCCGAGGTCGAGAAGGTGCTTTCCGACGCGCGCCTGGCCCAGGTGGCCTGGATGCGCGTGCCGCTCGCCGAGCGCATCGCGAAGATGGAGGCGTTCCTCACCGCGATGCTCGCCATGAACCAGGAGGTCGTGCCGGAACTCGCCATCCAGATGGGCCGCCCGGTGCGCTATGGCGGGGAGTTCCGCCCGTTGGAGGAGCGGGTTCGCGGCATGCTGGCCATCGCCGAGGAGTCGCTGGCGCCCGTCATTCCCGCACCGAAGGAAGGCCTGACGCGGCGCATCGAGCGGGTGCCGGTCGGCCTCGTCATGGTCGTCTCGCCCTGGAATTATCCCTACCTCACCGCCGTGAACGGCGTGGTGCCGGCGCTGGTGGCCGGCAACGCGGTGATCCTCAAGGCCGCCGCGCAGACCATCCTCGTCGGCGAGCGCTTCGCCCGCGCCATGGAGCAGGCGGAGCTGCCGAAGGGCCTCTTCACAAACCTGCACCTTACTCATGAGGACACGGCGCGCGTCCTCGCCTCGCACGGCGTCGACCACGTGCAGTTTACGGGCTCGGTGGCGGGCGGCCGCGCCATCGAGCGTTCGGCGGCGGGCACCTTCACCTCGATCGGCCTGGAGCTCGGCGGCAAGGACCCCGCCTATGTGCGCGAGGACGCGAACTTCGACCACGCGGTAGAGAACCTGGTCGACGGCGCCTTCTTCAATTCCGGCCAGTGCTGCTGCGGCATCGAGCGCATCTACGTGCACGAGCGCCACTATGACCGCTTCGTCGATGCCGCCGCCGACCTCGCCGGCAAGTACGTGCTCGGCAACCCGCTGGAGGAAGCCACCACGCTCGGCCCCATGGCGACCGCGAAGGGCGCGGCCGTGGTGCGTCGGCAGGTGGAGGAGGCCGCCGCCAAGGGCGCCCGCACCCATCTCGACCCCAAGGCCTTCCCGGCCGACACGGGCGAGGGCAACTACCTGATGCCGCAGGTGGTGACCAACGTGGACCACTCCATGGCGCTCATGCGCGAGGAGAATTTCGGGCCCGTGGTTGGCATCATGAAGGTCTCCAGCGACGAGGAGGCCATCCGGCTGATGAACGACAGCCCCTATGGCCTTACCGCCGCGATCTGGACGCAGGACGAGGAGGCGGCGAGCCGCATCGGCGAGCACCTCGAGACGGGCACCGTCTTCATGAACCGCTGCGACTACCTCGACCCCGGCCTCGCCTGGACGGGAGTCAAGGACACGGGCCGCGGCGCCTCTCTCTCCCGCCTCGGCTATGAGGCGTTGACGCGCCCGCGCAGCTTCCACCTGCGCCGCCTCGCCTGATCCCTTCCCCGCCGATCCCGACCGGACACGAGACATGCCCACCTCAGCCAACTGGAACTACCCGACGTCAGTGCGCTTCGGCGCGGGCCGCATCGACGAACTGCCCAAGGCCTGCACGGTCGCGGGCATGAAGCGCCCGCTGCTCGTCACCGACCCCTTCCTCGCCACCCAGCCCATGACCAGGGCTGCGCTGGAGAGCCTCGCCGCCGCCGGGCTTGGCGCGGCCGTGTTCTCGGACGTGAAGCCCAACCCCGTGGACGGCAACGTCGAGGCCGGCCTCGCCGTGCTGAAGGCCGGCGGGCATGACGGCGTCGTCGCCTTCGGCGGCGGCTCGGCGCTCGACGCCGGCAAGGTCATCGCCTTCATGGCCGGCCAGACGAGGCCCATGTGGGACTTCGAGGATGTCGGGGACTGGTGGACCCGCGCCGACCCCGCCGGCATCGCCCCCGTCGTCGCCGTGCCGACCACGGCCGGCACGGGCTCCGAGGTGGGACGGGCCGGTGTGATCACGCAGTCCGCCACGCACACCAAGAAAGTGATCTTCCACCCGGGCATGATGCCCAAGGTAACGATCTGCGATCCCGAGCTCACCGTCGGCATGCCCGCCAAGATCACGGCCGGCACGGGCATGGACGCGCTCGCCCATTGCCTCGAGGCCTATTCCTCCACCTTCTACCACCCGATGGGCGACGGAATCGCGGTCGAAGGCATGCGCCTCGTCTTCGACAACCTCGAGACGGCCTACCGCTCCCCGGCCGACATCGACGCGCGCGGCCACATGATGTCCGCGGCAGCCATGGGCGCGACCGCCTTCCAGAAGGGGCTCGGCGCCATCCACGCGCTGTCCCACCCCGTGGGCGCGCTCTACGACACCCATCACGGGCTGACCAACGCCGTCTTCATGCCCTACGTGCTGGTGTTCAACCGCCCGGCCATCGAGGGCAAGATCGAGCGCCTCGCCGCCTATTGCGGCATGAAACCGGGCTTCACTGCGTTCCTCGACCGCATCCTCGCCCTGCGCGAGGCGCTGGGCGTGCCGCATACCCTGGCCGGCCTGGGCGTCGACGACGGCAAGTTCGAGCTGATGTCGAAGATGGCGCCCGAGGACCCCACCGCCGGCGGCAACCCTCTGCCGCTGGACGAGGCCTCCGCGAGGAAGCTGTTCGAGCAGGCGCTGGCGGGGACGCTTTAAGCTTAGGGGTCCTCACGCCTGTCATCCCGGCCGGAGCGAAGCGAAGTGCCGGGATCCAGGACAACGCTCTCGCCGCTCGCGAGCACAGGCGAAACAGTGAGCATCGGTCCCGGGTCTGCACCGCACCGCCGCGCGCTGCGGTGCGCCCGGGATGACATCGAGCACTTCAGAACGACCCACGAGAATCCTCCCGCCCTGTCTTGCGTTCCCGGACGTTTCCGGCTACACGCACGGCTTCCCGGCGGGAGACCTCGTCTGCCCGCCGCCGGACCTGTGTTTTTGGCGAGGTCGTTCCGCGCGGCCGCCTGGATGTGAGACTGGACCGATGAAGATCCGCAACTCCTTGAAGTCGCTGCGCGAACGCCACCGCGACAACCAGATCGTGCGCCGCAAGGGCCGCGTCTACATCATCAACAAGACCCAGAAGCGCTACAAGGCGCGTCAGGGCTGATCCGCCGCGCCCTCGGGCGACGGCACGGACTTCGGGGCGCTTCGGCGCCCCGTTTTCGTTTCCGGGGTGACGTTCGCTCGCGCACCCGTGACGTCGCGTCCTTTTGACAGGCCGCCGGAGCGCCCTATCATCGGGGTATGCGCGCGACCTCAACGGTTATCACGGCCGTCGCCGCGGCCGTCCTCGCCCTCGGCGCCCTCGCGGCCGGGCCTTCCCCGCTCAGCGCCGCTCCGGCGCCGGCGCAGAGCGACCAGCCCCGCCTGCCGCCGCGGGCCGCGAGCCTGGACGAGCTCTTCGCCCGCCTTTCCGAGACCAAGGACGAATCCGAGGCCAAGGGCATCGTCACCTCCATCGAGCGGCGCTGGATGCGTTCGGGCAGCGACACGGCCGACCTGCTGATGAGCCGCGCGCTCGACGCCCTGCAGGCGGAGGACCAGGCGCTCGCGGTCGAGTTGCTCGACCGCGTCGTGGTGCTGCGGCCCGAATGGGCCGAGGGCTGGAACAAGCGGGCCACCGTCTTCTTCATGATGGGCGACATGACCCGCTCTATGGCGGACATCCGGGAGGTGCTGTCCCGCGAGCCGCGCCATTTCGGGGCGCTGGCCGGCATGGGCATCATCCTGCAGAACACCGGCGACAAGAAACACGCCTATGAGGCCTTCAAGAAGGCGCTCGCCGTGAACCCCTTCCTCCCCGACGTGAAGTCCGCGGTGGAGAAGATGGCCCCGGAAATGGACGGCCAGGACATCTGAGGTCTCCGGGATAAGGCGGGGATGATCCCTTCTCCCCCTGCGGGAGAAAGGAAGGCCCCTACGCCGCATGCTCGGCGCGGACGAAGGCGAGGCGCACCATGTTGGTTGCGCCCGGCGTGCCGAACGGAACGCCCGCAACGATGATCACGCGCTGGCCCACCGTGGCGAAGCCGTCGGAGACGGCGTGGCGGCAGGCGCGCTCCGCCATGTCGTCAATGTCGCGCGCGTCGTGGGTGACGACGGAGTGCACGCCCCAGGCGAGGCACAGGCGACGCGCGGTGCTGAGGTGAGGCGTCAGCGCCAGCAGCGGCGATTGCGGCCGTTCGCGCGCGATGCGCAGGCCCGTCGAGCCCGAGGATGTCCAGGCCACGATGGCGCGCATGTCCAGCGTCTCCGCCACGTCGCGCGTCGCCACGGCAATGGCGTCGGCGCCGGTGGGCTCGGGCGGGGAGCGCTGCGCGTTGATGATGGAGCGGAAGAGCGGGTCGCCCTCCACCTCTTCGGCGATGCGGTTCATGGTGGCCACCGCCTCGACCGGGAACTGCCCCGCCGCCGATTCGGCAGAGAGCATCACCGCGTCGGCGCCCTCGAAAACGGCGGTGGCCACGTCCGACACCTCTGCGCGCGTCGGCACCGGCGAAGTGATCATTGATTCCAGCATCTGGGTCGCGACCACGACGGGCTTGCCGTGCCGGCGGGCGAGGCGGGTGATGCGCTTCTGCAGGCCCGGCACCTTCTCCAGCGGCATCTCGACGCCGAGGTCGCCGCGGGCGACCATCAGCGCGTCGGAGATCTCGATGATCTCCTCCAGCCGGGCGATCGCCTGCGGCTTCTCGATCTTGGAGAGGACGAGCGCACGTCCGGCCGCGGTTTTCCTCACCTCCGCCACGTCCTCCGGCCGCTGCACGAAAGACAAGGCCACCCAGTCGACCCCGGCGTCCAGCGCGGCCTCGAGGTCCGAGCGGTCCTTGGCCGTCATGGCGGAGACCGGAATTTCCGTGTCGGGAAGGCTCACGCCCTTGCGGTTGGAAATGGTGCCGGGCACCGCCACGCGGGTGACGGCGCGCTTCGGCGTCGCCTCCTCCACCACGAGCCGGATCTTGCCGTCGTCGATCAGCACGGTGTGACCGGGTTCCAGCGCCCGCAGGATCTCGGGATGGGGCAGGTGGACCCGGCTCGCGTCGCCGGGCGTCTTCGACGCATCGAGCACGAAGGTCGCGCCCTTCTGAAGCACGGCCGAGCCGTCCTTGAACGTGTCGACCCGAAGCTTGGGACCCTGCAGGTCGGCGAGGATGCCGATGGGCCGGCCGAACTGCTTTTCGACGGCCCGGATCGTCGCCACGCGCTCGCGCAGCATGTCGTGGGTGGAATGGGACATGTTGATGCGGAACACGTCCGCGCCGGCATCGAAGAGGCGCGCGATAGTCGCCTGGTCGGAGGAGGCGGGTCCCAGGGTGGCGAGGATCTTTACGCGGCGCAGGCGTCTCACGGGGAACCTCGCGGCTGGGGCGGGAGTGATCGTGACGTGACTCAGGGGGCTTTCGGCGCGGGCCTCAAGGAATCCGTGAGCTGGACGGTCCAGCTCTTCTGCTCGCCCGTGTCGATCTCGAAATAGCCGGCGCGGTCGAAGCCGCGGGCAAGGCAATCCTCGGTGCCGCGGATGGTGAACTCCTTGTCGCGCGTGCACATGAAGGTTTTTCCGGCCCACTCGCCGCCGCGGTCATAGTCCTGCGCGTAGACGTAGTAGTAGCGGGCCGCGAGCGGCCCCTTCAGCATCGTCTCGCATTCGTTGGGCTTGAGGTTCCACCAGCCCTCGCTCTGCCAGCCCTGGGCATCCCGGTAGCCGAGCGCCACGCCGACGCGGCTCTGCGTCATGTTGCAGAGGCGCAGATCCGCATGCGCCGCGGCGGGCGCAGCGAGGAGGAAGACGAGGGCAAGAAGGGGAGCGAGGCGGGCCATGGCGGCGGGAGCAGTCCGGCAATCCGTCGGTGAGATCAAGCCAAGCCGCGACAGCATCGCGAAGTTCAAGCGATTTGGCGAGACGTTTCGGCGGGTCAGTTCACCAGGATGCAGCGGAGGTCGTTGACGTTGGTGTGGGTTGGCCCGGGCGCGAGGAGATCGCCGAGCCGCTCGAAGAAACCGGTGGAATCGTTGTCGGCGAGGAAGGCGGCGGGATCGATGCCGAGCGCCCTGGCGCGTTCGAGCGTCGTCTCGTCGACGAAGGCGCCGGCGGGGTCCGTCGCCGAGCCCCCTCCCCCATCCGTGCCGTCTGTGTCGCCGGCGACGGCCGCTATGCCCGGGCGGCCTCCGAGCGCCAGCGCGAGGGCCAGCGCATATTCCTGGTTCGGCCCGCCACGGCCCTGGCCGGTGATCGTCACGGTGAGCTCTCCGCCGGAGAGAATGGCGACTTTTTCTCCAGCACCGGCGCGGGCCAGGGCAAGGCGGGCCTGCTCGGCGGCCACTGAACGCGCCTCTCCCTCGAGGTCCGCGCCGAGCAGGATCGGCGCATAGCCCGCCGCCTGCGCCGCTTGCGCCGCGGCGGCCAGCGAACCCGCGGGCTTGGCGATGATGGCGAAGCGGGCGCGGGCGAACACGGGATCGCCCGGCTTCGGCGTCTCGTTGGCCTCGTCCGCCAGCAGCGCACGGGCGCTCGGCGGCAGGTCCAGACGGTATTTCTCGACGATGGCGCGCGCTTGGGCGAGGGTCGTCGGGTCCGGGACGGTGGGGCCGGAGGCGATCGTCGAGGGATCGTCGTGCGGCACGTCCGAAACCGCGAGGGTCACGACCTCGGCCGGGAAGGCGGCTCGGGCGAGCCGGCCGCCCTTGATGCGCGAGAGCCGCTTGCGCAGCGTATTGATCTCGCCGATCGAGGCGCCGGAGCGCAGCAGCGCGCGGGTGATCTGCTGCTTCTCGGCGAGCGTGAGGTCGCCCGCAGGCGCGATCCAGTTGGCGGAGCCGCCCCCGGAGATGAGCACCAGCACGAGGTCGTCCGGCCCGGCCGCCTCGGCCAGCGCCAGCGCCTTGCCGGCCGCGGCGAGGCCGGCGGCGTCGGGAACGGGGTGGCCGGCGTCGATCATCTCCACCACGCGCGTGGGCATGCCGTAGCCGATGCGGGCCACCGCGAGGCCGGTCAGCCGCTCCGTCGGGACGCCGAGGCCGTCGAGGTAGTGTTTCTCGGCCGCCACGGCCATGCTCCCGGCGGCCTTGCCGGCGGCGAGAATGACGATGCGGCCTTTGGTGGGGGGCGGCGGCAGGTGGGGCGGCAGGCAGGTCGCGGGATGGGCGGCGGTCACCGCGGCGTCGAAGATCCGCCTCAACAGCCTGCGCCGCTCGTCCAAGCCCGCCATCGCGTCCGTCCCGCTCTGTGTCGTGCGGCCGGGGCCGCCTGCCGGACCTTCCTATGGCAGAAGCCGCCGCCGGTCACTATGGTGCGCACTCCCACACCGCAGAACCTCCATGAACGTACCCGATCCTCACCCGCCCGCCCCCGTCGAGGTGATCGACGGCCCCGTCGAGAGCGGGATCGTGCTGATCTGCGACCACGCCTCCAACGCCATCCCGGCCGACCATGCCGACCTCGGCATGCCCGCCGCAGAGCTGCAGCGCCACATCGCCTACGACATCGGCGCCGCAGCGGTGACGCGCACCATGGCGAGCCGGCTCGGCGCGCCGGCCGTGCTCAGCACATTCTCGCGCCTCCTGATCGACCCCAATCGCGGGCGCGACGACCCGACGCTGGTGATGAAGCTCTCCGACGGCGCGATCGTGCCCGGCAACCGGCATGCCGGCGAGGACGAGGTGCGCCGGCGCATCGCCCGCTTCTATGCGCCCTATGACGACGCCGTCGGCGCGATGATCGCCCGCTCGCTGTCGGCGGGCATCGTGCCGGCCGTCGTCTCCATGCATTCCTTCACGCCCGCCTGGAAGGGCGTGCCACGCCCGTGGCACGTGACTGTCTTGTGGGACAGCGACCCCCGCCTGCCGCGCCAGCTGCTCGCCGGGCTCGAGGCGGAGGGGGACCTGGTGGTGGGCGACAACGAGCCCTATGACGGCGCGCTCGCCGGCGACACGATCAACCGGCACGCCACCCGGCAGGGCCTCTCCAACGCGCTCATCGAGGTGCGGCAGGACCTGATCGCCGACGCAGCCGGCGCGACGGCCTGGGGGGAACGGCTGGCGCGGGTGCTGGGCCCGATCCTGAAGGATCCGCTGCACCACCGGGCGGAGATGCACCCCACCCGCACCACGACGCGGCATCGCCTGCCCTCGCGCTGAGTGAGGGCTCTGCGTCCCCGTGATCCACAGGGGCGACATCCCGTGTCCGGCGGGGCCTTGACCCTGCCTCCGCGATGCCGGAAACCCTCCGCTCCGAATCCTGTAGCGGCGAGGCATTCCCATGGACAGCACCCCGTCCTCCATCGCGGCGGACCAGCTCAAGGCCTTCATCGAGCGCATCGAGCGGCTCGAGGAGGAGAAGAAGGCGCTGTCCGACGACATCAAGGACGTCTATGGCGAGGCCAAGGGCACCGGCTTCGACACCAAGATCATCCGCAAGATCGTCGCGCTGCGGAAGAAGGACCACGCGGAGCGCAAGGAGGAGGAGGCCATCATGGAGCTCTACCTCGAAGCGCTCGGCATGGCCTGAGGCCGACCGGCAGCGCGGGCCTCCCGGCCCGCCCTAGGGACCGTCAGCTGATCTGCTGGGAAAGCGGGCGAGGAGGCCCGCGCTCCAGGGCGGGTTCACTCCAGCGTCGCCGGCGGCACGATCTTGATCGGCGGCTTCGCCGGCGCCTGCGCATCGTCGAGCGGCGTCACCGGCACGCTGACGGGCGGCTTGCCCGTCTTGGGGTCGATGAGCGGCTCTGGCGTGCGCGTCGGCAGCGCCTGGCGCACCTCGGCGGAGGCGGACGGGGCGGGAGCCGCCTTCGCAGGGGCGGCAGGCGCAGCCGTTGCCGGCGACTCGGCCGGCGGCGAGACCGTGGCGGAGGGGGCTGGCGTGGCAGGCGGCGCCAGCGGAGCCGATTCGACGGGCGTCGGCGGCGAGACCGTCGTCTTCACGTCGGGCGCGGGCTCGACGGGCTTCTCGACCGGCTGGCGGGCGGCGGTCGACGGGGCCACCTCGGGCGCGGGCTTGGGCGGCAGCTTGGGCTCCGGCGTCTGTTTCACGCGGGGATTGGCAGGCGGAGCGGACGGATCGGGCGTGCGGGCCTGTCGGTTCGTGCGGGGCGCAGGCGCGCCGGGCTCCTGGGGGCGGACCCAGCCGTCGGAGGGTCCCGGCGCGCGGGTCGACGGCAGGCGGGCGACGGGCTGGTCGGGCACCGGAGCGCCGGGCACGAGACCGGGGGGCAACGGCACGGGGGCCTCGTAGGCGCCGCGGCCGATCACGTAGCTCTCCAGCAGCGCACCGTTATAGGCGTCGATGGTGAAATGCACGCGGTAGCCGCGCCGGTCGATGGCCTCGGCCTGGTAGACGTCGCCGGTCGGGTAGATCCGCATCACGCGGGCCACGCGGAAGCGCGTATAAAGCAGGTCCGCCACGTCGGGCGGCGTCAGCCCCGCGCCGAACATCGCGGCGGAGGCCGGAGGAGCGGAGACCGTCACCCCCGCGCCAAGCACAGTCGCGGCCATCAGAGCTGGCAGGACCAGCATGCGAAGGCCGAGGCGCGGAGCGGGCCGCGTCGGCTCGGCTGAACCGGGACGCGGCGCGAAGGGGTGGGCCATGGATGGGGGTCCTCTCGGGATCGTCAGGCGTTAACGCCAAGTGAATCGCGCGATTGCGGCGCCGTTAGGACGTCAAGCCCGCCGCGCCGCCACGACGAGCGCTTCTATTTGCCCCATCTCCGTCGCGAAGCTCGTGACGAAACGCACGAAGCGCTCGTCGGGTCCGATGGCGAAGCCAGCCGGCACGCTGTCCGACGACCAGGGGGCGAAGCGGAAGCCGGCCTTCTCCAGCGCCGTGGCGGTCGATGCCGGCAGCACGGCGAAGACCTCGTTGGCTTCGGTAGGCCAGGGCATGCGCACGCCGGAGACAGCGCCCAGGCCTTCCGCAAGCCGTCGGGCGGCGGCATTGGCGTGCCGGGCGTTGGCGATCCAATGGTCTTTTTCGAGATAGGCAACCATCTGGGCCCCGAGCAGCCGCCCCTTGGACAGGGTGTGCCCGCTGCGCTTGCGGCGGTACTGCAAGTCTTCCGCGAGCGCCTTGTCGAAGAACACGACCGCCTCCGCTGCAAGGCAGCCATTCTTTGTCGCGCCGAAGGACACGACGTCCACGCCCGCCTTCCAGGTCATCTCCGCCGCCGTGCAGCCGAGCGCCACCATGGCGTTGGCGAAGCGCGCGCCGTCGAGATGGACCTTCAGCCCAGCGGCCTTCGCCGTACGACCCAGCGCCTCGATTTCCGCGAGGGTGTAGAGCGTGCCGGCCTCCGTCACCTGCGAGATGGACAAGGCCGTGGGTTGAACGGCCTTGGCCACGCCACGCGGATAGCGCCGCAGGACGGCCTCGACGGCAACAGGCGACATCTTGCCGCCGGCTCCGGCGACGCCGATGAGTTTCGCGCCGCCCGAAAACATTTCCGGCGCGCCGCATTCGTCGTCCATCACGTGGCTCTCGGCATGGCAGACGAGAGCGCCCCAGGGCGGGGTGAGCGCCGCGACGGCCAGCGCGTTGGCGGCGGTGCCGCTCGTCACCAGGAACGCCGTGACCTCGTGCTCGAACACCTCCGCCAGCATGGCCTCCGCCCTGGCGCTGTAGGCATCGGCTCCATAGGCCGGCTGCGCGCCGTCATTGGCGGCGATGAGGGCGTCGAGCACAGGGCGGCTGGCGCCGACCACGTTGTCGCTGGCGAAGTTCATGGACTAGATCCTGGCATGCGGCCGGCGCTGGGGCCGGCGGGAGCGGGATCATCCCCGGGACGGGGGCCTGCGGCAAGGCTCGCTGGCGCGGTCAGGGGGCGCGGCGCGACATGTTCCCATCGGCCGCGCACGCCAGACTTTCCAAAGGTTGCGCAGGCTCCAGCTCAGGCGAACTTTTCTTGCCCGCAGCCGTCATTTCGCCCCTTGTGTGGCTCCCGGTTTTCTGGCATGGTCCGGGCGCAATAGGACAGTCTTGCTGTCCCATTTGCCATCCACACTTCGACGGACCAGGCCTGTGACCTGCAACGGCGCGACCAAGACGACGGTGACGATCGGGGCCTTCGCTCCGAACGACCGCAAACGTGCCGAGCGCAAGACGCGGGCTTGACGGGCGCTGCCCGGTCCCAGGACCGGAACCGCCCGCAGGGTGCGGGCGCAACCGGGGCGCGGCCGAACCCTCCAGAACCTGATGCTCCGGCCGCCGCCATGGCGTGCTCCTTGCTAGTCGTCCGAACCGGCTCCGGGCCGGCCTGACGGGTGCAGGACGCGCCGACGCGGCGCGGAACGACGCGCCGGGCCTGCCCGGCGCCGAGCGCAGCCGGTTCTGCCGGCGGCATGAGGGCCGGCGACGGCCGAACGGAAGGGACGCGAGGGTTCACGATGAGCGAGATGACCGGGACCGCCATGGCCGGCCACCACACCGTCGGCGGCGAACGCCGCGCAGCGCAGCCCAAGCCGTCCGCGCCGCTGACGGTGCGCGATCCCGCGCTGCCGGACGCGCAGGGGCTTTACGATCCCGCCCGCGAGCATGACGCCTGCGGCGTCGGCTTCGTGGCGGACATGAAGAACCGCAAGTCGCACGACATTGTCGAGATGGGCCTGCGGGTGCTGCTCAACCTCGACCATCGCGGCGCGGTGGGCGCCGACCCCAAGGCGGGCGACGGCTGCGGGATGCTCGTCCAGATCCCCCATCGCTTCTTCGCCGACGAATGCGCCAAGCTCGGCATCGAGCTGCCGCCGGCCGGCGAGTACGCCGTGGGCCACCTGTTCCTGCCGCGCGACCCCGAGGGCCGTGCGCTCTGCGAGAGCATCGTCGAGAAGGTCGTCGCCGACGAGGGTCAGGTGTTCCTCGGCTGGCGCGACGTGCCGGTCGACAATGCCGGCCTCGGCGAGAGCGTGAAGCCGACCGAGCCCGGCCACCGCCAGATCTTCGTCGCGCCCGGCAAGGGCATCGCCGACGCCGACGCCTTCGAGCGCCGGCTCTTCATTCTGCGCAAGGTCATCTCCAACACGATCTACGACATGAAGGACCCCCGCACGAAGGGGTTCTATCCCGTGTCGCTGTCCTCGCGCACCGTGACCTACAAGGGCATGCTGCTGGCCGGCCAGCTCGGCGACTATTTTAAGGACCTGCGCGACCCGCGCTTCGAGAGCGCGCTCGCCCTCGTGCACCAGCGCTTCTCGACCAACACCTTCCCGACCTGGTCGCTCGCGCATCCCTACCGGATGGTCGCCCATAACGGCGAGATCAACACGCTGCGCGGCAACGTGAACTGGATGGCCGCGCGCCAGGCCTCGGTGGACTCGGAGCTCTTCGGCACCGAGATCTCCAAGCTGTGGCCGATTTCCTACGAGGGCCAGTCCGACACGGCCTGCTTCGACAACGCGCTCGAGTTCCTCGTGCGCGGCGGCTACTCGCTGGCCCACGCCGTGATGATGCTGATCCCCGAGGCCTGGGCGGGCAACCCGCTGATGGACGAGGACCGGCGCGCCTTTTACGAGTACCACGCCGCGCTCATGGAGCCGTGGGACGGGCCGGCCGCCGTCGCCTTCACCGACGGCCGCCAGATCGGCGCGACGCTCGACCGCAACGGCCTGCGCCCCGCGCGCTACCTCGTCACCGAGGACGGCCTCGTCGTGATGGCCTCGGAGTTCGGCGTGCTGCCGATCCCCGAGGAGAAGATCGTCACGAAGTGGCGCCTGCAGCCCGGCAAGATGCTGCTGATCGACCTCGAGCAGGGCCGCATCGTCTCCGACGACGAGATCAAGAGGACGCTGTCCGTCGCGAACCCCTATCGCGACTGGCTGAAGCGCGGCCAGATCATCCTGGAGGAGCTGCGCCCGGTGGAGCCGCGCCAGGCCCGCACCGACGTGTCCCTGCTCGACCGCCAGCAGGCCTTCGGCTACACGCAGGAAGACCTCAAGCTGCTCATGGCCCCCATGGCCGTGACCGGCCAGGAAGCCGTCGGCTCGATGGGCACGGACACGCCGATCTCGGCTCTGTCCGACAAGTCGAAGCCGCTCTTCACCTACTTCAAGCAGAACTTCGCGCAGGTCACGAACCCGCCGATCGACCCGATCCGCGAGGAACTCGTGATGAGCCTCGTGTCCTTCATCGGGCCGCGGCCGAACATCTTCGACCTCGAGGGTTCCTCGCGCCGCAAGCGGCTGGAGGCGCGCCAGCCCATCCTGACCAACCAGGATCTCGAGAAGATCCGCTGCATCAGCCATTTCGAGGACCGCTTCGACACGAAGACGCTCGACATGACCTACCCGGCCGAACAGGGCGCGGGCGGCATGCCCGGCGCGCTGGAGCGGCTCTGCGAGCGGGCCGAGGCGGCCGTGCATGGCGGCTACAACATCATCATCCTGTCCGACCGGCAGGTCGGCCCCGACCGCATCCCGATCCCGTCGCTGCTGGCGACGGCGGCCGTGCACCACCACCTCATCCGCAAGGGCCTGCGCACATCGGTCGGCCTCGTCGTCGAGACCGGCGAGCCGCGCGAGGTGCACCATTTCTGCTGCCTCGCCGGCTACGGCGCAGAAGCCATCAACCCCTACCTCGCCTTCGACACCCTGGCGGCCATGAAGGCCGAGTTCCCGGAGGAGGTGGACGACGAGGAGGTGGTGAAGCGCTACATCAAGTCGGTCGACAAGGGCATCCTGAAGGTCATGTCCAAGATGGGCATCTCGACCTACCAGTCCTATTGCGGCGCGCAGATCTTCGACGCGGTCGGCCTGAAGTCGGCCTTCGTGGCGCAATACTTCTTCGGCACGTCGACGACCATCGAGGGCGTCGGCCTGGAGGAGATCGCCGAGGAGACGGTGCGCCGTCACCGCGACGCCTTCGGCGACGCGCCGGTCTACCGCAACGCTCTCGACGTGGGCGGCGACTACGCCTACCGCATCCGCGGCGAGGACCATGTCTGGACGCCGGACACGGTGGCCACGCTGCAGCATGCGGTGCGCCTCAACGCGCGCGAGCGCTACCGCGAATACGCCAAGCTCGTGAACGACCAGGACGGCCGCTACACGACGATCCGCGGCCTGTTCCGCATCAAGACCGCGGCGGAGCGCGGTGCGACCCCGGTGCCGCTCGACGACGTCGAGCCGGCCGCCGCGATCGTGCGCCGCTTCTCCACGGGCGCCATGTCCTTCGGGTCGATCTCGAAGGAGGCGCACGAGGCCATGGCGATCGCCATGAACAGGCTCGGCGGCAAGTCCAACACCGGCGAGGGCGGCGAGGAGGCCGAGCGCTTCGTGCCGCTGCCGGACGGGCGCTCCAAGCGCTCGGCCATCAAGCAGGTCGCCTCCGGCCGCTTCGGCGTGACGGCGGAATACCTCGCCAATTCCGACGTCATGCAGATCAAGATCGCGCAGGGCGCCAAGCCCGGCGAGGGCGGGCAGCTGCCGGGCCACAAGGTGGACGCGGTCATCGCCAAGGTGCGCCACTCCACGCCCGGCGTCGGCCTGATCTCGCCGCCGCCGCACCACGACATCTATTCGATCGAGGACCTCGCCCAGCTCATCTTCGACCTGAAGAACGTGAACCCGTCGGCCGACGTCTCGGTGAAGCTCGTCTCCGAGGTCGGCGTGGGCACGGTCGCGGCCGGCGTCGCCAAGGCGCGCGCGGACCACATCACCATCTCGGGCTTCGAGGGCGGCACGGGCGCGAGCCCGCTCACCTCGCTGAAGCACGCGGGCTCGCCCTGGGAGATGGGCCTCGCCGAGACGCAGCAGACGCTGGTGATGAACCGGCTGCGCGGCCGCGTCGCGCTGCAGGTCGACGGCGGCATCCGCACGGGCCGCGACGTCGTGATCGGAGCGCTGCTCGGCGCGGACGAGTTCGGCTTCTCGACCGCCCCGCTGATCGCGGCGGGCTGCATCATGATGCGCAAGTGCCACCTCAACACCTGCCCCGTTGGAGTCGCCACGCAGGACCCCGTGCTCCGCAAGCGCTTCAAGGGCACGCCCGAGCACATCATCAACTACTTCTTCTTCGTGGCCGAGGAGGTGCGCGAGTACATGGCGGAGATGGGCTTCCGCTCCATCGACGAGATGGTCGGCCGCTCGGACCTGCTCGACAAGGAGGCCTCGGTCGCCCACTGGAAGGCGCAGGGGCTCGACTTCTCGCGCCTCTTCCACCGCCCGCAGGTCGGCGCGGACGTGCCCACGCGGCATGTCGAGCGCCAGAAGCACCCGATCGACACCGTGCTCGACCGCAAGCTCATCGCCGGCGCGATGGGCGCGATCGAGGGCGGCGATCCCGTGACGCTGGAATTCCCGATCCGCAACACGGACCGCACCACCGGCGCCATGCTGTCGGGCGAGATCGCCAAGCGGCACGGCCATGCCGGCCTGCCGGACGACACGATCACGATCAAGCTCGAGGGCACGGCGGGCCAGAGCTTCGGCGCCTTCCTCGCGCAGGGCGTGACGATGGAGCTCGCCGGCCAGGCCAACGACTATGTCGGCAAGGGCCTCTCGGGCGGCATCCTGATCATCCGTCCCTCGGACAAGGCCGTGGCGAAGGCCGAGGAGTCGATCATCGTCGGCAACACCGTGCTCTACGGCGCCATCGCGGGCGAGTGCTACTTCCGCGGCGTCGCGGGCGAGCGCTTCGCCGTGCGCAACTCGGGGGCGGTAGCCGTGGTGGAAGGCACCGGCGACCATGGCTGCGAGTACATGACCGGCGGCGTCGTCGTGGTGATCGGCCAGACCGGGCGCAACTTCGCGGCCGGCATGTCTGGCGGCATCGCCTACGTGCTGGACGAGGACAAGACGTTCGCCAAGCGCTGCAACCTCTCGATGGTCGACCTGGAGCCGGTCGAGGAGGAGGAGGAGCTCAACGAGCGCCTGCACCACCATGGCGGCGACCTGGAGACCAAGGGCCGCATCGACCTCGGCGGCGACCTGTCGCGCCACGACGAGGAGCGGCTGCACCAGCTCATCAGCAACCACCTCGCCTGGACGGGCTCGGAGAAGGCCAAGCACATCCTCGACAACTGGGCCGACTACCGCACCCGCTTCGTCAAGGTGATGCCGGTCGAGTACCGCCGGGCGCTGCGCGAGATGGAGAAGCTGAGGACGCTGCAGGCGGCGGAGTGATGGATGGAGATCGTCTGGACCCCGCACGCCGAGGAAGCGATGCAGGACAGGCAGATCGGCCGGGAGCAAGTTCTGGCGGCAATCTCGTCGCCGGAATTTACTGAACCAGATCCGATAGCTGGCCGGATCAGGGCGTTCAAAAGGCTCCCCGACCACGGAAATCGCTGGTTGCGCGTCGTCTACGAAGATATCGAGAGCAGTCGTGTCATCGTGACGTTGTTTCTGGATCGAAAGGCCGGGAGGAAGAGATGAAGCTATCTTACGACCCGACCGTGGACGCGCTCTTCGTTCGTTTTTCGGAGGCGCCTACCTTGGAATCCGAGGAGGTGAAGCCCGGCGTGATCCTCGACTTCGATGCCGAGGGACACATCGTCGCGATCGAAATCCTCGACGTGAAGAACCAGCTCCCTGCGTCGGTGATCGCCGACCTGCAGGCGGCGGAGTGATCCGATGAAGATCTTCGGCGATCTCTCCTCCGGCAACTGCCTGAAGGTAAAGTACACGGCGGACCATCTCGGCCTCCCCTACCAGTGGGTGGAGGTGGACATCATGAAGGGGGGGAGCCGCACGGCGGACTTCCTCGCCATAAGCCCCATGGGTCAGGTGCCGGTCGTGCTGTTCGACGACGGGCGGGCGCTGGCGCAGTCCAACGCGATCATCCGGTACCTGGCGCGCGGAACGACGCTCCTGCCGGAGGATCCCTTCGCGCAGGCGGAGGTCGACCAGTGGCTCTTCTGGGAGCAGAACGCGCACGAGTTCTTCGTGGCGGGCGCGCGCTTCCAGATGGTCTATCTCGGGCGCTCCAGGGAGCAGCGCGAGCCGTTGCGCGTGGAGCGCGGCGAGCAGGCGCTCACCTTCATGGAGCACATCCTGTCCGGCCGCGACTTCTTCTCGGCGGGGCGGCTCACGGTAGCCGACATCGCGCTGCTGGCCTATACGCGGCTGGCGGGCGAAGGCGGCTTCGATCTTTCTTTACGGACGGCGTTGCGAGCCTGGATCGCGCGCTGCGAGCAGGCCCTCGGCCTGCCGCCGGCTTGATACGACACGCGGAACGAGCGGGGCAGTCACATGGGTAAGGTCACGGGTTTCCTCGAGTTCGACCGGCAGGAGCAGAAGTACCAGCTCGCCGGCGACCGCATCCGCCATTTCCGCGAGTTCACGCTGCCGCTCGACGAGAAGGACGTGCGCCGACAGGCCGCGCGCTGCATGGACTGCGGCGTGCCCTATTGCCACTCCGGCACGGGCTGCCCGGTGAACAATCAGATCCCGGACTGGAACGACCTCGTCTATAACGGCGACTGGCGGGAGGCGGCGCGCAACCTGCACTCCACGAACAACTTTCCGGAGTTTACGGGCCGCATCTGCCCGGCGCCCTGCGAGGAGGCGTGCACCCTCAACCTCGAGGACATGCCGGTCACCATCAAGACAATCGAGCAGTCCATCGCCGACAAGGCCTGGGCCGAGGGCTGGATCGTCCCCGAGCCGCCGGAGGCCAAGACCGGCAAGCGCGTCGCCATCGTGGGCTCCGGCCCGGCCGGCCTCGCCGCCGCCCAGCAGCTCGCCCGCGTCGGGCACGACGTGCACGTCTTCGAGCGCGAGCCCCGCGCGGGTGGTCTGCTGCGCTACGGCATCCCCGACTTCAAGATGGAGAAGCGTCATATCGACCGCCGTGTCGAGCAGATGGAGCAGGAGGGCGTCCAGTTCCACTACGGCGTCAATATCGGCGTCAGCAAGCCCTTCGCCGAACTGGTGGACGGCTTCGACGCGGTGCTGATGGCGGGCGGCGCGGAGGATCCGCGCGACCCCAAGCTGCCGGGGCAGGAGCTCGCCGGCGTGCACTTCGCCATGCCCTTCCTCGTTCAGCAGAACCGGCGCGTCGGCCTGGAGCCCGCCACGGACGAGGAGCCGATCCTGACGGGCGGCAAGCATGTCGTGGTGATCGGCGGCGGCGACACGGCGTCGGACTGCGTCGGCACGTCGTTCCGCCAGGGCGCGCTCTCCGTCACCCAGCTCGACATCCGCATGAAGCCGCCGGCCAAGGAGGACAAGCTCACCGTGTGGCCCTACTGGCCCACGAAGCTGCGCACCTCATCCAGCCAGGCGGAAGGCGCGGAGCGCGAGTTCCAGGCGGCCACGCTCGGCATCGAAGGCAAGAACGGCAAGGTCACCGGCGTGAAGTGCGCCCGCGTCGACGAGAAGCGCCAGCCCATCCCAGGCACGGAGTTCATCCTGCGCGCCGACCTCGTCTTCCTCGCCATCGGCTTCGCCGGCAGCCACGTGCCTGGCATGGTCGAGCAGTCGGGCGTGGCGCGCGACCGGCGCAACAACATCGTGGCCAACGAGCTGGCCTATGCCACCTCGGTGCCGAAGGTGTTCGCGGCGGGCGACATGCGCCGCGGCCAGTCCCTTGTGGTCTGGGCCATCCGCGAAGGCCGCCAGGCAGCCCACGCCATCGACACGTTCCTGATGGGCACGACGACCCTGCCACGGTAGGGCCTGCGGTCCTGCAATCAGCAAGCAAGGCGTCATCCCCGGCGGCGCGCGGCAGGCCGCGGGGTTGACACGCATGGGCGCTTGGCGACGCTTCGTTAACCGGCCCTCGGCCCTCCCCGCCCATCAACTGCGCCCGCTACCCTTGACAAGGCGGGGGGCGCGCACGATCTGGGCGGAAAGGTGACCGGGCCCCTCTGGCGGAAGTTCGATCCTTCCGTGATGTCGGCACCATCGTGACACACGAGGGACCGGCATGGACTTTCTCAGCACTGATATTCTCACGACCATGATCCTGGCCAAGCCGCTCTGGATGTGGCTGGTCTTCGGGACGGTGGTCGTTGTCCTCCTCGCCTTCGATCTCGGCGTGCTGCACCGCGGCTCCAAGGAGATCTCGGTGCGCGAGAGCCTGCTGCTCTCCGCCTTCTACATCAGCATGGGCCTCGCCTTCGGCGGCTGGATCTGGTGGTCGCTGGGGCCGCAGCCCGGCCTCGAATACCTGACGGGATTCGTCATCGAGAAGAGCCTCTCGATGGACAACATCTTCGTCATTGCCATGATTTTCGGCTATTTCGGCATCCCCCGCGCCTACCAGTACCGCGTGCTCTTCTGGGGCATCCTGGCGGTGATCCTGCTGCGCGGCCTGATGATCGGCGTCGGCGCTGCGCTCGTCGCGCAGTTCGGCTGGGTGCTCTGGCTCTTTGCGGTGTTCCTCATCGTCACCGGCGTGAAGATGCTGTGGGCGGCCGACAAGGAGTATGACGTCGCCTCCAATCCGCTTCTGAAGTTCATCCGTCGCCACTTCCGCGTGACGGAGAAGCTGCACGGTGAGCGCTTCTTCGTGCGGGAGCGCGACGAGAAGACGGGCAAGTTGGTGACGGCGCTGACGCCGCTCTTCCTCGTGCTGATCCTCGTCAACGTGGCGGACGTGGTCTTCGCCGTGGACTCGGTGCCTGCGATCTTCGCGATCACGACGGACACCTACATCGTGTTCACGTCGAACATCTTCGCGATCCTAGGCCTGCGCGCGCTCTATTTCGCGCTCGCCGCCATGATCGACCGCTTCGCCTACCTGAAGTACGCGCTGGCGACCGTGCTGATCTTCATCGGCAGCAAGATCGTCGTGGCAGACATGCTGGGTATCGCCAAGGTGCCCCCGGCCATCTCGCTCGGCGCGACCTTCGCCATCCTCGCGGCCGGCATCTTCTACTCACTGTGGAAGACCCGCGGCGAGCAGGCCAAGGCGATCGCGGAGGCCAGCAATCCGGCCGCGGTGGGCGGCCAGCCCTGACGGGCTGCCGCCCTAGGAGCGGATGGGCTCCAGCTCGAGCGCCTTCTTCATGAAGCGGTAGAGGCCGTACATCCCCAGCGCGCCGAACACCGCCATCAGGGCCCAGCCCACGTGCTGGCCGAGGTTGAACAGGCCCGCCAGGGCCCAGCCCGCGGCCAGCGCGACGCCGATGATCTCGGTGCCAACGAGGATGCCCACGCTGACCACGGTAACGAGGTTGGTCGTGTTGATGCCGCCGGCCATGGCTCCGGTTCCGTTCCCGCGGGGCTGCATGCCCGCTTTTCGAGGGATGGACTATAACGGCCGGGGCCGTCGTGCAAGGATGACGGCCCGCCCGGGCCCGTGCCCCTGACCTCCCTCGCAGCCGAAACCTGCCGATGCCCGATACGCCGACTTATTCCAGCGCCGCCGTCGCCGCGCCCCACATCGCCGCGTCCGAGGCCGGGCGCAACGTGCTCGCGGCGGGAGGAAATGCCGTCGAGGCGATGATCGCCATGGCGGCCACCATCGCGGTGGTCTACCCCCACATGAACGCCGTAGGGGGCGACGGCTTCTGGATCGTGCGCGACCCGCGCGGCCGGGTCTACGCGATCGAGGGCTGCGGCCCGGCCGGCCGAAGGGCCACCCGCCAGCGTTATCGCGAGCGCGGCCACGATGTGATCCCCTCCCGCGGCCCGGAGGCCATCGTCACGGCGCCGGGCGCGATCGGCGGCTGGGCGGAGGCGCGACGCCTCGCCGCGGCGCTGGGCCGCGACGTCAAGGTCGGCGGCGACCTGCCGCTCGCCGACCTGCTGGCCGACGCGATCCGCCGCGCCCGCGAGGGCTCGCCGGTCTCGCCATCCGAGGCGCGCACGGCCCACAACGCGAAGCAGGCGCTCTGGGAAGCGCCCGGATTCGCCACGACCTACACGGTGGACGGCAAGATCCCCGAGGCCGGGACGCTGCGCCGCCAGCCCAAGCTCGCGGACACGCTTGACCACCTCGCCTCGGCGGGCCTCGACGACTTCTACAGGGGCGACGTGGGCCGCGAGATCGCCGTCGACCTCGAGGCGCTGGACGCCCCCGTCACGCGCGCCGACCTGGAGTCGTTCGAGGCCCGCGTGGTCAGGCCGTTGAGCCTCGCGGTGCCCGGCGCGACGCTCTACAACTTCCCGCCCTCCACGCAGGGCCTTGCCTCGCTCCTCATTCTCGGCCTGTTTTCCCGCCTCGGCGTCAAGCGCGGCGAGGGGTTCGAGCACGTTCACGGGCTGGTCGAGGCCACCAAGCGCGCCTTCCGGGTGCGCGACGCCGTGGTGACCGATCCCGGCCGGCTGCCGCGCGACCCCTCGGAGTTCCTCGCCGCGGACTGGCTCGACAAGGAGGCCGCGCGCATCTCCATGACGCGGGCGGACCACTACCCCCTGCCCTGGGGCGAGGGCGACACGATCTGGATGGGGGCGATCGACAGCGCGGGCACGGCCGTCAGCTACATCCAGTCGATCTATTGGGAATATGGCTCGGGCTGCGTGCTGCCGCGCACCGGCGTGCTGATGCAGAATCGCGGCATCTCCTTCTCGCTAGACCCCGCCGCGCTCAACAGCCTCGAGCCGGGCCGCCGGCCCTTCCACACGCTCAACCCCGCGCTCGCCGCCTATGATGACGGCCGCGTGCTGGTCTACGGCTCGATGGGCGGGGACGGCCAGCCGCAGTTCCAGGCGGCGCTCTACACGCGCTACGGCTTCGGCATGGACCTCGCCGCGGCCGTCGACGCCCCGCGCTGGCTGCTCGGCCGCACCTGGGGCTCGCACAGCGTGAGCCTGAAGTTCGAGAACCGCTTCGATCCCGACCTTCTGCGCGCGCTGGAGCGCGCCGGTCACGTGGTCGAGGTGGTCGACGCGCCCTATTCCGACAGCCTCGGCCATGCCGGAATGGTGCTTCGCCATGCCCGCAACGGGGCCGTGGAGGCCGTGCACGACCCTCGCTCCGACGGCGGGTCCGAAGGATTGTAGTCTCCAGCCAACACCCATCGACGCCGAATGGACGACGCGCCATGACCATCACCGACGACGCCTTCCACGCCTTCGTACCCTACCCGCCCGCGCACGTGCCGCACGCCACGAGCGGCCCTCTCGGCGGGCTCACGGTCGCGGTGAAGGACATCTTCGACGTGGCGGGCTACCCCACGGGATGCGGCCAGCCGACCAAGCTCGCCATGTCCGGCCTCAAGAGCACGACAGCGCCCTTCGTCCGGCGCTTCCTCGACGCTGGGGCACGCTTCGTCGGCAAGACGCACACGGTGGAGCTCGCCTATTCGCTGAACGGCAAGAACAACCATTTCGGCACGCCCATCAACCCCGCCGATCCCGCGCGGGTGCCGGGCGGCTCCTCCTCCGGATCGGCAGCGGCCGTCGCCGGGCGGCTCGCCGACATCGGCATCGGCTCGGACACGGGCGGCTCGGTGCGCGGGCCCGCGAGCTATTGCGGGATTTTCGGCATCCGGCCCACGCATGGCCGCCTGCCGCTCGAGGCCTGCATGCCGCTCGCGCCGAGCCTCGACACGCCCGGCTGGTTCTGCCGCGACGCCAAGGTGTTCGAGCGCGTCGCCGAGGCAGTGCTGGACGACGACCCCGCGCCGCTGCCCGCCAAGCCTCGCCTGCTCAAGGCTGCAGATGCCTTCGGGCTGGCCGACAAGCAGCCGCGCAAGGCGCTCGACGCGATCGTCACCCGCATCGACCGGATGCTCTCTCCCGTCGAGGAGGTGACGGCGGCAGCGCCCGACTTCGACGCGCTCTACTGGGCGTTCCGCTACATCCAGGGCGTGGAATCCTGGGACTCGCACGGCGAGTTCGTGCGCACCATGCGTCCGGCGCTCGGCCCCGGCATCGGCGAGCGGCTCGAGTTCGGGCGCGACGTCACGAAGGCGCAGCTCAAGGAATCCCTGGCGACCCGAAAGGCCTTCCGGAGCCACTTCGCGAAGCTGCTCGGGAGTGACGGCGTCCTGTTGCTGCCCACCGTCCCCGGCCCCGCGCCGCTGCTGCGCAGCACGGACGAGGAGCTGGAGGCGAACCGGGCGCAGTCGCTAAGGCTGCTCTGCATGGGCGGCCTTTCCGGCTTCGCGCAGGTGAACCTGCCCGTGGGCTGGCTCGACGGTGCGCCCTTCGGCCTCTCGCTGATCGGCCCGGCCGGGTCCGACCTCTCGCTCGTGCGCCTCGCGGGCAAGGTGTTCAAGGCCGCCAGCGTGAAGATCGCGTAACCGTACAGCCGGATTCACTCGATTTGCACCATTTCCCTGAACGGAGGTGCAAGCTTCACCGGCGATGCTGCAGGCCTGAGCCGATGTCTCGGGCCCTGGAGCACGACCATGAAGCCGACGGCTGCGCTGACCACAGACCTCGTCCACCGGCTCCGCCGGCTGGAAGCCTATCGCCTGATCGACATCCTGATCATGGCCGGACTGACCGCGCTCGTCGTGCTCCAGGTCGCCTCGGCCGCCTCTCACGTAGCCTGAGCCCGAACGGGCTCCCACGCTCGCCTTGATCCTCGCCCGGCCAGGGCGCAGACTGCCGGCATGAGCACCGAGCACGCCCACGGCCACGCCGGACACCACCACGACCATCACCACGATCACGATCACGACGAGGGCTCGGCCCTCTCGGAGATCGCGCTGCGTGTGCGTGCGCTGGAATCCATCCTCACGGAAAAAGGCCTGGTCGATCCCGCTGCCATCGACGCCATCGCGGAGACCTACGAGACCAAGGTCGGCCCCCGCAACGGCGCGCGCGTGGTGGCGCGGGCCTGGAGCGACCCCGCCTTTCTCGACCGGCTGCGCAAGGACGCCACGGCCGCCATCGCGGAGCTGGGCTATGGCGGGCGGCAGGGCGAGCACATGGTGATCGTCGAGAACACGGCGGAGACGCACAACCTCGTCGTCTGCACCCTGTGCTCCTGCTATCCGTGGTCCGTGCTGGGCCTGCCGCCCGTCTGGTACAAGTCGGCCCCCTACCGCTCCAAGGCCGTGATCGACCCCAGGGGCGTGCTCGCCGATTTCGGCGTGACGCTGCCAGCCGGGACGAAAATCCGCGTGTGGGATTCGACCGCGGAGCTGCGCTACCTCGTCATCCCCCGGCGCCCTGCGGGCACGGACGGCTGGAGCGAGGAGCGCCTCGCCGGCCTCGTCACCCGCGACAGCATGATCGGCACCGGCCTCGCCCTCAGCCCCGCCGCGCTGGAGGCCAGGCCTTGAACGGTGCGCAGGACCTCGGCGGCATGATGGGCTTCGGCCCCGTCGTGCCTGAGGAGGACGAACCGCTGTTCCACGCGCCCTGGGAGCGCCGCGCGCTCGGCATCACCATCGCGAGCGCGGCGCTCGGCGAGTGGAACATCGACCTGATGCGGCATGCCCGCGAGTCCATACCGCCGGCGCGTTATCTCGCTGCGAGCTACTACGAGATCTGGATCACCGCGCTCATCGACGTGCTGCTGGCCAAGGGCATCGTCGGCTCCGACGAACTCGCGGCGGGGCACGCGCTGCGACCTGCTCCGGCGACGCGTCGGCCTCGGCTGGAAGCCTCCGCCACGCCGGCCATGCTGGCGCGCGGCGGACCCTGCGACCGCCCGCTGGACCGGCCTGCCGGCTTCGCGGTAGGCGATTGGGTGCGGACGAAGAACATCAACCCCTTCGGCCATACGCGGCTGCCGCGCTACGTGCGCGGGAAGGCGGGCGTGGTGGAGCGCGTGGCCGGCGGCTTCGTCTTCCCCGACAGCAACGCGCACCTCAGGGGCGAGGACCCGCAATGGGTCTACACAGTCCGCTTCGAGGGCCGCGAGCTGTGGGGCGAGGACAGCGATCCCGACGTGAGCGTTTCCACGGATTGCTGGGAGCCCTACCTGGAGCCTGCGGCGTGAGCGCCGCTTCCGCAGCCGCCGCGCTGGCGGCCCTCCCCGCTGTTCCGCGTGACGCGGACGGCCCGGTCTTTCGCGAGCCCTGGGAAGCGCAAGCCTTCGCGATGGCCGTAGCGCTTCATGAGAAGGGCCTCTTCACCTGGCCGGAATGGGCGGAGGCGCTGTCGCGCGCGATCCGGCGCGCGCAGGAGGCTGGCGATCCCGATTGCGGCGACAGCTACTACGAGCACTGGCTCTCGGCCCTCGAGGACATCGTCGTGTCCAAGGGCGCGGCGGGCCGCAACCTCCTGCACGACCGGCGCGACGCCTTCGACCGCGCCGCCCGCGCGACGCCGCACGGCCAGCCCATCCTGCTGGAGAACGATCCGCTGCGGAGACCGGGATGAGTTTCTCCGCCCCGCCCGCCGTTCTCGCGTGGCGGCCGATGCGGGAGGAGGATCTGCCCGGCGTCGTCGCCATCGCGGATGTCGTGCACCCTGCCTTTCCCGAGCGCGTCGAGGTCATCGCCGAGAAACGGGCCTTGTGGCCCACCGGATGCTTCGTGCTGGCGGACCCTGCCGGGACGCTTGCGGGCTACGCCATCAGCTACCCCTGGCATGCGCGCCGACCCGCCCCGCTGGACACGATGCTCGGATCGCTGCCATCGCCCGGGGGCGCGCGCTGGATCCACGACGTGGCGCTGCTGCCTGGGGCGCGCGGGAGCGGTCTCGCCGCGGAGCCCGTCCGCCGGGTCCTCGCCGACGCCGACGCGGCGGGCGTGGCAGAGTCGGCGCTGGTCGCCGTCTATGGCAGCGAGGTGTTCTGGGCGCGCTTCGGATTTCGCGTTCCGCCGGACCTTGCGGCGGCCGTCGCCAACGAAGTGGCGGAGCACTACGGCCCGCAAGCCCGCTTCATGGTGCGCCCACGGGGCGGATAATCCTTCTCCAGCAGGGGAGGGATCATGCGCCAAGGACCAAGTGGACAGTCTTTACTGGTGGTCCTAACCCGCCGCGCCGCTGACCCACAGGCCTGTGACGAGCGCCAGGCCGAAGGCGAGGACGAACGCGGCTGCGAGCACCTCAAAGAGGCCGAGCGCGACAGCGCCTCCCTCACCCCTGCCCGCGGCGAGGCGGAGCGCCGTGCCCTTGGCGAGCACGGCGAGCGCAGCGAGGACGCCCGTGGTGAGCGCCGTCCCGACGGCCATGGCGAAGGTGGCGGCGATGCCCAGCGCGAAGGCTCCTTGCGCCAGCGAGAAGACCAGCACGATGATGGCGCCCGAGCAGGGCCTCAGCCCCGCGGCGACCACCGCGGCGGCGGCCGAGCGCGCGGATCCCTCCGCGACTTCCGGCCCCGGCAGGTGGACGTGTCCGCAGCCCGGCCCGCAGGCCTCTCCGGCTGCGTGATCGTGCCGCAGCGCGCCGGGCACCCAGCGGGCCGAGAGAAACCACGCCTTGCGCCAGAGCAGCACCGCCCCGACGAGCGCAACGGCGGCGAAGCTCGCCGTCTCCACCCAGGAGACGAGGCCCGTCATCCGCATCGCCGTCACTCGCAGCAGGCCGGCCAGGACGCCGACCACCGCCACCGCGACGCAGGCCTGCAGCAGCGCCGCGGCGGCCGCCATGCCGAGGCCCCGGCGAAGCGCCCGCTCATTGGCCATGATCCAGGCGGAAATCACCGCCTTGCCGTGGCCCGGCCCGGCCGCGTGGAAGACGCCGTAGGCGAAGCTGAGGCCCACCAGCGCCCAGGCCCCGGCGGGCGCCTCGGCGGCGGCGCGGATCGCCTGGGTGAGGCGGGCATAGAACAGGCTCTGCATCGCCATGATCCAGCCGGCAATGCCGGTGGTCGGACCGCCTCCCTCGCGCACCCCGACGCCGAAGGGATTTCGTGGCGGCGGAACGGCCCCGGCGTCGATCCAGCGCGAGGCGAGCGTGCCTAGGGCGAGGACGAGCACAAGCGCTGCCAGCGCAAGGGCGGCCGTCAGCAGCACGTGGCGGCGGCGCAGGGCCGCACGGTCGTCCGCGAGGGGGAGCGCGCGCCCGCTCATCTCAGGGGCAGGCCACGATGACCTTGGAGGCGAACTGGAAACCCATGTTGGCGTTCGCGAAATAATCCTCGCTGAGCTTGCCGAGCGTCGCGGTCTCCGGCTTCTTGGGCCGGGACATCTGAACGGCACAGTTCTTCGGAGCACCCACGAGCTTCAGGGCGTCGTCCCCGTCGGCATAGGAGAAGTCGACGAAGAAGGTGGGGTCGTAGACGTCGAGGATCACGGTGCGCTTGGCGGGCGCGGCCTCCTTCACCGGCAGGGTGAAGTGCAGCGTCAGCTGGCCCTTGGCGTGCTCCAGCCAATAGTCGCGCGGCGCGTCGAACGTCACCCGCTTCCCGTCGCTCTTCAGCACGGTGAAGTAGTCGAACTCGGCCAGCGATTCCGTGTTCACCTTGGCGAGGTCGGCCAGTTCCTCGCGCGAGAAGATGCCGTCTCCGTTCTTGTCCAGGCCCTGGACCGCGTAGCTGGAATAGGCCTCGTCGAAGACCCAGCGGTGGCGCACCTCGCTCACGTGGCCGTCCGGCTTGAACACGAGGTCGGCCGTCACCGTCACCCAGACGTGCGGATGGGCCGAAGCCCGGCCCGCGAGGCCGAGGCAGACCAGCGCGGCGAGCAGGTAGGAGGCGAGGCGCGTCGTCATGGCGGACCTGTCTTCGCCCGTTCGCGTCAGGGGACGGGCGCGCCCTGCATGGCGCGCCCTCGTGGCCGAAGCGTGGCGCTCAGGTTACTTGATGACAATCCGCTCGCCCGGCTTGATGTCGATCGTCCCCAGCCTGCGCGCATAGGCCATCACGTCGTTGGCCATCATTGCGCCGCCGGTGTCGACCGTGGCGGCGACCGGACCGGCGAGCGCGGTGTAGCCGTCGCCGCCGCGCAGCATGAAGTCGTTGGTGGCGACGATGTAGGTGCGGCCATCGTCGAGCGGCTGGCCGCCTACCGCCACGCTCAGCACGCGCTGGCCGGCCGGCTTCGTCGGGTCGACCTCGATGCGCAGGTTGGAGACCTGCGGGAAGCGACCGGCCTTGTTCTCCATCAGGCTGAAACCGTTCTCGAGAGCCTTGCGCAGGCTGGCGCCGGTGATGCGCGTCGTCACGGTCTTGTTGCCGAAGGGCAGCTCCGAGAGGATGTCGCGCCGGGTGATCTCGCTGCCCACGGGATAGACCTTGTTGGCGCGGATGCCGCCGCCATTGGTGATGCCAACCTCCGCGTTGGTCGCGGCGCGGATCGCGTCGGCGACGAGATCGCCGATGACCGTCTCCTGAGAGCGGACGAGGGCGGTACGGCTGTCGAGTTCGACGGCGAGCTTGGCGACGGGCACGTCGAGTTCGTGCGACAGTTCGGCCTCATAGGCGGCGACGCGTTTCGCCATCTCCGGGTCCGGCGTGACGCTGGCGGTGTCGATGATGCGGAAGTCCGGCCACCAGGTGAGCGTGCGCTTCGTTCCGTCCACCTTCAGGGTCATCGAGACATCGACGGCGGTGACGTATTGCGCGTCCTCTCCGGATTCGGTCATCGCCGCCTTGCCGTCATAGACGACGCGCAGGTCGTGGTCGTGGCCGGTGAGGATGAGGTCGACAAGCTTGGCGTCGAACATGCGGAAGTCCGTCGCGCGGTCGGTATGCACGACGGCCACGACGAAGTCCGCGCCGGCCTCGCGCAGGGCCTTGGCCTGGTCGCGCACTGTCTCGAAGCTCGGCGCGAAGGCGAGGTCCCCCGGGCTCGACAGCACGGCGGTCGTCTCGAGGCAGGAGCCGACGATGCCGATGCGCACGCCGCCGAGCTCGACGATGCCGGTCTTCTTGATGGAGGCCGGCACGCCGGGACCGGAGAGGTTCGCCGCGTAGACCGGGAACTTGGCTTCCCCGATGCGCTTGACGAAGGTCTCCTTGCCGAAGTCGAACTCATGGTTGCCCGGCACGAAGACGTCCGGCGGGATGTCGTTGAGCAGATCGACCATGCTGGCGCCCTGGTCGAAGCCCGACATGAGGCTCGGCGAGAAGCTGTCGCCGGCATGGACGAAGAGCACGTTGGGCGACTTGGCCTTCTCGCCCTTGACGATCGCCGCCAGCCGGGCCATGCCGCCGCGTCCCTTCTCCTCGGCGATCTCGTAGAGGTCGTTGGTCAGGAGGAAGGTGACCTTGACCGCGGCCTGGGCTCCGGCGGGACCGGCGGAGAGCGCGACGAACGAGGCGCCGGCGAGTCCGAGGCGGAGCGTGTCTCTGCGGGTCAGGGTCATGGGAATCTCCGGCGTGTCTGTCGGGCTTGATCATGCGCAAGGCGCGGTGACGGCATCAAGACCCGAAAGGCCGCAATCTCGCGCCGGGGTGGACGACGCGGCCCGACGGCCTAGTTTAGAAGCATCGAAAACAGGTTCCGACGATGACGATCGACATCCGCCCCGCCGATGCGGCCTTTCGCGCCATCGGTCCCCTGCCGGAGAACCATCCTCCGGTCCGGCCCCGCAAGCTCGGCGTCCTCCTGCTCAACCTCGGGACGCCGGACGCCACCGACTACTGGTCGATGCGCCGCTACCTGAAGGAATTCCTCTCGGACCAGCGCGTCATCGAGACCCCGCGCTGGTTGTGGTGGCCCATCCTCAACCTGATCATCCTGACGGTGCGCCCCGGCCCGAAGGGCAAGGACTACGATTCCATCTGGAACAAGGAGCGCAACGAGGGTCCGCTGAAGACGATCACCCGATCGCAGGCCGAGCAACTGCAGGCCGCCATGGCCGAGGCCGGCGACCGCATCGTCGTCGACTGGGCGATGCGCTACGGCAACCCGACGACGGAGTCCCGCATCAAGGCGCTGATGGACCAGGGCTGCGACCGCATCCTGCTCGTGCCGCTCTATCCCCAGTCCTGCGCGGCGACGACCGCGACGGCGTGCGACAAGGCGTTCGAGACGCTGATGAAGATGCGCTGGCAGCCGGCTGTCCGCGTCACCCCGCCCTGGCACGACGACCCCGCCTATATAGGCGCGCTCGCCGCGACGGTGCGCACGCGCATGGCCGAGATCGACTTCGAGCCCGACATGATCGTGGCCTCCTTCCACGGCGTCCCGCTGGAATACCTGCAGAAGGGCGACCCCTATCACTGCCAGTGCCTGAAGACCGGCCGCCTGCTGCGCGAGACGCTGGGCCTGCCGCGCGACAAGCTGATGGTCTGCTTCCAGTCGCGCTTCGGCACGGCGGAGTGGCTGAAGCCCTACCTCATCGACACGATGGCTGAATTGCCCAAGCAGGGCGTCAAGAAGGTGCTGGTCATCGCGCCGGGCTTCACCGCGGATTGCCTGGAGACGCTCGAGGAGATCGAGGTCGAGAACCAGGAAGCCTTCATGCACGCGGGCGGCGAGAAGTTCGCCTACGTCCCCTGCCTCAACGACTCGGCGGAGGGCATGGACGTGATCGAGAAAGTCGTCCGCCGCGAGCTGCAGGGGTGGCTGTAGCAGCAGTTTTCCCCCTTTTGCGCGGAAGGGCACGCGTAGCCGCGTCGACCAACAGGGGGCTGAACGGCGCTAAACCACTGGTTTAGCTCACGGACAGCCTCTTCTTGCCGCTGTCGCTGCGGCAGCGCAGACTGCGCCGTGTCGGGTTGGGGGCTGATCGATGGTGATTTCCGGATTTGCGATCTTCGCGATCCTGCTCGTGCTCTTCGTGATCGCGACGCTGATCGCGGGCGTGAAGCAGGTGCCGCAGGGCTATCACTACACGGTGGAGCGGTTCGGCCGCTATTCGCGCACGCTGGAGCCCGGGCTCGGGCTGATCGTCCCCTACGTCGAGATGATCGGCAAGAAGATCAACATCATGGAGCAGGTGCTCGACGTCCCCAGCCAGGAGGTCATCACCCGCGACAATGCCAGCGTGACGGTGGACGGCGTCGTCTTCTTCACCGTGCTCAACGCGGCGCAGGCGGCCTACGAGGTGGCGAACCTCAACCAGGCCATCCTGACGGTCACCATGACCAACATCCGCACGGTGATGGGCTCGCTGGACCTCGACCAGTTGCTCTCGCACCGCGACGAGATCAATGAACGCCTGCTTCGGACGGTGGATGCGGCGGCCTCGCCCTGGGGCATCAAGATCAACCGGATCGAGATCAAGGACATCGTTCCTCCCAAGAACCTCGTCGATTCCATGAACCGCCAGATGATGGCGGAACGCGAGAAGCGCGCCGTGGTGCTGGAGGCCGAGGGCCAGCGGCAGGCCGAGGTTCTGCGCGCGGAAGGCCACAAGTCCGCGCAGATCCTGGAGGCGGAGGGCCGCCGCGAGGCCGCCTTCCGCGACGCCGAGGCGCGCGAGCGCTCCGCCGAGGCCGAGGCGCGCGCGACGCAGGTGGTGAGCGACGCGATCGCCGGGGGCAACATCAATGCCCTCAACTACTTCGTGGCCCAGCAATACGTGAAGGCCCTGCAGGAGCTCGCCAGCGCGCCGAACCAGAAGGTGCTGATGATGCCGGTCGACACGAGTTCCGTGATCGGCTCGATCGCGGGCATCGCCGAACTTGCAAAAGGCGCCTTCGGGCCGGACGGCCCGCCTCCCCGCCCCGCCGGTGGCGGCGGCGGAAGCGCGCCGCCGCGTCCCCGCCCGTCCACCCCGCCCATGGGCGCCGGCCCTTCCGTCTCTCCGCTGGCGAGCCCGCCGCAGTCTCCCTCGGCGACCGCCGGCCCCTGGGGCCGGCCCGGGGAGTAGCCGGACATGCTCGACACGCTCTTCGCCTGGGGTCCGTGGACCTGGATCGTCGCCGGCGTCATCCTCACGGGGCTGGAGCTCGTCGCCCCCGGCGCGTTCCTCATCTGGCTCGGCATCGCAGCCCTGCTCACCGGACTCGTGCTCTTCCTGCTGCCGCTCGGCTGGGAGATGACGCTGCTCCTCTTCGCGGTTCTGGCTGTGGCGAGCGTCTTCGTGGGGCGCTGGGCGACGCGCGACAAGACGCGCAGCGCCTCCGGCGAGCCCATCCTGAACCGCCGCGGCGACGCCCTCGTCGGGCGGGTCGTCGTGCTGGATGGTCCCATCGAGCAGGGCCGCGGCCGCGTTCGGATCGACGACACGGTGTGGCGGGTAGAAGGACCGGACCTGCCGGCCGGCTCCCGCGTGCGCGTGGACGGCGTCGACGGCGCACTGCTGAGAGTCGCCGAGGCGCGGTAGCGGCTTCCGCCGCCATTGCGAGGAGCCCGGCGACGCAGCAATCCATTGAAAGCCCGGCGCAGGCTGGATTGCGTCGCTGCGCCCGCAATGACGATTGAGCTCCGGGACGAAGCTACCGCTCGAAGAGCAGCGTCGGGTAGCCCTTGTAGTTCGTTGCTGCGGCCTCCTCGAACCCCAGCTTCCGGGCGACCCGGATCGACGCCTCGTTCTCGGGATGGATCAGCGCCACGATCCGGACAGAGCCGAAATGGCCGTCGCCCCAGTTCACAGCTGCGCCGGCCGCCTCCGTGGCGTAGCCGCGCCCCTGCGCCTCCGGGGCGAGCACCCAGCCGAGTTCCGGCATGTTCAGCGGCGGTTCCATGTCACGCTTGAAGTCCGCGAAGCCGGCCTCCCCCACGAAGCGTCCCGTCGCCTTCTCCTCGATGGCCCAGTAGCCGTAGCCGAGCAGCGCCCAGTGGCCGACATAGCGCATGAGACGGGCCCAGACCTCTTCACGGGTGAAGGGTCGCCCGCCCACATGCCGGGTCACCGCGGGATCTCCCCACATCGCCGTGGCCGGCTCGAAGTCGTCGAGCCTGTGGCGGCGCAGCCGAAGGCGCGGCGTCTGCAGCGTCGGGACGAAGGACGAAGCGGGAAGGACGGTCGTCACGACGGCCCTCGCGAAGTCGCGCCAAGATGGTTAACGAATTGAACTATAGTTCAGGATGCTGTCGTGTCTCTGAAAAAACGCATCGAAATCGAGAAACTTGCGGGATGCGCAACGAAGCGAAGCTCAAACTGCGCCGATTCTGAGCAGATCCAGCACATGGACGAGGCCAACGGGCCTGCCATCCTCGACCACCACAATCGCGCCGATCTTGCGGCTCTCGACGATCTCCAGAGCTTCAGCGACCAGGAGATCGGGCGGCGCAGTGGTCGGTTTGCGCGTCATCACGGATTCGACCTGCCGGCCCATCAGGTCCGGGCCCATGTGCCGGCGCAGGTCGCCATCCGTGATGATCCCCGCGAGTTCGCCCTGCGGCCCGACGACCAGCGCGCAGCCGAAGCCGCGCTGGCTCATCACGATGAGCGCCTCCGACATCCGGGCCCCCGCCGGCACCAGCGGCAGCCGCTCGCCGGTGTGCATGATGCTGCGCACCTGCTTGAGCTGGGCGCCCAGCTTGCCGCCAGGATGGAAGACACGGAAATCCTGCCGCGTGAAGGCGCGGCCTTCCAGCAAAGCCACGGCGAGCGCATCGCCGAGGGCGAGTTGCATAGTGGTCGAGGTGGTCGGCGCGACGCCGTTCGGGCAGGCCTCGGCCGCCTTGGGGAGGACGAGGCAGACGTCCGCCTCCCGGCCCAGAGCGCTGTCTGCATTCGCCGTGATGGCCACGAGGCCCACCCGGAAGCGGCGCGAATAGGCCACGATGTCGGAGAGTTCGACCGTCTCGCCCGACCAGGACAAAGCGAGGATCACATCCTCCGCCTGGATCATGCCGAGATCGCCGTGGCTCGCTTCGGCCGGATGGACGAAGTGGGCCGGCGTGCCCGTTGAGGCGAGCGTCGCCGCCACCTTGCGGCCGATATGGCCGGATTTTCCCATGCCCGTCACGATCACCCGGCCGCTCGCGGCCTGGATCAGCGCGACCGCCTTTGCGAATGGCTCGCCCATCCCGTCGCGCATGGCCGCAGCGAGGGCGGCAAGGCCGGCCGTCTCCGTGTCCAGCGTGCGCAAGGCGGACAGAATCGCCGGCGCGTCAGCCGATTCGGGCGTTTCGAGAGGCTGCGACATGGCCGCGGCATAGCACGCGACCTTGCTCCGGCAAACCCACCTGGAGAGGCAGTTACCCGCCATTAACCGTGATGGTTGTAGATCCGTTAACCATCACGGCCGGCCCGGCCGGGCCCAGGGCGGCCCGGTTCCGTCGCGGCCTGACGAGGTCGGAGCGAGCGCGTGCCACCACCGCGGCCAGGACAGCCCCGGAATCGCGACGGCTGGCGCTTCCCGGGCGCAGCCGCCGTGCTGGGTTGCGCGCTGCTGGCCGCCGGCCCGGGCGCCGCGCCGGCGCAGGACGCCGTTGGATCGGGACAGGACACCCTGCTGCGGCAGGCCCTGGGATCCGATGAACCGCTGCCCCCCTCGGTGAAAAAGCCGCGCAAGCCCCTATCCCCGCTGAAGAGCACGCGCCAGAAGCCGGTGGCGGGGGTGGTCCTCGCCCCCACCATCGCCCCTGCCGCCACGCCGCAGGGCCTCGGCGTCGTTCCCGTCCAGAAGCCTGCCCCGCCGCTCGCCCCCCTGCCGGCGCCGCCGCGCCGAAAGCCGAAGCCCGAGGACGATCCCTGGGCCCCCATCGGCTTTCGTGCGGGAGGACTGGTGCTCAAGCCGGCTATCCAGGTCGACACCGGCTATGACAGCAACCCCAACCAGTCCGCCGGCCCCCACAAGGGCTCCTCCGCGGTTGCGATGGGGGCGGCCGTCGATCTCGGGAGCGACTGGTCGCGCCACAGCCTGACCGGCTCCTGGCGGGGCGCCCTGTTCCGTTTCCCGCAGGAATCCTCCGCCAACCGGCCGGAGTCCGAAGGCCGGGCTACCCTCCGCCTCGACGTGTTGCGCGACACGGCCGTCGAACTCGGCGCGAGCCATGTCGTCACCAGCCAGCGGCCGGGCAGCATCGAGCAGCCCGAGCTCAGCGCCAAGCGATCTCTCATCTTCACGGAGGGCGGCAGCCTCGGCGTCGAGCAGCATTTCGGGCGCATCGAGCTCAAGCTGAAGGGCGCGATCGGCCGGACCGACTACCAGGACGTCACGCTCGAGAACGGCACGCTCCTGAGCCAGGCCGACCGCAACTACAACACGCATGGGGTCAGCCTGCGCGCCTCCTACGAGGCCACGCCCGGTGTCAAGCCCTTCGTCCAGGGCACCTGGGACGAGCGAGTCTACGACCAGGCGATCGATGCGGGCGGCTACGCGCGATCGTCGAACGGAGCGACGGCCACAATCGGCACGACGCTTGAATTCTCGCGCCTGCTCACCGGCGACATCGCCGCCGGCTACGGCCAGCGCGACTACCAGGACCCACGCCTGGCTCCGCTGCGCGGACCCGTGATTGACGGTTCGCTGATCTGGACGGCCACGCCGCTGACGACTGTGAAGTTCCGCGCCGCGACCTCGCTCGAGGAGACGACGGTGATGAACTCGTCAGGCGCGGTCGCGCAGACGGTGGGGCTGGAGGTCGACCACGCCTTGCGGCGCAACCTGACGCTTTCGGCGGCGGTGATCTTCACCCGCACCGAATATGAGGGCGTCAGCATCCGAGAGGACCAGTTGAACCTCGCCGCCCGCCTCGAATACAAGCTCACCCGCTCGCTGGTGCTGCGCGCCAGCGCCGTGCACCAGCGGCTCACCAGCACGGTGACGGGCAACGACTACACGGCCAACGTCTTCCTGGTGGGCCTGCGATTCCAGCATTGAGCTGCACCCCAGAGGGGCCTCTCGTCTGCCACAGCGCCAGCCGCCATCCTCCCCCTTGCGGGGAGGGACAAAGGGTGGGGGACGCCGGGGAAGGGGAAGGTGGCGAAAGGGCGCTCTTCGCCCAACCGCCCCCCACCCCGTACCCCTCCCTGCAAGGGGGAGGGGGGCCGGACCATCGCAGACTTGCCCCTACCGTCCCAGCAGCTTCTCGAGTTCCTTTCGCAGCTCCGGGCCGAGATCCGGACGCTCGAGGCCGTAGACGACGTTGGCGAGCAGGAAGCCGATCTTCGAGCCGGTGTCGTAGGTCTTGCCGTCGTAACGCAGGCCGAAGAAGGGGGACTGGCCCATCAGCTTGATCATGGCGTCGGTGAGCTGGATCTCGCCGCCCGCGCCCTTCTCCTTTGCGGAGAGGATGTCGAAGATCTGCGGCTGCAGGATGTAGCGGCCGGAAATGATGAGGTTCGACGGCGCCGTGCCCTGCTTGGGCTTCTCGACCATGCCGGTGATCTCGAAGGTCTGGCCGAACTCCTTGCCGGTCGCCACGATGCCATACTGGTGGGTCTCGGCGGGCGGCACCTCCTCGACGGCGATGATGTTGCCGCCGTGGCGCTCGTAGGCGGCGAGCATCTGCTTCATGCAGCCGCGGCTCAGCATGTCCGGCAGCATGACGGCGAAGGGCTCGTCGCCCACGATCTCGCGCGCACACCACACGGCATGGCCGAGGCCGAGGGGCTGTTGCTGGCGCGTGAAGCTGGTCTGGCCGGCGGCGGGCAGGTCGCGGGCGAGCGCTTCCAGCTCCTTGGTCTTGCCGCGCTCCGCGAGCGTGCGGTCGAGCTCGTAGTTCAGGTCGAAATGGTCCTCGATGATCGCCTTGCCGCGACCGGTTACGAAGACGAAGTGCTCGATGCCGGCCTCGCGCGCCTCGTCGACGACGTGCTGCAGCACGGGCCGGTCGACCACCGTCAGCATCTCCTTCGGCACGGCCTTGGTGGCCGGCAGGAACCGGGTGCCCAGCCCCGCCACGGGGAATACGGCCTTGCGGATGCGCTTCGTCATGTGTGTCTTCGCAGGTTCTGGTGGGATGGGCGACCATTCGCGGTCAGGAGAGGCCCGCGAGGGGAGCCTCCCCGCGCGGCAATTCCAAGGCAGGGGATCAAGACGCCGGCCACGGCGCGGGTTCCCTTTTCAGCGGCGTTTCTTCATGAAACCTTATTCTGTGTCACGCAGTTTGCGGCCGGGGTTACGGGAGTGTGATGGATGACGGTGCTGGTGACCGGGGGCGCGGGCTATATCGGCTCGCACATGGTGCTGGAGCTCGTGGACAGGGGCGAGCACGTCGTCGTGCTGGACAACCTCTCGACCGGATTCGCCTCCTCCGTTCCCACCAACGTCACCCTGGTCGTGGGCGACATGGGCGACGAGCAGCTCGTGTCCTCGGTGATCGCCGAGCACCGGGTTGACGCCCTCGCCCATTTCGCGGCGAAGATCGTGGTTCCCGATTCCGTCGCAGACCCGCTGGACTACTACCTGAACAACACGTCCAAGTCTCGCTCCCTCATCGCCGCCGCCCTCGGGGCCGGCGTGACGAACATCATCTTTTCGTCGACGGCGGCGGTCTATGGCAATGCCGAGGTGCAGCCTGTCACGGAGGCCTCGCCGACCGAGCCGGTCTCCCCCTATGGCCGCTCCAAGCTGATGACGGAGTGGATCCTGCAGGACACTGCCCGGGCGACCGGCCTGCGCTACGCCGCCTTGCGCTACTTCAACGTGGCCGGAGCCGACCCCAAGGGCCGCGCAGGCCAGTCGACCCCACGCGCCACCCACCTCATCAAGGTGGCCTGCCAGGCGGTGCTCGGGCAGCGGCCTTATCTCGAGGTGTTCGGGACCGACTTCCCCACGCCTGACGGCTCCTGCCTGCGCGACTACATCCACGTCACCGATCTCGCCCGCGCCCATATTCTCGCGCTCGACCACCTGCGGCGCGGCGGCGAGAGCGTCACCCTCAACTGCGCCTACGGAAAGGGCTTCTCGGTGCTGGAGGTGGTGGACGCGGTGAAGCGCGTCTCAGGCGTCGATTTCGAGGTCCGGCTCGCCCCGCGCCGGGCGGGTGATCCCGCCTCCATCGTGGCGACGGGCGAGAAGGTCCGCTCGACCCTGAACTGGACGCCGGAGCTCGACGACCTCGAGACGATCATCCGGCACGCGCTCGCCTGGGAAAAGCATCTCGCCCACCAGGGCTGAGGCGAGGTTTCGCGGGACGCGGTAAGGGGCTGGAAACCCTAACCGACTGTAATGCTCCTGGCGCCGCCCTGCCCGCGGCGCCGGCGGGGGCTCGCATGTCGTATCGCGTCCACTGGTGTCTGGCTGTCGTCGGGGCGCTTGCGCTCGCTTTGGGCGCGCCGCCGCCCGTTCGCGCCCAGCTGAAGCCGCTCATGCCGGAAAACCCCCAGGCGGGTCCTGCCGGGCCAGCGCTGGGAGCGCCGCCCATTCCCGGAGCCTCGACCACCGGGCGCTCGACCTCGGGAAAGCCGCTGTCCGGAAAAGTGATCACGGGCAAGCCCAAGCCCGAGAAGGCGACGCCCACCAAGTACAAGGCGTCCAAACCGATCCCCGACAAGGACCTCTCGCTCTTCCCGAAGAAGCCCCAGCCCGGCAAGCCTGACACCACCAAGCCCGACGCCACCAAGCCGCAGTCGCGCGCCACGCCGGCGGGGAAGGCGTCCTCGGTCTCGGCCGCAGACAACCCTGCGCTCACCACAGGATCCCTTGCAGCAGGCGAGCCGCGCGCACCGTCGCTGACGGGCGATGCGGGGTTCGCGGCCTTCCTGCGCGGGCTCTGGCCGATCGCGCGCGCCCACGGCGTATCCAAGGCCACCTTCGACCTCGCCTTCGATGGGGTCGAGCCCGATCCCAAGATCGCCGAGCTCACCCGCAAGCAGGCGGAATTCGTGAAGCCGATCTGGACCTATCTCGACGGCGCCGTATCCGACCAGCGCGTGCAGCGCGGCCGGGAAATGGCGGCGCGCTGGGCCGACACTCTCGCGACCGTTGAAGCCCAGTACGGGGTGGACCGGCGCGTCGTGCTGGGCGTCTGGGGGCTCGAGACCAACTTCGGCTCCTTCACGGGCGGCAAGGACGTCATCCGTTCCCTGGCGACGCTCGCCGCCATGGGCTACCGCGGAACCTACTTTCGCGACGAACTCGTGACCGCGCTGGTGATCCTCCAGCAGAAGCACGTCTCGCGCGAGGCGATGAAGGGCTCCTGGGCCGGTGCGATGGGCCAGACCCAGTTCATGCCCTCGAGCTTCATGCGCTTCGCGGTGGACGCCGACGGGGACGGGCACAAGGACATCTGGACCTCGGTGCCGGACGCGCTGGCCTCCACGGCCAACTACCTGCACCGCAACGGCTGGAAGCCAGGCTTGCCCTGGGGCATGGAGGTTCGCCTTCCCCCGCGCTTCGATTGGCGCGTGCACAAGGGCTCGTTTGCCCATTGGGCCGCCCTCGGTGTCCGCCGTGCCGACGGAGGGCCTATGCCAAGGGCGGGCGAGGCGGGCCTCTTCCTGCCGGCAGGCGCGAACGGGCCGGCCTTCCTCGTCACAGCCAACTTCGCGGTCATCAAGCGCTACAACGCCTCCGACGCCTATGCACTGGGGGTCGCCCATCTCGGCGACCGCCTGGGCGGGGCCGGCCCGATCGTGGCGGAGTGGCCCGTCGACGAGCCGCCGCTGGACAAGGCTCAGCGGGTGGAGCTGCAGCAGCGGCTCTCCGCCATGGGCTACGACATCGGCGAGGCCGACGGGCGGCTCGGCAGCAAGACGCGCGAGGCGCTGCGGGACTTTCAGGCCCGCCGGGGCCATGTGCCGGACGGCTACCCGGGCCCCCTGGCGCTGGACGCGCTGCGGGCGGCGCGCTGACGTGTTAGAATATCCCTCGGAGTGACGGCAGGATTCTGTTCATGCATGCAGCCGGAGCGATCAGGAGCCTGTGCGGGCTCGTGCTTCTGGTCCTCATGACCGGGCTCGGGCCGGCCCGGGCGGAGAACGACAACATGCGCTCGACGCTGATCGAGTCGCTGCGCAACCGCCCGGCGCTCCAGCAGCGTCCGCCTGCCCCGGTCTATCGGGTCCAGCCGCAGGTCCGCAGGGCGCCCAGTACCTTCGTGGTGCGGGACGCGCCCAGCCATGCTCCCGTGGAGCCAACCACCTTCATCGCCGTGTTCGGCGATACGCTCGCCGAGCTCCTGGCCGGCGGCCTCGCGGACGCCTATGCCGACAACGAGGCCATCGAGGTCATCCGCCGCACGCGCTCCTCCAGCGGGCTGGTCCGCACCGACTTCTATGATTGGAACGCTGCGGTCCGGGATTACCTCGCCACGACGGACAAGCTCACCATCGCCGTGATCATGATGGGCTCCAACGACCGCCAGATGCTCAAGGACGCCTCCGGCGCGGTGATGGAGCCGCTCTCGGATGGCTGGAAGGAGGCCTATGCCGCCCGCGTGACCGAGTTCATGCGGCCCTTCGGCGAAAAGGGCGTGCCGGTCGTCTGGGTCGGCCTGCCCATCATGGAAGCCCCGCGCTTCGCGGCCGACATGCTGATGCTCAACGAGGTGATCCGCACCGCCGTGCGCAATGCCGGCGGCACCTATGTCGACCTCTGGGAGGCCTTCGCCGACGAGCAGAACCGCTATTCGGTCTCAGGCCCGGACATGAACGGCGACATCGTGAAGCTGCGCGCCGCGGACGGCGTCCACTTCACGAAGGCCGGCGCGCGCAAGGCCGCGCATTTCGTCGAGGTCGAGATCAAGCGCATCCTGGACAAGCAGCCCCAGCCCGAGGCGACCATCGCGCTCCCCGCCGACTCCGCGCTCGACCCCGCCTCCACGGACCCTGCCCTGCAGCCGGGCGGCGTGGAGCGGCTGATCGACCAGATCGCCCGCAGCGGCATCGACGGCGACCCGCTGCCCAACCTTTCATTGCCGCAGAAGCCCGCGGCCGGCCCGATCGTGCCCCTCAACGCCTTCGAAATGGCGGAAGGCGGCGCGCTGCTGAAGGGCCCGCTGGCGACCGGCCGCAGCGACGCGGCCCTTCTCGTCGAGCGTGTGCTGGTGCAGGGCCAGTCGCCCGACCCCAAGCCCGGCCGCGCCGACGACTTCCGCTGGCCGGCGGCCGGCACGCCTGCGAAACCCTGACGCGACCCATGGTCCTTCTCCGCTCGCCGGAGAAGGAAAAGGCCCATGCTGCAGTGCAGCGTTCACGCTTTATGCAGGGCCTGCCGCGGTATAATGTCCGCCGCCTCCCCGGAGGAGCGGAGCCATGCTGCCCGACATCCGCGACTATGATCGCCTTTACGCCGCGTTCCGCTGGCGCATCCCCGAGCGCTACAACATCGGCGTGGACGTCTGCGACCGCTGGGCGGAAGCCGATCCGTCTCGCCTCGCCATCCTCGACGTGGGCGCGGACGGGCATGTGACGCCCGTGAGCTTCGCCGGGCTGCGCGAGGCGAGCAACCGTTTCGCGAACGTCCTGCGCGGCCGTGGCGTCCGGCGTGGCGACAGGGTGGCGATCCTGCTCGCGCAGTCACGCGAAGTCGCCATCGCCCACATCGCCCTCTACAAGCTCGGCGCTGTCGCGCTCCCGCTCGCGGCGCTGTTCGGGGCAGACGCAATCGGATTCAGGCTCGCCAATGCAGGCGCGGTCGGGCTCGTCACCAATGCCGCCGGGCTCGCGAAGGTGACGCCTCTGCGCGGCGAACTGCCCGGGTTGCGGCTCGTCGTCAGCACGGACGGTCCGGACGGCGACGCCGTCGGCTTCCACGATGCGCTCGCGACGGCCTCGGCGGACTTCACCGCAGTCGACACGGCGGCCGACGACCCCGCCATGATGATCTTCACCTCAGGCACGACCGGCCAGCCCAAGGGCGCTCTGCATGCCCACCGCGTGCTGCTCGGGCACCTGCCGGGCGTGCAGATGCCGCACGAGTTCTTCCCGCAGCCGGGCGACCGGCTCTGGACCCCCGCGGACTGGGCCTGGGCCGGCGGCCTGCTCAACGGCCTGCTCCCGTCGCTGCACTTCGGCGTCACGGTCGTGGCCCGCAAGTTCGACCGCTTCGACCCCGAGGAGGCCTTCCGCCTGATGGCGGATTTCGGCGTGCGCAACACCTTCCTGCCGCCGACGGCGCTGCGCATGCTGCGCGTGGTCCAAAATCCCCGTTCGCGCTTCGACTTGTCGCTGCGGACCGTGGGTTCCGGCGGCGAGGCGCTCGGGGCGGAGACCCTGGCCTGGGGCCGCGAAGCCCTGGGGCTCACGATCAACGAGTTCTATGGCCAGACCGAGTGCAACCTCGTGCTCGCCTCCTGCGCCGCGATCGGCGTGAGCCGCCCCGGCTCCATCGGCAAGCCGGTGCCGGGACATGTCGTGGCGGTGATCCGGCAGGACGGGACCCGCTGCGAGCCCGGCGAACTCGGCCAGGTCGCGGTGATGCGGCCAGACCCCGTGATGTTCCTGGACTACTGGGGTCGCCCGGAGGCGACCCGGGACAAGTTCATCGGCGACTGGATGACGACCGGCGACCAGGGCGAGGTCGACGCAGACGGCTATATCCGCTTCGTGGGGCGCGACGACGACGTCATCACCTCGTCCGGTTACCGGATCGGGCCGACGGAGATCGAGGATTGCCTGCTCCGCCACCCCGCCGTCGCCAACGCCGCGGCCGTGGGCAAACCAGACCCGCTGCGCACGGAGATCGTGAAGGCCTTCCTCGTGCTGAAGCCCGGCTATGACGCCTCCGACGCGCTGGCCTCCGACATCCAGGCCTTCGTGCGCGGGCGGCTATCGGCCCACGAATATCCTCGGGAGGTCGCCTTCGTCCCCGAGCTGCCGCTCACCACGACGGGCAAGGTGATCCGCCGCCAGCTGAGGGCGCTGGAGTAGCTCAATCAGTTTTGCCGAGCTTCAAGGCCTCATCCTGAGGAAGTCCGGCGGAGCCGGGCTGCCTAGAAGGAGGAGGCCGCGCGGGTCGCTGGCGTCCTTCGTCGCCGCCCCTCGTCCTTCGAGACGCGGGCTGCGCCCGCTCCTCAGGATGAGGGGCTCCAATCTTGCGGATCAGCTCAGCGCGCGGGCTTCCGGCCCGCCTTCACGCGGTGGTAGAGGGCCTTGGCCGTGCCATGCAGTCCGCGGGCCGCCGTCTCCTTGGCCACGGCCATCCCGGCGGTGGCGCGGGCGGGGCTGGCGGGGATGAACCAGTCCGAGACGGTCATCCGGTCCGGCCACAGCGCGTTGATCATCGGATGCTCGGCGACCGCACAGCTGTCGGTGAAGGGTATGGCGGGGTCGGCGAGCTGGCGGCGCGTGATGTCCAGCGTGAGCTGCACGCCCGGCGAGTAGGCGGCGAAGCGCTCGTCGAAGGCCGTCTTCCAGTAGAGGTTGGGGCCGGCCCCGCCGAGCACGATGCCGGCGGCGATGGGCATGCCGTCGAGCGTCAGCATGTCGATGCGGCAGGCGCCCGCGGCGGCGAGCGAGCGGGTGGCCGCCCGCAGGAAGGACGCGCCCGAAGCAGTGTGCAGGAAGGCCCCGCCGTCGCGACCCTTCCAGCCAGCCTCCTCGACTTCGAGGAAGACCTCCGCCGCGAGGCGGATGTCCGCCGGAGTGGTGGCGCTGACGAAGGCGACCGAGCCCTTCTCCTCGAGCCTGCGCCGCAGGCGGCGATGCTCCTTGAGCCGCTTGCCGGGCATGGCGCGGGCGAGCAGCGCTTCGGCGCCCTCGCCGCCGCGCAGCACGGCGCGGTCGTGGGCGCCGAAGGTGCGGATCGTGCGGCCGGAGCGCTCGCAGACGTCGCGGATCACGCGGGCGGTGGCCCCCTCCTCGGCCTGCATCGGCAGCAGGATGCCGCCAGCCATGGGGGTCGCACCGGCGAGCCAGCGCAGGAAATGCTCGAACACCTCGGCGGCGCGGTCCCGGTCCAGCAGCGGCGTGCCGAGCACGGCCTGGTCGTGGCGCCAGCCGAAGAGCTCCAGCGCGCCGAGGCCAAGGGCCGGCATGGCCACGGGGAACACGCCGAGCAGGGAGCCGGCCTCGCCGCGCGGGCGTGCGGTGTCCCAGGCGAAGACGAAGATGGGGCGCGGAGCCTCGCGGAGATGGCGGGCGGCGGCCAGCGCGAAATCGGGCTCGTAGAAGACGTTGCGATCGAGCGAACGATTAGCGAGATCGCGCCACGCCTCGTGGTTGTCGCCGGCCTGGAGCAGGCCATAGATCACGATCTCGACGCCTGCATCCCCCGACGGCGTTGCGTCGCCGCCCGAACGGCCCAGGCGGAGCGGAGGCACGCCGGACGAGGGACGCGGCTCCATCACGGCCTGGAACGGATAGGATGAGAACCCCGCTCCAATGGTCCGTTCGACGTTTGCCATGCGACCTCCTCAGTATCGGCGGCGGGCGGCGCCTCGGTTCGGAACGTCGTTGTCCCGATCCGGCACGCCCGGCAGGTCCCGCATCGGCCTGCGCGAGGAGAGTTTCAAGCGTTATGCCAGTTCAGGTTGTGTCGATCAGAGCCTGATTCGTCCGGCGCGGAGGGCGCCCCAGGTCTCGTCGTCGAGCCTGACGAAGCGTTGCTCGCCGGGATGGTCGAAGAAGATCGGGTCGTCCGTCACCGCCGGGTCGGCCCCGTCGCGCACCAGGTCGACCTTGCGCTGCTTGAAGGTCCCGGTCATCTCGAGGTCCGGCCGGATCCGCAGGAAGATGGGCCGTGCATAGGCCGGCAGGTTTCGGGCGAGATGCTCGCGGAAGGCCGGCAGGTCGAGCCGCGCATCCTCGTCGAGCACGAGCGCCGCCATGCCTGCTCGCCCCTCGTAGCCGTCCACACCCACCCCGTAGACATTGCACTGGGCGATGCCGGGAAAGACCGAGATCGCCTCGGAAACCTCCGACGTCGCGACGTTCTCGCCCTTCCAGCGGAACGTGTCGCCGATCCGGTCGATGAAGAAGAAATAGCCGTCCGCGTCGCGGCGCATGAGATCGCCGGAGCGGAACCAAGCATCGCCCTTCACCACCACGTCGCGCAAGATTTTCCGCTCGGTCGCGCTTCTGTCGGCATAGCCCTCGAAGCGATTCGCGGGCTTGCGGCTGTCGTTGAGGATCTGGCCGAGCACCTCGCCCACCTCGTCCGGCGCGCAGGGGATGCAGAAGCCGTCAGGCCCGCGGATGGGCTCCTCCTTCTCCACGTCGAAGCGCACGATCTTCACCACGAAGCGCTTCTCCGCCCACTTGGCGATGCGCCCCACCGCGCCCGGCCGGCTGTCGAGGTTGAAGAGCACGACGTTGCCTTCCGTCGCGGCGTAGAACTCGCGGATCTCGGCGATGCCGAAGCGCGAGACGAAACTCTCCCAGATGTCGGGCCTGAGGCCATTGCCGCAGACGAGGCGGACCTTGTGGGCGCGGTCCAGCGGGCCGGGAGGAAGGTTCACGAGGTAGCGGCAGAGCTCGCCGATATAGAAGAACAGCGTGCAGCCGTGGCGCACCACGTCGCCCCAGAAGTCGCGGGCCGAGAAGCGCTCCTTCAGCACCACGCGGCCGCCGCGCGAGAGCACCGAGCAGGTCGCCAGCACGCCGCCATTGGAATGGTACATGGGCAGGCAGTCATACATCACGTCGTCCGAGCGCACGCCCATCAGGGCGGCGAAGCCCTTCGTCATGGCCATGACCCGGTAGTGGTTGATGTTGGCCGCCTTAGGCAACCCGGTCGTGCCGGACGTGTAGATGAAGAGGCAGCGATCCTCGATGGTCAGCCCGGTGCGCTCCTGGGGCGCAAGCGGCGCGCCTGAGAGGTCGGCCAGGACCGGTTCCAGCCGGCGCGCGCCCTCAGCCTCTGCGCCGAGGCTCCACAAGGCCGGCTGCTCCGGAAGCAGCGGCCGGGCCGTGGCGTAGGCCTCCGCGAAGCCAGGCCCGATGATGACGGCGCGCGCCTGCACGATCGCGAGGCAATGCGCCAGCGCCTGCCCGCGCAGGTTGGTGTTGATCAGCGCCGTCGCCCCGCCGGCGCGGGCGACGCCCATCCAGATGCAGAGGTAGTCGGGACAATTGGCCATCAGCAACGCGACCGTGTCGCCCTTGCCGACCCCCTGCGCCCGCGCCCACCGCGCGACGCGGTTCGCTCGTTCGCCATACTCGCGGTAGGTGAGCGTCTCGCGCTCGCCCACCAGGGCCACGCGGTCGGCGAAAGCGCCGCAGGCCTCTTCCATGACGTCGCAGACAGTGGTCGTCGGGTTCTTGGCGATGGGACCAATGGCGCGAAGGATCTGCAGGGATCCCCTGAGATACCTGAACTCCCGCACGATCCGCTGCAAGAGCGACGCCATCCAGGTCCTCCCCAGGCGCATCCGCGCGCCGACCCTTGTTCCCGGCATCATGCCCGGCGCCGCCGCGGTGTGATAGAGCAAGGATGCCGCGGAGCGATGGCGGCGATCGTCAGGGTGAACAGGCACGCGCAGCATGGAGTCCGAGCCGAAACGGGAGGTCACGCACCTCGACCTGCGCGGCCTCAAATGCCCCCTGCCGGCCCTGCGGACCCGCAAGGCGCTGTCCGGCCTGCCGGCGGGCGCCCGCATCGAGGTCCTCGCCACGGACCCCATGGCGGCCATCGACATCCCGCATCTCCTGCGCCAGACGGGCGACGCCCTCGAGGAGAGTGCACGCGAGGACGGGGCGCTGCGCTTCCTGATCCGGAAGGCCTGAACAGGCTCAGCCTCGCCGAAGCGAGAGCGGGTTGTCGGTCAGCGCGGCGCGGTCGGGGCGGTCGATGGCGGGCACGTCGGCGAAGGCGTCCCACAGGCCGCGGACATAGCTCTCGTCGAGGTCGCGAACGATGAAGACGAGGCGCGTGCGCTGATCCTCGTCCGGCCAGCGCGAGAGCAGCACGGGCGGGTGGAAGAGGTGCTGGACGCCGTGCACCAGCACCGGCCGCCCCGGCTCCTCCGCCACCTTCACCAGGCCCTTCACCCGAAGGAGCTTGGCCCCGTGCGTGGCGGGCAGCAGCGTGAGGAACATGTCGAGCGCGCCCGCCGGCAGCGCGGCGTCGCTCACGATGGAGAAGGAGCGGATGCGGTCGTCGTGGCGGTCGACGTCGTGGGCGTCCTGGCCCTCGCCTGCTGCGGCATGGCCGTGGCCCTCGTGACCGGCAGCCTCGGCGATCTCCTCCGCGCGAAGCCAGCGCCCGACATCGGCGATCTTGCCGGAGGCATCGTATGGTCCCGCCCCGAGCAGGGCCTCCGCCGTCGCCTCGCCGCCTGCGGCGTCGAGCAAGGGCGCGCCCGGATTGAGCCGGCGCAGCCGGGCGACGAGGCGGGCCAGCACGCCCTGTCCGTCAGCTCCCACGAGGTCGGTCTTGGTGAGAACGATGCGATCGGCGACGGCGGCCTGCTTCACCGCCTCGGCATGCTCGTCGAGCGTGGCCATGCCGTTCACCGCGTCGACCACCGTCACCACGCCGTCGATGCTCCAGCGCCGGTTCAGCACGGGATGGCCGAGCACGGCCTGCAGAACGGGCGCGGGATCGGCGAGACCCGTCGTCTCGATCACTGCGCGCCGGAAAGGGGGGATCGTCCCGGCATCGCGCTGGGCCAGCAGGTCCTCCAGCGTGGCCACCAGGTCGCCGCGGACGGTGCAGCACAGACAGCCGGAGGAGAGGAGCACGAGGTCCTCCCCCTTCGCCTCGACGAAGAGATGATCCAGCCCCACCGAGCCGAACTCGTTGATGATGAAGACCGTATCCGCCAGCGCCTCGTCCTGCAGCAGGCGGTTGAGCAGCGTCGTCTTCCCGGCGCCCAGGAAGCCGGTGAGGATGCCGAGCGGCAGCGGTCCGGTCGGGGTCTCGGCCATGGCGATGTCCTCAGGCCGCCTTGCGGGCCATGCGCCGCTGTTCCAGCGCCACGTTGCCCACGATGGCGCCGATGACGAGAGCGCCGCCCACATATTGCAGCACGGCCAGCCGCTCGCCCAGGAAGAAAGCCGAGGACAACGCGGCCATGACGGGTTCGAGGCAGAAGGCGAGCCCGGCCACCACGGCGGAGATCCGCGCCAGCGCCATGAGCTGCAGGACGAAGCCCACCACGAAGCCGCCGATGGTGAAGGCGACCGCAACGGGGGCCGCGCCCAGAGCGGAAAAGGAGGCGATGCCGCCCGTCGCCTGCGCGGTGAGATAGCCGACAGGCAGGATCAGCAGGTGGATCCAGAAGATCTTCGCGGCGTTGCTGGTGACCCTGCAGCGCGCCGCCGCGAAAAATTGCAGTGTGGCCGAGAGGCTCGCCCCGGCCGCCAGCAGCAGGCCGCGCGGATCGAGGTCGCCGAGCCCCGGCCCGACTACGAGGACCACGCCGAAGAACGCCAACAGCACGATGCCGAGGAGTGGCGCGGAGATGGCCTTGCCTTCGACGAAGGGGCTCGCGAGCACGATGCAGATGGGGAAGGTGTAGAAGACGACGGCTGCCACCGTGACCGGGATGAAGGCCACGGAGGAGAGGTAGCAGAGACCCACCGTCGTGCTGCCGACAGCCAGCCAGGCGAGCGGCGCGCGCTCCTGCTTCGGCACGCCGAGCCCGTGCCGGGTGACCAGCACCACTCCGGCGACGAGGGCCAGCATCACTCCCACGCGCCAGGTCAGGAGCGACGGACCCTGGATTCCAGCCTCCGCGGCGAAGCGCGCCGAGACGATGTTGAGGCCGTAGCAGGCGGCGCTGGCCAGGGCGGCCACGAGGCCGCCGATCGAGGCGGAGGCAGGCGACATGAAGGACCGGGGTCGCGAGGCGGGACGCCCTTGTCGACTGCTTTCGCCCGCGGATCAAGCTGGAGGGGCAAAAAGCGACATCATGGACGCAGCCTTACTGCGCCGCCTCGCCGTCGCTGTCTGCCGCCGCAGGCGCCTTGGGCTTGGCCGGCGCCGGCTTCGCCGCGGTGGCCTTGGCCGGAGCGGCCTTGGCCTTGGTTGCCGTCGGGCTCGCCACGGACTTGCCCTTCGCGGCGGGCTTGGCCGGCGTCGCGTGCTTGGCCTTGGCCGGGGCGACGGCGGTCTTGCCCTTGGCCTTGTGGACCTCGCCGGGCGCGGCCTTGGCCGTCTGCTTGCCCTTGGCCTTCGCCGCGGGGGTGAGCGAGAGCTGCGTGGGCTGAGGCTTGATCTTCAGCGGGCCCGCGCCGGCTTCGACGGGCTCCGCGTTGGGGTCGATCACTTTCTTGTCGCCGGCATAGGCCGTGGCGGTCGTCTTGCCCTGCGTCGCGTTGGCGGCGACCGGGGCGGTGGCCGAACCGGCCGTACGGCCGATGGCGACGGGAATGGGCTCGAACTCGGCGCGGGGAATGAGGTTGCGGGTGCCCGGCACGCGGACGCCGCTGAGGGACATCGTCGCTGCGCCACCGGGCAGGAGCACGCGGCCCTCGTCTCCCTGCGAGGCGCTCGCCACCACGGCGCTGTCGGCTTCCTCCTCGGACGGCGGGGCGCCCTTGCGCCGCACGCAGACGTCCTCGCGCATGTTGGGCGGAGACGAGATCGCGGAGGCCGGCAGGCCGTCGAGCGTGCCCATGCTCGAGCCCCACTTCGAGAAGCCGCGGTCGAGCATGTCGGCGGCGCGCAGGGTGCGCTCGGCGTTGGACGACGCGCCGAACACCACGGCGATGAGCCGCTGGCCGTTGCGTGAGGCGACGGCCACGAGGTTGAAGCCCGAGGCGCAGATGAAGCCGGTCTTCATGCCCTCGATGCCGGGATAGCGGCCGATCAGCCCGTTCGTGTTCTTGAGGACGCGCTTGCCGAGCTGCAGCGCGCCGATGTTGAAGTAATGAGCATATTCCGGGAACTCGACCAGGAGCTGGCGGGCCAGCACGGCCATGTCGCGCGCCGAGGTCTGCTGACCCTCCACGAAGAGCCCGTTCGGATTGACGAAATGGCTCTCGCGCATGCCGATGCGCTGGGCCTCGCGGTTCATCATGTCCGCGAAGTTCTCGACCGTTCCGCCGACCCCTTCGGCGATCACGACGGCCATGTCATTGGCCGACTTCACGAGCAGCATCTTCAGCGCGTTGTCGAGCGTGACCTCCTGGCCGGGCCTCACGCCGATCTTGGACGGCGGCACAGAGGCGGCCACGCGCGACACGGGGATGGGGGTCTCGAGCCCGATGGCCCCGGCCTTCAGCTGGCGCAGCGTGACATAGACCGTCATCAGCTTGGTCACGGAGGCCGGGTACCACGGCACCGTGGCGTCCTCCGCCATCAGCACGCGACCGCTGTTCACGTCGACAACGACGTAGGGCGCCATGGCGAAGGCGCCGCTCGCGGCGATGAGAGACGCTGCGAGAGCGGCGAAGGCGCAGGCGAGGCGACGGATCATGCACGGCTTCCGGTCGACGGGTCCGTCCGTGGACGGCCGAGTTGCACCAGGCCCGAGGGCTGCGACGTCGACGATACGTACCCCGCATGCGCCGTTTTGCATAGCGCGGCGGCGTCCGGGTCCTGTTGCGCGCCTGCCCCCTGGCTGCTAACCAGCCCCTAGCCGCCGATCATGGCCATGATCGGGCAGGCCCCGATGCGAGCCCTTGCGGCCCCTGGGGATCTCCCGTGACTCCTACCCTGCTGTGGATCCCCGCCACCCTCTTGGCCGCAGCGGCCCAGACGGCGCGCAACGCCATGCAGCGCAGCCTCACCGCGACGCTGGGCACAGTCGGCGCGAGCCAGGTGCGCTTCCTCTACGGCCTGCCCTTCGCCCTTCTTTTCCTCGCAGGCCTCGTCACGGTGACCGGGTGGTCCGTGCCCCGGCCCAACGCCGCCTTCCTCGCCTATGTCTGCGCCGGCGCGGTGACGCAGATCCTGGCGACGGTGCTGATGCTCGCCGCCATGCGCGAGCGCTCCTTCGCCGTCACCACGGCCTATATCAAGACCGAGCCGGTGCAGGTCGCGGTGTTCGGCATCGCCGTGCTGGGCGACCACCTGTCCTGGCTCGCGGTGTTGGCCATCCTGGTCGCCACGGCCGGAGTCGTGCTGATGGCGCTGAAGCCCGGCATGGAGAAGCCCACCGCGGCCGGGCTCCGGCCCGCCGCCATGGGCATCGGCGCGGGCGCGTTCTTCGCCTTGTCGGCGATCGGCTTCCGCGGCGCGATCCTGCAGCTCGCGGGCGCGCCGCCGGTGCTGGCGGCCACGACCACGCTCTGCTGGTCGCTCGGCGTCCAGTCCGCCATGCTGGCGCTCTGGATGGGCCTGTTCGACCGCAAGGCACTGGCCGCCATCGCGGCCGCGTGGCGGCCTTCGCTCTTCGCGGGATTCATGGGCGCCTTCGCCTCGCAGTTCTGGTTCATCGGCTTCTCGCTGACCTCCGCGGCCAACGTCCGGACATTGGCGCTCGTCGAGGTGCTCTTCGCCCAGGCCGTGTCGCGACGGCTGTTCGACCAGTCGACCTCGGCGCGGGAATGGGCGGGCATGGCGATGATCGTGGCGGGCGTCGCCCTGCTCATGTTTGCTCAATAGGCGTGCGCCCCTGCGCCTTGCGCGGCCGGACGGGAAGCTCCAGAGTCGCGCAGACCAACGCGAGGACGACGCCATGACCGCCTGCATCGTGGGCTGGGCCCATACTCCCTTCGGCAAGCACGACGCCGAGACGGTCGAGAGCCTGATCGTGCGCGTCACCCGCGAGGCGCTCGAGAATGCCGGGATCGAGGCCGGCGACGTCGACGAAATCGTGCTGGGCCATTACAATGCGGGCTTCTCGGCGCAGGACTTCACGGCCTCGCTGGTGCTGCAGGCCGACGACACCCTGCGTTTCAGGCCGGCGACGCGCGTCGAGAACGCCTGCGCCACCGGCTCGGCGGCCATCCACCAGGGACTCAAGAGCATCGGGGCGGGCCAATCCAAGATCGTTCTCGTCGTCGGCGTCGAGCAGATGACCCGCACGCCGGCGGCCGAGATCGGCGGCAACCTGCTCAAGGCCTCCTACTTGCCGGAGGACGGCGAGACGCCCGGCGGCTTCGCCGGGGTCTTCGGCAAGATCGCCGCCGCCTATTTCCAGCGCCATGGCGACCAGTCAGACGCGCTGGCCATGATCGCGGCCAAGAACCACAGGAACGGCGTCGCCAACCCATACGCCCAGATGCGCAAGGACCTCGGCTTCGCCTTCTGTAGGCAGGAGAGCGAGAAGAACCCCTTCGTCGCCGGCCCCTTGAAGCGCACCGACTGCTCGCTGGTGTCAGACGGCGCGGCCGCCCTCGTGATCGCCGACGCCGAGACGGCCATGCGCTTCCCGCGCGCCGTATCCTTCCGCGCGGCCCAGCACGTGCAGGACTTCCTGCCCATGTCGAAGCGCGACATTCTGCGCTTCGAGGGCTGCGCCGAGGCGTGGCGGCGCGCGCTGATGCAGGCGGGCGTGACGCTGGAGCACCTCTCCTTCGTGGAGACGCACGACTGCTTCACCATCGCCGAGCTCATCGAGTACGAGGCCATGGGCCTCGTCCCGGAGGGCCGGGGCGCCAAGGTGATCCTGGAGGGCTGGACCCAGAAGGACGGCAAGCTGCCGGTGAACCCCTCGGGCGGCCTCAAGTCCAAGGGCCATCCCATCGGCGCGACGGGGGTTTCGATGCATGCGCTCACCGCCATGCAACTCTGCGGCGAAGCCGGCGACATGCAGATCCCCGCCGCCACGCTGGGCGGCATCTTCAACATGGGCGGCGCCGCGGTGGCGAACTACGTGAGCGTGCTGGAGCGGGTGAAGTAGGGCGGCGGTTTATTCCTCCGGCGCCTTCGCGCTGATCGCCAGGGCGTGGACGCGCCCGGCCAGTTCGTCCGCCAGCAGCGCGTTGATCATCCGGTGGCGCTCGACGCGGCTTTTGCCGCGGAAGGCCTCGGACACCACCCCGACAGAAAAATGGGTCTCGCCGCCCTCGCGCCAGCCGCCATGGCCGTGGTGCTTCTCGCTGTCGTCGATGACGGCGAGATGGATGGGTGACAGGGCGGCCGTGAGCTTGGCCTCGATCGAATCCTTAACGGACATCGCAGATCCTCCGTTCAAGTCCACCCCGCCGCGGGGCTGCCCTGCCGTGCTGCATGCCGCGGCATCTGGCCTCTCCGCCGCCCCGCACGATATTCGGAAACCCGGGTTGCGGCAGCGGCCCGACCCCTCATAATGCCTCGGACATGAATCTCAACTCGCGCCTCTTCGATCGGATCAGGACCCGCCCGCGGCGGGCCGACGACGCGCGCCCGGATCCGCAGGCCCTGCGCTGCCAGCACCCGGGCTGTTCGGAGGCCGGTTCCCACCGTGCTCCGAAGGGGCGGGGCCAGGAGGGCCAGTACTGGCAGTTTTGCCTGGACCATGTGCGCGAGTACAACGCGAGCTACAACTACTTCGCCGGAATGACCGACGACGCCGTCGCCCGCTACCAGAAGGAGGCGATCATCGGCCATCGCCCCACCTGGTCGATGGGCGTCAACGCCGCACGCGCAAAGCAGAGCGGCGACGCGAATGTCGAATTCCCCTTCGAGGACCCGTTGGGCGTGTTCCGCGCCGCGGGCTTCGCCGGCCGGGCCGCGCGCGACCCGGAGCCGCCGTCCCGGCCCGGCGTGGGACCGGTGGCGCGCCGCGCCTACGACACTCTTGGCCTCGACGAGGGCGCCGACGCGGCGACGGTGAAGGCGCGCTACAAGCAACTCGTGAAGCAGCTCCATCCCGACGCCAATGGCGGCGACCGCTCGCTCGAAGATCGGCTGCGCGAGATCATCAACGCCTACAACACGCTCAAGAGCGCCGGCCTGGCCTGAGCGACTGGCCGGCGAAGGAACGCCGGTCGAGAGGCAAAACGTGGACGCACGGCGGCCATGCCGCGTCGGCCCGTGAATTGCCTCTAGGCCTGCGAGCCCTTAAAGAGACACAAACGGGGGCGTCATGGGGTTCGTCCGCGAACCTCTTGGCTCGCCACCGTGCGCGCGGCAGCGCGCAGAGCCACTCCAGCGAGGTTTCATGTCTGCCACGACTGCAATGGTGCCCGGCCTCCCGGACATGAAGGTGTCCGCCCGCCAGGTGTTCGGGATCGACAGCGATCTCGAGGTCCCCGCCTATTCGGAGGCGGACGCCCATGTGCCGGACCTCGATCCGGACTACCTGTTCGACAAGGACACGACCCTCGCCATCCTCGCGGGCTTCGCGCGCAACCGACGCGTGATGGTGACCGGCTATCACGGCACGGGCAAATCGACGCATATCGAGCAGGTGGCCGCGCGCCTCAACTGGCCCTGCATCCGCATCAACCTCGACAGCCACGTCTCGCGCATCGACCTCATCGGCAAGGACGCGATCGTGCTGAAGGAGGGCAAGCAGGTCACCGAGTTCCAGGACGGCATCCTGCCCTGGGCGCTGCAGAACAATGTCGCGCTCGTCTTCGACGAGTACGACGCCGGCCGCCCGGACGTGATGTTCGTGATCCAGCGCGTGCTGGAGGTCTCCGGCAAGATGACGCTGCTCGACCAGAAGCGCGTCATCCGCCCGCACCCGGCCTTCCGACTCTTCGCGACCGCCAACACGGTGGGCCTCGGCGACACGTCGGGCCTCTACCATGGCACGCAGCAGATCAACCAGGGCCAGATGGACCGCTGGTCGATCGTGACCACGCTCAACTACCTGCCGCATGACCGCGAGGTCGACATCGTGCTGGCCAAGGCCAAGCACTACACGGGCAAGGAAGGGCGCGACATCGTCAACAAGATGGTGCGCGTGGCCGACCTCACCCGCAATGCCTTCATCAACGGCGACCTGTCGACCGTGATGAGCCCGCGCACGGTGATCACCTGGGCGGAGAACGCCGATATCTTCAAGGACATCGGCTTCGCCTTCCGCCTCACCTTCCTCAACAAGTGCGACGAGCTGGAGCGCTCGCTGGTGGCCGAGTTCTACCAGCGCTCCTTCGGCGTCGAGCTGCCGGAGAGCGCGGTGAACGTGGCGCTGGCGTAAGCCGGCACCTTCGCTGGCCCTCGCCATCCAGGAACCGTCAGGCCTGACGTGAGCACCTCCAACCGCAAGCCAGCCCAGCCCAAGGAAGCGCCGGCGGAGCCCTTCAAGCGGGCCGTCGCAGGCGCCATGCGCGCGCTGGCGCGCCAGCCGGAACTGGAGATCACTTTCGCCAGCGACCGGCCCTCGCTCACGCCCGAGCGCGCCCGCCTCCCCGAGCCGCCGCGCAAGATGTCGGCCGCCGACGCGGCCATCGTGCGCGGCCATGCCGACGCCATGGCGCTCAGGCTCGCCTGCCATGACGACGCCGTGCACCGGCGTCTCGCGCCGGAGGGCCAGCTCGCCCGCGCCGTATTCGACGCCGTGGAGCAGGCCCGCGTCGAGGCCATCGGCTCGCGCCGCATGACGGGCGTCGCCTCGAACCTCTCGGCCATGCTCGAGGACCGCTACCACCGGGGCAAGTACGACCAGATCACCGATCGCGCCGACGCGCCGCTCGAGGACGCCGTGGCGATGATCGCGCGCGAGCGCCTGACCGGGCTGAAGCCGCCGCCTGCCGCCCAGAAGATCGTCGAGCTCTGGCGGCCCTGGATCGAGGAGAAGGCGGGCAAGGAGCTCGACAACCTCGGAGCCTCGCTGGAAAACCAGCGGACCTTCGCCCGCTCCGTGCGCGACCTGCTGGCCAGCCTCGACATGGCCGAGGAGTCCAACCTCGACCCCGAGGAGGACCAGGACGACGACCAGAGCGACGAGCAGAGCGAATCCGAGCAGAGCGAGGAGGGCGAGACCGAGGAGCAGACCTCCGCCGACAAGGCGGAGATGGAACGCTCGGACGAGGCCGCCGAGGACATGGAAGAGGGCATGAGCGAGCAGGCCGAGGGGCCGAGCGGCGAGATGCCCGAGGACAGCGAAGACGCCGACGGCGACGAGGCCGCCGAGGCCTGGCGCCCGCCCGTCTCCAACGTCAAGGAGCATCGCGGCCCCGACTACAAGGCCTACTCCGTCAAGTTCGACGAAGCCGTCGAGGCCGAGGACCTCTGCGATGCGGAGGAGCTCGCCCGCCTGCGCGCCTATCTCGACAAGCAGCTCTCTCACCTCCAGGGCGTCGTGGCGCGTCTGGCCAACCGGCTGCAGCGCCGGCTGATGGCGCAGCAGAACCGTGCCTGGGAGTTCGACCTCGAGGAAGGCTCGCTCGATCCCGCGCGCCTGCCGCGCATCGTCATCGACCCTTACCAGCCGCTCTCGTTCAAGCGGGAGAAAGACACCAATTTCCGCGACACGGTCGTCACGCTGCTGATCGACAATTCAGGCTCGATGCGCGGACGGCCCATCACGGTGGCCGCGACCTGCGCGGACATCCTCGCGCGCACGCTGGAGCGCTGCGGCGTGAAGGTCGAGATCCTCGGTTTCACCACCCGCGCATGGAAGGGCGGGCAGTCGCGCGAGCTCTGGCTGCAGGCCGGAAAGCCGCCGAATCCCGGCCGCCTCAACGACCTGCGCCACATCATCTACAAGCCTGCCGACGCACCCTGGCGGCGCGCACGCAAGAATCTCGGGCTGATGATGCGCGAGGGGCTGCTCAAGGAGAACATCGACGGCGAGGCGCTGGACTGGGCGCATAAGCGCCTGCTCGCCCGGCCCGAGCAGCGCAAGATCCTGATGATGATATCCGACGGCGCGCCGGTCGACGACAGCACGCTCTCGGTGAACCCCGGCAACTATCTCGAACGCCACCTGCGCTGGGTGATCGAGGAGGTCGAGACCCGCTCGCCGGTCGAGCTGATCGCCATCGGCATCGGCCACGACGTGACGCGCTACTACCGCCGCGCCGTCACCATCGTGGACGCCGAGGAACTCGGCGGCGCGATGACGGAGAAGCTCGCCGAGCTCTTCGAGGAGACCGTCGCGCCCAAGGCTGCGGCCCGCCCGGCTCCCGCTCCACGGCGCAGCCTCGCCCGCGCATGAGGCTGAGCCGTCGCCGCCTCGTGCGCCTCGCCGCCTTCGGCGCGGCGGCAGCGGCCCTGCCCGTTGGGCTCGTCGCAGGGTCCGTCGCGCGCCAGGGCCGCACGGGCGATGCGGCGGGCTCGCGCCTTCCAACTGGTCAGGCGGGGCGCGCGGTCGAGATCGTCTCGCGTCCTTTCCGGCGCTTCTCGGCCATGGCGGGCGACCGCACGCGGTTCGGCGATCTCGACTTCGTCGGCGGCGTCGAGCTGACCTGCGGCGACAGGCAGTTCGGCGGATGGTCCGGACTGTGGATCGGTCCGGAGAACCGTGTCCTGGCGGTGAGCGACAAGGGCAGCTGGCTCTCCGCGCGCCTGGTGATCCAGGAGGGTCGGCCCGTCGCCCTGGAGGACGGGGTGATCGCGCCCATCCTTGGCCCGGATGGCCGGCCGGTATCGAGCACGCGGCGCTTCGACACGGAGAGCCTCGCGGTTGTGGGGGGCGTCGCCTATGTCGGCGTAGAGCGCGTCCACGAAGTGCTGCGCTTCGCGATCGGGCAAGAGGGCCTTGCTGCCGCGGGGCAAGTCGTGCCCGGGCCCGCCGGCATGAAGCAGTTGCCGTCCAACAAGAGCCTGGAAGCCGTCGGCGTGGTGCCGGCGGGTCCGCTCGCCGGGCGGCTGATCGCCATCGCCGAGCGCTCCGATCCCGGCGACGACGTCCCGACGCGCGGCTTCGTGCTGACGGGTGGCTTCGCCGAGTTCCTCGTCGCCCGCAGCGACGGCTACGACATCAGCGACCTCGCCTTCCTTCCGGGCGGCGACATGCTGCTGCTGGAGCGCCGCTTCGAATTCTTCACCGGCATCCGCATGCGCATCCGCCGCATCGCCGCGTCCAGCATCAGGCCCGGGGCGACGCTGGACGGGCCCATCCTGATCGAAGCCGGGGTCACCACCGCCATCGACAACATGGAAGGCCTCGCCGTCCACCGGGGGCCCGGTGGCGAGACCTTGCTGACGATGATCTCAGACGACAATTTTTCGTCGCTGCAGAAGACAGTGCTGCTGCAGTTCAGGCTGGCCGCCGGAACGGCCTGACCCTGGAGCGCGGGCTTCGCGGCCCGCAATGCAGGAGAGCGGGCCGGCAAGCACGCGCTCCGGTTCGGCTAAGCCGCCCGACGCGCGCGTTCCACAGGCAGCACCACCGAGAGCAGCGCCCCGTACGGCACCAGCGCCAGCAGCGCCAGTGCGACCTTCACGCCGAAGTCGCAAATGGCGAGGCTGACCCAGAGCGGCAGGGTCCAGCCGCCGAGGGTCACCGGGACGGACATGTCGGCGATGCCGGCGAAGGCGATGGAAAAGAAGAGCGCCGTGTCGAGCGCCGAGCCGACGAGGCTGCCGGCGAGCGGGGCGTGCCACCACGTGTCGCGGCGCAGCCGGTTGAACACGGAGACGTCGAGAAGCTGGCCCACGAGGTAGGCCGTGCCGGAGGCCGCGGCGATGCGAGGCGTCGCCAGCGCCACGGAGAGCGCGACGGCGATCACGAAGCCCGACGCCACGAGCATGCGCGCCACCCGCGCGCCATAGCGTCGGTTGGTGAGGTCCGTCACGAGGAAGGAGACGGGATAGGTGAAAGCGCCCCAGGTCAGGTAGTCGCCGAGGCCGAAGGGCTCGAACGGGTACTGAACCAGGATGTTGGAAGCGACGACGACCAGCGTCATCGCCACGACGGGAAGCGCCAGCGCCTTGAACGGAACCGTCATGGCATCCTCATGCGAAAAGCCCCGCCGCGAGGCGAGGCTTCGAATTCACCCGGGGCGAGGCAAGCCGCAGCTTACTGCGCGGCGACCTTCTTGTGGATCTCGCGCTTCAGCTCGCGCGCACCCTGCGACAGCTCGGTCTCGGACGCCTTGATCAGGAAGGCGTCGAGGCCGCCGCGGTGCTCGACCGAACGCAGGGCGTTGGCCGACACGCGCAAGCGTACCGCACGCTGGAGCGCGTCGGACTGCAGCGTGACGTGCAGCAGGTTCGGCAGGAAGCGCCGCTTCGTCTTGCGGTTCGAGTGGCTCACGAGGTTGCCCACCAGAACGCCCTTGCCGGTCAACTCGCACCGACGTGCCATGGTCTTCGTCCTTCAGTTCTTGTCCGCGGCGGCGATGCCGGCTCCTCGCGGGAACCGGGAGGCTCCCAAAGAGAGAAGGCGGCCGGAGCCGCCATCGCAACCACGCAGCATTCAAAGATGGCGGGTGTATAGTGGAGCCGGTGCCGCAGCGTCAAGTCGGCTTGCTGCCGTCCGGGCTTGCTTTGCCGGGCGGCGGACATGGTGTCCGAATCATTAAGAATTGATGGCATCATGCTGCTGCAAGATGACAACGCCACGAAAGAGACGCTTTCCAGCGGGCATTCTCGGGGCGTGACCGGTCAGGTTGTGCCGAGCCGGAAGGCGCGCGAAACGGCAGGGTGGGCCGCTTCGCTCCCATGATCGTTCGAGGCCCCGTTGGCGCGATGGCGTTGCTGATGTCGAATCCCCCTCTCCGCTTTGCGAGCCTGGCGCTCGTGCTCGGCCTGTCATCGGGCGCCGCTGCGGCCGAGCAGGTGCAGGTGAATTACGGCCTGACCCTGGCCGGCCTGCCGATCGGCACGGCCACGCTGGGCGGCCAGTTCACGCGCGAGACCTACAAGGTCGACGTCCGCGCCAAGATGACCGGGCTGGCGGGCCTGCTCACCAGCGGGCGCGGCGCGGGGTCGTCCACGGGTTCCACGGCGGGTGGCAAAGTGGTTCCGGCGAGCTACGCGCTCACCTCGGGCGGCGGCAACGGCACCTATACCGTGCGCATGGCGCTCAGCGCCGGCAATGTCGCGGGCGTGGAGATCACCCCGCCCATCGACCCCGCAGGCGACCGCGTCCCCGTGCTCGACATCCACAAGCGCAACGTGGTCGATCCCGTGAGCGCGCTCATCATGCCCGTGGCGGGTTCCGGCAACATGCTGGATCCTTCCTCGTGCAACCGCACCATCCCGGTCTTCGACGGGGCTGGCCGCTTCGACGTGTCGCTCTCCTATTCCTCGAAGCAGGATGTCGACGTGCCCGGCTACAAGGGCCCGGTCCTCGTCTGCCAGGCGCGCTACACGCCGATCGCAGGCCACCGGACGGGCCGCAAGTCGACCCAGTTCATGGCCGAGAACAAGGACATGGAAGCCTGGCTCGCCCCCATCGAGGGCGCGCGCGTGCTCGTGCCGGTGAAGATCTCTGTCAAGACGATGATCGGCACCACCATCATCGACGCCACGAAGGTGAACGTGGCCGGACGGGTGGAGACGGGCGCGGCGGAGCCGGTGAAGGCCTCGGCGCAGTAGGGGATCCCATAGCGGGTCCTTCGGCATTACTCCGACCTCACCAGTCCCCTTCATCCTGAGGAGCATCGCCGCGTGGCGATGCGTCTCGAAGGACGAGGGGCGTGGTGGTCTTCCGCGCACGACCGACCCGTTTTGACCCGACGAGGTAAACGTCGCCTCGCCGCTCATTCGTCATGAGGGCTCAGTCGGCTATGCACGGCGCGAGAAAAGATGGGGCGTCCGCCTCACCGTCGCTGATTCGGCCAGCATCCGTTCCTGATGCCGGCCCCTCGTTAACCATGTTCCGCACAAAGGCGCCCGCCCCGTTCATTCCGCCTTTACCACGACGCCGATCTGCGACTCGGAAGGCCTGTGGCCCCGGTGAGCGATTCGCCCCCCATTCGTTCGCCGCGCGTTCGCAGCCGCACATGAGGGGAGCCAGCAGCGCCCCACCGTGGTACAGCAAGCCGGTCCCCCGGGCGGGATCTCGTGGCCACAGGCTGTCCACAGCGCTCCCGCTCCCCATATTCAGGGCCTGATGCTTCCTCGCTCTCTTCCACCCTCGATCCGCTCCCGCGGCGTCACCGCCGTTCTGGGGCCGACAAACACCGGCAAGACCCACCTCGCGATCGAGCGGATGATCGGCCATAACGGCGGCATCATCGGCCTGCCGCTGCGGTTGCTCGCGCGCGAGGTCTACCAGCGCATCGTCGAGCGGGTCGGCGCGGACGCCGTGGCGCTAATCACCGGCGAGGAGAAGATCAAGCCGCCCAACGCGCGCTTCTGGGTCGCGACCGTCGAGGCCATGCCACGCGACCTCGAAGTGCCCTTCGTCGCCGTGGACGAGATCCAGCTCGCGGCCGACCGCGACCGCGGGCACGTCTTCACCGACCGGCTGCTCAACATGCGCGGGCGCGCCGAAACGTTGCTGATCGGTGCGGCGACCATGAAGCCGCTTATCGAGAAGCTGCTGCCGGGCGTCAGCATCGTCTCGCGCCCGCGCCTCTCGCGGCTGAGCTTCGCGGGCGAGAAGAAGATCACGCGTCTGCCGCCGCGCTCCGCCATCGTCGCCTTCTCGGCGGAGGAGGTCTACGCCATCGCGGAGCTGATCCGCAGGCAGCGCGGGGGAGCAGCGGTCGTGCTCGGCGCGCTGTCCCCGCGCACGCGCAACGCGCAGGTTCAGATGTACCAGGACGGCGACGTGGACTATCTCGTCGCCACCGACGCGATCGGCATGGGCCTCAACCTCGACGTGGACCACGTCGCCTTCGCAGCGGACCGCAAGTTCGACGGCGGCATCCACCGCCGTCTCACGCCGGGCGAGTTCGGCCAGATCGCGGGTCGCGCCGGCCGCCACCTGCGCGACGGCACCTTCGGCACGACGGGCCGCTGCCCGGCCTTCGAGCCGGAACTCGTGCAGGCGCTCGAGGACCACCAGTTCGACGCGCTGACCTTGCTGCAGTGGCGCAATCCCGAGCTCGACTTCACCTCCCTGCCCCACCTGATCGCCTCGCTGGAGCGGCTGCCTTCCGAGCACGGACTCGCCCGCGCGCTCGCCGCCGACGACCTTCTGGCGCTGGAGATCGCCTCCCGCGACGACGAGTTGAAGGGCTATGCGAGCGGCCGCAGCGCCGTGGAGCGGCTCTGGGAGGTCTGCCAGGTCCCCGATTATCGCCGCGTCGCGCCGCAGGCGCATGCCGATCTGGTGGCCACGGTCTACCGCCAGCTGATGCGCAACGGGCGGCTCTCGAACGACTGGTTCGCCCGCCAGGTGGAGGACGTGAACCGCACCGACGGGGACATCGACACGCTCTCCGCCCGCATCGCCCAGATCCGCACCTGGACCTTCGTGGCCAACCGGCCGGACTGGCTCGGCGATCCAGAGCATTGGCAGCGGACCACCCGTCAGGTAGAGGACAGGCTGTCGGATGCTCTGCACGAGCGGCTGACGCAACGTTTCGTGGATCGCCGGACCAGCGTGCTCACCCGGCGCCTGAGAGAGAACGCAATGCTCGAGGCGGAAATTACGGCGGCAGGCGACGTGCTCGTCGAAGGGCTGCACGTCGGTCGGCTGCAGGGGTTCCAGTTCGCCCCTGACCCGCAGGCCGGCGGCCCCGAGGCCAAGGCGTTGCGCAACGCGGCCCTCAAGGCGCTCGCAGGCGAGATCGAGACACGCGCCGCCCGGCTCGCAGGATCGGGCGACGACGCCTTCGTGCTCGCCAATGACGGCTCGGTGCGCTGGCAGGGCGAGGTCATCGCCAAGCTCGCCGCCGGCGAGAAGCTCCTGGAGCCGCGCCTGCGGCTCCTCGCCGACGAGCAGCTCACGGGCGCGGCGCGCGACCAGGTTCAGGCCCGCCTCGATCTGTGGATCAAGGCGCATGTCGAAAAGCTGCTGGGCCCGCTCATCAAGCTGGAATCGCCGGACGGGCTCACCGGCATCGCGCGCGGTCTCGGCTTCCAGATCGCCGAGGCGCTCGGCGTGCTCGAGCGCTCGCGCGTCGCCGAGGAGGTAAAGAACCTCGACCAGGAGGCCCGCTCGGCGCTTCGCAACTTCGGCGTGAGGTTTGGCGCCTACCACCTGACGGTGCCCGCGCTGCTGAAACCCGCCCCGCGCGGCCTCGCCTCGCAGCTCTGGGCGCTGAAGCATGGCGGCCCCGAGCCCAAGGGGCTCGACGACATCCTCCACCTCGCCTCCTCCGGCCGCACCTCGATCCCGGTCGACAAGGAGGTCGCCAAGGGCCTCTACCGCGCCGCGGGTTTTCGCGTCTGCGGGGAGCGCGCGGTGCGCGTGGACATCCTGGAGCGGCTCGCCGACCTGATCCGGCCCGCCATCCACTACCGCCCGGGCACGACGCCGGGGACGCCGCCTGCCGGCGCCGCCGACGGCGAGGGCTTCGTGGTGACGACGGCCATGACCTCGCTCTGCGGCTGCGCGGGCGAGGACTTCGCCTCGATCCTGCGCTCGCTCGGCTACGTGATGGATCGCCGCCCCGGCCCGGCCATCCGCACCCCGCTGGTTCCGGAAGCGCCCAAAGTTCCGGTGCAGCCTACCTTGGCCGAGCCCGCCACCGCCGTTGCGGACCAGCCCGAGCCCGGAGCCGCGGCGGCCGAGCCGACGCCGGCCGAGGCCCTGCTCCCCGACGACGCGCCTGCCGCCGTCGCCACGGAGGCGGCGGCCGAGGCGACGGCCGTCGAAGCACCTGAACCCGCGCCGACCGAGACGGCTCCCCCGGCAGAGCAGCCTGCGGAGGCCGTCGCGCCGGAGGCCCCTACCGCCGGGACGCCCGTCGAGGCCTCGGGCACCGAAAGCGCGCCGGCTGCCGCCGCCGCTCCGGCGGAGCCGGCCGAAGTGCCCCTCATCGAGGTCTGGCGCCAGCACCGCCACCAGGGCGGCGGACGCCAGCAGCGCGGCGAACGGCGTCATGGCCGTCCCGGCGCGGATGGACAGCGCGGCGGCCAGAATCGCGACCGCGGCCCGCGCCAGGATCGCCCCGCCGCATCGGGCGAGGCCCAACCCGGCCAGGAGGCGCGCCCGCCCCGCGAGGAGCGCGGCGACCGCCCGCGCCACGATCGCTCAAACCAGGATCGCCCTCCCCGGCGCGATCGCCCACAAGGCGACCGGCCGCAGGGCGAACGTCCCCAGGGAGAGCGCGCCGACGGCGAGCGCCCGCGCTTCGAGCCGCGGCCAGGCTCCCGCGACGACCGGCGCGGCAGGCCTGGCGGCGACCGCGGACCCAAGCGCGAGAGCGGCAAGGGAGGCGACCGGCCGCGTCCCGACCGTGGCTGGCAGGACCCGGCCGACCGGCAGCGCGACAAGGCGCCGGACCCCAACTCGCCCTTCGCCAAGCTGCTGGCGCTCAAGGCCGAGCTCGAGGCCAAGCAGGGCGGCAAGGGCTGAGGCCGGGTGGCCCCGCGCAAGCCCGGCCCCTCAGATTCCGATCGGGACGAGCCTCCCGAGGAGCGCCAGCGGCTGGACAAGTGGCTGGTCTACGCCCGTTTCGCCAAGACGCGCTCCGTCGCCACGGAGCTCATCGAGGCGGGTCGCGTGCGGCTGAACGGGGCGCGCATGACGAACCCGACCCGCGCGGTGGGCGGCGGCGACGTGCTCACCCTCGCTCTGCCCCACGGCACCAGGGTGGTGCGTGTGCGCGGCGCGGCGGAGCGGCGGGGCTCCTTCGCGGTGGCGCAGATGCTCTACGAGGACCTCACGCAGGACTGACACTCCGGGCGGCGGGAACCGCGAAACCCGGCCTCGAAAGCGGCTGCAACCAGCGCATAGCGGGGGTTCCCGGGCCGATTTCCGTCGTCTTGCGCTCCCTTTGCTTCTCGGCTACGCAAACCGGCGAGACCCTTCGCGCCAGAGCCGGCCTTGACCCGGCCCCGGGAGTTCCCATGACCTACGTCGTCGTCGAGAATTGCATCAAGTGCAAGTACATGGACTGCGTGGAGGTGTGTCCGGTGGACTGCTTCTACGAGGGCGAGAACATGCTCGTCATCCATCCCGACGAGTGCATCGACTGCGGCGTGTGCGAACCCGAATGCCCCGCAGAGGCCATCAAGCCCGACACCGAGTCCGGCCTGGACAAGTGGCTCACCCTAAACGCCCAGTACGCGAAGAGTTGGCCGAACATCACGGTGAAGCGCGACGCCCCCTCCGACGCCAAGGAGCATGACGGGGAAGAGGGCAAGCTGGAGAAGTACTTCTCGCCAAACCCCGGCGAGGGCGACTGACCTCGAAATCCGCTGGATACGGGGGATCCGGCGCTCGCGTCCCGCCCTCCCGGCGCTGCTGTCATGCACAGCCTCGGGACCGCCGGGGCCAATTCCTTTTGATTTCCAACACCCGTTGTGCTATTGTCACACTCGTGGTCGATTTCATCCGGCGCGCTTTGCGGCCTCCCCCGTCCATCTCTCTCACCGCCCGGTCTGGCCCGGCTCCCGCCGGCATTCCCTGGGTTTTGGCGTGTGAAACTGGTCTCGGGGAGAAAGCGCTTTTGATCATCGGCTGAGCCAGCTCCGACCTGGGGAAGGGAACCTTCCCGGGCCGTGGGCTTTTTGCGCCGGTGAACGCCGGTGGACGCGTGAGCTGCACGGGCAATAGCCCGGCATCGGGGAGAATATCCAGGTCATGTCGAACGCGAAGAAGACGTCCAACCGTCAGGGGTACAAGACCGGCGAGTTCGTGGTCTACCCTGCGCACGGGGTCGGGCAGATCGTGGCCATCGAGGAGCAGGAAGTCGCCGGCTTCAAGCTTGAGCTGTTCGTGATCTCGTTCGAGAAGGACAAGATGACCCTGCGCGTCCCCACCGCGAAGGCGACGTCCGTCGGCATGCGCAAGCTCGCCGAGAACGCCCTCGTCGGAAAGGCGCTGGAGACCATCACCGGCCGCGCGCGCATCAAGCGCACCATGTGGTCGCGCCGCGCCCAGGAATACGAAGCCAAGATCAACTCGGGCGATCTCATCGCCATCGCCGAGGTGGTGCGTGACCTGCACCGCTCCGACGCGCAGCCCGAGCAGTCCTATTCCGAGCGCCAGCTCTACGAGGCCGCGCTCGACCGCATGGCCCGCGAGGTCGCCGCCGTGAACCGGCTGCACGAGGGCGAGGCGCTGAAGCTCATCGAGGCCCAGCTCGCCAAGTCGCCCAAGCGCACGAAGGCCGGCGAGGCCGAGGCTGCCGCCGAACTCGACGCCGAGGACGAGCAGGAAGAGGCGGCCTGAGCGGCTGCCGTCTCCTGACGGATTGGGAAAGCCCCGCTTCGGCGGGGCTTTTTCGTGGAACTGTCGGAGCGCGGGCCTCCCGGCCCGCGCTCCCTCTTGTCCTGTCCCCTTTGGCTCAGGGAGTGACCGCCTGTCAGGCTCTCACCCAAGCGTCTGCGCGCTCATGCCCCGAGGTTCTGGCGCAGGAACTCCACGGTCCGGTCGAAGGCGAGCGTCGCCGCCTCCTTGTTGTAGCGCTCCGCGCTCGTGTCGTTGTGGAAGGCGTGGTTCACGCCCTCGTAGACGAAGATCTGGTGCGGCACATGGGCCGCCTTCAGGGCCCTGTCGTAGCCCTCGAGTCCCGCATTGACGCGGGTGTCGAGCCCGGCGAAGTGCAGAAGCATCGGGGCCTTGATGTTTGGCACGGCCTCGAGCGGCGGGGCGACGCCATAGAACGCGACGCCCGCGCCAAGCTCCGGCAGCCGGGTGGCGATGATGTTCACCATGCCGCCGCCCCAGCAGAACCCGACAGCGCCAACCTTGCCGTTGCAGCGGGGGTCGGCGGCGAGGAAGGCGATGGCGGCCTTGGTCTGGCTCACCACGCTTTCCCCGGTCAACTTGGAGAAGGCTTCACGGGCCTTGTCGGCATCGGCCGGCGTGCCGCCGAGCGGCGTCAGGAAATCGACGCCCAGCGCCAGGAAGCCCGCTGCGGCAAAGCGGCGCGTGACGTCCTCGATATGCGCATTGAGCCCGCGGTTTTCGTGGATCACCAGCACGCCCGGCGCTTTGCCCCCCTGGGTGGGGGCCGCGAGATAACCGGAGATCTCGACGCCCCCGACGGTCGTCTTCACGCGCTCCGTCTTGATGCGCGCATCGGTCTCGGGAACCAGCGCGGCGCGGGCGTAGTTCGGTTCGAGGACGGCCAACGCCGCCGTGGCCGCACCGCCCGAGCCGGCCATGATGGCAAGCCGCTCGAGGAACACGCGCCGCGGCAGTGGCCGGTGCGTGTATTCGTCGTAGAGGTCGATGATCCGCTGGTCGAGTGGCATACGTTTTTCCCTCTTGTCCGTTTCTGGTTGTCGGGCGCCGCGTCCGGCCCCAGGCCTAAAAGAAGGCCGCAAACTCCGGTTACAAGGGTGCTCTCAAAGCTGTGATGCCAGGGGGATGCCGGTTTCAGGGCCCAACTGATCCGGAGAGGAGCCTTCCCCGTATTCCAAACGAACCAAACGGGAGATGGCGCATGGCTGAGATCGCAGGGGTCGGTCGCAAGTTCGTCAAGGCCGCCATGGATGCTCCCTTCCTCACGCGCGAATACGAGCACGAGCTGGCCGTCCGGTGGAAGGACCAGAAGGACGAGGACGCGCTGCACCAGCTTGCCGCCGCGCACATGCGCCTCGTCATCGCGATCGCCGCGCGCTTCCGCCATTACGGCCTGCCGATGGCGGACCTGATCCAGGAGGGGCATGTCGGGCTGCTCGAGGCCGGCGCGCGCTTCGAGCCGGACCGCGAGGTGCGCTTCTCGACCTACGCGACGTGGTGGATCCGCGCCTCGATCCAGGACTATATCCTCCGCAACTGGTCCATCGTGCGCGGTGGCACAAGTTCCGCCCAGAAGGCGCTCTTCTTCAATCTTCGCCGCCTGCGCGCCCGCCTCTCCCAGGCCGCGGCACTCGACAGCACGATCGACGTCCAGCAGAGCATCGCGACCGCCATCGGGGTCTCGCGCAACGACGTGGCCGCCATGGAGGCACGCCTCTCCGGTTCGGACATGTCGCTCAATGCACCGCTGGTTGACACCGACAAGTCCGGCACGGCCGCGCGCGTCGACTTCCTGGTGGACGAGGCTCCGCTGCCCGACGAGACCGTGAGCGAGACGATCGACACGGAGCGCCGGGTGAAGTGGTTGCGGTCGGCTCTGACGGTGCTCAGCGACCGCGAGCTACGCATCCTGCGCGCCCGCCGCCTCTCCGAAGAGGCTGCGACGCTGGAATCCCTGGGCGACCGCATGGGGATCTCCAAGGAGCGCGTGCGCCAGATCGAGAGCCGCGCGCTGGAGAAGCTGAAGCGCGCCTTGCTCGAGCGTCACCCTGACGCTGCGGCCGCCTACGTCTGACGACGGGCAGCCTGAACCAGGCTGACTGACTGCCCCTATTCCACGACGATCTTGTATGTCTGGCCGGGCTTGACGTTGTTGCGTCCGTCGAGCCCGTTCAGCACCTGGAAACGCTCGAGGGGATGATCCCCGACGACGCCCATGCGGGCCGCGAGCGCCTCGACCGTGTCGCCCGGCTTTGCCGTGGTGAGCGCGATATGGAGCGGTTTCACACCGGCTGCCTCCTCGGGCGACAACACACGGAAGCTTTCGATGGCGGCCCGGAACGCGCGATCGACCTCGGGCGTCATGGCCCGGGCCGCGAGGATGAAGCGGTAGGTGGCGGAGCCCAGCTGAATGGCCGCCATGCGGAAGGTCCACTCGTCGCCCTTGCCGATGGCCGTCACGCCGGTGAGCCCGTTGGCCGTGAGCGGCTCGGTCGGACCCAGCTTCACGCCCTCGATCCAGCCGCTCTCCAGATAGCTCGCCAGGGTTTGTCCGGATGGCAGCTTCACGCTGTCGAAGCGCAGGGCCTGCGCGCCGCCCGGGGTCACGCCGACCACGGCGGTCGAGGAATTCTCCAGCACGAAGCCGGGAGGCGCGACGAAGGTGAAGCCAAGCTGCGGGTGGTAGAAGCGGTTGCCGCGCACCACGCCTTCCTGAGGGTCGTCGCCGAAGGCGATGCCGTCGATGGCGTTGAGGTAGCGCATGCGGTCGCTCTCGCCGATGCCGGGGCCGCCGATGCCCCGCGCCGCGGTGAGTGCCTGCTGCACGCGCTCCGGCGTCGAGGGATGGGTGGAGAGGAAGTTCATGCCCTGCTGGCTCTGCTTCTCGCCCATCAGGGTGGCGCGCATCGCCGACTGGCGGCCGAGCGAGGCGAGGAAACGGGCCGCGCCATAGGGGTCGAACCCCGCCTTGGCGATCGTCTTCACGCCGATCTGGTCCGCCTCGAGCTCCTGGGCGCGCGAAAAGCTCGCGATTGAAAACTTGCTGCGGGCCTGCACCACCTCGCCGGCCGCCGGATCCTCCAGCACCTCCGCGACGACGCGGCTGACGATCTCCGAGCGCCGCTCCAGCTCGGCCCGCGCCATGGCGTGGTTGGCCGTGACGTGGGCGACCTCGTGCGCCATCACCGCCGCGATCTCCGACGTGTCGTTGGCGAGCGCGAGCAAGCCACGCGTCACGTACAGGTTCCCGGTGGAGAGCGCGAAGGCGTTCACCACGGGCGAGTTGAGGATGGTGACCTTGTAGAGCTGGTCCGGCTGGTCGGAAGCGCGGGCCACGCGCACCATCACGTCGTTCAGCATCTTCTCGGCGGCAGGCCACTTGTACTCGCCGCCGAACATGGCGACGAGCTTGCGGTGCTCGCGCGACGACCCGGTATCGACGCCCGTGACCCGCGGCGCCGAGGCGGGCGCCGTCACCTTGTTGCCGACGTCGGGGATTCCGATCCGCTCGGACGCGCAGGAGACAAGCAGGAGCGAGGCCGCAAGGGCGGCCAGCATGCCGGCGCGACGCAGGGGTGAAACGGACCAGGACAGGGTCAACTTATCGCTCGGTACGCCAAGAGCCGCTCAATCCAGGCGCTCGATCCCGTCCGGCGACTCGACCTCGATCGCAGGACCGACCGTGCGGACGACGGTTCCGCGAACTCTGACCCGCCGTCCTTCCCACGAGGTCCACCTCATGCCCGAAGCCTCGACCCTACGCAAGTTGCGTTTCTGGATGACAATGGCGAAGTCTTCGCCACGAACCGTGCCGAAATTGAGGTAGACGCGCGATTTCGTCTCGCCCAGGCCGCGCACGCGCCCTTCCACCACCACGAAACGGCCCTCCTGCGAGAGGATGCGGCCGGGCTCGTCGGAGGGCAAGGCCACCGCCGCGGCCTCCGGCCGGCCCCAGAGTCCCCGGCCGTCGCGGCGGGCACGCTCTTCGAGCTTCAGCCACCAGCGCAGGCAAACGGCCGGCGCATCGTCGGGACGGGTCAGCGCGAGGCCCCGGGCCGTCAATTCAGCGTTGAGCACGCCGTCGCTGACCCGCACGACCGCAGGTCGTCGACCCCAGCGATCGATTGGACCGAGAGGGACGATCTCGCTCCCGGGCGTGGACAGCAGGTCGGCCACGAGCACCCAGGCTTGCCCGCGGGAAGCGGCGTCCCCCACTATCTCCAGCCCGGCCAATCGGAAGCCTTCGGGTTCCCCCGCTCCCGATCGCCCGACGGTCCACGAGCCGTCAAATCCGTCCGGCGCGAACACCGCAGCCGGGGAGTGCGTCTTGGGATCATCCGCATCGGGTCCCGGCGACCTCGCCCGCGCTGCCTTGGCGGCGGAGCCGAGCGCAGCGATGCAGGCCCGGTCGGGCGGGCCAGCCTGCAGACCCGCCGGCCGTTCCTGCGCCCACACCTTCGGCTCCGCCAGCGCCAGCACGGTCAGCGCTGCGCCGGCGAGACGGGGCCAAGGCAGACCTGGGGCAGATCCGGTGTTCGGGAGCGGCACGCAATGAACTCCGGCCCGGGCCGTGCAGAACTGGGCCTGGGCGCAGCCGCCGACCCTCTTGTCGCCTCCGATGATCGCCGAGCCGCAGGGTCTTGCCTAGGCCATCGACGCCTGATCGGCGGCTCCGCTTTCGCCGCCCAGGATCGCCCTCGAGGACGTGTCGCCGGCTCCCGCCGGGAGGGATGCCAATCCCCGCCCGCCTGTGCTAGACGATGGCCCCAGCGGTTCCGTAGCTCAGCAGGATAGAGCAGCGGTTTCCTAAACCGAAGGTCACAGGTTCGAGTCCTGTCGGGACCGCCAGTTTTCTCCGCCCATGGGGCGGAGCCGCAGCGCCCTCAAAACCGCGTCTTCTTGAACAAGCCTTCGGGCAGGTGCGCGACGATCCCCATGATGAGGCGCCACAGCGAGCGGACGTAGATCACGTCGCGGCCTCTCTCCACCGCCTTGCGCACGGCGCGCGCGACCTCGTCCGGCTCGGCGGTGAGGAGCGGATTGAGTTTCATGCCTGCGGTCATCTGCGTGCGGACGAAGCCCGGCTTCACCGTGATCACCCGGACGGGCGTGCGGGACAGACGGGCGCGCAGGCCCGACAGGAAGGCCGTGAAACCGGCCTTGGCGGAGCCATAGACGTAGTTGCTCGCCCGCCCGCGGTCTCCCGCCACCGAGCTCACGCCGACGATGGTCCCGGAGCCGCGCGCCTCCATCCGGTTGGCGAGCGCGCCGAGCAGCAAGGCGGGCGCGACGTAGTTCGTGTTCATGACGCGCAGCGCGGCTTCAGCGTCGGCCTGCGAGACCTTCTGGTCGCCGAGGAGGCCGACGACGCAGACGGCAACGTCGGGCAGGGCCGGCAGGGCGTCGAGGAAGGCGGCATGCCCGTCGATGTCGAGCACGTCGCAATCGATGAGCGTCGCCGTCGCGTCGGTGCGCAACCGGATGTCCTGCGCATCGGGCTCCAGCCGCGCGCTGTCGCGGGCCGCGAGGATGATCGAGGACCCCGCCGTGGCGAGATCGCGGGCGATCGCCCTTCCGATGTCGGAAGCGCCGCCGATGACGAGGATGGTGCGGGGCGAGGCGGATGACGTCACAGCGCGAGCCTTTCGGACTGGGCGGATCGGAAGCGCCTGTCGGGGTCGACGCGCTGGCGGATGGCGAGGAACCGGGACAAAGCGGGATACCCCCGCCGGAGCGAGGCCGGGCTCGTGCGCGCATCCTTGGCGAGGTAGAGCCTCCCGCCATGGTCCTCCACCATCGCGTCGAGCTCCTGCATGAGGTTCAGGTTGTCGATCGAGGCCGGAAGGTCGAGGGCGAGCGTATAGCCTTCCATGGGGAAGGAGAGCAGCCCGTCCTGCGGACCGAAAAGCTTGAGCACGGCGAGGAACGAAGCCGATCCGTGCTCGGCGATGCGCCGGAGTATCTGCGCCATACCCTCGCGGCTGGCCGGTTTCGGCAGCACGAACTGGTATTGCACGAAGCCGCGGGAGCCGTAGATGCGGTTCCACGCCCCAATCGCATCCAGCGGATAGAAATAGGGCTCGAGCGGCACGATGGCCGTGCCCGGCTTGCCCCGGCTGTAGTAGAGCGCGTTGAAGGCTCGCACGCTCCAGCGGTTCAGCGCGAAGCTCGGGAGATCGAGGGGGATCGTGAGCCGAGGCTCGGCAGCGAAGGCTGCCGGATCCTTCAGGTCGGCCGGAGCTTCGTCGCGCGCCAGGTGTTCGCCCAGCAGGACGAGGGAGCGGCCAAGTCGATCGCCGGTGGCGAGCGTATCGATCCAGGCCACGGAATAGGTGGACGAGGCCGTGGCCTCGAAGATGTCCATGGCCTCGTCGAGGTTGGCCGCCTTGCGTGTCTCCTGCCGGATGAAGGGCGTCTCGATGCGGATGAGCGGGAAGGCAGCGCGCAGGATCAGCCCCGTCAGGCCCATGCCGCCGGTCGTTGCGGCGAAGAGCTCCTGGTTCTCGTGGGGCGAGCAGCGCACCACCTGCCCGTCCGCCAGCATGAGGTCGAGCCAGGCGACGTGCCGCCCGAAGGATCCGGCCAAATGGTGGTTCTTGCCGTGGACGTCGGCTGCGATCATGCCACCCACCGTGACGAAGCGCGTTCCCGGCGTGACCGGGACGAACCAGCCGCGCGGCACGAAGATCGCAACGATGTCGGCGAGCAGCGTCCCCGCCTCGCAGGTGAGCAGCCCTGTCTGCGGGTCGAAGGCGATGAGGCGATCCATGCCGCGCATGGCCATGGTGCCGCGGGGGCCCAGCGCGCTGTCGCCATAGGACCGACCGTTGCCGCGCGCGATCACCTGACCCAGGCGCTCGAGCGCGGCGCGCACGTCGCGCTCGTTGCGCGGCTCGGCCACCTCGCAGGGCAGCCTGGGATAGCGGCCCCAGCCTGACAGGGTCCTCACGTCGCCGCCTCTTCCGTGTCGAACACGAAGCGACGGTCGAGCTGGTACTTGATGGCGTAGCCGATCGCGAGGCCGATGGCGCCGCCGAGGTAGAGCAGGTCGCCGGTGGGATCGAGCAGGGCGAAGAGGTACTCCGTGCCCCAGAAAATGGCGGTCGTGACGAGCCCCATCGCCGTGTAGAGCGAGAACTTCCGCGCATGTGTCTTCAGGCCGGTGCTGGCGTCCTCGAAGATGTAGATCTTGTCGAGCGCGTATTTCAGCAGGAGCCCCAGCCCGGTGCCCGTGACGAGAGCCGGCACGAGGAGGACGTCGCGCCCAAGCCCGAGGCCAGCCCCCAGCGTCAGCACGACCCACTGGCTGCCAAGGTTCAGCACCGTCGCGAAGATCGCGAAGAGGACGTAGAAGCCGCCCTTCTGCAACTTGGCCTTCATCAAAGGCTCACGAAGGCCACGACGCCGCAGGCCGCGGCGATCAGCTGGCTTGTGCGGTCCGTGGCGGCGAAGACGACGGGATCGTCGTGCATCTCGCCGCGATGCGTGAGCAGCAGCACGCGGCTGATCCAGAAGAGCACGAGGACGCAGATGAGCCAGAGCCGGTTATGGTGGACGTAGAGCACCGTCACGGCCGAGCTGTTGAAGTAGAGCGCCAGCACGAGCACCGCGACATAGCCGCTCGCCACGGCCATGGCCTGCAGCACGGGCAGGTCGGACAGGCGGTAGCCGCGGCCGGGCGGGTCGGACTTCCCCGTCTGGATGCGGTCCGCGAGCTCCGCGCAGCGCTTCACGAGAGCGAGGCACATGAAGAGGAAGATCGCGAAGGCGCCGAGCCAGGCCGACACCTCGACTCCAGCCGCGGCCGCTCCGGCGAGAAGTCTCGCGCCGTAAAGACAGGCGAGCGTCACGACGTCGAGCAGGGCCTTTCGCTTCAGGACGAAGGAATAGGCGCAGGTAAGCGCGGAATAGCCCACGAGCACGAGCAGGAACTTCGCCGGGAGGGCCATCGCGATGGCGAGGGAGAGTGAGAGCAGCAGGGGGATGAGCAGCGCCCCCCTAACGATCGGAATGCGCCCCGAAGCGAAGGGGCGGTTCTTTTTGCGGGCATGGGCTCGATCGCTGCCGATGTCGAGCAGGTCGTTGAGGATGTAGACGCTCGAGGCGCAGAAGTTGAAGCTGAAGAAGGCGAGGATCGCCGCGGTGAGAGGCTCGCCGAGTTGGTGGGCCGCGATGGCGGGCACCAGCACCAGCACATTCTTCAACCACTGGTGGATCCGCAGCGCCCGGACGTAATCCATCAGTGACGTGTCGCGGGTCCCGATCGCCTCCGCGTGCGGCGCCCAGCGGCGAACCTCCGCGAGGTGGCTGCTGGCGGCGTTGGCGACGTAGACGCCATGAGCCTTGCGCCAGACCGCCTCGTCAACGGCAGAGTCGCCGATGTAATCGAACTGGCCCTCGCCAAAGGTCCGGCAGAGCAGCGCGGCTTTGACCTCGCCCGCGAGATTGACCCCGTCGCCGGATCCGAAAACGCCGTCGAAGAGTCCGAGATGCGCCGCGAGCTGCTCGACATAGCGGCGGTCCGACGCGGACGCGAGATAGACGGGCCGTCCCTTAGCCTTCTCGTCTTGGAGATAGGCGAGCACGTCCTGATTGAACGGCAGTCGCTCGACCTCGATGAGCACCTGGTCGGCGATGCGGCTCTTCAACGCTGCCTTGCCCTCGGCCAGGCCGCTCAACGTTGAGAGCGCTGCGACCGGATCCTTCCCGAGCAGCGCGAGATAGCTTTCGACGAGCAGGTCGCTCCGGATCAGCGTCCCGTCGAGGTCGACGACCAGAGGCCGCCGGTCACCGGCCAAAGCCACGGACGGTTCGCCCCGGTCCGACACCTCAGCAGGTGCGACGTTGCGCCGATGCTCGAGCACGTGATCGTCTCCTCGCCATGGTCCCCTCAACATGCGCTCCCGCCTGGGCGGGTGACCACAGCGAGGCGCGCTCTCAGCCGCAAGCCATGGAACGCCCACGGCGCCCGTCACCCCTGCTAGGGAGATAGTTCCGGTCGTGGCCACCAAGGGACCGCCAGCCGGACGCCTGCGCCGACGACCTTGGGGCGTCCGCGGCAAGACCTCCCGCCTTGCCAAGACTTACCACAGCGAAGCGCTGAACGTCATCGGCAGAAGCTTTGAGAAACTCGCGGGAAATGCTGAGCCGATGATTTTCGATCGGCTGCTCCCGCCTTGCCCCTTGGGTCCCTGCCCGCCTTACTGCCCGGCCAGGACGTGGGAGCCTCAGGCACGCCGGACCGGCGTCGCGGCTTGCGCTGCCTCCACGCCTTCAGCCGGCCATTTCGGAGTTCGGGCCAAACTCCGGCAGGCTTCAAGCTAGACAGCGACGGCAACGATGATGGACGACCACGGACCGCGCAGCGGCTGCTCCTGACCGATTCCGCGCCAAGCGCGAGGACAACCTGGAGCTTGCCTGTTTTTGAGGCACCCGAGTTCAATAAGCCCTTTCATAAACGTGCTGAGACTCTCGACGCCGGTGTTTGAGGAAATATACTGAACGTCGTCGTTCTCAGGGCATGTCCCAGCACACTGAAGACGACTTCCCTGGTCTGCGATGCCGTTCCTATCGACGGTGTGATCGTCATTGTACGTCGGCATGGGTGTTGGATGGCATCGGATCGAATCACACCATTGGAGCTGACGTCCGGCTCGAGGCCGCCCTCGGTTTCCAGGGGGTCCGGAGAACGGCCCACTGCCGGCGTTGCGGCGCGGGGAACCCTGGGGGAAATACTTGTCTACGTAACGATTTCCGTGGCTATCTTGCTATTCCTCAATTATCGTCCGGTCTTTCCGAAGTACGACGACGCTTGGTTTTTTTTGATAAGTTACACATGGAATAACGGCCTTCCTTTCTCAAATTACTGGGCAAGCCCTATTTCCGGCCCCAATATATTCAACTATCATGGATTTCTTCAGTATTCCCTTATTTCTTATCTGTCGCCCTGCTCCACTCTGCAATGCACGAGAACCGGGCTGGTCATCATCCAAGTCGCTTCGCTGCTGGTGTGGATCGTCGGCGTCCACGCGACAGGGGCTGGGCGGACTATGCGCATCGTCTTGTACGTTCTTGGTCTGACGACACTGCTTCAATACTCGGGCCGTCCGGAACTCCTGGCCTCGATCTGGATGGTCCTCCTCTTTGTCGCGTTCCTGAGGTTGTCCGAACAAGGACACTTCCTGACAAGGGCCGCCGTCTCCGGTTTCCTGGTCGGGCTCGTGGCCATGACCGATCCCGCAGCAAGCGTGACCCTGGGACTGAGCGTCGCCGCCGTCATCGCCGTCTGGCGAAGCAACCATGATGGCATGCTCGCCCTCGTGACCGAACTCGCCCTGCTCGGGACGGGTGCAATCATTGCCGTATTGCTCTGCTTCTGGCTGATCTACCCCTTCAGCATGTCCGACTGGATCTGGGGCATGAAGGCGCACGGGAGCAAGATCGCCTCGCGGACGGACAGCGCGGACTTCGCGAAGTACTATGTTTTCAGCCGCCTCTCCCCGCTGCTCGCGGCGATGTTCGTCCCGCTCGCGTTCTTGTGCTGGGTCCTCTTGGCCCAGGCGGGCCGTCGCGGGGGAACGTCGCTGTTGGTCGCAGTGGCAGCGGCCGCGGCCTTCCTGCTGGTTCTGGCCTGGACGGCCGTCCGGATCCCCGCCACCTACTACAACTTCAATGTCCTCGTGCCGACGATCGGGCTGGCGGCGACGACCCTTCTGGTCCGCCACGACATGGCCCGCTTCCCGCGGATTGTGGTCCCTCTTTCGCTTGGCGCCTTCGCCTTGGCGAGCCTCATGGCGCTCGTTCTCGTGCTCGGTGACAAGCTGTACTACCTGCCCCAACAGGGCCGGTTGGCCGCCGAGATCAGGGAGACGGTGGAGACCGCTTTGAAGCAGAACCTGCGGGTCGCCATTGATACGCCGCTGATCCCGGCCATCGACGACATCGAGATCCTCAAGCGGCTCGACCTCGTTTTCACGGGTCAACCCGGCAAGACCGAGGGCTGGAGGCCTGGTGCGGACATCCTGATCCGTGGGCAAGTCGAGTTCGGAACGATCCAGCCTACGCCGGAGGGGGCCGTGCTCGTCAGCGACAGGTTCGAGCCAGAATGGTTCAACAGATACGTCAAGCCTGAAAGCTACGCCTACGCGGTTTACAGACGTACCGGAGTTCAGTGACGTGCCCGGTCCTGAGTTGCGTTTGTTTTTGCGGGACGGAACCGATTGCAGAACTCCGCATTCCCCCCAGGACTTTCGAGCTGAGCCGACTTTCAAGGGGGGACAGTTCAGCAGGACTGATCCCGAGGAGTTAGGCCGCAAGCGCTAATCTAATTGTCACGATGTGTTGACTCGAAGATGTGAATTGAGATGATGGCTGAATGATTAAAATTCGCCTTCGTCCAGCCTAGGAGATATGCTTTGGATCGTGTCCTCGTGACGGGCGGCAGCGGTTTCCTTGGATCGCATCTTTGTGACAGACTCGTCGAGCGAGGCCACGACGTCCTTTGCGTCGACAATTTCTTCACTGGCTCAAAGAACAACATTCGTCACTTATTAGGACTACATAACTTTGAGCTGACCCGACACGACGTGACCTTCCCGCTCTATGTCGAGGTCGACCGCATTTTCAATCTCGCTTGTCCCGCATCGCCCGTGCACTACCAGCACGATCCGATCCAGACCACTAAGACGAGCGTGCATGGCGCCATCAATATGCTTGGTCTCGCCAAGCGGTTGCAGGCCCGAATTCTCCAGGCTTCGACCTCCGAGGTCTACGGAGACCCTGAGATTCATCCTCAGGTTGAGGGATACTGGGGCCGCGTGAACCCCATTGGGATTCGGAGCTGCTACGACGAAGGCAAGAGGTGCGCCGAAACCTTGTTCTTCGACTACCACCGGCAGTGGCGGCTCGAGATCAAGGTGATGCGGATCTTCAACACCTATGGACCTCGGATGAACGCGAATGACGGCCGCGTCGTCAGCAACTTCATCGTTCAGGCCCTGCGTGGCGAGCCTATCACCATCTACGGGGACGGCTCGCAGACCCGCAGCTTCTGCTACGTGGACGATCTTGTCGACGGCATGCTGCGCCTGATGGACAGCCCTGCCGAGTTCACCGGCCCCGTGAATGTCGGCAATCCCGGCGAGTTCACGATGCTGTCACTGGCGGAGGCGGTCCTGCGGATCGTGGGTGGTCGCTCCAAGCTCGTCTTCATGCCGCTGCCGCAGGACGACCCGCGCCAGAGGCAGCCCGATATCTCGCTCGCGCGCGAAAAGCTGGGGTGGGAGCCGAAAGTGCCGCTCGAGGATGGCCTGCGGGAAACCGTCGACTATTTCCGCAGGACCCTCGACGCATAAGCGCGACAGTGACCCTGATGTGTCCTGCCCCCTGCGTAAGGAAACACCGTAGCGTCCGGCCGAACGTTCTGCGAGCTCACCCGGAGAATTTTGGCCTCGACCTGACGGTCGTCGTGGCGGAGGAACGCTGGGGTGCGACAGCCGTTTCACCCCAAGATATTCTCTCCAGAAAACAGCAAAAGGGGTGGCAAATAGCCGGCGAACTGGTCGCACCGTTTGCGGGGAGTGCCACTGGATTCCCGGGGCGACGAATGCAAGTAGCGGGGCTGCGCCACGCTCGATATCGATTTGACGCGAGATGTGATCGTCGAAGGTCCCAAGCTGGTTCCGGCAACCGGACGTTCGACGCGCGGTCTGGGCCCTGCCCCCAAACGTCCGACGGTCAGGGCAGGATGCTGAGCACGAGGGGATGGTTGCTCAAGGTCAGCGGCAGCTCCCGCACGGTCGCGACCGTCCGGATCGGATCCGCTCCGATGGTTGGATCAAACACTGAAACGGATGCCCGGATCTGCCCCAGGTCGATCGTGATCCTGTCCTCCCCGTGCAGGCGCTCGCCCCAGACGACGAGCTGATATCCCCCGTCCTTCCCCGCCAGTAGAAGATCGTGAACCGTGTCTGGCTGATTCCGGATGAGGTAGTCGAGTTCGCCTCCGGCGTCGCGCTTGCCTGCGGCTCTGCCGAGGATCGTCGTCAGGTTATGGAGATACTGCGCCGCGAGCCTTGGCCGATAGTCCGGCCGGAAGAAGCCGAACGCCTGATTGCCGTCCTCGTCGGTCCGGTCCCGAAGGATGTAGACCGACGTATGGGAATAGCCGCGCTTGAACTGCGCCAAGTAGATGGTTAGGAGGTTCAGGGCGTGCAGTTCTTCGGTCACCTCACCCTCGATGAGAGCGCCGGTCTCCGTCGTCACGCGGGGCAGAACCTCAAGTTCCCCGTCCGAATACCCGCGGAAGCCCCGCAGCCACGTCACGCCGAAGTTCCCGTAGAGCCCATCCACCTTCGAGCTGGACGTAGGATCAGCCGCGTCCCACGTCTTGTTGTCGGCCGGATCGGGCGAATTCGGATGATAGATGTAGTTGTGCACGTTCGCGAAATCGGCAAAGGCGGTGCCCGGGGGCATCAGGGTCCGGACGCCCGGGGGAATAGTCAGGAATTGCAGTCCGGCATTGTTCCTCTGAGCTCCCGGCTCCGAGATTGTCCAGACCGGGTATGACGCCAGCAGCGGATCCGTCTTGACGGCGCGGTAAAGGTCGCGCTGCAGCTCGGCGACAGGCAGCCACGACATCTTCCCGCCGCCCTCCTGGCCCTTATAGGTCACGGTCCAGTTATTGGGCTCGTTATTCCCTTCGAAAGCCAGCAGAGCCCCTGCCTTGGCCAACGCGCGGCCGGTTTCCAGCAGCTTCGTCAGATCGGAGCCGCCGCTGACGAGGCCCCACGCCAGCTTGGCGCCTGTCGCGTGATGAAGATCGATGAATGTCTTGAGCGTCGTCGGCCCACTCGACGTCAAACCCTCGATCCCGGCCCTGACCCATCGAAACCCGCCATACCGAACCATGGCGACAGTCTTTTCCAGCGGCTGCCCGCGATCGGGAAAGGACGAGACGACACCGATGCTGTCAAGGAAGCTGTCTACGGGGGCAGCCTTGTGGCGCGGGATTCCCGCATCGGAAGCAGCAGATCCCGCGGGCAGCAGGAAAGGGGCGAGTACCACCGCCGCTCGCAGGAAAGCGCCGAGTCGACTCGTCATTCGGACATCCTCCTTGAACGGGCCTGGCGACGGACGTCACGCCTGCCTGCCCGCGCAGGGCTCATGCAGACAAGCAGATCTCGGATCCCGCGTCACGCCGCGGGAGCAACGATTCGTGCCGCCCTTGCGCGAGCACCAAACGTGCGTGATCCAATCGGCCATCAACGGACTTGCTCCCGAACTGCCAAGCCCAAGATTCAGTAGGCCAGGGCAACGGGAAGGAAGGGAGAGGAAGCAAGCGTCACAAGGTTATCCTCAACTTAACTCAAATCAACAGGCACCTTTTCAGGCTTTTAACTTTCATCATGATCGACAATGGTGCAGATTAGCTAATCTTAAAGGGTGGAGCTCAATGCTCAGCGAATGGTTGTGAGGCCTGAATAATGAACCGCCACAGCGGGCCATGCTCGATTTTTTCCGCCAATCAGACGGAAGAGAGCGGGACGAAATGTGCGATCGGGGGCCGAATCGCTTGGACGGCTGCGGTTTCTCCCGAAAGTCAGGCGATCGTTTCGACGGGCCGCGACCCGCTATCCTATTTGGAGCTTCTGAACGTCCTGCTCGAAATCCGCGCCCGCCTGCGCCAGGAGGGAATCGGGCGCGCGGCCCGGGTGGGCATCCTCGCGACCTCCCCTTTTGCCGCCACGCTCGCCATCCTCGGCGTTTGCTGCTCGGCCATTGCCGTGCCCCTGGACCCCCGACTTCCCGACAGCGAACTCGCGCGAAGCCTCGACCAACTCGAACTCGACGCCCTCGTGCTGATCTCCGACAGAAGCGCGGCACGTGATCCCGATCTGGCCCTCCCCGGCGTCAAGGTCCTGCGGTGGTTGCTCGACGACAGCCTCATGAAGCCGCCCGGGGCGAAAGTGCTTATCGACCAAGCTATGCTGGAGGAGTTCGACGGCGACGAGCCGGCCTTCATCTTGCGTACGTCCGGGACGACGGCCGCCCCTAAGCTGATCCCGTACACCCACTCGGCGATGTTCGCGGCGGCACGGAGATGGGCGCACTGGTTTGACCTCACCTCAGCCGATCGCAGTCTATGCGTCTCGGCTCCCTATTATTCGCACGGCCTCAAGGTCTCCATCCTGATCCCGCTCCTCACAGGCGGGAGCGTGGCCTTCCCGGCGAGCCCAGCCGATGTGGACCTGCACGAGTGGTTCGAGGTGCTGAAGCCAACGTGGTATTCGGCGGGCCCGGCGCTGCACCGTGCGGTGCTCGAGGCAGCCCGGTCGCAACCCGGAACGATAAGTCAGCACACCCTCCGTTTTGCCTCCTCGGGCGGGTCACCGCTTCCAGCGAGCACCCACGCCGAACTTGAGGCCTTGCTCTCGATCCCCATCCTCGAACATTACGGCTCTAGCGAAGCGGCGCAGACCGCGGCCAATGCATTGGCGAACGGGGAAGCCAGGCCGGGGACGGTGGGCCGACCGTGGCCCGGCATCCTGGAGATCGTGGACAAGGACGGTCGACCGCTTCCCGCAGGTCAGATGGGCGAAATCCGCCTGCGCGGCCCCACAGTCATCAAGAACTACCTTGCCGCGCCGCAGCAGAACGCGGAACTCTTCACGGATGGCTGGTTCCGGACAGGCGACCTGGGCCGCCTCGACCTGGATGGCTACCTGACGCTTCACGGACGCCTGAGCGAGCAGATCAACCGAGGCGGCGAGAAGATCAGTCCGGAAGAGATCGACACCGTCATGCTGCGCCACCCCGCACTGAGCGACGCTGCCGCCTTCAAGGTTGAACATCCGAGGCTCGGTGAGGATGTGGCTGCCGCCGTCGTCCCGATACCAGGCTCCCCATTCGACATGGAGGAGTTCCGCGACTTCCTGGGCCGGGAACTTGTAGCGTACAAGATTCCTCAGCAAATCATGGTTCTCGACGCAATCCCTCGCGGAATCACGGGGAAGATCCTTCGAAATCAGCTCACGGACAGGGCTCAGGAAGCATCGAACCCGGCTGCAGACGCAGGTCAGCCGGCGTCGCCGCTCAACACCCTGGAAGGAGACCTGCTGGGCATCTGGCGACGGCTTCTGAAGCACGACTCCATGACCGTGCGCGACAGTTTCCGGGAAGCGGGAGGAGATTCGCTACTCGCCTTCCAAATGCTGGCTCAGGTCGAGCGGCTGGTGGGACGCTCGATCCCTGAATCGATCATCGGCAACGTCGACACGGTCGCAGAACTCGCGCTCGCGCTTCAGGAAAGCTCGAAGCGAGATGGCGAGTTCATCGAATTCAATTCTGATCCAGCTGCGCCGGCCCTGTTCTGGTTTCACGGCGATTTCATCTATGGTGGATACTATCTGCGGCGCTTTGCCAAGCTGCTGGGTCCGCATGTACCGCTCTGTTGCATCGCCCCACACGGTGCTTTCGGCGGCGCTGTCCCTGCGACGATCCAGGAGATGGCGGCCGACCGTGCCGGCCTCGTCATGAGCCGTCAGCCGCATGGTCCGTACAGGTTGGGCGGCTATTGCAACGGCGCACTTGTGGCATTCGAGGCCGCAAAGCTTTTGATCGAGAAGGGCCACGAAGTCGAACTCGTCGTGATGGTGGATCCTCCCGGCTTCAATGCCCGTCCGATCATGAGCACGCTCATGAAGAGCATCGAGAGGGTGCTGCCCAAGAGGGCGAATGCCGTTCTCTATGACAAGCTCACCGAGATCGAGAGAGCAGAGTTCGTGTGGCCCTTGCTGAAGCGCTACCTCTCCAGGCCGTTTCGGTCGCCCTCTGACGAAGAATCCTTACCATTGCCGCCGGATGCCCGAGCGAGATCAGACCGCAACAAGTTGGCGTACTCCCTGGCGCTGTCACGCTACCGGCCCGGCTACCTCGACTGTCCGGCGCTGTTTTTCGAGGCCGAGCACCGCAGCAGTGTTTGGCTGCCCCACTTCCGCTCCGCCCGAGTGGTGAAGGCGACGGGCAACCACGACCAGTGCATCCGTGACTATGCTGCCTCGATTGCAGATCCCCTCCGCGCCCGATTGCAGGCGGGCCGCCCAGCCGTGACCTGAGGACCCAAGCCGACGGCGAGATTAAGGATCCGGGAGCCCTTGAAGCAGCAACGCCGCGGGCCTTGACAAGAGTGGCTCTCCGCCTTTCGTCGGGCTCGCTGATTCGGCTCGCGGTTCGCTTGATTTCGTTCTGCGGAGCAGACGGGAAAAGCCACTCTTCTCAACAACTGAAAACACAACCAAGTCACAACACATAGAACGTTAAAATGCAACGGAACAAAAGAGCCGAAAGGAAGCTGTTCTGCAGGATCATGGGGATTGTCGAATAACAGTATCCTGTCGGACTTTAACGAGTGAACCCTCTCCGAAGACGCAAGCTTCGCGGCAGCTGGTCGCTTGGTTTTTGGACATGGCCCGGTCGCGAGTTGCAAATCTGCTCGGCCCTGAAACGCAGACCAACTCTGGCGCAAAATATGTGGTTATGGGGCAACGGTTGCACATCAATTTTGCGCGGTACTGTCAGGCCTAGACATTGGAAAGGATTGTGGCTGAAAACTGGCGAGCCGATTAAGTGTCTGAACCTCAAGACGTATGCGACTTGCTGCACTGCACATGCCAGCGACTTGAGCCACTTTGTGGATAAACTCCCGACAATTTCCACCACGTGGCCGCCAGTCGAGGACTTTAAAAGCCGAGACTAAATATGGTTAACGTACGGCAGAGAATGGCGTGAGGAATTCATGCGAGCCGCAATCGTGATCGCTGCCAGCCTGTGGGCGAGCGCAGCGTCAGCCTTCGACCTCAACCAGCTCGCGCTGGGTTCCCCTCAAGCCGAAGTTCTCCAGCAACTGAATAGTGCTGGGGTAAAGGTCGGTGCCGCCCAGGGGGGTGGGTCTTCGTCATTTGCGTCGTCGATCTTCGTCGATGTTCCCCAGCCTGCTCAGCTGAAGTTCTGCGATGGCCGCCTGGTGGGCGTGTCGCAGCTTTTGCCAGGAAACATCCGCGCTTTCCTGGATCGCGCCGCTCAGGAAAGCAGGCGTCGCGGCCTGACAATTCCACGCATGTCGACGATCGCCGGATCAGAGATCGTCTATGCGCAGTGGCGTATCGAAGATGGAAACACCCTGTCCTTGGTTTGGTCCGCGACCGCGGATGGGGGAACCGGCAGCATGGTTCTGGAAGGAACGTGCCAAACTCCGTCAGAACAGCCCTCGCCCGTGGCGGCGCTGCCCCAGGCAAGTACCGATCGGCCCGCCCCTTCTCCGGACATGGACCACGCCAGCGCGGGATACGCAGGCGGCGAACTCACACCGCCTGGCTCGGCGGAGAACGTGCTCGTTCCACTGCCGGATCAGCCGACGAATCTGGCCGTCAACAAGTTTGCTCCTGAGCCCGACCCAGAACAGAATCCGGAGGTCACGGCTGAAACCTTCATTCCCAAGGTTCAACCTCCGCCAAGGCCGAAGACTGTGGCCCCGAGGCCGGCCGCCAAAAAGACTGTTCGTGTCCTCAATGGAGATTCCGGGCTCAACTCCACCGCAACGGTGACGCCGCCGACCATCCGGCGCGTTCCGGCCCAGTCCCACGATCCGGAGCAGACGAACTCGACGGGGGCAGCCGAGGTCCGGGTCACGACGCCAGACGTGCCAGACGAGGCGACCGGCGACGAGCCCATGACTTTGTCAGCCCAGGGCAGCGAATCTCCGACTCTCGGAGCCCTTCCGCGCACGCCGGAAAAGCGACGCTGGAAGCCGGCGACGGTCGAGGCCTGCGCCAAGGCCTTCAAGTCCTACAGCCGCCAAACCCAAACCTACAAGAATCCCGCCGGGCTGGTGGAATCCTGCCCCTGAGACCCGGGCGGGAGCGGCCGCCGACCTATTCGGGTTCTGGGACGGCTCTGGGAAACTTGCCGGACGGTCCTGCCCGACGCTCTGACGTCAGGCCCGATCGCCACCGGATTGCCGGTGCGAGGCGGAGGAAAGCGGGCTGGGCCTATCCTTCTCGTAAACAGGACGGTCTCGGGGAAACACGCCGCATCCCCCGCGCCGCAGTCGTCTCCGCTTAAGCGCGAAAGGCGTGGCCCCTGCATAGAACATAGTCCTCACAATCGACGCCGGCGCACACCGGCGCCGGGGACGCGTAAGGACCCGCCCGGCGCTGTTGCGCCGGTGACCTGGCCGCAGGATCAGGCCCTGCTGTTCTCGGGACCGGTCAGGAGAGCAATCACCACACCCAGACTCAATCCGATCAGAACGGCAAAACTCATGATCAGGACGCTCTTCGGCGAGACCTTCGTCAGGGGCCGCGTGGCGGCCGTGATCAGTCTGGCGTCGGCGACGGGGTAAGACTGGCCAAGCACCGCATTTGTGTAGGCCTGGAGAGCACTATCATAGAGCTTGGCGTAGGTGGTGGCCGTCGCCTCCAGCTCCTCGATGGTCACCGTCTCCTTTTCGGCACCCGCCTTGGGAAGAACGCGATAGTCGTGTGATGCCCTGAACTCCTTCACCGCGATGGCGGCGGCGTTGAGCTTTGCGCGGATCGCTTCGATGCGCTGTTCAAGCCATTCGCCACCCTGGCGCATGGCCCGGGACTTTGCTTCGAGCTGGTCGTTGATGTAGGCCTCGATGATGGCATTGGCGATGTCGGACGCGAGAGCCGGATTTTCCGATGTCACGCTGATGTCGAGCGCGTAGGACAAGCCCACGCGCCGAACATCGATGTCCGACAGGAACTTGTTCATGATCTCGCGCTGACGCTCGAATTCGGACATTGGCTGAGGGGGCTGCCGAATACGAGTGGCGACGAGAAGCGTCTCGAGAAGACCTGGTCGAACGTCTGTGAACTCCGGACGCTCGTCGAGTTTGAGCTTGTCTATCACCGTCTGCGCAATCTTCTCCGAGCGCAGCACCGCCATCTGGCTTTCGAGCTGGGCGTTGTCCAGAGAGACCACGATCTCGTTGGGTTGTTCCTTGAGAAGCTGCGGAAGCTTCGGATCGATCAGGATCTGCGCCTTCGCGAGATACAGCGGCGTAGCCGTGTAGACATATGCTCCAGCCATGGCCACGGCGACGGCAATGCAGGCGAAAATCAGAGCGATCCGAGTGCGAAGCTTACGAAAGACGTCTGCAAGAGAGATCTCGTGGTTCCGTTCGTCCTGGACGGCGAGGCCAGCACTGTTGAGCTCCGGCGTGACCTGCAACATGTCATCTACCCTTCTGCGCCCACCCTGCGAAATCGAGGCGTGGTAACACTTTTCATGAGCCGGCGGGAGTATCGTCGGTCAGGCCGATGGCCACGTCGACGCCTACACCGGAGGTTGCCGGATGGATCAGGCTTGGAACTATGCCTGTCAAGTGGTTGACAATAGGGTACTGAGACGTGAGACCTCCGCCTCGCCGGCTTCTTTTCCCCATGAAAAACGCTGCTTAGTTAAACCCCGTGTCAGCGCAATCACGTTATTGCTTGCCGGAATGTGAGCGATCACACCAGCGCCAGCAGCGCCACAAGGTTCCGAGACGATCCATGACGCCCGATTTCCTCAAGCAAATTGGGGCTTGCAAATGACCGCCCCCCCCGATTGAAACCCAGCGTTCCCGCGGAATGCGGGAACCGTCTTCCATGGGCCGAAAGGTCGAAGAGGAGCGCGACCGCGTTGATCCCGTCAATCGAAGGCCTGATCGTTAGCGGCCTCATCCTGGCACTCGCCGCCCTGTGCGGGGACACCCTCCTGATTGGATTGATGATCTCGCTCGCGTTCGGGTCGACGTCCGTCGGCACGCTGCAATCTCTCGGCGGATCGTCTCCGTTGATCTCGATCATACCGGTCCTGCTGATACTGCTGCTTACGCCTTTCGCCCGGAACGTTCGATCTCGACTTGTGACATTGTTCGCAGAGCAGCGGGCAAGTTGGTTCGTGCTGCTGACAGCCATCTATGGGGGAATGAGCGCGGGCATCCTGCCACGTCTTTTCCAGAACCAGACAACCGCATTCGTAGCGGTGAGGACGACGGGCGTCGTCGAGGTGCCACTCGCACCCGTTTCGGGGAACATCACACAGACGGGCTACTTCGTCGTAGGGTCCTTGATGTGCCTAGCGTTGATGCTGTCCTTCAATCGCGACGAGAAGCTCTTTATGGCGAGGCGAGCCTTCTTCGCCTTCGGCATCGCCATGATCGTCCTGGCCTCCGTTGACCTGATCGGCAAGCTGGCCGGACAGGGTGACGTTCTCGCGCCGATCAGGACGGCGACCTTCGCCTTTTTGACAGAGGCGGAAGAAGCCGGCTTCTGGCGCATCACCGGAGGCTTCTCGGAGGCCTCAGCTTTCGCCAGCGCCGGCCTGTCCGCCCTGGGTTTCATGTTTGCCTATTGGAGGCAAACCAACTCCAGGTCAGCGCTGCTGATCACATCGGGGCTTTTCATTCTGCTGTTCATGTCGACGTCCTCGACAGCGATCGTCGGACTAGGGCTCGGCGCCTTCGTCGTGGGCGCCCTGATCCTCTTTTCCGCGATCCAAGGACGGCTGAGCAGGACCGACTCGTTCATCGTGGCGGGTGCATGCATCCTGCTCGTGGTGTGCGTCTTCATCTACCTCGTCAATCCAAAGAGCTTCGACCCACTGATCAACGCCTTTGACACCCTCATCCTCAACAAGCATCTCAGTTCGTCGGGCCAGGAACGTGCCTACTGGAATGCGAGGAGCCTGCAGGCACTCCTCGACACCTACGGCTTTGGAATCGGACTGGGCAGTTCCCGATCCTCGAACTGGTTCGTCTCCGTGCTGTCCCAGCTCGGCCTTCCCGGATCCATCCTGCTGCTCCTCGTCATCGTCGAGACCGCGCGGCCTATCCCGCGCGCCGCCCTTCCCAATCCTGCCCTGGACGAGATTCGGGCCATTGGTCGCAGCGCGCAGGTCTGCGCGATCTTCACGGTCACAGCTGCCAACCTGGCCGCAGGCAGCCCGGATCCCGGCTTCATCTTCTTCACCGCGGTGGCTGTCGTCGTCGGTGCACGGGCTCGCCTAGCCTATCGCGAACCTACCGTACGAGCCGCCCCTGTCGGCTTTGTTGCGAGCCCCTCTCGCACCGCCTGACATCCGGACTTTCAGGAGCACAAGATATGACTGATCCCGTCAGACGCGACCTCGTCGCCCTCGCGGCAGGCGCCTTGACCTTCGCGGCGGTGCGCGACGCATCGGCGCAGACGTCCACCGCCGTTCAGTCGAAGCCGGAGGACAGGGGCACTTTCCTGGTCGAGAGCTTTGGAGCTGTGGGCGACGGGCGGACAGATGACCGGGCCGCCATCCAGGCTGCCATCGACATGGCGGAGCGAAACGGCGGCGGCGTGGTTGTGCTGGGCAATGGCCCCTACGCCATCGGCGGAACGATCCGCATGGATCCAACGCTCACGTCTCTGTCTGGATCGAGGACCGTGCTGATGTTCCTTCCCGCCGCCTTTCCGAAGGGCAGTGAGGCAGGGCTGCTGGTGTCGGCCAAAGCCAGCAGCGCTTCATACGGGCAGGGAACGCAGGTCATCGAAGGCGTCGAGTTCGTCGGGCCGGGCAGCAACAAGCCGTCCACGGGAATTCTCCTCAAGACCGATGTCGAGAACCGCTCCAGCCGGATCGCATTCCGCAACTGCATCGTCCGCGAATTCGCGACCGGGGTCGAGCATTCCGACCGATGCTATCTCACTCAGTATTACAGTGTTCAAGTTTATAATACTCAAAAAGGCTTGACATTTACAAGTAACGTTGATGCGGGAGAGAATACTGCCTTGTTCGGATGTAGTATATTCAATTCAGATATTGCGATATCGAACGAAAACAATACGAACATGTTTTGCTATGGAAGCTCGTTCGATTATTGCCGACAGTGGTTTCGAGGCGGTGGACTCGTCAATTTTTTCGGATGCTGGTTCGAAAAATCGAGGGCGGAGAAGCCTGAAGACTACCCTTTCGAGATCGCGGGCGGTCGAATCTTCATCAGCGGAGGAGGCCTGATGACCTCCGGGATCGACATGGACAAAGGTCCCGGCATGAATTTCATGTTCATGACCAGGGAGCGAACGGACGAGGTCGTTGTCCAGCATGCCCAAGGCTGGAACTGGGCCACGCAGAGCGATGCGCTCATGGGCGGACCCGGCAGCATTTCCGTGCATGGACTCGGCTCCCTGGGCGCACTCTTCATGCCGAGTTCGCTGAGCGAAGGCGATCGCACCAATGCGTTTGGATCCGGTGCCGGCTTCGAAGGGAAGGGGATCGGCGTGAATTGCTGGATCGCCAGCCCAGGCACACAGCGCGCCGACCGCTATGCCGTGAAATGGACCAACGAGAATGGCGTCTATGCCGATGCGTCCATGCAGGTCAGCGCAGAACTCGCGAGGACCGGCAAGCAAAGCCTTCAGATCACCAAGCGGGCCGGCGCCGGAACCCAGCTCGATGTCAACTTCCTGATCCCCATCAGGCCGCGCGACGCCGTAAGCTTTCGCCTTTGGTGGCGCTCCAAGGCACCCAAGGGAGTCGATGCTCCCTTCTGGTTCCAGGTGCGCTTCTCGCAGGTGATCGGCGAGGACCGGGACAACATCTATCTTTTTGGCGACGACGTCGCCTGGGCTGAATCGGGCGGAAACATCCAGGCTGGCTCTGGCCAGTGGAACCGGGTCAGTTTCGGTTCATACGAGTTGCAGCAGGACTCGCCGGTCCTGAGCCGTGCCCCCGATTGGGCGACCCACGCGCGGCTGTTCATCAACATGATTGCCGTGCCCAAAGACGTCAGCCTCTTCATCGACGATCTCGGCGCGTGGCGGATGTGAAACACATGGCCCGTGCGCCGGTGCACGCCGTGCGACGCACGACACCGACCGAAGCCGGACGAAGCATTGCTTTTCACCATACGTAAAGACAGGCGGAGAGATCCGGCCTCCTTGTCAAAGGTTCATCTCCCAAGCATGGCCCGCAGGGGATCATTGGTGATAGCCTCGTTCTAGTACGGGAACGAGGCTTCCAAGACCTAGGGTACTGTCGTGCATTCGCGTGGCTATGCTGATCAAGTCCTACCCTCCGTGATAACCATGGTACTCGGGTTGGCGCTCTGCGTATTTGGCGTCACGTTGGCGGCTGGAGGTACGTGGCTCGTCGCGCTGGGAGGGTCGCCCTACTATCTCGTAACTGGAGTTTTGCTCACGGTTTCGGGAGCCTTGGTGGCCAGGCGCCGCGTGGCAGGGCTTTGGCTTTATGTCTGCATCTACGCAGCCACCCTCGTCTGGGCTGTCTATGAAGCAGGCACGGCGCCCTGGCCACTCGTGCCGCGGGCGGTGGCGCCGTCGTTGGTCCTCTGGGTCCTGCTCGCTGCCGCCCCACTCTTGCGGCCGAAGCCGTTCGGCGTGCGCGGTGCGCTTGCTGGAATCGGTCTTTGCGCAACGACTTTCGTCGGGGCCGGGACGCTGTCGTTCTGGTCTCACGCCGGCGGCCCCGTCGCCGCCCCGACCGGCGGACCCGGCGCCACAGACGCCGCGATGATGCAGACCGGTGAGGACTGGCCTGTCTACGGAGGGTCGAACAGTGCGCGCCGGTACTCGCCCCTGGCGCAGATCACACCCGTCAATGTCGGCAGGATGCAGCGGGTCTGGACGGCGCACACGCGTGACCTCCCTCGCGACGCCCACAACTACGGCGCCGAGACGACGCCGATCAAGATTGGCGACCGCCTCTATCTCTGCTCAGCCAAGAACATCCTGCTTTCGCTCGATCCCGGCACGGGCCGCGAGATCTGGCGATTTGACCCGCAGGTTGCCGACAAGTCCTTGCCCTATACAGCGGCATGCCGCGGAGTCAGCTACTACCGCTCTCCAACGGGCAGCGATGAAACGTGCGGATCGCGGATTATCGAGGGAACCCTGGACGCGAGGCTGATCGCCGTAGACGCGCAGACCGGGACGCCCTGCCCGGGTTTTGGCCGGGACGGACAGGTCGACACGACGGAGGACATGGGACCCGCAGCGCCCGGCATGATCTCCATCACGTCACCGCCGACCATCGTGCGTGGACTCGTCATCGTGGGCCATCAGATCCTCGACGGCCAGCGGCGCAATGCTCCCTCCGGCGTGGTGAAGGCGTTTGACGCCGTCACCGGCAAGCTGGCCTGGGCATGGGATCTCGGACATCCCGAGCGCCAGGGCCGCCCTCCCGAGGGAGAGATCTACACGCAGGGCACGCCGAACATGTGGACCATGTCTTCGGCAGACGAGACCCTCGGCCTCGTCTACCTGCCGCTTGGAAATTCGGCGGTCGACTACTGGAGCAGTAGCCGGTCTCCGTCCGAGAAGCAGTTCTCGACGTCTCTCGTCGCTCTCGACGTCATGACAGGCCGGCCCGTCTGGAGCTTCCAGGCCGTGCACAACGACGTTTGGGACTATGATTTGGGCGCGCAGGCGACGCTCATCGATTTCCCGACGGCGTCCGGCCCGAGGCCAGCGCTCGTCCTTCCGACGAAGATGGGCGACATCTACGTTCTCGACCGCCGGACCGGACAGCCCCTCGTCGACGTCACAGAACGGAAGGCCCCGCGGGGCGGAGAGGAACCTGAACAGAGGGCCGCCACGCAGCCGGCCTCGGGCTACATCACGTTGCGCGGACCAGACCTGACCGAGGCCAGCATGTGGGGCATTTCCCCCATCGACCAGATGCTGTGCAGGATCAAGTTCAAGCGCGCCAGATACGACGGCATCTACACCCCTCCCTATGCTTCCCAACCCTATATCCAGTATCCCGGCACGAACGGAGGGACGGACTGGGGCGGCGTTGCGGTCGATCAGCAGCGTGGAGTCCTCGTTGCCAACTACAACGACGTCCCCAATTACACCACGCTTATCCCCCGCTCGCAGGCAGACAGGCTGGGCTGGGCGCCACGCGGCGAACAGGGCGTCATAGGAGGTGACCCACAGGTCGGGGCACCCTTCGCGGTGACGATGAACGCCGGCTTCCGGGCGCCGATCACGCGGCTTCCCTGCAAGGAGCCTCCTTACGGCGGCATACGAGCCATCGACCTTGCCACCGGAAAGACCTTGTGGGACCGGCCCCTTGGCTCTGCCCGGAACAACGGTCCCTTCGGGCTCGCCTCCCGACTTCCCTTGACGATCGGGACACCAAACAATGGGGGCTCTCTCGTGACGGCCAGCGGTCTCATCTTCGTTGCCGCCGCGACTGACGATCTGATCCGGGCAATCGACATCAGGACGGGCGAGGTCGTGTGGTCCGACACGCTGCCGGCTGGGGGACAGGCCACGCCGATGACCTACGAGGCCGACGGACGGCAATATGTGGTCGTCATGGCCGGAGGCCACCACTTCATGGAGACGAAGATTGGCGATGAGCTTGTCGCCTACGCCCTGCCGACCCCGGCGGCATCGCCGCCGCCCTGATCGCGCTTATGCCCGCCCCCGCTCGGAGGGCCGGTCTAGGCGTCCTTGCAACCGCTCGAGCACGGGGCCGATGAGTCCGCGGTCGAGAAGAATGCCGAGGACGAGGAAGACCACAGGGCAAACGGCCGCCGCCACTGCCGCCAGCAGTGGGTTTTCGGGGCGAATCCAAGGTGTCATGACCTTCAGGATCGGATAGTGGACCACGTAGGCGATTGTCCCGGCCCTGATCAGATTGCGCCAGACGCCGCTGCCGCCGTCGCCGCCGTCGCCGCCGTCGCCGCCGGAGGCCAGCCAGACGAGGACTGGATAGGCGATCAGGATGACCACGCCGTCCAGCCAAAACCGTCCCTCGGGCGAGGTCACGGGAAGCACGAGCATCAGGCCAAATCCTGCAAGGAGCCAGGTGCTCGGAATGCGGGGCCGCGCCGGCAGATCGTCCGCGTGGATCTGCAGCAGGACGCCTGCCAGGAATGACGTCGCGCTGCGCGCCAGACTGCCTGGAAAGTCGGCCAGTCCTATGGGCGGCTCCGCGATCAGCAGGAACGTCCGAAAGCTATACGCCGCCGCCACGAAGCCGATGAGCATTGCGCCGTAGGCAATCAAGAGACGCCGGCCTGTAAGCCAGCGGGCCGTCAGGCCGAACAGGCTACTGACGAGCATCCAGTTGAACACAGACCAGAAGATTGGATTGATCCAAAGAAGCCCGTCCGAGGTCGGGTCCGGAATGAGGAAGAATGACGCGATCGCGAGCGCAAGAATGAATATCTCATACTGGCTTTCGACTGACCAAATCTCAGGGTAAAGCGCTGGCGAATGCAGCACGGCCAGAAGGCCCACGATGCAGCCCAGGAAGTGGATGGGCCAGTAGGATCGCCACGTCGGAACGGTCAGCCCGGCGAGCGCCTTATCGGCTTCTGACGATCCCAACGTCTTCGCGCTCGAAAGATAGCCGCAGATACACAGAAGCAGGTCGATCGAGCTCCCGGCCTTGACGAGGAGCCCTCCGCGCACTCCGAAAAATTCTCCGCAATGATATGCGATGATTGAACAGATGGCCGCGACGATCAGGGGGAGGAGCGTTGAAGTTCTGAGGTGATGCACGTCTGCCTGTCCTGCAAGCGCCAACGGGACTGATCCTATCCATGCTTGCCCCGGTTGATCCAGCGAGGCTCAGCGGTTCACGACAGCGAGGTCCCGGCCCCTCCTCCAGCCTTCGCGGTGCCGGTCCCGGATGAAGCGCGGATCGCCCGTCCGGAACGACGCATCTCCGGCTGGATCGCTTGTTCGCTCCGCGCCGGAACGGCACCGCCGATAGGCGAGACCTGAGCTATGCGGGCGAGCCGTCGGCCGCAGGTCGCCGCTGCAGGAGGAATAACCCGCGCGTGGTTTGGCGCAGCGGTTGCTCGACCAGGAAATGGGCCGCGACGCCAAGGGCGATGGCGGCGAGCGTCGCGCCGATGGCGTCGGCCCAGCCGGGCCCGTGGACGACGCCGACCTTGATGAGCTTGGCGTAGCCGATCATGACGAAGACGTGGGTGAGGTAAATGGCATAGGACGCGTTCCCCAGCATTACGGCGAAGCGGAACGCGACGGAGTAGCCCCGTGGGATCGCAGCGAAAGCCGCGACGACGAAGACGGCGGGTATTCCCCAGTCCTCGAAGCGAACCGTTCGCGCTATCCCGTTTGTCGTTTCGCTGGGAGCGAGAGCTGACGCGACCATGAGAAGCAGGAAGCCTATGCCGGCGAGGGGAAAGACCCAGACCGAGGACAACGTTGCATGGCGCAGGAGCAACGCGAGCAGGATTCCGTAGCAGAATTCAAGGACGATCGGATCCGAGACGAACCGAGCGACGAGGCCGTCGCCCGCCCACCGGCCGGCTCCGATGGCCGCGATGATGAGGGCGACGATTGCGAAAGCCGACATGCGTGCCGGCCAGCGAAGCAGGATGACGAGGCCCACTATCCAGTAGAACCAGAGCTCATAAACGAGGGTCCACGCCACGCCGATGATTTGGCTTGGGCTGGGAAGCAAGAGAACTGACGTAACCAGACGGGATGCCGACATCTGCATGCTCGTAAACGCCAGCCCGGAGCTGGCAAGTACGATGACAGCGGCAAGACAAACCCAATAAAACGGATAGATCCGATGAAATCGAGCGAGGATGAAGCGGCTCCAGGACGTCAAGGCCGCGCCGGGTCCGCGCCAGACCGAGCTGAAGATCACGAACCCGCTGATGACAAAGAAGATGTCGACGCCGGACGCGCCAAACCGCACCCACCAGTCTAGCGAATGGTCCGCCGAAGGCAGGGCCAGAGTTTCCTCGAGGCTGTGGTGAAGAACCACGAGAAGTGCGGCTGCGCCACGAAGGATCTGGATTCCCTCGTTGACACCCGGCTTGGGTGCAGAAAGGGCCATCGCTTCACCTCACATCACTCAACTCTGACGTATTCAGTCTAGTAAGGCGAAAACAAGTTCACAAAGACGAAAGAAGGTAAAAATGTTACCGATATTCAATGTCCGATTCCGGACATTTAAACCTGTAGGTTCGGAATCGATTTGACTGATACCAATTCGAGTATTCGTCCCCTAGGTGCTTGGACGCTGCGGATGATTAAGGACCGCGGCAGAAGCGCAAAGCTGGGTGACACCGACCGGACTTTTTGCGGCAGCCCTGTTCCAGGCCTATGTTCGTCCTGGCATCGCAGGCTGCTGCCGCATCAGGCGGATTGCTCGCCTGGCCCCGCCGTAACCGTGCGGAAGCGATGCGCGTCGTTGGGGTGGGTCCGCTTGAACCTCGCAAAGTAGGCCTGCAGGAGGCCCTCGTCGGACCAGGGCACATCGAGACGAACCTCGGGCGAGACGAGGTCAGGACTGACGGGATCCCTCTCCAGTTCCTTGGGGAACAGGGCAAAAGTCAGACCAGCTCGTCCAGGACTCGTGCTGACGAGAGGGCGGCTCCCGAGGCTTGCAACATAGCTCTGCGCCACGTCGTGTCCGACCTGCTCACCAAGATGGCAGGAGCCGATCACCCGCGGGTTCATCTCGATCAGATGAGCGGCGCCACTGGACTCGTCCACCATGAAGTCGAAACTCACGAGGCCGGAGCATCCCAGCGCTTGTGCGATTAGTCGGACAGACTCGTCCATCGCCGCGTTCTCGATGTGTCTGATGACCGTGCTCGCGCCGGTGGGCTCCGGATGGATCCGCTCGGCGATGAAGCTCACCCCTTCGAGAACACGCCCACGATCGGTTGCCACGGTCCTCATGGCGGGTCTTCCCGCGACGAAGGCCTGCAGCATCACGGTGGGCTCATCTTCCTGCAGAAATCCCGCGGCCCGGCTGAGAAGCGTCCGTCCAAAAGCCTTGGCGCGCGCCGGCATGGAGCCGGGCAGGCGGCGCCTCACTTCCCCTGACAATTCGTCCCGACTCGCGGCGACCACCACGCCATGCCCGCCGCATGTGTGCTCGGTTTTGACTACAACCGGAAGTTCCGCGCGCTCGCTGAAGGCCAGGGCTTCCGCCACCGATGCGACCCGCGCATAGGCTGGAACCGCTACGCCAAGCCCTGCAGCGACGTCCATCAGCCCCCCCCGACTGATGCTTGCGCCGTACCCACCGGGATCGCCGAGCGAGACTTGAAGCACGTCGCGCAGCCGCGGTGGAACCCGGCCGGACAGGGCGAGCCCTCTGAGCAGCCACGCCGAGATATCGTCCAGGGGAAGGATCGCCATGGGGCGCCAATCATCCAAGGCGGAGACGAGGCGATCTCTGACGAAGAGGGCCGACAGCCACACGCTTCCCCATTGCGGCAGAGCGAAGCGACGGGTAACCGAGTCCGTCTGCGCCGCGAAGAAATCCGGGGGGCATAAAGTCGCGACGGCTGCGCCATTCCGGGCGAGCGCATCAATGATCCTCTCGCAGCCGATGTTGTTGGTCAGCGCGAGAAACAAGATCCGCGGATCATCGGCAGAGGACGGTTTGGTGGGCATCAAGGGACCGCGGGAGACGTCACGACTGATCAAGGACATTCAGGCGAGCTTCCGGCGAACGTGGTCCTTCACCGGGCAGTGACTGCACGGTGGGCGGGCGATTGGTCGGCTGAGCGCCTGTTCCTCCTCGGCGCCAGGGCGCGGGAGATCCGCCGTGCAGCGAAATCGGCGCCATAGGCGAAGCGCAGCATCGGGCCAAAGGATACCGCTGCCGACGTCCCCACGAAGTAAAGCCCCGGCACAGAGGACTCGAAGGTGCTCGAAAGAGCAGGCGAGCCTTCTACACGTCGAATGGTCCCGCGAATCGTCCCGCTGAGGAAGTTCAGCCTGTTCGTATCCACCCGGTATCCCGTCGCCGCGATCACATGCTCGGTCTCCACGACCGACTCGCCACCCGGCTGGCTCACCCTGATCCTGACGCCCTCAGCCGTCTCTTCCGCGCCAAGGAGCTGGCTGTCGACGATAAAGGGAACGTGGCCCTCGACCTCATCCCGCACGAACCACGCCGGCGCGGGACCGAGATAGCGGCGGACGATCTCGGTCCGGAATCCTTCCGGCATGACATGAAACAGCAGGGGCGCCTCACAGCACAGGACGGATTTCCAGCCCGGCCCCAAGCCGGTCATCGGAGCGCGGATCCTTTCGAGCAGGCTGCGCTCGCCGAGCGAGGTCTGGAAGCGGATCTGCTTGCGACGCGTGAGGATGCGTGGCCGAGCACCGCATCGGCGCAGCAGGGCAGCAGTGTCCGTCGCGGATGCCCCGGCCCCGATGACAACGACGTCCTTCCCGGCGAGGTGCTTGGCATCGCCGTAGTCGCCGCTGTGGGTCAGCCGTTCGGTGGAGAGTCCCGAAAGCTCCTTCGGAGTATAGTGAAACGGGCGGATGCCCGAAGCCACGATCACGCAGCGCGACGTGAGGCACTCGCCGGATTCAAGCGCGATCTCGAACCCATCCGACGTCTTCTCGACGAGCGTGACGTGGGTCCGTTCGAGATCAGGGACATACCGGCGTTGGAATGCTTCCCCGTAGTCGGCGAAGACATCGCGATCCACAGGGTAGTTGGTGTCCGAATAACGCAGGCCGCGCTCGCGGCAGAAGGCGCCCAAGGTAAGCTGTCCCTCGGGGTCAGAAAGGTTGGAGGCGAAGCCCTCCGACTTGAGCTTGCCGCCGATGGGCATGCACTCGCGCCAGGTCTGCATTGGCATCCCGAACGTGCGGACGTCAGCGCCTCGGCTGCGGAGATGGGCTGCCACCGAAAGTCCGTAGGGGCCAGCGCCAACCACGACAACGTCTACCGGTCTCGGCATTGCAATGCCTCCTGTACGTCCGCTTCTGCAGGGTGCTCGCGCGATCTGATCGCACTGGTCCCCCGTGTATAAGTCGTTCTACCCGGTTCTGCTATGACATTCCGGCACCGCTGCGGTGCTTCAATCTGAATTTTTCTTGCTTGATGAATGCTTTGGTGACGGCCGAGAAACGGTCTCAGTCCCTCAGGACATCATTAACCCGTTCGCCCTTTCACCACGGCTCCCCCTATCCTGCCAGGCTGCCGCGCTCCGCGGGTCCGAACTTGTTTCCCAGGCGTGGAACCCGTCTGCCGACGGTCACCAGCCACCGGCGCACGAGGGGATCGTAGTGCTTGTACGCCCAGGCCGCCACCGCGATGCAGACCGTCATGAAGATCGCGTAGTTGAGGAACAACTCGTGAGGCATGCGCCGCAGGATCGCCATGTCGAGCAGCAGCAGAGGATAGTGGAGCGCATAGAGCGGGAATGAGAGCCGCCCTAGGAGCGTGCACGCAGGCTGCCAACGTTCAGGAGCTCGCCAGGCAAGCGCCACGACCAGCAGGACCGGATTGAGCACGAGTATCGCGAAGACGTCGTAGGCTCCTGCATATGCCGAAGCGACAGGCACGAGGAACACCGCCATCAGGAGCGCCACCGGGGCAAACAGGCCGACACGGCCATGCTGGGGCAAGCGATGCTTGCAGCGTGCCATCAAGATTCCCAGGGGGAACGAGAAGGCGAGTCGCGCGAAGCCATATTCGACATGCGACCAGGCCCAGCCCAGGTTCAGCGTCGCGTTCGACCACGCGCAATGGACAATGCCCGCTGCGCCCAGGGCCATGGCGGCGACCAGCACGGATGTCCGCGCTGCGCTCAGCCCGACAGCGAACAGGATGGTCCCCAAGATCTGGAAGAAGGTGGACCAGACAGGAAGGTTCAAGGGGAAGAGGATGTCGGTATGGGGCGCGGGAAGCATGAGCCCGTTTGTCGCGGCCCACGAAAAGAATTGGGAGATCGTCGGGCGGTGCTCGAGATGAAGGAGAATATCCGCGATCGGACGGGAACACCCGATCAGGGCACCCAGGAAGAGCAGCGGAGCCAGGCGCTCAAAGCGCAGACGCAGAAGCTGGGCCGGCGTCAGGCCTTCCTTCAGCTTCCGCCCGAAGGCATCCTGGAGCACGAAGCCGCTGATGAGAAAAAAGAGGTCGACCGCGAGGTGACCCTTCGGCTGGGGCCACGGCCCTGGCGTCGACACCTGGAGGAAATGATGGGTGACGACGGTGAGCGCCGCCACGCCGCGATAGGCTTCCAGAACCTGATACTGCCGCCCAGACATGCCGCCCTCGAACTCTCGAGGACCATATTCAGCTTCGGCTGTATCAAGTCAAAACAGAAGAGGGTAAAGTATCGGAAATGAATTCTTAACCTTAAAGGTCGTCGACGGACGATCGTGGAAAGTACGCGCGTGCTCGTCCGTCGACACGAACCGGCTCAGCCCCCCTGGGTCGCTTGCCCAAGGGACATCAGCTCGAAGTTCTGCTGCACAGGCAGCTGGACCTTCAGTGTATCGCCCGGCTCGAGGCGGGTTGTCTCGACGGCATCCACCTCCTCCACTCCGTTGGCCTGCGGCCGCATGATCGTGTAGGTGGGCTGGATCTTCGCCGCCTTGCTGCGCTCCATCAGCAATGCGGGGGTGGTTACCTCAGCCTCGTAGAGCAACCGGCGCGACGTCTCGATCTTCTGGCTCACCTCATCCAAGCGGCCCTGGGTGATGCGCAGTTCGAGCGAGACGTCATTCTTGAGCTTGGTCCGGACCTCGTTGATGCTGATGTCCGTCTTGCTCAGCTCTTGCCGGGCCCGGAGGATTTCCGTCTCCTGACGAAGCCGGTCACCCTGCAGCTGGGCGACTGTTCGCTCGAGCTGCAGCTGCCTCGGGCTGACCGCGAGACCCTTCTCGACCAGGCTCGAGACGCCAGCCAGTTCCTTGTTGATCAGCTGCATCTGGGTGTCCGCCGTCTGCAGCTGGGCCGTGAGCGACACGATCTCCTTGTCGAGGAAAGTCTTCAGCTTCTGGAGAGCGTCGATCTGAGAAGCCGCCGCCTCGCGCCTGGCGTCGAAGATCGCCTGCTCCTGCAGAACCTGAAGCTTCAAGGGCGGCGTAGCGTTGGTGGTGAGGTCGGCGGGAAAGCTGATCGACGGAGCGCCCGCGAGTTCGGCCTCCAGCCTCGCCTTCTTGGCCAGCAGGCCCGCCCGTTCAAGCGTAAGCGTGGAGAGTTCACCGCGGCCCGTAATGCTGTCGCGCGCAATGCGGAGCATGCCGGTATCGCTGACCTTGACCAGGCCCCCTGCCACGGTGACGGCCTGGATCACCGTCATCTGCGGGCGGAACGGGTACTCCCCAGGCTTTTCCACTGTTCCGGCCACGTAGATCGGCCTGAACTGAACGATGTCCACCGCTGCCTTGGGCGGGTTGGTCAGGCCCATCCTCTCCCGCAATGCGTTTGAGATGGCCGTGGACAACTCGCTGACGGTCAGTCCCTTAGACGTCACGTCGCCGATGATTGGCAGAGAGAGGGTGCCTTCGGGCCCAATCGTGAATTCGGCGCTGAATGGCTCGAACTCGTAGACCTCGTCGCGGGCAGGACGCCACTCATAGACCTTCAGCCTGACCCGGTCCTGCGGACCGAGGCGGTACTCCTCCGCGTGCAGGGGGGTCCCCGCGACACCCCAAGACATGGAGAAGGCTACGATCAGGGCCAGGTTCAGCAACCAGGATCGCAGGCGCCAGGCATCAGTCCTGATCAGGGTCATCGCGTTTCTCCGACGGACTCAAAGCTTGAGGACATATTCTGGCTCGATCCGGCCCGACACAAGGTGGCGGATGGCTACGAAATTGCCGAAGAGCCTGCCTCGGCGATCGATCCAGGGTTCAGGGCGAAGGCTCTTGACCACGTTGGCGACGAGGTTGCGGCCTATCAGCTTCAGGGCGAAGCCCTTCGGCATGGTCCCCTTGCGCATGAGATAAATGGGATTGATCACCTGCGAGTAGCCCATCTTCACGCCGCTGACCCGGCCGCCCTTCACACCGAGATGCACGCCGCTGGGCTCGCGGTAGTACACAACGTGCCCGTAGCGCAATAATTGATGGGTGAAGTCAATGTCCTCCTGCCAGCCATAAAGTACGAGGCGCTCGTCAAACCTCAGGGAACCCACAACCGCAGCACGGATGGCCATATTGCAACCATAGGCGCCGGGATGATGGCGAACCAAAGGCGAGTTGTCCGGAGGCGGGTCACGGATCAGTTCCAACGCCTCATCCGGGCTAATGGCCTCACCTTGAGCTCCGTCTTTGAGCACGCGACCCATGACGACGACCCACTCCGGGTGGCTTTCGAAGCCCTCCACCAGCTTTTCAAGGTAGGTGTCCGCGGGAATGAAGTCGTCGTCGAAAAAGGAGATGAAGTCGCAGCGACCCAGCGCGCCGGCCATCGCGGTGTTCCGCTGAGAACACAAGCCGGCCGGCCCAAACGCATAGCTCATCGTGAAGGGCAGGCCTTCTACCCGCTCCACGTGGGACTCGTCGGGTGCCGACAGAATCACCTCGTCCGGTAGCCGGGTCTGCCTGGCAAGCTGGCGCAGCACATGGGTTGCAAGGCCCCGACGACCAAAGGTGGGGATGATGACGATGATCCGGCTCATACGTTTCCCGCAGTTGAAGCCCTTCTCGCTTCATGGTCGCTGGTTGCTTACAACCAGTTAGTGTAATGAGGAACAGGAAACAGACCGGCCAAGGAAAAAATTTAACTCAAGGTCAACACGATGTTGGCATCTCTGCAGCAGCTTGGCTCGACGGCCATCCATTAAGAGCATTAACTGAATTATTCATTTCTTCCACGACACGGCGGAAAGTTGCAGGACGAAGCAGGTACGGGTAGGACAAAGCATGCTGCACTGCATTTCACCTCGGGCTTAGCGGAAAAGCACACCTGATGACCATCGTCGCGCTCTCCCCGGCTGCGCAGAACCCTGCGGTCCCGTCTCCAGCTCTCGCGCGCTACAAGCGGATCGCCATCGTTCACGACTGGTGTCCCTCTTTCCGCGGCGGAGAGCGCGTGCTGGCCGAGTTATGCGAACTCTTCCCCGGCGCCGATGTCTACACGCTGTTCGACTTCCTGACCCCGGACGTCAAGGAGAAGTATTTCTCCTCCACGAAGTTCATCACGTCTCCGGCAAACAGGCTGCCTTTCGTCAAGAAGTATTACCGCAGCTTGTTTTTCCTCTGCCCTTTCCTCATCGAGCAGTTCGACGTCACCACGTACGATGCCGTCGTGACTTCGTCTGCGGCATTCTCCCGGGGCATCCTCACCAGGCCGGACCAGCCGCACCTGTGCTATGTGCACAGCCCCATTCGCTACGCGTGGGACGAGCAGTTCTCATACCTCCAGCAAGGCCGCCTGGGCTTTGGTCCCAAAGGCCTCCTCTTCCGCAAGATGATGCACGACTTGCGGACCTGGGATGCGAGGACTGCGCACGGACCAGACCACATGTTGGCAAATTCCACCTATGTGAAAGGGCGAATCCGCCGTGTCTATGGCCGAAAGGCCGACGTCGCTTTCCCGCCTGTCGACGTGGACGAGATGGTCCTTGAGACGGAGAAAGACGACGTCTACATCACCGCCTCGTTCCTGGCGCCCTACAAGCGTACCGACCTCGTCATCGAGGCCTTCAACGCCATGCCCTCGCGCCGTCTCCTCGTCGTCGGCGATGGGCAACAGTCGAAGCGCCTGAGGCAGATCGCAGGCCCCAATGTCAGCTTCACGGGGTTCTTGCCACGAGACGAATATGTCCGCGTGGTTGGGCGCGCGCGCGCCCAGGTTTTCGCCGGCCTGGAAGACTTCGGAATTGCGCTGGCGGAGGCGCAGGCAAGGGGCACTCCCCTCATCGCCTTCGCCCGGGGCGGGGCCTGCGACATCGTGAGACCCCTGGGTGACCACGAAAGCCCTTCGGGCATCCTGTTCACTGAGCAGTCCGTAAAGGCGATCGTCGAAGCGGTGGAGCGATTCGAGCGCCATTCTGCGGAAATCACGCCAGAGAATTGTCGGCAGAGCGCCCTCAGATTCTCGCGTGCTGAATTCAGGCGCGCGATTCTCGCAGGGTTCGACAAGGCCGTCGCGGTCGCCGAAGGGCGTGCGCCGCCAACGTAAGGAGCTCCCTCTCCTTCCAGGCTGGTCCGCCGCGACATGAGGCGGCAGCCGCTGCCCGGACCAGCGGGCGCCACCTGCCCGCAGGTCACCGGGAGCCGTCGATCTCCTTGAAGATCTCAAGATAAACCTCAGCCGTACGCGCCCACGAGAACTTCTTCACTTGCTCGTGCCCCCGCGCGATGAGGGATTCCCGCAGGCCTGGTTCTTTCGCCAAGCGCAGGATCGCATCCAGCCAAGCGGAGGGGTCTTCGGGGTCCGCGAAGAGTGCTGCGTCTCCGCCTATCTCCGGCAGGCTTGCACGGTCGGACGCGATCACCGCTGTTCCGAGCGCCATGGCCTCCAGAGCCGGAATGCCGAAGCCCTCCACGAATGACGGGAAGGCGAGGCACATGGAATCGCGCAGTAGGGCGGCCAGCGCATCATCGGGCAAGCGTCCGAGCCATCGGACATTCTCTGCATCCACCTCGTCGTCGCTCTGTCTGAAGACCCGGCTGTCGCGCTGGCCCACGACGGCGATCTGGATTCCATGCTCGCCGAGTTGCGGAGCCAGCTTGAGGAGCATGCGCACGTTCTTGTGCGGCGCAGGGCTGCCGAGGACCACGACGGTTCGTGGACCAGCGCTCGCCTTGCTGACGGCATCGTGCCTCGGCGTCCAGGCGAGAGCGTGTTCATAACCGTCGGGCGCGAGATCAATACGTTTCTGCGGAACGACCCCCAATTCTTGCAAGGCCAGCCTTGAGTACTGCGATACCGTGGTGACCCGCGCAACGCGTCGACCCAGCAGGGGCAACAATGTTCCGTAAAGCAGCCGGAATGAACGGGAATAACTCGACGGAAAGGCCCAGGTATTCACATCGTGGATACAGAGGACCTGATGTTTGACGGCAAGGGGTCCGGTGTTGGCGAGGCTCAGGAGCCCCCCTTGGATCAGGAAGGGGAGTTCCAACTGCTCCCAGGCATGTCCGCTCAAGCGTCCTGCGATCGTGCAGCCGATCCGTTGCCAGGGGCGTTGAGGGCCATCCGAGAAGCCGGCGGGGGCCGAAGGTGCGATGACGGTGAGTGAGAGATCCTGCGCAAGGGGGTGCCCGTCCAGCATGAGCCTGTCCAGGGCCGAAACGACCTCGAATGCGTAGCGCTGCACGCCCGTGAGAGGCTGTGACAGGAACCGCCCGTTGATGAACCAAGATCGAGTCACAAGAGCACCGTCTGGCGCGCCCGATGCCTGAGCCTTCCGAGGAACTTGCCCTTCCTATCAACGTTTGCGCCGCACAGCTTTCGCCAGTCCCACAGTGGCAAATTCCCCACTCGGCTTTCCTCCTTTGTAACCACCATGGTTCTATGTTCAGTTTTGTGGTCTACCGCCAGCCGAGAAGGGCGTGTGCGCTTCACCGTGTCCTCGGCTCGATCCGGATCGGATAATGACATTCCTTGAAGGTGCTCAACGACATTGGACAATCAATGGCGATTTCACCACGCTATCTTACAACGGCGTCGCGAGATATGCCAACGAAGTCACGCGCAACATTGATGAATTGCTTCATTCAGGGTGGGGATCATCACGGGGTCTGACAGTCGAACTCGTGGTGCCCGCCGCGACGGGCGATACGTTCAAGGCGATTCGGACCAGGGTGCTGCCGGAGTATTCGTGGCCGCGGCTGCCCCAGTTCTGGGTCCAGTGCCAGCTGCCTCACAGCGTCAAAGGCGGCCTCATCAGCTTTTGTAATCTGGCTCCTGTCGCTGTGGCGCGCCAGATCGTTTGCATCCACGATCTGCATACCCGCATCATGCCGGAAAGCTACGGGCTAGGGTTTCGTATTGCACACAGGCTGATCTTGCCTTGGGTCGGCCGCACCGCCGAACGGGTCACGACCGTGTCCCAAACCTCCGCCGAACATCTCGTCTCCTATGGAATCGCGGGTCTCGACAAGATTGTGGTGACCTATAATGGCAGCGAGCACACACGACGCTGGAATGCCTCCGCTTCGCGGATCGAGTGGCCTTCTGAGCCTTTCGTCATCTGCCTCGGACGGCCCCAACCCTACAAGAACGCGGAGCTGATGTGGCGGATTGCGCCGCTTCTCGAGCCGCACGGCATCAAGGTGATCGTCGTAGGCGACATGCCTGACAAGATCGTCGCCGGTTTCGGATCAAAGCCCGACAATCTTCTCCTGCTGGGCCGCGTGAGTGACGACGATTTGGCTGCAGGCCTGCAGCGTGCGCTCGCCTATCTTTTTCCCTCGCGGATCGAAGGGTTCGGGCTGCCTATCGTGGAGGCGATGTCACTGGGTTGCCCCACGATCAGCTCGAATTCGCCGTGCCTGCCCGAGGTCTGCGGCGGGGCCGCGATCCTCAAGGACCCCGACGATGCTGAAGGGTGGGCGGAAGCCGTTCTCAAGCTTCAGGCCGATACCGCCTTGCGATCCACGCTCGTCACTCTGGGCCGGGGAAGAGCCAGTCTGTTTTCATGGCGGCGAATCGCAGAAACCTACCTCGAACTCATGGACGAACTCGACCACGTGTCGGTCGTCCGCCGCTCTTCGGCCGACATCGCGGCTCCGCGACTGAGCCGAGCGTGAGGACCGGCCCCAAGCCCGGCCGGTCTGCGGAACGCAGCAACTGCCGGCGGGGCCTCTTGTCTCGTCCGACCAGGCTGTCCGGCTGGCATCAGCCGAGGACGGACCTGAAGATCGTGGCCATCTTGTCAGCGATGCGAGCGTCCACCTTGTGCGACGTTGGCAGGTTGACGCCGGAGACCGAAAGAGAGCGGCTCACGGGACAGACACGCGCATAGCGGCGATAGGCCGGCATCGCCGAGAGGCTGTTGAAGAATGGCCTGAGGTCGATCCGCTCGTGCTTGCAGGCCTTGATCAGATCGGCGCGCTTGCCGGCTGGGACGAGCGCGCATGAGAACCACGTGACGGGCTGGCAGCGGTTGCTCATCTCGCTGGGGAACAACACGCCAGGAATGTCCGCCATCGCCTCGCGGTAAAGCTCGTGGACTGCCTTTCGGGTTTCCAGGAATTCGTCCATGCGTTCGAGCTGGGCGCAGCCGACCGAGGCCTGCAGGTTGGTCATGCGATAGTTGTAGCCGACCTCCTCGTGCCAGTAACGGCGCTCCGGCGCCATTCCGTGGTCACGCAGGATCTGCATGCGGCGGGCGAGGTCCGGATCGTTGGTGACGCAGATGCCGCCCTCGCCGGACGTGATGATCTTGTTCGCGAAGAACGAGAAGCTCGCGACGTCGGAAAATGAACCGACGGGCTGGTTGTCGTAGCGGGCGCCATGGGCCTCCGCGCAGTCCTCGATGACGTAGAGGCCATGGGCGTGACACAGGTCGCGGATCTCTGTCATGGGCGCTGTGCGCCCGAACACATGGACCGGCATGACGGCGCGGGTGCGCGGCGTGATCGCCCGCTCGATCGACTCGACGGAGATGCACCAGGTGTTGGGATCCACGTCCACCAGGACCGGACGAGCGCCGGTCATGATCACCGTGTTGGCTGAGGCTGCGAAGGTGAGGTCCGGGACGATCACCTCGTCGCCCTCGCCTATGCCGAGCGCGACGAGGGCGAGATGCAGCGAGGTCGTGCCGTTCGAGGTCGCCACGCCGTGAGATGTCCCGACCTTCTCGGCGAATCTCCGCTCGAACTGGCGAATGTAGTCACCCGTGGAAGAGATCCAGGTCGAGAGGTAGGCGTCGATCAGGTTCCTGAATTCGGCCCTCGACAGGTTCGGCTCCGCGACCGGCAGGAAATCTGCCTCTGGTCGCAGCGTGACCGCCTGGAGGCGCCCATCCCTGTCGAGCACGATGCGCACGCTGTCCTCGGCGGACTCGCTCGGCTGCTCGCAGATGCTGTCCATGCTCGTGGCATGGAGGTGCCTCCCCTCGCTCAGTGCGGCGCGCATCCGCGCAAGGGTAGCCCGGCCACGAACGGTCCCGTCCGGCCCCAGCACCGCGACCACCCCGTAGCCGTTGTCGAGCGCCTTCTCGATGCCACTCCAGATGTTCTCCGCGGAGGAGCACGTGAACTTGGCGAGCGCCTCGCCAGAAATGCTGGTACCGGACCCGTGATCGTGGATGGTCATGCAGCCCTCATCCCACCCGAGCGGTGGCGGTCATGTAGTTGGACGTGAGTTCGGGGTCATACAGCACGACCGAGGTGCCCTGACGCTCCATGCAGAAGGGAACGTAAGGCAGCTTGGCCATGGCCGCCTTGACGGCCTGCTGCTTTTCCGGAGGCGCGAACATCAGCAGGAAACCGCCGCCGCCGGCGCCCAGGAGCTTTCCTCCCAGCGCCCCCGCCTTGATGCCCGCCTCGTAGCTCTCGTCGATGAAGCTGTTGGAGACGGACTCGTCGAGGCGCCGCTTCTCGTTCCAGGCATGGCCCAGCAACTCGCCGAATTCGCCGATGGGCCGCGTCGCATCGTGGAGGATGCGCTCGCCCTCGTCGACCATGCCGTAGATGCTGCGCAACTCCGCGGTCTTGTCGTTGAAGCGCGCGACCTTCAGCTTCTCGATCGAATCGGCGGAGCGCGTGAAGCCCGTGAAGAACAGCATCAAGGACGATTCGAGCTCCGTCCGCCGCGCCGTCGTGATGCGAAGCGGCGTCACGGTGAACTCGCCGTTCGAGGCGAAGTCGATCCGGTTGAAGCCGCCATAAGCGGCCGCGATCTGGTCCTGGCAACCGACCGTCTCGTGCAGGATATCCTGCTCGATATGGATGGCTTCCCGGGCCAGGAAGGCCTTGGAGCAGAGTTTCTCGAGGTTGCCGAAATAGGCATGCAGCAGGGATACGGTGAAGGCGGAGCTGGATCCGAGGCCCGTCTTCGAGGGCAGGTCAGCGTTGTAGATCACCTCGTACCCGGTCGCATGATCGCGATCCTCGGCATAGTGACGAAGCATCTCGCGCACCACCGGATGCTGAATTTCATTGATCGTCTTCACTTCCTCGAGCATGCCCCAGGCCACCCGATAGTTGAAGTCGAACAGGGCAGGAAGCCTGCGCAGCTGCACGTAGATATACTTGTCGATGGTCGTGGAGAGGACAGCGCCCGGCTCCGGGCGCGAGAACCACCGGGGGTGGTCGGTTCCCCCGCCGAAGAAGGAGACGCGAAGCGGCGTTCGGACGACGATCATGGGCGGTATCCTTCAATCGGTTGGGGGTCTGGGCCGCCTCAGACGTTCGCGTAGCGGGAATTGCGCAGCATGCGGTAGCCGCGGATCAGCTCGGAGATGCTGGCCTCCAGCGACCAGTCCGGACGCCAGCCCGTCGCCTCCAGCTTCTCGTTCGAGACGATGTAGTCGCGCTTGTCGGGATCCTCACCGATCGGAGCCTCGAGAAAGGTGAAGTTCGGAACCTGCTCGCGGATCTTCTCGCAGAGCTCCAGCTTGGAGAGATTTGCGCTGGACAGGCCCAGGTTGTAGGCCTCTCCCTTCATGCGGCCGAAATTCTCAAGCGCGTGCTCGAAGCCCTTGGTGACATCCCTGATGTGGATGTAGTTGCGCTTGAAGTGCCCCTCGAAGATCACCACGGCCCGGTCTGTCACCGCCCGCCACGTGAAGTCGTTCACGAGCAGGTCGATGCGCATCCGCGGGGACAGGCCCATCACGGTGGCGAGCCGCAGGCTCACGCCATTGCCGTTGTCGAGCACGATCTTCTCGGCCTCGACCTTGGTGACGCCGTAGAGGGAGATGGGTCGCAGGGGCGTTTCCTCGGTGCAGAACTTGCCCGACTCGCCGATCCCGTATCCCGAGTTGGTGGTGGGGTACACGACCATCTGCGACCGCGAGGTCCGCTTCACAAGGGCCGCGACGGCGTCCTGGTTCAGCGTCTTGGCCGTGATCGGATCCTGCTTGCAAAGCGGCGCGCCGACGAGGGCTGCGAGGGGTATGAGCGCGTCGGCGCGCGGCACGAGTTCGTCCAGCAGGCGTTCGTCACGGGCATCGCCGCGAACGGGCTCGAAGGCGTCCGAACTGCAGCAGGACACCAGTTCGGTCGTGCCTCGATCGAAGGTGTCGAGGACCGTCACGCGGTGCCCATGTGCCAGCAGCGTGGGAACAAGGATCGATCCGATATATCCTGCACCGCCCGTCACCAGAATGTTCATGCGAAAAGTCCCCTGTTTTCCATCGGCCCGCTTATACTCGCAAAACGTGTATGCGTCGTCAGCAAGCATTTTTCAATCCAAACAATGGTAAAGTTTACCTTGGTTGGCTTGTCATCCTTAAAATCTAAAAGAAAGTCGAAACCTCTGCTTAGACGAGCGGGCGAATCCGCAATGCCTCGCAAAAGGAGATCATGAAGTGGTAGAGGCTCGATGCGGGAATTTTGTCCACCATGGGTTTTCCTTCCGCATCGAGATGGTCAATCCATGTGCCGCGCGGCTGGTGGGCCAGGTAGCGCGACAGCAAGAGCGAACCGCTCTGCTGGATGACCGGCACGGGATCACGCCCCGTCAGTTCAAACAGCGCGACTGCGGCCTGGATCCGCTCCGCATTGGTCCACGCCCGTGAGCTTCGCTTCAGGACCACCCCGTCGTCCCGCACCTCGTCGAACGTCGCGCCCGTCGCTGGATCCACCCCGTGGTCCTCGGCCGAGAGGGCCAGGGTCGTCGCCAATGCGGCCACGTCCACGCCGGTCAGGCGCTGGTAGTTCGACAGGATCCAGGCCCATTCGAACTGGTGCCCGGGCTCGGTGATGCGGCCCTGCTCGCCGTCGGCTCGGCGCAGGTCCTCCGTGAAGTACTCCGCAAGGGTCCCGCTCCGCGGGTCGACGAAGCGGGTGCGCGCGAGGTGCACGATTTCGTCCGCGAGCTCCCGGAAGACGGGTTTGCCTGAGGCTTCCAGGTTGGCGAGGGCTGCCTCCAGGAGATGCATGTGGGGGTTTTGCTGCCGAGGTCCCCGGGCAGGCTTGTCGACCAGATACCCCCCCGCGGGGTGACGCATGTGCTCGGACAGATAGAGGACGGTGGCCTCTGCCCGCGCGAGCGCATCGGGATCTCCCGAGGCCCGGTGATACCACCCCAGCGCGAAAAGGACGAAGGCAAGGTCATAGAGATCCGGCGTCGGATCCAGCACGCCTCCGGTTCTCCCGAGGCGCCTGGCCCAGCCGCGCTCGGGCCCGAGCCAGGCATGGGCGACCAGGAAGTCGTAACCGTGCCGAGCCAGGTCAAGGCTGCCTGGACGGCCGAGCACCGCAGCGTGGGAGAAAACGTAGATCTGGCGACAGAGCACGCGGGTCCGTTTGAAGTCGACGCGGGGGTCGGACCCGTCGAGGTTGAGTTGCTCGACGAACCCACCTGCATCCCAGTCGACCCCGCGCGCGCTCCAGAAGGTCAGCGCGTCGTCGAGCCAGTTCTGAATCTCGTCGAAGATGGAAGCCATTGTCTCTCCGTGACACAGTCGCACTGGGTGCCGATGCAACTGCAACAAGCGCGCCGCTCGTCCGCAACCTCGGGACGGGTCACTTTACATCGCTCGCGTCGCGTCGGTCCCTGCGACCAGAGGCGCGACCCTGTCCAGGAGGCTGCCCCCTTCGAAGAGGTAACCAGGCAGGCCAGCCCGGCGTCCTGCCTCGACGTCGCTCTCCCGGTCGCCGACCACGAAGCTGCCCTCTGCCCGCACCGGCCAGTCGCGCATCGCACGAAGAATCATGCCGGGATTGGGCTTTCGTTCGGGATGGTCCACAGCCTTGTAGGCCGGCACGACAGCCTCGGGATGATAGGGGCAATGGTAAAACGCGTCGATATGGGCGCCGAGTGCAGCGAGTTCCTGCTGCATCCGCTGGTGAAAGAGGCCGACCTGGGCCTCGTCATAAAGGCCGCGCGCGACACCGGCCTGGTTCGTGATGACGATGACAAGGTACCCCCTGTCATTGAGAAGGCGGATGGTCTCGCGCGCACCGCGGACCCACTGCAAATCCTCGGGTCGATGCGTGTAGCCGCGATCTTCGTTGAGCACGCCATCGCGGTCCAGGAAAGCCGTGGGGCGGATGAGCCGGGCGGGAATCTCGCGGCAGGCGGTCTCATACGTGTCGGGCAGTCCGATATCCAGGAAATAGCCGTCGAAGGCCCGCCCCTCCACCAGTCCCTCGCGCACCAACCGGGGGAAAATGTCCGATTCAAGGGAGCAAGGCCCCGCGATGACGTCCAGCACCGAGTTGCGAAGCAGATAGACGCCGCCGTTGATCAGTCCCGGGCCTGAATCGGGCCGCTTCTCCGCAAAGGCCGTCACCTTGTCGCCTTGCAGGACGATCGCACCATAGCGGGACATGTCCGGCACGTGGCGAAGCGCCATGCGCGCCAGCGCGTCGGTCGGCAGCGGCGCCGCCAGGGCCCGCCAGTTGATCTCGAAAAGGCTGTCGCCGTTGGACAGGACGAACCAGGGGTCGAGCAGCGCGGCGGCATAAAGCAGGGCGCCGCCGGTGCCCGCCGGCTCGGGCTCGCGCACGACGCGGACCGTGGCTCCTCGGATCCTGCGGCCCTGATAGAGCGCCTCCACCTGCTCGCCGAGGTGTCCGGCGAGGAGGATGATGTCCTCGAACCCATGACGGGCGACGCCGTCGAGCAGCACATCCAGGAAGCGCAGACCCGGCGCGATCTCCAGAAGAGGCTTCGGGGTCGCAGCGGTCAAGGCGCCCAGGCGGGTTCCTTTGCCGCCCACGAGAAAGACGGCTTGGCGTATCCTGTGAGACGGCGTCTCCATCATGGGGTCGCCTCTGCGAAGGCGGGTCTGACGAGGTCGGTCACGGCTTCCATGCCATAGAGTTCCGCATAGCGCTCGGCAGCCTCGCGCGCCCGCGAGAGGGCTCCGGGATGGCGCAAGACCGACGACAGCGTATCGCGCGCGATAGGCAGCACGGCTTTCTCATGTCCGGGAAGCAGGCCGGAAAACGACCCAGGAGCCACGAAAACCGGCAGCCCCGCCCGGAGAGCCTCGATGATCTTGATCTTGGTGCCGGTGCCCTCGACAGGGCAGACGGCGGCGGCGGCTTGACCGTAAAGGGCGTCCAAATCGTCGACAAAGCCCAACAGATCAGTATTGCTGCATTGGGCAGCGACCCTCTTGACGTCGGCACTTTGGCAGATCGCCCCGGCAATCGCGATCCGCAAGGGCATGTCCCAGGCCAGTGTCTGCTCGAGAAAACGGGTCAGCGATGTCGCGTTCCAGCGGTTGTTCGACCCCACGAACACTAAGTCGTAGCGGGGTTCGCCCGCCAGGTGCTCCAGCCGGCGCCACCGCGTGAGGGACGGCGGCACCAAGCGTACGCGAGCGGTCCCGAGAAGCGACTGAAGGAACCAGTACTCGCTCTGCGAGATTGACCAGACCTCGTCGACCATGGAAAGCCAGTACATCTCCCGCTTGAGGTGCAGCCAGTTTCCCCATCGTGAGACGCCGCTTGAACTGAACTTCTCCAAGGCTGCGAGGTCATGCGTGTCGACGATGAACTTGCCTGGAGGGCGGCCATTCAGATGCGTGATGCCCCATGGATAGCTCACGATCGTCGCAAGAATATCCCGGCGCGCGGCCAGCTTTTCCAGCTCTGGAGTCATGCCCGGAAGCCGCGCGGAGAGCACGGCGCGGGCTATTGGACCTCCACCAAAGCTCACGAGGCTGCGCACCTTCTGTGCAACTGCCGATATTGTGGTCTGGTCGTCCAACACAAGTTCGGCATCTTTGAACCTGTCACGAAAATCGTCGACCGCACTGGTGGTCCACGGCCATTGTTCGTGATTGCGAAAGGAATAAACGATAGGCTTGAAGCCAAGCGATTGCAGCATTTCGAAATCCTGCATCGCGCGGATGTGACATCCGTCAGACATCCTCAAAAAGCACCCTTGAAAAAACAGGATCACCGATGCTTTTTCTGACATAAGACCATTGGTTCAGTGTGTGGGTGCAGACGTCAACGCGTTGCAGTGGTTAGATCTTGAATGAGCGACGGTCAACAGGTGCGGGCGATATTCGTAAATGGCAGATTCCTCCGGGGACCCATAACGGGGACCTCTAGGGTCGCAGAGGAAGTCCTGAAGAACTGGGACGATTCGATCGCGGCCGGAGATGCCCGCTTCGAAGGTTATCGCATCTGCGTCCTCACCCCAACGGACGCAAAGCGGAAGCTTCCGCTTCGAAACATCGAGTCCTTGGCCAAGGACGTGCTCGGTGGGAAGGCCTGGGAGTTGTTCGACCTCAGCGTTCTGGCGTGGCATGGAACGCTCCTGAATTTTGCGAATATTTCGCCTTTGTACCATCCGTCCTGCATCACCTATCTTCACGATGCTCAGGTCTTCCTTGAACCGGCGTCGTACAGCGCGAAGCAAAGACTTTCGCACCGGCCTCTCTCGCGTGTGGCTGGACTGATCTCGAAGAAGGTGATCACGGTTTCGCAGTTCTCAAGCGACACACTCCAGCGGTTCGGTGTCGCTCCGGCTGAGCGTATCGTCCCGGTTCATAATGGCGCCGACCATATCCTAAGGACAGAACCAGATTTCAGTGTACTCGAGAAATCTGGCCTTCGGCAGCACCATTATGTCTTCATGTTGGGCAGCGCGCTGGCTTACAAGAATACAGACGTCATTTATAAGGCGTTTGCTCTATTGAAGGACAAGAGCTTGAAACTTGCAGTACTCGAGAGGTCTGATCTCCGCAAGACTCTGAAGTTTCCGCAGGAAGTGCTGGATAGGATTGTCACCGTATCGAACGTAGACGATTCCATGCTGCGCGCCCTGTACGAATCGGCCCTCGTCTTCGTCCAGCCGGCCCGGACAGAAGGCTTCGCGATGACACAGCTCGAGGCGCTGAACTCTGGTTCACCGGTGATCACGACCGCCGAGGGAAGCATGCCCGAAGTCCTGCACGACAGCGTCGTCTATGCGGATGCGACTTCACCGCAGGCATGGGCCGAAGCCATCACCCGCTTCGCCGAGGAGCCCGACCTGCGGGGCCGCATGTTGGAGGCTGGCCGCCAGGTCGCAGCACGATACACGTGGAAGCTGACGGCGGATCGAGTATGGGACGAGGTTGCGGCGGTCGCCGCAACGCGGGATCCAGTGAAGGCATAGGGCCGCCGCTTTTCGACCTCCCGCCCCCGCACGGCTTCGCCGCCTTCCGGGAGGACACCTACGCGTGTAAACCAGCATGCAGCGGCAGGAGCCGCGGAAAAGGCGGCCTCATTCAGGCTGGGCGCTCGGGGAGTGCGGACCGGCGACGCGGGTGACGAAGCTCAGCCGGGCATGCTCTGAGACAGCCGCCTGGCAAGCGCACCGGCCTTTCGACTGACGAGATTGGCCGCTGAGCGCTCCAGTCCGCTGGGGCGCCCTGCCGCGCTCCAAAGGACGAACACGGTCGCCACGTACAGGCAGAGCGCGACAGTGCCGGTGGCGACGAGGCCAACCGCCAGCGCCCATCCGGCGAGCGGATCCAGGAGGTCCCGGGTCAGCAGCAAAAAGGTGCCGAAGACGATGCCGCCGGCGAACGGCCGGGAACAAGCCTGAGCCTGGGCGCGCAGACTCAATCCCACGATGGACTTGACCACCATCATTCCCACGACCATCAGCACGATCGCCAGTGCGAGCCTGAGCCCGATGACACCCGGGATTCCTTCCCAGACAAGCACGACGTAGAGCGCCGGTACCTTGAGCGTCAGTTCGAGCAACTGCATGTAGAACGGGGCACTGCTCTTGTGGACCGTGAGCGCGAAGGAGCCAAGCGGAGCAGTGAGCAGCGGAGGGATATAGACGAGGGCGAGCCAGTGCAGGTAGGGCACGGCGGCCAGCCACTTCCCGCCGAGCACGAGCCGGACCGCGGGGTCCGCCAACAGGCTCAGCCCGAGCATGACTGGAAGGCACGCCGTGAACAGCACCGTAACGCTCTGCCGATAGGCGTCGGCCAGACGCTGGCGATCATGCCGGACATGGGTGAAAGCCGACGAGAGAGGCCGCATCACCGGCTTGACGATGCCCTGGTCGGGCAGGGCCGCCAAGTTGTCGGCCATCGTGTACTCGCCCATGCCCTGCCGGCTCGCAAAATGTCCGATCAGCAGTCGGTCGTATTGCCAGTTGAGCGCCTGCACGAACTGGGTCGCGCTTGTCCATCCCAGCACTGGAAGAAACTCTCGCCAGTGGGATAGCGAGAGACGCGGCATGTACGGAGCGAGGATGTAGGACAGGACGCACATGACAAGCGGCGTCGACACGGTCCCCATCGCGATGGCCCAGTAGCCCTCGCCGAGATAAGCCGCCGTCACCGCCACGATGAGCGACGTGACCTTTCCGATGACTTCGAGAGCGAGATCCCGACCAAAGTCGATGCGCCGGGCATATTCCGCCATAGCGGGGCTCATCAGTCCTCGCAAGGCAGGCGACAGGCTGAGCACGATGATGAGCAGGAAGAGGTGGTCGTCACCATAGATGCGCGCAGCTGGCCAGGCGCACAGCGCAAGAATCGCCGCCACCAGCAGGCTGCGGGACAGGCCCAGGGTGAAGGCGGTGTCGAGGTGCTTGGGCGTGAGACGCAGCAGGAAGACGAGCGCCTGTCCGATCGGGACCTCGAGCACGGCCTCGACCACCTGCACGACGGACATGGCGACTGCAACGAGACCGAAATCGGCAGGCGTGAGCAGCCGGGCCAGGATGATCAGGCTCGCCAGGTCGATCAACCTTGCACCGAACCGCGACGCCACGAGCATCGAGGCGCCCTTCGCAGTCCGCTGTGAGACGGACCGAGGCTCAGGCCCGTTTGCGTCGGCATCCAAGGACATGGCGACCCGTCAGCCTTGCCGCAGGAACAAGCGGCGGATGCCGAAAATGCCCCAAGGTTCTCGTTTCACGCCGGCCATCTCACCGCATCCAAATCGCTGGTCTCGCAGCAATCATGTTCACTCGCGTAATCATCAATGAAGATGAAACGATTCAGCTGCGGCGTTGGGTTCATCGGCCCAGGCGGGAGGAAGACCGTTTTATCGTTAAGCTGCGCACCCGCCGCCGTCCGGCGCCGGGACGCATTCGGTCTAGTGCCGATCCTTGACCGCGCCAAGTACTATCTTCTTGCCCCGCGCCGGCAAGCTTGGCCGGGAGCGGCCGTCACGAGACCGGAGCTTATGAAGCCTGGCTGGGCGACCTGAGGGCAGGGCAATGCAACGTTTCACCGCCAGAGCGGAACAATCGCTGCCGCGCCGGGCCTCCGACCGACCTTCTGGTCAAGCCCCTGATGTCGCAGGAACCCGATTCTGACGTCCATGCTCCGAGACAACCGAACGCAGGCGCCCTCTCACGTGATCCGCGAGGCGGATGGCGAACGCGACGACCATAAGAGTCGGATTGGCATGGCCGCTGGTCGGGAACACCGAGGCCCCGACCACATAAAGGCCATCGACGCCGTGCACCTGACAATCCGTGTCCACGACGCTGGTGGACGGGCTCGAACCCATTCGCGTTGTCCCAGCGGTGTGAGCCATGTCATGGATCATGAGCGCGGAGGGGTCGCCCGACTGCATCTCCGGAGTGAGAACAAAGCCTTCGATTCCGCACCTGGCGAAATCGTCCGTCAGCATGCGACCCACCTCCAGCACCGCGCGTCTCAGCCTGTCGTCGACAGACCAAGTGACACGAGCCATTGGAACCCCCAGCCGGTCGCGACGCTCTGAGAGACTGACGAAACAATCTGGCCTCGGCGGCTGCTCGCAGATCAGGTTCAGCGCCAGCCCTTCCAGTTTCCTGCCGCGTCCGCCTGACTGGTAGTCGCCCGCGACGAAGTTGGCGTTGACCTTGATGGCGATGTCCGTCACGAGACGCCGCAGCCGTCGGGGAATTTTTTCATAGTTCACAAACTTGCGACCAAGCGCCGTCGTGAGAATATCCAGGTTATTCAGGACGGACTTGGCGTCCGCCAGTCGGTCCGTGCTGCGCCCTTTTGCCAGCCGGGCCACTGCGAGAAGCGGATCGTCTTCCGATATCGTTGGCGACGCGAAGATCGCGAGGTGGGGAATCTTCAGGTTCTTTTGAATAGACGGAGTAGCCGCCAGCCCCAATGAATACATGTAGCAGCGGAAGTCTTTCCAGAACGGGAAGAAGCCAAACACCTTGGCTGCGTGATCCTGCTTCGGTTTTGTAAAGTTCCCGAGGGTCACGCAAGGATGGTCAGTAAGGTATTGACCCGTCGCCTCGCTCCCGACGGCTTCGCCCTGGTCGTCTCGTGAGACCAGCAGAATTCTTGCATTCTCGATCGCACCTGACGCGACGATGACCGTCGGGGCGTGGAGCGACAGGTTCACACGTCCCGTCACGGACGAGCGGATCTCAACTCCCGCGGCCTTTCGCTGTTTGACGATGAGGGAGACGACCGTGGCGTTGTAAAGGACCGTGACCCCAGGATGCGACTCGCCAAGGAAGTCAGGCCCGAACCGCATTACGTCAGTGAGGCTCTTGCGGGACCGGGAGAACTGCCACAGGAACGGACTGAAATTTTCCAGGTTGGCAAGTTCGGAAGGCTCCTGGAGCCGCGCTGCTGGAAAGAAGGCGCGGTCCGATACCAAGGGGCCAAGATCGAGATGGGCGGCCGCCCGTTCGAGGTAGGGCGCCAGCTCCGAGCGGCGGATCGGCCAGCCAGACGATTCGATCCAGTCCCGCTGCTGGAAGTCTATGTCGTCGAAGGCGGCGACCTTGCCAGCCCATCCCGCAGTAGATCCCCCCAGCACACGGCACCGCACTCCGAAGCGCTGGACCTCGTTGCTCCAAAACTTGAGCTGATGCTTGTGGTAATGGGTCCGCGAGTCCTGGAGGAAGGGATCGGCCAATTCCTCGCAGACGTCGACCTCGTTGAGATCCTCGTGGATCTGGTCCTCGGCCAGGCTGCCGCTCTCGACCAGACAGATCCGAAGATCAGGACCCGCCAATTCCCGCGCCAAAGTGATTCCGGAGGGTCCGCCACCGATAATGACAACATCGAACGCTGTCAGAAGATCCGACGCTCCAGAGGACGAGTCCTCCGCATCTATCAAGACTGTCATCCCGCGACAGGCTCCCTGCTTATGCTCGTCAATCTCATGCCATCATTGCTCACGATGCACCGATGGATTTCGGTGTGCGCGGCAGGGATGATCACAATTTGATCGACTACAGTCCATGTTAGCTCAAGCGGAGCAGGACGCAACTTGTGCTTTTGGTTTGGTTAAGCTTAGGCGCCACTAGCCTGTCGCTGCCGCGACATCGTTTTGACCGTGATCTCCTCGCCATGCGCGCGGCCGCAAGCTTGGCAACGCCGAAGCCTGATCGCGGCATGAGCGGAAGGGCGACGGTTCGTGCAGAGATCCCCGCGCGGAAGTTGCGCACGGCTGCAGCCACATGAGTGGCGCCATCAGGTTTCAGTGCGTGAGAAGAGGACCGGCGCTGGCAGCCGCCGACCGTCGAGCGTGAACCCTGCCGATCGCTCGACGGCCCGCGCAGCTGCTGGCACGGCTAAAGAGGGGCGTGAGGCTTGCCGCTGGAAGCAGACTGGCGGGATGTTCTGCGGCCAGCCGGTCAGATCGTCTGGTTGTAGGCTCCGACCTCGGGGTTCTCGCGCAGTACGCCGTCCACAGCCGCAAACATTTCGCGCAGCCTCGCGTCCGAAACCGGGCTTTCGACGACAACGACAAGTTCAGGCTTGTTCGACGAGGCGCGCACGAGCCCCCAGGTGCCGTCCTCGCAGGTGACGCGCACACCGTTCACCGTGACGATGTCCCGGATGGGCTGGCCGGCCACAGGCTCACCTTTGGCCTGCATGTCCTGGAAGCGCTTAACCACCTTCTCGACCACCCCGTACTTCACCTCGTCGGCGCAGTGTGGTGACATGGTCGGCGAGCCGTAGGTCTTCGGCAGCGCGCAGTAGAGGTCCGCCATGGACGAGCCAGGATTGCGGTCGAGCATGTCGAGCACGGCGATGGCCGTGACGAGGCCGTCGTCATAGCCGCGGCCGACCGGCGCGTTGAAGAAGAAGTGGCCGGACTTCTCAAAACCGGCCAGCGCCTGCAGGTCCTTCACGCGGCGCTTGATGTGGGAGTGGCCGGTCTTCCAGTAATCGGCCTTGACCTTGTTATCGATCAGCACAGGATCGGTGGCGAAGAGCCCAGTGGACTTCACGTCCACCACGAAGGTGGCGCCGGGATGCAGGCCGGAGAGGTCGCGCGCCAGCATCACGCCGATCTTGTCGGCGAAGATCTCGTTGCCCTCGTTGTCCACCACGCCGCAGCGGTCGCCGTCGCCGTCGAAGCCGAGGCCGACATCGGCCTTGTGATGCAGCACCGCCTCCGAGATCGCATGCAGCATGTGCATGTCCTCGGGGTTGGGATTGTAGCGCGGGAAGGTGAAGTCGAGCTCCGCGTCGAGCGGAACGACCTCCACGCCAAGCTTCTCCAGGATTCCCGGCGCGAAGGCCCCGGCCGTGCCGTTGCCGCAGGCCGCGATCACCTTGAGCTTGCGCTTGATCGGCGCGCGTTCGGTCAGGTCACGGATATAGGTCTGCGCGAAGCCCTCCTCGAAAACATAGGAGCCGCCCTCGGCAAGCGTGTAGTCGCCCTCAAGAACAATGCGCTTCAGCGCATCCATCTCGTCCGGGCCGAACGTCACGGGGCGCTGCGCGCCCATTTTCACACCGGTCCAGCCATTGTCATTGTGGGACGCCGTGACCATGGCCACGCACGGCACGTCCAGTGCGAACTGCGCAAAATAAGCTATCGGCGAGAGAGCCAGGCCGATGTCGCGCACGCGCACGCCAGCGGCCATGAGGCCGTTCACCAGCGCCATCTTGATCGACGCGGAATAGCTGCGGAAGTCATGGCCGGTCACGATCTCCGGCTTCACGCCCATGCGGCGGATCAACGTGCCGAGCCCCAGGCCGAGGGCCTGGACGCCCATGAGATTGATCTCCTTCTCGAACAGCCAGCGCGCGTCGTACTCCCGGAAGCCGGTCGGCTTCACCATGGGCTGGGATTCGTAGGCCAGGGTGTTGGGCCGCAGTTCGGGAACAGGCTTCGGAAACATGATCGTTTTGGCTCTCGTCGAAGGCAACGGGCTGGCCGGGGCGCCAGTACAGGAAACGGCGGGGCGGATCAGGATCCGCGCCCGTACACATCCTCGATGCGGATGATGTCATCTTCTCCGGTATAGGATCCGACCTGCACCTCGATGATCTCCAGCGGGATCTTGCCGGGGTTGGCGAGGCGGTGCACCGAGGAGATCGGCAGGTAGGCCGCCTCGTTCTCGTGCATCAGCCAGGTGCGATCGTCGACGGTGACCTCGGCCGTGCCGTGCACGACCACCCAGTGCTCCGCGCGGTGCATGTGCTTCTGCAGGGAGAGGCGGGCGCCGGGCTTCACCTGGATGCGCTTGACCTGGAAGCGCGGCCCGATCTCGATTCGCTGGTACCAGCCCCAGGGCCGGTGCATGCGCAAGTGGGCCGTGGCCTCGTCGACACCGTCGGCGACCAGCCCCGCCACCAGCTCCTTGACGTCCCCGGACCGCTCCTTGCTCGTGACGAGCACGGCATCCTTGGTGGTGACGACCACGACGTCCTCGAGCCCGACGACGCATGTCAGCTGGTCGTCGCTCTGCACAAGGCTGTTGCTCGTACCCAGCAGGCGCACCCGACCGCGCGTGGCATTGCCGGCTTCGTCCTGGTCGCTCGCCTGCCAGACGGAACCCCAGGTCCCGACGTCCGACCACCCACAGGACAGCGGCACGACGGCCGCCTTCTCGGTGCGCTCCATGACGGCGTAGTCGATGGAGATCTTGGGGGACGCGGAGAAGGCCTCCTCGTCGAGCCGGATGAAGTCGAGGTCCACGACCGCCTTGTCGAGCGCCTCGCGCGCCGCCGCCAGCACGGCCGGCTGGAAGCGATCGAGCTCGGCCAGCATGCTCTGGGCCTGGAACAGGAAGTTGCCGCTGTTCCACAGGTAGCCTTCGCCGACATAGCGCTGCGCGGTGGCGAGGTCCGGCTTCTCGACGAAGCGGGCCACGGCGGAGGCTCCGGTGCCCGCGATGGGCGCGCCGGGCTTGATGTAGCCGTATCCCGTATGGGGCTCGGTGGGTTCGATGCCGAGCGTCATGATCGCGCCGTGCGCCGCTGCCGCGGCCGCAGCCTTGCAGGCGGTCACGAAGGCCTCGCTGTCCTTCACCACGTGGTCTGCGGCCATGATCAAGGTGACGCCGTTGCCACCCCGTCGCGCGACGGCCTCGGCCGCCACGGCCACGGCCGGCGCCGAATCGCGGCGCACAGGCTCAAGGATGATGTCGGCGCCGATGCCAAGCTCCTGCAACTGCTCTGCGATCATGAAGCGTGCGTCATTCGCCGCGATCACGATCAGGCGCCCGAACACCTTCGGATCGGACACGCGCAGCACGGAATTCTGGAAGGTCGAGCGCTCGCCGATCAGCTTCATGAACTGCTTGGGCATGGACTCGCGTGAGGCCGGCCAAAGGCGCGTGCCGGCACCACCGCACAAAATCACCGGAACGATTGTCTCTGTCATCTCTCACCCGCCACCCGCCTCATATGCGGGACCATGATCGCACGCTGTCGTAAACGGTTGCAATATCTTGGGCATACACCACCAATCTATGCTCGTCTAACAACAACTTATGGTAAATTAGCTTCAATTGCTAAATCAAGTTAACGCAAGGCGATCCCTCCCTGTACTTGGAAGGGAGCCAGTCGATATTGCGTGCTGCTCCGACAACTTACAAAGTCGCGGGTGACATGGCATCCTTAACCACCGTAGCCTTTGCAGATGCTGGAGCCGGCGTCCGATCTTGCGCCGACGGGATGAAGGGCACGAGACTGCAGCGGCTCCACAAGCCCTTATCCTCACGGCCGCCCGACGCTCACATAGGTGAACCCGCGTTTGCGCATGTCGTCGGGGCGGTAGATGTTTCTGAGGTCGACGACGACCGGGGTCTTGAGGCCGCGCCGGATGCGGCCGAGGTCGAGGGCGCGGAAGGCGTCCCACTCGGTGACGATGATCAGGGCGTCGGCGCCCTCGGCGCAGGCATAGGCGTTCTCGGCGAAGACCACGTCCGGCAGCATCTCGCGCGCATGGCCCATGCTCTCGGGGTCGTAGGCCCGCACGCTGGCGCCGGCATCCTGCAGG